>ERZ857982.1-NODE-1-length-1008888-cov-9.262204_pt1 | contig 1008888 bp, 924 predicted proteins | sample MGYA00519955_ERZ857982 | MGnify/ENA primary metagenome ERZ857982 (study PRJEB31778, sample SAMEA3449416) | human gut metagenome | biome: human gut; feature: human-associated habitat; material: faeces | place: United Kingdom | collected 2010/2012 ... | reverse complement strand
GCGTGAGTCATAGGATGGACTCCATTTCGTCGATGTAGAGGCCCTGAGCAATCAGGCGGCGACGGCGTGCTGCACGTTCAATGCATTCCTGCCGTCTACCTTCCTGCGACTGCTGTATTGCGCGCCGGGTGAACAGCCGCGATTTACCCTGCGGCGTTACAACCTTTGGCTTGGTGACCAGCTCGAATGTCCGGTCGCAGATGCCGTCCTCGTTGATCCATTTTTCCGACTCAACGATCTGAGCTATCTGTCCGGAGCCGCGGGTAATGCCGTTGGCTACCCGGTTAAACTCGATGAGCGTTACGCCAAACTTCTCGGCGATTTCGCTGCCGGTTACCGGGCGGCCGCGCGTCTGAATCATCCAGATAACGCGCTCACGGAGGCCGGAGAATTTCCCGGTTCGCCCGGGCCTGCGGTAGAAGGGTGTGCGTTTCATTCGAGCTCCAGAATGCGGCGCTTCGTGTCCGCAACAAGTTCGAGGAAGTCTTTTCGGCGCGCTTGTAGCCGGGCTATTTCTGATTCACATTCAGCAGCTGTAAGGCGATAGACGATGAGCTGCTTACCGTCCGGGAAGTCTGAGCAGTAGCTGATGAAGTCCACCCAATCCCTGCCAGAGCAATCAAGGTGACCGACCAGTTGCCATCTGTATGCCGGGTCGAAGGAGCCGCGGGTGAGGGTGGAGTAGTGAGTGGCGGCAATGACCGACTTAATCTCAACGAGCCCGTCCTGGCCAACGAGTCCGTCGGGGCTGTCTCCGTATGTTTCGTGATCAAAGAACCCGCCGTTATCCACGTCGACAAAGTTCATCTCTTCGTACAGCATGCGGGCAATTGGTTCCTGTTCGTGCCCGCGCTCCATGTGGTCGTTTGAGAAGCCAAACTCAGACTTGCACCCCTTAATCTGCTCCAGAGCCAACTGTAGAGCGTAACGCTTGGCCGGTTCGCCAAACGCTTTACCATCGTTAGCCATGATCAGACCGAAGTTTGAAGCGGTGGCCTTACCCAGGCGAAGAGCATCCCACTCTTCACCGTTTTGCTCGACATCGTGCCAGATCATGATGAACACTCCTGTTCAAGCTGGCGGCGATGCTCCGGAGAAATGTCCATTCTCGCCAGCACTGCATCAAGGTTTCCGTCGCGCTTGAAAGCTGCTTTTGCGTTATTCCATGCCTGCGTTTTCTCCGGCGAAAGCACCGGCTTTGTGACGCGCGCCGGGCTTAACCGGAGTCCTTCAACCGATTCCTTTCCGAACCGGACATTTTTATCGACGTAAACAGTGACCTTCACGCCTACCCAATCCTCAAGGAAGGGGGATCCAGTAATGCTTTTCAGCATCTTGCTGTTCGTGGCATTCAGAATCATCGGCTTAAGCTTTTCGCCAGGGCGCAACTCGCGCTCTTCAAAATAAGCGGTGTTGAAAACGTCTTTGGATTTTTTGGTTTTGTCGTTTTCTAACGTTGCCCTGGCGATAGTCAGTACGGTTGGCTCAACGATGTCGGCGCTGCTCAGGTAAGGGGAGTCAAATGCCTTGCGGTAATGTGTTTTTGAATCTGTCATTTTGCAGCCTCTCTGATGAATCTGTTTACCAAAGGCCTGAGAGCATCCTGAATGGTGAAATGCTCGCGTCGCTCTTTGCTGCTGTCATAAATCGGTGTCCAGCCGCATCCAGTATTCACCTGGATCACCTGGTAACTACCTTTCCCATCTCTCCACTGAATTCCGTTCATCGAGAGCCACGCCTTAAAGTCGGCTAATTTCGATTTGTGGAGTAAATTTCTGCGGGCCATTAACTCTCTCCTTAAAACGGGCAGCCGGTACGATGTTCCCAGTCGTATTCCGCCTGGGCGAAAGCAACTGCCGAAATGAAATCGTTGTAGGCCTCGCCAGCTTTATCGCTGCGAAGTCCTTCGTATGGGCTGGAGTCAATCGGGACCGTGAAGTGGAAGAGGCAGGACGGCTCTTTTGGCATCATGTCGATGATTTCCCGAGCCCGATCGTCGATCCACTTCTCTTTCTCGTCGTCGAGCTGCTGCTCAGCCCAGCGCCGATCTTCGATGCGGTCGTAAGTGAGGTATGCGTTCATGGTTGCCTCAGTAATTAATTGAGCTGTTTCTGACCTGCCGTCTAGCCAGTAGCTCAACGGCTTTTCGAGCAAACTCTTCCGGGATTCCGCCTTTAACAAAATCTTCCTTGGCTTCGTTGTTAATGCGCTTCTGATGAGCGATGTTAGCCGCGCGAGCTGCTGCCTCATCGGCGATTCGCTTCTCTTCGGCCAGGCGAGCATCTTCGGCCTGTTTTGCCTTCAGGCGCTCGGCTTCAACCGCCGCGGCTTTTTCGCGTTCAGCCCGAGCTTCCGCTTCCTGCTTCTCGCGAACTGCACGCTGTTCCGCTTCGATGCGCTGCCGCTCCGCCAGCTCTGCACGTGCTTTCTCTTCAGCTTCACGGCGCGCTGCGGCTTCAATCTCCGCTTTGTGCTTCGCTTCGGCATCGCGGCGGGCCTGTTCTGCCGCTTCCTGCTTAATTCGTTCTTCATGCTCGCGTTGCGCCTGTTCCGCCTGGCGGCGCTGCTCTTCGCGGTCACGGTCAAACTTGTCATTCATCAGCAGAGCCATTTCGTGGTCTGCTTCGATCTGCGCGGCTCGCTGGCGGTCGAACTCTTCGTTCATTTCCAGAGCTTCGGCGTGCAGCGCGTTCATGGCTTCTTCAGCCTTAATGCGTTCCTGCTCGGCTTCCCATTCGGTTAGCGGTCGTCGCACTTCATCTTTCAGTGCGTCCAGGCGCTCACGCACAATACGGCGGCTTTCGTCGATCTGCTTAGGTAGGGCTTTAAGCTCAGCAACCAGATCTTTACCGGCGTTGTCGATGTAGGTTTTGGAACGGGCAACCTTGTGCGCCATGGATGCGATGGCATCGCGACCTTTCTTCGTGGTCAGGTCTGGCACCAGGCTGCGGGCCTCTGTCTCGATTTTCTCGAGAAGCGGGTCGAGCTGTTCTTTGCTTGTAAAGACTGCCATCGCGTTCGACTTCTCGATGACGACCAAATCCGTTACTTCGCTCATGGTTTCTCCTGAAATTTGGTTGTGCGCTTCCCGTCTGCGATAGCCGGACGAGTAGGGGGGATGGGGTGATTAATTATTCTTCTGGAGGGGCAGGAAGCGGCATCCAATGAGTAACAAAGAAAACATTATCATCAAAATCGCTCATGCCTTCGTCGCAGTTGGTATCGCAATCCTGAAATTTATTGCTCCAGTCAGGGTCGTACCAAGCCGTAACCACTCCAAAAGATGATGAAACAAGATATCGACCTTTAATATCCGGTCTGGAATCTTCCTTTTTTATCCATTCCATAATCATTTCCTGTGCCACGGAAAACCAATTGCCGCCTTCATATCGTTGTAGGCAGACATCCACATCACCGAATCACCTATAAATCTGGCGATAAGCGCTTTGTTCTGAGCTGCGCGAAGCATGTTGTGATTAATCATGATTTACCCTCCACCTGCTGCAATAACCCAGCAATGTGCATCTGCCGACTTGTCATTGTGATTTTCTCGCGAGGTTTATCGACGGAGGTCAGTTGCCACTCGTTATCGTTGAGCTTTTTGGCGGTGTACTGCTTGCCGTTGTGGGTGACTGTCATGATGCCTCCCGGGCTTTGGCATTTGCCGCATTAATGGAGTCAATGTTCATCAGGCAGTAGATTGCGCATTCAGCGTCGTAATCACTCAACCCGCCACTTGCTAGCTTATTAAGGGCGGCGCCAGTTAAGCCGATTTTGAAGCAGATAGAGCCGTGTTTCGGGCCATATCCATAACGATGATCTTCACGCTGATCGCTCCATTGGGCGTAGTTTTTTGTGCCAAAATAACGCTCGCTCAGTCGGGTGAACCCGGATGCAATGTCGTTGATTGCGTCTTCAACGCATCCGCGCCGCTCCAAGCTTTGCTTCGGATCTCCGAAGTTAATGATCGTCATGCCATGCTGGACCATCTCAACCGTCAGGCCTTTATTGGCCTGGTTGATACACTCAGACACAGCAATCAACTCCTTTCCGATACGTGAGGTGTCATCAACAAACTTCGCTTTCAACTGAGCCAGTTCGGCTTCAATTGCCATTTTCTTTTTGGTCAATTCGATAAAAGTCATAATCATCTCCGCGCTTAAGGCCGCGCCGCCGAACGTTAAACAAGACTTCTGCGCTAATGGGCGGTGGATGGCCGCCGGTTGTCATAACTAAGCCGCCTCGGTGAAGCGACTGAGGTATGAAAAAAGCCGCTGGTTAGGCGGCTATTGATTGAAATTAAATGAGCGGGGAGATATTTGGCTTGCAGCCCTGCAAAATGCGCTATCAAGGAATTGATACTTATGTCGCCACACTCTGCCGCGCTGATCACCATGCTTTGCACAATCAGGTCGGCGCATCATGGTGAAATGAACCACTGTTTCGCTTGTAGCTTTAGGTTTACGCATACTCTTACCCTCTGTCGTTACCCGCTGATGCGGGATTAATCTTCGAAATATTCACTAACTGTGTAAGCAATCAGCGCCACCATCGACAGGCCAGCCATGATGAGCAGTGATTTGCATATAAGCAGTCCTGTAACCATGGTTGCCTCCTGGTGGTTGCTGAGTGGAAATATTGCCGGGATATTTACCCGCGCCCGGCGCGCGCTCCCTTGCTTTCCACAGACAAAGGAAATTGATAAATTGGTTATTCCACAGACAATTAAGGACTAACAATGGATGTAGGATTAATCATCGCGTCACTTAAAAACGGACTTGGTGCTCTCTCGACGATCCAGAGCAACGAGGTGCTCCGAGAACGTATTGCTTTCATTGGCGAGCAGATTGACGTACTTCAGAAAACCCATGCTGCCACCGAGCAGAAACTTGCCGAATCGGTAGCAAAAAATGTAGAACTTACGAAGCAAATAGAGGCTTACAGGGCACAGGAGCAGTTTGTCCTTCATCGCACTGCGGCCTTTAGAAAAGACCCCTCTGGTGGGTATGCAAGGGCTGTTTATTGTCCCAACTGTTTTAAAGCGGTCGGTGCCGACTTCAGTGATTCGACTTTTCATTGCGCTACCTGCGGGTGGTGTTCTGAGTTTGAAAAGAGAGATCTCGATAGCGTCATCAAAACCCTCCCGTAAAATTTCAGGCGAGGATCACCCCCTCGCCACCTCTCTGTTTGTTTACCGTCAGCCCCTCGTAAAGAGCTGCTGGTAAAGATTCCCCGATGTTCGGGCACTGAGCAGTAAACCATTCCGGAGCGGAGTCCTCTTCGTGTGCTATACCCGCCACGCGTTACACACCTGCCTCAATCCCATTGGGCGCCATTTCAATTTGCCAGGAGCGCTCCGGGTGATTTGCTGCTTGACTGAATTCTTAATGAGCAGGCGACTTGCTGTCCGCCGCTGGCTAACTTCGCTCAGCTGTCGATGTTTCGTTTCGATGGGGTAATTAAACATCATGTGGATTTGCTAGTCAACACCATGTGGATTTTATTTGTGTATTTATCTTTTTGTTGTTGATTTGCATGTTGATTTATTTTTGTAAAAGATGCGTGATATGCTCACAAAAACATCAGAGAGGGCATCGTTATGGGATTGGGAATGGATATGGAACGGGATGAGCTATTGGAAGATCGTGCAGCTTTCATCGCTGGCGAGATTGGCGGAGCGGTTGTTGAGTTGATTATCGGTGGGGTAGTGATTAATCGGGATGCGATTGTGGATAGCCTGGAAGCCAAGAGGAAGGCGGTTGGTAATGTGATTCACAAGGGATTGCTGAGGGATGCTGCGGAGTTCGTGAGGAAAGGGCAGTAAAAACCCGGCACCGTTGCCGGGTCTTGAATGATTTAGTTAGTCAGCCCAGCCTGTTTTGGTGTTGATAGCGGACTCAGCCATCGTGTACTTCTGGACAGTGTCGTCTTTGAAGAGAATGGTCAACTCTTTCTTAGTTCCGTTCGTTCCGTTATGGAACAAGCCGTAGAAGGGAATGAAAGAGGTTCCATTCACTTTAACTTTGGCAAAAGAGTACTTCCAGATCTCATTACCGCCGTCAGTGTATGAGACCCCATCAGGGGATCCGAAGAAAGATTTCACTTCTGACTTAGAAGTCTTTCCTTCCTGGATCTTAGTCTGAACACTGGTTTCAGTTTCGTTCTTGAGTTGCTGATTACCTGAGGATGCGCATCCTGTGAGAGTTACTGCCAAGGCCACTGCCAGAGCTATTTTTTTCATCGTTAGTTTCCGTTGATTGCAATCGGAAACATCCTAACACAATGGGAGAATCAATAAAAACCCGGCGCGGTGGCCGGGTTTTAGCTGGTGATTTGAAATCCTATATCTTCAAGAGTAGCGTCACCTCTGCATAATGCGTGAAAGTGGCGATCTTTCAGCCCAGCTTGCTTGGCCATAGATTTTATCAAATCTCTGGAAAATGGGGCGTGATGCTTATCAACTGTAACCACCCATTTCCCTTTGCTGTTCTTGAGAACCCATTGTTCGTGAGAGGTTCCTGTTTTGGGTTTCATTTCAAACCCCATTTTCTTAAGCCCTCTGATTACCTCGTCGTATTTCAAAGGGGTAAGCTTTTTCAAGAACATGTAATGCAGTCCTAAGCATGAGCATCACAAGATTCAGCAAAGAGCTTTGCTTCACCTCGTTTTCTGACAAAGACCTGAAAGGCGATCACCCAATACTTTAGCCACATAGATAGCGGTGCTTTACGGCTAAGTAATTGTTTTGCATATTCCGGTTCTGATAGTGCTTCAGTGAAAAAGTCTTTAATCTGTTCGTCCAGTTTTTTTACGGCGTCCTGCATGGTATCTGCTTGCGCTGCCAATGACAGGTCTAAACACGCAGCTACGTAAACGCCGTTCTGCTGGTAGGCCATGCAACGTAAGGTTTTCATTTTGTATCTCCTCAGAAGCTCTCATATAGGAGCTTAAGTGAAGTTTACCCTATAGGTGATTTTAGGCAACTCAAAAAATAGATAAAAATGTAAATGTCAAGGAGTGGAGTTTATTAATCTGAATTTTTATACAGTGTAATTGTTTTGTATGAAAAATTCGCCATCCTTACCCAAACGTCTCTTCCGGCCACTGTTACAGCAAAACTGAATACCAGAAAAGGCGGCCTATTATCTCCACATCGTCAATGTCAGCTTCTTCATCCGGGTAGGCGTCGTGGTTGTAGCTACGGATGATTAGCTTGCCACCAGGCTTCCTGTAAAGCTGTTTGATGCGTTTTAGCTGGCTATTGCCGCCATCTGCCTGACCAATGGCATAGAGCTTACCGTCAACAACGCGCTTGTTATTCGTATCTACCGCAACCGTAGTCCCGTCAGGAATAACCGGCTCCATGCTGTCTCCGGTTGCAGGGAAGCACAGAACGCCAGACCCATCACTGTTGGCGCCAATGCGTCGAAGTGTGGCCTTTGAAAAGCGCAGTTTGAAGCCGTTGTGATCTTCGCTATGGATTCTCCCGTCGCCACAGGCAAACTCAATATCCTTCAGGAAGGGGACTTCAACCTCATCGTCACTTAGAGGTGTGTTGCTGTCCCACACCTCGATAGTTCCCCACTCTGATTCTGGCGGGATATTACTTTCTTGGCCTTTCTTGGGAGAACCAGTGCCATTAAGAAGCCAGTCGAGAGAATAACCAAACTTCTCTGCTATTTGCTGGGCGGCATCACGGCTAACAGAGTCTCTTTTTAACCAGTTATTGACCGTTTGAGGGCTTGTAGAAAGCGCCTCTGCAAGGTCTTTTTGTTTTAGTCCTTCAATGGCAAGTAAGTGCCTGATTCTCTCTGAAACGCTATTCATAAAACCCTCCGCTTACCGAATGGTAAACATCATGTGGATTTTTTCCATCATCATAATGTTGATTTAATCCACATCATGAATTAACATGGTGTTGATTAAACATGAATGGAGTACCACATGATCAACATGACCGACAGAACGGATACTCCCCTTGATAAGGCTATTAAGGCCGTTGGTGGTTCTCAGAAGGTTCTGGCTGAAAAAGTCGGAGTTTCTCCACAGGCCATCAACATGCTCAAAAAGCGTGGCGGCAATCTTCCGGTGTCGGCATCGAAAGTCCGCAAGTACGTAGAAGCAACTGGCTTGTCTCGGGAAGTTTTGTATCCAGGGCTTTTTTAATGCCCAAAACGCTCTTTAACAATCTGGAACCCAATTTAACTGGCTGAGAAATCAGCCAATAAACCTTTTTAACAACGGAATTATCACAAATGGAAAATTCAACCACACGCAACAAAGTGCAGGCGCGACGAATTGAGTCGTGGCTGCTTAATCAGATCGCCATCCGTGGAACTACCACAGTGGCAAAAGCTATGGGCATGGATAAGTCCAGCATCAGTAAGTGGAAAGAGAACATGCTGCCGAAAGTGGCAATGCTGCTGGCGGTTCTGGAGTGGGGCGTCGTTGACGACGACATGGCGAGGCTGGCGCGGGAAGTTGCTGGTCTGCTTACAAAGAAAAAACGCCCGGCGGCAACCGAGCGTTCAGATCAAATCACCATGCAATTCTGAGTGGAATTAACTGGATCAATTCACAGGAGTAATTATGGCAAATACTGCCGAAGTAATCAATTTCCCTGTGCCTGACGTGGCACTTAAGGAGCCGCGCGTGGCAGATCTTGAAGATGGCTATACGCGCATCGCTAATGAATTACTGGAGGCTGTCATGCTGGCCGGATTGTCTCAGCATCAGCTGCTGGTCTTCATGGCTGTCATGCGCAAAACCTACGGGTTTAACAAAAAGGTAGATTGGGTCAGTAACGATCAATTATCTGCTCTTACCGGTATCTTTCCGCACAAATGCTCCGCAGCGAAAAGTGCGTTAGTTAAGCGCGGAATATTTACCCAAATCGGGCGAACTGTAGGAATTAACAAAGCGGTAAGTGAATGGGTGAAATTACCCAAATCAGGTAATAAAAATAAAGTTTACCTGAAAGAGGTAACATTACCTGAATCAGGTAAGAAAAGTTTACCCGAATCAGGTAACGACGCTTACCCAAATCAGGTAAACACAAAAGACAAACATACAAAAGACAATAAAGACAATATTAATAAACCCCCTAAATCCCCCAAACCGGCTTCGTTCGATCCTGCTGGTGTTGAGCTTCCTGAATGGCTGTCAGTGTCGGTCTGGAAGTCATGGGTCGATTATCGTCGTGACCTGAAGAAACCGATCAAGTCTCAGCAGACGGTTACACAGGCCATCAACCTGCTCGAGCGTTGCAAGTGCAGAGGATATCAGCCTGAAGAAATCATCAACCAGAGCATTGCAAACGGCTGGCAGGGTTTGTTTGAGCCGAAGGGGGCCAAACAGCCTGCACGCTCTCCGTCCCGCGTAGCTGAGAACTTCGCTGGCAAGGACTATGGCCAGACTGAAATTCCGTCATGGGCGAGGGACTGAGTATGGAACTGCTCGAAAAAATCGACGCTATCGAAAAAATGCTGGAAGTACTCGGCAGGCCGCCAGAGCAACTCCCTAACTGCGAGACCGTCTGCGAAACGGTGTTTTGCGAGAAACATGGCGAATACGAACAGCGTAAGCGCGTGTTAACCAGCGGTCTGATCAAGTTGCCTTCACCGCCGACTCGCTGCCCTGGCTGTCTGCGTGATGAGTTGACATTCCTGTATGCCGAGAAAAAACGCTGGGAAGACCGCACGCGCCAGCAGAACATCGATCGCCTGCTGCGCCAGCTTGAAATCCCTGAGCGCTTTGTGACGTGTACGCTGGAAAACTACCTGCCGGTGGGCAAAGAGTCAGAACGCGCGCTGCGGGTTTGTCAGGCATATGCAGCGAAGTGGCCAGAGCGACTGAAGCAGGGTGGCGGACTGGTGATGTGTGGCAAGCCGGGTACCGGTAAAAACCACCTTGCCCTGGCGATCGCTCGTTATGTCATCGAGAACCACCAGAGCCCGGTAATTTTCACCACAGCGCTGAAGATTGCCCGTGAGTTCAAATCAACGTGGTCGAAAACAGCGATTCGCTGCGAAAACGACGTGATTTCTCAATTCACCACTCCTGACCTGTTGATCATCGACGAGGTCGGCGTCCAGTTCGGCAGCGAGGCTGAGAAGCTAATCATGTTCGAAATCATCAACACCCGCTATGAGCGGATGAAGCCGACCATCCTGATCAGCAACCAGACCAAAGAAGAGTTGGCAGCTTTCGTGAGTGAACGCGTTATTGACCGCATGAGCGACGGCGGCGGGTGCACTCTGTCATTCACCTGGGATTCATACCGTTCCAAGGGGGCTTCATGAAAGGCAAACAGGCAATCATGCGTTATCTCGAAACGCACCGTACTTTCACTGCGAAGGATGTGGCAACCGAATACGGAATATCACTGAGCTGCATAACAAAAAACGCTCTTGAGCTTGAGAAGAAGAGGGTAATCATCCGGCTTAGCAAAGTCTGGAGAACGGTGACTTATCGCCTGGCGACACCGGAAGAGCAGGATGGTACGGCGCGCAGCTGCACAAACGGGATATTTCAGGAGTGTCGCCAGAGTCCGGCGATGAAGCGAGTTTTGATGGTTTGGGGGAGGGCATCAGTATGAAATCAACGGTAGAAACAAAAATCATTGAGTTAGTGAAGTCAGGGCATGAGCTGTCGAAAGAACTGCATTGTGCTGAGTCTGCCGCGCTGGTGAGCGATCTGGCATCTCAACTGGAAGTACAGTTTGCCCGTAGCAATGCGCTGGCTGCAAAGCTGAGCATGATTAACGGCCTCATGGATGCTGCTGAACAGGCCAACAAACTTGCGCAGGAAGCAACGGAAAAGCTGGTACAGGAGCGTGATGCGCTGGCTGCGGAGAATGTGGGGCTGAAGAGCATACAGGAGTGGGCAGTTGCAGGCGTATTTAAATCAGGAGCTAAGGAGTTCGAGTCAACCAAAGCAGCAGGATTTGACACTGATGACTGCCTGCATGATGCGGTGCTTGTGATGCTTTCTGAGTTGAAAACCCCGACAACCAACGCTTTCATGGCTGAAGTGCGGGCGCAGGGTGTGGAGATGCTAAACACTCAATTCAAGAAGTGTACTGGAATGCTGTATGCAGATAGCGTCGTATATACTGCCGAACACTTCGCAGCCCAGCTTCGCAAAGGAGTGCGGTCATGAGCAACAAAATCGTAGCGTTCGTTAAGCGTATGGAAGAGCAAGGGCGCACTCTTGAAGTGAATGGAAACTTTGTTGTGGTTACCCCCGCTGCCGGTCTGTCTATCACGGACATGATGGAGATGCAGAATCTCAATAAGAAAGGTGAGTTGGCTGATTACATCACAAAATCTCACAAAGGAGCAGCCCAATGAGCAACATCGAAAAACTGGCTGATGATGCGATGTTCTCATCAATCGAAGGCTTTGCGTCCCTTGTCGTTGACTCCATTGAATTCGAATTGGGCAGAGAACTGACCGAAGAAGAGCATCAGCGTGTCTACCTGTACGTCGAGGGGACGATTAACAACGCAACAAGCAAAGGCGGTGCAGCATGACAATCGACAAACAGGCGCTGCGTACCGTGGCTATGTTAGCGAAAGAGCTATCAGGCATTTCCATGTATTCAAAAGCCATAGCCGCCATCAATAAATTTCACGAGTTGTTTACTCCTGATGTGGCGCTGGCGCTGCTGGATGAGCTGGAAGCGCTCCAGTCTTTCCGTACCGCATTCAATGAGTGGCACGATAAAACAGAATGGGTGCAGGGTGATAAGCGATTTGACGTCATTAAGCCGTGGGGTAAGCACCGCGCCGACGTTCTGAAGCTCTATATCGATCATCTGAAATCAAATCTGGAAGCCGCAGAACACACAGCAGCAGTAGACCACGAAGCGGCATGTTCTTTGGTTGAGGAAAACGAGGAAGTAAAACGCAAGTTGGCAGCAGCAGAGAAGCGCATAGCAGAACAGGGCGCAATTGTTGCAGCCGCTGAAAAGCTTGTGCGCTGTAAAGGCAGATATCACAGCGAGCTTAATTACCGGGCGCTGGCAAAACTGTTTGGCATAACTGCGCCGGATTTACCACCACTTGAGCATGAGAACGTTCATTATGCTGACGCCGCCGAGATGGAAATTGCTGCATTACGCCAGCGCATAGCAGAACTGGAGGCGCGGGAAATAAAACCAGCCAAAGGCGAAGTTCTTGTCGTTGTATCTGGTTTTACTGGTTGCGGGAAAAGTGCCATCGCCGGGGAAATAGAAATAGCGATGAAAGCTATTGGTGTACCTGTTCAGTGGGCTAACGGTGATGATGAAAAGCGCATGACTGGCGCTGACTGGCTAACAGCGATTGAGATGTACAAACCAACGGTGCGAATCGTGGAAGTTAATGTGCCACGCGCCGCTGGCATCCAGGTTATCGAAGGAGAGCAGAAGAATGGCTAAATCATCAGATCCGCGTTATACAGAAATGGCGGAGCAGAACGCCAAAAAGTAGTTTTGATTTTCTGTTATCAACCAGCCATAATTAATCCGTCAGCGGCCTGAACAACCCTGACGGACTTCTGCGCATTTAAGGGGACTTAAATGCGACCACAATCTGAACTCTTCACCTTGTCACAGATGCTTAGCGGCACCTGCGATTTTTTACATTCAGCGTTACCTCTCGGAGGTGGCGTATGAAGCAGCAATATCTCCTCCGTAACCCCAGCATCCGCGCCAATGTCATCAATGCGATTCATCAGTTGCAGCTCGACGAAAAGCGTCCGGTCGTCATCGAGATAAAAGAGATGACGCGCTCCATCGACCAGAACGCGAAGCTTTGGTGTTGCCTGAGCGACGTCAGCCGCCAGGTTGAATGGCATGGTCGCAAACTATCATCTGAATCGTGGAAACATATCTTCACCGCCGCGATGGTTAAGCAGGAAGTGGTGCCTAATCTGGCTGGTGATGGCTTCGTGGTTCTGGGCCAGTCAACAAGCAAGATGACCGTCAGCCAAATGCGCGACCTTATCGAACTCATTCATGCGTTTGGTGCAGAGCGCAACGTCAAATGGGGCGATGAATCCCGCTTGGCTATGGAATGGGCTTCCCGCTTCGGAGGTTCCCATGCGTAAGCCAACCCGTCGTACCTGTAAAATCTGCAAAACCAAATTCACCGCCACCTACGATAACGTCTGGTGGTGCTGTCCTGAGCATGGTTACGAATACAGCCAACTCCTGTTGGCGAAGAAGAAACTGGCAGCCGATCGAAAACGCAAGCAGGAGGCGCAGCAGGAACGCCGTGAGCTGAAGATTCGCAAAGTGGCACTCAAGACAAAAGCTCAATGGGATAAAGAGGCTCAGGCGGCGTTTAACCGCTACATCCGAAACCGCGATGAGGGTAAAGACTGCATCAGCTGCGGCTCACCTCTGATCGGGAAAAGCAACTACCTGACAGGTAGCGCCATCGACGCCAGTCACTACCGATCTCGTGGTGCAGCATCACATCTCAAATTCAACGTTTTCAACGTCCATTCAGCTTGCACCAGATGTAACCGGCAGTTAAGCGGCAATGCCGTTGAATATCGGATCCGCCTTATTGAACGCATCGGCCTGGAACGTGTCGAGCGCCTTGAATCTGACAACGAACCGCGCCGTTTCGATATCCCATACCTTCAGCGCATCAAATCCATCTTCACTCGTAAAGCACGTCAACTAGAGAAGCGCCGAGTTCGTCGTCAGGAGGCCGCATGAACTACGCCGACTTCCTCCGATACCAGTCCGAAAGCGTTAAGCGCGCTATGTTGCTGCCAGTAGCAAAGCACAGCCAGCAACAGCAAAAAACAAAACAGACCGCAGGAGAAGCCGCATGAAACGCGCAGACCAAAATATTGCATGGTCAGAATTGGCTAAGGTTCCTCGCCGTTCGTACCTTGGGAAATACCGCCGTCTCACTCCTGCGCAAAGCCGCTGGGTTCGCTCACTGCTTGGCATGTGGGGACGAGAGTTTGGCGGGAGCGGAACGGAGCATCTTACTGACAGCGCTGGAATGTGGTCGATGATTCTGACCGGCTGGACTGGCGAACAACAGGAGAGGATCACTACGGTACTGGCAGGGCTGCGCAAGATGGGATATTCCGGTGACCAACTCATCACTCAGGCAAAAGCTATCATTTGGCCTAAGAAGTCACTTTCTGACCTAATGGAGAAAGCCAGTGATGAGGAAGAGGCTGAGTTCATGGAACGGGTAATACTAAAATCCTTCGCCAAAAACAGCATCGTCTACGAGATCGGAAAGGATTATTACACCTGGCGCAAGACCATTAACGATATGGCTCGTTGGATGCAGTACCATCACGCTCCCTTTCTGACTGAAAAGCAATGTATAGATCGCGTTCGTTGGTGCATTGAGTTGTTCAATTCTGCTGTCTTCTTCACGTTAATTGCAGAACTTGGCATCGAAAATAAAGAAAGTTGCAAAAAAGACTTGAAAACAAGTTTTGAAGATGCATAATTCGTATATGCTCGGACGTCGAAGGCGAAAGAGTGAGGTGATATAAAAACACCAACAGAATTCAAGCCCGAGGTTAAACGCCTTGGGCTTTTTCGTTTCCGGGCCGGAAGCTCATTTGGTATGAGCGATCCCCTCATAAGGGAAGGGTAGACAGGTTCGAATCCTTCACGGCCCACCAAACCCCAGCCAGGGTATCTTCAGCCGCAGAGCTGACATTTCCACACCCTCACATTCCCGCCGCGAGCGGGTTTTTTATTTCAGGCCCCGGGAATCATCATCGACATGCCTCGTTGTTAAATCCAGCCCGAGGGCCTGACCCTACAACACACAGCTCCCGCATTTACCGCGAGGAGAGAGACTATGAAGATGGACGAAAGATACAGCAACGCGACATACGGCAGCGCTGGTCTTGCGGCTTTCTTTGCCAGCCTGTCATTGCAGGACTGGGGCTTCATCATTGGCGTCGCGTTCAGCATTATCCTCGGCGTCCTGACATACAGGCTCAATAAACGTGAGCAAATGAAGCGCACGAAGATACTGCAGGACATTCTGAACAAGACCGACTCAAGCAACCCATCGGCTACAGCTAAAGTCCTCGCCGATCTCGGACAGAAAGCCCCGAAGGAAATCTGATGAACAGTACATTGCGAAATAAAATTGCTGCCTCCATCGGCGGCGGAGCGATTGCGATCGCAACTGTCATGCTTTCAGGTAATGATGGTCTTGAAGGTCGAGAGTATGTGGCCTACCGAGATGTTGTAGGGGTGCTGACTGTCTGCGATGGTCATACAGGGTCCGACATAATCCCAGGTAAGCGATATACCGACAAAGAATGCGATGCACTAACCCGGAAAGATTTAACACGGATTGCAGCTCAGGTTGATCCGCATATCAAAGTACCGACTACTGAAACTCAACGAGCAGCGATTTACTCTTTCGCGTACAACGTTGGCGCTTCTGCGGCCATCAACTCAACACTACTGAAAAAACTCAATGCCAAAGAATACGCAGCGGCATGCGCAGAATTAAAGCGTTGGGTGTATGCCGGTGGTAAGAAGTGGAAAGGACTGATGAATCGTCGCGATGTCGAGTATGAGGTTTGCACCTGGAGCCAGAAATGAGCCGGTTAACCGCAATCATCATCGCTGTGGTTGTCTGTATCATCGTGTCGCTGGGTTGGGCTGTTAATCACTACCGCGACAACGCCATCACTTACAAAGACCAGCGTGATAAAGCTACTGAGAATCTCCGTCTGGCTAACGACACCATCAAAGATATGCAGGTGCGCCAGCGGGATGTCGCTGCGCTGGATGCCAAATACACGAAGGAATTAGCCGATGCGAAAAAAACCATTAGCGATTTGCGTCGGGATGTCGATTCTGGCGCTAAACGGCTGCGCATCGCCGCAACCTGCACTGGAGTGTCAAAAGCCACCTCCGCCACCGGCGTGGATGATGCAAGAGCCCCCGAACTTACTCCAGACGCTCGACGGAATTATTTCGATCACCGGGACGGAATCGCAACCGCTGACAAAATGATTCGCGGCATGCAGGAATACATCAACACCCAGTGCCTGAAGTAACCCACCATAGCGCTACATCTTCTCTGCTTACCTGCATTAGCCATGACTGCAGTCCCTCCTTCTGCAAGAGCGTGCAGGTTATTCGAAAAAGATGATACCGCGTCACAGCATTGCGGGATGTCTGTGGCGTTCATAGCTGCCTTCTCAAGCAGTGGTAGAAGAATTGAGGATATATAAAGTTCTGCAAATGGTGTCGGTAAAGCGCCATTGACAGAGTTTTATGTAGATTTGAAGCGTCACTGGTATCAAGAATTCCCAGTGAGATATCCAAACATCCAGCAGGAAATTCTAAAATGACTCAACGCGTCGTAGCTCAAAACGGTTCAACAACTACAGTTCCTTCCATATCCGACGTGCCTGTGGCAGCCACTACAACCACTGCAGGTATCGTTAAGAAGATGGCGTCACAGGCTGATTCAACTGCAACTGATGTCGCTGGTCTGGTGGCAGACTTCAACGCTCTGCTGGCTAAAGCTCGCACTTCCGGACTGATGTGATGATCGCCATGAAGGTGGTTGCACAGAAGCGGTGGTGGGTAAGCCCATTGCTGTCCGTGCTTAAGGCATTTGTCTATGCGCGCATCGTTAAAGAGAAACACTTCAAATCTCTGTCAGGCTTCATTGCTAGATGGGGATTCAAGTTCAAAATAGAGAAATAACATGGGTCGGATAATTAAGCACTGGAATGTGGTTGTGCACACCAAAGAAACATTAGAGCACGGCATTGATGCCATTCGGATTGGTAAAAGCAGAACGCACAAGCCAGTCATTGAACACGGCTTCCTGATGTTTGAAGACCATAAAGGCTCTCAGGCTGGAATCAACCTTGCAGATGTTTCTATTTTCAGCATCGAACCAGAATACGAAGAGTAAATAACATGGCAAAGCTCACCGACAAACAAGAGCTGTTTGCCCGTGAGTCCAGACCGATTCCGGCTGAAAGCTTCATCTCAGCATTCTATCCCTATAACCGACTCACCCCTGCTGATGGCGTGCACGACTGGGTTCGGCGCAATATCATTTCCGAATCCGGGGCCATCCATAACCCTGACCACGCTCACCTTGAAGGTGCCGATATCGCTTTCCTTTGGGCTCAGCATGGATTCACGAAAAAGGGCCGCACTGTTCTCGGGCAGGCCGAAGAAGTGATGTTCCGCGCCGGCGGGTGGCAAAAAGCCCGCATGGAGCAGCAGATGAACGACTGGTTCGGACATCAGCCTGATTTCGTCATCACGCTGGCGGCTGACTTCTGCGCCCAATGTTCTGATCTGGAGTTCTGCGCGCTGATTGAGCATGAGCTTTACCACATCGCCCAGGAGGTCGATGAGTTCGGCGCTCCCAAGTTCTACAGGGACAGCGGGTTGCCAAAACTTTGCATGCGTGGTCATGACGTTGAAGAGTTTATCGGCGTGGTTCGCAGATACGGCGCAAGCGCTGATGTGCAGGAATTGGTAGACGCTGCAAACAACCCCGCCGAAGTGGCGAAAATTAACATAGCCAGAGCATGCGGGACGTGCCTCATGAAATCGGCTTAATATTCATACTGAATTATACGGATGGTGAAAAATGGCATCACTTAAACCAGAAGTGAAAGCCTTCATTGTCCAGCAGCTTGCTTGCTTTGATACGCCCTCTCAGGTTGTTGAAGCGGTACAAAATGAATTCAACATTCAGATAACCCGCCAACAGGTGGCATCACACGACCCAACAAAAGCTGCTGGGGTGGCACTTGCGAAAAAATGGGTCGACCTCTTCAACTCAACACGAGCCAGGTTTCAGACCGAAATATCTGAAATCCCCATCGCAAATAAAGCTTACCGCCTTCGCGTTCTGGATCGCATGACCACAAAAGCAGAGAGCATGCGCAACATGGCGCTTGCTGCTTCACTCATGGAGCAGGCGGCTAAAGAGTGTGGAGACGCATACACCAACAGATTGAAGGTTGAAAGCACCGGGGCTGATGGGGGGCCTATCCGATACTCTGACATCACCGACGAAGAGTTAGATGAACGCCTGAAGGAGTTTGGTCATGGCAGACACAGATCACAGCTCGCTGAGAAACAGGCAGACTCTTGAGGCATATAAGCGCCGGGCCATAAAAGAAGCTCGCGAAAGCCTGATGGGGTTTACGCTTTACACAAACCCATTATATGAGACTGGTTGGTTTAACGAACTACTTTCTGCTGAGCTTGACCATTTTCTGGAAGAGGTTGAGGCAGGAAATATGCCGCGCCTGATGATATTCGCTCCACCACGATCTGGTAAAAGTGAAAAAGCATCGCGTCGATTTCCCGCTTACGTGCTGGGTAAACATCCTGACTGGAATGTGATCGCCTGTTCATATTCTTCCGACCTTGCAAACCGAATGTCGCGAGACACCCAGCGTATCGTTGGCTCAAAGAAATACGCAGACGTCTTCCCTGATACCGCACTACCATCAGGACGTACAGGGGCAGGTGGCGCTATACGCACCGCTGAGCTTTGGGAAGTGGTAAATGCTAATGGTGAACTGCACGGCGGCTCATACCGTGCTGCAGGCGTGAATGGTGGCATTACCGGACAGGGCATGAACATCGGCATCATCGACGACCCTGCCAAAGACTACAAAACCGCATCATCTCCGACATACCAGGAAGCCGTTATTGACTGGTATGACACAACATTCTTTACACGTGCCGACCCAAAAATAAACGGCATCATCATCATCCTTACTCGCTGGCATAAAGATGACCTTGCTGGTCAGTTGCTGAAAAAAGCAGAGGAAGGTGGTGAGCAGTGGCGCGTAGTTAGCTTCCCAATGGAGGCTGAGAAAGAAGAGATTCACGAGCTGAATGGCAAGACCTATCTCTTACGCAAGCCTGGTGAAATCCTTTTCCCTGAGCGTATGCCTCAGGAGTTCGTCGACAAGGCCAAGCAGCGTGGCTCACTGGTATGGAACGCTCTGTATCAGCAGAGACCAACAGCGAAAGGCGGCGGACTCATCAAGTCTGAATGGTTCGGTGAATACCGAGAGCTCCCGGTGATGAAGTTCAGGGCTGTGTATGGCGATACCGCGCAGAAGACCAAAGAGGCTAACGACTTCTCAGTGTTCGAACATTGGGGGTTAGGCGTTGATGATTACATGTACCTGATAGACATGATTCGCGGGAAGTGGGAAGCCGATGAGCTGAAGCGTCGCGCGGTTGCATTCTGGTCTAAATGCAAAATGCTTCGTAACGGCCCTCTGCGCCACATGGCAATCGAAGACAAGGCATCTGGCACTGGGCTCATTCAAAGCATCCGTAAAGACGCTCTATGCCCCGTCAAAGCCATTCAGCGAGACAAGGACAAATACACTCGCCTGATGGATACGCAGGGCTATATCGAATCCGGCTACATCAAGCTTCCTGCCAATGCGGACTTCATCAACGATTTCCTGGTGGAAATGGAAGCGATCAACCCTGACTTCAATACGCATGATGACCAACTCGACCCAATGATGGACGCCATCACCGAGATGAAGGGTAAGGCAGGCATCCTGTTCCATATTCCTGACGAGATACTCCAATGACAAGACGCAAGAAAACAGCGCAACCCACTCGACAGGGACCAGCAAAAATAACTCAGATGCATCTTGATAATGCCTCTGTAGCAAATGACGAGAAGCCGTACGCTGAATTTAAACGTTATGAACCTCTTCCTGGCGTAATCCCTGAAACGAAGAAAGAAGCCACTCTGGCAATGGATGCAACGCCGTATGACGTGCTTAACAGCATGTCTATCGGCACAGAGTATTCAGGTTTCCGTGGTTATCCGATTCTGGCCGCCATGTCTCAGCAGGTCGAGTATGCGAACATGCATACCGTTATGGCCGACGAGATGACGCGCAACTGGATTGAGGTTAAAAGCCGCAAAGATGGTGATGAAGATATCGACCTGATGGAGAAGGCTCTAGTTAAGTATGACGTGAAGCGCTTAATCCATGAGGCTGTGAAGCAGGACTCCATGTTCGGCGTTGCTCACATCTACGTTGACACCGGAGCGAGCGATACAGAGCTTGAAAAGCCTCTATTCCTCGACCCGCGCAAGATTCCAAAGGGCTCTCTGAAAGGCCTGCGTTGCGTCGACCCGACATGGATTTACCCGGCGATGTACAACACACGCTGGCCTCTGTCTGACAACTACTACAAGCCGCAAGCATGGTTTGTCATGGGGCAGACGGTTCACGAGTCTCGCTTCATCGACATTATCAGTAGACCGGTACCAGACATCCTCAAGCCGTCATATTCATTCGGCGGACTGTCGATGACGCAGCTGATGGAGGATTACGTTACTGACTGGCGTGACGCCAAGAAGAACGTTATCAAGATTCTCCGCACTCTGCGCATGCGGGCGCTGAAAACCGACATGGATGCTCGCCTGCAAGAGCCTGGCGCGTTCGATAAGCGCATCAAGCTGTTCACAGCCCTGCAGGATAACCAAGGATTGTGGGTGCTCGACAATCAAGAGGACCTGCTCCACATGCAGACCTCACTCAGCGAATTATCCAACCTGCTGTCCAACTATCAGGACCAGATGTGTATCCCGGCTCGCATCACCAACCTGAAGCTCCTGGGGAACGCTCCAGCGGGTTTAAATGCATCAGGTGACTCAGAGCTTGAGACATGGCACGAAACCATCTCAGGGATGCAGGAGAGAGATATACGACGCGCTCTTGAGAACATCTTCAAGATTATCCAGCTCTCCGAGTTTGGCGAAATCAAAGAGGACATCTATTTCGAGTTCCGCCCACTGGATGAGCTGAGCGAGAAAGAGAAGGCCGAGATTGCCAAGCTTAAGGTCGAAACGGTCACTACCGCTGCTGACTCGCAACTGGTCGATTCTGAAGAGGCCCGTGACGCCCTGAAATGCATTGAGGGCGCTGGTTTCGAAAATCTGGATGGTGATTATGAACCGGAAGAAGACGAAGAGTCTGAAGCCAGTGAACTACAACGCGGGAAACATCAGGTGGTACCAGAAAGAGCTTCTCAGAACGATTCGTGAGATGAACGATGACGTGAAGGCAGAGATAGTCACCATCATGCGGGATAACCCTCTGGCGATGGATATGGCAATGGATGCTAACCCGGTTGATCTGGTAAAGCGTGCCATATCATCACTGGCTAAGAAGTGGATAGACAACTTCATCAGGAAGGCGATTCCGGTTTCCGATGAGGTGGCAGACAAGACGCTTGAGGCTGTCGACCGTGGCATCCTTGCATCTGCCCGCAAAGACTCACTGGTTATCAACCTGCAATGGACTGACGCCATGCTGCAAAAGCGTGACGCAATCATTGCTGAAAACGTGTCGCTGATTCGCTCGATACCAGAGAAATACTTCACCGAAGTAGAGTCGATGGTGTTCCGGTCTATCGCCAAGGGCGGTGACCGAAAGCAACTGGCGGATGAGATTGAACGCGAGTTTGGCAAGCGTCATGGCATCACCAGACGCCGCGCTGAGTTTATCGCTCGCGACCAGGTACGCAAGGCTACCAGTGCGCTCTCAAATGCACGGCAGCAGGCGGCAGGCATCAAGAAAGGTATCTGGCTGCACAGCGGCGGCGGCAATCAGCCCCGTCACAAACATGTGCAGGCTAATGGAAAAGAGTTCGACCTCGACAAAGGGCTGCCTGTTGGCGACAAGGGCCAGCATGTGCTGCCGGGAGAGGAGCCAAACTGCGGTTGCACGTGGAAGCCGGTTTTGCCGTTTTAATACGAAATAAACCAACAAGGTCACTTCGGTGGCCTTTTTTATTGCCTGAAGAAAGGTAATCCAATGCCAGTACATCAAAAAGACGGCAAGTGGTATTGGGGTTCGAAAGGGCCATTCGATACACAGGAAAAAGCCGAAGAAGTAGAGCGAGCGGCATACGCGAACGGCTACGCCAAAGACTCTGCATTCGCATTCGACAGGGCAAGCGTGCGCACCTATGACGCGGATGGGAAGCTTCACGTAGAGCTAACCCCAATCAGCAAAGCTAACGTCTGCGTTTACTACGGTCGCGAGATTCCAGGCTGCGATGAGTTAGGCCTCATTCCTGATAAAGCATATCGCCTCCTGCGTGACCCTGAAGAACTGCGCAAGGCAGCAGACACATTCAACAACCAACCGCTGCTGAACACGCATATAGCCGTGTCAGTGCTTGACCCACCGAAAGAGGCAATCATCGGATCAACTGGTGAGAGCGCTGAATTCGACGGCACCTACCTGAAAAACTCTCTCGTCATTTGGGATGTGAATTCAATCATCGGCGTGGAGAACAAGCAGCAGCGCGAAATTTCATCCTCATACCGCTACCGGCTCGATATGACCCCGGGTGAGTACGAGGGAGAGGCATACGATGGCGTCATGCGTGACATCGTTTGTAACCACGTGGCAATCGTGCCATCGGGTCGTGCAGGCCCGGATGTATTTGTTTACGACTCACAACCGACAGGACTCAAACTGATGTCAAAAATCAAATCACTCATGACCCTCATCCGGCCATATCTGGCTAATGATGAGAAGTCCGAAGAGGTAGAAAAGAAAGTCGAAGCCATCATCAAAGATGAAGACGAAGACAAGAAGAAAGCAGAAGACGAAATGTCCGAGGAAGAGAAGAAAAAACTCGCCGAAGACGAAGAGTCGGAGAAAGACAAAAAGGCTGAAGACGAAGCCGAAGAAGAGAAAAAAGAGAAAGAAAAAATGGCAAACGACAGCAAGTTAGCGATGGATGCAGCGGTTAAAGCTGTTGAGCAGCGCTTCATCGACCTGCGTAAAGCTGAGCGTGATGTGCGTCCAGTGGTGGGTGAGCTGGCCTGTGACAGCGCAGAGGAAGTGTATCGCACCGCCCTGAAGCAACTTGGCTGTGATGAGCACGCTTCAATTCCTGCCGCTGCACTGAGCTCTGTATTCAAAGCCTATGCACGCCAGCCGTCATCCATGGCGCAGGACTCCGCAGTTATCACCACGTCTTCTCGCGAAAACGTTAAAAACTTCTTTGAGGGCAAATAACAATGGCTTTCCAGACAAGTGTATCTGTTTACTCTGGCGTTGGTCAGGCTGGTCAGCCTGCTTCTAACAGCCCAATCATTGCTGCTGCAGGCGGTCCTGGTGCATATCAGGCAGGAGCAATCGGTCTGGTCATGGCGCGTTTCGCATGGCGTGACGGCACTAACCCACTCCTGCTGAACAACACCGGTACCGGCAAGCCTGTTGGTTTCATCTACAACAACGCGAACGCCACGATCGGCTATCTCGGCAATTCCAGCATGACTATCCCTGCTGGTCGTGAAGCATCTCCGGTGGTTGGTGGTGACTTCTGGGCTCTGTCTGCTACCGACGCGACTGTGGGCCAGAAAGTGTTTGCGGTACTGGCTGACGGCACCCTGAAGACCGGCGCAGCTGGCGCAACTATCTCCGGTGCTGTTGAGACCGACTGGTACGTAGCTAGCCCTGCAACAACCGGCAATCTGTTAATCATCTCTACCTGGAGCAAAGCATAATGCCTCAACTGACTCAGGCTGATTTCGCTGCCTTTAAAGCGGAAGCCGAATCTCGCGGCATTTACCTGCCTGCATCGGTAACTAAGTTTGCAATGGATGCCGACCCTCAGCCGGGTCTTGGCGCAAACGGCGGTATTCCTGCTGTAGTATCAACCTTCATCGACCCTGAAATCGTTCGCACCATCTTCGCTAAGCAGAAGGCGACCGAAATTCTTGGCGAGAAGAAAAAAGGCTCATGGGCTCAAGACACCATGATGATCCAGCGCGTTGAGCAATCCGGTGACGTTGTGGCGTATGACGACTACAGCGAACAGGGTGCTAACCAGGTAACTTCCCGTTGGGAAAACCGTCAGGTGTTCCGCTATCAGACCATGGTTACCTATGGCGAGCTGGAGCAGGAACGCTATGGACTGGCGATGCTGCCATACGTCGCAGAGAAACAGCGTGCTGCAGTGTGGACTCTGAATCAGGCGCAGAACAAGTTCTACTTCTACGGCGTATCCGGCCTGCTGAACTACGGCATCCTGAACGACCCATCACTGCCGACTCCGATCACTCCGGCAACTGTTGGTGGTGTGACCCTGTGGAAAGACAAGCAGGTTATCGACATCTACAACGATATCCTGGCGCTGTATGAAGATCTGATCACCCGTACCAATGGTGCGGTCGGTGATGGCGTTGATATGGCATCTCCTCTGGTTCTGGCGATGTCTCCTAAGACCTCCGTTTGGTTCAAAAAATCAAACGAAATCTTCGGTAACTCCGTTGAGAAGATGGTCAAAGACACCTTCACCAATATCCGCATCGAAGTTGCGCCTCAGTACAGCACTGATGCAGGTGAACTGGTTCAGATGTTCGTTGAGACAGCTCAGGGTCAGGATGCTGGTTACTGCGCATACAGCGAAAAACTGCGTGCACACCCTGTCATCACCATGACCTCCAGCTGGAAGCAGAAGCACTCCGGCACCACCTATGGCGCGGTGATTACTCAGCCTTTCTTGTTTGCACAGATGCTGGGCGTTTAATTCATCGGGCTCAATTTAGAGCCCGTAACAATATTCTTTGGAGAATTTAGAATGGCTGATGAAAAAGAGATCGTAGAGCAGCAGGAAGAAGTGGATACACAGCAGGAAAACTCGGCAGAGCAGGAAGGCAAGGCAGGGAATAAGAAAGGTGCCAAGGCTTCCAAGGCTGGCAAGCCAGACTCGTATGTGATCGGCTGCAAACTTCCTTGTGGCTTGAAGATTGGTCAAGGCTCAGATGCTGTAGTCCTGAAAGGCGCAAACGACTCCATGCTCATCAATGGCTTTGGTATTACGAAAAATGTTCCTGCTGATGTGTGGGAAGAATTTGAGAAAAATCACAAGTCATCTCCTCTCTTCCTGAATGGGATCATCTTCGCTGTAGCAGATATGAAGTCAGCGGAAGACGCATCTCTTGAGCGTTCTCGCCAGAAAACTGGCTTTGAGCAGGTTAATGCCAAAGACGCAGGCGTAGAGGAAGACAAAGAGGAATAAACCATGGCTGTCGTGACTCTGGATATTGCCAGTTTCCGCGCCATGTACCCTGAATTCTCCAACGTTCCAGATGCAATCCTTCCATTCCTGTTTGACCAGTCTACTGACTATCTGAATAACACCGATTACTCACTCGTTGATGACGTCGTGAAGCGAGAGCGCTTGCTCTACATGCTCATGGCGCATCTGGCATATGTGCGTTACGGCGACAATCGGAAGCGTGGCGGATCAGGAATGGTAGGACGCATTGCATCGGCTACAGAGGGCAGTGTGTCAGTTTCATCTGACCTCGGCCCTATTGAGTTCAGGTATGCGTGGTATACGCAGAGCCCATATGGCATGGACTTCTGGCAGGCGACGAAAGTCTACCGGATGGCTAATTACTATCCTGGAGATAACTATGTCTGATGGCCTCGATAAGTACCTAGAAGGAATGGCTGAGCGACTCAATGCCACTGAGGTAAGGGCTGGGTTTCTCGGCGGCTCTACCTATCCAGACGGTACCAGCGTCGCGATGGTTGCCACTCGTAACGAATACGGTGACCCGGCAAACAATCAGCCTCCACGTCCATTCTTCCGCAACGCAATCGCAGACAAGCAGGAAGAGTGGAAAAAGACGATTGAGCGCGGACTTGCTTCAGGTCTTGATTCCAGAACGGTGCTTGAGGTCGTCGGCGCTCAGATAAAAGGTGATATTCAGGAGTCTATAGCCACGCTCATTGAGCCTGCGCTCTCCGAGGTCACGCTTGAGCGACGCAGAAACAGGAAAGTAATGCCTAACCAGTCAGATAAGCCTCTTGTCGACACCAGGGTGATGATTGGCGATGTTAACTACGAGGTTACCTGATGAACCTGCATCAAATAGTTCGCGGGGCGATCACAACGGTTAACCCTGACGTTCCCGGCGTGCTGAAAGTGAACAGCGGATTCACAACTGCGCCAGGTGGTAAGCGCGTGCAGTCCTACACCGATGTGGAGGTGATTGTGCAGATGCAATCCCTGTCATCCACCGACCTGAAGCAGGTTGATGCGATCAACGCTCAGGGGATTCTGCAAAGCGCCTATCTAAATGGAAACTTCAACGGTATTAACCGCCCCGAGCAACAGGGTGGAGACATGCTGATTGTTGATGGCAAGACATGGCTGGTTGTGAAAGTGGCAGAGCTTTATCCGGACTGGTGTCATCTGATTGTTAACCTGCAGAGGTCGCCATGACAGCCACAGTAGACATCACAGAGCTTGACCTGCGCATTGCGCTGCAGGCATTTCTGATGGATATCACCGGACTCACCATCGACAACGTGCTGGTAGGTCAGCAGAACCTTACGCCAATGCCGCTTCATGACTTCATCATCATGACGCCGCTGAAGCAAATAGGCCTGTCTACAAACCGCGTTAAATACGACGACAACGGCGTGTATGGCGAAGGCAAACAGCTCAACCAGCGCAGCACCCAATGGCCTTGTCAGATTGACTGTTACGGCGAAAACGCGGCTGATAACGCAGCAATCATCGGCACGCTAATCCGCTCAGACTTTGCCTGTGAATGGTTCAGACAAAACGGCAACGTCATCACCCCTCTTTACTGCTCCGACCCTCATCAGACAACGATGATAAACGGCGAGCAACAATACGAAGGCCGCTGGACGATGGAATTCATCGGGCAATTCAACCCGTCTGTTACCACACGCCAGGACTTCATGGACAGCATTACAGTCGGCGTTATTGCCGCAGATTTAAAATACCCACCGGAGAGTGCATAAATGGCAATCCCATTACGCAAAGATATTCAAATCAATCCTGGAGTGCTGCCAGCGGGCGGTTCAGCGCTTGATCTGAATGGCCTTATCCTTACCGACAGCGCATATGCTCCGGTGGGGAGTGTTATCACATTCACGAACAAAGAAGACGTAGCGTCCTATTTCGGTAGTGCATCTGCTGAATTCAGCATGGCTGAAGTGTATTTTCAGGGCTACGACAATTCCACCAAGACCCCAGGCGCATTGCTGTTTGCACGGTTCAACCCCGAAGCAGCTGCAGCATGGTTACGATCAGGTTCAATGGCAGCAGTAACGTTAGACCAGCTAAAACTGCTGAGCGGTGTATTGACCCTGACCGTTGACGGCACTGCGGTGACATCAGCCAGTATTGACCTGAGCACGGCAACAAGCTTTGCTATGGCTGCTGACCTGATTGAAACAGGAATCGGCTCCAGCGTAACAGTAGAGTACGATACCACTCAGAAGCGCTTTATCATCACTAGCGCAACTGATGGTGCAGCTAGCACCATTACCTACGCAACCGGTACTTTGTCTGCTGGTCTGAAACTGACAGCTGCTACTGGTGCTCAGTTGTCGCAGGGCGCAGATGTTGCAGTAGTCACTACGGCGATGCAGTCAGTGCTTGATAGCTCTCAAAACTGGGCAATCTTCACTACATCCTTCACTCCGACCGAACAAGAAGCGCTGGACTTCTCAGCCTGGGTTAACGGTCAGAATTACCGGTTCGGCTACGTGCCATTCACGCTGGAAGAATCCGCGTTGGTATCTGACTCAACTGACACGCTGGCGTACAAAATCATCAGCACATACGACTATTCCAACGTCGTACCGGTGTTCGGTGACCAGACCCATGCAGCTAGCGTTATTGGTTATGCCGCATCTCTTGACTTCGACCGTCAGGAAGGCCGCGTACCATTCAAATTCCGATCACTCGGCGGCCTGCTGCCAGAAGTAACCACGTCAGCAAATTACGATGCGCTGATTGCCAACGGCTACAACTTCTACGGCGCGTACACGGCGAATAACTACGATACCCGCTACTGGGCTGATGGCACCATTACCGGTGACTTCAAGTGGTTTGACTCCTTCTGCTTCCAGATTTGGCTGAATGCCAACCTGATGCAGGATGCTATCGAACTGTTCCAGTCCAACCGCAGCATTCCGTACAACGCACGCGGCAAGGCGATCATCGAGGCATCTTTCTCCGATACGCTTAATCAGGGCATCACCTTTGGCGGCATCCGCACTGGCGTAACGCTGTCCAGCTCTCAGATTTCCGAGATTCAGAATGCCGTAGGCGCTGACATCTCTCCATCGCTGATTGCTAAGGGTTACTACCTGTACATCGCAGACGCCACTCCTACGCAGCGCCAGGAGCGCACAAGCCCCAGCATGACCCTGTGGTACTGCGATGGTGGTTGCGTACAGAAAATCACTCTCGCAAGCATTGAGGTGCAATAAATGTCCAACACTATTACAAGCGCTGATTCAATCTTTGCCCTCACTGTTACTAACCTGTTCCCAAGCGCTCAAACGCTTGAGGGATACGCAGCGGACGCGATGTTTGCTCTGGGTGATACAGAAATGGCGGTTTCCGTCCGTGGCGCAGACGGAAAGCTCTCTGGCGGCTTCGTTTTCGGTGAGTATCTGCAGACGATCACAATCATGCCGGACAGCCCATCTCGTGAGCTATTCGAGACTTGGCAACTGACGTCTCTGACCTCAAAGGCAGTATTCCGCTGCAACGCAACAATCATCCTCCCGGCGATTGGTCGCAAGTTCACTCTGACCAACGGCATCCTGCAACGCGTAAAAGCCATCCCTGATGCTCAGCGCGTACTGCAGGCGATGACCTTCCAGATTAACTGGGAGAACTGTGTTGGCGAAGCTTATAACCCGTAAGGAATAACATGGCACGCAAAGAGATTTTCTACACCGTCGAAGATAAAGGCCGTGACAATGGGAAGATGTTTTACATTCGCGAAATGTCAGCTACTCAGGCTGAGTGGTGGGCAATTCGTGCTGGACTGGCAATGGCTAAAAACGGCGTTAATCTTCCGGATAACTTTTCAGATATGGGTATGGCAGGCATGGCGAAAGTCGGCCTCGAAATGGTGGCTAAAATCCCTCCAGAGGATGCACGGCCTCTCCTGGACGAGCTGATGAAGTGTGTTCAGGCGGTACCAAACCCAGCAGATCAAAACATCAAGCGACCACTGATTGATGATGATACTGAAGAAGTTATGACTCGCCTGAAACTTCGCGGTGAAGTCTTTAAGCTGCACGTCGATTTTTTGACCGCCGCCGCCAGTTAGACATCCCTCCGGTAATGGGGCAGCAAATCGCTGGCCTGACCGACTATGCCAACGTACCTAAAACAATAGCGACGGTTCTGTCGTCGGGTAAATGCTCGCTGACAGAGCTAAGCACAACGCTTGGCGTAGAGGATTTATGGTGGTGGCTTGAGATAATCACAGTCGACAATTACAACCAAATGGTCATCAACAAGGCTCAGGAGAATGGCTGATGCCAACGATTATTGACTCACTGGTAGTCACTCTTGGTCTTGACTCTTCCGGATTCAAGAAAGGCCAGACAGAAGTAAAAAAAGGCCTGGACGATACCAGAAAGAATGCTGACCAGACAGCTAAAGACATGGAGTCCGCAGGTAAAAGAGCGGCCTCATTTTTTGGCTCAATCCGAACAGAATTACTTGCACTGGTAGGCGTTACCTTATCGGCGCAGGGTATCAAGACCTTCATCACCAACATGACATCAGACCTGATGCGGTTGGGGATTGAATCTCGCGCTCTGGATATCTCGGCTAAGTCGCTTGATGGATGGGAGAGAGCAGCAGCAGCAGCCGGTTCAACTGCAGAACGCATGGCTGGAACGCTGGGCAACTTCCAGAAGACGCTGACAAACATCCGCACTGGTGGCGGACAGGACGATCCACTCTTCGGTGCTCTGGCATCCTTCGCTGGTGCCACAGGAGCTAACTTCGACTACCAGAACGACAACGCCGAAAAAATCATGCGCAAGATTGCCAGCAACTGGGGCAAGTTGAGCAAAGATGCTCAGCGCAGATTTGGCGGAATGTTTGGCTTTGATAATGCCACTCAGCAGGGATTATCCAGTGGCGCGCTAGTTAAAGACGCTGATCACTTCAGAGATATTTCAAGAGCACTTCCGGAAGCCACAGAGAAGGCGCTTGCATTTAATAGGCGACTGGAAGAGATGAAGCAGAACTTTGCTGCCGCATCTCAGGTGCTCTATGAGGCGTTGATTCCGTACGTTGAGAAGTTCATTCCCCTGATTGAGAAGTTCGGGATATGGATTAGCACTCACGGACCTGAAATAAGCAAGTTCTTCTCTGACACAGCAGATGAAATCAATAAGGTAGTTGATGCTGTAGGAGGTCTGGAAAACGCTCTAAAACTGCTTCTGGTGTTTGTTGGCGGTAAGTGGCTGCTAGGAATGACCGGCTCAATCGGTGGCGTCAGGGGCGCTCTTACGGCGCTTGGTCGCGTGAGCATGATTGCCGGACTGGTTGAGCTTCAGAAATACGCCGAGAAACTTGAAAACAAGTACGCATGGCTTAAAGACAACCCGGTAGCAAACTTCCTCAATAGTGGTGCAGGAACTGATAAAACGACTGAATGGGGAAAACAATTCCACGACTGGATATTCGATAAAACCGGCATTGAGTTACCCCGTGGAGATGGTTACAAATCGGCACCGCGCGGCATCCGCAACAACAACCCCGGAAACCTGAACTATGCTGGGCAGGCTGGCGCGACACTGGAAGGTGGTGAAGGCGGTCGATTTGCGGTGTTCGAGTCAATGCAGCATGGAGTTGCAGCACTCTACAAGCAACTTCAACTGTACTTTAAGCGCGGTATCAACACGCTTTCCTCAATCGTCAAAACCTACGCCCCGGCATCAGACAATAACAACGTAGACGCCTATATCTCTGCGCTGACCAAAGCGACAGGCAAGGGCGCTAACGAGGTGCTGGATTCTGGCGACACTGCAACCATTGCAAGGCTGATGAAGGGTATCGTCGACCATGAGAACGGGAAGGGCTATATCAGCTCGTCTGACATCATGGGAGGCATCCAGTTAGGTGCAGGTTCATCTGAGTCTCGCAATATGCCAGCAGCGGCCGGAAGCCAGACCAACATCAATATCGGCAAGATCGACATGCAGACATCGGCAGGTAATGCTAATGCTCTAGGTGCTGATATCCAGAGAAACCTTCAGAGAAACCGCCTGGTAAATCCAGCGATGTCAGGGCAGGGATAATATGGCATTTTCACTGAACGAAACAACGCTACTTAGCGCGATAAACAGCGGCAATATCTTCTCCATAATCAACAGCACCCTTTCGCCTGGTTACGGGATTTATCTGAAGTCAGGCTTAAGGGCATTGTCTCCTTCTTCGTTCCTTGGGATTGAGTATGGGGCTGATGCTTCAGTGGTATCAGCTCCAATTGAGCAGGGTTCTTACAGTAGCTTTAACAAGGTAAAACGACCGCCAATTATCCGGGTGCTGTTTACGCTTGAGGGATGGACAGGATTTAGCGGTAGTATTCCTAACCTGACCAACTTCACGCTGACGAGTCGATCTGACATGCTGGCGGCTCTGGATGCAATGGTTGCCGATGCGCAGGTGTACGACATTGAAACGCCTGACACCACATACGAAGACTATGACCTGGTTAGATATAATTACAGGACATCAGATCGCGATGTAACCCTTCTGACGGTGGAAGCCATCTTCCAGGCTGTTTTGCAGGAAGCTGAAGTGACGCTGACAAGCACTACGGCCAACAGCAACACCACATCAAACGGCACAAGTAAGGCAGCCAGCGTCGTTACAGAGAAGGCAAATTCAACAGCCTCCAACTCCACTCTTGAAGATGTAAAAGGCGCGCTAATTGGCCTGAAAGAGTCAGTATCCAGTGCCGCAACGACAGTAGCCACATCCGTCACAAATGCTGTAAGCAACGCCACCTCTGGGGCGACTAGCGCCATCAATGGCGCGGCGACGTCGGCTATTAAAAATCTTGCGACGACGGTCGATGAACTGGTAGCGGGGTTATCCTGATGCAGAACATTTCTCTAAAGCCTCTCAAGGCTCAGGAAGTCAGTGTTAACCTTGACGGTCAGTCCGTAACTTTGCGCATCGTACAGCGCTCTACAGGTCTGTTTATCGACGTAGGTCTGGATAACTTATGGATAGCGCAAGGCGTGCTTTGCCATAACTGCAATAAGATAGTCCGTTATCCGTACCTGGGATTTAAAGGAGAGCTTTTCTTCGCTGATACCAAGGGAAGCCTTGATCCTGTTTATGACGAGCTAGGAACGCGATTCAAACTGTTCTACGCCACAGCAGATGAGATGGCAGCATGACCTATAAAAAGAGAACGCTGAAATTTCAGTTCACGCTGAAAGAAGGTGCTTTCGATGAGTCAGGCAATAACATACTGACCATCGACAACATCAAGGCGGAAATTGAGATAGGTGCCTACGGCGGGATATCAGGAACCACACTGGAGGCCAGAGCTTTCGGTTTGAGCATCGAAAACATGGCGCTGCTGAGCTACAAGGGCATCCAGTTAAACGGTGCCAGGCAGAACATGATGAAGGTGTGGGCAGATGACAGGCCGGTATTCTTCGGCTCTATTACCAACTGCTTTGCCGACCTCAACCAGATGCCTGATGCGCCACTGATAATCAGCGCCTTTTCTACTGGGTTCGACCAGTCAATCACCGCACCTCCTTTCTCAAAAGAAGGAATTGCCAGCGTTGCTGAAATCATCACAACGATAGCAGCAAGCATTGGCTATACGGTGGTTAATAACGGCGTTCTGGCGAAGCTTGAAAACCCTTATTTCGAAGGCAATCCGATAGCACAGATTCAGCAGTGCGCTCACGCTGCTGGCATCGAGATAGACTTCCGCCTCGGGGCTATTTACATCTGGCCGCAGGGTGGAAGCATCGACGACACCATTCCTCTTATATCCCCTGAGCATGGCTTAATTGGATACCCGGTATTCAGTAACTACGGGATTAACTTTCAGTGCCAGTACAGCGATCTGATTTTGCGTGGACGCAAGGTCCAGATAGAAACCTCACTACCAAACGGTAGCGGTATTTATACGGTGCAGTCAGCAATTCACCATCTTTCTACATGGACTGAAGGCGCCCCCTGGGCAACCATCGTCTGGGCATCAATGGGACAGCTAACAGTGAGGCAGTGATGAATTTATTTACTACCCGTCCTCAGGACACATCTACAGACGCCAACTCACAGCAGTTCCTGATGCATCAGTTTCTGATGGGAAAATCATTCATCACGCTGGCGATCGTAACCTCGGTAAGCGAGTCTGGTGAGGTTGTATCAGTCAAGCCGATGGTCGAGGGATTCACTGGAGGCGGGGACCTGATTCCAAACTCTGTGATTCACGGGGTACCGGTATGGCGACTGCAACGCGGCGCAAGCGCGGTGATAATGCCTCCTGTTGAGGGTGACATTGGTCTGATTGCTATTTGCGATCGTGATATCACCGCCGTTAAGAAGACAAAGCAATCCGCATTGCCCGGGTCAAATCGCACGCACAGCTATTCTGATGCCATCTATCTAGGCGGTGTGCTGAATGCCGAGCCAAGCCAGTATGTAAAGTTCGCTAATGATGGAATAGACATCGTGTCGCCGCTGGTTGTTAACGTAAATGGAGACATTGTTTCCATAAACGCAGAGAGCAGAGCTGAGATAAACGCACCAAATATTCTTCTTAATGGGCAGGTTGGGCAGGGAGAGGGAAGCTATGGTGGTACCGCTCACTTCAAAAATAAAGTTACTTCTGATGTTGATTTCCAAGCTGGAGATATATCTCTAATCGGACACAGAACTTCAGGGGTAGAGCCAGGATCTGGAACATCTGGAACACCAACACCTTAACCCGCTTCGGCGGGTTTTTAATGCCGGGAGTTTACATGCTCACCAAATCACTGCTTTTGACAGACCAGTGGGATATCACGCTAGACGACACCGGAAGCATGGCAATCACAGCCAACCCATATGCAGTAGCTCAGGACGTAGCGTGTTCCTGCTCAACCTTCCTGGGTGAGGCCTGGTATGACACCACGCTGGGGATACCGTATTACGAGCGCATTCTCGGTCACTGGCCCGGCACGCAGCTCATTAATACCAAGATGGCTACTGAAGCCAAAAAGCTCCCATACGTTCAGTCAGCATTCTGCACCACCACGGTTGGCAAAGCAGATCGCCTTGCATCCGGCGTTATGACCATAACCGACCAAAACAACGTTCAGACCATAATTCAATTCTGAGGTAACAAATGGCTGAAGTAACAGTTAGCACAGCCGTCCCCTCTGTCACGTTTTCCGCTACCGGCATTGCCGTTCCTGACGAGATAGATATTCTCAACGGACGATTAACTGACCTTGATACCGCTATGGGCGGGGGGATGAGTAAAAGCCTGACGACTCCGCAGGGGCAGATTGCCATGAGCGACACGGCAATCATCGGAGACAAGAACGACAATCTGGCGTGGCTGGTTAACCAGATTAACCCTGACTTTGCAGAAGGGCGCATGCAGGATGCGATCGGGCAGATTTACTTCATTGACCGTATCGCGGCGATTGGCACAACGGTGACGGCAACCTGCACTGGCCTTGTCGGAACGGTTATCCCGGCAAACAGCATTGCACAGGATGAAAGTGGTTATCTTTACTACTCACTGGCTGATGCCGTCATTCCGTCATCTGGTTCTGTCGATGTCGTGTTTCAGAATCAGGCAACTGGCGCAATAGCCTGCCCAATCGGGGCGCTTAACACTATTTACCGCGCAATCCAGGGTTGGTCAGGAATCACGAATGCCACAGCTGGCGTGCTGGGCAACGAGGTAGAAAGCCGGGCAAACTTTGAATATCGCAGGAAGCAGTCCGTTGCGGGTAACTCCAACAACCAAATCGGGGCAGTATACGCAAATGTGCTGGCGGTCAGTGGCGTTACTGATGCATACGTAACGCAGAACAACACAGGACTGACTGTTACGAAGGGATTCACTGACGTCTCGCTGGAGCCACATTCACTCTATGTGTGCGTGTACGGTGGTACATCGGAAGATATCGCAAAGGCAATCTGGCAGAAACTACCACCCGGGCCTTCGATGGTAGGCAACACCACGTACACGGTGGTTGACGATGACAACTACGTTCAGCCGTATCCTGAATACGAAATCAAGTGGCAAACACCCTCAGCGGTAAGCGTCTATTTCAAGGTAGAACTGGCTGACAATAACGCCCTTCCTGGTGACATCGTTGACGGAGTTAGAGCCGCCATCCTTAGCTCTTTCAATGGCGAGGATGGCGGAACAAGAGCGCGTATTGGCTCAACCATTTATGCCGGTCGTTACTATGCCGGAGTTCAGGATATCGATAGTGATAACGTCGATATCTTCAGCATCACCATCAGCCGTGACGGAACGAACTATCAAACCTCTGCATCCTTTGGCATAGACGAAGTGCCTACACTTGATGCATCAAATATCTCGGTGACACTGGCATGATAAACGTCGCGGATACCATCCTGACGCAATATGCCGACAGCCCGAAACTCAAATCCCTGATTTACTCGTTCAATGAAGCCGTAGGTATCGAAGGCTTTCTCGATGATTTCTATGACGTGATATGGAACATCGAGACGGCAGACACCTATGGTCTGGATGTGTGGGGAAAAATCGTGGTTGTCAGCAGGCAGCTGACGGTGACAGAAAACCAGATTTATTTCGGATTCAATGAAGCGTCTTCAGAGCCTCCGGTGGTTGATGACCCACAACCTTTTAACCAGGCACCTTTTTATTCCGGCGAGCTTCTCACCTCAACAGTAACTCTCACGAATGATGCTTATCGCAAGCTAATCATGATGAAGGCTGCGGCAAACATCTCTGACTGCACCATTCCACAACTCAACAAGCTGCTGATGTTCATGTTTGGTGAGAGTGGTCGCTGCTATGTCAGAAACGATGGCGACATGGTTATGAGTTATGTATTCGAGTTCCCCCTTTCCATATCAGAACTGGCGATAGTGCAAAGTTCTGGTGCACTTCCCGCCCCTGTTGGGGTTACCGTAAATATTGTTCAGCAGGTGTGATATGAACTCATCAGACATTCCGGCAAGGACCCTAAAGGCCTTTGGAGTAAATGGACTTAAAAATCAAATATCCACAGATTCGAGCTCATCATCAGATAGTGGTGGAGTAGCCACATACGACAAGGGATTTCCAGAAATAACGATGCAACCGCTAAGTGCGGGTGGGATTCCTCCGTCAGGAAGGGACGTTAACGGGATTTTGTATGCGTTGAGTCTAAAAGAGCAGTGGACTGATGCAGGAATGGGTTATCAGTTCAGTGGTGACTTTTCCTCATCCATCGGTGGGTATCCGAAAGGAGCTATTTTACCTGCAACAAATGGGACTGGATCCTGGTTAAATTTGGTTGACGGTAACACAGTATCCCCAGAATCAGTTCCATCGGTAACCACTGGCTGGGTTCCGATAATGAATTACGGAGTCAGTTCAATCTCGGGATTATCTTCATCCAGCGTTACTCTGACATTTCTTCAATCGTCAAAGGACAGGATCATCCTAAGTGGGACTCTTACGGCAAATATAAGCCTGATATTTCCATCATGGATGAAATCATGGACCATTGTTAATAATTGCACCGGGAATTACAACATAACCTACAGGACTCAATCCGGGTCGGGTATTACGGCGCCAACAGGCACTGTAGAGAAAATATACTGCGACGGCGCAAACATAACAAGGGAGTTCGGTTCATCTGCATATAGAAACGTTGGAAATGAAGCTGGTCAGATACCCGATATGTCCTATTTTAGCTCCAACCCTTCACCCTCATCAGGGTCATTTAATTTTCCTAACGCTGTCATAAAAACAGGAACAACCACCGTATCGGGAACTGATGGAATCGCGACAGGAACGTTTGATTCGCCATTTAAAACAGCATGTTTAGGTGTGTTTTTGGTGGAAACAACGGCAATCGCATCTGGATTCAATTCTGTTTGTGTTTGGGCTCTGGCAATTGGAGAGACAACCAGGGCTGGGTTTAAGGCTATTGCTGTAAACCGTACCAACCCAGCATATGTAAGTGGCGAATCAGCGGGCTATTTCGCGATTGGATACTGAGGATAAAAATGAGTATTTCAGAAACAAATAAGGCGCAAAAATACGCATCTATCGCTGAAGTCGCAGCGGCCCAGAGTAAAATCTATGCGGATAAACTCGAGTCAGCACCGGACTATGCAGGGCAGGCTAAAGAGTTTGCTGATAAAGCTGGCGTTTCTGCATCCTCAGCTAATTCTGCGGCTATTGCGGCAGGTGAATCCGCAGCGAGCGCTAACAATGATGCTATATCCGCCGCTCAGTCCGCATCAACAGCCGAGGGTGCGGCAGAAGCCGTCTTTAATAGCTCATTGCATGTTCCTACAGGAGAGGCGCTAACGGCCCTACCTGGGGTATCAGGTAGGGCATTATCATTCCCGGTATTTGATGATGACGGTGATGCATCGGTAAAACCACTATCAGAAATTGCAGTTCTGGACTCAGAAGGAAAGATACCAGTTTCCATGATCCCCGCTGTAGCCCTATCTGAGATTTTTGTCGTCAATAGCCAGGCTAGCATGCTTGCACTTGATGCGCAGGAAGGTGATATAGCAAAACGAACTGATCTTGGTTATTCGCTGTGTTTATCCGCATCACCAGCCACAGACCTGTCAAACTGGGTGCAATTAAACGACGATATTCTGTCTCAGTTAGGCTTGCCTAGTGGTGCGACTGAGGTGGGTGCTAAAGACGGTAATGGGAATAACACCACTGTCCAGGGAGCGCTTGATTCAAAGGCTTCTCTATCCAGCTTATCTGACTCTACAGGTGCAGAACAGATCGGCTATGGTGATGTGACGGTTGCCGAACGTTTGTCTTATGTTGTCTACATTACTAATGCTGATCCCACCGGTAGCACCAGTGCAGTGGCTGCAATACAAAATGCTATTGATGCCAACAATGGTAAATGCCTCGTTCTTCCTGCTGGCGACTATCTGATTGACGACACGATTTTCATTCCACGGAATACGCAATTGTGTGGCGTAGCTCCGATTCCAACGATGTTCCATGACATGGTGCATAACAATGCAATTGTGGATCTGATTTCTGAGCCGGGCTATACGAAACTTCATCTGCGCGGAGAGCCAACGAAGAGAATTCTCACTGATGTTGTTCACGGCGTTGACGATCCTGCACGCAGCATGGGTATCGTTTTTGCTGAGTCTGGTGCTGTGCTGGATAACATTGCAGTAATTGGCTGGCGTAAACGTACAGACGGGACTTATGAACCGCCGTCACTGACGGCACCGAATGACGCTGGAGCCGTTCCCTGTTTTGACATTCCGGTATTCAACGCATCAGTAATGAGCGTGAGAATGCATGACACTATGATAGCTGGTTATATTCCTGAGGGCAGTGCGTGCTACTGGATTGATTCAACTCGTAGTGAATACCGAAACGGAAGTGGGAATGATTTTAACGTTAATGACCGGATTAAGTCTGTAGGGGCTAATGACTCAAGGCAGATTGACTGCTGCTTCTGGTGGTTCCATCCAACAGCTCCATCAACTGCCGATGCAAGAAATTTTTATGGCGTCATGCTTCGAGGACACGATGATGATATCAGAAATTTGACAAGATACCCCAGCGCAAGTGCTGCGGATAACGCTGAGTCATTAAACTGGATTTGGGGCGGTCCGGGGACTAGTGATCATAAGTTCCGTGGAAGCATAATAAAAGGTGTTTATCTTGATTGCACCCTTAGGTCCTATGTAGGAGATGACAGGTTAAATTATTTTAAATCTACAATTGTAAATGGAGTGAATGGCTATCCCGGGGCCTGGCAAAACACAACTGGCGCTGGCGGCAAGATAAGTTTCCTTGATACCGTTATAAGACAAGGTGACATTTACTTGAAGCGAGTTGCTAATGTGTGGTTTGCTAACACGTACAGTGAAGCTGGTTATTTCTATATGACTAACCTTACCGGGTGGGTAACTGTATCTGATGGTTTCCTGGGGCATGGTGTTGTTGATGTAACCATAAATAATGTAGACGGTAGTGCTCCAGAGACATATAACAGAGCAAACTCAGCGCTGTACAAAATTGTTAACTCCGGGAATGATGACAGATTTGGCCTGTTCCATTCGTCAGGTAGCAAGTCTTATTACCGTCCTCACCGCGATAGTGCTGTGTCATGGGGTTATGATGATGGAACAATAAGGAGAAGATGGCTAAATGTTTATACTGTAACTACTACGACCGAACTAATTACTTCACCTGCGTCAAGGAATAATATAGGGCTCCAGAAACCTCCTCGATTGCCAAGCTATACTACAGATACTTTACCTACACTTGGTGTGTCTGACTATGGCTGTCTGATCTTCAATACAACAACTAACTTGGTTGCTGTTTGGACTTCAGTAGGATGGCGAAGCTTGCAAGTTGTGTGATATATTATTGCAAACGGGGGGCGGAATGCCCTCTTTTACATTACCGGCATGGACTATACAGCATGAACAAGAGGAATTATTTTTTTATTGCATTAACTGTTATTTCTGTATTTGTTACGGCCTATTTCGTATATGAAAAACACATAAAAATAAAAGAAAATATATTAATAATTGGTTATGGGCAAAGCCTTGTTACTGGGATGGAAGGATGGCCCGCGATAACAACAAATAACAGTACAAGTAATACATTCATGATTGGTGAATCAGTCAGGCCTGATAGTAGACGTTCAAAATCTTACAATATAATAGGAACTGGTGTAAATCATATACATTCGGTTTCTCAAAAATTAAATGAATCAAGTGTTATAATGTCGACTGAGGATATTTTAAAGCTAAAAAGAGGAGATCTTAGTGAAGGTGAGGAACCAATCGTCGGAGCAGTTACCTCATTATCGAAGTTTAGATATATAAACAATAAAAACATATTTGGTATGAATGCTGGTGTTTCCGGTTTTAATATAATTCACCTCGGCAAAGGCTCCCCATACTACCAAAGATTTACAGATGCTGTTTCTCTTTTTAAAAGAGATTCAGACGAAATGAATCTAAAAAGCAAAGTTTCTGGTATTGTTTTTATGCAAGGGGAAGCGAATTATGATACGAGAGATGAAAACAACATAAGGGACAAGGAAGGTTATGGAAAAAGGCTGGGAGTCTTGTTTGATAACATGATTAAAGACTCAATGCGGATAACCGGTCAGAAAAATAGTCCATTAATATTTACATACCAAACTGGGGGGAAATTCTCTAAGGATGATTTAGATCTTTCGATAGGGATGGCTCAACTTGAAGTTTCAAACGCTAAGAAAGGTGTATATCTTGTAGGTCCTACGTATCAATACCCCGATAAAAATGGTCACCTTGACCCTAACAGTTATCGATGGTTTGGCGTTCAGATTGCCAAGGTAATGCGTCAGGTTATTGACAAAAAGGAAAAGTGGGAACCTTTACAACCTAAATCAGTGTTACTTTCGGATGGGGAAATAGTAGTAAACTATAACGTACCGCGTCCTCCTTTGAAGTTTTCAGCATCATATGTGAGTTATGAGCCAGTGATGTATAAAGATAAAGGCTTCACACTATACGATAGCAACGGTCGTGTTGATATTTCATCCGTAGAAATTACTGCACAAGATGAAATAACAATTACTCCAGTTCGTAAGATTACTGGTCCTGCAAAATTGTTTTATGCCGACAAAACATACCATAATGGAAACGGCAATGTTTCAGACAGTGATGATACTGTATCACCATATAAATACGAGTATATGGAAGGTAGCGGACAATATCCTGAATCGAACATTAAGGAACTGGTTGGGAAACCGTATCCATTAAATAATTTTAGTGTGGCATTTTGCTTGCCAGTTAAAATGTGATTTAAGTTGCCGCGCCAGAGCGTATGCAAGACCCGGTGCGGCCAGCTGGCGATCGTTCGGTAGTGCTGGTTGCCATCTGCTGATTCTCCCTGATTGTCGCCATCCACTGGTGAGCAGCCCACTCAGGTGGGCTTTTTACCTTTCCATAATTCATTAGCTATCTTATCCAGCAAAACACGCATTTGCTTCATGTCGAGAGACTCATCTTCTGATGGTGTCTCGGAAGATAAGGCATCCTCGAGTATCTGCACGATCTCCGAGTTCATCGACCTGCCGTTACGCTTGGCGCGTTCGGCTATGGCGTCGCGCAGCCCGTCCGGGAACCTTACGGTGAACTTGTCTTGCATCTGGCTTGGGAATTTTTCCGACACGGCACACCTCAAATAAAAAACATTGTAGAGGCAACTTGACTTCATGCGCAATCATGGTAATTTGACTCTAAAGTCAATTTGCCTTCATTGTTGATAACAGGAGATAAAATGGAAAAGAATGAAGTGAAGACAACTCTTCGGTATCCGTACCGCTTCAAAGAAGAGGTAAAGCGGATCGCTGAGGAAGAGGGGATGTCAGAAAACTCTGTGTTGGTTCAGGGTTTGGCGTGGTGGTTGAAGTACCGGGAGAAAATGCAAAATGCTCTCTAAAAATAGCGAAGCCCAGCAGTGCGTCAACACTAACCGGGCCTCTATCGAAAAATCCTGCACAGGAAATATCGACATGAATATTGTAGCGAAATCAGAGCTCAACTTCAAAGGCATTGATTTAGTGCCTGCGCCAGTAAATGACGGAATCTGGCTGACATCGTCAGATATTGCCAAAGCTCTTGGGTATGCCTCAAGCAAGAGCGTATCGACTATTTACTCACGCAATTCCGATGAGTTTACAAGCAGCATGTCAATGGTCATCAAAATGAAGACCAACGGAATAAACAATAGCTTACGTGAAAAATCGGTTCGTGTTTTCTCTCTACGTGGGTGCCATCTGATCGCAATGTTCGCCACTACGAAAGTAGCTAAGGATTTCCGTCGCTGGGTGTTGGATATCCTTGATCGCGAAGTTGCTCACTCACCGATTGCCAAGCAGTTTACGGACGAAGAGTTATGCACCCTTGCATATCTGTGGCGTTCGGCTGCGGTGATGTATGAGGCATGCCGTGAAGTACATCCGCTACTGCTAGTCGCAGAGCATCGTTTGGCTCCACGTTTCTGCTCAATTGGCACTAATTACAGTCGTGGGATAAATAAAGCTCGCGAGATTCTAAAGCGGGAAACGAATCACATCAAAGAACAACCATGGGGAGACAGTAACTGGAAAAATGTATTTTCATACGGGACGGGAGTATTGCAGTGATGCAAAAAGAAAAACCGCCAGTTGGCGCTGGCGGCTATGTCACAAACCCTATCATCACATAAGGAATGTCGAATGGCTTCTAAGAATGTAGCAAATCGTGGCCCGGTTGTCACCATGATGTCTCATCATGAAATTGCTAAACTGACAGGAAAACAGCCTGCTCATGTAGTGCGTGATATTGAGGCAATGCTTGAAGCTCTTAATCTCCATTATCCAGAAATGGATGATTATGATTCTAAAGAGTTTTCTATTAAACGTAAGGTTTACAATGGTCGCGTGGTTATCGATGAGATCAAGCTTGACCATGATCTGACTATGACATTGATGACCGGATATAGCATTCCGCTCCGCCATAAAGTAGCAACTCGTTGGCGTCAACTTGAGTCTGGTGAAGCGATATCGAAAAAGTCAGCATCACACTTGCCTGAATACCGCCGCGCCCGAGCGATCAAGATGGAAGTGGAAGCAATGAGTCTCGCATTGTCATTTATGCCGAAGCTTAGCGACATCGCGAAGCAAACCGCTATGGCTCGTGCCGTTAACGACGCGGCCGGTATTGAGCTTCTTCCTTTACCGAAGGTTGAAGAGCATCTCCATACGGCTGGCGATATCGCTGAAATGCTGGGAGTATCTCCGCAAAAAATCGGTCGCCTTGCCAACAAGCATGAGCTGAAAACGGAACAGTACGGAATGTATGTATGGGATAAAGCGAAACACTCGGACAAGCAGGTTGAGGCTTTCCGATACAACTCTGAAGGGGTTAAGGCATTGCGCCACCTGGTGCACGGTGCTGATGTAGCTTAAGAACAGGACGTCGCTTTAACCGACACCCTTCGCAAACCCGCTTAACTGCGGGTTTTCTTTTATCCACGGTCTATACACCATCAACGATACATGGACTGGTGCGTTTGATGGTTGTCCGGCGATGTAGGTGTCCTACGCCACCTTTTCATCTAACCAGTCCGCCCACCACTGCATCATCTCCCGGCGCGTGTCGAGATAAGCCGCGTGATTGTACACCGACCGAGTACCACCGCTAACGTGCGCCAGTTGCATTTCTATCGCGTCTCTGTTCCAGTGCTTCTCGTTGAGAACGGTACTGAACTGGTGACGGAATCCATGCCCGCTTGCCTGTCCTTCATATCCAATATTGCGGATCACGCCTAACACTGCGTTTTCGCTGATCGGTTTCTTCCTGTCGCTGCGGCCAGGGAAACACAATTCATACTGGCCGGTTATCTGTTGCAGAAACCTGAACAACTCCATGACCTGATCTGACATCGGGACAACATGCAACTTTCTCCCTTTCATGACGGAAGGGGCAACGCTGATTAACCTGTTTTCATAGTCAATTCCCGTCCATACCAACGATCGAAGCTCAACTGTACGCATGGCTGTATAGTGAAGAATCTGTGTTGCTATCTTAGAGATAACCCATCCACCGTAACCGTTAAGAGCCTTCTGGAACTCGTGTATGCGGTGCATGGGAAGGAATGGGTAGTTTTTCTTCCTGTATCCTCGCATGGCTCCTGCCAGGTCTCTGGATGGATTGTATTTAGCTCTGCCAGTTACGATCGCATAACTGAACACTTCCCCGCATCTGCGTCTCGCCTTATCAGCACGTTCCATTGCTCCCCGGTCCTCGAACAGTCTGATGACCTTCAGTAGCACCATCGGCTCAACTTCTTCCATTTTCAGATTACCGATGACCGGCAGTATGTCGTCGGTGAACATGCTCATCATCTCGTCAGCATATCCCTTCGACCACACCTTTGATTTGTGCGCATGCCACTCACGGAAGATATCTCCGAACGAATCAGCCGCAGCTTCCTTCTCTTTCTTCTTTATGGCCTGTTTCTGCTCTGCCGGGTCCACACCTGCCAGCAACTTCATTTTTGCTTCTGACTGTTTTGCCCGTGCTTCAGTGAGGGAAATTTCAGGATAGGGGCCAATGACCAGCGTCTTTTCCTTGCCATCGAACCGGTAACGCATGCGCCACACCTTTTTACCTGATGGTGGCACGAACAGGAAAAGGCCTCCGGCATCTGCGAGGCGATATGATTTTTCCGCAGGCCTGGCTGCGTCTATTTGCTTTACCGTAAGCATGTGGGCATAAATCCGTGGTCATTTTGCTGTGTGCCCACAATATGCCCGCAAAAGTTTGGCGTAGTCAATTCTCTTTGGTTCGCTTCGGTTGTATAAGAACTTTGAATTATTAAGGTGTGATGGGCGTTACGTTCTGGTGTGGAGTGGTGGGTTCGGTTTGAAATGGTGTCCCCTGCAGGAATCGAACCTGCAACTAGCCCTTAGGAGGGGCTCGTTATATCCATTTAACTAAGGAGACGAGGCGGCACGAGTATAGCGTTTTTTACCCTGCACAGTAAGTATATCGCCGCCTGACTGCTCAAACAGTCGCCATTCAGGACTGTTTTTTCTGCTTTTCTGCTTTCTTTCCGGCACGCAGCCTGGCCTCTTCTTTGCGCCTGGCGCTCATATCATTACGAATCTGCGCATGGCTCATAAGCGCGAAGATGAATGTACCGCCGCAGATATTCCCCGCCAGCGTGGGCAAAGCAAAGGGCCAGAAAAAGTCGCTCCAGTGCAGCGTGCCGTTAAACACCAGATAGAGGATTTCAACCGAACCCACGACGATATGGGTCGTGTCAGCGAGGGCGATAAGCCAGGTCATCAGAATGATCACCACGATTTTTGCGGCGCCGGCAGCGGGAAACATCCATACCATTGTGGCAATGATCCAGCCGGAGATAATGGCATTGGCAAACATCTCGCCAGGGCTGTTTTTCATCACATCCATGCCGATTTTGACAAACGCATCACGCGTTTCTTCGTCAAATATAGGCATATATTCAAAAGCCCATGCGGCGATGCCAGTACCGACTACGTTGCCCAGTAACACCACGCTCCAGAGCCGCATCAGCAGACCCGCGTTGCCCATCGTCGGGTTTTGCATCACCGGCAGAACGGCGGTGACGGTATTTTCAGTAAACAACTGCTGGCGCGCCATGATGACGATGATAAAACCAAAGGTATAACCCAGATTCTCAAGTAAAAAACTGCCGGGGACGCCGTCCAGCTGTACGTGAAAAATACCTTTCGCCAGTAGCGAGGCGCCCATTGAGAGCCCTGCGGCAATGGCTGACCACAGCAGCGCCATGGCGTCACGCTCCAGCTCTTTTTCGCCGTCCTGGCGGATATGTTCGTGAATCGCCATCGCGCGTGAGGGGAGGCGATCCTCGTCGACCTCTATCTTTTTCCCGCGTTGTTTTTCTTCGCTTTCGACTTCGAGTTCGTCACTGTGTTGATCAATTTTCTCTTCGCTGAATTTATCCATTGTGAGACCTCGTGATGAACACATTTGTCTAAAGCGTAGTGGCTTTTATCCGACTGAAGGCAGGGCAAACTCTGAAATCGCAAAAAAGGCGACGCGCGTTTTTACCCGCCCGGTTAGAATGAAACCCGCCATGAGCCAGAGTTACAGGCTATGATCAAATCAACAAGAATCAGTATATAGACATCATTTGACGTGCTGTTACAATCGCTCACACCTAAACAGGCGGATACGGTCTCGTTCCGTCATGGATGGCAATCAGCGATAGCCATAATCAACAGGGAGACATTTATGAAGCTTCGCCTGTCGGCGCTTGCGCTGGGGAGCACACTGCTGGTGGGATGTGCAAGCTCCGGTACAGAACAGCAGGGGCGTTCAGATCCGCTCGAAGGATTTAACCGCACCATGTACAACTTCAACTTTAACGTGTTGGACCCGTATGTCGTTCGACCGGTCGCTGTCGCCTGGCGTGATTATGTTCCGCAGCCTGCCAGAAATGGTTTGAGTAATTTTACCAGCAACCTCGAAGAGCCTGCGATTATGGTGAACTATTTCCTGCAGGGCGATCCCTATCAGGGCATGGTGCACTTCACCCGCTTCTTCCTGAATAGTATTTTGGGGATGGGGGGCTTTATTGATGTTGCGGGGATGGCGAATCCAAAACTACAGCGTGTTGAACCGCACCGTTTCGGCAGTACGTTAGGCCATTACGGCGTGGGGTATGGCCCCTACGTGCAACTTCCGTTCTATGGCAGCTTCACGCTGCGTGAAGATGGCGGTGATATGGCCGATACCCTTTATCCGGTACTTTCCTGGCTCACCTGGCCGATGTCGATCGGTAAATGGACCATTGAAGGAATTGAAACCCGCGCGCAACTGCTGGATTCCGATGGTCTGCTGCGTCAGTCTTCCGACCCATATATTCTGGTGCGTGAAGCATACTTCCAGCGTCATGACTTCATCGCTAACGGCGGGAAGCTTAAACCGCAGGAAAACCCGAATGCCCAGGCGATTCAGGACGATCTTAAAGAGATTGATTCTGAATAACCACACGAGGCCAATAAAAAAGGTGAGTCAAAAGACTCACCTTTTTTACGTCTGATGAAAATCAGAATGCGTAGTTAAAGTTCGTACCGAACAGCCAGGCTTTACCGTCAGACTTGAAGGAGTAAGCTGCCGGGCCTTCCCCTTCGGTAAATTTCACGTTCTGGCCGTGCATATAAGATGCGCCAACGTCAATAGAAGCATCTTCATTGAAGGCGTAAGTTGCACCCGCGCTCAGCCACAGACGGTCCTGATCGGGAATAGAAATGGAGCGTTTGTTTGCCGGAACCGGGCTATCGTCATACGCGATACCGGTACGGAAAGTCCAGTTCTTATCGTAGTAGTAGGTCGTACCCAACGCGATACGGTACGCATCCTTAAAGCTTTCATCTTTATAGAAGAGCGTCTGGCCGTCGTCGCCTTTGGCTTTTAACTCCTGGAACTGGCTCCAGCTGGTATAAGTCAGGCTATAGTGGATAGCCCATTGCGGCGCGACGCGGTTATAACCGGAGATTTCCCACATTTCAGGCAGGTTCAGGGTTAAGGAACCATTCTGTGTTGCGCCGCCAGTGCCGTATGGCAGGCTTGAAAGCCCCATACTGGCGAAAATATTGTTCAGATTTGGGTTAATGGAGCTTTTGTAATCGCCTTCGAAGTCGATTTTCACTTCAGAGCGGTAGGTCAGGCCCCAACGGTTATCCTTGTCGAGTTCATACAGGATGCCTGCGTTCCAGCCGAATCCCCACTCATCACCCTTCAGGTGGGCGATCTGGGAGTCAGGGGAGTTAATGCCATCCGTCCACTGAGAGGGTACGCCTTGTCCAACCAGCTGTTGTGAAAGCACCGGACCGAGGGAACCCGCGTAGCGCTCAATTTTAGCCTTCGCGTAAACCGCATCAAAACCAACCCCGAAGCTCCAGCTATTATTCAGGCGATAGGCGCCGCTGAGGTTCAGGTTCACCGTTTGCAGGTCTGTTTTACCGCCATAGATACCGGCTGAATAATCTTTATTGAATTCGGTGGCGAGGCCATAGTTGGAGGTAATGGATGCCCCCCAACCGAACTGATCGTTGATCGGCGCAACGAAGTGCAGGTTAGGAACCCACGCTGTTGGCGCAATATTATTCGCGTTGGCATTTTGCCCGGTTAAGTTAGAGCGGCCGGTCACATTGACATCTGGATCGATATACACCGCACCCGCAGAGAAGGTGGGGCGATCGAACATCATAATTAACGCCGGGTTGCGGCTAACGTTACCGGCATCATCTGCGATAGCGCCTTCACCCGAATAAGCCCGGCCAAGGCCAGAGGAAGAAAATTCGTTTAACTGAAAGCCTGCAGACCAGGCCTGTGTGGAGACGATTGCCACTGCGACTGCGAGAGCAGACTTTGTAAACAGGGTTTTCTGGCTCATGACCATAACCTCATCGATTTATTTTTATACAAACTATGTTACATGCCGTAACAGGAGCGCGAAGTGTAGGGTCTGAGGTACGACAGAGAAATCAGACCAGTGGCGTGAGTATAGGTCTGACCAGCTGGAATGTTGCAAGTATGTTTATAATATTTTTCAATTGTGATCGTAGAAACGCGATCCAGCTGGCAAATTTGAGGCCTGGCGCACTCACTCGATTGGGCGATTTTTGTTTTAGATCATTTTTAAGTGTGATTTCGGTCACTTATCCCATTTTGCGTCATTAACGACTGGAGAGCCTTTTTCCACGAGCGTAAAATATCCTCAATATTTATCTGGCACCTTGAGTGCAAATACAGAGGAAATCTACAATGAGTAAATGCAGTGCTGATGAAACCCCGGTTTGCTGCTGTATGGATGTTGGCACCATTATGGACAACTCCGATTGCACCGCGTCTTACAGCCGTGTGTTTGAAAACCGCGCGCAGGCCGAAGAAACGCTGGCGGCTCTGACAGAAAAAGCGCGTGGCGTGGAGTCTGAACCTTGCCAGATTACATCCACCTTTACCGAAGAAGCTGAAGGCGTGCGTCTGGACATCGACTTTGTCTTCGCCTGCGAAGCTGAAACGCTGATCTTCCAGCTGGGTCTGCGTTAATCCCCTTCTTTGAATGCCCCTGTCAAATTCTGGCAGGGGCATTTTCGTAACCCTCTGTTACTATCCTCTGTGTCTTAGCTCTCACTTTCTGGCGTCTCCGCTTGGCGAAATGTAAAAAATTGGTTAAGACTGTGATCAGGTCAGACCACTTATTTTATTTTTTTACAGGGGAATGTTATGAGTCAGGCTTTACCACTGGTTACCCGCCAGGGCGATCGTATTGCCATTGTAAGCGGATTACGTACGCCGTTTGCTCGTCAGGCCACTGCTTTTCATGGCATTCCTGCTGTTGAGCTGGGAAAAATGGTGGTTGGGGAATTGCTGGCGCGCAGTGAAATACCTGCCGAGGTTATTGAGCAACTGGTTTTTGGCCAGGTAGTGCAAATGCCTGAAGCTCCCAACATCGCCCGGGAAATTGTGCTGGGTACGGGGATGAATGTTCACACCGATGCCTACAGCGTAAGCCGGGCGTGCGCGACCAGTTTTCAGGCGGTAGCGAATGTTGCGGAAAGCCTGATGGCGGGGACGATTCGCGCGGGGATTGCTGGCGGCGCGGACTCCTCCTCCGTGTTACCTATTGGCGTCAGCAAAAAGCTGGCGCGTATACTGGTGGACGTCAATAAAGCCCGCTCTACCGGGCAAAAACTCAAGCTCTTTTCCCGCCTGCGTCTGCGAGACCTGATGCCTGTTCCGCCCGCGGTCGCTGAATATTCCACCGGGCTGCGGATGGGCGATACGGCCGAGCAAATGGCGAAAACCTATGGCATTACGCGTGAGCAGCAGGATGCGCTGGCGCATCGTTCCCATCAACGTGCCGCGCAGGCCTGGGCCGAAGGTAAACTGGCGGATGAGGTGATGACGACATATGCGCCGCCGTATAAAGAGCCTTTTTCTGAAGACAATAATATTCGTGGCAACTCTACTCTGGCAGATTATGCGAAGCTGCGCCCCGCGTTTGATCGACAACATGGGACGGTCACGGCGGCGAACAGTACGCCGCTGACGGATGGCGCGGCAGCCGTCATCTTGATGACGGAGTCTCGCGCCAGAGAACTTGGCCTGGCGCCGTTGGGCTATCTGCGTAGCTATGCGTTTACCGCAATTGACGTCTGGCAGGACATGCTGCTGGGCCCGGCATGGTCGACGCCGCTGGCGCTGGAGCGGGCCGGATTAACGCTGGCCGATCTCTCGTTAATTGATATGCATGAAGCCTTTGCCGCCCAGACGCTGGCTAACATTCAACTGCTTGGCAGCGAGCGTTTTGCCCGCGACGTGCTGGGCAGGGCGCATGCGACCGGGGAAGTGGATGACAGTAAGTTTAACGTCCTCGGCGGGTCGATTGCCTATGGACATCCGTTTGCCGCAACGGGGGCGCGGATGATCACGCAAACCCTGCATGAGCTACGCCGTCGGGGAGGCGGTTTTGGCCTGGTGACCGCGTGCGCAGCGGGAGGTTTAGGGGCGGCAATGGTTCTGGAGGCGGAATAATGGACATGACATCAGCGTTCACGCTTAACGTGCGTCTGGATAACGTCGCGGTCGTCTCTATTGATGTCCCCGGTGAAAAAATGAATACCCTGAAGGCGGAGTTCGCGACGCAGGTTCGCGCCATCCTGAAACAGATTCGGGAAAACAAGGCGCTGCGCGGTGTGGTTTTTATTTCTGCGAAGCCGGATAACTTTATCGCGGGGGCGGATATCAACATGATCGGCAACTGCAAAAGCGCGCAGGAAGCTGAAACGCTGGCGCGTCAGGGCCAGCAGATAATGGCTGAAATTCAGGCTCTGTCTGTTCCGGTTGTCGCCGCCATTCACGGCGCGTGTCTCGGCGGTGGGCTGGAGATGGCGCTGGCTTGCCATCGGCGCATTTGTACTGATGATGCGAAAACCGTGCTGGGTCTGCCGGAAGTGCAACTGGGGCTGCTGCCAGGGTCTGGCGGTACGCAGCGATTACCGCGCCTGGTTGGGGTGAGTACGGCGCTGGACATGATCCTCACCGGTAAGCAGTTACGGCCAAAACAAGCGCTCAGGGTTGGTCTGGTGGACGAAGTCGTGCCGCACGCCATTTTGCTTGAGGCCGCCGTGGAACTGGCGATTAAAGGGCGTTCCGCTCAGCGGAATTTGCCGGTGCGTGAACGTATTCTGGCCGGGCCGCTTGGGCGCACGCTGCTGTTTCGCATGGTCAGTAAAAAAACCGGGCAGAAAACGCAGGGTAATTACCCGGCGACAGAGCGAATCCTTGAGGTGATTGAAACCGGGCTGGCGCAGGGAAGCAGTAGCGGATACGACGCGGAAGCGCGGGCGTTTGGCGAACTGGCGATGACGCCACAGTCGCAGGCGTTGCGGAATATCTTTTTTGCCAGTACCGAAGTGAAAAAAGATCCGGGGAGCGATGCGCAGCCTGGCCCGTTAGCCAGCGTAGGCGTGCTGGGCGGAGGTCTGATGGGCGGCGGTATTGCTTACGTGACGGCCTGTAAAGGCGGCTTGCCGGTTCGCATCAAAGATATTAATGCCAAAGGCATCAACCACGCGCTGAAGTACAGCTGGGATCAGCTTGAAACCAAAGTTCGCCGCCGCCATATCAAAGCGGGCGAACGCGACAAACAGCTGGCGCTAATCTCCGGCTCAACGGATTACCGCGGCTTCTCGCATCGGGATCTGGTTATTGAAGCGGTGTTTGAAGATCTGGCGTTAAAACAGCAGATGGTGGCGGAAGTCGAGCAAAACTGCGCTCCTCACACCATTTTTGCCTCCAACACCTCATCTTTACCCATCGGCGACATCGCGGCTAACGCGGCCAGGCCTGAGCAGGTGATTGGTCTGCACTTCTTTAGCCCGGTAGAAAAAATGCCGTTGGTGGAGGTCATTCCTCATGCGACAACCTCTGCGCAGACGATCGCCACGACCGTTAAGCTGGCGAAAAAACAGGGCAAAACGCCGATTGTGGTCAGCGATAAAGCCGGGTTCTACGTTAATCGTATTCTTGCCCCGTATATCAACGAAGCAATACGGCTGCTGACCGAAGGTGAACGCGTCGAAGCGATCGACGCCGCGCTGGTCAAGTTTGGTTTTCCGGTCGGGCCAATCCAACTTTTGGATGAGGTTGGCATCGATACAGGCACTAAAATTATACCTGTACTGGAAGCCGCTTACGGCGAACGTTTTAGCGCGCCTGCAAACGTTGTTGCCTCAATTTTGAATGACGATCGCAAAGGCAGAAAAAATGGTCGCGGTTTCTATCTTTATGGCGTGAAAGGGCGTAAAAGCAAAAAACAGGTCGACCCTGCAATTTATAGGCTTATTGGTACGCAAGGGCAGAGCCGACTTTCTGCGCAGCAAATGGCTGAGCGGTGCGTGATGTTAATGCTCAATGAAGCGGCGCGCTGCTTTGATGAGAAGGTGATCCGCAGCGCGCGTGATGGCGACATCGGCGCGGTATTTGGTATTGGTTTTCCGCCGTTTCTTGGCGGCCCGTTCCGTTATATGGACACTCTCGGCGCGGGTGAAGTGGTTGCGGTTCTGCAACGACTGGCTACGCAGTATGGCGACCGGTTTACCCCGTGCGAGCGCTTATTGCGGATGGCTGAACGCGGTGAACGTTTCTGGAACAGTGGGGAAACAGACCTGAAGGAATAAGGTCATATCAGGACGAGACCGCACCGAATGACTGTGTGGTGGTCAATTTGTAAACAAAGATTGACTATACTTACGCCATTGAGGTAAAAAACAGCGTTTCATTCGGTGAATGGATAAGGCACAATGCCGGCCACCGCATTTTTATCATACCCGTCAGGGTTTTTGCTAAGAATGTGGGTGATTCTGGTTAACAAAAGCGGTGCAATATGCAAGTTTTTATCATGCGTCACGGCGACGCGGCCCTCGATGCCGCCAGTGATTCGGTTCGTCCCTTAACCTCGTGTGGTTGTGACGAATCCCGCCTTATGGCGAACTGGCTGAAAGGTCAAAAAGTGGATATCGAACGTGTTCTGGTGAGCCCGTTTCTACGAGCCGAACAAACGTTGGATGTGGTAGGGGAGTGTATGAACCTGCCTGGCAATGTGGACGTTTTGCCGGAGCTTACTCCTTGCGGCGATGTCGGTATGGTCAGCGCCTGGTTGCAGACGCTGGCGAATGAAGGCGTCGCATCGGTGTTAGTGATCTCTCACCTGCCTTTGGTGGGGTATCTGGTGTCTGAACTCTGTCCTGGCGAGACGCCGCCAATGTTCACCACATCTGCGATTGCCAGCGTAACGCTTGATGAAAGCGGCAAAGGGATTTTCAACTGGCAGATGAGCCCGTGTAATCTGAAAATGGCAAAAGCGATTTAACGTTATTATCGTCGGTTGGATACCGTGCCTGATGGCGCTTCGCTTATCAGGCCTACATCCTGCACTGACTCCGTAGGCCGGATAAGGCGCTTGCGCCGCCATCCGGCAATCGGCATTGTCAGGGAAGCTCCGGCGGCAACCACTCTTCTACTTCAATCAATACCAACAGCGCAGCGTCCCCGCCGTACTCTTTTGGCGCCTGATGGAAGGCCATAACGTGCGGATGTTGCGCCAGCCATAACGGCGTTTGTTGCTTAAGAATATGCTTTCCGTGGCCGTGCATCACACAGGCGCAAAAGACATGCTCGCGGCGACAGGCGGCAATCAGCGCCCCCAGCTCTTGTTTGGCCTGCTGTTGCGTCAGACCGTGCAAATCCAGGAACAACTCCGGCGAATAGTCGCCCCGACGCATTTTCTTCAGCTCGAAATGGCTGACGTCGGCACGTACATATTTCACCGGGCCGTCCGTATTCAATAACGGTTGAAATTCATCGGAGAAATAGTGGCTGGCATCAGCCTGCTCCTGTATCAGACGCTTGACCGGGACTTCTGTGATTTTTTTACGTTGAGGTCGGTGGACAATGGTGTCCTGCTTAATCTGGCGGGTGCCGGTCATTAACTGCCGGAACAACGCCTGGTCCTCCTCGCTGAGCGATGTTTTCTTTTTCATTCGAACGTCTCATCTTTTATTTTGCGTTAGTTTACCCGACTCAGGGGACATTCGTTCAGCCAAAACGCAATTTTCACGCTCTGGCGCCGCGTGAGTGCTGATTTATCGCCGTCTTCGTGGCAAACTAGCCGCCGAATTTAATGCGAGCATGCCCTGGAGGAATACGTGGATAAAATTTTCGTCGATGAAGCAGTGAGTGAGCTGCATACCATTCAGGACATGTTGCGCTGGGCGGTAAGCCGGTTTAGCGCGGCGAATATCTGGTATGGTCACGGCACGGACAACCCGTGGGATGAGGCCGTACAGCTGGTGCTGCCGTCACTTTATTTGCCGCTGGATATTCCAGAAGACATGCGTACCGCGCGCCTGACGTCCAGCGAACGTCACCGCATTGTTGAACGGGTCATTCGCCGTGTCAACGAGCGTATTCCGGTGGCCTACCTGACCAATAAAGCCTGGTTCTGCGGCCATGAATTCTATGTTGATGAACGCGTATTAGTGCCACGTTCGCCGATTGGCGAGCTGATCAACAACCGCTTCGCGGGGCTTATCAGCGAGCAGCCGCACCACATTCTGGATATGTGTACCGGCAGCGGATGTATCGCTATCGCCTGTGCTTATGCTTTCCCGGAGGCGGAAGTGGATGCCGTTGATATCTCCAGCGACGCGTTAGCCGTAACCGAACACAACATTGAAGAGCACGGTCTGCTCAACCATGTCACGCCGATTCGCTCCGATCTGTTCCGCGATCTGCCGAAAGTGCAGTATGACCTGATTGTGACGAACCCGCCGTACGTTGATGCGGAAGATATGTCCGATCTGCCGAATGAATATCGTCATGAACCTGAACTGGGCCTGGCGTCCGGCACTGACGGTTTAAAACTGACCCGCCGTATTCTGGGCAACGCGCCGGACTACTTGTCCGATGACGGTATTCTGATTTGTGAAGTCGGAAACAGCATGGTACATCTGATAGAACAATATCCCGATGTACCGTTTACCTGGCTGGAGTTCGATAACGGCGGCGACGGCGTCTTTATGCTGACGAAAGCGCAGCTCATTGCGGCTCGCGAGCATTTCAGCATCTATAAAGATTAATCAACGGTCAACAACACAACAACGATAACGGAGCCGTGATGGCAGGAAATACACTTGGACAACTCTTTCGCGTAACGACTTTTGGTGAATCACACGGGCTGGCGCTCGGTTGTATCGTTGATGGCGTTCCGCCGGGCATTCCGCTAACGGAAGCCGACCTGCAACACGATCTCGACAGACGCCGTCCGGGAACCTCGCGTTACACGACCCAGCGTCGTGAACCGGACCAGGTGAAAATTCTCTCCGGCGTCTTTGAAGGCGTGACGACGGGCACCAGCATTGGCCTGTTGATTGAAAATACCGATCAGCGTTCACAAGATTACAGCGCCATTAAGGACGTTTTCCGCCCGGGCCATGCCGACTATACCTACGAGCAGAAATACGGTCTGCGCGATTACCGTGGCGGCGGTCGTTCTTCCGCCCGTGAAACGGCGATGCGCGTCGCGGCTGGCGCGATTGCTAAAAAATATCTGGCGGAGAAACACAGCATCGTCATTCAGGGGTGTCTGACCCAGATGGGCGATATTCCGCTTGAAATCAAAGACTGGCAGCAGGTTGAACAAAACCCGTTTTTCTGTCCTGATCCAGATAAAATCGACGCGCTGGACGAACTGATGCGCGCCCTGAAGAAAGAGGGCGATTCGATTGGGGCAAAAGTGACCGTCGTGGCAAACGGCGTTCCGGCAGGGCTTGGCGAACCGGTCTTTGACCGTCTGGATGCGGACATCGCTCATGCGCTGATGAGCATCAACGCGGTAAAAGGCGTGGAGATTGGCGATGGGTTTGATGTGGTCGCGTTGCGAGGCAGCCAGAATCGCGATGAAATTACCAAAGAGGGCTTCCTGAGCAACCATGCGGGCGGTATTCTCGGCGGTATCAGCAGCGGGCAACAAATTGTTGCACATATGGCGCTGAAACCCACTTCCAGTATTACGGTGCCGGGACGTACGATTAACCGCTTTGGTGAAGAAGTCGAGATGATCACCAAAGGGCGTCACGATCCGTGCGTTGGGATCCGCGCCGTGCCGATCGCTGAGGCCATGCTGGCGATCGTGCTGATGGATCACCTTCTGCGTCAGCGCGCGCAAAATGCGGATGTAAAGACTGATATTCCACGCTGGTAATCAATGAAAAAAACGGCACTCGCGTTGCTGGCTCTTCTGGTCAGCAGCGTCAGCCTGGCGGCGACGCCCTGGCAGAAAATTACGCATCCTGTTCCCGGAAGTGCGCAATCCATCGGCGGCTTTTCGAATGGCTGCATTGTTGGGGCAGACACGCTTCCCGTGCAGTCCGAACACTATCAGGTGATGCGTACCGATCAGCGCCGCTATTTTGGTCATCCCGATCTCGTGATGTTTATTCAACGACTGAGCACTCAGGTCAGCAATCTTGGGTTTGGAACGGTGTTGATCGGCGATATGGGGATGCCTGCGGGCGGGCGGTTCAACGGCGGACATGCCAGCCACCAGACCGGGCTCGATGTCGATATTTTTCTGCAACTGCCGAAAACACGCTGGACGCAGGCGCAGCTACTGCGACCTCAGGCAATTGACCTGGTCTCCCGCGACGGCAAACATGTGGTGCCTTCGCTGTGGAAGCCGGAAATTTCCAGCCTGATAAAACTGGCGGCGGAAGATAACGACGTCACGCGTATTTTTGTTAATCCTGCCATTAAACAGCAGCTATGCCTGGATGCCGGAACCGATCGTGACTGGTTGCGTAAAGTGCGACCCTGGTTCCAGCATCGTGCGCATATGCATGTACGATTACGTTGCCCTGCCGACAGCCTGGAGTGCGAAGATCAGCCTTTGCCTCCGCCTGGCGATGGATGCGGCGCAGAACTACAAAGTTGGTTTGAACCTCCTGAACCTGGAACAACAAAGCCTGAGAAGAAGACACCGCCACCGTTGCCGCCTTCCTGCCAGGCGCTACTGGATGAGCATGTACTCTAATGGACAATTTTTTAAATCTGTTTATGGTGTCCCCGCTGTTATTGATTGTTCTTTTTTTCGTGGCAATGCTGGCTGGATTTATTGATTCGCTGGCGGGGGGAGGCGGCTTATTAACGATCCCTGCATTAATGGCGGCAGGCATGTCGCCAGCACAGGCGCTGGCGACCAATAAATTGCAGGCCTGCGGCGGCTCACTCTCCGCGTCAATCTATTTCATTCGTCGCAAAGTGGTCAATCTTGCCGATCAGAAACTCAATATTCTGATGACGTTCATTGGCTCAATGAGCGGCGCGTTACTGGTGCAATATGTCCAGGCGAGCGTTTTGCGGCAGATTTTACCGGTGCTGGTTATTTGTATTGGCCTTTATTTCCTGTTGATGCCGAAACTCGGCGAAGAGGATCGTCAGCGTCGGCTTTATGGCCTGCCTTTCGCGCTGGTCGCCGGGGGCTGCGTCGGATTCTACGATGGCTTCTTCGGCCCGGCTGCCGGATCGTTTTACGCGCTGGCGTTTGTGACGCTGTGCGGGTACAACCTGGCGAAATCCACCGCCCATGCCAAAGTGTTGAATGCCACCTCGAATATTGGCGGCCTGTTGCTGTTTGCCATTGGCGGTAAAGTCATTTGGGCGACAGGTTTCGTGATGCTGATTGGCCAGTTTCTGGGCGCTCGTATGGGCTCGCGACTGGTGTTAAGCAAAGGACAGAAGCTCATTCGCCCGATGATTGTCATCGTCTCTGCGGTGATGAGCGCCAAACTACTTTATGATAACCACGGACAGGAGATTCTCCACTTGCTGGGGATGAACTAATGAACAGTACGCATCATTACCAACAGCTAATTGATATTTTTAACGGCTGCTTTGCCGACGATTTTAATACCCGTCTGATTAAAGGCGATGACGAACCGATCTATCTTCCTGCTGATGCGGACGTGCCGTACCACCGGATTGTTTTTGCGCACGGTTTTTACGCCAGCGCGCTGCATGAGATTTCGCACTGGTGTATTGCCGGAAAGGCGCGTCGTGAGCTGGTGGATTTTGGTTACTGGTATTGCCCGGATGGGCGTGATGCGCAAACCCAAAGCCAGTTTGAAGACGTGGAAGTGAAACCGCAGGCCTTTGACTGGCTGTTTTGCGTGGCGGCGGGTTATCCGTTTAACGTCAGTTGCGACAACCTGGAAGGGGACTTCGAACCGGATCGCGTGGTATTTCAGCGCCGGGTTCATGCCCAGGTGATGGAGTACCTGGAAAAAGGCATTCCTGAACGCCCGGCCCGGTTTATTAAAGCGTTACAGAATTATTATCACACGCCTGACATTACGGCGGAACAGTTCCCGTGGCCGGAAGCGCTCAACTGAGGCCGACGCCACGTTTACAATGAGGAAAGAAGATGATCGCGGAGTTTGAATCACGCATTCTGGCATTAATCGACGATATGGTAGAGCACGCAAGCGATGACGAGCTGTTTGCCAGCGGATATCTGCGTGGCCACCTGACGTTAGCAGTTGCAGAACTGGAAGGCGGTGATGACCATTCCGCAGAAGCGGTGTATGCCAACGTCACCAGCAGCCTGGAAAAAGCGATTGGCGCAGGCGAGTTGTCGCCGCGTGACCAGGCGTTAGTAAAAGAGATGTGGGATAACCTGTTCCAGAAGGCCATTAACGCGTAGGCCGGATGCGTCGCCATCCGGCATTTTCACCTTGCCGGGTGGCGTTAACGTTCATCCAACGGATGGGCTTATTTCACCGCTTTTCCCTTCAATAACTTCCGTACCCACAGACGATTCGGGTTTAACGCCGCCAGCGTGTCAGCATCCATCGGAATGGGCTCTTCGCTCATTTGCGCCGCGAGAATTTCCGCGCAGAGCGGGGCTGAACACAACCCGCGCGATCCGAGCGCTCCCAGCATAAACAAATCAGGATAAACCGGCGCGCGTTCGGCGGCGTCTTTCTGTCTGGCAAGGGCGGCGTATTGTGCGAGCGTTGCATCATAGTCCGGCACATTTCCGACCATCGGCAGATGATCGCGCGTGGCGCAGCGTACGCCACAGCGCGCCGCTTTTTCGCTGACATCAACCTCTTTTGCCCATGCGGCATCCGGGAAGCAGTCGATCAAGCGCTGGCGATTCTGCTGCTGATCGTCTTCACGATAGGCAGTTTCCTCACTGCCGCGATGGTAACTGGCGCCAATGCAGTGCTGATGAGTGGCAGGGTTTTGCGGCGTGAGGTATCCGTCGTAGCACAGCACCTGGCGTAATGCGGAAAGCGCAGGCGTTGTCGGGGTATGGCTCACCTGACCAGCCACCGAATAGACCGGTAACGGACGCGTCTGGTCAACGTGGTTAATCTGATGCCCGTTTGCCAGCACGACCACCTCATGTTCAACTGCCTTACCCTCTGCAAATTGCAACTGCCAGCCTGTGGCCTGGCGCGAAAGGGCTGTGAGCGTGTGTGTATAATGCCTCCGCAGCCCTTGTGTGGCCGCTAGCGCCAGCAGCGCAGCGGTTAATTGTGCGGGGCACAGCCAGCCGCCAGCCGGATACGTTATTCCGCGACAGTGTGTCGCCACGCCTGTTTCCTGCTGCGCCTGGTCTGGATCTACAGCCACTGCGAGCGCATCGGGCAACGCCAGCGACAGCATCTGATCGATTTTATGCTGGCTCTTTTCGTCCCAGCCCAGTTGCGTGACGCCGCACCAGTCATGGTCGAAAGTCACCGGCAGCGCGTCATACAGACGCCGCGCGAACGTAAACGCGCTCGGGAAAAAGAGGTTAATCGCCGCATCGTGTTTGCTGAGCAGGGGATAAAGCGCCCCCTGGCGATTGCCGGATGCGCCTTGCGCGGGCTGCTCATCTGAACAATAGAGCGTTACCTGCCAGCCGCGGCGCAGAAGCGCCAGCGACAGCAGCGCGCTGGCGATGCCACCGCCGATGATTGCGACGTCTCGTTTGGCGCTGCCGCTGCGGGTGAACCACGGCGTCGGGGAGGGGGACGTCAGCGTGTGCGCCATGACGCCGCAAAGCATTTCACGCTTGCGGCCAAAACCTTTGCGTTTTTGCATCGTGAACCCTGCCTCCTGCAACCCCCGGCGCACGAATCCCGCAGAGGTAAACGTCGCCAGCGTTCCGCCGGGGTGAGCCAGTCGCGCCATGGTGGAAAACAGATTCTGCGTCCACATGTCAGGGTTTTTCGCGGGGGCAAAACCATCCAGAAACCAGGCGTCCACTTTCTGGTTCAGAGATTCATCCAGTTTCCCCGTCAGTTCATTAATATCGCCGAACCAGAGATCCAGCGTCACGCGACCGTCATCAAGAATCAGGCGATGGCACCCGGCCAGCGGCAGCGGCCACTGCGCGTGTAGCTGCTGTGCCCAGGGGGCAAGCTCTGGCCAGTGTTGATGGGCTAAAGCGAGGTCGGCCTGCGTCAGGGGAAATTTTTCAAAACTGATAAAATGTAATCTTTGTAGCGTAGCCTCAGGGTGAGCGTCGCGAAACTGTGAGAATGCCTGCCAGAGCGTCAGGAAGTTAAGGCCAGTGCCGAAACCGCTCTCCGCCACCACGAATAATGGGCGAGGGTGCAGCGGAAAACGCTCCTCAAGCTGATTGCCGCCGAGAAAAACATAACGCGTCTCTTCCAGCCCATTATCATTGGAAAAGTAGACGTCATCGAAATCTCGGGAAACAGGTGTACCCTCAGCGTTGAATTCAAGGTTGGCAGGTTGTATAGCGTATTGTTTCACGTAAGTTACTCGTCTGACAGGCAGTGTCACGATCTTAGCGATGTGCGCCCGGAGGCGCAAATTTCCATATTAATTGGCTGATCGGACTTGTTCGGCGTACAAGTGTACGCTATTGTGCGAGTCGAATCTTAAAATAGTGCGACTTACAGAGGTATTGAATGAAACGTGCAGTGATTACTGGCCTGGGCATCGTTTCCAGCATCGGTAATAACCAGCAGGAAGTCCTGGCATCTCTGCGTGAAGGACGTTCAGGGATCACTTTCTCTCAGGAGCTGAAGGACTCCGGCATGCGTAGCCATGTTTGGGGTAACGTCAAACTGGATACCACTGGCCTCATTGACCGCAAAGTAGTGCGCTTTATGAGCGACGCATCCATCTATGCTTACCTTTCTATGGAGCAGGCGATTGCTGATGCGGGTCTCTCTGTAGAAACTTACCAGAATAACCCGCGCGTTGGCCTGATTGCAGGTTCCGGCGGCGGCTCCCCGAAATTCCAGGTCTTTGGCGCAGATGCCATGCGTAGCCCGCGTGGTCTGAAAGCCGTTGGCCCGTATGTAGTGACCAAAGCGATGGCCTCCGGCGTTTCTGCCTGCCTCGCTACGCCGTTTAAAATCCACGGCGTGAACTACTCCATCAGCTCTGCTTGCGCGACCTCTGCGCACTGCATCGGCAACGCGGTTGAACAGATTCAACTGGGCAAACAGGACATCGTCTTTGCCGGCGGCGGCGAAGAGCTGTGCTGGGAAATGGCGTGTGAATTCGACGCGATGGGCGCACTGTCCACCAAATACAACGACGATCCGTCTAAAGCTTCCCGTACCTATGATGCGAACCGTGATGGTTTCGTTATCGCGGGCGGCGGCGGTATGGTTGTGGTTGAAGAACTGGAACACGCTCTGGCACGCGGCGCGCACATCTATGCGGAAATCGTCGGTTACGGCGCAACGTCCGATGGCGCTGACATGGTTGCACCGTCAGGCGAAGGCGCAGTGCGCTGCATGCAGATGGCGATGCACGGCGTTGACTCTCCGATTGACTACCTGAACTCCCACGGTACTTCTACGCCGGTAGGCGACGTGAAAGAACTGGGCGCAATTCGTGAAGTCTTTGGCGATAAGAGCCCGGCTATCTCCGCGACCAAAGCGATGACCGGTCACTCTCTGGGTGCGGCTGGCGTGCAGGAAGCTATCTATTCGCTGCTGATGCTGGAACACGGCTTTATCGCGCCGAGCATCAACATTGAAGAGATGGACGAGCAAGCGGCAGGTTTGAACATCGTAACCGAAGCCACCGATCGCGAACTGACGACCGTCATGTCCAACAGCTTCGGCTTTGGCGGCACTAACGCGACGTTGGTTATGCGTAAGCTGAAAGCGTAAATCTGAAGACGTTGGGCGGATAAGGCGTTTACGCCGCTATCCGACATCAACGTTTGCCTGATGGCGCTTCGCTTATCAGGCCTACAGGGGAGCCGATGATGGCTCCCTTTTTTATTGCTTGTTTTCGTATTCCTGCGCGATTTTTGCAGACCACGCCCTGGCGCGGGCAATAGCGCCTGCATCGTAGATCGGGTGTTCAAACTGGTGGGTAAGATCGCGTACCCGATAAATTTTCCATTGACCATTTTCCCGGCGAGTGTACACCATTAAATGGATAAGGCGGGTATCGGAATCGCCAAGCCATACATCCACTTTTTCACCTCCCAAAAAAGCACTGGCTGTTCCTGCGTGGAATTTAGCGATCCATTCCGGCGCGTAGTCCTGCACGTACATAAAGTAGTCTGACGCCACGATTTCCTGCTCATAATAATCGTCAATTTTCTTTAATCTGCGAATAATTTCAGTTGAAACATATTTTTCATAAATAGGATTGGTGTAATTGATAAGGCTCTTATCGTTATCGCTGGCGTATATTGCCATGTACTGGGGGTAGAATTGACTCACCATGTTACGACTACTTGTATCATTGTGAACATTACATGCGGATAACAGTAAAAGGATTAATGGGAGAATAAATCGCATTAGTTCCTCCTGTATATCGTATATTGTGGTTTTGCTGCTCTATATCTATGCCTCCGGCACGGATTGCCTTTCGTGTATATTCAGCACATTTTTTGATTGAGTGTGTATGAGCGTGATGCTTTGCATAGTTTGTTGCTGTTCTTATATCCCAGACCATATTATATCCTTTGGGTGTTATTACGTGATCCGTTAATTAATTATCACTGTCATAATGGGCTATATAGGTAATATGTGCTATAAAAAAGTATTATAAATAATGTGATTGTATTTAATACGCCAAATAATATTGACCTGAAAAATACTTCTGGATTTATAGTGTTTTATTCTTCTGAACGCTGATGTGGTTCCTCATGACCAGAAATGTAGCGCGAAGGCCAAATCACATCTGGTGTGGTCTCCAGCGCCACCGCAATGATCAGCTCTGCTCTGGGCCAATGGCGGGTAAATACATTGCGTAACGAGTCGGGAGATAATCCAGCTGCTCGTGAAAGATCTCTGAGCGTAATTCCTCTTTTTTCCAGTGCACTTTTAATATCTGCACGATGCCAGTCTTGGCTTTTGTGTTCCATTCTGTAATCCTAAGAAGATGTGTTATCGGCGCCGATATTTTTCAGGCTATAAATTAGCGCGACAAAAAGAACGTTACTTTCTTTTTCATTATAAGAATATTGCCAGAATAAACCTGAAGTTTCGCGCAAAAGAAAAAATATTTTTATTTCATCAGGGAAAAGGAAAGAAACTGATGGCAAAAGAGTGGTTCACGGTTAAGGAGTGTCTTGCATTACCGGGGTTTCCAGGAAGTGTGCCTGCGGTTCGTGAACGTTTGAATAAGTACAGTGAGGGGAAAGAGAGTGTCAAACGTAAGCGTGCTAAATCGAAAGCTGAGGAGTACCATATTTCTGTTTTTCCTCTCTACCTCCGTCCTTATTTGAACGAAAATGAGGCAGTGCTAACGCTGGAGAATACCTTCGACCAGGAAGTGGAACCCAAAGAGATCTGGGATATGATATTCAGGCTACTGACGCCGGGGCAACGTATACAGGTGACAGGGCTGTTCAGGACAAAGGGAATCGATGCCGTCTTTCCCTTTCTGTTCGATGACAAGTCTTCGTTTTGATACAACTTCCTGAGACTTCAAGGTTGACAAGTTTAGCGACTCACAGGCAGACTTCACGCTCAACATTATCCCCATGATAATGCGTAAGCGTTTAACGTTATCCAACGCACCTTAATCCTGATGGTCAGGTGGAGGGGGCGTGGCATTTCCTCGCCTTACTCTGCATTCTGGAGTAACGCATGACAACTGTATCCCAAAAAGAAAAAACACCTTCTGCGAATTTTTCGCTTTTTCGTATCGCTTTTGCGGTTTTTCTGACCTATATGACGGTCGGTTTACCGTTACCTGTAATCCCTCTTTTTGTTCATCATGAGCTGGGCTATGGCAACACGATGGTCGGCATCGCGGTGGGCATTCAATTCCTTGCAACGGTATTGACCCGTGGTTACGCCGGGCGACTGGCCGATCAATATGGCGCCAAACGTTCCGCGCTACAGGGGATGTTGGCCTGCGCGCTGGCGGGGGGCGCGTGGCTGTTGGCGGCGTTGTTACCTGTTTCTGTGCCTGTAAAATTCGCGTTGCTGATCGTCGGGCGACTGATCCTGGGTTTTGGCGAAAGCCAGCTACTGACCGGAACCCTAACCTGGGGGATGGGGCTGGTAGGGCCTTCGCGCTCCGGTAAAGTGATGTCGTGGAACGGCATGGCGATTTACGGCGCGCTGGCTGCCGGTGCGCCGCTTGGTTTACTGATTCACAGCCATTACGGTTTTGCGGCGCTGGCAGGAACGACAATGGCGCTGCCGCTGCTGGCCTGGGCATTTAATGGCACCGTGCGTAAAGTACCTGCGCACGCGGGCGAACGTCCGTCGCTGTGGAGCGTCGTCGGCCTCATCTGGAAGCCGGGCCTGGGGCTGGCGCTACAGGGGGTTGGTTTCGCCGTTATCGGCACCTTTATTTCACTCTATTTCGCCAGTAAAGGCTGGGCGATGGCCGGTTTTACGTTGACCGCGTTTGGCGGCGCTTTCGTGCTGATGCGCGTGCTGTTTGGCTGGATGCCGGATCGCTTTGGCGGCGTGAAGGTGGCGGTTGCGTCCCTGTTGGTCGAAACGGCAGGGCTGGTGCTGCTTTGGCTGGCGCCTGTGGCCTGGATTGCGCTATTGGGCGCGGCATTAACCGGGGCTGGGTGCTCGCTCATCTTCCCGGCGCTGGGTGTTGAAGTGGTGAAGCGCGTACCTTCTCAGGTACGCGGTACGGCACTTGGCGGCTATGCCGCGTTTCAGGACATCTCCTACGGCATTACCGGCCCTCTGGCCGGGCTGTTAGCCACCTCGTGCGGCTACTCTTCCGTGTTTCTCGCCGGGGCGATTTCTGCCGTCGTGGGGATTGTGGTAACGCTGCTGTCGTTTCGCCGGGGTTAAGACACCAGCCAGAACAGAATGAAGGCAACCGCCAGTGCGATAAAGATCAGCCCCGGTCGCGCCGTTACGGATTTGATGGTTTCAATCATCGGGGCGAACGGGCTGTATATCGGCTGAATGTGATGCGGCTCGGTTAACTCTCTTTCGCGCGCAACGCGGCGCAGAAAGACCTGGTTCAGCAGATCCTGAACCTGAGCGGTTGTCAGAATCGTATGCGGCAACGCCTGATATGTCTGCTGGGCGTAATCTCTTAACGCCGTGAATTCATTCGGCTCCAGCGGCAGTTTTAGCGCCGCCTGTAGCGTCTGTAGGGTGGGCGCGCTCTGGTTGCTGAGGGTCTGGCGCGCTTGCAGCCAGGTGACCAGGTGCGTGAACTGTTTTGCAGGGATCAGCTCGCCGCTTTTCACACCGGAAAGTTCCAACATGGACTGCCAGATAAGTTTGCCCGATTCGCCCGTCGCGGCGGCCAGCTTCGTCACCAGTTGGTTGAGCGTATTATGCTCGGCAGGCAATAACGGTCTGTCGGTTGGCGGACGTTGTTGAGGCTGAGGAATGGAAAGTTGCCCCTGTTGCAGTAGCGTCAGCACATTCTTTAACTGCTCGGGCGTTAACTGGCTGAGCGCCGTCTGACCGTACTGTTGGCGAATAAAATCGCTGACGGCCTGGCGGTTGTTCCCCTGGCTCAATAATTCCGTCAACTGCGAGAGCACCTGACGATTCGCGTGGTTCTGCTGAGCGACGCTCAGGCGTTGCGTGAGATTTTGTTCTGCGGCGGGGAAGTGACGCGACAGCAACGGCGTGTCGCTTTTTACGCCCAGATCGTGTTTCATTCCGGCCCAGACTTCCGCGCTTTGCTGTTGCGTCAGCGAAATCAGACGCGTAATCAGGCGTTCCAGCACCGTGCGCTGCTGGGTGGATAGCGGCTGTTCTCCGGCAACGGAAGGCGCAGTCTGACCTTCACCGGGAGGGCGTGCGGGAGTACCGGAAATGGGTTGCATCATCACTTATCCTTAAACCATAAATCTTAGCAAAGTATGCCTGGCGGCCAGATTATGGCACACTTGCCCGGTTAACTCTCGTTCTCAAACAGGTACGCAGACGTGAAAATCCTCGTTGATGAAAATATGCCTTATGCCCGCGAATTATTTAGCCGTCTGGGCGAGGTCAAAGCGGTTCCCGGTCGCCCCATTCCCGTTGCAGAACTTGATGATGCGGATGCGTTAATGGTGCGTTCAGTCACCAAAGTGAATGAAGCGCTGCTTGGGGGGAAATCCATCAAATTTGTCGGCACCGCAACCGCCGGGACCGATCATGTGGATGAGGCATGGCTTAAGCAGGCTGGTGTGGGTTTTTCAGCGGCGCCTGGCTGCAATGCCATCGCTGTTGTTGAATATGTCTTTTCCGCTTTACTGATGCTGGCGGAGCGTGACGGCTTTGCTTTAAGCGACCGCACCGTGGGGATTGTCGGCGTAGGTAATGTTGGCGCTCGCTTGCAGGCGAGGCTGGAAGCGTTGGGCATTCGTACTTTGCTGTGCGATCCGCCGCGTGCGGACCGGGGCGATGAAGGTGATTTCCGCTCGCTGGATGAGCTGGTCCAGGAAGCGGATATTCTGACGTTCCACACGCCATTGTATAAAGAGGGGCCTTACAAGACGCTGCACCTGGCGGATGAGGCGCTGATCGGGCGGCTGAAGCCGGGGACGATTCTGATTAACGCCTGTCGCGGCCCGGTGGTGGATAACACCGCGCTGCTGGCGCGCCTGAATGCCGGGCAGTCGCTGAGCGTGGTGCTTGATGTCTGGGAAGGGGAGCCCGATCTCAACGTGGCGCTGCTGGAAAAAATTGATATCGGCACATCGCACATTGCCGGTTATACCCTGGAAGGTAAGGCGCGCGGCACCACGCAGGTCTTTGAAGCCTATAGTACGTTTATCGGACGGGGGCAAAAAGTGGCGCTGGATACGCTGCTACCCGCGCCGGAGTTTGGACGTATTACGCTGCATGGCCCGCTGGATCAGCCGACGCTGAAAAGGCTGGTGCATTTGGTGTATGATGTGCGCCGCGATGATGCGCCACTGCGTAAAGTCGCCGGAATTCCGGGCGAGTTTGATAAGCTGCGTAAGAATTACCTTGAGCGCCGTGAATGGTCTTCCTTGTACGTGATGTGCGACGATGCCAGTGCCGCCACGCTGCTGCATAAGCTCGGTTTCAACGCCGTTCATCATCCGGCCCATTAACATTCTTTTTGTCGCTCCCTGCATAGCGCGGGGAGCTTTGCTATTTCTGGAGTAAACCACCATGTCTGAAGGCTGGAACATTGCCATCCTGGGCGCAACAGGCGCCGTAGGCGAAGCCCTGCTCGAAACGCTGGCTGAACGTCAGTTCCCGGTCGGTGAGATTTATGCGCTGGCGCGTAATGAAAGTGCGGGCGAACATCTGCGCTATAGCGGCAAGTCGGTCATTGTGCAGGATGTCGCTGATTTTGACTGGACGCAGGCGCAGCTGGCGTTTTTTGTCGCTGGCGCTGAAGCCTCTGCCGCATGGGTTGAGGAAGCCACCAATGCGGGCTGTCTGGTGATCGACAGCAGCGGCCTGTTTGCCCTGGAACCGGATGTGCCATTAGTGGTGCCGGAAGTGAACCCGTCTGTGCTGGCCGATTACCGCAACCGCAATGTGATCGCCGTAGCCAACAGCCTGACCAGCCAGTTGCTGGCCTCGCTGAAGCCGCTGATTGATGAAGGCGGTCTGTCGCGCATTAGCGTCACCAGCCTGCTTTCTGCCTCGGCACACGGGAAAAAAGCGGTGGATGCGCTGGCCGGTCAGAGCGCGAAACTGCTCAACGGTATCCCTATCGACGAAGATGATTTCTTTGGTCGCCAACTGGCGTTTAACATGCTGCCGCTCCTGCCGGACAGTGAAGGCAGCGTGCGCGAAGAGCGCCGTATCGTTGACGAAGTGCGTAAGATTTTGCAAGACGACGGGCTGATGATTTCCGCCAGTTGCATTCAGTCGCCGGTATTTTATGGCCATGCGCAAATGGTCAGTTTTGAAGCGCTGCGCCCGCTGGCGGCGGAAGAGGCGCGCGATGCCTTTTCTCGCGGCGAAGATATTGTGCTGTCTGAAGAGACTGACTTCCCGACTCAGGTGGGCGATGCGTCTGGCAATCCGCAGCTTTCTGTCGGCTGTGTGCGTAACGACTATGGCATGCCGGAGCAGGTTCAGTTCTGGTCGGTGGCCGATAACGTTCGCTTTGGCGGCGCGCTGATGGCGGTCAAAACCGCGGAAAAATTGGTGCAGGAGTACCTGTACTGATGTCAGCAGTGGAACAACCGCCAGTTTATAAAATTGCGCTGGGCATTGAGTACGACGGCAGCAAATATTATGGCTGGCAACGCCAGAACGAAGTGCGCAGCGTTCAGGAAAAGCTGGAAAAGGCGCTTTCTCAGGTTGCCAACGAACCTGTTAACGTGTTTTGCGCCGGGCGGACAGATGCTGGCGTACACGGAACGGGGCAGGTGGTGCATTTTGAAACCACCGCGTTGCGTAAAGACGCGGCGTGGACGCTGGGTGTAAATGCGAATTTACCTGGTGACATCGCGGTTCGTTGGGTTAAAGCTGTACCTGAGGATTTTCACGCCCGGTTTAGCGCAACGGCTCGCCGTTATCGCTACATCATCTACAATCATCGGTTGCGCCCGGCGATTTTAGGTCATGGGGTTACGCACTTTTATGAGCCGCTGGACGCAGAACGTATGCACCGGGCGGCGCAGTGTCTGATTGGTGAAAATGATTTTACCTCGTTTCGCGCGGTACAGTGCCAGTCACGTACGCCGTGGCGAAACGTGATGCACATTAACGTGACGCGTCACGGTGCATATGTGGTGGTCGATATCAAAGCCAATGCCTTTGTACATCATATGGTCAGGAATATTGTCGGTAGCCTGATGGAAGTAGGCGCCCACAACCAGCCGGAGAGCTGGATAGCAGAGTTGCTGGCGGCGAAGGACAGGCGGCTTTCAGCAGCAACGGCGAAAGCGGAAGGGTTGTATCTGGTTGCGGTTGATTACCCGGAACGGTTTGACCTTCCCAAAACGCCACTGGGCCCGCTGTTTCTGGCGGACTAATTTGAGTCGTATAAGGCATCAATATGGACCTGATTTATTTTCTGATTGATTTTATCCTGCACATTGACGTGCACCTGGCGGAGCTGGTCGCGGAATACGGCGTCTGGGTATATGCCATTCTGTTCCTGATCCTGTTTTGTGAAACCGGACTGGTGGTGACGCCGTTTCTGCCGGGGGATTCGTTGCTGTTTGTGGCGGGCGCGTTGGCGTCGCTGGAAACCAACGATCTCAACGTACATATTATGGTGATGTTAATGCTGATCGCCGCGATTGTCGGCGATGCGGTGAACTACACGATCGGCAGATTGTTTGGCGAACGGTTATTCAGTAACCCGAATTCAAAAATTTTCCGTCGCAGTTACCTTGATAAGACGCACCAGTTTTATGAGAAGCATGGCGGGAAAACCATTATTCTGGCCCGTTTTGTCCCGATTGTCAGAACCTTTGCGCCGTTTGTTGCGGGTATGGGACATATGTCTTATCGCCATTTTGCCGCGTATAACGTCATTGGCGCGCTTTTATGGGTGCTGCTCTTCACATATGCGGGGTATTTCTTCGGTACGATTCCTATGATTCAGGATAACCTTAAGTTACTGATCGTAGGGATTATTGTGGTGTCGATATTGCCAGGCGTGGTTGAAATCATTCGTCATAAGCGCGCTGCGTCGCGTGCCGCAAAATAGAAAGTAACTCAGCGGTTCGACCACTTTTTTATCCAAAGTTTCGGGCTGTTATGTTTTAATGTGCAACATTCATAGTCTGTTGGGGGCAAAAATGGCATTATGCGCTCCTGATAACAAAGCTGACGACTAAGGTTCAGGCAGAAAGGTCACTAATGAGCTGGATTGAACGAATTAAAAGCAACATTACTCCCACCCGCAAGGCAAGCATTCCTGAAGGGGTGTGGACCAAGTGTGATAGCTGCGGTCAGGTTTTATACCGTGCTGAGCTGGAACGTAATCTTGAGGTCTGTCCGAAGTGTGATCATCATATGCGCATGTCGGCGCGCAATCGCCTGCATAGCCTGTTAGATGAAGGAAGCCTTGTGGAACTGGGCAGCGAACTTGAGCCGAAAGATGTACTGAAGTTCCGCGACTCCAAGAAGTATAAAGATCGTCTGGCTTCCGCGCAGAAGGAAACCGGCGAGAAAGACGCGCTGGTGGTGATGAAAGGTACGCTCCACGACATGCCGATTGTCGCGGCGGCGTTTGAGTTCTCCTTTATGGGCGGTTCTATGGGGTCTGTGGTCGGCGCGCGTTTTGTCCGTGCCGTTGAGCAGGCGCTGGAAGATAACTGCCCGCTGATCTGCTTCTCCGCTTCCGGCGGCGCGCGTATGCAGGAAGCGCTGATGTCGCTGATGCAGATGGCGAAAACCTCCGCTGCGCTGGCGAAAATGCAGGAGCGTGGTCTGCCGTATATTTCCGTGTTGACCGATCCGACAATGGGCGGCGTTTCCGCAAGTTTTGCGATGCTCGGCGATCTCAACATTGCAGAACCGAAAGCGTTAATCGGTTTTGCGGGCCCGCGTGTTATTGAACAAACCGTACGTGAGAAACTGCCGCCGGGATTCCAGCGCAGTGAGTTTCTGATTGAAAAAGGCGCTATCGATATGATCGTCCGCCGCCCGGAAATGCGCCTGAAACTGGCAAGCGTTCTGGCGAAGCTGATGAATCTTCCGGCGCCGAACCCGGATGCGCCGCGCGAAGGCGAGGTGGTGCCGCCGGTACCCGATCAGGAACCCGAGGCCTGATAATTTACTCTATGGATTTCGAGTTGCAGGAAGGCGGCAAGAGAGCGAATCTCGATGAGCTTGCACAGGCAAGTGATTCGGGTGAGCGAGAGCAGCCAACACACCTGCAGCTTGAAAGACGACGAGTACAAAAGGGCAGGGCCAGCTGGCGCTGCCTTTTGCTTTTCTCAACGTAATAAATTTACAGGCATCATGGACAATAAACACATTCCCCAAGCCGCGTCGCCCCTGGCAGCGTGGCTTTCTTATCTGGAAAACCTGCACAGTAAAACTATCGATTTGGGCCTGGAACGCGTAAGCCGGGTTGCGGCGCGTCTGGGCGTGCTGAAACCCGCGCCGTTTGTCTTTACGGTGGCGGGTACTAACGGTAAAGGAACGACCTGCCGCACGCTGGAGTCTGTGCTGACGGCGGCGGGCTATAAAGTGGGCGTCTACAGTTCTCCGCATCTGGTGCGCTACACCGAGCGCGTTCGCGTGCAGGGGAACGAGTTGCCGGAGTCTGCTCATACCGCCTCGTTCGCCGAGATTGAGGCCGCGCGCGAAGACATTTCTCTGACCTACTTTGAATATGGCACGCTGTCGGCGCTGTGGCTGTTTAAGCAGGCTCAGCTTGACGTGGTGATTCTGGAAGTCGGGCTGGGCGGACGTCTGGACGCGACCAATATTGTTGATGCGGATGTTGCGGTAGTGACCAGTATTGCGCTGGATCATACCGACTGGCTGGGGCCGGATCGCGAAAGTATCGGGCGTGAGAAGGCGGGGATCTTCCGGGCGGAAAAACCGGCTATCGTCGGCGAACCGGAAATGCCGTATACCATCGCCGATGTGGCACAGGAAACCGGGGCGCAGTTACAGCGTCGCGGCGTGGACTGGCATTATGATGTGACGGGCGACGGCTGGTCGTTTACGGACGGCGAAGGTACGCTGGCGAATCTTCCGCTGCCGCAGGTGCCTCAGCCTAACGCCGCCACCGCGCTGGCGGCACTGCGCGCCAGCGGGCTGAACATCAGCGAGCAGGCGATTCGTGACGGTATTGCCCGGGCGATTTTGCCCGGTCGTTTCCAGATAGTGAGCGAATCGCCACGGGTGATTCTGGATGTCGCACATAATCCCCATGCTGCGGAATATCTGACAGAACGCCTGAAAATGTTGCCGAAAAACGGGCGTATACTTACCGTTATCGGTATGCTACATGATAAAGATATCGCAGGGACGTTAGCCTGGCTGAAAAGCGTGGTCGACGACTGGTATTGCGCGCCGCTGGAAGGGCCGCGCGGCGCGACGGCGGAGCAATTGCTGGAACATCTGGGCAAAGGCACTGTCTATGACAGTGTCGCGCTGGCGTGGCATGCAGCGCTGGCAGAGGCGAAACCAGAAGATACCGTGCTGGTGTGTGGATCATTTCACACGGTTGCACATGTCATGGAAGTGATGGACGCGGGGAGAAGCGGTGGCGAGTAAGTTTCAGAATCGTTTAGTTGGCACAATCGTGCTGGTCGCTCTCGGGGTGATTGTGCTTCCCGGGTTGCTCGACGGGCAGAAAAAACACTATCAGGATGAGTTTGCGGCGATCCCGCTGGTGCCAAAGCCTGGCGATCGCGATGAGCCTGATATGATGCCAGCCGCAACACAGGCGTTGCCGACCCAGCCGCCTGAAGGCGCTGCTGAGGAGGTGCGTGCCGGAGATGCGGCAGCGCCGTCTCTGGACCCTTCCCGTTTTGCTGCGGAAAACAACGCCAGTTTCGATCCTGTTCCCGCACCTGTTGAGCCGCCGAAGCCGAAACCGGTTGAAAAACCGAAGCCACAGCCGAAGCCGCAGCAACCGGTAGCGGCAACGCCGACACCGGCGCCTGAGCCGAAACCTGCTGCTGAAGAAAAAACCGCGCCAACGGGTAAAGCGTACGTTGTGCAGTTGGGGGCGTTGAAAAATGCCGATAAGGTCAATGAGATAGTGGGTAAACTTCGTGGCGCGGGCTTCCGGGTATATACTTCTCCGTCAACGCCGGTACAGGGTAAAATAACCCGTATCCTCGTCGGGCCTGACGCCTCAAGAGACAAGCTGAAAAATTCTCTTGGCGAGTTACAGCAGATCTCCGGTTTGAGTGGTGTGGTGATGGGTTACAGCCCGAACTAAGCCACCGCTGCCTGATGGCGACGCTGCGCGTCTTATCAGGCCTACGATGTACTGTTTTCCAGGCCGGATAAGGTGCTTGCACCGCCATCCGGCAATGCCCGAAGAGGCAAAAAGTTTGATGGCGTTGAATATTTTTTCAGCGCCATTTTTATTTACGCACGGGAAGGAAATCCCTACGCAAACGTTTTCTTTTTCTGTTAGAATGCGCCCCGAACAGGACGACAGGGCGTAAAATCGTGGGACACATATGGTCTGGATTGATTACGCCATTATCGCGGTGATTGGTTTTTCCTGTCTGGTTAGCCTGATCCGTGGCTTTGTTCGTGAAGCGTTATCGTTGGTGACATGGGGTTGTGCTTTCTTTGTCGCCAGCCATTACTACACTTACCTGTCTGTCTGGTTTACGGGCTTTGAAGACGAACTGGTTCGAAATGGGATTGCTATCGCGATACTGTTTATCGCGACGCTTATCGTCGGCGCTATCGTGAACTTTGTGATAGGTCAGCTGGTGGAGAAAACCGGCCTGTCGGGTACTGACAGGGTGTTGGGGATCTGTTTTGGCGCGCTGCGAGGAGCGTTAATCGTCGCCGCCATTCTGTTCTTTCTCGATACGTTTACCGGCCTGTCGAAAAGCGAAGACTGGAGCAAGTCGCAGCTTATCCCGCAGTTCAGTTTTATCATCAGATGGTTCTTTGACTATCTGCAAAGCTCGTCAAGTTTCTTGCCCAGAACGTAACGGTTCTGAGATGTGGCTTAACGAGGAAAAGACGTATGTGCGGTATTGTCGGTATCGCCGGTGTTATGCCGGTAAACCAGTCGATTTATGACGCGTTAACGGTGCTCCAGCATCGTGGTCAGGATGCCGCTGGCATCATCACCATTGATGCCAACAACTGCTTCCGCTTGCGTAAGGCAAACGGACTGGTGAGCGATGTTTTTGAAGCTCGCCATATGCAGCGTATGCAGGGCAATATGGGCATCGGGCATGTGCGTTACCCAACGGCTGGCAGCTCCAGCGCCTCCGAAGCTCAACCTTTTTACGTCAACTCGCCGTATGGCATCACGCTTGCTCATAACGGCAACCTGACCAATGCGCATGAGCTGCGTAAAAAGCTGTTTGAAGAAAAACGTCGTCACATTAACACCACGTCAGATTCTGAAATCCTGCTCAATATTTTTGCCAGCGAGCTGGATAACTTCCGTCATTATCCGCTGGAAGCCGATAACATCTTTGCCGCCATTGCCGCGACCAACCGCCAGATTCGCGGCGCGTATGCCTGTGTGGCGATGATTATCGGGCACGGTATGGTGGCTTTCCGCGATCCGAACGGCATCCGCCCGCTGGTGCTGGGCAAGCGCGACATTGGCGATGGCCGCACTGAATATATGGTTGCGTCCGAAAGCGTGGCGCTTGATACGCTGGGCTTCGAATTCCTGCGCGATGTGGCGCCGGGCGAAGCGGTGTACATCACCGAAAAAGGCCAGTTGTTTACCCGCCAGTGCGCGGATAACCCGGTCAGCAATCCGTGCCTGTTCGAATACGTCTACTTTGCGCGCCCGGACTCGTTCATCGACAAAATTTCCGTCTACAGCGCCCGCGTGAATATGGGGACGAAGCTGGGCGAAAAAATTGCCCGTGAATGGGAAGATCTGGATATCGACGTGGTGATCCCGATTCCAGAAACCTCCTGCGATATCGCGCTGGAAATCGCCCGCATTCTGGGTAAACCGTACCGCCAGGGCTTTGTGAAAAACCGCTACGTTGGCCGGACGTTTATCATGCCGGGCCAGCAGTTGCGCCGTAAGTCCGTGCGTCGCAAGCTGAACGCCAACCGCGCTGAATTCCGCGATAAGAACGTCCTGCTGGTGGATGACTCCATCGTGCGCGGCACCACCTCTGAACAGATTATTGAGATGGCCCGTGAAGCCGGCGCGAAGAAGGTCTATCTGGCTTCTGCGGCGCCGGAAATTCGCTTTCCGAACGTTTACGGTATCGATATGCCAACGGCAAATGAGCTGATTGCTCACGGTCGTGAAGTGGATGAAATTCGCCAGATCATCGGTGCCGATGGGCTTATCTTCCAGGATCTGGACGATCTGATTGAAGCTGTTCGTGCTGAGAACCCGGATATTCAGCAGTTTGAATGTTCGGTCTTTAACGGCGTGTATGTCACAAAAGACGTTGACCAGCAGTATCTCGATTATCTGGATTCCCTGCGTAATGATGACGTCAAAGCGATGCAGCGTCAGAACGAAGTGGAAAACCTGGAAATGCATAACGAAGGTTAATCTCTCCTCCCGGCAAGGGCGCGCAATCCGCGCCCTTGCTTGCAACGCCCCGTAAAATCCTGCAAAGTCAGCCCAGATGCAAGAAAGGGCAAAAATCATGAAACGACTCATTGTAGGGATTAGCGGCGCCAGCGGCGCGATTTATGGCGTGCGCTTGTTGCAGGTTCTGCGTGACGTGGCGGATGTGGAGACCCACCTGGTGATGAGTCCGGCTGCGCGTCAGACGCTTGCGCTGGAAACTGAATTTTCCTTGCGGGAGGTGCAGGCTCTGGCCGATGTCACCCATGATGCGCGCGATATTGCCGCCAGTATCTCTTCTGGCTCCTTTCAGACGGCGGGGATGGTGATTTTACCGTGCTCGATCAAAACGCTCTCCGGTATTGTACACAGCTATACTGACGGACTTCTCACCCGTGCGGCGGATGTTGTCCTGAAAGAGCGCCGCCCGCTGGTGTTGTGCGTGCGGGAAACGCCGCTGCATTTAGGACACCTGCGCCTCATGACTCAGGCGGCTGAAATTGGCGCCGTTATTATGCCACCGGTTCCCGCGTTTTATCATTGCCCGCAAACGCTGGATGATGTGATTAATCAGACGGTTAATCGAGTTCTGGATCAGTTTGATATCACGTTGCCGCACGATCTTTTCACCCGTTGGCAGGGCGCATAACGCTGCCCGTTCACAGTGCGTTTTTGCATAAATTGCCCTGTTTCAGGGCAATTTTGTAACCGCGATCATATCCTCAACATTTAATTCGCTAAAAGCGACCGAAACGCTGCGGTTCAACCGTCATACCTGCTATCTTCAACATCAGGACAATATTGCAACGTTTTATTAACATATTTAACGTCAAATAGGGACGCCGACGTGAAAATGGCATAAGACCTGCATGAAAAAGTCTGCAAACACACAACACAATGCAAAACATAATAAAATTACGCCACTTGAGGGTTATGTATGAAGAAGACAGTTCTCGCTTTGTCTTTGCTGGTAGGACTTTCCGCAACGGCGGCCAGCTACGCAGCGCTACCGCAGACGGTTCGTATTGGTACAGACGCGACATATGCGCCTTTCTCATCGAAAGATGCCAAAGGGGATTTTGTCGGTTTTGATATCGATCTGGGCAATGAGATGTGCAAGCGTATGCAGATCAAATGCACCTGGGTCGGTAGCGATTTTGACGCGCTGATTCCTTCCCTGAAAGCGAAGAAAATCGATGCCATCATTTCATCGCTCTCCATTACCGAGAAACGCCAGCAGGAGATTGCCTTCTCCGACAAACTGTATGCCGCCGACTCGCGCCTGATTGCCGCGAAAGGCTCATCTGTCCAGCCGACGATTGACTCGCTGAAGGGCAAGCACGTTGGCGTACTGCAAGGCTCCACTCAGGAAGCCTATGCGAATGATAACTGGCGCAGCAAAGGCGTGGATGTTGTGGCCTACGCGAACCAGGATCTTATCTATTCCGACCTGACGGCGGGCCGTCTTGATGCTGCATTGCAGGATGAAGTTGCGGCCAGCGAAGGGTTCCTCAAACAGCCTGCGGGCAAGGACTATGCCTTTGCCGGTCCTTCCGTGAAAGATAAAAAGTACTTTGGCGACGGCACCGGGGTTGGCTTGCGTAAAGACGATACCGAGCTGAAAGCGGCGTTTGATAAAGCGCTGAGCGATCTGCGTGCTGACGGCACCTACGACAAGATGGCGAAAAAGTACTTTGACTTTAACGTCTACGGCGACTGACAGGTTGCTGCGGGGAGTGTTGCGCACCGTTTTGGTTAACCATCACGGTGCGTGATGAGAGATTTGCACCATCATGGTGCGTTTGTCGCTGTCAAAATGAGCATGAATGCATACTTAAGCGCTTTTCATGCAAAATAAACCGGCTGACAGGGTAGAATGCTTTGCCTTGTCGGCCCGATTAATGGCACGATAACTGCACCTGGTCCTGTAAAGATCCCCTATAAAAGACAGTCTGTTGAGGATAGTTATGAAAAAACTGGTGTTGTCTCTTTCTCTGGTCCTGGCTTTCTCCAGTGCTACCGCAGCATTTGCAGCCATTCCGCAAAAAGTTCGTATCGGTACCGATCCGACTTATGCCCCTTTTGAATCGAAAAATGCACAGGGTGAATTGGTCGGTTTTGATATCGATCTGGCCAAAGAGCTGTGCAAACGCATTAATACACAATGTACCTTCGTGGAAAACCCGCTGGATGCGCTGATCCCGTCGTTAAAAGCGAAGAAAATCGATGCCATCATGTCCTCGCTTTCCATCACCGAAAAGCGTCAGCAGGAAATCGCGTTTACCGACAAGTTCTATGCAGCAGACTCTCGCCTGGTCGTCGCCAAAGATTCTGATATTCAGCCGACCGTTGAGTCCCTGAAAGGCAAGCGTGTTGGCGTATTGCAGGGCACCACGCAGGAAACGTTTGGTAATGAGCACTGGGCGCCGAAAGGCATTGAAATCGTCTCTTACCAGGGTCAGGACAATATCTATTCCGACCTGACGGCAGGGCGTATCGATGCCGCTTTCCAGGATGAAGTCGCAGCCAGCGAAGGCTTCCTGAAGCAGCCTGTAGGCAAAGATTACAAATTCGGCGGCCCGTCAGTGAAAGACGAGAAACTGTTCGGTGTGGGTACGGGTATGGGGCTGCGCAAAGAGGATAACGAACTGCGCGAAGCCCTGAACAAAGCATTTGCGGAAATGCGTGCTGACGGTACTTACGAGAAGCTGGCGAAAAAGTACTTTGATTTTGATGTTTACGGCGGTTAATCGCCGCTGGTGCAGATAACGCCCGCAGATTTTTGACGCGCTGATTTTATACCTGATGGCGCTGCGCTTATCAGGCCTACAGAGATTTTGTAGGTCGGATAAGGCAAAGCCGCCATCCGGCATTTAACGGTTCGACTGAGATCAAAAGAGGCGTCTTACTCACCACACACGACAGGACAGGCAGCATGTTGTACGGGTTTTCAGGTGTTATTTTTCAGGGCGCGCTTGTCACGCTTGAGCTGGCCCTCAGCTCAGTTGTGCTGGCCGTGCTGATCGGTCTTGTCGGCGCGGGCGCGAAACTTTCGCAAAACCGGGTGACGGGACTTATTTTCGAAGGCTATACCACCCTGATTCGCGGGGTGCCGGATCTGGTTTTAATGCTGCTGATTTTCTACGGGTTGCAAATCGCGCTCAATGCGGTGACCGACGCGATGGGAATAGGGCAGATTGATATTGATCCGATGGTCGCCGGTATTATCACCCTGGGTTTTATCTATGGCGCGTACTTTACGGAAACCTTCCGTGGCGCGTTTATGGCGGTGCCCAAAGGGCATATTGAAGCGGCGACGGCATTCGGTTTCACCGGTTCGCAAATATTCCGGCGGATTATGTTCCCGGCGATGATGCGCTACGCCTTACCGGGGATTGGTAATAACTGGCAGGTTATCCTCAAAGCGACGGCGCTGGTTTCGCTGCTCGGGCTGGAAGATGTGGTCAAAGCCACGCAACTGGCCGGCAAGAGCACCTGGGAGCCATTCTATTTCGCCGTAGTGTGCGGGCTGATTTATCTGGTATTTACAACGGTTTCCAATGGTGTGCTGCTGTTCCTCGAGCGCCGCTACTCCGTGGGTGTGAAGAGGGCTGACCTGTGATCGAGATTATTCTGGAGTACTGGAAATCCCTGCTCTGGAGCGATGGCTATCGCTTTACCGGCGTGGCCATTACGCTGTGGCTGCTGATCTCCTCGGTGGTGATGGGCGGCATTCTGGCGCTGTTTTTGGCGATTGGCCGCGTTTCCAGCAACAAATTTATCCAGTTCCCCATCTGGTTGTTTACCTATGTTTTTCGTGGTACGCCGCTGTATGTGCAACTGCTGGTGTTCTATTCCGGGATGTACACGCTGGAGATCGTGAAAGGAACCGATCTCCTCAACGCGTTTTTCCGTAGCGGTCTTAACTGTACCGTTCTGGCGTTGACGCTGAATACCTGCGCCTATACCACGGAGATTTTCGCTGGCGCCATCCGTTCAGTACCGCACGGGGAAATTGAAGCGGCGCGGGCGTATGGCTTCTCATCGTTCAAAATGTATCGCTGTATTATTTTACCTTCCGCGCTGCGTATCGCGCTGCCAGCATACAGTAACGAAGTGATCCTGATGCTGCACTCAACCGCGCTGGCGTTTACCGCGACGGTGCCGGATTTGCTGAAAATCGCCCGTGATATTAACTCGGCAACCTATCAACCGTTTACCGCATTCGGCATTGCCGCTGTGCTGTATTTGATTATTTCGTATGTCCTGATTAGCCTGTTCCGTAAAGCGGAAAAGCGCTGGCTCCAGCACGTGAAACCTTCTTCAACGCACTGAGAATACGATGTCTGAGAAAAAATTAAACGTTATCGATTTGCACAAGCGCTACGGCGAACATGAGGTGCTGAAAGGGGTATCGCTACAGGCTAACGCCGGAGATGTGATCAGTATTATCGGATCGTCTGGCTCCGGTAAGAGTACCTTTCTGCGCTGTATTAACTTCCTCGAAAAACCGAGCGAGGGGTCGATTGTGGTGAGCGGCCAGAATATTTCCCTGGTGCGTGATAAAGACGGCCAGCTCAAGGTCGCCGATAAAAACCAGTTGCGGCTGCTGCGTACGCGCCTGACGATGGTATTTCAGCACTTCAATCTCTGGAGCCACATGACGGTACTGGAGAACGTTATGGAAGCGCCGATTCAGGTGCTGGGATTAAGCAAACATGAAGCGCGCGAGCGTGCGGTGAAATACCTGGCGAAAGTTGGTATTGATGAACGTGCGCAGGGAAAATACCCGGTACACCTCTCAGGTGGTCAGCAGCAGCGCGTCTCAATTGCCCGCGCGTTGGCGATGGAACCTGAGGTGCTGCTGTTTGATGAGCCGACATCGGCGCTTGACCCCGAACTGGTAGGCGAAGTCTTGCGTATCATGCAGCAGTTAGCGGAAGAGGGGAAAACGATGGTGGTGGTGACGCATGAAATGGGGTTTGCCCGCCATGTTTCCACCCATGTGATTTTCCTGCATCAGGGGAAAATCGAAGAAGAAGGCGATCCAGAGCAGGTATTTGGCAACCCGCAAAGCCCGCGTTTGCAACAGTTCCTGAAAGGTTCGCTGAAGTAGCGGTTTATCCGTCGCTCAGAGAAACAATTTTGCCCGGTGGCGCTGTGCTTACCGGGCCGACACCTAGGCCGGATAAGGCATCGCCGCCATCCGGCGATTATCGCCCCATCTCGCTTTCCAGACGGTATACCCATTCGTCATACCGGATGCCGTTCACCTCATAGGCGTTTTCCAGCACCTGAGTCCGCGTAAAACCACGCTTTTCCAGCACGCGCACAGACGCGTGATTCTCTGCCAGCACATAGGCGTTTATCGCTTTCACGCTGGTATGCGTAAAGGCGTAATCGCAGACGGCATATAAGGCTTCTGTGGCGATCCCTCTCCCTTGCGCTTCCGGGAGCACCGTATAGCCGATATCGGCTTCCTGCGGATAATGGTGGCTAATTTGTAAGCCAATGTCGCCCAAAGGCTTATCGCTGTTATGCAGGCGGATGACGAAGGTATGCTTTGAGACGAGGCGACGGGCGAACAGCAGGCGAGTATCTTTTTCCGGCGTGATATCAGCCATATAACGCATGATTTCAGGGTTTTCACGCAGTGCGAGAAAAAAGGACCAGTCAGTAGGTTGAAAAAGGGAGAGGGTCAATCGGGAGGTGGTTATTATCGCCATAAAATCGCCATTCCAGAAGTCAGGCATACTACCTTACCACTGGAATGGCTACAGTGACCAGGTGAATGGTTTAACGGATCACATCGGCCAGCGCTTCTTCTAAATCGTACCAGCGAAATGAAAACCCCGCCGCCTCCAGTCTTTTTGGCAATGCGCGCTGTCCGCCCAGCACCAGTACCGATGATTCCCCCATTAACAGGCGGATGACGGTCGCGGGAACGCGCAGGATTGCGGGGCGGTTCAGCGCATGACCCAGCGCATGGGCGAACTGTTCATTACGAACCGGATAAGGCGAAACCATATTGAACGGGCCGCGCAGGTCGTTATCCAGCAGCCAGAGAATACCGTTTACCATATCATCGATATGGATCCAGGCCAGATACTGACGCCCATTGCCAATTGGCCCTCCCAGCCCCAGGCGAAACGGCGGGATCATTTTGGCCAGAATGCCGCCTTCCGGCGCCAGGACGACGCCGGTGCGTAGCAGACAAACGCGCGTTTTATCACTTTGCGCGCTACAGGCAATCTGCTCCCAACGCGCGCATAACTTATGGGTAAATTCGTTATGCGGCGGCTCTTCTTCCGTTACGACAACTTCGCCCAGATCGCCGTAATAGCCTGCGGCAGACCCGGAAATTAACGCGGCCGGGGGCGTCTCGCTGGCGTTGATCAAATCCGCCAGCTTTTGCGTGATGGACCAGCGGCTTTGACACAAACGCTCTTTTTGCTGCGCAGTCCAGCGTTTGTCGGCGATAGGCTCGCCAGCAAGGTTGACCACGGCGTCTATGTCGTTGAGGTTCTGCCTGTCCTCCAGCCCTTTCCACAGCGCAACCCGGGAGTCGAGAAGCTGACGCGCCTTATCGGGACTCCGTGTGACGACCGTCACCTGATGCCCCAGCGCCAGCAGACGGGGAATCAGGTGACGTCCTATCAGGCCAGTACCGCCGGTAATCAGAATCTGCATGTTTCCTCCCGGATAGCGCTTAACGTCGCCAGCTGAGCGTCATGGAGACGGAATCGGCATAACGCAGCGCATGAAGTTTGTCGATCTCTACTTCAGCATAAGTGACCCAGTGATGTTCGCGTGCGATGTCGAGCACATCCTGAGTTAATTTTTCTAACAGCGAGAATCGGTTGCTCTCCACATGCTGAATAATGTTTTTTGTGATGGTGCGGTAATTCAGCGCGTCGTTGATGTCCTCGCTTACGCGGGCTTTTTCCGCCGGATAGTGAATGGCAACGTTAATAACAATATCCTGGCGGTTGAGGATCTCTTCCTCTTTGATACCGATAAACGTGCGCAGACGAAGGTTTTTTATACGAATAATAGCGTCAGGTTGTGACATTGCAGGCGTCCTCCATGGTTGAACCTTTGCATGATACACGAGAACCCGGCCGCGTTATTCGCTCTGACTCTCAGGCTTCTGCTAAGGCCACAGTCTTGCGCGTTCTGTTGCCGGGCTCAGTATGAGTTTTCATCAGGTGACAGTATGCGAAAGACTCTATATTTTGAGAGAAAGCCCAAAGAACGAAGAGGACATTATGAGCAAACCCGAGATTACGCTTTGGTCAGACGCTAACTTTTTCTCTCCTTACGTCTTATCCGTTTATGTTGCCTTGCAGGAGAAAGGACTGCCTTTTAGCCTCAAAACCGTTGACCTGAGCAGCGGCGAGCATTTGCAGCCCTCATGGCAGGGCTACGCGTTAACGCGCCGCGTCCCGGTGCTGGAAATCGATGGCTTCGAACTTAGCGAGTCGTCGGCGATTACCGAGTATCTGGAAGATCGCTTTGCGCCGCCGCAGTGGGAGCGCATCTACCCGCACGATCTGCAAAAACGCGCCCGCGCGCGCCAGATTCAGGCGTGGTTACGCAGTGATTTAATGCCCATTCGCGAGGAACGTTCGACGGATGTGGTCTTTGCGGCGGCCAGGAAAGGCCCGTTAAGCGAAGCGGGGAAAGAGAGCGCGGCAAAACTGGTGGCGACGGCCAGTGGTTTGCTCGCTCACGGTAAGCCGAATTTATTTGGCGAATGGTGTATTGCGGATACCGATTTGGCGCTCATGCTTAACCGCCTCGTACTGAACGGCGACGAGATTCCTGAGGCACTGGCGGAATATGCAGCATTCCAGTGGCAGCGCGCCTCCGTTCAACGTTTTATTGCGCTTTCCGCAAAGCGTTCCGGCTGATAATCCGCGTATAATCCAGTATCATAGAGCGGTTTTTTATGACGAGGAGTGAGTGATGAAACTGATGTTTGCATCGGACATTCATGGTTCGTTACCTGCGACAGAGCGCGTACTTGAACGGTTTGCGCAAAGTGGCGCGCAATGGCTGGTGATACTGGGTGATGTGCTTTATCACGGGCCGCGTAACGCGCTGCCGGAAGGCTACGCACCGGCGCAGGTGGCAGAACGCCTGAACGAGCAGGCGGCGCGTATTATTGCGGTACGGGGAAACTGTGACAGCGAAGTGGATCAGATGCTGCTCCATTTCCCGATAACCGCGCCGTGGCAGCAAGTGCTGCTGGAAAACCGGCGCATCTTCCTGACCCACGGACACCTGTTCGGGGCGGATAATGTACCCGCGTTAAATGCGGGCGACGTTCTTGCTTATGGGCATACTCATCTGCCGGTCGCTGAAAAACGCGGCGAGCTGTATCACTTTAATCCAGGCTCAGTCAGCATCCCGAAAGGTGGGTTTGCAGCAAGCTACGGCATTCTGGATGATAATGTTTTGAGCGTAATCGCACTCAATGATCAAAGTATCATTGCGCAGGTCGCGATTAATCCGTAATTTACCCCACAATTGTAAATGCGCCGTAAGAGCGCCAGAAAAAGAAGGTTTCCTGATGGTGGAACAGCGTCGTTTGGCAAGTACTGAATGGGTGGATATTGTGAATGAAGAGAACGAAGTCATTGCGCAATCCAGCCGGGAGCAAATGCGAGCGCAGCGCTTACGTCATCGTGCAACGTATATCGTCGTGCATGATGGTATGGGCAAAATTCTGGTTCAACGCCGTACTGAGACAAAAGACTTTTTGCCCGGCATGTTAGATGCCACCGCAGGTGGGGTGGTGCAGGCCGATGAGCAACTGCTGGAGTCTGCACGACGTGAAGCGGAAGAAGAACTGGGTATCGCAGGCGTGCCGTTTGCTGAGCACGGTCAGTTCTATTTTGAAGATGATAATTGCCGTGTCTGGGGCGGATTATTTAGCTGCGTTTCTCATGGGCCATTCGCGCTTCAGGAAGAAGAGATCAGCGAAGTCTGCTGGCTGACACCGGAAGAAATTACGGCGCGTTGCGATGAGTTCACCCCGGACTCATTGAAAGCGCTGGCGTTGTGGATGACCCGCAATGCCAACAATGAATCGGCAAAGCAAGAGAAGCAAGAAGAGACGGAATAAGGTCTCTAACAGCTATCCCTCAGGCATAAACTGGAGGCGATCTGTTTCCGATCGCTCCAGTTGCCATCCTTCAGACGTTCCAGCAGCGCGCGTCCGGCTTCAAGTCCTATCTTACGATGCGGTACGGCCATTGTCGTTAACGGCGGCTGACAAACCCGGCTCACATCGCTGTCGCCGAATCCTACCACCGCCAGATCGTCAGGGACTTTGATCCGTCTGCGCTGACACTCATATAACGCACCGCAAGCCAGCTCATCGGATACGCACACCAGCGCGTCCAGCTCGGGCCACGCCAGAATAAATTCGGGAAGCTGCGAGGCGCCGGTGGAAAAGTTTGGCGGCAGGGCGGCGTTAATCACGCGATTGGGCGACATATGGTGGCGCAACATCGCCTTGTACCAGCCCTGCAAATGCTGTTGAAAGATCCACTGCTCCTGATTGGCGCAAAGCAGGCCAATATTCTGATAACCGCGCTGAATGAGCATTTCGGTCAGTTCGTACATTGCCGCGACGTTATCAATACCGATATTCATATCAATCGGATCGGTACGAATGGCGCCAATTTCCATCACCGGAATCGACGCGTTTTTTAACCAGTGACGCACCGTGTCGCTGTGCTCGACGCTGAGTAAAATGGCTGCGGCGATGTTGGAGGCCAGCAGCGTCTCCAGCAGTTTCTCTTCCTGTTCGAGATGGTGAAGGGACTCCGCCAGCATAATCTGGTATCCCGCAGGCTGTAAAACTTGCTGAAGTCCGGCAAACATTTCTGAACAACCGGCTTCCGTGAGGTTCGGGACGACCATCGCGATGGTCCGTGACGAGGCGGAAGCCAGCGCGCTTGCGGCGAGATTGGGCATATAACCGAGTTCATTCACTGCGGCTTCGATTTTTTCCCGGAGTTTATCGGAAACTTGCTCAGGCGTGCGTAACGCACGGGACACGGTCATGGTGCCGACACCGGCAAGCTGAGCAACATCGGCGATGGTCACCTTACCAGTACTACGCCGTTTTCGAGTTATAGACATACAGATTCCTGCGCAATTACAACGTATTGAGATGTTTTTTTATTGTCATTCATCGCTTCACGGGAATAGCAGTATACGCCTTAAATCCGGTTTAAGGCTGTGATTTCACGCGTTGATTGTATTTTGATAGCGCTATCACATATCTGATTGATAACTTTTGATAGCGCTATCTTTGTGAATATGATCACAGATAAGGTTTCAGCGCTTGAATAAAGTTTGCTCATATCTGGCAATCACGCGAGGAGGATATGTGCTCAATCACTGGCTAACTGATGCAACCATCATGCGGCAGGCGAGGGTGGAAAACTGGCCGCAGGCGCTGGAAATATGCGCCAGACCGCTGCTGGATGCTGGCGTTATCACACCTGAATATCTGACGGCGATTGTTGAGCAGCATCATAAGCTGGGCGCGTATTACGTTCTGGCGCCGGGTCTGGCGATGCCGCATGCGCGACCGGAAGAGGGAGCAAAGGGATTAGGCTTGTCGTTGTTAAAGCTGGAGCAGGGGGTCTCATTTGGGGCGGGCGAGTTCGATCCGGTGGATATCATCGTGATGCTCGCGGCACCCGACAAACACAGCCATATTGAAATGATTTCGGCGCTGGCAGAGTTATTTTCCAGCGATGACGATATGGATAAATTACATCAGGCGAAGTCGCTGGAGGAAATAAAAACAATAATCGCACGTTTCTAATTTAATTACGCATTCCGAATTACTTGACACATTACGCGCCTGCGTGATGCGGGCGTACTCTACTTAAAAGAAGGTGATGATAATGAAAATTATGGCTATTTGCGGTTCTGGCCTGGGCAGTAGTTTTATGGTCGAAATGAATATTAAAAAAGTGCTCAGGAAGCTTGAAATTGATGCCGATGTTGAGCATTCCGACCTCTCCTCGGCGACGCCTGGCGCTGCGGATCTGTTTGTCATGGCGAAAGATATTGCCGCCAGCGCCAGCGTGCCGGAAAGCCAGCTGGTGGTGATTAATAACATTATCGATATTAATGAACTTGAAGCGCAGCTGCGCGCCTGGTTCGCCAAACAATAACCTTATTGCAAGCGAGGCGGATATGTTTATCCTTGAAACGCTGAATTTTGTTGTTGATATCTTAAAAGTGCCCTCGGTGCTGGTGGGGTTAATTGCCTTAATTGGCCTTGTCGCGCAGAAAAAAGCGTTTTCCGATGTGGTGAAAGGCACGATTAAAACTATTTTAGGTTTTATTGTACTGGGCGGCGGCGCAACGGTACTGGTCGGGTCTTTAAATCCACTTGGCGGAATGTTTGAACATGCGTTTAATATCCAGGGGATTATTCCAAATAACGAAGCGATTGTTTCCATCGCGCTGGAAAAATACGGGGCGTCTACGGCGCTGATCATGGCCTTTGGCATGGTGGCGAATATTGTGGTCGCCCGTTTTACCCGTCTGAAATACATCTTTCTGACAGGACACCATACGTTTTATATGGCCTGTATGATCGGCGTAATCCTGACGGTTGCCGGTTTTGACGGCGTTGGTCTCGTCTTTACCGGATCGCTGATTCTGGGGCTGGTGATGGCCTTTTTCCCGGCGCTGGCGCAGCGCTATATGAAGCGTATCACCGGCACTGATGATATCGCGTTTGGTCACTTCGGCACGCTGGGTTATGTGCTGTCCGGCTGGATCGGCAGCCTTTGCGGTAAAGGTTCCCGCTCTACCGAAGAGATGAACCTGCCTAAAAACTTAAGCTTCCTGCGCGACAGTTCGATCTCTATCTCTCTGACCATGATGATTATCTATCTGATCATGGCGGTGAGCGCGGGGCGTGAATATGTCGAGAGCACCTTCAGCGGCGGTCAGAACTACCTGGTCTACGCCATCATTATGGCGATCACCTTTGCGGCGGGCGTGTTCATCATCCTACAGGGCGTACGTCTGATTCTGGCGGAAATCGTACCGGCCTTTACCGGATTCTCAGAAAAACTGGTGCCGAACGCCCGCCCGGCGCTGGACTGCCCGGTCGTCTATCCGTATGCGCCTAACGCGGTGCTGATTGGCTTCCTGTTTAGCTTCCTCGGTGGCCTGGTCGGTCTGTTCCTGCTCGGACAGATGAAGCTGGTGCTGATCCTGCCGGGCGTGGTGCCGCACTTCTTTACCGGTGCGACGGCTGGCGTATTTGGTAACGCCACCGGCGGGCGTCGCGGCGCGATGATCGGCGCATTTGCCAACGGTCTGTTGATCACTTTCCTGCCCGTTCTGCTGCTGCCCGTGCTGGGGGCGATCGGCTTTGCGAATACGACCTTCTCAGACGCTGATTTCGGCGCAGTGGGGATTGTGCTGGGCAATCTGGCGCGCTACCTGTCGCCTCTTGCCATCACAGGGCTTGTTGTGGCGTTGTTCGTGCTGCTGGTGGCGTACAACGTGTTTGCGAAAAACAAATCTGCGGGGGGTAACACGCAGGAGAATACCGGAGCCAAATTATGAATGTGAATGAAGTTACTCAACTGGCGCGCGATATTCGCGTTGCCACTCTTAAGTCATTGACGCAGCTTGGCTTTGGCCACTACGGTGGCAGCATGTCGGTAGTGGAGACGCTGGCGGTGCTGTACGGCGCGGTGATGAAGATTGACCCGGCCGACCCCGACTGGCCGGAGCGCGATTACTTTGTGTTGTCTAAAGGTCATGCTGGCCCGGCGCTCTACAGCACGCTGGCGATTAAAGGCTACTTTCCGACAGAAGAACTGAACACGCTTAACCAGAACGGCACCCGTCTGCCGAGTCATCCAGACAGGTTAAAAACGCGCGGCGTGGACGCGACGACCGGTTCACTGGGGCAGGGGATCTCGATTGCCGGGGGGATGGCGCTGTCGCACAAACTTGCCGGGCGCCCGAATCGGGTATTTTGTATCGTCGGCGACGGCGAGCTGAACGAAGGGCAGTGCTGGGAAGCGTTTCAGTTTATCGCCCATCATCGCCTGAACAACCTGACGGTGTTTATCGACTGGAACAAGCAGCAGCTGGACGGCGAACTGGATGAGATTATTTGCCCGTTCGATCTGGAAGGGAAATTCCGCGCTTTCGGTTTTGATGTTGTCACCGTGAAAGGCGATGACATTGCCCGGCTGCTGGAGGTCGTTCAGCCGGTTCCGGCGGCGGATGCCCGTCCGCGCGTGGTGATCCTCGACAGTATTAAAGGACAGGGCGTGCCCTACCTGGAGCAATTAAGCAACTCCCACCACCTGCGTCTGACCGATGAGATGAAAAAGGCGCTTAACGAGACGATTCGCCAACTGGAGGCCGCGCATGATTAAGGTTGCACCCGCGGGACAAAAAGAGAGCATGGAAATGCGTAAAGTGTACGCCGGATTTGTGGCGGAGCAGATAGAGGCCGGAAGCCAGATTATCGCACTTGAAGCGGATCTCATGAGTTCTATGGCGATGGACGGCGTTGCGAGGGATTATCCTCAGCATGTGATCAACTGCGGCATTATGGAAGCCAATGTGATCGGCACTGCGGCAGGGCTATCGCTCACCGGACGCAAACCGTTTGTCCATACCTTCACCGCCTTTGCCAGCCGTCGCTGTTTTGATCAGCTGTTTATGTCGCTCGATTACCAGCGCAACAACGTCAAGGTGATCGCGTCGGATGCCGGCGTGACTGCCTGCCATAACGGCGGCACCCATATGTCTTTTGAAGATATGGGCATTGTGCGCGGGCTGGCGCATTCGGTCGTGCTGGAAGTGACCGATGCCGTCATGTTTAAGGATATTTTGCGCCAGCTTATCGATCTTGAGGGTTTTTACTGGGTTCGAACCATCCGCAAACAGGCCCCGAGCATTTATGCGCCGGGATCGACGTTCACCATCGGTAAAGGGAATGTTCTGCGTGAAGGCAGCGATATTACGCTGATTGCCAACGGCATTATGGTTGCCGAGGCGCTGGAGGCGGCGCGCCAGCTGGAGCAGGATGGCGTGAACGCGGCGGTTATCGATATGTTTACCCTCAAGCCTATCGACCGCATGCTGGTGAAAAATTACGCGGAGAAAACCGGGCGAATCGTCACCTGTGAAAACCACAGCATTCATAATGGACTTGGGTCGGCCGTGGCTGAAGTGCTGGTTGAAACGTGCCCGGTGCCCATGCGCCGCGTCGGCGTTAAAGAGCGTTATGGTCAGGTCGGGACGCAGGATTTCTTGCAGAAGGAGTATGGTTTGACCGCAGAAGCCATTGTGGAAGCGGCGAAAACGCTGCTGTAATAACGATGTATTGTTGCCGGATGGCGCCACCGCTTATCCGGCCTACAATAACCTGACTCGTAGGCCGGATAAGACGCGCCAGCGTCGCCATCCGGCATTTTTGATCAATGGTATCCCATCAACTGCGCGCCGATAACCACCACGCTGGACATGATAAACAGCAACCCCAGCAGCGTCGCGCCAACCTTCAGCCAGTTGCGAAAATCGACCCGGCACACGCCTAATGTCGCCATTAACGATGCGGACGTTGGATAGATGATGTGACTGAAGCCATCGCCAAACTGGAAGGCCAGTACCGTAACCTGACGGTTTACGCCTACCAGATCGCCTAACGGAGCCAGAAGCGGCATCGTTAACGCCGCCTGACCGGAACCGGAGGTAACAAAGAAATTGAATACGGCCTGAAACAGCAGCATAAACCATGCGGCGACAGCGTTGTTCAGACCGCTAATGCCGTGAGCAATACTGTTCAACAGGGTATTTAACACGCTGGCGTCGCCCGCCTCGCCGTTGCCTACGAGCAATAAAATACCTTTGGCGAAGCCGACCAGCAGGGCCGGGGCAATCATCATTCTGGCGCCTTCGGTGAACGAGGAGGCCATGATGTTCACCGTCATACCGTTGAGGCGGAAAATAACTCCAATGATGCCGATGACCACGCCCATCGTGAAGAACTGGCTGGCAATCTCAGGAATAAACCACGCGTGAACAATCACTCCCCAGATAACCCAAATCATCACTCCGGTCAGCACAATCAGCACCAGCCAGTCGCCTGCGGTGAAAGGACGTTGGGCGATTTCGTCCTGCTTCTCACGAAAATAGCGATCGGATTCATGGACGCGCGACAGATGGGGGTTCTTTTTCACCCGCGCGGCATAGGTCAGGGTAAAAAGAAGACCAATCAGCGTGGAAACGAACCACACAACAATGCGCAAGCCTGAGCCGGAAAGGACCGGTACGCCCGCAATCCCCTGTGCGACCACGACGCAAAACGGGTTCATCCATGAACTGGCAAAACCAATCTGGGTGGCGATATAGGTGACCAGTACGGTGGTAATGCTGTCATAGCCCAGGCGTACCATCAGCGGCGCGATAATAATCGCAAAGGCGACGGCCTCTTCCCCCATGCCAAAAACCGCGCCGCCCAGTGAGAAGAGGATGAACAGCACCGGGATAAACAGCACCTCATTGCCGCGCGTATGGCGTATCAGCGCCAGAATACCGTTATCAATGGTGCCTGTGCGCATGACGATGCCGAACGCGCCGCCGATCACCAGCATAAACATGATGATGCCGACAGCCGTGCCGAATTTAGAACCGGAGGTTAATCCTTCGAACGGGAAATTCATTAATCCGGGTCTTTCATCGCCGGTTGTAAAGAGCTGGACGCGGTGATACTGCGCTTCACCGGCTTCGTTGGTGAGAATACGAAAAGAGTGGGGATCGACCACTTTGCGGGTTTTCGTCTGCCCGTCAACCTGATACTGCACCTCCTGGCTGTCGAACATTCCGACGGGAACAACCCAGGTGGCAAGACTGGTCAGAATGGCGACGAAAAAAATAATCACCAGCGTATCGGGCATCGCCCATTTTTTGGCAGGCCGCGATTGCGATTCTGTTACTGCGGACATAACACACTATCCCTGTTGCAAGGCAAAGAGATAATTATGCGAACAGAGGAATAGTTATTCATTGATACAGCGCAGCTAAGCGGGAAAATCGGATTTCGTTCATGCCGGTTCGGCGGGCATAAAAAATCTGGAAATAATCGCTATTTCCAGACCTTAGATATGAAGTGCTGGCCGGATAAGGACGCCTTAGCGTCGCTATCCGGCACACAAAGCAGATTACTGCTGTTGCTGTGAAGACTGAATCGCGGTCAGGGCGATGGTGTAGACGATATCATCTACCAGCGCGCCACGGGACAGGTCGTTCACCGGCTTGCGCATACCCTGTAGCATCGGCCCGATGGAGATCAGGTCGGCAGAACGCTGTACCGCTTTGTAGGTGGTGTTACCGGTGTTCAGATCCGGGAAGATGAACACGGTCGCGCGACCTGCAACCGGAGAGTTCGGTGCTTTGGATTTCGCAACATCAGCCATGACTGCGGCGTCGTATTGCAGCGGGCCGTCGATCATCAGGTCAGGACGTTTTTCCTGCGCCAGACGGGTCGCTTCACGCACTTTCTCTACGTCGCTGCCTGCGCCAGAGGTGCCGGTGGAGTAGGAGAGCATCGCAACGCGCGGTTCGATGCCGAAGGCAATTGCGGATTCCGCAGACTGGATGGCGATTTCAGCCAGCTGTTCTGCCGTCGGGTCCGGGTTGATCGCGCAGTCGCCGTAAACATAGACCTGTTCTGGCAGCAGCATGAAGAACACGGAAGAGACCAGAGAGCTACCTGGCGCTGTTTTGATCAGCTGTAGCGGAGGACGAATGGTGTTTGCCGTGGTGTGAACCGCACCGGAAACCAGACCGTCAACTTCATCCTGTTCCAGCATCAGCGTACCGAGAACCACGTTGTCTTCCAGCTGTTCGCGGGCGACGGTTTCGGTCATGCCTTTGCTCTTACGCAGTTCAACCAGACGAGCGACATAGCTTTCGCGAACCACTTCCGGGTCGACGATTTCAATGCCTGCGCCCAGTTCTACGCCCTGAGAGGCGGCAACGCGGTTGATCTCTTCCGGGTTACCCAGCAGGACGCAAGTCGCGATGCCACGTTCAGCACAGATGGCTGCCGCTTTAACGGTACGCGGTTCGTCGCCTTCCGGCAGCACGACGCGTTTACCGGCTTTACGCGCCAGCTCGGTCAGCTGGTAGCGGAATGCAGGCGGAGACAGACGACGGCTGCGCTCAGAGGTCGCGGTCAGGGATTCAATCCAGTCAGCGTTGATGTAGTTAGCAACGTATTCCTGAACTTTTTCGATACGCTCATGGTCATCAACCGGAACTTCCAGGTTGAAGCTCTGTAGGCTCAGAGAGGTCTGCCAGGTGTTGGTGTTCACCATGAATACCGGCAGGCCGGTTGCGAAAGCACGTTCGCACAGTTTAGAGATGCGCGCGTCCATTTCGTAGCCGCCGGTCAGCAGCAGAGCGCCGATTTCCACGCCGTTCATTGCCGCCAGGCAAGCCGCAACCAGTACGTCAGGACGGTCAGCAGAAGTCACCAGCAGAGAACCCGCACGGAAGTGCTCCAGCATGTGCGGAATGCTGCGCGCGCAGAACGTGACAGACTTCACGCGACGGGTGTTGATATCGCCTTCGTTCACAACGGTAGCGTTCAGGTGACGCGCCATGTCGATTGCACGGGTCGCAATCAGATCGAAGCTCCACGGCACCGCGCCCAGAACCGGCAGCGGGCTGGATTCCTGGAGTTTAGCCGGATCGACTTTCACCACTTTCGCTTTGGAAGAGTCGTCGAAAATCTCAGACAGATCCGGGCGGGTACGGCCCTGCTCATCAACCGGTGCGTTCAGTTTGTTAACAATAACGCCGGTGATGTTGGTGTTCTTCGCGCCGCCGAAGCTGCTGCGGGTCAGTTCGATACGCTCATTCAGCTGTTCCGGGGTGTCGGTGCCCTGAGACATCACGAAGACGATTTCCGCATTCAGCGTTTTCGCGATTTCGTAGTTCAGAGACTGAGCGAACTGGTGTTTACGCGTCGGAACCAGGCCTTCAACCAGCACCACTTCCGCATCTTTGGTGTTCGCGTGATAGTTCGCGATGATCTCTTCCATCAGCACATCTTTCTGATTGCTGGACAGCAGAGATTCAACGTGGCTCATCTTCAGCGGTTCAGCCGCCGGGACAGACGAGTTTGCACGAACGATAGCGGTAGTCTGGTCTGGCGCATTGCCACCCGCGCGCGGTTGGGCGATTGGCTTAAAGACGCTCAGACGAACGCCTTTGCGTTCCATAGCACGGATGACGCCAAGGCTGACGCTGGTCAGGCCGACGCTGGTTCCGGTAGGGATCAGCATAATAATACGGGACACGGTTTATCCTCTTTCGTTACCGCCGGTTTCAGGCGGGTTACAAAACAGCACCGCCAGCTAGGCTGGCGGTGTAAAATCAGGCAGTCAGACGGCTCGCGTCTTGCGCGATAACCAGTTCTTCGTTGGTTGGGATAACCACCGCAGGACGGGTACCTTCTTTGTTGATGAAACCAGATTTGCCGAAACGGGCAGCCAGGTTACGTTCGTGATCGACTTCAAAGCCCAGCACGCCCAGTTTACCCAGAGACAGCTCACGCACCATCGCCGCGTTTTCACCGATACCACCAGTGAAGACCACTGCGTCCAGACGACCTTCCATCAGCGCGGTGTAAGAGCCGATGTATTTCGCCAGACGGTGGCAGTATACGTCCATCGCACGTTTCGCATCTTCTTTAGCGGTGTAGTTGTCTTCAACATAACGGCAGTCGCTGGTGACTTCGGTCAGACCCAACAGACCTGATTCTTTGGTCAGCATTTTGTTGATCTGATCGATGTTCATGCCCAGGTTGTCATGCAGGAAGAAGATGATTGCCGGGTCGATGTCACCGGTACGGGTGCCCATCACCAGACCTTCCAGCGGGGTCAGACCCATAGAGGTGTCAACGCACTGGCCGTTGCGGATTGCAGAAACAGAACCACCGTTGCCCAGATGGCAGGTGATGATGTTCAGTTCTTCAACCGGCTTGTTCAGCATTTTTGCGGCTTCCTGAGTCACATAGTAGTGGCTGGTGCCGTGGAAACCGTAACGACGTACGCCGTGTTCTTTGTACAGGCTGTACGGCAGGGCATACAGGTAAGACTCTTCCGGCATAGTCTGATGGAACGCGGTGTCGAACACTGCAACGTTCTTTTCTTTCAGTTCCGGGAAGGATTTCAGCGCTTCAGTAATCCCGATCAGGTGAGCCGGGTTGTGCAGCGGAGCGAACGGCGCAGCGTCTTTGATGCCCTGGATAACGGAGTCATCAATGACCACGGAGCTGGTATACTTCTCGCCGCCGTGTACGATACGGTGACCAATTGCGGTCAACTGCGCAGACAGTTCTGGTTTTTGTGCCAGAATAGTATTAACAATAAAGTTCAGCGCTTCACTGTGAGCGGCGCCTGCACCTAAAGCCGCTTCTTGTTTATTGCCGTCCATTTTCCATTTGATACGTGCTTCAGGAAGATGGAAACATTCGGCTAAACCAGAAAGGTATTCTTCACCGTTCGCTGCATCGATGATTGCAAATTTCAGTGAGGAGCTACCGCAGTTCAGAACCAGTACTAACTTACTCGACATGGAAGTACCTATTTATGATACGTGGCTAAAAAAACGTCAGTGAGCCATAGAGCGTAACGCATGATGACGCTGACGTTTATGATTAACATCATGCGCAATAATCTTTTTCGGCATGATGGAAGAAATACCTTTGAGTCTATGCCATTTTGCGTATTTTTCAGCCAATGGCATACTATATGTAAATTTGACGACTCAATGATTTTGGACTACTGGCCTTAGAGGCCGACACAGGATACCTGATAGTGGGTATCAATGACAAAATGTTTTGAACGATGTCCCTTGCAGTTGTTGTTTTGCACAAATTTTTGAATTTTTATATGTGAAGTTGAGGTAAAGCCATGTCGACACCGGATAATCGCTCCGTGAATTTTTTTAGTTTGTTTCGCCGGGGGCAGCACTACGCAAAGACGTGGCCGATGGAAAAGCGCCTTGCGCCGGTCTTTGTTGAGAACCGCGTGATTCGTATGACGCGTTACGCCATTCGCTTTATGCCGCCGATCGCGGTGTTTACGCTGTGCTGGCAAATCGCGCTGGGCGGTCAGTTAGGCCCGGCGGTTGCCACAGCCCTGTTTGCGCTCAGTTTACCGATGCAAGGCATGTGGTGGCTGGGAAAACGCTCCGTTACGCCACTCCCGCCTTCCATCCTGAACTGGTTCTATGAGGTTCGGGGAAAATTGCAGGAAGCCGGGCAGGCGTTGTCGCCGGTAGAAGGCAAGCCGGATTACCAGGCATTAGCTGACACGCTTAAGCGCGCCTTCAAACAACTGGATAAAACTTTCCTTGATGATTTGTAATTGACCCCTGATTACGCATATAAAAGAAGGCATACCAATGCCTTCTTTTTTTGACCGCAGTAGAGTGATACAGGAGTCCCAAAATGGAAATGACCAACGCTCAACGTCTGATTTTGTCTAACCAGTACAAAATGATGACCATGCTCGACCCGACCAACGCCGAGCGTTATCGCCGTCTGCAAACGATCATTGAACGCGGCTACGGCTTGCAGATGCGTGAGCTGGATCGTGAGTTTGGCGAACTGAAGGAAGAAACCTGCCGCACGATTATCGATATCATGGAGATGTATCACGCCTTACATGTGTCCTGGACTAACCTGAAAGACGCGCAGACCATTGACGAGCGTCGCGTGACGTTCCTCGGGTTTGATGCCGCAACCGAAGCGCGTTATCTGGGCTACGTTCGCTTTATGGTGAACGTGGAAGGGCGCTATACCCACTTTGATGCCGGTACGCATGGCTTTAATGCCCAGACGCCGATGTGGGAAAAATACCAGCGTATGCTGAATGTCTGGCACTCCTGCCCGCGCCAGTATCACCTGAGCTCGAACGAAATTAATCAGATTATCAATGCCTGAGGGGGTGAGCGTGCAGTGCAAAGGCTTTCTGTTTGATCTGGATGGAACGTTGGTTGACTCCTTACCCGTTGTAGAGCGGACATGGTGCAACTGGGCCGATCGTTTTGGCCTCACGCATGATGAAGTGCTGAGCTTTATTCATGGCAAGCAGGCTATCACTTCTCTGCGACACTTCATGGCGGGAAAGCCGGAAGAGGAGATCGCCGCAGAGTTTACCCGTCTGGAACAGATAGAAGCGACGGATACGGCAGGGATTGTGGCGTTGCCGGGCGCGGTCGAATTGCTGAACCATCTCAATAAAGCCGGTATCCCCTGGGCTATCGTTACTTCAGGCTCGATGCCGGTTGCGCGGGCGCGCCATCAGGCGGCCGGCCTTCCTGCGCCAGAGGTGTTTGTTACCGCTGAGCGCGTGAAGCGCGGCAAACCGGAACCGGATGCCTATCTGCTGGGCGCCCAACTGCTCGGCCTCTCGCCGCAGGAATGCGCGGTGGTGGAAGACGCGCCTGCCGGGATTCTCTCCGGGCTGGCCGCCGGGTGTCATGTCATTGCGGTCAATGCGCCTGAGGACACGCCCCGCATTGCGGACGTCGATTTTGCCCTGAGCAGCCTTGAGCACATTTCCGTGACCAAACAGCCCAACGGAAACGTGGTCGTTCTTAGAAATACCTGAACATGATTTAGCCCCGCATTGTTGGGGCTTTTTTATGGCAGAATCAGTCCATCCCTCTCATTTAACAAGGATATGTTGTGAACGGTGAATTGATATGGGTTCTCTCCTTACTGGCGATTGCCGTTATCTTGTTTGCGACGGGCAAAGTGCGCATGGACGCGATTGCTTTGCTGGTCATTGTCGCCTTTGTTCTGAGTGGAACATTGAGCATCTCAGAGGCCTTTTCCGGCTTCAGCGATCCTAACGTTGTTCTGATTGCCGCCTTGTTCATTATCGGCGACGGTCTGGTGCGTACCGGCGTCGCGACGGTCATGGGCGCCTGGCTGGTGAAAATGGCCGGTAGCAGCGAAGTCAAAATGCTGGTGCTGCTGATGATCACCGTTGCCGGGCTTGGCGCGTTTATGAGTTCAACCGGCGTGGTCGCGATTTTCATCCCGGTGGTGTTAAGCGTTTCTATGCGTATGCAGACCTCGCCTTCACGCCTGATGATGCCGCTCAGTTTTGCCGGTCTTATCAGCGGCATGATGACGCTGGTGGCGACGCCGCCCAACCTGGTGGTGAACAGTGAACTGCTGCGTGAAGGGCTGCACGGTTTTAGCTTCTTTAGCGTCACGCCGATTGGGCTGGTGGTGCTGTTCCTCGGTATTATCTACATGCTGGTGATGCGCTTTATGTTGAAAGGGGATGATGCGTCGCAGCAGCGTGATGGCTGGAAGCGTCGCGCCTTTCGCGATTTAATCAAAGAGTACCGTCTGACCGGTCGCGCTCGTCGGCTTGCCATTCGCCCGGGTTCGCCGATGGTCGGCCAGCGTCTGGATGACCTTAAGCTGCGTGAGCGCTATGGCGCGAACGTGATCGGCGTTGAACGCTGGCGGCGCTTTCGGCGCGTTATTGTTAACGTCAATGGGGTGTCGGAATTTCGCGCCCGCGATGTGTTACTGATCGATATGTCTGCCGCCGAGGTGGATCTCCGGGAATTTTGCAGCGAGCAACTGCTGGAGCCGATGGTTTTACGCGGCGAGTATTTTTCCGATCAGGCGCTGGACGTGGGGATGGCGGAAATCTCCCTGATTCCCGAATCGGAACTGATTGGCAAATCGGTGCGCGAGATCGGTTTTCGTACGCGCTATGGCCTGAATGTCGTCGGTCTGAAGCGTGACGGTGTGGCAATCGAAGGGTCGCTTGCTGATGAAGCGCTGTTAATGGGCGACATTATTCTGGTAGTAGGAAACTGGAAGCTGATTGGTCAACTGGCGAAGCAGGGCCGTGACTTCGTGGTGCTGAATATGCCTGTGGAAGTGAGCGACGCCTCCCCGGCGCACAGCCAGGCGCCGCATGCGATCTTCTGTCTGGTGCTGATGGTTGCGCTGATGCTGACCGATGAGATCCCTAACCCGATCGCGGCAATCATTGCTTGCCTGCTGATGGGGAAATTCCGCTGTATTGATGCAGAAAGCTCCTACAAAGCGATTCACTGGCCGAGCATTATCCTGATTGTCGGGATGATGCCTTTTGCGCTGGCGTTGCAAAAGACCGGCGGCGTTGATCTGGTCGTTAAAGGATTGATGGATGTCGGCGGCGGTTATGGCCCCTATATGATGCTGGCATGTCTGTTTGTGCTGTGCGCCACCATCGGGCTGTTTATTTCCAATACCGCGACCGCCGTGCTGATGGCGCCGATAGCCCTTGCGGCAGCGAAGTCGATGGGGGTGTCACCGTATCCTTTCGCGATGGTGGTGGCAATGGCGGCGTCGGCGGCGTTCATGACGCCGGTCTCCTCGCCGGTAAACACGCTGGTTTTGGGGCCGGGGAACTACAGTTTTAGCGACTTTGTTAAGATCGGGGTGCCGTTTACGATAATCGTTATGGCGGTATGCGTGGTGATGATCCCGGTGCTGTTTCCGTTCTGACGGGAGCCGGATGGCGGCGTGAACGCCTTATCCGGCCTACCGCTACATTTGTAGGCCGGATAAGCGAATAGCGCCATCCGGCAAAACGATTTATAGCGGCGAATCCTGGCTGATTTCATCCAGCGAGAGGTGAAAACTGGGCACAAACACCGCCATAAAATAGTCCATCTCTTCGCTGCGGCGCGACGCCAGGGTTTTTTCCAGTCGCGTTTTTGCCAGCAGGAATTCATTATTGCCCGCCGATAACTCTTCCAGACACTTCAGATAGGCGCAAAGCGCGTCGGCTTGCTTCACAACCGATTTCTCTTCTTCGCTGTAAGCATGTTCGTCGATCAGCGGTGCAAAAATATCGCGCAGTTCGTCAGGAACCATATCCACCAGTTTTTGTTGGGCAATTTTCTCAATCGCTTTGTATTCCTGCGCGATTTGCGAATTGAAGTATTTCACCGGGGTCGGGAGATCGCCGGTCAACACTTCAGAGGCATCGTGGTACATCGCCAGTAGCGCAATACGCTCGGCATTGACCTGGCCGCCGAATTTGCGATTTTTGATAGCGGCAAGCGCATGGGCGACCATTGCCACCTGCAAACTGTGTTCGGAGACGTTTTCGGTGCGCACGTTGCGCATCAATGGCCAGCGGTTAATCAGTTTCAGGCGGGAGAGGTGGGCAAAAAAATGGCTCTGCTTCATAGTGACCTTTTCATGATGACAACCTGAGGGTCATTGTGCGCAGAGAAGGCCATCGGATGCAAATACTCGTCTTTCTCACGTTGCATCCGACGGCCAGTTTACGGTTACAGCTGATGATACCCTGACAGGAAGCGCCCGAATTTACTCAGCGACATTTCAATGTCGTCAATACGAGGCAGCGTTACAATGCGGAAGTGATCCGGCCAGGGCCAGTTGAACGCGGTTCCCTGCACCAGCAGCACTTTTTCCTGCAACAGGAAGTCGAGCACCATCTTCTGGTCATCGTGGATGTTAAAGCGCTTCGCATCTATTTTTGGGAACATATACAGTGCGCCGCGCGGTTTCACGCAGGAAACGCCCGGAATATCGTTAATCAGCTCCCACGCACGGTTACGTTGTTCATACAAACGCCCGCCCGGCATGATGAATTCGCTAATACTCTGGTAGCCGCCCAGAGCCGTCTGGATCGCGTGCTGCGCCGGAACGTTGGCGCACAGACGCATTGACGCCAGCATCTCCAGCCCTTCAATGTAGCCTTTGGCGTGTTTTTTCGGCCCATTCAGCACCATCCAGCCCTGGCGGAATCCGGCGACGCGATAGGTTTTGGACAGCCCGTTGAACGTAATGGTCAGCAGATCCGGCGCCAGCGCGGCGATAGAATGATGCTCAGCGTCGTCGTAGAGGATCTTGTCGTAAATCTCATCGGCGAAAATGATCAGATTATGTTGACGGGCAATCTCAACGATCTCCATCAGCAGCTCTTTGGAGTAAACCGCGCCGGTTGGGTTATTCGGGTTGATTATCACAATGCCACGGGTACGCGGCGTGATTTTGGCGCGGATGTCGTCGAGATCCGGGAACCAGTCAGAAGATTCATCGCAAAGATAGTGTACCGCTTTGCCGCTGGAGAGCGAGACTGCCGCTGTCCACAGCGGGTAATCCGGCGCGGGAACCAGCATTTCGTCCCCGCTGTTCAGCAACGCCTGCATTGCCTGCACGATCAATTCGGATACGCCGTTACCAATATAGATATCTTCTACGGTGACGTCGCGCATACCGCGCGCCTGGTAATGCTGCATGATCGCTTTGCGTGCGGAATACAGACCCTTTGAATCGCAATACCCCTGCGCCGTTGGCAAATTGCGGATGACATCGACCAGGATCTCATCAGGCGCTTCAAACCCAAAAGGGGCGGGGTTGCCGATGTTCAGTTTCAGAACTTTATTGCCTTCTTCTTCCAGGCGTTTCGCTTCTTTCAGAACAGGGCCGCGGATGTCATAACAGACATTTTCTAGTTTGCTGGATTTTTCAATGGGGGACATGAATCTTGACCTTTTTAGCTGTTATCGCCACTCCCTGCCGTGGAAGTCAGCACGGAACAATGTACTCCCACAGCGGTGAGTTTTGAAGGGTCAGCAGTAGAAGATTTTGCTCAGGCTTAGTGTGGGATTGTGCTGTTAAGTCCTGCTTTAATGCCATTATTACAGTTTTTATTACTGCTTTTATTTATTTTATTGGTTTTTTGTTTTTAGTATCGGGCTTTTGTGTGGTTGTATGTTTTGTTAAAAAATAGTCTAAACTCAGGGAGGAAAGTGTTAGCGGCGTCAGCATAACTCAATTATCAGGAAAATACTGAATGCTTTTACGAAACTACTGTTATCGCCATGATCTGTAAACGTTAGGGTGTAAATCTATTGTTAAGTAGAATTAATGAGTAGTGGCGATCTTAATTAATTATTATTTAATATTTAAAAAGCACCTGCTGGTGAGATTAATAATACATAATTTTCTTAGTTAAGATAACATAATCACGCTTCAGATTATTCGTATTAAGGCTTATAAATATAGTGGTTTTGGGTTAAGATAAGCCCCAGGAAATGGTGCGCAGTCTGCGTTGTCTGCTAATTTTTATGACGAGCATCTATAACTAACTTGTTGCTCAGTAGGCTTTTTTTGTGTCGGTAAATGTCCGTTAACTTCTTTTACATTTACAAAATTACACGTTTATCCTTAGCAGAATTCCGTTGTTACCTAAAAAGGTATGCGTCTTCTCCTCGATATATCCCTGGTAATGACCTCTGGGATTATTCGAAAAGAAAGGAGAAGAGGTTGTTAGCAGCACCAAATACATTTTTACTTTCACTTGGTTACGCAAGTGAAACGGCGAGGGAAGCACATTACAAATGGAATTGTTTGTTTATGAACACACAGCATTAACCAGGTCAGCATGGTATGACCCGCCAGTAAGTGAAAAATTATGATAAATGCAAATCGTCCGATAATTAACCTCGACCTCGATCTGCTGAGAACGTTTGTTGCTGTTGCCGATCTGAACACGTTCGCCGCTGCGGCGGCGGCGGTATGTCGTACTCAGTCTGCGGTGAGCCAGCAAATGCAGCGTCTTGAGCAGCTTGTGGGCAAGGAGTTGTTCGCCCGTCATGGTCGTAACAAGCTGTTGACTGAACACGGTATTCAGCTTCTGGGTTACGCCAGAAAAATCCTGCGCTTTAATGATGAGGCGTGCTCATCATTGATGTTTAGCAATCTTCAGGGCGTATTAACAATTGGCGCTTCTGATGAATCCGCCGATACGATATTGCCTTTCCTGCTCAATCGGATCAGTTCGGTTTACCCGAAGCTTGCTCTGGATGTGAGGGTGAAACGTAACGCCTTTATGGTGGATATGCTGAAATCGCAGGAAGTGGATTTGATTGTCACTACGCACCGTCCGGGATCTTTCGAGTTCCTGAACCTGCGCACATCGCCGACACACTGGTACTGCGCGGCGGAATATGTGCTACAGAAGGGGGAACCGATCCCGCTGGTGTTGTTAGACGATCCCAGCCCGTTCCGCGATATCGTATTAGCGACGTTGAATGCGGCGAATATTCCCTGGCGCCTTGCCTATGTGGCCTCAACGTTAGCGGCGGTACGCGCGGCCGTAAAAGCCGGACTGGGGATCACCGCGCGACCGGTCGAGATGATGAGCCCGGATTTACGCGTGCTCGGCGCTGCGGATGGATTACCGCCGTTGCCAGACACGGAATACTTACTGTGTCGCGATCCATCAGGCCAGAACGAACTGGCGCAGGTTATCTATCAGGCGATGGACAGTTACCAAAACCCCTGGCAATACAGTCAGTTTACTCCCGAAGGAGGAGACGATTCGCTGATGGTTGAAGGTGACTTTGAGTAGTCAGTCACAAAAAAAACGTTATAAAATGTAAGTGTAAAAAAGGGCCGCTGATGCTGAAAAAACATCCAGCGGTTCTTTTTTTATACAATTTACCGGCGTTTCGAACGTAAATGCGGGAAAAAGCCTAAAAAATCAGTAAGTAGTCATTAACCTGTTAATTTGGATGAAAAATAGGCACTGACGGTCTGGTTTTGTTTCCATGTTAAAAAACTAGAGAAATTGTTGCTGTTTTTTATGGCGGATTAACAAAAGCGTGTCACAGATCAAGAAAATACTCCCATTTAGGGGGAGGCATCTGCGTAAAATCCTGTCAAAATAGGAGTGTATTATCTCATTTACTTCACAACGGACACGATTCAACAACATTAAATTCGGGCTGGTGATGCGATCGAAATCAGTCAAAATGGCATTAAATGTTAATGGTGTTGGGTCGATGTAAATTAATGTGAGGGAACTTTTGTTAAAGTTGACAAAAGGTTATAGAAAGGAGTAAAAAACCACATCAATTAGCTGTTTAATCATTTTCTACAGTGATTGTAAGGTTTTTTTTATTCCTCCCCATGAATCGATGTGGCGTTCATCTGCCGAAAAGAGCAGAGAATTTGGCGCTACTTTTGATGAGTAAGCAATGAGTATGTCAACATCCACTGAAATCATCGCTCATCACTGGGCATTCGCTATCTTTCTTATTATTGCCATTGGCCTGTGCTGCCTGATGCTCGTCGGCGGTTGGTTTTTAGGCGGTCGCGCACGCGCGAGGTCGAAAAACACCCCGTTTGAATCAGGTATCGACTCGGTCGGCTCCGCCCGCTTACGCCTGTCTGCCAAGTTTTACCTGGTAGCCATGTTCTTCGTTATCTTCGACGTTGAAGCGCTGTATCTGTTCGCATGGTCGACCTCTATCCGTGAAAGCGGTTGGGTAGGCTTTGTGGAAGCTGCAATTTTTATTTTTGTGTTACTGGCTGGTCTGGTTTATCTGGTGCGTATTGGCGCGCTGGACTGGACGCCCGCGCGTTCACGCCGCGAGCGTATGAACCCGGAAACGAACAGTATCGCTAATCGTCAACGCTAACCGCGAGGCATTAAGATGGATTATACGCTCACCCGCATAGATCCCAACGGTGAGAATGACCGTTACCCCCTGCAAAAACAGGAGATCGTAACCGACCCCCTGGAGCAAGAAATCAACAAAAGCGTGTACATGGGCAAGCTCGAACACGCGCTGCATGACATGGTTAACTGGGGTCGTAAGAATTCAATTTGGCCGTATAACTTCGGCCTTTCCTGCTGCTATGTCGAGATGGTGACCTCTTTTACCGCCGTGCATGACGTGGCGCGCTTCGGCGCGGAAGTACTGCGTGCTTCGCCGCGCCAGGCCGACCTGATGGTGGTAGCGGGAACATGCTTTACCAAGATGGCGCCTGTTATTCAGCGTTTGTATGACCAGATGCTGGAGCCGAAGTGGGTGATTTCCATGGGGGCATGCGCTAACTCTGGCGGTATGTACGATATTTATTCGGTTGTGCAGGGCGTTGATAAATTTATCCCGGTAGATGTGTATATCCCGGGCTGCCCGCCGCGCCCCGAAGCGTACATGCAGGCGCTGATGTTGTTGCAGGAATCAATTGGCAAAGAACGCCGTCCGCTCTCCTGGGTGGTTGGCGATCAGGGCGTTTATCGCGCCAATATGCAGTCAGAGCGCGAACGTAAACGCGGCGAACGCATTGCAGTAACGAATCTACGTACACCAGACGAGATTTAATTTGCGCCTGTCGGCAGCAGACTTCACTTCGCTTATCACTACATAAATAACGCGAAGCACTGCCGACTACCACGGACCATTTGCAATGGTGAACAATATGACCGACTTAACCGCGCAAGACGCTGTATGGCAAACCCGGGATCATCTGGATGACCCGGTCATTGGCGAACTGCGCAACCGTTTTGGGCCGGATGCCTTTACCGTTCAGGCGACCCGCACCGGGGTACCCGTTGTTTGGGTCAAGCGTGAACAATTACTGGAAGTTGGCGATTTCTTAAAGAAACTGCCGAAACCTTACGTCATGCTGTTTGACTTACACGGCATGGACGAGCGTCTGCGCACGCACCGCGACGGGTTACCCGCTGCGGATTTTTCCGTTTTCTACCACCTGATCTCAATAGACCGCAATCGCGACATCATGCTCAAGGTGGCATTGTCTGAAAACGACCTGCATGTGCCGACGTTTACCAAACTCTTCCCGAACGCCAACTGGTACGAGCGTGAAACCTGGGAGATGTTTGGCATCACGTTCGACGGCCACCCGCACCTGACGCGTCTGCTGATGCCGCCGACCTGGGAAGGGCATCCGCTGCGTAAAGACTACCCGGCGCGCGCTACCGAATTCGATCCGTTTGAGCTGACCAAAGCCAAGCAGGATCTGGAGATGGAAGCGCTGACCTTCAAACCGGAAGACTGGGGGATGCAACGCGGCACCGAAAACGAGGACTTTATGTTCCTCAACCTCGGTCCGAACCACCCGTCCTCACACGGCGCATTCCGTATCGTTCTTCAGCTTGACGGCGAAGAAATTGTCGACTGCGTGCCTGACATCGGCTACCACCACCGTGGCGCTGAGAAAATGGGCGAACGCCAGTCCTGGCACAGCTACATTCCGTATACCGACCGTATCGAATACCTCGGCGGCTGCGTCAACGAAATGCCGTACGTACTGGCGGTAGAAAAACTGGCGGGTATTACCGTACCGGATCGCGTAAACGTGATTCGCGTTATGCTCTCCGAACTGTTCCGCATTAACAGCCACCTGCTGTACATCTCGACGTTTATTCAGGACGTCGGTGCGATGACCCCGGTCTTCTTCGCCTTTACCGACCGTCAGAAAATTTACGATGTGGTGGAAGCAATCACCGGTTTCCGTATGCACCCGGCCTGGTTCCGTATCGGCGGCGTCGCGCACGACCTGCCGCGCGGCTGGGATCGCCTGCTGCGCGATTTCCTGGACTGGATGCCGAAACGTCTGGACTCCTACGAGAAAGCGGCGCTGCGCAACACCATCCTGAAAGGGCGTTCCCAGGGCGTTGCCGCTTACGGCAAGAAAGAAGCGCTGGACTGGGGCTGTACAGGCGCCGCGCTGCGTGCAACCGGTATTGATTTCGACGTGCGTAAATCACGTCCGTACTCTGGCTACGAGAACTTTGACTTTGAAATCCCGGTTGGCGGCGGCGTGTCCGACTGCTATACCCGCGTGATGCTGAAAGTCGAAGAGCTGCGTCAGAGTTTGCGCATCCTTGAGCAGTGCCTCAATAACATGCCGGAAGGCCCGTTCAAAGCGGATCACCCGCTGACGACGCCGCCGCCGAAAGAGCGCACGCTGCAACATATCGAAACCCTGATCACCCACTTCCTGCAAGTGTCGTGGGGCCCGGTCATGCCTGCGAATGAATCCTTCCAGATGGTAGAGGCGACCAAGGGTATTAACAGTTACTACCTGACCAGCGATGGCAGCACCATGAGTTACCGTACTCGTATCCGTACCCCGAGCTATGCGCATTTGCAGCAGATTCCGGTGGCGGTGCGCGGCAGTCTGGTGTCTGACCTGATCGTTCATTTAGGTAGTATCGATTTTGTTATGTCAGATGTGGACCGCTAATTATGCACGAGAATCAACAACCACAAACCGAGGCTTTTGAGCTGAGTGCGGCAGAGCGTGAAGCCATTGAGCACGAGAAGCACCACTACGAAGACCCGCGTGCGGCGTCCATTGAAGCGCTGAAAATCGTACAGAAGCAGCGTGGCTGGGTGCCGGATGGCGCGATCTACGCGATCGCCGACGTGCTGGGTATTCCGGCGAGCGATGTCGAAGGCGTCGCCACATTCTACAGCCAGATCTTCCGCCAGCCGGTCGGTCGCCATGTGATCCGTTACTGTGACAGCGTGGTGTGCCATATCACCGGTTATCAGGGCATCCAGGCCGCGCTGGAGAAAAAACTCAATATCAAGCCGGGGCAGACGACCTTTGACGGTCGCTTTACGCTGCTGCCGACCTGTTGCCTGGGGAACTGCGACAAAGGGCCGAACATGATGATTGATGAGGATACTCACAGCCATCTGACCCCGGAAGCCATTCCCGAACTACTGGAGCGGTATAAATGAAAAACGTTATCCGTACTCCCGAAACGCATCCGCTGACCTGGCGTCTTCGTGATGACAAGCAGCCGGTATGGCTGGACGAATACCGTAGTAAAAACGGCTACGAAGGCGCGCGTAAAGCGCTGACCGGGCTGTCTCCTGACGAGATCGTCAATCAGGTGAAAGACGCTGGCCTGAAAGGGCGCGGCGGCGCGGGCTTCTCCACCGGTCTGAAGTGGAGCCTGATGCCGAAAGATGAATCCATGAACATCCGTTACCTGCTGTGTAACGCCGATGAAATGGAGCCGGGCACCTATAAAGACCGTCTGCTGATGGAGCAACTGCCGCACCTGCTGGTGGAAGGTATGTTGATCTCCGCCTTTGCCCTGAAAGCGTACCGTGGCTACATCTTCCTGCGTGGCGAATACATCGAAGCGGCTGTGCATCTGCGCCGCGCAATCGCGGAAGCGACCGAAGCCGGTCTGCTCGGCAAAAACATCATGGGCACCGGTTTCGACTTCGAACTGTTTGTTCACACCGGGGCAGGGCGTTACATCTGCGGTGAAGAAACCGCGCTGATTAACTCCCTCGAAGGTCGTCGCGCCAACCCGCGCTCTAAGCCGCCGTTCCCGGCAAGCTCCGGCGTATGGGGCAAGCCGACCTGCGTCAACAACGTGGAAACGCTGTGTAACGTCCCGGCGATTCTCGCGAACGGCGTGGAGTGGTATCAGAACATTTCGAAGAGCAAAGATGCGGGCACCAAGCTGATGGGCTTCTCCGGTCGCGTGAAAAATCCGGGACTGTGGGAACTGCCGTTCGGCACTACCGCGCGTGAGATCCTCGAAGATTACGCCGGTGGCATGCGCGATGGCCTGAAATTCAAAGCCTGGCAGCCAGGCGGCGCGGGAACCGACTTCCTGACCGAAGCGCACCTCGACCTGCCGATGGAATTTGAAAGCATCGGTAAAGCGGGCAGCCGTCTGGGTACGGCGCTGGCGATGGCCGTTGACCACGAAATCGGCATGGTGTCGCTGGTGCGTAACCTGGAAGAGTTTTTTGCGCGCGAATCGTGCGGCTGGTGTACGCCGTGCCGCGACGGTCTGCCGTGGAGTGTAAAAATTCTGCGTGCGCTGGAACGCGGCGAAGGCCAGCCTGGGGATATCGAGACACTTGAGCAACTGTGTCGTTTCCTCGGGCCGGGTAAAACCTTCTGTGCGCATGCGCCAGGCGCGGTCGAACCGTTGCAGAGCGCCATTAAATATTTCCGCGAAGAATTCGAAGCTGGCATCAAGCAGCCGTTCAGCAATACCCATGTGATTGGTGGTATACAGCCGAACCTGCTGAAAGAGCGCTGGTAATTGCGGGCTTACCCCTGCATCGCGATAAGTCATTCGATTAACGCTTAGTCTCTGACTAAGCCAACTGGAAGCATGCTGACTATGGCTACGATTCATGTAGACGGCAAAGAATATGAGGTCAACGGCGCAGACAACCTGCTACAGGCATGTCTGTCCCTCGGCCTTGATATTCCGTACTTTTGCTGGCACCCGGCGCTGGGTAGCGTCGGTGCTTGCCGCCAGTGTGCGGTGAAGCAATATCAAAACGCGGAAGATACGCGTGGTCGCCTGGTGATGTCTTGTATGACGCCTGCCACCGACGGCACCTTTATTTCTATTGATGACGAAGAAGCGAAACAGTTCCGCGAAAGCGTGGTGGAATGGTTAATGACCAACCACCCGCACGATTGTCCGGTCTGTGAAGAGGGCGGTAACTGCCACCTTCAGGATATGACCGTGATGACGGGCCACAACTTCCGTCGTTACCGTTTCACTAAGCGTACTCACCGCAACCAGGATTTGGGGCCGTTCATCTCTCACGAAATGAACCGCTGTATCGCCTGCTACCGCTGCGTGCGTTACTACAAAGACTACGCAGACGGCGCGGATCTGGGCGTATATGGCGCGCATGACAACGTCTACTTCGGTCGTCCTGAAGACGGTACGCTTGAAAGCGAATTCTCCGGCAACCTGGTAGAAATCTGCCCGACCGGCGTATTCACCGACAAAACGCACTCCGAGCGTTATAACCGTAAGTGGGACATGCAGTTTGCGCCAAGCATCTGCCAGCAGTGTTCCATCGGTTGTAACACCAGCCCGGGCGAGCGCTACGGCGAACTGCGTCGTATCGAGAACCGTTACAACGGGACCGTTAACCACTACTTCCTCTGCGACCGTGGTCGTTTCGGTTATGGTTATGTGAACCTGAAAGACAGGCCTCGTCAGCCGATTCAGCGTCGTGGTGATGACCTGATCACCCTCAACGCCGAACAGGCGATGCAGGGCGCGGCGGATATTCTGCGTCAGTCGAAGAAAGTGATCGGCATCGGTTCTCCGCGCGCCAGCGTTGAGAGCAACTTCGCGCTGCGTGAACTGGTGGGCGCGGATAACTTCTATACCGGTATCGCTCAGGGCGAGCAGGAACGTCTGCAACTGGCGCTGAAAGTGCTGCGCGAAGGCGGCATTCATACTCCGGCGCTGCGTGACATCGAATCTTACGATGCGGTACTGGTGCTGGGCGAAGATATTACCCAGACCGGCGCGCGCGTTGCGCTGGCGGTTCGTCAGGCGGTGAAAGGCAAAGCACGTGAAATGGCTGCGGCCCAGAAAGTGGCCGACTGGCAGATTGCGGCCATCCTCAACATCGGCCAGCGCGCTAAGCATCCGCTGTTTGTGACCAACGTTGACAACACCCGTCTGGACGACATCGCGGCATGGACTTACCGTGCGCCGGTGGAAGATCAGGCGCGTTTAGGCTTTGCCATCGCTCATGCGCTGGACGACAGCGCACCGGTGGTCGACGGCATCAGCAGCGATTTGCAGAACAAAATCGACGTCATCGTTCAGGCGCTGGCAGGTGCGAAGAAACCACTGATTATCTCCGGCACCAACGCCGGTAGCGCGGAAGTGATTCAGGCGGCCGCCAACGTGGCGAAAGCGCTGAAAGGCCGTGGTTCGGATGTCGGCATCACCATGATTGCCCGCTCGGTCAACAGCATGGGGCTGGGCATGATGGGCGGCGGTTCGCTGGATGACGCGTTAACCGAACTGGAAACCGGTCGTGCCGACGCTGTCGTGGTGCTGGAAAACGATCTGCACCGTCATGCAAGCGCCGTTCGCGTAAATGCCGCGCTGGCAAAAGCGCCGCTGGTGATGGTGGTCGACCATCAACGCACGGCGATTATGGAGAATGCGCATCTGGTGCTCTCCGCCGCAAGTTTTGCGGAAAGCGACGGTACGGTCATCAACAACGAAGGCCGCGCGCAGCGTTTCTTCCAGGTTTATGACCCGGCCTATTACGACAGCAACACCGTGATGCTGGAAAGCTGGCGCTGGCTGCACTCGCTGCACAGCACCGTGCAGAACCGCGAGGTGGACTGGACGCAACTGGACCACGTTATTGACGCCGCGATCGCCGCAATGCCGCAACTGGCGGGCATTAAAGATGCTGCGCCGGACGCGACCTTCCGCATTCGCGGGCAGAAACTGGCGCGTGAGCCGCACCGTTACAGCGGTCGTACCGCGATGCGCGCTAACATCAGCGTTCACGAGCCGCGTCAGCCGCAGGATAAAGACACCATGTTCGCCTTCTCAATGGAAGGGAACAACCAGCCGGGCGCGCCGCGTTCGCAGATTCCGTTTGCCTGGGCGCCAGGCTGGAACTCCCCACAGGCGTGGAACAAGTTCCAGGATGAAGTGGGTGGCAAACTGCGTCATGGCGATCCGGGCGTGCGTTTGATTGAAGCATCTGAAAACGGTCTTGATTACTTCACTACCGTTCCGGCCAGCTTCCAGGCGCAGGATGGTCAGTGGCGTATCGCGCCGTACTATCACCTGTTTGGCAGTGACGAAATGTCGCAGCGCTCTCCGGTCTTCCAGAGCCGTATGCCGCAACCGTACATCAAACTCAACCCGGCTGATGCCGCGAAGTTGGGCGTGAATGCGGGAACGCGCGTTTCCTTCAGCTACGACGGCAATACGGTAACGCTGCCGGTTGAAATCGCTGAAGGCTTAACGGCAGGGCAGGTCGGATTGCCGATGGGTATGCCTGGCATCGCGCCGGTTCTGGCGGGCGGTCGTCTTGAGAATCTGCAGGAGGCGCAACAATGAGTTGGATTACACCGGATCTGATCGAGATCCTGCTGAGCATTCTCAAAGCGGTGGTGATCCTGCTGGTGGTGGTCACCTGCGGGGCATTCATGAGCTTTGGCGAACGTCGTCTGCTGGGTCTGTTCCAGAACCGTTATGGGCCAAACCGCGTTGGCTGGGGCGGTTCGCTCCAGCTGGTCGCGGACATGATCAAAATGTTCTTTAAAGAGGACTGGATCCCGAAATTCTCGGATCGCGTCATCTTTACCCTGGCGCCGATGATCGCTTTTACCTCGCTGCTGCTGGCGTTCGCTATCGTTCCGGTTAGCCCGACCTGGGTTGTCGCTGACCTGAACATCGGGATTCTGTTCTTCCTGATGATGGCGGGTCTGGCGGTGTATGCGGTGCTGTTCGCCGGTTGGTCGAGCAACAACAAATACTCGCTGCTGGGGGCGATGCGTGCATCAGCACAAACGCTCAGCTACGAAGTGTTCCTCGGGCTTTCCCTGATGGGCGTGGTGGCGCAGGCCGGTTCATTTAATATGACCGACATCGTCAACAACCAGGCTGATATCTGGAACGTTATTCCGCAGTTCTTTGGTTTTGTCACCTTTGCCATCGCGGGCGTGGCGGTGTGTCACCGTCATCCGTTTGACCAGCCGGAAGCCGAACAGGAACTGGCCGATGGTTATCACATTGAATACTCCGGTATGAAATTCGGTCTGTTCTTCGTGGGTGAATACATCGGTATCGTTACTATCTCCGCACTGATGGTGACGCTGTTCTTCGGTGGCTGGCATGGCCCGTTCTTACCGCCATTCATCTGGTTCGCGCTGAAAACCGCGTTCTTTATGATGATGTTCATTTTGATTCGTGCGTCGTTACCGCGTCCTCGTTATGACCAGGTAATGTCCTTCGGCTGGAAAGTCTGCCTGCCGTTGACGCTCATCAACTTGCTGGTAACGGCGGCTGTCATTCTCTGGCAGGCGCAATAAGGGGCACAAAGACCATGACCTTAAAAGAATTGTTAGTAGGCTTCGGCACCCAGGTACGCAGTATCTGGATGATCGGCCTGCATGCGTTCGCGAAACGCGAAACGCAGATGTACCCGGAAGAGCCGGTCTATCTACCGCCTCGTTACCGTGGCCGTATCGTGCTGACGCGCGACCCGGACGGCGAGGAGCGTTGCGTTGCCTGTAACCTGTGTGCGGTAGCCTGCCCGGTAGGCTGTATCTCGCTGCAAAAAGCAGAGATGAAAGATGGTCGCTGGTATCCTGAGTTTTTCCGTATCAACTTCTCACGCTGCATTTTCTGCGGCCTGTGCGAAGAAGCCTGTCCGACGACGGCCATTCAGCTCACCCCCGATTTTGAAATGGGTGAGTACAAGCGCCAGGACCTGGTTTATGAGAAAGAGGATCTGCTGATCTCCGGTCCGGGCAAATACCCGGAATATAACTTCTACCGGATGGCAGGTATGGCAATCGACGGCAAAGATAAGGGCGAAGCAGAGAACGAAGCCAAGCCTATCGACGTCAAGAGCCTGTTACCGTAAGGAGAGGGGCAATGGAGTTCGCTTTTTATATCTGTGGCCTGATCGCCATTCTCGCAACCTTGCGAGTCATCACCCATACCAATCCGGTACACGCGCTGCTGTATCTGATTATTTCGCTGCTGGCGATTTCCGGGGTGTTTTTCTCGCTGGGCGCTTACTTTGCCGGTGCGCTGGAAATTATCGTTTATGCGGGCGCCATCATGGTGCTGTTCGTGTTCGTGGTCATGATGCTCAACCTCGGCGGTTCGGAAATCGAACAGGAACGCCAGTGGCTGAAACCGCAGGTGTGGATTGGCCCGGCGATTTTGTCGGCCATCATGCTGGTGGTGATCGTGTACGCCATTCTGGGCGTCAACGACCAGGGTATCGACGGTACGCCAATTAGCGCCAAAGCGGTCGGTATCTCGCTGTTTGGGCCTTACGTTCTGGCGGTCGAACTGGCCTCTATGCTGCTGCTGGCCGGTCTGGTTGTCGCCTTCCACGTCGGTCGCGAAGAGCGTGTGGGCGAAGTGCTGAGCAACCGTCCTGGTGACAGCGCGAAAAGAAAAACGGAGGAGCACGCATGATCCCCTTACAACATGGACTGATCCTCGCGGCGATTTTATTCGTGCTGGGCTTAACCGGTCTGGTTATCCGCCGCAATCTGCTGTTTATGCTGATTGGGCTGGAAATCATGATTAACGCCTCCGCGCTGGCCTTCGTGGTCGCCGGGAGCTACTGGGGCCAGACGGATGGTCAGGTGATGTACATTCTCGCCATCAGCCTTGCGGCTGCGGAGGCGAGTATTGGCCTGGCGCTGTTACTGCAACTTCATCGCCGTCGCCAGAACCTGAACATCGATTCAGTAAGTGAGATGCGTGGATGAACATGCTTGCCTTAACCATTATTCTGCCATTGATTGGCTTTGTATTACTGGCGTTCTCTCGCGGTCGCTGGTCGGAAAACCTCTCCGCGACTGTGGGCGTCGGCTCCATTGGCCTGGCGGCGCTGGTGACGGCGTTTGTCGGCGTTGACTTCTTCGCTAACGGCAAGCAGGCGTTCAGCCAGCCGCTGTGGACGTGGATGTCGGTGGGTGATTTCAACATCGGTTTCAACCTGGTGCTGGACGGCCTGTCGCTGACCATGCTCTCGGTAGTGACCGGCGTGGGTTTCCTGATCCACATGTTCGCCTCCTGGTATATGCGCGGTGAAGAGGGATACTCCCGCTTCTTCGCCTACACCAACCTGTTTATCGCCAGCATGGTTATTCTGGTGCTGTCCGATAACCTGCTGCTGATGTACCTCGGCTGGGAAGGCGTGGGTCTGTGCTCCTATCTGCTGATCGGTTTCTACTACACCGATCCGAAGAATGGCGCTGCGGCAATGAAAGCGTTTGTTGTGACCCGTGTGGGCGACGTGTTCCTCGCGTTTGCGCTGTTCATTCTGTACAACGAACTGGGCACCCTGAACTTCCGCGAAATGGTGGAACTGGCGCCAGCGCACTTCGCCGACGGCAACAACATGCTGATGTGGGCGACGCTGATGCTGCTGGGCGGCGCGGTAGGTAAATCTGCGCAGCTGCCGTTGCAGACCTGGCTTGCAGACGCGATGGCGGGCCCGACGCCTGTCTCCGCGCTGATCCACGCCGCGACGATGGTTACCGCCGGTGTTTACCTGATTGCCCGTACCCACGGCCTGTTCCTGATGACGCCGGAAGTGCTGCATCTGGTGGGGATCGTTGGGGCGATTACGCTGGTGCTGGCCGGTTTCGCCGCGCTGGTGCAGACCGACATCAAACGTGTTCTCGCTTACTCCACCATGAGCCAGATTGGCTACATGTTCCTGGCGCTGGGCGTCCAGGCGTGGGATGCGGCGATTTTCCACCTGATGACGCACGCCTTCTTTAAAGCGCTGCTGTTCCTGGCGTCCGGCTCGGTGATTCTGGCCTGCCACCACGAACAGAACATCTTCAAGATGGGCGGCCTGCGTAAGTCTATTCCGCTGGTGTATCTCTGCTTCCTGGTGGGCGGCGCGGCGCTGTCGGCTCTGCCGCTGATTACCGCTGGCTTCTTCAGTAAGGATGAGATTCTGGCTGGCGCGATGGCGAATGGTCATATCAATCTGATGGTTGCAGGTCTGGTCGGTGCGTTCATGACCTCCTTGTACACCTTCCGTATGATTTTCATCGTGTTCCACGGTAAAGAACAAATTCACGCTCATGCAGGGAAGGGGATTACGCATCACCTGCCGTTGATTGTGCTGATGGTACTGTCCACCTTTGTTGGCGCGCTGATTGTGCCGCCGTTGCAGGGGGTGCTGCCGCAGACGACCGAGCTTGAGCATAGCCGCGTGATGACCCTGGAAATTGCCTCCGGCGTGGTTGCGATTGTCGGCATCCTGATTGCCGCATGGCTGTGGCTGGGTAAACGTACTCTGGTGACTTCTGTCGCCAACAGTGCGCCGGGCCGTCTGCTGGGCACCTGGTGGTATAACGCCTGGGGCTTCGACTGGCTGTACGACAAAGTGTTCGTGAAACCGTTCCTCGGCGTCGCCTGGCTGCTGAAACGCGACCCGCTCAATGCGCTGATGAACATTCCGGCTATCCTTTCCCGCTTTGCAGGTAAAGGCCTGCTGCTCAGCGAGAACGGATATCTGCGCTGGTATGTGGCATCCATGAGCATCGGTGCGGTCGTTGTGCTGGCGCTGTTGATGGTACTGCGTTGAGTTTGAGGATTGTGGGGTTGATGTCGGATGGCGCTGGCGCTTATCCGACCTACGGGAATCTGTAGGCCCGGTAAGCGTTAGCGCCACCGGGCAAAAAAGGCCGCAATCCGAAGTGAATTTTCTGTTGTGAGAATTCGTTGAAAATCAGGTCCTGATGGGACTTTAACAAGGAATAAAGATCGCCATGTTACTACCCTGGCTAATATTAATTCCCTTTATCGGTGGCTTTCTGTGCTGGCAGACCGAACGCTTCGGCGTGAAGGTGCCGCGCTGGATTGCGCTGATCACCATGGGACTGACGCTGGCGCTTGGCCTGCAACTGTGGTTGCAGGGCGGCTATTCACTGACGCAAGCCGCTGGCATTCCGCAGTGGCAGTCTGAGTTCATTCTGCCGTGGATCCCGCGCTTCGGCATCTCTATCCATCTGGCTATCGACGGTTTGTCGCTGCTGATGGTGGTGCTGACCGGTCTGCTGGGCGTTCTGGCGGTACTCTGCTCCTGGAATGAAATCGAAAAATATCAGGGCTTCTTCCACCTGAACCTGATGTGGATTCTGGGCGGCGTTATCGGCGTGTTCCTTGCCATCGACATGTTCCTGTTCTTCTTCTTCTGGGAAATGATGCTGGTGCCGATGTACTTCCTGATCGCGCTGTGGGGGCACAAAGCCTCTGACGGTAAAACGCGTATCACGGCGGCTACCAAGTTCTTCATCTATACCCAGGCGAGCGGTCTGGTGATGTTGATTGCCATCCTGGCGCTGGTGTTTGTACACCACAATGCGACCGGCGTCTGGACCTTCAACTACGAAGACCTGCTGAAAACGCCGATGTCGCACGGGGTGGAATACCTGCTGATGCTGGGCTTCTTCATCGCGTTTGCGGTGAAAATGCCGGTGGTTCCGCTACACGGCTGGCTGCCAGACGCGCACTCCCAGGCGCCGACCGCAGGTTCCGTTGACCTCGCCGGTATTTTGCTGAAAACGGCGGCTTACGGTCTGCTGCGCTTCTCGCTGCCGCTGTTCCCGAACGCCTCCGCCGAGTTTGCGCCGATTGCGATGTGGCTGGGTGTGATTGGCATCTTCTACGGCGCGTGGATGGCCTTCACCCAGTACGACATTAAACGTCTGATTGCGTACACTTCCGTTTCGCACATGGGCTTCGTACTGATTGCTATCTACACCGGCAGCCAGCTGGCGTACCAGGGCGCTGTAATCCAGATGATTGCGCACGGTCTGTCGGCAGCGGGTCTGTTCATCCTGTGTGGTCAGCTGTACGAACGTCTGCATACGCGTGATATGCGTATGATGGGCGGTCTGTGGAGCAAAATTAAATGGTTGCCTGCGCTGTCGATGTTCTTCGCGGTGGCGACGCTCGGTATGCCGGGCACCGGTAACTTCGTTGGCGAATTTATGATTCTGTTCGGTAGCTACCAGGTGGTTCCGGTCATTACCGTGATCTCAACCTTTGGTCTGGTGTTTGCTTCCGTTTACTCGCTGGCGATGCTGCATCGCGCTTACTTCGGTAAAGCGAAGAGCCAGATTGCCAGCCAGGACATGCCAGGGATGTCGCTGCGAGAGCTGTTTATCATCCTGTTGCTGGTCGTGCTTCTGGTACTGCTTGGCTTCTATCCGCAGCCGATTCTGGATACCTCGCATTCTGCGATGAGCAACATCCAGCAGTGGTTTGTTAATTCCGTTACTACTACAAGGCCGTAAATCGCCATGACAATAACTCCACAACACCTGATTGCGCTGCTACCGCTGCTGATCGTCGGCTTGACGGTGGTGGTTGTGATGCTCTCCATTGCGTGGCGACGCAATCACTTCCTCAATGCCACGCTGTCGGTCATTGGGCTTAACGCCGCGCTGGTTTCGCTCTGGTTTGTTGGCCAGGCGGGCGCGATGGACGTCACCCCGCTGATGCGCGTTGACGGTTTCGCCATGCTTTACACCGGGCTGGTTCTGCTGGCGAGTCTTGCCACCTGTACCTTTGCCTATCCGTGGCTTGAAGGCTATAACGATAACCAGGAAGAGTTCTACCTGCTGGTGCTGATTGCCGCATTGGGCGGTATTCTGCTGGCGAACGCCAACCACCTGGCGGCGCTGTTCCTCGGTATTGAGCTGATCTCTCTGCCGCTGTTTGGCCTGATTGGTTACGCCTTCCGTCAGAAACGCTCGCTGGAAGCCAGTATCAAATACACCATTCTGTCTGCCGCAGCGTCTTCCTTCCTGCTGTTCGGTATGGCGCTGGTGTACGCGCAGTCTGGCAACCTGTCGTTTGTCGCGCTCGGTAAGAGCCTCGGCGACGGCATGCTGCACGAACCGCTGCTGCTGGCGGGCTTCGGTCTGATGATTGTTGGTCTCGGCTTTAAACTCTCGCTGGTGCCGTTCCACCTGTGGACGCCAGACGTATACCAGGGCGCGCCTGCGCCGGTTTCCACCTTCCTGGCGACGGCGAGCAAAATCGCTATCTTCGGCGTGGTGATGCGTCTGTTCCTGTACGCGCCGGTAGGTGACAGCGAAGCGGTACGTATCGTGCTGGGCGTGATTGCCTTTGCCTCCATCATCTTCGGTAACCTGATGGCGCTGAGCCAGACCAACATTAAGCGTCTGCTCGGTTACTCCTCTATCTCTCACCTCGGCTATCTGCTGGTGGCGTTGATCGCCCTGCAAAGCGGCGAGATGTCGATGGAAGCCGTTGGCGTCTATCTGGCCGGTTATCTGTTCAGCAGCCTCGGCGCGTTCGGCGTGGTCAGCCTGATGTCCAGCCCGTTCCGTGGCCCGGATGCCGATTCACTGTTCTCCTACCGTGGTCTGTTCTGGCATCGTCCGATCCTCGCGGCGGTGATGACCGTGATGATGCTCTCTCTGGCGGGTATCCCGATGACGCTGGGCTTTATCGGCAAGTTCTATGTCCTGGCGGTCGGTGTGCAGGCCAGTCTGTGGTGGCTGGTTGCCGCGGTGGTGGTCGGTTCCGCGATTGGTCTCTACTACTACCTGCGTGTTGCGGTAAGCCTCTATTTGAGCGCGCCGCAGCAGCTTAACCGTGATGCGCCGTCTAACTGGCAGTACAGCGCGGGCGGTATTGTGGTTCTGATCTCCGCGCTGCTGGTTCTGGTGCTGGGTATCTACCCGCAACCGCTGATTAGCATCGTGCAGTTAGCTACGCCGCTGATGTAAGCGAAAGCAGAAACGAAAAAACCCGCCACGGCGGGTTTTTTTATGCCCTGAACGTCAGGACGTTAACTCAGCAACTGACGGCTGACCAGCGGCCCGCTGACGTTTTGCGCGGCGCGTTCCATTACTTCCTGAATCACCGACGACAGTTCGTTGACTTCAAACTTCGCGACATAACCATCCGCTTTAACTTTACGCACATGATCTTCGTTGGCGCTGCCGGAAAGGGAAGAGTGGATCACTACCGGAATTTTCTTCAGGCGCTCGTCGGTTTTGATCTTACGCGTCAGGGTGAAACCGTCCATCTCCGGCATTTCGAGGTCGGTCAGCACCAGGGCGATTTTCTCGCTAATTGGTTTGCCTTCCGCCTCCGCTTCTTTCGCCAGTTGCTGGATTTTCTCCCAGGCATCCTGACCGGTAACGTGCATCTGATGCGGGATCTCCATCGCATTCAGCCCTTTCTCCAGCATGGCGCGGGCAACTTTAGAATCTTCCGCCACAATCGCCACCGCACCCGGCGTGATGTTGAACTTGCTGGTTTTCAAATTGGTGGCGCGCAAGTCGTGATTTGACGGCACGATATCATAGAGAATTTGCTCTACGTCGAGCACCAGCGCCAGGTTGTTGGTCTCTTTGTCTTCATCCAGACAGGCAATGCTGGTGATATAGCGGCCGTTAACCGCTTTCTCGGCGGTATGCACCTGCTGCCAGTCCAGACGCATAATATTCTCGACGGACTCCACCGCAAATGCCTGTACGCTGCGCGCATATTCGGTGATCAGCAGGATGTTAAGCCCGTTCTCCGGTTTACACCCGGCCACGGCGGGCAGGTCGATGACCGGGATCACCTGATCGCGGATGTTGACCATACCTAAAAGCGGGGCTTTCATTCCGGCAGGGCGCGTAAATGTGGGCATTGGCACAATTTCGCGCAGTTTGAATACGTTGATGCCAAATAGCTCCGACTTCTGCTCATGCAGCGATGTGCCGAGACGGAATAACAGCAGTTCAAAGCGGTTAGACAGGGTTAAGTTAGCCCTGTCATCAATATCTTTCTGGAAATTATCCATCGCATCCTCAATATGAAAGCCAGCCTTTTCTCTGTTATCGGCACTGAGGAAGAAAAATGGAGCGTTAAACCGTGAAAACGGCGAAATCGTGAGCCAGCGCAGTTGCGGGGAAGATCGCCTGACATTCTGCCAGCAGGCGTTGACAGCCTCTGTCGTCGTAACGTGAGCTGACGTGAGTAATGATGAGCTGGCCCACGTCGGCATCGTGCGCCAGCTGCGCGGCCTGCCTGGTGGAGCTGTGTCCACGGCTGTTGGCTTTTTCTTCCATTGAAGTATCCAGCGTTGCTTCGTGTATCATTACGTCCACGCCTTTTGCCAGCGTGATGGCCGACGCGCATGGCGCGGTGTCGCCAAATATCGCCACCGATTTCCCGGGCGTAGCTGGCGCGAGAAAATCGGCACCGTTAATGACGCGACCATCGTTCAGGGTGACGGTTTTACCCGCTTTCAGATCCTGAAACAGCGGGCCGGGCTTCACGCCTGCCGCTTTTAGCGCACTGGCATCCAGCGCGCCGGGCTTGTCATGCTCTTCAATCCGATAGCCATAGCATTCGAGTGGATGCTCAAGCGCAAAGGCGGTTACTTTGCGCAGGCCGTCGTCCAGAATTTCGCCGGCGGTAATTTCAACGATCTCTAGCGGATAATCAGTCCAGGAGCCGCTAAGGCGCAATGCGGTTTCGGTGAACTCGCGAATGCCTTTGGGGCCGTAAATCGTCAGCGGCTGTGCGTTTCCCGCCATCGAACGGCTGCACAGCAGACCGGGCAAACCGAAAAGGTGATCGCCATGCAGATGGCTGATGAAAATGCGATCGAGCTTACCTGGGTTAAACGCGGTGTTGAGCATCTGGTGCTGGGTGCCTTCACCGCAGTCGAATAACCATAGCCCCGCCTGCGTCGGGTGCTGTAAATTCAGTAATATGGCCGTGACATTACGCGTGCGGGTAGGAACGCCGGCAGAAGTACCTAAAAAAATTAATTCCATTATTTCATTACACGTTTAAAAAATATTCTGGCTAGTATAAAGCGAATACGTAAAAGGAGCGCACCATGATTCACTGGCAAGACCTGCATCATTCTGAATTATCCGTCCCGCAACTCTATGCGTTACTGAAATTGCGCTGCGCGGTATTTGTGGTTGAACAACAGTGTCCGTATCTGGATGTGGACGGCGATGACCTGGTGGGGGAGAACCGTCATATCCTGGGCTGGCATAACGATGAGCTGGTAGCGTATGCGAGGATTCTGAAAAGCGACGACGAACTGGAGCCGGTGGTGATTGGGCGCGTGATCGTCAGCGAAGCGCTGCGCGGCGAAAAACTGGGGCAACAGCTTATGGCGCAGACCCTGGCATCCTGCGAGCAACACTGGCCGGAGAAGGCGCTTTATCTCGGTGCGCAGGCGCATCTGCAATCCTTCTATGCGCGATTCGGCTTTGTTCCGGTGACGGACGTTTATGACGAAGACGGTATCCCGCACATGGGTATGGCGCGCGAGGTTAGCCAGGTGTGATGTTCCGGTTTTGTCTATAGTTAGTGGGAACGTTAATCGAAAGGGAGAATATAATGTCTTTTCATTCTTATGGTTCACGTATTGATGACGACCTGGAACTTCTGAGCGAAACGCTGGAAGAGGTGCTGCGTTCCTCCGGCGATCCTGCCGATCAAAAATATGTTGAGTTAAAAGCACGCGCAGAACGGGCGCTTGAAGAGGTAAAAAATCGCGTCAGCCATGCGTCTGACAGCTACTATTACCGCGCAAAACAGGCGGTTTATAAAGCGGATGATTACGTGCATGAAAAACCCTGGCAAGGGATTGGCGCAGGTGCGGCGGTCGGCCTGGTGCTGGGATTACTGCTGGCGCGGCGGTAATGTAACCGGGATCGCATTTCCTCCCTAAACGGGGGTACTGCTTTTTCTCCGCTGTACCCCGTATAATGTGAGGTTTTTAACAGGGAGAGGTCCGCGTGCATTCAATCACTACTGCGCTGGAAAATCTGCGGCGCCAGTTATCGCAGGAGATACCGGCGGCGCCAGGAATGCGTATTGTTGATGTGCCTTTCCCTCTGAATGATGCGTTTGACGCATTAAGCTGGCTGGCCAGTCAGGCCATCTGGCCGCAATTTTACTGGCAACAGCGTAACGGCGATGAAGAAGCCGCGGTGCTTGGCGCCGTTGAAACGTTCCCCTCTCTCGAACAGGCGCAACGCTTTCTCCGCCAGCATGAATCACAATCCGATTTGCGTATCTGGGGACTGAATGCGTTTGAACCGCAGCAGGGGCATTTGCTGCTGCCGCGTCTTGAATGGCGACGCGCTGGCGCAGTGGCAACGCTGCGGCTGTATCTCTACAGCCCGGTTTCACTGCGTGAAGACGCCGGGCGGGCGATCGCGTTTCTCTCTTCATTAAGGGGCGTAAAGCCGATCCCGGCGCTGCGCCTGCACCTGACGGGCGAGCAGCACTGGCCGGATAAAGCGGGCTGGACCAGCCTGATTCAGCTTGCCACGCAGACTATCGCTGAAGACGATCTCGACAAAGTGGTGCTGGCGCGGGCGACGGATTTGCAGTTTTCCCATCCGGTGAATGCCGCCGCCGTGATGGCGTCCAGTCGCCGTTTAAACCTTAACTGCTACCATTTTTTTATGGCGTTCTCCGCCGGAAGGGCCTTTCTTGGCTCGTCGCCGGAACGCCTTTGGCGGCGACGTGAAACGGCATTGCGCACCGAGGCGCTGGCCGGCACGGTGGCGAATCATCCCGACGACCATCAGGCCTGGCAACTGGGCGAATGGTTGATGAAGGATGATAAAAACCAGCGTGAAAACATGCTGGTGGTGGAAGATATTTGTCAACGCCTGCAAAGCTGCGCCCACTCGCTCGATGTTTTGCCGCCGCAGGTGCTCAGATTACGCAAAGTACAGCATCTGCGCCGCTGTATCTGGACGGCGCTCAATCAGGCTGACGACACGCTCTGTTTGCTACAGTTACAGCCCACGGCCGCCGTTGCGGGGATTCCGCGTGAACGGGCGCGCGCGTTTATTCAGCAGTATGAACCGTTTGAACGTGAGTGGTATGCCGGGTCGGCGGGTTATCTGTCTTTACAGCAAAGCGAATTCTGCGTGACGCTGCGCTCGGCGAAAGTCGCGGCGAACGTTGTTCGTCTGTATGCCGGGGCAGGCATTGTGCGCGGGTCTGACCCGGAACAGGAATGGCAAGAGATCGACAACAAAGCAGCCGGGCTACGCACGTTATTACAGATGGAAAGCTAATGAGTCGCACATACACCTCATCCTTCAGGCGGTCTGCTGAATGATTTTGTGTATATTCCCGACTCATATCAATAATCCATTTTTTCTGATCCTTATACTGAGTCGCAATATTGATACCGGACAATCTCATGTCAGTAAGCGCATTTAACCGACGCTGGGCGGCGGTCATTCTGGAAGCACTCACTCGCCACGGCGTCAGGCATGTTTGCATTGCCCCTGGCTCCCGCTCCACGCCTTTAACCCTGGCGGCAGCGGAAAATTCAGCCTTTATTCATCACACGCACTTTGATGAGCGTGGTCTTGGTCATCTGGCGTTAGGGCTGGCGAAAGTCAGTAAGCAGCCCGTTGCCGTTATCGTTACTTCCGGTACGGCAGTGGCAAATCTCTATCCGGCGCTGATTGAAGCGGGGCTTACCGGTGAAAAACTGATTTTATTGACTGCGGACCGTCCGCCGGAACTGATTGACTGCGGCGCGAATCAGGCGATTCGTCAGGCCGGGATGTTTGCTTCTCATCCTTCTCAGACGCTCTCTTTGCCGCGCCCGACGCAGGATATTTCCGCGCGCTGGCTGGTCTCCACCCTTGATAACGTCCTGGCGACGTTGCATGCCGGCGCGGTACACATCAACTGCCCGTTTGCGGAACCGCTGTATGGTGATATGGACGACACGGGGCTTGCCTGGCAGCAGAGCCTTGGCGACTGGTGGCAGGATGACAAACCCTGGCTGCGCGAAGCGCGTCGGCTGGAAAGCGACAAACAGCGCGACTGGTTCTTCTGGCGGCAAAAACGCGGCGTAGTGGTGGCCGGGCGCATGAGCGCGGAAGAGGGCAAGAAAGTCGCGCTTTGGGCGCAGACGCTGGGCTGGCCGCTGATTGGCGACGTGCTGTCGCAAACCGGGCAGCCGCTGCCGTGCGCCGATCTCTGGCTGGGTAATGCGAAGGCCGTCACTGAGCTTCAGCAGGCGCAAATTGTGGTGCAACTCGGCAGCAGCCTGACCGGAAAGCGTCTGCTGCAATGGCAGGCCGCCTGCGAGCCGGAAGAGTACTGGATTATTGATAATATCGAAGGTCGTCTGGACCCGGCGCATCATCGCGGACGCAGGCTGGTGGCGAAAATCGCCGACTGGCTGGAGCTGCATCCGGCGGAGAAACGCCATCCCTGGTGCGTCGATATCCCGCGCCTGGCAGAGCAGGCGTGGCAGGCGGTTGTCGCGCGTCGCGATATGTTCGGCGAAGCGCAACTGGCGCACCGCATTCGCGACTATCTGCCGGAACAAGGGCAACTGTTTGTCGGCAACAGCCTGGTGGTGCGCCTGATTGACGCGCTGTCGCAGCTACCGGCGGGCTACCCGGTGTACAGCAACCGGGGAGCCAGCGGTATTGATGGTTTGATCTCGACGGCGGCGGGCGTTCAGCGCGCCAGCGCGAAATCGACGCTGGCTATCGTCGGCGATCTGTCTGCGCTCTACGATCTCAATGCGCTGGCGCTATTGCGCCAGGTGTCCGCGCCGTTTGTGCTGATTGTGGTGAATAACAACGGCGGACAAATTTTCTCTTTGTTGCCGACGCCGCAGAGCGAGCGCGAGCGGTTTTACCTGATGCCGCAAAACGTCCACTTTGAACACGCAGCGGCTATGTTTAACCTCAAATATCACCGCCCGCAAAGCTGGGATGAGCTGGATGTGGCGCTGGCTGGCGCCTGGCGAACGCCGACAACCACAGTGATTGAGCTGGTCGTGAACGATACCGACGGGGCGCAAACCCTGCAACAGCTGCTGGCGCAGGTGAGCCATCTATGATCCTGCGCGCGCAGGCGAACGGTGGTCAGCCGGGGTCTCCCTGGCTGGTTTTCCTGCATGGATTTTCCGGTGATTGCCGGGAATGGCAGCAGATCGGTGAGCAGTTTCCCGACTTTTCGCGCCTGTATATAGACTTGCCTGGTCACGGCGATTCTGCCGATATTCGTGTCAGCGGCTTTGCTGATGTGTGCGACTTATTGCGTAACACATTATTTAGTTACAACATACTTAAATACTGGCTGGTCGGCTACTCGCTCGGCGGCAGAGTGGCGATGATGGCGGCGTGCCAGACTCTGCCGGGTCTTTGTGGGCTGGTGGTTGAAGGCGGTCACCCGGGACTGCAACGCGAGGCTGAGCGTGACGCGCGCCGATTGTCTGACGGTCGTTGGGCGGCGCGCTTTCGCCGTGAACCGCTGCGTGACGTGTTTACTGACTGGTATCAGCAACCGGTTTTCGCTTCGCTGGATGCTTCACAAAGAGAGGCGTTAGTCGCGCTGCGCAGCCAGAACAATGGCGAAACGCTGGCGGCGATGCTGGAGGCAACCTCGCTTGCCGTACAGCCTGATTTACGCGCGCGGCTAAATGCGCGCACATTTCCGTTTTATTATTTATGTGGTGAACGCGACAGCAAATTCCGCGCGCTGGCGGCGGAGTTGTCTGTACCTTGCCATATGATTCGTAACGCCGGACACAACGCGCATCGGGAAAATCCCGCAGGCGTGGTGGACAGTCTGGCTCAGATTCTGCGTCTCTGACTAAAGGACACACTATGATCTATCCTGATGAAACAATGCTTTACGCACCGGTTGAATGGCACGACTGCTCCGAAGGTTACACGGACATTCGTTATGAAAAATCCACCGATGGTATTGCAAAAATCACCATTAACCGTCCACAGGTGCGCAACGCATTCCGTCCTTTGACCGTCAAAGAGATGATTCAGGCGCTGGCGGATGCCCGGTATGACGACAACGTGGGCGTCATTATTCTGACCGGCGAAGGCGAGAAAGCTTTCTGTGCGGGCGGCGACCAGAAGGTACGCGGCGACTACGGCGGATACCAGGATGATTCCGGCGTGCATCACCTGAACGTACTGGATTTCCAGCGCCAGATCCGTACCTGCCCGAAACCGGTCGTGGCGATGGTCGCAGGGTACTCTATCGGCGGCGGTCACGTACTGCACATGATGTGTGACCTGACCATCGCGGCGGAAAACGCCATCTTCGGCCAGACGGGCCCGAAAGTCGGCTCCTTCGACGGCGGCTGGGGCGCTTCCTATATGGCGCGTATCGTCGGGCAGAAAAAAGCGCGTGAAATCTGGTTCCTGTGCCGTCAGTACGACGCTAAACAGGCGCTGGATATGGGGCTGGTCAACACCGTCGTACCGCTGGACTCCCTCGAAAAAGAGACCGTGCGCTGGTGCCGCGAAATGTTGCAGAACAGCCCGATGGCGCTGCGCTGCCTGAAAGCGGCGCTGAACGCCGACTGCGACGGTCAGGCGGGTCTACAGGAGCTGGCGGGCAATGCCACGATGCTGTTCTACATGACGGAAGAAGGTCAGGAAGGCCGTAACGCTTTCAACCAGAAACGTCAGCCTGATTTCAGCAAATTCAAACGGAATCCGTAATGCGTAGCGCGCAGGTGTACCGCTGGCAGATCCCCATGGACGCGGGGGTGGTTCTGCGCGACAGGCGGTTAAAAACTCGCGACGGGCTGTATGTCCGTCTGTGCGACGGCGAGCGCGAAGGATGGGGGGAGATCTCCCCGCTTCCGGGTTTCAGCCAGGAAACCCTGGAAGAGGCGCAGGCCGCGCTGCTGGACTGGGTTAACGGCTGGCTGCAAGGCCAGTCAACGTTGCCTGAAGTGCCCTCCGTGGCGTTTGGCGTTAGCTGCGCGCTGGCGGAGGCGGCGGGGACGTTGCCAGAGGCGGCGGATTACCGCGCCGCGCCGCTGTGTACGGGCGATCCAGACGATCTGGTGCTGCAACTGGCTGATATGCAAGGCGAGAAAGTCGCCAAGATCAAAGTCGGTCTGTACGAAGCGGTACGCGACGGAATGGTGGTCAACCTGCTGCTGGAGGCGGTTCCCGATCTGCATCTGCGTCTGGATGCCAATCGCGCCTGGACGCCGCTGAAAGCGCAGCAGTTCGCGAAATACGTCAACCCGGACTACCGTGCCCGCATCGCCTTCCTCGAAGAACCGTGTAAAACCCGCGACGACTCCCGCGCTTTTGCGCGTGAAACCGGGATTGCGATTGCCTGGGATGAAAGTCTGCGTGAAGACGATTTTGTCTTTGCGGCGGAAGCGGGCGTCAGCGCGGTGGTCATCAAACCGACGCTCACCGGAAGCCTGGAAAAGGTTCGCGAGCAGGTACAGGCCGCGCATACGCTGGGACTGACGGCGGTGATCAGCTCTTCCATCGAGTCGAGCCTCGGCTTAACGCAACTGGCGCGTATTGCCGCGTGGCTGACGCCGCAGACCATTCCGGGTCTGGATACGCTAAGCCTGATGCAAACCCAGCAGGTGCGCCGCTGGCCGGGCAGCGCTTTGCCGTGTGTTAGCGACGATGCGCTGGAACGGCTGCTATGAGCCTCCGGGAAATGCCCGATAGCGCAAGCGTATCGGGCCTCCAGCCGTCATCTTTTAATGACTGGCCGTGGCGTCACTGGCGGCAGGTACGGGGAGATGCGCCTGCCTTACGCCTTAATGATGAAGTGCTAAGCTGGCGCACACTCTGTACCCGTATTGACGCGCTGGCGAGCGGTTTTGCCGCTCAGGGGGTCTCTGAAGGCTGCGGCGTGATGCTGCGCGCCTGGAATCACCCGCAAACGCTGCTGGCCTGGCTGGCTTTACTGCAATGCGGGGCAAGAGTCCTGCCGGTTAACCCGCAGCTTCCGCAACCGCTGCTCGACGCGCTGCTGCCGGACTTAACGCTCCGGTTTGCTTTGCTGCTGGAGGGGGAGAATACCTTCCCGGCGTTGCAACCGCTGCAAATGCAGCAAGAGGCAGGCGAACACGCCGCAGACTGGCAGCCAACGCGGCTGAGTTCAATGACGCTGACCTCTGGCTCAACCGGATTACCCAAAGCCGCAGTGCATACCTGCCAGGCGCATCTGGCCAGCGCGGAAGGGGTGCTGTCCCTGATGCCGTTTGCCAATGGGGATGACTGGCTGTTATCGCTGCCGCTGTTTCATGTTTCCGGCCAGGGCATTATGTGGCGCTGGTTGTTTGCGGGCGCCCGAATGACCGTGCGTGAGAAGCAGCCGCTGGAAGCAATGCTGCAAGGGTGTACGCATGCGTCCCTGGTTCCCACTCAGCTGTGGCGGCTACTGGAGAATCCGGCATCGGTAACGTTGAAAGCGGTACTGCTGGGCGGCGCGGCTATCCCGGTTGAACTGACGGAGCAGGCTCGTGCGCAGGGTATTCGCTGCTGGTGCGGTTATGGCCTGACGGAATTTGCCTCGACGGTGTGCGCGAAAGAGGCCGACGGCCTGGGCGATGTCGGCGCGGCGTTACCGGGGCGGGAAGTCCGAATCGTGAATGGCGAAGTCTGGCTGCGCGCTGCCAGCATGGCGGAAGGCTACTGGCGCGACGGTAAGCTGATCCCGCTGGTGAACGGCGAAGGCTGGTTCGCCACCCGCGATCGCGGCGAACTGAACGACGGTAAGCTGACGATTGCCGGTCGGCTGGATAATCTGTTCTTCAGCGGCGGAGAAGGCATTCAGCCGGAAGAGGTGGAACGCGTTATCTCGGCGCATCCACATGTTCTACAGGCGTTCGTGGTGCCGGTAGAGGACAGGGAGTTCGGCCATCGTCCGGTGGCGGTGGTGGAATATGACGCGCAGGCCGGGAACGTCGATCTCGCGGAATGGGTGAAAGACAAGCTGGCGCGTTTTCAGCAGCCGGTACGCTGGTTGACGTTGCCATCAGTGCTGAAAAACGGCGGGATCAAAGTTTCGCGCCGGGCATTGCAGGAGTGGGTGCGCGCTAACCGTCCGTAATGTAAGCAACACGGGAGCCGCAGCTCCCGTGGAAACGGTTATTTCGCTTCTTTTAACGCCCGCAGGGCAGCGGCGACGCCCGCGCCATAGTCAGGATGAACTTCGCTAAACAAGCCAATCTGACGCTGCTGAATAAATTCCGGCACATCTTTCATGTCGCCGGCGATGCGCGCGAACATACGCTGATGTTCTTCATCACTCAGCAACTCATACAGCTTACGCGGCTGGCTGAAGTAGTCCGTATCTTCCCGGTGATCCCAGTGTGCGGCAGCGCCTTCGACAGAGAGCGGCGGTTCGCTGAAATCAGGCTGTTCCTGGAAGACGCCAAAGCTGTTTGGCTCATAGGTTGGGCCGTTGCCGCTGTTGCCGTCCACCCGCATCGCGCCGTCACGATGGTAGTTATGGAACGGGCAGCGCGGGGCGTTGACCGGGATCTGCTGATGGTTAACGCCCAGACGATAGCGGTGCGCATCGCCATAGGAAAAGAGACGCCCCTGCAACATACGGTCAGGGGAGAAGCTAATCCCCGGCACGACGTTCGCCGGGTTCATCGCCACCTGTTCCACTTCGGAGAAATAGTTTTCCGGGTTGCGGTTCAGTTCCAGCACGCCGACTTCAATCAGCGGGTAATCGCCGTGCGGCCATACTTTGGTCAGATCAAACGGGTTGTACGGCACCTGTGAGGCTTCGGCTTCCGGCATGATCTGCACGTAGAATTTCCAGCGGGGGAAGTTGCCCTGTTCAATGGCGTTGTACAGGTCGCGCTGAGAACTTTCGCGATCGTCCGCCACCAGGCGTTTCGCTTCGTCATCCATCAGGTTGGCGATGCCCTGCTGCGATTTCAGGTGGAATTTCACCCAGAAACGTTCGTTGTCGCTGTTGATAAAGCTGAATGTGTGGCTACCGAAACCGTGCATCGTACGGTAAGAGAAAGGCAAACCCCGGTCGCTAAAGTCGATAGTCAACTGGTGCAGCGATTCCGGCAGATGGGAGAAAAAGTCCCATTTGTAGGTCGGATTGCGCAGGTTGGTGCGTGGATCGCGCTTCACGACATGGTTCAGATCCGGGAATTTCAGCGGATCGCGCAGATAGAAAACGGGCGTGTTGTTACCCACCAGATCCCAGTTACCCTCTTCAGTGTAAAACTTGATCGCAAACCCGCGAATATCGCGCTCGGCATCCGCCGCGCCGCGCTCTCCCGCCACGGTGGAAAAACGCAGGAACAGATCCGTTTTTTTACCGGGCGCCGAAAAGATTTTTGCGCGAGTGTAACGTGAAATATCGTGCGTGACGGTGAAGGTGCCGTACGCGCCTGAGCCTTTGGCATGCATACGGCGTTCAGGGATCACTTCACGATCGAAGTGGGCCAGTTTTTCCAGGAACCAGATGTCCTGTAGCAGCATGGGGCCGCGCGGGCCTGCGGTTGCAACGTTGTTATTATGGGCGACAGGCACGCCTGCTGCGGTGGTGAGTCCTTTTTTGCTCATCTTTATCTCCCGACGATCGTTAGAAAAAATGTTTAATTTCCGTTTAATTTCGGAAACTAATGTAGAAAATATTTGTGAATGAAATATTGATCTCGGGCAATGACTGCTGCGCTAAACGCCTCTTCTTGTAACGTTTAATAAACCTGAAAGGTAGTGTTTAGTTACAATATGTTATTAGATCGCTTTTTTAGCTCATTGATTCTGTTGCGCCTGGCAGTACAATCCTGCGGTTTTGGGGTCTTTTGTTTATTTCTTTGCTGGAAAGGGTAAAAATGAAAAAAAGCATTTTATTAGGCGTTGCCGGACTGTTGTTCGCTTCTGCATCGGCGAATGCGATGAGCATTAGCGGCCAGGCGGGTAAAGATTACACCAACGTTGGCGTAGGTTTCGGTACTGAATCCACCGGGCTGGCGTTGAGCGGCAACTGGATGCATAACGACGACGACGGCGACGCTGCTGGCGTGGGGCTCGGCCTGAATATTCCGCTTGGGCCGTTGCTGGCAACGGTTGGTGGGAAAGGCGTTTATACCAATCCGAACGACGGCGATGAAGGCTATGCGGCGGCGGTAGGCGGCGGGTTACAGTGGAAAATCGGCGACAGCTTCCGTCTGTTTGGCGAGTATTACTACTCTCCAGATTCACTGTCCAGCGGCATCGACAGCTATGAAGAAGCCAATGCCGGAGCGCGCTTTACCATTATGCGTCCGCTGAGCATTGAAGCGGGCTATCGCTATCTGAACCTGGCGGGTAAAGACGGCAACCGTGACAACGCGATTGCCGATGGCCCGTACGTCGGCGTTAACGCCAGCTTCTGATTTTCGGGCGCGGCATCCGTCGCGCCGTTTCCTGTATGCTATCGCTTTTTTTCCCGGTTTGTTTCCTCTGAGTTTCTTACTCCGCCCCAGTGGGCTTTGCGTTATAGTGTTTTCATCATAGAAGCAGGAGAACACGATGTTAAACGTGGAGATGTTATCCACCGGGGATGAAGTGTTGCACGGGCAAATCGTCGACACGAATGCCGCCTGGCTGGCCGATTTTTTCTTTAATCAGGGGTTGCCGTTATCACGCCGAAATACGGTGGGAGATAATCTGGATGCGCTGGTCGCCATTTTACGCGAACGTAGCGAACATGCTGACGTGCTGATTGTGAATGGCGGCCTGGGGCCGACCAGCGATGATTTAAGCGCGCTGGCCGCCGCCACGGCGAAAGGTGAAGGTCTGGTGCTTCATGACGCGTGGCTGGCTGAGATGGAGCGTTTTTTCCATGAGCGCGGACGGGTTATGGCGCCGAGTAACCGTAAGCAGGCAGAACTGCCCGCCAGCGCCGAGTTTATTAATAACCCGGTTGGCACCGCCTGTGGGTTTGCGGTGAAGCTAAATCGCTGCCTGATGTTCTTTACCCCGGGCGTCCCGTCTGAATTTAAGGTGATGGTCGAGCATGAAATTATGCCGCGTCTGCGTACGCGTTTTGCGCTTCCTGAACCGCCGGTTTGTCTGCGACTCACCACGTTTGGACGTTCGGAAAGCGATCTGGCGCAGAGCCTCGATTCGCTGCCGCTACCGGCGGGCGTGACGATGGGATATCGCTCTTCAATGCCGATTATTGAACTGAAACTCACCGGCCCGGATGCGCAGCGGGACGCGATGCTGGCGCTATGGCCGGAGGTGAAGCGAGTGGCAGGGCAGAACCTGATTTTTGAAGGGACGGAAGGACTGCCTGCGCAAATCGCCCGTTGTTTGCAGACGCGCCAGCTCAGCCTGACGCTCAGCGAACAGTTCACCAGCGGGCTGCTGGCTTTGCAGCTTTCCCGTGCGAATGCGCCGATTCTTGCCAGTGAAGTGGTGCCTTCTCAGGAAGAGACGCTGGCTCAGACCGCGCACTGGACGACAGAGCGACGGAGCAACCACTACGCCGGACTGGCGCTGGCGGTATCCGGGCTGGAAAACGACCATCTTAATTTCGCGCTGGCGACGCCGGATGGGACATTTGCCCTGCGCGTGCATTTCAGCGCCAGCCGCTACAGTCTGGCGGTGCGGCAGGAAGTTTGCGCCATGATGGCGCTGAATATGGTGCGTCGGTGGTTAAACGGTCAGGATATTGCCAGTGAACATGGCTGGATTGAGGTGGTGGAGTCGTTAACCCTGTAGCCTGATGGCGCTGCGCTTATCGGGCCTGCCGTGGTTTGCAGGCCCGATAAGACGTTAACGCGCTTAACCTAATGCCTGGGCAAGCAGGGTAATCGGATGTTCGCAGCGTTTGCTTGTCGACATCTCAATTTGCCACTTACAGGTTTCACAGTCGGTCACCACAATATCCGCGCCGCTCTCTTCAATCTGGCGGAACAGCGGGGCGCCGATGGATTGCGAGGTGGGGTAGTTTTCCTTTTTAAAACCGTAGGTTCCGGCAATCCCACAGCACTGGGAGTCCAGCACGGTCAGTTCCAGACCTGGGATCTGGCGCAGCAACTCCAGCGTATAGAGCGTCCAGCCCATCTTCTCCATATGACACGGCGTATGGTAAACCACCTTCAGCGGTAATTTTTTCAGCGGCAGCGTCTGGCCTGCATCGATCTTACGCCACAGCCAGCGGGTCGCGAGTTCGATATGCTCACGCAGCCCGCTGTTATCCACGTCCAGCACTTCCGGGTATTCATCACGCAGGGCAAAGGTGCAGGTTGATGAGGTTGCGATAACCGGAATGCCTTTTACGCCAATCGCTTCTCTGAGCGACGCCACATTGCTCACCGCCTGCTTGCGCGCTTTATCGGTAAAACCGTTGGCGATCAGCGGCACGCCGCAACACTTCTCTTTACTTAACAACTGCACGCCGGTGCCCATTGCGTTCAGGACGTTAATTAAATCCTTACCGAGCTGCGGATGGTTGTAATTGACGAAGCAGCCGTGGAAGAAGGCGACCTGATCTTTGTACTGCGCCTGCTGTGCCGCAACGCTGCGATACCAGCGGCGGAAGGTGCCGAAGGAGTATTTCGGCAGCGTACGGCGATGGTCGATCTTCAACGCATAGTCGAGCAACTGACGAACCGGTTTCAGCGACGTCGCGGTATTGACGACTGGGGCGAACGGCGTAGAGACGCTGCCCATTAAATCGGTGTGGCTTAAGATAAAGTTGCGCAGCGACGGGCGCGAAGTGTCATACCTGGCGCGCGCACGCTGGATGATATCGCCAATTTTAACGTCTGACGGGCAGGCCACTTCGCAGCGTTTGCAGTTAATGCAGTATTTCAGCGCATCGTCGTACAGCGCGCCGTCTTTCAGGCGCAGGCGCTCGCCGTCCGGCCCTGCCTGTTTGGGGCCCGGATAGCCAGGATTCACCCGGCTGACCGGGCAGGCGGTGGTGCACACCGTGCATTTGATACAACTCTCGAAACTCGTATCGCTCATTGCTGACCTCCTGCACGTTCTGCAATGCGACGTGCGGCGTGTAAGGCGCTGACTGCGCATACGCCGCCTCCGCATCCCTGGGCTATCGGATCGAATCCGCCGAGCACCGAGCCGATGGCAAACAGATTTTCTACGGTCTGCCCCGCCAGTGAGGGGCGCAGCGCATCATCGGTCGTGACGCCAAACTGCTGCCAGGGTTGCGCATCAAAGAAATCACGCTGATACCATTCGGCGCGGGTGGCCGTTTGCTGAACGTCCAGTCCCATAATGGGTTCGCGAATGCCGTCGCGTTCGGCGACCAGGCCGCTGCTGAAGAAGCTGCCGCTGGCGAGTACCGCAAAGCGCGGGCGCAGAGGAATGTCGGCATGGTTGCGGGTCCAGACTTCGCTCACGACGCCGTTACGGCAGGTCACTTTTTTCACCTCGTCGCCCGGCATCCAGATCCCGCCCTGACGAACAAACTGGCGCTGCAAGCGATTATGCAGGCGAATACCCGGCACGGAAGGCGGCAGCGTCGGCAGCAAGTTCAGCGAGCAGGGCAGGCGTTCATTGAGCCAGCGCCAGAGGCTGTCATCCGCAAGGCCGAAACAGGCGGGCATGATGATCATGTCGCAGGTTTTTGCTATCGGTAAGAGCGCGTCGTGGAGCAACGGCCATTTTTCTTCGTTATCGAGCAAACGCGCAATATTCACCGCACGAAACTCCGTCGGGTTATCGCGTAATACGTCCAGTTCAGGCAGGTCGATCTCTGCCGTTTCTACCGTGAGATGGTGCTGACGCAGCGACGCCGCCGCGAGGTGCGCCTGAAAGTCCAGTAAACCGCTGATGCCGACGACGCAAACGCGTTGCGCGGCCAGCGGCCAGACGGGCACTTCCGGCGAGCTTAGCCAGGTGGCGCGCAATGTTCCCAACGGCGTGACGCGCAGATGCGACTGTTGTACATCGCCCTGTAAATGCGCGCCAGACGCTTCCAGCAACGCTTGCGCCTGCTGCGCCAGTTCCAGAACGGTTGACGCGCCAATTGTGGTGTAAGGGTGCGTCGGCGCTTGTTCGCGTAACGCATTCAGACCTTCAGTGATATTTGTGACGGGCTGACCGTCCGGCAGGGTGCTGAGTAGATCCAGCGAGCCGGAGGAGAAGTGCAGCGCGCTTTGGCCGCGAGTGACAATCGCACAGCGCAAACCGTGTTTTTGCAATTCCAGGCCACACAGTAATCCGGCGAGACCGCCACCCATAATGACCGTATCAAATTTCATCCTGGTGCTCCTTCTCCAGACCGCACAATCCCTGATAAACCCAGCGCGTGAACTCGCTTTCGCGCAGCGCGTCTCCCCAGGCGACAGGCTGTACGCCTTTCCAGCGTTCATTAAGGAACGCAGAAAGCTGAGTGATGGACTGAGCGGCGGTAGTGACATTAAAACGTTGCAGCAGCCCGGCGGCGCGGCAGGCGCACAGTTCTCCCTGACATGTGCCCATGCCTACGCGGGTACGGCGGCGCAGATCCAGCAGGCTGTTGACGGTTAAATTTTCGACGGCGTACTGCACTTCGCCTGCGGTGACTGCTTCGCATTCACAGACCAGGCTGCGGTGCTGGCGACCTTCGCTGAGCCAGGCCGGAGTACGATCGCCATGACGATAGACGGCGGAACCGCGTAGCGGGGCGGGCAGCGAGATCACGCGTTTAAGCGTGTTTTCCGTGGGTTCTTGTGAGCCGGGAAGGGCGGTTTGCGCCGTGACGCAGGGGCGAGTGTTGCCCAGTTTTCGGCATACCGCGTCGGTTGCCCATTCCGCCATCAGGCGGTAGGTCATCAGCTTACCACCCGTAATGGTGATAAACCCGTCCAGCCCGTCGCGTGCAGCATGGTCAAACAGCACAATGCCGCGGCTGACATTACGACCGCTCGGATCGTCATCGCTGGCGACCAGCGGACGCACGCCCGAGTAGGCGCGCAAAATGCGCGTTTTCGCCATCACCGGCGCCAGTTTTTCCCCTTCACGCAGCAGAATATCAACCTCTTCCGCAGTGACGCGGTTGCTGTCGATCTCGTTGTAGTCAATGTGGGTCGATGTGGTGCCGATGAGCGAGATGGTATCGCCGGGCACCAGAATATCGGCGTCGGACGGCTTGCGGCAGCGGTTAATCACATGCTGGTTAATGCGATGATCCATAATCAGCAGCGACCCTTTCGCCGGGAACATGCGGATGCTCAGATCGGCGTATTCCGCAATGCGCTGACCCCAGATGCCTGCGGCATTCACCACGACCGGCGCATGCAGCGATTGGCTTTCCCCTGTGAGATGGTTATGCACGTTCACACCGCAAATGGTCGCGCCTTCGCGAATAAGTCCGGTGACTTCATGCGCCGTTAAAATGATTGCGCCATGTTCTCTGGCATCCAGCATATTCGCGGCGGTCAGCCGGAAGGGATCGACAGTGCCGTCAGGCACTTTCACCGCGCCAATCAGCTGCGGATTGACGGCCGGTTCGATCAGCCGCGCCTGTTGCGGATCAATCGCTTCGGCGCGAATACCCGCCTCTTCGCAGGCGCGAATAAAGGTGGCCTGGAAGGATAATTCGTCTTCCGGCAAGGTAATGAACAGACCGTCCGTTGGCTCAACGCAGTGGCGGGCGATCCGTTTCAGAATCTGGTTTTCGCTGATGCATTCGCGGGCAGATTCCGCGTCGGTAACGGCATAGCGGGCGCCGCTATGCAGCAGGCCGTGGTTACGGCCGGTTGCGCCGGTCGCGATATCGTGGCGCTCAACTAAGATAACGCGCAATCCGCGTAGCGCACAGTCTCGGGCGATCCCTGCGCCTGTGGCTCCCCCACCAATGATAATCACGTCACTTGTTTGCGAGTCGCGAGTTTTCATGGTTATCCCTCACAGTTCGTTTTTTATCATTTAGCCACATAAAAAGCATGGTTTGTTTGATTTCGCGCATAATCGCTCATGATTCGAAAATGAAACGTGATTTCGTGCGCTTTTCTGAACATTTGTCATAAATGTGTAACAATCTGTGCTGTAATTCACATTAACGACAGGTATCTTTACTTAACATCGCGCCCACACTGGGAGCAGCGAGGTTGGTTAGTTAAACGAACTGCGGTGTTTACCTCTAATAAGACACGGCCACGGAGGCTACATATGTTAAGTATTTTTAAACCTGCGCAACATAAAACGCGCTTGCCAGCAGCGGAGATTGATCCGACATATCGTCGGCTGCGCTGGCAGATTTTCCTGGGGATTTTCTTTGGTTATGCCGCTTACTATCTGGTGCGTAAGAACTTTGCGCTGGCGATGCCTTACCTGGTAGAGCAGGGATTCTCGCGCGGCGATCTGGGTTTTGCGCTGTCCGGGATCTCCATCGCCTATGGTTTTTCGAAATTTATCATGGGGTCGGTCTCCGACCGCTCGAATCCGCGCGTTTTCCTGCCCGCAGGGTTGATTCTGGCGGCGGCCGTGATGTTGTTTATGGGCTTTGTGCCGTGGGCCACGTCCAGCATTGCCGTGATGTTCGTGCTGCTGTTCCTCTGCGGCTGGTTCCAGGGAATGGGGTGGCCGCCGTGCGGTCGTACAATGGTGCACTGGTGGTCACAGAAAGAACGTGGCGGTATCGTCTCCGTCTGGAACTGCGCGCATAACGTTGGCGGCGGTATTCCTCCGCTGCTGTTCCTGCTGGGGATGGCCTGGTTTAATGACTGGAAAGCTGCGCTCTACATGCCGGCGTTTGGTGCGATCCTGGTGGCGATTTTCGCTTTCGCGCTGATGCGCGATACGCCGCAGTCCTGCGGTCTGCCGCCGATTGAAGAGTACAAAAACGACTACCCGGATGATTACAACGAAAAAGCGGAAGAAGAGCTGACTGCAAAACAGATCTTTATGCAGTACGTGCTGCCGAACAAACTGTTGTGGTACATCGCGATTGCTAACGTGTTCGTTTACCTGCTGCGTTACGGCATCCTCGACTGGTCGCCGACCTACCTGAGAGAAGTGAAACACTTTGCGCTGGATAAATCGTCCTGGGCGTATTTCTTGTACGAATATGCCGGTATCCCGGGTACGCTGCTGTGCGGCTGGATGTCGGATAAAGTGTTCCGTGGCAACCGTGGCGCAACGGGCGTGTTCTTTATGACGCTGGTGACCATTGCTACGGTTGTTTACTGGCTGAACCCTCCAGGAAATCCGACCGTGGATATGGCCTGTATGATTGTTATCGGCTTCCTGATTTATGGCCCGGTCATGCTGATTGGTCTGCACGCGCTGGAACTGGCGCCGAAAAAAGCGGCAGGTACGGCGGCGGGCTTCACCGGCCTGTTTGGTTATCTCGGCGGTTCCGTCGCGGCGAGCGCCATTGTTGGCTATACCGTTGACTTCTTCGGCTGGGACGGCGGCTTCATGGTGATGATCGGCGGCAGCGTTCTGGCGGTTATCCTGCTGATTATCGTGATGATTGGCGAAAAACGTCACCATGAAGAGCTGATGTTGAAACGCAACGGAGCTTAAGTGAATGAAGACGACACTGAAAAATCTCAGCGTGGCGTTGATGCTGGCGGGTATGGTCGTGAGCAGCGCGGCAATCGCTGCGGATAAAATCGTGATTGCGCACCGTGGCGCCAGCGGCTATCTGCCGGAGCACACACTGCCAGCGAAAGCGATGGCGTATGCGCAGGGCGCCGATTATCTGGAGCAGGATTTGGTGATGACGAAGGACGACCATCTGGTCGTCCTGCATGACCACTACCTTGACCGGGTTACCGACGTTGCCGAACGTTTTCCGAATCGCGCCCGCAAGGACGGGCGTTACTACGCCATTGATTTCACACTGGATGAAATTAAATCCCTGAAGTTCACCGAAGGTTTTGATATTGAGAACGGCAAGAAAGTACAGACTTACCCTGACCGTTTCCCGATGGGAAAATCAGATTTCCGCGTGCATACCTTTGAGGAAGAGATTGAGTTTGTTCAGGGGCTGAATCATTCGACCGGAAAAAATATCGGTATTTATCCAGAAATCAAAGCGCCGTGGTTCCATCATCAGGAAGGGAAGGATATTGCGGCTAAGACGCTGGATGTGCTGAAAAAGTATGGTTATACCGGTAAAAAAGATAACGTTTATTTGCAGTGTTTCGATGCCGCGGAGCTGAAGCGCATTAAGAATGAGCTGGAACCGAAGAGGGGGATGGATCTCAATCTGGTGCAGTTGATTGCGTATACTGACTGGAATGAAACTCAGCAAAAACAGCCGGACGGCAGTTGGGTTAACTATAACTACGACTGGATGTTCAAGCCTGGCGCGATGAAAGAAATCGCCAGCTATGCTGACGGGATCGGCCCGGACTACCATATGCTGATTGATGAAAAATCGAAGGTCGGGCATATCACGCTGACCGGCATGGTGAAAGAGGCGCAGCAGAACAAGATGGTGGTACACCCTTACACCGTACGCGCCGATCAGCTTCCTGACTACGCCACGGATGTTAATCAGCTTTATGACATCCTGTATAACAAGGCGGGTGTGGATGGATTGTTCACCGATTTCCCGGATAAAGCGGTGGCGTTTTTGAAGGATAAGCACTAAAAAGCCGGGTGGCGGCTTCGCCTTACCCGGCCTGTGGACTGCGGACTGCGGTTTTGTAGGTCGGGTAAGCGTAGCGCCACCCGACAAGGCTACATCTCTATCTCAATATCGCCTTTTGCCCTGCAACAGCAGGGCAAAATTTCCCCTTCGCTGATAAAAGCCAGCGGTTCGGTCAGCCAGTCAACCTGGCCTGCGACCAGACGGCAGCGGCAGGAGCCGCAATAGCCCGCACGACACTGGAACTCCACTTCAACCTGATGCGCCTCAAGCGCCACCAGCAGAGAAGGGTGTTCTTCCCGACACAGCACTTCGGTGCCGGAAAGACGTAGCGTCACGCGTCCCATCAGAGCTGGAAATTACTCAGATCGTCGGTATCAACTTCCGAGTCAATCTGGCCGACCAGGTAAGAACTGACTTCCACTTCCTGCGGCGCCACCTGGACGTTATCGGAAACCAGCCAGGTGTTGATCCACGGGATCGGGTTGGAGCGTGTCTGGAACGGCAGCTCCAGGCCGACCGCCTGCATACGGATATTGGTGATGTACTCGACGTACTGGCACAGAATATCTTTGTTCAGGCCGATCATGGAACCGTCGCGGAACAGGTAATCCGCCCACTCTTTTTCTTGCTGCGCGGCCTGTACAAACAGGTCATAGCACGCCTGCTTGCTCTCTTCGGCGATTTCCGCCATTTCTGGATCGTCTATGCCGCTACGCAGCAGGTTCAGCATATGCTGCGTGCCGGTCAGGTGCAGCGCTTCGTCGCGGGCAATCAGGCGGATGATTTTGGCGTTACCTTCCATCAGCTTACGTTCCGCGAAAGCGAAGGAGCAGGCGAAGCTGACGTAGAAACGAATCGCTTCCAGCGCGTTAACGCTCATCAGGCACAGGTAGAGCTGTTTTTTCAGCGCACGCAGGTTCACGGTGACGGTTTTGCCGTTCACGTTGTGCGTACCTTCCCCCAGCAGATGCCAGTAGCTGGTCATTTCAATCAGCTCATCGTAGTAGTGAGAAATGCCTTCCGCGCGCTTCTGAATTTGTTCGTTGGTGACGATGTCGTCAAATACCACCGCCGGATCGTTAACGATGTTGCGGATGATATGGGTATACGAGCGCGAGTGGATCGTCTCAGAAAACGCCCAGGTTTCTACCCAGGTTTCCAGCTCCGGGATGGAGATCAGCGGCAGTAATGCCACGTTCGGGCTACGTCCCTGAATGGAGTCCAGCAGCGTCTGGTACTTCAGATTGCTGATGAAAATATGTTTTTCGTGTTCCGGCAATGACTGGAAATCGATACGATCGCGTGAAACGTCAACTTCCTCCGGGCGCCAGAAGAAGGAGAGTTGTTTTTCGATCAGTTTTTCGAAGATGTCATATTTTTGCTGGTCGTAGCGTGCCACGTTGACCGGCTGGCCAAAGAACATCGGCTCTTTGAGTTGGTCGTTTTTCGTCTGTGAAAAAGTGGTGTATGCCATTGAAGTGAGTCCTGTTGAGATTGTATCGCCCGGCGGCACTTCGTTTGCCGGGCCTACAAAACCGTAGGCCGGGTAAGCGTAGCGCTACCCGGCAAAAATAACTTAGATCTTACATGCGCCGCTTTCGCAGCCATCGTCCTGAATAGACGGCACCAGATCGTCCTGCGCATCTTCCGCACCGTCACGGGTGTTGTGATAGTACAGGGTTTTCACGCCAAATTTATAGGCGGTGAGCAGATCTTTCAGCAATTGCTGCATCGGTACTTTACCAGACGGGAAGCGCGTCGGATCGTAGTTAGTGTTAGCGGAAATCGCCTGGTCGATGAATTTCTGCATGATACCGACCAGTTGCAGGTAGCCGTCGTTGCTCGGCATTTCCCACAGCAGCTCATAGCGGTCTTTCAGCCCTTCGTAATCCGGCACCACCTGGCGCAGTACGCCATCTTTCGACGCTTTGATGCTGACATGGCCGCGCGGCGGTTCAATACCGTTAGTGGCGTTGGAGATCTGCGAAGAGGTCTCAGACGGCATCAGGGCGGAAAGCGTGGAGTTACGCAGACCGTGCGTTTTGATGGACTCACGAAGCGCTTCCCAGTTGTAGTGCAGCGCTTCGTTGGCGATCGCATCCAGATCTTTTTTGTAGGTGTCGATCGGCAGAATGCCCTGAGCATAAGTGGTTTCATTAAACCACGGGCATGCGCCTTGCTCTTTCGCCAGCTCGTTAGAGGCCTTCAGCAGATAGAACTGAATGGCTTCAAACGTTTTGTGCGTCAGGTTGTTCGCGCTGCCGTCAGAGTAACGCACGCCGTGTTTCGCCAGATAGTAAGCGTAGTTAATCACGCCGATACCCAGCGTACGGCGACCCATTGCGCCGCGTTTAGCCGCCGGAATAGGGTAATCCTGGTAATCCAGCAGCGCATCCAGCGCGCGTACCGCCAGCACCGCCAGCTCTTCCAGCTCATCCAGGCTGTTAATTGCGCCCAGGTTGAAGGCGGAAAGCGTACACAGCGCGATTTCACCGTTTTCGTCGTTAACGTCCATCAGCGGCTTGGTCGGCAGGGCGATTTCCAGGCACAGGTTGGACTGGCGCACCGGTGCAACCTGCGCATCAAACGGGCTGTGGGTGTTGCAGTGATCCACGTTCTGAATGTAGATACGGCCAGTTGATGCGCGTTCCTGCATCATCAGCGAGAACAGATCCACGGCTTTCACGCGCTGCTTACGAATGCTGTCGTCTTTTTCGTATTTGGTGTACAGACGCTCGAACTCGTCCTGATCGGCGAAGAACGCATCGTACAGGCCCGGAACGTCGGACGGGCTGAACAGGGTGATGTCTTCACCTTTCAGCAGGCGGGTGTACATCAGCTTGTTGATCTGTACGCCGTAGTCCATGTGACGCACGCGGTTGCCTTCCACGCCGCGGTTGTTCTTCAGTACCAGCAGGCTTTCCACTTCCAGATGCCACATCGGGTAGAACAGCGTTGCCGCACCGCCGCGCACGCCGCCCTGAGAGCAGGATTTCACCGCCGTCTGGAAGTGTTTGTAGAACGGAATACAGCCGGTGTGGAACGCTTCGCCGCCGCGAATCGGGCTACCCAGCGCGCGAATACGACCGGCGTTGATGCCGATACCGGCACGCTGAGAAACGTATTTCACGATTGCGCTGGAGGTGGCGTTAATGGAGTCCAGGCTGTCGCCGCACTCGATCAGCACGCAGGAACTGAACTGACGAGTCGGGGTGCGCACGCCGGACATGATTGGCGTCGGCAGAGAAATTTTGAATGTAGAAACCGCATCGTAGAAACGTTTCACGTAGTCGAGACGGGTTTCACGCGGATAGTTAGAGAACAGGCAAGCGGCAACCAGAATATAAAGGAACTGCGCGCTTTCATAAATCTCGCCGGTTACACGGTTCTGTACCAGGTATTTACCTTCCAGTTGCTTAACGGCAGCGTAGGAGAAGGTCATATCACGGTCGTGTACGATGAACGAATCCATCTGCTTGAACTCTTCTTCCGTGTAGTCTTCCAGCAGATGATTGTCGTATTTACCCAGCTCAACCATTTTCACTACATGATCGTAAAGCGCTGGCGGTTCGAACTCGCCGTAAGCCTTTTTACGCAGGTGGAAAATCGCCAGGCGCGCGGCCAGGTACTGATAATCCGGCGCATCGCGGGAGATCAGGTCGGCAGCGGCCTTAATGATGGTCTCATGGATATCGGACGTCTTGATACCGTCGTAGAACTGGATATGAGAACGCAGTTCAACCTGGGAGATGGATACGTTATTCAGTCCTTCTGCCGCCCAATCCAGAACTCGATGGATTTTGTCGAGATTGATGCGTTCAGTACGACCATCACGCTTTGTCACCAGCAGACTCTGATTCATGTGGGTTTTACCTGTCCGTGAAAGAAAAAATATCCCCCGTTTATCCACAATGCCACGTTGTGACTAAGTCTGTGGATAAATACTATATATAGGGGGTAACTGATAAATGAAACGCTATATGGTGAGTATTCTAGTAGGGATTCTTTTCAGTACAAGAGTTGATTTTGAGGTTAAATTGAGGTTGCAAAAGGGTGATAATCGCTAAGTGCGCGTCTTATAAGGCCTGGAGGGCATGTCAATAATTCATAAAAAAAAATGAAAATTTGATCGAGTGCTGATTTCTTCATCGAAGGCAGGAAAAGTTCCTATGATCTGGCGCAAAAATTGCCCTGACGATCCTACTCAGGATTGGTAGGCGATGCGTAGGCCCGAAAGCTGCGCGCCTTATCCGGCCTGCGATGGTTTGTAGGCCCGGCAAGCGCAGCGCCCCGGGCAAATTGCCGGATGGCGGCATAAACGCCTTATCCGGCCTACAGACGCAGTTAGTCAACTTGTGCGGTAGTGTGAACCATATAGTTAACATCAACGCCCGGCCCGAGCTTGAAGGTGTTGGTAATCGGATTGTAGTGCAGCCCGGTCATGTGACGCTCTTTCAACACAGTCTGATCGACCCAGTTCAGCAACTCCGCAGGCTTAATAAATTTTTTCACATCGTGCGTGCCTTTCGGCACCATGCGTAAAATATACTCCGCCCCCACCACCGCCATCAGCCACGACTTGCCGTTGCGATTAAGAGTCGAGAAAAAGACTTCACCGCCCGGTTTAACTAATTGCGCACAGGCCCTGACGACCGATTGCGGGTCCGGTACGTGCTCCAGCATCTCCATACAGGTCACGACGTCGTACTGGTGCGCATGTTTCGCCGCATGCTCTTCAACCGTCTCCTGCACGTAATCAACCTGAATACCGCTTTCCAGCGCGTGCAGTTTCGCGACCTGCAAAGGCTCAAAGCCCATATCCAGCCCCGTTACCGTCGCACCTTCACGCGCCATGCTCTCAGCCAGAATGCCGCCGCCGCAGCCAACGTCGAGCACCTTTTTGCCGAACAGGCCGCCGGAACGCTCGGCAATGTAGCCCAGGCGCAGCGGGTTAATGCGGTGCAGAGGCTTAAATTCACCCTCAAGATCCCACCAGCGTGACGCGACAGCTTCAAATTTGGCGATTTCTTCGTGATCAACGTTATGCGTCACCGGGGGTTTTTCGGCATTCATTGGCGCTTTTACTCCTTATTTGGCAAGTCGCCTGAGTATATCAGCACGACGGGATGAATAAAGCCTCCGTAGAAGACCATTCCATTTACCTGTCTCATTGCGATTGTGTTATAATTTGCGACCTTTGAATCCGGGATACAGTAGAGGGATAGCGGTTAGATGAGCGACCTTGCGAGAGAAATTACACCGGTCAACATTGAGGAAGAGCTGAAGAGCTCTTATCTGGATTATGCGATGTCGGTCATTGTTGGCCGTGCGCTGCCGGATGTCCGAGATGGCCTGAAGCCGGTACACCGTCGCGTACTATACGCCATGAACGTATTGGGCAATGACTGGAATAAAGCCTATAAAAAATCTGCCCGTGTTGTTGGTGACGTAATCGGTAAATACCATCCTCATGGTGATTCCGCGGTGTACGACACTATCGTCCGTATGGCGCAGCCTTTCTCGCTGCGTTACATGCTGGTGGATGGTCAGGGCAACTTTGGTTCTATCGACGGCGACTCTGCCGCGGCAATGCGTTATACGGAAATCCGTCTGGCGAAGATTGCCCATGAACTGATGGCCGATCTCGAAAAAGAGACGGTGGATTTCGTTGACAACTATGACGGCACGGAAAAAATTCCTGACGTCATGCCGACCAAAATTCCTAACCTGCTGGTAAACGGCTCGTCCGGTATCGCGGTAGGTATGGCCACCAACATCCCGCCGCACAACCTGAAGGAAGTGATCAACGGTTGCCTGGCGTATATCGATGATGAAGACATCAGCATTGAAGGGCTGATGGAACACATTCCTGGCCCGGACTTCCCGACCGCCGCGATCATCAACGGTCGTCGCGGTATTGAAGAAGCCTATCGTACCGGTCGCGGGAAAGTGTACATTCGCGCTCGCGCGGAAGTGGAAGCCGACGCGAAAACCGGCCGCGAAACCATTATCGTTCATGAAATTCCGTACCAGGTGAACAAAGCGCGCCTGATCGAGAAAATCGCTGAACTGGTGAAAGACAAACGCGTTGAAGGCATCAGCGCGCTGCGCGACGAGTCTGATAAAGACGGGATGCGCATCGTGATTGAAGTGAAACGCGATGCCGTCGGGGAAGTGGTGCTTAACAACCTTTATTCCCAGACCCAGTTGCAGGTTTCTTTCGGTATCAACATGGTTGCGCTGCACCACGGCCAGCCGAAGATCATGAACCTGAAAGAGATCATTTCCGCGTTCGTGCGTCACCGTCGCGAAGTGGTGACACGCCGTACTATTTTCGAACTGCGTAAAGCCCGCGATCGCGCGCATATCCTTGAAGCGCTGGCGATTGCGCTGGCGAACATCGATCCGATCATCGAGATGATCCGCCGTGCGCCAACGCCGGCAGAGGCAAAAGCGGCGTTAATCTCCCGTTCATGGGATCTGGGCAACGTGGCGTCTATGCTGGAACGCGCCGGTGATGATGCTGCCCGTCCTGAGTGGCTGGAGCCGGAATTTGGCGTGCGTGATGGTCAGTATTACCTGACTGAACAACAGGCACAGGCGATTCTGGATCTGCGCTTGCAGAAACTGACCGGCCTTGAGCATGAAAAACTGCTCGACGAGTACAAAGAGCTGCTGGAACAGATCGCAGAACTGCTGCACATTCTGGGCAGCGCCGATCGTCTGATGGAAGTGATTCGCGAAGAGATGGAATTGATCCGCGATCAGTTTGGCGATGAGCGTCGCACTGAAATCACCGCTAACAGCGCCGATATTAATATCGAAGATCTGATTAGCCAGGAAGATGTGGTTGTAACGCTGTCTCACCAGGGTTACGTCAAATATCAGCCGCTGACCGATTACGAAGCGCAACGTCGTGGCGGGAAAGGTAAATCTGCCGCGCGTATAAAAGAAGAAGACTTTATCGACCGTCTGCTGGTGGCTAACACCCACGACACGATCCTCTGCTTCTCCAGCCGTGGCCGTCTGTACTGGATGAAGGTCTATCAGCTGCCGGAAGCGAGCCGTGGCGCGCGTGGCCGTCCGATCGTCAACCTGCTGCCGCTGGAAGCCGATGAACGTATCACCGCCATTCTGCCGGTACGCGAGTACGAAGAGGGCGTTAACGTCTTTATGGCGACCGCCAGCGGTACGGTGAAGAAAACGGCGCTGACCGAGTTCAGCCGTCCGCGTTCCGCCGGTATCATCGCGGTGAACCTGAACGAAGGCGACGAGCTGATCGGCGTGGATCTGACCTCCGGTTCCGACGAAGTCATGCTGTTCTCCGCTGCCGGTAAAGTGGTGCGCTTTAAAGAAGATGCCGTTCGTGCGATGGGTCGTACCGCGACCGGCGTACGTGGCATCAAACTGGCGGGCGAAGACAGCGTCGTTTCCCTGATTATTCCGCGTGGTGAAGGCGCTATCCTGACCGTGACGCAGAATGGTTACGGTAAACGTACGGCGGAAGGCGAATACCCAACCAAGTCTCGTGGCACGCAGGGCGTTATCTCCATTAAAGTCACCGAGCGCAACGGTTCCGTTGTTGGCGCGGTACAGGTGGATGATGCCGACCAGATCATGATGATCACCGATGCCGGTACGCTGGTTCGTACCCGCGTATCGGAAATCAGCGTCGTTGGCCGTAACACCCAGGGCGTAATCCTCATCCGCACGGCGGAAGATGAAAACGTGGTGGGTCTGCAACGTGTTGCTGAGCCGGTGGATGATGAGGAACTCGACTCCATCGACGGCAGCGTAGCGGAAGGGGACGAGGATATCGCCCCGGAAGCGGAAACCGATGACGACGCAGCGGATGACGCTGACGAGTAATTCGGCGTTGTAAATCGTGTGTGAAAGGAGGCCATTGCGCCTCCTTTTTTTTGCCGGATGGCGGCGTAAACGCCTTATCAGGCCGCCACCCGGCAAAGGCGCAAATCCTTAATTCATCCTTTCCACTATCATCGCAATACCCTGACCGCCGCCGATGCAGAGCGTGGCCAGCCCGAGCGTTTTATCGTGTGCAGAGAGGGCGTGCAGCAGCGTCACCAGAATACGCGCGCCGCTGGCGCCGATGGGGTGTCCCAGGGCGATAGCCCCACCGTTGACGTTCACCTTCTGCGGATCAAAACCGAGCGTCTTACCTACGGCAAGGAACTGTGCGGCAAACGCCTCGTTGGCTTCGATCAGATCGATATCCGAAAGCGTTAAACCGCTCAGTTGCAGCGCCTTCTGCGTGGCGGGAACCGGCCCCATCCCCATTAACGCCGGGGCGACGCCGCCGCTGGCATAGGCTTTGATACGAGCCAGTGGGGTCAGGCCCGCCGCCAGCGCTGCGGATTCTTCCATCACTACCAGCGCTGCCGCGCCGTCATTGATCCCAGAGGCGTTTCCTGCCGTTACCGTACCCGCCTTGTCGAAGGCCGGGCGTAATGCTGCAAGACCTTCCGCCGTTGAATCGGCTTTCGGAAACTCGTCGCGCTCAAACACCACGGTTTTCTTACGGGATGTGACGCTAACCGGCACAATTTCGGCCTGGAATGCGCCGGAATCAATAGCGGCAACGGCTTTGCGCTGTGAGAGCAGCGCCAGCTCATCCTGCATCTCCCGGCTGATGCCGTATTCCCGGGCGACGTTTTCTGCCGTGATCCCCATATGGTAGCCGTGAGTGGCGCAGATCAGACCGTCGCGCAGGATCACATCGGAGAGCTGTCCGTCGCCAAGGCGATAGCCCCAGCGGGCTTTGGCATCCAGCAGATACGGCGCCTGGCTCATATTTTCCATACCGCCTGCGACAATCGCCTGTGCCTGTCCGGCCTGAATCGCCTGTGCGGCAAGCGCCACGCTTTTGAGGCCGGAGCCGCATACTTTGTTAACGGTAAAGCCGCAGACCGTCTCTGCGAGGCCGCTTTTGAGCAGTGCCTGACGCGCCGGGTTTTGCCCAAGACCAGCCTGTAGCACATTGCCCATAATCACTTCATCCACCCGTTGCGGGTCGAGCTGCGCGCGTTCAAGCGCCGCTTTAATCACGGTGGCGCCAAGGTCGATGGCGCTGGTGGTTGCCAGTGCGCCGTTAAAACTGCCGATTGCGGTACGCGCCGCGCTGACGATGACACAGTTTTTCATCTTCTGTTCCTTAAAAGTGCGTGGTTGCCGTCAGAAAAAGGTCAAACCGATGACAAAAATGATCCCGGAGAAGAGCAGGGCGGTGATGCAGTAGCCCATAATGTCGCGTACCCCGAGTCCGGCGATTGCCAGGGCGGGCAGCGCCCAGAATGGTTGCGCCATATTCATCCACTGCTCACCGTAGGCGATTGCCATGACTGACTTGCCGAGGTCTGCCCCCAGCGCCTGAGCCGCAGGCATGACAAATGGCCCCTGGATAACCCAGTGACCGCCACCTGATGGCACGGCAAAGTTAATCAGCGCAGAGCTGAAAAAGGTCATCACCGGGAAGGTGTCTTTGTTGGCGACGTTGATGAAGAATTCAGTGATAAGGCCACCGAGGCCGGAGTGTTCCATCATCAGTTGGATCCCGGCGTAGAAGGGGAACTGCACCAGAATACCGGCGGTACTGCGCGCTGCGGCGCTGATGGCGCGCATGTAGGCCATTGGCGTTTTGTGCAGCAGCAGACCGGCGATCATAAACATCAGATTGACGGTATTGATGGTGATGTTGAATCCCTTCTCGGCGAAGTAGAGCCCCAGATAGGCAATCCCTAATGCGCCAATGATCAGCGCGAGAATGCGGCTCTCTTCCAGTTTTTCCGACGGTGGCGCGTCAGCCGACAATTTCTTCTGAAAATCGGCTTCTTCCAGCAGCAGCTTCGGATCGATGCTGACCACGTCGGAGGGTTTTGGCGTCATCATTCGGGTAATAAACGGCATCACCACGATGAGGCCGAGCGTGATGAAAATATTGAACCCGGTGAACAGGGTGTCGCTAACCGGAATCAACCCCGCGATGTGTTCTACCGGGTTGCCTGGCGTTGCGGCCAGCAGGGGCATAGAGCCAGAGAAGCCGCCGCCCCAGGTGAGAAAACCGATATAGGCGCAGGCGATAAGCAGCGGATAATCGGAACCCGGCACGCGACGGGCCACTTCACGGGCAAACATTGCGCCGACCACCAGACCAAAGCCCCAGTTGATCACGCAGGCGACCGAGCCAAAGAAGGTCACCAGCATGACGCCCTGGGCGGGCGTCTTAGCGGCTGAAGCGGCGGTACGCAGCAGGCTTTTAACCGGGCCGGAACTGGCCAGGGCGTGGCCCGTCACGATAATCAGCGCCATTTGCATACCGAAAGCCAGCAGGTTCCAGAAGCCGTCGCCCCAGAACCTCACCATACTGACCGGCGTTTGCGGCGTCAGCCAGAGAGCGATCCCGAACGTCAGCAGGGTTAACAGCATTGCGAAGATCAGCGGATCAGGAAGCCAGCGGCTGACGACCCGCGTCATAAAGCGTGAAATACGCCCAATCATGCGTCACCTCTCTGAATGACCAGATCGGCCGCAACCTCAAAGTGCGCTTCAGTTTTTGCCCGCAGGGTTTCCAAATCACACCCTTCGGCGATTTCTGTCAGCCACATCTTGCCGTCGATAAAGCGGAATACAGCCAGTTCGGTAACCAGCATATGCACCGCGTGCTGGGCGGTGAGCGGCATAGTGCACTGGCGCAGAATTTTCGCCGAGCCGTCTTTCGCGCAATGTTCCATTGCAATGATCACTTTGCGCGCGCCGGTGACCAGATCCATTGCGCCCCCCATGCCGGGAACCATTTTGCCGGGAACCACCCAGTTGGCGAGGTTTGCCTGCTCATCCACCTGTAGCCCGCCGAGTACGCAGGCGTCAACATGGCCCCCGCGAATCAATGCGAACGACATGGCGCTGTCGAACATTGCCGCGCCGGGCAAAATGCCGCAGGGTTGACCGCCAGCGTTCACCAGATCCGGGTGGGCCGTGGTGACCGGCCCCAGTCCCAGAAAGCCGTTCTCAGATTGCAGGGTGATGTGAATGTCATCCGGCAGGTAGTTTGCGACCATCGTCGGCAAACCAATTCCCAGGTTAACCACGTCGCCATCATGCAGCTCTTGCGCCACGCGGCGCGCAATACGTTGTTTAGCATCCATTATTTGCTCTCCTGTGGAATAACGATGTGGTCGATAACGGCGCCGGGGGTGACAATCTGGTCAGGCAGTAGCTCGCCTGTTTCAACCAGTTCGTCAGGCTCAACCAGGGTGATGTCTGCGGCGAGAGCAATGAGGGGGTTAAAATTACGGGCACTGAGCTGGTAGGTCAGGTTGCCAAGCGGGTCGGCGCAGTGAGCGCGAATAAGCGCCAGATCTGCACGCAGTGGACGCTCCAGCAGCCAGGTTTTGCCATCGAGCTGAAGCGTTTGCTTTCCCTCTTCAACCACGGTGCCGACGCCAGTCGGGGTCAGAAAACCGCCCAGCCCGGCGCCGCCGCAGCGGATTTGTTCAATCAGGGTGCCTTGCGGAACCAGTTGAACCTCCATCTCTTTGGCAATCATTCGCCGACCCGTTTCCGGGTTGGTGCCGATATGGGAGGCGATGACCTTGCGCACCCGGCCATTCACGATGAGCGGGCCGATGCCGGTATCGACAAATGCGGTATCGTTGGCGATCAACGTCAGGTCCCTGACACCGGATTCAAGTAAGGCTTCAACAAGGCGGGGCGGGGTGCCTACCCCCATAAAACCGCCGACCATGATGGTCATGCCGTCACGAAAGAAGCCTGAGGCGTTCTGTAAGGTAATCAGTTTTGTTTTCATTATGTTTCCCTTTTGCATACTCCATTTTGGGTACGCAAAAGGAATAGCAAGCGGGATGCCAGGATTAATAAACCGAAAAGAGAAGGCTTAACCTGATGAATATAAAAATTAATTTTCACGGAAGAGGGATGAGAGGGCGTGAGGCGCTATGCAGAATTTTGCGCACTGTGCAAAATTCTGCATAGCAACTTCTGGTATCAGAGGCCTGCCGGATCGATGCCGTATTCCTGCAATTTGTACATCAACGCGCGTCGGCTGATGCCCAGCATTAACGCGGTGCGCGTGCGGTTTCCCTCCTGCTGCTCCAGAACTTCCATAATGATTCGGCGTTCTTCGCGTTTAATCTCTTCTTTCAGGTTCCGTTCACCGGGTTGGGCTGGCTTTATTCCGCTGGCGTGACTCACCGACTGGCGGAACTGGGTAGGGAGGTCTTCGGCAAAAATCACCGCCCCGGTGTTCATCACCACCGCGCGCTCAATCACATTGGATAATTCGCGGATATTACCAGGCCACGGCCAGGCGGTGAGGAGTGACATGGCGGAAGGGTCGATTTCAATAATATCCCGCTGATTTTCTGAGCTGAATTTCTGCAAAAAGTGGTTGGCCAACAGGGGAATATCTTCCCGCCGCTCACGCAAAGGAGGAAGCGTCAGATGAATCACATTTAGCCGATAAAACAGATCTTCACGGAAGGTGCCTTCTTTCACCATTTCCTGCAAATTCCGGTTGGTGGCGGCGACAATGCGGATATCAACCTGAATGGTTTGATGCCCGCCAATGCGTTCAAACTCCCTCTCCTGGAGGATTCGCAGCAGCTTAGCCTGTAACACCAGCGGCATTTCGCCTATTTCGTCCAGCAGCAGCGTTCCCTGATGAGCGCGCTCAAACAGTCCCTGGCGTCGCGTTTGTGCGCCGGTAAACGCCCCTTTTTCGTGGCCGAACAGTTCGCTTTCCAGCAGTGATTCCGGCAGCGCCGCACAGTTAATCTTGATGAAGGGGCCGTTTGCCCGGCGTGAGTTATAGTGAATGGCGCGGGCGATCAACTCTTTTCCAGTGCCGCTTTCGCCGCTAATGAGCACGTTGGCCTGGGAAAGCGCGATTTTCGCGGTATCTTTGCAGATATCCATCATCCCCGGACTGTTGGTCAGGATATGTCCCCATTGCCAGCTGGTGCTCAGCGCCTGATGCAGGCTGCGGATTTCCTGCTTCATGGCCTGGAGCTGCAAGGCCCGCTGAATCAATAAGTTAAGTTCATCGAGGTCGAACGGTTTAATCACATAATCAAATGCGCCGCTGCGCAGTGCTTCTACGGCGGTTTCCACTTCAGCGTAGGCTGTCATCAGAATAATGGGGACCCGTGGATGCTGCGCGCGCATCACTTTCAGCGCTTCAATGCCGTTCATCTCCGGCATGCGGATGTCCATCAGCACCACGTCGGGCGGCGTGTCGGCAAAATGTTGCAGCGCTGTCTGACCGTTACTGGCGCACTGGGTTTCATGCCCTTGCAGCGAAAACGCGGTGGCGAGCATACGGCGAACATTATCTTCGTCATCAACGATGAGAATACGGTAGCGAGTTTTCATTCCGACGAGGTTTCCTGCGGGTTAATCGGTAAAATAAGGGTAAAGGTCGCGCCGCATCCGGGCATACTGGTAACGTATATGTCGCCCTGATGCGCATTGATGATGCGCTGACTTAACGCCAGCCCGAGGCCGGTTCCTGACGCTTTGGTGGTGAAGAACGGATCAAAGATTTTTTTCTGCAAAGCGACGTCAATACCGCAGCCATTATCTTCAATGGCGATCGCCAGATGCGTGGTCGTGTAGCGCCAGGTTCGGATACGAATTTCGCCGCGCGCGCCTATCGCCTGCACCGCGTTGATAAGCATGTTCAGGAGCACCTGTTTGAGCAGTTCGCGATCGGCGACGATCGTGGGCAATGCGGCGTTGAATTCCGTATTGAAGTTAATTCGCGCCTGCACCCCGGAAGTCTGCACCAGGATCAACGCCTCCTCGATCAGCGTATTAATGGATACCTGCTGCCACTGACTTTGTCGCGGTCGGGAGAAGTCCAGCAGTTGCTGGATGACTTTATTAATAGAATCAATTTCTTTCAGTACGACGGACAGGTACTCCTGATGTACAGGCAGATTGATTTGCTGGCGAATAATCTGCACATAACCCCGGATGGCGGTGAGCGGGTTGCGCACTTCATGCGCCACGCCTGCCATCAGTTCACCCAGCGTGGCGAGTCTCTCCGTTTGCGCCAGACGGCGCTGCGCCTCTTTACGGGCGGTTAAATCGGAAAACATCACCAGCGCGCCAATCAACTCACCGTCAGCGTTATGAATACGACTGGTGGTGACGCTGAGTTCAATTGTCCGGTCACGCGCGGGGAAGCTGACTTCCTGAGCCAGATGTTCAGTGCCGTTCTCCAGAGTGTCAAGCACAGGGCTGGAGAAATGAGGATCGGCGAACAGCGTTGAGTAGGGGCGCCCGGCCAGTTCATGCAGCGTATAACCCGTGATGGTCTCTGCGGCAGGATTCATCGTGGTGACATTACCTTGTCTGTCGATTGCGATAACCCCATCGGCGGCGTTCTCAATAATCAGATCGTTCAGCGTCTTAGTTTCCCGCAGTGTCTGCGCCAGAGCGTTGACGCTGCGGCTGATTTGCCCCAGTTCACCGGGGAGATCGGGTAACTGGGCCGGCGTTTTCTGCGCAAGAGTAGGCAAGCCTTCAGTAATGATATCGATATTGGCGCTCAGGCGGCGTGAGAAGAGAATGATCAGTAACAGGCTGCTGATAAGCCCCGCCGCCAGAACGGCAATAATACGAACATCCATTTTCCAGGCCTGTCGGCGAATATCTTCGGTCAACTCATTCGCCCAGATATAACCAATGACCTCGCCATGCCGCGCTATCGGAATCATTGAGTTGAGGATATCGCCGCGCACCTGCCGGCCTGAAAATACCACCGGGGCGTTGGTACTCATGACCTCCCGGCCAGGATGATCGGGAGCGATAGTGACCCCGACGTTGTTCTGATACAGTGCCGAAGGAGCGTAGGTGATAATGGCGTCCAGCGCCTTATTGTAATAGCCCGCGCCAATTCCCGGAAACGCGCGGGTGATACGCTCAGTGACCGGTGATAACTGCGCATTCAGCGCGCGGATACGCTCATCGCGCGGCAGATTTTCCTGCTGGTTGAAGCTGTCGCCCAGCGCTTCATCAAGCAGATGCACGACAGCCGATAATTTTTTCTCTTTTTCAGATAAGACCGCTGATCGGCCTTCGGTTTCTACGATATAACCAATAGAGAGCGTCGGCACGATGACCATCAGGATAGCCATCAGTATCATTTGATTGCGTAAGCGTCGCGGGTAAAGCCGTCTCAGGTAGCGCATGCTGACATCCGTGTGGTCTTTATCAGGCAAACGCCGATTATCGGGGGTTGAGGCGCAGGTTTCTCAGCGGTATATCATATTCCCGCAAAGAGAGGGCATTGCGACGCCGGGCATTTACCGCTACCTTAATCACACTCTATTTATCGCCTGAGGCGGAGCTTCGCCCCTTTGAAATACCTTGCTTCCTTTCGTACAACCCTGAAAGTTTCGCGCTACCTGTTCAGAGCGTTGGCGTTACTGATCTGGCTGCTGATCGCTTTTGCTTCGGTGTTTTACATCGTCAATGCGCTGCATCAGAGAGAGTCTGAAATCCGTCAGGAATTCAATCTCAGTTCCGACCAGGCGCAGCGCTATATTCAGCGCACGTCTGACGTAATGAAAGAACTCAAATACATTGCCGAGAATCGCTTAACGGCGGAAAACGGCGTGATGTCCAGCCGGGCGCGCGACGATAAAACCGTGGTGCCCAATTTTGAGCCGCTGTTTGCCGACTCCGACTGTGCGGCGATGGGGAATGCCTGGCGCGGGTCGCTGGAGTCGCTGGCCTGGTTTATGCGCTACTGGCGCGACAATTTTTCTGCGGCCTACGATCTGAATCGTGTTTTCCTGATTGGCAGCGACAATCTCTGTATGGCGAATTTCGGCCTGCGCGATATGCCGGTCGAACGTGATAATGCGCTGAAAACGCTGCATGAGCGCATTGTTAAGTACCGCAATGCCCCGCAGGAAGAGAGCGGGAATAACCTTTTCTGGATTAGCCAGGGGCCGCGCCCCGGCATCGGCTATTTTTATGCCCTGACGCCGGTTTATCTGGCCAACCGCTTGCAGGCGCTGCTGGGCGTCGAGCAGTCCATTCGGATGGAGAACTTTTTCACGCCGGGAAGTTTGCCTATGGGGGTGACGATCCTCGATGAAAATGGTCATCCGCTGATTTCGCTAACCGGGCCGGAAAGCAACATCAGGCCGGAACCCCGCTGGATGCAGGAGCGCTCCTGGTTTGGCTACACGCCAGGGTTCCGTGAGCTGGTTCTGAAGAAAAGCCTGCCGCCATCGTCGCTCAGCATTGTCTATTCCGTACCGGTCGATCTGGTGCTGGAGCATATTCGAATGCTGATTCTGAATGCTATTCTGCTGAATGTGCTGGTGGGCGCCGCCTTGTTCACGCTGGCGCGCATGTATGAACGGCGTATCTTTATTCCGGCGGAAAGCGATGCTCAGCGGCTGGAAGAGCATGAGCAGTTTAACCGGAAAATCGTCGCTTCCGCGCCGGTGGGGATTTGCATCCTGCGTACCATTGACGGGGTCAATATTCTCAGTAATGAACTGGCGCATACCTACCTCAATATGCTCACCCATGAGGACCGGCAAAGGCTGACGCAAATTATCTGTGGTCAGCAGGTTAACTTCGTCGATGTGTTGACCAGCAACAATACCAATCTGCAAATCAGCTTTGTCCATTCGCGCTACCGCAATGAAAACGTGGCGATTTGCGTGCTGGTGGATGTGAGCGCGCGCGTCAAAATGGAAGAGTCGTTGCAGGAGATGGCGCAGGCGGCGGAGCAAGCGAGCCAGTCCAAATCAATGTTCCTTGCGACCGTGAGCCACGAGCTGCGCACGCCGCTGTACGGGATTATCGGTAACCTCGATCTGCTGCAAACCAAAGCGCTGCCGAAAGGGGTCGACAGGCTGGTTACGGCGATGAACAACTCCTCCAGCCTGCTGCTGAAAATCATCAGCGATATTCTCGACTTCTCAAAAATCGAATCCGAGCAGTTGAAGATTGAACCGCGTGAGTTCTCGCCGCGTGAGGTGATGAACCATATTACGGCCAACTATTTACCGCTGGTGGTGAGAAAACAGCTTGGCCTGTACTGCTTTATTGAACCGGATGTACCGGTTGCGCTGAACGGCGACCCGATGCGTCTGCAACAGGTGATTTCTAACCTGCTGAGTAACGCCATCAAATTTACCGATACCGGTTGTATTGTGCTGCATGTGCAGTGTGATGGCGATTATCTCAGTATTCAGGTACGCGATACCGGCGTGGGGATTCCGGCGAAAGAGGTTGTGCGTTTGTTCGATCCTTTCTTCCAGGTGGGAACCGGCGTGCAGCGTAATTTCCAGGGAACCGGCCTGGGGCTGGCGATTTGTGAAAAACTGATCAGCATGATGGATGGGGATATCTCCGTCGATTCAGAGCCCGGGATGGGCAGCCAGTTTACGTTACGCATTCCACTTTATGGCGCGCAGTACCCGCAGAAAAAAGGCGTCGAAGGGCTGGCTCAAACGCGTTGCTGGCTGGCGGTACGCAACGCGTCGCTGTGTCATTTTATTGAGTCCAGCCTGGCGCGAAGCGGTGTCGATGTGCTTCGTTACGAAGGGCAAAAACCGGCGCCGGAAGATATTCTGATTACGGACGATGTGCTGGAGCTGGCATGGCAGGGGCGTGCGGCGGTTGTTTTCAGTCGCCGCCATATTGGTATTCCGCAGGAAAGAGCGCCGGGCGAGTGGGTACACAGCGTGGCGTCGCCGCATGAATTGCCTGCGCTGCTGGCGCGGATTTACAGTATTGAGCTTGATAACGACGCGCTTGCAACGGCGCTGCCTGCGCCGGATAAAACTGACGCGACGAATGACGACATGATGATCCTCGTGGTGGACGATCATCCGATCAACCGTCGTTTGCTGGCCGATCAGTTGGGATCGCTGGGGTATCAATGCAAGACCGCGAATGATGGTGTCGATGCGTTGAACGTGCTGAGTAAAAACCATATTGATATCGTGCTGAGCGACGTCAACATGCCGAATATGGACGGCTACCGTCTGACGCAGCGCATTCGCCAGCTAGGGTTGACGCTGCCGGTGGTCGGCGTCACGGCTAACGCGCTGGCGGAAGAGAAACAGCGTTGTCTGGAGTCCGGTATGGATAGCTGCCTGTCCAAGCCGGTGACGTTAGATGTGCTTAAGCAGACGCTGGCGGTGTATGCGGAGCGGGTGAGAAAGACGCGGGCATAAAAAAGGCCGGATGGCGGTTTCGCCTTCTCCGGCCTACTGCGGCCATCAACGTCGGCCTGATAAGCGCAACGCCATCAGGCACCTGACGTTTGATCAGTCTTTGTCCGCCGGGCTCAGCGTGACAGAAGAGAGGTAATTCAGCAGCGCGATATCGTTTTCGACGCCCAGCTTCATCATCGCCGATTTTTTCTGGCTACTGATGGTCTTAATGCTGCGGTTCAGTTTCTTGGCGATTTCCGTCACCAGGAAACCTTCTGCGAACAGACGCAGGACTTCACTCTCTTTCGGAGACAGACGTTTGTCGCCATAACCGCCCGCGCTGATTTTCTCCAGCAGGCGGGAGACGCTTTCCGGGGTAAACTTCTTGCCCTTTTGCAGCGCGGCCAGCGCTTTAGGCAAGTCAGTCGGCGCGCCTTGTTTCAGCACAATCCCCTCAATGTCGAGATCCAGCACCGCGCTCAGAATTGCCGGGTTGTTGTTCATCGTCAGAACGATGATCGACAGGCTCGGGAAATGACGTTTAATGTATTTGATGAGGGTAATCCCGTCACCGTATTTATCTCCCGGCATGGAGAGGTCAGTAATCAACACATGCGCATCTAATTTAGGCAGGTTGTTGATCAGTGCTGTGGAATCTTCAAACTCGCCGACAACATTCACCCACTCGATTTGTTCAAGTGATTTGCGAATACCGAACAGTACAATCGGATGGTCATCGGCAATAATTACGTTCATATTGTTCATGTATTGGGCTACCTTGCTACAGCAAGCTCTTGACGTAGCTGTCAATGTCGCTGATGTATTTTTCTATACCTGGAGCATCTTTCTCACGAATAAGATGTTCCAGCGTTTCACATAACTGCTTGCCGGGTACCAGATTAAGCATAGCAAACACGCCTTTCAGGCGGTGGGCTGTCTGCGCCAGCGCAGCGAAATCACTGGTCGCTGCCTCAGTATACAACCTCTTAACATCATCCGGTACTGTGTCTACAAAGAGCGCGTAATAACCGCTGGCATGAAGTTCGGCGTTTTCATCTCCGCCGAGGGGCGACTCTGGAATCTCTTCCTGCGCCAGTTGCTCTTCTATCAGTTGTAGTACAGCTTCCTGCATAGCGTTGCTCATATTAAAGTTGACGCGCAGTTGGCCAGGACCCATTTTCCGCACGCCTGACTCATCATCGCTTAAAAGCAAGCCGGAGGCAGTAAGATTAGACGGATTATCAGTTAAAAAGAGATCATATTCTTGACTTATTTGCCGATCATCCGGCGTGATGCAGGTGGCTCCCCAGTTTTCCAGTTGACGCAACACAATATTGCGCACGTCATTAGAGGTGACGTCAACCATTACGCAAACGTCATCCAGCAAGCGCTCTTCATCATTTACATGTTGGTCATGCGGAGTCATTTTAACATGTACGGTATAGCGCGTCCCCAGCGCATCGCGTGCTTTAATATTCAGATGCCCGCCGAGCTTACGCGCCAGCTGATCGCACAACCAGAAGGTTAACGGATTCGCTTTCCCGTAGCGGTCGCTTTGCGTTTCATTGATATACGGGAAATGGAGATTGTCGATCTCATTGAGCGTTACGCCTTCACCGGTATCCAGAATGCGGAAGGTCAGGCGTTCTTCAGCCGACTCATCCTGATCGACTTCCAGCGTGATTTTCCCAATCTGCGTGGTTGTGACCGCGTACTGGATCAGCAACAGCAGAATGCGGCGCAGGGCGTCACGGTCGCCACGGCGTTCATCGTTGGCGCTAAGGTGGTTTTTGATCAGCAGTTGCAGACCTTTACGCTTAATCGCAGGCAGAACGTCCGGCACCACTTCGTCAATCAGATCCTGAATGGAGAACAGCGTCGGCTCACTTTTCCAGGTATCATTCTCCAGAATATTCGCCAGCTGAATTTCATCTATCATACGCACCAGAACATCCGCCTGGTTCGCCAGCTTCTGGCTTTCCGGCGTGTCTGCGGCAGCGGCGTTGATCGCCAGTATCCGCACGGGTTCTTTCAGGGCATTGCCAATATTTTGCATAAACGCGGCGCGGCCCTGCTGGTTTTTCTCATACAGACGCTGCGCCTGCCTGAGCTTTTTGTTCACCAGCACTTCCCGGTCCTGATCGCGAATAATAAAGATCTGCGTGCGAGGGGCGACCTGGCTGCGGAACAGGCGAATTTCATACAGCTCGTTATTGATCGTCGCCTGAATGATGCCCTGATGCTGCTCCGCCATGCTGGTGATGTTTTGCAGATTTAAATGCGGCAGCAAATGGTCGGCGATTTTATTGCTGATGACGGTGCGATTGGCCTCCTGGTCATGCACCAGCAGCCCCAGCGGCAGCAGGGAGACGATCTCTTCATTAATCGCGCGCAGAATACGCAGTTCATTATTTGCGGTATTGCTTGTCGCCACTTCCGTTGAACGGCCAGGCTGGTGGCGGAAGGTGGTGTAGCCAAACAGCGCCAGCGCAAGCAGGCCGATATTCAACAGTAACGGCAGCAGGATATTTTGCAGCGTATCAAGCAATAGCGTGCCGAAAGGAACCTGCCAGACCAGCCGCATATCGGTTGAGTTCAGCGCGGAAGAAATCTCAATTTTGGCGCTGTTGAAGCTGATGCTGACGCTGTCTGGAGACTCTTTCTCCGTATTACGTACCGTCGTGGTTGAGGAGTCGGGTTCCAGGCGGAAGCTGTCCAGCGGCATTCCCGGCGGGATCAGGTCGTTGATCGGCAAATCGAACGCCACAACCGTTGCCAGATGCCCCGGCTGATTAAAAGTGGTGCGCAGCGTAAAGTAATGGCCGTTTTGCCACGCCAGACGACGTAACGAAGAGAAGCTTTCGCGTTCATCCAGCGCATTCGCCTGTTGCAGCATCTCCGCCCGACGGGAATCGACAATATTGCCAATCGCAGACTCTTTAAAGCCGGAGGAGAGATCCTTGAGCGGCAGGGTGGAGATGAGAATCAGGCTGTTGTCCTGCCCGTTCAGATAATACATCGACCAGGGCACGTTCTCCGCGCCCCACAGCGTATCAAGATAGGTGGAAATCCGCTGGGTCATTTCCAGCGTTGAGCTGTCATGCGAGCCAAAAATAAGCGCTTCGGTCTTACGGCGCGGTTTTTCAAGGTAGTAGACGTCTTGTTTCAGACGCGTTTCCTGCAAGCCCTCGCCCGTGGATGGGCTAGCCGTTGCGGCAATGTTGTCATAGATTTGCCAGGTCACGTAGCGCCAGGTGTCTACGCGCTTATGAATAGCATGGGTGATATCGACAATCTGATAGCTCTTGTCTTTCAGCCAGGCGTTGACCGCGCTTTGCACCATCACGCCCATCGTTACAAGTAACACAATGATCAGTAATAAGAAGAAACGGGTAATGCTTCCCGGCAGAAGGGAGAATCGGGTAGAAACCGTTGTATCAGACTGACTCATTCGTGTTTATGACCTGTTAAAACAACGCTAAAGAGGAAAGGGCAGTATAAAGGGTACTGTGTGAATTTCCATACTCTCGCTCATCAGACACGCTGCATTTTTCCTCCCGCGCCGCGAAGGCGTTTCCCTAAGCAAAACGTGTACAGCGTTGGCGCAGATGTATAAATATAAACACAATGAAATAAAATTTAGCACTAAATAACAAGAAATTATTTGTTGGCATGACTGGTGATTATCACGATGGGGGTAGTAAACCGTTGTGATTATTTAAATTCGGTAGCACAAGAAGATAAAAGTTGTGTAAAGAAGGGTAAAAAAAAACCGAATGCGAGGCATCCGGTTGAAATAGGGGTAAACAGACATTCAGAAATGAATGACGGTAATAAATAAAGTTAATGATGATAGCGCTGACTATTTTAGTTGCGAGTGAAGATTTTGTTTTATCATTCAGTGCTATGATTTTCATGAATATAATGCATTGAATTATAATGAAAAATAAATATGTTTTGATGATTCGTGCTTATTTGTCCCATTTTTTGCTTTTAAAAAAGTTCCATGCCATTAATAATTTGAAACACCTATGGCGATAAATGAAACATTTTAAAGATTTTAGTATCATATCCGTGTTGGATTATTCTGCATTTTTGCGGAGAATGAAATTGCCGACTGGTTAAGAGGGTTAATCAGTATGCAGTGGCAATAAAAAAGCAAATAAAGGCATATAACAGAGGGTTAATAACATGAAAGTTAAAGTACTGTCCCTCCTGGTACCGGCTCTGCTGGTAGCAGGCGCAGCAAATGCGGCTGAAGTTTATAACAAAGACGGCAACAAATTGGACCTGTTCGGTAAAGTCGACGGTCTGCACTATTTCTCTGATGACGATGGCAACGACGGCGATCAGACCTATATGCGTCTCGGCTTCAAAGGCGAAACCCAGGTTAACGATCAGATCACCGGCTACGGTCAGTGGGAATATCAGATTCAGGGTAACGACGCTGAAACCACTAACAACTCCTGGACCCGTGTGGCGTTTGCTGGTGTGAAATTTGGCGATGCAGGTTCCTTCGACTACGGTCGTAACTACGGCGTAATCTACGATGTAACGGCCTGGACCGACGTTCTGCCGGAATTCGGCGGCGACACCTACGGCGCGGATAACTTCATGCAGCAGCGTGCTAACGGCCTGGCAACCTACCGTAATACTGACTTCTTCGGTCTGGTTGAAGGTCTGAATTTTGCGTTGCAGTATCAGGGTAAAAACGGCAGCGCCAGCGGTGAAAACGACGTTGCGGATGGTCGTAGCCTGCTGAAACAGAACGGCGACGGCTTCGGCGGATCTCTGACCTATGATATCGGCGAAGGCTTCAGCGTTGGTGGTGCAATCACCTCTTCCAAACGTACTGCTGACCAGAATTCGGCTGGCGTATACGGCAGCGGCGATCGTGCGACCGTTTATACCGGTGGTCTGAAATACGACGCTAACAACGTTTACCTGGCAGCGCAGTACTCTCAGACTTACAACGCAACCCGCTTTGGTTCTTCCCAGAACAGCCGTAGCGACTCTTATGGCTTCGCTGATAAAGCGCAAAACTTCGAAGTGGTTGCACAGTACCAGTTCGACTTCGGTCTGCGTCCGTCCGTGGCTTACCTGCAATCTAAAGGTAAGGATATCTCCAACGGCACCACCAACTACGGCGATCAGGATATCCTGAAATACGTTGATGTTGGCGCGACCTACTACTTCAACAAAAACATGTCTACCTACGTTGATTACAAAATCAACCTGCTGGATGACAACACCTTTACCCGTAATGCGGGTATCAGCACTGACGACATCGTTGCTCTGGGCCTGGTTTACCAGTTCTGATTGCGGACAATGTCAACTAAAGGGCCTGCGGGCCCTTTTTTAATGCGTTTTTTACGGCGTACAAATAGCGATTTTTGGTGTACTCTTGCGCGCGTTCGCATGAGGATAATCACGTATGGAAATGACCTTTTGTCGGGCAGCGCTGCTGGCCACGACGATCTTTTTTGTGGGGTGCGATGATGCCCCAAAACCGGCTGATACAGCGTCACCTGCTGCAACCGTACTGGAAGGGAAAACGATGGGCACCTTCTGGCGGGTCAGCGTGGTGGATGTGGACGCCAGCCGTGCTGAGGAGTTACGTAACAGAATTCAGACGCAGCTTGATGCCGACGATCAGCTGTTGTCCACGTACAAAAATGACTCGGCGCTGATGCGCTTCAACCATTCGCAGAGTCTTTCTCCCTGGCCGGTTAGCGAAGCAATGGCCGATATCATTACCTCGGCGCTGCGCATTGGCGCGAAAACCGACGGCGCGATGGATATCACCGTGGGGCCGCTGGTGAATCTGTGGGGGTTCGGCCCGGAGCAACAGCCGCTACATGTTCCCACACAGCCGCAGATTGACAGCGCAAAAGCAAAGACCGGGCTGCAACATCTGCGGGTCATCAATCAGGCGCGACAGCAATATCTGCAAAAAGATCTGCCGGATTTGTTCGTCGATCTCTCAACCGTGGGGGAAGGGTATGCGGCCGATCATCTGGCGCGCTTGATGGAACAGGAAGGCATTGCCCGCTATCTGGTCTCCGTCGGCGGCGCCCTGAACAGTCGCGGCATGAATGCGCAGGGGCAACCCTGGCGTGTGGCGATCCAAAAACCGACCGATCAAGAAAACGCGGTGCAGGCAATTGTCGATATTAACGGGCATGGCATCAGTACCTCCGGCAGCTACCGTAACTATTACGAACTGGACGGGAAGCGCCTGTCTCACGTTATTGATCCGCAGACCGGGCGTCCCATAGAACACAATCTGGTCTCCGTGACGGTTATCGCCCCGACGGCGCTGGAAGCGGACGGCTGGGATACCGGGTTGATGGTGCTCGGCACGGAAAAGGCCAAAGAGGTGGTGCGCCGGGAAGGGCTGGCGGTGTACATGATCATGAAAGAGGGCGAGGGTTTTAAAACCTGGATGTCGCCGCAGTTCAAAAACTTCCTCGTGAGTGATAAAAATTAAAAAGCAAGATTTCGGGTTTTCGTGCGCTGACTTACGGACACACTGAGATTAAGCACTATGCTTAATGAAGGAGTCCATGATGAAAAATCTCTCACGCATAAACGACGATGCCCGCTGGCAGTCGGTGCTGGATCGCGATCCTGATGCCGATGGGCAGTTTGTTTTTGCGGTACAGACCACCGGCATCTTTTGCCGACCGTCCTGTCGGGCAAAACACGCGTTGCGGCAAAACGTTCGTTTCTTTGCCAGTGCGGAGCAGGCGCTGGCCGCAGGATTCCGCCCCTGCAAACGCTGCCAGCCAGACAAAGACAACGCCCGACAGCATCAGCTGGATAAAATCACGCACGCCTGCCGTTTACTGGAACAGGATGCCCCCATCACGCTGGATGCTCTGGCGCAGCAGGTGGCAATGAGCCCATTTCATCTGCACCGGTTGTTCAAAGCCACGACGGGAATGACGCCAAAAGCCTGGCAGCAATCCTGGCGCGCCCGCCGTCTGCGCGATGCGCTGGCGAAAGGAGAGACGGTAACGCAGGCGATCCTGAACGCCGGTTTTCCCGACAGCGGCAGTTACTATCGCAAAGCGGATGAAACGCTCGGCATGACGGCGAAGCAGTTTCGTAAGGGCGGCGATAATCTCCCCGTTCGCTATGCCCTCGCAGATTGTGCGCTGGGACGCTGCCTGGTTGCGGAGAGCGAGCGGGGAATCTGCGCGATTTTACTGGGCGATGATGATGCCGGGCTTATTGCCAGCCTGCATGAACTGTTTCCCGCCGCGCAGGATGAACCCGCTGATCGCCCTTTCCAGCAGCGCGTGCGCCAGGTTATCGCCAGTATTAATGCACGCGATATACCGCTGTCACTGCCGTTAGATATTCAGGGCACCGCGTTCCAGCAGCAGGTCTGGCAGGCGCTGCGCGCGATTCCCTGTGGGGAAACCGTCAGCTATCAGCAGATCGCCAGCGCAATCGGCAAGCCGAAGGCGGTTCGTGCCGTTGCCAGCGCCTGCGGGGCAAATAAACTGGCGATTGTGATCCCGTGCCATCGAGTGGTGCGCGGCGACGGCGCGCTATCGGGTTATCGTTGGGGCGTGGCGCGCAAGGCGCAGCTTCTGCAACGAGAGGCGCGACATGAGGATAAATGATGCTGGACTTATTTGCGGATGCTGAACCCTGGCAAGAGCCGCTGGCGTCCGGCGCGGTTATCTTGCGCCGTTTCGCCTTTCGCGAGGCGTCATCGCTGATTGAGGCTATCACGGCGGTCGCCGCGCAGTCGCCATTTCGCCCAGATGGTAACGCCCGGCGGCTATACCATGTCGGTGGCGATGACAAATTGCGGTCAGCTCGGCTGGACGACGGATCAGCACGGATATCTCTATTCTCCCGTCGATCCGTTAACCGGGCGGCGCTGGCCGCCGCTGCCTGAGGTCTTTACCAGCCTGTGCCATCGCGCGGCGATCGCGGCGGGCTATGCTGATTTTCAGCCGGATGCCTGTCTTATCAATCGCTATGCGCCCGGCTCAAAGTTGTCGTTGCATCAGGATAAAGACGAACCGGATCTGCGCGCGCCGATTGTGTCGGTTTCTTTGGGCCTTCCGGCCATTTTTCAGTTTGGCGGCCTGCGTCGTAACGATCCGTTAAAACGCCTTTTGCTGGAGCACGGCGATGTGGTGGTCTGGGGCGGTGAATCGAGACTGTTTTACCACGGCATACAACCGCTTAAAGCGGGCTTTCATCCGCTGACGGCGGACTGTCGTTACAACCTGACGTTTCGCCAGGCGGGTAAAAAAGAATAAAAATAAGAATTATTATTGCTGTCGGCGTTTAGATGTTTAAACTGCGGGCTGTTATTCCTTGCCCGGGTTGTATGAATGGAACTACTTCTTCTTGTCTGGCGGCAGTATCGCTGGCCATTTATCAGCGTGATGGCGCTCAGCCTCGCCAGCGCTGCGCTGGGGATTGGTCTGATTGCCTTTATCAATCAGCGCCTCATCGAAACGGTAGATACCACGCTGATGGTGCTGCCGGAATTTCTCGCGCTGCTGCTTTTACTGATGGCGGTGACGCTGGGCTCCCAACTGGCCTTAACCGCGTTAGGGCACCATTTTGTCTATCGCCTGCGCAGCGAATTCATCAAACGTATTCTGGACACGCAGGTTGAGCGCATCGAACAACTGGGCAGCGCCTCGCTGCTGGCAGGGTTAACCAGTGATATCCGCAACATCACGATCGCGTTCGTGCGCCTGCCGGAGCTGGTTCAGGGGATCATCCTGACGGTGGGTTCCGCCGCGTATCTGGCGATGTTATCCACCAAAATGCTGCTGGTGACGGCAATCTGGATGGCAATCACCATCTGGGGCGGGTTTGTGCTGGTGGCGCGCGTGTATAAGCACATGGCGACGCTGCGCGAAACGGAAGATAAGCTGTATCAGGATTTTCAGACGGTGCTGGAAGGGCGCAAAGAGCTGACCCTGAACCGTGAGCGCGCGGAACATATCTTTAACCATTCGTATATCCCGGATGCGAAAGAGTATCGCCACCATATTATTCGCGCCGATACGTTCCACCTGAGCGCCGTTAACTGGTCAAACATTATGATGCTGGGCGCGATTGGTCTGGTGTTCTGGATGGCGAACAGCCTGGGCTGGGCGGATACCAACGTGGCGGCGACCTATTCGCTGACGCTGCTGTTCCTGCGCACGCCGCTGCTCTCTGCGGTTGGCGCGTTGCCGACGCTGCTCACCGCGCAGGTGGCTTTCAACAAGCTGAATAAATTTTCGCTGGCGCCGTTTAAAGCGGAATTTCCTCGTCCTGACGCCTTTCCTGACTGGAAAACGCTGGAGTTACGCAATGTCGTTTTCCATTATCAGGATAATGCGTTTTCAGTCGGGCCGATCAACCTGACCATCCAGCGCGGGGAACTGCTGTTTCTGATTGGCGGCAATGGTAGCGGGAAATCGACGCTGGCGATGCTGCTGACGGGGCTGTACCAGCCTCAGTCAGGCGAAATTTTACTGGATGGCAAAACGCTTTCCGCAGAGCGTCCTGAGGACTACCGGAAACTCTTTTCTGCCGTGTTTACCGATGTCTGGCTGTTTGATCAACTGCTGGGGCCGGAAGGCAAACCGGCCAAAGCGGAACTGGTGGAAAAGTGGCTTGAGCAACTGAAAATGGCGCACAAGCTGGAGCTACGCGATGGCCGGATTCTGAACCTGAAGCTGTCGAAAGGGCAGAAAAAGCGCGTGGCGTTGCTGCTGGCGCTGGCGGAGGAGCGTGACATCATTCTGCTGGATGAATGGGCCGCCGATCAGGATCCGCATTTCCGCCGTGAATTTTATCAGGTGCTGTTGCCGCTGATGCAGGAGATGGGCAAAACCATCTTTGCGATCAGTCATGACGATCATTACTTTATTCACGCCGATCGCCTGCTGGAAATGCGTAACGGGCAGTTGAGTGAGCTGGTCGGCGATGAACGCGACGCCGCCTCCCGTGATGCGGTTGCGCGTACCGCCTGATCCTGTAGGCCGGATAAGGATTAGCTGCATCCGGCCTGGTTGCCCGATGGCGCGACGCTTATCGGGCCAGCCATTCCCTGCATGATGCTGATTTTTTGTCCATTCGCGGCGCCGTTTATTGTTATTTATATAACCTCACGCCATGCTTAATGGCATCTCATTTCATGGATTTATGATTAATGTCCGCAATGACCAAAAACAGCGCCAGACTGCGCGATGAAGAGCGTGCGCGTCTTATCTGGCTGCTCACCACCGATAAAGCGATTATTTCCGCCCTGTCAGGCAAGCTCACCCTGGCTGAGCAATATGATGTCGGTACGCTGGCCGACGATATTGCTGAGGTAGGGGCGCTGGTGGCTCACCTGCCGCCGCCGGACCTGGCGGATACCCTTGAAGCGCTGCCTTCCGAAGAACGTCATGCCTTATGGCGGCTGGTCGAGAATGAAAAACGCGGCAAAGTGCTGCTGGAAGCGTCCGAAAACGTCTGGGATGACCTGATTGATGAAATGACCGACCGCGCGCTGTTGGACGCGCTGCAATACCTCGACATTGACGAACAGATTTATCTCGTTCAGCACCTGCCGCGTAACCTCACCGGGCGACTGCTGGCGACGCTGCCGCCGGAGGAGCGCGCCCGCGTCCGTCAGGTTATGCACTACGAGAAGAATCGCGTCGGGGCGATCATGGAGTTCGAGGTCATCACCGTGCGCCCGGACGTGACGCTGGAGGTGGTGCAGCGCTATTTACGCCGTCTGGGAAAAATGCCGGAAAACACCGACAAACTCTTTGTAACGAACCGGAATAAAATACTGGTCGGCGAGCTGTCTCTGACGCGTATTCTGCTCAGTGACGCGCAGCGTAAAGTCAGCGACGTGATGGATGACGATCCGCTGACCTTTGCCCCGGAAGATATCTCTGAGAATGCGGCGCGCACCTTTGAACGTGATAACCTGGTCAGCGCCGCCGTGATCGATCCTTCCGGCAAACTGATGGGACGCCTGACCATCGACGAGATCGTTGATGTGGTCTACGAAGAAACCGACACCGATCTGCGTCGCATGGGGGGCCTGAGCGCCGAAGAAGATGTCTTTGCGCCCGTCGTCAAAGCGGTAAAAACCCGTTGGGCATGGCTGGCGATAAACCTGTGCACGGCGTTTATCGCCTCCCGGGTGATCGACGGCTTTGAACACACGATCTCGCAACTGGTGGCGCTGGCTTCTCTCATGCCGATTGTCGCCGGGATTGGCGGCAATACCGGGAATCAAACCATTACCATGATTGTTCGCGCGCTGGCGCTGCAAAATATTCAGCCCGGCAACCTGACCTTTCTCATTTTGCGTGAAATGGGCGTGGCGCTGGTCAACGGCCTTGTCTGGGGTGGCATCATGGGCGGCGTGACCTGGTGGCTCTACGACGATATCGCCCTTGGCGGCGTTATGACGTTGGCGATGGTGCTGAATTTACTGGTGGCGGCGCTGATGGGCGTGATCATCCCGATGACGATGGTAAAGCTCGGGCGCGACCCGGCGGTCGGCTCAAGCGTGATGATTACCGCCATTACCGATACCGGCGGTTTCTTTATTTTTCTGGGGCTGGCGACGGTATTTCTGCTTTAACCGCCTGATTACGCCTGATTACGCCTGATTACGCCTGATCATCCGTAGCAGCGAAAGCATGGCGATTAGCGATGCGGGAATGCTGTTGCCCCGTTAATTGTCAATAACCTTATAAATATTCAACGTATTACTAACGTTTTTAAAATCTTAATATAATTTATAAACAATATTTAAATCTTTTACCTGAAGTGTTAACGTTGATGCCGCTCGATTTTCACCTGCAAAAAGCAAAAAAAACGATACTAAAAGTAAGGCATTAACATTATGAAAAAAGTGACTGCCATGCTCTTCACCATGGCTGTGGGGCTGAATGCTGTCTCGATGGCGGCAAAAGCGAAAGCGACCGAAGAGCAGGAAACGGATGTACTGTTGATTGGCGGCGGCATCATGAGCGCCACGTTGGGAACCTATTTGCAGGAGCTGGAACCGGAGTGGTCAATGACCATGGTTGAGCGACTGGATGGGGTTGCACAGGAGAGTTCTAACGGCTGGAACAACGCCGGAACAGGCCACTCCGCGCTGATGGAACTGAACTACACGCCGAAAAAAGCCGACGGTTCCGTCAGCATCGAAAAGGCAGTCGACATTAACGAAGCCTTCCAGGTTTCCCGCCAGTTCTGGGCGCATCAGGTACAGAGCGGCGTTCTGCACGAACCACACTCGTTTATCAATACCGTTCCGCACATGAGCTTTGTCTGGGGCGATGATAACGTCAATTTCCTGCGCGCCCGCTATACCGCGTTGCAGCAGAGCACGCTGTTCCGCGGTATGCGTTACTCCGAAGATCATGCGCAAATTAAAGAGTGGGCGCCGCTGGTCATGGAAGGTCGCGACCCGAAACAGAAGGTTGCCGCGACCCGCACTGAAATCGGTACTGACGTGAACTACGGGGAAATCACGCGTCAGCTGGTGGCATCGTTGCAGAAAAAACCGAACTTTGCGCTGCAACTGAATACCGAAGTCCGTGGATTTAAACGTAACGCGGATAACTCCTGGACCGTGACCGTCGCCGATCTGAAAAACGGTGAAGCAGAACATGCGATTAAGGCGAAATTTGTCTTTATCGGCGCGGGCGGCGCGGCGCTGAAGCTGTTGCAGGAGACGGGCATTCCTGAAGCGAAAGATTACGCGGGATTCCCGGTTGGCGGCCAGTTCCTGGTTTCAGAGAACCCAGATGTGGTTAACAACCACCTGGCGAAGGTATACGGCCAGGCGTCGGTCGGCGCGCCGCCGATGTCCGTACCGCACATCGATACCCGTATTCTGGATGGCAAACGCGTCGTGCTGTTTGGGCCGTTCGCGACGTTCTCCACGAAGTTCCTGAAAAACGGTTCGCTGTGGGATCTGCTGAGTTCGACCACGACCTCTAACTTTATGCCGATGGTTAACGTAGGGATGGATAACTTCGATCTGGTGAAATACCTGATTAGCCAGGTGATGCTGAGCGATGATGAACGCTTTGAAGCGCTGAAAGAGTACTATCCGCAGGCGAAGAAAGAAGACTGGCGTTTGTGGCAGGCGGGCCAGCGCGTGCAGATCATCAAGCGTGATGAAGACAAGGGCGGCGTACTGCGTCTGGGCACTGAAGTGGTCAGCGACAAAGACGGTACGATTGCCGCGCTGCTGGGCGCGTCTCCGGGGGCATCCACTGCTGCGCCGATCATGCTGCATCTGATGGAAAAAGTGTTTAAAGAGAAAGTGGCCAGCCCGGAATGGCAGGCGAAGCTGAAAACGATTGTTCCGTCTTACGGGACTAAGCTGAACGGCAATATTGAGGCCACGGAACAAGAGCTGCAATACACCAGCGACGTTCTGGGGCTGAAATATGACAAGCCGCAGGTGGTGGACGAAGCGCCAAAACCGCAGCTTAAGCCGCAGGTTCAACCGCAGCCGGCGCATAAAGCTGTCGCGGATATCGCGCTGTAAAAACGTATTGCGGCATGCCGGATGGCGCTGCACTTATCCGGCCTACAACGAGCAATATGTAGGCCAGATAGGCGGTACGCCGCCATCCGGCAAAACGTTCTTTAACGCGTCACTGCGTCCTGTACTTTATCTTCCGCTTTCCAGATACGGTATTTCACCTCCACGTTAGCCGGGGTGTACACCACGATCGGCAGCTTGCTGTTATAACGCACCATTCCGGCATCGCCCAGATAGGCCGTCACAAACTTCTGCTCTTTCTTGCCATCCGGGCAGGCCATCATGGTAGAAACCGGGGAGGTTACTTTATCAAAAACGTAGTAGTCGTAACCCCAGCCTTCCAGCGTTTTGCTCGCCAGTTCGCCGCCAGGACGGTGATGGTTGCAATCCACTTCCAGCGTCTGGCCGATCAGCAGTTCCACTTTCAGGGTAGACTCATCTTCCTGGGGAGTAAGCTGGATAACCTGGCGCTTCATCCCTTTTTCCGCTTTCGGATACGGCGCGATTTTTTCCAGAGGTTGCGTATTGGCATCGCTGGTCGCCGCCCATGCGGAGGTACTGGCGAAAGCCGCTAACAGTACAGCAGGTACAATTGTCTTCATTTTCGAGTTCACCGCGTTTCCTTTCTTCTGTCTTCTGAACGATTCCCGGCAGGTTAACACATTCATATTGGCTATTAATCTAAATTTACTTATATTTTAAGATGGTTAATTGAATGTTTACTTGTTTGATAGCGATATATTCCATTTCTTACGCATTAAATAGGATTATTCTCCAATTAAGCCTTTCGTTATATACTTATTGATATAACCCTTTGAAATGTGAACAAAAGCACATTCAGATACGCTAACCCCACACTCTTTTGATCCGGCGACAGCATTTACCCCAATCGGGGTATGCACCTCTAACACATCCTGAAATATCTTACCGATCATAATAATGACTTAGTGGTAGTGCGGTTTATTTAGTCGTTCACCTTCCGGTGTGAGCGTCGTGATGGAAGGGCGATGTCATGGTTGATCTATCCCGTCGAGGAATACTGACAGGCAGTTGGCGCAAAGCCAACAGCGGGCTCCGTCCGCCCTGGTCTGGGGACGAATCACACTTCCTGACGCACTGCATCCGTTGCGACGCCTGCATTCAGGCATGTGAAACCGACATTTTACAGCGGGGGCAGGGCGGCTATCCGGGCGTTAATTTTAAGCAGGGTGAATGCAGCTTTTGTTATGCCTGCGCGCAAGCCTGTCCTGAATCACTCTTCCTTCCGCGCCACACCAGGGCCTGGGATCTGAACTTTACGATTGGGCAGAATTGTCTGGCGTATCAGTCCGTTGAGTGTCATCGCTGCCAGGATAGCTGCGAACCACTGGCGATAACGTTTCGCCCCACGCTGTCAGGCATTTATCAGCCGCAACTCGACAATCAGGCATGCAGCGGATGCGGGGCGTGTGTCGCCATTTGCCCGACATCAGCGATCAATGCGGAGTACAACCATGCAGCACAGTAACTGGCAGGTCTGTAGCCTGGTCGTCCAGGCCAAAAGTCAGCACATCACCGACATCAGCACGCAATTGCACCAGTTTCCGGGCTGTGAAGTCGCGCTGAGCGATGTCGATAGCGGTCAGTTGATCGTGGTGGTGGAAGCAGAACACAGCGGAACGCTGATGCAAACAATTGAGTCGGTACGCAACGTTGCGGGCGTGCTGGCGGTGTCGCTGGTTTATCACCAGCAGGATGAGCAAGGTGAGGAAACACCATGAAACTCAGTCGTCGTAGCTTTATGAAAGCTAACGCCGTTGCGGCCGCTGCGGCGGCTGCCGGGCTAAGCGTGCCGGGCGTCGCCCGCGCAGTGGTTGGTCAGCAGGAAGCCATCAAATGGGACAAAGCCCCGTGCCGTTTTTGCGGAACGGGTTGCGGCGTGCTGGTCGGTACTCAGCAGGGCCGTATTGTGGCCTGTCAGGGCGATCCTGATGCGCCGGTCAACCGTGGCCTTAACTGCATTAAGGGCTACTTCCTGCCCAAGATCATGTATGGCAAAGACCGTTTAACGCAGCCGATGCTGCGCATGAAAGACGGCCAGTACAACAAAGAAGGCGAATTTACCCCAATCAGTTGGGATCAGGCCTTCGATGTGATGGAAGAGAAATTTAAGGCCTCCCTGAAAGAAAAAGGGCCGGAAGCGATTGGTATGTTTGGTTCCGGGCAGTGGACGGTCTGGGAAGGTTATGCCGCCGCGAAGCTGTTCAAAGCCGGTTTCCGTTCCAACAATATCGACCCGAACGCGCGCCACTGCATGGCGTCGGCGGTGGTGGGCTTCATGCGTACTTTTGGTATGGATGAGCCGATGGGGTGCTACGACGATATCGAACAAGCCGACGCCTTTGTGCTATGGGGCTCTAACATGGCGGAGATGCACCCGATCCTGTGGTCGCGCATCACCAACCGCCGTCTGTCCGATCCGAACGTTAATGTCGCGGTTCTCTCAACCTTCCAGCATCGTAGCTTTGAGCTGGCGGATAACGGCATCGTCTTTACGCCGCAAAGCGATCTGGTGATCCTCAACTATATCGCCAATTACATCATTCAAAACAATGCGATAAATCAGGATTTCTTCAGCAAATACGTCAACCTGCGTAAAGGGACGACCGACATCGGTTATGGCCTGCGTCCAACGCACCCGCTGGAAAAAGCGGCGAAGAATCCGGGCTCCGACGCCTCTGAGCCGATGAGCTTCGACGAGTACAAAGCGTTTGTCGCGGAGTACACGCTGGAGAAAACCGCAGAAATGACCGGCGTGCCGAAAGATCAGCTGGAGCAGCTGGCGCAGCTGTATGCCGATCCGAAGAAAAAAGTGATCTCCTACTGGACGATGGGCTTTAACCAGCATACGCGTGGCGTATGGGCCAACAACCTGGTGTATAACCTGCACCTGTTGACCGGCAAGATCTCCCAGCCAGGCTGTGGTCCGTTCTCCCTGACCGGTCAGCCTTCCGCCTGTGGTACGGCGCGTGAAGTTGGGACATTCTCCCACCGCCTGCCTGCGGACATGGTGGTCACTAATGAAAAACACCGTGATATCTGCGAAAAACACTGGCAGATCCCAACGGGCACCATCCCGGCGAAAATCGGTCTGCACGCCGTAGCGCAGGATCGTGCGCTGAAAGACGGCAAGCTGAACGTCTACTGGGTGATGTGCAACAACAACATGCAGGCCGGGCCGAACATCAACGAAGAGCGTATGCCGGGCTGGCGCGATCCGCGTAACTTCGTCATCGTCTCCGATCCGTACCCGACCGTCAGCGCGCTGGCCGCTGACCTGATTCTGCCAACGGCGATGTGGGTGGAGAAAGAAGGGGCCTACGGTAACGCTGAGCGTCGTACCCAGTTCTGGCGTCAACAAATTAAAGCGCCGGGTGAAGCGAAATCAGACCTGTGGCAGCTGGTGCAGTTCGCTCGTCGTTTCAAAACGGAAGAGGTCTGGCCGGAAGATCTGCTGGCGCGAAAACCAGAACTGCGCGGCAAAACCCTCTACGACGTTCTGTTTGCCACGCCTGCGGTCAGCAAATTCCCGCTGACCGATCTGGCGGAAGACCAGCTGAACGATGAATCCCGTGAGCTGGGTTTCTACCTGCAAAAAGGGCTGTTTGAAGAGTACGCCTGGTTTGGTCGCGGACACGGCCACGATCTCGCGCCGTTCGATGATTATCACAAAGCGCGCGGTCTGCGCTGGCCGGTGGTTGACGGTAAAGAGACCCAGTGGCGTTACAGCGAAGGCCATGACCCGTATGTCAAAGCGGGAGAAGGCTACAAGTTTTACGGTAAGCCGGACGGCAAAGCGGTGATTTTCGCCCTGCCGTTTGAACCCGCCGCGGAAGCGCCGGATAAAGAGTATGACCTGTGGCTCTCTACCGGTCGCGTACTGGAGCACTGGCACACCGGCAGCATGACGCGCCGCGTGCCTGAGCTGCATCGCGCCTTCCCGGAAGCGGTGCTCTTTATTCATCCGCTGGACGCGAAAACGCGCGACCTGCGCCGTGGCGATAAGGTCAAAGTCATCTCCCGCCGTGGGGAAGTGATTTCGGTTGTTGAAACGCGCGGGCGTAACCGTCCGCCGCAGGGACTGGTGTACATGCCGTTCTTCGATGCCGCACAGCTGGTGAACAACCTGACGCTGGATGCGACGGACCCGCTCTCTAAAGAGACGGATTTCAAGAAGTGCGCCGTCAAACTGGCGAAGGTGTAACACACCATGTCCCGGTCAGCGAAACCCCAAAATGGCCGCCGCCGCTTTTTGCGCGATATGGTTCGCACGGCAGGCGGGCTGGCTGCCGTTGGCGTAGCGCTGGGGTTACAGCAGCAAACCGCTCGCGCAACGGGCGTGCGGTTGCGCCCGCCGGGGGCATTGAGTGAAGACGCGTTCGCCAGCGCCTGCGTGCGCTGCGGGCAGTGCGTTCAGGCATGTCCGTATGACACCCTGAAGCTGGCGACGCTGGCTTCGGGTTTGTCTGCCGGTACGCCTTACTTTGTCGCCCGCGATATTCCCTGCGAAATGTGTGAAGACATTCCATGCGCCAAAGTTTGCCCCAGTGGGGCGTTGGATCGAGAGATCGAATCCATTGACGATGCGCGCATGGGGCTGGCGGTACTGCTGGACCAGGAGAACTGCCTTAACTTCCAGGGACTGCGCTGCGATGTTTGTTATCGCGAGTGCCCAAAAATCGATGAGGCGATCACGCTGGAGCTGGATCGCAATATGCGTACCGGCAAACATGCGCGCTTTCTTCCCACCGTTCACAGCGACGCCTGCACCGGCTGCGGTAAATGCGAAAAAGTCTGTGTGCTGGAACAACCGGCGATAAAAGTGTTGCCGCTGTCGCTGGCGAAAGGGGAGTTGGGGCACCACTACCGCTTCGGCTGGCTGGAGGGGAAAGATGGCAAATCGTAAACGCGATGCCGGGCGCGAAGCGCGAGCGAAAAAAGGCTGGTGGCGCAGCCATCGCTGGCTGGTTTTGCGGCGGATAAGTCAGTTTCTGGTGCTGGGAATGTTTCTCAGTGGCCCGTGGGCGGGCGTCTGGATTCTGCACGGTAACTACAGCAGTAGCTTGTTGTTGGATACCATTCCTTTAACCGACCCGCTGATAACGTTGCAAAGCCTTGCCAGCGGGCATTTACCTGCCGCCGTTGCGCTGACTGGCGCCGCCATTATTACGGTGCTGTATGCCCTGGCAGGAAAGCGATTATTTTGCAGTTGGGTCTGTCCGCTGAACCCAATTACCGATTTTGCGAACTGGCTACGCAGAAGGTTTGACCTGAATCAGTCCGCAACGATTCCGCGTCATATACGGTACGTCCTTCTGGTTGTCGTGCTGGTGGGATCGGCGCTAACCGGAACGCTACTGTGGGAATGGATAAACCCGGTTTCCCTGCTGGGGCGTAGCCTGGTGATGGGATTCGGTAGCGGTGCACTGCTGATTATCGCTCTGTTTTTATTTGATTTACTGGTCGTTGAACACGGCTGGTGCGGACATATCTGCCCTTTGGGCGCGTTGTATGGCGTGCTGGGAAGTAAAGGCGCGCTAACGGTGGCGGCGAAAGATCGCGAGAAATGTAACCGCTGTATGGATTGTTTTCATGTTTGCCCGGAACCGCACGTCCTGCGTGCGCCGGTGCTGGATGAGCAAAGCCCGGTGCAGGTCACCAGCCGCGATTGCATGACGTGCGGTCGCTGCGTGGATGTCTGTTCTGAGGACGTATTTACAATAACAACACGATGGAGTTCGGGAGCGAAATCATGAAAAGCCATGACCTGAAGAAAGCGCTGTGTCAATGGACGGCCCTGCTTGCCCTGGCGGTGAGTGGTGCGGTTTGGGCAGCAAACGGAGTGGATCTGAGCCAGTCGCCGGAAGTTTCGGGGACGCAGGAAGGGGCGATTCGCATGCCGAAAGAGCAGGAACGTATGCCGCTGAACTATGTTAATCAGCCGCCGATGATCCCGCATAGCGTTGAAGGTTATCAGGTAACGACCAATACCAACCGCTGCCTGCAATGTCATGGTGTGGAAAGCTACCGTACGACCGGCGCGCCGCGTATTAGCCCAACGCACTTTATGGACAGCGACGGCAAAGTTTTAGGCGAAGTCGCGCCGCGTCGTTACTTCTGTTTGCAGTGCCATGTGCCGCAGGCGGATGCCGCGCCGATCGTGGGTAATACCTTTACCCCGTCGAAAGGTTACGGGAAATAAGAGGTCATTATGGAAAATTCTAACCGTAAACCTGGCGTGATTAAGCGGGTCTGGCAATGGTGGCGTCGCCCCAGCCGCCTGGCGATTGGCACGTTGCTGTTAATCGGTTTTGTCGGCGGCATTATTTTCTGGGGCGGTTTCAACACCGGGATGGAAAAGGCCAACACCGAAGAGTTCTGTATCAGCTGCCACGAAATGCGCAACACCGTCTATCAGGAATACATGGAAACCGTGCACTACAACAACCGCAGCGGTGTTCGCGCCACCTGTCCTGACTGTCACGTTCCGCACGAGTGGGGCCCGAAAATGATCCGTAAGATCAAGGCCAGTAAAGAGCTGTACGGGAAGGTGTTCGGCATTATCGATACTCCGCAGAAGTTTGAAGATCACCGCCTGACAATGGCGCAGAGCGAGTGGCGACGGATGAAAGACACCAATTCGCGGGAGTGCCGTAACTGCCACAACTTCGAATTTATGGATCTTACCGCTCAGAAAGGCGTTGCCGCCAAAATGCACGACCAGGCAGTGAAAGAGGGGCAAACCTGTATCGACTGCCACAAAGGGATTGCGCATAAACTCCCGGATATGCGCGAAGTGAAACCGGGCTTTTAATAATGAGTGGGTATGCTTGAAGCCAGAGAACTGCTCTGCGAGCGGGATGACAGAATACTGTTCAGTGGGCTGTCGTTTCGCGTGAACGCAGGGGAATGGGTACAAATTACCGGGGGCAACGGCGCGGGGAAAACCACCCTTTTGCGGTTGCTCACCGGGCTGGCGCGCCCCGACGCAGGGGAAGTGTGCTGGCAAGAGCAGGCGTTGCACCGCGTGCGCGACAGCTACCATCAAAATCTGTTGTGGATTGGACATCAGCCGGGGATTAAAACCCGGCTTTCGGCGTTGGAGAACCTGCGCTTTTTCCACCATGACGGCGATACGGCGCAGTGTCTGGCCGCGCTGGCGCAGGCGGGGCTGGCCGGATACGAAGACATCCCCGTCAACCAGCTTTCCGCTGGACAGCAACGGCGCGTGGCGCTGGCGCGTCTGTGGCTGACCCGCGCGACGCTCTGGATCCTCGACGAGCCGTTTACCGCCATTGATGTCAATGGCGTTGAGCGTCTGACGCAGCGCATGGCTGAACATACACAGCAGGGCGGGATCGTCATCCTCACCACGCACCAGCCGCTGAATGTCGCGACTGACAAAATACGGCGTATCGCGCTGACCGGCGAGAGGGTAGCGCAATGATGTGGCAAATCTTTCGTCTTGAGCTGCGCGTGGCGTTTCGTCATAGCGCGGAAATCGCTAACCCGCTGTGGTTCTTTCTGATTGTTATCACGCTTTTCCCACTGAGCATTGGCCCGGAGCCGCAGCTGCTGGCGCGCATTGTTCCCGGCATTATCTGGGTGGCGGCGTTGCTCTCCTCACTGCTGGCGCTGGAGCGTCTGTTTCGCGATGACTTACAGGACGGCAGCCTGGAACAACTGATGCTCCTGCCGCTGCCGTTACCGGCGGTGGTGCTGGCGAAAGTGATGGCGCACTGGGTTGTGACCGGCCTGCCGCTGCTGATCCTCTCCCCGCTGGTGGCGTTATTGCTGGGAATGGATATGTACGGCTGGCAAATCATGGCGCTGACTCTGCTGCTTGGCACGCCGACCCTGAGTTTTCTTGGCGCGCCGGGCGTGGGGTTAACGGTGGGCCTGAAGCGCGGCGGCGTATTGCTGAGCGTGCTGGTGCTGCCGCTGACCATTCCGTTACTGATTTTCGCCACTGCGGCGATGGATGCGGCCTCCATGCATTTGCCCGTTGAGGGATATATGGCGATTTTGGGCGCGTTGCTGGCGGGCAGCGCAACGTTAAGTCCTTTTGCTACGGCGGCAGCGTTACGTATCAGCATGCAGTAGCGCGGTCTTTGACTGGCGACAAACTGTAGGATGCCGGATGACGTTACGCTTATCAGGAAAGTCTGTAGGTCTGATAAGGCGTCTTTGCCGTCATCCGGCATAACTGAAGTTTCATTCGTTTTGATTGAATCTGGTGACTGAACTATGTGGAAAACACTTCATCAACTGGCGATTCCCCCACGGCTTTATCAGATCTGTGGCTGGTTCATCCCGTGGCTGGCGATAGCCAGCGTGGTGGTGCTGGCGGCGGGCTGGGTCTGGGGGTTTGGCTTCGCGCCTGCGGATTATCAGCAGGGGCAAAGCTACCGCATCATCTACCTGCATGTCCCGGCGGCGATCTGGTCGATGGGGATTTACGCCTCGATGGCGGTCGCCGCATTCATCGGTCTGGTCTGGCAAATGAAAATGGCTAACCTGGCGGTGGCGGCGATGGCGCCTGTTGGCGCGGTGTTTACCTTTATCGCGCTGGTTACCGGTTCCGCCTGGGGCAAACCGATGTGGGGAACCTGGTGGGTATGGGACGCGCGATTGACCTCTGAACTGGTGCTGCTGTTCCTGTACGTCGGGGTGATAGCGTTGTGGCACGCCTTTGACGATCGCCGCCTGGCGGGGCGCGCAGCGGGCATTCTGGTGCTGATTGGCGTCGTTAATTTGCCGATCATCCACTACTCGGTGGAGTGGTGGAATACGCTACATCAGGGATCAACACGTATGCAGCAGAGCATTGACCCGGCGATGCGCGCGCCGTTGCGCCTGGCGATTATCGGTTATCTGCTGCTGTTTATCACGCTGGCGCTGATGCGGATGCGTAACCTGATTTTGTTAATGGAAAAACGTCGCCCGTGGGTGAGTGAACTGATTTTAAAAAGAGGCCGCCAATGACCAGCGCATTTGCATCCTGGAGTGATTTCTTTGCTATGGGCGGTTACGCCTTTTATGTCTGGCTGGCGGTTGTGATGACCGTGATCCCGCTGGCGGCGCTGGTGGTGCATACCGCCATGCAGCACCGCGTGATTTTGCGCGGTGTAGCGCAGCAGCGAGCGCGTGAAGCGCGGATGCGTGCGGCGCAGGCGCAGCGGGAGGCCGCATGAATATCCGTCGTAAAAATCGTTTGTGGATAGCCTGCGCGGTGCTGGCCGGTTTGGCTCTGACTATCACGCTGGTACTTTATGCGCTGCGTTCCAATATCGACCTGTTCTATACACCAGGCGAAATTCTCTACGGTAAACGCGAAACGCACCAACTGCCTGAAGTGGGGCAACGCCTGCGCGTCGGCGGCATGGTCATGCCCGGAAGCGTGAAGCGCGACCCGGATTCGCTGAAAGTGAATTTCAGCATCTACGACGCCGAAGGCGTGGTGGATGTGACGTACGAAGGCATTCTGCCGGACCTGTTCCGCGAAGGGCAGGGCGTGGTAGTGCAGGGGGAACTGGGCGAGAAAAACCATGTGCAGGCGAAAGAGGTGCTCGCCAAACATGATGAAAACTATACCCCGCCGGAAGTTGAAAAAGCGATGCAGGAAAACCATCGTCGCCCGGAAAGCGTTTATAAGGATAAAGCATCATGATGCCTGAAATTGGCAACGCGCTGCTGTGTCTCGCACTCGGCGTGGCGCTGTTGCTGTCCGTTTATCCGCTGTGGGGCGTGGGGCGCGGCGATGTGCGCATGATGGCCTCGGCGAGGCCATTCTCCTGGCTGCTGTTTATCCTGGTGATGGGCGCGTTTCTGGTGCTGATCAATGCCTTCGTGGTGAATGATTTTACCGTTACCTATGTCGCCAGCAACTCCAACACGCAACTGCCGGTCTGGTATCGCGTCGCCGCGACCTGGGGAGCGCACGAAGGGTCGCTTCTGCTATGGGTATTGCTGATGAGCGGCTGGACGTTTGCTGTGGCCGTGTTCAGTCAGCGGATGCCGCTGGATATCGTCGCCCGCGTACTGGCGGTGATGGGGATGGTCAGCGTCGGTTTTCTGCTGTTTATTCTGTTCACCTCCAACCCGTTTTCCCGTACGTTGCCCAACTTTCCGATTGAAGGGCGCGACCTGAACCCGCTGTTGCAGGACCCGGGGCTGATCTTCCACCCGCCGCTGCTCTATATGGGCTATGTCGGTTTCTCGGTGGCGTTCGCGTTCGCGATCGCCGCGCTGATGAGTGGGCGTCTGGACAGCACCTTTGCCCGCTTTTCCCGTCCCTGGACGCTGGCCGCATGGGTATTCTTAACGCTGGGTATCGTGCTTGGCTCTGCCTGGGCCTATTACGAGCTGGGCTGGGGCGGCTGGTGGTTCTGGGATCCGGTGGAAAACGCCTCATTTATGCCGTGGCTGGTGGGCACCGCGTTGATGCACTCCCTGGCGGTGACTGAACAGCGCGCCAGCTTCAAAGCCTGGACGCTCCTGCTTTCAATATGCGCCTTCTCACTCTGCCTGCTCGGTACTTTCCTGGTGCGTTCTGGCGTGCTGGTGTCGGTGCATGCTTTTGCCTCCGATCCATCGCGCGGGATGTTTATTCTCGCCTTTATGGTACTGGTGATCGGCGGTTCGCTGCTGCTGTTCGCGACGCGCGGACACAAGGTTCGCTCGCGGGTGAATAACGCGCTCTGGTCGCGTGAATCACTGCTGTTAGCCAATAACGTCCTGCTTATCGCCGCCATGCTGGTGGTGTTGCTGGGAACATTGCTGCCGCTGGTGCATAAACAGCTCGGTCTGGGCAGTATTTCAATCGGCGAACCGTTCTTTAATACCATGTTCACCTGGCTGATGGCGCCGTTCGCGCTGCTGCTGGGCATCGGGCCGCTGGTTCGCTGGGGACGTGACAGACCGCGCAAGTTGCAGCGGTTGTTGGTTATCGCGCTGGTGAGCACGTTAGTGCTGTCGATGCTGCTGCCGTGGCTGTTTGAAGACAAGATTGTCGCCATGACGGTGGTCGGGCTGGCGATGGCGTGCTGGGTATTTGTGCTGGCGGTAGCGGAAGTCGCGCAGCGCGTTTCGCGCGGTACGAAAATGACGCTCAGCTACTGGGGAATGGTCGCCGGGCACGTTGGGCTGGCGGTGACGATTGTCGGCATCGCGTTTAGCCAAAACTACAGCGTGGAACGTGATGTCCGCATGAAAGCGGGCGACAGCGTCAGCATCCACGACTATCAATTCACCTTCCGTGAAGTGAAGGAGATTACCGGCCCGAACTATCGCGGCGGGGTGGCGATTATCGGCGTGACGCGGGAAGGTAAAGCAGAAGCGACGCTGCATGCGGAAAAACGTTTTTATAACAGCACCAGCTCAATGATGACGGAAGCGGCGATCGATGGCGGAATCACCCGCGATCTGTATGCCGCTCTCGGCGAAGAGCTGGACAATGGCGCATGGGCGGTGCGCCTGTATTACAAACCGTTTATCCGCTGGATCTGGGCGGGAGGGCTGTTGATGGCGCTTGGCGGGTTGTTCTGCCTGTTTGATCCGCGCTATCGCCAGCGTTCATGCCCGCAAAAAACCGCGCCGGAGGCTGTATGAAGCGCAACGTACTGTTAATACCTTTCGTCATTTTTCTGGTTATTGCGGCGGCGTTGCTGTGGCAGCTGGCGCGTAATGCGGAAGGGGACGATCCGACGAATCTGGAATCGGCGCTGATTGGCAAACCGGTGCCGACCTTCCGTCTCGAATCGCTGGAAAATCCTGGTCAGCACTATCAGGCAGACGTGCTGACTCAGGGGAAACCGGTGCTGCTCAACGTGTGGGCGACCTGGTGCCCGACCTGCCGCGCTGAACATCAGTATCTGAATCAGCTGTCTGCGCAGGGAATTCGCGTGGTTGGTCTGAATTACAAAGACGATCGCCAGAAAGCGATTACCTGGCTGAAAGAGTTAGGGAATCCTTATGCGCTAAGCCTGTTTGATGGCGACGGTATGCTTGGGCTGGATCTGGGCGTTTACGGCGCGCCGGAAACCTTCCTGATCGACGGTAAAGGGATCATTCGTTATCGTCATGCAGGCGATCTGAACGCCAGGGTATGGGAAAGTGAAATAAAACCGCTCTGGGAGCAGTACAGCAAGGAGGCCGCGCAATGAGATTCTTACTGGGCGTGCTGATGCTGGTGATCTCCGGCTCGTCGCTGGCTGCCATTGATGTTATGCAGTTCAAAGATGAAGCGCAGGAGCAGCAGTTCCGCCAGCTCACCGAGCAGCTGCGCTGCCCGAAATGCCAGAACAACAGCATCGCGGACTCTAACTCGATGATTGCCACCGACCTGCGTCAGAAGGTTTATGAACTGATGCAGGAAGGTAAAAGTAAGCAGGAGATCGTTGATTACATGGTGGCGCGCTACGGTAACTTCGTCACCTACGATCCGCCGCTGACGCCGCTTACCGTGCTGTTGTGGATCTTGCCGATCGCCGCTATTGGCGCTGGCGGCTGGATTATCTTCGCCCGTTCGCGGCGGCGCGTACGTGTAAAACAGGAAACCTTTTCTGATGAGGTGACGCCGAAGGGACGCCAGGCAGGATTATGGCTGTTTGCTCCCGGGGTTGTGATCGCGCTGATTGTCGGGGCGGTAAGTTACTACCAGACCGGTAACTATCAGCAGGTAAAAATCTGGCAACAGGCTACGGCGCAGACGCCAGCGCTGCTGGAGCGCGCGCTGGACCCTGACGCGCAGCCGCTGAATGAGGAAGAGATGACACGCCTGGCGCTTGGTTTGCGTACCCGACTGCAAAGCGATGCTGGCAATGTGGAAGGCTGGATTATGCTTGGGCGTATCGGCATGGTGCTGGGGAATGCCAGCACGGCGACGGAAGCGTATGCCAATGCGTACAGACTGGACCCCAAAAATAGCGATGCCGCATTAGGGTATGCGGAAGCGCTGACCCGTTCTTCCGATCCTGATGATAATCGTCGGGGAGGGGAGCTGTTGCGCCAGCTGGTGAGAAGCGATCATGCCAACATTCGGACGTTGAGTATGTATGCGTTTAATGCCTTCGAGCAGCAGCGTTTCGGCGAGGCGGTCGCAGCCTGGGAGATGATGCTGAAATTGCTGCCTGCCAATGATTCCCGCCGGGCAGTGATTGAACGCAGTATTAAGCAGGCATTAGCGCAGCTTTCGCCGCAGGCGGAATAAATGAGTGTGGCAAGGCCGGATGGTACTTGCCACGCGACTTGTAGGCCCGATAAGCGTAGCGCCATCGGGCATATCTTGTTACTGCATTCCGCGTGTTTGTAAAAAGAGAATGGTCGCCGCGACGCGCGAGCGCACGTTCAGCTTTCGCAGTAAATTACGAATATGCACCTTAACCGTCTGCTCAGAAATATTCAGCACGGAGGCAATCTGTTTGTTCGACAGCCCCTGAGCCAGTTCGTGCAGTACGTCCAGTTCGCGTTCAGTGAGCACGCTAAAGGGATCTTCCTCTGCGCCAAACAGTTCCCGTTCGCGCAGGTATTCGCTGACGCGATCGCTGAATACCTTGCCGCCGTTGGCGCCAGCACGAATCGCTTCCAGCAGCACTTCCGGGTCGCTGTCTTTCAGTAAATAGCCGTCCGCCCCGGCATCAATCAGCGCGTACACGTCACTGGCAGAGTCGGAAACCGTCAGGATAATGATCTGTGCGGTGACGCCATCCCGACGCAGCGCATTCAGCGTATCAAGCCCGCTCAGGCCTTTCATATTCAGGTCAAGCAGGATCAGATCAAGATCGAGACGGCTTGCCAGATCGATAGCACTCGCCCCATCGCCAGCTTCGGCAACGACATTAAATGCGGTATCCAGTTCCAGTAATTGACGAATACCTCGTCGCATAAGTGGATGATCGTCCACAATAAGCACCTGAAAAGGCGTTGCTTCAGGCATACTATTCTCCTGAGTACATACTCGTATCATTATTGTTTTTAGCGCGAAAATCGTCCAGATTCATCGCGTTGATGAGAGAATAAATTTTACCCTATTTTGGGCATGGGTAAGTAGTAAAACCTTTTGATTATGCGGTGTTAGCACAGTACTGGAAGAGAACGGCAGGCATAAAAAAACCAACCGTAAGAGGTTGGTTTTTCTAAGGGATTTTGGTCGGCACGAGAGGATTTGAACCTCCGACCCCCGACACCCCATGACGGTGCGCTACCAGGCTGCGCTACGTGCCGACTTGTGGATGCCAATACTACCGCTTTCCACCACGAATGCAAGGGGATGTCTTGCTAACTGATTTATAATTAATCAGTTAGCAATGAATCGTTTCTCGTCGGTCAGTACCTGCAACAACAGGCTCAGCTGCGGCTTCTGGTCTTTGATCTTCTCGCCGTGTAGATCGTACGTCTGATAGGTGCCGTTATTGTTCAGTACCAGCGTCATTTCCGGCGTGGTAATCGCCAGCGTACTGCCGTCCGCCGCGGTCACCCAGTAATGGCGGCGCGTGGCATTGAACAGATCCTGTCCCTGCGAGTACTCATTGGCTGGCGTACTGACGTGCAGCAGTCGCTGCATCAGCGTCGTCATCAAATCCGTATGGTCGGTCAGAGTGTTGATTCGCTGCGCTGGCGTGCCCGGCCAGTGAATGATCAACGGCACTTGCAGATGGCCGCGAGACCAGGCGAAATGGCTCTCTTCCTGCGCTAACGGTACGCCGCGACCGCCCGTAATGATCACCACGGTGTTGTTGAGTTTCCCTGCGTCACGCAGTGCGCTGAGCACCCGGTTAATCTGGGCATCCACGTTCTCTGCGGCGCGGGCATACCGTTTCGCAAGGTCTTTCTGGTTGCTGTCGTCAACGTTTGTGCCGTTGAAGGAAACCCATGAGAACCAGCGGTTATCTTCCTGGGCGTAACGTCCTAACCAGTTAATCCACTGGCTCGCCGTTTGCTCGTCGGACTGCGTTTGCACAGTTGGCATGGAGAAGTCTGACAGCAGCGCCTGGCGGTAGAGCGGGCTGGTGAAGCCGTCAGAAGAGAATAGCCCTAACTGATAGCCTTGCTGGTTCAGCGCCGAGATCAGCGCGGCAGGCGTTCTGGTTGACAGAATACCGTCCATATAGCTGGGCGATACGCCATAGAACAGACCAAATATTCCATTGTCAGACGTGTTGCCTGAACTCATGTGGCGCGTGAACGACGTATTCTGTTCGGCGAATGCGGCCAACGCGGGCATCTGTTTTTCATAGCGGGAGTAGTTCAGCGCGTCGACCGTAATTAACAGTACGTTCTGGCCGGTGCCCATGTCGCGATACTGCAAATCGCTCAGCGGATACTGAACGGAAACGGCTTCCGGGTTGCCTTGTTCCACCAGACGGCGCTGATACTCCTGCGCATCCAGCAGGCCATGTTTTTCCAGAAAACGGCGCGCCGTCATCGGGTATGACAGCGGTAAATTCGCGCGCTGCATGGTGATCGGGCGATAGAAGTTGGCGTCTGCCCAGATATACACCACATGCGAAGCGATAAATGAGACGAAAAAGAATGCGGCAAGCGGTTTGGCGAAATGGCGACGTCGCGTCAGGCTGCGCAGCTTTTGCCAGCTCCAGGTCGCAAACAGCATTTCGATTAACAGGATGACCGGCACGCTAATAAACATCAGTTGCCAGTCGCGCGCCATCTCGTTCTGATCGGGGTTAATGACCAGTTCCCAGACAATCGGATTCAGGTGCAGGTGGAAGCGGGTAAAAACTTCGCTGTCGATCAGCAACAGCGTCATGCCCGCCGTCGCCAGGATGGCTGACAAAAAACGCATCAGCCGCTGGGACATGACAATAAATGTCAGAGGAAACAGGATCAGCAGGTAGGCGGCGAACACCAGAAAGCTGAAGTGCCCGACAATGCTCAGGTACGAGTAAATACGCCCTGCAAGCGTTGTCGGCCAGTCTGCGACAAACAGGTAACGGCTACCGAGCACCATGGCCAGCAGAATGTTGAACAGTGCAAACCAGTGCCCCCAGCTAACCATCTGGGAGACTTTTTCACGGTAGCGCTGACGATGAGTTACCATAAATAGCCGTTCGTTTCCCTTAATGCGCTTTGTCGTCGTTAATTGAAGACTGTAATGCGCGGGCAAAAGAGTTCGCAATCGCCTGGCGTTGAGCCGGTGCGATGCTGGTGTTGATAAGGTTGGTGACCATATTTCCCAGCACCATCAGGGAAAGGTCGGTCGGTGCCTTATGTTTTTCCAGTACGTTGAGCAGGTCACTCAGTAATTGTTCAACGTGTTCGTCACTATAGCGGGAGTGTTGTGGCATAAATCGCAATCAGTTTGTTCATGAAAGGGCAACATATTACCGTAGCAACAGTTTTTTTTCTGCTTTTTTATCTCCTGTTGCGTCACCGCCCGTCAGGTGATTGAATACCGCCCGGTCATAAAGGAGAGTTTATCATGAGTCTGGATATCAACCAGATTGCCCTGCACCAGCTTATCAAACGTGATGAGCAAAATCTTGAGCTGGTCTTGCGCGATTCATTACTGGAGCCGACAACCACCGTTGTCGATATGGTGGCTGAACTGCACCGGGTCTATAGCGCCAAGAACAAAGCGTACGGCCTGTTCAGCGAAGAGAGTGAACTGGCGCAAACGCTGCGGTTGCAGCGTCAGGGCGAGGAGGATTTTCTTGCCTTTAGCCGTGCGGCGACCGGCCGTTTACGCGACGAACTGGCAAAATACCCGTTTGCGGACGGCGGTATTGTCCTGTTCTGCCATTACCGTTATCTGGCGGTGGAGTATCTGCTGGTGGCGGTGCTGAACAACTTAAGCAGCATGCGCGTGAATGAGAACCTGGATATCAACCCGACGCACTATCTGGATATTAACCATGCGGATATTGTGGCGCGTATCGATTTGACCGAATGGGAAACGAACCCGGAATCCACCCGTTATCTGACCTTCCTGAAAGGCCGGGTAGGGCGCAAAGTGGCCGATTTCTTTATGGATTTCCTGGGCGCCAGCGAAGGGCTGAACGCGAAAGCGCAAAACCGGGGGCTGTTGCAAGCGGTGGACGATTTCACCGCAGAAGCGCAGCTGGACAAAGCTGAACGTCAGAATGTCCGTCAGCAGGTGTACAGCTACTGCAATGAGCAATTGCAGTCTGGTGAAGAGATTGAGCTTGAATCGCTGTCGAAAGAGTTATCCGGCGTCAGCGAAGTCAGCTTCAGAGAATTTACCGCTGACAAAGGCTATGAGCTGGAAGAGAGTTTCCCGGCGGACCGCAGCACGCTGCGTCAACTGACGAAATATGCCGGGAGCGGCGGTGGGTTAACCATCAACTTCGACGCCATGCTGTTAGGTGAGCGGATTTTCTGGGACCCGGCGACCGATACGCTGACGATCAAGGGAACGCCGCCAAACCTGCGCGATCAGCTCCAGCGTCGGACGTCCGGCGGTAATTAACGGTTTTGACGTTATGTGTTGTAACGCCGGATAGCGGTCAGGCACCTTATCCGGCTTACGGTTCATCGCCTTGTCGCGCACCATAAAAAAACCCCGCCGTGGCGGGGTTTTTCTTCAACTTGTTGGCGATTACGCGCGAACGAAGTCGATGTGAGTCAGCTTCGGCTTGAACGCGTGACGCTGTACAGCCTGAGCTTTAACTTTTACTTCTTTACCGTCAACAACGATGGTCAGAACTTCGCTGTAGAACTCAGCTTTAGCTTGCATGTTCATAACCTGGTCGTGGTCCAGTTCGATAGCAATCGGGGCTTCAGCGCCACCGTAGATGATTGCCGGGAACTTGTTAGCGGCGCGCAGGCGGCGGCTCGCACCCTTACCCTGCTCTTTACGTACTTCTGCGTTGATAGTAAACATTTAAATCTCTCTTAAATAATTCCTGTTACAGGCGACCCAGCAACAGGTAAGTGATCTGCTTTGCGTATGCAAAAGCGGGCGAGATTCTATACTCAAATGGCTATCACATCAATCAAAAGTACGATTAACCGCGCAATTCATGTGCCCGCCGGAAGCGGCCTTCATAATCGAAGACTTTTTCGCGCACCTGCCAGTACTGACCTTTCATGCGGGCGACGACAAAATCAGGGTGGCGAAGCAGCGCCTGTTGCGCCAGGACATCCGCCGCAGCGATCCAGCGTAACGGAATACCCGGCGTGCGGGTATGCGGGCGAATAAACAACTGTTCAAAGGCGGTGCGTTGAGCGGGCGTCTGCAATCGGAAGCGCTCACTCACATCGGCACCGTCCTCATCGTAGTAGGTGATTTTCAGCCATTCGCCTTTCTCATCATGCCCGTGTTGTAACGCCATCCCGCTACAGCGCAATACCAGCGCATCTTTGAGTTTTAGCGCCGCTTTCAGCATATCGTCCGGGTCGACCAGAATCGTGTCGCACTCCCGGCAGCGCCGGGCGGCGATATCGTTTTCCGCGTTGCACTGCGGGCAGTTTTTAAAGCGGAAGCGAAAATCGCACTGTTCGCGATGCCCGTCATCATCTTCAAACCAGCCCTGGCAGCGGCGACCGAAATGCTCAATCAGCGTGCCGTCAGCGGTGGTTTTCCCCCAGAAGGTATTGGCGAACCCGCAGGCAGGGCAGAACACCTGCACGGGAACGTTGTCACTTTTGCCTTTTGGCGTGCCCACTTCCGGCGCATACAGATCGTGCGGGTTTCCGGCATAGTCGAGGATCAGACAGTCAGTTTTTCCAGGCGCAAGCCGCAGACCACGCCCCACGATTTGTTGGTAAAGACTGACAGACTCTGTCGGGCGCAGGATAGCGATAAGATCGACATGCGGCGCGTCAAACCCGGTCGTCAGTACGGCGACGTTCACCAGGTAACGAAAGCGCTGGGCTTTGAAATCGTTAATCATCACGTCGCGCTCTGCGCCCGGCGTGTCCCCGGTAATCAGCGCCGCATCATCGGCGGGCAGCAAACCCACAATCTCTTTGGCATGTTCGACGGTGGCGGCGAAAATCATCACCCCTTCGCGGGTTTGGGCAAATTCAACAATCTGGCTGATGATGTGCGGGGTCACGCGCTGCTGCTTTTTCAGCTCGCGATTGAGGTCAGCTTCGCTGAACAGGCCGTTACTCTGTGCCTGCAAGCGGCTAAAATCATACTGCACCACGGGCATATCCAGACGCTCCGGCGGCGTCAGATAACCATGTTTAATCATGTAGCGCAGCGGTAACTCATAAATGCAGTCGCGAAAGAGCGCTTTTTCGTCGCCGCGCACCATGCCGTGGTAATGAAAATGATAAATCCAGCCTTTGCCTAACCGGAAAGGGGTGGCCGTCAGGCCGAGCAGACGTAAGTGGGGGTTCACTTTACTCAGGTGCGCCAGGATTTGCTGATACTGACTCTCTTCATCGTCGCCGATGCGGTGACATTCATCGACAATCAACAGCGAAAACTCGCCCTGGAAGGCGTCAAGGTTACGGGCGACCGACTGCACGCTGCCAAACACCACCTTGCCGTGGCTCTCTTTACGCTTCAGACCGGCGGCGAAAATGTCGGCCTCCAGCCCCAGCGCGCAATATTTGGCATGGTTTTGCGCGACCAGTTCTTTTACATGCGCCAGCACCAGCACGCGCCCACGCGCCACTCGCGCCAGCTCGGCAATCACCAGACTTTTGCCTGCGCCGGTTGGCAGGACAATCACGGCAGGCGTGCGGTGGCGGCGAAAATGGTTGAGCGTGGCATCCACGGCTTCTTGCTGGTAAGGGCGAAGTGTAAAAATCATGGTCTCACTACGATGAACGGTACAGGGAATAGTATGCCATGAATCATTTCCCTTGAGCGATGGTTAGAGCCCGTTATACTGGATGGACAACGGCTTCATTTTTCGGGTGTTATGCCCGATTTCCGTATTATTACAGGCAAAATCAAACTCATGCGACTTGATAAGTTTATCGCTCAGCAACTCGGCGTCAGCCGTGCTATTGCCGGGCGTGAGATTCGTAGTAACCGTGTTACCGTCGATGGCGAAATCATCCGAAACGCGGCGTTTAAACTCCTGCCAGAACATAATGTCGAGTACGATGGCAACACGCTGGTTCAGCAAAATGGCCCGCGCTACTTTATGCTTAATAAGCCTCAGGGCTATGTCTGTTCAACGGACGACCCGGATCATCCCACGGTACTCTATTTCCTTGATGAACCTGTCGCGTACAAGCTGCATGCCGCCGGGCGGCTGGATATCGACACCACGGGGCTGGTGTTGATGACGGATGATGGCCAGTGGTCGCACCGGATCACCTCTCCGCGCCATCATTGCGAGAAAACCTATCTGGTCACGCTGGAATCGCCGGTAGCTGCGGATACCGCCGAACAGTTTGCCAAAGGCGTGCAACTGCATAATGAGAAAGATCTCACCAAACCGGCCGTGCTGGAGGTGATCACCCCGACGCAGGTGCGTCTGACCATTAGCGAAGGGCGCTACCACCAGGTGAAGCGGATGTTCGCCGCCGTGGGGAACCATGTTGTCGAACTGCACCGCGAACGCATCGGCGCAATTGTGCTGGATGACGACCTCGAACCTGGCGAGTATCGCCCGTTGACCGAAGAAGAAATCGCCAGCGTCGGTTTATAGACCCGGTGAGCCAGGCGCTTTACGTCCCGCTAAATTCAGGAGTTCATTTGTGACCACCCGGCAGCACTCATCTTTTGCCATTGTTTTTATCCTTGGCCTGTTAGCCATGCTGATGCCGCTGTCGATTGATATGTATCTTCCGGCGCTGCCGGTGATTTCTGCCCAGTTTGGCGTACCGGCGGGCAGCGCGCAGATGACCCTCAGTACCTATATTCTGGGGTTCGCCGTGGGGCAGCTTATTTACGGCCCGATGGCGGATAGTCTCGGGCGCAAGCCGGTGATCCTCGGCGGGACGCTGGTGTTTGCGGCGGCGGCGGTGGCATGCGCGCTGGCGCAGACTATCGACCAGTTGATCATCATGCGTTTCTTCCACGGTCTTGCCGCCGCTGCGGCGAGCGTGGTGATCAATGCTCTGATGCGCGATATCTACCCGAAAGAAGAGTTCTCCCGCATGATGTCATTCGTCATGCTGGTGACGACAATCGCGCCGCTGATGGCGCCGATTATTGGTGGGTGGGTTCTGGTGTGGTTGAGCTGGCATTACATCTTCTGGATTCTGGCGGTGGCAGCGATTCTGGCATCGGTGATGATCTTCTTGTTGATTAACGAGACACTTCCCGTTGAACGCCGTCAGCCGTTCCATATTCGTACCACGATAGGGAACTTTGCCTCGCTGTTCCGACACAAACGCGTACTGAGCTATATGCTGGCCAGCGGATTTAGCTTTGCGGGAATGTTCTCGTTTCTCAGCGCCGGCCCGTTTGTGTACATCGAGATTAACCATGTGTCGCCGCAGCATTTTGGCTATTACTTTGCGCTGAACATTGTGTTCTTGTTTGTGATGACCATTATCAACAGCCGCTTCGTGCGCCGGGTTGGGGCGTTGAATATGTTCCGTACCGGGCTATGGATTCAGTTTGTGATGGCGGCCTGGATGGTATTCAGCGCGCTGTTTGGCGTGGGCTTTTGGGCGCTGGTGGTTGGCGTCGCGGCGTTTGTCGGATGCGTTTCTATGGTCTCTTCAAACGCGATGGCCGTTATTCTGGATGAGTTTCCGCATATGGCGGGCACCGCCTCGTCGCTGGCCGGTACGTTCCGGTTTGGCATTGGCGCGATTGTCGGGGCGCTGCTGTCGCTGGCAACCTTTACCTCCGCCTGGCCGATGATTTGGTCGATTGCTTTCTGCGCAACCTGCTCCATTCTCTTCTATCTCTACGCCAGCCGCCCGAAAAAACGGTGATCTAATACACAACATGGAAGCCGGAAGGCTTCCTTTGTTGACGTACATCAACGTCAAATCCATCATTTTTTCCATTTATGTTTATTTTATGTAAAATCAATTTATGTAAAAAGTCACATCATTGTAGTTAAAAAGGTTGAGTTAGATCGCAGAAACGGGTACATATAGCCCGCAAATACGTCCGGCACTGGCAAAAAATATTTTAATAACGGGCTGTACAGGCCGCTCAGACCAGGGATGTAAGCGTTTTCGATCTGTTTAAGGACGGGTTGTCAATGATGTGTTAATATGGATGTAAATAAATTGTGAAGTGAATGTGCTTCCGGGGAAAGAAAGTGACTACATTACAACTCTCAATCATTCATCGTTTACCGCAGAACTATCGGTGGTCAACGGGTTTTGCAGGTTCAAAAGTTGAACCGATTCCGCAAAACGGGCAGAACACAGAAAACAGTCTGGTGGCGCTCAAACTCCTGAGCCCCGATGGCGACAGCGCATGGCCGGTGATGCATACACTTAGCCAGGCGCTTAGCGACATCGAAGTGCCTTGCTCCGTTCTGGAGTGCGAAGGCGAGCCGTGCCTGTTTGTTAATCGTCAGGACGAATTTGCCGCGACCTGCCGCCTGAAAAATTTCGGCGTAGCGATAGCGGAACCCTTTTCGAACAACAATCCTTTTTGAGCGTCAGCTTAGCGCGAGCAACTGACGCGTATACTCCTGTTGCGGAGCGGTAAAGACACGCTCACATTGCCCCTGTTCCACCACTTCTCCTTGTCGCAGTACAATGACCTGATGGCATAATGCGCGCACAACATGCAGATCGTGGCTGATGAAAATGTAAGCCAGGCGATGCTTTTGTTGTAAAGATTTCAACAGCGCCAGGATTTGTGCCTGAACCGTTCTGTCCAGCGATGATGTCGGTTCATCCAGAATAATCAGCGATGGTTTCAGTATTAGCGCCCTGGCAATAGCGATACGCTGGCGCTGGCCGCCGGAAAATTCCGCCGGGTAACGATGGCGCGTCTCAGCATCCAGACCCACTTCCTTCATGACGGCGATAACCTGTTCTTCGCGCTGTCCGGCGGAAAGGGCCGGTTGATGGACGCGTAAGCCTTCTTCAATAATTTGCAGTACGTTGAGGCGGGGGTTCAGCGATGAGTTCGGGTCCTGAAATACCACCTGAATACGGTGACGAAGCGGCAGCAACTGACGGCGGGTTAAATTTTGCAACGGCTGGCCGTCAAAAGTGATGCTGCCCTGCGAGCGAATCAACCGCAGTAAGGCCAGACCGGTAGTGCTTTTTCCTGACCCGGATTCACCGACCAGCCCCAGCGTTTCACCGGGTCGAAGCGCGAAACTCACCTCGTTAACCACGACGTTATGATCCACCACGCGTTTCATAACCCCTTTTCGAATCGGGAATGCGACGCGAAGCTGGCTCACTTCCAGCAGCGGCGACGACTCACCGGGCAATGGAACCGGGGAGCCGGTGGGTTCGCTGTTCAGCAACTTCTGCGTATAGGGATGCTCAGGCGCGCTAAGCAACGGCAACGCACGGTTTTGCTCCACGCATCGTCCGTTTTGCATCACCGCCACGGTGTCCGCCAGTTTTTTCACAATGCTGAGATTATGGGTGATAAACAGCATACCCATATTCAGTTCGCGTTGCAGTTCACGCAGCAGTTGCAGGATTTGCGCCTGTACGGAGACATCCAGAGCGGTCGTGGGTTCATCGGCGATTAACAGTTCAGGATGCGTGAGCAACGCCATTGCGATCATCACGCGCTGGCGTTCACCGCCTGAGAGCTGATGGGGATAATCGCTCAGCCGTTTCGCGGCCTGACGAATCCCTACGCGATCCAGGCAGCTCAGGATTTCGGCCCTGGCGGCCTCACGGCGCATTCCCCGGTGCAGGGACAGCACTTCGTAGAGCTGTTTTTCCAGCGTATGCAACGGGTTTAGTGATACCATCGGTTCCTGAAAAATCATGGCGATTTTATTGCCCCGCACGCCGCGCAGCGTCTGCTCGCTGGCGTGGAGCAATGACTCGCCATGAAAACGGATATCGCCCGCGAGATACACCGCAGGTGGAGAGGGCAGCAACCGCAGAATCGACAGCGCGGTGACGCTTTTACCGGAGCCGGATTCGCCCACCAGCGCTAGCGTTTCGCCTGCGTCAACCTGTAGAGAGATGTCGTTAACAACCGTGCGCACGTTCTCCTGATGGCGAAAACCTACCGATAAATTCTCAATAGTTAACAGAGGATGCGTCATCTTATACCGCCTTGTTGGGATCAAACGCGTCGCGTACTGCTTCGCCAATAAAAATCAGCAGCGACAATAACACCGCGACGGACAGGAACGCGGTGATCCCAAGCCACGGCGCCTGCAAATTATTTTTACCTTGCAGGAGTAATTCGCCGAGGGAAGGGGAACCGAGCGGCAGGCCAAATCCGAGAAAATCCAGCGACGTCAATGTGGTAATCGAGCTGCACAAAATAAACGGTAAAAAGGTCAGCGTGGCGACCATCGCGTTGGGCAGCATGTGACGCAGGATAATGCTGCGATCGCTGACGCCCAGCGCCTGCGCGGCGCGGATGTAGTCAAAATTGCGCGTGCGCAGGAATTCCGCGCGAACCACCCCGACCAGGCTCATCCAGCCAAACAGGACGGTAATAGCCAGCAGCCACCAGAAATTGGGTTGCACTACGCTTGAGAGCAGAATAATCAGAAACAGCGTCGGCATTCCTGACCACACTTCGATGAACCGTTGCCCCCACAGGTCGATTTTTCCGCCGTAATACCCCTGCAACGCGCCCGCCAGCACGCCCATTACGCTGGAACAGAGGGTAAGCATCAAACCAAACAGGATAGAGATTCGCGTGCCGTAGAGGATGCGCGCCAGCACGTCGCCGCCATTCGCATCGGTTCCCAGCCAGTTTTGTGTGGACGGCGGAGAGGGGAAGGGTTTATCAGTGGCAAAGTTGATGCTGGTGGCGCCAAAACGCACGGGCGCCCACAGCACCCATCCGTGGTTTTCAAGCTGCTTTTGCAGCCAGGGGTCCTGATAATCCGCCTGCGTTGCGAACGGCCCGCCGAAATCGCTTTCGCTGTAGTTTTTGACCAGCGGAAAGTACCAGCTTCCCTCATAGCGCACCAGCAGCGGTTTATCGTTGGCGACCAGTTCGGCGCACAGACTCAGGCCAAACAGCACCAGGAAAATCCACAGTGACCAGTACCCCCGGCGATTATGACGAAAACGCGCCCAGCGGGCCTGGTTTGCAGGGCTTAATCGCGGCATCAGCGTCCCTCAAAATCAATGCGTGGATCAACCAGCGTATAGCTGATATCGCTCAGGATATTCAGCAGCAAGCCGATCAGGGTGAAAATGTATAACGTGCCAAACATTACCGGGTAGTCGCGTGACACGGTCGCTTCGTAGCCCAGCAACCCCAGCCCGTTTAAGGAAAACATCACTTCAATGAGCAGCGAACCGGTGAAAAACATGCTGATAAAGGTGGCGGGAAAACCGGCGATTACCAGCAGCATGGCGTTGCGGAAAACGTGCTTCCACAGAATGTTTTTTTCGCTCACCCCTTTTGCACGCGCGGTGACAACGTACTGTTTGCGGACTTCATCCAGAAAAGAGTTTTTGGTCAACATGGTCAGCGCGGCGAACCCGCCGATCACCGTCGCCAGTACCGGTAACGTGATATGCCAGAGGTAGTCGGTAATTTTCTGATACCAGGGCAGGGAATCAAAATTGGCGGATACCAGGCCGCGCAGCGGGAAGAGGTCGTAATAGCTACCGCCAGCAAAGAAAACGATCAATAAGATGGCGAACAGGAAGGCGGGGATAGCGTAGCCAACGATGATAAAAGCGCTGCTCCAGATGTCGAAACGGCTGCCGTTATATACCGCTTTGCGGATGCCCAGCGGGATCGACACCAGATAAATGATGAGCGTACTCCACAATCCGAGCGTAATGGACACGGGCAGACTGTCTTTGATTAACGTCAGTACGGATGCGCTGCGAAACAGGCTGTCACCGAAATCAAAACGAACATAGTCCCAGAGCATTTTAAAGTAGCGCTCATGAACAGGCTTATCAAAGCCGTAGCGATGCGTGATCTCCGCGATCACCTCGGGATCTAACCCACGTCCGCCGCGATAGTGGCTGTCGCTAATATTCCCTACGCCGGTTTGGGCGTGGCTGGCACGAACGCCTTCGCTACCGGCGCCGGGCAGGGCGCCAGACTGGCCGAATTCAATGGCCGCGATCGCCTGGTCAACCGGGCCGCCCGGTGCGATCTGGACAATAAAAAAGTTGATTGTAATGATGGCCCACAGCGTCGGGATCACCAGTAACAGACGTCGAATCAGGTAGGCGCCCATTTATTCTCCCTGTCGTCTGGCGGCGGGAAGTTTTGCCGCTTTGTTGACGTCATACCACCAGGTATCCAGTCCAATGGTGTAGATCGGTCGGATGGCCGGATGAGAAAATTTATCCCACCAGGCGAGCCTGTCTTCCGCCATATACCACATTGGCAGCATGTAGTAATTCCAGGTCAATACCCGATCCAGCGCCCGCCCGAGGGGAACCAGCTTTGTTTTATCGCCCTGGGCGGCAATGATTTGGGTAATCAGTTTATCAATGACCGGGCTTTGCACGCCTGGCGCGTTATAGCTGGAGTCAATGTATTCAGACGCCCAGGATATTTGTAGATCGGAGCTGGGCCACGGCATGGCGCGCCACAGTCTCGGCATCATGTCGTAGTCGCGACGGCGCATACGGTTGGTGATTTGCGAGTTATCAACCTGGCGGATGTTCATCGTGATGCCAAGACGCTGCAAATTATGCTGGAAGGGAAGAACCCACTGGCTGTTGCCGCCTGCCGGAAGCAGCAGTTCAAAGCTCAGCGTTTTGCCGGTCGCGCTGTTAACGCGTCGCTGGCCTTTCAGTACCCATCCCGCCTCTGTGAGTAATTTATCGGCCTTCAGCAGGTTTTCCCGATCGTAGCCATCGCCGTTTGAGACTGGCGGCTGATAAATCCGGGTAAAGACCTCCGGCGGCAGATCCTTTTTCATGGGCGCGAGTAAGACCAGTTCGTCTGCACTGGGGTAGTTTCTGGCGGCATACTCGGTATTCTGGAAATAGCTGTTTGCCCGGCTCCAGGCATTATAAAACAATGCCTTGTTCATCCATTCGAAATCAAATGCCAGGGTTATCGCTTCACGCACGCGACGATCGTTAAATACCGGACGCTGAATATTAAAGGCCAGCCAGCGCGTATCCTGTGCGGATTCATTTTTCTGTTCGTCTTTAACGATGTAATGGTTATCGAAGTTTTTACCGGTGTAGCGCGTCGCCCAGTTTTTTGCGTCATTCTCCAGACGCAGGTCAAACGCCCCGGCCTTAAAGGCTTCAAACGCAACGTTGTCATCAAGGTAGTAGTCGTAGCGGATGGTATCAAAGTTCCAGCGCCCCCGGTTTACCGGCAGGTTAGCAGCCCAATAGTTTTTTACCCGGGAATAGACAATGTACTGGCCCATTTTCCACTGGGTTATGCGGTACGGGCCGCTGGCAAGAGGAGGCTTAGAGAGTGGGTCGCTGAGCTTATGATCCTTCCAGAATTTTTCCGGCATAACCGGTAAAGAAAACAGGCTGAGCATATCCTCTTTACCGGGTTTGGCTAATTCAATGCGGACGGTAAGCGGAGCGATGGCTTTGACGGTCGTGCCTTTGTACACCAGACGAAATTGCGGCACGCCCTCAGTCATAAATTTATGGAAGGTGAAGGCGACGTCGCGGGCAGTGATGGGCGAACCATCATGAAAACGGGCGCGTGGGTTGATGGTCACTTCCACCCAGGAGTAATCCTCCGCATATCGCGCGTTGTCGGCAATGAGCGGGTAGTAGCTGCCGGGTTCGTCGTCAGAGGTGGTAAAAAGCGTGTCGTAAAGCTGCTCGGTACGTGCGCCAGGATTACCGCGCATGGAATAGCGGTTGAAATTATCGAATGTCCCGGTCGCGGAAAGTGTTATCCGCCCCCCTTTTGGCGCCGCCGGATTGACATAATCGAAATGATTAAAATTGAAGGCGTATTTGGGTTCGCCAAGCACGGAAAAGGCGTAACTTTCTTTGATGGTCTGAGCCTGTACGCCAAAGCTGGCCAGGGCGACAAACAGAAGCATTACGCGAGCAATCATCGGAAAATGGTTTCCTTTTCTTATCACCTGCCACCGTCAGGCAAGCGTCAATCCTGAATAATAAGTGACGCAGCCTCTGTTGTGAATCCATTCGGGCAGAAGAGTGCCGTCACCATTTCGGCGCGGGCCGGGTATTCATCCAGTGAACGAAGTCCTCAAGCGCTAAAGGGCGGCTAATCCAGTACCCCTGGAGGAAGTTGACGCCATGATCGCGTAGCCATCGGGCCTGCTCCGGGGTTTCCACTCCTTCCGCAACGGTCAGCATATGCAGGCGCTTAGAGAGCATCAAAACCGCATCCAGAACTGGAGAGGTCACGGTTTCCGTACCAATCGCATTAATAAAGCCCCGGTCGATTTTCAGGTAGTCCAGCGTAAAGCGTTCCAGATAGATGAGGGCGCTATGGCCGGTGCCAAAATCATCAATTGCGATTTCGAATCCAGCGCAGTGCAGCCACTCAAATAATTTAGCCGCTTCATGTTGATTGAGCATATCGCGTTCGGTAATTTCCAGTACGATCTGAAAATGATGCGGCGGTAAGGATTCCGCCAGGAGACGGATGTCCTCTTTAAAGCTGTTGCTGTGCAGGTGGTCAGGCGCGATATTGATGCCAAACTTTGCCCCGACAGGCAGTACCTTCTGCAACGCGGGGGCGTCGCGCGCCACGAGTTTAAACAGATGCTGGGTGAGCGGCACAATAAGCTGCTGGGCTTCCGCGTAATGAATAAACGCGTCAGGCGGGATTTCGCCTGCCGTAGGGTGACGCCAGCGTAACAGCACTTCCAGACCCGTGACCCTGAGCGTTTGGGTATCAACGACCGGTTGATAGACCACATAAAATTGTTCGCGCTTGATAGCCACCAGGATCTCTCGTCCCGGCTTCAGGCGGATAGAGCTGATGTAGTAGCAGAGCAGGGCGGCGATGATACCGCTCATACTGCCCAGCAGCAGGGCATAGCCCACGTCGTTATAGGTCCAGCTGTCGGCGTATAACTGTATCTTCAGCGGCAGCCCTTTTATTGTCGCCTGGCGCGAAGGCGTGCCCGACAGCTCTTTCACGGTCATTAAATGCGAAGAAAACGTCGAGAGCACGGTATCGCCAATAATTAATGCGATGCCATCAAAATCTTCCTGTCGGGCGGTGTAAATAAGGTAGGGCGTCAGGTTGATATTCAGTGAGGTAAATACGCCGCTCTCTTTTAATAACGGGTTGCGATACCAAATCGCCATCGCCGGTTTATCCGGCATCATCGGCGTGCCGGGAAGTATCGCCATATCAATCTCTTTGCGGATGTCGATATTGGATACCAGGTCGGTAAGCGGCGTGTCCATCGGCCCGGTCGCCGACGAGCAGAAGGCGATTTTGTCTTTGACGAGCAAAAAGGCGCGCACATTCAGGCTAAAAGCGGCGCGGGAGGTCAGCTCGGAAGAGACTTGCTGGCAGTCATTAAGCGTCAGGGGCTGTAACACATCCGTTGTGGCTTTAAGGTCGGCGAAGTAGCTCACCAGATAATGTTGTACGTCGGATATCAGCGTGTCGTATTTGACTTCACGTTTATGCCATGACATTAAAAATTGCAGGCTACTGATAAGTAACGCGACGATGACCCCTGTGAGAATGCAGGTGAGCAGGATTTTTCGCGAGGACGAGGAGGCGCGTGTGAACATAGTTACTGGTTCTACCTGAGGTAACCGAATGCGATTAAAATGCTTGATTTAAAAGACTATAACCTGGATTAAACCGCATCGTCATTCTTTTCTACAGGGATGCGATAGAACGCAAAAAAAGCACCGCCGAAGCAGTGCTTTTTATGTGTCTCGTCAGGATTGCCAAGGGATAGCGGTCAGACGAAAAATTAACTGCGGCTCAGAACCCGGCGCCCTTCGTTGTAACGTTTTTTCCAGTAAGGCTCGTTCATGCTGGAAATAATAACGCCGCTACTGGTAGACGCATGAACAAACTGGTTGTTGCCGATGTAGATGCCTACATGACGGCCCGTCGAACCGGCGCGGAACAGAACCAGATCGCCCGTGCGCAGGTTATTGCGCGAAACGGATTTGCCCATTTCCTGCTGCTCATAGGTTGAGCGAGGCAGTTCTAAACCAAATTGTTCACGGAATGTACGCTGTACAAAGCTGGAACAATCGACACCTTTTTTGGTGCTGCCGCCAAGGCGGTAACGCACGCCTTTCCAGTCAGCATACTGATCCATAATCCGCGATTTAACATCGAGGTTACGCACCATATTTTCAAATTCATCCTGAGAGGCTTGCAGTGAAGAGTTATCTCCATTGCCCACAGCATGCGTCTCAGAATGCACGTTCTTTGCGGTATTTGTAGTGCTACATGCAGAAAGCAGAACCGCCACTGCAATCGCGGGAATTCCCCGCAGGATATATCTCAAAATCGGTTGAGACCTGACCATGTTGTTTGTTTTCCCTTGAAGTCCTTAACGACAAATATCGTTATAAAAATGCCAAACGTGACGAGACTAATTACCTGCGCACAATGAGACAATTCTTTAAGGTCAAATCTGTGGCGGAACGCACAAATTTATTCGCAAAGAGAATAATTATCCAGCGAGGCAAAACGAGTTCAAGATTACCCGATCGTTGCTGCCATTGCGAGCAGTTTGGCGGGATTTTTTATAAGAAATTATGATACTGAAAGTGAATTAGTGGCATTGGCTAAATTAAACGCAAATGAGGCGAATAACAGGCAATGCGTTCATTTTCAACGGGAAGAAGATGACAGGAAGATGACGGCGGGGCGGGAAATAATCGACGATCGCCATCAGGAGTGAGAACGCTCTCTGATGACGATGTTAATTGATGTGATTTATTTGTTTAAATTTTGTTTGTTTTTACCGGGCAGATAATTATCGAAAAACCGTATCACGCGATCGCTGAACGACGTCATTAACAGCCAGGGCAATCCAATCAGCACCGTTGTCAGCGAACCGACCGCAATATCCGTGAACCAGTGGGCGCCGATCATTACGCGCGGAAAGGCAAAAACCACAGATATAATAAGGGCGATGAAACCTGCGACTTTTCCGAAATAACGCAGCATAAATGCGGAAAAAATAAGCAGCATCATTCCGTGATCGCCAGGGAAACTGTCTTTTGACGCATCTTTGGTTGGAATATGCAGGAGATCGCTGACGCGGTGAATATTTTCAAGCGTCAGCGTAGGACTGGCGCGTTTGACCGGAATAAACGCCTGGCCTAACTGATTCACCACAACCGCAGATAAAAGCATCACCAGGCCGATGATGATAATACGCCGACGGCCCGCCGTGGTCTCTTTTAACCAGAAACTCAGCATCAGGCAGCCCATCGCCAGCAGCGCGCAACCATCAAACGCCCGGTTATTGGTGATCGCCACCAGCCAGAGAAATGCGCGGCTTTCAACCAGCTTCTGGTTAAAGAAGTGGAAAATGTTCGCGTCGAGAGGAGACCAGAATCCGTGATTGACTGGAATATACCACGACAAAAACAACGCCAGACCCGCAGCGTTAATCAGCAGTATGAGGGGATACCGGGTTTTCATTATCATCTCGCCATTCAGTAAAACGGAGGCAACCTTACGCGTCCTCGGCTAAACGAAGCTTCAACAATGCGGTCTGTAATGTGTTCCAGTCTGTTTCACGGTCTGAGATGAGTTCGATGCGGCTGTCCGGCGGCGCGACGTTTTGGGTCTCAATATGAAGATCGTCGCCCTGACGATTAATACGCACCAGACCTTCCTTAATGCGCATAACGCCTTTCACTCGTCCAACCGGCGCGAGGCGCGCCCATTCGAGCAGGCCGATGGTGTCGAACACGGTATCGACATCAAAAATCCAGCCGCAGGCCTGATGCCCCTGGCCGCTGTTCAGGCTGCGACGCCAGCGCTGTTGCGCCGGCAAGCTAAGCGCGGCGAGCCCTTTTCTTTCGGCATGCTGGTGCGCGTGGGCGGCGCTGGCGGGCAGTTCCGCCAGGTTCTGGCGCGGTAAATCCAGCAGCTGTCCGTTGATTTGCCCGTGGTCGGCATGAACCAGCTGACGATTGTCGCCGTACTGTTGCCACCAGGTTTGCAGGGCGCTTTCGCTTTCCGGCGTAGCGCGATCGGTTTTATTCGCGACGATGACATCGGCGGCAGCCAGCTGGTCGCGGAAGTTTTCGTTGGCGACGCTCTTTTCATCCAGCAGTAAACGCGGATCAAGGATGCACAGCGTGGCGCGCAGGTCGATCCACGGCTCGTAAACCGGCGCGGTTAACAAATCGAGGATCTGTTTCGGATGGCCAAGTCCTGTCGGTTCGATCAGCAGGCGATCCGGCTTGCCCTGGCGCAGCAGGGTATTTAGCCCCACCTGCATTGGTAATCCGTTCACGCAACACATGCAACCACCGGGGATCTCTTTCAGCAATGCGCCGCTGTCCGCAAGCAGTGCGCCGTCAATGCCCACTTCGCCAAATTCGTTGACCAGCACGGCCCATTTTTCCGCAGGATCTTTGTTGGCTAACAGATGAAGAATAGAGGTTGTTTTTCCACTGCCGAGAAAGCCGGTAATGAGGTTGGTTTTGGTCACGTCTGCTCCAGAATAATGATATGCCGTAACGGCTCGTGCTAATCCTGGCGAAAAAAAACGAAAAAGAGAAGGGCAGAGCGGACGAAGAATTTTTTCGTCCGCTGGAAAGACAGAAATTGTTAACTTTTTAACGTATCAATGACCGCCTGATGCGCGCCATGTGGCGCAATGCGCCGCCAGGCTTGCTCAATGGCCTGCACAAACAGGGGATTTTTCACGAGATCCGTGCCGAAAACCTCCTGCAACGACAGCAGCGCGCTAACCCGCTCCGCGTCACTGCTGCTTTCAACAAGCAGGCGAATTTTTTCACTGAGCGGGTCCCGAATATCAATCGTTGCACCAGCGTCGTCCACGCCGCTGACGTAGCGCATCCAGCCTGCGACGCCCAGCGCCAGCAGCGGCCAGTCACTCCCACGCGCCAGATGTTCGCGAATGCCTTCCAGCATCCGCTGCGGTAATTTCTGGCTGCCGTCCATCGCGATTTGCCAGGTCCGGTGCTTCAGCGCCGGATTGGCGAAGCGTTCAATCAGGCTGGCGGCATAGCGGGATAAATCGACGTTGGTGATGCGCAATGTCGGCGCCTGTTCATTCATCATCAGGCGGTAAGCGGCCTCGCGAAACGCGCTGTCCTGCATACAATCGCTGATGTGCTGGAACCCGGCCAGATAGCCGAGATACGCAAGGAACGAATGGCTGCCGTTGAGCATGCGTAGTTTCATTTGCTCCCAGGGCAGCACGTCATCAACCATCTGCACGCCAGCGACTTCCCACTGCGGGCGGCCTGCCACAAAGTTATCTTCAATGACCCACTGTATAAACGGTTCGCAACTGATGGCGCAGGGATCGGCGACGCCCAGCTCGCGGGTAATTTCGTCCAGCGACTCCTCTGTGGCGGCAGGCACGATTCTGTCTACCATTGTTCCCGGGAAGCTGACGTGTTGTTGAATCCACGCCGCCAGCTCCGCCGCGCGTTTTTCCGCCATGCCCAGAACGGCGTTTTTAACCACATGGCCGTTATCCGGGATGTTATCGCAGGAGAGAACCGTGAAAGGCGACAACCCGCGCTCACGCCGACGATGCAGGGCCTCCACAAGAATCCCCGGCGCCGAGTGCGGCTCCGTGGGGTGTTGCATATCATGAATAATGCGCGGGTTTGACACGTCGAGCGAACCGGTTGCCGGATCGATGCAATATCCTTTTTCGGTGATAGTGAGTGACACTATCGCCACCTGCGGCTCGCAGAACTTTTCGATAATAGCGGCAAGCGAATCCAGCTTTGCGTTCAGACACTCCTTGACCGCGCCGACGATAATCGCCTGATTGCCGTTCGCGCCTTTTTCCAGCACGGTGTACAAGTGATTCTGCTCGCGAAGCTGGCTCATCAGGCGATCGCCGCTGAACAGGCTGATCTCGCAGATCCCCCAGTCTCCGCCTTGCGCATTCAGCACTCTGTCGGTCAATAATGCCTGATGGGCGCGGTGAAACGCGCCAAAACCGAAGTGCACAATCCGGGTTTGTAGTTGTTGTCGATCGTAGCGGGGCGTCAGTACGCCTTCCGGGAGTGGGACAGAGGCAATAGTCTTCATTAAGAATACACCTGATTAACCATTAATTAACAATAGCAGTGTAAAGTTATATGACACAAAATTGAATTGGTATGCCGCATTTATCCGGGGATTGTGAGCTGGATCAATCAATCATGCGCCCTGCGTTGACCATTTACGCGATACCTGTATGGTAGTCATCACTCAGGTAAACTAATTTGGTATAACAACTTGTGAGGTGAAGCAATGGAACAAACCTGGCGTTGGTACGGGCCTAACGATCCGGTATCGCTTGATGATGTGCGTCAGGCTGGCGCAACGGGGGTTGTGACGGCATTGCACCACATTCCGAACGGTGATGTGTGGCCGGTTGAAGAGATTAAAAAGCGCCAGGCCATTCTGGCTGAGAAAGGGCTGACCTGGTCTGTTGTCGAAAGTATTCCGGTGCATGAAGAGATTAAAACACGCTCCGGGCAGTACCAGACCTGGATTGCAAATTATCAGCAAAGCATCCGTAATCTGGCCGCCTGCGGTATTGATACCGTGTGCTACAACTTTATGCCGATTCTCGACTGGACGCGTACTGACCTTGAATATCCGTTGCCCGATGGTTCCAGAGCGCTGCGTTTCGATCAGATTGCCTTTGCGGCTTTCGAACTGCACATCCTGAAGCGTGACGGCGCGCAAGCGGACTACAGCGAAGAAGAGCAGCGTCAGGCGCTGGACTACTTCAACGCCATGAGCGCTGCGGATATCGAAAAACTGACCCGGAATATTATCGCCGGGCTGCCTGGCGCTGAAGAGGGTTATACGCTGGATCAGTTCCGTGCGCGTCTGGCGGAATATAACGGTATCAGCAAAGAGGATTTACGCGAAAATATGGCGGTGTTCCTGCGTGCGATTGTACCGGTGGCAGAAGAAGTCGGCGTGCGCCTGGCGGTGCATCCTGACGATCCGCCGCGCCCCATCCTCGGCCTGCCGCGCATCGTTTCTACCATTGAAGATATGCAGTGGCTGAAAGAAACCGTAGACAGCATTAACAACGGGTTCACCATGTGTACCGGTTCGTACGGCGTACGCGCGGATAACGACCTGGTGAAAATGATCGAGACGTTTGGCGACCGCATTCACTTTACCCATTTACGCTCAACCTGCCGTGAAGATAACCCGAAAACCTTCCACGAAGGCGCGCATCTGCAAGGGGATGTCGATATGGTCGCGGTGATTACCGCAATTCTTACGGAAGAACAGCGTCGTAAGCTGGCAGGCGATCTGCGTCCGATCCCAATGCGCCCGGATCACGGTCATCAGATGCTTGACGATCTGCATAAGAAAACCAACCCCGGCTACTCCGCTATTGGTCGTCTGAAAGGGCTGGCGGAAATTCGTGGCGTTGAACTGGCGCTGAAAAAGACCCAGTTCCGCGATTTGCTGTAACACCTGTTGGTCATAAAAAAGGACAGCCCTGGCTGTCCTTTTTTGTTGGTGCATCGGCAACGGGCGCTTAGTCCGCGCGGCCCATGTAGCGACGTTCTTCAATGTGAATACGGATTTTTTCACCGGCGCTCAGGTATTCCGGCACCTGAATCACCAGACCGGTGCTCAGCGTTGCGGGTTTGTTGCGGGCGCTGGCTGACGCGCCTTTAATGCCCGGTGCGGTTTCCACGATTTCCAGATCAACCGTCTGCGGCAGTTCGAGCGCCAGCAACTGACCGTCCCAGGTCAGCACCTGCATATCCGGCATTCCGCCTTCAGGAATAAACAGCAGCTCTTCTTCAATCTGATCTTTGGTGAAGGTATACGGGGTATAGTCTTCTTTATCCATGAACACATATTCGTTGCCGTCGATATAAGAGAAATCGACGCCACGGCGGCTCAGGGTGACGGTATCAACGATGTCGTCGCCTTTGAAACGCTCTTCGACTTTCAGACCCGTACGGACGTCGGAAAAACGCATTTTGTACAGCGTCGCGGCACCGCGGGCGGTCGGTGACTGAATATCAATATCTTTTACAATCAGCAGTTTGCCGTTGTAGTTCAGTACCATACCTTTTTTAATTTCGTTCGCTCTTGGCATCGAAAAAATCCTGTTGTAGAGAATGTCTAAAATATCGCGTCAAACTACTCGCGCCGGGCGATTCAGGCAAGTGGAATTCACATATCCCGGATGATTTTGTGTATACTGTTCGCCCACTTCCAGTCCGGTGGCTTACGAATAGAGAATACTGTATGGAATGCCGCCCGGATTGCGGAGCATGTTGCACCGCGCCTTCAATCTCCAGCCCCATTCCGGGTATGCCTGACGGCAAACCCGCAAACACGCCGTGCGTCCAGCTTGATGAACATCAACGCTGTAAGATCTTCGGTTCGCCGCTGCGTCCAAAGGTCTGCGCAGGCCTGCAACCCAGCGCCGATATGTGCGGTCAGACAAGGGTGCAGGCAATGATCTACCTCATTGAACTGGAAACGCTCACGGCGCCTTAAACGTCTTTAATGCGTGTCAGACAAACCATCGTTGCGAGGGCCATCACCAGCGCAAACCAGAATACGGCGTGGTAATTCCAGATTTCCGCCGCAATCCCCGCCAGCGATCCGGCGATAATCCAGCCTACGCGGATGGTATTGGTATACAGCGTAGTTGCTGAACCCGCCTGGCCGGGCATCAGATCCTGAAAATAGAGCATCCCGATGCCGCCGAGAATGCCGATGTAAATTGCGTTCAGCAACTGCAAGCCGAGCAGAACGACAGGCGAGTGCGCCAGCAGCATACCCGCGTAAAAGCAGAACCCCGCCACGATGGCGATCCGCATCAGCAGGCGTTTCCCCAGACGTTTAGCAAAATAGCCTGCAATCAACATGGTGGGAATTTCCAGCCCGGCGGCAGTCCCCATCATGACGCCGGCAAGTTTTTCCGGCAGATGCAGTTCGTTAATGATAAACAGCGGCATATTAATGATATAGAGGCTGTTGGTTCCCCACATTAATGTGCAGATAACAAAGAGCAGCAGCGTATCGCGGCGATTACGGCGCGGCGCTTCAAGGGTTCCGGCAGCAAGCGGCGCATCTTTACGCATTGACGGTAAAAACAGCCAGACCATTACGCCACAGACGACAAACGCCGCCGCCGCGCTCAGGTACATCACGGTAAAGCTGAACCCCATCGCCAGCGCATAGGCCAGCGGCGGCCCGATCACCCACGCCAGCGAAACCTGGGCGCGCAATATCGAGCTGAACATCACGGCTTCGCGACCGGTGCGATCGGCATGTTCGCGGGCAAGGGCGAACATTTGCGGGTTCGCGGTCGAACCAAAACTACTCAGGAAAACGCCGACGAACAGCAAAATAAAATAGTTGCGGTTCCAGGCAAACAGCACGCAGGCCAACATGCCCAGCACACAGCAAAAAACGATCAGGCTTTTGCGATCGCCTTTTTTGTCGGAGCGCCCGGCCAGAAACTGGCTCACCAGAATGCCGATAACGGCGCTGCCGGTAAAAAAGAAGCCAACCATCCCCGGACGAGCGTGTACTTCATCCGTCAGAAAAAGACTGAGCGTCGGCGTCTGTAACGCACCGGCGATACCCGTCAGAAACGCGACGAGCAGGAATGCCGAAGACGTCAAATCAAACGTTTTTGGTGTGGCGGCAACGGGGGTGTTATGCATGTTTCTGTATCAGTGGTGTGAAGAGACGCGGAGTTTACGCCGCTCGTCAGGAAATAAACAGGTGCCCAAATCAAAATCGCCACAAAAAATCAAAATAGCATTTCAGTCTATGAAGGGAAGATGCTGACGGTGCTGAAACAGATCGTTTTACGGGCAATTCACTTCAGCATTTATTACCTGCCTGAATGAAAAGTGTGCTTTATCTCTAAATTCTGTCATCAATTTTACGACTTTACTTGCGTGCTGAAGCAGAAAGCGCAAGACTTCTTGAAACGTTTCAGCGCTATTTTGTTTTTGGTTACAAGTCAGATTAGCGCCTTTTTTCTCATGTTAGCTGAATCGTTTCAAGTTCAGCAGGAGAGGAGAACTATGTTCCAGTTATCGGTTCAGGACATTCATCCGGGCGAACAGGCCGGAAACAAAGAAGAGGCCATTCGTCAGGTTGCCGCTGCGTTAGTGCAGGCGGGCAACGTCGCAGACGGCTACGTCGACGGCATGCTGGCGCGTGAGCAACAGACATCCACTTTCCTTGGCAACGGTATCGCCATTCCGCACGGAACGACCGACACGCGCGATCAGGTGCTGAAAACCGGCGTGCAGGTGTTCCAGTTTCCGCAGGGCGTAACCTGGGGCGAAGGGCAAGTGGCCTATGTGGCGATTGGTATTGCCGCCAGCTCCGATGAGCATCTCGGGTTGCTGCGTCAGCTGACGCACGTATTAAGCGATGACGCTGTGGCTGAACAGCTGAAATCCGCCACGACGGCAGAAGAACTGCGCGCGTTGCTGATGGGTGAAAAGCAGAGCGAACAGCTGAAGCTGGATAACGACACCCTGACGCTGGATGTGACGGCCAGCGATCTGGTGACGCTACAGGCGCTGAACGCCGCGCGCCTGAAAGAAGCAGGCGCTGTGGATGCCGCGTTTGTCGCCAGAACCATCAATGAACAGCCGATGAATCTCGGCCAGGGCATCTGGCTGAACGACAGCGCGGACGGCAACCTGCGCAGCGCTATCGCTGTGAGCCGTGCGGCTACGGCGTTTGACGTAGAGGGCGAAGCGGCTGCGCTGCTGGTGACCGTCGCGATGAATGACGATCAGCCCGTCGCCGTGCTGAAGCGCCTTGGCGATCTGCTGCTGAACAATAAAGCTGACCGTTTGCTGAAAGCGGATGCCGCCACCGTGCTGGCGCTGCTGACCAGTGATGAAGCATTGACTGACGACGTGCTGAGCGCCGAATTTGTCGTGCGCAATGAGCATGGCTTACACGCCCGTCCGGGCACCATGCTGGTGAATACCATTAAACAATTTAATAGCGAAATTACCGTGGCAAACCTTGATGGAACCGGAAAACCGGCAAATGGACGCAGTTTGATGAAAGTGGTGGCGTTAGGCGTGAAGAAAGGCCATCGCCTGCGCTTTACGGCGCAGGGCGAAGATGCTGAACAGGCGCTGAAAGCGATTGGCGACGCCATTGCCGCTGGTCTTGGGGAGGGCGCGTAATGAGCAGACGTGTTGCTACTATCACCCTTAATCCGGCATACGACCTGGTCGGTTTCTGCCCGGAGATTGAACGCGGCGAAGTGAACCTGGTGAAAACCACGGGTCTGCATGCGGCGGGTAAAGGCATCAACGTTGCCAGGGTTCTGAAAGATTTAGGTATTGATGTCACGGTTGGCGGTTTCCTGGGTAAAGACAACCAGGACGGTTTCCAGCAGTTGTTCAGCGAGCTGGGCATTGCCAACCGTTTTCAGGTGGTGCAGGGGCGCACCCGCATCAACGTTAAGCTGACGGAAAAAGACGGTGAAGTGACCGACTTTAACTTCTCCGGTTTTGACGTGACTCCGGCTGACTGGGAACGTTTTGTGAACGATTCGCTGAGCTGGCTGGGTCAGTTCGATATGGTCTGCGTCAGCGGCAGCTTGCCGACAGGCGTCAGCCCGGAAGCGTTTACCGACTGGATGACGCGTCTGCGTAGCCAGTGCCCATGCATTATCTTTGATAGTAGTCGTGAAGCGTTGGTGGCGGGTCTGAAAGCGGCGCCGTGGCTGGTGAAACCGAACCGTCGTGAATTAGAAATCTGGGCAGGCCGTAAGCTGCCGGAAATGAAAGATGTGATCGACGCGGCGCACGCCCTGCGTGAGCAAGGCATTGCGCATGTGGTGATCTCTCTCGGTGCGGAAGGGGCGCTGTGGGTGAACGCATCCGGCGAATGGATCGCGAAGCCACCGTCCGTTGATGTGGTGAGTACCGTAGGTGCAGGGGATTCTATGGTTGGCGGTCTGATTTACGGCCTGCTGATGCGTGAATCCAGTGAACATACGTTGCGTCTGGCGACAGCCGTTGCCGCGCTTGCGGTAAGCCAGAGCAATGTGGGCATTACCGATCGTCCTCAGTTGGCCGCAATGATGGCGCGCGTCGACTTAAAACCGTTTAACTGACAGCAGGAGAGGCATAATGAAAACGCTGCTGATTATTGACGCCAATCTCGGCCAGGCTCGCGCTTATATGGCGAAGACCCTGCTCGGCGCGGCGGCACATAAAGCAAATCTGGAAATTATCGACAATCCGAATGACGCAGAGTTGGCCATTGTGTTGGCTGACGCTGTGCCGAACGACAGCGCGCTGAACGGTAAAAAAGTCTGGCTGGGCGATATTGCCCGTGCCGTGGCGCACCCGGAACTGTTCCTCAATGAAGCGAAAGGACACGCGACGCCATACAGCGCGCCGACAGCGGTTGCCGCCCCGGCAGCGGCCAGCGGCCCGAAACGCGTCGTGGCGGTGACGGCGTGTCCGACAGGCGTCGCGCATACCTTTATGGCGGCTGAAGCGATTGAAACCGAAGCGAAAAAACGTGGCTGGTGGGTAAAGGTCGAAACCCGTGGCTCCGTGGGCGCAGGCAATGCCATCACGCCGGAAGAGGTTGCGGAAGCGGATCTGGTGATCGTGGCGGCTGATATCGAAGTGGATCTGGCGAAGTTTGCCGGAAAACCGATGTACCGCACGTCAACCGGCCTGGCGCTGAAGAAAACCGCGCAGGAACTGGACAAAGCCGTAGCGGAAGCGACGCCGTATGCGCCTACGGGCAAAGCGCAGGCCGCCGCGACAGAAGGGAAAAAAGAGAGCGCTGGCGCATATCGCCATCTGCTGACGGGCGTTTCCTACATGCTGCCAATGGTGGTTGCGGGTGGGTTGTGTATCGCGCTCTCCTTTGCGTTTGGTATTGAGGCGTTTAAAGAAGAAGGTACGCTGGCTGCGGCGCTGATGCAGATCGGCGGCGGTTCCGCCTTCGCGCTAATGGTGCCAGTGCTGGCGGGATATATCGCGTTTTCCATCGCGGATCGTCCAGGCCTGACGCCGGGTCTTATCGGCGGTATGCTGGCGGTGAGCACCGGATCTGGCTTTATCGGCGGTATTATCGCGGGCTTCCTGGCCGGTTATGTCGCGAAACTTATCAGCACTAAACTAAAACTTCCGCAGAGTATGGAAGCGCTGAAACCGATCCTGATCATTCCACTGATTTCCAGTCTGATTGTCGGTCTGGCGATGATTTACCTTATCGGTAAACCGGTTGCCGGCATTCTGGAAGGGCTGACTCACTGGCTGCAAACGATGGGGACGGCGAATGCGGTACTGCTGGGCGCGATCCTCGGCGGTATGATGTGTACTGATATGGGCGGCCCGGTTAACAAAGCGGCGTATGCGTTCGGTGTTGGTCTGCTGAGTACCCAGACTTATGCGCCGATGGCGGCGATTATGGCGGCAGGCATGGTTCCTCCGCTGGCTCTTGGGCTGGCAACTCTGGTTGCGCGTCGTAAGTTCGACAAGGCGCAGCAGGAAGGGGGTAAAGCCGCGCTGGTGCTGGGGCTGTGCTTCATTACCGAAGGCGCGATCCCGTTTGCGGCGCGCGACCCGATGCGTGTCCTGCCATGCTGTATCGTCGGCGGCGCACTGACAGGCGCTATCTCAATGTGGGTTGGCGCGAAACTGATGGCGCCGCACGGCGGTCTGTTTGTGCTGCTGATTCCTGGCGCGATTACACCGGTGCTGGGCTATCTGCTGGCGATTGTTGCGGGTACGCTGGTTGCTGGTCTGGCCTATGCGTTCCTGAAACGCCCGGAAGCTGAAGTTATCGCGAAAGCGGCATAATGTAAAACCTTGTGCCGGATGGCGGCGTGAGCGCCTTATCCGGCCTACGGATACCGATCCTGTAGGCCGGATAAAACGCATTAGCGTCGCCATCCGGCATTTTTCTGCCTTTTTTATCCCCCCCATTTTGTGTCCTGGCTCGCAACTTTTTCCTCCCTTGCAAACTGTATCTATAAAAAATTGTGACTCTGTTCATATCTATTCGCTTTAGGGCTTGCGGATGGATTTACTTTATCAAAAACACGCATATCATGAACACATGTTTTAATATGAACATGTGCTCTAATAATCTCGATTGTGGCGGTGGTTATTCTTAACGAACTCATTGTTATGGCAGATTAATGCCAGAGGACGTTCTATGCGTGAAACGGAATACATAGTGACGATTGGCTCAGCCAATATGGATGTTGCCGGGTATTCGCATGCTTCTTTAAATTATGCGGACTCCAATCCGGGAAAAATAAAATTTACCCCCGGCGGCGTGGGGCGCAATATTGCGCATAATCTGGCTCTGCTGGGAAAAAACTCATGGCTACTGACGGCAGTCGGGAGTGATTTCTATGGGCAGTCATTAATGGCGCAAACGAATCAATCCGGTGTGCACGTTGATAAATGTCTGATTGTACCGGGAGAAAATACGTCAAGTTACTTATCCCTGCTCGACAATACCGGAGAAATGCTGGTCGCCATAAATGACATGAGCATTACCGACTTTATTTCGGCTGAATTTTTATCACAGCATGCTGATTTTATTCGTGGGGCAAAAGTGATTGTCGCCGATTGTAATATCAGCGAAGAGGCACTGAACTGGGTGCTGGAAAATGCAGGCGATGTGCCGGTATTTGTTGATCCGGTTTCTGCCTGGAAGTGTGTCAAAATTCGCGAGCGACTTGGCAAAATTCACACGCTGAAACCCAACCGGCTTGAAGCTGAAACCCTTAGCGGCATTCCCCTCTCCGGGCGGGAAGATGTCGGGAGCGTTGCGGCATGGTTTCATGAACATGGCCTGAACCGTCTGGTGCTCAGTATGGGTGGCGACGGCGTTTATTACAGCGATATCAACGGCGAAAACGGCTGGTCGCTCCCCATTAAAACCAACGTCGTCAATGTGACCGGTGCTGGCGACGCCATGATGGCGGGACTCGCCGCCTGCTGGATGGACGGCTTGCCCTTTATAGATTCGGTTCGATTTGCACAGGGTTGTTCATCAATGGCGCTTGCCTGTGAATATACCAATAACCCTGATTTATCTGTCGCGAATGTTACATCGTTAGTGGAGAACACAGAATGTCTGAATTAACTCTTTCCTCTGAATTATTACAAATTTCGCCAGAAGTACAGGATGCATTAAAGAGTAAGAAACCCATTGTTGCGCTGGAATCAACCATTATTTCCCACGGTATGCCTTTTCCGCAAAATGCGCAAACGGCAATTGAAGTTGAAGAAACCATTCGTAAACATGGCGCCGTGCCTGCAACCATTGCCATTATTGGCGGTGTAATGAAAGTGGGCCTGAATAAAGAAGAAATTGAATTATTAGGCCGTGAAGGACATAACGTTACAAAAGTCAGTCGTCGTGACTTACCGTTTGTGGTTGCCGCTGGAAAAAATGGCGCAACGACGGTCGCATCCACCATGATTATTGCCGCACTGGCCGGAATTAAAGTATTTGCAACCGGCGGTATCGGTGGCGTACATCGTGGCGCAGAACATACGTTTGATATTTCTGCTGACTTGCAGGAGCTGGCGCATACCAATGTCACGGTAGTTTGTGCGGGGGCGAAATCAATTCTCGACCTGGGATTAACCACCGAATATTTAGAGACTTTTGGCGTGCCGTTAATTGGCTATCAGACCCAGGCATTACCGGCATTTTTCTGCCGTACCAGTCCGTTTGACGTCAGTATTCGCCTGGACAGCGCGCAAGACATCGCCCGCGCAATGGCGGTGAAATGGCAAACCGGCCTGAACGGTGGTCTGGTTGTGGCAAACCCGATCCCGGAACAGTTTGCGATGGCGGAAGAGAAAATCAACGCGGCGATCGATCAGGCCGTGAAAGAAGCGGAAGAGCAGGGCGTCGTGGGGAAAGAAAGTACGCCATTCTTGCTGGCGCGCGTGGCGGAACTGACCGGCGGCGATAGCCTGAAATCCAATATCCAACTGGTGTTCAACAACGCTGTACTGGCCTGTGAAATAGCGAAGGAATATCAACGCCTCGCCTGATAAAAACGCACGGGCAGAGAGCGGTCGTCCGCGATATCAAAACCTGGCTTTCACGCCGGGTTTCCTGGCATGAAGGGAAAATCATTATGGATATAATGAGAAGTGTTGTGGGTATGGTGGTACTACTGGCAATTGCATTTCTGCTGTCAGTGAATAAAAAACGTATCAGCCTGCGTACCGTTGGCGCAGCGCTGGTGCTGCAAATCGCCATCGGTGGGATCATGCTTTATTTCCCGCCGGGGAAATGGCTGGTGGAGCAGGCCGCGCTCGGTGTCCACAAGGTGATGTCCTACAGCGACGCGGGTAGCGCATTTATCTTTGGCTCATTAGTAGGGCCAAAAATGGATGTGCTGTTTGACGGCGCCGGGTTTATCTTTGCCTTTCGCGTGTTGCCGGCCATCATCTTTGTGACTGCGCTGATCAGCTTGCTTTACTACATTGGCGTGATGGGACTGCTGATCCGTATCCTCGGCGGTATTTTCCAGAAAGCGCTGAACATCAGCAAGATCGAGTCGTTTGTTGCGGTCACTACCATTTTCCTCGGGCAAAACGAGATCCCGGCGATTGTTAAGCCGTTTATCGACCGTCTAAATCGTAATGAGCTGTTTACCGCTATTTGTAGCGGCATGGCTTCAATCGCCGGTTCGATGATGATCGGCTATGCCGGAATGGGGGTGCCGATTGATTATCTGCTGGCGGCGTCCTTAATGGCGATCCCTGGCGGCATTCTGTTTGCCCGTATGCTGAGCCCGGCGACGGAAGAGTCTAAAGTGACGTTTGAAAATCTGTCGTTTACCGAAACGCCGCCAAAAAGCATCATCGAAGCGGCGGCCAGCGGCGCGATGACCGGGCTGAAAATCGCCGCCGGTGTGGCGACGGTGGTGATGGCGTTTGTGGCGATTATCGCGCTGATTAACGGCATCATCGGTGGCGTTGGCGGTTGGTTCGGCTTTGGTCACGCCACGCTAGAAGGGATCTTCGGCTGGGTTTTAGCGCCGCTGGCCTGGATTATGGGCGTGGACTGGAGCGATGCGACGCTTGCCGGTAGCCTGATTGGGCAAAAACTGGCGATTAACGAGTTTGTCGCTTACCTCAACTTCTCTCCGTATCTGCAAGCTGCCGGTACGCTGGATGTGAAGACGATAGCGATCATCTCTTTCGCGTTGTGTGGCTTTGCCAACTTTGGTTCGATTGGCGTGGTGGTTGGCGCGTTTTCTGCGATTGCGCCGCAGCGTGCGCCGGAAATCGCTCAGCTAGGAATGCGTGCGCTGGCGGCGGCAACGCTCTCTAACCTGATGAGCGCTACTATCGCGGGGTTCTTTATCGGGCTGGCGTAGTTGTAGTAGACGATTTTGCCGGATGGCGGCTTCGCCTTATCCGGCCTACAGTAACGCACTCCGTAGGCCTGATAAGAGTAGCGCCATCAGGCATATCCGACCCACAGTAACGCACTCCGTAGGCCTGATAAGTGCAGCGCCATCAGGCATATTCGACCCACAGTAACGCACTCCGTAGGCCTGATAAGCGAAGCGCCATCAGGCATTATGCCAGGGTTGTTTTTAGCAGATAAAGCGCGTTATCTGCGGAGAGGGTGGGGTTGTTAATACTGATGCTGGCGCGCGATAACGCCGCGCAGGCCATTGCGAAATTCGCGCTATCGCGAAAATCACTACCCTCCAGATAGCTGTAGAGCAACCCGGCCATGAAGCCATCATCCGCGCCGAAGCTGTCCACGCGGGTGTGAGACGGCGGGGTGAGTAAAAACTGCTCGCCGTTTTTCTCGCTACAAAAGACCGCTTCATCTTCCAGGCAAACGAAGATTCGCTGTACGCCTTGCTGATGCAGGTCATTGACGGCCTGTACACGGTCGGCATCGGAACGCACCGCTTTTCCCCACAGAATCTCCAGCTCTTTTTGCGTGGGTTTTAACGTATGAATGCGTGAATACCAGGTCCTGATTTTTTCCGCTTTGAACTCTGAAACGGTATCAATAAAGACCGGGATTTCATTCGCAATGGTAAAGACCCATTCGATGGCTTCCGGCGTCAGGTTGCAGTCCGCCAGCACCACGCCAGCGTGACGGATAAGATCCCGCGAGCTATTCAGCAACTGCGGCGTCAGCTGTTGCAGAATGTGGGTGTCGTTAATCGCCAGCACCGTCTCTTCCTGCTGGTTGGCGATGGACAGATAGGTTGAAGTGTTATGCCCATGCAGACGGATACAGCTGGAGATGTTCACGCCAGCCTGACGAGTCTGCTCCAGCAGCGTTTCACCATAAAAGTCGCTACCGACCGCAGAGAGCAAATGCACATCGCGACCCAGTAGCGCCAGATTATGCGCAATATTGCGCCCCACGCCACCAGCAGAACAGTGAATGCTGCCAGGGTTGGAAGCCGCCTGCGGATAATGGATATCCGCCACGCCGCGAATATCCATATTGATCGCCCCGACCACCACGCAATACTCCTGCTCGGTGAGGATATAGCCTTTGCCTTTGATCATCCCTTTGCGCATCAGATCCATAATATGGGCCGCCACGCGTGAGCGACTGATCTGCAAAATATCAGCGATTTCATTTTGCTGAATGAGCGGATTGCGGCGCAGGATCTTGAGGATCTGCTTTTCCCTGTCGTTCATCATTACGCAACCACCTTTGCCGTTTGCTGCGCTTTCAGCCAGGCAATCTCTTCTGCCCAGATATCCGGGTTGATGGTTTCCAGAATCAGCGGAATACCGTCAAAACGATCGTCCTGCATAATCCAGCGAAATGCATCATGACCAATGTTGCCTTCGCCCAAACTGTGGTGACGGTCAACGCGGCTGCCAAAGGCGCTTTTCGCGTCGTTCAGGTGCATGCCGCGCAGGTATGTAAAGCCCACAACACGCTCAAAGTCGGCGAATGTTTTTTCACATTCGCCGGTGGTACGCAGATCGTAACCGGCCGCGAACGCGTGACAGGTATCAATACAGACGCCCACGCGGGACTTATCGTCCACGCCGTCGATGATGGCGGCGAGATGCTCAAACCTGAATCCCAGATTGCTCCCCTGACCCGCAGTGTTTTCAATGACTGCCGTGACCCCTTGGGTTTTCTCAAGGGCAATGTTGATCGACTCTGCAATTCGCGCCAGACATTCCTCTTCCGGGATTTGCTGTAAATGGCTGCCCGGATGGAAATTGAGCAGCGATAGCCCCAGTTGCTCACAACGCTGCATTTCATCAATAAACGCATCGCGCGATTTTTCCAGCGCTTCGCTGACAGGGTGCCCGAGGTTGATCAGATAGCTGTCGTGGGGAAGGATCTGCGCAGGCGAATAGTGGTATTTCTCGCAGGCGGCCTTAAAGTCATCAATGATTTGGGCAGTGAGCGGCGCGGCGCGCCATTGACGCTGATTTTTCGTGAACAGCGCAAATGCGGTTGCGTCAATTTCTGCGGCGCGAATTGCAGCGTTGGCTAACCCGCCAGCGGCGCTGACATGCGCTCCGATATATTTCATGGAAGACTCCTGTTAAACCCGCTATACACATTATTCTTCAGGTTTGAATAATGTCGTGTATTCGAAAAAAATACTCTCCAATGATAGCGGGTTAACAGGGGCAAAATGTAGTGCTTTATGCGATAAGATGGTGAATCAGTACGTTAATCACGCCACCGCCAACAATCAGCCAGACAAACAGCACCAGCGCCATCAGTAACGGTTTCGCCCCGGCTTTCTTCAGCGCGCTGACGTGCGTTGTAAGGCCCAGCGCGGCCATTGCCATCGCCAGCAGAACCGTATCCAGCGTAATCAACATGTTTACCACCGCCTGCGGCAGCAGATGGAACGAGTTAACGATTGCCACTACGATGAACAGCACCGCAAACCACGGGATGGTGATTTTGCTTTTCTCCGCGCCCGTCGCCGGAGAAAGTTGTTTCACACGGGCGGCCAGCAGAATCAGAAACGGCGCCAGCATCATTACGCGCAGCATTTTGGCAATCACCGCAGCGTTTTCCGCGTCCGGGTTAATGGCGTGCCCGGCGGCAACGACCTGGGCTACTTCATGCATAGTCGAACCAATATAGATGCCGTAGGTTTCCGGGCTGAACCAGTGCGCCAGCAGCGGATACATTGCCGGGTAGAGGAAGATTGCCAGCGTACCGAAAATCACCACCGTCGCGACGGCCACCGTAACTTTACTGGCCTCCGCTTTAACGACGGGCTCCGTTGCCAGTACTGCCGCCGCTCCGCAAATGCTGCTTCCGGCGCCAATCAGCCAACTGGTGTGCTTGTCCAGACCAAACACTTTCTGCCCGAGGAAACAGGCGAGTAAAAAAGTGCTGGAGAGCGTCAGTACATCAATCACAATTCCGCTGACGCCCACGTCTGCAATCTGTGAGAAGGTGAGGCGAAAACCGTAGAGAATGATCCCCAGGCGTAATAGATGTTGTTTAGCGAACAGCACGCCGCCGTCACAGCTTTTCCAGATTTTCGGATACACCGTATTGCCGATGACCATTCCCAGTAAGATGGCTAAGGTGAGGGCGCTGAACCCGGCTCCCGCGACGGCAGGAATAGATCCACCCCACAGGGCGGCCCCTGTGATAACTGCGCTCAGGGCAAGCCCCGGTATAAAATGCCACACTGTACGATGGTGATTCTGTAAGGTGAGTTCTGTCATAACCTTCTCCTCTATATGGGTAAAATGTTATGGCGAACTGGTTTAAAAATAAAATTGATTATATATTTATAATTAATCTTTATAAGTGGTAAGCGACGGCCTGCCAGTGGAAAACAACAATGCATATCACGCTACGACAACTAGAAGTTTTTACTGAGGTGCTAAAAAGCGGCTCGACGACCCAGGCATCTGTCATGCTATCGCTGTCGCAGTCGGCCGTAAGCGCGGCATTGACCGATCTGGAAGGTCAGCTTGGCGTACAGCTATTTGACCGCGTCGGGAAACGGCTGGTAGTCAATGAACACGGGCGCTTGCTGTACCCGCGCGCGCTGGCGCTGCTGGAGCAGGCTGTCGAAATTGAGCAACTGTTTCGGGAAGACAACGGCGCAATCCGCGTTTATGCCAGTAGCACCATCGGTAATTACATCCTGCCTGCGGTAATTGCCCGTTACAGGAAAGACTTTCCCGATCTGCCGCTGGAACTTAGCGTGGGCAACAGCCAGGATGTCATTACGGCGGTGCTCGATTTTCGGGTAGACATCGGCCTGATTGAAGGCCCGTGCCACAATACTGAGATTATTTCTGAGCCGTGGCTGGACGATGAGCTGGTGGTGTTTGCCGCACCGTCCTCGCCGTTGGCGCAAGGGCCGGTAACGCTTGAACAACTTGCCGCCGCGCCCTGGATACTGCGCGAGCGCGGTTCCGGTACGCGTGAGATTGTTGACTACCTGTTGCTTTCGCACTTGCCAAAATTCGAAATGGCGATGGAGTTGGGTAACTCTGAAGCGATCAAACACGCCGTGCGTCATGGTCTGGGCATCAGTTGCCTGTCGCGGCGGGTTATTGAGGAACAGCTTCAGGCGGGAACGTTGAGTGAAATCGCGGTGCCTTTGCCGCGCCTGGTGCGAACCCTGTGGCGAATCCACCATCGCCAGAAACACCTTTCCAATGCCTTACAGCGTTTTCTGCGCTACTGCGAATAAGCGTCCTTTGCCGGATGGCGGCGTAAACGCCTTATCCGGCCTACAAATGTTGATCCTGTAGGCCTGATAAGCGTAGCGCCATCAGGCGAATGTCTTAACGTCTATCCGATCTACACTTTACTTATAATCCACGGCCAGTCATGAAGGTCTCTTATAACTGCGCATTTGTGCCGGAAGGATGGCGTTTCGTCTGCTACAATCGCGCCTCATTTTTTGGATGGATAGCATTTTCACATGGTTTCCGAAACTAAAACCACAGAAGCGCCCGCGTTACGTCGCGAATTAAAGGCGCGTCACCTGACAATGATCGCCATTGGCGGTTCCATCGGTACGGGTCTTTTCGTTGCATCTGGTGCAACCATTTCTGCGGCGGGTCCAGGCGGCGCGCTGTTTTCTTATATCCTGATCGGTCTGATGGTCTACTTCCTGATGACCAGTCTCGGCGAACTGGCGGCGTATATGCCGGTATCCGGTTCATTTGCGACTTACGGTCAGAACTATGTTGAAGAAGGCTTTGGCTTCGCGCTCGGCTGGAACTACTGGTACAACTGGGCGGTGACCATCGCCGTAGACCTCGTGGCCGCACAGCTGGTGATGAACTGGTGGTTCCCGGATACGCCGGGTTGGATCTGGAGTGCGCTGTTCCTCGGCGTGATCTTCCTGCTGAACTACATCTCGGTCAGAGGCTTTGGCGAAGCGGAATACTGGTTCTCGCTGATCAAAGTGGCGACCGTCATTATCTTTATCATCGTGGGCGTCATGATGATCGTCGGCATCTTCAAAGGGGCGCAGCCAGTGGGCTGGAGCAACTGGACGACCGGCGATGCGCCGTTTGCCGGGGGTTTTGCGGCGATGATTGGCGTGGCGATGATTGTCGGCTTCTCCTTCCAGGGGACGGAACTGATTGGTATCGCGGCGGGTGAGTCTGAAGATCCAGAGAAAAACATTCCGCGCGCGGTGCGTCAGGTATTCTGGCGTATCCTGCTGTTCTATGTGTTCGCGATCCTGATTATCAGCCTGATTATCCCGTATACCGACCCGAGCCTGCTGCGTAACGATGTGAAAGACATCAGCGTCAGCCCGTTCACTCTGGTGTTCCAGCATGCGGGTCTGCTTTCCGCTGCGGCGGTAATGAACGCGGTTATCCTGACGGCGGTGCTGTCGGCGGGTAACTCCGGGATGTACGCGTCTACCCGTATGCTCTATACCCTGGCCTGTGACGGTAAAGCGCCGCGTATTTTCGCGCAGCTGTCACGCGGCGGCGTTCCGCGTAACGCGCTGTATGCGACGACGGTAATTGCGGGGCTTTGCTTCCTGACGTCGATGTTTGGCAACCAGACGGTATACCTGTGGCTGCTGAATACCTCCGGGATGACGGGCTTTATCGCCTGGCTGGGGATTGCCATCAGCCATTATCGTTTCCGCCGTGGCTATGTGTTGCAGGGTAACGATGTGAAAGATCTGCCGTATCGTTCTGGATTCTTCCCGCTGGGGCCGATCTTTGCGTTTGTGCTGTGTCTGACCATCACGCTGGGTCAGAACTATGAAGCCTTCCTGAAAGACACCATTGACTGGGGCGGCGTAGCGGCAACCTATATCGGGATTCCGCTGTTCCTGGCTATCTGGTTTGGCTACAAGCTGACAAAGGGAACACACTTTGTTCGCTACAGTGAAATGCACTTCCCGGAGCGTGTGAAGAAATAACCTGGTGCCTGATGGCGCTGCGCTTATCAGGCCTACAGGATCGACATTTGTAGGCCGGATAAGGCGTTTACGCCGCCATCCGGCAGGTAAAATAAAAAAGCCCCGGCATTCATCATGCCGGGGCTTTTTGTTGTACTGAACTTAGAAGTTATAAGTCAGGCCAACCGTGTAACGACGACCGTCGAGAATGGTATCGTAAGTCTCGTAATCGATCTGTTTGTCCAGAACGTTATACACGCCCGCAGTTAACAGCAGATTTTTGTACGCGTAATAACGCACACCAACATCAACCTGCGTATAAGACGGCGTTCCCTGGGCCATTGAAGTACGGCTCAGGTATTCGGAGGTCTTGCCGCGGAAGTTCAGACGGCTCCAGAAGCCAACATCCTGCGTTGCCTGCCAGTCCAGCGTGGTGTTGAACATATGCTTCGGCATTTTATTCAACGGCTTGCCAGAGAACTGGCCGCTTTTCTGCTCAGATTCGGTATAGGTGTAGTTCGCCGTCCAGTTGAGATCGCGGGTGATCTTCCAGCCAAAGGTGGACTCCACGCCGCGCATATTGGCTTTATCAACGTTGACGCGATCGCTGACAAAGTCGTATTTCTCACCACCAATAGTACAGGCCGGATCTGAACTGCTGTTGCAGCGACGCACTTCAGTTATCTTATCTTTGAAGTCGGTATTGAACAGCGTCACGCCAGCGTTAAGGTTATCTCCGTTATCCCACAGCAGGCCCAACTCTTCGCTCAGGCTCTTTTCTGGTTTCAGGTCTGCGTTACCGACAATAATACCATTCAGACGACCGCCGCCGGTAATCTGTCCCCAGGTCGGGGAGGACTGGCGCAGATCCGGTGCGCGGTAGCCCGCAGAGACGCCGCCTTTTAAGGTCCACTGATCGGTAAGATGCCATACGCCATAGCCACGCGGCGTCCAGTTGTCGCCATAGTTTTCATCTTTATCCATACGGATACCGCCGGTCAGCGTAAAGCTGTCGGTCATCGCCCACTCATCTTCAGCAAACAGCGCCCAGCTCCAGCGGGTCAGCTTGTTTACGTCTTCGTAGGCTTTTAACTGGTTGCCGTTATCGCTCAGTTTCTCGTAACGATACTGTCCACCTAATGTCAGGGTATGCGCGCCGAGGAAGATCTGGTTCTGGTTATTAAAGATGGTGTTGTAAGACTTCATCTGGCGACCGGGGTTGTTGGTCTCTTCCTGCTGAATGTAGCTGGTGGTGTTGAAGTCGTCGTAATAACCGCTGTGGGTTAAGGAATAGGTGGTGTGCTCATAGCGGTTTTCGCTTTTGCTGTTTGGCTTACAGCTTCCGTTGCGGCAGCTTTCTTCTGCCATTGACTTGCCTGGCGTACTGTCGCGATCCTGCAATTCACGCGCGATGTCGAAGTCAAAATCGTTTTTATCATCCGGCGTAAAGTTAAGCGTTAAAGCCCCGTTGCGCAGGCGCTGCTCGTTGTAGCCATTGACGATTTTGTCTTCCGCACGGCGAGAGAGCAGCCCGGTCACTTTCGCCCCCAGCAATCCGTCAATCAGCGGGCCGGACGCATAAGCGTTGGTCTGGTACAAATCACCGGAGTCCCTGTCTTCCTGGAAGGTGGCGTCGCCATGCAGGGAGCCGGTCCAGCCTTTCGTGTTGGACACTTTTTTGGTGATCACGTTAATGACGCCGCCCATCGCATCTGAACCGTAAAGCGATGACATTGGCCCGCGAATAACTTCAATACGCTCGATCGATTCCAGCGGCGGCAGCCAGCCTTGCTCGATCCCGGAGTTATCGCTGTTCGGACGCGTGCCGCGCGTGCTGATGCGCTTACCGTTGACCAGGAACAGCGTGTATTGCGAAGCCATCCCGCGGATGCTGATATCGCTACTGCTGCCGCCGCCGGTAACGACGACTCCGGGCACATCTTTCAGCGCATCGGTGACATCGCGATAGGCTTTGTCTTCGATCTGCTGTTTGGTGATAACGGAGATAGACGCGGGGGCGTTCTGGATTTTCTGCTCAAATCCCGTGGCGGTTACAACGACGGTGTCCTGATCGGCAGCATAGACGAGCGATGGGAGACACGCTGCGCATACTGCGGCAGCGATAGCCTTAACGTGAGGTATGGTCATTTTTGTCATTCCATTAAATGAGTAAAACTGCGAGCCATGAAAAAAGGCCATGACAACGGTATGTATTTGTCTTTTAAGTACTCTTTGCGGTGAATAAGCGGGACGAATTGTACAAAAGAATGAATAATTGTAAACACAAATGATAATTGAAATCATTTGTGTTTATTTGTTTTTCACGGAAAGGTATTTCAAATCAATAAGATGGCGGATCGTAAATGTGAGGAAATTTTGAAGAAAAAATGGAGAAATGAAGGATGAAAAGGAGGGCAGATACCCTCCGTTGTTACGTTATGGCAATAGATTATCGTTTTTTACAGACGATGGAGGCGAGAAAGTAGCGCCAGGGAGAGCGTGGTTAATAAAATAGCGATGAAGGCGTAAATATAGACGCCAGACCATTCCCAGCTATTTTTCACCAGAATGACCGGTACGCCGGCCATTGCCGCGCCAACATAACTGAATAATCCCCGGAAACCGGTAATAGAACCCGCAGCATCTTTGTGAGTAACGTCCAGGCAGCCGACGGCAAAAAGCATATGCGGCCCGTACAGTGCAAATCCCATGATGGTGAAAAGTACGGCGGTGATGGTGTAAGAGGTATCCTGCACCAGTGGAATAAGCACGATGCATACGCAGAGCATTAAGGCGAAGATTAACCCCGTCATCCAGCGGTTGCTTTTAAACATAAAGTCTGACAAATATCCGGCCAGCAATCCCCCTGCCAGCCCGCCAGCTTCGAACCACGAGATAATGGAGTTTGCTTTAATCAGGCTCCAGCCGTGTACCTGCGAGTAATAGATTTGCGGCCAGTCATTGAGAATAGTGCGCGCAATATACACGGACATATCGCCCACGATGATGATCCATACCAGTGGGTTGGTCAGAATGTATTTAACGAACACCTGCCAGAAGCTCAGATTGACCGGGCTGGCTTTTACCTGTGCAAGCTCGGTAGGGTCGTTACGCCATTCGCCGACATTGGGTAGCCCGAGGGTGCCGGGACGATCCTGAATCGTAAACAGCGCGACAACCCCCATCAGAAGGGAAATGACCCCAGGGACATAGAAGCCCATTTTCCAGCTGCCGCTAAAGGCAATGGCGAAGCTGGTGAGCAGCGGGGCAAGGCTGCCGCCAATGTTATGCGCTGCTTCAACGATTGCCCACCAGCGCCCGCGTTCGTTTTTTGAGAACCAGGAAGCCATAATTTTCGCCATTGGCGGGAAGCTGGTGCCCTGGAGAATCGCATTGAGGCTGTACAATACGTAGAACGCCGCGACGCTATCGGAAAAGCCAAAGAGAATATTGACGATGCCGACGCCAATCAGCACCGGGCCGGTCATGGCTTTAGGGTTAATTTTATCAACCAGCATGCCGCCAACAAACTTCATGGAACCATAAAGAATGTAAAAAATGGAGGACATGATGGCGAAATCTTCTGCGGTTAGCGACGTATCCGCCAGCATGGCTGGCATCGCAGCAGAAAAGTTTTTACGGGTCAGATAGAATACGGCATAAGAGATAAATACCGAGGTGATGATCTCTGTGCGAAATTTTTTATAAGTATGATCAATCTCTTTTTTCGCGTTCATAACAGGCCGATCGGCCTGACTGAAAATAAATGCTTTTATGTTCATCGTGAGTTTCCCTTCCGGCGACGGAAATGTGGTTATAATTCATCTTCAATAAAGAACAGAAGTGATTCGAATCCATGAAAATTAATCTGATGATGGATTGTTTCTCTGACAACGGGTTTTGCCCGCCACGCGATACCGGTTCCCGCATACATTAGCATCGGCAGATCGTTTGCGCCGTCGCCGCAGGCAATAATGTTGTGTACAGCGAGGTTGAGTTGTGTTGCCAGCGCAGAGAGCGTTTGCCGCTTTTTCCCGGCATTCATGATCGGGAAGGTAATATTGTCCGTCAGGACGTTATCTTTTATTTCAACCGTGTTGGAAAAGGCGTAGTCGAGCTGATACTTTTCTTTCAGTCGTTGAGTGAAAATATCCAGACCACCGGAAATAATGGCCGTTTTAAACCCTTTGTTTTTCAGTACCGGCAACATAGCGGCAAGGCCGGGGGAAATCGTCATTCGATCGCAAACGGCATTGAGGACATCACAGTGCGTGCCTTTTAACATGCGAATACGGCGGGTAAAACTGGTGTCGAAATCTACTTTCCCTTCCATCGCCTGTTGGGTCATCTCCGCGATTTGCGCAGAGACGCCAAGCGTGTGAGCGATTTCATCCACGCCTTCCTCTTCAATAAACGTTGAGTCCATATCAAATGCAATCACTCCCTTTGTGGGGATGCTCTGAGGTTTGACAAAAAAATCAAACTGCAATTGCAGTGATGCAGCGCGTAATTTCTGATAAATAGCCTGCGTCAGCATTTCATCGGGTAGCGTAAGTTTTAAATAATCCTTATTGATTAATGCCAGATGCCGACGCTCTAATAAATAATGACATTGTATTGCGTGAGAGCGAAGAAAATCATTATATAACCACGCCTGAAGTTGCTCTGTGTTTGTTGATGTGACGAAGTAAGTTATTGCCATCATGTTGCTCCTTTACATTGCGCTTTATTATAATGGGCGGCGTTTGTTTCTTGTGCGTCGTGCTATCACAGATATGAATGTTAAAGAAAAGATAAAATGGTATTGTTTTTAATACCTGATAATGAATAAGCATGAAAAGTATCATTTTTAATATGTTGATTACGGTATATTATCGCCATCCCACCCTGCGCTTTTTTTAGGAATACATATATAAAAATGGAAAGTTGCGTTGATATATTCAAAATTGTGATAGGTCCATCCAGTTCAAGAACCGTGGGGCCAATGCGTGCGGCTTGCAATTTCATTTCGCAGCTAAAACGGCAGGATACGCTGCCGTTACTCAGGAATATTGAAATTGAATTGTTTGGCGCATTATCGTTAAGCCGTAAATGCCACAATGTTGATGCCGCGCTTTATCTGGGGTTGCTGGGAAATCAGCCGGAGAAGGTGGATTTACGTATGCAACTGACCGCCATCAGGCGTGCGGAAAATGACGGTATGCTTGACGTGCCTGCCCCGGCGAACAGTACGGTGACAGTGGCGGTGAAAATTATTGCGAATCACCATGCGCATCCTGGACATCCTTATGCGATGACCTTTCGCGCCAAAGATGATTACTTTACGTTATACGAGGAGACGTGGTTTTCGACCGGCGCCGGGCAGGTACGAAAATACGGTGAGTCTGCGCCCGTGGCGACAGATCAGACACGCGCCTCTCCCTTTGCCTTTCGCAACGCCGCGCAGTTGCAGGCGCTGTGCCAACGAAACGGGCTTTCCGTTGCGGCGCTGATGATGAAAAATGAGCTGAACAGCCATTCTCAGCCCTCATTACAGCACTATTTAACGCAGGTCTGGGAGGTTATGAAGCAGGCCGTTCACCGTGGCCTGCATACCGAAGGTCTGCTTCCCGGCCCTTATCAGATCCCGCGTCGGGCCTGCGCATTGCATAAATCGTTGTGTATGAAGCCTTCGGCAGCGGATTTTCTGACGACCCTGAACTGGGTTAACGTGTTTGCTATTGCCGTGAGTGAAGAGAATGCGGCAGGCGGGCAGATTGTCACGGCGCCGACGAATGGCGCAAGCGGCATTATTCCGGCGGTATTGAGCTGGTACGATAAGTTTGTTTGTCCGCTGGACGCGGGTGCCATCACCCGTTTTTTTCTTACGGCAGGTGCCGTCGCGCTGTTGTTTAAACAGAATGCGTCGATTTTAGGATCGGAAGTGGGATGCCAGGGGGAAATCGGCGTCGCATGTTCGATGGCGGCGGCAGGGCTGGCGGAGCTGATGGGCGCATCCGTCGGGCAGGTATTAAGCGCTGCGGAAATTGCGATGGAGCACCATCTGGGGTTGACCTGCGATCCGGTTGGCGGGCAGGTGCAAATTCCCTGTATAGAAAGAAACGCCATCTCTGCCGTAAAAGCCATTAATGCGGCGACGATGGCGATGAGTCGCATCAGCGAGCCCTGTATTTCTCTGGATGAAATTATTGCCGCCATGTATGAAACCGGCAAAGACATGAGCGCAAAATATCGCGAGACTTATCACGGATGCCTCGGAAAAATTCAGCCAAGAAAAAGGTGCTAGTACATTGAAATACCAAACAATGAATAATAACGAGATCGTCTGGTCGCTCTGCGCGCGTATCAAGGAAACGCGGATTTCCCTGTCTATGACGCAACAGCAGCTTGCCGATCGCGCGCAGGTAGGCATCGCTACGATCAAGCGTATTGAGAAAGGCGCTGGCCTGAACCTCGATACGCTGATTTCTCTCCTGCGCGCGCTTGATAAACTGCACAATCTGGATGCGATTTTGTTTGAATCAGAAATGCGCAATTTTAGCGAGAGCGAGAGTGCCGGGCGACTTCAGATTCGCCAGCAGGTTGCTGATTTAAACCGGAAATCGTCTGCGCCGCAAGCCGATGACAATAACGATATTGCGGCGCTGGAAAAAGCCGTGTACTGGTGATCAGCTCAGCAGATGCTGTGCATGGAAGCGCAGATGATCCTCAATAAACGAGGCGATAAAGTAATAACTGTGGTCGTAGCCCGGTTGAATACGTAACGTCATCGGCCAGTCCTTCTGGCGCGCGGCTTCGGCCAGTACCGCCGGTTGTAGCTGATCGGCGAGGAACTGATCGTTATCGCCTTGATCAATCAGCGTTGGAATGGCGTGTTCCGGCTGGCTGGCGAGCATCAGCGCGCAACTGTCCCACTCAACCCAGGCCGATCTCTCTTCCCCCAGATAGGCCGTAAACGCTTTTTCTCCCCACGGTACGCGGCACGGATTCACGATGGGCGCAAAGGCGGAAACGCTGGTGTATTTCCCCGGATTCTTCAGCGCCATGATCAATGCGCCGTGTCCGCCCATTGAATGTCCGCTGATCGCGCAACGTTCACCCACGTTAAACTGCGACTGGATCAGCGCCGGGAGTTCATCGCGCAGGTAGTCGTACATGCGGAAATGCGCGGCCCAGGGCTGCTGCGTCGCGTTGAGATAGAATCCCGCGCCTTTACCTAAATCATAACCTTCGTCATCGGCAACCTGTTCGCCGCGCGGACTGGTGTCCGGCATCACCAGCACAATGCCCAGTTCGGCGGCAATGCGTTGCGCACCGGCTTTGGTGGTGAAGTTCTCATCATTACAGGTTAACCCTGACAACCAGTACAGCACCGGAGGTGGCGTTGTACTGCGGGGCGGCGGGAGAAAGATGCTGAATGTCATGGCGCAATTCAGCGTGGTGGAGTCGTGTCGCCAGCGTTGCTGCCAGCCTTCAAAACAACGGTGCTCTTCGAGCATATCCATGCGTGGCTCCTTTTGTGTTGAACCTGAATGAGTCGTGCAATTTCCCCATAATACAGATTATTCATTGTGCTGTGAGTAACTTTCACTTCCGCATTTATCTAACATGCTTCATCATCTACACAACTTTACATTAACACCTGACGTCATGGCCCGTCAGATTTAGCGCGCGGAACCGCCGTGGGGAATCCGGGACATGAAAGGCAGCGGCGATTTCAATAATTATCGTTGTGAATACTGGATTATGTGCGCCGCCTCACGCACAATAAACGGGCTGCCAACAGCCTAAAAACTTTGCCCCACGCAGGGCAGAGGCGCCACACCTGCAGGAGAAGAATAAATGTCATCACTCAGTAAAGAAGCGGCCCTGGTTCATGAAGCGCTGGTTGCGCGTGGTCTGGAAACGCCGTTGCGCCCGCCCGTGCATGAGATGGATAACGAAACGCGCAAACGTCTTATTTCGGGGCATATGACCGAGATTATGCAGTTGCTGAATCTCGACTTGAGCGATGACAGTCTGATGGAAACGCCGCATCGCATCGCTAAAATGTATGTTGATGAGATTTTCTCCGGCCTTGATTACGCCAATTTCCCGAAGATCACCGTGATTGAAAATAAGATGAAAGTGGATGAAATGGTGACGGTGCGCGATATCACGCTTACCAGCACCTGCGAACACCATTTCGTCACGATCGACGGGAAAGCGACGGTGGCCTATATCCCGAAAGATTCGGTGATTGGCCTGTCGAAGATTAACCGTATTGTGCAGTTTTTTGCGCAGCGCCCGCAGGTTCAGGAGCGTCTGACCCAACAGATTCTGACCGCGCTGCAAACGCTGCTTGGCACTAATAACGTCGCGGTCTCAATTGACGCTGTGCATTACTGCGTGAAAGCGCGCGGCATTCGCGATGCGACCAGCGCCACCACCACGACTTCCCTCGGCGGATTGTTTAAATCCAGCCAGAACACGCGCCAGGAGTTCCTGCGCGCCGTGCGTCACCACAACTGATCAGGGCAGGGAGTATGGAGCGTAATGTCACGCTGGATTTTATTCGTGGCGTCGCCATCCTCGGTATCCTGCTTCTTAATATCAGCGCCTTTGGCTTGCCAAAGGCGGCTTACCTTAATCCCGCCTGGTATGGCAAGATCACCGCGTCTGACGCATGGACGTGGGCGATCCTCGACCTGTTCGCGCAGGTAAAATTCCTTACGCTTTTTGCGCTGTTATTCGGCGCGGGTCTGCAAATGCTGCTGCCGCGCGGCAAACGCTGGATTCAGTCGCGTCTGACGCTGCTCGTCCTGCTGGGCTTTATCCACGGTTTGCTGTTCTGGGATGGCGACATTCTGCTGGCGTATGGCCTTGTCGGCCTGATTTGCTGGCGACTGGTGCGCGACGCGCCGTCGGTAAAAAGTTTATTTAATACCGGTATTTTGCTCTATCTGGCGGGGATTGGCGTGTTGCTGCTGTTAGGGTCTATCTCGGCGAGTGAAACCAGCCGCGCCTGGACGCCGGATGCCTCTGCCCTGTTGTATGAAAAATACTGGAAGATTAACGGCGGCATGGAGGCGGTCAGCAACCGGGTCGATCTGCTGTCGAACAGTCTGCTGGCGCTGGGGGCGCAGTATGGCTGGCAGCTGGCGGGAATGATGCTGCTGGGCGCGGCGCTGATGCGCAGCGGCTGGCTGAAGGGCCAGTACAGTCTGCAACACTACCGGCGTACGGGCGTATTGCTTGTCGTCGTCGGCGTGCTGATTAACCTTCCGGCCATTATCGTACAGTGGCGGCTGGACTGGGCGTATCGCTGGTGCGCTTTTCTGTTACAGGCGCCGCGTGAATTGAGCGCGCCGTTTCAGACTATAGGTTACACCGCGTTGATGCTGGGATTCTGGCCGCAGCTCAGCCGTTTTAAACTGGTCATTGCCATTGCCTGCGTAGGGCGGATGGCGTTGAGCAACTATCTGTTGCAGACGCTGATCTGCACCACGCTGTTCTACCAGTTCGGTTTATTTATGAAATTCGACCGACTGACGCTGCTGATATTCGTCATTCCTGTCTGGCTGGCGAACCTGCTTTTCTCCTGGATTTGGCTGCGTTTCTATCGGCAAGGGCCGGTGGAATGGCTCTGGCGGCAATTAACCCTCCGTGCTTCCGGGACGTCATTATCGGGAACATCCAGATAACGATCTGGATCACATTCATTAACAAAACGCATGTAACCGTTTCCAGCCCTGTGACCTTACTCACGTAGTCCTGAACGAAGCGCTGACAAAATACCCACCTGCTAAACACAGGGTGTCTGTGAGCAACGGCAATCTCAAACAGGGTAGTGAATATGGTAACCATTCGTGATGTGGCACGTCAGGCTGGCGTTTCCGTAGCGACCGTTTCTCGCGTGCTGAATAACAGTGCGCTGGTCAGTCCCGATACGCGCGAAGCGGTAATGAAGGCGGTCACGCTGCTGGGTTACCGTCCTAATGCTAATGCGCAAGCGCTGGCGACGCAGATAAGCGACACTATCGGCGTGGTGGTGATGGACGTGTCAGATGCGTTTTTTGGCGCACTGGTCAAAGCGGTGGATGTGGTTGCCCAACAACACAACAAATATGTGCTGATCGGCAACAGTTATCATGAGGCTGAAAAAGAGCGTCATGCCATCGAGGTTCTGATTCGACAACGCTGTAACGCATTGATTGTTCACTCGAAAGCATTAAGTGACCAGGAACTGGGGGCGTTTATGGACCAGATCCCAGGCATGGTGCTGATCAATCGTATTGTGCCGGGTTATGCCCACCGTTGCGTGTGCCTGGACAATATCAGCGGCGCAAAAATGGCGACCCGCATGCTGCTCAATAATGGTCATCAACGGATTGGTTATCTGGCTTCCAGCCACCGCATTGAAGATGACACGATGCGTAAAGAAGGGTGGCTGAGCGCGTTGCAGGAGCAGGGGATTACGCCGCCAGAAAGCTGGATTGGCACGGGTTCCCCGGACATGCAGGGCGGTGAAGCGGCGATGGTGGAACTGCTGGGGCGAAACCTGCAACTGACCGCCGTATTCGCCTATAACGACAGCATGGCCGCTGGCGCGCTCACGGCGTTAAAAGACAATGGCATTGCCATCCCGTTACATCTTTCCATCATCGGTTTTGATGATATTCCTATTGCCCGTTACACCGACCCGCAGCTGACCACGGTGCGTTATCCCATTGCTTCTATGGCGAAAATGGCAACGGAACTGGCGTTGCAGGGCGCGGCCGGCACGCTGGATTCAACGGCGACGCACTGTTTTATGCCAACGCTGGTGCGTCGTCATTCGGTTGCGCTAAGACAGAATGCGGCCCCGATCACTAACCAGCAACGTCAGGGGATGTAACCGCTTTCAATATGTGAGTAAATTCACAGTATCTTAACAATACGATAGCTATGATGGCACCGTTTGAAGCACTGTAAATACTATGTAACGGTGAATAATCACTTTTAACGCATCGTCAGGGCATTAAACAGCAATTAAAGCATATTTTTGGAGCGTTACCGGGCACGGAAGAAAGATTTTTTAACAGTGAGCTTCGGCGTTCAGTAACACTTCATTAACGTTCTGCCCTGCCGAGCATTTTTCTCAAGTACTACCCTGCATAATAAAACCGGAGATACCATGAATAAGAAGGCGTTAACTCTGTCTGCTGTGATGGCAAGCATGTTATTTGGCGCGGCTGCGCACGCTGCTGATACTCGCATTGGTGTGACGATTTATAAATATGACGATAACTTTATGTCCGTCGTGCGTAAAGCTATCGAAAGAGACGCCCAGGCGGCGCCTGATGTGCAGTTGCTGATGAATGACTCGCAGAACGATCAGTCCAAGCAAAACGACCAGATCGACGTGCTGTTGGCAAAAGGGGTAAAAGCGCTGGCGATCAACCTGGTTGACCCGGCTGCGGCAGGTACGGTAATTGAGAAAGCGCGTGGTCAGAATGTCCCGATTGTGTTCTTCAACAAAGAACCTTCCCGCAAAGCGCTGGATAGCTATGACAAAGCCTATTACGTCGGCACTGACTCCAAAGAATCCGGTATCATCCAGGGCGATCTGATCGCTAAACACTGGCAGGCTAACCAGGGTTGGGATCTGAACAAAGATGGCCAAATCCAGTTCGTACTGCTGAAAGGCGAGCCGGGCCACCCGGATGCTGAAGCGCGTACCACCTATGTTATCAAAGAGCTGAACGACAAAGGCATCAAAACTGAGCAGCTGCAAATGGATACCGCGATGTGGGATACCGCAATGGCGAAAGACAAGATGGACGCATGGCTGTCTGGCCCGAACGCCAACAAAATTGAAGTGGTTATCGCGAATAACGACGCAATGGCGATGGGCGCGGTAGAAGCGCTGAAAGCGCACAATAAAACCAGCGTTCCGGTATTCGGCGTGGATGCGTTACCTGAAGCGCTGGCGCTGGTGAAATCCGGCGCGCTGGCAGGTACCGTGCTGAACGATGCTAACAACCAGGCGAAAGCCACCTTTGATCTGGCGAAAAACCTGGCCGATGGTAAAGGCGCGGCTGACGGCACCGACTGGAAAATCGAGAACAAAATTGTTCGCGTTCCGTACGTAGGTGTTGATAAAGACAATCTGGCTGAGTTTACCAACAAGTAATTCGTATATCGTTTTCTTTGGGCGCAATAACATTGCGCCCTTTATTAACGCACTCTGCGAGGCCAACAAGGTATAATTATGGTCAGCACTACTACTCCGTCGTCAGGCGAATACTTGTTGGAAATGAGCGGCATCAACAAGTCTTTTCCCGGCGTAAAGGCACTTGACAATGTTAATTTAAAAGTCCGCCCGCACTCGATTCACGCCTTAATGGGGGAGAATGGCGCAGGAAAATCAACATTATTAAAATGCCTTTTTGGGATCTATCAAAAAGATTCCGGTAGCATTTTATTTCAGGGGAAAGAGATCGATTTTCATTCTGCCAAAGAAGCCCTGGAGAATGGTATTTCGATGGTTCACCAGGAGCTAAACCTGGTGTTACAGCGCTCCGTCATGGATAACATGTGGTTAGGGCGTTACCCAACCAAAGGTATGTTTGTCGATCAGGATAAAATGTACCGGGATACCAAAGCGATATTTGATGAGCTGGATATTGATATCGATCCGCGTGCGCGTGTCGGGACATTATCCGTTTCACAAATGCAGATGATCGAAATTGCGAAGGCGTTTTCCTACAATGCCAAGATTGTGATCATGGATGAGCCGACCTCTTCATTAACGGAAAAAGAGGTTAACCATCTGTTCACTATTATTCGCAAACTGAAGGAGCGCGGCTGCGGTATTGTGTATATCTCGCATAAAATGGAAGAGATTTTCCAGCTGTGTGATGAAGTCACCGTCTTGCGCGACGGCCAGTGGATTGCGACGCAGCCGCTGGAAGGGCTGGATATGGACAAGATCATCGCCATGATGGTGGGTCGTTCCCTGAACCAGCGTTTCCCGGACAAGCAAAACAAGCCGGGAGAGGTCATTCTGGAAGTGCGTAACCTGACGTCTCTGCGCCAGCCGTCGATCCGCGATGTCTCTTTTGATCTGCATAAAGGGGAAATTCTCGGGATTGCGGGTCTGGTAGGGGCAAAGCGTACCGATATTGTTGAAACGCTTTTTGGTATCCGGGAAAAATCATCGGGTACGATTACGCTGCACGGCAAAAAGATTAATAACCACAACGCGAATGAAGCCATTAATCACGGTTTCGCGCTGGTAACGGAAGAACGTCGTTCAACCGGGATCTACGCGTATCTGGATATTGGTTTTAACTCTTTAATTTCCAACATCCGCAATTACAGAAATAAAGTCGGTTTGCTGGATAATTCCCGCATGAAGAGCGATACCCAGTGGGTTATTGACTCAATGCGCGTGAAAACGCCAGGTCATCGCACGCAAATTGGCTCTCTTTCGGGGGGCAACCAGCAGAAGGTCATTATTGGCCGGTGGCTGTTAACGCAGCCAGAAATATTAATGCTGGATGAGCCAACGCGCGGTATTGATGTCGGCGCAAAATTTGAAATCTATCAACTGATTGCGGAACTGGCGAAAAAAGAGAAGGGGATTATTATCATTTCTTCCGAAATGCCGGAATTGTTAGGGATTACAGATCGTATTCTGGTAATGAGCAATGGCCTTGTTGCCGGGATTGTTGACACAAAAACAACAACGCAAAACGAAATTCTGCGTCTTGCGTCTTTGCACCTTTAAGATCAGGGGCTCCTCATGAGTGCGTTAAATAAGAAAAGTTTTCTTACTTATCTGAAAGAAGGCGGAATTTACGTTGTTCTTTTAGTCTTGCTGGCCATTATTATTTTCCAGGACCCTACATTTTTAAGTCTGCTGAACTTAAGTAACATTCTGACGCAGTCCTCCGTGCGTATTATCATCGCGCTGGGTGTGGCAGGGTTGATTGTCACCCAAGGGACTGACCTGTCTGCGGGGCGTCAGGTTGGCCTGGCGGCCGTGGTCGCCGCAACGCTGTTGCAGTCCGTGGAAAACGCCAATAAGGTCTTCCCGGAAATGGCCACCATGCCGATTCCGCTGGTGATCCTGATTGTCTGCGCAATTGGGGCCGTCATTGGTTTACTTAACGGTATTATCATTGCGTACCTCAATGTGACGCCGTTCATCACGACCCTGGGCACGATGATTATCGTTTATGGCATCAACTCCCTGTATTACGACTTTGTCGGGGCGTCGCCGATTTCGGGGTTTGATAGCGGGTTCTCGACGTTTGCGCAGGGCTTTATTGCGCTAGGCAGTTTCCGGCTCTCCTACATTACCTTCTATGCGCTGATTGCGGTGGCGTTCGTCTGGATCCTGTGGAATAAAACCCGTTTCGGTAAGAACATTTTCGCTATCGGCGGCAACCCGGAAGCGGCAAAAGTGTCCGGCGTTAACGTGGGGCTGAACCTGCTGATGATCTATGCGTTGTCCGGTGTGTTCTACGCATTCGGCGGTTTGCTGGAAGCGGGGCGTATCGGTTCTGCGACCAACAACCTCGGCTTTATGTATGAGCTGGATGCGATTGCCGCCTGCGTGGTCGGCGGCGTGTCGTTTAGCGGCGGCGTCGGGACGGTATTCGGCGTTGTGACCGGTGTGATTATCTTTACCGTCATCAACTACGGCCTGACCTATATCGGCGTGAACCCTTACTGGCAGTACATCATTAAAGGCGGCATCATTATCTTCGCGGTGGCGCTGGACTCGCTGAAATACGCCCGTAAGAAGTAATTACCGGCATGAAAAAGCCCGAAGCAGGCAACTGTTTCGGGCTTTTTTGTTTCTGCGCGTTATCTAAAGAACAGAAAATAAATGCCTGCGGCGAGCGTACAAACCGACATGCACAGATATAACCCGATGTAGCTCCAGTAAAGGAGAGGGGTTTCTGCACGGTAGGCGTATACGGGTTCGCGGGCGTTCCTGACGATTTTATCCACGGCGCCAGAGCGCCAGCCTTTGTAGGCTTCCCGTAAGCTAAACAGCATCACCATCAGGACGGCGATGACCACAAAGATCGTTTTCCCTTCCACGCTTATTTTCCTTGTTTCTTTTGCAGTTCCAGCAATTGCTCAGGCGTTACTGCCGGGTAGCCCTGGGCGTCATCCGGCACCTGATGCATTGTTGGAATGGGAACTAACGGGCCTAAGAAGCGAGGTTCCCGTTTGAAAATATAGAGGTCTGCCAGCGCGCCGAATCGGGCGCCAAATTCACGTACGCGTACCGTTAACATATCTTTTGGCGACGGCACCGCATAGCACTGAGCCTGAATTCCCATATGCAGCGCAATAAACAGCGCGCGTTCACAGTGGAAACGCTGGGTAATGATGATGAAGTCGTTGGTATCAAACACTTTGCGCGTGCGCACAATGGAGTCCAGCGTGCGAAAACCGGCATAATCGAGCACGATGTCGGCAGGATCAACGCCCCCGGCGATCAGATCCTTACGCATCGTCATCGGTTCGTTATAGCTTTGCAGCGCGTTATCGCCGCTGAGCAGCAGATAATTGACCTTGCCGCTGTTGTAGGCGTTTAACGCGCCCTGAATGCGGTAGCGGTAATACTGATTAATGACGCCGGTGCGATAGTATTTTGCGGTGCCTAATACCACTCCCACCTGGCGGTAGGGGAGATCCTGTAATTCGTCGTAAATATAGGGCGCGGTTTTCCAGCTCATCCATCTGTCGAGACCAAGCACAGTCAACAGCAGCAAGCCGATCAGGACTAACAGGCTGTAAAACACGCGCTTTAACATGCAGAGAACTCGATAAAGGGATGAAATTTCAATCAGGCTACTGTACCCGCTGTCGAAGCGCAAGAAACAGCAGTCTGATTGGGGGGATTTTAGACATTCTTGCCATTTGCATGTTGCCCGATGGCGCTGTGCTTATCGGGCCTACGCACATTGCGTGTTCCAGGGCTTAACCCAGCAGTACGCGGTCGATATTATTGCAGCCTAATGCTTTCAGCGTGGCGGCGGTGGCATCCCACTGGATTAACGGCGCGTCGGCTTTCTCCGCCAGAATTGCGCGCTGAATATCTGGATAGTCATACCCGTTCAGGTTCAGCAGATTCAGTGCGCCCTGCAAAGGCGGCAGCGTAGGGTTAAAGGCGGCGTTCTCGGCATAGCTGCCGGTGAAAATACGCCCGTCTTTGCATTCCAGCGCCACGCCGCTTGGGGAGTGGCTGTAAGGCATATGACATTTATTGGCGGCGGTAATCGCTGCCTGAGTCAGCGCGTCGCCCTCCAGCGCGAAACCGTGATCCTGCTCGTCCATCAGCAGCGTTTTGATCTCCAGGTCTTTCGGGCCGAAAGCGTCAGGCAGATAGTCGCGTAAGGTATGCGGTACGCGCCCCGGCAGGTGGATACGCAGATCCAGACCGCTGTTCAGTTCGTTCATAAACTGACGGCAATGACCGCAAGGGGTGTAGTTAACCGTGATGGCGGCGAGCCCTTTTTCACCGCGCAGCCAGGCATGGCCGATCGCGCTTTGCTCGGCATGAACGGTTTGCTGCATCGTCGCGCCCAGGAACTCCATATTCCCACCGAAATACCAGGTTCCACTGATGCCGCGCGCGATAGCGCCAACGTTGAAGTGGGAAAGGTCGGTGCGTGCGCAGGCGGCAGCCAGCGGCAGGAGCGCGAAAGCCAGCGCGTCTTCGTCCAGCCCCGATTCACGCTTAAGCGTCGAGACCTGCTCCGCAGTCAGCATGGCGGGAAAATGCTCATCTGCCAGAATCGGCGCCAGCGCTGATTGCAGATTATCCGCAAGTTGGCCAAAAGCAGTTTGAAAACGTGGATGCATGGCGTTGCCTCATAACAATGTAATGGAATCGTAGTTTACGGAGCTGTTACGGCTTTATATGTGATACAAATCTCATTGTGATTGCAACTTGTGAAACTTAAATTAAAAATGCGCGACGCATCGCAAATTTTAACCCGCTACCGCCAGAATAATCGGGAAGAGAAACGGCGCCAGCAGCGAGGTGATGATCCCGCAGATCACCAGCGCCAGCGAACTGAACGCGCCTTCCTGGTAATCCAGCTCGGCGCAGCGCGCAGTGCCCAGGGCGTGCGAGGCGGTTCCCATTGCCAGACCGCGTGCGGCTTTGGTACGGATACGCATGAGGTTGAGCAGGGTATGACCAAATACGGCGCCCAGTATCCCGACGAAAATAACGCAGACGGCGCTAATGGCGGGAATGCCGCCGATGCTGCCGCCCACCGCCATTGCGATTGGGGTTGTGACCGATTTCGGTAATACCGATGCGGCGATTTCCGGCGTGGCGCCCATCAGTAAGGCGACAGTGGTTCCGGTCACCATGGCGACCACGCTGCCGACGAAGCAGATCGTGATGATGGATTTCCAACGGGCGCGGATCTGGTGCAGTTGTTCATATAAAGGGTACGCCAGCGCCACGACGGCGGGTTGCAGCAGGTCGTTGAGCACCTCGCTGCCTTTGAAATAGTGATCGTAAGGAATGCCGGTCAGTATCAGAAACGGGATGATGACCACCATGGCAACCAGCAACGGGTTAAGCAACGGCATCTTAAAGCGCGCAGCCAGTTTGCGGGCGGCGAAAAAGACCGCCAGCGTCAGGGGTAACGACCACCAGATATACGACATCATTTTTTCGATCCTTTCTGCCCTAACACTTTTCGTTCACCGTGTACGATATGCGAACTCCAGCTCACGACCAGGAAAACAACCAGCGTACTGATCGCACAGGAGACCACCACCGGGCCAAACTGCGCGCGCAGCAAATCGAAGTACTGCATGACGCCGACGCCAATCGGCACAAACAGCAGCGCCATGTAACGGATCAGGACATAGCATCCCGGGTTTACCCACTTCGCTGGCAGAATTTGTAGCGCCAGTAAAACAAACAGAATCAACATGCCGATGATGCTGCCGGGAATCGTAATAGGAAGCAGCGATGCAATGAAAATACCCGCATACAAACAGGCATATATCAGTACAAATGCGCGTAAATACTGCCAGATGATATTCAGTGATTTACTCATGGTAAAAGCCCTTGATGAAACAGATTCATCATACAATTAAACTTTAAAACGTGCTACCGATCACATCATGAATTCTGAGCATAGTGGAAATAGACAACGGGAACATCGGGCAACGCCCCGTTGCCCGCGCTAAACCTGCGCCAGAAAATGCAGAAAACGACTCAACGCGAGAGAAGGGGTCTCGTTCTTGCGCCAGAACATGCCCACGCTTCCTTTCTGTTCTATTTTCGGCAGGTTTAAGATAGCCAACTGGCCCTGGCTGGCATAGCGTTGCGCCAGGCGTAGAGAAAGAATAGAGATCATATCGCTGCTTTGCAGCAAATTGGTGCTGACGTTCATCGAGGCGGATTCGATGGTGTTTTCCGGCAGCATCACGCCGTTGTCCACCAGGGCGTTATCAATGCTGATGCGAATTGGCGTACCGGTCGGCCAGACAATCCAGCGCCAGTGGGCGAGGTCGTTCCAGGAAAGCGTGGCGTGTGAGGCCAGGGGATGATGGGGGCGGGCGACAAAGCAGACCGGTTCGGTGTAGAGCACCTGATAGTTTAACGGCAGCTGGAGCGCCCGACCGCCCACGCGGCCTACCACCACGTCCAGCGACCCGGCGAGCAGATCGTGTAAAAGCGGGGTCATGACTTTCTCTTCAATATTCAGGTGCAGCGTCGGCATCTCATTGAGCAGGCAGAGGATCGCCTGCGACACGCAATCTGTCGCGACCGGTGAACAGCCGATTTTCAGGCTTCCCACCAGCCCACCTTGCTTAAAGCGCGCGATCTCATACTGCGAACGTTCCATATCGTTGATGAGCCGCTGCGCATGCTGGAGCAACAGCTTGCCCCCTTCTGAAGGGCGCAACCCCTTGCTGTGGCGTTCAAAAAGCGTGATTCCGATCTCATCTTCAAGCTGTGACAGCCACTTCGACAGCGCGGGCTGGGTGATGTTCATCATTCGCGCAACGTGGGTCAGATTCCCTTGTTCCCCCAGCGCGACCAGCATTTGCAGGTGGTGCAGCTTCAATTTTTGCGCCCAATTCGCCATTTGATATAACCCCCAGGTTATGCCTCTGCCCGAAATGCCATTGTACATTTCATCGCCATGATTACAAACTTGCAACATACAAAAAACAAAAATGACATCTACCTTACCTGCACCGAGGCATTCACTATGACTCAACGACGTGATCTACAAGCACTGATTGACGCCGCTCCCGTCGGCAAAATGCAGTGGCGCGTTATCATCTGCTGCTTTCTGGTGGTAATGCTCGACGGTTTTGATACGGCTGCAATTGGCTTTATTGCGCCGGATATCCGTACGCACTGGCAATTGAGCGCCAGCGATCTGGCCCCGCTGTTCGGCGCGGGTCTGCTGGGGCTGACGGCAGGGGCGCTATTGTGCGGCCCGCTGTCAGACCGTTTTGGCCGTAAACGGGTGATTGAATTGTGCGTGGCGCTGTTTGGCGCCTTGAGCCTGCTTTCCGCCTTCTCGCCGGATTTGCAAACGCTGGTGGTACTGCGCTTTTTAACCGGGCTGGGGCTGGGCGGCGCGATGCCGAATACCATCACGATGACGTCGGAATATCTTCCCGCCCGCCGTCGCGGGGCGCTGGTGACGCTGATGTTCTGCGGGTTTACCCTCGGTTCGGCGATGGGCGGCATCGTCAGCGCGCAACTGGTGCCGCTGATTGGCTGGCACGGCATTCTGGTGCTCGGCGGCGTATTGCCCTTAATGCTGTTCTTCGCCTTGCTGTTTGTTCTGCCCGAGTCACCACGCTGGCAGGTGCGTCGTCAGCGCCCGCAGGCGGCGATTGCCAGAACGGTTGCCGCCATCACCGGCGAACGCTACGACAATACGCATTTCTATCTTCATGAAGCCGCCGCCATTTCAAAAGGCAGTATCCGCCAGCTTTTTGTTGGGCGTCAGCTTCCCATTACCCTGATGTTATGGGTCGTGTTCTTCATGAGCCTGCTCATTATCTACCTGCTCTCCAGCTGGATGCCGACGCTCCTGAATCACCGGGGAATCGATTTGCAGCATGCCTCCTGGGTCACTGCCGCATTCCAGGTCGGTGGTACGCTCGGCGCGCTGTTACTCGGCGTACTGATGGACAAACACAATCCGTTCCGGGTGCTGGCCGTGAGCTACGCGCTGGGCGCCGTCTGCATCGTGATGATTGGCCTGAGTGAAAACGGACTGTGGCTGATGGCGCTGGCGATTTTTGGTACGGGCATTGGCATCAGCGGATCGCAGGTGGGGTTGAATGCCTTAACTGCGACGCTGTACCCGACTCAAAGCCGTGCAACCGGCGTGAGCTGGTCCAATGCCGTCGGGCGCTGCGGCGCCATTGTCGGTTCGCTCTCCGGCGGCATGATGATGGCGATGAATTTCTCTTTCGATACGCTGTTTTTCGTCATCGCGATTCCGGCTGCCATTAGCGCGGTGATGCTCGCCATGTTGACGGCGGTTGTCCGCCACTCTGCCTCTGAACCTGACGTGCTGCCCCGGGCAGGCGTCGTGAACGAATAAGGAGAACCTCCATGTCTGAAGTGAATCAGGATGTTAAACACAACCGTCAGCAGTTTTATCAGCACATTTCCGGGCAAAACCTGACGCCGCTCTGGGAGTCGCTGCACCACCTGGTGCCGCAAACGCCGAATGCCAATTGCGCGCCTGCGTACTGGAACTATCAGGAGATCCGCCCGCTGTTGCTGGAAAGCGGCAACCTGATTGGCGCGAAAGAGGCTGTCCGCCGGGTGCTGGTGCTGGAAAACCCGGCGCTGCGCGGACAGTCGTCAATTACCGCGACGCTGTACGCAGGGCTGCAATTGATTTTACCGGGCGAGGTGGCGCCGAGTCATCGCCACAACCAGTCGGCGCTGCGTTTTATTGTGGAAGGGCAAGGCGCGTTCACCGCCGTTGACGGCGAGCGGACGCAGATGCACCCGGGCGACTTTATTCTGACGCCGCAGTGGCGCTGGCACGATCACGGCAACCCTGGCGACGAGCCGGTGGTATGGCTGGACGGTCTGGATCTGCCGCTGGTGAATACGCTGGGCTGCGGGTTTGCGGAAGATTACCCGGAAGAACAGCAGCCGGTGACGCGCAAAGAAGGCGATTACCTGCCGCGCTACGCCGCCAATATGCTGCCGCTACGCCACCAGGTCGGCAATTCCTCGCCGATTTTCAACTACCGCTACGACCGTAGCCGTGAAGCGCTGCATGACCTGACCCGGATGGGGGAACCTGACGAGTGGGATGGCTACAAGATGCGCTATGTCAACCCGGTCACCGGGGGCTATCCGATGCCTTCGATGGGCGCGTTTTTGCAACTGTTGCCGAAAGGGTTTGCGTCGCGCGTGGCGCGCACGACCGACAGCACCATTTATCACGTTGTGGAAGGTTCCGGGCAGGTCATCATTGGCAATGAGACGTTCCACTTCACGGCGAAAGATATCTTTGTGGTGCCGACATGGCACGGGGTGTCGTTCCAGACCACGGAAGATACCGTTTTATTCAGTTTTTCGGACAAACCGGTTCAGGAAGCCCTCGGCTTGTTCCGCGAAGCGCGTGATTAAATTGGGAGAGAAAAGATGAGCAAATATGTATTCGAACCTCAGGCGCCAGTCGCGGTGCCGGTTGTTGGCAGCGATGAGCAATTCCCGGTTCGCCGCGTCTACTGCGTTGGCCGTAACTACGCCGCCCATGCTCGTGAGATGGGGTTCGATCCCGATCGTGAGCCGCCGTTCTTCTTCTGCAAACCGGCCGATGCGGTCGTACCGGTTGCGGCTGGCGAAACGCTGGCGCTGGCCTATCCGTCGCAGACCGATAACTATCACTATGAAATTGAACTGGTGGTGGCGATAGGCAAGCAGGGCAGCGATATTCCGCTTGAGCAAGCGCATGAGTATGTCTGGGGCTATGCCACCGGGCTGGATATGACCCGCCGCGACCGCCAGATGGAAATGCGCCAGATGGGGCGCCCGTGGGAAATCGGCAAAGCGTTTGATTTGTCCGCGCCGATTGCGCCGCTGCATAAAGCGACCGATGTGGCAGACGTTAACAACGCGCCGATTTGGTTACAGGTAAACGGGGAAGATCATCAGCGCAGCGATATTCGCCATCTGATCTGGTCCGTCAATGAAACCATCAGCTACCTGTCCGGCTTTTTTGAACTGCAACCGGGCGACCTGATTTTCACCGGTACGCCGGAAGGGGTTGGGGCAGTGGTGAAAGGGGATGTGATTACCGGTAATGTGGAAGGGTTAACGCCGATCGCCGTGAAGATTGTCTGAGGTGAATGATGAAGCTGTACAGTTTTTTTAATAGCTCGGCGTCTTATCGCGTGCGTATCGCGCTGGCATTAAAAGGCATCGATTATGAGACGGTGGGCGTCAACATTCGTATCGGCCAGCAGAATGCGCTGAGCTACCGACGGATGAACCCGATCGGGCTGGTGCCGACGCTGGTGACTGATGACGGTGAATCTCTCGGACAATCGCTGGCAATCATCGACTGGCTGGATCGCCACTTCCCGCAGACGCCGTTGCTGCCGCAGGTCGATCCGGCGCGCAGCCAGGCGCTGGAAATTGTCTATGCCATTGCCTGTGATATTCACCCGGTGAACAACCTGCGCGTACTGCGCTACCTGACTGACGAGCTGAAGATCGGCGAAGAAGACAAGAAACGCTGGTACGCCCACTGGGTGCAACAAGGGCTTAGCGCGGTGGAACAGCTGTTGCGCCAGGGGCAGTCCGGGCAGTTTTGCGTGGGGGATGCGCCCACGCTGGCGGATTGCTGCCTGATTCCACAATGGGCCAATGCGCTGCGAATGGGATGCGACCTGAGCGGTTATCCGCGCTGCAAGGCGGTTTATGACGCCTGCACCCGGCTTCCGGCCTTTATCGCCGCCGCCCCCGAAAATCAACAAGACAAAATTTCAGCCTGATAAGGAGAACGACAATGGCTAAAGTGACAAGCGCAATTATCGTGGGTGGCGGTATTGGCGGCGCAGCGACCGCGCTGTCGCTGGCGCGCCAGGGCATTAAAGTGATGCTGCTGGAAAAGGCTCATGAAATTGGTGAGATTGGGGCGGGGATTCAGCTCGGGCCGAATGCGTTTTCCGCGCTGGACAGCCTCGGCGTTGGCGAAGTGGCTCGCCAGCGCGCGGTCTTTACCGATCATATTACGATGATGGACGCCGTGAATGCCGAAGAGGTCGTGCGCATTGAAACCGGCCAGGCCTTTCGCGACCATTTTGGCGGCCCGTATGCCGTGATTCACCGGGTGGATATTCATGCCACCGTCTGGGAAGCGGCGCTGACCCACCCGGGCGTGGAGTACCGGACTTCGACGAATATTGTCGATATCCGCCAGACGCCGGACGATGTAACGGTGTTTGACGAGCAAGGGAATAGCTGGACGGCAGATATTCTGCTGGGCTGCGATGGCGTGAAATCGGTCGTGCGCCAGAGTCTTCTTGGCGATACGCCGCGCGTGACCGGGCATGTGGTGTACCGGGCCGTGGTGGAGTGCGACGACATGCCGGAAGATTTGCGCATCAATGCGCCGGTACTGTGGGCCGGGCCGCATTGCCATCTGGTGCATTATCCGTTGCGCGGCGGGAAACAGTACAATCTGGTGGTGACGTTCCATAGCCGTCAGCAGGAGGAGTGGGGCGTGAAAGACGGAAGCAAAGAAGAGGTGCTCTCTTATTTTGCCGGGATTCACCCGCGTCCGCGTCAAATGCTCGACAAACCCACCTCCTGGCGCCGTTGGGCGACCGCTGACCGGGAACCGGTAGAGAAATGGGGAACCGACCGCATCACGCTGGTGGGCGACGCCGCGCACCCGGTTGCGCAATATATGGCGCAGGGTGCCTGCATGGCGCTGGAAGATGCCGTTACGCTGGGTAAAGCGCTGGAGCGTTGTCATGGCGATGCGCAGCAGGCCTTTGCGTTGTATGAGTCGGTGCGTATTCCCCGCACGGCGCGAATTGTCTGGTCAACCCGCGAGATGGGGCGCGTCTACCATGCCGCAGGCGTGGAGCGACAGGTGCGTAATCTGCTGTGGAAAGGCAAATCCCAGCAGGAGTTTTATCGCGGCATTGAGTGGCTGTATGGCTGGAAGGAAGATAACTGCCTTGAGCCGCGCTGAGAGACTTTAAACCGCACCACAGAGGCGCTACCATAGCGCCTCTTTTTTTGCAGGTAACGAAATGCTATGCGTGTTTTACTGGCGCCGATGGAAGGCGTGCTCGACTCTCTGGTGCGCGAGCTACTGACCGAGGTTAATGATTACGATCTGTGCATCACGGAGTTTTTGCGCGTGGTGGATCAGCTTCTGCCGGTAAAAGTGTTTCATCGCATCTGCCCGGAACTGCACAATGCCAGCCGCACGGCGTCCGGCACAGTCGTGCGTATTCAACTGCTGGGGCAATACCCGCAGTGGCTGGCGGAAAACGCCGCCCGCGCGGTGGAGCTGGGCTCATACGGCGTGGATTTAAACTGCGGCTGTCCATCGAAAATGGTGAACGGCAGCGGAGGCGGGGCGACGTTGCTCAAAGATCCTGAGCTTATCTATCAGGGGGCAAAAGCGATGCGCGAAGCCGTGCCTGCGCATTTACCGGTCACGGTGAAGGTGCGTCTGGGCTGGGACAGCGGCGAAAGAAAATTTGAAATTGCCGATGCCGTCCAGCAGGCAGGGGCGACAGAGCTTGTCGTGCATGGGCGCACCAAAGAGCAGGGTTATAAAGCCGAACATATTGACTGGCAGGCGATTGGCGAGATCCGCCAGCGACTCACTATTCCGGTTATCGCCAATGGTGAAATCTGGGACTGGCAGAGCGCGCAAGAGTGTATGGCGGTCAGCGGCTGCGACGCGGTGATGATGGGACGTGGAGCGTTAAACATCCCGAATCTCAGCCGCGTGGTGAAATATAACGAACCGCGTATGCCCTGGCCGGAAGTGGTTTTACTGCTGCAAAAATACACCCGGCTGGAAAAGCAGGGGGATACCGGGCTGTATCATGTCGCGCGTATTAAGCAGTGGCTGGGGTATTTGCGTAAGGAATATACGGAAGCCACCGCGCTATTTCAGGAAATCCGAGCGCTTAATAATTCCCCCGATATTGCTCGCGCCATTCAGTCCATTGATATTTAAATCGCCTTATCTGGCCGCGTGCCTGATGGCGCTTCGCTTATCAGGCCTACACAGTCTGTAGGCCGGATAAGACGGTACGTCGCCATCCGGCAGCGGTTCGACAGGGAATTACGCAAAAGATAAATATCATTTAATGAAATACTTTAACCATAATCATCTGTTTAAATTATAATTTTCTAATTATATTTTTCCTTTTCCAAAGATGTATTGCCACGCGTAACTAAAAAACAGGACGCAACACCACGTAATCTCTGCGCACCTTTTCTTACCAGAACGTCTCCATGAACCGCGATTCTCTCCTGGCCACAACGGTGTGCCTGTCTCTTTTTACGTTGCTGGCGGGTTGCGCGCCGATGCACGATACCCGCCAGTCGCTGACGCGACAAACGCCTGCTGCACAGGTTGATTCACCATTACCGACGGCAATAAAAAACGGTTGGCCGGACAGCCAGTGGTGGAAGGCGTACCACGATCCCCAGCTTGATGCCTTAATTAACAACGCATTACAGCATTCTCCTGATATGCAGGTGGCTGAACAGCGTATACAACTCGCCGAGGCGCAGGCGAAGGCGGTTGAAGCGCAGGATGGCCCCCGGCTGGATTTCTCTGCGGATGTTGAGCGCCAGAAAATGTCTGCGGAAGGGCTGATGGGGCCGTTTGCCATCACCGATCCGGCGGCGGGAACCACCGGGCCGTGGTACACCAACGGGACGTTCGGCTTAACCGCCGGTTGGGATCTGGATCTCTGGGGCAAGAATCGGGCTGAAGTCAGCGCGAGAATCGGCGTAGTGAAAGCGCGTGAAGCGGAACAGGCGCAAACCCGGCAACTGCTGGCAAGCGGTGTCGCGCGTTTATACTGGGAATGGCAGATGCAGGCGGCGCTTAAAGCGGTGCTGACGCAAATCGAACATGAACAGCAAAACGTCATTACGGTTGATCGCCAGCTGTATCAAAACGGTATTACCTCCTCCGTCGAAGGGGTGGAAACCGATATTGATGCCGGTAAAACGCAGCAGCAGCTAAATGATGTGGCCGGTAAAATGAAGATTATTGAGGCGCGGCTGAGTGCGCTGACCAATGCGCAATCGGCCTCGCTGACCCTGCATACGGTTGCTCTGCCAGTGACTGAAAGCCAGTTGCCCGCTCAGTTGAGCTATGAACTTCTGGCTCGCCGGCCCGATTTACAGGCGGCGCACTGGTACATTGAGTCCTCTTTAGGCAGCGTTGACGCCGCAAAAGCGGCGTTTTATCCCGATATCAACCTGATGGCGTTTCTGCAACAGGACGCCCTGCACCTGAGCGATCTGTTTCGCCATTCCGCACAGCAGATGGGCGTCACCGCCGGGCTGACGCTGCCGATCTTTGACAGCGGCAGGCTGAACGCCAGTCTTGATATCGCGAAAGCGCAAAGTAATCTCTCTGTCGCGAATTACAACAAAGCGGTGGTGGATGCGGTGAATGATGTGGCGCGCGCCGCCAGTCAGGTTGAAACGATGGCTGAAAAAAATCAGCACCAACGGCAGATTGAGCATGACGCACAGCGGGTGGTTGGTCTGGCACAGGCGCGGTTTAATGCCGGAATTATTGCGGGCTCCCGCGTCAGCCAGGCGAAGATCCCGGCGCTGCGGGAACATTGCAACGGCCTGATTTTGCAAGGGCAATGGCTGGATGCGTCCATCCAGCTCACCAGCGCGCTGGGCGGCGGTTATCATCTTTGAGCGTCGTGCCGGATGGCGCTTTAATGCCGGCCAAATAAGCCTGAAGCGCTAAGGCGCATCAGGCTTATTGCGCCGTTTTAACCACCAGCGAGCGCCAAAAACCAGCCCAACCACCAGCGCCAGCCAAATCACATGCTTTATATGCTGGTCGAAACTGTGCAGCCACGGCGCGATCACCTCGCCGCCAATATAGCCCAGGGTGGTAAACAGCAAAGCCCAGATCATCGCCCCCAGAATATTCAGCGGCAGAAAGATTTTAGGCGGCAGGTGGCTGGCGCCAATCAATAGCGGCCCAATAATGCGAAAGCCGTACATAAATCGGGAACCGATCACAAACAGGTACGGGCGACGCTGGATCATTTTCTGCGCCAGATGAATTTTGGCGCGGTGTCGGGAAAAGCGCCGCAAAATTTTGCCGCCATAGCGACGACCCAACAAATAGAGCACCTGATCGCCAATCATGCCGCCGAGTGCGACAGAGAGCACCACCAGAGGGAATTTAAGCAATCCCTGATGGGCTGCCACGCCGCCTAACAGGGTGATGGTCTCGCCTTCCGCCATACTGCCAATAATCAGCGCGGCGTAACCGTAATGCGTGATAAGACTGTTGATATCCATACGTGAAAACGACCTCCCGCCTTTAGCATACACCCTATCAATGTTTATGGCCGGAAAAGGCGCGACGTTAGCGCATCGGTTTTTATGCGCTGTACATAAAATAATCGAAAGCTGAATTATACTTGAAGTGTTGAGATCCAGAGCTGACAAGCAGGGGGGCGGTATGAACCATGTCTGGGGGCTATTTTCCCATCCCGATCGTGAAATGCGCGTGATCAAAAGCGAAAACGAAACGGTGTCGCATCACTATACCCACCATGTGCTGCTGATGGCGGCGATCCCGGTGATTTGCGCCTTTATTGGCACCACGCAAATTGGCTGGAATTTTGGTGATGGCAATGTGCTGCGCTTGTCTCTGTTTACGGGGCTGGCGTTCGCGGTTCTGTTTTACGGCATGATGCTGGCTGGGGTTGCCGTGATGGGGCGGGTCATCTGGTGGATGGCGCGCAACTACCCGCAACGGCCTTCCCTGGGACACTGTATGGTCTTTGCCGGGTATGTCGCAACGCCGCTGTTTTTAAGTGGTCTGGTGGCGCTTTATCCGCTGGTGTGGCTCTGTGCGTTAGTCGGTACTGTCGCACTGTTTTATACCGGTTATCTGCTGTATCTCGGCATCCCGACATTCCTGAATATCAGTAAAGAGGAAGGTCTGAGCTTTTCCAGTTCGACGCTGGCTATCGGCGTGCTGGTACTGGAAGTGCTGCTGGCGATGACGGTGATCCTGTGGGGATATGGATACCGGTTATTCTGAGATATGAAAAGAATTCGGGTCGCAGGAGGGCGATAAATGGACAACAGCAGCGCGCCTGCGCCCCGAAACAGGGAAGAGACGGGTGTAAAAGCCAGCATGCAGCATTTCGTGACGATTCTCTTATGGCGACAACGCTGTCGGGTCGCTATGATGCCGGAGCTAGCTTGAGTAAAATCCTGGCTCAGGCGGTGTACGTTCTACGTGCGTGAATCATTATCAGAAATCTCATCATGCTGAAATTCCGAGTTTCATTATTTAGCCTTGCCCTGATGCTGGCTGTCCCTTTTGCGCCACAGGCTGTGGCGAAAACCGCGGCTGCCGCCGTAGCGTCTCAACCGGAAATTGCTTCTGGAAGCGCGATGATTGTTGATCTGAACACCAACAAAGTGATCTATTCGAACCACCCGGATCTTGTGCGTCCGATTGCGTCGATCACCAAATTAATGACGGCGATGGTGGTGCTTGATGCGCGACTGCCGCTGGATGAAAAACTGAAAGTCGATATCAGCCAGACGCCGGAAATGAAAGGCGTTTACTCACGCGTGCGTCTGAACAGTGAAATCAGCCGTAAAAATATGTTGCTGCTGGCGCTGATGTCTTCGGAAAACCGGGCTGCGGCAAGCCTGGCGCATCATTATCCGGGTGGCTATAACGCTTTTATTAAAGCGATGAATGCTAAAGCCAAAGCGTTGGGCATGACCCACACCCGTTTTGTGGAGCCGACGGGACTGTCGATTCATAACGTATCGACCGCCCGTGACCTGACGAAACTGCTGATTGCCAGCAAGCAGTATCCGCTGATTGGTCAGTTAAGCACCACGCGTGAGGATATGGCGACCTTTGCAAACCCGGCGTACACCTTGCCGTTTCGCAATACGAATCACCTGGTGTACCGCGATAACTGGAATATTCAGTTGACCAAGACCGGGTTTACCAACGCTGCCGGTCACTGCCTGGTGATGCGCACGATGATCAACAACAAACCGGTGGCGTTAGTGGTGATGGATGCCTTTGGCAAATATACCCATTTTGCCGATGCCAGCCGTTTACGCACCTGGATTGAAACCGGCAAAGCGATGCCCGTTCCGGCCGCCGCGTTGAGTTATAAAAAGCAGAAAGCCGCGCAGATGGCCGCAGCAGGCGAGCAGACCGCGCAAAACGATTGAGTTTGTTGATATGTGCCTGAATCCGGCCTACAGTTTGTAGGCCGGATAAGGCGCTTGCGCCGCCATCCGGCACGATATTTAAAACAGCTCCATCGCTGTAAAAAACGAGAAATCAATGCGTCTCGTCGGACGCCGCTTCTTTCCAGAATTTCAGCTTACTTGTTTTACCAATACCCGGATTCATGCTGTTGGTGGGGTCATTTTCACGATAAAAATGCGCCAGCGTCTCCGGCGCTTTGTACAAATGCCCAACGTTATGCTCTGCCGGATATTGCGCGCCGCGCTGGCGCAGCAGTTCCAGCATTTGCTCTTTCAGCGCATGGGCATCGACGCCTTTCTTCACGATGTAATCCTGATGGAAGACATAGCACATGAAATGACCGTAATAGAGTTTATGCACCAGCTGGCTGTCAATTTCCGGCGGCAGATGCTCATACCATTCGGTGTCGTTACGTCGTAAGGCGATATCCAGTGCGAGAATATCCTCCACCTCATCGGCATGCACCGCCTGATAACGGATTGCCGCGCCTGCTGCGGCAAAACGGTGCAGGAACGCTTTGCTGCCTTCCTCCGGGGTACAGGCAAAGAAATCGCCCTCGGCGGTTTTGAAAAACTCGGTCAGCCAGCTTTGCGCTTCCGCCACTCCGTCTCCCGCCATTTTTAACAGCAGATGATGCTCATATTTGTCGCGCCAGCTTTTCATGCGCGGCGGCAGATGGTTAGGGAATAAATGGCCGAACTTCTGCATCGCGCGGTCGGTGAAATGCGGGCGGAAGATTTTTACCTTTTCCAGCATCGCGTCGGTACGGCCTTTGAGCGTAAAGAAGAACGGCATTTTGTCGGTGCCGAGCTTGTCGATCATCAGGAACGTATCTTTGCCATATTTCTCCGCGATGTCGTAAATATCGCGGTGCATATATTCACCGGCAACCGGCAGGTTGTCGAACTTCGCCAGGATATGACGACGAATCTCGGTCAGCACGTCGGGCTGATTGGTGCCGATGTAAAAGACCTGCTGGTTTTTTTCCGCCTCGAAAGTGTCCAGCCGCACGGCGAACACCGCCAGCTTACCCGCGCAGCCGGAGGATTCGAACAGGCGATCCGGGTCAGCGTTATAGCGGGCAGGGGTATCGGCCTCAATGTCCCTGACGCGAGTCACGTAATCATAATCGTGGGCGTGGCGGCCATCGTGGCGCACATCTTCATCTTTGATGCGTTCATCATCGAGTGTGCTGAGGATCTGTTCCGGGGTCTGGCCCAGTTCGATGCCCAGATGGTTCACCAGCTGTAATTTGCCCTGTTCATCAATGCGCGCGAACAGCGACATTTCGGTATACGCCGGGCCACGTTGTACCAGCGACCCGCCGGAGTTATTGCAGATGCCGCCAATAACTGACGCGCCGATACAGGAGGAACCGATAACCGAGTGCGGTTCGCGACCAAAAGGTTTAAGCGCTTTTTCCAGTGAGTACAGCGTGGTGCCTGGGTATGCCAGCACCTGTTCGCCTTTACTGAGGACGTGCAGCTTGTCGAGGCGTAGCGTGCTGATGATGACAATTTCGCGATCGTAATCGTTGCCGTTCGGCGTGGAACCTTCAGTCAGGCCGGTATTGGCGGCCTGCATCAGAATGATTTTATCGGCGTTTACGCAGGCGTTCAGTACGCGCCACAATTCCAGCAGCGAGCCGGGGAAGACCACGGCCAGCGCTTCGCCCTGACCGGAACGGAACCCCTTGCGGTAGCGGGCGGTTTTTGCAGGATCGGTGAGCAGGTGCGAATGACCCACCAGACGGGTGAGCTCGTTAAGAAAGGCTTTATTATCTGTCGTTGTAATGGAAGACATTCTCCACTCCTTGTGGTGGGACAAACTATCGGAACTAAGCATAGCGCTTTGTATGACAATACGCTTTCTCATGCAACTTGTCTCGGTGCAGGCTTAGCGTATTCCTGATCCTCCTCCCTGCGCAGGGGACGTTAAAAAAATCAGAGAATAACCTTAGCTTTCTTCTCCTCTCCCGATTAGGCTTATGGCAAACTGCGGTTTTTGTTATATTTTTGCTGCCACGTCGGGCTAAAGAAAAAGAGAGAATCAAGATGAAATGGCTATGTTCTGTAGGTGTTGCGGTAAGCCTTGCGTTGCAGCCAGCGCTGGCGGAAGCGTTGTCTGGCAACCATCCGCTGACGCCTGAAGCTCGGGATGCGTTTGTCACTGAATTGCTCACGAAAATGACCGTTGATGAGAAAATCGGTCAGCTGCGTTTGATAAGCGTTGGGCCCGACAACCCGAAAGAAGCCATCCGGGAGATGATCAAAAACGGGCAGGTCGGGGCGATTTTTAACACCGTCACCCGCCAGGATATCCGAAAAATGCAGGATCAGGTGATGGAACTGAGCCGCCTGAAAATCCCTCTCTTTTTCGCCTATGACGTGCTGCACGGGCAGCGTACCGTTTTCCCTATCAGCCTCGGCCTGGCCTCCTCGTTTAATCTGGAGGCGGTAAAAACCGTGGGTCGCGTCTCGGCGTATGAGGCGGCTGACGATGGCCTGAACATGACCTGGGCGCCAATGGTGGATGTGTCCCGCGATCCGCGCTGGGGACGCGCGTCGGAAGGCTTTGGTGAAGATACGTATCTGACGGCGATCATGGGCAAAACGATGGTCGAGGCGATGCAGGGTAAAAGCCCGGCGGATCGCTATTCGGTGATGACCAGCGTGAAACATTTCGCCGCCTATGGCGCGGTTGAGGGCGGGAAGGAATACAACACCGTCGATATGAGCCCGCAGCGCCTGTTTAACGACTATATGCCGCCGTATAAAGCCGGGCTGGACGCGGGCAGCGGCGCGGTGATGGTGGCGCTCAACTCACTGAACGGCACGCCTGCGACGTCAGATTCATGGCTGTTGAAAGAGGTGCTGCGCGACGAGTGGGGCTTTAAAGGCATCACCGTTTCCGATCACGGCGCGATCAAAGAGCTGATTAAACACGGCACGGCATCCGACCCGGAAGACGCGGTGCGCGTGGCGCTCAAGTCCGGCATCAACATGAGTATGAGCGATGAGTATTACAGCAAATACCTGCCGGGGCTGGTCAAATCAGGCAAAGTAACGATGGCGGAGCTGGACGATGCCGCGCGCCATGTGCTGAACGTGAAATATGACATGGGGTTGTTTAACGATCCGTACAGCCACCTGGGCGCAAAAGAGTCCGATCCGCAGGACACGAACGCCGAGAGCCGCCTGCATCGCAAAGACGCGCGCGACGTTGCGCGCGAAAGTCTGGTGCTGCTGAAGAACCGTCTGGAAACGCTGCCGTTGAATAAATCCGGCACCATTGCGGTGGTGGGGCCGCTGGCCGACAGTCAGCGTGATGTGATGGGAAGCTGGTCTGCCGCTGGCGTCGCCAGCCAGTCCGTTACGGTGCTGACGGGGATTAAAAACGCGCTGGGCGACAAAGGCAAAGTGATATACGCCAAAGGGGCGAATGTCACTAATGACAAAGGCATTGTTGATTTCCTCAACCAGTATGAGGAGGCGGTGAAAGTAGACCCTCGTTCGCCAGAAGCGATGATTGACGAGGCCGTTAATGCCGCGAAACAGTCCGATGTGGTTGTGGCCGTTGTCGGGGAAGCGCAGGGTATGGCGCATGAGGCTTCCAGCCGCACCGACATTCAGATCCCGCAAAGCCAGCGCGATCTGATCGCGGCGTTGAAGGCGACGGGTAAACCGTTGGTGCTGGTGCTGATGAACGGTCGTCCGCTGGCGCTGGTGAAAGAAGATCAGCAGGCTGACGCCATTCTGGAAACCTGGTTTGCCGGTACGGAAGGCGGTAACGCCATTGCTGACGTTCTGTTCGGCGACTATAACCCGTCGGGTAAACTGCCGATGTCCTTCCCGCGCTCTGTCGGGCAGATCCCGGTTTACTACAGCCATCTCAACACCGGTCGTCCGTATAACGCCGACAAGCCGAACAAGTACACCTCCCGCTACTTTGACGAGGCGAATGGCCCGCTGTATCCGTTTGGTTATGGTCTGAGCTACACCACATTTACCGTTTCCGATGTGACGCTCTCTGCGCCCACCATGAAGCGCGATGGCGCGGTAACGGCCAGCGTGCGGGTGACGAATACCGGCAAGCGCGAGGGGGCGACGGTAATCCAGATGTATTTGCAGGATGTCACGGCATCGATGAGTCGTCCGGTAAAACAGCTGAAAGGCTTTGAGAAGGTAACGCTGAAGCCGGGAGAAACGCAGACCGTTAGCTTCCCGATTGATATTGAGGCGCTGAAATTCTGGAACCAGCGTATGAAGTATGACGCGGAGCCCGGCAAGTTTAACGTCTTTATTGGCGTCGATTCCGCCCGTGTGAAGCAAGGCGAGTTTGAACTGCTGTAGCCACGCGCCATGCCTGTCAGCTCCGTAGGCCGGATAAGACGCGTTAGCGTCGCCATCCGGCACCGGTGCGCCTGATTGCCGGATGGCGCATGCGCTTATCCGGCCTGCGAATTGCTCCTGCCTTTTGTCGCTCTGCTATTTTTCAACTATGCTTTTTCCTCAAGTCTCTGAAAAGGGATGTAAAAGAATGAGGAAAGCAGCATGACAATTTCAAAAACAGGGGCGGGGGCGCTGCTGCTGTTAGCGGCGGTCAGTCTGCCGTTGCAGGCCGCATCATCCGTAACGGTCGGATCAAAAATCGATACGGAAGGCGCCTTGCTTGGCAACCTGATTTTACAGGTGCTGGAAAGCCACGGCGTTAAAACGGTGAATAAAGTGCAACTGGGTACAACCCCGGTAGTACGCGGCGCGATTACCTCCGGCGAGCTGGATATTTACCCGGAATATACCGGAAACGGCGCATTCTTCTTTAAAGACGAAAACGATCCGGCATGGAAAAACGCACTGGCGGGGTTTGAAAAAGTCAAAAAACTGGATGCTGAGCAGAACAAGCTGGTCTGGTTAACGCCAGCGCCTGCAAACAATACCTGGACGATTGCGGTGCGCCAGGATGTTGCGGAAAAGAATAAACTGGTTTCGCTTGCGGATCTCGGACGCTATCTGAAAGAGGGCGGAACGTTCAAGCTGGCCGCCTCCGCCGAGTTTATTGAACGCGCCGATGCGCTGCCTGCCTTTGAAAAAGCCTACGATTTTAAATTGAATCAGAACCAGTTGCTGTCGCTGGCTGGCGGCGATACGGCGGTGACCATTAAAGCGGCCGCCCAGCAAACGTCCGGCGTAAACGCGGCAATGGCCTATGGCACCGACGGCCCGGTTGCGGCGCTGGGGCTGCAAACACTGAGCGATCCGCAAGGCGTCCAGCCTATCTATGCGCCTGCTCCGGTGGTTCGTGAGTCGGTGCTAAAAGAATATCCGCAGATGGCGGAATGGTTGCAGCCGGTCTTTGCCAGCCTGGATGAAAAAACGCTGCAACAGTTGAATGCCAGTATCGCCGTTGAAGGGCTGGATGCGAAAAAAGTCGCGGCAGATTACCTGAAGCAAAAAGGCTGGGTGAAGTAACACATTTTGTATCAGGTCAGTAAGGTGTCAAAAGTCAGTCTTAACCGTGTGTTGCTGCTGTTGGTGATCCTGACGGGGGTTGCCGCCGCGCTGCCTTTCGTCAACTACGCCCCCAATCGCCTGGTGTCAGGAGAGGGGCGTCAGATCTGGGATATCTGGCCGGGTTCGGTTTCTCTGCTGGCGGGCGCCGGGTGCGCATTGCTGGTCTTGTGTTTTGTCCCTGGAAAAAAGGGCAGCGTGCTGACGCTTGTGCTGGCGCAGGCGCTGGTGATCGCCATGCTCTGGAGCGTGGGGAAAGCGGCAACGCATCTGGCGCAGGCCGGCAGCCCGCTGGCGCGCACCAGCCTGGGGAGCGGCCTGTGGCTGGGTCTTGGGCTCACCCTGCTGGCCTGTAGCGATGCCATTCGCCGTATCACCACCCAACCGCTCTGGCGCTGGCTTCTGCATGCGCAAATTGCGCTCTTACCGTTGGCGCTGCTGCTTACCGGCGCATTCAACGATCTCTCTTTACTCAAAGAGTACGCGAACCGGCAGGATATTTTTGATAATGCGCTGGTTCAGCACCTGACGCTGCTGGCGGGAACCGTGTTGCCCGCGTTGCTGATTGGCGTACCGCTGGGCATCTGGTGCTCGTTTGCAACGGCGCGGCAGGGGCCGGTCTTTGCCGTTCTGAATGTTATCCAGACCATCCCTTCCGTTGCGCTGTTTGGCCTGCTGATTGCCCCGCTTGCCGGGCTGGTGAAGGCCTGGCCCTGGCTGGGAACGCTTGGCGTTGCGGGAACCGGGTTAACGCCCGCCCTGATTGCGCTGGTGCTCTATGCGTTACTGCCGCTGGTGCGCGGCGTGGTTGCCGGGCTTAACCAGGTGCCGCGAGACGTGCTGGAAAGCGCGCGGGCGATGGGGATGAGCGCTTCTCAACGCTTTATCCATGTACAACTGCCGCTGGCGTTGCCGGTTTTTTTACGCAGCCTGCGCGTGGTCATGGTGCAAACGGTGGGGATGGCGGTCATCGCCGCCCTGATTGGGGCGGGAGGGTTTGGCGCCCTGGTCTTTCAGGGACTGCTCAGCAGCGCCGTTGATCTGGTTCTGCTGGGGGTGATCCCGGTCATTGCGCTGGCCGTGCTGATCGACGCGCTGTTTGATTTATGGATCGCACTCCTGAAGGTAACGAATGATGATTGAATTTAGCCATGTCAGCAAAACCTTCGGTGCGCAGAAGGCCGTCAACGACCTCAATCTGCATTTTCGCGAAGGCAGCTTTTCAGTGCTGATTGGCACATCGGGGTCGGGAAAATCCACCACGCTGAAGATGATTAACCGCCTGGTGGAGCATGACAGCGGGGTGATCCGTTTTGCCGGGGAAGAGATCCGCAGCTTGCCGGTGCTGGAACTGCGTCGTCGCATGGGGTACGCCATCCAGTCGATCGGCCTTTTCCCGCACTGGACGGTGGCGCAAAACATTGCCACCGTACCGCAACTGCAAAAGTGGTCGCGCTCGCGTATTGATGACCGCACGGAAGAACTGATGGCGCTGCTGGGGCTGGACGTGAATTTGCGTCACCGTTATCCGCACCAGCTCTCTGGCGGGCAACAGCAGCGCGTTGGGGTGGCCCGCGCGCTGGCTGCCGATCCGCAGGTATTGCTGATGGATGAGCCGTTTGGCGCGCTGGACCCGGTGACGCGCGGGGCGCTTCAGCAGGAGATGACCCGTATTCACCGGCTGCTTGGTCGCACCATCGTGCTGGTGACGCACGATATCGACGAGGCGCTGCGTCTGGCGGAGCATCTGGTGCTGATGGATGGCGGCGAAGTGGTACAGCAGGGCACGCCGCTGGAAATGCTGACCGCACCGGCGAATGATTTTGTACAGGCGTTTTTTGGGCGCAGCGAACTGGGCGTGCGGCTGCTGTCGCTGCGCAGCGTGGGGGATTATGTGCGTCGTCATGAGCAAGTGGGCGGTGACGCGCTGGCGGAAGAGATGACGCTGCGCGATGCGCTGTCTGTCTTTGTGGCGCGAGGGTGCGACGTATTGCCGGTGGTGGATCAGCAGGGTATTCCCTGCGGGACGCTCCATTTTCGCGATCTGCTTTCGGAGGCGCTGCCCGGTGAAACGACTGTCTGATCCGCTGCTCTGGCTTATTGTCGCTTTTCTGGCGCTGCTTGCGGGGCTGCCGTACAGCCAGGCGGTGTTTGGCGCGCTGTTTCCGCAGTTACCACGACCGGTTTACCAGCAAGAAAGCTTTATGGCGCTGGCACTGGCCCATTTCTGGCTGGTGGGCGTATCAAGCCTGATTGCTGTGGCGGTTGGCGTCGGGGCGGGGATTGCGGTCACCCGCTCATGGGGGGCAGAGTTTCGCCCGCTGGTGGAAACCATCGCCGCCGTCGGGCAGACCTTTCCGCCGGTCGCGGTGCTGGCGATAGCCGTTCCGGTGATGGGGTTTGGTCAGGAGCCAGCCATTATCGCGCTGATCCTCTACGGGGTTTTGCCGATATTGCAGGCCACGCTCGCCGGGCTGGGGGCGATTCCCGCCAGCGTCATGAGCGTGGCGCGCGGGATGGGGATGAGCCGGGGACAGCAGCTGTGGAAAGTCGAACTGCCGCTGGCCGCGCCGGTGATTCTGGCGGGGATTCGCACCTCGGTGATCATCAATATTGGGACTGCGACGATCGCCTCGACGGTGGGCGCCAGCACGCTCGGCACGCCGATTATTATCGGGCTGAGCGGCTTTAACACCGCCTATGTGATTCAGGGGGCTTTACTGGTCGCGCTGGCGGCGATCATTGTCGATCGCCTGTTCGAGCGTCTGGTGCTGCGCCTTAACCGGCACGTAAAATAAACGTATAGCCAGCGAGCATCACGCCGCCGATACCGCCGATAGCCATCAGCAGGAAGAGGGTAATCACACCGATTTTAGCTGCGCGCATTGTGCACTCCTTATGTTAACAAAAGGATTGTACCGTAAAGCACGTTTGTTAATGAATCATTAAATGCGCAGAATGTCTGATCACGCATTGATGCTGCCATCCGGTAAGGCTACAGGCCCAGCGGGTAAATATCGTGCCCCTGCGCGCGCCAGGCATTGAGTTGATGCTGCTGTGCGGGCGTTTGCGTCTCGCCGCACCAGATAAGCAGCGTCCTGCCGTCAAACAGCTCCGGGCGAAGCTGGTTCAGCGAGTGAGCCAGCACATCGACGCGCCATCCTTGCTGGCTGGCGACCCAGCCTTCCAGCCACAGCCGGGTGGTATCGTGAATATTCCAGCCGACCACCAGCGCGTCTTTCCCCTGTTTTTTGCGTGCGGAGGCAAGACAAATCGCAATGTAATTGATCAAGATGCCGTCAAGGATGCCGAGCAGCGCCTGGAGAGTGGGTTGCTGGCACTGTAAGCGTCGTCGCAGAGGAGTAAACAGGTGCGTGGTGAGCGTCTGGGCGGGGTAATCCTGCCCACGTTCTTTAATCCATAGCCTGAGGCTATGCAGATTGTTGCTTTGCAAATAGTGCAGCAGCGTCTCCTGCTGTTCGCGCCAGCCGTTTTGCACATCGATGTTATCGTTGCTGAGCAGCACTTTGACCTTACTGACCTGCACGCCGTTATCAATCCAGCGTTTAATCTCCCGAATCCTGTCGATATCGGCGTCATTAAACAGGCGGTGCCCCCCGTCTGTTCGCTGGGGCTTTAATAATCCGTAACGCCTCTGCCACGCGCGTAACGTGACAGGGTTGATATCACAAAGCAAAGCCACTTCACCTATTGTGTAAAGCGCCATCGTTTCACCCTTGCTCGCGAGGTCCCAGTTTTACTTTAGACGCTCTTTTACGAACCAGGTAGTTTTGTCTGTTTTTTAATCAGTGCGCGGGTGAGATTGTGGCCTGACGTGCGCTTTTGAGTGATCGTTCTCACGAATTCATGTTTTTTTGCAACAGTTCAAAGAAAGATAAGCGCAGCCAATGTATGTTACGCGTTTTTAAGAGATGTGTGGTTTGCGGGTATGTACGAGTTTAATCTGGTGTTGCTGCTGCTTCAGCAGATGTGCGTGTTTCTGGTCATTGCGTGGTTAATGAGTAAAACACGTTTATTCATCCCGTTAATGCAGGTTACCGTTCGCCTGCCGCATAAATTTCTCTGTTATATCGTCTTCTCTATTTTCTGCATTATGGGCACCTGGTTTGGGTTGCACATCGAAGATTCCATTGCCAATACCCGTGCGATTGGCGCCGTGATGGGCGGCTTGCTGGGCGGGCCTGTGGTCGGCGGCCTGGTCGGACTCACCGGCGGTTTACACCGTTATTCGATGGGCGGGATGACGGCGCTGAGCTGCATGATCTCCACCATTGTTGAAGGGTTGTTAGGCGGCCTGGTGCATAGCGTGCTGATCCGTCGCGGGCGCACCGATAAAGTTTTCAGCCCGTTAACGGCCGGGGCGATTACCTTCGTCGCTGAGCTGGTGCAAATGCTGATCATTTTGTTGATCGCCCGACCTTTTGAGGATGCGTTGCATCTGGTAAGCAGTATTGCCGCGCCCATGATGGTGACTAACACCGTCGGGGCGGCGCTGTTTATGCGCATTTTGCTCGACAAACGCGCCATGTTTGAAAAATACACCTCGGCGTTTTCCGCCACCGCGCTGAAAGTAGCGGCCTCCACGGAGGGTATCCTTCGTCAGGGCTTTAACGAAGTGAACAGCATGAAGGTGGCCCAGGTGTTGTATCAGGAACTGGATATCGGCGCAGTGGCGATCACCGATCGCGATAAACTGCTGGCGTTTACCGGCATTGGCGACGATCACCACCTGCCGGGGAAACCTATTTCATCAAGCTACACGCTGAAAGCGATTGAGACCGGCGAAGTGGTGTATGCCGATGGTAACGAAGTGCCTTACCGCTGCTCGTTGCATCCGCAGTGCAAATTAGGCTCAACGCTGGTGATTCCGCTGCGCGGCGAAAACCAACGCGTGATGGGCACCATCAAACTGTATGAAGCCAAAAACCGGCTCTTTAGCTCCATCAACCGAACGCTGGGCGAGGGGATTGCGCAACTGCTGTCGGCGCAGATTCTGGCCGGGCAGTATGAACGCCAGAAAGCGCTGCTCACACAGTCGGAAATTAAACTTTTGCATGCGCAGGTGAATCCTCATTTCCTGTTTAACGCGCTTAACACCATTAAAGCGGTGGTGCGCCGCGACAGCGAACAGGCCAGCCAACTGGTGCAGTATCTCTCGACCTTCTTTCGCAAGAACTTAAAGCGCCCCTCGGAGATTGTGACCCTTGCCGATGAAATTGAGCATGTGAATGCCTATTTGCAAATTGAGAAGGCGCGCTTCCAGGCGCGGCTGCAGGTGAATTTAAACGTGCCGGAGGAACTTTCGCACCAGCAACTGCCCGCGTTCACTCTGCAACCGATTGTGGAAAACGCCATTAAGCACGGCACGTCGCAACTGCTCGGCACCGGTGAAGTCTCCATTACGGCCAGACAGGACGGGCAGCACCTGATGCTGGACATTGAGGATAACGCCGGATTGTACCAGCCCACGACCAATGCCAGCGGCCTGGGGATGAACCTGGTGGATAAACGGCTGCGCGAACGCTTTGGCGATGATTACGGCATCAACGTGGCCTGCGAACCCGATCTCTTTACCCGGATAACCTTACGACTTCCCCTGGAGGAAAACGCATGATTAAAGTGCTGATTGTGGATGATGAGCCGTTAGCGCGGGAAAATCTGCGGATTCTGTTACAGGAACAAAGTGATATTGAGATTGTGGGTGAGTGCTCGAATGCGGTAGAGGCGATTGGCGCGGTGCATAAGCTGCACCCGGACGTGCTGTTTCTCGACATCCAGATGCCGCGCATCAGCGGGCTGGAAATGGTCGGGATGCTCGATCCAGAACATCGACCGTACATTGTTTTTCTGACCGCTTTTGACGAATACGCCATTAAAGCGTTTGAAGAGCACGCTTTTGACTATCTGCTTAAGCCCATTGAAGAGAAGCGGCTGGAGAAAACGTTGGCGCGTCTGCGACAGGAACGAAACATGCAGGACGTTTCGGTGCTGCCGGAAAATCAACAAGCGTTGAAATTCATTCCCTGCACCGGACACAGCCGTATTTATCTGTTGCAAATGGATGACGTGGCGTTTGTCAGCAGCCGGATGAGCGGCGTGTACGTAACCAGCAGCGAGGGGAAGGAAGGGTTTACCGAATTGACGCTGCGAACGCTGGAGAGCCGCACACCGTTATTGCGCTGCCATCGTCAGTATCTGGTGAATATGGCGCAGTTGCAGGAAATTCGTCTGGAGGATAATGGTCAGGCCGAGCTGATTTTGCGCAACGGTTTAACGGTTCCTGTCAGCCGTCGCTACCTGAAAAGTTTAAAAGAGGCGATTGGGCTGTAAAAGACTGCTAAAATGATTTTTTGCCTCATTAACACCCGAAGGCCCCATGCTGAGTAACGATATTCTGCGTAGCGTGCGCTACATCCTGAAAGCAAACAATAACGATCTGGTGCGCATTCTGGCGCTGGGTAATGCCGAAGCCACTGCGGAACAGATTGCTGTCTGGTTGCGTAAAGAAGAGGAAGAGGGCTTTCAACGTTGCCCGGATATCATCCTCTCTGCTTTCCTGAATGGGCTGATTTACGAAAAGCGTGGTAAAGATGAGTCCGCGCCAGCGCTGGAGCCGGAGCGCCGCGTTAACAATAATATTGTGCTGAAAAAGCTGCGTATCGCGTTCTCGCTGAAAACCGACGATATCCTTGCGATTCTGACGGAGCAAAAATTCCGCGTCTCGATGCCGGAAATCACGGCGATGATGCGCGCCCCGGAGCATAAAAACTTCCGTGAGTGCGGCGATCAGTTCTTGCGTTATTTCCTGCGCGGGCTGGCGGCGCGTCAGCACGAGAAGAAAGCGTAATAAGATAAGCGGTAGGCCGGATAAGGTGTTTGCACCGTCATCCGGCGTGGTTCGCTGGCGTACTGGAATAAAAAAGCCGGAGACATTCTCCGGCTTTTTTGTTTATTTCACCTGCTGGCCTGGCTTCGCACCGTCATCCGGGCTTAACAGGAAGATATCTTTCCCGCCAGGACCGGCGGCCATCACCATCCCTTCAGAGATGCCGAAGCGCATTTTACGCGGGGCCAGGTTGGCGACCATCACCGTATGGCGACCAATCAGCGCCTGCGGGTCAGGGTACGCGGAACGGATGCCGGAGAAGACGTTGCGCTTTTCGCCGCCCAGATCCAGCGTCAGACGCAGCAGTTTGTCAGAACCCTCAACGAACTCAGCGTTTTCAATCAGCGCCACGCGCAGATCGACCTTAGCGAAATCGTCAAAGGTAATGGTTTCCTGAATCGGGTCGTCTGCCAGCGGGCCGGTAACTGGCGCCGCCGCCGCTTTCACCTCTTCTTTCGAGGCTTCAACCAGCGCATCGACCTGTTTCATGTCGATGCGGTTATACAGCGCTTTGAAGGCGTTAACCTTGTGGCCCAGCAGCGGTTGCGCGATTGCATCCCAGCTCAGCTCGGTGTTCAGGAACGCTTCCACACGTTCGCTCAGCGTTGGCAGAACCGGCTTCAGGTACGTCATCAGCACGCGGAACAGGTTGATGCCCATCGAGCAGATCGCCTGCAGGTCGGCATCGCGGCCTTCCTGTTTCGCGACAACCCACGGCGCTTGTTCATCAACATAGCGGTTAGCCATGTCCGCCAGCGCCATAATTTCACGGATCGCTTTACCGAATTCGCGGCTTTCCCACGCTTCGCCGATGACCGCTGCTGCGTCGGTGAAGGTTTTGTACAGCGCGGGATCGGCCAGTTCAGCAGCCAGTACGCCATCGAAACGCTTGTTGATAAAGCCCGCGTTACGGGAAGCCAGGTTGACGACTTTGTTGACGATATCCGCGTTGACGCGCTGCACGAAGTCTTCCAGATTCAGGTCGATGTCATCGATGCGGGAAGAGAGCTTCGCCGTGTAGTAATAGCGCAGGCTGTCGGCGTCAAAATGGTTCAGCCAGGTGCTGGCCTTAATAAAGGTGCCGCGCGATTTAGACATCTTCGCGCCATTCACCGTCACATAGCCGTGAACGAACAGGTTGGTCGGTTTGCGGAAACCGCTGCCTTCCAGCATGGCCGGCCAGAACAGGCTGTGGAAGTAGACGATATCCTTACCGATGAAATGGTACAGCTCGGCGTCAGAATCTTTCTTCCAGTAGTCGTCAAAGCTGGTCAGATCGCCGCGCTTGTTGCACAGATTCTTGAATGAACCCATGTAGCCGATCGGCGCATCCAGCCAGACGTAGAAAAATTTGCCCGGCGCATTCGGGATTTCAAAACCGAAGTATGGCGCGTCACGGGAGATATCCCACTGTTGCAGGCCGGATTCAAACCACTCCTGCATTTTGTTCGCCACCTGCTCCTGCAACGCGCCGCTGCGGGTCCACGCCTGCAACATTTCGCTGAAAGAGGGCAGGTCAAAGAAGAAGTGCTCAGAGTCGCGCATCACCGGCGTAGCGCCGGAAACCACGGATTTCGGCTCGATAAGCTCGGTCGGGCTATAGGTCGCGCCGCACACTTCGCAGTTATCGCCGTACTGATCTGGAGACTTACATTTCGGGCAGGTGCCTTTTACAAAACGATCCGGCAGGAACATGCCTTTTTCTGGATCGTAGAGCTGAGAGATGGTGCGGTTCTTAATGAAACCGTTCTCTTTCAGGCGGGTGTAAATCAGCTCGGACAGCTCGCGGTTCTCTTCGCTGTGCGTTGAGTGGTAGTTGTCATAGCTGATGTTAAAGCCTGCGAAATCAGTCTGATGCTCCTGACTCATTTCACCAATCATCTGCTCTGGCGTAATCCCCAACTGCTGTGCTTTCAGCATGATAGGGGTGCCGTGTGCGTCGTCCGCGCAGATGAAGTTGACCAGGTGGCCGCGCATTCGCTGGTAACGGACCCAGACATCAGCCTGGATGTGCTCCAGCATATGGCCGAGGTGGATGGAGCCGTTGGCGTACGGCAGCGCGCACGTTACCAGAATTTTCTTCGCGACTTGAGTCATAGTAGGTATTACTTCTTCTCTAGTAAAAGGGGGTTCTGATGTTACCTGAAAGGGAATAACTACGCCAAGTGATAAGGGCATTAATCCATAAATGAATAATTATTACCGCAGGAGTAAACTAGAAAGTTACAATTGTACTTTTCATAACGATAAAAAGGAGTCGGGATGAACGCACAATCCCAGGCTAAATCACCAGAGACCCTGCGCGCGATGGTCGCCGGGACGCTGGCGAATTTTCAGCACCCAACCCTGAAGCATAACCTGACGACGTTGAAAGCGTTGCACCATGTCGCCTGGCTGGATGACACGCTGCACGTTGAGCTGGTCATGCCGTTTGTCTGGCACAGCGCGTTTGAGGTGTTAAAAGAGCAATGCAGCGCCGATTTACTGCGGATTACGGGCGCGAAAGCCATTGACTGGAAGCTGTCGCATAACATCGCGACGCTGAAGCGCGTTAAAAATCAGCCTGGCATTAACGGCGTGAAGAACATTATCGCCGTCAGTTCCGGTAAAGGCGGCGTGGGAAAATCGTCTACCGCTGTTAACCTGGCGTTAGCGCTGGCGGCGGAAGGGGCGAAAGTCGGTATTCTGGATGCCGATATCTACGGCCCGTCTATCCCGACCATGCTGGGGGCTGAGAATCAGCGCCCAACTTCGCCGGACGGCACCCATATGGCGCCGATTATGTCTCACGGTCTGGCAACCAACTCCATCGGCTATCTGGTGACGGATGACAATGCGATGGTATGGCGCGGCCCGATGGCCAGCAAAGCGCTGATGCAGATGTTGCAGGAAACGTTGTGGCCGGATCTGGATTACCTGGTACTGGATATGCCGCCGGGAACCGGCGACATTCAATTGACGCTGGCGCAGAACATTCCGGTGACAGGCGCGGTTGTCGTTACCACGCCGCAGGACATCGCGCTTATTGACGCCAAAAAAGGCATTGTGATGTTCGAGAAGGTCGAAGTACCGGTGCTCGGGATTGTTGAAAACATGAGTATGCATATCTGTAGCAACTGCGGTCACCATGAGCCGATTTTCGGTACCGGCGGCGCACAGAAACTGGCCGAGCAGTACCGCACCCAACTGCTGGGGCAGATGCCGTTGCATATCAGCCTGCGTGAAGATCTCGATCGCGGAACGCCGACGGTAATCAGCCGTCCCGACAGTGAATTTACCGCGATATATCGCGAACTGGCAGGGCGCGTTGCGGCGCAACTGTACTGGCAGGGTGAGGTTATTCCCGGAGAAATAGCTTTCCGCGCGGTTTAATTTCGCCTGAACCGTCAGGATGACGGCTATTCACCGCATCAGAAATATATTGATGCGGTGAATATATTAATGAAATAATCATCACACTATTATTTATTTTCCCTTCATTATTTGGGCGCTTTTCTTAAAAAATCGCCAAATACATCATTTGAATTGATCATAGCTATCTTATTAATTTATTATCTCGATTGGTCTTACAATGAACCAGCGAGCATAATTTCCCATGAAGATAAACTGTGCTGTGCTCTCTTTTACGACAGGATTAACGCTAAACATGAAGAATCCTTTGCTGATGGGAATTATAGTTCTGGCTTATGGAATGAGTTCTCCTGTTTTTGCTTCTGATACCGCGACGCTCACGATTAGCGGAAGCGTCACGACCCCAACCTGTCACGCTGACGTTGTGGATACTCAGTTGCAACAGCGTTGCGGTAATAACACCTATCTGGCAAACGCAGGAGAAACGGCTTCAATGCCGGTCAGAGGCGTTGTAACGGAAGTTATCACCCTGCCAGGAAGCACCGCTCGCCAGATAGTCCTAAACCGCTACGACTAAAATAACGTGAATACGAGAAAGCCCGCATCATTTGTATGAATGATGCGGGCTTTTCTATTTATATTTTGAATATATTTAATGATAAATCACGATTATTAATAAATTCTAAAAATGATAATTAGTACAACTTATTTGTTGAAATTATATTGCATTCTGTAAATTGTTTTAAATCAACAAAACAACACGTTTACATTGCGATAACGTTTTGTGTGTGAGAATTTAGTTTCAAGAGTTAATCCCTCTTAACAAATAGAAATTCATTTATTAAGGAAGATACTATGAAACGTTCAATTATTGCTGCCTCCGTATTGTCTGCTATTTTTATGAGTGCCGGGGTTTTTGCGGCGGATGCAGATTATGGCGAACTGATTATTACGGGTAAAGTTGTTGGCACAACATGTAAATTTGTTGGTGATGCAACTGCAAAGATTGATATGAACCAGGTGGGGGTGGACCGTTTAAATATACTGAATGCTGGCGGCGTTTATGATGGATATTCTAACTCCACTATCACGCCGTTGAAAGTTGAGTGTACGGGTGATAATGCACCTCGTATTACCTTCTCCCGTTCACAGTTTGATAGTTCACATACCTCTGTTACACGGAATACTGCATCAAACAATGGCGCTGGTTTCTCTGTCTATTATGACGGGAATAAGGTTAATGCAGATAATGGTATTTCCCTGGATAAAAGTGATGATGGGAAATATGAGCTTAGCTTCTCAGCGCGTTATGCTAATCTGGCTGGACAAAATAATGTAACTGCGGGTGAGGTGAGCTCCTCTTTGACGCTGACGGTAGTAACTGATTAACACACCCTTTTAGTCGGCGGCGTTTTGTCGCCGCCGATTTCTCTGATAATAAGGTGAGTTAACCATGAGAAAGATAATGGTATTATTATTGGCTGGTGCTGTAATGCCTGCGTGGGCAGGTATTTATATTTACGGCACACGGATTATTTATCCAGCCCAGAAAAAAGAAATTACTGTACAGTTAATGAATGAAGGTACGCGTAGCGCGTTGGTGCAGTCATGGATTGATGATGGCGATACCAGTTTGCCACCTGAAAAAATTCAGGTGCCATTTGTTCTGTCACCGCCAGTCGCCCGAGTGATTGCGGGTTCTGGCCAACAACTGAAGATTAAATTACTTGAGAATAGATTGCCGGGTGATCGTGAAAGTCTGTTCTTTCTCAATGTGTTGGATATCCCGCCAAATTCAGCAGAAACGGAAGGGAAAAATGTAATCAAATTTGCGATGCAAAACCGTGTGAAGTTTATCTACCGTCCACAAGGAATTTCTTCTGTAGATAAAAATAGCTTTTCTCGTCTGCGGATTAGTAAATCATACAACGGCATAAACATCAAAAATAATTCAGCAAACTGGATTACCATCCCTGAAATTGTTGGAAAAACCAAAATTAATAAAGAAACTTATGTGCTTGCACCCTGGTCAGATAAATTAGTAAGCACTTCTGTTGGCGTTAATCATTATACTGTCACACTTATTGATGATCATGGTAATTATTTGAGTGAGAAAGTAAAAACGGATAGATAGCCCAAGGATTGGTTATGTTAAAGATAAACTCCATTACGTTAGCGATCCTTTCTGTGCTGGTGATATCCCCGGTATGGGGAGAAACCGAAACATTTGACACACACTTTATGTTTGGCGGATTAAAAGGTGAAAAGGTTTCCCGTTATCAGATCGACGGAGATAAACCGATGCCGGGTCTTTATGATATGGATGTTTATCTTAACAATCAGTGGCGTGGCCGTTACGAATTAAATATCCAGGATGATCCTGATGATACTTGCTTGTCTATAGCTCAGTTGCATCAGATTGGTATTAAGTCCGATGGTCTTCAAGTGGATAAGAAAGTTGATTGTGTATCGCTACGAGCCGCAGTTCAGGGGGGGGATATTAGCTATGATATCAGTCAGTTTGCTCTAAATTTGACGGTGCCTCATGCCTACGTGAATGAATACGAGCCGGGTTATATGTTACCTGAAACCTGGGATCGGGGCATTAATGCTCTATACATGTCTTATTATGCCAGTCAGTATTACAGTAATTATAAAAGTGGTGGTAATGATGAAAGCAGCTACGTAAGTCTGAACAGTGGGCTAAATCTGTTTGGCTGGCAGTTACATTCGAATGCAAACTTCACGAAAAGTAATGATGACAGCGGAGAATGGAAAAATAATACATTGTATATGGAACGTGGCATCCCTGAAATATTAGGAACGCTACGTGCCGGAGATATGTATACCGGAACCGATCTGTTTGACTCTGTACGTTTCACCGGGATACGTATCTGGCGTGATATGCAAATGCTGCCCAATTCGAAACAAAACTTTACACCCATTGTTCGTGGTATTGCACAAAGTCATGCTTTAGTAACCATTGAACAGAATGGCTTTATTGTCTATCAAAAAGAGGTTCCGCCTGGCCCATTTGCGATTGCCGATCTACAGCTTGCTGGAGGTGGTGCCGATTTGGATGTCAGTGTAAAAGAAGCTGATGGTTCAGTTTCCCATTATCTTGTGCCTTATTCATCTGTACCTAATATGCTACAGTCTGGCGTATCAAAATACGATATTGCGGCAGGGCGTAGCCATATAGAAGGCGCGACAAAGCAGACGGATTTTTTGCAAGCCAATTATCAGTATGGATTAAATAATCTACTGACATTATATGGTGGCACTATGCTGTCTGACCATTACCAGGCCTTTACATTAGGCACAGGGTGGAATACACATATTGGTGCTGTTTCTGTGGATGCCACTCAGTCTCATAGTAAACAGGATAATGGTGATGTTTTTAATGGTCAAAGTTATCAGATAGCGTGGAATAAATATGTTTCACAAACAGGTACGCAGTTTGCGTTAGCAGCCTATCGTTATTCTTCACGTGATTACCGTTCATTTAATGACCATGTCTGGGCGAATAATAAAAACAGCTATCATCGGGATAACAATGATGTGTATGACATCACTGATTATTACCAAAATGATTTTGGTCGTAAGAATAGTTTTTCTGTCAATATAAACCAGGGGTTACCAGAGGGATGGGGGAACCTGGCACTGAGCGGATTATGGCGTGATTATTGGGGACGCAATGGCAGCGGAAAGGATTATCAGTTGAGTTATTCTAATGACTGGCGGCGTATTAGTTATACCTTGTCTGCGAGTCAGAGTTATGATGAGGATAATCGGGAGGATAAGCGTCTTAATATTTATATTTCCATCCCATTCTCCTGGGGCGATGGCGTCACGGCAACGAAACGCGATCTCTTTGTTTCAAACTCAACGACGTTTGATAACGAAGGCTATCAGTCGAATAATACCAGCCTAAGCAGCATTGCGGGTGGTCGAGATCAATTTAGCTATGGCGCGAATCTTGCGCATCAGCGGCAAAATAATGAAACAAGCGCAGGTGGAAACCTGACGTGGCGAGCGCCGGTTGCGACGGTAGGCGCCAGCTATAGCCAGTCTAATAAATACCGGCAGGCTGGTGGGAATATCCAGGGGGGAATTGTCGCCTGGTCTGATGGCATACATTTAACCAACCGCCTCTCAGATACACTTGCCATTATTAAAGCGCCGGGGTTAGAAGGGGCCGCTGTGCAAGGTCACCGTTATCTGACCACGGACAAGAATGGGTATGCCATATATGACAGTCTGACGCCATATCGTGAAAACTTTTTAACGTTGGATCTTTCCCATACCTACAGTGATGTCGAACTACGCGGTAATCGTAAGGGGATTGTGCCTTATCGTGGTGCGGTTGTGTTAGCTGAGTTTGAAACCGACAGGCGTAAGCCCTGGTATTTTCTGGCGCGACGTCCAGATGGTTCTCCATTAACCTTCGGTTATGAGGTAGAAGATCATTCCGGGAAAAATGTTGGCTTAGTTGGGCAAGGAAGTCGCCTCTTTATCCGTACAGATAATGTTCCTGCCTCTTTGAAAATCGCGACAAACAAACAGCAAGGATTGTTTTGCATTATTACTTTTGATGGCGTAATTGATGAGAATAAGACCTATATTTGCCGATGAAAAGGACTTGCTATGAATAAGTATTGGTTAATATTATTACTGTTATTCCCTGTCTTATCACAGGCTAAATGTTCACTAGGGAATAACACAACCGCACAACAATCTATTGAAATAGATATGACATCAGGTGCTGTGGTGATTCCTGTCAAAACTAATTTACATGATACGTTTACCTGTAATGCGTCAAGCGACAAGATGTATTATGCGACGCCTTTACAAAATTATATCGTTGAGTTTAAAGGGACAGGGTCGCAGAAATCCATTTTTATGCAATTAAAGCTGACTGGAAATGGCTTTCCCGTTACGATTGGTAACCAGGAGACTACAACAGATAATGTGATCAATACGAAGTCGTTTACGCTTGAAGCGAACTATATAAAGTCTGGAACTGCGGATTTAACCGTTTCAGGTAATAGCATTAACTTAAACCGTCCTGCTATCAGCATTCTTACTGATAATACCTGTAATAATAATCTTTTCTCATGGATTCTTTGTTGGATAACGGGAAAGCTAAACAGTAATGTTTCTTATTCACAAAACATTATTTTTACAGTAAAACATAAACCTACGACCTGCCATTTTTCACAGAATCAATATGTTATTGCGATGCCAGAAACAACATTAAATGAGATAATAGCCGGAAATAATACGAAAACAGGAACCACGAATCTGATTTTAAACTGTGATAGCGTATATAATGTTACGACTAATCCAGTGAGTTTCAACGTTTCTCATGGTGACTGGAATGAAAACGGCACGATACTTAAAAATACGCTGACGGAGGGTGCAAAAGGTGTGGGGTTTCAGATATACAGTGGCTCAGGTACTACGCCTTTAATGCAGGGTGATATACTAAGAACAATGGTAAAAATGACCAGTATTGAGGATAAGTATACTATCCCGATCACCGCAAAATATGTCAGAGTCAGCAACGAACCATTACGACCTGGACATTTGCAAAGCAAAGTAATATTTGCTGTTTCATATGATTAAGTCATTTCTCTGAAAACGCGTCCTTTTCTGAATGAAAGGACGTGTTTTGTCTGTTGTTTTTACAGTAAAGCATTTACCGATGATAAAAAATCTCGCCGTCGTAGGCTTTGATAATTTTGCCGTCGGTGTCGTTAATCAGTACATAAGCGCCGCCCATATAGGTCCAGTGGGTTCCTGCGTCGGGCGCTGGCAGATTGCGTTGCTTCCATTGCTTAATATTGTACTCGTCGGTGCGGTACAGCTCAGGAACGGTATCGCCAGGTTTGAAATGGGTAAAGTCGGCAACAAAGCTGCTCAATTCGTACTGATCAATCCCCGTTGCGGCGGGTGCGGCCCAGACTGCGCTGGTTGCCAGCAGCAGTGCGCCCATTAAAAATTTATTCTTCATACCCATAAACTCTCCACGTATTCGGGTCATAAAAATCAGTCGTGTATCATTCTCACTGTGTAGCAAGTCTGACAAGAACTATTTTGTTATCACGCCAATAATTTCGTAAAAAGTGTAAACGAAAGCGCGCGCAAGCAACACATGCCGTAGGCAGTTCGCATCACGAATGACGGTTTTGGGAACTATCTGACCTGAGCTGGAGCCAGCGATATCGGCATTTCGCTGATTTACATCCCCTGACGCACCCAGTATCCTGTTGGCGAAACAAGCATAATAAATGCTTCGGTTTCAACGACTCGGGGTGCCCCTTTTCACGAAGGGCTGAGACATACCCGTATTACCTGATCTGGATAATGCCAGCGTAGGGAAGTCTGACACTGCTCGTGTCCCTTCTTCACGCGGGCAGGAGCTGAACCATGCAGCCTGACCTGCACAGCCGCGCGCTTGCGGCCCATACCTTACAACAATTTCGTATCCTTTCTCCGCTGACCCACTGTATGACGAACGACGTCGTACAGAACTTTACCGCCAATACATTACTGGCATCAGGCGCCTCACCGGCGATGGTGATTGAGCCCGAAGAGGCGCGCCAGTTTGCAGCTATCGCCAGTGCGTTACTGATTAACGTCGGCACGCTGACCCGGTCGCGCGCGGAGGCCATGCGCGCTGCGACAGAGCAGGCCCATATAGCGAAAACCCCCTGGACGCTTGATCCCGTGGCGGTTGGCGCGCTCGATTATCGCCGCCGTTTCTGTCTGGAACTGCTGTCTCTTAAGCCCAGGGCAATACGCGGCAATGCCTCGGAGATCCTCGCCCTGGCTGGATTAGCGGCGGGCGGGCGTGGAGTGGATACCACCGATACGGCGGTATCGGCGTTACCGGCCGCTCAGGCGCTGGCGCGTCAGACGGGGGCCGTCGTTGCGGTAACGGGAGAGGTGGATTACGTGACCGACGGGCAGCGTACCGTCAGCGTTACCGGCGGCGATGTGCTGATGACGCGCGTTGTCGGGACGGGATGCGCCTTATCTGCGGTTGTGGCGGCCAGTTGCGCGTTGCCGGGAAATACGCTGGACAATGTGGCGTCAGCCTGTAGCTGGATGAAACAGGCCGGGCAGTCTGCTGCCGAACGCAGTCAGGGGCCCGGGAGCTTTATTCCGGCTTTTCTTGATGCGTTGTATCACCTTAATGCGGAGGAGCAGGTATGAAACGGATTAACGCGTTAACCATTGCAGGCACTGACCCAAGCGGCGGCGCCGGGATTCAGGCCGATTTGAAGACCTTTTCGGCGCTGGGCGCGTATGGTTGCTCCGTCATTACGGCGCTGGTGGCGCAAAATACCCGCGGCGTGCAGTCGGTGTACCGCATTGAGCCCGATTTTGTCGCAGCGCAGCTGGATTCTGTCTTCAGCGATGTGCGTATCGACACCACCAAAATCGGTATGCTGGCGGAAACGGATATTGTTGAAGCTGTTGCAGAGCGTTTGCAGCGTCACCAGGTGCAAAACGTGGTGCTGGATACGGTGATGCTGGCGAAAAGCGGTGATCCGCTGCTTTCTCCGTCGGCGGTGGAGACGTTGCGCAGCCGGTTATTGCCGCAGGTGTCGATTATCACGCCGAATCTGCCGGAGGCCGCGGCATTGCTGGATGCGCCGCACGCCCGCACGGAACAGGAAATGCTGGAACAAGGGCGTGCGCTACTGGCGCTGGGCTGTGGCGCCGTGCTGATGAAAGGTGGTCATCTGGATGATGCGCAAAGCCCGGACTGGCTCTTTACCCGTGAAGGGGAGCAGCGTTTTACCGCCCCACGGGTGATGACCAAAAATACCCACGGCACCGGGTGTACGCTGTCGGCGGCGTTGGCGGCGCTGCGCCCGTGCCATAGCAACTGGGCCGATACGGTACAGGAAGCAAAAACCTGGCTTTCGGCGGCGTTAGCCCAGGCGGATACGCTGGAGGTAGGCGAGGGGATTGGCCCGGTACATCATTTCCACGCGTGGTGGTAATGGTAGTATACTGATCCCAGACTTGTCGGCCTGGAAAAAGATAAATGGAACAAGCGCATACCCGGCTTATCGCGCAACTGAATGAACGAATTGCCGCGGTGGATAACACGCCGCTGTACAGGAAGTTTGCCGAGACGGTCAAAAATGCCGTTCGCAGCGGGATTCTTGAGCATGGCAACATTTTGCCCGGCGAGCGCGATCTCAGCCAGTTGACCGGCGTTTCGCGTATTACGGTGCGCAAGGCAATGCAGGCGCTGGAAGAAGAAGGCGTCGTAACCCGCGCCCGTGGCTATGGAACGCAGATTAACAACATCTTCGAATATTCCCTGAAAGAGGCGCGCGGCTTTTCGCAGCAGGTGGTATTGCGCGGTAAAAAGCCGGATACCCTGTGGGTCAACAAGCGGGTAGTGAAATGCCCGGATGAGGTGGCGCAGCAGCTGGCGATCGCCGCAGGCAGCGATGTGTTCTTGCTCAAACGTATTCGTTATGTGGATGAGGATGCGGTGTCCATTGAGGAGTCCTGGGTGCCTGCGCACCTGATTCATGATGCGGACGCCATCGGGATCTCGCTGTATGACTATTTCCGCAGCCAGCATATCTTTCCGCAACGTACACGCTCTCGCGTCAGCGCGCGCATGCCGGATGCGGAATTTCAGTCACATATTCAGATGGACAGCAAAGTGCCGGTGCTGGTGATCAAGCAGGTGGCGCTTGACCAGCAACAGCGGCCCATTGAATACAGCATCAGCTACTGTCGCAGCGATCTATACGTTTTTGTGTGCGAGGAGTAGCGCCTCGCGCGTTGGCGCGCAATCGCCGCCGCGATGGCCTACCACCCAGGAGGCGACCGCGTTCCCCAGCAGCACCGCGTCTGCAAGCGCCCAGCCGGATGCCAGCCCGGCCAGCATGCCTCCCGCGTGGCTGTCTCCCGCGCCAATGGTATCGACGACCGTTGTGGCAAATGCCGGCACGCAGCCGGATGATTGCTGGCTGAAATACCATGCTCCGTCTTTATCGTGGCGGACAATAACCGGTGAGGCAAACGCCGCAAGCCAGGCGGCGCCAAACGCGTTAGGTTCATGACTAAAGCCAAACCGTTCGGCAGCAATGTCTGCCTCCTGACGGTTCAGCGATACCAGCGGATGGCAGGCCATAATCCGCGCCATTAGCGGGTCGGGAATGTCGCCGATTCGCGGCCCGAAGTCGATAAACGGCGTCACGCGCTCTAACCCTTCCAGCCAGCTCACCAGCAGTTCGCCGCATGGCGAGGCGAGTTGATAACCGGAAAAGTAGATCCAACTGTCGGGCGGAATTGTCAGCTGCGCCAGCCAGTCGGCATTCCATTGGTTCTCAACGCCGCTGAACGACATAAACGTACGTTCGCCATCCGGTTCTACCAGCGCCAGACACCAGCCGTTGTCTCCCTCTGCGTTGTCGATCAGGCTGTGTAACCCCTCTTTCGCCATGCGATGACGAATAATGTCTGACCATACGCCCTGACCGAGGGGCAGGGCATTACTGGCCTCAATCCCCAGACGCTTTAAGGCGACGGCGATATTGAGCGCGCAGCCGCCGACGTTGACGCCTTGCTGTTTAAGCTCAATATCGCAGCCACGCCAGGGCAGCGCGTAAGCATCGGCAATCACATCAATGACCGCAGCGCCCACGACCGTCACCGGCTGGCGGCGGGCTAAATCGGGCAGCAACGCCCGCAGGCGCGTTGTGTTCATACCGCCTCCCGCTGCTGGCGATAGCGCGCCAGCGCGGTGGCATAGCGCATGAAGTCCAGTTGGTTTACCGCGTCCAGCTCGTCTTTCAGCGCAGGCTCGATGGCCTCCACGCCGTGCAGCGCGCCACAAATCGCCGTTGCCATCGCCCCAATGGTGTCGGTGTCGCCGCCGAGATTGGCGCACAGAATGGCGCAGCGGTTAGGGTCGGTATTGGCCAGCTCGACCATTGCGATGGCGCAGGGCACCGATTCAATGGTGCTGGTGCCCGCGCCAACCACCTGGTAAAGCTGCTCGCTGGCGGATTCAATGCCGTTCGCGTCACGGACGATCTTCAGTGCGATCTCCAGGCGAGCGGAGAGCGAGGCGCTAAAGGTCGTGATGCGTTTTTGCTGCGCATAGTGGGCGATAGCCGGTAGCGAATCGGCAATATCAGACCAGCAATCACCTTCAATCGCGCGTGAGATAGCCCATGCCACAACGACCGCACCAGCAACAGCCAGGTCTGACTTATGTGTCGGGCTGGAGGCCAGGGCCACATCATCAATAAACGCATCCAGATCGCGTGGCGGAAGCAAGCACCCCAGTGGGGAAACGCGCATGGCCGCCCCGTTGGTCACGCCGTTGTTTTCCAGTTCAGCAACGGGCTTGCCGTCACGAATGGCGTTCAGCGCAATTTTCGACGTCGGGCCAAGAACGTTCTTATTAAAGGCGTCAAAGCGCAGCGCCCAGTCCAGAATGTTACGGCCAATCAGGTCCGGGTCGATCTGCCCGTCGCGCTCCAGCAGCGCATCCGCCAGACACAGCGCCATCGACGTATCGTCAGTAAATTCAGCGCGGTTAAAATAGCAGGCCGCGTTATTTTCCGCAGGGCCGGGCAGAAAGCGATCAATCCAGCCAAAATGCGCTTTTACGCGCGTTCTGGGCCATAGCTCCGACGGCATTCCCATCGCATCCCCTAACGCCTGCCCATAAAGGGCACCGAGAATACGTTCAGCTTTCATTTAACTTCCCCTTGTGTCAGCGCAATATCGCGATCGTCCACTTTAATCGCAGTGATCTCTTTGTCGGATTCGCGAAAGAAAATCATAAACAACACGGCAATCACGGCGATCATCACCGCCCCGAATGTCCACATGCCCGCCCAGTTGAAGGTGAGGCCGTTTACCGGCTCTTTATAGGCAAACATTTTTTCCATCATCACGCCGCCGAGACGGTAGCCCAGCAGGCTGCCAAACCCCTGACAGCAGAGGGTGATCAACCCCTGAGCGGCAGTACGCATATGCACAGGCGCTTTTTTATCGACATAGATATAGGCCGTAACATAGTAGAAGTCGTAACTGACGCCGTGCAGCAAAATGCCAAGAAACAGCAGGGCATAGGTGAAATATTCTTCCGCGCCGCCGTAAACAAAAAAGCCGTAGCGGATTGCCGCAGTGATAAGACCAAGCAGTAAGACCTTTTTAATGCCAAAGCGCTTCGTGAAGAAGGGTAACGCCAGCATAAAGAAGATTTCGGAGAACTGGCCCAGCGTCATCCAGCCGGTGGCGTTTTTCATGCCGACTTCCGTCAGATAGCCATTCGCGAAGATGTAGTAGAACGCCAGCGGCATCGCAAACAGGAACGAGCAGAAGAAAAAGACCAGGAAGTTTTTATCGCGCAGCAGGATCAGCGCATCCAGCCCCAGCATAACTTTAATGTCCAGCTTGCCGGTGCTTTTTGGCGGCGTATCCGGCAGGAAGAACGCAAAGGCGCCCAGCAGGACGGAACTGCCTGCGGTGATCAACAGCGGAATATTGGTTGGCGAGATATCGTTATAGCCCAGCATTTGCGGTAAGAAGCCGCACGCCAGCCCGGATGCGATCCAGCCAATGGTGCCCATCACGCGAATGCGTGGGAAATCGCGCTCGACGTCCGGCACGTTGGCGAAGGCGATGCTGTTCGTCAGCGCAATAGTGGGCATATAGGTTAAGGAATAGGCCAGCAGCAGCGGGAAGAACCCGGCGAATGTCGTTTGCTGCGCGGCGAAATACATCAGGACTGCGCCTGCGAACATCAGCACCGCCAGCACTTTTTGTGCGGAGAAAAAGCGGTCAGTCAGTGAGCCGACGAGAATCGGCGAGAGAATGGCGGCAATCGCGGTACATGCGTAAGACCAGCCGATTTCTCCGGCGCTAAAACCGCTTTTGTTCAGCCAAAGCCAGAGGGGGACGAACCAGGCGCCCCAGATAAACCACTCCACGAACATCATGAACGACAGTTTCACTGTAGTTTTCATCGTTAAATCCTTCATGACAGGTAAGGTACGCGATGACAGTACCACTTAATAATACCTTTTAAATACCTTTGAGGCGTAAATTTGACTGCTGTAACACTTTTTCGTACCTGAAACGTGCCAGCAGATAGCGCTGAAAAATGCGCTACAGATGGAAAAAATGGCCGGTCGGTACCAGGCTTATTGCTGCCCGCAAAACGCGGGTCAGGACAATCCACATTCCGGTACTCAATCGGAACTTACGGGAGCATAGCTATGACTGATATTGCGCAGTTGCTTGGCAAAGACGCCGACAGCCTTTTACAGCATCGTTGTATGACCATTCCTTCTGACCAACTTTATTTACCCGGACATGACTACGTAGACCGCGTGATGGTTGATAACAACCGTCCGCCTGCCGTACTGCGTAACATGCAGACGCTGTATAATACCGGACGTCTGGCCGGAACGGGCTACCTCTCCATTCTGCCCGTCGATCAGGGCGTTGAACATTCTGCCGGGGCGTCGTTTGCCGCAAACCCGCTTTATTTTGATCCAAAGAATATCGTCGAACTGGCTATTGAAGCAGGCTGTAACTGCGTGGCCTCGACGTATGGGGTACTGGCATCGGTTTCACGCCGTTACGCGCACCGCATTCCGTTCCTCGTCAAACTGAACCACAACGAGACGTTGAGCTATCCAACGGAGTACGATCAAACGCTCTATGCCAGCGTTGAGCAGGCGTTCAATCTGGGTGCCGTGGCCGTTGGCGCGACCATTTACTTTGGTTCTGAGCAGTCGCGTCGTCAGATTGAAGAGATTTCCGCCGCTTTTGAACGTGCGCATGAGCTGGGGATGGTGACCGTCCTGTGGGCATACTTGCGTAACTCTGCATTTAAAAAAGACGGCGTGGATTACCACGTTTCCGCCGACCTGACCGGGCAGGCTAACCACCTGGCGGCGACGATTGGCGCAGATATCGTCAAACAAAAAATGGCGGAAAATAACGGCGGCTATAAGGCGGTGAATTTCGGTTACACCGACGATCGTGTTTACAGCAAGCTGACCAGCGATAACCCTATCGATCTGGTGCGTTACCAGTTAGCCAACTGCTATATGGGGCGCGCGGGGCTGATTAACTCCGGCGGCGCGGCGGGCGGCGAGACCGATCTCAGCGACGCTGTGCGTACTGCGGTTATCAACAAACGCGCGGGCGGCATGGGCCTGATTCTGGGGCGTAAAGCCTTCAAGAAAACAATGGCGGATGGCGTGAAACTGATTAACGCCGTGCAGGACGTCTACCTGGACAATAAAGTGACGATTGCCTGATGTCACGTACCCCTCCCCAGGTTTTCGGGGAGGGGTATTGGTTATCAGGACGGCGCAAAAATCACTCTCTGAGCATTTTCGCCATGTGTTGCAACTGCTTATAGGCCTCGTAACGACGATGATGCAATGGCTGATACGCTGTCTGTGGGTAATAACAGGTATCCACATGCGTAAACTGCGTCATGGCCTCGGCAACCGAGGGGGAAATATTTCCGGCGACGGCGCCAAGGATTGCGGAACCTAATAGAACGGGCTCGCTGCACTGGGTGGTTAATACCGGAAGTCCGCAGGTATCGGCTAATAGTTGCCGCACCAGAGGGTGCTGACCCGCACCGCCGCTAATCACGATATTTTTATTCCGTACGCCGCAGGCAGTTTGCGCATCAATAATTTGCCGTAAACCGTAACCGATACCGCACAGTCCCGCCACATACAACGCCAGTAAATTGTCCAGGTCGCGTTCCATACCCAATCCGCAAATAACGGCGCGTGCGTGCGGGTCGGCAAACGGCGCGCGGTTGCCTAAAAACTCCGGTACAACATGAATACCCGCCACCAGCGTGACGGCGTCCGACGCCTGCGGCGCTTTTTCTGACACCCGATCGGCAAGATAAACCGGCAGCGGTAATCCTGCCTCCTGCGCCAGTTTCCGCGCGTCTTCGGCGGCGGGATGAAACGCCAATAGCTGATCGATAGCCGCGCCCGCGGCGCTTTGCCCTCCCTCAACAAGCCAGAGCCCTGGCACCATCGCGCTGTAATACGGCCCCCAGACGCCGGGAACGAAAACGGGATCGTTCGTTGAGGTCATGGTGCAGGATGAGGTGCCAAACACATATGCCATATTATTGAGGGCGCCGCCTTCAACGCCGACAGTCCCGATGCCGCCCGCATGGGCGTCAATCAGACCCACGGCGACCGGCGTGCCCGCAGGCAGGCCCATCTCCTGCGCCGCCTGTGCGGTTAAGCCGTCGCCACAGGGCGTACCCGGTGGCACGATGCGCTGTCCGATGCGGGCAAACTCGTCATCAGCCAGTTCTGCCAGCCCGATCGTGCGGAAATAGTCCGGGTCCCAGCGGTTTTCATGAGCAAGCCAGGTCCATTTGCAGGTGACTGTACAGATGGAGCGGGCAAGGTCGCCGGTGGCGCGCCAGGTCAGGAAGTCTGCAAGGTCGAAAAATTGCCATGCGTTTTCGTACACCTCGCGGCGATTTTCCTTCAGCCATAAAATCTTAGGCGTTTCCATTTCCGGTGAGATTTTCCCGCCGACATAGTTCAGCACCGGATGTTGGCTGGCGTTAATGCGTTCAGCCTGTTCAGTCGCGCGATGGTCCATCCAGACGATGATGTTTTGCGCCGCATCGCCTTCGGCGCTCACGGGGAGCGGCGCGCCGTTTTTATCCAGAACCACCAGCGAGCAGGTGGCGTCGAAACCGATCCCCGCCACGCTTTCCGGCGCCGCGCCGGACTGCCTGAGCGCTTCCCGGATGCAGTGACAAACGGCCTGCCAGATCTCCTGGCTGGACTGCTCCACGCGGCTGCCGCTCCGATGAGTGGTAGTGATTTTTTGCGTGACATGAGAGAGCAACGTGCCGCTCAGGTCGAAGATACCTGCGCGGACGCTGCCTGAACCAACATCCACGCCGATAACGGTTTTCTGTAAGCTGTTCATGGCGCTTTTCCTCACAGATCAACGCTGTTGGGGAGGATAACCAGATCGCGAACAGTGACGTTTTTCGAACGAGTGACCATAAACAGTACCGATTCTGCGACTTCGATCGGCTGCATCAGGCTGCCATTTGCCAGCGCTTCTTCCATTTTCGCCTGCGGCCAGTCGTCCAGCAGCGCGGTCACTACCGGCCCCGGCAGCACCGCTCCGACGCGTACGCCATGTTCGGACACCTGACGGCGGGTCGTATGGACAAAGGCCTGAACGGCAAATTTGGAGGCCGTGTAAATAGGTTCCCAGATGACCGGTACAACGCCAGCGATAGAACTGGTGAAAATGATATCGCCGGATTTTTGCGCAATCATATGCGGCAATACGGCGCGGACGCAGCGAAATGCGGCATTGATGTTGAGGTTCAGTACGCGATCCCAGACGTCAGGATCGCCCTCGGCGACCGGCCCGCCAATGTAAGCGCCTGCGTTAGCATGGAAAATATCCAGCCCACCGGCCAGCTCGATAATGCCTGCCAGCAGGTTGTCGACCTGCCCGGTATTGAACAAGTCGATTTGCAGCGCAAACGCGTTATCGCCCAGTTCCGCGACGATTTTCTTCAGCTTCTCGCCTTCGCGGTCGATCAGGACCACTTTTGCTCCTGCGGCAAGCAGGGTTTTCGCACACTCAAGGCCGATACCGGAGGCTGCGCCGGTAATGGCTGCAACCTTGCCGTTGAGGGAAGTATTCATGGAGGGGACAGAGTGATTCATTTTATAATCCTTTATGCATAGGTGATTTTTAAGGTGTATTTGCTTCTGCGCGAAGAACGGGGGCGTTCTGACTGGCGTGTGAAGCATATTGCTCAATCGATGAAGCTGATCTAGCACTTGTTTATTTCCTCAGCAAGAGACATTCAAAATGAAGAGGCGATTTTGTGACGCGCGTTGAGAAAACGAAGAAAACAACCATCTACGACCTGGCTGAGTTAACCGGGGTTTCCGCCAGCGCGGTGAGCGCAATTTTGAATGGCAACTGGAAGAAGCGACGCATTAGCGCAAAGCTGGCGGAGAAGGTGACCCGGATTGCTGAAGAGCAGGGATATGCGGTGAACCGACAGGCCAGCCTGCTTCGCAGTAAGAAATCGAATGTCATCGGGATGATTGTCCCGAAATACGACAACCGCTACTTTGGCTCCATTGCTGAACAGTTTGAAGAGATGGCGCGTGCCAGGGGGCTGCTGCCCATCATTACCTGTACGCGGCGTCAACCGGAGCTGGAGGTTGAAGCGGCGAGGGCGATGCTCTCCTGGCAGGTGGACTGGGTTATCGCCACCGGGGCGACGCACCCGGATAAGATCGCGCAGATGTGTCATCAGGCGGGTGTGCCCACGCTGAACCTCGATCTGCCCGGAACGCTGGCGCCGTCGATTATTTCGGATAACTATGCGGGGGCTAAAGCGCTGACGGAAAGCATTCTCGCCAGCAGCCAAAAGCGGTATGGCGTTTTGGCTCCGCTGACGTTTGTGGGGGGGCGAATCACCGATAACAACACCGCCGAACGTTTGCGCGGCTTCCTCGACGCGCATAAAGCGCATGGATTGACGGTGCCGGAAACGCAGCAACTGGTTACGGGTTATTCTTCCGCAAGGGTGGAAGGGCTACTGAAATCGGTCTACCCGTCGCCTGATATTCCGCTGCCGGGGCTGTTTGTTAATTCGACAATTTCGCTCGAAGGGGTGGTGCGCTGGCTGGCGCAGAACGGGCAGACGGGAAGCCATCAGCCGCCAATGGGCTGTTTTGACTGGGACCCGTTTGTCTCTCTGCTGGGGCACGATATTGATATGGTGCGCCAGGATGTGCCAGCCATGCTGGACAAAGTGTTTGAGATTGTGGATTCCGGCGACACCACAATACGTCGTATTGAGATCCCGCCGGAATTGATCGCCAGCCAGAACATGGTGCGTTAGCGCGTCAGCAACCAGCGCGCGGTATGTTCATCGGTGACCAGACCGTTGATCCAGCCGCCTTTCAGTGCGGCGAGGATAGCAGGGCGCTTATCTTCACCGCAGGCCGCCGCAATACGCGGACACTGGCTCTGGCGTATATCGTAGCTGGTGATGTAGCGGTTGATGAGGCTATCCACTACGTTGCCGTCTGCGTCAATAAAGCGGCCAAGTATTTCTCCTACGCCGCCGCGCGCGGTCAGTTCGTCCAGTTGCGCCTCATTGATAAAACCGTCTTTGAAGATAGGGCTCTGTTTCCCCAGCGCGCCGATGCCGACAAAAATGACCTCCGATGCTTCGGCGACGGCAGAGACGTTGCGAAACAGACGGCTGGTGCACCACATCTCGTATTCATCACAGGATTGCGCATAGCGTGGCGCGGGCCACTGGTAATATTTGCCCTGAATTTTACGTGCCAGCAACAGCGGGACGTCGTCGTAATAGTTACATTGTCCGTGTTCGTTCATGGCGCTGATCAACGCCACGCAGCGCGTATTGCGACTGTCGAAATCAATGCGTTTGATGGTTTTTTTCAGCGTCAACCCGGAACCAATGCCGACTACTGTCGGTTTGTCGCCCTGTAAGTAGCGGGCCATCAGTTGATAACAGCCGAAGGTTACGCTGTCGAGGGTGCTTTCGCTGCTGTAGGCGGGAACAATATTGCAGTTAATTAACTGATACTTTTCCTGCAAAAGCTGCGCGTAATCGAGGCAGTTCGCGACGGGATGGTGCAGACCAATCGAAACAATGCCTTCCTCTTTCGCCGCAGCGATAAGGCGTTGTACCACCGGTCTTGACGTCCCAAGCTGGCTGGCTATCTCACTTTGGTTTAAACCCGCAATGTAGTACATCCATGCGGCCCGGACTTTCTGATCCAGCCTGATGTCATCTTCTTTGCTCACGTTTCCCTACCTTAAGAGTGGCGTTGGGGGCGTTAATTTCCCTCAACCGATAAGGTCATTCTGGCGGGTGCTCAGGATTGAGGCAAGCTCTTTGCTCTTTTGTGGTCATTTGTAATTTTATAGAGCAATTGCTCTTTTGTGATCTGCGGCTCTTATTTAATACAAATGATCGACTAAAGTGCAGGCATAACCTCACTGGAGAGCAGAACAATGAACGATCAATACACATGGCTTCATATTGGCTTAGGTTCTTTTCACCGCGCCCATCAGGCGTGGTATCTGCATCGTCTGATCGCTTCCGGCGATACGCGCTGGCACATTGCCGCCGGTAATATTCGCAATGACGCCGAGCACGTTGTGCAGGCGCTGGCGGCGCAAAACGGTCGTTATGTGCTGGAAACGGTCAGCCCGGAGGGCGAACGTGAGTACGAAGAGATCACGTCGATTCAGAAACTGCTGCCGTGGCAGGCGGATTTGCAGCCGCTGATTGCCGAAGGCGCCAGAGCGCAGACCAAAGTGATTGCCTTTACCGTGACGGAAGGGGGCTACTACCTGAACACCAGCCACAAGCTGGAAGTGAATAACCCCGATCTGGCGAGCGATCTCAACGGCGGCTGTAAAACGATTTACGGCGTCATTACCCGCATTCTGGAAGCGCGTATGGCCAATAACGCAGGGCCGCTGACGCTGCTCAACTGCGACAACGTGCGTCACAACGGTGAACGGTTCCACGATGGTCTGGTTGAGTTTTTACAACTGACCGGCAAACAGGCGGTGATTGACTGGCTTAGCGCCAATGCGACCTGCCCGAATACGATGGTGGACCGCATCACGCCGCGTCCGGCAGCCGATCTTCCGGCGCGTATCAAAGCGCAGACGGGCATTGATGATAAAGCGCCGGTAATGGGCGAAACCTTTATCCAGTGGGTGGTTGAAGATCGTTTCCGCGATGTGCGCCCTGCGCTGGAAAATGTCGGTGTGGAGCTGGTGACGTCTGTTATCCCGTATGAAGAGGCGAAAATCCGCATCCTCAACTCATCACACAGCTGCATTGCGTGGGCGGGTACGTTAATCGGCCAGCAGTATATTCATGAAAGTACCCTGACGGACTTTATCTACCAGATTGCCGACCGCTACGTGACGGAAGACGTGATCCCTTGCCTGGGAGATAACGGCATCGATCTCCCGACCTATCGTGATGTGGTGCTTAAGCGTTTTACCAACCCACATATTCAGGATACCAACCAGCGCGTTGCCGCCGACGGATTCTCGAAAATCCCGGCGATGATTGCGCCGACGCTGCGCGAGTGCTATCAGCGCGGTGCGCGGCCGAACGCTACCGCTATGCTGCCCGCACTGTTTTACGTCTTTATGGAGCAGTGGCACAAGGGCACGCTGCCTTATGAATACCAGGACGGCATTCTGGATGCGCCAGCGGTACATGCCATGTTTGAATCCGCCGATCCGATCGCGGCGTATGCCAGTGATAAAGCGCTGTTTGGCGACCTGACGGAACGTGATGATTTCGCCGCGCTGCTGCGCGAGAAAATCGCCGCTGTTCACACGCTGATTAACTGAGAGGTGGCTATGTATCTGGGTATCGATCTCGGCACATCTGAAGTGAAGGCGCTGGTCATTGATGAAAATAATGACATTGTCGCCACCCATAGCGCGCCGCTGACGATTCAGCGGCCCCATCAACACTGGTCAGAGCAATCACCGGAAGCCTGGTGGGACGCAACGGAGTATCTGATGTCCACCCTGCGGGAGAAATGTGGTCATCACTGGCAGGCGATTAAGGCGATCGGTCTTTCCGGTCAGATGCATGGCGCGGTACTGCTTGATGCCGCCGGGAATACGATCCGCCCGGCGATTCTGTGGAATGACACCCGTAGCGCCCAGGAGTGTGCGGAACTGGAAGAAATTGCCCCAGAGCTGCATCAGGTTGCCGGTAATCTGGCGATGCCGGGGTTTACCGCGCCGAAATTGCTGTGGGTGCGTCGCCATGAACCGCAGAATTTTGCCCGCATCGAAACGGTGCTGCTGCCGAAGGATTATCTGCGTTTCAAAATGACGGGTAAAAAAGTCTCCGACATGTCCGATTCGGCAGGGACGCTGTGGCTTGATGTCGAGAAGCGCGACTGGTCGGATGCGCTGCTGGAGAAATGCGGGCTGACGCGGGCCAATATGCCGGAGCTGGTGGAAGGCTGCGATATTTCTGCCACGCTCGATCCCGTCGTCGCGCAACGCTGGGGGTTAAACCCTTCGGTGGTGGTCGCCGGGGGCGGCGGAGACAACGCGGTCAGCGCTATTGGCGTTGGCGCGGTATCGCCCGGCGATGCGTTTATTTCACTGGGGACGTCCGGCGTGCTGTTTGTGGTGACGGACGCGTACCGTCCCGCGCCGCAATCCGCAGTACATGCTTTTTGCCACGTCCTGCCGAATTTGTGGCATCAGATGAGCGTAATGCTCAGCGCCGCCAGCTGTCTGCAATGGTTCTGCCGCCTGGTAGGGACAACGGAAACGGAACTGCTGGAAGAAATCGCGCAGTTAAGCGATGCGGAAAAAGCCAGCGCGCCGATGTTCCTGCCGTACCTTTCCGGCGAACGTACGCCGCATAACGATCCTGACGCCCGGGGCATGTTCTGGGGGCTGACGCACTCCAGCCAGCGTGCGCTGATGGGTTATGCGGTTCTGGAAGGCGTCAGTTTCGGCATCGCTGACGGGCTCCGTGTTTTGCAGGAGAGCGGTACAAATATCGAACAATGTTCGCTGGTGGGCGGCGGCGCCCGAAGTCCGTTCTGGGCGCAACTGCTGGCAGATATTCTGGATATGCCCGTGGTGACGCACAAAGGCGGAGAAACCGGCGGCGCGCTGGGCGCGGCGCGACTGGCGTGCCTTGCGGCAGGTAAACCGTTGGCGTCCGTTTGCGAAAAACCGGAAGTCTACAAAACCTGGTATGGCGATCCGGTTCGCCATACGGCGCTAATGCAGCGTTATCAGCAGTTTAACGCACTGTACCGAAACGACCTGAACTATCGAAATCAATAATTTCTATAACAAAAGCCCTCCGGTGAATGTACCGGAGTGGCTCCCTGCACCCTAAAACGAGGTCAATATGTCGTTAACTAACAAACAATGGCTGGGATTACCCTTAAGTCTGGTCTGGGGGTATATTGCCATCGCCGTATTCATGACTGGTGATGGTTTCGAGCTGGCATTTTTGTCGCACTACATCAAAGCGCTGGGCTTTACCCCGGCGGAAGCCTCCTTCGCCTTTACGCTATATGGCCTGGCGGCGGCGCTGTCGGCCTGGGTATCCGGCGTAGTGGCGGAGATCATCACGCCGCAAAAAACCATGATGATCGGCTTTGTGCTGTGGTGCGTATTCCACGTATTGTTCCTCGTTTTTGGGCTGGGTCAGTCCAACTACGCCTTAATTCTGCTGTTTTACGGTATTCGCGGTCTGGCGTATCCGCTGTTCCTTTATGCGTTTATCGTCGCCATTGTGCATAACGTCCGTAGCGACAGCACCAGCGCCGCGCTGGGCTGGTTCTGGGCGGTCTACTCTATTGGGATCGGCGTTTTCGGCAGTTATATCCCGAGTTTTACCATTCCGCATATTGGCGAAATGGGCACCCTGTGGCTGGCGCTGGCGTTCTGCCTGACCGGCGGTGTTATCGCGCTGGTTTCGCTGCGTAAAATTGAAACGCCGCGCCATATGCAAAACCTCACCACCCGTGAAAAGTTCAGTGAACTGGGGCGTGCGGTCACGCTGCTTTACACCAACCGTAGCATTATGTTGTCCAGCATCGTGCGTATTATCAATACGTTATCGCTGTTCGGTTTTGCGGTGGTCATGCCGATGATGTTTGTGGATGAACTGGGCTTCACCACCTCTGAATGGCTACAGGTATGGGCGGCGTTCTTCTTCACAACCATCTTCTCCAACGTCTTTTGGGGCGTACTGGCAGAGAAAATGGGCTGGATGAAGGTTGTCCGCTGGTTTGGCTGCATCGGGATGGCGCTCTCCAGCCTCGCGTTTTATTACATTCCGCAGCACTTTGGCCATAACTTCGCGATGGCGCTGGTTCCGGCAATCGCGCTGGGGATCTTCGTTGCTGCGTTTGTGCCGATGGCCGCCGTCTTTCCTGCGCTTGAGCCAAAACATAAAGGAGCCGCGATTTCGGTCTACAACCTGTCGGCTGGGCTTTCCAACTTCCTCGCCCCGGCGATCGCCGTGGTGTTGTTACCGCACTTCAGCACCATTGGCGTCGTGATTGCGTATACGTTGCTCTATATTGTGGCGTTTATTCTGTGTCCGTTCATTCGTGTTGAACAACCCGGATTCACGCGTCAGGAGGCATGTGAAGGCGAAACGGTCGGTATTTCTTAATGATGTCGGGCCCGGCTGCGCTGCCGGGTCTTTTTAAGGCGGCAAATGATGAAGAGTAAAGCGGTAATTTTCGACATGGATGGCGTCATCATTGACTCCGAAGGGCTGTGGCGTCAGGCGCAAAAAGACGCGCTGGCAGGCTGGGGAGTGACGGTTAATGACGAGGAGTGTGAAACGTTAACCAAAGGGAAGCGACTGGATGAGATTGCCCGCGTCTGGTGCGAATACTGCCCGTTGCAGACAGACCCTGGGGTGCTGGAGTCGGCCATTCGCAAACGCATTACCGGACTTATTGCAACGGAAGGCGAAGCGATGGACGGCGTCTACGCGGTATTGCATCATTTTCGCCACAGGGGGTATCGGATTGCGCTGGCTACGTCATCATCCTATCAGGTTATTGAGGCTGTTCTCTCTAAACTTAATCTCCGGGGGCATTTTGACGTCATTTGCAGCGCCGACGATGAACGCTACGGCAAACCGCACCCGGCGGTGTATCTCTCCGCGCTGAAAAAGCTGGGCCTGCCCGCCGCAGAGTGTCTGGTGATTGAAGACAGCCTGAGCGGTTTTCGCGCCGCGCAGGCCGCCGGAATTGATACCATCGTGGTGTCTGACGGCTGCCAGCATCCCTGCTTTAGCGAGGCCATCGGGCGCTACACGTCAATGCCGCAACTCCTGGAGACGCTGGCCCCGCCGGTTCGGGCCGCAGGGTAAATGACCCGTTTGTGAGCGCAGAGGTTCCGGGATGTCGCCGGTCTGATTATCCCTCTCTGCGCTTACTTTCTTTTTTCGTTAGCGCAGTAACGGGCAGTCTGGCGGCAAACGGCAACGCAGCGCGTTGGGAAGTATTTCAATATGAAATTCCTGACCGCTGAGCGGCTCGCCATCAAGGTTAAAAGTGATCTCATGCGGAGCCTGAATATCAAACCAGGCGGATGCGCCATCGACAATGTTGGGGTTTTCTTCCGGCTGCGTCAATGTGGAAAACAGCGCCGGAAGCAGCTCCTCCCCGGTGAAGATCCGCAGTTGCAGCAGCCCGTCATTAATGAGTGCGCCAGGGCAGAGCTGTTGTCCGCCACCGGCCTGACGACCATTGCCAATGCCAATCACCAGCGCATCGCCCTGCCAGTGAAAATTCTCGCCGCGAATCTCACAGCGATCGGGCTTGAGGGTGTCCATGCGCATCAGCCCATGAATAAAGTAAGAGACGCCGCCCAGCGCGGCCTTGAGTTTTTCCGGTGTTTCGGTGGTGATGCGCGTCCCGAAACCCCCTGTCGCCATATTGATAAAGCAGGTTTTATCGTTGACCTGAGCGATATCGATCGCAACCGCGTTACCGGCAATCGCCAGTTTTAAGGCTTTATCCAGCGCTTCCGGGATGCCGGCGCTGGTGGCGAAGTCATTGGCCGTGCCCAGAGGCAAAATGCCAAGCGCGGGAACGTTGCCGCCCTGACACTGAATCAGCGCGGCGGAAACCTCATTGATGGTGCCGTCGCCGCCGCCCGCAATAACTGTCTCAACGCCAAGCTGTCGGGCTTCATCAACATAACGCTGGGCATCGACTTTTTCCCAGGTGACCCGGACGTGAATCTCCACGCCCTCACCGCGAAGTAGCCCTATCGCGTCGCGCAGGGGCTGATTATCAGCGCCTTTGCCATTTAAAATCAGTAAGCTGGCGGGAAACGTAGCCATCCTTTGTTTGCCTCTGTCGTTAACCTGTTGAAAGTGTATAGCAGAAAAGGCGCGGAAAGGTCAGAACAGGCTGAAAATGGAAGGTTTGTGCAGCACAAAAAAATAAGCCTGCGTAAGGGAGATTACGCAGGCTAAGGAGGTGGTTCCTGGTACAGCTAGCATTTATGGGTTATGTTTTTCAGCGCCTCGGATAATACCCGTAATGAACGAGGCGGTATGTGATCGATTTCTAAGAATCTTCCCATAATGAAAAAATAACGTGGATTAACTACTTAGCGTGTGGGTTCCGCGTGGATTCGCCGGAAAAATTACGCATTAACAACGCATAATTCAGATCCATATCCTGCGGCACCGGCATCCAGACGGTGTAGCCATCGCCAGGCGCCACCGGCATTGCTTCACCTTTGGCGTTTTCCATATGTTCCAGAGTGAAGTTGACGTTCCCCTGCGGCGTCATCAGCTCCAGGCTGTCGCCGATGGAGAATTTGTTCTTCACGGCAACGGCGGCAAGGGCGCCTTTACGCTCGCCGGTGAACTCACCCACGAACTGCTGACGTTCAGAAACAGAGTAACCGTACTCGTAATTCTGGTAGTCATCATGCGTGTGGCGGCGCAGAAAGCCTTCGGTGTAACCGCGATGCGCCAGGCCTTCCAGCGTTTCCAGCAGTTGCGGATCAAACGGCTTGCCCGCAGCGGCATCGTCGATCGCTTTGCGATAAACCTGAGCGGTACGCGCACAGTAGTAGAAGGATTTGGTACGGCCTTCGATTTTCAGTGAGTGCACGCCCATTTTGGTCAGGCGTTCAACGTGAGCAATGGCGCGCAGATCTTTCGAGTTCATGATGTAGGTGCCGTGTTCATCTTCGAACGCGGTCATGTATTCGCCCGGACGCTGAGCTTCTTCGATCATAAACACTTTGTCGGTCGGTGCGCCGATACCCAGCGTCGGCTCGACGTTCTGTACCGGAATCGGTTCGTATTTATGGACGATGTTGCCCACGACGTCTTCTTTCCCTTCCTGTACGTTATATTCCCAACGGCAGGCGTTGGTGCAGGTTCCCTGGTTCGGATCGCGTTTGTTGATGTAGCCAGAGAGCAGGCAACGACCGGAGTAGGCCATGCACAGCGCGCCGTGTACGAAGATTTCGATCTCCATTTCCGGCACCTGTTGACGAATCTCTTCAATCTCTTCCAGCGACAGTTCGCGGGAAAGAATAACGCGGGTCAGCCCCATCTGGTTCCAGAACTTCACCGTTGCCCAGTTTACGGCGTTGGCCTGCACCGAAAGGTGAATCGGCATCTCCGGGAAGTTTTCACGTACCAGCATGATAAGCCCGGGATCGGACATGATCAGCGCATCCGGCCCCATTTCCACAACCGGTTTAAGATCGCGAATAAAGGTTTTCAGTTTCGCGTTATGCGGCGCAATGTTCACGACCACATAGAATTTTTTGCCAAGCGCGTGGGCTTCGTTAATGCCGAGCTGCAAATTCTCGTGGTTAAATTCGTTGTTGCGCACGCGCAGGGAGTAACGCGGCTGGCCCGCATACACGGCATCTGCGCCATAAGCGAAAGCGTAACGCATATTTTTCAGCGTTCCCGCCGGGGAAAGGAGTTCCGGTTTAAACATAATTTTCTCGTTCTGATGACAGGTCAGATCCGCTTCACTGAATGAGGCGGTTAGGGGAGTGCCCCTACGTTAAGGGCGGGCATTGTAGCGCTGTGGGGGAGGCAGGTAAAGAAAAACGCCGGATGGCGGCGTAGCGCCTTCTCTGACCGACAACGCTCTTATTTGTCGGCCGGATCAGCGGAGCGTCATCCGGCTATTGCAGGCGTGACTTATGCAATCCGGCAGGTATCCGCTTCCCAGCGATACCCGACGCCGTATACCGCACGGATGAACGACTGTTCGGCATCCAGCGATTCCAGCTTGCGGCGCAGGTTTTTGATGTGGCTGTCAATGGTGCGGTCAGTCACCACGCGATAATCATCGTAGAGATGATTAAGCAACTGCTCGCGGGAGAAAACTTTCCCCGGCTCGTGAGACAGCGTTTTCAACAGGCGAAACTCTGCGGGGGTCAGGTCGAGCATCTTGCCGCGCCAGGATGCCTGAAAACGGCCTTCATCGACAATCAGCGGGCTTTGCGCGTCCAGCTGTTGCAGCTCACGCTGCGGCTTGCAGCGGCGCAAAATCGTCTTCACGCGGGCGACCACCTCACGGGGGCTGTAAGGTTTGCAGATGTAATCATCGGCGCCAATCTCCAGCCCAAGCAGGCGGTCGATCTCTTCAATCTTTGCCGTGACCATCACGATGGGCACGTCAGAAAAACGGCGAATTTCCCGGCACAGCGTCAGACCGTCCGTACCTGGCAGCATTAAGTCCAGCAGGATCAGGTCTGGCGGTGTTTGATGCACATACTGCAATACCTGATCGCCATGACTGATTAGCGTGGGGGCATAGCTTGCGGCGCGCAGATAGTCGATCAGCAGTTGTCCCAGCTTGGGTTCATCTTCCACGATTAAAATACGCGGCGTGTTTTCATCAATGGGTAACTCAGTCATACATCTCTCTGTAAATCGCGTTCCAGCGGTAACTCTACTGTAATGCTAAGCCCGCCAAAAGGCGAATGGGACGCCCGGATATGACCATTATGCGCTTGTACGATATTGTCGCAAATCGCCAGTCCCAGACCGGACCCGCCGCTGGCGCGGTTGCGGGAGCCTTCCGTGCGGTAGAAACGTTCAAACAGTTTTTGTAACTGCTCATCGCGAACGCCGGGCGCGGAATCGGCGAACGTTAACAGCAGCATGTTGTCGCGCTGCTCGGCGGAAATGTGCAGGCTGCCGCCGCTGTCGGTGTAGCGCAGACTATTTTCCAGCAGATTATTGAATAACTGCATCAGACGATCCGGATCGCCGAATACCATCACGCTGTCAGGAAGGGAAAAGTGTAACGTCAGCCCACGGCTGGCGAAGCGCTCGCGAAACGCGCCGCCCGCCACCTCCAGCAGGGGAATCAGGTCCACCGATGTTTTCTGGTACGCCAGCGCGCCTTCATCGGACATAGAAAGCTGATGCAGATCGTCAACCAGCTTGGTGAGCGTGCCGACTTCAGCCTGGAGCGAGGCCACCGATTCGGGCGTAAACTGGCGGACTCCGTCCTGGATAGCCTCCAGCTCACCGCGCAATACCGCCAGCGGCGTGCGCAGTTCGTGGGAGATATCCGCCATAAAATCGCGGCGCATTTGCTGATTTTTTTCCAGCGTGCTGGCGAGCTGGTTAAAATCCTGCGCCAGTTTACCCAGTTCATCCGCGCTGGTCGGCGTTACGCGCGTCGTGAAGTCGCCTGCGGCCAGTTTGTGCGTGCCTTCCACCAGCCGCTTAACGGGCGCCAGCAACCCGCGCGCCAGCGGAAACGTCGCCAGCGCCGCCAGCAGAGTCGACAACGCCACGATCAGCCAACTGGTACGGCGCTGTTGCTTATCAAAATTAATATCGGTATTGCGCGTCAGTCGCTCAACGGGAGAGGCAATCACCGCGCCAACCTCCACACCGTTTACGTGAATAGCCCGGCGGGTGCCGTCTCGCGGGACTGGCGCTCGCGGGCCGACCAGCACATTGGCGTGTTGATCGACGACCCAAAATTGGGTTCGCCAGCCATGCGGCGGCATCCCGGGGCCGGGTTTGTTATCGTCGTTGTCATGCTCAAAAGAGCGCAGGATCTGGAAAACGAAGCGATCGTTATTGCGTAAAAAACGCCAGTTGCCGTGCAGCGAATACTGCTCGCCCAGCGCGTCGCCGAGCATCTGCAACCGCTGTTCGTTGCCATGTTTGATGTAGTCGATAAACCCACGCTCAAAGCTGATGCGTACGGCCCAGTGCATGCTGATCAGCAAGACAATGCAGGTGGCGAAAATCGCCAGAAACAATTTGCCGGTAATACCGGGCCGCCAGAACTTCATTGCGTGCTCCTTTTGCGTCGTGAAATGACGGCGTTTTTATGCGTGTCGTTCGGCACCCGGGCGAAGATGAGTGCGGGCAGCGCGATAATCAGGGCCATGCACAGCCAGGTATACATAAACACCGTGTGGCTCGCGCCGCTGTCGGCCGCGATATGTTGTTGACCAAACATGCCCAGCAGCAGCCCGGCGATGGTCACGCCAATACTCATCGACAGTTGCATGATCATGGACAGCAAGCTGTTGCCGCTGCTGGCGAGTTCATCGGGCAGATCTTTGAGCGTTAAGGTGTTCATGGATGAAAAACGGGTGGAGTTGACCATGCCTTGCAGGAACAGCACAAAGGGCAGGGCGTAATACCAGCCAAGCATCGCGACGCTCATAAACAGCAGGCTGACCAGCGACAGGCCGAGGGTGGTGGAGACCAGTACGCGACGATAGCCAAAGCGGTTTACCACCTGTACGACGATACGTTTCATTCCCATGCTGCCGAGTACCATCGGGATCATCATCAACCCGGCATGAAACGGCGAGAACCCCAGACCAATCTGCAAAAAGACCGGCGTCATGAAGGGCAGCATGCCGCTCCCGACGCGCCCGGCGAAGCTACCAGACAGGCCCAGCGAGAAGGTGTGGGTGCGAAACAGCGCCAGACTAAACAGCGCGCGCGGATTGTTTTTGGCGTGTTTCAGGTAGAGCGCAATCGCCAGGATGCCGCACAACACCAGTGCGCCCAGTGAGAGAGGCGAGAGCCCTGTGCCTTTGCTGCCGTCCAGCGCCAGCGTCAGTACCGCCATGCCGACGGCCAGCAGGAGGAACCCTGAAAGATCGAAGCGCCGGGTTTGCATGGTGTAATTCGGCATCAGCATGAGCGTCGCAATCGCCCCGACAATGCCGACCGGAATGTTAATCAGGAAAATCCAGTGCCAGGAGGCGTACTCGACCAGAATACCGCCCAGCGCCGGGCCGAGCAGCGGCCCGACCTGACCGGGCAGCGTGACGAAGGTCATCGCCGCCATATATTGTTCGCGCGGAACGATCTTCATGACCGTCAGTCTGCCGACCGGCACCATCATGGCGCCGCCCACGCCCTGTAAAACGCGCGCCAGCACCAGTTCATTCAGCGTGCTGGACCAGGCGCAAAATAGCGATCCCAACGTAAACAGCACAATGGCGGTAAAGAAGATATTACGCACGCCGACTTTATCTGCCAGCCAGCCGCTGGCAGGCAGCATTACCGCCACGGTCAGTACATAGGAAACCACGACCATGTGCATATGCAGCGGGCTTTCCCCCAGACTGAGCGCCATAGAGGGAAGCGCGGTGTTGACGATTGTGGTATCCAGCGATTGCATAAAAAAGCCGAATGCCACAATCCAGAGTTGCCAGCGTGTGCTGTCAGGAAGTTCTGTCATGGCTCTGTTATGGATTCCGGTTGGCTATTATTACGTGAAAAACGCAGCCGCAGACGGTCGAAAAAGAGATAGACCACCGGGGTGGTATAGAGCGTCAGCAGCTGGCTCATCACCAGTCCGCCCACGATCGTAATCCCTAATGGTTGACGTAACTCTGAACCATCGCCCCCGGAGATAACCAGCGGCAGCGCGCCAAACAGCGCCGCCAGCGTGGTCATCATGATTGGGCGAAAACGCAGCAGGCAGGCCTGGAAAATCGCCTGTTCCGGCGTCAGGTTGCCGTTTCTCTGTGCCTCAAGCGCAAAATCGACCATCATGATGGCATTTTTCTTCACAATGCCAATTAATAGCATGATCCCGATGAGCGCGATTAGGCTGAACGGGGCATTGAACAGCTCCAGCGCCAGTAGCGCCCCCACGCCTGCGGAGGGGAGGGTAGAGAGGATGGTCAGCGGATGAACATAACTTTCATACAATATCCCCAACACAATATAGACCGTCGCGATCGCCGCCAGGATCAGAATCACCTGCGAATTCATCGTCTCCTGGAAAACCTGTGCCGTTCCGGCGAAACTGCCGCGCACCGTTGACGGTACGCCAAGCTGTGTCATCGCCCGGTTGATGGCTTCCGTCGCTTCGGACAGCGACGTGCCCGTAGGCAGGTTAAACGCGATAGTCGAGGCGGCGGACAACCCCTGGTGATTCACTGACAGCGGCGCATTGGCGGGCTGCCATTTTGCAAAATAAGAGAGCGGAATCGCCTTCCCGTCGCTGTTAATGACGAACATCTTCTCCAGCGCGCTGATGTCCTGGGTATAGCGTGGGTCGACCTCCATCACAACCTTATACTGGTTCATCGGCTGATAGATGGTGGAAATTTGCCGTTGACCGAAGGCATTATTCAGCAGACTGTTGGCGGCCTGCACGTCGATCCCCAGCCTGGACATGGTTTCGCGGTCGTAAATCAGGTTCATCTCCGCGCCGTTATCTTGCTGGTCGGAGTTAACGTCCGCCAGTTGGGGGAGCGCCGCCAGCGCTTTACGGATTTTCGGCTCCCATTCTCGCAGCGCGCTTAAATCATCAGACAGCAGGGCGTACTGGTAGCTGGCGTTAGCCTGCCGCCCGCCGACGCGGATATCCTGCACCGCCATCAGAAACAGGTTTGCGCCCGGCTCTTTTGCCAGCGCGACCCGCAGCCGGTCAATAACCTGCTGCGCCGTTTCATGGCGCTCGCCGCGTGATTTCAGCGTAATAAACATCATCCCGCTGTTGACCCGCGAACCGCCGGTGAAGCCGGTCACGTTGTCGACCGCCGGATCGTCGCGAATGATCTTCATAAAGTCCTGAAGTTTGCCGCGCATCGCCTGAAACGAAATACTTTGGTCAGCCTGAATGCCGCCCATCAGTACGCCCGTATCCTGTTCGGGGAAGAAGGTTTTGGGGATGGAAATATAGAGCCAGATATTCAGCGCAATGGTGCCCAACAAGACGACGCCCACCAGCCGCGTATGGTTTAGCACCCATTTCAGCGATGTGCCGTACCCCTGTTGCAGGCCAGTCAGCAGACGGCCAAAGCCGCGGCTTCGCGTCTGCTCGCGAGGCTTGCTGGACTTCAGCATCCAGCCGCACATCATGGGGGTTAGCGTGAGCGAGACGAGCAGCGAGATGCCGATTGCCACCGAAAGAGTGACGGCAAACTCGCGTAATAATCTTCCGGGCAATCCCCCCATCAGCAAGAGCGGCAGGAATACCGCCACCAGGGAGAGGCTCATGGAGAGCACCGTAAAGCCAACTTCACGCGTTCCCTGAAGCGCCGCCTGCAAGGGCTTCATGCCGGCTTCAAGATGGCGGGAGATATTTTCCAGCACCACAATGGCGTCATCGACGACAAAACCGGTGGCGATAGTCAGCGCCATCAGCGACAGGTTGTTCAGGCTAAAACCGCACAGGTACATTGCGGCGAAGGTGCCAATCAGCGACACGGGAACCGCAACGGCAGGAATCAACGTTGCGCGCCCGGAGCGCAGGAATAAAAAGACCACCAGAATGACCAGCGCGACGGAAATAACCAGCGTCTGCTCCACTTCCTCCAGCGAGGCGCGAATCGTCGGGGAACGATCCTGAGCGATTTGCAGGTCAATTGAGGCGGGAATCAGCGTTTGTAATTCCGGGAGCTTCTCGCGAATGCTGTCTACCGTCTGGATGATATTGGCTTCCGGCAGCTTGCGAATCATCAGCAAAATCGCCGGTTTGGCGTTGGTCATCCCGGCGTTACGCACATCCTGTACCGAGTCAGTTACCGTGGCGACATCGCCCAGACGCACGGCGGCGCCGTTGTTGTAGTGGATAATCAACGGCTGGTATTCCGTCGCCGTTTTCAGTTCATCATTCGTCTGAACCTGCCAGCGATGAGTCTTGTCGTCGATCGCGCCCTGCGGCTTACGCACGTTGGCATTGCTGATGGCGCTGCGCACGTCATCCAGCGATACGCCCTGATTAAACAACGCCTGCGGGTTAAGCCCCACGCGCACGGCGGGCAGCGAACTGCCGCCGACATCCACATCGCCGACGCCGTCAATTTGCGCGATTGTCTGCGCCAGCTGCGTTGAGGCGAAGTCATACAGCTCTCCCTGCGACCAGGTGTCCGATGTGAGCGTCAGAATCATAATCGGCGCGTCGGACGGGTTGGCTTTACGGTAGGTCGGGCGGCTGGGCATCCCGCTGGGCAGCAGACTCTGTGCGGCATTAATTGCCGCCTGCACGTCACGCGCCGCGCCGTTGATATCACGGTCAAAGTTAAACTGAAGAATAATTCGCGTGCTGCCCAGCGAGCTGCTGGAGGTCATCTCACTGACCCCCGCGATGCGTCCGAGCGAACGCTCCAGCGGCGTGGCGACCGACGACGCCATGGTTTCCGGCGAAGCGCCCGGAAGCGATGCGCTCACCATAATGACCGGAAAATCCACCTGCGGCAGCGGGGCGACCGGCAATAACCGGAAACCCAGCACGCCGCAGAGCGTAATGGCGATGGAGATTAAAATGGTCGCCACCGGGCGGTAAATGAAAAGGGCGAAAAATTTCATTTACGCCTCCTCTTCCTGGCGGGGGAAGCGGCTTTTCACATACAGCGACAGGCGGTCAAACAGCAGATAGATGACGGGCGTGGTGAACAGGGTTAAGACCTGGCTGACCAGCAGGCCGCCTACCATGCCAATCCCTAACGGGCGGCGTAATTCCGCGCCTGTGCCGGTACTTAACATCAATGGCAGCGCGCCTAACAGTGCCGCCAGCGTGGTCATCAGAATCGGGCGGAAACGCAGCAAACAGGCCTGGAAAATCGCATCACGCGGCGCCATTCCCTGCTCGCGCTCGGCGGCCAGGGCGAAGTCGATCATCATGATGGCGTTCTTCTTCACAATACCGATCAACAAAATGATCCCGATGATGGCAATCACGTCCAGTTCACTACCGGCAATCATGAGCGCCAGCAGCGCCCCGACGCCTGCCGTCGGCAGGGTGGAGAGGATCGTGATTGGGTGGATAAAGCTTTCGTACAGCACGCCAAGCACGATATACATCGCCACCACTGCCGCCACGATCAGCCAGACGGTGCTGCCGAGCGCGGCCTGGAAGGCCAGCGTGCTGCCCTGGAACTGGGTGGTGATATCGACTGGCAGGTTGACCGTTTTCTCCGTGTCCAGAATGGCCTGTACCGCATCGCCGAGCGAATAATTATCCGGCACGTTAAACGAGAAGGTCGTTACCGGGAATTGATCCAGGTGATTAATGGAAAGCGGCGCGAAACGCTGCTCGATTTTGGCGATGGCGCTAAGCGGCACAATCCCGCCGTCGCTGCTGGTCAGACGGATGGTGTCCATTGCCGCCAGCCCCGGCGTGGTGTCGGTGTTATGTTCCAGCACGACGCGATATTGATTCGCCTGGGTGTAGATGGTCGAAATCAGGCGCTGGCCAAAGGCGTTATACAGGGCGTTATCGACATCCGCCATGCTGATGCCAAGACGGCTGGCGCTGTCGCGGTCAACGTTCACATACGCCACCAGACCTTTGTCCTGCCAGTCGCTGCTGACGTCAGAAAGCTGCGGAAGCTGCTGGAGTTTTTCCATCAGCTGCGGCACCCAGGTGCTGAGCGCATCCAGTGAGGTGGCCTGTAGCGTAAACTGGTACTGCGTGCGGCTCACCTGAGTATCAATGGTGAGATCCTGCGTTGGCTGGAGGTAGAGATCGACGCCGGGCACTTTCGCCACGGCGTGTTGCAGGCGGGCGATGACTTTCTGCACCCGATCGTCACGTTCATTCAGCGGCTTAAGGTTAATTTGCAGACGCGCGCTGTTCAGCGCCGGGTTGGTGCCATCAACGCCGACAAAGGCGGTCAGGCTTTCCACCGCCGGGTCTTTTAAAATCACATCAGACACCTGGCGCTGGCGCTGGGCCATACTGGCGAACGAGCTGGATTGCGGAGCCTGCAATGTGCCCTGAATAATGCCGTTATCCTGCACCGGGAAGAACCCTTTCGGGATAAAGACCCACAGCATGATGCTGAGAAGCAGGGTGCCGAGCGCCACGCTCAGCGTCAGCCACGGATGGTTGAGCACTTTTGCCAGCCACTGACCGTATTTCTCAATGACGCGATCAAACATTTTTTCCGCCGCGCGGGAGAAACGGTTTTGCTTGCGCAGCGACGCCTGGCTGAGCATCCGGGCGCACATCATGGGCGTCAGGGTCAGCGACACGACGGCGGAGATCAGGATCGCTACCGCCAGCGTGACCGCAAATTCGCGGAACAAACGCCCGACGATATCGCCCATAAATAACAGCGGGATCAGTACCGCAATCAGCGAGAAGGTTAATGAAATAATGGTAAAGCCGATTTCGCCAGCGCCTTTGAGCGCCGCCGCCAGCGGTTTTTCCCCTTTCTCGATGTAACGCGAAATGTTCTCAATCACCACAATCGCGTCGTCCACGACGAAGCCGGTGGCGATGGTCAGCGCCATTAGCGTCAGGTTATTGATCGAGAAATCGAGAAAGACCATTACCGCAAAAGTGCCGATCAGCGATAACGGCACGGCGACGCCCGGAATGATTGTGGCGGGGACATTACGCAGGAACAGGTAGATGATCATCACCACCAGCGCAATCGCCAGCATCAGTTCGAACTGGGTGTCGGTAACGGAAGCGCGAATGTTGGTGGTGCGATCCGACAGCACGGTGACATTGACCGATTTTGGCAGGCTTTCCGTAAGCTGCGGCAGCATCTGACGAATGCTGTCCGCCGTGGAGATAATGTTGGCGCCAGGCTGGCGCTGCACATTCATCACAATGGCCTGTTCTTTATTGGCCCACGCGCCGAGCCAGCTGTTTTCCGCGCCTTGTTCGACCGTTGCCACATCGCCCAGACGTACCGGCGCGCCGTTCTGCCAGGCGATGATTAACTGGCGATACTCATCGACAGACTGCATCTGATCGTTAGCAGAGAGCGTGACCGCGCGAGTTGGGCCATCAAGGCTCCCTTTCGCCGAGTTGACGTTGGCGCTGGTGATGGCAGCGCGAACCGTCTCGCTGGTAAGCCCCAGCGCGGCAATCGCCTGCGCATTCAGCTTCACACGCACGGCCGGGCGTTGGCCGCCGGACAGCGTGACCAGCCCTACGCCGGATACCTGGGAAATTTTCTGCGCCACCCGGGTTTCCACCATGTCTTCCACCTGCGTCATGGGCATAGCGGTTGAGGTGACGGCCAGCGTCATGATCGGTGGATCTGCCGGGTTAACTTTGCTGTATACCGGCGGGTTAGGCAGATCGCTCGGCAGCAGGTTTGTGGCCGCGTTAATGGCGGCCTGTACTTCCTGCTCGGCGACATCCAGCGGCAGAGTCAGCTGGAACTGCAACGTTACAACCGATGCGCCGCCGGAACTTTGTGACGACATCTGTTTCAGGCCGGACATTTGCCCGAACTGGCGTTCAAGCGGCGCGGTGACGGCGGAGGTCATCACATCCGGGCTGGCGCCGGGGTAGAGCGTTACCACCTGAATGGTGGGGTAGTCCACCTCCGGCAACGCGGCGACGGGCAGGAAGCGGTAACCGATAATCCCGGCGAGTAAAATCGCCACCATCAGCAGCGTGGTCGCGACAGGGCGCATAATAAACAGGCGCGACGGGCCGCCTGTGCTGCTCGGAGGTAACACCTGCATCAGGAGCGCACTCCTTTCTTACCGTATTCCCGATTCGTGGCTTTATCTTCTTTCGCCGCAGGCGCTTGCGCTTCCACCACTTCGACTTTCGCCCCATCCGTCAGACGATCGATCCCGTCCGTCACGACGCGATCGCCTGCCGACAGCCCGGCGCTGATTACCACGTTCTGACTGTCCTGAATACCCGGTTTAACCAGATGCTTGCTGACTTTGTTCTCATCATTTAGCACCCAGACAAAGTGGCCTTCGTTACCCATTTGCACGGCCGCTGTCGGTATCACCACCGCGTTTTGCTGCGTGTCGACCAGCATGCGGGCGTTAACAAACTGGTTAGGGAACAGCGCGTCATCCTGGTTGTTAAAACGGGCTTTGATTTTGATGGTGCCGGTCGTGGCGTCGATTTGGTTGTCCAGGCTGAGCAGTACGCCGTCGCTTAATTTCTGTGAGTTAGTGCGATCCCAGGCTTCAACGGTCAATGTTTTGCCCGTTTTTTGCGCCTGTACGACGGTGGCGATATCGCTTTCCGGCAAGGTAAAAATCAGATCGATTGGGTGCGTCTGGGTGATAACGACAATGCCTGTGGTATCGCCGCTGGAAATTTGATTACCGACATCCACCTGTTTTAGCCCCACGCGACCCTCTACCGGTGCGGTGATGCGGCTCCAGTCAAGCTGCAACTGCGCGCTGGCGACGCTGGCTTCATCGGCCTTAATGGTGCCTTCTGTTTCGCTGACCAGCGCCTGTTGCGCGTCCAGCTCCTGGCGGGAGACAAGATTGGTTTTCACCAGCTGTTGATAGCGCGCTAAATCGCGACGGGCATTCGCCAGCGTGGCTTTGTCTTTCGCGAGCTGCCCCTGCGCTTGCGCTAAGGCGACTTTAAACTGGCTGGGATCGATTTCCGCCAGCAGATCGCCTGCTTTGACCTGTTGTCCTTCCTGGAAGTGCAGCGCCATCAGTTGACCATCCACGCGGCTGCGTACCGTGACGGTATTGGCGGCAGCGATCGTGCCCAGCCCGGTCAGATAGCGTGGTACGGCTTGTTCCGTTGCGGTCGCCGCCTGAACCGGCGCCAGCGGGCCGGAACGCATGCCGCGACGTCCTGCGCCAGCCTGACGTTGCGCATGTTCGTTAGCGCCCGGCGCATTCCCCTGGGTTTCGCTGCGACTATGCCAGAACCCGTACACGGCAATGGCCGCCACAACGACCACGATTGCTATCACCCAGCGGGATTTTTTACTGCCTTTCATCGTTATAAGTTTCTCATCCTGAAACGTTTCGCGGAATGATACTAGTTTAGTCATCCATAACGGGAGAAAAATGGAGGAATTATGAAACACTGTCTGGATTCGTCTGAATGACGTCGGCCTTTGCGAGGCGTTACGCAACAATCACCCATGAAAAACACGGATATTTACTCTTACGTTAGAGTGGCGGCACGGCAAAAAAAGGAGGTAAGCCACAGCTTTCAGCAGGACGCTGGAACGGGAAAGCCCCTCCCGAGGAAGGGGCCAAAATAAGGAAAGGGTTATGATGAAGTGCGTCATCATACTGGTGATACTCTTAGTGATTAGCTTTCAGACTGACTAAGACACCAGGGGGAGGGGAAACCCTCCCTAACCCTCACTCCTGAAAATAAGCCACAGCAAAAATAATGTCAATCTGCAAGCCGCTCAGCTTGCGAGGCGGTTAACGAAATACGACGTCCGCCCAGCGCGCAAGACCGGCGGTGACGGAACCGAAGTCATCGCCGCCAGCAATCGGAATGCCCGGCAACTGCTCCGCCAGCGCGTTTTTGATCAGCGGTGAGCGTGCGCTGCCGCCGGTCAGGTAGATGACATCCGGTTTTTCCTGCGCATTGTCCAGCGCCAGCTGTACCTGCTCCAGAATACGCGCCAGCGGCTGGCTCAGCGCTGCTTCCAGCCCCTGCTGACTGACAGACGTCGCCAGCTCATCGCTGATAAACGGCAGCGTGGTGAGGATATCGGGCTGCCCGGACAGGGCGATTTTGCTCTCCTCCGCGCTGCGTACCAGACGATAACTGAGGCGCTGACGCCAGACTTTAAGCAGTAGCGCGACTTTATCCGCATCGCGGGCGTCCCGAACCAGCTCGTTGAGCAGGCGACCGTTGGCGCTGCTGTAGAAATCGCTTTGTGCGGGAACATCATTGATCGCGACAGCGTTCCACCACGGCAGAACCGGCAATGCGATGCCTTTTTCGGTTTCGCCGCCCATGCCCAGCAACGGCATCAGGTGTTTAAACGCCAGCGCGATGTCCAGGTCGTTACCGCCCACGCGACAGCCGCTGTGCCCGAGCAGGCTGGAGGCGCGGTCAGCGCGCTGATGCCACTGCGGCCCCATCAGCAGCAATGAACAGTCGGTCGTCCCGCCGCCAATATCCACCACCAGTACGCGCTTCTCTTCCTGCAACGTGGCTTCATAATCCAGACCCGCCGCAACCGGTTCAAACTGGAAGACGACATCCTGAAAACCGGCGCGTTTTGCCGCGCGTTCCAGAATGCCTTGCGCCTGGCGGTTAGCCTCGTCGCCACCCAGCCCCTGAAAGTTAATCGGTCGACCGATCACCGCCTGCGTGATGCTTTCCGGCAACTGCGTTTGCGCCATATGACGGATGTGCAACATCATCGCGCAGACCAGATCCTCAAACAGCGCAACCTGCTGCGGTTTTAGGCCGTTGGCACCGAGGAAGGATTTTGGCGATTTAACGAAGTAAACCTCTTCCGGGTCGTCAATGTAGTGGCTCAGCGAAGCCAGCCCGAACTGCACGCTGCCTGCGCCGACCTCAATATCTTCTTCACGGTTGTAGCGCATTGCGCGCCGCAACAGCGCCTGTGTTTCGTCATCCGTCGCCGGAACCGCGTGATGGCGGTACAGCCACTCGCTGACGGCTTCACGCGTCGGGGCGCAAAGCATTGAGGGCAACAGCGTGCTGTTATTTTCCATTTTTAGCAGCTGCGGTTGCCCGTCGCGCATGACGGCAACGGAACAGTTTGCCGTGCCGTAGTCAAAACCAATAAACACCTTAATAATCCCCATGCCAGTGAAGAAGGGGCGTGACTTTAACGAAATGTTGTAATCCCGACAACTGGAATATGAAAGCAAGGCGCGGCGTTTGAATAGCGTTTATGCTGAAGGAGAATAAAAACAGGAGTTGCAATGTATATCCTAAGCTGGCAGCCGCCTTATGACTGGTCCTGGATGTTGGGTTTTCTCGCCGCGCGTGCGGTGAGCGGCGTCGAAACGGTTGAGCCCGCGCGTTACGTTCGCAGTCTGGCGACGGGAGAACATCGGGGACTGATCGCCGTTGTACCGGAGCACCAGACGCATACGCTGCGCGTAACCCTGAGCGCGGGCTTGTTGCCCGTCGCCGAAGAATGTCTGGCAAAAATTGAACGCCTGTTCGATCTGCGCTGTAACCCCGATCAGATTGCCGATGCGCTCGGCAGTCTGGGGGCTGCGCGACCGGGATTGCGTCTGCCAGGCTCGGTGGATGCCTTCGAACAGGGCGTAAGGGCGATACTCGGGCAACTGGTCAGCGTGGCGATGGCGGCAAAGCTGACGGCGAAAGTCGCCCGTCGTTATGGCGATGTGCTTGCCGACGCGCCGGAGTATGTCTGTTTCCCCACGCCGCAAACGCTGGCGGCGGCGGACCCATTCGCGCTTAAAGCACTGGGGATGCCGCTTAAACGCGCGGAAGCGCTGATCCATCTGGCGCGTGCGACGCTGGATGGAACGTTAGAGACGTCCGCGCCGCCGGATATTGCGCTGGGGGTGAAAAACCTGCAAACCTTTCCTGGGATTGGGCGCTGGACGGCCAACTACTTCGCGCTGCGCGGCTGGCAGGCGAAAGATATCTTTTTGCCGGATGATTATCTGATTAAACAGCGGTTTTCGGGAATGACGCCCGCACAAATCCGCCGTTATGCGGAGCGCTGGAAACCCTGGCGCTCCTACGCGTTGCTGCATATCTGGTATACGGATGGCTGGCAGCCGTCAGTTGATGGCGAAATAACTGGTGTTCAGTAACAGATCCAGCGGCTGGGTATCGGCAATGACGTCGCCGTAAATCAGATCGATGCCAATACCGGAAAGCGCATCCATGATCAGCGGCATTTGTACCGGGCCGGCAATGGTTCTGACGCCCAGCCGCTGCGCATGGCTCTGAATAATCGATACCAGCATTTCATCCATTAAATTACCGTGAAGGCTGGCGCAGAGTTCGCTATCAAGCAACAGGTAGTCAGCCATGTGGGCGCTTAAGCAATCGAAAAGCGCCAGGTCACGGTTGACCTGGCTGAGAACAATGCGACAGCCCGCCTGACGCAGTGTCTGTATCGCGGGTATGGCCTTATCGGACTCTTGCATCAGGACATTTGCCGGGATAACCAGATGCAATAAGCGCGGCGGAAGTGGGCTGCGCTCCAGCTGTTCGAGCAGCTCATCAATGAATGTTGCGCGACTGAGTCCGGCGGCGGAAAGCGGCAGGGCGATGCTCACCCCCTTACTGGCGACGGTGGATGCCGCGTGCTGGAAAAATGTCTGAAACACGCGACGATCGAGAGCGTGGCTAAGTTCGGGATCGGTTAGCCCTGCGCGGAATGCCTGCTCCTCCATGATTTCGCCGTCGCTGGCCCACAGCCGCAGCGAGATCAGCCAAAAACCGCACGTTTCAGGGATGCGCGGCGACGCGACCCCGCGGGCGATCATCAATAGAGGGTTATCTTTGATTATGCGCCATTGTTCATCCTGAGACGTAACTTCCCGCTCGCTGTGCGCCTGTTCCTGCTGCGCTTCGTACACGGTGACACGTCCCCGACCGTTGTTTTTAGAGGCATAGCAGGCGATATCCGCCTGGGACATCACGTCTGCCGCCAGACGATTGGCGTTATTGATTAGCGTGATCCCGGCGCTGGCGCCAATGGGGTGCTCACGGTCTTCCCACGTAAAGCGGTATTCATTAATCGCGTTGACGATCCGCGTAGAAATAAAGCGCGCGCTGTCGATATTGCAATCCGGCAGCAGGAGGCCAAATTCGTCCCCGCCCAGGCGGGCCAGCATATCGCTGGAACGCAGCATACTGAGCATTAAGGCGGCCAGTTCGCGAAGCAGCGCATCGCCTGCGGCATGCCCGGCGCTGTCGTTAACGGCTTTAAAGCGGTCTAAATCAATAAAGACCAGCGCATGATGCTGGCGCGTATCGCGTACCGTAAGCAGGATTTCTTTCAGATGGCCTTCAAAACTGACCCGGTTAGCCAGGTGGGTGAGGGCGTCATGAGAGGCGCTGTAGCTGAGCTGGCGCAGCATTTTCCGCGATTCCGTGACGTCCTGAATGACCAGTACGGAGCCGATATTCCCGCCATCCAGTGTACTGAGCGGCGTAATGCTGTAATGAATGTCGTAGCGACCGCCGTTGCGACAGTGAAGCACCACATCCTGCTCAATGGCGGAACGCGACATATCCGCGCTATAGATATTTTCCATCAGCGGGCCGTTATCGCCAAAAGTGATGCGTAATACCGTCAGCAGCGGGATGCCGATCGCATGCTCCTGCTGCCAGCCGCTCATCTTTTCGGCGACAGGGTTCATAAAGGTTACGTTCATATCGACGTCAATACAGACAACCGCTTCCCCGATGGAATCCAGCGTAATGTGCAGGCGCTCTTTTTCCTGATACAGCGCCTCGTTAAGCTGTTTGACTTCGGTCATGTCCATGTTGATGCCAAGCAGGCGTTCCACGTCGCCGTCTTTATCCAGCACCCGGTTCGCCAGGGCGCGGATATGCCGGATGCCATCTTTTACGCCAATCCTGAATTCGAGCTTAAAGGGGAGACGTGCCGCCAGAGACTCGCGGATGATCTTTTCCGTCGGCGCGCGGTCTTCCGGCAACAGGCAGTCGTGCCAGAGTTGCCAGGTGGGTTTGATATGCGGCGGAACCTCATACAGCTCAAACATGCGCTTATCCCAGCTGATCACGTCAGGCCGCAGTTCCCATTCCCAGATGCCGATACCGCCCGCTTCGTTCGCCAGCGTAATCCGCTCCATCAAGCGCTTGTTTACCCGTTCGGTATGTTTCAGGTCGTTGATATCTTCAATTTGCGCAATGAAATAGAGCGGGGTGTTGTCGCTATGGCGAACCAGTGAAACGGCCAGTAATGCCCAGACCACATCGCCGTCGCGGGTGTAATAGCGTTTCTCCATGGAATAGCTGTTGATATCGCCGCGCACCAGCATATTCAGCTGTTCAAGGTCGTTATGCAGATCCTCAGGCCAGGTGAGCTGTTGAAAGGTGAGGGCGCGCAGTTCATCCTGGCTGTAACCAAGAAACTGACACAATGCCTTGTTGGCCTGTAGCCATTGGCCTTCGGTGCCCACTAACGCCATGCCGATCGCGGAATATTCCATCGCGTTACGAAAGCGTAATTCGCTTTCCGTGATATTTTTTTGTTCCGCCCGAAACGCATACATCACCATTGTCATGATGTTGACGGGCAGCAGGATCATTAAAAGCGGCAGCCAGGGAACGTTCATCATGGCGTATGTTTTGGGCGTTGACAGCAGCGCCGGGTCGGATGCCAGCATCAGCGACGTCATCATGACGGTGGCAAGGAAGATCAGAAACGCTTCCATACGCGGCAGACGTATCGCGCTCCACATCAGCAGAACGATAATGCAGGTGAAAGGCCACGGAACGTACAGCATAGAGAGCCAGCTTAGCCCCAGCGTTATCGTCAGCGTAAGCAGCGTTTCAAGCAGTAAACGGGGATCGCGATGGCGAAGCAGGTAGCGTGGTTTAAACAGCAAGCCTAATGGCACCAGCGCCAGCGCGCCGATAGACTCGGACAGAATCCAAATCAAAAATGTTTTTACTGGCGTCCCTTCGGGCATCAGCAGCCAGAGCAGCGCGCCTCCCAGTAGCGGTGGAATCACCGCGCTGCCCGTCGCCAGGCGGAGCCAGTCATTCAGATTTTGTAAGGGGTTATACCAGGGCAGTAGCTTACGTAACAGGATTGCGCCGACCACCGCTTCAATAATATTGATCGCCGTCCAGCCAAAATTCAGCGAACCGGCAGGAGAAAAAACGAGTGACGCACTTATGCTGCCGAGGGAACAGACCAGTGCGATCCCCGGCCACATCCGTCCTGCGTGGCGATAAAAACCGACCATCATGATTGACGTCGGGAACCACAGCGGCGCCAGCGGCGTATCGAAACGCGACAGTTCCAGCGAGAAGAGTGTAAAGATAAAGGTGAGCAAACCTAAACTGACGAGACGCAGTAGAGGGTGAGGCAAGGTAACTAAAACATGTTGGGTTTGTTTACTCATTACCACGTTATCCGAATAGCCCTTGCCGTCGCGGAGGGCCCGGACGCGTCAGTTTTCATTCAGGATCATGCTAGTACAAACAATTTACGATTTATACGTCAGCGGCTCATAATTTGACATCTCCGGGGGATTAATTCCGGCATAAACGAATAAATCCGGCAGCTGCTTTAAAAATAAGCATTTTAATTTGCGACAAGGAGAGATGGACGGCAATTTAGCGTTCTGTTATCTCGACTGGTATCGTGCCGCTGAAATCCCTATAATTGCCGCGTTTGACGCTTCGGCGTCGCCCTCCCTAACATCCAGGTTAATCAGGTCGCTAAATTTATGACTGTTCAGTCTCATCAGTGCGTCATTATCGGTATTGCTGGCGCATCGGCTTCCGGCAAGAGTCTTATTGCCAGTACCCTTTATCGCGAATTGCGTGAACAAGTGGGTGATGAACATATCGGCGTTATTCCCGAAGACAGCTATTACAAAGATCAAAGCCATCTGTCGATGGAAGAGCGTGTAAAAACCAACTACGACCATCCTAATGCGATGGATCACAGTTTGCTGTTCCAGCATCTGCAAGCGCTCAAGCGCGGTTCGGCGATTGAATTGCCCGTATACAGCTATGTTGAACATACCCGCATGCAGGAAACCGTTCGCGTCGAGCCCAAAAAAGTCATTATTCTTGAAGGGATTTTGCTGCTGACGGACGCGCGTTTGCGTGAAGAGATGAACTTCTCTATTTTTGTCGATACCCCGCTGGACATCTGCCTGATGCGCCGTATTAAGCGCGACGTCAATGAGCGTGGGCGTTCAATGGATTCGGTGATGGCGCAGTACCAGAAAACCGTACGCCCGATGTTCCTGCAATTTATTGAACCTTCCAAGCAATACGCCGATATTATCGTACCGCGCGGCGGTAAGAACCGCATCGCGATTGATATTCTGAAGGCGAAAATCAGTCAGTTCTTTGAATAAGCCCAGCGAATTGTGTACCGTTCAGTGATAACCTGGTTCGCCCTTGACGTGTTGAACGTTAAGGGCCTGATGCACGAAAGGAGAAAGTGCCATGCGTTTGTGTGACCGAGATATTGAAGCCTGGCTGGATGAAGGCCGCTTGTCGATCAACCCGCGTCCTCCTGTTGAGCGTATTAATGGCGCGACGGTGGATGTGCGCCTTGGCAATAAATTTCGTACATTTCGTGGCCACACGGCTGCGTTTATTGATTTAAGCGGCCCGAAGGATGAGGTCAGCGCCGCGCTGGATCGCGTGATGAGCGATGAAATCGTGCTGGATGAAGGCGACGCGTTTTATCTTCATCCGGGCGAGCTGGCGCTGGCCGTGACCTTTGAGTCCGTCACGCTGCCGCCGGATCTCGTGGGGTGGCTGGATGGCCGTTCCTCGCTGGCGCGTCTTGGGCTGATGGTGCACGTTACCGCGCACCGTATCGATCCCGGCTGGTCTGGTTGCATCGTTCTGGAGTTCTACAACTCCGGGAAATTACCGCTGGCCTTGCGTCCGGGAATGCTGATTGGCGCCCTGAGCTTTGAGCCGCTCTCCGGCCCTGCCGCACGCCCTTATAACCGTCGCCAGGATGCGAAATACCGCGATCAGCAAGGCGCTGTTGCCAGCCGGATTGACAAAGACTGAGTCTGCTCCACTGAGGATAGCATGAGACGATTTCTGACGACGCTGATGATTCTCCTGGTCGTGCTGGTGGCCGGTTTCTCGGCGTTGGTGATGCTGGTGAATCCGAATGATTTCCGCGCGTATATGGTGCAGCAGGTCGCTGCGCGTAGCGGATATCAACTGCAACTGGATGGCCCTCTGCGCTGGCACGTATGGCCTCAACTCAGCATCCTCTCTGGACGGATGGCGTTGACGGCGGAAGGCGCCAGCGAACCCCTGGTTCGGGCCGACAATATGCGCCTGGACGTTGCGCTATGGCCGCTTCTTAGTCATCAGTTGAAGGTTGAACAGGTGATGCTCAAAGGCGCGGTCATCCAGTTGACGCCGCAGACGGAAGCGGCGCGCCGGGAAGACGCGCCTGTTGCGCCAAAAGACAATACGCTGCCGGATGTCCCGGAAGACCGTGGCTGGTCTTTTGATATCAGCAGCTTACGCGTTGCTGACAGCGTGCTGGTGTTCCAGCATGAAGACGACGAGCAAATTACGGTTCGCGATATTCGCCTGCAAATGGAGCAGGATGAACAGCATCGCGGGACGTTTGATTTTTCCGGGCGGGTGAACCGCGATCAGCGCGATCTCTCGCTCTCCTTCAACGGAACGGTCGATGCGTCTGACTATCCGCACAACCTAACGGCCGGTATCGAGCAGCTCAACTGGCAGTTGCAGGGGGCCGATTTACCGAAACAGGGTATTCAGGGCCAGGGGCAATTACAGGCGCAGTGGCAGGAAGGGCAAAAAAGGCTCTCCTTCAGTCAGCTCAGTTTAACCGCCAACGACAGCACCCTGACCGGGCAGGCTCAGGTGACGCTGAGCGATGAGCCGGAATGGGCGATCGATCTGCAATTTGGCAAGCTGAATCTGGATAACCTTCTTCCGCGAAATGACGTGGCAAGCGCATCCAAAAACGTGGCGCAAACGGGGCAGCAGTCGACGCGGCCGCGGCCGGTTATCGCGTCCCGCGTTGATGAACCCGCTTATCAGGGGCTAAAAGGGTTTTCTGCGGCCCTCTCTCTGCGGGCGGATAACGCGCAGTGGCGTGGTATGGCGTTTACCGACGTGTCGGCGAAAATGACGAATCAGGCCGGTTTGCTGAATATCGTCGAGTTGCAGGGGAAACTCGACGGCGGTGAGATTTCTCTGCCCGGTACGCTGGACGCGAGAGCGGCAAATCCGCGCGCCGTGTTCCAGCCGCGCCTTGAGGATGTGGAAATCGGCACGATTCTGAACGCGTTTGACTATCCCATCGCGCTGACCGGCAAAATGTCGCTGGCGGGCGATTTTTCCGGCGCGGATATTGACGCTCAGGCGTTTCGTCACAGCTGGCAAGGGCAGGCGCATGTTGAAATGCGCGACACGCGTATGGAAGGGATGAACTTCCAGCAACTGGTGCAGCAGGCGGTAACGCGTAGCGGTGGCGATGTGCAGCAATCGCAGCAGAATTTTGATAACGCGACCCGTCTGGATCGCTTTGTCACCGACCTGGCGCTGGATAACGGTAAGCTCACGCTGGGCAGCATGGAAGGGCAGTCTGCAATACTGGCGGTTTCCGGTAATGGCGCGTTGAATCTTGTTGAGCAGACCTGCGACACGCAGTTTAACGTGCGCGTGCTGGGCGGTTGGACAGGCGAAAGCAAGCTGATTGATTTCCTGAAAGAGACGCCGGTTCCGCTGCGCGTATACGGTAAGTGGCAGGCGCTGAATTACAATCTCCAGGTTGACCAGATTCTGCGTAAGCATTTGCAGGATGAAGCAAAACGTCGTCTGAGCGACTGGGCGGATCGTAATAAAGAGACTCGCAACGGTAAAGACGTGAAGAAGCTGCTGGATAAGCTGTAAGCGAATCTGAATGCCGGCTGTGAAAACAGACAACATTTGTAGGCCGGGTAAGGCGTTTACGCCGCCATCCGGCAACACCCTACGCCTGATGGCGCTGCGCTTATCAGGCCTACAACGACACAACCGTAGGCCGGGTAAGGCGTCAGCCGCCACCCGGCATACCGTTCAGCCTACACCTCGTAATCTAACTCGTCATCGCTACGTAACGGTATAATCTGCACTTTCTGTACGCGGTGACTCTCAACCTGCAAGGTTTTCAACAGGTAATCTCCCACCTGAACCTCTTCTCCGGTTTTCGGCACGCGTTGCAGGTATTCCATCAACAACCCCGCGATGGTGTGGTACTCTCGCTTCTCATCCAGCGGCAGCGGAACGTACTGCACCAGATCTTCCAGCGGCATATGGCCGTTGGCGGTCCAGGAGCCGTCCGGGTTTTTCTGAATATCGTGACGGGCGTCGATCTCTTCCACTTCGTTCGGCAGATTACCGGCGATGGTTTCCATGACGTCGCTCAGGGTCACGATCCCTTCAACGGAACCAAACTCATCCACGACAAAAGCAAAATGCGTACGGGCGTTACGGAACTGCTCCAGCGCCGGAAGCAGCGGCAGCGTTTCAGGAAACACCAGCGGTTGACGGATCAACGCCCGCAGATCGAGCGGATCGCCGCGCAGCGATTGCTGTAGCAGGTCGATGACATGCACCACGCCAAGCAACTCTTCCTGTTCGTCCTCTCCGGTCACTACCAGACGCGTATGCTGGTTTTTTTCCAGCAGGGCGCGAATTTCCTCTTCAGGCGCGTCGAGATCGATGTGCTCAATATCATGGCGCGAGGTCATGATACTGCTGACGGTGCGCTGGTTGAGGTTCAGCACCCGCTCAATCATCTGCCGCTCTTGCGGGTTGAAAATCTGGCTGTCGTCATGATCCGCCAGCATAGCGGAGGTGTCAGCATCCAGCTCGGCATCCTCCTTTTTCCCGCTGAGCAAACGCATCACCGCTTCGGTGGTGCGCTGGCGCAACGTATGGTTGGCGGATAAGAAGCGACGACGGTTGAAGATCGCCAGTTGGTTCAGCGCTTCAATCATCACCGAGAAGCCGATCGCGGCATACAGATAACCTTTCGGAATATGGAAGCCAAACCCTTCCGCCACCAGGCTGAAGCCGATCATCAGCAGGAAGCTGAGGCAGAGGATCACGATGGTTGGGTGGCTGTTCACAAACCGGGTCAGGGATTTACTGGCCAGCAGCATCAGGCTGATGGCGATAATCACCGCCGCCATCATCACCGCAAGGTGTTCGACCATCCCCACGGCGGTAATGACCGAGTCGAGGGAGAAGATGGCGTCCAGCACCACAATTTGCGCCACCACGCCCCAGAATTTCGCCCCTTTGCGTTGGGTGGGGTTATCGCTGTCTTTCCCCTCCAGCCGCTCGTTGAGCTCCATCGTGGCTTTAAAGAGCAGGAAGAAACCGCCAAACAGCATAATCAGATCCCGGGCGCTGAAGCTCAGGTCGCGTATGCTGAAGAGAGGCTTCGTCAGCGTGACCAGCCACGAGATAGACGCCAGCAACAGCAGCCGCATGATCATCGCTAACAGCAGCCCGGTAATGCGCGCACGATCGCGCTGCGCAGGCGGCAGTTTTTCAGCGAGGATGGCAATAAAGACCAGGTTATCAATGCCGAGGACTAACTCGATGACGATAAGCGTGACGAGTCCGGCCCAGATTGATGGATCGGCAATCCATTCCATAGTGAGAATAATACCTTTCGTTATATGACAGTTGTCACAATTCGATCATGGATAAAGCTGGCGCAAAATGCAATGACATAACGTCATTTCTCTTTCTTTTATATCAGGCTTTTATGCTGAAAACGTGGCGGAAAAATAACCATAAAGTTTCCATATGGTACGGTTTTTTTAATGTGGACATATTTCGGAAATATCGCAGGTTGGGCGTTAAATATAGAATTTGTCAACATCAATAAAATCCTAAAATTATAATTTCGCCACGCTTAATATTAATCTTAAAAAGGGTGAAGTACAGGCTTGTTACCTTGCCTGCTATTACGTTAACTGCAACAATTCTTGCAGCATTAATGGTGGGCAACAAAAATATCCTGTCGCCGTCAAGCAGGCCATTACTGAGTAACTTTCTTATTTCCTGTGATGTTTCTCTGTCGCGAAGAAGAGGAAATAAAGAGGATTATAAAAACCTAAATTAATCAGTGTATTGGTAGCTAAAAAGCCAAGGGCGGTAGCGTGTCTGATAACCTGGTGACAAGTCTGAATTATTCTGTCAATAGCCTACGGATGAATCCAAATTTTTTAGGACTGATGCCAGTTAAATTTCTTTTCAATTAACTGCAATGTAAATGTGTACAGGCGAAGTCGCTATTTAAATTGCACGGGATAATTACTCTGCCAAAGTGATAAATAATCAATGATGAAATCCAAAATGAAATTGATGCCATTATTGGTGTCGGTAACCTTGATAAGTGGTTGCACAGTACTTCCGGGCAGCAATATGTCTACGATGGGTAAAGACGTGATCAAACAGCAAGACGCTGATTTTGATCTCGACCGTATGGTGAATGTCTATCCGTTGACGCCGCGCCTGGTGGAGCAATTACGACCACGTCCAAATGTGGCGCAGCCCAATATGTCACTGGACCAGGAGATCTCAAGCTACCAGTACCGCGTCGGCCCAGGCGATGTTTTGAATGTGACGGTCTGGGATCACCCGGAACTGACCACGCCCGCCGGGCAATACCGCAGCTCCAGTGATACCGGCAACTGGGTTCAACCTGATGGCACCATGTTTTATCCCTATATCGGCAAAGTGACTGTGGTGGGCAAAACGCTGGGTGAAATTCGCAGTGATATTACCGGGCGCTTAGCGAAGTACATTGCTGACCCGCAGGTGGACGTTAATATCGCCGCTTTCCGCTCGCAGAAGGCGTATGTTTCCGGGCAGGTGAATAAATCCGGCCAGCAGGCGATCACCAACGTGCCGCTCACCGTTCTTGATGCCATCAACGCCGCCGGCGGCCTGACCGAAAACGCCGACTGGCGCAACGTCGTGCTGACGCACAATGGCCAGGAGCAGCGAATTTCTTTGCAGGCGCTGATGCAAAACGGCGATCTCAGCCAGAACCGGTTGCTCTACCCCGGCGACATCCTGTTTGTACCGCGTAATGACGATCTGAAAGTCTTCGTGATGGGTGAAGTGAAGAAACAGAGCACCCTCAAAATGGACTTCAGCGGTATGACGCTCACCGAAGCATTGGGTACGGCGGAAGGTATCGACCTGACCACCTCCAATGCCAGCGGCATCTTCGTGATTCGACCGCTGAAAGGCGAGGGCGGACGCAATGGCAAGATCGCCAATATTTATCAGCTTGATATGTCTGATGCCACCTCTCTGGTGATGGCGACGGAGTTCCGACTGCAACCTTACGATGTGGTGTACGTCACGACCGCACCGGTTGCGCGCTGGAACCGTCTGATCAATCAGTTGCTGCCGACCATCAGCGGTGTCCGTTATATGACGGATACGGCCAGCGACATTCATAACTGGTAAACGTCATGTTTAACAAAATCTTAGTTGTTTGCGTGGGGAACATTTGCCGTTCCCCGACGGCAGAGCGCTTGCTGAAAAGTTATCACCCGTCGTTAACGGTGGAGTCCGCCGGGTTGGGCGCGCTGGTGGGAAGGGGCGCCGACCGGTCGGCGGTCAGCGTGGCGGCGGCGCATAACCTCTCTCTTGAAGGTCATTGCGCCCGCCAGATCTCCGGGCGTATGTGCCGGGATTATGACCTGATTCTGGCGATGGAAAAACGCCATATCGCCAGACTGTGCGAGATGGCGCCAGAGATGCGCGGGAAAGTGATGTTGTTCGGCCACTGGGACAGCGAGCGTGAAATACCCGACCCGTATCGCAAAAGTCGCGAGGCGTTTGAAGCGGTGTACACATTACTTGAAAGGTCTGCTCGCCAATGGGCGCAGGCATTGAACGCAGAGCAGGTATAACAATGACAGAAAAAGTAAAACAGCTTGCCGCTCCGGTAACGGGCAGTGATGAAATCGATATCGGTCGCCTGGTGGGAACCGTCATTGAAGCGCGCTGGTGGGTGCTTGGCATTACGGCGGTATTTGCGCTGTGCGCCGTGATTTACACGCTATTCGCCACGCCGATTTACAGCGCCGACGCGCTGGTGCAAATCGAGCAAAATACCGGTAACTCGCTGGTGCAGGATATTGGCTCTGCGCTGGCCAATAAACCGCCGGCATCAGAAGCGGAAATTCAGCTGATTCAGTCGCGTCTGGTTCTGGGGAAAACCGTTGACGATCTCGACCTGGATATCTCCGTCACCAAAAACACCTTCCCGCTGTTTGGCGCAGGCTGGGAGCGCCTGATGGGGCGGCAGAATGAGACGGTGAAAGTGACAACGTTCACCCGTCCAAAAGAGATGGGCGAGCAGGTTTTCACGCTTAACGTGCTGAGTGACAAAACCTACGAACTGACCAGCGACGGCGGCTTTAGCGCGCGCGGTCAGGCCGGGCAACTGCTGAGTAAAGACGGCGTGACGATGATGGTGAGCGCTATCCATGCCCGCCCGGACAGTGAATTTACCGTCACTAAATTCTCCACGCTTGGGATGATCAACAATCTGCAAAACAACCTGACCGTGACGGAAAACGGCAAAGATACCGGCGTATTGAGTCTGGCCTTCACCGGTGAAGACAAGGATCAGATCCGCGATATTCTCAACAGCATCACCCGCAACTATCTCGAACAGAACGTTGAGCGGAAATCTGCGGAAGCGGCGAAAAGCCTGGCGTTCCTGGCGAAACAGTTGCCGGAAGTGCGCAGTCGCCTGGACGTCGCGGAAAATAAACTCAACGCCTTCCGTCAGGATAAAGACTCCGTGGACTTACCGCTGGAGGCCAAGGCGGTGCTGGATTCGATGGTGAATATCGACGCCCAGCTTAACGAACTGACCTTCAAAGAGGCGGAAATCTCCAAGCTGTTTACTAAAGCGCATCCGGCTTACCGCACGCTGCTGGAAAAACGTAAAGCGCTGGAAGACGAAAAAGCCAAACTGAACGGGCGCGTGACGGCAATGCCGAAAACGCAGCAGGAAATTGTGCGTCTGACGCGCGACGTCGAATCCGGTCAGCAGGTTTATATGCAACTGCTGAACAAGCAGCAGGAGCTGAAGATTACCGAGGCCAGCACCGTCGGGGATGTGCGTATTGTTGACCCGGCGATTGCCCAGCCGGGCGTGCTGAAGCCGAAAAAAGCGCTGATTATTCTTGGCAGCATTATTCTTGGCCTGATGCTCTCTATCGTCGGCGTGTTGCTGCGTTCGCTGTTTAACCGTGGGATTGAAAGTCCGCAGGTGCTCGAAGAACACGGCATCAGCGTCTATGCCAGCATTCCGCTGTCGGAGTGGCAGAAAGCGCGCGATAACGTCAAAACGATTAAGGGCGTTAAACGCTACAAACAGAGCCAGTTGCTGGCGGTGGGGAATCCAACCGATCTGGCGATTGAAGCGGTGCGTAGCCTGCGTACCAGCCTGCATTTCGCCATGATGCAGGCGCAAAACAATGTGCTGATGTTGACCGGGGTCAGCCCGTCTATCGGCAAAACCTTTGTCTGCGCCAACCTGGCGGCGGTCATCAGCCAGACCAACAAACGCGTGCTGCTGATCGACTGCGATATGCGTAAAGGCTATACCCACGAGCTGCTGGGCACCAACAATGTGAATGGTCTGTCCGACATTCTGGTGGGCAAAGGGGATATCGCCTCCTGCGCTAAACCCACTTCCATCCCGCATTTCGATCTGGTGCCGCGCGGACAGGTGCCGCCTAACCCGTCGGAACTGCTGATGAGCGAGCGCTTTGGCGAACTGATTGCCTGGGCCAGCGCGCACTATGACCTGGTCTTAATCGATACGCCGCCGATTCTGGCGGTGACCGATGCGGCGATCGTCGGACGGCATGTCGGCACCACGCTGATGGTGGCGCGTTACGCCGTTAACACATTAAAAGAGGTGGAAACCAGCCTGAGCCGCTTTGAGCAGAACGGTATTCCGGTAAAAGGCGTAATCCTCAACTCCATCTTCCGACGGGCGACCGGTTATCAGGATTACGGTTACTACGAGTACGAATACAAGTCGGATTCAAAATAATAAGTCGCCTGATGACGCTGCGCTTATCAGGCCTACAGGGCCGACAAAATTGCTGGTGACTGTAGGCCGGATAAGGTGTTTACACCGCCATCCGACACTATCCGGGGAATGAGAATGACAATAGACAACCCACTGATTTCGATCTACATGCCAACCTGGAATCGGCAGCAACTGGCGATTCGCGCGATTAAATCGGTGCTGCGCCAGGACTATACCCACTGGGAAATGATCATTGTGGATGACTGCTCCTCATCGTATGAGCAGTTGCAGCAGTTTGTTGAAGGGTTAAACGACCCGCGCGTGCGCTACACCCACAATGCGATTAATTCCGGCGCCTGCGCGGTGCGTAATCAGGCCATTATGCAGGCGAAGGGGCAGTACATCACCGGGATCGATGATGATGATGAATGGACGCCGAATCGTCTGAGCGTGTTCCTTGAACATAAGCATCAGCTGGTAACGCACGCGTTTTTATACGCCAATGACTATGTCTGCGAAGGTGAGGTTTACTCGCAGCCGGCCAGTCTGCCGTTGTACCCGAAATCGCCGTACTCACGCCGTCTTTTTTATAAACGCAATATCATTGGCAATCAGGTCTTTACCTGGGCCTGGCGTTTTAAAGAGTGCCTGTTTGATACCGAACTGAAAGCCGCGCAGGACTACGATATTTTCCTGCGTATGGTGGTTGAGTACGGCGAACCGTGGAAAGTAGAAGAGGCGACGCAGATTCTGCACATCAATCACGGTGAAATGCAGATCACCTCCTCGCCGAAAAAGTTCTCCGGCTACTTCCATTTCTACCGCAAGCATAAAGACAAATTCGACCGCGCCAGCAAAAAGTATCAGCTGTTTACGCTGTACCAGATCCGCAATAAGCGAATGACCTGGCGCACGTTGCTGACGCTGTTTTCTGTGCGTAACGGCAAACGCCTGGCCGACGGATTGCGGGGGCGTTAAGGATGCTGGAGGATCTACGCGCAAACAGCTGGAGTCTGCGCCCGTGCTGCATGGTGCTGGCCTACCGCGTCGCCCATTTTTGTTCCGTCTGGCGCAAAAAAAATGTGCTGAATAACCTGTGGGCCGCGCCGGTGCTGGTGCTGTACCGCCTGATGACCGAATGCCTGTTTGGTTACGAAATTCAGGCCGCCGCAACCATCGGCCGACGCTTCACCATCCATCACGGTTATGCCGTCGTGATCAATAAGCATGTCGTCGCGGGCGACGACTTCACCGTGCGTCATGGCGTCACCATCGGCAACCGGGGCGGCGACAGCCTGGCGTGCCCGGTCATTGGTAACGGCGTTGAGCTGGGCGCTAACGTCATTTTGCTGGGGGATATCACCATCGGCAATAACGTGACTATCGGGGCGGGCAGCGTGGTGCTCGACACGGTTCCCGATAACGCGCTGGTAGTGGGAGAGAAGGCGCGAGTGAAGGTAATTAAATGAATATTCTGCAATTTAATGTTCGACTGGCGGAAGGCGGCGCGGCGGGCGTGGCATTAGACCTGCACCTGCGCGCGCTACAAAAAGGCCTGACCTCGCACTTTGTCTATGGCTACGGCAAAGGCGGGAAGAAAAGCGTCAGCCACAGCAACTACCCGCATGTGATTAAACAGACGCCGCGTCTGACATCGGTCGCCAATATCGCGCTGTTTCGTCTGTTTAACCGCGACCTCTTTGGCAATCTCGATAACCTGTACCGCAAAGTGACCCGGACACCCGGCCCGCTGGTGCTGCATTTTCATGTGCTGCACAGCTACTGGCTGAATCTGGCAGAGGTTGTCGCTTTCTGCGAGAAGGTGAAAAACCATAAGCCGGACGTGAGGCTGGTCTGGACGCTGCACGATCACTGGAGCGTGACCGGACGCTGTGCCTTTACCGACGGCTGTGAAGGCTGGAAAAGCGGCTGCCAGAAATGCCCGACGCTGACCAATTATCCGCCGGTAAAAGTGGACAGAGCGCACCAGCTGGTGGTGGGCAAGCGGCAGCTGTTTCAGCAGATGCTCTCGCTGGGCTGTCAGTTTATCTCGCCCAGCCAGCATGTGGCGGAGGCGTTTAACAGCCTGTACGGGGCAGGGCGTTGTCGCATTATCAACAATGGCATTGATGTGGCGACCGAAGCGATTCTGTCCGAACTGTCGCCGGTGAGCGAGCGCCAGGGCAAACCGAAAATTGCCGTGGTGGCGCACGATCTGCGCTATGACGGCAAAACAAACCAACAACTGGTGCGCGACATGATGGCGGCAGGCAACAACATTGAGCTGCACACCTTCGGTAAGTTTTCCCCCTTCGATGGTGAGAACGTGGTGAATCACGGCTTTGAAACCGATAAACGCAAGCTGATGAGCGCCCTTAACCAGATGGATGCGCTGGTGTTCAGCTCCCGGGTCGATAATTACCCGCTGATTTTGTGTGAAGCGTTATCTATCGGCGTGCCGGTGATCGCCACGCACAGCGACGCGGCGCAGGAGGTGTTGGCAAAATCGGGCGGGCGAACGTTCAGTGAAGACGAGGTGCTTAACCTGGTGCAGATGAGCAAATCCGACATTGCCCAGGCCGTATTTGGCGCCTCGCTGGAGGCCTTTTGCGAGCGTAGCCGCACCGCATACAGCGGACAACAGATGCTGGAGGAGTATGTCTCGTTCTATCAGAATCTGTAGTTACCTGCTGCTGCCGCTGATCTACCTGCTGGTCAACGTCAAAATTGCCCAACTGGGCGAAAGCTTCCCCATCACCATCGTCACCTTTTTACCCGTTTTGCTGTTGTTGTTCATTGAGCGCATCAGCATTAAAAAATTGATGATTGCGCTGGGCGTGGGGGCAGGGCTGACGGCGTTTAACTACCTGTTCGGTCAGTCGCTGGATGCCAGCAAATATGTCACCTCGACGATGCTGTTTGTTTACATCGTCATCATTATCGGCATGGTGTGGAGTATTCGCTTTAAAACCGTTTCCCCGCATAACTACCGCAAGATATTACGTTTTTTCTATATGGTGGTGGCGTTTGTGGTGGCGCTGGCGGCAGTTGAGATGGCGCAGATCATTCTTACCGGCGGCAGCAGCTTAATGGAAGGAATTTCGAAATATCTTATTTACAGTAATAGCTATGTGCTGAATTTTATTAAATTTGGCGGTAAGCGAACCACTGCGCTCTATTTTGAACCGGCGTTTTTTGCTCTGGCGTTAATCTCAATTTGGCTCAGCATCAAACAGTTTGGTATCAAAACCCCTAAGACCGATGCTATGATTCTGGCAGGGATAATATTATCAGGATCATTTTCAGGGGTAATGACCTTTATCCTGTTTTACTTACTGGAGTGGGCATTTCAGTATCTGAATAAGGATGCGATAAGGAAAAAATTGCCACTGGCGATTATTTCGTTGGGCGTATTTTTAGTCGGTGTGGTTTTTGCGTTTCCTTATATCGCTGAACGTCTTGGAGATTTAGGAACGGAAGGTTCGTCATCGTATTATCGTATCGTTGGGCCATTAGTGATGGTCGGTTATTCGTTGACCCATATTGATGGCGTAGTCAGATTTGGCTCACTTTATGAATATGTCGCATCATTCGGAATTTTTAACGGTGCGGATGTCGGGAAAACAATAGACAATGGCCTGTATCTGCTGATTATTTATTTCTCATGGTTCGCGGTGTTATTGACCGCATGGTACATGTGGAAAATCTTAAAAATGACGCTGAATGCGTTTGGCGATAATCAGAATTTTCGGGTGCAGCTTTATCTCTTTACGCCGGTATCGTTGTTTTTTACCGGTTCGATATTTAGCCCGGAATATGCATTTTTAATCGTTTGTCCTTTTATTTTGCGCAAAGCGCTAAATATTACGAATTCATGACGAGGTGGTTTTATGTTACTTAGCGTCGTTACTGTCGCCTTTCGTAATTACGACGGCGTGGTAAACACCTGGCGCTCGCTGCGCAACCTGGCGCGCGATCCCAGCCTGACCTTTGAATGGATTGTTGTGGACGGCGGTTCGGATGACGGCACCGCCCAGTTTCTGGAAAAACTCAACGGTGAGTTTAACTTACGCTTCGTAAGTGAAAAAGATCGCGGCATTTACGACGCGATGAACAAAGGCATTGCGATGGCGCAAGGGCGCTATACTCTTTTCCTCAATTCCGGCGATGTGTTTCATGAAGATGTCACCGATTTTGTCCGTCAACTGGGGCGAAAAAATGATGACGCGATGTACATTGGCGACGCGTTGCTGGATTTTGGTGAAGGAAATAAAACCCGACGAAGCGCCAAACATGGCTGGTATATCTACCACAGCTTACCCGCCAGCCATCAGGCTATTTTCTTCCCGACCGCAGGGCTGAAAAAACATCCATACGATCTGCAATATAAGGTGTCATCTGATTACGCGCTGGCAGCCAGTCTTTATAAATCAGGCTATCCTTTCCGTCGAATCAAAGGGTTGGTGTCTGAATTTTCTATGGGCGGCGTGTCAACCTCAAACAATCTGGAATTATGCCGGGATGCAAAAAACGTGCAGCGTAAAATATTACGCGTTCCCGGATTCTGGGCGGAATTATCTTATTTATTACGTCTGAAAACGACAGGCAAAGCAAAAGCCTTATATAACAAAGCCTGAATATAAGGAAAAATGATGCAGGATTTAAGCGGCTTCTCGGTGCCGAAAGGGTTCCGGGGCGGCAATGCAATAAAAGTGCAATTATGGTGGGCGGTGCAGGCGACGTTATTTAGCTGGTCGCCACAGGTGATGTATCGCTGGCGCGCATTTTTATTACGGATGTTTGGCGCAAAAATAGGAAAAAACGCAGTCATCCGACCTTCTGTAAAAATTACGTATCCGTGGAAATTGACGTTAGGTGATTACGCCTGGGTCGGCGATGACGCCGTTTTATATACGCTGGGTGACATTACGATTGGCGCACACTCTGTTATTTCGCAGAAAAGCTATTTATGTACCGGCAGTCATGATTATGCCAGCGCCCATTTTGATATTAACGCCACGCCAATTGTGATTGGCGAGAAATGCTGGCTGGCGACGGATGTCTTTGTCGCTCCCGGCGTAACGATAGGCGACGGCACCGTCGTTGGTGCGCGAAGCAGTGTTTTTAAATCGCTACCGGCAAACACAATCTGCCGTGGCAATCCCGCAGTGGTAACGCGCGAGCGCGTTGAGAAAGTTACTCCCTAACGGGACTATTTGAGGAAAATAAAATGTCAAAAGTCGCTCTCATTACTGGCGTAACCGGGCAGGATGGTTCTTACCTGGCGGAACTTCTGCTGGAGAAAGGTTACGAGGTTCATGGTATCAAGCGTCGTGCGTCTTCGTTCAATACCGAACGCGTGGATCATATCTATCAGGACCCGCATGCCAGCAACCCGAAATTCCACCTGCACTACGGTGATCTGACCGATTCATCCAACCTGACCCGCATTTTGCAGGAAGTGCAGCCGGATGAAGTCTACAACCTGGGGGCAATGAGCCACGTTGCGGTTTCGTTTGAGTCCCCGGAATACACCGCCGACGTAGATGCGCTGGGTACGCTGCGTCTGTTGGAGGCGATCCGCTTCCTGGGCCTGGAAAAGAAAACCCGTTTCTATCAGGCCTCCACCTCTGAGCTGTACGGTCTGGTGCAGGAAATTCCGCAAAAAGAGACCACGCCGTTTTATCCGCGCTCTCCGTATGCCGTCGCCAAACTGTACGCCTACTGGATCACCGTTAACTACCGCGAATCCTACGGCATCTACGCCTGTAACGGCATTCTGTTCAACCATGAATCTCCGCGTCGCGGTGAAACCTTCGTGACCCGCAAAATCACCCGCGCGATTGCCAATATCGCTCAGGGGCTGGAGTCCTGCCTGTTCCTCGGCAACATGGATTCCCTGCGTGACTGGGGTCATGCCAAAGACTACGTCAAGATGCAGTGGATGATGCTGCAACAAGAGACGCCGGAAGATTTCGTGATCGCGACCGGCGTGCAGTACTCCGTGCGCCAGTTTGTCGAAATGGCGGCGGCACAGCTGGGGATCAAACTGCGCTTTGAAGGGGAAGGCGTGGAAGAGAAAGGGATTGTCGTTTCTGTCACCGGTCATGACGCGCCGGGCGTGAAGCCGGGTGATGTGATTATCGCCGTTGACCCGCGCTACTTCCGTCCTGCGGAAGTGGAAACCCTGCTGGGCGACCCGTCAAAAGCGCACGAGAAGCTGGGCTGGAAACCGGAGATCACACTCCAGGAGATGGTGTCTGAAATGGTTGCGAAAGACCTGGAAGCGGCGAAGAAACATTCCTTGCTGAAATCTCATGGCTACGAGGTTGCCATCGCGCTGGAGTCCTGAGGATGATGAAACAACGTATTTTTGTGGCGGGCCATCGCGGGATGGTGGGTTCCGCCATCGTAAGACAGCTGGCGCAGCGCGAGGATGTGGAGCTGGTGCTTCGCACCCGCGACGAGCTGAATTTGCTGGACAGCCGGGCGGTACAGGCATTCTTCGCTGAAGAACGCATTGACCAGGTTTATCTGGCGGCGGCGAAGGTGGGCGGTATTGTCGCCAACAATACGTACCCGGCCGATTTCATCTACGAGAACATGATGATTGAGAGCAACATCATTCACGCCGCGCATCTGCACAACGTGAACAAGCTGTTGTTCCTCGGTTCCTCCTGTATTTACCCCAAACTGGCAAAACAGCCGATGGCGGAAAGCGAACTGCTGCAAGGGTCGCTTGAACCAACCAACGAGCCGTATGCCATCGCCAAAATTGCCGGGATCAAACTGTGCGAGTCCTGGAATCGCCAGTTTGACCGCGATTACCGCTCGGTCATGCCGACCAACCTGTACGGGCCGCATGACAACTTCCACCCGAATAATTCGCACGTCATTCCCGCGCTGCTGCGTCGCTTCCATGAAGCGACCGAACAGAACGCGCCGGATGTAGTGGTATGGGGCAGCGGGACACCGATGCGCGAGTTCCTGCATGTGGATGATATGGCTGCCGCCAGCATCCATGTGATGGAGCTGGATCGCGAAGTGTGGCAGGAGAACACGCAGCCGATGCTCTCGCACATCAACGTCGGTACTGGTGTGGATTGCACCATTCGGGAGCTGGCGCAAACGATCGCTCAGGTCGTGGGCTACAAAGGGCGGGTGGTGTTTGACGCCACGAAACCGGACGGCGCGCCGCGCAAACTGCTCGACGTAACGCGCCTGCATCAGCTTGGCTGGTATCACGAGGTGTCGCTGGAGGCCGGGCTTGCCAGCACTTACCAGTGGTTCCTTGAGAACCAGCACCGGTTCCGGGGGTAAACATGTTTTTACGTCAGGAAGATTTCGCTACCGTCGTGCGCTCTACGCCGCTGATCTCCATTGATTTGATCGTGGAGAATGAGCGCGGCGAGTTCCTGTTGGGCAAGCGCACCAATCGCCCTGCGCAGGGTTACTGGTTCGTACCGGGCGGGCGCGTGCAGAAGGATGAGACGCTGGAAAAAGCGTTTGAGCGTCTCACTCAGGCGGAACTGGGGCTGCGTTTACCGCTGTCCGCAGGCGCGTTTTATGGCGTCTGGCAGCACTTCTATGACGATAACTTCTCCGGCGAAGACTTTACCACTCATTACGTTGTGCTTGGTTTTCGCCTGAAGGTGAATCAGGCGGATCTGCATCTGCCTGATGAACAACATGAAGATTATCGCTGGCAGACGCCTGAGCGGCTTCTGGCAAGCGCCAGCGTTCACGACAACAGTCGGGCGTACTTCCTCGCGGATCGTCAGTCCGGGGCGCCTGGATGTTACACGAAATCATTCAGCCTGAATCAAGGCGGCAGGGGTGAGCAGATGCAGCCAACGCAGAGTCAGGTTGAAGGATGAAGCGTATGAGAATCCTTGTGTACGGCATCAACTACTCGCCGGAGCTAACCGGCATCGGTAAATACACCGGCGAGATGGTGGAGTGGATGGCGCGTGAAGGGCATGAAGTTCGGGTGATCACCGCGCCGCCTTATTACCCGCAGTGGAAAGTGGGCGAGCAGTATTCCTCCTGGCGTTATCGCCGGGAAGAGGGGGCGGCCACCGTCTGGCGCTGCCCGTTATATGTTCCGACGCAGCCATCGACGCTGAAACGCTTGCTGCACCTGGGCAGTTTCGCCCTGAGCAGTTTCTTCCCGCTGATGGCGCAGCGACGCTGGAAGCCGGATCGGATTATCGGCGTGGTGCCGACGCTGTTTTGCACGCCGGGTATGCGTTTGCTGGCGAAACTCTCCGGCGCGCGCACGCTGCTGCATATTCAGGACTACGAGGTGGATGCGATGCTCGGTCTGGGGCTGGCCGGGCAAGGCAAGAGCGGTAAGGTTGCCCGACTGGCCGCCGCGTTCGAGCGCAGCGGTCTGCACAACGTCGATAACGTCTCCACCATCTCCCGCTCAATGATGAATAAAGCGCAGGAGAAAGGGGTCGCGGCAGACAAAGTGATTTTCTTCCCTAACTGGTCGGAAGTGGCGCGTTTTCGCGACGTGACCGCTAGCGATGCGGCCCGCTTACGCCAGACGTTGGGGTTGCCGGATGATAAAAAAATCATTCTGTACTCCGGCAATATCGGTGAAAAACAAGGGCTTGAGAACGTGATTGACGCCGCTGAGCGTCTTACCGATCGCCCCTGGTTGTTTGTCATTGTCGGGCAGGGCGGCGGCAAAGCGCGGCTGGAAAAAATGGCCCGTGAGCGCGGCCTGGATAACGTCAAATTTTATCCGCTTCAGCCTTATGAAGCCTTACCTGCGCTGCTGAAGATGGGCGATTGCCATCTGGTGGTGCAAAAGCGCGGCGCGGCGGATGCCGTTTTGCCGTCGAAACTGACCAATATTCTGGCGGTGGGCGGCAACGCGGTGATTACCGCTGAACCGGAAACCGAACTCGGCCAGCTTTGTCGCGACTATCCCGGCATTGCCGTTTGCGTGGAACCGGAGTCGGTCGACGCGCTGGTGACGGGGATTACTCAGGCGCTTGCCATGCCTGAGAGCAACACGGTGGCATGCGAATATGCCGAACGCACGCTCGATAAAGAGAACGTGTTACGTCAATTTATTACAGATATTCGGGGATAAATCATGGGTCAACGTAAACTTTATCCGGTCGTGATGGCGGGTGGCTCGGGTAGCCGTTTATGGCCGCTTTCTCGTGTACTTTATCCAAAACAGTTTCTCTGCCTGAAGGGCGATCTCACCATGCTGCAAACGACCATTTGTCGTCTGAACGGCGTGGAGTGCGAAAGCCCGGTGGTGATCTGCAATGAGCAGCACCGCTTTATTGTCGCCGAACAGTTGCGCCAGCTAAACAAACTGACGGAGAACATTATTCTCGAACCTGCCGGGCGCAATACCGCGCCAGCGATTGCGCTGGCGGCGCTGGCGGCGAAACGCCACAGCCCGGAAGGCGATCCGCTGATGCTGGTACTGGCGGCCGATCACGTCATCGCTGATGAAGGAGCGTTTCGCGACGCGGTGCGTAACGCCATTCCGTATGCCGAAGCGGGTAAGCTGGTCACGTTCGGCATCGTGCCGGATCTGCCGGAAACCGGCTATGGCTACATTCGTCGCGGCGATGTCTCTCCCGGCGAGCAAGACGCGGTCGCTTTTGACGTCGCGCAGTTTGTCGAAAAACCCAATCTTGAAACCGCGCAGGCCTACGTGGCGAGCGGCGACTACTACTGGAACAGCGGGATGTTCCTGTTCCGCGCCGAGCGTTATCTGGAAGAACTGAAAAAATATCGTCCCGATATTCTGGACGCCTGCGAAAACGCGATGAGCATCGTTGACCCCGACCTCGACTTTATCCGCGTGGATGAAGAGGCGTTCCTCGCCTGCCCGGAAGAGTCGGTGGACTACGCGGTGATGGAGCGCACGGCGGATGCGGTGGTTATGCCGATGGATGCCGGCTGGAGCGACGTGGGTTCCTGGTCTTCACTGTGGGAAATCAGCGCGCACACCGCCGAGGGAAACGTGCATCACGGCGACGTCATTAGCCATAAAACGGAAAATAGCTACGTTTATGCGGAGTCGGGCCTGGTGACGACCGTCGGGGTGAAAGACCTGGTGGTTGTACAGACCAAAGATGCGGTGCTGATTGCCGATCGCAATGCGGTGCAGGATGTGAAAAAAGTGGTGGAGCAGATTAAAGCTGACGGTCGCCATGAGCACCATATCCACCGTGAAGTCTACCGGCCGTGGGGCAAATACGACTCTATCGACGCCGGCGACCGTTATCAGGTGAAACGTATTACCGTTAAACCCGGCGAGGGGCTCTCCGTGCAGATGCATCACCATCGGGCGGAGCACTGGGTGGTGGTTGCAGGGACGGCAAAAGTCACCATCAACGGCGAAATCAAACTGCTCGGTGAAAACGAGTCTGTCTACATACCTCTGGGGGCGACCCACTGCCTGGAGAATCCGGGAAAAATTCCGCTCGACCTGATTGAAGTCCGCTCCGGTTCGTACCTTGAAGAGGACGACGTAGTGCGCTTCGCCGATCGCTACGGGCGGGTGTAAGCCCGGTAAGTTGCCGGATGGCGCGTTGCTTATCCGGCTTACAGGTCCGTAGGCCCGGTAAGCGCAGCGTCACCGGGCAATAAAACAAAAATTGAAAAAGGCTCTTACGAGAGTCAGGGCCAACTGTTGCCTGAAGAAGGGTAAAAACATGACGAAATTAACCTGTTTTAAAGCCTACGATATTCGCGGCAGGCTGGGCGAAGAGTTGAATGAGGATATCGCGTGGCGTATTGGCCGCGCTTACGGCGAGTTCCTGCAACCGAAAACCATTGTGCTGGGCGGCGATGTGCGCCTGACAAGCGAGTCGCTGAAACTGGCGCTGGCTAAAGGGCTACAGGATGCGGGCGTTGACGTACTGGATATCGGCCTTTCCGGCACGGAAGAGATCTATTTTGCGACCTTCCATCTGGGCGTTGATGGCGGTATTGAAGTGACCGCCAGCCATAACCCGATGGACTACAACGGTATGAAACTGGTGCGCGAGGGCGCGCGCCCCATCAGCGGCGACACCGGCCTGCGCGACGTGCAGCGTCTGGCGGAAGCCAATGATTTTCCACCGGTCAACGAAGCCAGACGCGGCAGCTATAAACAGATCAATCTGCGTGACGCCTACATCGACCACCTGTTCGGCTACATCAACGTCAACAATCTCACGCCATTGAAGCTGGTCATCAACTCCGGCAACGGCGCGGCAGGCCCGGTGGTGGATGCCATTGAAGCCCGCTTTAAGGCGCAGGGTGTGCCGGTTGACTTCATCAAAATCCACAACACGCCGGACGGCAACTTCCCGAACGGCATCCCTAATCCGCTGCTGCCGGAGTGCCGCGATGACACCCGCAACGCCATTATTGAACACGGCGCAGATATGGGCATTGCCTTCGACGGGGATTTCGACCGCTGCTTCCTGTTCGATGAGAAAGGGCAGTTCATTGAGGGCTACTACATTGTCGGCCTGCTGGCGGAGGCATTTCTGGAGAAACACCCTGGAGCGAAGATCATCCACGACCCGCGTCTGTCCTGGAACACCGTTGATGTGGTGACGGCGGCGGGCGGCACGCCGGTGATGTCGAAAACCGGCCATGCCTTTATTAAAGAACGTATGCGCCATGAAGATGCTATCTACGGCGGCGAAATGAGCGCCCATCACTACTTCCGTGATTTTGCGTACTGCGACAGCGGGATGATCCCGTGGCTGCTGGTGGCGGAGCTGGTATGTCTGAAAGGGCAGTCGCTGGGGGAACTGGTGCGTGACCGGATGGCGGCGTTCCCGGCCAGCGGTGAAATCAACAGCAAACTGGCAGAGCCTGCGGCCGCCATCAGCCGGGTGGAAGCACACTTTGCGCGTGAAGCGCTGACGGTGGACAGAACTGACGGCATCAGCATGTCGTTTGCCGACTGGCGCTTCAACCTGCGTTCTTCCAATACCGAACCGGTGGTGCGGCTGAACGTGGAATCACGCGGCGACATTCCGCTGATGGAAGCGCGAACGCGAACCCTGCTGACGTTGCTGAATCAGTAATGTCGGTTCTTCCCTTACCCGGCGACGGGTAAGGGGCTAATAACAGGAACAACGATGACAAATCTAAAAAAGCGCGAGCGAGCCAAAACCAATGCATCGTTAATCTCTATGGTGCAACGCTTTTCGGATATCACCATCATGTTTGGCGGGTTATGGGTTGTCTGCAAGCTGAGCGGATTGCCTTTCCTGTATATGCATCTGTTGGTGGCGCTGATCACGCTGGTGGTTTTTCAGATGCTGGGCGGCATAACTGATTTTTACCGTTCCTGGCGCGGCGTGAAGATTTCGACGGAACTGGCGCTGCTGCTGCAAAACTGGACGCTGAGTCTGGTCTTCAGCGCGGGCCTGATTGCCTTCAATAACGACTTTGATAACCGTCTTACCGTCTGGCTGGCGTGGTATGCGCTCTCCAGCGTGGGTCTGGTGGTCTGCCGCTCGTTCATTCGCTACGGAGCCGGATGGCTGCGTAACCGTGGGTACAACACGCGCCGGGTGGCGGTGGCAGGGGATCTTCCTGCCGGTCAGTCGCTGCTGGACAGCTTCCGCAAGGAGCCGTGGTTGGGTTTTGAAGTGGTCGGCGTTTACTACGATCCGAAACCGGGCGGCGTCTCTTCTGACTGGGCCGGAAATCTGCAACAGCTGGTCGAGGATGCCAAAGCCTCACGCATTCATAACGTCTATATCGCCATGTCGATGAGTGACGGGGCGCAGGTAAAAAAACTGGTGCGCGCTCTGGCGGACACTACCTGCTCGGTCATCCTCATCCCGGATGTTTTTACCTTCAATATTCTGCACTCGCGTATTGAAGAGGTAAGCGGCGTGCCGGTCGTGCCGCTGTATGACACGCCGCTGTCAGGGATCAATCGTCTGCTGAAACGCGCGGAAGATATCGTGCTGGCGTCGCTGATTCTGCTGCTGATCTCTCCGGTGCTGTGCTGCATTGCGCTGGCGGTCAAATTCAGTTCGCCAGGGCCGATCATTTTCCGCCAGACCCGTTATGGCATGGACGGTAAGCCGATCAAAGTGTGGAAATTCCGCTCCATGAAGGTGATGGAAAACGACAAAGTGGTGACGCAGGCGACGCAAAACGACCCGCGTGTAACCCGCGTGGGGAATTTTCTGCGCCGTACCTCGCTTGATGAACTGCCGCAGTTTATCAACGTTCTGACCGGCGGCATGTCTATCGTCGGGCCGCGCCCGCACGCGGTGGCGCATAACGAGCAGTATCGCCAGCTTATCGAAGGCTACATGCTGCGCCATAAAGTCAAACCCGGCATTACGGGGTGGGCGCAGATCAACGGCTGGCGCGGCGAGACCGACACGCTGGAGAAAATGGAAAAGCGCGTGGAGTTTGATCTGGAGTACATCCGCGAGTGGAGCGTGTGGTTTGACATCAAGATTGTTTTTCTGACGGTGTTCAAAGGCTTTGTGAATAAAGCGGCGTACTGAGGAACGATCATGAGCTTACGAGAAAAAACCATCAGTGGGGCGAAGTGGTCGGCGATCGCTACGGTTATCATTATCGGGCTGGGACTGATTCAGATGACCGTGCTGGCGCGGATTATTGATAATCACCAGTTTGGTCTGCTGACCGTGTCGCTGGTGATTATCGCCCTCGCCGATACGCTGTCGGACTTCGGTATTGCCAACTCCATTATCCAGCGTAAAACGATAAGCCACCTCGAACTCACCACCCTGTACTGGCTGAACGTTGGCTTAGGGCTGGCGGTGTGCGTCGTGGTGTTTTTGCTCAGCGACGTGATCGGCAACGTGCTGCATAACCCCGATCTGGCGCCGCTGATTAAAACCCTGTCTCTGGCGTTTGTGGTGATCCCTCACGGGCAGCAGTTTCGCGCGTTGATGCAAAAGGAGCTGGAATTTAACAAAATAGGCATGATCGAGACCAGTTCGGTGCTGGCGGGGTTCACCTTTACCGTGGTCAGCGCCCATTTCTGGCCGTTGGCAATGACGGCGATCCTCGGCTATCTGGTCAACAGCGCCGTCCGTACGCTGCTGTTCGGCTATTTTGGCCGGAAGATCTACCGCCCCGGCCTGCATTTTTCGCTGGCGTCTGTTTCGTCGAACCTGCGCTTTGGCGCATGGCTGACGGCGGACAGCATCATCAATTACATCAATACTAACCTGTCGACGCTGGTGCTGGCGCGTATTCTCGGCGCGAGCGTCGCCGGGGGATACAACCTTGCTTATAACGTGGCGGTAGTTCCGCCAATGAAGCTTAACCCGATCATTACCCGCGTATTGTTCCCGGCGTTCGCCAAAATTCAGGATGATACGGAGAAGCTGCGCGTCAACTTCTACAAGCTGCTGTCGGTCGTGGGGATTATTAATTTTCCCGCGTTGCTCGGTCTGATGGTGGTATCGAATAATTTTGTACCGCTGGTTTTTGGCGAGAAGTGGAACAGCATCATTCCGGTGCTGCAATTGCTGTGTGTGGTGGGGCTGTTGCGCTCTGTCGGCAACCCGATTGGTTCGTTGCTGATGGCGAAAGCGCGCGTCGATATCAGCTTCAAATTCAATGTGTTCAAAACCTTTCTGTTCATTCCGGCAATTATCGTTGGCGGCCATCTGGCGGGGGCGACAGGCGTGACGCTGGGCTTCCTGCTGGTGCAGATCATCAATACCGTTCTGAGCTATTTCGTCATGATTAAACCGGTGCTGGGGTCGAGTTACCGCCAGTACATCCTTAGCCTGTGGCTACCGTTTTATCTCTCTTTACCTACCCTGGCGGTGAGCTATGGGTTGGGGATTGCGCTGAATGGACATCTGCCGCTGAGCGTACTGCTGGCAACGCAAATCGTGGCGGGCGCGCTGGCCTTCGCCGTGATGATTGTGCTTTCGCGCCATCCGCTGGTGGTGGAGATGAAGCGCCAGTTTTGCCGTAGCGAAAAAATGAAAACACTGCTTCGCGCAGGATAACTTTTGCCGGATGGCGACGTTTACGCGTCGTATCCGGCCTATGAATTGATTTTGCTGTAGGCCGGATAAGGCGACAGCCGCCATCCGGCAACGATTTTAAGGGGCAAATATGAAATTACTGATCCTGGGCAACCACACCTGCGGCAATCGTGGCGACAGCGCAATTTTGCGCGGCCTGCTGGATGCCATTAACCGTCTTGAGCCTGACGCAGAAGTGGATGTGATGAGTCGCTATCCGGTGAGCTCATCCTGGTTATTGAATCGCCCGGTGATGGGCGATCCGCTCTATTCGCAGATGAAACAGCACAATAACGCGGCGGGCGTGATGGGGCGTGTGAAAAAAGTGCTGCGTCGCCGCTATCAGCATCAGGTACTGCTCTCCCGCGTCACCGATACCGGCAAGCTGCGCAATATTGCCATTGCGCAAGGGTTTACCGACTTCGTGCGTCTGTTATCCGGTTATGACGCTATTATCCAGGTCGGGGGCTCGTTTTTCGTCGATCTGTACGGTGTGCCGCAGTTTGAACATGCGTTGTGTACTTTTATGGCGAAGAAGCCGCTGTATATGATTGGTCATAGCGTTGGCCCCTTCCAGGACGAGCAGTTCAACACGCTGGCGAATTACGTCTTTGGTCATTGTGATGCGTTGATTCTGCGTGAATCAGTCAGTCTGGAGCTGATGAAGCGTAGCGATATCACCACGACGAAAGTTGAATCGGGGGTCGATACCGCCTGGCTGGTTGAGCATCACAATGACGATTTTGAACCGGGTTATGCCGTTCAGCACTGGTTAGCCCTTGCCGGAAAGCAAAAGACGGTTGCGATTACGCTGCGTGAACTGGCGCCATTCGATAAGCGTCTGGGAACCACCCAACAGGCTTACGAGAAGGCGTTTGCTGGCGTGGTGAACCGTATCCTTGAGGAAGGCTATCAGGTGATTGCGCTGTCAACCTGTACCGGTATCGACAGCTATAACAAAGACGATCGCATGGTGGCGTTAAACCTGCGCCAGCACGTCAGCGACCCGGATCGTTACCATGTGGTAATGGACGAACTCAACGATCTTGAAATGGGGAAAATCCTCGGTGCCTGTGAGCTGACCGTGGGCACGCGCCTGCATTCCGCCATTATTTCCATGAATTTCGCGACCCCTGCGATTGCCATTAATTATGAGCATAAATCTGCCGGAATTATGCAACAGCTGGGATTGCCTGAAATGGCGATCGACATTCGTCATTTGCTGGACGGCAGCCTGGAAGCGATGGTGGCCGATACGCTGGGGCAGTTGCCCGCGTTGAACGCGCGACTGGCGGACGCCGTAAACCGCGAGCGTGAACAGGGCCTTCGCATGGTGCAGTCAGTGTTAACCCGTATCGGGGAGGGGAAATGAAGGTCAGCTTCTTTTTACTGAAGTTCCCACTGTCGTCAGAGACCTTCGTGCTGAACCAGATCACCGCGTTTATCGATATGGGGTTTGAGGTGGAAATTGTCGCGTTGCATAAAGGCGACCTTGAGAACACGCATGCGGCGTATGACACCTACCGCCTGGGTGAAAAAACGCACTGGCTGCTGGATGAACCGGAAGGCAAGCTGGCGAAGCTACGCTATCGCGCCATTGCGTCTTTGCGTGGCGGTACGCGCGCATCGACCTGGAAGGCGCTGAACGTTTCACGTTACGGTGATGAAGCGCGCAACCTGATTCTGTCCGCAATCTGCGGGCTGACGCCAAAAATGTTCCAGGCGGATGTTTTTATCGCCCATTTTGGCCCGGCGGGCGTAACGGCGGCGAAGTTGCGGGAACTTGGCGTGATCAAAGGCAAAATCTCCACCGTTTTTCACGGTATTGATGTATCGCACCGCGATGTACTCAATCACTACACGCCTGAATATCAACGCCTGTTCCAGCGTGGCGATCTCATGCTGCCTATCAGTGAATTATGGGCGGGACGCCTTAAAACGATGGGGTGCCCGCCCGAGAAAATTGCGGTCTCGCGGATGGGCGTCGATATGACGCGCTTTACTCACCGTCCGGTAAAAGCGCCGGGTACGCCGCTGGAGATTATTTCCGTGGCGCGATTAACCGAGAAGAAAGGACTGCACGTAGCGATTGAGGCCTGCCGACAGCTCAAAGCGCAGGGGGTGGCGTTCCGTTATCACATCCTGGGTATGGGGCCGTGGGAGAGACGCCTGCGCACATTGATTGAGCAGTACCAGCTTGATGATGTGATTGAGATGCCCGGCTTTAAGCCCAGCCATGAAGTGAAAAAGATGCTGGATGACGCGGATGTATTTCTGCTGCCGTCTATCACCGGTACGGATGGCGATATGGAAGGTATTCCGGTGGCGCTGATGGAAGCGATGGCAGTCGGGCTGCCGGTGGTTTCAACCGTTCACAGCGGTATTCCTGAACTGGTGGATGCCGGTAAGTCGGGCTGGCTGGTGCCTGAAAATGATGCTGAGGCGTTGGCGGAGCAACTGGCGGCATTCAGTCGTATCGACACCGAGTCGTTGCGGCCTGTGGTACAACGCGCCCGTGAAAAAGTTGAGGCTGATTTTAATCAGCAGGTGATTAATCAACAGTTAGCCAGCCTGCTGCAAACGATGTAAACCGAGGTTGTATGCCAGAGAATAAACTCTCCCGTCGCACCTTCCTGACGGCAGGCTCTGCGCTTGCCGCACTTCCTGTCCTCCATTCCCCCTTTGCCCGCGCGCTTGAACCCCGGCAAACCGTCAATATTCAGGATTATAACCCCCGAGACTGGATAGCCTCGTTTAAACAAGCGTTTAGCGAAGCGCAGACGGTTGTTGTTCCTGCGGGGCTGGTCTGCGAGAACGTCAATACCGGCATCTTTATCCCGGCAGGAAAAACGCTGCATGTGCGTGGGCGCTTAAGCGGCAATGGTCGCGGTCGGTTTGTGTTGCAGGATGGCTGCCAGGTAACAGGAGAGCAGGGCGGCAGCCTGCACAACATCACCCTGGATGTGCGTGGTTCAGATTGCACCATCAGGGGGATTGCCATGAGCGGGTTTGGCCCCGTCACCCAGATCTATATTGGCGGCAAAAAGCCGCGAGTGATGCGTAATCTCACCATTGATGATATTACGGTCAGCCATGCAAATTACGCCATTCTGCGCCAGGGATTCCACAACCAGGTGGACGGCGCGCGCATCACCAACGGCCGATTCAGCGATCTGCAAGGGGATGCCATCGAATGGAACGTGGCGATTAACGATCGTAACATTCTGATCTCTGACCATGTTATAGAACGCATCGACTGCACCAACGGGAAAATCAATTGGGGGATTGGCATCGGGCTGGCGGGTAGCACCTACGATAATGCCTACCCGGAAGAACAAACCGTAAAGAACTTTGTCGTGGCCAATATTACCGGATCGGATTGCCGACAACTGGTTCATGTGGAGAACGGAAAACACTTTATCATTCGTAATGTAAAAGCGCGGAATATCACGCCTGATTTCAGTAAGAAAGCGGGTATTGATAATGCGACGGTAGCAATTTATGGGTGTGATAATTTCGTGATTGATAATATCGATATGGTGAATTGTGCGGGGATGCTTATTGGCTATGGCGTCGTCAAAGGCAAATATTTATCCATTCCGCAAAACTTCAAATTAAATGATATTCATCTTGATAACACTCGCCTGGACTATAAACTGCGCGGCATTCAGATCTCTTCAGGGAATGCGACCTCCTTTGTGGCGATCACCAATCTGGATATGAAGCGCGCTACGCTTGAACTACACAACCAGCCGCAGCATCTTTTCCTGCGTAATATCAAGGTAATGCAGGAGTCTGCGACAGGGCCCGCGCTGAAGATGCACTTTGATCTGCGTAAAGATATACGCGGCAAGTTTATGGCGAAACAGGACACTTTGCTGTCGCTGGCGAACGTTCATGCAGTCAATGAGAAGGGGCAGAGCTCTGTCGATATCGACAGGATTAACCACAAGGTGGTGAATGTGGAAGCGGTCAATTTCAGGTTGCCGGAGCGGGGGAGGTAGTTTTGCGACCATTCCTGGCGAAAGTTACTCATACTTAAGATTATGGCTACTGCAATCTGCGGATAAGCGGCGTACCATCACATCCAACGCCATAATGTAATTCATGCTGGCTAAAACATGCTAAAGAGCTATAATTCAGCAACCATTTTATAGGTGGATGAAATAATGATTAATTTGAAAGCAGTTATTCCGGTAGCTGGTCTGGGTATGCACATGTTGCCTGCCACCAAGGCAATCCCCAAAGAGATGCTGCCGATTGTTGACAAACCGATGGTACAGTACATTGTTGACGAAATTGTTGCTGCTGGGATCAAAGAAATCGTTCTGGTTACTCACGCTTCCAAAAATGCGGTAGAGAACCACTTCGACACCTCCTACGAATTAGAGTCACTTCTGGAGCAACGCGTGAAACGTCAGTTGCTGGCGGAAGTGCAGTCCATTTGCCCACCAGGCGTGACGATTATGAACGTTCGCCAGGCTCAACCGCTGGGTCTTGGGCATTCCATTTTATGCGCACGTCCTGTGATTGGCGACAACCCGTTTGTGGTGGTGCTGCCTGATATCATCATTGATGACGCGACGGCCGATCCGCTTCGCTATAATCTTGCGGCAATGGTAGCGCGTTTCAACGAAACGGGGCGCAGCCAGGTGCTGGCAAAACGCATGAAAGGCGACCTTTCAGAGTATTCCGTTATCCAGACTAAAGAACCTCTGGATAATGAGGGGAAAGTCAGCCGTATTGTTGAGTTTATTGAAAAGCCGGATCAACCGCAGACGCTGGACTCAGATCTGATGGCGGTAGGTCGCTATGTGTTGTCGGCAGATATCTGGGCAGAACTGGAAAGAACAGAACCCGGCGCCTGGGGCCGCATCCAGTTGACGGATGCAATTGCAGAACTGGCGAAAAAACAGTCTGTTGACGCCATGCTGATGACAGGCGATAGCTACGACTGCGGTAAGAAAATGGGCTATATGCAAGCGTTCGTTAAGTACGGGCTGCGCAACCTGAAGGAAGGGGCGAAGTTTCGGAAGGGGATTGAGGCGTTGCTTAACGAGTAAGCTAAGCCAGGATACTGTCATTAGAACCATAGACAGTTATCACTCGACAATAAGCTCGACTGTGGAAAGTTGATGCTTATTGCCGTTTTGTTTTGCACTTTAGTGTAAAATGATCAACAAACAACCCCTGCCAAACTCTTTCTTAGGGCAATCACAAACAACTGTCGTGAGGTTGTGTCTCACACGGAAACGGAAGTTGAGATTGATTTCAGAAGAGGTTGACTGGGGTATTAATTACATGGATTTTTGAATCCTTGTTTCTCAGTGTATTGGTAGCTGTAGAGCCAAGGGCGGTAGCGTGGACAGCATATCAAAAATTCGACGCGATTTTTAATTTTGTCATCAAAAAAGATTTTTGTAGAAATGAAAAAAATAGCAATAATGTCCTTTTATGAGAGTAATTCAAGATATATACATCAACTATCAAAACAGATAAAAGAGGTGACTGGTAGAGATACTGTCCAGTTGTGTATGTATGCTTCTTCGACTAACTATTGCATCAAAAACTCATTAGAATATATTGATTTACCTGGAAATGTTCGTAAATATAAGTCAGAAAAAAATATTACAATACCTCGTCATTTTTATGAGTTTCATGTCTCTCTTTTCCCTGAATTAGAAAAATATTTTTTAGATATCTCTAGAAAATATTGGGATTTTTATGAGAATTATTTCCCATGGGAAGATTTCCACAGTGTGGTATTTATTGGAGATAAACGTTTATATTCTTCTATTGGTGGCTATTTTGCAAAATTAAAAGAGGTTCAAGTATTCTATTTTGAACCTGGCCCATATGGGACGATGATTTTTGATCCGAAAGGCGTCAATTGTAATATGAGCATCACTACTGCTAGTCTCGATATGATGCGGAATAATGTAAATGAAGATGAAATAGAATATTTATATAATAAATGCATTACATCTGTCAGTGAAAAGAAATTTTATGAAAAGAATATTGGTTCTTATTTCCGAAAGATAAAAGATGTCCTTCAAAGTGTCCCTCCATCTATTTTTAGGAAAGTATGTGCTGTCGAACTATATACAGGGGAGGGTTTTTGGGAGTCTATTCCTTATTTATTAGGACGTCTGCCATTTAAAAAGAATAGTAAAGCAAATAAGATTGATATAGAAAAACAAGGGAAATATATTTTTGTTGCGTTACAAGTGCCAAATGATGTCCAGATTATCTCAAATTGTAAATTATTTTCATCAATTGATGATATGTTAACTTCAGTTATTAAATCATTACCTGAGGGATATGATCTTATTGTTCGTGAACATCCAATGAATAAAGGGAGATATAATAAATCACTGTATAAGTTAATTAATGAAAATGTGAATGTACATATTGATAATAATACTCCAATTGATCATTTAATCGATAACTCTTCGTTAGTAATTGTAATAAACTCAACTGTAGGACTTGAGGCTGCTGTAAGAGGTGCTGCTGTATTAACACTTGGTGATATATATTATCCTCAAATAGTAAATAATCTAACATCTCGAGAATCGTTAAAAACTGAAATAGTTAAAGCCATCGATAATAAAGCTACCCAGGAAGAAGTGAAACTTTATATAGCTTATTTATTTAAAAACTATATGGTTAAAGATAATTATAAAAATAGCAATTATTATGATCTCAACAATGCGGTAGAAAAAATATGCTGCAGGTAATATTTTCACCAATTGGTTTTGCAGCATTCTCTGTTTTACAGATTTTTTTTGTTTCTATAATATCTTTCTTAAAAAGAAGCAAGTTTTCCTTTTTTTTATTGGCTATTAACATAACACTTATTGGATTATATCTTGGTATAGCTAATCGTTGGGGATATGATTCTATTCACTATTATATACCTTTTTATGAGGGTGATACCTCCAGAAAGTTTGAGCCAGGATTTACTTTATTAGTCTATATATTGCGAACAATAGGTATACCATCTGAGTTATTTCCTGTAATAACAATATTAATTACAACATGGTTATCTTTTATAGCAATACTGAAGCTAACAAATGAATATGTACAGACAACTATAATTGCTTTTTGTCTGACAAGTATGATAAGTTTCATGTATCTCTATATGGGAGGAATGCGACAAGCTATCAGTTTTAGTTTTATTCTTTTATCAATAGCATACCAATCAAGAAATGCATCGATTAAATCTTTTATCACTATTATTATAGCTATCAGTCTACATTTCTCTGCTTTAATATTTTTGGTTATGCCTATATGGAGACGACTTGATTTTCATAAAAAATATATAATTATTTTGCTATCACTTATTTTTGCTTTGGCATCAGAATATATTGTTGGTTTTGTGCTCAAAGCATTACCCCCGGGAAGTGTGTTTGCTAATAAAATAATTCGAGCATTTGAGTATTCAGATCGAAATAATGAACACGCCATATATATATATAAGTTTTTATATTCTTCAATATTTGTATTTATTCCTTTATTCTTATTGGATAAAACAATAAAAAATAAAAGCGCATCTCTTATTTTAGAATATGCTCTGTTAGCATATGTTTTCTCTGCCATCTTATTTTTTACCAAAGAATCATCGATCAGATATTTGTTTGTAGTAAATGTTTTTTTAATCCCTTTTTATATTATGAGTATAGAACACGTTTTTGTTAAAACTCAACGAAGGGTAATATTATTACTAATAGTTATTATTTTTATGCTTTATGGGGTTATATCACATAACTGGTTATCTGAATTAGTGACTCGATTTATCTAATGACTAGAAAAAAAACTAAGGCATTGTTTGCTGTTATCGCAGCGAGAGTAATTGGTGTATCCATTAGTTTTTTGATGAATATACTTGTTACTCGCTGGGTCAATGTAAATGAAGCCGGAATATTCTTCACCTCCTTCTCTATTATTATGTTGTGGGGACTTATCGGTACATCAGGGTTTTGTGATGCCATTCTTAGAATGCGACCGCAACTTATAGCCACAAGAAATTATATCCAGGCAAGTTCATTGGCATTGTTTGGAGCATTAATAATTATAGTTATATCATGTCTGTTATCAGGAGCTATATATCTTTTTCTGACTTACGGAGAGTCATTAAAGGTCTATGGTGCTTTATATATTTGTGCGAGCATCCCTCTTCTTTCCATGATCCAATATACGGGATATATATTTCAGACTAATGGGAGATCATTATTATCTGTTATTATAATTAATATATCCTATCCGCTGATATTTTCGTTTATTGTTTTAGTATGTGCCGTTCTGCATATGGAAGCTAATGCATTAAATTTAGTAAAGTTTTTATTTTTATCAATTATACTTAGTTTTATCTTTTGTGCTGTTTTGTGGAAAAAATATATATTTACTAATATAAATGCTGTTGTTTATTTGAAGAAGCTTAAATATAAATATATAATTACAACATTACTATCTTTCTTGCTAATATTAATATGTAATACCATTATACAATGGATTACACCTATCATCTCTAACTACTATATTTCAAGTGAAGACGTTGCTCTTGTCTCTGTTTGCTTGCGGATTGGTTTAGTTATCAGTTTCTTCCTTATTTCATTAAATGTTGTTTTTGCACCAAATTTTTCCAAGCTGTATACTGAAGGGAAATTTGATGAGCTTAAATTAATGGTAAGAAGTAGCACCCGTCTTGTCGTTATTTTGTCATTGCCAGGAGTAGCGTTTCTCTTACTATTCCCTGAGTTTGTGCTTTCAATTTTTGGGCGTGAATATACTCAAGCATCTATCATACTTAGAATAGTTTGCATTGGTCAGTTAATTAATGTCCTGACAGGATCGGTCGCTTTCTTATTAACAATGACAGGTAATGAGAAAATATTTAGAAATATTATTTTCTTTAATGCATTTATGATGATTATCAACCTTAACTTCATGGGGGGGGGATTCGGCATAAAAGGAATTGCCTGCGCTGTTGCTCTTTCTGTGATTATACAGAATGTTATTGCTGTCTATTTTGTGAAAAGAAAACTGGATATCAATATCCTTGATTATTTTTATTTGAAGTAAAATTGGTAATATCATGATTAGAATATATATCGCAACACATAAGCAATATGATTTTCCTGTAGATGAAGGTTATCAACCTATCCATGTAGGTAAGAAGAATAGTACATCAGATTTAGGTATAAGTGTTATCGGTGATAATGAAGGAGATAATATATCAGAATTAAATCCATCATATTGTGAATTGACTGCATTATATTGGATCTGGAAAAATTCAGATGAAGATATTGTTGGTTTAGTTCATTATCGTCGTTATTTCGCTGGCGTTCATAATATTATACCGCTCCATGGTAAGGGCATTGCTTCTAGTAATGATTTTGACCTAAATAAATATGATTTAATTGTCGCTCGTAAACGTAATTACTATGTTACGAATATAAAAAATCATTACTGCCGAGCTCATTCAGAAGGTGATTTGAATATATTACGCTCTATCGTGGAGGCTATGTATCCTGATTATAATCAAGCCTTCGATACGGTTATGCATGGTCGGAAAATAAGTCTGTATAATATGTTCGTAGGTAAGGCTGATGTGGTCAATCAGTATTGCCAGTGGCTTTTCCCTCTATTAGACGAAGTGAATAAACAGATTGATTTCTCTGGTTATGATTCTTATCAAAAAAGAATTTTAGGATTCATGGCAGAAAGATTATTTAATGTATGGATTGAACATAATAAAAGAAATATTAAAGTTGGATACAGAAAGGTTGTAAATATTGAAGGTGAAAATTTAATAAAAAAAGGAAGTGCACTCTTGGTTAGGCATTTCCTAAAATAAAATATAAGCAGCGAGAGTATTCAATGACTCGACGTACGGATATAGATATATATCGTGGACTGGGGATATTGTTGGTTGTGTTAGGACATGTATCCTTCCTCAGTCCATCTTGGCATAAGATTATTTATAGTTTTCATATGCCTGCTTTTTTCATTCTTTCTGGTTATCTGGTAAATGTTAAAAATCTGGAGTTGAAACCTTGGATATTTATCATCCAGCGATTTTATAGATTGATTATTCCTGCATGGACGATTGGAGTAATTTGTGGCTTGCCGTTTGTTGCTATGTTATTGATGAGTAATATATCTGGTAGTGATTTCCTTATGAAATTATATGGAACATTAACAGGTGCAACAAAAGTAGCAAATAATTTCTTTGTTACTCCCATTTGGTTTTTATATTGCCTGTTTATAGTTGAGGCTATGTTTTATTTAATAATGAAAATCTCTTCAAATAAATATATTATTGCCTTGATTGTAATTTCCTTTTATTTAATTGCGAAAAATGTAAATATTTTTCATTTTTTTAATGTGAATATAGCTTTTATCTCTATGCCATATTTTTTAATTGGATATATATTGCAAAGTATTGTCATAACCAGACATATTAATTATGCGATGATTTCTGTCGTACTGCTTTTGGGATTTTCGTATTTAACTCCCACTGAGGTTGATATGTCTGCATTACAGGTGGGGAATGGAGTATGGGCTTTTATAAATCTTGCTTCTGCTTTAGCAGGAAGTTATCTGCTCTATTATATTGCGGGTTATATTAATTCGGAATTTATCTCTTGGTTGGGTAAAAATACTTTGGTTATATTGGGGTTTAATTATTATATTAACGCCATAGCGAAAAATATATTAACTTTTGTACATATGGAATACTATGTCATATTAAGTTTTATTATCCAGATCGTATTGCTCGCTATTCTTGTGAAAATAATTGCATGCTGGCCAGCTCTTAATTCCCTGGTGAATGGGAAAATGTTTGTAACTTATAAAGAAGCAAAATAATTGAGGTCATTGATGAAATCTGTTGCTATTGTCGGTGCGGGTATTTCTGGTGCGGTTATTGCAAGATTATTAGCAGAGGAAGGGATTGAGTCTGTTGTTTTCGACAAACGTTCTCATATTGCTGGTAACTGTCATTCAGAACGTGATCCGCAGACCAACGTCATGTTGCACGTTTATGGTCCCCATATTTTTCATACAGATGATAAAGAAGTTTGGGATTTCGTTAATCAGTATTCAGAGTTTATGCCTTACACCAACCGTGTGAAGGCCATTTACAAAGGCAATGTTTACTTACTACCAGTAAACCTGCATACGATTAATCAGTTTTTCAATAAAACAATGCGTCCGGATGAAGCCCGTGCTTTCATCGAATCTAAAGCTGACAAATCTATTGTCGAACCGAAAAACTTTGAAGAACAGGCCATCAGCATGATTGGTCGGGAACTGTATGAAGCATTCTTTAAAGGCTATACGCGTAAACAATGGGGTTGTGAGCCGACGGAGTTACCAGCCAGTATTTTGAAACGCTTGCCGCTTCGTTTTAACTATAATGACAATTATTTTAACCACCAGTATCAGGGGATGCCCAGAGATGGCTATACCGATATGGTTGGAAAAATTCTTGATCACGAACTGATTGAAATAAGAACAGATACTGAGTTTTCAGCTACCGAGAGTGGGGCCTACCAGCATGTATTTTGGTCAGGCGCGCTGGATGGTTACTTTAACTTTAGTGAGGGGCGTCTGGGTTATCGCACGCTGGATTTCGAAAAATTCTCAGCAGAAGGTGACTACCAGGGAACGGCTGTTATCAACTACTGCGAAGAAAATGTACCTTATACCCGAATCACTGAGCATAAGCATTTCTCACCCTGGGAGTCACACGAAAAAACAACATGTTATCGTGAATTTAGTCGCTTCTGCACCGAAGATGATATTCCGTATTATCCGATCCGTATGGTTAAGGAAAAAGAACTGCTCAATCGCTACCTGGATAAAGCGATGGAATTAAGCAATACCACTTTTGTCGGGCGTCTTGGTACCTACCGCTATCTGGATATGGATGTCACTATTCGTGAAGCTATTGATGTTGCAAATAAATTCCTTGAATGTCAAAAGAGTCAGGAGCCAATGCCTGTATTTAATATAAATCCTCGCTAACGTCAGGTGTTGTCATGGATACGGATAATTTTTTGAATAAATATAATCCATTGCTATGCAAGGTTTTTCTCGCAGCATCGGATTTTATATTTTTTAACTTATCACTGGCCCTCTCTATTGGTTGTGTATACTGGATTTTTAACGATCTTTATCGTTTTATCCCCGATGCTCAACTGGAGATGCGTATAATTTCTCATGTCATCCTGAGTTTGATATGTGTGGGATGGTTCTGGGTTCGGTTGCGACATTATTCCTATCGCAAACCCTTTTGGTTTGAATTGAAGGAGATTATCCGCACTATTGTGATCTTTGCTGTTTTTGATCTGGCGCTGGTCGCTTTTTCTAAATGGCAATTTTCTCGGTATGTATGGGTCTTTTGTTGGACGTTTGCATTAATTCTGCTGCCGCTTTTCCGAGCAATGACCAAACAACTTCTTAATCGTCTTGGGATTTGGAAGAAAAAGACTGTCATTATGGGTAGCGGAAGTAATGCAGTGGAAGCTTATTATGCACTGCAAAGTGAGGAAATGCTTGGCTTTGATGTTGTCGCATTTTATGACGAAGAGTGTACAGAGGCAACGCTACAGGGACTGCCGGTTCTTCAGGACCCCAATATTCTTTGGGAAATGAAGAAAACAGGCGATATTCATTTCATTGTAGCTTTTGAAATGGAAAACAGCGATAAGACCATTAACTGGTTGCGCGAACTATCGAAGAAGGACTGCCGTTCTGTCACGGTTATTCCGTCCCTGCGCGGGTTACCACTTTATAATACCGATATGTCTTTCATCTTTAGTCATGAAGTCATGTTGCTGCGTATTCATAATAATCTGGCAAAACGGACATCTCGTTTCCTTAAACGGACTTTCGATATTGTCTGTTCATCACTGATTATCTTAATTTCTTCGCCACTGCTCATTTATCTTTGGTACAAAGTTACCCGTGATGGTGGTCCGGCAATCTACGGTCATATGCGAGTAGGACGTCACGGTAAGCTTTTCCCTTGCTATAAGTTTCGCTCAATGGTGATGAATTCGCAGGAGGTTTTACAAAAGCTCCTTGATTCCGATCCTGCCGCACGGGAAGAATGGGAGCGTGACTTTAAGTTGAAAAACGATCCGCGAATCACTCCTGTCGGTCGATTTATTCGTAAAACCAGTCTTGATGAATTGCCTCAGTTATTTAATGTGCTGAAAGGTCAAATGAGTCTGGTTGGCCCGCGTCCGATTATCTCTGAAGAGTTACCACGCTATGATGAGAATGTTGATTACTATCTAATGGCGAAACCGGGAATGACAGGGTTGTGGCAGGTAAGTGGACGTAACGATGTGGATTACGATACCCGAGTCTACTTTGACTCCTGGTATGTCAAGAACTGGTCGCTGTGGAATGACATCGCTATTCTTTTCAAAACTGTGAAGGTAGTCCTCCATAGAGATGGTGCATATTGATGTAACAGAAACTGCATTTTATGTGCATTAAGTTCATTCTGAAGAGGACATCTATTGCTACCTTCTGGCCTCTAACCTGAGTTAACATGTTCTTCACTTTACTCGCCGCCATTTTACGGCGGGGTATCCACACCTGACAGGAGTATGTAATGTCCAAGCAACAGATCGGCGTCGTCGGTATGGCAGTGATGGGGCGCAACCTGGCGCTCAACATCGAGAGCCGTGGTTATACCGTCTCCGTTTTCAACCGCTCCCGTGAAAAGACCGAAGAAGTGATTGCCGAGAACCCAGGCAAAAAACTGGTGCCTTACTACACGGTAAAAGAGTTTGTTGAATCCCTTGAAACGCCTCGTCGTATCCTGTTAATGGTGAAAGCAGGGGCGGGCACTGATGCTGCTATCGATTCCCTTAAGCCGTATCTGGATAAAGGCGACATCATCATTGATGGTGGTAACACGTTCTTCCAGGACACTATCCGTCGTAATCGCGAACTTTCTGCCGAAGGCTTTAACTTCATTGGTACCGGTGTTTCCGGTGGTGAAGAAGGGGCGCTGAAAGGTCCATCTATCATGCCTGGCGGTCAGAAAGAAGCCTACGAACTGGTTGCGCCGATTCTGACTAAAATTGCCGCAGTTGCAGAAGATGGCGAACCTTGCGTGACCTATATTGGTGCCGATGGTGCCGGTCACTATGTGAAAATGGTTCACAACGGTATCGAATACGGCGACATGCAGCTGATCGCAGAAGCCTATTCTTTGCTGAAAGGTGGCCTGAATCTGTCTAACGAAGAGCTGGCAGAGACTTTCACTGAGTGGAACAAAGGCGAGCTGAACAGCTACCTGATCGACATCACCAAAGACATCTTCACCAAAAAGGATGAAGAGGGTAAATATCTGGTTGATGTGATTCTGGATGAAGCGGCAAACAAAGGCACCGGTAAATGGACCAGCCAGAGTTCTCTGGATCTGGGCGAGCCGCTGTCGCTGATCACGGAATCCGTTTTTGCACGTTATATCTCTTCTCTGAAAGAGCAGCGTGTCGCAGCGTCTAAAGTGTTGTCGGGACCTAAAGCGCAGCTTGAGGGTGACAAAGCGGAATTTATCGAGAAAGTCCGTCGCGCGCTCTACCTCGGTAAGATCGTCTCTTACGCACAAGGGTTCTCTCAGCTGCGTGCCGCTTCTGACGAATACAACTGGGATCTGAACTACGGCGAAATTGCGAAGATCTTCCGTGCCGGCTGCATTATTCGTGCACAGTTCTTGCAGAAAATCACCGACGCATATGCAGAAAATGCGGGTATCGCTAACCTGCTGCTGGCACCGTACTTCAAGAAAATCGCGGACGATTATCAGCAAGCGCTGCGTGATGTGGTTGCGTATGCCGTGCAGAATGGTATCCCGGTTCCGACGTTCTCTGCCGCTGTTGCCTACTACGACAGCTATCGCGCAGCCGTTCTTCCTGCGAACCTGATCCAGGCGCAGCGTGACTACTTTGGGGCGCATACGTATAAGCGTACTGATAAAGACGGCGTTTTCCATACTGAATGGCTGGAATAATTCCTGATTCGCATCAAAAGCCCGGTGATTCACCGGGCTTTTTTTTGTCCCTAATCTGATTGATTTATTTTTACTTCTTAATATTAACTTAATAATTAATGTTTAACCTGATAAAGAAAATCTGAATTGTTTTAGCCTTCATTGACACAATATTCATTCAGGCGTTAAAACTTTTATATCTTATCAGGATGTATAAACATCATGATGCATAATTAAGTTAATTCTGAGAGCGTGAAATGAAAATCACCATTTCTGGAACCGGGTACGTTGGTCTGTCAAACGGTTTGCTTATCGCACAGCATCACCAGGTTACCGCGTTAGACATTATTCCCGAACGTGTAGGAATGCTAAATGATCGGATATCTCCGATTGTTGATAAAGAAATACAGCAATTTTTAGCGTCCGGGAATATTAATTTTGAAGCAACCTTAGACAAGGTATCCGCCTACCAAAATGCTGATTATGTCATTATTGCAACACCAACCGACTATGATCCAAAAACAAATTATTTCAACACATCAAGTGTAGAATCAGTTATTCAGGATGTGACAGAGATTAACCCATCGGCAGTGATGGTGATCAAGTCAACGGTGCCGGTTGGTTTCACCGCAGCGATGAGTAAAAAATTTAATACGCAAAATATCATTTTCTCCCCCGAGTTCCTGCGTGAAGGTAAAGCGCTTTATGATAATTTGCATCCTTCGCGGATTGTGATTGGTGAACGCTCTGAGCGTGCGGAGCGATTCGCTGCTTTGCTACAGGAAGGCGCCATAAAACAGGATATTCCAACCCTGTTTACCGATTCGACGGAAGCAGAGGCGATTAAGCTTTTTGCTAATACTTACCTTGCGATGCGTGTTGCTTACTTTAATGAACTTGATAGCTATGCGGAAAGTTTAGGACTGAATACCCGACAAATTATTGAAGGTGTGTGTCTGGATCCTCGTATTGGCAATCATTACAACAATCCTTCATTTGGTTATGGCGGTTATTGTCTGCCGAAAGATACGAAGCAACTTCTGGCGAATTATCAGTCAGTGCCAAACAATATTATCTCCGCGATCGTGGATGCGAACCGGACGCGTAAAGATTTTATTGCAGATGCCATCCTGTCCAGAAAACCCAAAGTGGTGGGCATCTATCGTCTGATTATGAAGAGTGGTTCTGATAATTTCCGCGCGTCTTCAATTCAGGGGATTATGAAGCGTATCAAAGCTAAAGGTGTGGAAGTTATTATTTACGAACCGGTTATGAAGGAAACGTCGTTCTTTAATTCCCGCCTTGAACGTGATTTGAATACGTTTAAACAGCAGTCCGACGTGATTATCTCCAATCGCATGGCGTCTGAACTGCTGGATGTTCAGGACAAAGTTTATACACGCGATCTCTTTGGCAGTGATTAACCTTCTGTTATTGGGGCTACAATAGCCCCTGATTGGCTATCAAAGTATTTGAAATAATCCGTAAATTTTATCAATAATCCTATAGCATTAACGATGTTTATGACTACACTGTCTCCAGCTTAAGCATTTTCTTAGTTAGGGTACTGATGACAGTGAACAATAACAATGCTACCGGGCGCAGTAATGACCCGGAACAGATTGATTTGATTGATTTAGTGATGCAATTGTGGCGCGGAAAAATGACAATCTTTGTGTGTGTCATTGTCGCAATTCTATTGGCTGTTGGTTACATCCTGGTAGCGAAAGAGAAATGGACCTCTACCGCCATTATCACCCAGCCGGATGTGGGGCAGATTGCCACTTATAATAATGCGATGAGCGTTTTGTATGGCGATAACGCTCCGAAAGTTGCGGATATTCAGACTGGCTTTATCGGTCGCTTTAGCTCCGCCTTTTCCGCATTGTCAGCAGCTCTGGATAATCAGGAAGAACCTGAAGAATTAACTATTACTCCTTCTGTTAAGGGTCAATCATTGCCGTTGGCTGTTTCTTACGTTGGAGAGTCTGCGGAAGGGGCGCAGCGCCAGCTGGCAGAGTATATCCAGCAGGTAGATGAGAGCGTTGCGAAAGAACTGGAAGCGGATCTGAAAGATAACATCAAGTTGCAGACAACTACGCTTGAGGACTCGTTAAAAACGCAGGAAGTGGTCGCGCAGGAGCAAAAAGATTTGCGTATCAAGCAAATTCAGGAAGCATTGCGCTATGCTGAGCAGGCTGATGTGACTAAACCACAGGTTCAGCAAACTCAGGATGTTACGCAGGACACGATGGTTCTCCTGGGCAGCGATGCGCTGAAATCAATGATTGAACATGAATCCACGCGTCCGCTGGTTTTTTCGTCAAATTATTATCAAACGAAACAGAACCTGCTGGATATCGGAAATCTGAAAATCGAAACCGCATCCATTCACGCCTACCGTTACGTCATGAAGCCGACGCTGCCGGTTCGTCGTGACAGTCCGAAAAAGGCAATTGTGCTGGTCCTGGCGGTGCTACTGGGCGGGATGATTGGTGCAGGTGTGGTGCTGGGGCGTAATGCTCTGCGCGACTACAGAGAGAAAACGCAGTAATTTATTGTTATCCTGGATGGCACTACGCTTATCCGACCTACAAAAAACCGGGCATTGCCCGGTTTTTTCGCATCAGAAGCTATTGATGACGCTTACGTAAATTCTCAATGACGGTCGTTAAATCAAGGTCCTGGTCCTGTAGCAGCACCAGCAGGTGGTACATCAGGTCGGAGGCTTCATTGGTCAGCTCAAAACGGTCATGTACCGTTGCGGCCAGCGCGGTCTCGACACCTTCTTCACCCACTTTCTGCGCGATACGCTTGGTGCCGCTGGCGTAAAGTTTCGCCGTGTAAGAGCTTGCCGGATCGGCAGTTTTACGCTCGGCTAACAGTTGCTCAAGTTGATACAGGAATAACCACTGATGGCTGGCATCCCCAAAGCAGCTGCTGGTGCCTTTGTGGCAGGTTGGTCCAATTGGATTGGCCAGCACCAGCAGTGTGTCGTTATCACAATCCGGCGCGATGCGGACTATCTTCAGGAAGTGGCCGGATGTTTCGCCTTTGGTCCACAAACGCTGTTTGGTTCGTGAGAAGAAAGTGACGTTGCCGCTTTCGATTGTTTTATCCAGCGCTTCAGGGGTCATGTAACCCAGCATCAACACTTCACCGGATACCGCATGTTGCACGACAACCGGCATTAATCCGTCGGTTTTTTCCCAGTCGAGTTCGCGGCGCTGTTGCTCTGTTAACATATCCTGATCTCCACGCCCTGTGCTTCCAGGTACGCTTTTAATTCACCAATATTAATAATCTGTTTGTGGAAGACGGAGGCAGCAAGCGCCCCGTCGACATCGGTATCGCGGAAGGCTTCAAGGAAGTGCTCCATCGTGCCCGCGCCGCCGGAGGCAATCAGCGGTACATGACAGACGTCACGGACTTTTTTCAGTTGCTCCAGATCGTAACCGTTACGCACGCCGTCCTGATTCATCATGTTAAGCACGATTTCACCGGCCCCGCGTTTTTGCACTTCCTGCACCCAGTCGAGAGTTTCCCACTGCGTCACGCGGGTACGGCTTTCATCGCCGGTATACTGGTTGACGTGATACTTGCCGGTTTCGGCATCAAACCAGGTATCAATGCCCACGACAATGCACTGTACGCCAAAACGGTCAGCAAGACGGGTGATCAGCGTTGGGTCGGCCAGCGCAGGGGAGTTGATGGAAATTTTATCGGCGCCGAAAGAGAGGATTTTAGCGGCGTCATCAATAGACCTGATGCCACCCGCGACACAGAATGGAATGTCGATCACTTCCGCGACGCGCGACACCCAACTCTTATCAACCACGCGCCCGTCACTGGAAGCGGTAATATCATAGAACACCAGCTCGTCTGCGCCTTCATCGGCATAGCGTTTTGCCAGCGGGACGATATCGCCGATGATTTCATGATTGCGGAATTGTACGCCTTTTACTACCTGACCATCGCGTACGTCCAGGCAAGGGATTATACGTTTTGCCAGCATTGGATGGCCTCCTTAACGGTGAATTTACCTTCCAGTAGGGCGCGGCCGACAATCACGCCGCGAACGCCCGTGCCGCGCAGAGCGGCCACGTCTTCAATCCCGCCAATTCCGCCGGAAGACTGAAAGGCGACCTGCGGATATTTCGCGCACACTTCGTCATACAGTGAGACGTTGGAACCCGCCAGCGTGCCGTCACGGGAGATATCGGTGCACAGTACATGCTTCAGGCCAACCGGCAGATAAGTCTCGACCAGCTCCTCCAGCGAAACGCCGGAGTTCTCCTGCCAGCCGCTGACGGCAACCTGTTTGTTGCCCCGATCATCAATACGCACATCCAGCGCCAGCACCAGCGCGTCAGCGCCAAAGCGCTCAAACCAGCCTTTGACCACCTCGGGAGATTTGACCGCCGTAGAGCCGACCACCACGCGGGCAACGCCTGCGTCCAGCAGCGCCGCAACATCGTCTTCAGTACGCACGCCGCCACCAACCTGCACGGGCACGTTCACACCCGCGACCAGCGTTTTAATCAGCGGGATCTGCCGTCTGGCCGGATCTTTCGCCCCGGTCAAATCGACCAGATGCAGCACTTCGGCGCCCTGGGCGGCATAATCCCGCAGGCGGGGAAGGGGATCGTTACCGTAATCACGCTGCCGGGCGTAGTCGCCCTGATGGAGACGCACTACGGTGCCATCGATCAAATCTAATGCCGGAATAATCATCACATCTCCAGGAAGTTTTTCAGCAACTGCGCGCCAGCGGCGCCGGAGCGTTCCGGGTGGAACTGCACGCCGAAGAAATTGTCTTTTTGCACTGCCGCAGTGAAGGGTTCGCCGTAGTTGCATTGAGCAATGGTCCACGGATTTACGGGCATAGCGTAGCTGTGAACAAAGTAGAACCAGGCGCCATCTTCAATGCCCTGGAAAAGACGATTACCCGCCTGCGGGTAAACGCGGTTCCAGCCCATATGCGGGAGCGGCAGGCCAAAATCGGTCATCTTCGGGACGTCCTGGTCAATAATGCCCAGAAGGTCGACGCCGTTTGTCTCTTCACTGTGGCGCCCGAGGATCTGCATGCCTAAACAAATTCCCAGAACGGGCTGAGTACAAGCCTTAATCAATTCGACAAGCTCACGCTCGTGCAACTGATCCATCGCCGCCTGGGCGGTTCCCACGCCGGGCAGGAAGAGTTTGTCAGCTTTTAAGACGACCTCCGGGTCGCGGCTGACCTGCGGATCATAACCGTGGCGCGCCACGGCGGATTTCACCGAGTTCAGGTTGGCGCAGCCGGTATCAAGGATGACGACGTTCATCACAGCACTCCTTTAGAAGAAGGCAGCGTGTCGCCTTCTACCCGAATGGCCTGGCGCAACGTGCGGCCAAACGCTTTAAACAGGCTTTCTACACGGTGGTGATCGTTTTTACCTTTGGTCTTCAGGTGCAGCGTCACGCCCATGGTGTAGGAGAGCGAGCGGAAGAAGTGTTCAACCATCTCGGTGCTCAGATCGCCCACGCGCTGATAGGTAAACTCGGCTTTATATTCCAGGTGCGGGCGCCCGGAGATATCCAGTGCGCAACGCGCCAGGCATTCGTCCATCGGCAGCACAAAACCAAAGCGGTTGATGCCGCGCTTATCGCCCAACGCCAGCTTTAGCGCCTCGCCCAGCGCCAGACCGGTATCTTCTACCGTATGGTGATCGTCAATATAGAGGTCGCCCTTGACCGCGATCTCCATACGGAAACCGCCATGCGTGGCGATCTGATCGAGCATATGGTCAAAGAAGCCCACGCCAGTATTGATCTTGCTGCCGCCTTCGCGATCCAGCCACACCTTGACGTCAATCTGCGTTTCTTTGGTATTGCGTTCAACGTGGGCATAGCGGTCGCGTTTTGTCAGCTGTTCGCCAATCATCGTCCAGTTCAGGGTTTCACGGTTATAACGTAACCCGTTAATGCCCATGTTTTCGGCCAACTGGATGTCGGTAGCGCGATCGCCAATCACGTAGCTGTTGGCGCTATCCATCGCCTGTTCAGCCAGATAACGTTCAACCAGCTTTACCTTCGGCTTACGGCAGTCGCACTCATCCGCTGGCAGGTGCGGGCAGATAAGCACTTCATCAAACAGTACGCCCTGGGAGGTGAAAACCTGCATCATCAGGTCGTGCGGGCCGTCGAAGTCTGCCTGCGGGAAGCTCTGCGTTCCCAGCCCGTCCTGGTTGGTGATCATCACCAGCTTAAAGCCGGCTTTTTGCAGCTTCAGCAGAACCGGCACCACGTCCGGTTCAAAGGCGAGTTTGTCAAAACGATCCACCTGAAAATCACTCGGTGGTTCGGCAATCAGGGTTCCATCACGGTCAATAAAAAGATACTTCTGGCTCATACTTGCTCCGCACGTAAGGCGTCAATGACGCGCTGGCTTTCTTCGCGGGTTCCAACAGTGATACGCAGACAGCCGCTTAAAGAAGGTTGTTTATTCTGATCACGTAAGATAATGCCCTGATCCCACAGAGATTTAAACACGCTACTTGACGCGGTAAAACGTGCCAGAATGTAGTTGGTTTCTGAATCGAACACCTGTTCTACGCAGGCAATCTCTTTCAGCGCATTAACCAGATACTGACGTTCCAGCAGAATCTGCGCCACACGTTCGCGCATCGCGTTGACGCCTTGCGGCGTCAACGCCTGAGCGGCAATATCGGCGACCGGCGTAGAGAGCGGGTAGGGGGCGATGACTTTCAGCAGCAGGTTGATGACCTCTTCATTCGCCAGCGTAAATCCGCAGCGCAGACCGGCGAGCGCAAAGGCTTTGGAGAGCGTGCGCAGCACCACCAGATGCGGGTATTCAGAGAGCCAGCCAGCCAGCGTCGCCTGTGGGCAGAATTCAATATAGGCCTCATCCGCTACCACAATGGCGTTGCCGCGCGTCATTTCCAGCAGAGTACGTAAATCCTGTGGATTGATAAGCTGCCCGGTCGGGTTGTTGGGGCTGCATACAAACACCACTTTAACGCCGTCGAGTTTATCGGCAATGCCCCGCAGATCCAGCTGCCAGTTTTCCAGCGTCGGAACCGTCCGGCATTCAACGCCAATGGTTTCCGCGCTGACGCTGTACATGCCGTACGTTGGCGGGCAATAGAGAATTGCATCTTTCCCTGGTTCGCAGAATGCGCGAATCAGCAGTTCAATACCTTCGTCTGCGCCACGGCTGACCAGCACCTGCCCGGGGTTCACTCCGGCGTACTGCGCATAATTTTCAATAACCGCTTTTGGCTGACATTCCGGGTAGCGGTTGAGCGTTTGCTGAGTCAGCTGAAACTCCACCGCCGTCGGGAACTCATTGGCATTCAGCCACACATCGCCATTACCGCCCAGACGGCGAGCGGACTGGTACGGCGTCAGGTTGCGAACGTTTTCCCGGGCTAAGTCGGTGACGCTGCGGGTATTTTCAGTGCTCATGCTTGCTCCTTAAGGGCGTTAACGCGCAGGGTGACAGCATTTTTGTGGGCGGTCAGCCGTTCTGCCGCAGCCAGCGTTTCAATGGTGGATGCCAGTGCGGAGAAACCTGCCTGCGACAATTCCTGAACGGTCATGCGTTTCTGGAAATCCGCCAGACCGAGGCTGGAGCAGGTGGCGGTATAACCATAGGTCGGCAGCACATGATTGGTGCCGGAAGCATAGTCGCCTGCGGATTCCGGTGACCAGTCACCGAGAAAAACGGAACCCGCGCTGGTAATATCCTCCACCAGATCGCGTGCCTTGCGGGTCTGAATGATCAGGTGTTCCGGCCCATACTGGTTCGAGATGGCGACGCACTGGGCTAAATCTTTCGTCACGATCAGACGGCTGGCGCTTAATGCCTGACGCGCCGTTTCCGCACGCGGTAACTCCGCTAACTGGCGTTCGACGGCCTCCGCGACGTTCTGCGCAATACCGGCATCCGGGGTCAGCAGGATGACCTGAGAATCCGGGCCGTGTTCCGCCTGAGAGAGCAGATCAGACGCCACGAAATCCGGCGTGGCGCCGCTGTCGGCGATCACCAGCACTTCAGAAGGGCCGGCAGGCATATCAATTGCCGCGCCGTCGAGACGCTGGCTGACCTGGCGTTTCGCCTCGGTGACAAACGCGTTGCCGGGGCCAAAAATTTTGTCCACTTTTGGCACGGACTCGCTGCCGAACGCCAGAGCGGCAATGGCCTGGGCGCCGCCGACGTTGAAGACTTCCTGCACGCCGCACAGCTGCGCAGCGTAAAGGATTTCATCCGCGATAGGCGGTGGCGAGCACAGCACCACTTTTTTGCATCCGGCAATACGCGCGGGCGTAGCGAGCATTAATACGGTGGAGAAGAGCGGGGCAGAGCCGCCCGGGATATACAGGCCGACAGATGCGACGGGGCGCGTCACCTGCTGACAGCGAACGCCGGGCTGCGTTTCAACATCTACCGCCGGTAGTTTTTGCGCATTGTGGAAGGTTTCGATGTTTTTTACCGCTACCGCCATCGCCTGTTTGAGATCGTCGCTCAGACGCGCGCTGGCCGCGGCAATCTCTTCGGCGGACACTTTCAGCGCTGCGACGTTCGTTTTATCAAACTTCGCGCTGTATTCGCGCAGGGCGTCATCACCGCGTGATTTCACATTATCCAGGATCTCTGCGACGGTACGGGTAATGCTGTCGGAGGCGGAAATAGCCGGACGCATCAGCAATGCACGCTGCTGTTCAGTATTGCAGCTATTCCAGTCGATGATTGTATTAAAGCTCATGGCCGTCACTCCATCATCTTTTCAATTGGCAGCACCAGAATAGAGCTGGCGCCGAGCGCTTTCAGTTTTTCCATCGTTTCCCAAAACAGGGTTTCGCTGCTGACCATGTGCATGGCGACGCGCTGCTGATCGCCTGCCAGCGGCAGAATGGTTGGACGCTCTGCGCCCGGCAGTAACGCGATGACTTCTTCCAGACGCTCGCTTGGCGCATGCATCATGATGTATTTGGATTCACGCGCCTGAATAACGCCCTGAATACGGGTCAGCAGTTTGTCAATAAGCTGTTGTTTGGCTTCGGCCATTTCGCCGTCACGCTGGATCAGGCAGGCTTTAGAGCGGTAAATCACCTCTACTTCACGCAGACCGTTGGCTTCCAGCGTCGCCCCGGTCGACACCAGATCGCAGATGGCATCGGCCAGACCCGCACGCGGAGCGACTTCAACAGAACCGTTTAACAGACAGGATTTAAACGACACGCCTTTCTGATCCAGATAACGCTTAAGCAGGTGCGGGTAAGAGGTAGCGATACGCTTGCCGTCAAGGGAAGCCGGGCCGTCCCAGGCTTCATCGACGGCGGTGGCCAGCGAGAGGCGGCAGCCGCCGAAGTCGAGACGGCGCAGGGTGTAGTAGCGCGGGTCTTCGCCTTGCGCGCGGCGGCTCAACAGTTCTTCTTCCAGAACGTTTTCCCCGATGATCCCCAGATCGACAACGCCATCCATGACCAGGCCGGGAATATCGTCATCACGCACGCGCAGAATATCAATCGGCATATTCTCCGCCATCGCAATCAGACGCTGGGTGTGCAGGTTGATTTTAATACCGCAGCGGGCCAGTAATTCGCGTGAATCATCGCTTAAACGGCCTGATTTCTGAATAGCTATGCGTAAACGGGTGTTATCTAACATTCTTTTTTCCTCTTTATCCTGTCTGAACCGGTCTGAATCGCGCACAAAAAAAAGCCCCCGGAAGAATGATCTTCCGGGGGCTTTCTCATGCGTTCATGCACCACTGGAAGATCTGAATGTCTTCCAGCACACATCGCCTGAAAGACTAGTCAGGATGATGGTGATGATGGTGGTGTTTAAATTGAACGCGTGTCATAAAATTCTCGATGAATGCTTATTCATTTGATGCCTTTTAACCTAAACCACTTTAGCGCCGGAAAGCAAGGGCTTTTTTTCATCATTAATTCATTTCATATTGAAGGTATGAATTGTCAGTCCCGGCGGGCTGGCGTAGCCTTAGATAAGATGGCGTTAAAGTCAGGAGAGAACGCATGAAAAAGGTCGCAATTGTCGGTTTAGGATGGTTAGGAATGCCGCTGGCGATGTCGCTGACGGCAAGAGGCTGGCAGGTTACTGGCACGAAAACCACGCAGGATGGCGTGGAAGCGGCCCGCATGAGCGGCATTGAGAGCTATCCGCTGCGCCTGGAACCTGAGCTGGTTTGCGAAACGGACGATCTTGATGCGCTGATGGATGTGGATGCTCTGGTCATTACGCTGCCCGCTCGCCGTAGCGGGCCGGGGGAAGATTTTTACCGCCAGGCAATACAGGAGGTGGTCGACAGCGCGCTGGCGTATCACGTTCCGCGTATCATTTTTACCAGTTCCACGTCAGTGTACGGCGATGTGCACGGCATTGTGAAAGAGACTACGCCGCGTAATCCCGTCACGGCGAGTGGGCGCATCCTGAAGGAACTCGAAGACTGGCTGCACAATCTGCCCGGCACCTCCGTCGATATTCTGCGTCTGTCCGGGTTGGTAGGGCCAGGACGGCATCCGGGGCGTTTCTTTGCCGGTAAAACCGCGCCTGACGGTCAGCAAGGTGTGAATCTGGTTCACCTGGAAGATGTGATTGCCGCTATTACTCTGCTGTTACAGGCACCTAAAGGGGGACACATCTATAATATATGTGCGCCTTCGCATCCGGCGCGTAATGTGTTTTATCCGCAGATGGCGCGTTTGCTGGGTATAGAACCGCCGCATTTTCTGGAAAGCCAGAGTAACGATAAAGGCAAGATTATTGATGGCAGCCGGATTTGTAATGAACTCGGGTTTGAATACCAGTATCCCGACCCGCTGGTGATGCCGATGGAGTGACGCGCCAGCAGACTACCGCCAGACACCGCAAGGGGGCGAGTATGAAACCACTGCTGGACGTTCTGATGATTCTCGATGCGTTAGAGAAAGAGGGGAGCTTTGCGGCGGCGTCGGCAAAATTGTTTAAGACGCCGTCAGCGCTCAGCTATACCGTCCATAAACTGGAAAGCGATCTGAATATCCAACTGTTGGATCGCAGCGGGCATCGGGCTAAATTTACCCGCACCGGCCAGATGCTGCTGGAAAAAGGCCGGGAAGTTCTGCATACCGTGCGCGAACTGGAAAAGCAGGCCATCAAACTTCACGAAGGCTGGGAGAACGAACTGGTCATCGGCGTGGACGATACGTTTCCTTTTTCTCTCCTTACTCCCCTCATTGAATCCTTCTACCAACATCACAGCGTAACGCGCCTGAAATTCATAAATGGCGTACTGGGCGGTTCCTGGGAGGCGCTGACACAGGGGCGGGCGGATATCATCGTTGGCGCGATGCACGATCCGCCCTACGCCAGTGGTTTCGGTTTTGCGCGTCTGGGAGAGCTTGAGCAGGTTTTTGCGATTGCCCCGCATCATCCACTGGTGCAGGAAGAAGAGCCGTTGAGTCGGCGCACAATAAAACGGTTCCGCGCGATTGTGGTCGGCGATGAGACGCATCCGGCATGTTCGGCAAGCGCGCAATTGCTTGATGATCAGGAAGCCATAACGGTTTTTGATTTTAAAACCAAACTGGAACTGCAAATCAGCGGCCTGGGATGTGGGTATTTACCGCGCTATCTGGCGCAACGCTTTCTGGACAGCGGTGCGCTTATTGAGAAGAACGTGGCGGCGCAGATCGTGTCGGAGCCGGTGTGGATGGGCTGGAACGAACAGACGGCCGGACTGGCCAGCGCGTGGTGGCGAGATAAAATTTTAGCAAATAGTGCTATTGCTGGCGTCTATACAATGGGGGATGCTGGGAAATCAAACAGTTAATAAAAAATATTTTTTGACGGGGCTCTCATTCTCTTGTCATTTCGCCTTAATTTAGTGCACAATGCGCCGCTTGCAAAAAATGACATTAACCGACGTTTTAATACGCGTCGGTTATTTTTTTGCATCAAACCAATCATTCAATAAAAGAGGCCGGGCTTCGTACCGGATAGATACTTACTAAAAACCGACAGTTGTTGTCGCTGAGGAATCCAGAAAATGGGGCAATTTTTTGCTTACGCGACGGCATTCGCCGTAAAGGGGAATGACCATGTCGCATAACGTTACTCCAAACACCTCTCGCGTGGAATTGCGTAAGACGCTTACGTTGATTCCGGTTGTAATGATGGGTCTTGCCTATATGCAGCCGATGACGCTGTTCGATACATTTGGTATCGTCTCAGGCCTCACTGACGGTCACGTTGCGACGGCGTATGCCTTTGCGCTGATCGCGATTCTTTTTACTGCGTTGAGCTACGGTAAACTGGTGCGTCGTTTCCCGTCCGCTGGCTCCGCGTACACTTACGCCCAGAAATCCATCAGCCCGACCGTAGGCTTTATGGTGGGCTGGTCATCGCTGCTGGACTACCTGTTCATGCCGATGATCAACATTCTGCTGGCGAAAATTTATTTTGAAGCGCTGGTGCCGACAGTGCCGTCGTGGATCTTTGTGGTGGCGCTGGTGGCCTTTATGACCATCTCTAACCTGCGCAGCATCAAGACCGTCGCTAACTTCAATACCCTGATTGTTATTCTGCAAATGGGGATTGTAGCGGTGATCGTCGGCCTGATTATCTACGGCGTGTCTCACGGCGAAGGTGCGGGTACGCTGGTAAGTTCCCGTCCATTCTGGTCTGAAGGCGCGCACGTTGTGCCGATGATTACCGGTGCGACAATCCTGTGCTTCTCGTTCCTCGGCTTTGACGGTATCTCTTCTCTGTCTGAAGAGACTAAAGACGCGGAGCGCGTTATTCCGCGCGCGATTTTCCTGACGGCGCTGATTGGCGGCCTGATCTTTATCGCGGCGTCTTACTTCCTGCAACTGTACTTCCCGGATATTTCGCGCTTTAAAGACCCGGATGCATCACAGCCTGAAATCATGCTGTACGTTGCGGGTAAAACCTTCCAGTGGGGCGTGCTGATTTTCTCCAGCGTGACCGTACTGGCATCCGGTATGGCGGCACACGCGGGCGTTTCCCGTCTGATGTACGTCATGGGTCGTGACGGCGTATTCCCGACGCGTTTCTTCGGCTACGTTCATCCGAAATGGCGTACTCCGGCGTGGAACGTGCTGCTGGTTGGCGCGATCGCACTGCTGGCGATTAACTTCGATCTGGTTACGGCGACGGCGCTGATCAACTTCGGTGCGCTGGTGGCGTTTACCTTCGTGAACCTCTCCGTGATTTCCCAGTTCTGGATTCGTGAGAAGCGCAACAAAACGCTGAAAGACCACTTCAACTATCTGGTTCTGCCGGTGTGCGGCGCGCTGACTGTTGGCGCACTGTGGATCAACCTGGAAGAAAGCTCAATGACTCTGGGTCTGATCTGGGCGGGTATTGGCCTGGTGTATCTGGCTTGCGTGACCAAAAGCTTCCGCAATCCGGTACCGCAGTACGAAGATATCGCACAGTAATGAAATGACCTTTCACAGGTAAAAACCGGAGACATGTTCTCCGGTTTTTTTATGCAAAAATCTGTAGGCCGGATAAGGTCATCGGCCGTCCTTCGGCACAACGCCAACGCCTGATGGCGCTTCGCTTATCAGGCCTACACTCCTCACTGTATGCAGGCCGGATAAGGCGTTTACGCCGCTATCCGGCAAAAGCGACGCGTGGCTCCTCAGACAATCTCTTCTGCGTACTGCCAGAGTGATTTCAGCAATGCCAGTTTCTCTTTATCGTCAGCATATTGCTGATACAGCATCTGTAACTCTTCCGCATACCGTTGCAAAAACTCTGGCGTAAACACCTGACGACGATGCTCCAGCCAGCGTTGCTGTTCGGTTTCATCCAGCGTCCCAGGGAAGTTACGGGCGCGATAGTTGAACAGCAGTTTTTCAATCCGCTTATCGACAAACGTAATATCCAGCGCGGGCAAATTGCGCGGTTCGGTTTCCAGCACGATTTTCATGGCGGCACGATCGGCGTCGCTGAAAAAGCCATTGTATAGCTGCGCATCGACGTTTTCAGACGGCGTAAACGGCTCGGCCTCAGCGAAGATTGCCACAACCTTATCGCGTACCTGCGGATTATCGCGCAGCACTTTCAGGTTATCGAGACAGTGCTGACGGTTAATCCCCAGGCGATCGGCATCCTCCGGGCGGAGTGTATTAGCCTGAGCCAGCACCGGGCATTTATTGATGTGTACCAGTTTTACCGGAACTGAGGTGTTATCGCCGAGATCGGCTTTAGCGGTATATAACCGCTCGCGCAGGGTATCGCTGTCCAGTTCCAGTAATGGCGACATATCGCCCGCCAGATCCACCATAATGACCGCGTTGCGGTTTTCTGGATGCCAGGCCAGCGGCGCAACCCAACTGGTGTTGCCGCGCCAGGCGCCAAACATACCGGAGATATGTACTAGCGGTTTCATTTGCGGCACATCGATCAACGCCGCCAGTTTATGTTTGTTGCGATGCGTGTAAAGGTAGTCAAACAGACGCGGCTGGCGCGACTTCACCAGTTGCGCCATAGCGATGGTGGCGTACACGTCTGCCATTGCATCGTGCGCGTTGGCATGTTCGATCCCGTTGGCTTTGGTCAAGTGCTCAAGGCGGAAGCTGGGCAATCCGTCGTCATTTTCCGGCCAGTTTATGCCTTCCGGGCGCAGGGCATAGCAGGCGCGCATCACATCCAGCAAATCCCAGCGCGAGTTGTCGTGCTGCCAGCTCCAGGCATAGGGATCGTAGAAGTTGCGATACAAAATGTTACGCGTGACTTCATCATCAAAACGGACATTGTTGTAGCCGACGACACAGGTCTTTGGCACGGTGAACAGCGAATGAATACGTCTGGCAAAGTCGGCTTCGTTCTCTCCTTTGTCGCGCGCTTCCTGCGGCGTAATCCCGGTGATGAGCACAGCGCCTGGCTGAGGCAGGTAATCATCGGCGGGCTTGCAGTAAAAGACTTCAGGTTCGCCAATAATGTTAAAGTCGCTATCCGTGCGGATGGCGGCAAACTGTGCGGGTCTGTCCAGCGCCGGGTGAGTCCCGAAGGTTTCGTAGTCATGGAACAGGAAGGTAGGGTGCTGCTTGCCGTCATTCATTGTTCAGTTCTATCCGTTACTGTGCGTTTGCGCGGTTCTGCGCAGCAGGGTATCAAATCCTGGCGGTGTTATCAGCTTCTGAGTCGTTATTGGGAGCGTTAAGGTTACACTGTCCGGCACTGCATAGAAAAACGTGCGTTATGTCACATTTTCTTGCAATTTATCCCTGTTTGTTTATCAGAACTTCCGTAAAAAGAACGGCAAATTATGACTTTCCTGAGGAAATAGTGTTGAAACGCCGTTTGTTTATTGCCGCTTCACTTCTCGCGATGAATCTTTCTTCCGCTCTGGCTGCCAATGTGCCAGATTTTTCTCCCCAGCCTCCGGCCATTCAGGCAGGGTCATGGGTACTTATGGATTACACCACGGGGCAAATTCTGACCGCAGGTAATGAACATCAGCGGCGTAACCCGGCCAGCCTGACCAAGCTGATGACCGGCTATGTTGTCGATCGCGCTATCGACAGCCATCGTATTAGCCCGGACGATATCGTAACCGTTGGACGTGATGCCTGGGCCAAAGACAACCCGGTGTTTGTGGGATCTTCATTAATGTTTCTGAAACAAGGGGAGCGCGTTTCGGTTCGGGATCTCAGCCGGGGGCTGATTGTTGACTCTGGAAACGATGCCTGCGTTGCGCTGGCGGATTACATCGCCGGAGGGCAACCGCAGTTCGTCGCCATGATGAATCACTACGTTGAAACCCTGAAATTGCAGGATACCCATTTTGAAACGGTACACGGACTGGATGCGCCAGGCCAGCACAGCTCAGCCTATGATCTGGCGGTATTGTCCCGCGCCATTATTCACGGTGAGCCTGAGTTTTATCATATGTACAGTGAAAAGAGCCTGACATGGAACGATATTACCCAGCAGAACCGTAACGGACTGCTGTGGGATAAAACCATGAATATCGACGGGCTGAAAACCGGCCATACCTCCGGCGCGGGTTTTAACCTGATTGCCTCCGCCGTGGACGGGCAACGTCGTCTTATCGCCGTTGTGATGGGTGCGGAAAGCGCGAAAGGGCGCGAAGATCAGGCACGTAAGTTGTTGCAATGGGGACAGCAAAATTTCGATACGGTACAAATTTTACGCAGTGGCAAACAGGTTGGCACGGAACGTATCTGGTACGGCGATAAAGAAAATATTGCTCTGGGCACCGAGCAGGATTTCTGGATGGCGCTGCCGAAAACTGAAATTCCGCATATTAAGGCCCGGTATGCCCTTGATAAAAAAGAACTTGAAGCCCCTATTGCCGCACATCAGCGGGTCGGTGAAATTGAGCTATACGATCGGGATAAGCTGGTGGCGCACTGGCCTCTGGTGACGCTGGAGTCTGTTGGCAAAGGCGGCGTTTTTTCCCGATTGAGCGATTACTTCCACCATAAGGCGTAACCCCCTTTTCTGACACGGCAGACTGGTAAGAGTGCGAGTCTGCTCACATACTCATCATGATTTCCTTGTGACCTTTATATGCAAAATCTTATGCTGTGTTTATATACAGTATAAGATTTGCCGGAGGGGACATCGCTTCCTTATCCGGCGCTGACTTCAATGCATTATGGAACACCGTCGACCTGATACGCGCAGCGCCATCGGGTCGACGGTGTGCTATCAGTCTCAGTGAAACTATCGGAGGCAGTATGGACTACGAAATCAGGCAGGCAGAGAAGCGTAATATCGCCGGTTTTCACATGGTCGGCCCGTGGGAAAAAACGGTGAAGCAAGGTTTTGAACAACTTATGATGTGGGTTGACGGGAATCAGGTTGTTCCGCTCGAGTGGATCGCGGTTTACTACGATAATCCAGATGAGGTTCCGGCGGAAAAACTCCGCTGCGATACGGTGGTGTCTGTCCCGGATAATTTCACCATTCCGAAAAATAGCGAAGGCGTCATCCTGACGGAGATCGCCGGCGGGCAGTATGCGACAGCGGTGGCGCGCGTTGAGAATCATGATTTCGCGACGCCCTGGTATCAGTTTTTCAATAGCCTGTTACAGGACAATCACTACCAGATAGCGGCTAAACCGTGTTTTGAGGTCTATCTTAACAATGGAACGGAAGACGGGTACTGGGACATTGAAATGTATGTACCCGTACAGTCGAAATAGCCCTGTGTAAATTGTACGCGGTACCCGGCGGATAGGCGTCGTGACGGGGCAGTTTACGTGCGAGTCCTGTCCGCTATAGTGATATTTTCGCTGCAAAAGCGGGTACAATTCGTTTTTTGGTCATTTCCAGACGGAGTGCGTGAGTGCGGGCTGATAAATCGCTGAGTCCCTTTGAAATTCGTTTATATCGCCATTATCGTGTTGTACACGGCATTCGCATTGCGCTGGCGTTTATTCTCACTTTCCTGCTGGTTCGACTGTTCAACATCCCGGAAGGCACCTGGCCGCTGATTACACTGGTCGTCATTATGGGGCCGATCTCCTTTTGGGGGAACGTGGTTCCCCGTGCGTTTGAGCGCATCGGCGGCACGATTCTGGGATCGGTATTAGGTCTTGTAGCGTTACGTCTGGAGCTTTTTTCCCTCCCGCTGATGTTGATCTGGTGCGCTGCGGCAATGTTCTTGTGCGGTTGGCTGGCGTTAGGGAAAAAGCCGTATCAGGCTCTGTTGATCGGCATCACGCTCGCCGTGGTGGTAGGCGCGCCGGCAGGCGACATGAACACGGCATTGTGGCGCGGCGGGGATGTTATTTTAGGTTCGCTGCTGGCGATGCTGTTTACCGGCATCTGGCCGCAACGCGCGTTTTTACACTGGCGTATTCAGATGGCGCATTGTGTGACGGCGTACAATCGGGTCTATCAGGCCGCGTTGTCGCCAAATTTGTTAGAGCGTCCCCGGCTGGAGAAGCATTTACAGAAACTGCTGAGCGACGTCGTCAAAATGCGTGGGCTGATTACGCCAGCCAGTAAAGAAACCCGCATTCAAAAGTCGATATTCGAAGCGATTCAAACCGTGAACCGCAATCTGGTCTGTATGCTTGAGCTGCAAATTAATGCGCACTGGGCATCTCGTGCCAGCCATTTTGTGATGCTGAATGCGCATACGCTGCGCGAAACGCAGCAAATGACGCAGCAAACGTTGCTCACCATCGCCCATGCGCTGTTCGAAGGCAACCCACAACCGGTACTGGCAAACACGGAAAAACTCAATGAGATTGTCGCGGAGCTGCGCCAGTTGATAAACGAGCATCATGGTAATACCGTGGCTGAAACGCCTATTCATGGCTATGTTTGGCTAAGTATGGAGACGGCGCGGCAACTGGAGCTGCTCTCCCATTTGATCTGCCGGGCATTGCGCAAATAAAAAGCAGATGACGCTCGTGATTCGGCTGCTGCTTCGATTCAGCACCGATTAAGGGTATGATACTGAAAAAGGATAAAACCATTGTCATCTGCAACGGCTAAAAGTAATGTTTACCCTAACGTATAGCGGTTGCTTAAACGAATCCGAATCTCACATTATCAGGGGTGTAAAAATGGAAACCAACAAGCCTTCTTTCCAGGACGTACTGGAATTTGTTCGTCTGTTCCGCCGTAAGAACAAACTGCAACGTGAAATCCAGGACGTTGAGAAAAAGATCCGTGACAACCAGAAGCGTGTTCTGCTGCTGGACAACCTGAGCGATTACATCAAGCCAGGTATGAGCGTTGAAGCGATCCAGGGCATCATCGCCAGCATGAAGAGCGACTATGAGGACCGCGTTGATGATTACATCATCAAAAACGCAGAAATTTCTAAAGAACGCCGCGACATTTCTAAAAAGCTGAAAGCGATGGGCGAAATGAAAAACGGCGACGCAAAAGCAGAGTAACAGCCTGTGGCAGTGGGGAACGCCGCGTGTTCCTCACTGCAATTCAACCCCGCCAGTGACCATCTTCAGCAAATGCTGATCGGGCCAGTGTTCCGTCAGTTTTCGTTGTGCGAGTTCCCACTTAATATGGTCAACGTCATGGCGCTGCCTGTCCAGCATCAGCCCGACAACGCTCCCGCTGTGCGCCACATTCAGACCGTATAAATCACATGCTTCCACCAGCGCCAGCAGGGCATCAAAGCCTGGCTTTGGTAACAGTTGTTGGCTGGCGATAGCGCTGAGCGTGGCGGCTTCCCCCATCCGACGAGGGTTTTGTGTTATGCAGGCTTCCTGCACTCTCTCCCATGCCTGCTGCAACATCGCTGCCCCCGCATGCAGACGTTCCAGTCGGGGGATGCGGTGATAATCCGCTGTGCGTAACGTTATTGGGCTTTCGAGGACTAAAAGATCAAGCTGTGGCTGCGTTTCACAAGCCATTTGCGTAGAGGCGTCATTGTGATCGAAAAGCGTCAGTTGACGGAAAATGGTGCTGTCGGTGGGTTCAAGCGAAACACACAGATGTGCAAGCGTGGGTTCATCCAGCGTATGCCCCAGATGGTGTGCGGTTGCGACCGCCGTTGCCGCGATATCTGCGGTACTGCTGGCCATTCCTTTGGCGACGGGAATGGTGGAATGCACTGCGATCCGAATCTCCTGGCTCCACTGCGCAGGGTAGCGCCAGTATTCCAGTAGCCGATTGACCATTGCGCGTGAAAGGGGGCGCTCATCCGCAAGGGGAGCGCCCGAGCTTACTTCCACGGTGCTGTACCATTCGACAGGGCAGGAGACCAGTTTCTCACTGCCCAGAATCCAGCCCTGGATAAGTTCTCCGCATGACGCGGGGCATTGCGCAACAGCCACGTTTTCACCTTTCTGGTCAGCAATCCTCGGCGCATAGTGTCACGGCGATTGCGCTATTACCATGATTTTCCGCAAGTTGCAGTCGGGCAAAATCAGGCGGAAACGTCAAATGTGACATTGTCACTTAACGCAATCCGCATCACATCTTGCGCGATCATAAGCTCTTCATTGGTATTAATGACCGCCACTTTAACCACTGCGTTTTCTGCCTGAATAAACGTAGCGTTGCGCAGGTTTTTTTCCTCATCAATACTCAGCCCCAGGAAATGCAGATTATGACAGACTGCCGCTCTGGCACGGGCGGAGTTTTCGCCGATTCCACCGGTAAAAATGAGCGCATCCAGACCGCCCATTTGCATGATATAACTGCCGATTGTCGCGCGAATGCGCTCAGCAAATAGCGTAAGCGCAAGCGCCGCCCGGCGATTTCCGCCATCGGCGGCCTGCTCAACGTCGCGGTAATCATGCGAAACGCCGGAAATGCCCAGCAGCCCCGACTCATTGTTTAATAAATAATTAAGCTGCTGGGGCGTTTTCCCTTCACGTTCTGCAATCCAGGGCAGAATGGAGGGATCGATGTCTCCGCTACGGGTTCCCATCATCACGCCTGATTGCGGCGTAAATCCCATTGATGTATTGACGGATTGCCCCCCTTTGATAGCGCAAATGCTGCTGCCATTACCCAGATGGCAGCAAATAACGCGTAAGGCGCTGAGCGGGACGCCCAGTCTTTCAGCTAATGCTGTGCTGACATATTTATGGCTGGTACCGTGAAAACCATAGCGGCGAATACCCAGCTCGGTGTAATAACGCCAGGGCAGAGGGTAAATATAGGCCGACTCGTCCAGCGTCTGATGAAAGGCGGTATCGAATACGGCCACAGAAGGCGTTGAGGGTAACAACTGGCGAAAAATATGAATACCGAGCGCGTTAACCGGGTTATGCAACGGGGCCAGTTCGGTAAGACGCTCAATTTGAGCGAGCGTTTCATCGGTCACGCGCGCCGAATCCTTAAAGAACTCTCCGCCGTGCGCCACGCGATGACCCACGCCGTCAATATCCTGTAAGGTATTAATGATGTGATGACTGAGGAGCTTATCCAGCAGCAGGGTAACGGCTTCGCGGTGATCGGCGATGGGGGCCGTTTCCTGCCATTTTTGCGCGGATGTTTTCATTGTGACTCTGGCGTTCGCCATTCCGATACGTTCGATTAATCCCTGGCAGATCATTTCGCCCTGCGGCATTGCCAGCAACTGGAATTTTAGCGACGAGCTACCGGCGTTAATCGCCATTATTTTGTGAGACATAAGGGTTCCTTAGCACTCAGAAAAACAAACATTTCATCAATCCCGGATTCCATCAGCGCGCTGGTGACAAAAATTTTCTGCGCACCGGCTTGAATCAGCCAGTTCTCCACGCATGAGATACGTGACGAATCCGCCAAATCAGATTTGGTGACGATCCCGATAACGGGTCTGTTCATTGGGCCGGTAAAACCGGGGGAGAAGGGCGACCACGGCGCATCGGCATTAAGAACCAGCGCGATAATGTCGGCTTCACAGGCGCTTGCCAGCAGCGCGCTATACAGACAGCGGTTCTCCAGATATTCGCCCGGCGTATCGATCGTGCCGGGCGACCAGACAATAGCCTGTGTTTTCTGGTAATGAAGCGCTTCGCCGTTCAGACTCTGTGTAAGAGAGGTTTTCCCGCACTGGCTGGGGCCGATTAACATAATGCGTTTCATGGCGTTATGTCCGGGTAATTGGGCAGGCGGTAAAACGCATCATTTCTCCCAATGTTCTGGTCACCTGATTTAACGCATACTCGACGGCTGAGACATCGCCGGTCAGCACGACGGCCCCGGTGAAACGGTCAAGAAAACCAATCTCGACCGCGCCGGATTTGGTGGCGATATCGCAGGCAATAATCGAGGCTTCGCTGGGCGTAATGGTCAGGATCCCAATAGCGGACACCGCATCCGGCAGACCCAGTTTTTTAAAGAGATCTTTGCCTGGGTTAGCAATCAGATGCGCCAGCGTCACCTGTTTCCCGGGAACATACTCCTGAATCATGCGTTCCGTTGTCGGTTGCTTTTCCATCATCCCTCCACGATCTGTCGCCACATGGCTTCATGCGGACGGGGGATCACGGCGCGGTAAACCAGCAGTCCTTTTTCGCCTGCGCTTTCACTGGCTACCGTAACGGCGTTGTTGACATCGGAGACATCGCCTGCCACCACCATGTAACATTTTCCGCCAATACCGAACGCCATATGGACACGCACCAGCGTCACGTTGGAGGCTTTAACGGCGCGATCGGCGGCACTGATACAGGCTGCTACGCTCCAGGTTTCCACGATCCCTACGGCCTGACGTTGATCAACGCTGTTCAATCCGCTGACCGCAGGCAGTACGCTGGCATGAATATTCGGCAGCACCAGACTATCCACGAGCATGTCTGCGGCCAGCGATGTGCCCGTTTCGATGGCCTGCTGTACCGCACCGACATCGCCGCCCAGCATCAGTAAAAATTTACCCGGACAGATTGTTTTACTGACCAGTAAATTGACGCTGGCGCTTTTCAGCATGGCATCGCCTGCTTCCATTCCTTTAGCGATGCTGGTGAGTTCTAAAATACCTATAGCCTGAGACATGGTTAACCTCTTACAACCGTGATGGCGTGTTCAGTAATGTCGCTGACAATGCCGTCAATACTGGCGTGAACGGGAGCGCCTAACGCGCCAGATGGCATATCGGCGACACACTGTCCACGGACAACGCGTTCACCTTTTTGCACGCAGGGAACGGCGCTGGCGCCAATATGCTGACGCAAGAGCAGCGTCGTTTTGTCTGTTGAAGGGGCGACGTCCGTTAACGGCGCGTCGTGATACCAGTCGCTGAGCCCCAGTTTGGTAATTAATCGTTTAACCGGCACCAGCCGATATTTCGCCATTTCATCGGCGGGATTCAGCGGGCCTTCGTAACGGAGGTTTTGCGCCCGTAGCTCACGTTTCAGCATGCGGTTAATGCGCATGGGGGAGATCCCCACCGGGCATGCCACGCTTTCGCAAACATTGCATTCTGAACACGTCAGCGCGCTAAGCAGGAGTTGCGGTGTCGCGGCCTGTTGATAGTTCACCGCGCGTACCAGCAAATGGGGAGATAACTCATGGCCGATCAAATGCCTGGGGCATAAATCAGTACATAACCGGCATTGCTCGCAAACGGTTTTTGCAACAGACAAAACGGTGCGTTCATCCTGCATTCGCCGCTGAATCAAGGGATGGTTTTTTGGTAACACCAGCAGGCCGCCGGTGGTCTTTGTCACCGGTGAATCCAGCGATGTCACCAGGCTTCCCATCATGGGGCCGCCGTTAATCAATCCAGGGTCATCAACGGTGGCGCCGCCTGCAAGCGCTAAAACGTCGCGTAAAGACATACCGACAGGGACGGTGACGGTCAGCGGCCTTGCAACCGCGCCGTTAACGGTAAGAGTGCGGCGCGTTACGGGATACTGTTGTTCTACCGCACGGGCGATATTCAGTACGGTCTGAACATTATTGACCACCACGCCGACGCTCACCGGTAACGCCGCAGGCGGAACGCGTCGGCCTGTCGCCATCCAGATGGTCAGCACTTCGTCCCCGGCCGGGTAGACATCCGGTAAAATATGCAGCCTGATACTGGAAGGTAGCAGGGGGGTTAATGCCTCAATCGCATCGTGGTATTTTTCTTTTAACGCAATAATCCCCTCGCGTGCGCCGGTTGCCTTCATGGCGTACTGCACGCCGCGAATCAGGCGCGCGGGCTGCTGCGCCATTAATTGCTGATCAACCTTGAGCATCGGTTCACATTCAGCAGCATTAACCAAAAAGATCTCAACCTGCGCCTGTAGTTTGACGTGGGCGGGAAAACCCGCCCCCCCGGCGCCAACCACGCCCGCAGCACGTACTCGATCGCGTATGGTTTGCGCATCATAGCTATCCTGTTCAATGGCGCTGACGGTATTCATGACAACGCCTCAAGAAGTTCCCGGATCGCGCTGGCATCGGCGGTACGCGGGTTGGTTCTTAACGTCACATCAGCCAGCGCCGCCTGAACCATGATCGGGATTCGTTGTGAATACGCCTGTCGTCCCTCTTTAAGCGCCTGGGCGAATGAAGGGATTGCACACTGTGTTTTGAGCTGCTCAATCTGATGAATCAGCGCATTGAGGCATGACGTCTCGTTTGCGCTGGCGGGGCAGAGTTGACAGGCTTTCGCGAGTCTTGCGTATCGTTTTGCCGCCCGAGGATCGTGGGCGTTAAAGCGGATGACCGATGTCAGCAGCAGCGCATTGGCAAGCCCGTGCGGCAGATGAAACTGGCCGCCTAACTGATGGGCAATAGCATGGTTCAGCCCCAGTCCAGCTTGGCTAAACGCCATTCCCGCCAGCGTTGAGGCGTTGTGCATCTTCCCACGGGTAGCCAGACAATCCCCTTTCCTGACCGCAACGGGCAGATACTGAAAGACGATTTGCGTGGCTTTTTCCGCCAGCGCGTCAGTGAAGTCGCTGGCGTGCGGAGACACATATGCTTCAAGCGCATGCGTCAGGACGTCCATCCCCGTGTTGGCGGTAATATTTGCCGGAACGGTGACAACCAGCGTCGGGTCGAGAATAGCCATATCTGGATACAACGCTTTATTAAATAACGGATATTTAATGCCCTTTTCTGGATCGCTAATGACGCATGCGCTGGTGACTTCGGAACCGGTGCCACTGGTGGTGGGAATTGCAACACAGGTTTCAATTTCGATGCCGAACTGACGGCTGAACCAGACGATGGCTTTTGCCGCGTCGAGCGCCGATCCCCCGCCAAAGCCGATGACTACATCCGGTCGCAGGGCATGCATCTGCGCAATACCTTGCACTACCGTACCGATGGTAGGGTCCGGGGTGATGTCGCTGAATATGCTGATGCGATTATCCGTTGGAAGGGCGTCGCGCAGCGTATTGATCAGCGGTGATTGCGCCAGAAATCCATCACAGATAATCCAGATATGACGGTTTGTAAAACGCGTCAGCACATCCAGACTTCCTCTGCCACTGTACAATCGGGTTGGTAGTGAAAACGTATTCATAACGACCTCATTAGCGAATTGAAAAGCCGTTGGTCAGTACGCAGCGACGGGAACGGGCAAATGTGCGTGCTGAGGTTGTCCCTTCGCCGGTCGGGGTGGCGATGGTAAAGGTGGTAAACCCTTCGCCGCCAACGCCGATACCGGCATAGGAAGGGCCGTTTTTCACAAAAATAGAGGTCTGTAAGGTGCGCGCCGCCAGATTCAGGCGAGAGACATTCTGCGAGTGCATAATGGCGGTATGGTGCAGACCTTCTTCAACGTTTAGCGCCAGTGCCAGCGCGCTGTCGAAATTATCGACCTTCACGACGGGTAGCATTGGCATCAACTGTTCGCTGGTTACCCACGGATCGTCGGCACTGACGATACCGATAAGCAAACGCGGCGGTTTTGCGGGAACGGCAATACCGGCGGCTTCCAGCATGGCGGCCGGGCTTTTCCCGACCAGTTTTTTATTCGCGTGACCTTCCGGGAGGCAGACGGCGCGTAATTTATCGATATCCGCAGCGTTTAACAGCAATGCGCCGAAAGCCTGCATTTGCTGAACCAGGCGCTCAGCGACGCTCTCTACGACAATCAGACTTTTTTCTGCGATACAGGGCAGGTTGTAATCGAACGCTGCGCCGTTGATGATATCTTCGGCCGCTTTGACGATATCGGCGGTCTCATCAACGATGCAGGGCGGATTGCCCGCCCCGGCGCCAATGACCTTTTTACCGCTTTTCATTCCCATCGCAACAATGCCGGGGCCGCCAGTAATAGCCAGCACCGCAATATTGGGATGCGCCATCATTTGCTGGGTTGCCTCAAAAGTCGGTTCTGCGACGGTGACGACCAGATTACGGATGCCGCAGCAGCGGAAAGCGATATCTTCGATCATGCCGATCAATTTGAGTGAGACGTTCTTCGCGCCAGGATGCGGGCTGAAATAAACGCTGTTGCCCGCAGCCAGCATACTGATGCTGTTGTTAATAATGGTTTCGGTAGGGTTGGTGCTGGGCGCGACGGAACCAATGACGCCGAACGGTGAATATTCAAACAGCACCATGCCGCCATCGCCGGTGAGGGCCGTGGTTGTCAAATCCTCAATGCCTGGCGTGTTATCCAGCGCGGCTTTGTTTTTAAGGAATTTATCTTCTTTGTTTCCCATCCCCGTTTCCGCTGCGCTCTCCGCCGCCAGCGTGGCAAGATGCGGCGTAAGCTCCTGGCGCAGGGCGCTGATAATGGCGCTGCGCGTTTTGAGCGGACACTGCTGATAACGTAAGAAAGCCTGATGCGCCGCGTCTATCGCTTCGCTGACGGACTGAAAAATACCGTGCCCTTGCGTTTCGGCCTGCGCAGGCGCCAACTGTTCGCTTAAAATATTACGGATGAGGGTTTCCAGTTCAGAAGTATTCATTGATGTGTTCTCACGTTAATTGCCGCTATGGCGGCTTGTGCAATATCCATGTCCTGTTCAACGCTCCCGCCGCTGATGCCAAGACCCCCAATGAGCAGACCATCACGCCATAACGCGAATCCGCCGCCAAAAGTGACGACTTTCCCCTGCATATGGCTTTCCAGACCGTAGAGCGAAGCGCCCGGCTGAACGGCGCAAGCCAGTTCGTGGGTGGCTGTTTTCATGGCGACGGCGGTCCAGGCTTTTTTCGGCGCCAGTTCACTGCTCACCAGCAGAGCGTCCGGCATACGCCAGGTCACGGTTTCGGTGCCGTTGGCATCCACAATGCTGACGACCACAGGGACCTGAAGCGCCTCCGCCCGCGCCACCGCTGAACGAGTTAACTGATGAAGCTCGTGAAAAGAGAGGGCCATAGAGGGCTCCTTGACGACAGAGGCCGGGTTTGAGGCCAGGTAGCGCTCAGTGACCTCCCGAATGATGTTGTTCTGATGAGCGTCATGATCTTCGGCGCGCGCCAGCGCATACAGGCAATCAGATAAGCGGTTGATGTAGCGCATCAGGACGTGCCTGACGCTGGCGGTTGCCGACAGCTCGACCAGACGTCTTTCAGCCCGGCGGGCAAGCGTGCGGGCAAAGTGCAGGCGACTCGCGGCTTCGCAACGGCCAGGTAAAATAAAACTGTGTAAAGGCGTAACGCGTCCCATCGCGGTATCAATAGCCGCTTCAAGCGCGGCAATATCTTCCGCGCTGATATAGCGCTGCTCCGGCGACGGCTGCTCGCTTTCGCTGGCGAGTTCGGCGCTAAACCAGAATATCTGCATCTGAATAGATTCGAGCAACGTGCGGTGTTGCGCGCAGGTTGTGGCGCAAACGCATAAACTCAGCGCTGCATTGAGTTCATCCAGCGTGCCGTAGGTTTCGACGCGTGGATGCGTTTTACTGACCCGTTGGCCGGTAAATAAGGCCGTAGTGCCGGAATCTCCTGTTCGGGTATAAATCGCCATCATCCGCTCCTTAATGAGAAAGCGTGTCTACGATGCCGACAATGGCCAGATCGATGGCCTCGTTCGGGCTGGAAAAAACATGTCTGGCGCTGGAGCCGCTGCTGAGTAAAACCAGTTCACCCACGCCAGCGCCGACGGAATCGACGGCAACCTCATCTCCGGTAATAGGCGAGTCGGGAAGCTCTCCATCGGCACTTACCCGACGTACCAGCAAAAGTTTTTTCCCAACCAGAGAGGGCGATTTTTGCGTGGATACCACCGCGCCTGTGACTCGTGCCAGATGCATGGTTCACTCCTGCTTAATAAGTTGAATATTACGCGCGCTGGCGGCTTCACGGGCCAGAGCGGTGACGACACAGCGACGACGCAGCACCAGTAATTGCCCCGCGAGTAGGGCGACGTCGGCGTAACTCAAAAGAGTGGTCGGATGCAGGCAGATTGTTTGCCCTCGTTCATCGACCAGCCTGATGGGCAGACGCGCCAGCTTTTTCACCGGCAGCGACGGCAACAGGCGATGGTGCAGGGATATCTGTAGACGAATACCTGATGCCAGTGCGTCATGGACTTTCTTCGCTACAGGGTCGTCAGCATCCTGCTCTGCGATATACGTCAGCGAAGGCAGATCTGCCTGCACAATATGCAGCGCCGCATACTGACAAAACAGCGCGCGGGAATCGGCCTCCCGCAGTTGCGAAATACTGAGCGTGGCCGTGCTTTCCGCCCGACGCTGCAAGCGGGAGATGACCTCCTCAATAATGCGCTGCAACATCTCGCCGTTCATCGCGGTGTAACCAGAGTGGCAAATGCGTCCGGGCTGTCGGCGCCTGCGGCATTGGCTTCGTCTGTGTCGATGTGCATTTCAAGACGCATATCCGCAGAGACGCGAATCGCGACGTTGTCGAAAATCAGCCTGCGCGCATTGCCTTCAATAGCGACAGAGACTTTATCGCCATGCGCAACGCGAAATATCAACGCATCAAGCGGCGACATATGAATGTGGCGTTGGGCGACAATCACGCCGGATGCGAGATCCAGCTCGGCGAAGGGGCTGACAAGACGAATGCCTGGCGTTCCTTTAAGGTCTCCCGACATGCGCAGCGGCGCAGCGATGCCCAATGTTCTGGCATCGGTGCGGGAAATCTCAACCTGGCTGGTACGGCGAAGGGGGCCGAGCAGGCGCACATTCTTTAGCTGACCTTTAGGGCCAATAAGCGTGACGGTCTGGTCGGCCGCATATTGCCCAGGCTGGAGCAGCGCTTTTTTCTCGCTGATTGGCTGACCAGGGAAAAGCCGGGCATAGTCTTCAGCGCTAAGATGGATATGACGGTTGGAAACACCCAGAGGAATAGGGCGCTCACGCATTTCATCCAGCACTTTGCTGACGGTTGTTTCCAGAAGCTGTTTATCCATTACGCTTTACCTCACTTACCTGAATGCAGGCAGAGTGACCGGGGCTCGCCTTTTTGCCGCTTACAGGCAGGGTCAAGACAGAGATTGCAACTGACCATTCCGGCTTCGGGTTCTGCTTCCGGTACTGACTCTTCTACAACAACGACGTCAGGTTCAGATTCAGGTTCTGTTTCAGGTTCCGGGGCTGGCATGGGTGCGGGCGGAATAACCGTCGCGCGGGAAAGAATCCCCTCCCCAGGCCTGGCGATAACTTTATGGGCGATCAGCCCCTGCTGTTGATCGGCAAAACTGGCACCGGTGATGATGGCGGACTGCGCGGAGGCCACATCACCGGTGATTTTGATCACCGTCCAGCCAGAACCGTTGGTTCTCTCAAGCCCCACCAGCGTGATGGAAGCGGCTTTCGCCATGACATCCGCGCAACTGATGGCTAATGCCAGACCACTAACTTCAAGTAATCCCAGTGATTGCTTCACGCTGTGCTCCTTGGTTGCGGCCGTTTAGGCTGACTTGGGTAAAATGGCCTCAACGTCGCTGTGCGGACGTGGAATAACGTGGCAAGATTTCACCTCGCCCACGGCGCTTGCTGCGGCGCTTCCCGCATCGACTGCCGCTTTAACCGCGCCAACATCACCGCGAACCATAACGGTGACCAGGCCGGAGCCGATTTTTTCATAGCCCACCAGTTGCACGTTGGCGGACTTCACCATGGCGTCAGCGGCTTCGATAGCGCCGACTAACCCTTTTGTTTCAACCAGTCCCAGTGCGTTGTTCATACTGCGATTCTCCTGTTGCTTAGGTATTCAGATCCCGAAAGGGGATCCCTTTGACTAACCTTGCCGCGTTGTTACCAGCACTTCGCCGGGCATGGCTGTCCTGGTGATACATCAGCGTAAAAAGCGGCGCTGATGCGGGTAAATTCTTGTAATGCACAACCAGCTTTTCTTTGTCGCAGGCTATGCCGACGAGTAGTGGAGACCGACGCGCCGCCTGCCAGGCGCAATGGGTCACGTCACCGTCAGTCTGCGTCTGGATAACAAAGGGGATGCCTTCTTCTTCAATACCGAGAAGCACCTCTTTCCAGACCGCGATACCGTCATTGATGGTCGAAATAACGATAGCCGGGGTACTGGCGTTACTGTCCATGCGCGAACTCCTTATGCCAGGAGAGAATCAGCCCGGTTGCGACTGCATTTCTCGGGCCTTCTGTGCCGCGAATGTTTCCGCGACCGGCCACCAGGCGATAGTGCGCCAGCGCATCGGTGACGAGTTGCGGGATCTCGAAATCCAGAGACGATCCGCCAACCAGCACGACAAAAGGAATGTCACGAATGTTGCCGGTCGGGCTGACCTGGCGCAGCGCGCGCAGGGCGTTAGTGACGAAAACCCGCTCTTTGGCGCTGCGGCGAATGGCGCGTACTTTTTCCAGCGCTAAATCGCCGGGTAATGGAACCAGTTCATCGGGCTTCACCACACATACGCGGGCAAATACGGCTGGCGGCAGCGGGGTGGGGAAAAACTGGACGCTGCCATCTTCGTGACGCAGATGAAAAAGGCTTTCCACCTTCGCGAGTGGATACTTTTTAATCTCTTCTGCCAGATAGCGGTCATCCAGACCCAGCTCACGGGCAATAATCATCGTGACCATATCGCCAGCCCCTGCGAGGTGGGTGGCAATGATCTCCCCTTTGGGATTGATGATGGAGGCATCTGTCGAACCTGCGCCCAAATCGAGAATCGCCAGCGGACGCGTGGTGCCGGGAGTCGTCAACGCGCCTAAAATCGCCGCTTCAGCCTCAGCACCGCCAACCTGAACGTCAACACTCAGCTTTTGTTTGATTTCGCGGGCGATCATCGCCATTTGCAGACGGTCGGATTTCACCATTGAGGCGATGCCCACGGCCTGCTCCAGAGAAAATTCGCCTGCCAGCCCGCCGGTAACGCTCACCGGAACGGAAGTGTCGACAGCCAGCAAATCCTGAATGAAGATCTCGTTGCTGGGCTTATTGGTCAGTTCCGCCATGGTCTGGCGTACATGTTCCAGCATGCCGCCAATATTGGTGCCTGCTTCGCCGGTCACGTTGTCCAGCTTGCGGCATTCGCCCACCGCTTTCATGATGGCTTCAGCACCGGCGGCAACATCTACACGGAGCGTGCGTCCCTGAGAAAGCAGTTCCAGATTCCCGGCGGGAATGGCGCGCGCTTTGACATCCCCTGACGGCGTTTTCACGACGACGGCGGAGCGATTGCCAATCAGTGCGCGCGCCATAGGGACGATATTTTTGGTTTCTTCGGCATTAAGGCCAAAAACCGTGGCAATACCGTAAGGGTTAGAGAGCGTTTCAATCACTTTCCCTGGTACGGCAACCTCAATAGCGGCCAGCATGCCCAGCGGAATCCGGTCGATATAGAGCACTTCATCAACGATCGGTAAAGGCTGTTCCAGGCGGTTGCTGACCAGGACGCCGTCGTCTTGCTGCAAAATGACGCCGGTGAGTTGATATCCGGCGCGTACGGAGGCGTTAATCATGGTGGCGACATCGGCGAAATCGAACGCCGATGACACGACCAGGATATAAGGCGTATCCGCCGGGCGGGTTAATAACTCTTGCGGCGTAATGGTCACTCCCACACCCAGACCGACCCCGCCTGGGGTTTTAGGGTTATGGCCGATCATTGTGGACTCGGTAATGATGGTTTCCGTGATGGTTTCCATCGCGACATCGCCAATGACTGGTGTGGCTTCGTTGATGCGGATAAGCGAAATATCGCTGACATTGATGCCTGCGTTTTTTGCCGCAAGCGTAAGCGCCTCCTGAATACCAAACACATTTCGTAATGTGCCTTTAATTCCGGTGGTTTCCGCCAGCGCGCTGCCGGTAATGGTCAGCGCGCCAGCCTCATCCAGCCGCGCCAGCGCGACTTCTGTTGATGAGTTGCCAATATCAATGCCAGCTATGTATCGCATCGTATTTCCCTAAAGTTAATCGTCACCTTTGAGTTTTTTACGCTCGACGTATAACGTTGCCGCTTCACGCACGAAAGCTGCGCAAATCTTCGCCTGATAGCGATTTTCCAGATCGTCTGCGATAGCCATCAGCTCTTCTTTCGTCGAACGGTATGGACGCAGGGCGTTGTAGATCTCAAGGATTCGATCGTCCGGTACGGCGGTCAGTTCTGCTGCGCGCTCAAAGTTCATCGCCAGGCGGTCACGTCCGGCATCTCTGGCGATAGCCGCCTGAATGCGCAGCGTATCCGGCGTGATGCGCATATCCTGTGCGGTCACTTTGTCGCTGAGGACGTTTTCCAGCGTGAATTCATCCAGCGTTTTATTGGTGGCGGTTTTTACCCATTCTGGATGTTTATTCGCCAGCGGATAATCCGTCACTTTTGCGGTATGCGTTGATGCGCTTGCTGTGGCCGGAGCAGGTGCGTTGCCCTGCAAGCTGTTCATGCGGCTCAACACGTCCCGAACCATCGATTCAATTGCGTCGGTATTCATGGAGGTATCCTTTGTTAAAGCGCCACGCGCAGTTCCTGCGGGTTTTTGCCCGTCACGACATACTTCGTCTCTTTAATGTGCAGAATGGCGGATTTCGCCTGGTACTTCGGGCGCGCCATTTGGTCATTTAAGGTCGGAACCGGTTGTGGTGACTCACGCTTTGCATAGCGCGCGGCGTTCTTGCCAATCTGACGATACGTTTCCAGCGTCAGCAGCGGCGCCTGAGGGAATAACTCCAGATTGGAGAGCGGCGGCAGCCCTTGCTGATGAATAACGGTAGTGCCTTTTGACTGAATGCCGATTGAAATGCCGGAGCCGCTGAGGCGGTTGCCTTCAACGGCGACGAACGCCACGTCAGAGGATTTAAAGCAGCGGATCACGCGGGCTTTAATGCCTTCTTCTTCAATACCGGCGATCACTTCACGCAGGATATTTTTGTGCGGCAAGCCGACGATATTCACGGTCTGCGACAGGCCAAATGCCGGGCCCACGGCAATGATCACTTCATCCTGCTGCGTACCTTGTCTGGCCTCGCCAATTTCCGTCAGAAAACCGTCGCCTTGCGGCGCTGTGGTTTGCGGCAAAGTTGATGCTGTCGGTGCGCGAAAGGAGACGGGCTTATCGCTGGTTTGCATGTCGGACAGCACGTCTTCGATTATCTGGCGCAGCAGCTTTTCATTAATTTCCATTTTTCACCCCTTAGCCAAGTTCGTTGGGATCGAGTGCGCCAGGGATGTTTTTAATCTCTTCCCAGCGTTCGCCTTGCAGGCGATAACCTGTTGCCGGACCGGCATAATCGTTGACGTCATTCACCGCAGAGAGCACCTGCCCGTCGCCGACGATAATGGCGGAGGTATGCAGATAGTCTCCGGTTAACTTGGCTTTCTGGATGTTGAGCATGTCTTGCGCGACGTCGGTGAAACCACCTTTTGCAAGGGCTTTCACCACTTCCAGACCGTTACGGTTTTTGTTGATGATCTCTTGCGCGAACTTGATGTCTTCGACGATGTTACGTTCAGGCATATCTTTCGAGCCGTGAGCGTAGGTTGCGGCTTCAACCTCTTCATCGGTAATCGGCGGCAGCCCCATTCCGGCAAACACGGCTTGCAGCGCGCGCGCGGCTTTATTACGGATGGCGATAACGTCTTCTTCGCGAACCGGACGCAGACCACCGTCCACTTTCAGGTCACGCTGGATAACGTTGTAGTCGTCGAAGTCCTCCGCATCTTCGTTTGAACCGGCAAACATGTTGTCGTAGTTCGGTACGGCGGAATAACCCGAGGAGATGAAGTCAGTACCCGGCAGGAACTGCATCAGCAGACGCGCGGTACGACGCATATCGGAGTGGGTGAAGGTCTGGTCGTTACTGGAGGCGCATTCCAGATCCAGCGCGGAGCAGATCAGGTTTTCCGCCAGTACGGCGCGAATGCCTGACGGTACGGCGGAAGGAACGCCGATGCAGCTGACAGAACCGTTCTGTAGACCCTGAACGCCTGCGGCTTTGGTGATATAGATACAGCGGGCTTCCAGATAGAGCATTGATTTGCCTTCAGCATAGCCCATCTGTACCTCGGAACCCGACCCCGAGGTAAAGCGCATTTTCAGGCCGCGAGAGGCATAGGAAGAGGCGAGGAAGCCTTTTGACCAGGGGGTATCGTCGCCATCGGTAAAGACCGGTTCAGTACCATAGACGGAAATGGTTTCGGCGTAGCAGGTGTGGCCCAGCATACCGAGCTTCAGTTCGGTGGCTTCTTCCAGTGAACACTGCGTTAATACGCCTGGGCGACCGACCTGGGAGCCTACCAGCAGAGCGATAGCATTGAACGGGGCGTAGCGCGCGACCGCAACCGTTGTCTCTTGCTCATCAAACCCACGCCACGCGCCTTCTGCGGCATCGGCGGCAATCTGAACCGGGTTGTCTTTCACGTTGGTGACATGCGCCTGCTGAGAAGGCGTACGGCGGGCGCGCATTTTTTGCATCGCCATCATCATCTCTACCACGTTCATGTGTGAGACGACTTCAACGATTTTTGCTGGCGTCATCGCCGTGGTGAGCGGAACGATGTCGCTGCGTTTGACGTTTGGATCGCACAGCATATTGGCGAGTTTGACCGAGTCCATCGCCATCACTTCTTCCGCGCGCGCCAGGTTAATACCGTAACGGGCGATAAAGTGGTCGATCAGGTCAAATTCGCTGGCGGCTTTGCCGTCCAGCTCGGTGACCGCGCCGTTAACGATTTTAATCGACGGTTTGGGGTCGTTCGGGCTTTCCATCGCAATGAAGCCTTCTTCGATCCACTCCTTAACGAAGCCGTCCTGATTCACAGGGCGTTTCGCCAGTGCTTCAAATCTTTTCGATCTCATGAATCAGCCTCACGGATATCAGATGTAGGACGGACGATCGTTTTTCGGCGTCGCGCCGAGGGTGGACAGAACGGTTTTGCCGATTTCACGGGCTGAAATAACCGCCTGACGCACCGCGCCGGAATCCCCGGAAATCACCAGAATGGCTTCGTTACTGAAGCTGGTGCCGTGTGCCGGAGAGCTGTAAGCCACGACCTCAACATTGGCGGATTTCAGCGCGGTATCCGCCATCAATACGCCAACGGAGGCGGGGGCGCCGACAATCACGCCGCAGGCGCGGCCAATTGGCGCGCCAAAGGCTTTTTCAAGCGCATAGCTGGCGCGGGCGGTGTATTGCAGCTCGATATGTCCGGCTTCATTGGCGTATACGTCGCCGAACGTCCGGTCGAGTTCTTTCAGCGCAACTTCAATGCCGCGCTTCACGTCCGAAACATCATTGCCGCCTAAAATAATCAGCGAACCGTGGCCTGCGCCACCTTTGGTATCGCGGGGAAGCTCAATGCTGACCACTTCGGTATTGGTCGCTTTTACTGCTTCATCGGCGGCCATAATGTGTGGGCCTGCGCCAGTTCGCGCGCCAAGGATTCCGATGGAGCGGTAGCGCTTTTCCAGCTTCATCGCTTCCAGTAAGGCACTGTCCACATTTGCGATCACCAGACCGACGGTGTCGCCAATCGCGGTGCCGACAAATTCCGTTAAACTGCAACTTTTCTCTGCCATAGCCGTCTCTCGTATTGGGTGGGTTTCTTCAGGAATGGCCGTTTGTTCTGGCGTTGCCACACGGGCAATCACCTGCGCCATGATCTGTTCCACCAGTTCATTGCTGCTCATTGGCTAATTCCCTTCGGTAAGATTTTTTCTACATCGGTATGAGGGCGTGGAATAACGTGTACGGCTTTCACTTCTCCCACGTTGCGTGCGGCAGCGGCGCCCGCATCGGTTGCCGCTTTTACTGCGCCAACGTCACCGCGAACGATGACCGTTACCAGCCCGGAGCCAATTTTTTCGTAGCCGACTAACATCACATTGGCTGACTTCACCATTGCGTCTGCGGCCTCTATGGCTGCGGTTAAGCCTTTGGTTTCTACCATTCCTAATGCTTCTTGTTGCATAAAGACCTCGCCTGGGTTGTCCCGATGTTGATGACTATAAAAAGAAGCGAGGAAAAAGAATGGCTGACTTGAAAAAGAGAATGAAAAAATAATGGGTGGTCAATAGCACTAAATTGCTGTGATTTTTTATAACTCGTTGAATTTAAAGGTTGGGTGTGTTGTTTTTGATATGATTATTTCGTTTTCGCTATTCCATTTTTACATTTTACAGGGTGACAAAATAAATAACTTTTGCTACGCGAAAAATGGAATTGTGATATTTGTTTGAAAACGAATATCTGGTGATCGCAATTTTTTATTATCCCTAATCTGGCATTTTATTCGTTAGAGTACGCTCCATTATTGCCCTGGAGAATAAACAGAGAGCAATATTTTGCTATAGCAACACGATTTTTCGGGGCAGGTTAACGGCAGATTGCCAACAATTTACAGGTGCCGCTTTTTATAGTGATGCTCGTTGTACTCTACTGCCAGTACGGCGTTGTGCTGGTAAAGACACGAACTCTGCTTAGAAGGTGTCACAATGAACGATTCACTAAAAGCACAATGTATTGCCGAGTTTTTGGGTACCGGGCTGTTTTTGTTCTTTGGTATCGGTTGCCTGAGTGCATTAAAAGTTGCGGGTGCGAGTCTGGGATTATGGGAGATCTGCATCATTTGGGGGCTTGGGATCTCGCTTGCCGTTTATCTCACGGCCGGGATATCGGGCGCGCACCTGAACCCGGCGATTACCATTGCGCTGTGGTTGTTTGCCTGTTTCCCTGGGCGAAAGGTCTTGCCTTATTCTATCGCTCAGGTTGCCGGAGCGTTCGGCGGCGCGCTGTTGGCCTATCTGCTCTACGGTAGCTTATTTACCGAGTTTGAAGCGGCGAACCATATGGTGCGCGGCAGCGTGGAGAGTCTGCAACTTGCCAGTATTTTCAGTACCTACCCGGCAGCCGCGCTGAGCGTATGGCAGGCGGCGCTGGTCGAAGTGGTCATTACCTCGATTCTGATGGGGATGATCATGGCGCTGACCGATGATGGCAATGGGGTTCCTAAAGGGCCGCTGGCGCCTTTGCTTATCGGTATTTTGGTTGCCGTTATCGGGGCGTCTACCGGGCCGCTTACGGGGTTTGCGATGAATCCGGCGCGTGATTTTGGTCCAAAATTATTCGCGTGGTTTGCCGGTTGGGGAGACATTGCCATGACCGGTGGGCGCGATATTCCTTATTTTATTGTGCCGATTATTGCGCCGATTGTCGGAGCTTGCGCCGGAGCTGCGGTTTATCGTTACCTGATTGGTAAAAATTTACCGTGCAATGCCTGTAAGCTGGAGGAAAATGGACGTTAACACGACGGGATGTATGTATTTTTGAAACACGTAAAATCATTTCGTGATCTGGTTTCACGAACTGGTCAAAACGTCTCCCACGGATGGGAGACTTTTGTTATTGTCCCTTATACTTTTTTATCACTAATACAGTATGGTGATGATGAAAGGTAAATGTGAAATAAATGTTCTATTTGCAACAATAAATTAACTGAGGGGTTTTATCATGATTTCTGCGAGTGCCCTGAACTCAGAACTCATTAATAAAATCGCACAGGATTTTGCACAAGCCACCAGTCTGGCGGTCGTGGTTGTCAATATTCACGGTGATGAAATTTCTGAGTTATTCAATTTCACGCCTTTTTGTCAGCTAATGCGTCAACATCCTCAACACAGTATTCGTTGCCGTATGAGCGATCGCTGCGGGGGGCTGGAAGCGTCAAAATCAGATCAGCCCTGTATTTATCGTTGCCATGCCGGGCTAACCGATTTCTCCATTCCTTTGGTGATTGCCGGTCATCTGGTGGGGTTTGTGTTATGCGGTCAGGTACGTTTAAGCGATGATGTCGGACTGGTTGATATTCTTAATGTCGATGATCGCTGGCAGGCCGATCCTGAACTGTTGAATGAGTTCCGAAACGTCCCCGAAATGGACTACGCGCGGGTGATAGCCTCTGCGGATCTGCTGAAGCTGATTGTGGAAAATTGCCTTAAAAAACAACTTAATTTTGTTGTTATTAAAGACAATCCGCCGCAAGCGGAACCTGCTCGTTCGCAACGTGGGCCCAATCCCCACGACAGCAAAATGAAGAAAGCGTTACGCTACATTGATGCGCATTTATCGGACGATCTTCGTCTTGAAGATGTCGCGTCTCACGTCTACCTCAGCCCGTACTACTTTAGTAAGTTATTCAAGAAATATCAGGGAATCGGTTTTAATGCCTGGGTAAACCAACAGCGCATGGCCAGCGCCAGAGAACTGCTTTGTCACAGTGACTGGAGTATCGCCAGCATTGCACGTAATTTAGGCTTTTCTCAAACCAGTTATTTTTGCAAAGTGTTCCGTCAGACCTATCAGATCACGCCACAGGCTTTCCGTCAGCAAATAAATGATAATTCGTCCGCCGAGTCCGCATAAATAGCAATATTTTGCTATTGCCGATTTTTGATATCGTATTGTATGTCAGTCATTATAAAATGAAAAAAACTATAGCAGAGCAATAAATTGTCATAGCGCAACAAAATAATGTTATCTGAAGGATAAACTGAGCCAGTTTTTATTTTTGTGATGAGATACAGTGTCATTATGAATAGGTTTCATTATTCTTTTGCGCAGTGTTTCATTCAAAATAGGCGTCATTACACCATTGCGTTGGCATAATGGCGCGTAACAGGTAATTAAAATTTAATTGTCGTTATGAGCGAGAAAGTGATGCTCATAACATCAGCCGACAGGTTTGGCACATTTGTGTCAGGGAAGGGGGTGAGAATCCCCCGCAGCCCCCGCTGCTGTGATGCTGACGACCCCGTAAGACCACTGATCGCAAGATTGGGAAGGACGGGCGAGGAGGACGCTAAGCCAGAAGACCTGCCTGTCGGTATTTACCAACAACTTCGGTGGGAAGTGGGTTGCTCAGTAGCGTACAGTCGAAAGACTGGGGTAATACGCAGCTAAACAATACCTCTACCACCCTGAACAGGATCAGGGTATGGCGGCAAAGCTTCACGCATTTATTCTCGCAGGAACCGGAAGCGGCTGTGGTAAAACCACCGTCACGCTTGGTCTGCTGAGTCTGCTGAAAAGACGTGGAATGCGTGTTCAGCCATGCAAAGTCGGCCCTGATTATCTCGATACCGGCTGGCATACGGCAGTATGCGGCAGTGCGTCCCGTAACCTCGACAGCTTTATGCTCCCGGAGCCCGTGCTTAACGCGCTGTTTTGTGAACACATGCAGCAGGCGGACGTCGCGGTGATCGAAGGCGTGATGGGACTCTATGACGGCTATGGCACCGACCCGAACTACTGTAGTACGGCGGCGATGGCGAAACAGCTGGGCTGCCCCGTGATTTTGCTGGTGGACGGTAAAGCCGTTTCTACCTCTATTGCCGCGACGGTAATGGGATTTCAGCACTTTGATCCTGACCTCAATATCGCTGGCGTGATTGTTAATCGCGTTAATAGCGAAACTCACTACCAACTCCTGAAAACGGCGATTGAACGCTATTGTTCGCTACCGGTGCTTGGCTATGTTCCCGGAGTGGAAGGCGTGGCGTTGCCGGAGCGTCATCTGGGGCTGATTACCGCGCGTGAGTCCGTCGTTAATCAACAGCCGTGGCAGGATTTTGCCGATACGCTTGAACGAACGCTGGACATTGATGCGCTTCTTTCCCTGAGTCAGCTAACCGCGCTGCCTGCTGGCGAGTGGCCGGCGTTACCCGACCCGCAGGCGGGAAAAGGACTTACCGTTGCCATCGCGGATGACGAAGCGTTTAACTTTTACTATCCCGATAACATCAAACTGCTGGAACGTACCGGCGTAACGATGACGCGTTTCAGTCCACTGCATGACAGCACGCTGCCGGAATGCCAGATGATCTGGCTGGGAGGCGGATACCCCGAGCTACACGCCGCCGCGCTGGCGGCGAACACCCCAATGCTGGCGCAAATGCGCGCCGCCCATCAGCGCGGCGTGGCGATTTACGCAGAGTGCGGCGGGCTGATGTACCTCGGCAGTACCCTGGAGGACGCCAGTGGAGAGATTCACCGGATGGTGGATGTGATTCCGGGGCACAGCAAAATGGGGAAACGGTTGACCCGCTTCGGCTACTGCGAAGCGCAGGCCAGAGAGCAAACGCTGCTGGCGGCGGCAGGCGAAGTGCTGCGTGGACATGAGTTCCACTATTCTGATTTTCTCCCGGAAAACCCGGCGGTGATGGCGTGCCGTAAAGTCCGCGATGGTAAGACATTGCAGGAATGGTCTGGCGGCTGGCAGGTGGGAAATACCTTCGCAAGTTACCTTCACGTTCATTTCGCACAACGTCCTGCAATGCTGAACCACTGGCTGGCGGCAGGAAGGGAGGCGCTATGACCGTGCTTGCGTGGTGTATCGCCTGGCTTCTGGATTTCGTTATTGGCGATCCGCAGAACTGGCCGCATCCGGTACGCTGGATTGGCAATTTAATTTCAGCAACTCAACGTGTTGTGCGGCGTTACTGCCATAGCGACAGATCGCTGCGCATTGGCGGAGCGGTGATGTGGCTGGTGGTGGTCGGCGTGACGTGGGCGGTTTCCTGGGGCGTGCTGGCGCTGGCGAGCGCGATCCATCCCTGGTTTGGCTGGCTGGTAGAAATCTGGATGATTTTTACCGTGCTGGCTGGCCGCTGTCTTGCGAATGCTGCCCGCGATGTTGAACGCCCGCTGCGGGCGGGCGATTTAGCTGAAAGCCGCGAGAAGCTGTCATGGATTGTCGGACGGGATACCTCACAGTTACAGCCTGAACAGGTTAATCGTGCCGTGGTGGAAACGGTCGCCGAGAACACCGTAGACGGCATCATCGCCCCGCTTTTTTTCCTCTTTTTGGGCGGCGCGCCGCTGGCAATGGCGTACAAAGCCGTAAATACCCTCGATTCAATGGTTGGCTATAAACACGAAAAATATCGCGCCATTGGTATGGTCAGCGCCCGTCTGGATGATATTGCGAACGTTATCCCGGCGCGTCTGAGCTGGCTGCTGCTGAGCATTGCCGCGACGTTGTGTCGTTACGACGGCTATCGCGCCCTGCATATCGGCTGGCGGGATCGCTACAACCACAGCAGTCCTAACTGCGCGTGGTCAGAAGCCTCTGTTGCCGGTGCGCTGGGTATTCGTCTTGGCGGCCCGAATGACTACTTTGGCGAGCGTGTTGAAAAACCCTGGATAGGCGACGCGCAGCGCGGCATTTCAGTAGATGACATTTCCCGAACGATTCGATTGATGTGGGTAGCCTCGACCCTGGCACTGGCGCTGTTTATCGCCGTACGGTGCCTGCTGGTTGGCGCAGCCTGAGGATAACAGACGATGCAATATATTCAGCAGCCCCAGGCGATTGAGGCCAAAAGTTTCGACATCATTGGCGAGATCATTCGCGAGACACGCCCGGAGTATCAGTTTGCCAGCCCGCTTCACGAAGCGATCATCAAGCGGGTGATTCACACCACCGCCGACTTTGACTGGCTGGATATTCTCTGGTTTTCCGATGACGCGCTGGAGCGACTCTGCGCGGCGCTGAGTCGCCCATCCATTATCTATACCGATACCACAATGGCGCTTTCCGGCATCAATAAAACATTGCTGGCGACGTTTGGCGGTGAATGCCGTTGCTATATCAGCGATCCGCGAGTCGTGGCGGAAGCAAAAGCGCAGGGGATTACCCGATCAATGGCGGCGGTGGATATCGCCGTGACGGAAGAGAGTGAAAAGGTGTTTGTATTCGGCAATGCACCGACGGCGCTGTTCCGGTTGCTTGAGCATGACGTTGCCGTGAGCGGCGTGGTAGGCGTACCGGTCGGGTTCGTCGGGGCGGCGGAGTCTAAAGATGCGCTGACGAAAAGCGCGTTGCCAGCTATCGCGGCGCTGGGGCGCAAAGGAGGAAGCAACGTCGCCGCCGCGATCGTAAACGCCATGCTCTATTACTTGCAGGGGGCGCGATGAGCGATCAATCCTTCGACGCGCCTGTCTGGCACAACGGCAAAGCGTTGCGAAAAGGGTATACCACCGGATCGTGCGCGACCGCTGCGGCAAAGGTCGCCGCGTTGATGGTGTTACGCCAGCATCTGATTCATCAGGTCTCCATCGTTACGCCGTCCGGGGTGACATTGTGCCTGAACGTCGAGTCGCCGCACATTGAAGGGCGGCAGGCGATTGCCGCGATCCGTAAGGACGGCGGCGATGATGTCGATGCCACGCACGGAATGCTGATTTTTGCCCGCGTAACGCTGAACGATAGCGGCGAGATTACGTTGCAGGGCGGAGAAGGCGTGGGAACCGTGACGCGTAAGGGAATTGGACTGCCGGTGGGCAGCGCGGCGATTAATCGCACTCCGCGCCATACCATTGAGTCTGTAGTGCGCGAAGCGATAGGCCCGGCGCGGGGAGCGGATATTGAAATTTTTGCCCCGGAGGGGGAAGAACGGGCGCAGAAAACCTATAACGCGCGCCTCGGTATTCTGGGCGGTATTTCGATCATTGGAACCACCGGCATTGTCACTCCGATGTCGGAGGAGAGCTGGAAACGCTCACTGTCGCTGGAGCTGGAAATCAAACGCGCCGCCGGTCTGGAACGCGTTGTGCTGGTGCCGGGAAACCACGGCGAGCGTTTTGTGCGCGAACAGATGGGTATCGACACGCAGGTTGTCGTCACCATGAGCAATTTCGTCGGCTACATGATTGAAGAAGCGGTACGTCTGGGATACCGCCATATCGTGTTGATCGGCCATCCCGGTAAGTTGATTAAAATAGCCGCGGGGATTTTCCACACTCACAGCCACATCGCAGATGCCCGCATGGAAACCCTGGTGGCGCATCTGGCGTTGCTTGGCGCGCCGCTTGAGTTACTGACTCGGGTCAGCGACTGCGACACCACCGAAGCGGCAATGGAGCACATTGAAGCATACGGTTTTCAACATATTTACAACCATCTTGCGCAACGCATCTGTATGCGCGTGATGCAGATGCTGCGCTTCACGAAAACGCCACCTACCTGCGACGCCATCATGTTCTCTTTTGATAACCAGATCCTCGGTAGCAATCGTCCGATCGAAGAGATTGTGGAGGAGATGCAATGCTAACGGTGGTGGGCATGGGGCCGGCAGGGCTGCATTTGATGACGCCAGCGGCACGCGAGGCCGTGGCGGATGCCGATGTGCTGGTGGGGGGAAAGCGTCATTTATTGCAGTTTCCTGCGTTCACCGGCGAACAGTTTGTTCTGGGCGCCAATATTGCGGAATTGCTCAACTGGATTGCCGGGCAGCAGGACAAACGCATCGTGGTGCTGGCGTCCGGCGATCCGCTGTTTTACGGCATCGGGACGCGCATGGTGGCCCATTTTGGCATTGAGCGGGTGCGCATTATTCCCGGTATCAGCGCAGTGCAATATCTGTGCGCGCAATCGGGTATTGATATGAACGATATGTGGCTGACCAGCAGCCACGGTCGTAGCGTCTGTTTTGATGAGCTGGCGCGTCATCGCAAGGTCGCGATGGTGACGGATGCCCGCTGCGGGCCGCGAGAAATTGCGACGCAGTTAATGGCGCGCGACAAGGGGCATCGCTGGATGGTGATAGGCGAAAACCTGGCAATGGAAAACGAGCGGATTCACTGGCTGCGTGTCAGTGAAGTCAATGCCGACTATGACATGAACGCAGTGGTGATCCTTGATGAAAGATGAGCTTTTTCTACGTGGCGAGAACGTGCCGATGACCAAAGAAGCGGTTCGCGCGCTCGCGCTGTCAAAACTTGATTTGCACCGTGCCAGCCATCTGATTGACGTAGGCGCCGGGACCGGGAGTGTGTCGATAGAGGCGGCGTTACAGCACCCTTCGCTGCACGTTACGGCGATTGAACGTAACCCGGCAGCCCTGCGGTTGCTGGATGAAAACCGCCAGCATTTTGCCTGCGGCAATATCGACATTCTGCCGGGTGAAGCGCCGATGACGATGACCGAAAAAGCGGATGCGGTGTTTATGGGCGGGAGCGGCGGTCATCTGACGACGCTGATTGACTGGGCTATGCGGCAATTGCATCCCGGCGGCCGTCTGGTGATGACCTTTATCCTTCAGGAAAACCTGAATACTGCGCTGGAATATCTGACACAGATTGGCATCCATGAGGTGGATTGCCTGCAAGTGCAGGTGTCGTCACTCACTCCCCTCGGCAGTGGCCACTATTTCAAACCGAATAATCCTGTTTTTGTTATCGCCTGTCAGAAGGAAGAGAACCATGTCTGAGACATTTGATCCCCGCTGTGTATGGTTTGTCGGCGCAGGTCCGGGCGATCGTGAACTGATCACGCTTAAAGGTTATCGCCTGTTGCAGCAGGCGCAGGTCGTTATTTATGCCGGATCGCTGATTAATACTGAGCTGCTGGACTATTGCCCGCCAGGCGCTGAGTGCCACGACAGCGCCGAACTGCATCTGGAGCAAATTCTGGACCTGATGGAAGCGGGCGTGAAGGCCGGAAAAACGGTCGTACGCCTGCAAACGGGCGATGTGTCGCTGTACGGCTCCGTGCGTGAGCAGGGCGAAGAACTTACCCGGCGCGGCATCGACTGGCAGGTGGTGCCGGGCGTCAGCGCGTTTCTCGGCGCTGCTGCGGAGCTGGGGGTGGAGTATACCGTCCCGGAAGTTTCGCAAAGCCTCATCATTACCCGCCTGGAAGGGCGTACTCCGGTGCCGGAACGTGAACAACTGGAGTCCTTCGCCAGCCACCAGACGTCAATGGCGATTTATCTCTCCGTGCAGCGTATTCACCGGGTTGCCGAGCGGCTGATTGAAGGCGGCTATCCGACCACCACGCCGGTGGCGGTTATCTACAAAGCGACCTGGCCGGAAAGCCAGACCGTGCGCGGCACGCTGGCGGATATCGGTGACAAAGTACGTGAGGCGGGTATCCGTAAAACGGCGCTCATTCTGGTCGGGAATTTCCTGGGGGATGAGTATCACTACTCAAAACTCTATGCGGCGGACTTTAGCCATGAATACCGTAAAGCCTGAATCTATAGCCCTGTTTTGTCTGACGCCCGGCGGCGTACAGCTTGCGAAGCGGCTGGCGGCGATGCTGCCGTTAACCTGCTTTACCAGTGAGAAACTGCTGGAAGACGGATTTATGCCCTTCGAAGGCGGATTTGCACAATCGGCCCGCGATGCGTTTGCTAACTATTCGGCGCTGATTTTTATCGGTGCGACCGGCATCGCGGTACGCGTGCTGGCGCCGCTGGTAAACGACAAATTCAGCGACCCGGCGGTGGTGGTGATCGACGAGCGGGGCCAGCATGTGATCAGCCTGCTCTCTGGTCATGCGGGGGGCGCCAATGCGCTGACCCGCTATCTGGCGGGCATGCTCGGCGCCGATCCGGTTATCACGACGGCGACTGACGTTAACGATATGGCGGCGCTTGATACGCTGGCATTTCAGCTCAATGCCCGGATGACCGATTTCCGCTCGGCGGTAAAAATCGTCAACCAGATGCTGGTCAGCCACCAGCGCGTCGGGCTGTGGTGGGATGAGGAGCTGGCAGACGATGTCAGTCACTGCGATCGACGCGGGTTCATCACCGTGACCGACCTGCATCAACTTCCCGAGCTTGATGCGCTGGTTTGCATCACTTTGCGCAATGAATTGCCAGAAATACCCGTTCGGCACTGGAAACTGGTGCCGCAGCGGGTGGTCGCCGGAATCGGCTGTCGCCGCGATACGCCGTTCCCGCTGCTGGCAGCACTGCTGGCGCGACAACTGGAGGCGCAGAAATTTGATCCGCTGGCGTTGAAAGCGATTGGCAGCGTCTCGCTCAAAAAAGATGAGCAGGGATTAATCCAGCTTGCCTCCTGCTGTCGCGTTCCCTTTGAAACCTTTACCGCTGACGCGTTGCGTGAGCATGAACATCGCTTCCCGGCCTCCAGATTTGTGCGGCAAACCGTCGGTGTGGGCAGCGTATCCGGCCCGGCGGCCTGGCTGTTAAGTCACGGAAAACTGTCTGGCGAAACCCTGCGCGAACAGGGCGTCACTATTACTTTGGGAGTTTCACACTGATGTTAAGCGTAATTGGAATTGGCCCTGGCTCGCAGGCAATGATGACGATGGAAGCCGTAGAAGCCTTACAGGCGGCGGAAATTGTCGTTGGCTATAAAACGTACACCCATCTGGTAAAAGCCTTTACCGGCGACAAGCAGGTGATCAAAACCGGAATGTGCAAAGAGATCGAACGCTGTCAGGCGGCGATTGAACTGGCGCAGGCCGGACACAATGTGGCGCTGATCAGCAGCGGCGATGCGGGGATTTATGGCATGGCGGGGCTGGTGCTGGAACTGGTCAGCAAACAGAAGCTGGATGTTGAAGTGCGGCTGATCCCCGGCATGACCGCCAGTATCGCGGCGGCCTCCCTGCTGGGCGCGCCGTTGATGCACGATTTCTGTCATATCAGCCTGAGCGATCTCCTGACGCCGTGGCCGGTCATCGAAAAACGGATTATCGCCGCCGGAGAAGCAGACTTCGTGATCTGTTTCTATAACCCGCGCAGCCGTGGCCGTGAAGGTCATCTGGCGCGTGCTTTTGAACTGCTGTCCGCCAGCAAGAACGCGCAAACGCCGGTTGGCGTGGTGAAGTCGGCCGGGCGTAAAAAGCAGGAAAAATGGCTGACCACGCTCGGCGATATGGATTTTGAGCCTGTCGATATGACCAGCCTGGTGATTGTCGGCAACAAAGCCACTTACGTACAGGATGGTCTGATGATCACGCCGCGAGGTTACGTACTGTGAATTACGGCGACGTGCTGGTTATGGGCGGCACCAGCGATGCCCGGATGCTGTGTCAGCAACTGGATGCGGCAAAGGTGGCATACACCCTGTCGGTTGCCACGCCGACAGGAAAGCAGCTGGCTGGCGACATTAAAGGTCAGATCCGCTGCGGGCGCCTGGAGCCAGAGGAGATGGTGGCCTGGCTGAAAGCGCACCGCACGCGTTGGGTCATTGATGCGTCGCACCCGTATGCCGAGGTCGTCAGCCGCAACATTATGCACGCCTGTGAACGCGCGGGGGTGTTGCTGAGCCGCTATCAGCGCCCGGAACAGCTCAGCGAGCTTACGCACCCGCTGTTGCACCATGTCCACACGATTGCTGAGGCCTGCGATGTGGCGCAGCGCTTTGGCGAACGCGTTCTGTTAACGACCGGAAGTAAAGATCTGGCGACCTGGCGAGCCGGGTTGCCGCACAAAAAACTGCTGGCCCGTGTCTTACCTGTTCCTGAGGTCATTCAGCAATGTGCCGACCTGGGATTTGGCGTTGGTGAGATTTTCGCCCTGTGCGGGCCGTTCAGCGCTGAATTTAACGCGGCGTTTTATCGTCAGTGCCAGGCCGATGTCGTGGTGACAAAAGCATCGGGGGCGGAGGGCGGTTATCAGGAAAAAGTTCAACCCTGTCTGGATGCCGGTATCCCCTGCATCGTGATTACCCGCCCGGCAACGCTTGTAACGGGTGATGAGTTACTGGAAAGTCAGGCCGCATTTGCGCAGCGTTTGGCGCGCTGGCTGGCCGCTGCTTAAGGAGTAAGAGATGAAAAAAGCGCTTCTGGTGGTGAGTTTTGGCACCAGCTATCACGACACCTGTGAGAAGAACATTGTGGCCTGCGAACGCGATCTGGCAGCCAGCTGCCCGGATCGCGATCTGTTTCGCGCGTTCACCTCCGGGATGATTATCCGCAAGCTCAAACAGCGTGACGGCATTGAAATCGATACGCCGCTTCAGGCATTGCAGAAGCTTGCTGAACAGGGGTATCAGGATGTGGCGATTCAGTCCCTGCACATTATTAACGGCGACGAATACGAAAAAATTGTGCGTGAAGTTCAGACCCTGCGCCCGTTATTTACCCGTCTTACGCTCGGCGTGCCGCTGTTGAGCAGCCATGCCGATTACGCGCAGCTGATGCAGGCTTTACAGCAGCAGATGCCAACGCTTGGCGCGACGGAGAAAGTGGTGTTTATGGGGCACGGCGCCAGCCACCACGCGTTTGCGGCCTATGCGTGTCTGGACCATATGATGACGGCGCAGCGTTTTCCGGCGCGTGTGGGAGCGGTTGAGAGTTACCCGGAGGTGGATATTCTCATCGGGAGCTTACGTCAGGAAGGCGTAACGGCGGTGCATCTGATGCCGCTGATGCTTGTCGCCGGCGATCATGCCATTAACGATATGGCTTCCGATGAAGAGGACTCCTGGAAAACGCAGTTCAACGCCGCAGGCATCCCGGCGACGCCGTGGCTGAGCGGTCTGGGGGAGAATCCGGCGGTACGCGCCATGTTCGTGGCGCATCTGCAACAGGCGCTGAATACGGCCATGGAGGAAGCGGCATGAGTGGAAAGCTGTATGCGTTAAGCACCGGGCCGGGCGCAGCCGATCTGATCACCGTGCGCGCGGCGCGAATACTTGGCTCGCTCGATATCCTTTACGCTCCGGCAGGGCGCAAAGGCGGCGACAGTCTGGCGCTCTCTATTGTGCGTGAATATCTGGGTGAGCAGACGGAAGTCCGCTGCTGCCACTTTCCAATGAGCGCTGACAGCGCGGAAAAAGAAGCCGTCTGGAATGAGGTAGCCGCAGCGCTGGTTCAGGAAGTGGAGGCGGGTAAACAGGTGGGGTTCATCACCCTCGGCGATGCCATGCTGTTCAGCACCTGGGTCTTTTTACTCCAGCGGATCGGCAACCCGGCGTGGCTGGAAATCGTTCCTGGCGTCACCTCGTTTGCCGCCATTGCCGCCCGCGCAAAAACGCCGCTGGCGATGGAACAACAATCGCTGGCGGTGATCTCCTGCACCGCGGCGGAAGAGACAATTCAGCAGGCGTTAAGGCAGCATGACAGTCTGGTACTGATGAAAGTCTACGGTCGTTTCGCGCGTATTAAAGCATTGCTGCAACAGGAAGGTTTGCTGGAGTGCGCCCTGATGATGGCGGAAGCCACACTGCCCGGTGAGCAGTGCTGGCGTCACCTGAATGAGGTCAGCGACGAGCAGCCGCTGCCCTATTTTTCGACCATTCTGGTTAACAAACAGTGGGAGTATGCAGAATGAAACTTGAACAACAGCTAAAACAGCTGTCTTTCAGCGGGTTAGCTGCGGCGTTATTGCTGATGGTTGTCCCGGAGCAGGCGTTCGCCATGCATATCATGGAGGGATTCCTGCCGCCGATGTGGGCGTTGGCCTGGTGGGTGCTGTTTTTACCGTGCCTGTGGTACGGACTGGTGCGCCTGCGCCGTATCGTGCAGGAAGATAACAACCAGAAGGTGCTGCTGGCATTGTGCGGGGCGTTTATCTTCGTGCTGTCGGCGCTGAAAATTCCTTCTGTTACAGGCAGTTGCTCGCACCCGACAGGGGTAGGGCTTGCGGTGATTTTATTTGGCCCAGGCGTTGTGGCGATCCTCGGGGCGATTGTGCTGCTGTTTCAGGCGCTGCTGCTGGCGCATGGCGGCCTGACCACGCTGGGTGCGAACGGGATGTCGATGGCGGTTATCGGCCCCGTTGTCGGGTATCTGGTATGGCAAATGGCCTGCCGCGCCGGGCTGCGCCGCGATGTCGGCGTCTTTCTTTGCGCCATGCTGGCGGATCTGGTGACGTACTTCGTGACGTCGGTGCAGCTTGGGGTGGCGTTCCCGGACCCGCAGGCTGGGGCAATGGGTTCAGTGATTAAATTTATGGGGATTTTCTGCCTGACGCAGATCCCCATTGCGATCGCGGAGGGGCTGCTGACCGTCATGATTTACGACCAGTTGACCAAACGCCGGTTGATTACCGCACAAGGACATTAAGATGAAAAAGACGCTGATATTGTTAGCTATGGTGATTGCCCTGGTGATCCTGCCGTTTTTTATCGATCATGGCGGTGAGTTCGGTGGCTCTGACGGCGAAGCGGAAAGCCAGATCCAGGTGGTGGCGCCGCACTATGAACCGTGGTTCCAGCCATTGTATGAACCGGCCAGCGGTGAAATTGAAAGTCTGCTGTTTACGCTGCAAGGTTCGCTTGGCGCGGCGGTGATTTTCTATATTCTCGGTTACAGCAAAGGCAGACAGCGCCGTGATGACCGGGCTTGATCGACTCAGCTACCAGAGCCGCTGGCTTCATGTTACGCCGGTGCGTAAGTTTTTGCTCTGGTTGCTGATGATGATTCTGGCCTTTACCCTGCCTCCTTTGGGGCAGGGTATTGAACTGGCGCTCATCGCCGGGCTGAGCTGCTGGCTGCTGCGGATTTCGTTCTGGCGCTGGTGTCGCTGGATGGCGATACCGTTTGGTTTTTTAAGCGTGGGCGTGGTGACGATTTTATTCAGCGTGAGCCGCGATCCTCACTCGTTACTGGCAAGCGTTCCGGTTGGCGATTACTGGCTGGGGGTGACTTCGTCAGGGTTGAATACCGCCAATGAAACCTTCTGGCGCAGCCTGAGCGCACTGGCGGCGACGTTCTGGCTGGTGTTGAATCTGCCGTTTCCGCAACTGATTATTTTGCTTAAGCGCGCGCATGTGCCACGGCTGCTGACCGAGCAGATCCTGCTGACATGGCGCTTTATTTTTATCCTGTTAGACGAAGCGCTGGCCATTCATCGCGCGCAAACGCTGCGTTTTGGCTATCGTAGTTTGCCGAAAGGCTATCGTTCTCTGGCAATGCTGGTGGGTTTGCTGTTTACGCGTGTGCTTATCCGCTATCAGCAAATGACCACCGTGCTTGATATCAAACTGTATCAGGGTGATTTTCACCTGTAAGGATTCGTATGCTTGCCACCTCCGGTCTCTGGTTTCGCTATCAGGATGAGCAGGTGCTCAAGGGGCTAACGCTGGATTTCTCCCCCCATGCGGTTACCGGGCTGGTGGGCGCGAACGGCTGCGGAAAATCGACGCTATTTATGAACCTGAGCGGTTTACTGCGCCCGCAAAAAGGCGAGGTTTTGTGGCAGGGAAAAGCGCTGGATTACAGTAAGCGCGGGCTGCTGGCGCTGCGCCAACAGGTGGCAACCGTTTTTCAGGACCCCGATCAACAAATTTTTTATACCGATATCGACAGCGATATCGCTTTTAGTCTGCGAAATCTAGGCGTGGCTGAGGATGAGATTGCCCGCCGCGTGGACGATGCGTTGACCCTGGTTGATGCGCAGCATTTCCGTCATCAGCCAATCCAGTGTTTAAGCCACGGGCAAAAAAAACGCGTGGCGATTGCGGGCGCGATGGTGTTGCAGGCCCGCTACCTGCTGCTGGATGAACCCACTGCCGGGCTTGATCCTGCCGGGCGCACGCAGATGATCGCGATCATCAAGCGGATTGTGGCGCAGGGGAATCATGTGGTTATTTCCAGCCATGATATTGATCTCATTTATGAAGTCAGCGATGCCGTTTACGTGCTGCGCCGTGGCGAGGTACTGGCATACGGTGAGCCGGGGGAGGTGTTTGCACGCACTGAACTGATCGAACAAGCCGGGCTGACGCAACCGTGGCTGGTCAAACTGCATGCGCAACTGGGGTTGCCGCTGTGTAAAACGGAAGAAGAATTTTTTGGGCGTATGCGAGAGAACGCGCTGAAGGAGGCGTCATGACGCAGGCAGTAATGTTGCAGGGAACGGCATCAGATGTAGGTAAAAGTGTGCTGGTGGCGGGGCTGTGCCGCATCTTTTATCAGGATGGCCTGCGCACGGCGCCATTTAAGTCACAGAATATGGCGCTGAATTCCGGCATCACGCCGGACGGCAAAGAGATGGGACGCGCGCAGATTTTCCAGGCGGAAGCGGCGGGGATTGCGCCGGATGTGCGGATGAATCCGGTTCTGCTGAAACCGACCAGCGATCGGAAAGCGCAGGTGGTGTTGATGGGCAAAGTCGCCACCGATATGGACGCGGTTAGCTACCATGAATATAAGCCGCGTCTGCGTGAGCAGATCCTCATGGTTTACAATAGCCTGGCGCAAGAATATGACGTTCTGGTGCTGGAGGGCGCCGGTAGCCCGGCGGAAATAAACCTGCGTGACCGCGACATCGTCAATATGGGGATGGCGGAAATGGCGCAATGCCCGGTCATTCTGGTGGCGGATATCGATCGCGGCGGCGTTTTTGCCTCTATCTACGGTACGCTGGCGCTGCTGCATGATAGTGAACGCGCCAGAGTGAAAGGGGTGATCATCAATAAGTTTCGCGGCGACGTGACGCTGCTCTACTCCGGCATTGAACAAATTGAAGCGCTGACCGGCGTGCCGGTTCTGGGCGTGATGCCCTGGCTGGAGGTCGATCTTGAAGATGAGGATGGCGTGGCGCTGCAAAAAGGCAAATACCTGCGTACCGATAGGCGTGATATCGACATTGCCGTTGTTCAGGTGCCGCACATCTCGAATTTCACCGATTTCAACGCGCTGGCGGCGCAGCCGGATGTTCGCGTGCGCTATGTGCGCCATCCTGAAGAACTGGCGGGCACGGACCTGATAATCCTGCCGGGCAGCAAAAATACGCTTGGCGATCTGGTCTGGCTGCGTGAAAGCGCAATGGCGCATGGCGTGTTGCAGGCGCATCGTCAGGGCGTACCGGTGGCAGGCATCTGTGGCGGCTATCAGATGCTGGGCGACACCATTATTGATGAGGTGGAGTCCGGGCTGGGCACGCTTCCCGGTCTTGGGCTGCTTAATACCGTCACGCACTTCGCGCAGGATAAAACCACCACGCAGGTTGAAGGGCAGATGGCCTCTGCGCTGCCGGGATGGCTGGCGGCGGCGTCTGGCCTGGCGGTGCGCGGGTATGAAATTCATATGGGCGAGACGACACTGAATGCACAATGCCAGCCAGCCATGACGTTACGCAAAGGCGAAAACGCTATCGCTGACGGCGCGGTAACGGACGACGGACTGGTCTTTGGCACCTATCTTCATGGCTTGTTCGACAGCGATGCGTTTACGCGGGCGCTGGTCAATGGCCTGCGCGTGCGTAAGGGGCTGACGCCGCTGGATCACGCCTTCCATTACGCGCAATATAAATCGCAGCAGTTTGATCTGCTGGCGGATGCGATGCGACAACACATCGATATTGAGAAAATTTATACCATCATGCAACAGCACCAGGAGCCCGTATGATGATTCTGGTGACTGGCGGCGCGCGCAGCGGGAAAAGCCGCCATGCGGAGGCGTTAATCGCGGATTCGCCGCAGGTGCTGTACATCGCCACGTCGCAGATTTTTGACGAGGAGATGGCGGCGCGAATTCAGCACCATCGGGATGGCAGACCGCCGCACTGGCGGACAGCGGAATGCTGGCGGCATCTTGATGCGCTGATTACGCCAGATAACGCTCCCGAAGAGGCCATTCTGCTGGAGTGTATCACGACCATGGTGACCAATTTATTGTTCGCGATGGGCGGCGATACGGACCCGGACAACTGGGATTACGCGGCGATGGAGCAGGCGGTTGAAGGCGAAATTCGCACGTTGATCGACGCCTGTCAGCGCTGTCCGGCTCAGGTGGTTCTGGTGACCAATGAGGTGGGCATGGGCATTGTCCCGGAAAATCGTCTGGCGCGACATTTTCGCGACATCGCCGGGCGCGTCAATCAGCGTCTGGCTGCGGCGGCGGATGAGGTCTGGCTGGTGGTATCGGGTATTGGAGTCAAAATTAAATGAGTAAGTTGTTCTGGGCGATGCTCGCTTTTATTTCGCGTTTGCCTGTTCCGACCCGTTGGTCTCAGGGGCTGGATTTTGAGGAGTATTCCCGCGGTATTGTGACATTCCCGCTAATCGGCATGCTGCTGGGCGCGATTGGCGGCCTGGTGTTTGTGGCGCTTCAGTCCTGGTGCGGCATTCCACTGGCGGCCCTGTTTTGCGTTCTGACGCTGGCGCTGCTGACCGGCGGTTTTCACCTCGACGGTCTGGCGGATACCTGTGATGGTATTTTTTCCGCCCGCCGCCGGGAGCGGATGCTGGAAATTATGCGTGACAGCCGCCTGGGCACCCACGGCGGGCTGGCGTTGATTTTTGTCCTGCTGGCGAAAGTGCTGGTGATTAGCGAGCTGGCGCTGAGAGGCACGTCGATGCTGGCGGCGCTGGCGATGGCCTGCGCGGCGGGGCGCGGTGTCGCCGTATTGCTGATGTATCGTCATCGCTATGCCCGTGAAGAAGGGCTGGGCAACGTGTTTATCGGCAAAGTTACCGGGCGACAAACCTGCGTGACGCTGGGATTAACCGCTATTCTCGCGGCGATACTCATGCCGGGGATGCGCGGGGTCGCTGCGCTGGTGGTCACTCTGGCGGCAATTTTTATTCTTGGGCAATTATTAAAACGCACGTTGGGTGGGCAAACCGGCGATACGCTGGGTGCGGCGATTGAACTTGGCGAGTTGATCTTCCTGCTGGCTCTGCTGTGAGCCAGCCAACACGATGAGAACCCTTATGCAGACGTTAACCTCTTTACTCCGTGACATTCCCAAACCGGACAGCGACGCAATGGCGCACGCCCGGCAGCACATCGACGGCTTGCTCAAACCGCCGGGCAGCCTCGGGCGCCTGGAAGCGCTGGCCGTACAGTTAGCGGGGATGCCCGGTCTCAACGGCACTCCGCATGTCGGTAAGAAGGCGATGCTGGTGATGTGCGCCGATCATGGCGTGTGGGATGAAGGGGTTGCGGTCTCGCCGAAAGTTGTCACTGCCATTCAGGCGGCCAACATGACGCAGGGAACAACCGGTGTTTGCGTACTGGCTGCTCAGGCCGGAGCAAAAGTCCATGTGATTGACGTCGGGATTGATGCCGACCCGATCCCCGGCGTGGTGAATATGCGCGTGGCGCGTGGGTGCGGGAATATCGCGACAGGCCCGGCGATGAGCCGCGTTCAGGCCGAAGAACTGCTGCTGGAAGTGATGCGCTACACCTGCGAACTGGCGCAAAACGGCGTGACGCTGTTTGGCGTTGGCGAACTGGGAATGGCGAATACCACCCCTGCGGCGGCGATTGTGAGTGTACTGACCGGTAGCGATGCCGAAGATGTGGTGGGGATTGGCGCGAATCTTCCGCTCTCCAGAATTGGCAATAAAGTTGAGGTTGTGCGCCGCGCCATTGCGGTGAACCGGCCCGATCCGCGTGATGGCGTTGAGGTGCTGGCGAAGGTGGGCGGTTTTGACCTGGTCGGTATGGCGGGCGTGATGCTGGGCGCCGCGTCATGTGGATTGCCGGTTGTGCTGGATGGTTTTCTCTCCTATTCTGCGGCGCTGGCGGCGTGTCAGGTTGCGCCGGAAATTAAACCGTATCTGATTCCGTCGCATTTCTCGGCAGAGAAGGGTGCGCGGATTGCGCTGGAGCACCTGGAGCTGGAGCCGTATCTGCATATGGGAATGCGTCTTGGCGAAGGCAGCGGCGCAGCGCTGGCAATGCCCATCGTTGAAGCCGCCTGCGCGATGTACCGCAACATGGGGCAACTGGCGGCAAGTAATATTGTCCTGCCGAATGGTAAATAAAGATAAGCCGTATCGTTTCCCTTCGGTGGCGCTCATTCGCTGTTAACGTCGGAAAGGCGATAAAAAAGCTATAATTAACCGACATCTGCTGCGATTTGAGGAAAGGGAAATGATGCCTCGTGTGAAATTGTTTTGTTCTTTTATTCTGCTGTTCGCAAGCCAGAGCGCGCTGGCGGTAAGTTATCCATTGCCGCCAGAAGGGAGTCGTCTGGTCGGCAACCCGCTGACGATAACCGTCCCGGACAATAATACTCAACCGCTGGAAGCATTTGCGGCGCAGTACGGACAGGGGCTGAGCAATATGCTCGAAGCGAATCCCGATGTGGACGTCTTTTTGCCGAAGTCCGGTTCGACGCTGGTGGTGCCGCAGCAGCTTATTTTGCCGGATACCGTGCGTGAAGGCATTGTGGTTAACGTGGCGGAAATGCGTCTTTACTACTATCCGAAAGGGGGCGATACCGTTGATGTCCTGCCGATTGGCATTGGCGAGGCGGGGCGAGAAACTCCACGTAACTGGGTGACTGCGGTAGAGCGTAAGCAGGAGGCGCCGAGCTGGACGCCGACGGCGAATACCCGACGTGAATATGCTAAACGAGGCGAAAGTCTGCCCGCGTTTGTCCCCGCCGGGCCGGATAACCCGATGGGGCTGTATGCAATTTATATCGGTAAGCTGTATGCCATTCATGGCACAAATGCGAACTTCGGTATTGGGCTGCGCGTGAGCCAGGGGTGCATCCGGTTGCGTAACGATGACATCAAATACCTGTTTGACAATGTACCGGTGGGCACTCGCGTGCAGATTATCGATCAACCGGTGAAAACCACCGTCGAAGCGGACGGCAGTCGCTGGATTGAAGTGCATGAGCCGTTATCGCGTAATCGCACTGAATTTGAATCTGACAAAAAAGTACCGCTGCCGATCACGCCGGTGATGCGTACTTTTATGAAGGGCGACGGCGTTGACATTCATCGCGTCAACGAGGCGCTGGAGCGCCGCTCCGGGATGCCGACAAATATCAGCGCGGGTCTGACGGGGTTCTGACGTTTCTCCGCGCAATCTCCAGAAAAGCCTTTACCGCGCCGTTATTGTCGTTCTTTCTGCTGAGCAGCATCAGATTGGCCGATAACTCCGGCGCGTCGAGAGAGCGATAGACCAGGCCGGGAATGGCGATGTGCATCAGCGGCTCAGGCACCAGCGCCAGCCCTTGCCCGGCGGCGGCCAGAGCCAGTACGCTGAGCGTGCTGGAGGTGCAATGGGCGACGTGCGGAACATGACCCAGAATCTCTGTAAGCATCATATAAAGCGGCTCATCCGCACGGTGGGTGTCGTAGAAAATGAGGGGCTCTTCAGTCAGCATATCTACCGTCAAATGGGTTTCACAAGCCAGCGGATGATCGTCGGCGATGGCGACCATCCGGCCCCAGAGGCCTATTTTTTCAGCCGCTAATTCTGGCTGGCGTACGTTATGGTGATCGGGTGTGTAACCAATGTCGAGCTGGCCGCTCAAAATGGCATCCGCTTGTAGCAACGGTGCGATTTCGCACACAACCAGTTCCGCATCGGGATAGGCCTGGCGAAAGGCGCGCAGATCTTCTGTCAATTTGCCGCTGAACACCGCGTTGCCAGCAAAGCCAACGCGCACAAGACCCGTTTCTCCGCGCATCGACCGTTGTACTGTCAGACGGGCATGTTCCGCCTGCTCAAGCGTGCGTTGCGCTTCGGTCTGCAACAATTTTCCCGCTTCGGTTAACTCAACTTTCCGGCTGGTACGAATAAACAGCGGGCCGCCTAACTCTTCTTCCAGCGCCTTGATCTGCATGCTCAGCGCGGGCGGAACGATATTGAGTTTTTCGGCGGCGCGGCCAAAGTGTCCTTCTTGTGCAACGGCAAGAAAATAGCGTAAGTGGCGCAGATCCATACGATGGCCTCATCATTCATCTAAACTGAATAATCTGTAAGATTTATCTATTGGATTTTAACGTTAATGGCGAGGAAACTGAATCCACTTAACTGGCTGGAGTAAAAATTATGCACAATCACCTGGCGGATCGTCAGCAAATTACCGATCTTCTCACTGGCTGGATGCATCGCGATCTGGGCGAATGGGATCAACTTCGCGGGCTGTTTCACCCGGATGGCACCATTGAGATAACCTGGTTTGAAGGGCTGGCGAGCGATTTTGTTGACGGCTCAATGCGTATGGGGGCTTCTGACATCCGCACCAAACATTTGATTGGCACGCCGGTAGTGACCTTCAATAGCAGCGTCAACCGCGCTATTGTTGAAACCAATGCCATGATCATCGGCGAGAATGTGAAGCTGAATCTGGGGATGGTGACCCATAATCGCTTTTACGATATGGCGGAAAAACGCGATGGCGTGTGGAAGCTCTTCAGACGCCAGAGCATTTATGACATGGGGAGTTTTACCTTCCCGCTGGGCGTGGTCGATATTGATCAAAGCGCGGTAGCAAAATACCCACGAGAATACGCCTCGCTGGCATACCTGCTGGAAAAAAGCGGATTTCCGGTCACACGTGTATTCGCAACGCGCGGCAGTGCGCTCGAACAGCAGATGAAAACCGAAGGGCAGCGCTGGCTGTCTGAACCCGTTGTTTAAGCTTCATCAGCAACTGCGATCATCATGATTCTCAAAAGGATAAGAGAAATGCTCACCACTATACCAGGACGAAAATGCATCGCCGTTCTGTTTGCGATGCTAATGTTTCCCGGTGCGGCTTCGGCTGCGCAAACCCTAATCTACAGCGACCATGAACCGCTGGGTGGAATGCGCACTCGTTTTATCAATGACGTATTTTTCCCCGCAATCGAAAAAGAGTCGCGTGGTCGCCTGAAGGTAGAGGCGCACTGGGGAGGTGAGCTAAGTGATGGTTATACGGCTCTGGCTCTGGCGGGAAAGGGGGACAAAGCGGATATGGCCGTTGTTGTACCTGAATATGCGGCTAAGGTATTACCATTGCAGCAAATCTTTAAAAGCTTCCCCGTCGGCCCTGCCGGGGAAAAGCAGGTTGCTTTCTTTCGTCGCGTTTATGCGGATATCCCGGATTTTTCGGCAGAATTCAAGAAAGAAAATGTGGTGAATGTTTTCATTGCGACCGGCTATCCGCTGGCTTTTTTTAGCACTACCGCGCTGAGTAATCCTGAAGGACTTAAGGGGGGAACGTGGCGCTCCGCCAGTTTCTGGCACCAGGGGTTTCTGAAAAATGTCGGCGCTAAAGCTGTGACCATGCCCTGGGGAGATGAAACCTACAAGGCCTTACAAAGCGGAAGTCTCGACGGATTAATGTTGAATGTGGATAGCGGCTATGCGTTAAATGCTCAGCGATTCGCGCCTGATGTGCTGGTTTCGCGGGATCTCTGGCTTGGGCATGTTTACCTGCTGGTGATGAATAAAAATACCTGGGATAACCTTTCCCGCGACGATCGGGCGGCGATTCAGCGGGCTGCTGACGTCGCTTATCAATCCCTGGGTTCCGTAATGGATAAAAGTTTCACCGCACAAGTCGCCGATCTGGAAAAAAGCGGTGCGACGGTCAGAATCCTGCACTCTGAAGACGTTGCGCAATGGAAAGCCGCCACCCGATACCAGGAGATTCAGTCTGAGTGGGTGAAGGAACAGGAAAAGAACGGGCTTACCGAGGCGGGAAGGGTGATGAAACAGGTCAGTAGCATTCTGGACGAGATGATGTCTCCGGCCCCTTAAGCGAGAAGGCAAACGTAACGGTCGGGAGCGTATTGCGACAATTGCCTGATAAAAGGGCCGAATAATCATTTTCGGCCCTGGCGTGCATCATTTTTTATAATTCTTTGGTGCTGATAACAGCATTTTTCGCATACGTTCCATGACGGTATTTAAGTCCACCGCGCGTTTAATCATACTGCGTATTCTGTCTGAATCATTGATGCCCTTTTTGACATACCGGGCAATATATTGCAGAACGTACTTGTCCTCATCACCGTGGATGCGTAATGACAGGTTCTCTACGGTCTGCAATATCTGACTCGCCAGCGACTGACGCTGGCGGGAGTGGGCTCTTATATCCTTAAACGACGGCTGAATCATAAAACATTCCGTAGCGCTGACGTTGTTGAATCCACCTGAGGACGAAAGAAAAGCATAATGACTGTTAAGGACGGCCGCGAATTGGGATTAATTTAGCAGTCGTCATAATTTCCCTATTTAATTGGTGGTTGCAGCATGTTGCTTCGCTTTCTCAATGGCGTGCGCGTCAAATATGTAATGCTCATAACCGGCGGTAATATTCTTCACTCTGTATATTTTCCACTTGCCGCCCTCTCTTTTTAGGTAGACTCCAATTTGATACGTCTGATTGTTTTGTCGACCCAACCAAACATCGACGTATTCACCACCAAAACAGTTTTTAGCTTTTCCAACTTTCAATAAGGGGATCCAATCTGCTGAATAATCTTGCGCATATGTATAGTAATCGGTGTCGATAATCTCCTGCTCATAAATATGAGAGATAGTATTTAGTTGGGCTAGCGTATCCTTCGAAATATATTCATCCATCTTTTCAGGCGCAGGCTTTATTTTCCCTTCACTATTTGCAAACACGTTTAGATAGTAAGTGTAGAAATCTGAAACACGCCGTTCTGCGTTATCGCGTCCTGAGCTGCACGCGGTAATTGCAAATATCATGAGAACAACATAAAGGGCTTTCATCAATCCTTCCTGTACATTTGATGAGCTGGCTTTGACGAACGGTATCCAGGACCGCCCCAAAAATCCCGCTGTTTAAAGTCTGAATACCAATCCTGGCCGTCGTAAATAGCCATGTGACCGGCGGCGTGTCCTCCCGCGTAAGGCTGAATCACTACCACGTCGCCAGCTCTGGGGGATTGTGTTGAAGATATTTTTATAAACCCCGCAGACTCCAGCATTGGGCCGTAATCTTTGGCGTTTTGCGTGTTTGTTACGGTCACGCCCCCTGCCTTTATGGCCTTGCGCACATACGATGCACAGTTATTCGTTGGCCCCGGTTCGGCGTGATGTTTTGCCCAGTTTCCGGCGCTTCTTGTGTCCCATCCCATGATTATCATCCATTTCAGTTAGAGAAATTGCTAATAGATACCCAATTAGTTAGGAGGGTTAATCATTTAGTGCCACAGAAAGCGTAACGTGATAAGCGAGGCAAGTGCGCTTGACGCTGAGAGCAGGCGGAATCAATAGCGAAGGGATTGCCTAAACGAATTCCGAAAATAAAAGAATGCGGGTATCGGAATATGAGCGGGAAACAGGTCAGTAGCATTCTGGACGAGATGATGTCTCCGGCCTCTTAAGCGAGAAGGCAAAACGTAACGCTCGGGAGCGTATTGCGACAATTGCCTGATAAAAGGGCCGAATAATCATTTTCGGCCCTGGCGTGCATCATTTTTTATAATTCTTTGGTGCTGATAACAGCATTTTTCGCATACGTTCCATGACGGTATTTAAGTCCACCGCGCGTTTAATCATACTGCGTATTCTGTCTGAATCATTGATGCCCTTTTTGACATACCGGGCAATATATTGCAGAACGTACTTGTCCTCATCACCGTGGATGCGTAATGACAGGTTCTCTACGGTCTGCAATATCTGACTCGCCAGCGACTGACGCTGTCTGGTTAACGTGTTGACATAGCTGGCCTGTAAGCCATCGCGCCGGGCGTTAAAGATATTGTATTTTTCAATAGCATGATGTTTTTTGACGATATTTGTCCGGTTGGCTAACAGATACTGAGCCAGTATTTTGCTATAGCCTGTGAGCATTGCGGCATGAAATATTGTCAGCGGCATATCGCATATTCTGATTTCAATTGTGCCCAGAGCAGGCTGTGGCCTGACGTACCAGTAAATATCTTTGATACTTTTAATGATCCCGACATCGACCATCTCGTTATAAAATACGACGAACTCGTCCCAGTTATAGATGTTTTCAATCAGTTCACTGTTCAGAAAGGCGTTCTGCCCGGTAAAGCGGGAACTTGAAAAAGAGGTATCCACGCCATCCAGCCACGGCGAAGAGGCGCTGAGTGCAACTAAATGGGGCAGGTAGGGAATAAGCGCATGACACAGATAAATGGCGTCATCGCCATCCTGAACGCCAATATGAATATGCTGCCCAAATACGCAGGCCATTTTGGTGATGTAGCCATAGCGTACGGCCAGATTTTGATGACGTTGTAAATCGCTAATCACCTGTTCTCGCCAGTCGCCATCTAAATGGCGGCCGCCGCCGGTAACATCGCAGCCGTGTTTTCTGGCGACTTCCCTGACGTTACAGGCTAATAAAGATAATTCTTCATGCAGTTTAAACACCGAAGAGTGTACTGAGCTGTTCAGTTCAATCATTGACTTGGTTAGCTCATGCTTTATTTGCTGAGTGTGCGCCATATCGGCCAGCACGATATCCGCTTTATCCACCAGCCTGGTATCGTTTCTGTCGATTAACTGGAGTTCCAGCTCGGTGCCCGTCGTAAACCGCAGTGAGCGGGTAAAAGGTAGAGATACCATAATGTCCTCTGCACTGAGTTGTTGTGGTTGGCCTGAAATTCTATTGTTAAAAGTGTAGGTCAGACGGTCATGCCTGCCAGAGGTGAATCGCGGAACCCTGATTACGGTCATAAAACCATTTTATTAGTATGGTTAATTTTTTGCGATATGACGAGAGAGAGTATGCTGTAGCGCGAGGACTGCTCAGGTATTGCCGCAGCAGTGTGGCCTGTTTTTGTGGAACACTTTAACAGGAGTCATCTTATGAGCTTAGCTATCACTAAAGTTGATTATCCGGTCAGTCAGGTTCGCCGGTATTTAGAACCGGGCCCGGTTGTGTTGGTGTCATCCAAATGGAACGGGAAGACCAATATCATGACGCTGGGCTGGCATACCGTTCTGGAATTTTCTCCCTCGCTGGTCGGGCTGATGATTTCGGGCGGCAACCACAGTTTTGAGATGATCCGTCATAGCCGGGAATGCGTGATCAACGTTCCGCTGACGGATTTGGCCGAGACGGTCGTGCGAATCGGCAACACGTCCGGCGCTGACATCGATAAGTTTGCCGAATTTAATCTTACGGCACAGGAAGCCGATGAGGTTGATGCCCCGCTGATCCAGCAATGTTATGCGAATTTTGAGTGCTGTTTGTATGATGATGTGCTGGTGGAACGCTACAATTTTTTCATTTTCGAGGTCGTGAAGGCGCATGTGGCCACATCACCGGAACACCCTGAGACGATTCACTATACAGGGAAGGGGGAGTTCATGGTGTCGGGCAAGACAATGAATCTGAGCGCGCTGTTCAGGCCGGAAATGCTTATCTGAGCGTTTCCGGTGGCGCTCGTCACGGATAAATGGCAGAAAGCCCGCTTTTTAGCGGGCTTTCTGCCAGGGATCGCCTTCGTTAGTATTTTATCGGGAAGTCCGTGAAATCAGGAACAGAAATACCGGAACCCCGAGCATCGCCGTCAGGATGCCGACGGGTAATTCACGGGGCGCAAACAGCGTTCGGGCAAGCGTATCAGCCAGAACGGTAAAAGTCGCGCCGCACAGCGTGGATGCCGGCAGCAGCGAACGATGGCGATGACCAATGAATATGCGGGCGATATGAGGCACGGTCAGCCCAATAAAACCTATTGCTCCGCAACATGCCACAATGACCGCAGTCAATAAGGTCAATAAACAATACAGGGCGAGCCTGATTGCGCCAACGTCCACACCAAGCGACGCCGCCGTCACATTGCCAAACGTGAGCACATCCAGCTCTATTGCCCGCCACCAGCAGAGCAGAAATATCGGCAACAGCACCAGTGCGCAAAGCAGTACCTGAAGCCAGGATGCCTGTGCAAAGCTTCCCAGCAGCCAGAACATCACCCCTCGCGTGGTGTCTGCATCCGTTTTCCAGAGCGTGGTTAATGATGTGGCGGCGGAGAGAAGCTGTGTCACGGCGACGCCGGTCAGGATAAAACGGCTGGACTGGCCGGATAGCGATTTCCGCGCCATGAAAAGCACCAGTGCGAAAGCCAGCATCGCGCCGCAGAACGCCCCGGCAGGTACAGCGGCCCAGCCCGCACTGAGACCAAGCGCAATGACCAGTACCGCGCCAAACCCTGCGCCGGATGAGATCCCCAACACCCAGGGGTCGGCAAGAGGATTACGTGTCAACGACTGGAGCACCGTTCCGGCCAGCGCTAATGCGGCACCCGCCAGCGCAGCAAGCAGGGTGCGCGGCATACGCAGAGACCATACGATCCGCTGATGAAGCGTTCCCGCTGTATCGCTATGCCAGTAGCCTGCCAGTATGGCATTTGCCACGTCCTTCATGGAAAAGGTCACCGGGCCATACATAATGGCAATGCAAAACGCCAGCATCAGGGCCGGAAACAGCATGGAAAGGCGAAAAACAGGAGAACGCAGCATGATTATTTCCAGCCAGCGATCACATAATCATCCAGGAATTGCCAGAGAGTACCCGTTTCGCTAAAACCCGCCTGGCGCAGAGCAGCGAGCTGGAATTCGACCGTGGTGGGCAGTGGTGTCGGGCGGTCTTTAAAGATAGCGGTGCGCGCGTCCATCAAATCAGCCAGCTCATGATGACGGGTGGCCGATGCAAACCAGCTATCCCAGTCCTGCACTCCCGCTGTCCAGGCTTTTTTCTGCGTATCTTCGTCATGAAGCTGGGCAATCCGTTTCTGGCATGGATTGCGATTATCAAATCGCTGATGATCGGCGTTCATGAATAAGCCATGTTCATCCAGCAGGTTAAAGATGTTGCGATAAAGCGCGACCTGCTGTTCCGGCAGCAGCCAGTGGATGGCCGTGCTGGAAACAACGGCCTGCGGTTTGTCGGTCATGGCGGCAAAGCAATCCGCTGTTGCAATATCGCCGCTGAAGAACTGAATACGGTCACTGTATTCAGATAAGGCTTCTTTGGCCAGCGTAAGCAGAAGCGGGTCGAGGTCAATAGCCGTTACTCTTATCGCCGGAAAGCGATTCAGAAGACGCATGCTGAATGAGCCTGGACCACAGGCCAGATCCACCACATGGAATTCTTCGCCATATAGCATTGCCAGAACATCCAGCGCGGCGTTATAGCGTTCTTCACGGTGAGCGATGTAGGCGCTTTGTTGTTCGTCCCAGTTTTTCAGTAATTCGCGGGCTGGAAAGGTCATGTTGTTCCTTAGCGTGTATTTGTGTGACTAGTCGGTGAAGGGCCAGAACTGAACGCGCTGATGCGTCCATGTCATAGCCAGGTAAAATGATGTAACGTTTTTCTTTAACCGCCTTCATGCCTGCGGTGAGGGGATTACGTTCAAGAAAATCGATTTTGCTCCGGGCGCTGTCGCCATCTCCCCCCCTTTGCAGATCGCCCAGGATCAGGTAGTCAGGGTCCCGTTCGGCAATGACCTCCCAGCTCATGGCGGGCCACAGTTCAGCACTGTTATCAAAGATGTTTTTACTGCCGATGGTTTTGGTTAACAGCTCAGAAGCGCCATTACCGCCCGCCACATAAGGTGTTGCCGTACCGGAATACCACCACATGAGCGTTCTGCGTGGCAGTTTTATGCGGCTGTCAGCAGCGACCTGTTGCTTCAGTTCATTGATAAGCGCCTCTGCACGCGGCTCCACGCCATATATGCGCGCAATATTACGCAACTCGTCGTAGATGCTGTCGAAGGTTACAGGCGCAGGAGGCCCACTTTGCAGGCCATTGCACATCCCTTCAATGAGCCAGCTTCCAATTCCCCATTCAGCCATCCTTTCACGACCGGCGGTCTCCGGGCTGTTAAACCAGTAGTAGCTGCCGGAATAGATAAAATCTGGCCGGGAACTCAGCAAGGCCTCTCCCGACCAGGGCGAACTGTCGAGACGTGCTTTTAGCGGTTTGTACCAGGGGGAGGGCGCGGTATCTTCATCTGGCCGATAACCGACAGCACTGATCACGGAATCTCCCAGACGTAATGCGAGCATGTTTTCCATTGCGGTCGGCATATAGACGATTGCCCGCTGTGGTACATGCTCAAACGTCCAGGATCTTCCGCAATTCTGTAACGTAACGGGATGCGCAAAGCTGGCGAAGGTTGCCAGCAATGCGAGGGAGGCCAGGCGTTTCATCAGAAGCGCATGTTGACATAGGCTTCGTAAGTTCGACCTGGCGCAATCATTTCTTGCCCTGTATAAGTACGCTGCCAGGTGTAGAAGCGATCCGTCAGGTTACGCACGCGGGTGCCTACGGTAACGTCCTTAATCACTTCATAATCGGCGTTCAGGTCGACAGTCGTGTAATCGCCCATTTTGTTTTTGTTGGCATCATCGTTATAGCTACTGCCAACATAGTGGAGCTGCGCGCCCAGCCCCAGTTTGCTAATCGGCATATAACGGCCAGAAAGGTTAGCCGTCCACTCCGGGATATAGCGCGGCTGATTGCCGGAAAGGTCCTGCGTACCTTGTTTGAAATTGTCAAAGCGCGCATGGGTATAAGCCACATTACCCGCCAGCGTGACGCTATCCAGCGGTTTAATCAATCCGCTGAACTCAATGCCGCGCGAAGTCTGCTTGCCAACCGCATTCCATACACCGGCCTGGACAGCCGATTGTTGATAAAGATTTTTTTTCTGGAGATCGTAAACGGCCAGCTTCATTTCGCCGTGGTCGAATGTCCCTTTTACACCGGCTTCATATTGCTGAACTTCTGTAAGTGGCAGGGACGTTTGTTCAGGGCTGATAAAGAAGATATCGCTGCCGGGCTCTTTACCTGTGGAATAGTTGGCATATACCGTCCAGTTTTCGTTAATGGCCCAGCTCGGCCCAATACCAACGCTCATAAAGCTATAGCTATGATTGATGGTTTTATTGTCCTGCTGGTAATTCCAGTGCATATCCAGGTTGGTATAGCGCAACTGGCTTAACAGGGCGACAGCATCAGTGATATTCAGATTGTCTTCCAGCAGCAAGGCATACTGGTTCTGAGTGATGTGACGAACAGGTGAGCGCATCTTGCCACCCGCGCCAGTGCGAAAGTCATTGGTGGCGGGGTTGGTCAACAGAACATCTTCGCCCCCCGGGAAGCCGTTAGAATAGTACTGGAATTCGCGTTTTGAAAAATCGACACCCGCAGTCACGCGGTTGGCGAATGATGCAATCGGGTGATCCCAGGTGACCATAGTACGGTTGCCCGTCAGCTTGTCATCATGAGCAAGATCGCCATAAGAATCACGGGTAACATAGCCCGCTTTGTTTGACGGGTAATAGCGTTCAACGTTCTGCCATTCGCGGAAACCTTTGTAATAGTAGAACTGGTTATCAAAGGTTACATCAGGCGTCGCATACCAGGACTGGGTTGACTGGAATGAGGTTGCCTGGCTGCGGATATGCGCATCCTGAATGTTGTTGTAGTTTACATGGCGCAAGTCGCGATCAACGTTGCCGTTGATGACAGGCGTCCCGAAATAGGGATTGCGCATATCCGTTAAGCTACGATCGATGTCAAAAGTGACCTGTGTGTTATCGGTCGGCGTCAGCAGGAGCTGTGCGCTGATGCGCTTCGGGCGGCTGCGATCTTTATCAACCTGAGTGCCGGTATTTGATGCGCTTACATCCACGCGGCCAGCAGCTATACCCTCAACAAGCGTACCGCCCGCGCCGATGTGGGCGCGATGGCTGTTATAGCTTGACCAGCTATAGTCAGCTTCTACTGGCTGTCGACCAAAGGTTGCTTTACGTGATATCAGGTTGACGCTGCCACCGGCAGAACTCAGACCATTTAAAACGGAGCCTGTGCCATACAGGATGTCCACGTTTTCATAATGAACCGGGTCGGCGATTTGAATGGTGCTACCGGGTACAGCCACGCCGTTTAGCAGCCAGGAAACGCCGGAGAAGCCGCGCAGTGAAACGCTGTTTGAGAGCGTAGGTGAGCTGGTGCCGGACATGCCCGGGGCGGTCTCAACGACTTCGGTGAGCGTGCGTTTGCCCTTAGCCGTAATGGTTCTGGCGCTGATGGTTTCAGTGTGGCGTGGCGTTTGCTTATCGGTCAGACCGAGACGTGAGGCTGAACCGGATGAAAGACGTGCCGAGTCGGATTCGGCAGAATAGTCGGATACGTCACTGCCGGTGACGACGATGGTTTCATCTGCTGCATAGGCCAGAGGCGAAGTATTTACTGCTACTGCGAGAGCTATCAAAGAAGGCTTAAGTTTCATAGGTTGGCATTACATTATAATGGATATGTTATAACATAACATATCTCATAAAGAAAAAAAGTAGGCAAATGAGAACAAGTGGGAAGGGGGCAGGAGAGGTCTGTGGGGGTGTCCAAAAACGACAGGCGTCAAAAAAACCGGCAATCCTTATCAGGACAACCGGTTCAATTTAACTACTGCTTTTAAAACGCCTCAAGACTCACTGAGATATCTCAAGACTAAAATCTGGCTCCTCTGACTGGACTCGAACCAGTGACATACGGATTAACAGTCCGCCGTTCTACCGACTGAACTACAGAGGAATCGTTGTGGAGGCTTATCTTAGCGGCGAAAAATCTTTTGTCAAACCTCATTTCCCTGGTGGCGGTTCAATTGCTGCTTCTCTCAACAGTTTGTTGCAATTGCAGACATTTTACAGGGAAAAAACTTTGCAGCTTTTTGGATTCTCCCTCATTATTTGAAATGAGGTTTCAACTTTCTTCATTAAGGTCCACTTTGAACGTCTCCGCAGCCTTACGCCAGGCCGTCTCTCGTACGCCCTGGTATGCCAAACGTAAGAGTTATAAGGTTCTTTTCTGGCGTGAAATCACCCCGCTTGCCGTGCCTATCTTTCTGGAAAATACCTGCGTACTGCTAATGGGGGTGCTGAGCACCTTTCTGGTCAGTTGGTTGGGTAAAGAGGCGATGGCCGGGGTAGGGCTTGCCGATAGCTTCAACATGGTCATTATGGCGTTTTTTGCTGCTATCGATCTGGGGACGACCGTGGTTGTGGCGTTTAGCCTGGGAAAACGCGATCGTCGTCGCGCCAGGGCTGCCGCGAGACAGTCACTGGTGATCATGACGCTTTTTGCCATCGTGCTGGCGGCGGTTATTCACTATTTTGGCGAACAGATTATTGATGTCGTGGCCGGGGAGGCGTCTTCCGAGGTGAAGACTCTGGCGCTGACATACCTGGAACTGACGGTGATCAGCTATCCCGCTGCGGCCATCGCCCTGATTGGCAGCGGCGCATTGCGTGGAGCCGGAAATACCAAAATTCCGCTGTTGATCAATGGCGGTATGAATATTCTTAACATCATGATCAGCAGCGTCCTGATTTATGGCGTTTTTTCCTGGCAGGGGCTGGGTTTTGTCGGGGCGGGACTCGGGCTGACCATCTCTCGCTATATCGGAGCCGTCGCCATTATCTGGGTGTTGATGATTGGTTTTAACCCGGCATTGCGCATTACGTTGAAGAGCTATTTTAAGCCGCTGAACTTCACCATTATCTGGGAAGTGATGGGAATTGGTATCCCTGCGAGTATCGAATCTGTTTTGTTCAACGGTGGGAAATTGTTAACGCAGATGTTCGTAGCGGGAATGGGGACCAGCGTTATTGCCGGTAACTTCATCGCTTTTTCAATTGCCGCGCTGATCAACCTGCCCGGAAACGCGCTGGGTTCTGCATCGACAATCATCACTGGCCGACGGCTGGGGAATGGTCAGATTTCCCAGGCAGAGATTCAGCTTCGTCATGTGTTCTGGCTATCTACCATTGGACTGACCGCGATTGCATGGTTAAGCGCGCCGTTTGCGGGACTGATGGCCTCGTTTTATACCCACGATCAGGATGTAAAAGATGTTGTCGTGGTTCTGATTTGGCTGAACGCGGCGTTTATGCCGATTTGGTCTGCGTCCTGGGTGTTGCCTTCAGGGTTTAAAGGGGCGCGGGACGCACGTTTTGCAATGTGGGTTTCGATGCTGGGGATGTGGGGCTGCCGCGTGGTTGCGGGTTATACGCTGGGGATCGTGCTTGGCTGGGGCGTTGTCGGGGTCTGGCTGGGGATGTTCTTTGACTGGGCGGTGCGCGCTGCACTGTTTTACTGGCGTATGGTCAGCGGTCGTTGGCTATGGAAATACCCGCGTCCTGAGCGTGAAGAGCGCATAAAATCGCCCGTTCAGCCTGAATCTCCAACGAAATGAAGAATATTTCGGCAAACGAACGTGTTTGTGCATTCAGGCTTTGACAATGCTCGTGGGCGTCGTTAATATGCGCCCCGTTCACACGATTCCTCTGTAGTTCAGTCGGTAGAACGGCGGACTGTTAATCCGTATGTCACTGGTTCGAGTCCAGTCAGAGGAGCCAGATTTAGAAAAGCCCGCTTTTTAGCGGGCTTTTTGCTTTCCGTCATCGGCATTCAGTTCTTTCAGTGCCCGACACGCCGGACGCTGATCGACAAACGTTGATTACCACATCAAATCATCAGGCACTTTAAAATCAGCATACGGATCTTCTTCGTCCTGCTCTTCCTGACTAAGCGCACTATTTAAGACGATACTGTTAGCATCTCGCTGTGCAATTTTATCGGCTACGCTTGCGGGGATAATCGCGTATTCACATTCCCCACCGTTATCAACAACCAAACGCGCAATGGCGAGGCGACCATTAATCAACTGGGCTTGCGTCACCTTATCCACATCTATTTTTTTAATTAAGTTATTATCTGTGAAGTTAAAACCAATATCGCCTTTTGAAATGCTGATTCTATTCATTTCAATAAGTTGCTTCACTTGCGCTTTATATTCTTTGGATAAAGCCGCTTGTTTTTGTTGCTCGCTTAGCTGTTTATCACGCTCAAGTTGTGCTTTTTTATTTTCTTCCACAGCCTCTCTTGCTTCACGCGCCTGAACTCGTGATTTTTTAGCCGTTCTCTGGACTTTGGCCATTTTTTTACTGGTTACTAATCCTGCTTTTAGCATCTGCTCTTGTAAGGTGAGTTTTGTCATCTTCGCTTCTGAAACCGTTGAATAATGTATGTGATTATACCCGTAATTTTTGCGTCTGTACCTGGCGCACGCGAGCCGGAATTCTGTTTATGAATGGCGCAGGATTCCGGCACGGGATTCAGATGAATTACTTGAGCAGTTTCACCGTGGCCTCTATGTCTATCTCATCTTCTGAGAAGATTAACGTCGTTCCCTGGAAGGTGGTGATTGCCAGTTTTCTCAGCGAGCGCATTTCACCGGGCTTTGCGGCTGATTTGGGTCTGATACTACTCATCAGCACGCCCACAGACAGCACCGCGTTTTCTTTATCAATTCGGGTATCGGCTGGCACTTCTTCGCTGTAAACCAGATAAGACTTGATCGACGTGAGCTTCAGGCGCTCGCCCGCGATATAGATATATTTGCTTTCCGGGATGACTTTCACAGCATAAGCGGATAAGCCTTTGTTATTGGTGGTGGGTTCAAAAATCACCGCCGCGTCTTTCTTAATCAGCTCAGGGTTGGCAACCTTAATCACATGAAAATAGCGGTTATCACCGTTTTCATCTTTGATAAATCCAAAACCTTTATCTTTAAACCACGTTGTGATTGTTCCGTTCATCGCCTTACCGCCTGGTTAATCGTTTATCTACTCAGTTTTTACAGCGCGCAGTGTAAAGCACAATGCCCACGCAGACCATGTCTTTGGCTTAAGTTTGGGTGATAAATGTCCATCAGACCAGGGGGCCGTTGGGGGAGGGGAAGTCGCGATTGCATTTGGCCGATGGTCAGAGATGGGAGAGAACGTCTACTTCACAACCCAGTTCACTGTTACATTCTATTAATGCAATTGAGTGCCATTCTCATCTATCATGATCTGCGACTCACACGATCTATGGCTACTGCAACAAGGGAGGTCGTCAGTGCTACTGGCTATCAGGTACGTCTTTGCGTCATGCCCACTTCGTATTACCGCACTTATCGTCGTTGTGTTGCTTCAGGGGCTGATACCGGCCCTCAACATCTTTATGACCGGCCAAATAATCAACACGCTGCATGCAGTGCAAACCACCGACGGCGATCTGATGCTGAGCGTTGCGGTCTGGTGTGTTTCACTCCTTGGCATGCAGCTTATGCAGCCCCTGGTCAATCTTGTTCAGGGGGATGTCACGGAGATTTCGACCAATCACTTCAGCGCTAAGATTATGTGCCGTATGAACGACTCCTTTTCCCTGAGCCTGTTTGATAATAAGGAGCGTTACGAGCAACTGGAATATTTGAAAAAAGAAGCGGCGTATCGACCGCTTAATTTCATCATCTGTATCATTTACGTGATCCGGGCAATCGTCATGGCCGGCAGTCTGCTGCTGGTTCTGATCAACTATTCAGGAGCAGGGGCGGCCATTTGCGCGCTTTCCGCCATACCGATGATTGCCATCAATATGCGTATCCAGCAGAGATATGTGCGGGATTTATTCTTCACGTCTAAAGATGCGATTGCGATGCGCTACGTATATGGCGTCAGTATGGACAAGAGTTTTTTGCAGGAGATCCGGCTTTACGGTCTTGGTAAATATCTGCTGACTAAATTCAATGCGTCCGCTCGCAATACCTATAATCGCATGCACAAACAGCGCATCCGCGCGCTAATCACGCCTGTGCCAGCCATGATGCTGAGCCTGACTATGCTGTTCGTCGGGGTAACTCTTTTTTTAAACAACTTACGCACCAGTGATATTGCCGTGAGCGCGCTGGTGATGGTGTTTCAGTCCATTGTGATGATGAAATCGCACCTCGACGAGATAGCCAATTATGGTTCGAATCTCGTCAGCATGAGCAGTTTTTTCACCCGCTACCATGCGTTTATGACGGATAAGATTGAACCGGTGAAAAACGGGCACCTTACCTTACCCGCCGAAACACCTTTTGCCCTCAGCATTCACAAACTCCGGTTTCAGTATGAGGGGCGTAATCATCCAGCCCTGAATGGGGTTAACCTTGAAATTGCCCCCGGTGAAAAGGTTGCTATTCTCGGTGAGAACGGCAGCGGAAAAACAACTCTGATTAAAATGATCCTGCGTATGTACGCCTTCAGTGAGGGAGCGGTGTCTGTGTCAGGCGTGCCGCTCGACAGGTTGGATATTGAAAGTTACCGGAATCAGATAGCCACCGTGTTTCAGGATTACGGAAAGTACGAGTTCACGGTGGGCGAAAACATTGCCCTGAATAATTATGATGCAGAAACCCCGTCGTCAGCGGTTGATGAATTACTGAAAAAGGTAGGATTTCCGTATGACCAGCACACCCGGCTGGGCAAGCAGTTCGGCGGCGATGAACTCTCCATAGGGCAGTGGCAGCGGCTCGCGATTGCACGGGCGCTATACCGAAAGGCCAATCTGTTTATTTTTGATGAGTTCTCTTCATCACTCGATCCTGAAACTGAGCACCGGCTGTTTAATGATATTCTTGCCCTGAACACAACCGTGATCGCAGTGACGCACAGGCTCGGTAATATAAAAGAGTTCGACAGGATTATCGTGATGTCTGCTGGAGAGGTCATCGAAAATGGGGACTTCACTGCGCTGATAAGCCGTCGGGGAAAATTTTACGACATGTGGCATGCGCAGTTTAAATCGGTGATGACTCAGGCAGTTTAATACTACGGGAATGGTACGCAGGTATTTGCACGTCATTCCAGATGTAACCCATCCAAATATATCGTCATTGCCCCCGGTGTACGCCGGACAAGAGGCTCTGCATAACCATGTCCGATTTGAGCGAAAACCAGATATCAGTGATTTTCGCTCACGGCAAAAAGGCCCCGATGACAACTAATCCTCGCGTTTTTCCGCCCATTTCAGCATCGCATCAAGGGCCGGGCACAGTTCTTGCCCCCACTCGGTCAGGCGATATTCCACTTTCGGAGGCACCTGAGGGTACACCGTGCGTGATACGATGTCGTCGGCTTCCAGTTGTCGCAGTTGCTGAGCCAGCATCTTCTGTGAAATACCCGGGATCAGTTTTTCAAAATCGGAATAGCGCTGTACCTTTCCATCGAACAGATGAAAAAGAATAATTAATTTCCAGCGACCTTCCAGCAGTCGTAGCACATGCTCCACGCCGCTTGCGGCAGATTCTGGAGTGTATAACTTACTCATAATTCAGTTGCTCACTTTTTCGTGCGTACTTGTCAATTTCACAGTCTATGTTGAAAATTCCTGTACTGTAAACAACGGGAGTAAAGCGCCATGTCATTAGCCCTACCGCACGCTATTTCTGACTATTTTGCGATCAGCAACGGAGCAGATATTGCCAACGTTAAGCACTGTTTTACCGCCGATGCCGTCGTGACAGACGAAGGTAAAACGCATAAGGGACACGCAGCGATCGAGGCATGGCAACGTGCCGCACAGGCCGCGTTTGACTACAGCGTTGAGCCGGTTCAGTTCCTCACCGAAGGTCACCGGGTGACGGTCATCTCAAACGTCGTCGGTAATTTTCCTGGCAGCCCGATAGTGCTTAAACATGCTTTCGGCCTGGTCGGCGACAAGATCAACACACTGGAGATTATCTGATGTCGTTAGATCTTGATTTTCAGGACAAACGCATACTGGTTACTGCCGGCACCAAAGGCGTCGGCAAAGCGGTCGTTGGATTATTAAAGCAACTGGGTGCCAGGGTGTTAACCACCGCGCGTCATACGCCCACAGAATGTATTGCCGATGCCTTTGTGGCGGCGGATCTGACCACGGTCAACGGGTGTGCTTCAGTAGCTGAAGCCGTTCAGAAGCATCTGGGCGGTGTCGACACCATCATCCATGTTGCGGGCGGTTCTACCTCACCTGGAGGTGGTTTTGCAGCACTGGGCGAAACGGAGTGGCAGCAGGAACTCAACCTTAATCTGCTGCCAGCGGTACGCTTAGATCGTGCGCTGCTGCCAGGGATGCTGGCGCAGGGCAGCGGGGTTATCATTCACGTCACCTCTATCCAGCGTGAACTGCCATTACCGGAATCGACCACCGGTTATGCGGCGGCAAAAGCTGCGCTGTCGGCGTACAGCAAGAGCCTGTCGAAAGAGGTATCCCCGAAGGGGGTTCGTGTGGTTCGTGTTGCGCCCGGCTGGATCGAAACCGAAGCTTCGGTAGCGATGGCAGAGCGACTGGCGAAGCAGGCGGGAACGGATTACGAAGGCGGTAAGCAAATCATCATGAATGCACTCGGGGGTATTCCTCTTGGTCGTCCGTCAAAGCCCATTGAGGTGGCGAAGCTCGTTGCTTTCCTCGCGTCGTCTCATGCTGCCACCATCACCGGCACCGAATATGTGATAGATGGCGGCACCATCCCGACGGTGTAATCATGTATATTAATCGGCCCGAATTATGAGCCGATTAAGATCGCCAGAGGCAGAAAATGGTTAATCGTAGCGTCCGTTTTGACGCAAAACAGTCTGATGTAAGTGAATAGTCTGCTATGAGCGAGGAACGGAAGTTTAGCTGCGGCTGAGCTGTCTGGCTTATGCATAAGTCTTACCCTCGTCGTAATATTCTCATGTTATGAGCTATGTTGACTATTTTTCTTCAAATGCCATGGTTATTCATATTATGCTGACACGAATCAATATATTGTTGTGATTTTTATTTTGCATATAGATTATGAGGTTATATGATATTCATCTATGTTTTTAGTTTTGAAAAATGTGGGCGCAGCCCTTCAAAAAGACATTGACAGGAGTTTTAGATTGAACAGTCCAATAAAAGTATGTTTTAAGTGTGCAGAGTTGTACGTAGGCGAGAAATGTCATTTTTGTGGGGAGGCTTGTCCTGATGATTATGAAGCTGTACTTGAACGCTCGGAGCATACGTATGAAATGGGGGTTAGGTATAGACAATTTTTTGAAGAGCAAGTTAAATCAAACGGTAAGGTTAACTGTTTTGCATCATTGATACAACCAGAACAGTGGTTGATATTTATCGGTGTTGCTGCGTTAAGCGGTGTTATTGGAAATGCTACATATGATTTAGTAAAAGTTATAATCAAGAAGATTATCGAGAAAGCAAAAAAAGAAGGCGCAAATGAAATCGCAGAAGAATATGACTCAGATGAAAAAATTGAAATTTTAATAGTCCAAATTAATGAATATATTAACTTTCCGGAGAAAATTCACCCTGAGGTACTACGAGGAATTAAAGAAGAGGAACGAGTTGATGACTATATGTATGGATTTTCAGAGATAATGGAGATTAAAGGTAATATAAATATTACTCCCGAAGAGGTGGAGGAGAAAATTAAAAAAATAAAAGATAGAAAATCTAAGATTAAGTCAATTGATGAAAAAAACTTTGCCCATTTCTGGGATAATCTCAAAAAATAAAATTTTTAACAATATGAATAATTGATAAAATTCATGTCACGAATTTTGGTTCCCCGAATATGACTGACATTCTGCCCGTAAACCGGCATATCGCGATATAAGCAATATCCGCTCTTGGCACTTAGCGGACAAGTGCGAAGGTCTACTATGAGCGAGAAGCGGGCATTGACTATGCCCCTGGTACAACATATATGTCGGTTGACTCAAATGCCATTCTGAAATGAATGTATGTGTAGAACCTCGCTGCAACATTTCCAGAATTGGGCATGTTTTGCCGTTTCATTTTTCAGTAACTAAATTCTTCTCTCAACAATCCAAATACCCAATCATCATGCCAGCAACCATGCAGGAAATAGTTTTTTCTTAGAGTTCCCTCCTGCTGAAACCCGACTTTATGCAATATTCTCCGCGATGCATTGTTGCCAGCTGTTACCGTAGCAGTGAGCTTACGATACCCATGCTTATCGAAAGCAAAGCGGGCAATATCTTTTAACGATTCTGTACCAAAACCTTTGCCGTGAAATTCTGATGCCAGGATAAACCCCACTTCCGCGATGCCCTCACCACGATTAATAAAGCCAGTTACACCAATTGGTATATCTGTATCCTTTCGACTTATTATCATACATAACCAGTGTTCACTGCCTTTATGCCAGGGCTGTAGACGGCTTTCAAAAGACTGGGTTCTAATCTCGTCATCAGTACGTGAATCACTAATAAAATGCATCACATGGCGATCCTGATTTAATGCCAAAAAAATGGCCAGTCTGTATGCTGGAGACCGCGATAATTGAGACTGACAGAAGAGATATGATGCATTAGATTTAATCACCTTTTTAGAGAGAGGAGTTAACAACTTTATCATTCACACCTGAATGATCAACTTTGACTGGCGCACGTATAAAGTATACAACTTCCCCTCCAGGCACGCAGCGGCTGGGCTGAGTGGTCGTTACGTCTACAGTGAGCAAGGAGCAGAATTTTTTTGAACTAATATGGCACCATTCTCTCTGCATTAGTCATGACAATTTATCTTTCTCACATAAAAATAATGTCATAAAACGGCTATTTGGATCAGACTGATAATCAGCAAACGGCTCGCAGTTAACGAAACCGTGCTTGATATAAAGTTGATGGCAAGCGGAAAACCCTGGCTGTGTCCCGGTTTCTAAACTTAAACGTCGTAGGCCTTTGATATGCGCAACCTGCAAGATATGCTGTAAAAGCTGATTCGCTACGCCACGACGCAAAAAATTTGGCGCGGTACGCATTGATTTCAGCTCACCATGTTCATCATCCAGTATTTTCAGCGCGCCAATTCCTGCGAGTTGTACCCCTTCCCATGCTGACCAAAATATCACAGCTGGGTCACGCAGTTTTCGAATATCTAAAGCATGGCTGCTTTCTGGTGGGGACTGCTCCAGCATGCCGGAAATATGATAGGCCACTAACGCTTGCACTGCTGGATGGGAGAGATCGTCAGTTTTGATAGTGAACAAGACTTTTCCAAAAAAAGTTGATTACATATTTGTAACATACAAACAAGCGGCAGTATCTTTGTCTAATATCTATTTCTTATGGCACTGACCTGCACTCCGCTGATTAGTACGCCGTTGCGTTAGCTATGTCCCCTCCTGGCGCTAAGCGGACGAGATAACTGGGGCGAAGGTCCGCTGTGAGCGAAAAGCGGACGTCCTAGTCAAAGAATGAAGCATTATTTTCAGCCATTTAATGACTACAAAAATCACTGTTAGTCTCGAAATTAGCGTGCAATTGCTAGCATTGATGGCCTGTAGGTTACGGTGATTTTCAGTATACAGAAGCGCTGCCATGTCCCTGAAGACATGAAATTAAATCAGTCCTGCCCTTCTTCTTTACCGTAGTAAAGCTGACCGATTTTGATAAGAGGACGGCCATGGGATTTGCGGTGCAGGTTGCTGTCACGCAGTGAATAAACGCAGCCGCAGTACTCCTGCTGATAGAACTGCTCGCGTTTACTGATTTCAATCATGCGGGACGAACCGCCCTGCTTGCGCCAGTTATAATCCCAGTACACCATGCCCGGATAATGCGCGGCGGCTCGCTGTCCGCAGTCGTTGATTTGCTGCATATTCTTCCAGCGCGAAATGCCCAGCGAACTGCTGATCACGCTGAAACCATTTTCAGCGGCGTACAGCGCAGTCCGCTCAAAACGCATGTCAAAACACATGGTGCAGCGGATGCCACGCTCTGGCTCCCATTCCATACCTTTGGCGCGCTCAAACCAGTTGTCCGTGTCGTAATCTGCGTCGATAAACGGTACGCTGTGCTGTTCAGCAAAGCGAATATTCTCATCCTTACGAATCAAATACTCTTTCTGAGGATGAATGTTCGGGTTGTAGAAGAAGATGGTGTAATCGATTCCCGAGGCTTGGATCGCCTCCATCACTTCACCGGAACATGGAGCGCAGCATGAGTGCAGCAGAAGTTTGTCTGCCCCGTCAGGGAGTTCAAGTTTAGGGCGTTTGAAATCAGCAGAGGTCATAAAAGTATTCGATGGAGAAATGAGACTTGCAAGGAGTGTAGCATCAGAGCCGTGCTATCGGGAATAGCGGTACAAATCTAGCAATGACTGCTTCTGGCACAAACCCGACCCTCTACCCAAAAAGCCCACTTTTAGCGGGCTTTTGGTTTTCAGCATACAGGGTTAATTTGCGCGCACCCGTATGGGAGCGGTAGCGGCGAACAGCCACGGGCGGGCGTTGCTTTCTACGCGAGGGGATAATGTTTCTCTTACCTGCTGATGGTACTCATCAATCCACAGTTTTTCTGCCTCGCTAAGCAGATGCAATTCCACGAGACTTAAGTCGATCGGCACCTGCGTCAGTGTGGAGAATTTGCAGAAACCAGGGCGGCTTTCGATAATTTCGACCTGATTTTCAATGCGGATACCGTATTGTCCGGCGAGGTAATAGCCCGGCTCTATCGTAATGATGTTGCCCGCCACCAGCGGCCAGGGGTTCACTTTTTTGGCGATACGGTGTGGCTGCTCATGAATCAATAGCTGATGGCCTACGCCGTGTCCCGCACCGTGATCGTAATCCAGACCAAGATCCCAAAGCGCCCGGCGGGTAAAGGCGTCAAGCTGGTGTCCCTGAGTTCCGCTGGGGAATTGCAGGGTAATCAGCGACAAAAAGCCCTTCAACACAGCGGTGTAGTGTAACCGACGCTGCGGCTCCTGCGGCCCAAATGCGAGGGTACGGGTCGTGTCTGTCGTACCATTCTGATATTGACCGCCCGAATCGTTCAGGTACATCTCCTGGGTTGTGACTGGCGCGTTTGTTTTCTCGCTTGAATGATAGTGGCACATGGCGGCATTGCCTGCCGATGCAGAAATGGTGTTAAAGCTCTGCTCAAGAAATCCCGGTTGTTGCTGGCGATAAGCCCGCTGTTTTTCCTGGGCTTCCAGCTCCGTTATTGGATTGCCTGCGGCTTCACGCAGCGGCACTTCGTGCGCCAGCCAGGCGAGGAAATTAACCCAGGCGGCGCCGTCCTGCTCATGGCATTCGCGGTATCCTGCCAGCTCGGTTTCGTTCTTGTGCGCTTTCATCAGCGTAATCGGATCTGCTGACCAGATGACGTCACCGCCATGCTGCTCAATAGCGAAGCGCAGGGCGACCGGGGCGAAATCTTTATCAACCAGGAAACGCTTCCCGGCCGCGCGTTGCTGACAGCGTGCAAGGAACTCACCCGGCGGGGAAATGGTCAGCGTGCTGAGCAAACTTGCAGGTAACTGCTGAGTTTTCTTTTCATCAACGAACCATTCCAGTTCTCCCGAGCGGTGCAATAACGCAAACGAGAAGGGAACAGGCACCATGTTGAGGTCGCTGCCGCGCACGTTCAGCATCCAGGCGATATTATCCGGCAGGGTGATCGGCAGGTAATCCGCCTGCTGTTTTGCCAGTTCGTCGAGAATGCGCGCGCGTTTCTGCGTGCTGCGTTCACCGCTGATTTCAACGGGCATTTCCCGGATGATGCCGCAGGGGGCGGCGGGGCGGTTTTGCCATACAACGTCGAACGGATCGCTGTCTAACGCCACCAGTTCGCAGTGGGTGGCTGAGAGTGTCTCAAACTGGCTGTTGACCATCAGCAGAGGTTCGAAGGCAATACGTGCGCCGGAGGCAACCTGTTCCTGCAAATACTCCGCAAGCGGCTCGTTATGCAGGTGATGAATTTCAAAATCATTACGATCGACTTCGGCGCGGGCCTGAACCTGGTAGCGGCCATCCACAAACAGCAATGCGCGGTCGCGAAGCACTAACGCCAGTCCGGCAGAACCGCTAAAGCCCGTTAACCAGGCCAGTTTATTATCGTGTGGCGTGCAGTCCTCGCTTTGATGAGCATCGGCGCGAGGAACGATCATGCCATCCAGCCCCTGTGCAATCAGGAGATTACGCAGGGCGGAAAGGGGAGTTGGGTTGCTCATAGACACCTTCATGCCTTAACGGAACGGCGGTTCGTTGAATGTGCGCAGTTTACGTGAGTGCAGGCGATCGCCTTCTGCGCGTAACAGATCAATGGCGCGAATGCCGATTTGCAGGTGCTCCGAAATCGCACCTTCATAAAAACGGTTAGCCTGGCCGGGAAGTTTAATCTCACCGTGCAACGGTTTGTCGGAAACGCACAATAGCGTGCCGTAAGGTACACGGAAGCGATAGCCCTGGGCGGCAATTGTGGCGCTTTCCATATCAATGGCGACGGCGCGGCTCAGGTTGAAACGCAATGCGGAGGCGGAGTAGCGTAACTCCCAGTTACGATCATCGGTGGTGACGACCGTACCGGTACGCAGCCGCTGCTTAACCTCTTCGCCAGGCATACCGCTCACCATTTTTGTGGCGTCATACAGTGCGCGCTGAACTTCTGCGATGCTGGGGATGGGAATATCGGGCGGCAGTACGGCATCGAGCACATGATCGTCACGTAAGTAGGCGTGCGCCAGCACATAGTCGCCAATCGCCTGGCTTTCACGCAGGCCGCCGCAGTGACCAATCATCAGCCAGACGTCCGGGCGCAGTACCGCCAGATGATCGCAAATAGTCTTGGCGTTTGACGGCCCGACGCCAATATTCACCAGCGTAATCCCCTGGCCGTCAGCCGTAATCAGGTGCCAGGCTGGCATCTGGTGTTTTTTCCACGCCAGATCGGAGGTGGCTTCTTCAGGAGCCTCGGTTTCTGCGGTGATCCAGATCCCGCCAGCACAGGAAAGTGCGATATAGGGACTGTCCGGGTCCAGAATCTGGCTGCATCCCCAGCGCACAAATTCGTCTACATAGCGGGTGTAGTTGGTAAACAGAACAAAGGGCTGAAAATGTTCAACTGGCGTCCCCGTGTAGTGACGCAGTCGCGCCAGCGAGAAATCGACACGGCGCGCGTCGAAGTGAGAGAGCGGATAAAACTCACCGGGGTGGAACAAACCGTCTGCGGTCTCGTCGCCAATCTGCGCCAGTTCAGTGGTGGGGAAAAAGCGCGTCAATCCGGCGCTCATGGAGCGGTCAAGCGACAGCTCGGAACCGTCAATGACATAAGGATACGGAATTTCATGATGGGACGGTTCAACCGCGATATGCGCGTCATAATCCTGATACAGCAGCGTTAATTGCTCTTCAAGGTAAGGGCGAAACAGCGCAGGACGGGTGATGGTTGTGGTGTAGCAGCCAGCATGGGTAAAGCGGCCATAGGCGCGGGTCTTGGGGGGATTCGTCGCATTGCCGCTCCAGGAGACGGAAAGCGATGGGTAAACAAAAAGGCCATTATTTCGGGCTGTAATGTCTGGAAGTTCCCCGTTTTCAACATACTTGCCAATTGCGTTACGCAGAGCCTGAACCGATTGCTCGTAGAGTTCGTCCAGTTTATCCAGCGCCTGAGACGGGGTCAGGCCGGCGCCCTTATTATTCATGTCTGTCTCCTTGTTCCACAGGTGTACTGCTCTCCCGATAGTATGTCACAGGAATGTGAAACAAAAGTCAGACGTTGCGTAAGAACAGACGGAGGCCAGATGGCCCCCGTACAGGGATTAGACGTGTGGTTTATTTTTCATCAACAGCGCCGTAACGGCAGAGATCAGGCAGCCTGCCAGCAGGTAAATGGCAACGCTGTGCCAGTTCCCATCGGAGAAGGTGACCAGTGCGGCGGCGATAAAGGGAGTGAACCCGCCGCCCACGACGCTGGCGACCTGGTAACCGACTCCGGCACCGCTGTAGCGATAACCTGCACCGAACATGCCGGTAAACATCGGCTGCTGTACGCAGACCACCATATCATGAGCAATATTGGCCAGCATGATGGAGAAGAACACAATCCAGAAGATTGACTGGGCTTCAAGCGCCATAAAAAACGGGAATGCGCTGAGCGTACCGATTAAGGCACCTGTAATATAGACGCGCCGACGACCGAAGCGGTCCGCAAGCCAGGCAAAGCAGGGAATCGTCAGGCAGCTTAGTCCCCCCACCAGCAGACCGATATTTAGAAAAAGCTCACGCGGAAGGCCCAGATTTTGGGTGGAGTAGTTCAGGGCGAACGCGGTGACGATATACATCGTCAGCAGCTCGCACAGGCGCAGGCCGATGATTTTCAGAAATGCGCCAGGGTGGCGGCTCAACGCCTCCATAACCGGCAAGCGTTTTTTCGCCGGTGGTGTTTCCTGCTTCTGCTGTTCAAATTCGGCGGACTCTTCCATGCCATTGCGCACCCATAAGGCGCCAAGCACCAGAATAATGCTGAACAAGAATGGGATGCGCCAGCCCCAACTCAGAAACTGTTCATCGGTCGTCAGCGTGCTGATCAGCGAGACCAGACCGGTCGAGAGCAGCAGCCCTACGCCATAACCCACCTGAACGCCGCTGCTGTAAAACGCTTTTTTGTTCTCCGGCGCGCTTTCAACCGACAGCAATGCCGCGCCACCCCATTCGCCACCGACGGCAAAACCCTGAACAGCCCGTAATATCACCAGTAATACCGGCGCCCACCAGCCTATAGTGGCGAAAGAAGGGAGGATGCCAATCAGTGCGGTAGCGATACCCATCATCCATACGGTCAGCATCAGCATACGCTTACGGCCCAGACGATCGCCGAAGTGGCCGAAGATCACACCCCCCAGAGGGCGAAACAGAAAGCCAACGCCGAAGGTGGCAAACGCCGCGAGTGTACCCATCGCCGGGCTGATTTGCGGGAAGAATTCACGATTAAACACCAGGGCAGCGGTGATGCCATAGAGCAGAAAATCGTACCAGTCGACGACTGCGCCAGCGAAGCTTCCTAATGCGGCGCGGCGCGCGCGATTAAGCGAAGGCGTCTCATCCTGGGGACGCGTGGAGGTGAGGGTGGAATCCATAGTTATCCTGTCTGTGCTGTTTTTTTAGTTATTAGTATGGAGAAATGATGACTCATATTGCTGCCGACATATTAACGGCCTTTATGAGACTACCGCGACAGACGGAAAGAGAAAATGATTTTATCCGTCACGCGCGGGCAAGATGAAAAATAGTACGGAGCCCGGTTGAAATCGCCTTGTATCTCAGGGTTGTTAACGCTAATTGTTATGATATAACATATCTGTTTAGTGGTTCGATCATGGAAGAGGTTAAGTATTGTGCAATTCGTCGCATCCAGTGATCACCCGGCGAGTGCTCTAAGCGTCAATATTGCGTCGCTACAGCGGCCCGGAGGCGGAGAACTGCTTTGTGCAATTCGCTTTGAGGTTGAGGAAGGGAAATGCCTGGCCGTTATTGGGCCTAACGGCAGCGGTAAAACGTCTTTACTGAGGGCGATAAGTCAGGAACTCCCCCTTCAGAAGGGCGATATTCAGCTACTGGGCCGGTCTGTTTCGGCGCTGTCGCGGCAGCAGCGGGCAAAGCAGATCGCCGTTCTGGCGCAAAATGATACGCCCGATCTGAGGCTGGCTCTTGAGGATTATGTGGCGCTGGGGCGTATCCCGCACGCCCGGGATGCACCACGCGACAGGCATGATGCCATCGTGACGAAGGCCATTAAAGAGACGGGATTACTGGCGTTGCGAAAGCGGTCGCTGTCTGCGCTTTCTGGCGGAGAAAGGCAGCGGGCGGCGCTGGCGCGGGTGTTAGCTCAGATGCCGAGCCTGGTGCTGCTTGATGAGCCAACCAACCATCTGGATCCCTCCGGTCGGGTGGAACTGCTTTCGTTGGTGAAAAACAAGGGGATAACGGTGGTGGCGGTATTGCACGATCTGTCGCTGATTGAATCTTTTGCTGACCGCGTTCTTCTTCTGTCGCAGGGAAGAATGGTGCTCTGCGACACACCGGAGCGTGTGCTGGTGTCTGAAAACCTTTATCCCGTTTTTGGGTTGACCTGCTTTACCGTACCACACCCTGATACGGGGAAAGCGTTACGTATTTTTGAAGTTCCTGGCTATGCATAATAAATATCTGAGGATTGTGATGAAAAAATTGCTTGCAGGCATGGTTGCTATTTTGTCGGTATCGGCAGTAGAGGCTGCGGATTTTCCTGTCACCATAGAGAGTTGTGGAACACCCGTGACGTTCACGGAACCGCCAAAGCGAGCGATTATTAATGACCTTAATATGTCTGAAATGGCGTTCGCTCTGAATTTACAGGATCGTATCGTCGGTCTGACCGGTATCAGCGGGTGGTACAAAATGACGCCGGAATTTAAAAAAGCAATGGGGTCGATCCCTGAACTGGCACCAAAATATCCCTCTCTGGAAACATTGCTGGCGGTTAATCCAGATTTCTTTTTCGCAGGCTGGAATTATGGCATGAAAGTAGGGGGTGAAGTGACGCCTTCTTCACTCAATAAATATGGCATCAAGACTTTTGTTCTGAGCGAAAGTTGCGTCTTTACTGCCGCGCATAAGCGTAAAGCCAGTATGGATCTACTTTATAATGACGTACTGACGCTGGGGAAGATTTTTGGTAAGCAAGATGACGCTCGGGCGCTGGTTAATCGCTGGAAAAAGACGCTGGAGGCGCTGCCCAAACCGCCGAAAGGAACCCGACCATTAAGCGTGTTTGTTTATGATTCGGGAGAGGATAAACCTTTTACCAGCGGGAAATACGCGATGCCTGACGCCATTATTGAAGCGGCTGGTGGTAAAAATGCGATGGAGGCGCTGGATATCAGTTGGGGCACAACTTCCTGGGAAAGTGTGGCTGCCACTGAGCCGGACTTTATCATTCTGCTGGATTATCAAACGGGAAGTGGGGCTGATGAGCTTCGTCACTTCCTGGAAAATCACCCGTTGATGAAACTCACGCCAGCGGTGAAACACCAACGTTATCTGAAGCTGCAATATGCTGAACTGACGCCAGGCCCTGCGAATGTCAAAGCAGTAGAAAAACTGGCTCGGGCCATGTATCAGACGGCTGCACAATGAGTTTTACTTCGTACCGTTACCACTGGGCGATGTGGAGCGCGGTGGTGGTACTGGCAGGATTAATGTTACTCAGTATTGCCAAAGGCGCTGTTTCGTTATCGCTGTTGCAGGTGCTGGGAGCGATGGGGATTGCAGATGTGCCGGTATCGGATATGGTCAGCAGAATTGTGATTGACTTACGCGTGCCGAGGACGCTCCTCTCTGTACTTACAGGGGCAGGGCTGGCGATAGTGGGCGCGTTGTTGCAGACCACCACACGTAATGATCTTGCCGATCCATTTTTATTTGGGCTGTCATCGGGCGCATCGGCGGGCGCGGTGCTGGTCATTACCCGATTCGGCAATCAGCTTGGCACGCTGACGCTCCCCGTATCGGCATTTGTTGGTGGGATCTGCTCCGCTATGGCGGTGATGTTACTGTTCCACTTCAAAAAGCAACGCGGGGCTGAGCAGTTAATTATCAGTGGGCTTGCTATCTCCTTTCTGTTTGGCGCGTTAACCAGCTATTTCATTTTTTCTGGCGATCAACGTGCCGCCAGTTCCGTGCTGTTCTGGTCACTGGGCGGCCTGGGATTAGCCAGTTGGGGCAATCTGCCTTTTGCCTTACTGAGCCTGATATTACTGAGCGCTTTTATTCTGCTGCGATGGCGTGCGCTGGATGGCATGCTGGCCGGTGAGCAGACGGCGTTATCGCTGGGGATTAACGTCAGCCGCCTGCGGATGGAAATTTTCCTGTGCAGCGCGCTGGCGACCTCTTTCTTAGTGGCACTGACGGGAGTGATCGGCTTTGTTGGGCTGATGGTGCCACATCTGTGTCGGTACTTTTCTGGCGTTAAGCATCTGCTTTTACTGCCTCTTTGTGGTGTCTGGGGGGCTGTGCTGTTGTGCGGCGGCGATATTGTCAGCCGAACGTTGCTGACTTCGCAGGAACTGCCTGTCGGCATTATTACGGCGGGTATTGGCGGTTTGTTTATTATTGTATTGCTCGCCAGAACGTCGTCAATATGACGGCCAGAAACGGTAAGCGGCTGGAACGTATACCTGATTGTGGTTGTTCGGAGTACAGAAAAGCAAAAAGCCCGCTAAAAAGCGGGCTTTTCTAAATTTGGCTCCTCTGACTGGACTCGAACCAGTGACATACGGATTAACAGTCCGCCGTTCTACCGACTGAACTACAGAGGAATCGTGTGAACGGGGCGCATATTAACGACGCCCACGATCATTGTCAAAGGGTGAAATGCGATTGCGCGTTCGTTTGCTGACAAAATCAACAAAGCGATGATCTTTCATTCGGCCGCTATTTTGCGCCATTCTGGTGCAAACGTACCTCTTATGGGGCAGATCGGAAACTGTTGTTAACGTTAAAAACGTTGTCTTGTAATCACATTCTCTTATTTGACAGCAGGTTAGCATAAAAATCAGCGTCGGCCAGAAACTGGCAAGCCTTTTGCAAAATCCTCCATAACATGACAGCCAGTATCATGACTGGTATTCCTGACAGGAGGCAAAATGAACTTCAGACGACTGAAATACTTTGTGAAAATCGTCGACATCGGTAGCCTGACGCAGGCCGCTGAAGTATTACACATTGCGCAACCCGCACTCAGCCAGCAGGTCGCTACGCTGGAAGGGGAACTGGATCAGCAATTGTTGATTCGGACAAAGCGCGGCGTGACGCCGACTGAAGCAGGAAAAATCCTGTATACCCATGCGCGAACGATTTTGCGTCAGTGTGAACAGGCACAGCTGGCGGTTAATAATGTCGGGCAAACGCTGAGGGGGCAGGTGTCTATTGGTCTGGCGCCGGGAACGGCCGCTTCGTCGGTGACGATGCCGCTGCTACAGGCCGTGCGGGCGGAATTGCCAGAGGTGTTGGTCTACCTGCATGAAAACAGCGGGGTGGTGCTGAATGATAAATTACTCAGCGGCCAACTTGATATGGCGGTTCTTTACGAGCGTTCTCCGGTGGCCGGTATTACCAGCCAGCCGCTGCTGAAAGAAGATCTCTTTCTGGTGGGAACCCGGGATTGCCCTGGGCCGAGCGTGGATTTAACGGCGGTTGCGGAGATGAACCTTTTCCTTCCTCGCGACTATAGCGCCGTTCGTTCGCGTGTGGATGAGGCCTTTTCCTTACGCCGATTGACCGCAAAAGTGATTGGCGAAATCGAATCCATCGCGACATTAACAGCGGCTATTGCCAGTGGGATGGGGGTGACGGTGTTACCGGAGTCGGCAGCCCGATCGTTAAGCGGCGCGGCAAATGGCTGGATGGCGCGTATCACCACGCCGTCGATGAGTTTACCGCTGTCGCTGAATATGTCGGCGAGGGGGAGTCTGACACCGCAGGCACAGGCAGTGAAAGAGATCCTGATGTCGCTGGTGAGCCGCCCTATGCTGGAAAACCGTGAGCTTCTGCTGGTGAGCTAAGCGTTATTCCATCGCGGTATAAGATGCAGGTTTTTATTATTTGTTATGCCGGGCTTCAGACTTTAACAATAGCGTCATGTCTGATGTCTTCGGAGCGAAGCGTGAATTTCCAGCAACTTAAAATCATCCGCGAGGCGGCCCGTCAGGATTACAACCTGACTGAAGTCGCCAATATGCTTTATACCTCTCAGTCGGGAGTGAGTCGGCATATTCGCGAGCTTGAAGATGAGCTCGGTATTGAAATTTTTATCCGGCGCGGCAAGCGCCTGCTCGGGATGACAGAACCGGGTAAGGCGCTGCTGGTCATTGCCGAGCGCATCCTGAATGAGGCCAGCAATGTTCGCAGACTGGCCGACCTGTTCACCAATGATACATCTGGCGTACTGACCATTGCCACGACGCACACCCAGGCGCGATATAGTTTACCGGAAGTGATCAAAGCCTTTCGCGAGATTTTCCCGGAAGTCCGACTGGAGCTTATTCAGGGCACGCCGCAGGAGATAGAGGTGCTGTTGCAAAACGGTGGCGCGGATATCGGCATTGCCAGTGAGCGTCTGAGTAATGATCCGTTGCTGGTGGCCTTTCCCTGGTTTCGCTGGCACCACAGTTTATTAGTACCTCGCGATCATCCCCTGGTGCAGACCTCGCCACTGACGCTGGAAGCGATCGCGCACTGGCCGCTAATCACTTATCGTCAGGGCATTACAGGGCGCTCCCGTATTGATGAAGCCTTCTCCCGCAAAGGGTTGTTGCCGGATATTGTCCTGAGCGCTCAGGATTCTGATGTGATCAAAACGTACGTTGCTCTGGGGCTGGGGATTGGATTAGTCGCCGAGCAATCCAGCGGCGAGCAGGAAGAGGGGGCGCTGACGCGTCTTGATACCCGACATTTATTTGATGCCAATACCGTCTGGCTGGGGCTGAAGCGCGGACAGTTACAGCGCAACTACGTCTGGCGGTTTATTGAGTTGTGTAATGCGGGGCTGTCTGTCGAAGATATTAAGCGGCAGGTGATGGAGTCGGATGAGGCGGTCATTGATTATCAGATATAAAGCAAAAAGCCCGCTAAAAAGCGGGCTTCTTTAAATTTGGCTCCTCTGACTGGACTCGAACCAGTGACATACGGATTAACAGTCCGCCGTTCTACCGACTGAACTACAGAGGAATCGTGTGAACGAGGCGAATAATACTGACCGCTCTGTAACGTGTCAACAGTAAAATTCGCACGTCATTTCAATTGGTTAATTAATCTTCAAAACCGCGATTTAATGGACGTGTGATGTCGGTATATTGTCCTCTTCTGGGTTATCACGCAGTCGCAGTAAGGGGTCCTGGCGATAAAACTGACAAAAACGTTGCCACAATGCCGGGAAACGCGGGGCGAACAGTTCCGGGGCGCTGAAGAAGTATTCTGACAGAACCGCAAAGCATTCAGCAGGGTCGGTTGCTGCGTAAGCATCAATGCTGGATGCGGTTTCACCCACAAGATCAATTTCATCCTGAATATTGTTCATAGCCGCGTGGAGATCGTGCTCCCAACTGGCCACTTCGCGCAGAGGAATCAACGGGATGCCGCTAGCCCGGTCGCCATTGCGCATATCAAGTTTATGCGCCACTTCATGGATAATCAGATTGAAGCCGGACGCATCGAAGGAGTCCTGGATATCAAGCCAGTTCAGAATTATTGGGCCTTGCTGCCAGCTTTGCCCGGACTGGACAACGCGCTGGTTATGCACCAGACCAATATCATCTTCCCATTCATCATCCACAACAAAAGGCACAGGGTAGATCAGCACTTCATGGAAGCCATCGAGCCATTCGATGCCCAGCTCCAGAACCGGGAGACAAAAAAGCAGCGCAATACGCGCGCTTTTCAACGCATCCAGTTCAAATCCCTGAAGAGCGACCAACCTTTTTTGCTGTAAAAAACGCTCGGCCAGCGCAATTAATCTGGCTTGCTCTTGCGCAGTCAGGTTGACCAGAAGGGGAATTGCCAGGGCGTCATCCCACGGCAAGGCCGCATTCTGGTCTGTTTCGTGTACTTTCCAGGGCCACTTAATCATCGTTTTGCTCGCAAACTCGTCACTTGAACAAAATTGCAGGAACAGGGTCTGTTAAAATGCCAAATTACCTGGCATCATGGCAACCACCAGAACGGAGAGATGCCGGAGCGGCTGAACGGACCGGTCTCGAAAACCGGAGTAGGGGCAACTCTACCGGGGGTTCAAATCCCCCTCTCTCCGCCACTATTCAAGCACTTAGTTCACTCCCTTTCAACGACCCCCGTCACACTTGGTATAGTGTTGGTATATTCACCGGGTATGCTTCTCGCCATCATCCTCTTCCGATTTTTCCAGAACAGGACAATTCAGCGTCGGGGAACACTTGCGCTTTGCGATCGGCAACAAACCTCTGGCTTTCCGTTTTATGACCGGAGAATTACGGCTTCTCTTTGCCGGGTTCGCCGCGAATTTAACCGGTTATCTTATTTGGCAATATTGGTGAAGCACTGACAGGCAGTACAGAGAGAAATTGTAGAAGTTTTAAGATAGCAATATGCCATTGAGTGGATTTTTCTATTTTTCAGGTGAGGATTAATAGGTGTAATCCTGTTAAACGGCCTCAATCAAGATATGAAAAAATGTATATTTGACTCCGAAATAGCATTCTTTGACGCCGACAGCATCAACGAGTTTTTATCGAGTTCGTTTTTGATACCTTAAATATAGCAGCTTCCGGTCAGTCGAAGTTTCTATTAACAGTCGCACAAGTAAGAATCGCATATCGCTTCTGATTTTTGTGTGAACTCACTGTTTGCTCATTGATACTTAATTCACTCTGACAAGGAAATGGCAATGAAAAAGGTTCTTCTCTCTGCTGCAATCGCGACTGCATTTTTGGGCATGGCTGCGGCAAATGCTGCTGATACTAATGTCGGCGGCGGTCAGGTTAATTTCTTCGGTAAAGTTACCGACGTATCTTGTACTGTTTCCGTAAACGGCCAGGGCAGCGATGCTAATGTTTATCTGTCTCCGGTAACGTTAACGGAAGTTAAAGCTGCGGCTGCGGATACCTATCTGAAACCAAAATCTTTCACCATCGATGTTTCTAACTGCCAGGCGGCTGATGGTACGAAACAAGATGAAGTGAGCAAACTGGGTGTGAACTGGACCGGCGGCAACCTGCTGGCGGGCGCTTCCGGCAAACAACAGGGCTACCTGGCCAATACGGAAGCGGCTGGCGCGAAGGATATCCAGCTGGTTCTGTCTACCGACAACGCCACCGCGCTGACCAATAAAATCATCCCGGGTGATACCGCTCAACCGAAAGCGACTGGCGACGCGACTGCCGTTCAGGATGGCGCGCGTTTCACTTACTATGTTGGTTATGCCACCAGCACGCCTGACAGCGTGACAACCGGTGTGGTCAATAGCTATGCGACTTACGAAATTACCTACCAGTAATATCGGCTGAGAGATAAAACCGCCTCGCGCCGGGGCGGTATAAAACAATAATAAAGCGGCCGCTGCTGCCGCTTATTTTTTATTCAGAGGTCAGCATGAAGCTTATTGCCCTTTTTTTCTGTTTCATTTTTAGTTTTGCGGCTAATGCTAATAACATTATTGTTAATGGCACCCGCTTTATTTATCCAGGAAATGAAAAAGAAATAACGGTGCAGCTCTCTAATACCGCAGATCGTCCGGCACTGGCACAAGCCTGGCTGGATAACGGTAATGCCGATGCGACGCCGGATACGATTACTACACCATTTATTATTACACCACCTATTTCCCGCGTTGACGCTAAAAGCGGTCAGACTTTGCGTATTAAGCTCGGCAGCAATGCAGGGCTCGCTAAAGATAAAGAGACATTATGGTGGCTGAACCTTCTGGAAATTCCGCCGGTAGAGGCTAACCAGAAAAATGAAGGGCAGAATATTCTGCAACTGGCGATTCGTTCTCGCTTTAAGTTTATCTATCGTCCGAATGGATTAGGCAACCGTGATGCGGCGGCGGAAAAGTTGGTGCTTTCCGCCAACGGCAGCAGCCTGTCCGTCAACAATCCCACGCCTTTTTATATCACCGTAAGCCGTATCTCTCGTGACGGCGGCAAAGCGCTGAACAGCAAAACGGTGATGTTTGCCCCACAGTCCAGTCAGACCATCGCACTTTCCTCGACAGTGAACAAAGGCGAGACCCTGACTGTTAACAACATTAATGACTATGGCGCAGATGTCGCAGTGAAAGTTGCCGTTAAATAAGGGAAACGATCATGAAGCAGAGGTCAATCCGCCCGGAAAGATTAAGTACGGCAATTGCGATTGCACTGTACTGCTTTCCGCCATTTTCAAGCGGCCAGGAAAACCCAGGAACGGTTTATCAGTTTAACGATGGCTTTATTGTCGGCAGTCGCGAAAAGGTCGATCTGTCGCGCTTTTCCACGAGCGCTATCTCCGAGGGTGTTTACTCACTTGATGTGTATACCAATGGTGAGTGGAAAGGCCGCTACGACCTGAATATCACCCGTGGAAAAGACGGCAAAATGGGCGTCTGCTACACCAAAGCGATGCTGATGCAATACGGTATCTCGCCAGAAAAATTTAACCCACAGCTTAGCGCGAAAGAGGGCTATTGCGGACGACTGCAAGAGTGGCGTAACGAAGAAAATGTCAGCGACAACCTGATCCAGTCCTCTCTGAGGCTGGATATTTCCGTACCGCAAATCTACGAAGATCAGCGCTTTAAGAATTTTGTCAGCCCGGAGTTCTGGGATAAAGGCGTTGCGGCGCTGAATTTAGGCTGGATGGCTAACGCCTGGAACAGCCACACGTCATCGGCCAACGGGTCAGATAACAGCAGCGCCTATCTTGGCGTTAACGCGGGTCTTTCCTGGGACGGCTGGCTGCTCAAACACATTGGTAACCTGAACTGGCAACAGCAGCAGGGGAAGGCGCACTGGAACAGCAACCAGACCTACCTGCAACGTCCGATTCCGCAAATTAACTCGATTGTCAGCGGTGGGCAGATTTTTACCAACGGTGAGTTTTTCGACACTATCGGCCTGCGAGGGGTAAATCTGGCGACCGATGACAATATGTTCCCGGACGGTATGCGTTCCTACGCCCCGGAAATTCGCGGCGTGGCGCAAAGTAACGCGCTGGTGACGGTACGTCAGGGCAACAATATTATCTATCAGACCACCGTGCCGCCGGGACCGTTTACGTTACAGGATGTTTACCCTTCCGGCTATGGCAGCGACCTTGAGGTTTCAGTAAAAGAAGCCGATGGCTCGGTACAGGTGTTCAGCGTGCCTTATGCCTCGGTAGCGCAATTACTGCGTCCGGGGATGACCCGCTATGCGCTCTCTGCCGGTAAGGTTGATGATAGTTCGCTGCGTAATAAACCGATGCTCTACCAGGCGACCTGGCAACAGGGCTTAAATAACCTGTTCACCGGCTATGCTGGCGTGACCGGTTTTGATGACTATCAGGCATTCCTGCTGGGGACCGGGATGAACACCGGCGTCGGCGCTTTGTCATTCGATGTCACCCATTCGCGGTTGAAGAGCGATACTCTTGACGAGCATGGTCAGAGCTACCGCGCCACCTTTAACCGTATGTTCACCGAAACGCAGACCAGTATTGTCCTGGCGGCGTATCGTTACTCCACCAAAGGCTACTACAACCTGAACGACGCGCTGTACGCCGTCGATCAGGAAAAGAACCACAACAGCAACTACACCGTGTGGCGACAGAAAAACAGCATGACCTTTACCGTAAACCAGAACCTGCCGGACGGCTGGGGCGGTTTCTACTTAAGCGGTCGGGTGTCGGATTACTGGAACCGTTCAGGCACGGAGAAGCAGTATCAGCTCAGCTATAACAATATGTTCGGTCGTCTCTCATGGTCGGTCAGCGCTCAGCGCGTCTATACGCCGGACAGCTCCGGTCATCGTCGCGACGATCGCGTTTCGCTCAACTTTAGCTACCCGATGTGGTTCGGCGAGAATCGCACCGCGAATCTGACGTCAAATACCTCGTTCAACAACTCGCACTTCGCCAGTTCGCAGATTGGCGTCAACGGCTCGCTGGACAGTGAAAACAACCTCAACTACGGCGTATCGACCACCACCGCGACCGGAGGCCAGCACGATGTGGCGCTGAACGGCAGCTATCGTACCCCGTGGACTACGCTGAACGGCAGTTATAGCCAGGGCGAAGGGTATCGTCAGAGTGGTCTGGGCGCCAGCGGGACGCTGATTGCCCATCAGCACGGCGTGGTGTTCTCGCCGGAAAGCGGCACCACGATGGCGCTGATCGAAGCGAAAGATGCCGCAGGCGCCATGTTGCCAGGTTCGCCGGGAACCCGCATTGACAGCAACGGCTACGCCATTCTGCCGTATCTGCGGCCTTACCGGATTAACGCCGTTGAAATTGACCCGAAAGGCAGTAATGACGATATCGCTTTCGATCGTACCGTGGCGCAGGTTGTGCCGTGGGAGGGGAGCGTAGTCAAAGTTGCTTTCAATACCACAGTGCAAAACAACATCACGGTGCAGGCGCGCCAGGCGAATGGCCTGCCGTTACCGTTCGCCGCCACGATTTTTGACCCGAGCGGAAAAGAGATCGGTGTTGTGGGGCAGGGCAGCATGATGTTTATCAGCGACGCCAGCGCGTCAAAAGCCACGGTTAAGTGGAATGGCGGGCAATGTACGGTGGATCTGAGTCAGGCAAAAACAAAGGAAACGCTATGTCGCTGAGTAAAAGACTGACGCTTTTTATTGGATTAATGGCGCTGGGGACAACATCGGCATGGGCTTTCTGCTCGCGCCTTTCACAGCCGACGGTGACATTAGACATGGCCATCGGGCGAGTGGTTGTTCCGCCGGATCTGCCGGTGGGCTCAGTGATTGTGTCCCGTGACTGGACAATGTCGGCGTCGGGTGGAGCAAGCTATAGCTGTTCAGCCGGTACTAACCGTTTTGCGGCGAAAATTGTCGTGCCCGGAGCCACCGACCTGGGGAATAAAATTTATTCGACAAACGTAGACGGCATCGGCTTGCGTTTTAGTCGCGGTGGCGCAACGGTCAATATTGTCTACCCGGATGTCTACTCCTCCTATGTCAACAGGCAGACCAATTATTCACTGGAAGGCTCCCGTTTTACGCTGGAAGTGATTAAAACTGCGAACGTGACCGGCAGTGGCACCCTGGCGGCGGGGAAATATACCTCTTATGACTGGGAAAACGGCAGTAACCCGATCCTTGAAACGTTCCTCAGCGCCAATGCCATCACCGTCGTCTCGCCCTCCTGTACCGTGTTAAGCGGTAAGAATATGAACGTTGATATCGGTACGATTAAGCGCAGCGATCTGAATGGCGTTGGCACCACGGCGGGAGGCAAAGATTTTAATATCCAGTTGCAGTGCAGCGGCGGTGTAAGTGAATCCGGTTTCGCCAATATCCATACGACTTTTTCCGGCAACCTGGCGACAAGCACCACAGCCGCTCAGGGCGTGCTCATCAACGAAAAAAGCGGGAACGCTGCGGCGAAAGGGATTGGCGTCCAGGTACTGAAAGATGGCACCCCGCTGGAATTTAGCAAGAAATATAATATCGGCACCTTGCAGACCCAGGAAACCCGTTACATTACATTGCCTTATCGTGCACGCTTCTATCAATACGCATCGACCACAAGTACCGGTGAGGTGGAGTCGCACATGATCTTTAACCTGACGTACGATTAATTCGGGAGGTGGGTATGCGTGATTCAGCACAGTATAAAAATATCAGACGACTCACTCAGTTGACCCTGATGAGCGGAATGCTTGTCGCCTCTTCAGCGTGGGGATTTGAAACCAATTACGATCGCGGACGGGTGGACTTCGCAGGGCGAGTAACGGATATCTCCTGTAGCGTAGCGCTCAATGGGGGCAACAATGCGGGCAGCGGTAGCGTCTGGCTGGCACCGGTAAGCCTGGCGGAAGTACATGCCCGTGGCGCGGGCGCATTTATGAAACCGCAATCCTTCACCCTGGAATTGTCGAACTGTCAGTTACGTCATGATGGTGGCGCTGCGAATAACGATGAGATCAGCACGGTAAGTGTGCGCTGGATTGATGGATTCACGGTCAATACCGTCGGCAACGAAAATGCCGGTTATCTGGCGAATACACGAGCGGATGGGGCCAGCCATATTTTTCTGGCGCTGTCGACCAACGACAATAATACGCTGGATAAAAGCAATAAAATTGTTCCGGCTGACCCGCAGCAAAACCGGGTGCCTTTGGTGGAAAAAGCGGTAAGCGGCGGTGTGTTTACTTATTACATCGGTTACGTTACGCCAGCGCCGGAGAAAGCGACCAGTGGCCCGTTGACCAGTTGGGCGACCTGGGAGTTAGTGTATAACTGATTTCTTGCGTGTGAAGGTTGATTTTGATGCCGGAGTCTTCCGGCATTTTTTTCCCTTTTTTAAACCGTAATCTCTTCTTTGACCAGTTGTTCAATACTGACTTCTTTCCAGTAATGCCCCTGAATGGCAAACCACTCCATACCCTGCAACCATTTCTTATGCGCTTCGCTTTCGACGCCTTCAATAATCACATTATGTTGGTTACGGGAAAGGAAAGTGACCAGCGCATCCATCAATGGCCGACCAGACTCTTTTTGCATTAAATGCCAGAAGAAGTTTCTGTCGATTTTGACATAGTCAAAATGATAGCCGCGAATCGCGTTAATTCCCGCGTAGCCAGCGCCAAAGTCATCGAGCCAGAGTGGGGTGCTGTGGGAATCACACCAGGCGGCGAGAGAGTTATTCAACAGTTCGTTAGAGTTTTCCGTGAGTTCAAAGTGAACGCAGCCCAGTGCTTTGACTTTCGCTTTCACTTCTGGCCGTAGCAGGACGCTGAGTATATGGTCGTCAACGTTAATCGTGGCAGAAACATTGTTTTTTATAAACCACGCTTTATGTTTTTCTATTAACGCCAGTTGTTCCATAAAGATACTTTCCCGTAAGTCCGCATTGGCATAACGAAATAACTCTTCTGGAGAAACAGGGATATGGTCAAAGCGGCTCAGGCACTCAACGGCGACAAGCGCCCCGAGAGGTGAAAACATTTTTTGGAAGACATATCGAACGGATATATCGCTACGTGACAAATTATGATTGAAAAACATAAGTGCGTCCATTATATCTCGTCAGAAATCAGGTCAACGGTGGGAGGAGGTGGTATTAATATAAGTGATATTTTTGTCGGTGAAAATGATTGACAGGGGGCTGGTTAACAATTAATTATCGGTTTTTGATTGGTCATCTGCACATTTAATATGTTTAGCATCGAAACATATTGACGATTCTTTTGTTCATCACTTGCGAGTTATTCATGCCTAACTTTCTCATAATACTCGCTCTGTGAGTGTGGGCCGTTTTATAGTCAATGTTGAGAAGCTCTGCTATTTGTTTATTGTTATGGTTGGCAATCATTAGCGCCAGCACCTGCTGCTCCCTGGTAGTGAGTTTTCGCCGGGTGTATAAGCGCTGATATTCGCGGGCCGTTAAAGGATGTTTGAAGATGGCCGAGAGATCGGAGCAAGACGCGTTTTCCGTCAGAATAAATACATTTTCAAGATCGAGAAGTTCACGGCATAAGCTGGCGAGGTCGCTTTTTACAATCAGAACGAGCAGCGTGCAGTGCGTGAGATACATTCGCAATCTATTGAGCAAGGCGACCGTCCTGGCCGCAGAGATATCTTTATGAATGACATTGATAATAATCGTACCCGACTGAGGGGCACAGGTTCTCCCGGCGATCTCCTGATAGCCCAGCGTGGTAATATTTATCTCATTGTCCACCATGTAATGCAGGATTGATTGCCCAATGAGATTATCATCCGTGTAAAATAATAAATTACTCAATGTTTTCTCGGTCTGTTAAACTAAAAAAATCTTATTTTTAATTTTATTGTCAATAATTAATTTGACGATAACATTCTCTATGTAATGTTTATAATCGTCACTTTTATGCTGAAACATACAAGAGATGCGGAAATCTGCTTCTTCATACGATTTTTCGCTATGGAGTTCTGTTACGCTGATAATTTTTAAGTTAGTCATTACGCTGCCATATTCACCAAAGCTCATCTCAACGTTTTCTAACACATTATCTTTACGCATAAATTTAAGTTGAGATTGGGTGGATATGAAAGAACACCCGCCGTCAGAGACATCATTTAACGTATGTTTAAAAGTAACGCCATTTTTATAACGACCAGAACAACAGAATTGATAACTCTCTCTTGTCTTAAGTCGGGGGGACGATCGCCGTTGCAGTATGTTTATGCTCTCAGGAATGGCAAAGCGGAATATATTATCCGGGCTATTGTTCTCAGTATTTATCTGCGCGGTGGCAAACTCAATCCTGCCAAGTTTACTGTGGATCTGAAAACAGACATCGTCGTTTTCAGATAACGAAGGCTGAAAAGAGGGAGGGAGATCGATATAAAAAGATGAACTGTCAATTTTTCGTAAATCTGATTGCCAGTTCAGATCGTTAAAACTAAAATCCAGTTTAGACTTAACCCTGAATTCTTCTCTCAGGATAGCAATAATTTCATATCTGGATTTTTTCGAAACTCCTTCTGACATACCATCTCTCTAAAATACAATGTCCTTTCAGATTATTATCCCATGTTGCGATCGCCTGTTTATTAAAAATAAAAGGATGCGGCCTATTGTTGAATTTTCAAAAATAGTTCAATGCTATTGATTGCGTATTGACATTCGGTGAATTTGCCCGGCATGTGCCGGGCAAGGAGGGCGGTTTAGAACAGAACTGAGTAGTTCAGACCAAAGGTGCGGCCGCGTCCTTTGTAGTCATACAGGGAAGCGGGGCCGTAACCAGGGCTGTAGTACAGCGGTGCGCGCTGCCCCCAGACGGTGGTGTAGTCACGGTCGAAGAGGTTCTCAACGCTGAAGCTGAGTTTACCCACCGGAAGCTGATAGCTGCCGAGTAAATCGACGGTGGTATAGCCATCAATGCTGTAGCCTTCTGCATCGCTCACATCGAAGGAGGTGGTGCTCTGTACGCGCAGGCTCCACGGGTCCGGCGCCCAGCCAATGTAGGCTGTCGCTTTCGATGGACTTGCCACCTTCACGTCATATTTCTGCCAGCTACCGTTCACTTTCGACTCGGTTTTCAGCACGTTGAAGTTCGCACCGGTACTCCAGTCGGTATCTGGAATCAGGTAGTCCACCGCGCCTTCCACGCCGTAAATGCGGCGTTTGTCGTCCACCACGCTGATGGTCAGATCTTTATTCGCCACCACGCTCTTATCGGAAATCGAGTAGTAGGCCGCGATTTGGGTGCGCAGGTTGTCGCCGGTAAAGCGCCAGCCCAGCTCATAAGAATCGACCTTCACGCCTTCCAGCTTGCTGTCGCCGACGTTCACGCTGTTGGTCAGAGGAAGGTGACCGTTCACCGCTGCGCCATAGGTGCCGCGACCGTAGTATTTACCCGGGTCCGGCAGCTCCACGCCCTGGGAGAAGTTGAGCCATGCCTGCTGGCGTTCGGTGATGTGCATCAGCAGACCGGCGTTGAACAGGAAGTTGTCGTAATCGACCGAGCCGCCTGGAATGGCGTCGGCGGATGTCGCCTTCCCGGCGGCAATCTGCTGTTGTTGCGCGTAGCCGATGAAATCATCAATCTTGTTCTCAGTGTACTGATAGCGTACGCCGCCGCTGAGGGTAAAGATATCATTGATGTCATAGCTTGATTGCAGGAAGGCCGCCAGGTTGGTGATGTCATACGACGGATAGCGCCCGGTGGTGTAAATCTTCTGGTTGTTCAGCCCCCCGGAAGCGCTTGCCTGGGCCAGATCGAAGAACATCTGGTTGGAGGTAAAGCGCTCGTGGTCGGCATCCAGCCCGTAGGTGATTTGCCAGCCGTCCAGTGGTTTGCTGTTCAGGGTCAGTTTCATGCCGTACTGGTCGGTGTCCTGCTGTGACGAGGAGAAAGCCGTCGCCTGTTTGTTCGCATTTACGGTCGGGAACGGGTAGAACAGCAGCGACTCATCGCGGTAGTAAACCTGGCCGACCAGCTCCTGACCAAAGAAATCGCTGTTGGAGTACTGTAGGCTGATCAGATGACGCTCGGTGCCGGGAATACGGTCGGAATTCAGCCCCTTACTGACGTATGGCGTGCTGGCCCCGCTAATGGCGGAGAAATCTTTCCCAAGATTCAGCCCGTAATCGTCGTCGCCCTGGCTTTTATAGTACTGCGTGATCAGCTGAAGCTGCTGGGTTTCATCGATGTTCAGCGTACCGGTGCCCATGATGTCCAGACGATCGGAATACTGTAGGCCGGTCTGGGTGTTATCGAGCAGGGTGGCATCGCCGTTACCGTCAAACCAGCCGCCAAACTTCTGGTACGCCACTGAAACACGCCCGGAGATATGGTCATTGCCGCCGGAGATGGCGCTGGCAATGCGCTCATCGTGATCTTTACTGCTGTTAAAGCCGCTTTTGGTGCCAGCCTCAAACTCCATCTGGGTTTCCGGCTGGCCTTTTTTGGTCACGATGTTGATCAGACCACCGGTACTGCCGCCGCCGTACAGGGCCGTCGCGCCGGAGATCACTTCAATATGGTCGATATTGAAAGGATCGATAGAGTCCAGCTGTCGGCTGTCGGTGCGTGAAGAGTTGAGACGCACGCCGTCAACCAACACGACCAGCGGGCGGCCACGCACGTTCATACCGTAGTTGGTGCGGCTCTGGCTGCTGACGTCAAGGCCAGGGATCAGCTGAGCCAGCGCGTCTTTCAGCTCTTTGCCGCCCTGAATCTGCTGTTCCAGTTCGGCGTTTTCGATAACCCAGGTGGTTTGCGCCATCTCCGCTACGGTGCGATTGCTGCGGTTGGCAGACACCACGAGCGTTTCATCATCGGTTTGTTGAGCGACTGCTGGCGCCATCATGGCGAGAAGCAGTGGGTTGAGAGCCCAAAGCGTATACTTTTTGCTTATCATCATTATTCCTTCACACGGGCGGAAAAAATCAGCCCAAAGATGCTGTGTAGCGAGTTAAAGAAGCAGCCTCCGGCTGCGGTTTTTCCCGGCTGCCGCTGCGCCATTGAATCAGGGCGGGCGGCATACTGAGATCGAATAAATCACGCCCCAGCGCGCGATTAAGAATACGGGCGGAGCGCCAGGCCATCAGGCTGAGCTGTGGTTCGGCAATGCCGTGGGTTTGCATACTGGCGTTGACCGCGAAGATGTTGTTCTCTTTCGGGCCGTTCCACTCCAGGGTGAAGTCGTCGCGTACTTTGAAATTGCACTCATCGCGCATGGTGATTCGCGACATCAGCGGTGAAAGTATCTGCGGCAGCGCGGGACGGTAGCCGGTGGCGAAAATCACCACGTCACTTTCCAGAGTGTCATAGCCGTTATCCAGATGATGCTCCAGCAGCAGTTGCCAGCTCTGGCCGCGACTTTCCAGCCCGGTGACCGAGCGGCTTGGCAGCAGACGAGCGTTACGCGGTTGCCTCAGTACCTCGAAGCGGTGATACAACTCGCGATAGATGGTCAGTAGCGAGTCGGCCGTGATGCCGTCGGAGGTCATTTTCTGCTCGTCGAGCATCTTCTGGCGCGCGCTTTCATTCAGACCGACGAAGCCTGAAACGTACTCAGGCGTGAAGTATTCGTTGGCGAACGCCGCCTCATCCAGCGCGTTAAAGTTATTGCGGCGCGAGACCCAACTGATCTCTGCAACGTCGCCCCATTCTCCGCGCAGCGCATTGAGGAACAGGTCGGCGCCGCTTTGCCCGCCGCCAACCACGGTGACTCGCTTGCCGCCGAGGTCTGGCTGGCGCAGGCTCATTTCACTGGCGTGGAAGCAGGTTTGCGTCGCCGTTTTTACGCAAGGCGGCAGGTGCGGTTGCTTGCCAATGCCAAGGCAGATATTGCGGGCAACGCTTTCGCCCTGGCTGGTCTGCACCACAAACCGCTGGCGTCTCTCGTCGAAATCAATACTCTCAACGGTATGATTGAAATGCAGATTGTTCATCCCTTCGGCGGCCCAGCGCAGGTAATCGGAAAACTCATCGCGGGACACGGTACGCAGTTCGGTGGTCAGGAAGCGGTAGAATTTTTTGCGCTTCACCAGATAGTTAACAAAGCTGTACGGGCTTGTGGGAGCCACAGCGCTAACCAGATCTTTCAGGAACATGGTCTGCATATGGCAGTCCGGCACCAGCATGCCGGGATGCCAGGCAAAATGCGGGCGGCCGTCAAAGAAGCGGCTGCTTAATCCTTCGGCCTGATGAGACAGCGCCGCGATGCTCAGGTTGAACGGGCCGATGCCTACGCCAATAAAATCTACAGTGTTTGTCATGATTCAGTCCCTGGTTGCCAGCCACAGCGGGTTTTGCAGATCCTCAAGGTAATTCGGCAACATGCGGCTGCCGCCGTCCTGGTCGGGCCAGGTCAGTTTTACCGGGTTCAGCACTACGCGAATAATTTGTGGCTTGAAGAGTGAGAAAAGCGCAAAGCGCGCTGACATTTGTGGATGTTCCTGCATGTAATCACTCAACACTGCTGCCAGCAGTTGATAAAAACGCCTCTCCGGTACGCCAAGGCGAGCCATCAGCGGCGAAACAAAGCGCAGAACCGTCACGAAGTGGCCGGTCTGCAAATCATGAATTAAGTAGTCGGCGCTCAGGCGAGCGGTGACGTCCCGCACCTCCTGAGGCAGGGAGTCCATCTCCGGGAACGCATCTTTCACCAGCCGCATATCGCCCTGGAAGTCTTTCAACAGCACGCGCTGCGGTACGCCCTCTTTCATGGCGAGCGTTATATTTTGTCCGTGGGCGATAAGCGCAACGCCGTAGCGGCAAAGCAGGTGATACAGCGGAACCACTACCACCCGGAACAGCTGCGTGAGCCAGGTTTCAGCGTCCAGCCCGGAGCGGTCGATATATGCGCCTATCAGCGGCTGGTTGTTTTCATCGCACTCCATCAGTGTCGCCATCAGAATCGGAGTTTCGTCCGGCTTCAGCCAGCGACACGGATTCTCACGCCAGATAACGCCGAGCATCTCCTGGTAGCGGTAGGGGGCCTGGGCAAGCGCGGCATAGCCTTCATGGGACACATAACCCGCCGCCGGTTCACCGAGGATCACCGCGCCGCTTTGCTTAAGCGTGGCGTCGGTCGCAAAAACCTGTTGCAGCCAGTGTGAGGCCAGCGGCCCGGCGGCGATGTATTTGCCCGGAATCCCCCGGTAGCAGGAGGTGTTGTAGATGGTCAGCGGCAGCTTGATATCCAGCCCGCCCTGGCGACTGGCGTTGGTCAGGGTGCGCAGCGACTGCTGGGCGAGCCACAAGTCGCCAAACTCGCCGAGAGAAACCATCCTGCCTTCGGCAAGATCGGCGATGAAGTCGAGGGCGATTTTTTGCTGCCACTGCCACGGATGTACCGGCAGTGGCAGCCAGTCGTTATCCAGCCCGTTGTCCTGCCAGACCTGATTGAAGCGGGCAAACTCCTGCGGGTCCATCGCGGCCGTTAACAACTGCTGAATATCCAGCTCGCTGTCGCAGCGCCAGACCATATGCTCACGTTTTACCGCTAGCCAGTGCAGTCTGAAGGTGTTGGCGTACTCTGGCGCATATCGCTCCAGCGCCTCTTTGCCCCAGCCCCGACGGCCTTTATTAAAAGCGAATTTAGGATGGCCGCTTAGCAGGCATTGCAGGCGGTCGGCATCAAGATCAATCAGGTCACTGGCGCTCAGCCCGCGCCGTGCCTTCAGCAGTTGCAGGTCGCCCAGCAGCGTGGCATACAAATCCTGCATATGCTCAGCAACGGTGGCATCGCTCATCGACAGCACCGGCTTTAGCTGCATCAGTAGCGTTTGCGCCAGAACGGGTTCGTCCGCGCAGCGCAGCGTTTGAGCATCAATCCACAGCCAGCCCCAGATGCCGCGTTCAGCGCTGAAGCGCCATTGCGCACCCGGCAGGTTAATGCAGTAGCGGCCATCGCCCTGAGATTCCGCGTGGAAAACCTGCTCATACTCCAGCTCGGCCAGCATTTTTGCCACCAGCTGGCGGTTAACAAAATCCCAATCCTTGTGATTCATTACAGACCGACCTCCGTGAAGAAGTGATGGCGATCCGCCATCACCATGCGCGAGCGCTTGTGTGGGAAGTCGAACTCTTTAATTGTCCGGTATCCCGCAGGCTCAAGGTGGCGGAACAGGCGCTGGTTATCGGCGCGTGGCTCAAGTACGGTGCGCTGCGTGCGGGGCTCATCCAGCAGCAGGTAATGCGTCAGCCCGCGCAGCCAGCTTTGTACGTAGTGGGCTCCGCGCCATTGCTGTTCACCAACCAGCAGATGCAGGCCACGGTCAAAGGGTTGCCATGAATAGTGGCGGCCAATGCGGTCTTCCGCCGCCCAGTAGATTTCGAAATAGCTAAACGGCCGATCGTCGAAGCAGCCGATCAGCGGGAACGCATGTTTACCGGTGAGCTGGCGCTCCAGATAGGCGGTCTGTACCTCCAGCGAGCCGCTTTGCTCCCAGAAATACTCAACGCGCGGATCGTTCATCCAGCGGGTGAAACGTTCTGCATCAAGAACGGGATCGGCAACGCGGAAACTCAGCGTCTTGCGAACGCGTGGATCGTAACGGCGATAAACCTCGCCCTGCGGACGGGGCGGGCGCTGCGGGAAATAAATCTCACGCTCTGCATCAAAAACCATTTCGCCGGAGGCCCGGTTTGCCGGAGAACTCAGCCATAGCGGTAACTGCCAGAAGGCGGCGCGATGGATGATGTCGCTTTTTACCTGCCCGAAAAGCGTCAGCGCCTGTGGCTCCTCACGCCATTCGGCCCAGGGGAGAACCACCGCTGAAAGTTGCGGTGCGGCGATAAATATCTGATCCAGCGCGTCGCGCAGCCACCCTGTCGGCAGCGGCCCTGGCCAGCGCAGCACCGCGCTATTGTCCAGCCCCCAGCTAAGATTCAGAGGCTTGTCGAGTTTTTCACAGCGCAGTCCATATCCGCTGTGAACGATGTTTGCCTTAGACATTTAGCCCTCCTGAGCCAGCAGCGGGTTGGCGAAATCGAAGTAGATCACCGAGGGATCGACGATGGTGTTCTCGTTGTGGTCGTTCAGATAACAGAAAAAGTTACCTTTTACGTTCCAGTACGGATTTTCCAGCACGTAGTTGAGACAGGTTTTATGAGTCACCTGATCACGCACTTCAGCCAGCAACGTTCGTACGCGAGCCATCAGATTCGCTTCACTGTCCAGCCCGGCAGCGCCCAGCGCGGCGGTCACGGCAAAAGTGGAGTTAACCAGCAGGTAATAAGGGAAGTAGCGCAGCAACTGCTCACGGGTGAAGACGTTTTCCGCCTGCGCCTCGCCAATGGTGTCGAGCCAGCCTGCCGCGTGAGGCATAAACGCGCTGCCCTGGCAGTCACGGTAGATAAGCCCGACCGGCAGATCCCCAAGCATCTGAACCAGAATATTTTGCTGATGCGCCAGCAGCACCAGGCCGTAATCCGCTTCAGCCGTAAACAGCGGCTTCAGCACCTGCTGACAGTAAGCATCGACCCATGCGTGGGCGGCCTGTTGCGCAGTGATGCCGAGGCGATCGCTCAGGCGTTTTACCGCCGCAACCAGCAGCGAATCACCGCCATCCGGTGCGGCCTGAGTCAGGGAGACCAGTACGTTAGTCTGGCTTTGCGGCTGATCCACCAGCAGGTTTTCACGCAGGGCAAACAGGCTTTCCTGCATGATGTTGCCGTGGAGATCGCGCAGCCCGGCCCAGCCGTCTTCCTGCATCACCCGGAAAGTCGGGAAGCGGGCCTGTAGCGTCTGCCAGTCGTCGGTTTGCGCCAGGCGCGCCAGGCGCATTCCACGCTTCACTTCTTTCACTGACAGGGTACGGACGGAGTTGGTCAGGCGCACGCTCAGGGAGAATTTGATCATGTCGCGGCTGGTGGCGCAGTAGAGCGAGCGGGAAGAGGTGGTCGGTAGCCACGGCGCGCCGGCTTCGCCTAAATCTTTAATCAGCCCTTTAGCGACAAGCTCCTGGCACCACTCCTGCTGCAACAGATACTCCCCCTGCCACGGGTGCAGTGGGAATAGCCATTGATTGTCGTTTAATTCGTTAAGTAACTGCGGCGCATTCTCTGCGGCAAATCGCGTCAACCGCTGTTGCAGGTTGAGATGCAGGCTTTCACCGGCGATCTGCGTTTTGTCCACCGCAAACCACCGCAGCGGGAAGTGGGGCGCGAAGTCTGGCAGGTAGCGTTCGGCCTCCTGCTGGTTAAACGGTTCATGAGACTTAGGCGCCGGGTGGAAGGCGTGCCCGACCAGCAGAGCCTGCTCCGCCTCGCCAAAGTTCAACGCCTTTTCACGCAGGGCTGCCCAGTCATGGCGGGCATCAATCGCCTGCTGCGTATGGGCGTGGCTTTCCATCACGCGCTGGTGGAAGGTTTCGCAACTGGTCGCGGGCAGCAAGAGTTGGTGCTGGAGCTTATCAACAATAAGCCGGGAGAGGGTGGCGAAATCGACGGGGTGACTGCCAGAGGCCGTGACCAGACGCGCCGGAAATTCAAAGCGGTGATGCTGGGTTGGGGAAAAATAAGCCACTCTGAAATGGAGCGCCTGCTGTTCGCCCAGCGGGATGATCAATTCGGTTGGCTGGTATTCCGTCAGCCGCCAGTCTTTGGTTTCACGAACCAGGGAATTCAGGAAGCACTGCGCAGCCACATCCAGGGCTGACGTTTTAGTTGGCAAAGTCATAATCAAACAGATCCCACTCGTTATGATAATGCGAATTTTGCCGATAAGGTTTCTCATTATCAATAACAATTGTTAGAATCGGTAAAATTAATTTTACAAATAAACACAATTAATACATGGAATTGCAACATCGTGACGTCTCTTGAGAGCGCGGAAACGCCGCAAAAACCATTGTCCTGCTGGCCGCTTGCGTTCAGTGCGGGGTTACTCGGTGTCGGGCAAAACGGCCTGCTGGTCGCGATCCCTGTACTGGTGATTCAGACAAACCTGAGCCTGTCGATTTGGGCGGCTTTGCTGATGCTTGGTTCAATGCTGTTCCTGCCGTCTTCCCCGTGGTGGGGAAAGCAAATTGCCCGTGTGGGCAGTAAGCCTGTGGTGCTGTGGGCACTGGGGGGATACGGCGCAAGCTTTACTCTGCTTGGGCTGGGAAGCATGCTGATGGCGACCGGCGCCGTAACAACAGCGGTGGGGCTGGGAATATTAATCATCGCGCGGATCGCCTACGGGCTTACCGTGTCGGCGATGGTGCCAGCCTGTCAGGTTTGGGCATTGCAGAGAGCGGGGGAAGGGAATCGCATGGTCGCTCTGGCAACCATTAGCTCCGGCTTGAGCTGCGGCAGACTATTCGGGCCGTTGTGCGCGGCGGCGATGCTGGCAATTCACCCTCTGGCGCCGATGGGGCTGCTGATGGCAGCGCCATTGCTGGCGTTGGTGATGCTGCTGCGGTTGCCTGGCACGCCACCGCAGCCCGCAGCGGAGCGCAAGAGCGCCAGCCTGAGGCTGGATTGCCTGCCTTATCTGCTTTGCGCGCTGTTATTAGCCGCGGCGGTGAGCATGATGCAGCTTGGGCTTTCACCCGCCCTTACTCGCCAGTTCGCTACGGATACCGCCGCCATTAGCCACCAGGTGGCGTGGCTGTTGGGGCTGGCCGCAGTCGCCGCGCTTATCGCACAGTTCGGGGTGCTCCGCCCGCAGCGCCTGACGCCGATGGCGCTGCTTTTGAGTGCTGGAGCGCTGATGATTTGTGGCCTGGCGATAATGCTCGCCGAACAGCTATGGTTGTTTTACCTCGGCTGTGCGGTGCTGTCGTTTGGGGCTGCTCTGGCAACACCCGCTTATCAGCTTTTACTGAATGATAAGCTGACAGACGGCGCGGGCGCGGGCTGGATCGCTACCAGCCACACGCTTGGCTATGGGCTTTGCGCATTGCTGGTGCCGCTGGTGTCAAAAACCGGCGCCGCAGCGGCGCTGATTGTGGCGGCTTTTTTCGTCGCTGTGTTATTTACCGTGGTGTCTGGCTTTATCTGGCGCAGCCGCTACCGTTCACGTCATTCCGCGATTTAAGCGTAAGGAAAAGTTATGGCTGGAGTTCAGGGCTACCGCCTGTTCAACGTTCAACTGGCGCGTAAGACGGAGGTTTCCCCTTCGCTGCTGAGCCTGGTTTTCAGCGGGCAGGAGGTGGCGCAGATGAAATGCGACTCGCCGGATCAGCGCATTAAGATGTTGTTTCCGTCTGAAGACGGTACGCCGCCGTCGTTGCCTGCCGAAGGGCACTGGTATCAGCTTGTACTGGGGATGCCAAAAGAGAAGCGCCCGGTTATCCGTACCTATACGCTGCGACATGTCGATCCTGCTCGCCAGGAGGTCACCGTGGAATTTATCAATCATGGTACAGAGGGACCGGCTTCGGCATGGGCGATTAACGCCAGACCTGGCGACGCCATTCAGATGGTGGCGCCTGACGCGGCGTATGCTGAAGACAGCGGCGGCTATGAATGGACGCCTCCCCAGGGACTGCGGAATGCGTTAATCATTGCTGATGAGACGGCGCTCCCCGCCGCGCGCGGCATCCTTGAGATGCTGGCGAGACAGACCAACCCGCCACAGGTTCAGGCGTTCTTTGAAGTTCCTGAACAGGGCGACTGCGCGAATTTAAGCGAGTTTAAGTTCGCCGACATTTTTTGGTTGCCGCGTAACCCCGCAGCGGCGAAGCACGGTGAATGCCTGATTCAGGCCGTGAAAACGCATGCCAGAGTACCCGAAAGTCACCATCCCGATACGGTGGATACGGTGAAAGAAGAAGCCGAAGGGGAGCTTCTCTGGGATAAGGCCACGACCAGTAGCACGGCGTTTTATGGATGGGTGGCCGCAGAGTCCACCGTCGTCAAACTGCTGCGCCGCCATTTAATTGGCGAGCGTGGCGTTGAGCACAAAGCGATTAACTTTATGGCATATTGGTCTAAAGGGCGCGCGTGATAATAAAAAGCCCGCATCATGAAATTATTCCATTATGCGGGCTTAGTGCAGTATCTAATGAATATTAGAACTGGTAAACCAGACCGACGGCTACGATATCATCGGTTGCGATACCGTTGTCTGCGTAGAAGCTATCGTCTTCATCCAGCAGGTTGATTTTATAATCAACATAGGTGGACATATTTTTGTTGAAGTAATAGGTCATACCTACATCAACATATTTCACCAGATCTTTATCGGTGTAACGCCAGTTGCCACGGCTATCGGTATCCTGACCACCTAAATCTTTGCCTTTAGATTGCAGATAGGCAATAGACGGGCGCAGACCGAAGTCAAACTGATACTGTGCAACAACTTCAAAGTTCTGCGTTTTGTTGGCGATACCGCCTCCAATACGGCTATCGCTTTTTCCATAGTAAGTCATATTACGGGTTTCAGCGTACATGGCGGCGAGATAAACATTGTAGGCATCGTATTTTGCACCAACGGTCCAGGCTTCGGCGGTTTCACCACCCGCCATTGTGTTGCCATGAGCACTGTCACCCAGACCATTACCTACCTGAGCATTGGTACGATCGGAATTGGCGTATGCCGCACCCAGGCTTAAACCGAAGTCGAAGTCGTAGGAGGTGGACATACCGAAGCCGTCACCATTTTCTTTGGCCAGATTGCGATTAGTACTGTTGCCGGAACCTTCCTGGCCAAAGTCAGCACCTCCATTTTCATTATTACCCTGATACTGGAGCGCAAAGTTCAGACCATCAACCAGACCAAAGAAGCCGTTATTACGGTAGGTTGCTACGCCGTTAGTACGGCCTAACATATAAACGTCAGTCTGAGTGTAAGTATCGCCGCCGAATTCTGGCAGCATATCGGTCCAGGCTTCTACGTCGTAAACCACGCCGTAGTTACGACCGTAATCGAAAGTACCGTTTTGACCAAAACCTAAACCGGCGAAGCCGAGACGAGTCCAGGAGTCACCTTTATCACCTTCAGTACCGTTGGCCTGAATGTTGTATTCCCACTGACCGTAACCGGTTAACTGCTCGGCAATTTGCGTTTCGCCTTTAAAACCCAGACGGGCATAGGACATGTCGCCGTCGCTGCCTGCATCGTCAGAGAAATAACGCAGGCCATCAACTTTACCGTACAGGTCCAGTTTATTGCCGTCTTTATTATACACTTCAGCCGCATTTGCAGCGCCTGCAATTAATAAAGCAGGGACAAGCATCGCCAGAACTTTTCTTTTCATTATGTATTCCCTATAATAATAATTGATATGAATAAGTGATCGAATCCTGAAGATCACTGTTGAATACTATTCCAGGAAGTTCATTCTTTTTTAAATATTACATGTAACAAATGTATTTAAAATATTTCTAATTATTTCCTTGGGTGTGATTATAAATAATTTAATATGTATTTATTGCTTTATATTTAACTGTATTATGTTTTTCTTTTAATAAATTATGATTTGCGTTTTTGGAATTTATTTTGTGAATGTTTTATCGTAATTAACGCTATTTTAACGTCGTTCTGATTTTCTTTTTATTCCATTTATTGCTTTCGTCAACCTGTCTGATACCTCCTTCCGTAATCATTGAGCGTGAAGACAAGGCGGAATATTGCTAATGTTGCTTTCTGATTCAGAGGAGGCAGCGTGGATTTACACTACTGGCAATCGCAGTTCGAAGCGTGGTTGGGCAAAAATCACCACGAGCAGGATAGCGCCCATGACATTTTTCATTTTCGTCGCGTCTGGGGAACGGCACAAAAGCTGTCGACGGACGAGGATGTTGACTGGCTTGTTGTGCTGACCGCGTGTTATTTCCACGATATCGTCAGCCTGCCGAAAAATCATCCCGATCGCCATCGTTCATCCGTGCTGGCCGCTGACGCGGCTCGTTGCATATTAATGAACGATTTCCCTGCGTATCCTGAAGAGAAATTAGCGGCAGTCAGTCATGCGATCGAGGCGCACAGTTTTAGCGCCCACATTGCGCCAATGACCAGCGAGGCGAAGATTGTGCAGGATGCCGACCGGCTTGAAGCACTGGGCGCAATCGGTCTGGCGCGCGTGTTTGCCGTTTCCGGCGGGCTGGGCGTTTCGCTATTTGATGCTGAAGATCCCTTCGCGCAACGTCGCCCGCTTAACGATAAGCAATTCGCCCTCGACCATTTTCAGACAAAACTTCTGACCTTGCCGCAAACCATGCAAACCGCGCGGGGAAAGCTGCTGGCAGAGCATAACGCCGACTTCCTGGTGACCTGGATGGCGAAGCTAAGCGCGGAGCTAAGAGGGGAGTACGACACGTTGGATCAGACGGTAATTCAGGCTTTTAGCCGCGATAAGTAGCAACCATACCCAAAACGTAAACGCGTTCATTTTGTGTTAACCTGTCGAATATCAATTTCGCCGGTTAAATGTATGCAGGAAAATCTTTCAGTAACAGGTTTCCAGGATCTGATGACGGACAATGCCGGGGTTGCCGTACAGGCGCTGCTGGGCAAACTGCTGGAAATCTATGATGTGAAAACGCTGGTGGCGCATCTGAATGGCGTTGGGGAGAACCACTGGAGCCCGGCTATTTTTAAACGCGTCGTGGCGAACGCAACGGCGTGGCATCGTCTGAGCGAGAGCGAATATACGCACCTCAGGACATTGTTGCCAACGCCTCCGGCACACCATCCGCATTATGCCTTTCGTTTTGTCGATCTCTTCGCCGGGATCGGCGGAATTCGCCGTGGCTTTGAAGCGATAGGCGGGCAGTGCGTGTTTACCAGCGAATGGAATAAACACGCGGTACGCACCTATAAAGCCAATTATTACTGCGATCCGCAACGGCATCATTTCAATGAAGATATTCGCGATATTACGCTGAGCCACCGCGACGGCGTGAGCGATAGCGAAGCGGCGGAGCATATTCGCCAGCACATACCGGAGCACGATGTTCTACTGGCTGGTTTTCCCTGCCAGCCATTCTCTCTGGCAGGGGTATCAAAGAAAAACGCGATGGGACGGGCGCATGGTTTCGCCTGCGATACGCAGGGGACGCTCTTTTTCGATGTCGTGCGGGTCATTGACGCCCGACGCCCGGCGATTTTTGTGCTCGAAAACGTCAAAAACCTGAAAAGCCACGACCAGGGAAAAACGTTTCGCATCATTATGCAAACGCTTGACGAACTGGGGTATGACGTCGCCGATGCTGCGGATAACGGGCCGGACGACCCGAAAATTATTGATGGCCGCCATTTTTTACCCCAGCATCGGGAGAGGATTGTGCTGGTGGGGTTCCGCCGCGATCTTAATCTGAAAACCGATTTTACGCTGCGGGATATTGCCACACGCTATCCGCAGCAGCGCATCACGCTGGCGGAACTGCTTGAACCGGCGGTTGAAGCGAAATATGTGCTGACGCCGGTATTGTGGAAGTATTTGTACCGCTACGCGAAAAAGCATCAGGCCCGGGGTAACGGTTTTGGCTATGGGATGGTCTATCCTGCGAATCCCGGCAGCGTAACGCGCACATTGTCGGCGCGTTACTATAAAGATGGCGCGGAGATACTGATTGACCGTGGCTGGGATATGGCCGCAGGAGAGGCGAATTTCGACGATCCGGTGAATCAGCAGCACCGTCCACGCCGGTTAACGCCCAGAGAGTGCGCGCGGTTAATGGGATTTGAATCGCCGCAGGGATATCAGTTCCGCATTCCCGTTTCAGACACCCAGGCCTACCGTCAGTTTGGTAACTCCGTCGTGGTTCCGGCATTTGCCGCAGTAGCAAAACTGCTGGAGTCGAGAATTAAACAGGCCGTTACATTACGCCAGAAAGAGAGCCAGCATGGCGGACGTACACGATAAGGCGACGCGCAGCAAGAATATGCGGGCGATAGCCACGCGCGATACGGCGATAGAAAAACGCCTTGCCGGTCTGTTGCAGGAGCAGGGGATGGCGTTTCATGTGCAGGACGCCACGTTGCCCGGACGCCCGGATTTTGTCGTGGATGAGTATCGCTGCGTTATCTTCACGCACGGCTGTTTCTGGCATCATCATGACTGCCACCTGTTCAAAGTTCCCGCCACGCGTACCGAGTTCTGGCTGAACAAAATCGGTAAAAATGTGGAGCGCGATCGGCGAGACATGCTGAGGCTTCGCGAGCTTGGCTGGCGTGTGCTGATTGTCTGGGAGTGTGCTTTGCGTGGCCGGTTGAAACTCAGCGACGCCGCACTGGCGGAACGGCTTGAAGAGTGGATCTGCGGCGGTGGCCCCACCGCGCAGATCGACACGCAGGGTATTCATTTACTGGAGTGATTTTTCCGATTCGCTCGCTGCGGTCGCGGGTCTGGCGGGAAACAAATATTTCCCCAGCGTCACCAGGACGACAGCGAAAACAATTACCCCTAATGCCAGCCACTCGACGGAAGAAAGGCTTTCTCCCCCCAGACCTGTTCCCAGCAACACCGCCACTACCGGGTTGACGTAGGCGTAACTGGTTGCCAGCGCCGGGCTGACATTACGGATCAAATACATATAGGCGTTAATGGCGATAATGGAACCGAATAGCGCCAGATAACCTACCGCCATGAAGCCGGAGAGCGTCGGCATCGTCGTCAGCTTTTCCCCGGCGATAAAGGAAGCGAACATCAGCACAACACCGGCAGCCAGCATTTCAATCGCTCCGGCCATCATGCCTGTCGGCAACGCGATGCGGGCGCCGAACACGGAGCCGAATGCCCAGCTCATCGAGCCAATCAGGATCAACAGCGCGCCCCAGGGGTTGCCGCTCAAATTTCCGCCGCTATTGAGCATGATGATCCCCGCCAGGCCGATGGCGATGCCTGCCCACTCCAGTTTTCGCGTTTTAATGCCAAAGAAATGGCTGAAGCATAGCGTGAAGAGTGGAACCGTCGCGACCACCACGGCGGCGATGCCGGACGGTACATCCTGATGTTCCGCTACGGTAACCAGACCGTTCCCCACCGCCAGCAGCAGAATGCCAATCAGCGCGGCATTGAGTAATTGACGCAAAGGGGGCAGTTTATGCCCACGAAGAAGTAAGAATGTTGTTAACAAAATCCCCGCAGACAGAAAACGGACGCCCGCCATCATCAGCGGCGGCCAACTCTCAACGCCAATACGAATAACGAAGTACGTGGAACCCCAAATGATATACAGCGCGAAGAGTGCGCTAAAAAGTGGTAGTAACTGCCTGAAACGCATAATCCCTCACGGCGGAAATAAAAAGGTGCAACATAGTAAACGTCAAAACTATCGCGCTGGCGAGCGTTATAATTGCACTCTTTTGTTAAATTTTTGTTGACGATTGCTACCCGTTTCGGCATTACGTTTTTTACTTCATACTTACCTCTTCAAAAGAAAAATATTGAGGGATTTATTTTGGCAGGAAGTAGTTTGCTGACGTTGCTCGATGACATCGCCACGCTGTTGGATGATATCTCGATGATGGGAAAACTGGCCGCGAAAAAAACGGCAGGCGTATTGGGTGATGACCTGTCGCTAAACGCGCAGCAGGTGACGGGCGTGCGGGCGAACCGCGAACTGCCGGTCGTCTGGAGCGTGGCGAAAGGGTCGTTGATCAACAAGGTCATCCTGGTGCCTCTGGCGCTGCTGATCAGCGCTTTTATCCCGTGGGCGATTACACCGTTGTTGATGATTGGGGGCGCTTTTCTCTGTTTTGAAGGCGTAGAGAAAGTTTTACACACGCTTGAGGCCCGAAAGCACAAAGAGAGCCCGGAGGCGCGTCAGCAGCGTCTGGCCGTGATCGCCGCACAAGATCCTCTCACGTTTGAGAAGGAGAAAGTGAAAGGGGCCGTGCGCACCGACTTTATCCTTTCTGCGGAGATCGTCGCGATTACGCTGGGAATTGTCGCGGATGCGCCGTTGCTCAATCAGGTTCTGGTGTTGTCCGGTATCGCGCTGGTGGTGACGATTGGCGTTTATGGTCTGGTGGGACTCATCGTAAAACTGGACGACATGGGGTACTGGCTGGCGGAAAAACGCAGCGTACTGGCCCAGGCGGTGGGCAAAGGGCTACTGGTTACGGCGCCCTGGCTTATGAAGGCGCTGTCCATTGTCGGCACACTCGCGATGTTCCTGGTGGGGGGCGGGATCGTGGTGCACGGCATCGCGCCATTACACCACGCGATCGACCATTTTGCTCAGCAGCAGAATGGTCTTATTGCGCTCACGCTTCCCATGTTGATTAATCTGGTGCTCGGTTTCATCATCGGCAGCGTGGTGGTAGGACTGGTAAAAACTGTTGCCAACGTTCGCGGTGGTTCGCACTAATTTATGCCTCGCCGGATTATGCAAAAAAGGCCATCGTCGTCTAAGGTGAAAAAGTTTCACTGGATACAGGAGGCAGGTATGGTCTTTTTTGTCAGTGAGGAAGTTATCGCAAAAGAAGGTGGTCCACGCATGATCGTAACCGGTTATTCCAGCGGCATGGTGGAGTGCCGTTGGTATGACGGTTTTGGCGTCAAACGGGAAGCATTCCACGAGAATGAACTTATGCCCGGTGATGGCAGGCGGTTGCGGGAAGATGTCTGATAAAGGAACGCCCGGTTAATGCCGGGCGTTTTGTTACCCCAGAAAATAGCCGTTGAGTCGCGACACATAGTTCAGGAATAAAAGTAGGGAGCCGTCAGGTGCCGCATGAAACAACGCCAGGAAACTGGAGCTGGCTGAGAACGTTAGCACGACGCTTTGGGCCAGGCCATGTCGTAAATATCTGTTTTCTGGTTGTGATGATTTGTTCAACATTGCTGACCTGGCGTGAAGTGGTCGTGCTGGAGTCGGCATACCGGGCCAGTCAACGTAACCATCTGGAAAACGTCGCTAATGTGCTGGACAGGCAGTTGCAATTCAGCGTGGATAAACTCTTGTTTCTGCGCAACGGGATGTACGAAGCGCTGGTCACGCCGCTCGATTTTGCCGACCTGCACGATGCGGTGGCGCAATTTGCGCAACTGCGCGGCAAAAGTTTCTGGCAACTGGAGCTAGACAGACGGCGAACGTTACCGCTTAACGGCGTCTCTGACGCGTTTGTTAACCGTACAACGCTTCTCACGCGGGATAACGATGCGCTGGCAAACGAGTTAAGCGCCGCGCTGGAACTGGGGTATTTGTTACGGCTGGCGCATTCTTCTACCATGCTGGCGCAGCGGACAATGTATGTTTCGCGTTCAGGCTTTTATGTCTCAACTGAACCCACAACCAATGGCGGCGATATTATGTCCCGCTATTACCAGTATGTGATCCAACCCTGGTTCAGCGGGCAATCCCAACGACAAAATTCAGCGCGCGGCGTGCGCTGGTTTAGCTCGCCGGTGCCGGGCGGCGAAGTGCAACAAAAAGTCACCGTGAGCCTGTCGCTGGATAACGAAAGACACTGGTATGGCGTGCTGGCAATGGATATTCCGGTGTCATCCATGAAGCGTTTCCTGGAGGATGCGGTCGAAAAAGATTCCGAAGGGGAGTACCAGCTCTACGACTATCAGCTCAGGCTACTGGCGACCTCAACGCCGGAAAAGCGTCAGGTTAATACCTTTGATGACCTTGAACTGGCGTTGCTCGCGAATGACATCGAACATGATACGCATGGTGGTATCCGTATGGGCAGCCGCTATATCAGTTGGGAAAGGCTGGATCATTTCGATGGCGTGCTTTTGCGTGTTCATACCCTGAGAGAAGGCGTGCAGGGGGCTTTTGGCAGTATCAGTATTGCGCTTGGTCTCCTGTGGGCGCTTTTCACGATGATGTTGCTCATCTCATGGGTTGTTATCCGCAAGATGGTCAGCAATATGTTTGTGCTGCAAAGTTCCCTGCAATGGCAGGCCTGGCACGATCCTTTGACGCGGCTGTATAACCGTGGCGCATTGTTTGAGAGAGCGCGCGTACTGATACAGCGCTGCCATGAGCAGCGGCAGCCGTTTTCCGTTATTCAGATCGATTTGGATCACTTTAAGAGCGTCAATGACCGTTTCGGCCATCAGGCGGGAGACCGGGTGCTCTCCCATGCCGCCGGGCTTATTAGCGGCACAATACGTTCGCATGACCTTGCCGGGCGCGTAGGCGGCGAAGAGTTCTGTATTGTCTTACCGGGGACGACGCTGGTGCAGGCAGCACAGATCGCAGAGCGGATACGCCAGCGCGTGAACGACAAAGAAATCCTGATCGCAAAAGGCACGACTCTGCGCATTAGTGCATCGCTGGGCGTAAGCGGGGCGCAGGAGAACGGAGACTACGATTTTGAACAGTTGCAGTCGCTGGCGGATCGCCGGTTGTATCTGGCAAAACAGGCCGGGCGCAATCAGGTTTGTGTCCGTGACGACCATCCCGCGCCGTCGCCTGATACACGCTGAACCATTAGCTGTATTAATCATTTCTGCGAGAAATATTTGCTTGTCATACAAAAAAATTGCAGATAAGGTAAAACGCACATCAGATTTTCTGGTGTAACGAATTTTCAAGTGCTTCTTGCATAAGCAAGTTTGATCCCGGCTCTGCGAGCCGGGATTTTTTTCACCCCAGATCAGCGATTGATTTCCGTGACGCTAAAATCATGAATATCGAGTTCAAACGCATCTGCTAATTCATGCCATGTATGATAATCGCGGCCATCCACACTGACTTTCTCAGGATCATCAGCGCTGCGATGAATTTCGCTCTCGCTGATTTCATTGATCGCCGCGAGCAGGGCGTCAACATCAACGCTGACTTCGCGCTTGGCCGTTTCGCTGTACTCTTTCGCGGTTTTCATCTTCAGTACCTCATTTAACCGTGGCATCTGTAAGTATAGACCGTTGAGAAAACCAGCAATCACGCGCGGCAGACGCTGCCAGAAAAAGGAATTTGTTCTACACTGGCACAAAGCCACAGGAGGATAATTGATGAAGGTGAATGATCGGGTAACAGTCAAAACAGACGGCGGCCCTCGTCGGCCAGGCGTGGTATTGGCGGTTGAAGAGTTTAGTGAAGGTACGATGTACCTGGTTTCGCTGGAAGACTACCCGCTCGGTATCTGGTTCTTCAATGAGTCAGGCCATCAGGATGGGATCTTTGTGGAAAAAACAGAGTAATGTGATTTTGTCGCTTTTACCCTGACTGGTGGAATATCCACCAGTCAGGGGGCCTCATCGCATGTTAACAAAAATTCCGTTTGTCACGTTATCCGTCAACCGCACGACATGATAGATAACCTGTTTATTATGCGTTTTTATCTTCCGTTTAATATTCCCTTTGTGGGATGACACCGTCTTTGCCTTGATATTCATTTGATCTGAAATCTGTATTGTTCCCTGTCCATCCATCCACATTCGCAACATACTGGATTCAGTACGGCTTAAAGATAACGTAGGTAAATTTACTACTCCTACAATATCCGTCTCTTTTTTCAGAATATCGCCAAGAATATCATCCAGAGAATCGGGCTTAATTGATTTTGAACTAATCAATAAGTTTTTTCTTACTAATAAGTATTCATCAAAATGCACATTAGCAATTGCCATAAAAACAATAAATAACGTGTTGGGATGCTGATTAATGATCTGCTTTATTTGCTGACTGTTAGATGGATCATGGATGAAACAGTCCTCATTAATAAACACCACAGAAGGCTGCTGTGAGTCACAAGCGATGGCGAGTTCGTCAACGGTCTCAATGTCGTTGATTTCCCTTTTTTTCACCCCTCTGCTTACCAGATACCCGGTCAAACCTAGCCGGGTGTAACTGCATAAATCCATAATAATCGTTGACATGGCATACCCTCACTCAATGCGTAACGATAATTCCCCTTACCTGAATATCTCATCACAACCCAACGGAACAATAATAGTGACCTAAGATGACGCTTTCGCTGTTTTCAGGCGAACTTACTATCCCGTAAAGTTACGTATAATTTGCCAGGAATCTTCTCAAAGTAAAGTAAATGTTATGTTATGTGAGTAAGGTAAAAACAAATAAAGCGCAGCAGATATATCCTGGTAGATGTTTTTAGATTTTAAATTTAGGAAAATCCTTAGTAAGACAGGATAAAAATTATGGGTTATTGGTTGTCGGCATTTCGCTAACGATATCAGCAAGCAAATTGAAAATTTCACTGAATAAGTGTTCACAGAAAGGGGCAATTAATGGCATGAGCGCGGTTATTAACAAAATGCCGACGGATAAGGTTAGCGGGAAGCCAATAACAAATACGGATAACTGCGGAGCCATACGGTTTAATAGCCCGAGCGACAGGTTGAGTGTGAGCAGTAACGTAATGACCGGCAAGGCTAACATGAGTCCGTTGAGGAAGATCAGTCCGCCTGCCCGGGCAAGCGCCAGAAACGCATTGCTGTTGACCGGGTCGCCGCCGATAGGCAGCGTATGGAAGGTGTCTACCAGCAGCGAGATCAGCCACAGATGGCCGTTAAACGTAAGAAACAGCAGCATGGCGAGCATGTCGAGGATTCTGGCGAGTACCGGCATATTGAGGCGGCTGCCCGGGTCAACAAATGTGGCGAAAGAGAGACCCATTTGCAGACCGATGAATTCCCCCGCCGTACGCACCGCAGCAAAGGCAAACTGCATGGTAAACCCTAGCGCAATGCCGATCATGATTTGCTGCATGGCGAGCCATAAGGCTTCGGTGGAAAAAACAGGCACATTATTCGCCGGGAGTGAAGGGGCGATAATGAGAGTGATCATAAACCCCAGCCCCAGCTTTACCCGTTTGGGAACCGTACGTTCACTGAGGATCGGCGCGGTAGAGATCAGCGCCAGTACACGTAACAGCGGCCAGAAGTAGAGGTTAAGCCAGTATAACCATTGATCGCTTGTGACCTGCAACATCGCGTCTTATCCGATGATATACGGCAAGTTACTGAACAGCGTACGCACGTAATCCAGCAGCAGGTTAAGCATCCAGGGGCCCGCCACAATAATCGCCGTAAATACCGCCACAATTTTCGGGATAAATGACAGCGTCATTTCGTTGATCTGGGTGGCGGCCTGTAAAATACTGATGATAAGGCCGGTAAACAGCGCAACCAGCAGCAGAGGCGCGGCAAGCGCAAGCGCGACCTTCATTGCCTCCGTGCCTATCATCATGACCGATTCGGGTGTCATTTTGCGCCTCTAACTGTAAAAACTTTGGGCAAGAGAGCCAACGAGCAACTGCCAGCCGTCGACCAGGACAAAAAGCATAAGCTTAAACGGTAGCGCAATGGTGGCTGGCGGCACCATCATCATCCCGAGTGCCATCAACACGCTGGCGATAACCAGATCGATAATCAGGAAGGGGATGAAAATCGTAAAACCGATCTGAAAAGCGGTTTTTAACTCGCTGGTGACGTAGGCCGGGAGCAAAATTCGCATCGGCACGGCTTCCGGCCCCTGTAGCGGACCGCTGTTTGCCAGACGCGCGAACAGGCCCAGGTCAGCCTCACGGGTTTGCCGCAGCATAAACTCCCGCAGCGGCTGAGCGCCTTTTTCCAGCGCTTCCTGCATGGAAATCTTTTCTTCGCTGAAAGGCTGCCAGGCATCCACGTAAATTTTGTCGATAACCGGCGACATAATAAAAAACGTCAAGAACAGCGCCAGCCCGAGAAGCACCTGGTTTGGCGGCGCAGAGGGCGTTCCCAGCGCGTTTCGCAGCAAGCCGAAGACGATAATGATGCGGGTAAAGCTGGTCATCATCAGCAAAATGGCGGGCAGGAACGTCAGTGACGTAATAAAGACCAGCGTCTGTACCGGCAGGGACCAGCTTTGCCCGCCGCCGGGTAGCGGTTGGCTGACCAGTCCGGGTAATTGTGCGAACGCGGCAGGGCTGATAAACCACAAAGCCATCAGCGTGAGGGATAACAAACGGCGCATCAGGATCTCCCGGAACGCTTCAACAAACTCTTCATCATGGCCTGGAAATCCGCAGGGGCGGCCGGTTTTTCTTCTGCAACGACAGGCGCAGGGGGGAGGGTATGCAACACATTGACTTGCGTGGCCGTGACGCCCAGTACCAGCCGAGCGTCTTCAACATCGACAATGACCACGCGCTCACGCGGGCCCAGCGAGGTGCTGGCTGACACTTTCAACCCTCGCGTACCGGTGCCTTTGGGCGCAAACCCCAGGCGTTTAATGACCCAGGCTGCGACCAGAATCAACACGATGATCCCAAACAGCGCGCCGCTCACCTGAACTAACGGCGAGCCTGATACGGCAGAGGGCTGTGAAACGGTAGCCTGGGTTTTCATGCTTAACGGCTCAGACGACGCATACGTTCAGACGGCGTGATGATATCCGTGATGCGCACGCCGTATTTATCGGCGACCACCACGACTTCACCCTGGGCAATCAGGTAGCCGTTAATCAGAATATCCAACGGCTCGCCTGCCAGTCCGTCCAGCGCGACCACCGACCCCTGCGTCAGGCGCAGCAGCTCTTTGATGGTCATGCGCGTGCGACCCAGCTCCACGGTCAGCTTGACCGGAATATCCATGATTAAATCGATATCCTGTAGGTTTCCACTGACGTCGCCGCCGCCCAACTGCTGGAAGACTGCATCGGCCGCGCTTTTGCTGGTCGTTGTTTTTTGCTCGTTTAACGCGTCAGCCCACAGATCGTCCAATGCGCCGGTATTCTCATCGGACGGATTATTCATGTCACTCATTTGGGCTGTTCCTCATTCAGCGAATTCAAAATCGGGTTGATCAAATGCTCTACGCGCAACGCATACTGACCGTTCACGGTGCCATACTGGCTGGTCAGTACAGGTACGCCGTCCACATGAGCAATAATGCGGTCGGGTTTTTCAATCGGCAGCACGTCGCCGGGTTTCAGCTTTAATATCTGGGAAAGGCGCAGCGGGATGTCCGCAAAGTTCGCCACCAGCTCCAGCTCTGAATGCTGAACCTGACGCACCAGATTGTCGCGCCAGTTCTGATCTTCATGACGCGAGTTTTCCAGCGGCGGGTTCACCAACAGCTCCCGCAGCGGCTCAATCATGCTGAAAGGCAGGCAGATGTTGAACTCGCCTGTCAGGTTGCCAATTTCGACGTGGAACGGCGTGTTCACCACAATGTCGTTCGGAGAGGTGGTGATATTGGTGAATTTCACCTGCATCTCAGAGCGAACGTACTCCACTTCCAGCGGGTTAATCGCTTTCCACGCGTCGCTGTAGCTTTCAAGCGCCAGCTTCAGCATGCGGTTGATAACGCGCTGTTCGGTATGCGTAAACTCACGACCTTCCACTTTGGTCGGAAAACGCCCGTCGCCGCCAAACAGGTTATCCACGGCGATAAACACCAGACTCGGCGAAAATACCACCAGACCCGTACCGCGCAGTGGCTTCAGATGGATCAGGTTCAGGTTGGTCGGTACGGGTAAATTACGCGCAAATTCGTGATATGGCTGAATGCGGATCGCGCCTACGGTAATATCCGGGCTGCGACGCAGCAGGTTAAACAGTCCCATACGGAATTGACGCGCGAAACGTTCGTTAATGATCTCCAGCGCCTGCAAGCGCTCGCGCACCACGCGACGCTGTGTATTGGGATCATAAGGACGAATATCATTGTCGCCCACGCCGCCAGGGGTGGGTTCGTCTTTGGCCTCGCTGTCGCCGTTGAGCAGCGCATCGATTTCAGCCTGAGAAAGAATACTATCGCCCATGTCTTTACCGCAGAATGAAAGCTGTATAAAGAACGTCGGTGACTTCCTGTTTCGGTTGTCCAGCAACGAGCGGAGTAGAGAGCGTTTCTTTGATTGCCGCGATCAGCGTCTGCTTCCCGGCTTCCGTCGAAAGCGCAGTGGCATCCTGACGCGAAAACAGCAGCAACAGACGGCTGCGCACTTCTGGCAGATATTCGCTCAGACGCGCGCGCGTCACTTCGTCCTTCAGGCGCAGCGTAATCCCGATATACAGCACGCGATCGGCATCGCCCAGATTGACGGTAAACGTATCCAGCGCGAAAAATACGGGCGCTGGCGGCGGTGGCGGGGCCGCGCTAGCGCTGGCGGTCGGGTGCTCCTGCATCCGCCAGTAGCTATAGCCGGCGGTTGCGCAGGCGGCAAGAGTAATCAACACCAGCAAAGGGATCCAAATTGAGCGTTTGCTCTTTCTGTTAATCGCGGAGTCAGTCATCAGATACGGGCTTCCTGTTTCGGTACAGCTTATTGGCTGATTATCCCGTGTCCTGTCCACGGCAAAGCGTGGAAAAGACGCGGATAATCATGCTACCTCTGGCGTTAGGCGAAGATATCCACCGCGCCATCGCCGCGAGCGGCAGCCTGGAGTGAGCCCGGCGTCGTCAGTGCGATGTCATCTTCGGCGGCAAAAGCCTCTTGTCCCTGTGCGCGGGAAGCGTGCTGCTGCTGGGATGACGACTGCTGCTGTCCGGCGAAACTTTCACTGCTGATACTGCTTTGTCCCAGCTGGATGCCGTTTTCCGCCAGTTGGGTACGCAGTACGGGTAACGCGGCTTCCAGCGCGGCGCGAACGTGGCTATGCGCTGACACCATTTGCAGTTGCGCCTGGTTATCATCCATTTTGAGGGAGATTTGAATCTGCCCCAGTTCCTCCGGGTGCAGACGCAGTTCCGCGCTCTGCTGCCCCTGGCGGGTAAACAGCGTCACATGCTGGCTTAATGACTGCTGCCACTCATGGCTGCCCAGCGGCGCGCTGAGCACCGGGGCGGCTGCGACAGGCGCGGGTTGCGTCTGCGTCGTCATACCGCCAGGCGTGGTCATGGCGCCAATGGTCGTGACCGGAGAAGGCGTGCTTTCCATGTCGGCTTTAGCGGCAGCGGCGGCGACCAGCGGCGTTACCGGCTGGTTGCTTGCTGAGTTTGCGGTGACGTCAGGCGCGGCATCGACTTTCCCTTTTTTCAGCTCGCCCGTCGTCAGCCCGGCAACCGCATCCTGCATAGCGGCGCGTGTATCGCCACGCAGCGATGCCGGGGCGGAGAGTGCGCCTTCAGCCGACGCGGTTCGCGTGGTTGGCGTCAGCGCCGGCTGGCCCGGTAACATGGCGAAGAGCGCGCTCAGATTCGCGAGATCCTCATCGCTCAGCGCCGGTGCGTTGTCGTCCTGCCGGGCAGTCTTACTTAACGCGTTCAGGGCGTTGCTTTTCAGCGAAGGCGTCAGCGTGGACAGCAACTGCTGTGCGTCGGTCAGGTCTGCTGTGGCGTCATCCGTCAGCAGATCCTGGCGCGCCAGAAGATCGGCCAGCGCTGTCGTCTGCGGCGTATCGCCATTTTTTTGCAGCAATCCTTTTTGCAGTTTGCCGCCTGCCGCCTGGAGATCGGCAAGCGAAAGCGGGGCATCTTTACCCTGCGCGTCGCCTGCACCCAAAGCACCGGCTAACAGCGCCAGAAAATCCTGGGCTGAATCGGCTGTTTTACCGGCCTGAAGGCCTGTCGTTACGTCTGTGTCGGTCGTGATCAGTTGGGGCAAGGTGATCATTCGGTTTTCCTCATTGCAGCACGCTGAGCAAATTCATCCATTTTTTTCTGATCCAGGCGGTTTTCAGCCAATAACGCTGCCGCACTTTGTCTGTCCTGTAAGGTCTGCCAGGCCTGAAGCCGTTGTTTCTTTTCACGCCAGCTGTTCAGCGCCACGTCCACTTTTTGTGTCCACTGCGTCAGCTGCTGGCGATGCTGCTCAATGGCCTTCTCCAGCGTCTGAATAAATTGCTGATAGTTAATCCAGCGGTTGCTGGCAATCCCCTGGCCCATATCGGCATTGAGATTGTTGCGATACTCATGCTGATAATCGATCAGCATTTTCAGTTGTTCTTCCGCCTGCTGGAATCCGCGTCGCATTTCCCCTAATAAGAGAGCGGCATCATCCACTTCTTTCTCGGCCAGATCTTTTAATGTTGCCAGCGCACCATGTTGTGCCATGACCTATGCCCTCCTGCTTCATCACACCGTCGGGAAAATCAGTTCCAGCGCCTGGAGAGAATCTTCCCAGTCGGCTCGTTCGAAAATACCTTGTTGCAAAAACGCCTCCAGCTGCGGCCACAGCGCGATGGCTTTATCCAGCATGGGATCGCTGCCTTTGGCATACGCGCCGACGCTCACCAAATCGCGGTTACGCTGGAAACTGGACAGCAACTGTTTGAAATTCCGTACGCGTGCATAGTGTTGCTCGGTGATCAGCGACGTCATTGCACGGCTGATCGACGCTTCAATATCAATGGCCGGGTAGTGACCGGCTTCGGCCAGACGACGGGATAACACAATGTGTCCATCCAGGATCGCACGCGCCGAGTCGGCGATTGGGTCCTGCTGATCGTCGCCTTCGGTCAATACCGTATAAAACGCGGTGATGGAGCCGCCGCCGTGAATGCCGTTCCCCGCACGTTCCACCAGCGCAGGTAATTTTGCGAAGACCGAAGGCGGATACCCCTTGGTCGCAGGCGGTTCGCCGATCGCCAGCGCAATCTCACGCTGCGCCATCGCGTAGCGGGTCAGGGAGTCCATGATCAGCAGTACGTGCTGCCCGCGATCGCGGAAATCCTCGGCAATACGCGTGGCATAGGCCGCTCCCTGCATTCGCAGCAGTGGCGAGACGTCCGCAGGCGCGGCAATCACTACCGAACGCGCGCGCCCGTCAGCGCCCAGAATGTTTTCGATAAAATCTTTAACTTCGCGGCCACGTTCGCCAATCAGCCCGACGACGATAACGTCCGCGCGGGTATAGCGCGCCATCATGCCGAGCAGAACGCTTTTACCCACGCCGGAACCGGCAAACAGCCCCATACGCTGTCCGCGTCCGACGGTAAGCAGCGCGTTGATGGGGCGGACGCCGGTATCCAGCACATGCTCAATAGGCGTTCGCTGCAAGGGGTTGAATGGTTGAGTGATTAACGCGCCGGTTTCCGTGGTGTCTGGCGCGGGAAGACCATCCAGCGGCTTGCCGCCGCCGTCCAGCACGCGCCCCAGCAGGGCAGGGCCGAGCGGCAGCTGTTTTCCGCTTTGCAGACCTTCCCCGGCAATATTTTTTGCGTAAACGCGTGCGCCGGGAAGAATGCCTTCGACCTCTTCCAGCGGCATTAAAAACAGCCGCTGGCCATTAAAGCCGACGACTTCGCTTTCCACTTCGCGTGTTTCCGTCCCGTCCTGCCGTTCAATGACGCAGGTCGCGCCGAGCGGCAGCTGCAAACCGGTGGCTTCCAGCACCAGACCGGTGGCGCGGGTCAGCCGCCCGTAGCGACGCACCGCCGGGAGCTGCGCCATTTTGGCTTCGAAGTTATCCAGCGTATTCAGCCAGCGGGTCAGGCGCGTAGTCATCAGACGACTCCGGGAGCCGCCAGGCGGCAGAGTTCTTGCCAACGCGTGGCGACGCTGGCGTCCAGATCGCCTTCATCGGCGGACACTTTACAGCCGCCATGATGCAGCGTGGGATCGCCGCGCAAACGCCAGCCGTGCAGGCTGAGCGTGGCCCCGAGCATCTCTTCGACGCGCTGTAAATCATCCGGGTGAACGCGTAATTGCGGTTTCCCGCTGAACAACGGTTCCTGTTGCAACAATTGCTGGATCTGTTTAATGAGCGCGGAGTTGTCCACCGCTGGCGTCTGGCCGATCACCTGGCGAGCGGCTTCCAGCGCCATTTGCATCAGGCGCGAGGCAATCACGCTGTCCAGCGCGTCCAGCGTATTCTGAAACTCGCTGACCAGTTGCTGCATTCGGGCATTCAGCGGCGCCTGTTGAGCGCGCGCCTGCGTCTGGCCTTGCTCCAGCCCTTGCGCTAATCCTTCCTGATAGCCCTGTTCGTGGCCTTTCTGGCGGCCTTCGGCGAGGCCCGCGTTATACCCTTGCTCGTGCGCCTGCATTTTCAGCTGCGCCAGTTGCTGCTCAAGCTGCTGTTCGGCACTCAGCTCCGGTTCGTCATCGATGGCTATCGGTTCGTCGCGGTGCTCCATTGGCACAAACTCGGCCAGGGGAGGGACGAGATCGTCCGGTGTCCAGATCTGCCACGGCAATTCGTTAGACATAGGTATCCTCGCCGCTGCCGATTACCATTTCGCCGGTTTCCGCCAGACGACGCACAATAAGCAGAATGGCTTTCTGTTCGTTCTCCACCTGAGACAGGCGTACCGGGCCACGGTTGGCGAGGTCGTCGCGCAGAATATCGGCAGCACGCTGCGACATGTTGCGCAGGAATTTCTCGCGTAGCGGCGGCTCGGCGCCTTTCAGGGCGATCAGCAACGACTCGGAATCCACTTCCTGCAACAGACGCTGGATGCTGCGATCGTCGACTTCCACCAGATTTTCGAACAGGAACATTTCGTCGATAATTTTCTGCGCCAGCTCGCCGTCGAATTCGCGTACGGCGCTGATAACCGCCTCTTCCTGCTGGGTTTTCATCAGGTTGATGATTTCTGCCGCGGTTCTCACGCCGCCCATTTTGCTGCGCTTGAGGTTCTGACCGTCGAGCAGACCATTCAACACTTCGGTCAGTTCCGCCAGTGCGGCTGGCTGTACGCCGCCGAAGGTCGCGATACGCAGCATGACATCGTGGCGCAGACGTTCGTCGAACAGCGCCAGAATATCGGCGGCCTGGCCGCGTTTGAGATGCACCAGGATGGTGGCGATAATCTGCGGGTGTTCGTCGCGGATAAGGTCGGCGGCGCTTTGCGGCTCCATAAAGTTGAGCGTTTCAATACCGCTGGCGGTATCCCGCGTTTCGAGGATATCTTCCAGCAGACTGGCGGCACGTTCTTCACCCAGCGCTTTAACCAGCACGGAACGCAGGTATTCGTTGGCGTTGATGTTGAGTGCGGCAAACTGTTCGGCTTCTTGCTCAAATTCTGCCAGCACATCGGTCAGCTGTTTGTTGGAAATCTGGCGCACGTTCGCCATTGCTGAACTCAGGGTTTGCACTTCGCGCGTGGAGAGGTGCTTAAACACCTCTGCCGCACGGTCTTCGCCAATGGTCATCAGCAGGATGACGCTTTTATCGGTGCCGGTAAGTTTATTGCTCATGATCGTTATTCATCCACTGGCGAATGACCAGCGCCACGACGCGCGGATCGTTATCTGACATTTCGCGAATACGCTGGCTCATCACTTCTGCGCCCAGACGCTGGTTCGCCCGGCGCTGCTGGGTCTGTTCGTCTTTGCTGAGGCGAACTTCTACCGCTTCTTCGGTTTCCTGACGAACCTGCGCCTGTTCCTGTGCGGCTTTCGTCTCTTCAGCGCGGCGAGCAAGCTGCGGTCGAACCGCTTTGCGCCACAGAATCCAGGCAACCAGCAGAACCAGGAGCCAGCGACCTGCGGAGATCAACTGCTCAATAAAGGCTTGCTGTTTCCAGAATGGCAGTTCGCCGCCCAGGTCGTCCGTTGCGGTAAACGGTGAGTTCACCACGTTAAGGGTATCGCCGCGTTTGTCGGAGAAGCCCATTGCTTCGCGGGTCAGATCTTCGATCTGCTTCATCTGTTCCGTGGTTAACGGCAGCGGTTTGCCGTCCGGCAGGGCGCGGTAGTTCACCACGACCGCCACGGAGAGTCGCTGCACATCGCCCACGTTCAGTTTGGTGTGGCGAATGGTGCGATCCACTTCATAGTTACTGGTTTCGTTGCGCTGCGTATTGCGCGGCACATTGCTGTTCGCATTGTTGGTCGTCTGCGTGTTCTGCGCGTTTTGCTGATTAGCAGGCGGTGTGCTGATCGGCGCAGCATTCGCCGGCGCAGGCTGATTCGACAGCGCACCCGGTACGCCGCCCGGATAGCCGGAGCCGATTTGCTCGCTTTCATTAAGCTGGCGTGAGCGCAGCACGGCCTGCGATGCGTCGCCGTTCGGACGGTATTGCTCTTCCGTTTGCTCTTTGTTGGCAAAATCCAGCTGCGCAGTAACCTGAGCATGGACGTTGCCGTTGCCGACGATTGGCGAAAGAATCGATTCGATACGGCGCTGAATGCGTCCTTCCACATCGCTGGCATATTTCAACTGCGCGTCGTTCAGATCGCGGCTGCTGGTATTGGACTGAGTCAACAGATGACCGCCCTGATCGACCAGCGTGACGTTACCTGGCGGCAGACCCGCAACGGCGCTGGATACCAGATGCACCACCGCGCTGATCTGCCCTTCATCCAGCGCGCGGCCTGGTTCAAGATTGACCGTCACGGAAGCGGAAGGGGATTTCTGCTCGCGCACGAACAGAGAAGGTTTTGGCATCGCCAGGTGGACACGGGCGCGTTTTACCGGCCCCAGGGTTTCGATAGTGCGGGCCAGCTCGCCTTCCAGCGCGCGCTGGTAATTGACCTGCTCGCTGAACTGGCTGATGCCGAATTTTTCCTGGTCTAACAACTCGAAGCCGACAGCGCCGCCTTTTGGCAATCCCTGTTGCGCCAGGCGCAGGCGAAGCTCATGCACTTTATCGGCAGGCACTTCAATCGCACCGCTTCCTTCGGTGAAGCGGTAAGGGATGTTCATCTGGGTCAGCTGCGTGACAATGGCCCCGCCATCCTGATCGGAAAGGTTGCTGAACAGCGTGCGATAATCTGGCGCTTTCGCCCACAAAACCATAGCAACGATGATGGCAACGGCGGCTGATCCCGCCACAATCAGAGGAATTCTGGGATTCGCGCGCAGGCGATTAAGCCACTCGAGAGGTTTAGGTTGGGTTGCAGTCGATGCAGTCGCACTCATCTCGCACCTCGTGACTGATCGTGGACGGCGTTTTTTGCAAAGTGGAACAAGACTCACTCCCGGGTCAGCAAACTCGAAAAATTGACGGTCTCATTATTTGCGGTTTCGAATTTTTCTATGCGCCAAAAACCGAGGTTTTTTATCGCTATTTAGCGCCTTTATCTTATTGACAAACTGGTAATCTCTGCTGTGTAAAAAATCATCCAGGGGATTAGCATGTCAGCAATACAGGGGATTGAAGGGGTCATCAGCCAGCTACAGGCAACGGCGATGTCCGCACGGGCGCAAGACGCGCTGCCGCAACCAACCGTAAGTTTTGCCGGTCAACTGCATGCGGCACTGAATCGCATCAGTGACACGCAAACCACCGCGCGCGTACAGGCAGAAAAATTTACTCTGGGTGAGCCAGGCATTGCGCTTAATGATGTGATGACCGATATGCAAAAAGCGTCTGTCTCAATGCAGATGGGTATTCAGGTACGCAACAAACTGATGTCGGCGTACCAGGAAGTGATGTCGATGCAGGTGTAGCCAGACCTGCTGAATGCATCATACAGGCCGGATAAGGCGCTTGCGCCGTCATCCGGCAAATGATTACTTCTGAATCAGATAGCGAATTGTTGGGCCATCCTGCTGAATATCCAGCACCGTATAGCCGTGATTGCGCGCATCCAGCGGAATATTATTGATGGATTGCGGGCAGTCGCTCACCACTTCCAGAATTTCTCCCTTTTTTAACTGCGGCATCGCTTCCAGCGTGGCGACGGCCGGGTAAGGGCAGGGCTCACCAACCATATCAAGACGGTAATCAGGAACGATATTTTTCATGCGGATTCCTTAGCAGGGGTTAACCCGGAGCGACGGAAGAAACGTTTTTCCCAACCGATTATCAGCATCAGCGCGGCAAACAGCAGCAGATAAGTGACCAGCAGGCCGCCCAGCGGGCCGAAGGTGTCGAGCAGATTCACTTTGTCCCAACGGGTTGCCAGCGCCGGGGCAAAATCATCCCAGTAATATGCCAGAATAGTGGAGCCGATAACGTTGCCGAGACCTACCCACCAGTAGTGCACCTGACCTTCCACGGCGCGGTACATCCAGCCGGTTTCACACCCGCCCGCCAGCACGATGCCAAAACCAAACAGCAGACCGCCGATAACGGCGTTCGGGCCAGCCCACATAATCTTCGCTTCCACGCCTAACTGCACGTAGCTGAAAATTCCGATAGCGCTCACCGCCATCCCGAAGATGATGGCTTTCGCCATATGGGTGCGACCGGTGATCCACAGGTCACGGAAGGCCGAGGTGAAACAAATTTGCGCACGTTCAATCAGCAGACCAAAACCCACGCCGAACAGCATGGCCAGCCCCAGTTTTGGCTGGTTCATCGCCGTCAGCAGCGCCCAGCCGATCATGCCGATAAAGACCAGCATCCCCAGACGGAAACGGCGGCGCGCCTGATCCGGCTTCTGCGTCAGCGGCGAGGCAGCGGAGACTTTCTGCATTTTGACCGGGATACGGAATATGGGCAGTAGCGTGAAGCGTGCGCCGAACCAGGAGCCGATGGCGGTTGCCAGCGCAAAGAACCAGGCATGAAGAGAAAACTGCGGAATACCGGTGAAGAAGGCTGCCAGATTGCAGCCCATCGCCATGCGCGCGCCAAAACCGGCAATCATCCCGCCGATAATCGCCTGCATAATGCGGATACGGCTGCGCGGCATACGTAATTTAACGTTGTTGGCCCACAGTGCCGCGGCAAAGCAGCCGCCGAACATGCCGAGGATCATCATCCCGTCGATGCGGGTAAGGGGAGAGCCTTCCAGATGGATCAGCTTGTAGTAACCCCACTCTTCAGCATGAACGCCAAATAGCTGGAGGATTTGTCCACCCCAGCGGGTGAATTCGCCCGTAACAGCCCAGAACGTACCGGTGATACCGAAATAATAAGTGGAGAGAATACCTGCTGCGATGACCGCAGGGACAGGCGCCCAGAATTTAACTAACCAGGCTTGTTTGAATTGTTGCCATGACATGCTTTCTTAGCCTCTGAACTCAGAAGGAAAATAAAAGAAGAGCGGATAGTACACCGATCAGATTTTTTGCCTACTACTAATAAGAAGTAATATCGACTGGATCAATATTACTTGTTGGCCCTGAAAGGCTGGCGACATCAGGGCTTTAATGCCACAATCCTGTTTTCTTCGCATGCAGGATGAATGATGAAAAAAATAGCGATCGTTGGCGCATTTCTGGTCCTTACCGGGTGTGCAGAGGTACAGAATTATAACGATGTGGTGAAGACGCCAGCGCCAGCCGGTCTGGAAGGGTACTGGCAGTCAAAAGGCCCTCAGCGCAAACTGGTGAGCCCCGAGGCGATAGCCAGTCTGGTGGTGACCAAAGAAGGAGATACCCTGGATTGCCGTCAGTGGCAGCGGGTGATTGCCCTGCCGGGTAAACTGACGCTGCTTTCCGGTGATTTAACCAACGTTACGGTGAAGCGCGAACTCTATGAGATTGAGCGCGAAGGGAACACGCTGGAATATGATGGTATGACGCTGCAACGCGTGGACCGATCCACGACCGAATGCGCCGACTATTTATCGAAACATCCGCTCGCGAGTCAGTTACCGTAAACATTTTCGGTAAACGCTGGCGGTAATCATGTTGATGCCGGGGGCGCTAGCGCTTACCCGGCCGATGTTCTCTCCTGAACTTACAGCACATCTTCAATGACCCATACGCTGACGCAGCCACCGTTGCAGGTAAACGTGGCCTCACCCTGTTCATCGGTGGTTACGCGCTCTTCCCGATTACCTAAAAAATCACGCCAGGTCTTGTTGGCGTAATTTTCACCTAGCGTAATGGTCTTTTCGCCGTCATCGCCGTTGGAAAGTACGACCACGCAGCCAGGATCGTCGTCTGTACCGCTACGGCTAAAGGCAACGCAGTTGGGGTGGTCGAAAAAGAGCGTCTGGATGCCGTGGGCAAAACGCTGGCGCGCGAGAATCAGTTGATCGAGCTGTTCGATAACGGGCATATCAATGGTGTAGGTTTCGCCGTCGCCACCCGTATCTTCGTAATGTGCGCCGTAGAGATCAGGGTAGAACACTGACGGTACGCCGTTCTCCCGCAACAGGATCAACGCATAGGCCAGCGGCTTAAACCAGGCCTCAACGGGCGCTTCAAGCGCCTGTAACGGTTGGGTATCGTGATTTGCCACGAGCGTTACGGCATGGAAAGGATCGGCTTCCACCAGCGTGTCGGTGAAAATCTGGCTCATATCGTAATCACGCCCCCGACGAGAGGCTTCGTGGAAGTTCATCTGTAGCGGCGCGTCGAACAGCATGGTTTTTCCATCCACCTGATCGATATAGGCTTGTAGCTTGTCCACTTCATGAGACCAGTACTCCGCCACAATGAACAGCGGCTTTGGCGCAACCTCCTGGACGTGTTCTATCCACTCTTTATAAAACCAGGCCGGAATGTGTTTGACCGCATCCAGGCGGAAGCCGTCGCAATGGGTTTGCGCCATTACCCAACGCGCCCAGTATTTGATCTCCTCGGTGACCGCATGGTTGCGAAAGTCGATGTTTTCGCCCATCAGATAGTCGAAATTACCCATCTCATCATCGACCTGGTCGTTCCAGCCGTCGCCAGTGTAGTCGTTGACGATCTTAAAGATGCCATCTTCGTCCGGGTTTTCGATGTGATCAATACCGCTGAAGCATTTGAAATCCCAGATAAACTGCGAATATTGACCGGCGCGGGCAGGGAAGGTGTAACGCGTCCAGCCTTCACATTCGATGATCTCGTCATCGATTTGCGTGCGATCATCTTCATTGACCCGCTGTACGCGAATGGCCTCTTTTTCATCCGCGCCCATTTTGTGGTTGACGACCACGTCGAGCAAAACCGCAATGTCATTTTGTTTTAGCGCCTCAATGGCGGCCAGCAGCTGCGCTTTGTCGCCATATTTTGTGGCGACAGATCCTTTCTGATCAAACTCACCCAGATCAAACAGGTCATACGAATCATAACCTACGGAATACCCGCCGGACGCGCCTTTATAGGCGGGCGGTAACCAGACCATATTAATGCCGATATCATTGAGGCCGCCAGCGCGCTCAGCCAGTTCTGGCCAGAGCTTGCCGCCGTCAGGGTAATACCAGTGGAAGTACTGCAATAGCGTGGGGTTTTTCATCTTCCGTGCTCCAGAAGCCGTCAGGCCAACTTCTGGAGTATGGATGAGAATTGCAGATTGGGAAAAATTATTGATTCAGGTTACTGGGGAACAGAATATTTCCCGCCAGGTTCCCGTATGTCGTGGAGACGGACTGCTGTTTTCCGGTCTGGTCTATAAGCTGACGTAGCTCTTCCATACGGTGCTGCAACAGCGTTTTTAACTCAGCCTCGTTACGGAGTACGGCATTCAGGATCTCTTTTGCCTGGTTTATCAGAAACGTATCGTCGGGAGTGATGGGGTTACCAGCGATACTCTCCACCAGTTGCACATAATTCATCTCCTGCTCAATCAGTTCATCCCATTTTCCTGAATGAGCAAGATTCAGCATTGTGATACTAAGGGCATGCAAGGCATGCCAGTTGGTAAGCGACGAGATGCAGTTAGTCATCAAAGGGTATCCTGAACGGGTGAAACCGATGAACCGATCTGTTTCCAGGCATCAGCGATATTGGTTAGCAATCCCTCTACTTCAATGATAGCTTCAACGTCGTTATGTAAGTTGGCCAGTAACAAACGGCGTACCATGTAATCGTAAAGTGATGCCAGATTGCGGGAAAGCTCTCCTTCAACGTCCATGTTGAGTCCCGCCTTGAGGCCGTTATCAATAATATTGATCGCTTTTGACAGCGCCTCACCTTTTGATAACAGTTCTCCCTGCTCCAGGAATAGTCGTGCCCTGACGAGAGCACTCAGTGCCCCGTCAAAAAGCATAACAACCAGTTGGTGTGGGTCGGCACTCATCACCGCACTTTCCACCCCAACTTTCTGGTAGGAAAGAACACCACTTTTACTATACATATCAATTCCTTAACTGCTTGATGAGCTAAACTGCTGAGTCAGGTAGTTTGCAGTATTGTTCATCTGACTGATCAACTTATCCAGCGAGGTGAACTGTGCTTTGTAGCGCGCCATGGTTGCTTCTATGGAGGCTTCCATCGCGTCATAGCGCTGTTCTAATGTCTTGAGCGTTTTGTTAATGCCATCCTGAGCATTTTTAATTACCCCAGTGCTACCAGAAGTGGTATCCAGCATTTTGGTCAGGGTGTTGTTCATCTGAGTGGCGAAACCGGTCGTTTTGCCATCACCGATAAAGTATTCCTGCACAGCTTGAGGATTATCTGTCAAGGCTTTGGTTAATTTAGTTGTATCAATCTTCAGGTTGCCGGTGGAGCCGTCAGAGCCGACAGTTGGATCCTGAGTAATACCTAACTGCGCCATAATGGCGTAAGTTCCACCTTGTACATCCGTAAGCAGGCTACGCAACTGGGACTGAATAGAGCGAACATTAGTATCGCCTAAAAGCGCGCCATTGTTGCTGGACTGACTAGAGGAACCTGTGTCTGTTTTGACGTATTTTGTCACGCTAGCGATAGTAGACTGTAATGCATTATAAGCCGTCACCCAGTCGCTGATAGCCTTATTGTTCTCCTCCGTAGCGCGGGTAATCTCTAGCGTCTCATCGGCTGTGCTTTTTGCTTTCAGTGTCAGTGTGAGCCCTGTTACGGCATCTGAAATGGTATTACTGGAGCGAACGATTTTTACGCCATTAACCGTTACTTCGGCATTTTGCGAAGCTGTCTGTACGTTCAAACCCGATGATGTCGCATCGTGTCCGATTTTTTGCTGTAGCGTGTCATCCCCGGTAACGGTAACAGTCATATCATAATCTGTACCCGTTGATTTCGAGGTAAGCATCAAACGGTAATCTCCGTCTTCTGCCTTAATCACTGTCGCGGTGACATTACCGTTTTCTTTATTGATCGCGCTGGCAATGCCATTCAAACTGGTATCAGAATCTGACAGTGTGATTTCCAGCGGATCTTCGGTTCCCGGCTGGGTAATCGTAATGGTGCGTGTTCCGTCAGTCGTTGTCCCTCCCAGCTTTTCAGTGCCGCTGGTAAAGCTATCGGACATTAATACCTGTGCTTTTGCTACCTGGCCGACATTAATACTATAACTGCCTACGGCTGCATCACTGGTAGTTGTGGCGCTGAACGATGTATTAGTGCTACCAACCGTCGTTGAGTTCCAGGTCGCTGTTTTGCCAAGTGCTGCTGTTGCAGTTTGTAGATTAGTTAACGCACTTTGTAGTTTTCCGTATGCGCTTAACTGGGCGTTGTAGGTGGTCTGCTGAGTTGTAATTGCTGTAAGCTTCGTTCTTTCAGCTGTCTCCAACTGGTTATACAACGTCGTTAAATCCAGATTAGAGCCAACCCCCAGGTTACTAATAGTAGCCATGTTTATTTTCCTTGAGTCTTGGGTATGTCTGGATTTGTTATCGGACAGAATGCAAAAAAGTTTACACATCAGGATTAAAAATAATCGCCAGAAAAGGGGGGGCTGTTACTTTCATATAGAGGGATTGTTTGAAAGAAAACTTATTGTTCAGAGGGTAAATATCAGAGGTTTAGCTATGGTTAACGAGATTATTTCCTTTAAAAATAATAAGTTGAAAGTTTTTATTGTTTATTTCTAAAGTCCTTTGAAGAAGCGCCGATACCCTTGTTGACGGTGAGAGACGCTGTGAGTGTTAGGCACCGGACCTAAAATCCAATTTTTGAAGGAAAGAAAATTATGGCAGTTATCAATACTAACCTGATGTCCCTGACTACTCAGAACAACCTGAACAAATCTCAGTCTGCACTGGGTACGGCTATTGAGCGTCTGTCCTCTGGTCTGCGTATCAACAGCGCGAAAGATGATGCGGCTGGTCAGGCAATTGCAAACCGTATGACCTCTCAGATCAAAGGTATGAACCAGGCCGCCCGTAACGCGAACGATGGCATCTCTATGGCGCAGACTGCTGAAGGTTCTCTGAACGAAATCAACAACAACTTGCAGCGTATCCGTGAACTGGCTGTTCAGGCAAGCAACGGTACTAACAGCGCTAGCGATCTAGAGTCTCTGCAGGATGAAGTTACCGCTCGTCTGGCTGAAATTGATCGCGTAGCTGAAAAAACCGACTTCAACGGCATCAAACTGCTGGATGGTACTGCGGGTGCTGTTAAAATTCAGGTTGGTGTGAACGACGACGATACCATCGATCTGGATCTGAGTGGAGCTAAAGCGGATAGCACTACATTGGGTGTGAAGGGCATTGATCTTAAAGCTCTGGCTGGAGGCGAACTGAAAACTATCGATGATGCTATTGCTACCGTTGATAGCGCACGTAGTGGCCTGGGTGCGGTGCAGAACCGTTTCGAGTCTGCTATTAATAACCTGAACAACACTTCTACCAACCTGTCTGCGGCACAGTCTCGTATTCAGGATGCTGACTACGCAACTGAAGTTTCCAACATGAGCCGTGCGCAGATCCTGCAGCAGGCTGGCACTTCCGTACTGTCTCAGGCGAACCAGGTTCCGCAGACTGTTCTGTCTCTGCTGCGTTAATCCTCTCGTTTATAACCCCGCTACGGCGGGGTTTTTTTATCTCTTACTTTTGAGAATCAGCTTATGAAACAGATCATTGTCACCCAACCGAAACTGGTCGCAGACTTTTCCTGCGTGGGCGGGGAATGTCGTGAGCATTGTTGTCAGGGCTGGACAATTGTATTTGATAAGTCTTCTGTTAATCGCTATGTGAACAGCAGAGATAGTTCTATCCGCCGTATTGCGAAAACAGGGATTAAAATTACAAAAAAACACTATCAACACTGGGGGGAGGTTATCTTTCAGACGGAAAGCAAAGGTTGTCCGTTTATGGATGCTGAAAGGCTTTGCTCTATTCATAGCACAATGGGGGCCCAGGCATTAAGTCCTACCTGCTCGACATTCCCTCGTACGAGCAGAATCTATAAAAATGAAGTTGAAAAATCACTCAACCTTTCATGTCCCGAAGTCACGAGGCTTCTTCTGAGCGATAAAGATTCGATGTCTATGATGGAGTCAACAGGCGTTCAGCAGGATTATAATAACGCGCCATTACTTGACATGAAGATTAAGGTTATCAATCTCTTTTGCCAGAATATATTCAATGTGACAGATGTCAGTGTTGAAGAACAAATTTACACTATGGTGAAATTTCTCATGGTGGCTGAGAAAGTTGACAGCATTGAAGAAAGCATTAGCGACCTGGAGAATGTCTATTGTGCACTGGTTAATGAACTGGTTAGCGGTAAGGTACTGACCGAGTTACAGAATTTCAATCAAAACTATAGTCTTAAGTTTGCACTGATCTCACTAATGCAAGGTTACTTCACGAAGAAAATGTCGAGTCGTGGTGGTCGGGTGTTGAACCATTATTTCACGCAATTATACGGGCACTTTGACGCGACGGGTGATACGGTTTCCGCTGAGTCAACAATGAGAAAAATTGAAGCTGAATGGTGTGATGTGGCGGGAAATTATCTTAAAGATAATGAGCACCTGTTTAAGAATTTCTTCAAATACAAGCTGTGGCAGCAGGGGTTTCCGCAAAATAATGGCCGTAGCATGCTGAATAATCTTTATTTAATCGTTGCTGAATTCTATTTCATCAAAACGTTACTTGCGGGCCATGTAATGGCGACGGGGAAAATTGAACAAGATAATATTGTTGATGTTATTTACAGTTTTCACTCTCTTAGCCAGCATAATCAGGATGTTCAACAGTTGTTTCATCAGCAAATAGAGAGTGTAAGATTGGGAGATGATCTCTCATTGTTACAATTGTTAATTTAGCGAAAAAACAGTCCTTGTAATAGGCAAGCCCAGAATAACCTCATTTTATTCCCCTTTTTCATCCAATTGAACGCCCTGCAGAATCGGATAATCATGCCGATAACTCAACTAACGCAGGGCTGTTTATCGTGAATTCACTGTATACCGCTGAAGGTGTAATGGATAAACACTCGCTGTGGCAGCGTTATGTACCGCTGGTGCGTCACGAAGCATTGCGCCTGCAGGTGCGTTTGCCGGCGAGCGTGGAACTGGACGATCTGCTACAAGCGGGCGGTATCGGGTTATTGAATGCAGTTGACCGATATGACGCTCTGCAAGGAACGGCATTTACCACTTACGCAGTGCAGCGTATTCGTGGAGCGATGCTGGATGAACTACGCAGCCGTGACTGGGTGCCGCGTAGCGTCCGGCGCAATGCTCGCGAAGTGGCGCAGGCGATGGGGCAACTGGAGCAGGAATTAGGGCGCAACGCGACGGAAACTGAGGTGGCGGAGCGGCTGGCTATTCCTGTGGAAGAGTATCGTCAGATGTTGCTTGATACCAATAACAGCCAACTCTTCTCTTATGACGAGTGGCGGGAAGAGCATGGCGATAGCATTGAGCTGGTGACGGAAGAACACCAGCAGGAAAACCCGTTACAACAGCTCCTTGAGAGCAATTTACGCCAGCGTGTGATGGATGCGATTGAATCGTTGCCAGAACGCGAACAGCTGGTGTTGACGCTGTATTACCAGGAAGAGCTCAATCTGAAGGAGATTGGCGCGGTGCTGGAAGTCGGCGAGTCACGGGTAAGCCAGTTGCACAGCCAGGCCATCAAACGTCTACGCACCAAGCTGGGTAAGTTATAAAGGGCGATCGTCGTCGCCCCTTAATAGTGCCGCACAACGTATTGACTACCAGGAGTTCTCATGACGGTGCAGCAATCTAAAAGACGGCCACTAAGCCGCTACCTCAAAGACTTTAAACACAGCCAGACGCATTGCGCTCATTGCCATAAATTGCTCGACAGGATCACGTTGGTTCGCCGGGGGCAGATTGTCAATAAAATCGCGATTTCCCGCCTGGATACGCTGATGGACGATGCACAATGGCAGGAGGAGCAGAAGGAGTGGTCGGCGCTGTGCCGTTTCTGCGGCGATCTGCACTGCAAAGAGCAGAGTGACTTCTTTGACATCATCGGTTTTAAACAATTCTTGTTTGAGCAAACCGAAATGAGCCACGGCACCGTGCGTGAATATGTCGTGCGTCTGCGTCGCCTGGGCAACCATCTCACCGAACAGAACATCTCTCACGACCTGCTACAGGAAGGTTTTCTTGATGAAAACCTGGCCCCGTGGTTACCCGAAACCAGCACCAATAATTATCGGATTGCGCTGCGTAAGTACGAACAGTATAAAACGCATACGCATGCCGGACAGATGCAGAAATCATCCCGGATGGCTACTTCTGATATATATTAAAAATGAATAACATGTAGCGGAGTCGTGTTTGTGATTAGCAGCAAACCCTCTACACTACGGTCATTAATGACAACATTCGGGGTAACTATGAAATTAGCACTTCTGGGACGTCAGGCTCTGATGGGTGTGATGGCAGTTGCACTTGTCGCCGGGATGAGCGTGAAGAGTTATGCAGATGAAGGTCTGTTAAACAAAGTAAAAGAGCGCGGCACGCTGCTGGTAGGCCTGGAAGGGACTTACCCGCCGTTCAGTTTTCAGGGTGATGATGGCAAACTGACCGGGTTTGAAGTGGAGTTCGCAGAAGAACTGGCGAAACACCTCGGCGTAAAAGCCTCGCTGAAACCGACCAAATGGGACGGTATGCTGGCGTCGCTGGATTCCAAACGTATTGATGTGGTTATCAACCAGGTCACCATCTCCGACGAACGTAAGAAAAAATACGACTTCTCAACACCTTATACTATTTCTGGTATTCAGGCGCTGGTGAAAAAAGGCAATGAAGGCAGCATCAACACGGCGGCTGACCTGAAAGGTAAGAAGGTCGGCGTTGGTCTGGGAACAAACTACGAAGAGTGGTTGCGCCAGAACGTACAGGGTGTAGACATTCGCACCTATGATGACGATCCGACGAAATACCAGGATCTGCGCGTAGGCCGTATTGACGCTATTCTGGTGGATCGCCTGGCCGCATTGGATCTGGTGAAGAAAACCAAAGACACGCTGGCCGTTACCGGCGAAGCGTTCTCCCGTCAGGAAGCCGGTGTGGCGCTGCGTAAAGGCAATGAAGATCTGCTGAAAGCGGTAGATGGCGCCATTGCCGATATGCAGAAAGACGGCACGCTGAAAGCGCTGTCTGAGAAATGGTTTGGCGCAGATGTGACTAAATAATCGTCATAATTGCAAAAAAAGGCGCTTTAATACGGCGCCTTTTTTATTTCATCCGTTTGAACGTGCATAATAAAAAGAACATCACAACAATGAATACCGGAGGCTTTATGCCACTGCATAATTTAACGCGGTTCCCACGCCTGGAATTTATTGGCGCGCCAACGCCACTCGAATACCTGCCGCGTTTATCTGATTATCTGGGTCGCGACATTTTCATTAAACGCGATGACGTAACGCCGATGGCGATGGGCGGGAATAAACTGCGCAAGCTTGAATTTCTGGCTGCCGATGCGCTGCGTGAAGGCGCGGATACGCTGATTACGGCGGGCGCCATCCAGTCGAACCATGTTCGCCAGACGGCGGCGGTAGCGGCAAAACTGGGATTACACTGCGTTGCGTTACTGGAAAATCCCATCGGTACGACGGCGGAAAACTACCTGACCAACGGCAATCGTCTGCTGCTGGATCTTTTTAACACGCAAATTGAGATGTGCGACGCGCTGACCGATCCTGACTCCCAGCTACAGGAACTGGCGACCCGTATTGAGGCGCAGGGGTTCAGGCCGTATGTGATTCCGGTCGGCGGCTCCAGCCCATTAGGCGCGATGGGATATGTGGAAAGCGCGCTGGAAATCGCCCAGCAGTGCGAGGGCGCGGTACAGCTGTCCTCCGTGGTGGTGGCGTCGGGAAGCGCCGGTACGCACGCCGGGCTGGCGGTAGGTCTGGAACAACTGATGCCAGATGTTGAGTTGATCGGCGTGACTGTGTCGCGCAAGGTTATCGATCAGAAGCCCAAAGTGGTTACGCTGCAACAAGCGATTGCTAAAGAGCTGGAACTGACTGCCTCGGCGGATATCCTGCTGTGGGACGACTATTTCGCGCCGGGATACGGAACGCCGAATGAAGAGGGGATGGAGGCCGTGAAGCTGCTGGCGCGCCTGGAAGGCATTCTGCTTGACCCGGTCTATACGGGGAAAGCGATGGCGGGCCTGATCGATGGCATCAGCCAGAAGCGCTTCAAAGATGAAGGCCCGATTCTCTTTATTCATACCGGTGGGGCGCCAGCGCTGTTTGCCTACCATCCTCACGTGTAACTTCCGGGTAGAAAAACACTCATGCAAGAAAGTATCCAACTGGTGATTGACTCGCTGCCGTATCTGCTTAAAGGTGCGGTGTTTACGCTACAGCTGAGTATTGGCGGGATGTTTTTCGGCCTGCTGCTGGGCTTCATTCTCGCGCTGATGCGTATGTCGCCCCTGCTGCCTGTCCGCTGGCTGGCGCGTTTTTATATCTCCATTTTTCGCGGTACGCCGCTGATTGCCCAGCTTTTTATGATCTACTACGGCCTGCCGCAGTTTGGCATTGAGCTGGACCCGATCCCGGCGGCGATGATTGGCCTGTCGCTGAATACCGCAGCCTACACTTCGGAAACGCTGCGTGCGGCGATCTCTTCTATCGACAAAGGTCAGTGGGAAGCCGCGGCAAGTATCGGTATGACGCCGTGGCAGACGCTGCGTCGCGCGATTTTGCCGCAGGCCGCCCGCGTGGCGTTGCCGCCGCTGAGCAACAGTTTCATCAGCCTGGTGAAAGATACCTCCCTGGCCGCGACGATTCAGGTGCCGGAACTGTTCCGTCAGGCGCAGCTGATTACCTCGCGTACGCTGGAAGTCTTTACCATGTATCTGGCGGCATCGCTGATCTACTGGGTGATGGCGACGGTACTTTCCGCGCTGCAAAACTATTTTGAAGAGCAGCTTAACCGCCAGGAGAGAGATCCAAAATGAGTGCGATTGAAGTTAAAAACCTGGTGAAAAAGTTCCACGGTCAAACGGTGTTGCACGGCATCAACCTGGAGGTGAAACCTGGTGAGGTGGTGGCGATTATCGGCCCCAGCGGTTCCGGTAAAACAACGCTGCTGCGCAGCATTAATTTGCTGGAGCAGCCTGAGGCGGGCACCATCAAAGTGGGCGACATTACCATTGATACCGCAAGCTCGTTAAGCAAGCAAAAAGGGCTAATTCGCCAGTTGCGTCAGCATGTGGGGTTCGTATTCCAGAACTTTAATCTGTTTCCGCACCGTACCGTGCTGGAGAACATCATTGAAGGGCCGGTGATTGTGAAAGGCGAGCCCAAAGCCGAAGCAACAGCATTAGCGCGGGAACTGCTGGCGAAGGTAGGACTGGCCGGGAAAGAGACCAGCTATCCGCGTCGTCTGTCCGGCGGGCAGCAGCAGCGTGTGGCGATTGCCCGCGCGCTGGCGATGCGCCCGGAGGTGATTTTGTTTGATGAACCGACTTCCGCGCTCGACCCTGAGCTGGTGGGGGAGGTGCTCAGTACGATACGCCAGCTGGCGCAGGAAAAGCGCACGATGGTCATTGTGACGCATGAAATGAGCTTTGCGCGCGACGTGGCTGACCGGGTGATATTTATGGATCAAGGGCGCATTGTGGAGCAGGGCGCGGCCAAACCGTTATTTGCCAATCCTCAGCAACCACGCACGCGTCAGTTTCTTGAGAAGTTCCTGATGCAATAAGTGTTTTTGCGCACTCGCCTGAAATAATCCCGTTTTGGGCGAGTGTATTTAAATAAATATCAATAATACCCGCCTGATTATAGCCGTAATCCCTTTGTGTTCTCCTGCCGGGTGAAACACACCTCAAGTAATTCGCCATCTGACCGATATTTTCTACATATAAACTTCATTTATGTGTTAGCTTGTTTTAAACATTATAATGATTATCAATCTCAGGGGTGTTACCGTTTAGTATGCAGGAAAATGATTTCTTCACCTGGCGACGGAGTATGCTGGTACGCTTTCAGGAAATGGCGACGGCAGAAGATGTCTACACTGAATTACAACATCAGACACAGCAGCTTGAATATGATTATTATGCGCTGTGCGTTCGCCATCCCGTCCCGTTTACGCGGCCAAAAATCTCCGTTCACACCACGTACCCGCAAGCGTGGGTGGCGCATTATCAGTCTGAAAACTATTTCTCTATTGATCCGGTATTAAAGCCGGAAAATTTCCGCCAGGGGCATCTGGCATGGAATGATGCCTTATTTAGCGAAGCGCAGTCGCTATGGGACGCGGCGCGCGCTTACGGTCTACGCCGGGGGGCGACGCAATGCCTGATGCTGCCGAATCGGGCGCTGGGCTTCCTTTCTGTCTCCCGGGCGAACGCCCGCCATGCGCCGTTTGCACATGATGAAATTGAACTCCGGTTGCAACTGCTGGTGCGTGAGAGCCTGTCGGCGCTGACGCGGCTGGAGGATGAAATGGTGATGACGCCAGAAATGCGCTTCAGTAAGCGAGAGAAAGAGATCCTGAAGTGGACGGCGGAAGGAAAGACGTCATCAGAGATCGCGATGATTCTGTCAATCTCAGAGAACACCGTTAACTTTCATCAGAAAAACATGCAGAAAAAGTTTAACGCGCCGAATAAAACGCAGATTGCCTGCTATGCGGCCGCGACGGGCCTGATCTGAAAAAACGAATGTTCTGCGTGCCAGACGCAAAACCGGCTGAAAGTTTCACTCTCAGCCGGTTTCCTGTTACTGGCGGTAAGCTTGTTTAATTTGCTTAACAGTGCTGGAAAATACCGCGGCCTGCGTTTCATCTTCAATCTGCGCGATCTGTTTTTCCATCTTAAGAATCACGCGCCCTGCGTCGGCTTGCCCCATTGCCTGTAGCATCAGGGTCAACATGGCTTTCAGGCAGGTGACTTCATTGGCCAGTTCTTGATTATTCTCGGCAGTGGAAAAATCAGGCGTACTCATTTATTTTCCTCGTTATGTTTCAGTGAAAAAGTGCGATGGCAAATGTTAAGGCGGCGGAGTATACCATAAGCTGCGCCAAAAATAGCAGTGGTTGTTTTTTGATCGCAAATCAAACCAGCGCCATTAAAATAAACAACGCCTTGCGAGGCATATATTTTCCTCATTTTTTTGTTTACCTCGCGTATTTCGCGCGTTAATTATTGTTACAAAGTTGCTTGCCTATTTAGCATTTCGACGGAAGTGAGTGAATTTTTTGTCACTATTCTGAAACTATTATGCAGAAATAGAGGGTAAAAAAAGGCCGTTAGCTGTGGGAGTTTCCACGAAGCGTACAATCTAATTTCCAAAAACGAGAGCAAAATCGAATGCCCCACGTTTTTTACGTTTCAAAGTTGAGATAAAACCCGCTAATATAGGGTCGATTAACTATCAGTAGCGTTATCCCTATTCTGGAGATATTCCTTTGATCAACGTTCTTCTTGTTGATGACCACGAACTGGTGCGCGCAGGGATACGACGCATTCTGGAAGATATAAAGGGCATAAAGGTTGTCGGTGAAGCCTGTTGTGGCGAGGACGCCGTAAAGTGGTGCCGCGCGAACGCCGTCGACGTTGTGCTGATGGACATGAACATGCCCGGAATCGGCGGTCTTGAGGCGACGCGCAAAATTGCCCGCTCAAGCGCTGATATTAAAGTGATCATGCTGACGATCCATACGGAAAACCCGCTACCGGCGAAAGTCATGCAGGCCGGAGCCGCAGGGTATCTGAGTAAAGGCGCTGCGCCTCAGGAAGTGGTCAGCGCGATTCGTTCGGTTTTTTCCGGGCAGCGTTATATTGCTTCAGATATCGCTCAACAGATGGCGCTGAGCCAGATTGAGCCTGAGAAAACAGAAACGCCTTTTGCCAGTTTGTCTGAACGCGAGTTGCAGATTATGCTGATGATCACCAGGGGCCAGAAGGTTAATGAGATCTCAGAACAACTGAATCTCAGTCCTAAAACGGTGAACAGCTATCGCTACAGAATGTTCAGTAAACTAAACATTCATGGTGATGTTGAGTTGACTCACCTGGCAATTCGCCACGGCCTGTGTAATGCGGAGACGTTAACAAGCTAGTGAGTGTTCTGTTTGATGCGAAAGCATTTTTAAAAACCGTGACCAGCCAACCCGGCGTTTATCGTATGTATGATGCCGGTGGTACGGTTATTTATGTCGGTAAAGCGAAAGACCTGAAAAAACGGCTTTCCAGCTATTTCCGCAGCAACCTTGCTTCGCGAAAAACCGAAGCATTGGTTGCGCAAATTCAGCAAATTGATGTCACGGTGACGCATACCGAGACCGAAGCGCTATTGCTCGAACACAACTACATCAAATTGTATCAACCGCGCTATAACGTGTTATTGCGCGATGATAAATCCTATCCTTTCATCTTTCTCAGCGGTGACACCCATCCACGCCTGGCAATGCATCGCGGGGCGAAACATGCCAAAGGTGAATACTTTGGCCCGTTCCCGAACGGGTATGCCGTGCGTGAAACCCTGGCCCTGCTGCAAAAAGTCTTTCCCATTCGTCAGTGCGAAAACAGCGTCTACCGCAACCGCTCGCGTCCTTGTCTGCAATATCAGATTGGCCGCTGCCTCGGGCCGTGCGTAGAAGGACTGGTGAGTGAAGATGAGTATGCGCAGCAGGTGGAGTACGTTCGGCTGTTTTTATCCGGGAAAGACGATCAGGTTCTGACCCAATTGATCGCCCGAATGGAAAAAGCCAGCCAGAATCTGGAATTTGAAGAGGCCGCGCGCATACGCGACCAAATTCAGGCTGTGCGCCGCGTTACTGAGAAACAGTTTGTCTCCAATACTGGCGACGATCTGGACGTTATCGGCGTGGCGTTCGATGCGGGTATGGCCTGTGTGCATGTGCTTTTTATCCGCCAGGGCAAGGTGCTGGGCAGCCGTAGCTATTTCCCGAAAGTGCCGAACGGGACGGAACTGGGCGAAGTGGTGGAAACGTTCGTCGGCCAGTTCTATCTGCAAGGCAGCCAGATGCGCACGCTGCCAGGAGAGATCCTGCTGGATTTCAACCTGAGCGATAAAACGCTGCTGGCGGATTCTTTGTCCGAACTGGCCGGGCGGCGCATTAATGTGCAGACCAAACCGCGCGGCGATCGCGCTCGTTACCTGAAGCTGGCGCGAACCAATGCCGCGACGGCGCTGATCAGCAAACTGTCGCAGCAATCGACGATCACGCAGCGTCTGACCGCGCTGGCAAGCGTGCTGAAGCTGCCTGCGGTGAAGCGGATGGAGTGTTTTGACATCAGCCACACGATGGGAGAACAGACGGTGGCCTCCTGCGTGGTTTTTGACGATAACGGGCCGCTGCGTACGGAGTATCGTCGCTACAACATTACCGGAATTACGCCGGGCGATGATTATGCGGCGATGAATCAGGTTCTGCGCCGACGCTATGGTAAGGCGATTGAAGAAAGTAAGATTCCCGACGTTATTCTGATTGATGGCGGTAAAGGCCAGCTTGGTCAGGCGAAGGCCGTTTTTGCTGAACTGGATGTGCCGTGGGATAAAAATCATCCTTTATTGTTGGGCGTTGCTAAAGGCGCCGATCGTAAAGCCGGTCTGGAGACGTTGTTCTTTGAACCCGAAGGGGAGGGCTTTAGCCTGCCGCCGGATTCGCCTGCGCTGCACGTTATTCAGCATATCCGCGATGAATCGCACGATCACGCCATCAGCGGGCACCGCAAAAAACGGGCGAAGGTGAAAAACACCAGCACGCTGGAAACTATCGAAGGCGTCGGGCCAAAACGTCGACAAATGCTGTTGAAATATATGGGCGGTTTGCAAGGACTACGTAACGCGAGTGTTGAGGAAATTGCAAAAGTGCCGGGTATTTCGCAAGGTCTGGCAGAAAAGATCTTCTACTCGTTGAAACATTGAGGTCTCTGTAGCAACATAGGGGTAATTTCTCTGACAACAGATAGTTACCCGTCACTATGCAATTTAATATCCCTACATTGCTCACGCTGTTTCGCGTCATTCTGATCCCATTCTTTGTATTGGTGTTTTATCTGCCATTTACATGGGCTCCCTTCGTTACCGCGCTAATCTTCTGTATCGCCGCCGTGACCGACTGGTTCGACGGTTTTCTGGCGCGTCGCTGGAACCAGAGTACGCGTTTTGGCGCGTTCCTTGATCCGGTGGCGGATAAGGTGCTGGTGGCGATCGCCATGGTGCTGGTGACGGAGCATTATCACAGCTGGTGGGTGACGCTGCCTGCCGCGACCATGATTGCGCGTGAAATTATTATTTCCGCGCTGCGTGAATGGATGGCCGAGCTGGGCAAACGCAGCAGCGTGGCGGTCTCCTGGATCGGCAAAGTGAAAACCACCTCGCAAATGGCGGCGCTGGCGTGGCTGCTGTGGCGTCCAAACATTTGGGTGGAATATGCCGGGATCGCGCTTTTCTTCGTTGCTGCCGTGCTGACGCTGTGGTCTATGTTCCAGTATTTGAGCGCTGCACGCGGGGATTTGCTTGATCAGTGATCGTTTCGCCGCAAATTTCAGCAAACGATCGTGGGTGGCGAAAAATATCGTTGACTCGTTGCGTCAGGTAAGTAGAATGCAACGCATCGAACGGCGGCGCAGGTTGCCAGACGATAACAAAATCAAGTGATTAACAAAGTTACTTGATGATGCGGGAATAGCTCAGTTGGTAGAGCACGACCTTGCCAAGGTCGGGGTCGCGAGTTCGAGTCTCGTTTCCCGCTCCAGTTTAAAGACATCGGCAATAGCGGGTGTCTGGCTGAAAAGCCTGAAGAATATGGCGCGTTAGCAAAGCGGTTATGTAGCGGATTGCAAATCCGTCTAGTCCGGTTCGACTCCGGAACGCGCCTCCACTTTCTTCCCGAGCCCGGATGGTGGAATCGGTAGACACAAGGGATTTAAAATCCCTCGGCGTTCGCGCTGTGTGGGTTCAAGTCCCACTCCGGGTACCATGGGAAAGACAAGAATAATCAAAGCAATAAGCAGTGTCGTAAAACCACCTCCGGGTGGTTTTTTTGTGTCTGTCATCTGTTCGCTGATGATCTTGTCTGCCATTCCTTCCCCAATAAGTATCCCTTACTTCGCCAGCCATGTAAGATAATTGCGGGCGAGAGTATTTCACTGAGGAAAAGCGTTATGAAAACAGGACCGTTAAACGAAAGCGAGCTGGAATGGCTGGATGATGTACTGACAAAGTACAATACCGATCACGCGATTCTGGATGTGTCAGAGTTGGATGGTTTACTGACGGCTGTACTCAGTTCGCCGTATGAGATTGAGCCAGAGCAATGGCTGGTCGCGGTATGGGGTGGGGCGCAGTATGTTCCGCGCTGGTCCTCTGAAAAGGAGATGACGCGTTTTATGGAACTGGCGTTTCAGCATATGGCGGATACGGCAGACAGGCTTAATGAGTTCCCGGAACAGTTTGAACCGCTGTTCGGTCTGCGTGAAGTCGAAGGTCATGAGCTGACCATCGTGGAAGAGTGGTGCTTTGGCTATATGCGCGGGGTCGCGCTCTCTGACTGGTCCACCTTACCGGATACGCTACAACCCGCGCTGAAAGCCATTGCGCTGCACGGTACGGAAGAGAACTTCGCCGTGGTTGAAAAAATGTCACCAGAAGCGTTTGAGGAGAGCGTTAACGCGATTCGTCTGGCGGCCCTGGATTTACACGCGTACTGGATGGCGCACCCGCAGGAAGCGCCGGTGCAGGTGCCGGTAAGAGCGGAAGTAAAGGTAGGGCGCAACGATCCTTGCCCCTGCGGCAGCGGTAAAAAATATAAACAGTGCTGTCTGCACTAAACACAAAAAAGGGGCTTAGCGCCCCTTTTGTTTTATCCCACTTCAGGCAGCAGCCCGGCGGCGATACAGAACTGTACGCCGATCACCACTATCCCACAGGTAAAGACGAGGGCTAATGCCGGAACGCCGCCCGCTACGCGATACGTTGCCTGCGGATTATGCTTCCTGCTTTGCCACGCGAGCAGGGAAGGGATCAGCAACGCCAGCACCGCCAGCGCGACGCCAGCGTACCCCAGCGCCATCACAAAGCCGCGTGGGTAAAAGAGTGCGAACGCCAGTGGCGGCAGGAAGGTAATCGCGCCGGTTTGCAGACGCCCGGCAACGGTGTTGCGTCGCTGGAACAGATCTGCCAGATAATCAAATAATCCCAGTGCCACACCCAAAAACGATGTCGCCAGCGCCAGGTCGGCAAACAGATGCACCGCCAGTTCAACGTGCGGCGAGGCAACCACCTCACGCAAGGCCTGCAACAGGCCATTTAACCCGGCATGATCGGCCAGTAAGCCCATAAAGGTAGAGGAGTTGATACTGCCGAGCGTGGCAAGCTGCCAGAAAATGTATGCCACCAGCGGGATTGCGCTACCGGTGATAAACACCCATCGCAGTTTGCGAATATTACCGTTCATATAGCTGACGATGCTGGGTACGCTGCCGTGAAAACCGAACGACGTAAAAATGACCGGAATTGCTGATAACGCCAGACCCTGTTGCAGCGGCAGCGTAAGCAGATTCACTTTATGAATATGCGGCATCAGCAGCGCCAGCATAGCGATCAGGAAGATAATTTTGGCGCTGAAGAGAAAGCGGTTGAACAGATCGACCAGCGAGGTTCCGACGCACACGACGCCACCGGCAACCACGGTGAACAGCAAAACGCCCATCGCCGGAGACATATCGGCGCCCGTCCAGTCGCTGATGCTTGAGGCCAGCAGTTCGCCGGCCCCGCTGATATAGGCCGCTGTGAGCGCATACATCAGAAACATCATGCTAAAGCCGGTGATCCATTGCCCATAACGTCCGAGGTAGCGTTTTGCCAACGTTCCTAACCCGGTATCTGCCGGAACGTGCTGATATACTTCCAGGAGCAACAGCGCGGTGTAGCACATCAATGCCCATAACCCAATCAATAACGCCAGTGTGACGCTGAAACCAACGCCAGCGGCGGCCAACGGCATCGCCAGCATACCGGCGCCGATAGTGGTGCCCGCCACGATAAAAACACTACCCAGAGTTCTATTTTTCACGCTTTCCTCTGTCCCAGAGATAATCAACGGTTATATCTGCGGCGCAGGGTAAGGCATAACATTATTTTCGTCAAATGACCGTTACAACATGTGTATACCATTGTTTACGAAAATTGGCATGAAGGCGTGCGCCACCACGATTGCATCGGCTGTGCATGTAAACCTGCGTTAGCGCAAAGCGCTATTCACCGGCTCCCGGTAGGCTACAGGCTTTATTGAGGAGGATGTATGGATTCTATTCACGGCCACGAAGTGCTGAATATGATGATTGAGTCAGGCGAGCAGTATTCGAATACCAGCCTGGAAGCGGCGATTACGGCGCGTTTTGGTGAACAGGCGCGTTTTCATACCTGTTCGGCTGCTGATATGACGGCGGCGGAGCTGGTGGCGTTTCTGGCGGCGAAGGGGAAGTTTATTGCGAAGGATGACGGCTTCTCTACGCACGAAAGCAAGATCTGCCGTCATTGAGCGTAAACGGTGAGGGAGCCTCACCGTTTAATTTTAGTTTTGGGTATCAAGCGTAGACAGTTCTTTATCGATGAAGTACAGACCTTCACCGCTTTTCCCTGCCAGCGTTAATTTATCAATAATAGATTTAAATAACTTCTCTTCTTCATGCTGTTCAGCGACATACCATTGCAGGAAGTTGAATGTCGGATAATCCTGGTTGGTCATCGCGGCATGCGCCAGTTCATTAATTTTCTGCGTAATTAATTGTTCGTGTTCGTAGGTGGCGCGGAACAGTTCATCCAGTGAAGCATATTCGGCAGCAGGCGAAGAGATCGTATTGATGCACGGTAAGCTACCGGTATCGGTCAGATAATCGAACAGGCGCTGCATATGCGTCATCTCTTCCTGCGCGTGACGACGCAGGAACGCTGCCGCCCCTTCAAAGCTATGGTAGCTGCACCATGCGCTCATCTGTTGGTAGAGCAGAGAAGAATATAATTCAAGGTTCATTTGCTCATTCAGTTTGTCGATCATTTCTGTTTTCAGCATGGTTCCGCTCCACAAAGAATCATTATACGTTGATGTGGCGTCACTATAATTTGTTATTTAATTATTTGCAAAAGGTAAAATAATAAATTTAATTATTAAAAATGCGAATGGGAATAAAACGCATTAACGCTATTAAATATAAAAATATGCAATGAGAATAATTAAAGCCAGCAGCGTCATGCTGGCTAAAGATATTAATACCCGCCAACGGATATTGGCTGGATGGCTACGCCCTGACACTGATAAGACAGCGTGATTCTGGTGTTCATGCACAGCGAACCGGCATAAACGCTACAGGTTGACACTGGCTGACCGAATGCGATGGCGTTGGCGTATCCCATCTGCTGACATTCGCGTGTCGCCGTACCGTGCGCAACATAGTCATCCGCGCGCGCCGTTTGCATCATCGCCTGGTTATAACTGAGGCGGACAATCCCGCTTGTCGGGTTGGTTTCACTGACCTGCGCTTGCTTGGTGAGGGTACATCCCGTCAGGGCTATGAGTGAGAGGCCAAGGATAAAGGTTTTCATAATATCGCTCTGAGAATCCGGTGACAGCACATCCTATCTTGAACAGTAGACATTCAATGGCCTGAATAGCTTAAGAATTGCCCATGATTAATCCCAACGACACCGGCTCTTTGTGCGATACGGGAAAAGTGTGAGCACATCTTAATTTTTTAAAACCATTTTTCACTAAATTTGAAAGTATGTTTGCGAGATAGTAATGTGACGTATACGTCAACGACTCACGGCGGGATTTCCCGCGACGCATTCAGGAGAAGACAGAATGAAAATTGCACTGATGATGGAAAACAGCCAGGCAGCTAAAAATGCCATCATTCATCGCGAGCTTAAAGCGGTAGCGGATGAAAAGGGATTCCCTGTTTTCAACGTCGGGATGAGCGATGAAAACGACCATCATCTGACTTATATCCACCTTGGTATTATGGCCAGCATTCTGCTTAACGCCAAAGCGGTGGATTTTGTTGTGACGGGTTGCGGCACCGGGCAGGGCGCGCTGATGTCGCTGAATATTCATCCGGGCGTGGTGTGCGGCTACTGCATCGACCCGGCGGATGCGTTCCTGTTTGCACAGATTAACAACGGTAATGCGCTTTCTCTGCCATTCGCAAAAGGCTTTGGCTGGGGTGCGGAGTTGAATGTGCGTTTCATCTTTGAAAAAGCATTCACCGGCCGTAACGGGGAAGGGTATCCACCAGAACGTAAAGAACCGCAGGTACGTAACGCGGGCATTCTGAACCAGGTGAAAGCGGCGGTGGTGAAAGAAAACTATCTGGATACGCTGCGCGCCATCGATCCTGAACTGGTGAAAACGGCGGTCTCCGGCCCACGTTTCCAGCAGTGTTTCTTTGACAATTGCCAGGATAAAGAGATCGAAGCGTTCGTTCGCGACATTCTCGGTTAATGTGTCATGCCAGCCGGATAACGCGGCGTTTATCCGGCTTACCGCGTTTGCTTTGCTACCGTTTCTTCTCCTGAATGGGTACTATGGCGGCCTTTCTATAAGGAGCTTACTATGTCCCAACCACTGAACGCCGATCAGGAACTGGTCTCTGACGTTGTTGCCTGCCAGTTAGTTATCAAACAGATTCTGGATGTTATTGACGTTATTGCCCCGGTTGAAGTTCGGGAGAAGATGTCCAGCCAGTTGAAAAACATCGATTTTACCAGCCACCCTGCCGCTGCGGACCCGGTTACTATGCGGGCCATTCAAAAGGCGATTGCGTTGATTGAGCTGAAATTCACGCCGCAGGACGAAGCGCACTAAAGTAAAGCGACTGCGTAACAGCCTCCCGGTACGGGAGGCGTAACGTCGTGGCAATATGGCGGTTAGTGGTGTTGATAGTTGACGACGTTGAGTAAGTGTTTGTCCGTTTGCACCATACACAATCCCGCGCGTTTTGCGCTGCGAACTTCATCGAGAATCGTCTGTAACAGAACGCCATCCTGCTGCTGATCTTTTTCCAGGTCGTGGAGAAAGTTGAGCGTTGGCGCGTCATTCATTGCTTTGGCTTCGTCGGTTAAGCGTGAGAGCGTACTGGCGCGTTGCTGATACTCATCCAGCGTTTTTTGAAATAACTCTTCAAGACAGGTTAACTCTTCGCCGGGAACATCAATGGCTCTCACGATGGGGTTGGCGCCTGCGTTCTTCATAAAATTGAACATGCGCATCATCTGGGTCACGTTTCCCTGCGCCTGGGTACGAAGAAAGGTCGCCGTGCCGGTCAGACTGTGGTCAAAACACCAGTCGCTCAGGTGGAGGTAGAGGTTAGATGCGTAAAACTCAAGGTTCATTTGGGTGTTGAGCTTATGAACCATTCCAGCTGTCGCCATATCAATATCCTTATTTCCAGAAAGGGTGATGCGCGTTACTCATGTATGCGCAATGAATACTGTTAGCAGAATAAATCCGTTCTGCCGGTCCTTTATGTGATCAAAAAGCTGATTCCGTTGCCGATCGAAAATAAGCATAGCGCCAGTACGGCTATAAGAAAATCCTTAAATCCCAATGTTTATATTTTTTTACAGTTTGCTGAAGGTATATCGCTGACGGCGAGTGTAGGAATATAACGGATGTTGATATACATGATTGATTTTACGTTATTTTAAGTTGATATTTATTTTTGAAATGATGTTTCATATCACAAAAGAAAATACACCGGCGTGTTAGGATCGAATAATTAGCGGGCGAAACAGTTCTGGCCGAAATTATCGACAACGTTTTTTTGCGCCAGATCATTTTTGCCCATTTTTTAAATATAACCGAATGAACAATTCGTCATTTCGGTGTGATTAACACGAGTAAAGCGAGGAGTCGTAAATGAAAAAGGTCGCTGTCCTGCTGGCGCCAGGATTCGAAGAAGCAGAAGCCGTGGTCACTATTGATATTCTGCGTCGCCTGAATATTGATGTTGAAACGCTGGCCTGCGCGGAATCTCGCGCGGTAGTGAGTTATCACGACATTCCAATGGTTGCGGACAACACCCTCGCCGGGCGTCTGGACACGTTGTATGACGCCATCGTCTTGCCCGGCGGCCCGCAGGGGAGCGCTAATCTGGCCGCCAGCGCGCAGGTGATCGACTTCGTTTCCCGCCATGACGCTGCGGGTAAACTGATCTGTCCGGTCTGCTCCGCCGCAGCGCGTGTGCTGGGGGGCAATGGTCTGCTGAAAGGGCGCCGTTACGTCTGCTCTGGCGACCTATGGGAAAATGTGACTGACGGTGAATATGTTGATGCGCCGGTGGTGGAAGATGGCAATCTCTTGAGCGGCAAAGGGTTAGGGCATATTTTTGATTTTGCGCTGACGCTGGCTGCTCGTCTGTCAGGGGATGACGCTTCTGTTCGCGATCATGCCGATCATATTTACTATACCTGGTAAAGCATATTTCCCCGGATGCGCCTGCATTCGGGGACAAGGATTTGCTGGCTGATGTTATGGACTAATCTGCTACCCCTTTTTTATTTGTCTGACAAAACCTTCTTTTTTTATGTCATTTTCCGCTGAATTTATGTACGCAATTACTGTAATTCTGCGGTGTGATGCCGCTCTCCTATGGAGAATCAATTTCCCGCTACAACTAACACCAGCACGGGTATCAATCCTTGGCTTTTAAGGTAATACCTTGTTTTACGGCTAAATTACAAAGAATCGTTCGATTTTACCCTACATAAAAGAACGCTAAAGCTGGAGTTAACCATGCACAAATTTACTAAAGCGCTGGCAGCCATCGGTCTGGCTGCCGTTATGTCACAATCCGCTATCGCGGAAACCATGAAGCTCGGTTTTCTGGTGAAACAACCGGAGGAACCCTGGTTCCAGACAGAATGGAAATTTGCCGATAAAGCCGGGAAAGATCTGGGTTTTGAGGTCATTAAAATTGCGGTGCCGGACGGTGAGAAAACCCTGAACGCCATCGACAGCCTGGCGGCGAGTGGGGCAAAAGGCTTCGTTATTTGTACCCCGGATCCGAAACTGGGTTCAGCGATCGTTGCGAAGGCGCGTGGGTATGACATGAAGGTAATCGCCGTGGACGATCAGTTCGTCAACGCGAAAGGTAAGCCAATGGACACCGTACCGCTGGTGATGATGGCGGCCACGAAAATTGGCGAGCGCCAGGGGCAGGAGCTGTATAAGGAGATGCAAAACCGCGGCTGGGATGTGAAGGAAACGGCGGTGATGGCGATTACCGCTAATGAACTGGATACCGCGCGTCGCCGCACATCCGGCTCGATGGAAGCGCTGAAAGCTGCGGGCTTCCCGGAAAAACAGATCTATCAGGTTCCAACGAAATCCAATGATATTCCCGGCGCATTCGATGCCGCTAACTCTATGCTGGTTCAACACCCTGAAGTGAAACACTGGCTGATTGTCGGCATGAATGACAACACCGTGCTGGGCGGCGTGCGCGCCACCGAAGGTCAGGGCTTTAAGGCGGCGGACGTTATCGGCATCGGCATTAACGGTGTGGATGCGATCAGCGAACTGTCAAAAGCGCAGGCGACAGGATTCTACGGCTCGTTGCTGCCCAGCCCGGACGTACACGGCTATAAATCCAGTGAAATGCTCTACAACTGGGTAACCAAAGATGCGGAACCGCCAAAATTCACTGAAGTGACCGACGTGGTGCTGATCACCCGTGACAACTTCAAAGAAGAACTGGCGAAAAAAGGTTTAGGCGGCAAGTAACACAAATGCCGGATGGCGACGCGAAAACGGCTTATCCGGCCTGCGAATTGCGTATTCAGTAGGCCGGATAAGGCAACGCCGTCATCCGGCAAAATCCTGACTCACGGAGACGTTATGCAACAGCCCACCCCATATCTCTCATTTCGCGGCATCGGGAAAACGTTCCCTGGCGTTAAGGCGCTGACGGATATCAGTTTTGACTGTTATGCCGGTCAGGTGCATGCGCTGATGGGCGAAAATGGCGCCGGGAAGTCCACACTCTTAAAAATTCTCAGCGGCAACTATGCGCCAACCACGGGATCGCTGGCGATCCGTGGGCAAGAGATGACCTTTGCCGACACCACGGCTGCACTGAATGCCGGTGTCGCCATTATTTACCAGGAACTGCACCTCGTGCCGGAAATGACCGTTGCGGAGAATATCTATCTCGGCCAGCTCCCGCATAAAGGGGGGATTGTTAACCGGACGCTGCTCAACTACGAAGCCGGCCTTCAGTTACAACATCTGGGGATGGATATCTCCCCGGATACCCCGCTGAAATACCTCTCGATTGGCCAGTGGCAAATGGTGGAGATTGCGAAAGCGTTAGCGCGTAACGCCAAAATTATCGCTTTCGATGAACCGACCAGCTCGCTCTCCGCCAGGGAGATCGAGAACCTGTTCCGGGTAATTCGCGAACTGCGCAAAGAAGGGCGCGTCATTCTGTATGTGTCGCACCGTATGGAAGAGATCTTTGCACTGAGCGATGCCATTACCGTGTTTAAAGATGGCCGCTACGTTAAAACGTTTACCGATATGCAGCAGGTTAACCATGACGCGCTGGTTCAGGCGATGGTTGGGCGCGATCTCGGCGATATCTACGGCTGGCAGCCTCGCGCCTGTGGCGCAGAGCGGCTGCGGCTGCAAGAGGTGAAAGCGCCGGGCGTTCGCGCGCCTGTCAGCTTATCCGTACGCAGCGGCGAAATTGTCGGCCTGTTTGGTCTGGTTGGCGCCGGGCGCAGTGAATTAATGAAAGGGCTGTTCGGCGGAACGCGCATCACCGGAGGGCAGGTGTTCATTGATGAGCAGCCCATTGATATCCGCAAACCGGCGCACGCGATTGCGGCAGGCATGATGCTGTGCCCGGAAGATCGCAAAGCGGAGGGGATCATTCCTGTGCATTCGGTTCGCGACAATATCAACATCAGCGCCCGGCGTAAGCATGTGCTGGGCGGGTGCCTGATCAATAACGGTTGGGAAGAGAGCAATGCCGAACACCATATTCGCTCCCTCAATATAAAAACGCCAGGTGCTGAGCAACTCATTATGAATCTCTCCGGGGGGAATCAACAGAAGGCGATTCTGGGACGCTGGTTATCGGAAGAGATGAAGGTCATTTTGCTTGATGAGCCGACGCGCGGTATTGATGTCGGCGCAAAACACGAGATCTACAACGTTATTTACGCTCTGGCGGCGCGCGGTGTGGCCGTGCTGTTTGCCTCCAGCGATCTGCCGGAAGTTCTTGGTGTTGCCGACCGTATTGTGGTGATGCGTGAAGGTGAGATCGCCGGTGAATTACTTCACGAACAGGCGGATGAACGGCAGGCCCTGAGCCTTGCTATGCCTAAAGTCAGCCAGGCTGTCGCCTGAGTAAAGGAGAGTAAGATGTCTTCTGTAACTACATCCGGTTCTGGCGCACCTAAGTCGCCGTTTAGCTTCGGGCGTATCTGGGATCAATACGGCATGCTGGTGGTGTTCGCCGTCCTGTTCCTGGCGTGTGCGATCTTTGTGCCTAACTTTGCCACGTTCATCAACATGAAGGGGCTGGGGCTGGCGATTTCGATGTCGGGTATGGTGGCGTGCGGGATGCTGTTTTGTCTGGCGTCCGGCGATTTTGACCTCTCCGTCGCCTCGGTGATTGCCTGTGCCGGCGTCACCACCGCGGTGGTCATCAATATGACCGAAAGCCTGTGGATTGGCGTGGCGGCCGGGCTGCTGCTGGGCATACTCTGCGGACTGGTGAACGGTTTTGTTATCGCGCGTTTAAAGATCAACGCCCTGATTACCACGCTCGCCACGATGCAGATTGTCCGTGGTCTGGCCTATATCATCTCTGACGGTAAAGCGGTAGGGATTGAAGATGAGCGCTTCTTCACCCTCGGGTATGCCAACTGGTTTGGGCTGCCTGCGCCGATCTGGTTAACGGTAGGGTGCCTGGTTATCTTTGGTTTATTGCTGAATAAAACCACGTTTGGCCGCAATACGCTGGCGATTGGCGGGAATGAAGAAGCGGCGCGTCTGGCCGGGGTGCCGGTAGTACGCACGAAGATCATTATCTTCGTTCTCTCCGGGCTGGTGTCGGCGGCGGCGGGGATTATCCTGGCGTCGCGTATGACCAGCGGCCAGCCAATGACCTCCATTGGTTATGAACTGATTGTGATTTCAGCCTGCGTATTAGGCGGTGTCTCCCTCAAGGGAGGCATCGGAAAAATCTCATATGTGGTCGCGGGGGTGTTGATCCTGGGGACGGTGGAAAACGCCATGAACCTGCTGAACATTTCCCCCTTTGCACAGTACGTCGTGCGCGGCTTAATCCTGCTGGCAGCGGTAATCTTCGACCGTTACAAACAAAAGGCGAAGCGCACCGTTTAATGAAATAAACCGTAACTATTTAGTTTAGCTCCTCCCGATAGCCAGCCGCTACCCCGGCTGGCTATTGTCTTTCTAAATGGCGAGCAGCGTCACACTGTCTATACTTACATGGCTAATGGGGCCGATCCGCGCGCCTCAAAAACGATGATTAAGGAGGAGAACAGGGTGGCAGAACCGTTAACCGTATCCCCCGAACTGTCCGCAAACTATGCTTATTTTTTCGATCTTGATGGGACGCTGGCGGAGATTAAACCACACCCGGATCAGGTGGTGGTGCCGCACAATATTCTCCAGCTGTTACACCGCCTCTCGACGCATAACGCAGGGGCGCTGGCATTGATTTCAGGGCGCTCAATGGCTGAACTTGATGCGCTCTCAGCCCCCTTTTGCTTTCCCCTCGCCGGGGTGCATGGGGCGGAACGCCGTGACATCAATGGTAATACCCATATCGTGCGCCTTCCGCAGGCGATAGCACGCGATGTCAGCGCGCAGCTGCACGCCGCGCTGGGAAATCTTCCAGGGGCGGAACTGGAAGCGAAAGGCATGGCCTTTGCGCTGCATTACCGGCAGGCGCCGCAGCATGAGGCGACGTTGCTGGCGCTGGCGCAGCACATTACGCAGAAATGGCCACAGCTTGCGCTTCAGCCGGGTAAATGCGTGGTGGAGATTAAACCGAAAGGCGCGAACAAAGGGGAGGCCATTGCCGCGTTTATGCAAGAAGCGCCATTTGCAGGGCGTATCCCTGTCTTTGTGGGCGATGACTTGACGGATGAGGCGGGCTTTGACGTCGTCAATAATTTGGGAGGGATTTCAGTCAAAGTGGGTGCCGGGGCGACCCGGGCAACAGGACGTCTGGCAGGCGTTCCTGAGGTCTGGCGCTGGCTGGAAGAAATTAACAATCCACAACAAGAAAAAAAATTAATGAATGACAGGAGAGATGGCTATGGGTCGTTTAGTCGTAGTATCTAATCGAATTGCTCCCCCGGATAATAAAGGCGGCGCGGGTGGCCTGGCAGTTGGCGTACTGGGCGCATTGAAAGCGGCGGGCGGATTGTGGTTCGGCTGGAGTGGCGAGACGGGCAACGAGGATAAGCCGTTAAAAAAGGTCACACGAGGCAATATGACCTGGGCGTCTTTTAATCTGAGCGAGCAGGACTACGAGGAATATTATTGCCAGTTTTCGAATGCGGTCTTATGGCCTGCCTTCCATTATCGACTCGATCTGGTGCAGTTCCAGCGCCCCGCGTGGGAAGGGTATTCACGGGTGAATGCGCTGCTGGCGGATAAGCTGCTGCCCTTACTGAAAGATGACGATATTATCTGGGTTCATGACTATCATTTATTGCCGTTTGCCAGTGAATTGCGCAAGCGGGGCGTGAATAATCGCATCGGCTTTTTCTTGCATATCCCTTTCCCGACGCCGGAAATTTTCAATGCTTTGCCGCCGCATGATACGCTGCTGGAACAACTGTGTGATTTTGACTTACTGGGATTCCAGACGGAAAACGACCGCCTGGCGTTTCTGGACAGTCTGTCAAGTCAGACCAGAGTAACCACGCGCGGCAGTAAGAGCCATTCGGCATGGGGGAAATCCTTCCGCACTGAGGTCTATCCTATTGGCATTGAACCTGACGAGATCGCACAACAGGCTTCCGGGCCGTTACCGCCGAAACTGGCGCAGCTAAAAGCGGAGCTGAAAAATGTGCAAAACATTTTTTCCGTTGAGCGTCTGGATTACTCCAAAGGATTACCGGAGCGTTTCCAGGCGTATGAAGCGCTGCTGGAGAAATACCCCCAGCACCACGGGAAAATTCGCTACACGCAGATAGCGCCGACCTCGCGCGGTGAAGTGCAGGCTTATCAGGATATCCGCCACCAACTGGAGACGGAAGCAGGGCGTATCAACGGTAAATATGGACAGCTTGGCTGGACGCCGCTCTACTATCTTAACCAGCACTTTGATCGCAAGCTGCTGATGAAGGTGTTCCGCTACTCGGATGTCGGGTTAGTGACCCCGCTGCGGGATGGCATGAATCTGGTCGCGAAAGAGTTTGTCGCCGCGCAGGACCCGGCAAATCCCGGCGTTCTCGTTTTGTCGCAGTTTGCCGGTGCGGCGAATGAGTTGACGTCTGCGCTCATTGTTAACCCTTATGATCGGGATGATGTGGCCGTGGCGCTCCACCGCGCGTTGACCATGCCGCTTGCCGAACGCATTTCACGTCACGCGGAAATGCTTGAGACGATTATTAAAAATGATATTAATCACTGGCAGCAACGGTTTATTCGCGACCTAAAGGATGTCGCGCCACGTAGCGCTGAAACGCTGCATCGCAATAAGGTCGCCACCTTCCCAAAGCTTGCCTGACGCCCGCTAATCACCGGCAAGCGGGACCAGCAATACATCAACTTCACTGGCGCTAACGACACTTTTCGCTGAGCAGGACGCTCGCGAAAAGAAGCTGTGATTATGATTGCCGCAAATGACCAAATCCACCTGCTGCTTACGACACACATCCAGAATATGCGCGCTTAACTCCCCGTAAGTAATGAACGTTTGTTCAATCGGGTAGTCTGCCTTCGCACTCAGTTTGTCGAGAAAATCCTGCGTCTCTTCATGCATCACCTCCCGCAAATCTTCCAGCATGGGGGCGGCGAATTGATTATACAGCTCGGGATCAGAGGCGAGGGTAATCAGGCTAATGCGGGCATTGACGGGACGAGCAATGGAGACAGCTTTCGCTAACAGCTGCTGACTTTCGGGGGTAACGGCGACGGCGACAAGAATATGCGTATAGCTCATAACTCGCTCCTTATTGCAAGAATATGAGGTTTCTTCTTCAGCTTTACTCTGTTTAGTCGAATTCTGCAATGTTTTCCTGTGACGATAGTGTGAAGGTTATCATAATAATTCATTAATTATTCTTATAAATGGAATAGTGGCATAACGCACATTGTAAACGTTATTACGCGCTTTAACTTAAATCGACCAATTATGAAAACAAAATGTTAATTACGATGTAACAAAAATTAACTTGTTATGCATCATAGATACCGTCTATTGGTTAACCCTGCTTAATATTTAAGTGGTTGTTTAGAAACGATTAAATTATTTTATGTCCCCGACAGGAATATTCAGAAAGGGGGATATTTTCAGATGTTATTTTAACGGTGCTAAACATACCGCATGAGTGATTATTTACGCACATATTCGTGTATCTGGAATAGAAAAACTGAACGAAAGGCTAAAAAATAATCAAAATAAAAGTTCAACTGATGGATTTATGTTAAGTATTTGGATGATTTATGTGATCTGGATCACATATTTCTCAAATTCGCAGCCCGGCTCCGTTGTATGTGTTCGTGCTGACGAGTAGAGTTGCGTCGAATTAGGAAAAATCTTAGGCATTTTGTAATAAATCATGTAAACGTGTAAAAACCTGACACCCCATTAAGGGGGGTTTTACTGTATGCATCGGTGCCTGGGCGTGGCTATGCATTTGACCTTTTTGCTTTTTTTACCGGGGATTCCCGGCGACATCACGGGGTGCGGTTTCACCGCATAAAAATAAAGTTGGTTATTCTGGATGGGAACAATGCATACATCCGAGTTGCTGAAACACATTTATGACATCAATCTGTCATATTTACTCCTTGCACAGCGTCTGATCGTTCAGGACAAAGCATCCGCGATGTTCCGCCTTGGTATCAGTGAAGAGATGGCGAACACGTTGGGTACTCTGACTCTTCCACAAATGGTTAAACTGGCCGAAACAAACCAGCTGGTATGTCATTTCCGTTTTGACAACCACCAGACAGTTACCCAGCTGACCCAGGATTCTCGCGTTGACGATCTTCAGCAAATTCATACCGGTATCATGCTTTCAACACGCCTGTTACACGATGTGAATCAGGCCGACGATGCGGCGCGTAAGAAAAGGGCTTGATGATGAGTGAAAAAAGCATTGTTCAGGAAGCTCGCGATATCCAGTTAGCGATGGAATTGATCTCTTTGGGCGCCCGTTTGCAAATGCTGGAAAGCGAAACGCAGTTAAGTCGTGGTCGCCTCATCAAATTATACAAAGAGTTACGCGGCAGTCCTCCGCCAAAAGGTATGCTTCCTTTTTCAACGGACTGGTTTATGACATGGGAGCAAAATATTCATGCCTCCATGTTTTGCAACGCCTGGCAGTTCTTACTCAAAACCGGTCTGTGCAGCGGCGTGGATGCGGTCATTAAAGCGTACCGTCTGTATCTGGAACAGTGCCCGCAGGCGGAAGACGGGCCATTGTTGGCGTTAACACGCGCATGGACGCTGGTGCGTTTCGTGGAAAGCGGGCTGCTTGAATTATCGACCTGTAATTGCTGTGGCGGGAATTTTATTACCCATGCGCATCAGCCTGCGGGGAGTTTTGCCTGTAGTTTGTGCCAGCCGCCGTCCCGCGCAGTAAAAAGACGTAAACTTTCCCAAAATGCTGCCGATATTATTCCACAACTGCTGGATGAACAGATCGAACAGGCTGTTTAACCGATACGGTGTGGACAAACACTCCAGCAGCGGTAAGTGATTACCGCTGCTTTTTTTTGCCTTGCCGACGTGTTATTCGCCCGACTGTACATCCTGTTTTAGTCAACAGCGGAAGGATGATGTCGTGCTTATCTTATTAGGTTACCTGGTAGTTCTCGGTACAGTTTTCGGTGGTTACATGATGACCGGCGGACACCTTGGAGCACTCTATCAACCGGCTGAATTCGTCATCATCGGTGGTGCGGGGATCGGGGCATTCATTGTCGGTAACAACGGCAAAGCGATCAAAGGGACGTTAAAGGCGATCCCGTTACTGTTTCGTCGTTCGAAATACACAAAAGCGATGTACATGGATTTGCTGGCGTTGCTCTATCGCCTGATGGCCAAATCGCGCCAGCAGGGGATGTTCTCGCTGGAACGTGACATTGAAAACCCGAAAGAGAGTGAAATTTTTGCCAGCTATCCGCGTATTCTGGCCGACGCGGTCATGCTTGATTTTATCGTCGATTATCTGCGCCTGATCATCAGCGGCAACATGAATACCTTTGAAATTGAGGCGCTGATGGATGAGGAAATTGAAACCCACGAAAGCGAGGCGGAAGTTCCTGCCAACAGCCTGGCGCTGATGGGCGATTCATTACCGGCATTTGGTATCGTTGCGGCGGTCATGGGGGTTGTCCATGCGCTGGCTTCCGCCGATCGTCCGGCGGCTGAACTGGGGGCGCTGATCGCCCATGCGATGGTGGGGACATTCCTCGGGATTTTATTGGCCTATGGGTTTATCTCGCCACTCGCCAGCGTGCTGCGTCAAAAGAGCGCTGAAACCACCAAAATGATGCAGTGCGTAAAAATCACACTGCTTTCTAACCTGAACGGTTATGCGCCGCCGATCGCCGTCGAATTTGGTCGTAAAACATTGTATTCCAGCGAACGACCTTCGTTCATTGAGCTGGAAGAGCACGTACGTGCAGTGAGAAACCCGAACCAGCAGCAGACGACGACCGAGGAAGCATGAAGAATCAGCCCCATCCAATTATCGTCGTAAAACGGCGGAAACATAAGGGTCACGGCGGGGCGCATGGCTCCTGGAAAATTGCTTACGCCGACTTTATGACGGCGATGATGGCTTTTTTCCTCGTCATGTGGCTGATTTCTATCTCCAGTCCTAAAGAATTGATTCAAATTGCCGAATATTTCCGTACGCCGCTGGCAACAGCGATAACGGGCGGACATCGCATCGCGAACAGTGAAAGTCCGATCCCCGGCGGCGGCGAGGACTACACCCAGCAGCAGGGTGAAGTGAACAAGCAACCCAATATTGATGAACTGAAAAAGCGTATGGAGCAGAGCCGTCTGAGCAAATTGCGCGGCGACCTGGATCAGCTGATTGAGTCCGATCCCAAACTGCGCGCATTGCGGCCGCACCTGAAGATTGACCTGGTTCAGGAAGGGCTGCGCATTCAGATTATCGACAGCCAGAATCGCCCGATGTTTAAGACGGGCAGCGCGGAGGTTGAACCTTACATGCGTGACATTCTGCGTGGTATTGCGCCGGTGTTGAACGGTATTCCTAACCGCATCAGCCTTTCCGGTCATACGGATGATTTCCCGTACGCCAGCGGCGAACGGGGATACAGCAACTGGGAATTGTCGGCCGACCGCGCCAATGCTTCGCGTCGCGAGCTGGTGGTTGGCGGTCTGGATGATGGAAAAGTATTACGGGTGGTAGGCATGGCCGCCACGATGCGTCTGAGCGATCGCGGTCCTGATGACGCCATCAACCGCCGTATAAGTCTGCTGGTGTTGAACAAGCAGGCAGAAGAGGCCATTTTGCATGAAAACGCTGAAAGCCAGAATGAGCCGGTAAGTGTCTTACAACAGCCAGCGGTACTCCCGCCGGTAAGCGTTCCCACATCGCCACCAGCCAATCCGAGGTGATAGCGTGAGCATGGATATTAGCGATTTTTATCAGACATTTTTTGATGAAGCTGACGAGCTGTTGGCTGACATGGAGCAGCACCTGCTTGATTTGGCGCCTGAAGCCCCGGACTCTGAGCAACTGAATGCCATTTTTCGTGCGGCGCACTCCATTAAAGGCGGCGCAGGTACTTTCGGCTTTACCGTTTTGCAGGAAACAACCCACTTGATGGAAAACCTGCTGGATGAAGCCCGGCGCGGTGAGATGCAGCTCAATACCGACATTATCAACCTGTTTTTGGAAACGAAAGATATTATGCAGGAACAGCTCGACGCCTATAAAAGCTCGGAAGAGCCGGATGCCGCAAGCTTCGAATATATCTGCAACGCGTTACGTCAGTTAGCGCTCGAGGCGAAAGGGGAAACCGCTCCGGCGGTGGTTAACGCTGCCAAACTGAGCGTCGTCGACGGTACGGCGATACAGGAAGAGGCAGTCGCACAGGAAAACAGCGCGGAAGAGAGCAAACTGCGCGTGGTTCTTTCGCGCCTGAAAGCCAATGAAGTCGATCTGCTTGAAGAAGAGTTGGGCAACCTGGCCACCTTAACGGATGTGGTGAAAGGCGAGGATTCGCTGTCCGCGACCCTCGACGGCACGATTGCGGAAGATGACATCATTGCGGTGCTCTGCTTTGTGATTGAAGCCGATCAGATAGCCTTTGAGACGGTCTCCTCAGCCCCGGTCGCGCAGGTCGAAGAGCCTGTTGCCGTGGCAACTACGCCGCAACCGACCGCAGTGGTACCTGTTGCCAAAGCCGCCGCCAGCGAACCGCAGTCCGGGCGCGCCGAGCGTGAAAAGCCGGCCCGTGAGCGAGAGTCAACCAGTATTCGCGTGGCGGTTGAGAAAGTAGACCAGTTGATCAACCTGGTCGGCGAACTGGTGATTACTCAGTCAATGCTGGCCCAGCGTTCTAATGAACTGGACCCGGTTAATCATGGCGATCTCATCACCAGCATGGGTCAGTTACAACGTAACGCCCGCGATCTGCAAGAGTCGGTGATGTCGATTCGTATGATGCCGATGGAGTACGTATTCAGCCGCTTCCCGCGTCTGGTGCGCGACCTGGCGGGGAAACTGGGCAAACAGGTTGAACTGACCCTCGTCGGCAGCTCGACGGAACTGGATAAAAGTCTGATTGAACGCATTATCGATCCATTAACCCATCTGGTGCGCAACAGCCTCGATCACGGTATCGAGATGCCGGAAACACGCCTTGAAGCCGGGAAGAATGCGATCGGTAATCTGATCCTCTCCGCTGAACACCAGGGCGGCAATATCTGCATTGAAGTGACCGATGACGGCGCGGGGCTGAACCGCGAGCGCATTCTGGCGAAAGCTGTCTCTCAGGGGATGGCGGTCAACGAAAACATGACCGATGAAGAAGTGGGCATGTTGATTTTTGCGCCGGGCTTCTCCACCGCCGAGCAGGTGACGGATGTTTCCGGTCGCGGCGTGGGCATGGACGTGGTGAAACGTAACATCCAGGAGATGGGCGGCCACGTTGAAATCCAGTCGAAGCAGGGGACGGGCACCACCATTCGCATTCTGCTGCCGCTGACGCTGGCTATTCTGGACGGGATGTCCGTCCGCGTGGCGGGCGAAGTGTTCATTCTGCCGCTGAATGCGGTAATGGAATCGCTGCAACCGCGTGAAGACGATCTGCACCCGCTGGCCGGAGGCGAGCGCGTACTGGAAGTGCGCGGCGAGTATTTGCCGCTGGTGGAACTGTGGAAAGTCTTTGATGTCGTTGGCGCCAAAACTGAAGCCACGCAGGGCATTGTGGTGATCCTGCAAAGCGGCGGTCGCCGTTACGCACTGCTGGTTGATCAGCTTATTGGACAGCACCAGGTGGTAGTGAAAAACCTGGAAAGCAACTATCGCAAGGTGCCTGGCATTTCTGCGGCGACGATTCTGGGCGACGGCAGCGTGGCGCTGATCGTTGATGTCTCCGCATTGCAGGGTTTAAACCGTGAACAACGTATGGCGATCACAGCCGCCTGATTGAGTGAGAAAGGTAATTATATGACCGGTATGAGTAATGTAACCAAACTGGCCGGCGAGCCGTCAGGTCAGGAATTCCTGGTATTTACACTGGGAGATGAAGAGTACGGTATCGACATCCTGAAAGTGCAGGAGATCCGTGGCTACGATCAGGTCACGCGCATCGCCAACACGCCTTCTTTTATTAAAGGGGTGACGAACCTGCGCGGCGTGATTGTGCCGATTGTCGATCTGCGCGTGAAGTTCTGTCAGGGCGACGTTGAGTATAACGATAACACGGTGGTCATCGTGTTGAATCTGGGACAACGCGTGGTAGGGATTGTGGTGGACGGCGTGTCTGACGTGCTGTCGCTGACGGCGGAGCAAATTCGCCCGGCGCCGGAGTTTGCCGTTACCCTGTCTACGGAATATCTGACCGGTCTGGGCGCGCTTGGCGAACGTATGTTGATCCTGGTGAACATTGAGAAACTGCTGAACAGCGATGAGATGGCGCTGCTTGATATCGCCGCTTCCCACGTTGCATAACCGTTGACTGCCCGTGCCGGATGGCGGTGTAAACACCTTATCCGGCCTACATACGGCGATGAGTCATGTGTAGGCCGGATAAGCGAAGCGCCATCCGGCAAATACATTACCCCACTAACTGCTGCGGAACGCGTTCTTCCGCGTCCTCTTCCAGCAAACCTTCATTCTGCGCCAGCATCGCGGTGGCAATGCCGTTTCCTAACACGTTAATGGCGGAGCGTCCCATGTCAAGAAAATGGTCAATCCCCATCAGCAACAAAATGCCCGCCACCGGAATATTGAAGCTCGGAATCGTGGCGGCCAGCACCACCAGCGCAGAACGCGGTACGCCTGCAATTCCTTTTGACGCCAGCATCAGCGTCAGCATCAGCACCGTAATTTCCGCAAAAGAGAGATGAATATTATAAGCCTGCGCGATAAACATCGACGCGAAAGAGCAATACACCATCGAGCCGACGAGGTTAAAGGAGTAACCAATAGGCAGCACAAACGACACGATGTTGCGTGAGCAGCCAAACTTCGTCAGTTGTTCCAGCGTTTTCGGGTAAGCGGCTTCAGAGCTGCTGGTAGTAAAGGCGACCAGCACCGGATCTTTCAACATGCTGACTAACCGGAACACCTCTTTTTTCAGCACCATATAGCCCACGGCCAGCAGCACCAGGCAGGTCAGCAGAATCGCCACATAGTAGCCGCCGATAAACGACGCGTAGTTAAGCAGAATCCCCAGCCCCTGGGTGGCGATCACCGAGGAGATCGCGGCAAAAATGGCCAACGGCGCAACGTACATCACGTAGCCGGTCACCTTCAGCATAATATGTGAAACCACATCCAGGGCGGCGACCAGCGGCGCGTTGAATTTCTCGCCAAGCGACGCGCCGCCAATACCAAAGAACATGGAAAACACGACGATCTGCAAAATTTCATTATTGGCCATCGCCCCGGCAATGCTGGTCGGAATGGTGTGCGACAGGAATCCTTTTAAGCTCATACCGCCCACCGCAAGCCCGGTGTCGACCGATTCTGCCGGAATTGCCAGATTCAGACCGCTGCCCGGATGCTCAATCGTCACGATAAACAGCCCCACCAGAATGGACAACACGGAAGAACTGATAAACCAGACCATCGCTTTACCGCCAACGCGGCCGATAGTGGCGGTTTCGCCCAGACGCATGATGCCCACGGTCAGCGTGCTGAAGACCAGCGGGGCAATCACCATTTTAATGAGCCGTAAGAAAATATCGGTGAGGAGCGTGATGTTATCGGACCAGGCGGCGATCGCCTCCTGTGACGCGTAAGAGTGAATCACCGCGCCTGACAGGATGCCTGCCAGCATGAAGATCACGATAAATAACGTGAGTTTGTTTGCACTTGCCACTGAAAAGCCCTCTGGCTGGATTTAACATGTTGTTGTCAGTAACGCTTTTGTTTTATTTATTGAGTCGCACTGAAATATTCATCATATAAATTGAATTAAAGCGCAGGGGGATACAACTATTTTTTATTATTTATTCATTTTGTTGTGTTCTGACGGCTGTGCTTATGTGATCGGAGTCACATAAGAATCGTTTTTGTCGGCAAAATGCAAACTGTCCAGGAGGGTGATGAATGTTAATATAATGATAATAATGATGTTTTTCTGTCAATGTCTGGTTGCCGCCCCAAAACCGCCAGCCGCGATCTGCCGATCGGCGCTTCCTGCTTCTATTTCCTTTTCGCAAATGTAAAGTTCTCTTCTCTGGTGCCGATAACGTTGATAACTCGTTTTCAGGAAGGTGCCTTATGTTTAACCGTATCCGCGTTGTCACAATGCTGATGATGGTGCTGGGGGTTTTCGCACTGCTACAGCTTGTTTCCGGTGGTCTGTTGTTTTCGTCATTACAGCAGAACCAGCAAAGTTTTGTTATTTCAAATGATTTACGCCAGCAGCAGAGCGAACTGACCTCGACATGGGATCTCATGCTGCAAACGCGTATTAACCTGAGCCGTTCTTCGGCCCGCATGATGATGGATGCCTCTAATCAGCAGAGCAGCGCGAAAAACGACCTGCTGAAAAACGCCAAAAGCACGCTGGAGCAGGCGGCAACGCATTATGCCAACTTCAAAAATATCAATCCGCTGCCGGAGATGGCGGAGGCCAGCGGCAATGTGGATGAAAAATACCAGCAATACCATGCGGCGCTGGCGGAACTGGTTCAGTTCCTCGAAAACGGCAACATGGATGCCTACTTCGCGCAGCCAACCCAGGGGATGCAGAACGCACTTGGCGAAGCGCTGGGCAAATACGCTGGCGTGAGCGAAAAACTGTACAGCAAGGCGTTTGATGAGAGCGCGCGTGACTACCATTTTGCCCAGTGGCAATTGGGTATTCTGGCGGTTGTCCTGGTGCTGATTCTGGTTGTGGTGTGGTACGGCATTCGTCATACCTTGCTGAATCCGCTGGCGCGAGTGATTGCCCATATTCGTGATATCGCCAGCGGCAACCTGACCAATACGCTGACCGTCTCCGGGCGCAATGAGATCGGCGAACTGGCGGGAACCGTTGATCATATGCAGCGTTCGCTGATAGAGACGGTGACTCAGGTACGTGAAGGGTCTGACGCCATCTATTCCGGTACCAGCGAAATCGCTACGGGCAACACCGATCTTTCCTCCCGCACCGAGCAGCAGGCGTCGGCGCTGGAAGAGACGGCTGCCAGCATGGAACAGCTCACCGCGACGGTGAAACAGAACGCCGACAACGCCCGTCAGGCGTCGCACCTGGCGCAAAGCGCCTCCGACACTGCGCAACACGGTGGGAAAGTGGTGGATGGCGTGGTCAACACCATGCATGAAATTGCCGACAGCTCGAAGAAAATCGCCGACATCATCAGCGTTATCGACGGCATTGCATTCCAGACCAATATTCTGGCGCTGAACGCTGCGGTTGAAGCCGCGCGCGCCGGGGAGCAAGGGCGCGGGTTTGCGGTGGTGGCAGGGGAAGTGCGTAACCTGGCAAGCCGCAGCGCGCAGGCGGCGAAAGAGATCAAAGCGCTCATTGAAGATTCCGTTTCGCGGGTGGATACCGGCTCCGTGCTGGTGGAAAGCGCCGGTGAAACGATGAGAGACATTGTCAACGCCGTGACCCGCGTGACGGACATCATGGGTGAAATCGCGTCGGCTTCCGATGAGCAAAGCCGTGGGATCGATCAGGTGGCGCTGGCCGTCTCTGAGATGGATCGCGTCACGCAGCAGAACGCCTCGCTGGTGCAGGAGTCGGCGGCCGCAGCGGCCGCGCTGGAAGAGCAGGCCAGCCGTTTAACGATGGCGGTATCCGCGTTTCGTCTGGCATCTCGTCCATTAACCGTAAAAACAGACCTGAATACAACCGCAGCGGCGTCGCGTACAGCGCAACCGCGCCAGCTTGCAACTGAACAAGATACTCACTGGGAAACATTTTGATCGTCTTTTAATCGTGGCCTTTGCCGCCTAATGGGAGCGTTGATGTTTAATCGTATTCGAATCTCGACCACGCTGTTTTTAATCTTGATCCTCTGTGGTGTTTTGCAGATTGGCAGTAATGGCTTGTCCTTTTGGGCATTTCGCGATGGTTTTCAGAGTCTGAACCAGGTCGAGCAGAGTAATCAGCAACGCGCAGCATTGGCGCAAACACGCGCCGTTTTATTACAGGCCAGTACCGCGCTGAATAAAGCCGGGACGTTAACCGCACTGAGCTATCCGCCCGAGGATATCAAACAGCTGATGACCACCGCCCGGGAAAGCCTGGCGCAGTCCGGCGTTGTGTTTAAAGGTTTTATGGCGACAGAGGCGAGTACGGAAGAGGGGAAAGCGTTACAGGCCGCCACGGAAAAGAGTTATACGCAGTGGTATAGCGATCTGGAACATCAGGCCACCTGGCTTGAAAGCAACCAGCTGTCGGATTTTCTGACCGCGCCGGTACAGGCATCGCAGGACGCCTTTGACGCCAACGTCACTACCTGGCAGCAGAATATCAACCATGTTCTGGAGACGGCCAGCGAACAGGGAAAAGACAATTATCACCGCTCGGCGATCATTTTTATCACGATGGTGATCGTCGCCGCGTTGTTAACCACCGGGGCGCTGTTCTGGTCACGCAAAATGATTGTTCAGCCGTTGGCGATTATCGGCAGCCATTTTGACAGCATTGCGGACGGAAACCTGGCGCGGCCGATCGCCGTGTATGGGCGCAACGAGATTTCCGCTATTTTCGCCAGCCTGAAGGCCATGCAGCAGGCGCTGCGCGAAACGGTCAGCGACGTGCGGCAGGGCAGTTTAGCGATGCATACCGGCATTTCGGAAATCGCGATGGGCAATAACGACCTGTCGTCGCGTACCGAACAGCAGGCGGCGTCGCTGGCGCAAACCGCAGCCAGTATGGAGCAGCTAACGGCAACGGTCGGGCAGAACGCCGATAACGCCCGTCAGGCCTCCGGTCTGGCGAAAAGCGCGGCGGATACCGCGAAAAAAGGCGGCGACCAGGCTTCGCGTATGGCCAGCACAATGCAGGATATTGCCGCCAGTTCGCAGAAAATTGGCGACATCATCGGCGTTATCGACAGCATTGCGTTTCAGACCAATATTCTGGCGCTGAATGCGGCGGTCGAAGCGGCGCGGGCCGGTGAGCAGGGGCGCGGTTTTGCCGTTGTCGCAGGCGAAGTGCGTAACCTGGCGAGCCGCAGCGCACAGGCGGCCAAAGAGATTAAAGGGTTGATTGAGGAGTCCGTAAACCGTGTGCATCAGGGATCGCAACTGGTGGACACCGCCGCGAATACCATGACGGAGATCGTCAGCTCGGTAACCCAGGTGAACGACATCATGGGCGAAATCGCCTCGGCCTCCGATGAACAGCGCAGAGGAATTGAGCAGGTGGCGCAAGCCGTCAGCCAGATGGATCAGGTGACGCAACAAAACGCCGCGCTTGTCGAAGAAGCCGCCGCCGCCACCGACCAGTTAGCGAACCAGGCAGACCATCTCTCTGCCCGTGTCGCGGTATTTAAGCTTGAAGAGCAAGTCGTAACACAACAAGAGTCGGCGCCGCCGCAAGCGGTACCCGTTGTATCCTGAATGTGATTGAGAAGGCGCTATGACATCATCGCTGCCCACCGGGCAAACGTCATTATTGTTACAGATGACACAGCGCCTCGCGCTGTCTGACGCGCATTTTCGTCGGATATGTCAATTAATCTACCAGCGCGCGGGAATCGTGCTGGCGGACCACAAGCGGGATATGGTTTACAACCGCCTGGTCCGTCGCCTGAGAACGCTGGGGCTGGATGATTTCGGCCGTTACCTCAGCATGCTGGAAGCCAACCAGAACAGCGCTGAGTGGCAGGCTTTTATTAACTCATTGACCACTAACCTGACGGCCTTCTTCCGTGAAGCGCATCACTTCCCGGTACTGGCGGAGCACGCGCGTCGCCGCAACGGGGAATACCGTGTGTGGAGCGCGGCGGCCTCTACCGGAGAGGAACCCTACAGCATCGCCATTACGCTGGCGGATGCCTTAGGGATGGCGCCGGGGCGCTGGAAAGTTTTCGCCAGCGATATCGACACCGAAGTGCTGGAAAAGGCGAGAAGCGGGATTTACCGTCAGGACGAGTTGAAAACGCTGTCGCCACAACAGTTGCAGCGTTATTTCATGCGCGGTACAGGCCCGCATGAAGGGCTGGTGCGCGTGCGACAGGAACTGGCTAATTACGTTGAGTTTTCTACCCTCAACCTGCTGGATAAACAGTACAACGTTCCCGGGCCATTCGACGCGATATTTTGCCGTAACGTCATGATCTATTTTGATAAAACAACGCAGCAGGACATTCTGCGTCGTTTTGTTCCACTCCTTAAGCCTGACGGACTGCTGTTTGCGGGTCACTCAGAAAACTTTAGCAACCTCGTGCGCGACTTTAGCCTGCGCGGACAGACGGTGTATGCGCTAAGTAAGGACAAAGCATGAGTAAAATCAGGGTGTTGTCGGTTGACGATTCAGCGCTGATGCGCCAAATCATGACCGAAATTATTAACAGCCATAGCGATATGGAAATGGTGGCGACGGCGCCCGATCCGCTGGTTGCCAGGGATTTAATCAAAAAATATAACCCCGATGTGCTGACGCTGGATGTGGAAATGCCGCGCATGGACGGTCTCGATTTTCTTGAGAAACTGATGCGCCTGCGTCCGATGCCGGTGGTTATGGTCTCCTCTCTGACCGGGAAAGGCTCAGAGGTGACGCTGCGCGCGCTGGAACTGGGGGCGATTGATTTTGTCACCAAGCCTCAGTTGGGCATTCGCGAGGGGATGCTGGCGTACAGCGAGATGATCGCAGAGAAAGTCCGCACCGCGTCACGCGCTCGCCTGGCGGCGCATAAGCCGATGGCTGCGCCTGTGACGCTAAAAGCGGGGCCGCTGCTCAGTTCTGAAAAACTGATCGCGATTGGCGCCTCGACGGGGGGAACCGAAGCCATACGTCATGTGCTGCAACCGCTGCCGCTTTCCAGTCCGGCGGTGATCATCACCCAGCATATGCCGCCCGGTTTTACCCGTTCGTTTGCCGAGCGGTTAAATAAGCTCTGCCAGATTAGCGTGAAAGAGGCGGAAGACGGCGAACGCGTGTTGCCAGGCCATGCCTACATCGCCCCCGGCGACAAGCATATGGAGCTGACGCGCAGCGGGGCGAACTATCAAATCAAAATTCATGACGGGCCGCCGGTTAACCGCCATCGCCCGTCAGTGGATGTGCTGTTTCATTCGGTCGCGAAACATGCGGGGCGCAATGCGGTAGGGGTCATCCTTACCGGCATGGGCAACGATGGCGCGGCCGGAATGTTAGCGATGCACCAGGCTGGCGCCTGGACTATCGCGCAAAACGAAGCAAGTTGTGTGGTGTTCGGCATGCCGCGCGAGGCCATCAATATGGGTGGCGTGAGCGAAGTGGTCGATCTTAGCCAGGTAAGCCAGCAGATGCTGGCGAAAATCAGTGCCGGACAGGCAATACGTATTTAACGAGGAGTATTTTTTTATGGCGGACAAAGAGCTCAGATTTCTGGTTGTGGATGACTTTTCCACCATGCGTCGCATCGTGCGCAACCTGCTAAAAGAGCTGGGTTTCAATAACGTCGAAGAGGCCGAAGATGGCGTTGACGCACTGAACAAATTGCAGGCAAGCGGCTTTGACTTCGTAATTTCTGACTGGAACATGCCCAACATGGACGGTCTGGAACTGCTGAAAACGATTCGCGCTGATGGCGCAATGGCGTCATTGCCGGTGCTGATGGTGACCGCAGAAGCGAAGAAAGAGAACATTATCGCGGCTGCGCAGGCGGGCGCCAGCGGCTATGTGGTGAAACCGTTCACTGCGGCGACGCTGGAAGAGAAACTCAACAAAATCTTTGAGAAACTGGGCATGTGAGGGTCTGAGTATGATGCAACCACAAATTAAACCTGTTGATGAGCATTCAGCAGGGGACATCATTGCGCGCATCGGCAGTCTGACCCGAATGCTGCGTGACAGCCTGCGTGAACTGGGGCTGGATCAGGCGATAGCAGAAGCGGCGGAAGCGATTCCTGACGCGCGCGATCGTCTGGACTATGTTGTACAGATGACGGCGCAGGCGGCGGAACGTGCGCTGAACAGCGTTGAAGCCTCTCAGCCACACCAGGATGAAATGGAGAAGGGCGCCAAAGCGCTGACCAAACGCTGGGATGAGTGGTTCGAAAACCCGATTGAACTCGCCGACGCCCGCGAACTGGTTACGGATACGCGTAAATTCCTCGGTGATGTGCCGGGGCATACCAGCTTCACCAATGCGCAACTGCTGGACATCATGATGGCGCAGGATTTCCAGGATCTCACTGGTCAGGTTATCAAGCGCATGATGGATGTGATCCAGGAGATTGAGCGTCAGCTGCTGATGGTATTGCTGGAAAACATCCCTGAGCAAAATTCACGTCCGAAACGCGAGAATGAAAGCCTGCTCAATGGCCCACAGGTCGACACCACCAAAGCCGGCGTTGTCGCCAGCCAGGATCAGGTGGATGACCTGCTGGATAGTCTCGGGTTCTGATGCGGTAAGGTATCCTCAGGTTGTGCCGACAACCTGAGGAACGTTTAGCGCAGATCCATTTTTACCGTCACATTGCCCTCAAATTCGCCGGGCGCTGGCGTTGCGCTGGTCGTGCTCACCGGTGCGGCTTTGATGTGTACCGCGCCGTTACCTTGCTCATCCATCGTCACCGGAAATTCAAAGGTGCCGTCCAGCGCAACATTTTGGTTGTCCTCACTAAAAATTCTCACTCCCAGGTCGTCTCTGCCGAGCATTTTGGCTATCAGGGGATCGCTGCTGTCTACAACCCCCTGGTCGGCGCTGAGCGTTAGCTTGATTCTGTCGGTATTTCCCACGGCGTTGCCGTCGCAGTGGTAAGAGATATCAACGTTTTTCAGGGCGTAGCCTTCGGGAGGCTGACCCCTGGTGACAAACTGTTTACTCACAATTTTCCCCAGATCAACCTCAATGGTGCTTCCGGCATTAATCGTACAGCTCAGCGGGGCAGAGAGTGAGCCACTCAGCCAGATATTTGATACGTGCTGTGCGCTGCCAGCGTCGCAGCTTCCTGAGTCAAAATAGAGACAGGCGTAGTTTTGCACGAGTATCGTTGGGGGAATGACTTCGATACCGAGAATGGGCTTTTTGATATAAAACGTGGCGGCGATAACATTCCATCTGAACGTTCGCTTCGCGGGGGCGGGCGCGCCAGGATGGGTGCTGTCGCTACAGACGCTGGCGGAACCTTCGGTGGGTTTCATTGACTCGATCACTTTCCCCATCGACGACACCGGCGTCGGATACTGGTTAATGCTGATCTGAATCAGGCCGGTACCGTCCAGAGAATTAACGGCATCGCTATAACCTGCAACATCAATATCTATGTTTTCAGTCAGATAACCGTACCCGGCGATACCGGCATTAAGCGGGCTTCCGGCCAGCGTCAATTCCATTATTGCCGTTGATTCAAACAGATTGCCAGGGCATGTGCAGTTTGCCTCCATTTCAACGCCGTTCCCGACAATATGCTCATCAAATTTAACAATATTGTTGGCCGTGTTGTCGTTTGCGTTGATTTCGTTGCTGAACGTGACGCTGTAATACTGTGGCGCGGTAAAGCAGTCACGCAGAATGGTCGCGGCCTGGGCTGTTGCGGACGCCATCAGGCAAAGACCTGCTGCGGACAATGAAAGACGTGCGTATTTTCCCATTTTACTTAACATTTTGCGGTTCCTGCTGACAAGTCGCGCTGAGGTAATGGATGCCGGTCGGGCTGACCGCGTGGTGTTCGCTATTCAGCGTGATGTGGGCTGTGCATTGTTGATCCTGTGAATTTCCCCATTTGACGCTTAACTGAACGTCGTCGGCGACCCCGGCCAGGTAGAGCGTGCCCGTATCATCCACGATGCCGCTGATGGCGAGGGCGTCGACCGTCGCCATCGCGCCAAAAGGCACCGTCATGCCATTCGGGCGGGTTAATTTTATGAGCGTGCGATAACCGACATGCGCATCAAAAGCGGCGGAAACGGCGGCATTGCGCGAAGGAATCACCGTCACGGCGGTTTCACTGGTATCAACGTCCTCCGGCAGGCTGCTGGTGTCGACGCGAATCCGGTTTTCCTGATAGGGGCTTAATGACGGGATGATGGCGTTGCCTTGCCAGTCAGTCTGAATGCCGCGCTGGTTTTGGAAGCGTACGCCCGATGCGCCGTTGGCGTTGACGATAGCAAACTGACTGCCTAAAGGCTGAGCCAGCGTGACGCCGTGTGGATGGGCGACAATCGCACCGCTGACGCCGTAACTCAAGCGCTGTGTATCGTCAGAGGAGGTGTAGTAACCCGCATTGAGGTTGGCATATTGTGAGCGATAGCTACCGTATACGCTGCTGGTGTCTGCGCCGTCATGGTTGGAATGGCTCTGCTGGAAGGCGTAATTCAGGCGTTCATCGTCCAGCAGCGTACCGTTTAACCCGATATTTTGCTGGGTGTAGCCATGCTTGTTATTGCTGATGTTGTAGCTGCTCCAGGCTCCCGGTAGCCACTGACTTAACGGCACGCTGAAGCCGAAGGCGATCATCTGGTCGCTCTCTTCGCCGTTGCTTTTGCTGTAGGTATAAGCAAGGTGGACGCTGATATTTTTAATCGTGGTATTCAGGCCCGCCGAAATACTGCGCTCTTTGTAGGCGGTGCCCCAGTAATCCTGCTGATAACCGTTCAGGTAAAGGCTGGCGCCGGACACGTTCTGGCTTATGCTGGCCTGAATCCGGTTGCGTTTGTTAAAGCGAAACAGCAGATCATCTTCATGATCGTCGTACTTTTGATTCGCGTCGGCGAAACTGTAATAACCACGGGTAGAGTAGCGGTAGCTGGCCAGTGTAAAGTTTGTCTCCGTGGTATCAATTTTCCCGGAGTAGAGCAGGCGATAAGACTGGCCGGTGTGCTGAGTGTCATCATCAAGCCGGGTTTTCGCCAGCGTCACATCGGCGGAAAGCGACCCGACGATGCCAAGGGAGAGGCCAGCTCCGCTGTTCATCGCCTGATAATCCTGCGCGGCGGTCACGCCGCCGAACAGCGTGACGCTATTGTTCAGGCCATAAATGAGGCTACCCTGCACGAAGTCCGGTTCATTTTGTTCGCTCCCGCTGTCTGCGCGATAGCGACCCGCAGTAACTTCATATTTCATATGCCCAGGACGCTGCATCACGGCGACGCTGGAATAAGGCTGGGTAAAGTGGCGCTCTGTGCCATCGGCCTCTTTTACCGTGACTTCCAGATCGCCGCTGTTGGTCGTGGAATAAAGGTCGTTAATTTCAAATGCGCCGGGCGCGACGTTTTGCTGATAGATGAGATAACCGTTCTGACGTACCGACACTTCGGCGTTGGAGCTGGCGATGCCGCGAATCACCGGCGCGTAACCGCGCTGGCTGTAAGGCAGCATCTCTTCATCAGAGGCGATATTGACGCCACGGTATTGCAGACTGTCAAAAACGTCGCCCCGGGTGTTGCTTTCTCCCCCGGTAAACTGCGCTTTCAGGGCGTCAATATCGTGCTGCAAATAGGTGTTGATGGTTTCCCAGTGATGGCTGCCGTCAGTGTCGCTCCAGGTGGCGTAATTGCGCAGCCGCCAGCCGCCGATATTGGTGCCGCTGCGCATATTCAGGTACTGGTTAGTGGTGTTGTTTTGCGTGTCGTCCTGGTTTTGTGAACCGGAAAAGGCGTAGTCGACAAAGGCGACGGGGACGCCGTCATCCCAGCGTGACGGATCAATATAGCCTTTACCCGTGCCGGCAATGGCGGCCTGCGGGATGCTAAGGCGCAGCGTCATAACGGAGAAATCAAGCGTTGCCAGCGCCTGTGGGATATACGCGCTCAACGGTTCAGGCAGTGGCTTCGCCGCATTGAGTGCGGCTAATTCAGGATATTTATCGACCGCCACGCCCCATTTTCTTAGCATATCCGGCGTGAGCTGCGGCGTCAGTTCGCCGCCAGGCGTGCCGAGGTAGGTGATATCCGCATCATCCAGGCGCACATCGTTAATCATAACCCGGGAAGCGTAGACGCCGGGCAATTGCGCACTGGATTTAGAAAATAAGGAAAGATCGATATCCTGCTGCGTCAGCATATTCCCCTCCAGCGCAGAAGGCGAAAAGCGATACTCGCGCGCGTTCGCGACACAGGAAGAGACCAGCAACATACCGCCAAGGCAACGCACCAGCGGGGTGAGTCGCTGACGTAAAAGAGGTGGGCCAAAAGCCATAAGGTGGTTTAATCCCGAGCCAGAGTGACGGTATATTTGTCAGAGGCGTTGCCGTAATCCGTAATGCAACGCCAGCTAACGGTGTTTCCCGAGGCGCTTTTCGGCACCGGGATTTGCACGCTGGACCTGGGAGTGACCATATCGGCTTTCTCAAGTCTGGTGTTGCCGAGCAGCAGACTGTCAAAGATGCTGTGAAACGCGCCTTCATTGACCACCGTTAACATTTCGCCGCGACGAACAAAATGCAGGTTCTTGCAGGTCTCGGTGGGCGTACCTTGCAAGCCCTTCGGACGCCAGAACAATTTCAGACGCGTTTTGTAAATCAGACGCAACACGTTTTTATCATCGTCTTCTTTGGCCGTACCGGGAATTGTGCGCACATTCATGTAGAACAGGGATTCCCGGTCTGTGGGAAGCGCGGTTCCATTCCAGGCAATACGCAGGCTTTGTTCTTTCTGCGGGTCAAGACGGAACAGTGGCGGCGTGACAATAAAAGGCCCACGCGTTTTACCGTCGCCGGTATCGGACCATGACTGGATCAGCCACGGCAGTTCCTTCTCTTTATTGACCAGCGGAAGGGCGACCTCTTTTTTCCCTGCGTCATAGATAATGCGCGTGCGGCCAACCTGAATTCCAGCGGCATGGCTAAATGATGTTAATATTACAGGGAGGCATAATAAAACCTGAGATACAGTACGCATAACCTTAACTTATATTAAGTGGACATATAAAAGCGGGGGAGATAATAGTCCGGGTCCATTTTCGGACTATTATCAGATTCGCCTTCCTGAAATAAATCTGTTAATGCCAGAAGATGCTATGGATTTTATCAATGAGTAAAGTCAGGTTATTAACGATAAAGTATATTTACGGTCATGTCCGCATCGGCCGGGCCCGCAGTGACGGTTTGCGCGAATGATTTATAACGGGCATTGAAATTCGCCTGAACAGAGTCGCCCGTCAGAGTGGGTAATTCGATAAACACCTGTCCTTCTCCACCATCCATTGTAATGAGTTGCGTGTCTTTATTTTCCGGGCTAACGGCAATACCGACCCCTGTTGCCGCCGTATCTCCGGCGGTAGTGATTTTACTGACATCCAGTAATGTCGAAGAACCTGTCAGGGCGGTTGTCCCGTTAAACGTTAACTGAACGGCGGGCAGACCATCGCTTTTAAGTGGGCAATCCACTAATACAATGGAAAAGGGGGCAAGCGTTGATTCAGTTCCTGGAGTGGAAAAAAGCGAGGTGGGGTAAGTACCTAATGGCACGGTGCTGTTCGTTCCATCATCGCCCTGAATCTCACAACTGGGTTCGATAATTTGTCCTGTGAAGTGAATCGTACCGGCATTCAGTTCGGCGGCGAAGGTTCCCGTTGACGCCAGTGCCAGCAGTGCGCCTGATATAATATGTCCTCTTGCGTTCATAACTGTAGTTCCTTAACGGTGATATCCATGATATGAAATTGTTCAGTTTCAGATGGGATGAATTTATTGCAAATAGAAAACGGGGTCAATATTAAATTATATCTATATGTGTGAATTTAAAATATATTCTGTGAATCAATGAAGGCTATTATACCGTCAGTGTCGCCTGCTTTCTGTGCATAAATATTGTAATAAAGTATTTTTTCTCTGGTGAAAAGATAAATTGAAGAAATGAAAATCAGGTAATATATTTTAAAGACTTCTTTAATCTTGATGACAGAAGGCGAAATTAACCTCCGTAATACAGGTTTATATAAATGCTCATTGTATTTTATGTCAATGAAATGTGATCCCACTTCCCTTATTCCGAAAATAAGACGCCTGACCGGCAGAGAAAATCCGCTTGCTGACAAACAAGACAAAAAGAGGGCGTTATGGGGGCTATTCCGCCTATTGACTGCGGCGTGTTCTGGCATGATCGATGCAACGTAATGGCAGCAGGCGTATGCAGTGGCAGAAGAGAGCGACGACGACAAAACAGAAGCCCCCACACCCCACCGACTTGAAAAAGCGCGGGAGGAAGGGCAAGTCCCCCGATCGAAGGAGTTGACCTCACTGCTGATTTTGCTGGTGGGCGTTTGCATTATCTGGATCGGCGGTGAGTCGCTGGCGCGTCGCCTGGCGGGGATGTTGTCGGCTGGGCTGCGTTTCGATCACAGCATGGTGAACGACCCCAATTTGATCCTCGGGCAGATTATTTTGCTGATTAAAGAGGCGATGATTGCGTTGCTGCCGCTTATCACCGGCGTTGTGCTGGTCGCGCTGATCTCGCCGGTCATGCTCGGCGGCCTGATTTTCAGCGGTAAATCACTGCAACCCAAATTTTCAAAACTGAATCCGCTATCGGGGATTAAACGCATGTTCTCCGCTCAGACCGGCGCGGAACTGCTGAAAGCAATCCTGAAATCGACGCTGGTGGGAAGCGTGGCGGGATTTTATCTCTGGCATCACTGGCCGGAGATGATGCGCCTGATGGCGGAATCTCCGGTTACGGCGATGGGCAACGCGCTTGATTTAGTCGGGCTGTGCGCGCTTCTGGTTGTACTGGGCGTGATTCCGATGGTGGCGTTTGACGTCGTCTTTCAGATCTTCAGCCACCTGAAGAAACTGCGGATGTCGCGTAAAGATATTCGCGATGAATTTAAAGAGAGTGAAGGCGATCCGCACATCAAAGGGAAAATTCGCCAGATGCAGCGTGCGGCTGCGCAGCGGCGCATGATGGAAGATGTGCCTAAAGCGGATGTCATCGTGACTAACCCGACGCATTACTCGGTTGCGTTGCAGTACGACGAAAACAAAATGAGTGCGCCAAAAGTGGTCGCCAAAGGCGCGGGACTGGTGGCGCTGCGCATTCGCGAAATCGGCGCGGAACATCGGGTGCCGACCTTAGAAGCGCCCCCGCTGGCGCGCGCCTTGTATCGGCATGCTGAAATTGGTCAGCAAATCCCCGGCCAGCTCTATGCCGCAGTGGCAGAAGTGCTGGCATGGGTATGGCAGCTCAAACGCTGGCGTCTTGCCGGTGGACAACGTCCTCCACAACCTGAAAATCTTCCTGTGCCTGAAGCACTGGATTTTATGAACGAGAAGAATACTGATGGCTAATCTGGTCGCGATGCTGCGCCTGCCCAGCAACCTGAAATCCACGCAATGGCAAATTCTTGCCGGGCCGATCCTCATCCTGCTGATTTTGTCGATGATGGTGCTGCCGCTGCCCGCCTTCATCCTCGACCTGCTGTTCACCTTTAATATCGCGCTGTCGATCATGGTGCTGTTGGTGGCGATGTTCACCCAGCGCACGCTGGAATTTGCCGCATTCCCGACAATATTGCTTTTCACCACGCTGTTGCGCCTGGCGCTGAACGTGGCGTCAACCCGTATCATCCTGATGGAAGGGCATACCGGTGCAGCGGCGGCGGGGAAAGTGGTCGAGGCGTTTGGTCACTTCCTGGTCGGTGGCAACTTTGCGATCGGTATCGTGGTGTTCGTCATTCTCGTCATCATCAACTTTATGGTTATCACCAAGGGCGCCGGGCGTATCGCGGAAGTGGGCGCGCGTTTCGTGCTGGACGGGATGCCCGGTAAACAGATGGCGATCGACGCCGACCTGAACGCTGGTCTGATTGGCGAAGATGAAGCGAAAAAGCGTCGTGCTGAAGTGACGCAGGAAGCGGATTTCTACGGGTCAATGGACGGTGCGAGTAAGTTTGTGCGCGGGGATGCCATCGCCGGTATCTTAATCATGGTCATTAACATCGTGGGCGGCCTGCTGGTGGGGGTTCTGCAACACGGGATGGACATGGGGCACGCGGCGGAAAGTTACACCCTGCTGACGATCGGCGACGGCCTGGTGGCGCAAATTCCGGCGCTGGTGATCTCTACGGCGGCGGGCGTTATCGTCACCCGCGTGAGCACCGACCAGGATGTGGGCGAACAGATGGTGGGGCAACTGTTCAGCAACCCGAGCGTGATGCTGCTCAGCGCATCGGTTCTCGGCCTGCTTGGCCTGGTGCCGGGGATGCCAAACCTGGTGTTCCTGATGTTTACGGCGGCGCTATTGGGCCTTGCCTGGTGGCTGCGCGGGCGTGAACAAAAACCACCGGCAGAGCCGCAGGCCGTCAAGATGCCGGAAAATAATTCGGTGGTTGAAGCCACCTGGAACGATGTACAGCTTGAAGATTCGCTGGGCATGGAGGTGGGCTACCGCCTGATCCCGATGGTGGATTTCCAGCAGGACGGCGAACTGCTCGGGCGAATCCGCAGTATTCGTAAAAAGTTTGCCCAGGATATGGGCTTCCTGCCGCCGGTGGTACACATTCGCGACAATATGGACTTACAGCCAGCGCGCTATCGCATTCTGATGAAAGGGGTAGAAATTGGCAGCGGCGACGCCTATCCGGGGCGCTGGCTGGCGATTAACCCTGGCACGGCGGCGGGAACGCTGCCGGGCGAACAGACTGTCGATCCCGCTTTTGGCCTGGACGCCATCTGGATCGAAAGCGCGCTGAAAGAGCAGGCGCAGATTCAGGGCTTCACCGTGGTGGAAGCCAGCACCGTCGTGGCGACGCATCTTAACCACTTGATTGGTCAGTTTGCCGCAGAGTTGTTTGGTCGCCAGGAAGCGCAGCAACTGCTGGATCGCGTATCACAAGAGATGCCAAAGCTGACGGAAGATTTGGTGCCTGGCGTTGTAACGCTCACGACCCTGCATAAAGTGTTGCAGAACCTGCTGGATGAAAAAGTGCCGATCCGTGATATGCGCACAATTCTGGAAACGCTGGCGGAACATGCGCCGTTGCAGAGCGATCCGCATGAATTAACCGCCGTGGTGCGTGTGGCGCTGGGCAGGGCGATTACGCAGCAGTGGTTCCCGGGCAATGACGAAGTGCAGGTGATTGGGCTGGATACTCCGCTGGAGCGCCTGCTGTTGCAGGCGTTACAGGGCGGTGGCGGCCTTGAGCCGGGGCTGGCCGATCGCTTGCTGGCGCAAACCCAGGAGGCGCTGTCCCGTCAGGAAATGCTGGGCGCGCCGCCGGTTCTGCTGGTGAACCACGCGCTACGCCCGCTGCTGTCGCGCTTTTTACGCCGGAGTTTGCCGCAGCTGGTGGTGTTGTCGAACATGGAGCTTTCTGATAATCGCAACATCCGTATGACGGCGACAATTGGAGGGAAATAATGCGTAAATTACTCGGTTTATTGTTATTTCCGCTGGCGGTACAGGCCGCCGGAGAAGGGGCGTGGCAGGCCAGCAGTATCGGCATTACCCTGAACCATCGTGGGGTGTCGGCGTCGTCTGCTCCATTGTCGTCAGGCCAGCCGGTGTCCGGTTTAATGACGCTGGTCGCCTGGCGCTATGAACTGAATGGCCCGACGCCGGCGGGGCTTCGGGCGCGTTTGTGTTCACAGTCCCGTTGCGTGGAGCTGGACGGACAGAGCGGAACCACCCACGGGTTCGCGAATGTGCCTGCCGCTGAACCGTTGCGCTTCGTGTGGGAGGTGCCGGGCGGCGGGCGACTGATTCCCGCATTAAAAGTGCAGCGTAATCAGGTGATTGTGAACTATCGTTAACTCCCCGCGCCAACAGCAGCCAGCAGACAACGTGCTGGCTGCCTCACAATTTTGACCCCATCTTTTGATTCAATAGAAACGCTGTTTTATAAATCGGTGACGCGCGTTGCCAGACTCTTTGTATTTTTGCCATCTCGTCTGATGGTGTGGCAAAAATGAAAAGGTTTCACTTTCTGTTAGCTTTTACTGTGGCCGTGTAAAAACTCCCTTTGGCGAAGCCAATATGCCGGGGGTCTCCCAACAATTTGCAGGGTTAACGGCATGAAAACACGTAAAATTGGATTGGCGAATTATTTAGCCTATGGTTCGGGCGATTTTCTGGGCGCAGGAACCACTGCATTAACCGCCGCATGGTTACTCTATTTCTATACGACCTTCTGTGGCCTTACGCCGATTGAGGCGACATTCATTTTCGCTGCCGCGAGGGTTCTGGATGCGGTCGTCAGCCCGCTGATGGGCTTTCTGACCGATAACTTCGGTTCGACCTGGTTCGGCAGACGCTTTGGCCGTCGTAAATTCTTTATTCTGCTTGGTATTCCATGCGTCTTTAGCTACTCGCTCATGTGGGTTGGCGATATGGGATTCTGGTACTACCTGCTGACTTATCTGCTGTTCGACATTGTCTACACCATGATTCTTGTCCCTTACGAGACGCTGGTGCCGGAAATGACCGATGACTTCAAACAGAAGACCCGGTTCTCCGGGGCGCGTATCTCAATGGCGCAGATGTCTGCGATTCTGGCCTCGTTCCTGCCGGGCATCCTGCTGACTGCCTTTGGTAAAGACAACCCCATTTCTTTTTTCTATGCCAGCCTGGTGTTCTCGGTGCTGTGCGCGCTGATGCTGACTTTTGTGTGGTTCTTTACCTGGGAGCGCCCGCGCGAAGAGTGGACGGAGGCGGCGCTGCGCGCGGAAGAAGAGAAGAAAAGCCTGACGTTCAGCCAGAGTATGAGCCGTTTGTTTGTTGAGCTGAGCTCGACGCTGCGCATCAAGATTTTCCGCCAGCATCTGGGGATGTATCTTGGGGGATATATCGCACAGGACGTCTTTAACGCCGTCTTTACCTGGTATGTTGTTTTTGTCCTGATGCAGGAAGCCTCACTGGCGTCGAATCTGCTCGGTACGATGGCTATCTTCCAGTTCATTGCGGTGATTGCCATGATCCCGCTGTGCATTCGCTTCGGGCCTGCGCCGTCATACCGGATGGTCGTGGTGCTCTTTGGTCTGAGTTCTCTCTCTTATGCCGTTCTTTATTATGCGGGCTTAAGCGATGTTTATTCGCTGCTGCTGCTGATCTCAGCGCTGGCGGGGCTTGGTCGCGGCGGGATCAACTATGTGCCGTGGAATACCTACACCTATATTGCCGATGTTGATGAGGTGATTACCGGTCAACGGCGGGAAGGGATCTTCGCGGGCATCATGACGCTGACCCGTAAAGCCTCTCAGGCCGGGGCCGTCATGCTGGTCGGGATTGTGATGCAGATGTCTGGTTTTGTCTCAGGGCAGAGCATACAGCCTGAAGCGGTCAGTCATACCATTCTGCTGATTCTGAGCTGCGGCACGCTGTCCGTGCTGGCCTTTGGTTTCCTGGTTTCTTTGCGTTTCAAACTGAATTTGCAAACGCACGGCACCCTGCGTGAAGAGACCGCCAAAATGCGTGAGTCGGGCCGGGTGATGCCGGAAGCCATCACGCCGCAGGCGCGTGCGACCGTCGAGATGCTCTCCGGTATGCCGTATGAATCATTGTGGGGTAACAACAATATTGGTTATCTGAACCGTAATAAACCTGCGGCGCCTTCGCTTCAACAGGGCGCTGCGCTGAATTCGACATTGAACAGAGGTTAAGGATATGAAAGTTTGGCCCGTCAAACACAGCCCATTATTACGTCAGCCGGCGCGATTTATCTCCCGGGAAGCGCTGCAAGCCTTGATTCAGACGGTGACGAACAATCTGGTCAATATCAGGGATGAGAGCGGACAATTTCTGCTGCGCCTGGACGATGGCCGGGTGATTGATACCAAAGGCTGGGCAGGATGGGAGTGGACGCATGGCGTCGGTCTGTACGGTATGCATCAGTATTATCAACAGACCGGTGATGAGAAAATGCGCGACATTATCGATAACTGGTTTGCCGAGCGTTTCGCCGAAGGCGCGACCACCAAAAACGTTAACACGATGGCGCCGTTTTTGACGCTGGCGTATCGCTATGAAGAGACGCGTAACCCGGCGTATCTGCCCTGGCTTGAGTCCTGGGCGGAGTGGGCGATGAATGAGATGCCGCGCACCGATCATGGCGGTATGCAGCACATGACGCTGGCGGAAGAAAACCATCAGCAGATGTGGGATGACACGCTGATGATGACGGTGATGCCGCTGGCGAAGATTGGCAAACTGCTCAACCGCCCGGAGTATGTGGAAGAGGCAATTTATCAGTTCCTGCTGCACGTACAGAATCTGATGGATAAAGAGACCGGTCTGTGGTTCCACGGCTGGAGCTATGATGGACATCATAACTTTGCCAGGGCTCGCTGGGCGCGGGGTAACAGTTGGCTTACCATCGTGATTCCAGATTTCCTGGAACTGGTCGATTTGCCGGAGAAGAACGCGGTACGCCGCTATCTGATTCAGGTTCTGAACGCGCAGATCGCCGCGCTGGCAAATTGTCAGGATGAGAGTGGGCTATGGCATACCCTGCTGGACGATCCTGATTCCTATCTGGAGGCCTCGGCAACGGCAGGTTTCGCCTACGGCATTCTGAAAGCGGTGCGTAAACGCTATGTTGGGGCGGAATATGCGCAGACGGCTGAAAACGCGATTCGCGGTATCGTGAAACACATTTCGCCGGAAGGCGAGCTGCTGCAAACGTCCTTTGGCACGGGAATGGGGCACGATCTGGATTTCTATCGCGACATTCCGCTGACATCGATGCCGTACGGGCAGGCGATGGCGATACTGTGTCTGACAGAGTATTTGCGTAAGTATTTTTGAGAGGGACGCCCGATGGCGCTGCGCTTATCGGGCCTACGGTTCGACGCAGTTTGTAGGCCGGATAAGGCGTTTACGCCGCCATCCGGCATGTGCTGTTATTGCGGCGCAAAAAGGTGATCCATGATTTGCCGCATCACCGGCGCGGCGGTCACGCCGTCGCTGCCGCCGTTTTCCAGAATCAACGCCACCGCGACTTTCGGGTTTTTATACGGCGCGAAAGCGGTGTAAAACACATGGTCGCGCAGACGGATGGGGATCATTTTCGCATTATAGGTCTGGTTTTCTTTCAGACTGAACACTTGCGAAGTGCCGCTTTTGGCCGCAATACCGTAGGGCGCGGTGTGGAAGAATTTATAACCGGTGCCGTTCGGCGCATTCGCCATACCAAACATCGCCTGCCGCACCAGCCCCCAATAAGGCGAGGCGGCATCGGCAATCTGCGTTTCCGTCTGAGGCGCCTGCCAGGGCATGACGGTCTTGCCGGACACTTCACTCTGAAGCAGGTGAGGGGCGATCACTTTCCCGTTGTTGATCAGCGTTACCATCGCTTTTACCATCTGGATCGGCGTGGCAATCCAGTACCCCTGGCCGATACCGACTGAAATCGTATCCCCCTGATACCAGGCTTTTTTATGTACTCTCTCTTTCCACTCGCGGCTGGGCAGCAGGCCGTTATATTCTTCATCCAGATCGATACCGGTGGGCTTACCGTAACCAAATTGACCGAGCATGGTGTTAATGCGATCGATCCCCATCATCCAGGCGACCTGATAGAAAAAGGTGTCGGCGGATTCTTCAATCGCTTTGGTGACATCCAGCATACCGTGGCCGGTTTTTTTCCAGTCGCGGTAATGGCGTTGCGTGCCGGGGAGCGTCCAGGTCGGCGCGCCGAAGAAGGTGGTTTGCGGCGTGATAACGCCGTTTAACAGCGCAGACATCGCGATATAAGGTTTCACCGTGGAGGCGGGCGGGTACAGCCCCTGGGTGACGCGGTTAATCAACGGCAGATCTTTATCATGCAGTAACCTGCCGTAATCCTGATGGCTGATGCCCTTCACAAACGGGTTTGGATCATAGCTGGGCGTGGAGACCATCGCCAGCACTGAACCGTCGTGGGGATCTTCGACCAGCACTGCTGCGCGCTGACCGGCAAGCAGGCTTTCTATATATTCCTGTAGATGTAAATCCAGCGTCAGGTGGATGTCTTTGCCGGCAACGGGCGGGACATTTTTTAACAGGCGCACGATGCGTCCGTGGTTATCCACTTCGACCTCCCGGTAGCCCGTTTTGCCGTGCAGATCATTTTCGTAATAGCGTTCAATGCCCTGCTTACCGATGTTGTGATCGGCGGCATAGTTTTCAGCCAGACCTTTTTCATCCAGCGCTTTCAGGTCGCTGTCGTTAATCTTCGACACGTAACCGAGCACATGCGCCAGCTCCGCGCCGTAGGGGTACTGACGGTCTTCATAACTGTTGATCGTCACGCCGTTGAAATGGAACTGGTTAACGGAAAAGCGGGCAATTTCGACGTCCGACAGCGCGTTTTTCAATACCACCGGGCGATAGCGGCTGCCTGATTTCAACGCATGGTGAAAGGCCGCAATATCATCAGGCGTGAGATCCACGAGAGGGGTAAGCTGACGTAACAGCGCGTCCATGTCGGCAATTTTGTATGGGGTGACGGAAATATCATACCAGGTGATATTACGCACCAGCGGAATACCGTTGCGATCGTAGATGATGCCGCGCGTCGGGGCGACGGGCAGCATTTTGATGTCATTTTCGTTTGAACGGGTTGTGTAATACTGATGCTGACGGATTTGTAAATCGTAGAGATTGACAATCAGGACGCCAAAGCAGACAACCACCAGGCCAAAGGCCACTATCACGCGTCTCAGAAAGAGTTTTTCTTCCGCAGCAAAATCTTTAAACGTCATTGTCCACACCCGATAAATTCGCCGCCTAATAATACGGAGGCGTCACCGGCATGACAGACAAAAGATGTTCCATCTCTCTACGGAAATGTGTCATTCCTTGTGAGTCGTTACAAATTACAGTTAACGTAGCCGTTTCTCGTAGGCTGGATAAGGCGTTTACGCCGCCATCCGGCAAGGTGCGCCTTACCGCCTGATGGCGCTTCGCTTATCAGGCCTACGAGGGCGGTCATTCGGGAAAATAAAAAACCCGCGACATAGCGCGGGTTTTCACATCACTCGATGTGATTACATCCGTTCTACGGTCTCAATACCCAGCGTATCCAGACCCAGTTTCAGCGTTTTCGCGGTCAGTTGCGCCAGTTTCAGACGGCTGTTACGAACCTCTTCGTTTTCCGCGCTGAGGATCGGGCAGTGCTCGTAGAAGCCAGAGAACAAACCGGCAACGTCATACAGGTAGGCGCACATCACATGCGGCGTACCTTCACGCGCGACCACGGTCAGCGTTTCTTCGAACTGCAACAGGCGCGCAGCCAGCTGGGCTTCGCGATCTTCACGGATAACGACCGGCGCGCTGGACAGGGCGCTCTCGTCAATCTCCGCTTTACGGAACACGGACAGCACGCGGGTATAGGCATATTGCATATATGGCGCGGTGTTGCCTTCGAACGCCAGCATGTTGTCCCAGTCGAAGATGTAGTCAGTAGTGCGGTTTTTGGAGAGATCCGCATATTTCACCGCACCGATACCAACCGCGTTGGCCAGTTTTTCCAGCTCGTCGGCAGGCATATCCGGGTTCTTCCCGGCCACCAGACGGCGTGCGCGTTCCAGCGCTTCATCCAGCAGATCGGCCAGCTTCACCGTACCGCCCGCGCGGGTTTTGAACGGCTTGCCGTCTTTACCGAGCATCATGCCGAACATATGGTGTTCCAGCGGTACGGAATCCGGCACGTAACCGGCTTTGCGTACGATGGTCCATGCCTGCATCAGGTGCTGATGCTGGCGGGAGTCGATGTAGTACAGCACGCGATCCGCATGCAGCGTTTCATAGCGGTATTTCGCGCAGGCGATGTCGGTGGTGGTGTAGAGATAGCCGCCATCTTTCTTCTGAATGATCACGCCCATCGGTTCGCCTTCCTTGTTTTTATATTCATCAAGGAAAACAACGGTTGCGCCTTCGCTTTCAACCGCCAGACCCTGAGCTTTCAGGTCGGCGACGATGCCAGGCAGCATCGGGTTATACAGGCTTTCACCCATCACATCGTCACGGGTTAACGTAACGTTCAGACGATTGTAGGTGATCTGGTTCTGCGTCATGGTGATGTCGACCAGCTTGCGCCACATGTCGAGGAAGTACGGGTCGCCGCCCTGTAGTTTCACCACGTAGTTACGCGCGCGCTCGGCGAACGCTTCGTCTTCATCGTAATGTTTTTTCGCATCACGGTAGAAACCTTCGAGGTCGGCCAGCGCCATTTCACCTGCATTTTCCTGCTGCTGTTTTTCCAGCCAGGCGATAAGCATACCGAACTGTGTTCCCCAGTCGCCGACGTGGTTAGCGCGGATAACGTGATGGCCGAGGAACTCCAGCGTGCGCACGGCGGCATCGCCGATGATGGTGGAGCGCAGGTGGCCGACATGCATCTCTTTCGCGACGTTAGGCGCGGAGTAGTCGATAACCACGGTCTGTTTCGCAGGCTTAGCCACGCCCAGACGCTCAGAAGCCAGCGCCTGTTGAACATGTTCAGCAAGAAATGCCGGGTCGAGGAAAATATTGATAAAGCCAGGACCTGCGATTTCAACCTTGCTGGCGATGCCGTTGAGATCCAGATGAGTCAGCACCTGCTCTGCAAGTTGTCGCGGCGCCATACCCAGTTTTTTAGCAACTGCCATCATGCCGTTGGCCTGATAGTCGCCGAACTGTACTTTTGCTGACTGACGAACCTGCGGTTCGCAATTTGCAGGCGCGCCTGCAACAATCATGGCCTGACTAACTTTTTCTGAGAGAAGAGCCTGAATATTCACCGGAATACCTTACGTGTAAGACGCGGATTAACTGAGTCCGCGCCAGTTTAAGAATTTAGGGCGGGAGTATACTGCAAATGCCCGTTGGCGTCAGCATTGCGCGCGCGCCGTACCGCTGGAAATATGCGCAATAAAATTATGCATAAGCATTCATTTTATATTCAAAGAAATCAGCGGTTGGTTGGTGATGCACAACAGAGTAAATTAGCGACTTTGTACACCGATAAGAGTTTTGATTATGGCGAACTGGCAGACTATTGACGAACTGCATGATATTTCCGCAGATTTACCGCGATTCACCCTGGCGTTCAGAGAACTTTCCACTCGCCTCGGTCTGGATTTCGCACCGCTTGAAGCCGATCACATTTCTTTGCGCTGCCACCAGAATGCGACCGCTGAGCGCTGGCGTCGCGGATTTGAACAGTGCGGCGAGCTGCTGTCGGAAAATATCATCAACGGCAGGCCGATCTGCCTGTTCAAATTACATGAGCCTGTTTGCGTCGAACACTGGCGGTTTTCGATTGTTGAATTGCCGTGGCCGGGTGAAAAACGCTACCCGCATGAAGGCTGGGAGCATATCGAAATTGTCCTCCCGGGCGAGCCGGAGGGCCTGAACGCGCGGGCGCTGGCGCTGTTGTCCGACGAGGGGCTGAGCCAGCCGGGCATTGTCGTGAAAACCAGTTCGCCGAAAGGGGCGCGCGAGCGTCTGCCGAACCCGACGCTGGCCGTGACCGACGGCAAGGTGACCATTAAATTTCATCCCTGGTCAATTGAGGCCATTGTGGCAAGCGAACAGTCAGCCGACTGACGTGACGCGCGAAAACGCTAAAAAGGAGTGAACATGGCGTTACTGGAGATCTGTTGTTACAGCATGGAATGTGCGCTCACCGCGCAGCAAAATGGCGCGGATCGCATTGAATTGTGCGCGGCGCCGAAAGAGGGGGGACTGACGCCATCGTTGGGCGTGCTGCGTACGGTTCGCCAGCATATTGCGATTGCGGTGCATCCCATTATTCGTCCTCGCGGCGGCGACTTCTGTTATACCGATGGTGAATTTGCCGCAATGCTTGAGGATGTGCGTACCGTCAGAGAACTGGGATTTCCCGGTCTGGTTACTGGCGTGCTGGATGTCGATGGCAATGTGGATCTCGCGCGAATGGAGAAAATAATGGCCGCCGCCGGGCCGCTGGCCGTCACTTTTCATCGCGCGTTTGATATGTGCGCTAATCCATTCAATGCACTGAAGAATCTCGCGGATTTGGGTGTCGCCAGAGTGCTCACTTCAGGGCAAAAATCAGATGCGGTGCACGGTTTGCCAATAATTATGGAACTTATTGCGCAGGGCGATGCTCCAATCATTATGGCCGGAGCAGGGGTACGTTCAGAGAATCTGCAACGTTTCCTTGATGCCGGGGTGCAGGAAGTGCACAGCTCCGCTGGAGCGTGGCAAGCCTCACCAATGCGTTATCGCAATCATGGATTGTCCATGTCAACTGACGCACAAGCGGACGAGTATTCGCGCTATGCGGTAGACGGGGCGGCGGTTGCTGAAATGAAAGGAGTCATTGTGCGCCATCAGGCCAATTGATTTTTACCGTTGCATCATGTCGCCCAATATGATGCTTGCTCGTACCAGGCCCCTGCCATTTCAACAGGGGCCTTTTTTTGCGCTTTTTATGCCTGATGGCGGCTGTGCCTTATCAGGCCTACGGGATTGTAGGCCCGGTAAGCGTAGTGCCACCGGGCAATCAATTACGGCTTACGCGCAATCAGCACCGCGCGCAGCGGGGCAGGATAACCTTCGACGGTTTTACTGTGGTCATTCGGATCGAGGAAATCAGCCAGCGACTCGGTGACCATCCACCCGGTGCGACGCTGCTCCTCGGTGGAGGTCACGCAGACATCGGCAATCCGCACATCGACAAAACCACATTTCTCCAGCCAGTTTTTCAGCGCCAGCGCGGAAGGGATAAAGTAGACGTTGCGCATCTGCGCATAGCGGTCGCCTGGCACCAGCACGGTGTTTTCATCGCCTTCCACCACCAGGGTTTCCAGCACCAGTTCGCCGTCTTTCACCAGTTGGTCTTTCAACTGCCAGAGATGTTCCAGCGGAGAACGACGGTGGTAAAGCACGCCCATTGAAAAGACGGTATCAAACGCATTCAGCGCCGGAAGCTGCTCGATGCCCAGCGGCAACAGATGCGCGCGCTGGTCGTTGCCCAGCAATTTTCGTACCGCTTCAAACTGACACAGGAACAACTGCGTCGGGTCGATTCCCACGGCAAGATGCGCGCCCGCGCCAATCATGCGCCACATGTGATATCCGCTGCCGCAGCCGACATCCAGAATGGTGCGGCCGGTCAGATCGGACAGGTGCGGCAAAACGCGATCCCATTTCCAGTCGGAACGCCATTCGGTATCAATATTGACGCCATACAGAGAGAACGGGCCTTTACGCCACGGCATCAGGTTTCGCAGCAGGGTGTCGATACGCTTAAGCTGGCCTTCGCTCAACGGCGTTTCGCTTTCGGCAGTGACGCTGTGCAATAAATCCAGACGGTACGGCGTTAATTCCGGCAGAAACTCCACCGCGTTCGACCACTGTTTAAACAGACCATGCTGATCGCGCTGCCAGGTCGCGATTTGCGCAGGCAGGGTTTCCAGCCAGTGAGAAAGCGGGCTTTTGGCAATCAGCTGATAAAAGTTACCGAACTCGATCATACGGGCACCCCGGACTTCAGCGCCACCAGCGAACCAAAGTTGAAGCACTGGAACCACAGTTCGCTATGCTCGAAACCGGCCTGATGCAGACGCGCTTTGTGGGTTTCAACCGAATCGGTCAGCATGACGTTTTCCAGCATACTGCGCTTCTGGCTGATCTCCAGTTCGCTGTAGCCGTTGGCGCGTTTAAAGTCATGGTGCATATTGAACAGCAATTCGCCAACCGTTGTGTCTTCAAAGCTGAACTTTTCCGACAGCACCAGCGCGCCGCCCGGATTCAGACCCTGATAAATCTTATCCAGCAAGGCCTGGCGCTCAAGCGGCTCAAGGAATTGCAGGGTAAAATTCAGCACCACCATTGAGGCATTCTCGATGCTGATGTCGCGAATATCGCCTTCCACAATCTCAACCGGGGTCGGGGCTTTGTAAGCGTCGATATGACGGCGGCAGCGTTCAATCATCGCCGGGGAGTTGTCGACGGCGATGATTTTACAGTTAGCATGATGAATATTACGACGCACCGAGAGCGTCGCAGCGCCCAGTGAACAGCCTAAATCGTAGACCTGCGTATTGGGTTGTACGAAGCGTTCGGCCAGCATGCCAATCATGGAGATGATATTGGAATAGCCGGGAACAGAGCGCTGGATCATATCCGGGAAGACTTCAGCTACCCGTTCATCAAAGGTCCAGTCGCCCAGACTGGCGATAGGCGCAGAAAAAAGCGTGTCGCGGTGAGACATAACGTAAAAATCCGGGAAAAATAAAGTGGCGTATTGTGCGCTAATGCAAGGAGAAAACCAACTCCCAGGGCATATACCAAAGATTCGCCAGCACCATCAGCAACAAGGCGCACCAGGTCGCACTCATCCCGGAACGCCGCCAGCGAAACAGACGGTGGTGGAAACCGTAATAATGCATCAGCCGACCAGCGATTAAAATAATCCCGCAGATATGCACCATCCATGTTTCGGCGCCGTTCATTTCCATGAACAGCAGCAGCGCGACAGCGATAGGAATATATTCCACCGCATTACCGTGAATGCGGATGGCGCTTTGCAGTTCGCTAAAACCGCCGTCACCGTAGGCAACGCGATACAGCATCCGTAGTCGGACAACATCAAAAGAGAACTTCATCAACAACAACGCACCTAATACGGTATATAGCGCGCTTACCATACAAACTCCCTTTAAAATGCCTGATGGCACTGTCTATGATAGGTGGCAATTTCAGAAAAGAGAAGATTGCTGTGGAATAGACGGTGCGGTTCCAATGCCGGGCAAGGCCGCGCGTAAATCTCCCCATAATGTATTCACTAACTCGGGAGCCTGCGCGATATCTGGCGTGTGTAGAAAAAGATACGGCGTAGAGGTCGTTTCCCACAGCGGGAGTTTCGCCAGCCAGTCGGCAAAAAATGTCTGATTTTGCACCATATTGTCGCTGCCGATGAACCTGATCAACGGATGCTTCGCGGTCACGATGGCATGGACCGGCACTTTAGGTTTTTTGCGTTGCGCTTCGCGAATGGCCTGGTTATGAGGATGAGCGGCGTGCACCGGGCGGCTGTCGAGGATCACCCGATTCACCCCGCGTTCAACCAGGCCGCGATTGAGCTGTTGTTCTTCCTCGCCTTTGGCGAAAAACACGGGATGGCGCACTTCGACGCCATAGGTGAATGCCTTTGGCAACGCGTCAAGAAAGCGCCAGAGCGCAGGGAGGTCGCGCGGTGAAAACGTCGCGGGAAGTTGCAGCCAGTACTGACCAATTCTTGCCTCCAGCGGCGACATGCGGGTAAAAAATTCCTGCACAAGATCGTCGCAGTTACGCAGCGCGGCCTGATGCGAAATCGTTGCGGGGAACTTAAAGCAGAAGCGAAAATCGTCCGTTGTTTGCGCATGCCAGCGTTCGACAATTTCTGCTTTCGGCAGCGCATACAGGGTGGTGTTGCCCTCCACACAGTTAAAGTGGCGGGCATACTCTTCAAGACTGGTGATACCCAGACGCACCCATTTAGGATGCGACCATTGTGGTAATCCGATGTAGATCATAACGCGTTAAGGATCTCCTCCACGCTGCGCACTCTGGCGATACGCGGGAAAATATGTGTCATGCTGCTTTGATGCTGTTCCGTGCTGGCGGCGCTACAGGCATCTTCGGCGATCACCAGACCAAAACCCAGCTCCCAGGCGTTACGCGCGGTGGATTCTACGCCGATATTGGTGGAGATGCCGCACAGCACGATGGTGTCGACTCCCCGGCGGCGTAATTGTAACTCAAGATCGGTGCCATAGAACGCGCCCCATTGACGCTTGGTGACTTCCAGGTCACTGTCGCCTTTACCGAGCGCCGCCGGATAACGCCACCAGTTTTCCGGCAGCGCGTTGGCTGGCGCCCGGGCATCGACGGGTTGCTTTAACGCGTCGGCATAATCGTCGGACCAGCCGACGCGAACCATCACCACCGGCGAGCCGTTTGCCCTAAATTTTGCGGCCAGTTTCGCTGCGCGGGCGACAACATCGCTTGCCGCATGGGGGCCGCCAGCGAAAGGTAAGATCCCTTCCTGTAAATCAATAACGACCAGGGCAGTGGTTGCGGCGTTCAGTTCCAGCATGATGACTCCTGTAAAATAGATGATTCCGCTACACCTTAAGCACGTTCCCGAAGGAAAGTGACGACAAATATTGTTAATTTTTGTGAGAATACGCAATAACCGCGTAGCAAACACGCGTACAGTCAGTATCGGACTTATCGTGCGGCAGAATTTCCAGTATAATAGCCGCCTTTTTTCATTCAGTTGTGACATTCAGCTAAAGCTGCGACAACGTCGCCTGTAAAGCAGGCAACAATCCGCCAGCGGCTAAGTTAAGGGATATCTCATGCGTACAGAATATTGCGGACAGCTACGTCTGTCCCACGTGGGGCAGCAGGTGACTCTGTGTGGTTGGGTCAACCGTCGTCGTGATCTTGGTAGCCTGATCTTTATCGATATGCGCGACCGCGAAGGTATCGTACAGGTCTTCTTTGATCCGGATCGTGCGGATGCGTTAAAGCTGGCTTCTGAACTGCGTAATGAGTTCTGCATCCAGGTGACCGGCACCGTGCGTGCGCGTGACGAGAAAAACGTCAACGCCGACATGGCGACGGGCGAAATCGAAGTGCTGGCGTCCGATTTGACGATCATCAACCGTGCAGATTCTCTGCCGCTTGACTCTAATCACGTCAATACCGAAGAAGCGCGTCTGAAATACCGTTATCTGGATCTGCGTCGCCCGGAAATGGCTCAACGCCTGAAAACCCGTGCCAAAATCACCAGCCTGGTGCGTCGTTTTATGGACGACCACGGCTTCCTCGACATCGAAACCCCGATGTTGACCAAAGCGACGCCGGAAGGCGCGCGTGACTACCTGGTGCCTTCGCGCGTCCATAAAGGTAAATTCTACGCGCTGCCGCAGTCTCCGCAGTTGTTCAAACAGCTGCTGATGATGTCCGGTTTTGACCGTTACTATCAGATCGTAAAATGCTTCCGTGATGAAGATTTACGTGCTGACCGTCAGCCTGAATTTACCCAGATCGACGTCGAGACCTCCTTCATGACTGCGCCGCAGGTGCGTGAAGTGATGGAAGCGCTGGTACGCCATCTGTGGCAGGAAGTGAAAGGCGTGGATCTGGGCGACTTCCCGATCATGACCTTCGCCGAAGCCGAGCGCCGTTACGGTTCCGATAAACCGGACCTGCGTAACCCGATGGAGCTGGTGGACGTTGCCGACCTGCTGAAATCTGTAGAGTTCGCCGTCTTTGCCGGCCCGGCTAACGATCCGAAAGGTCGCGTAGCGGCCCTGCGCGTGCCGGGTGGCGCAAGCTTAAGCCGTAAGCAGATCGACGACTACGGCAATTTCATTAAGATCTACGGCGCGAAAGGGCTGGCTTATATTAAAGTCACCGAACGCGCGAAAGGTCTGGAAGGCATCAACAGCCCGGTAGCGAAATTCCTTAACGCGGAAATCGTGGAAGCGATTCTGGATCGTACCGCTGCGCAAGACGGCGATATGATTTTCTTCGGCGCCGACAACAAAAAAGTGGTTGCCGATGCGCTGGGCGCGCTGCGTCTGAAAGTGGGTAAAGATCTGAACCTGACCGACGAAGCCAAATGGGCGCCGCTGTGGGTTATCGACTTCCCGATGTTTGAAGATGACGGCGAAGGCGGCCTGACGGCGATGCACCATCCGTTCACCTCACCAAAAGACCTGACCGCCGCCGAGCTGAAAGCCGCACCGGAAAACGCGGTTGCTAACGCCTATGATATGGTGATTAACGGTTATGAAGTCGGTGGTGGTTCCGTGCGTATCCACAGTGGCGACATGCAGCAGACCGTGTTTGGTATTCTGGGCATTAATGAACAGGAACAGCGTGAGAAATTCGGCTTCCTGCTGGATGCGCTGAAATACGGTACGCCGCCGCATGCGGGTCTGGCGTTTGGTCTGGACCGTCTGACTATGCTGCTGACCGGCACCGACAATATCCGTGACGTTATCGCCTTCCCGAAAACGACTGCCGCTGCCTGTCTGATGACCGAAGCGCCAAGTTTCGCGAACCCGGCAGCGCTGGCTGAGCTGGGTATTGATGTCGTTAAGAAGGCCGAGAATAACTGATATGGCATACAAACAGCCTGTCTCGGTGTTAGTCGTGATTTATGCAAAGGACACCGGGAGAGTGCTGATGTTACAGCGACGCGACGATCCTGATTTCTGGCAGTCGGTTACCGGCAGTCTGGAAGAGGGCGAAACCGCGTCGCAAGCCGCTATGCGCGAAGTAAAGGAAGAGGTCACAATAGATGTTGCAGCAGAGCAACTGACCTTAATTGACTGTCAGCGCACGGTGGAATTTGAGATTTTTTCACATTTACGTCATCGCTACGCGCCGGGAATTGAGCGTAATACTGAATCCTGGTTTTGCCTGGCACTTCCCTCTGAACGAGAGATCGTGTTCACCGAACATCTGACCTATCGTTGGGTTAATGCGGATGAAGCCGCGCAGTTAACCAAGTCGTGGAGTAACCGGCAGGCGATTGAAGAGTTTGTAATTAACGTCGCCTGAGAAGGCGCGCTTTTTGGAGATATTATTTATGGCAGGTCATAGTAAATGGGCCAACACCAGACACCGTAAAGCAGCGCAGGATGCTAAACGCGGTAAAATTTTCACCAAAATCATTCGTGAGCTGGTGACGGCGGCCAAACTGGGCGGCGGCGACCCGGACGCTAACCCGCGTCTGCGTGCGGCAGTCGATAAAGCGCTGTCGAATAACATGACCCGCGACACGCTGAATCGTGCGATTGCGCGTGGCGTCGGCGGCGATGATGATGCGAACATGGAAACCATCATCTATGAAGGCTACGGTCCTGGCGGCACGGCTGTGATGGTTGAGTGCCTGTCTGACAACCGTAACCGTACCGTTGCGGAAGTGCGTCACGCTTTCAGCAAATGCGGCGGCAACCTGGGTACTGACGGTTCCGTGGCTTACCTGTTCAGCAAAAAAGGGGTGATCTCCTTCGAACAGGGCGACGAAGACACCATCATGGAAGCCGCGCTGGAAGCCGGTGCGGAAGACGTTGTGACCTTTGATGACGGCGCGATTGACGTCTACACCGCATGGGAAGAGATGGGCAAAGTGCGCGACGCGCTGGAAGCTGCGGGTCTGAAAGCGGACAACGCTGAAGTGTCCATGATCCCGTCAACCAAAGCGGATATGGATGCGGAAACCGCGCCGAAACTGATGCGTCTGATCGATATGCTGGAAGACTGCGACGACGTGCAGGAAGTTTACCATAACGGTGAGATCTCTGATGAGGTTGCGGCTACGTTATAATGACGTGGTTTAATTCCGTTCTAATCGGAGGCGCGTGATGTCTATTATTCTCGGTATCGACCCGGGTTCACGCGTCACGGGTTATGGCGTGATTCGTCAGGTGGGCAGGCAACTGACTTACCTGGGCAGCGGGTGTATCCGCACGAAAGTGGATGATTTACCGTCTCGTCTGAAGCTGATTTATGCGGGCGTGACGGAAATCATCACCCAGTTCCAGCCGGACTATTTCGCGATTGAACAGGTGTTTATGGCGAAGAACGCGGACTCCGCGCTTAAGCTGGGTCAGGCGCGCGGCGTGGCGATTGTCGCGGCGGTAAACCAGGATCTTCCGGTGTTTGAGTATGCCGCCCGTCAGGTGAAGCAAACCGTTGTCGGGATCGGCAGTGCCGAGAAAAGCCAGGTACAGCACATGGTGCGCACGTTGCTGAAACTCCCGGCAAATCCCCAGGCGGATGCGGCGGATGCGCTGGCTATCGCCATCACCCACTGCCACGTTAGCCAGAACGCGATGCAAATGAGTGACTCGCGGCTCAATCTGGCGCGTGGGCGGCTACGATAATGACAAATGAGGCTGGATATCTATCCAGCCTTTTTTTATGATACCACTTTACTTTTTCGGCCCCAACGCAGGAGCGCAATGTGATAGGCAGACTCAGAGGCATTATTCTGGAAAAACAACCCCCGCTGGTATTACTTGAGGTGGGCGGCGTAGGCTATGAAGTCCATATGCCGATGACCTGTTTTTATGAGCTCCCGGAATCTGGAAAAGAAGCGACCGTATTCACCCATTTTGTGGTGCGTGAAGATGCGCAATTGCTGTACGGGTTTAACAATAAACAGGAGCGAACCCTGTTTAAAGAACTGATCAAAACGAACGGCGTCGGGCCGAAACTCGCGCTGGCGATCCTCTCCGGGATGTCGGCTCAGCAGTTTGTGAATGCCGTTGAGCGCGAGGAGCCCGCCGCGTTGGTGAAACTGCCGGGTATCGGTAAAAAAACCGCAGAACGCCTGATCGTTGAAATGAAAGATCGCTTCAAAGGCCTGCACGGTGACCTCTTTACGCCGGCCGCCGACCTGGTGCTGACCTCTCCGGCAAGTCCGGCAACGGATGATGCGGAGCAAGAAGCGGTTGCTGCGCTGGTGGCGCTGGGCTATAAACCACAGGAAGCCAGCCGCATGGTGAGCAAAATTGCCCGCCCTGACGCCAGCAGTGAAACATTGATTCGCGAAGCACTCCGCGCCGCGTTATGAGGTAAAGGATGATAGAAGCAGATCGCCTGATTTCAGCAGGTGGAACCCAGGTGGAAGAGGTTGCCGATCGCGCCATTCGCCCGAAGTTGCTGGAAGAGTACATTGGTCAGCCTCAGGTGCGTTCGCAAATGGAGATCTTTATCCAGGCGGCAAAGCTGCGCGGCGACGCGCTCGATCACCTGCTGATCTTTGGCCCGCCGGGGCTGGGGAAAACGACGCTGGCTAACATTGTCGCCAATGAAATGGGCGTGAACCTGCGCACCACGTCTGGCCCGGTGCTGGAAAAGGCGGGCGATCTGGCGGCGATGCTGACCAACCTTGAACCTCATGATGTGCTGTTTATCGATGAGATCCACCGTTTATCACCGGTGGTGGAAGAGGTGTTGTATCCGGCGATGGAAGATTATCAGCTGGACATTATGATTGGCGAAGGGCCTGCTGCGCGTTCGATAAAAATCGATCTGCCGCCTTTTACGCTGATTGGCGCCACCACGCGAGCCGGGTCATTGACGTCGCCGCTGCGTGACCGTTTCGGCATTGTTCAGCGGCTGGAGTTTTATCAGGTGCCTGACCTGCAACACATCGTCGGGCGCAGCGCGCGGTTTATGGGGCTGGAAATGAGCGATGAAGGCGCGCTGGAGGTTGCCCGCCGCGCTCGCGGTACGCCGCGTATCGCCAACCGCCTGTTGCGTCGCGTACGTGATTTTGCCGAAGTGAAACATAACGGAGCCATCTCTGCGGATATCGCCGCTCAGGCGCTGGATATGCTGAATGTCGATGCGGAAGGGTTTGACTATATGGACCGCAAGCTGCTGCTGGCCGTAATTGATAAATTCTTTGGCGGCCCCGTCGGTCTCGATAACCTGGCCGCAGCCATTGGCGAAGAGCGTGAAACGATTGAGGACGTACTGGAACCGTATTTGATTCAGCAGGGCTTTTTGCAACGAACCCCGCGCGGGCGAATGGCGACGGTGCGGGCGTGGAATCATTTTGGAATAACGCCGCCGGAAATGCCTTAACTTATGTGCGTTAGGCCGGATGGCGGCTGCGCCTTATCCGGCCTGCCTGTGAACGTGGGCCCGGTAAGCGGAGCGCCACCGGGAAACACACGCTTAGCTCGCCTGCTTTTTCATCATGCTGAAGATAAACAGCAACGCGGCACACAGCACCACTGACGGGCCTGCCGGCGTGTCGTAAAACGCAGAAAATGTCAGACCGCCTGTAACCGCTATCATACCCATTCCTACTGCGACACCCGCCATCTGCTCCGGGGTGCGGGCAAAGCGACGCGCCGTGGCGGCAGGAATAATCAGCAATGAGGTGATGATCAACGCGCCAACGAACTTCATCGCCACGCCGATAGTCAATGCGGTGACCAGCATCAGCAGGAGCTTAACGCGCTGTAACTTCACGCCATCGACAAAAGCTAGATCCGGGCTAATGGTCATCGACAGCAGATTACGCCACTGCCAGAAGAGGATCGCCAGCACGATAACCACGCCGATGGCGATGAAAATCAGGTCTTCCGGCGTCACGGCCAGCAGGTCGCCAAACAGATAGGCCATCAAGTCCACGCGAATGTTGGACATCAGGCTGACGACCACAAGACCTAACGACAGGGCACTGTGCGCCATAATGCCGAGAAGCGTGTCGATAGCGAGGTGAGGACGTTTCTCCAGCCACACCAGACCGGCTGCCAGCATCAGCGTAACGGCAATCACCGCATAGAACGGGTTGATGTCCAGCAGCAACCCAAAAGCGACTCCCAGCAGCGAGGCGTGCGCCAGCGTATCGCCAAAATAGGACATTCGACGCCAGACCACGAACGAGCCCAGCGGGCCAGCGGCGCAGGCCAGCATGATCCCGGCTAACCAGCCAGGCAATAACAGTTCAATCATGAGTGTCCATTTCCCCGGCGCAGTACGATACGACCTTGTAAATCGTGGCGATGATTATGATGATGACGGTAAATTCCCAACTGTTCTGCGCCGCGCGGCCCGAACATAGAGATGAATTCAGGATGCATGGAAACGATTTCAGGGGTGCCGGAGCAACAGATGTGGTGATTCAGACACAGCACTTCATCCGTTTTCGCCATCACCAGGTGCAGGTCGTGCGAGACCATCAGCACCGCGCAATCCAGCTCGCGCCGCAGCTGGTCAATGAGATCGTACAGGGCGACCTGACCATTGACATCCACGCCCTGAGTCGGCTCATCCAGCACCAGCAGCTGTGGTTGATTCAGCAGCGCGCGGGCTAACAAAACGCGCTGGGTTTCACCGCCGGACAGCTTTTGCATGGGGGCGTCAATGAGGTGTCCGGCCTGAACGCGTTTCAGGGCCGGAAGAATGTCGGTTTTTTGCGTACCGGGGCGTAAGCGTAAAAAGCGGCTTACCGTCAGCGGCAGCGTGGTGTCGAGATACAGTTTTTGCGGGACGTAGCCAATACGCAGCTGCCCGTTGCGCTTGATCAGCCCTTCATCAGGCGCTACCAGCCCTAATACTACGCGTACCAGCGTAGACTTCCCGGCGCCGTTTGGGCCGAGAAGCGTCAAAATTTTTCCTGGTCTGAGTTCAAGCGACACGTCAGAAAGGACGCGGCGTTGACCGAAAGAGACCGAAACATTTTCCAGTGAAACCAAAGTCGTCATGTCAATTTTAGGCTTGCAGAAGTCATAGAATGTTATAATATCACATTTCTCACATTCATTACGATGATTAGTCGCATTATGTTACATAAAAATACGCTTCTTTTCGCAGCATTATCCGCTGCGCTGTGGGGTGGTGCAACACAAGCCGCAAATGCCGCCGTTGTCGCCTCTCTCAAGCCCTTAGGTTTCATCGCTTCCGCCATTGCCGATGGCGTCACGGACACCCAGGTTTTATTGCCGGATGGGGCGTCTGAGCATGATTATTCACTGCGTCCGTCTGACGTAAAACGCTTACAGGGCGCGGACTTAGTTGTCTGGATCGGCCCTGAGATGGAAGCGTTCATGGAAAAGTCAGTAAAGAACATTCCTGACGGAAAACAGGTAACGATTGCGCAGCTCGCCGACGTGAAACCGTTACTCATGAAAGGCGCTGATGACGACGACGACGATCACGATCACGGGCATGCGCACGGTGAAAAAGGTGACGCACATCACCATCATGGTGATTACAACATGCATCTTTGGCTTTCCCCAGAGATAGCGCGGGCTTCAGCGGTTGCAATCCATGAAAAATTAGTGGAACTTATGCCGCAAAGTCGAGCCAAACTTGACGCCAACCTGAAGGATTTTGAGGCACAATTAGCCGCAACCGATAAGCAGGTAGGTAACGAGCTCGCACCGCTCAAGGGGAAAGGGTACTTCGTTTTTCATGACGCCTACGGCTACTACGAAAAACATTATGGGCTAACTCCGCTTGGTCACTTTACCGTGAACCCTGAGATTCAACCTGGTGCGCAGCGTTTACATGAAATAAGAACACAGTTGGTTGAGCAAAAAGCAACCTGCGTTTTTGCTGAGCCACAGTTCAGGCCAGCGGTCGTTGAAGCCGTTGCGAGAGGGACATCCGTTCGAATGGGAACGTTGGATCCCCTCGGAACGAACATTAAACTGGGTAAAACAAGCTATTCAGCGTTTCTGAATCAATTAGCCAACCAGTATGCGAGCTGCCTGAAAGGAGATTAATGAGGAAGTGAATACGTGCAACAGATAGCCCGCTCTGTCGCCCTGGCATTTAATAATCTGCCCCGACCCCACCGCGTTATGCTGGGGTCGCTTACTGTTCTGACACTGGCCGTCGCGGTATGGCGGCCTTACGTTTACCACCCTGACTCTGCGCCCATCGTCAAAACCATCGAACTGGAAAAGAGCGAAATTCGTTCGCTGCTGCCTGAGGCCAGCGAACCGATTGATCAGGCGGCGCAGGAAGATGAAGCGATCCCACAGGATGAGCTGGACGACAAAACGTCTGGCGAAGTGGGCGTGCATGAATATGTTGTCTCCACCGGCGATACGCTGAGCAGCATTTTGAATCAGTATGGCATTGATATGGGCGATATCAGCCGACTGGCCGCTGCGGATAAGGAACTCCGTAATCTGAAAATCGGCCAGCAGATCTCCTGGACGTTGACGCCGGACGGCGATTTGCAACGCCTGACCTGGGAAGTCTCACGCCGCGAAACGCGTACCTACGATCGTAGCGGAACGGGTTTCAAAATGAGCAGCGAAATGCAGCAGGGCGACTGGGTCAATAGCCTGATGAAAGGCGCAGTTGGCGGGAGCTTTGTCGCCAGTGCGAAAGACGCCGGTTTGACCAGCGCAGAAGTCAGCGCCGTCATTAAAGCGATGCAGTGGCAGATGGACTTCCGTAAGCTGAAAAAAGGCGATGAGTTCTCTGTGTTGATGTCGCGTGAAATGCTGGATGGCAAGCGTGAACAGAGCCAGCTTCTGGGCGTGCGTCTGCGTTCAGATGGAAAAGATTATTACGCGATTCGCGCGGAAGACGGTAAGTTCTATGACCGAAACGGCACAGGGCTTGCGAAAGGATTCTTGCGCTTCCCGACGGCGAAGCAGTTCCGCATTTCGTCAAACTTTAATCCGCGTCGTCTGAACCCGGTGACCGGTCGCGTTGCGCCGCATAAAGGCGTCGATTTTGCGATGCCGCAAGGTACGCCCGTGCTGTCGGTCGGTGACGGCGAGGTCGTGGTAGCGAAACGCAGCGGCGCGGCAGGTTATTATGTCGCTATCCGTCACGGCCGTACTTACACCACGCGTTATATGCACCTGCGTAAGCTGCTGGTGAAACCTGGGCAGAAAGTGAAACGTGGCGATCGTATCGCGCTGTCAGGCAATACCGGGCGTTCTACCGGGCCGCATCTGCACTATGAAGTCTGGATTAACCAGCAGGCTGTTAACCCGCTGACGGCAAAACTGCCGCGTACCGAAGGGCTGACAGGTTCTGACCGCCGTGCTTATCTGGCGCAGGTCAAAGAAGTCCTGCCGCAGTTGCGCTTCGATTAATAAATACGCTTATAGAGCCGGTACGCGATGCGTACCGGCTTTTTTATTTTGTGTGGCGCACAGCGCGCCGCTACACTATCAACAGATTTACTTTTCGTGGCATCAAACACTGGAAAAGCATGGAAACGAAAAAAAATAACATTGAGTACATCCCTGAGTTTGAGAAATCTTTTCGTCATCCACGCTATTGGGGGGCCTGGTTGGGCGTGGCCGCAATGGCGGGTATTGCATTAACGCCCGCGTCGTTTCGCGATCCTTTACTGGCGAAGCTGGGACGTTTTGCCGGACGTCTGGGGAAAAGCGCCCGGCGTCGCGCACTGATCAACTTATCTCTGTGTTTTCCTGAGTACAGCGAAGCAGAGCGTGACGCTATCGTCGACAGAATGTTTGCGACCGCGCCACAGGCGATGACCATGATGGCCGAACTGGCGATTCGTGGGCCTGAAAAACTGCAAAAGCGCGTCGACTGGCAGGGGCTGGAGATCATTGATGAGCTGCGGCGGAATAATGAAAAGGTGATCTTTCTGGTGCCGCACGGGTGGGGCGTGGATATTCCCGCGATGCTGATGGCGTCCCAGGGGCAGAAAATGGCGGCGATGTTCCATAACCAGGGCAACCCGGTATTTGACTATGTCTGGAACACGGTCCGTCGTCGTTTTGGTGGTCGTCTGCATGCGCGCAATGATGGCATCAAGCCGTTTATCCAGTCTGTCCGTCAGGGCTACTGGGGATACTATCTGCCGGATCAGGATCATGGCCCGGAACACAGTGAGTTTGTTGATTTCTTCGCAACCTACAAAGCGACGCTGCCAGCCATTGGCCGGTTAATGAAGGTGTGTCGTGCTCGCGTGGTGCCGCTTTTCCCGGTTTATGATGGTAAAACGCACCGTCTGACCATCCTGGTGCGACCGCCGATGGACGATCTTCTGACTGCGGATGACCACACTATCGCCAGACGGATGAACGAAGAGGTGGAAATTTTTGTCAGACCGCATCCTGAGCAATATACCTGGATTCTGAAACTGCTCAAAACCCGCAAACCGGGTGAAATTCAGCCGTATAAGCGCAAAGAGTGGTATCCCATCAAATAAAAAAAGCCTCTCGTCAGAGAGGCTTTTTTGTTACCCGGCCTGTAAGCCTGATAAGCGAAGCGCCATCAGGCTTATCACCAACGATTACTCGACGGTCAGGATACGCGTGGTATTGGTGGAGCCGATGGTGCTCATCACGTCGCCCTGGGTCACGATAACCAGATCGCCCGAAACCAGATAGCCTTTATCGCGCAGCAGGTTAACTGCTTCGCTTGCCGCGACAACGCCGTCCGCCGCGCTGTCAAAGTGAACCGGCGTAACGCCACGGTAAAGAGAGGTCAGGTTCAGCGTGCGTTCATGGCGGGACATGGCGAAAATCGGCAGGCCGGAACTGATACGCGAAGTCATCAGCGCCGTACGACCGGATTCGGTCATGGAGATAATCGCCGTTACCCCTTTCAGGTGGTTCGCCGCATACATGGCGGACATTGCGATCGCTTCTTCAACGTTGTCGAACTGGACATCCAGACGGTGTTTAGAGACATTGATGCTCGGGATCTTTTCTGCGCCCAGGCAAACGCGCGCCATTGCCGCAACGGTTTCTGCCGGGTATTGTCCTGCCGCCGTTTCCGCCGACAGCATGACGGCGTCGGTGCCGTCCAGCACGGCGTTCGCCACGTCCATCACTTCCGCGCGGGTCGGCATTGGGTTGGTGATCATCGATTCCATCATCTGCGTGGCGGTAATCACCGCACGATTCAACTGACGAGCGCGGCGAATCAGCGCTTTTTGAATCCCGACCAGTTCAGGATCGCCAATCTCAACGCCGAGGTCGCCACGCGCAACCATCACCACGTCTGATGCAAGAATAATGTCGTCCATTGCGTTCTGGTCGCAGACGGCTTCCGCACGTTCTACTTTCGCGACGATTTTGGCGTCGCAACCTGCATCGCGCGCCAGGCGACGCGCATAATTCAGATCTTCGCCGCAGCGCGGGAAGGAGACAGCCAGATAATCCACGCCGATCTGCGCTGCGGTAACGATATCCGCCTTATCTTTCTCGGTCAGCGCTTCGGCGGAGAGACCGCCGCCCAGCTTGTTGATCCCTTTATTGTTAGAGAGCGGGCCGCCGACGGTCACTTCGGTGAAGACTTTCATGCCCTGAACTTCCAGCACTTTTAGCTGTACGCGACCATCATCAAGCAGCAGGATGTCGCCAGGCACGACGTCAGCAGGCAGGCCTTTATAATCAATACCGACTTTATCTTTGTCGCCTTCGCCTTTGCCCAGGTTGGCATCAAGAAGGAATTTATCGCCGATATTGAGGAAAACTTTGCCTTCTTTAAAGGTGGATACACGAATTTTTGGCCCCTGGAGGTCACCCAGAATCGCCACATGACGCCCCAGTTTGGCGGCAATCTCACGAACTTTATCCGCGCGCACTTTGTGATCTTCCGGCGTGCCGTGAGAGAAGTTCATACGTACGACGTTCGCGCCAGCAGCGATAATCTTTTCAAGGTTGTTATCGCGGTCAGTTGCCGGGCCTAACGTGGTAACGATTTTGGTTCTGCGAAGCCTTCTGGACATGTAATACTCCGTTGACTGAAACAACTTGGTGTTGCGTGAACATTGATCCGGTCGTTCTGAGACCTTAACGGTTAAAAATGAACGTATCCGAATGACGAAAAGGATAGAACATTGTTATTGCTTTTAGCTGTCATTACTCTTGATGAGTAATTCTTTATCAAAACGCGATTCCTTGAGCGCTTCCTTGACACGCTTCAAGTTATCTCTGAATTTTGCCCCACGGCGCAAAGTAAATCCTGTTGCCAGCACATCTATCACGGTCAGTTGAGCAAGTCGAGAGATCATGGGCATATAAATGTCAGTATCTTCCGGCACATCAAGGGTAATTGCCAGCGTTGCTTCTCGTGCCAGCGGCGTTCCGGCAGAGGTTAGCGCAATCACCATCGCATCGTTTTCGCGCGCCAGCTGCGCCAGTTCCACCAGGCTTTTGGTTCGGCCGGTGTGGGAAATGAGCACGACCACGTCATCATCGCTACAATTCATACAACTCATACGTTGCAGGACAATGTCGTCGGAGTAGATCACCGGCACGTTGAAGCGAAAAAACTTGTTCATGGCGTCGTGCGCCACGGCCGCAGAAGAACCCAGGCCAAAAAAGGCGATTTTCTTCGCCTGGGTGAGCAAATCGACGGCACGGTTTATCGCAGATTTATCCAGCGACTGGCGAACGTGGTTCAGACTGGCCATCGCAGACTCGAAGATTTTCCCCGTATAGGACTCAACGCTGTCATCTTCATCCACATTGCGATTAACATAAGGGGTACCATTCGCCAGACTTTGTGCCAGATGCAGTTTAAAATCAGGGAAGCCGCGCGTATCCATGCTGCGGCAAAAACGGTTCACGGTAGGCTCACTGACGTTCGCTTCCTGGGCCAGCGTAGCAATACTTGAATGAATCGCGCGGTCGGGGGAGGCAACGATAACATCGGCTACTTTACGTTCTGACTTGCTCAAATGTTCCAGTTGAGACTGGATTTTTTCTAGCATATTCATGATGTAGAAAAGCTCACAGTTAATAACGATTTCAATGATGTGAGAAATCGAGATGCGATTTTGTTAGATATTACCCCTGAGCATCCGGGAAGGGGGCAAAATGGATAGAATAGTTGTTGTTTTTTTTCATTACATGATCGGTGTCTGATTTTAGCTGTCTGTTACATGTACGAAAACGACAATTTTTTTATCTGTTTTACGGCTATTTACCGCGGGAAAACCGAAGATCGCCCGAATCGCACGGGTGGATAAGCGTTTACAGTTTCGGGATTCACGTAAAAGCAGTACAGTGCATTGTAATAAAATTACAACTATACCCTGGCAAAAGCACCGGGATATTTAACTGAGGAGAATGACATGGCGGTAACGCAAACAGCCCAGGCATGTGACCTGGTCATTTTCGGCGCGAAAGGCGACCTGGCGCGCCGAAAATTGCTGCCTTCCCTGTATCAACTGGAGAAAGCCGGTCAGATTAACCCGGATACCCGTATTATCGGGGTGGGTCGCGCGGACTGGGACAAAGATGCCTATACCAAAGTGGTTCGCGAAGCGCTCGAAACCTTCATGAAAGAAAAGATTGATGAAGGCTTGTGGGATACCCTGAGCGGCCGTCTGGATTTTTGCAATCTGGACGTTAACGACACTGAGGCGTTCGGTCGACTGGGAGCCATGCTGGATCAAAAATCGCGCACCACCATTAACTATTTTGCGATGCCGCCGAGCACCTTTGGCGCCATCTGTAAAGGTCTGGGTGAAGCGAAGCTGAACGCTAAACCGGCTCGCGTGGTAATGGAAAAACCGCTGGGTACCTCGCTGGCGACCTCGCGTGAAATCAACGATCAGGTAGGCGAGTACTTTGAAGAGTGCCAGGTTTACCGTATCGACCACTATCTGGGCAAAGAGACCGTTCTTAACCTGCTGGCGCTGCGTTTTGCCAACTCGCTGTTCGTGAATAACTGGGACAACCGCACGATTGATCATGTGGAAATTACCGTTGCGGAAGAGGTGGGCATTGAAGGTCGTTGGGGCTACTTCGACCAGGCGGGCCAGATGCGCGACATGATCCAGAACCACCTGCTGCAAATTCTGTGCATGATTGCGATGTCACCGCCGTCCGATCTGACGGCCGATAGCATTCGCGATGAGAAAGTGAAAGTGCTGAAGTCGCTGCGCCGTATCGATCGCTCGAACGTGCGCGAGAAAACGGTTCGCGGGCAATACACCACCGGTTTTGCTCAGGGCAAAAAAGTGCCGGGCTACCTCGAAGAAGAGGGAGCGAACAAGAGCAGCAACACCGAGACCTTTGTGGCGATTCGCGTGGACATCGACAACTGGCGCTGGGCGGGCGTACCGTTCTACCTGCGCACCGGTAAACGTCTGCCGACCAAATGCTCTGAGGTTGTCGTCTACTTCAAGACGCCTGAGCTGAACCTGTTCAAAGAGTCCTGGCAGGATCTGCCGCAGAACAAGCTGACCATCCGTCTGCAACCTGATGAAGGTGTGGATATCCAGGTGCTTAACAAAGTGCCGGGTCTGGATCACAAGCACAATTTGCAGATCACCAAGCTGGATCTGAGCTACTCCGAAACCTTCAATCAAACGCATCTGGCGGATGCTTACGAGCGTCTGTTGCTGGAAACCATGCGCGGTATTCAGGCGCTGTTCGTGCGTCGTGATGAAGTTGAAGAGGCCTGGAAGTGGGTGGACTCCATCACTGAAGCCTGGGAAATGGATAATGATGCGCCAAAACCGTATCAGGCGGGGACCTGGGGGCCGGTCGCTTCGGTGGCGATGATCACCCGTGATGGCCGTTCCTGGAATGAGTTTGAGTAAAATTCCATCTAGCCCATAGGTGTTATTTTACCGGTAACATGATCTAACACAGATTGTAGAACAATTTTTGCACTTTTAAGCCTCGCGTGGATTCACCCGCGGGGCTTTTTTTATTACACTGCCGGAAGTGATTTTGCCCCAGTGCGCCATATAACAAGCGATTCAGCAATATTTAACCTTACTGAAACTCTTTGTTAATCGGCGGCACAGACAAATAAATTTCAGGAGCCTCTATGAATCCAGATTTGTTACGCGTAACAAAACGCATTGTCGAACGCTCGCGTGAGACACGTTCTGCCTACCTCGCCCGTATTGAACAAGCGAGAACATCCACTGTTCATCGCTCGCAGCTGGCATGCGGTAACCTGGCGCACGGCTTTGCCGCCTGCCAGCCTGACGACAAAGCGTCACTGAAGAGCATGTTGCGTAACAATATCGGGATCATCACCTCTTACAACGACATGCTTTCCGCTCATCAGCCGTATGAGCACTATCCAGAGATCATCCGCAAAGCGCTGCATTCCGCGAATGCGGTAGGCCAGGTCGCCGGCGGCGTTCCTGCGATGTGTGATGGCGTGACGCAGGGGCAGGATGGTATGGAGCTTTCTCTGCTGAGCCGCGAAGTGATCGCAATGTCGGCGGCGGTGGGGCTGTCTCACAATATGTTTGATGGCGCGCTGTTCCTTGGCGTGTGTGACAAAATCGTCCCCGGTCTGGCGATGGCGGCGCTGTCATTTGGCCACCTGCCGTCTGTTTTCGTGCCTTCCGGCCCGATGGCAAGCGGTCTGCCTAATAAAGAAAAAGTGCGTATCCGCCAGTTATATGCGGAAGGGAAGGTCGATCGCATGGCGCTGCTGGAATCTGAGGCGGCCTCTTACCACGCGCCAGGCACCTGTACGTTCTACGGCACCGCCAACACCAACCAGATGGTGGTGGAGTTCATGGGGATGCAGTTGCCCGGCTCATCCTTTGTTCACCCGGACGCGCCGTTGCGTGAAGCGCTGACCGCTGCCGCCGCGCGCCAGGTGACGCGCCTGACCGGTAACGGCAACGAATGGATGCCGATCGGTAAGATGATTGATGAAAAAGTGGTCGTGAACGGCATTGTGGCGCTGCTGGCAACCGGCGGTTCAACCAATCACACCATGCACCTCGTCGCGATGGCGCGGGCGGCAGGCATCCTGATTAACTGGGATGACTTCTCCGATCTGTCGGAAATCGTACCGTTGATGGCGCGTCTGTATCCGAATGGCCCGGCAGATATTAACCACTTCCAGGCGGCAGGCGGCGTACCGGCACTGATGCGTGAACTGCTGAATGCGGGACTGCTGCATGAAGATGTGAATACCGTGGCGGGTTTTGGTCTGTCTCGCTATACCTTCGAACCGTGGCTGAACAACGGCGAGCTGGACTGGCGCGAAGGGGTGGCGAAATCCCTGGACAGCAATGTGATTGCCACCTTTGATAAGCCGTTCTCCCACCACGGCGGAACGAAAGTGCTGAGCGGCAACCTTGGCCGCGCGGTCATGAAAACGTCTGCGGTGCCGGTTGAAAATCAAATTATTGAAGCGCCAGCGATTGTTTTTGAAAGTCAGCATGATGTTTTACCGGCTTTTGAAGCGGGTCTGCTTGACCGCGATTGCGTGGTGGTTGTGCGCCATCAGGGACCAAAAGCGAACGGAATGCCAGAATTACATAAACTCATGCCGCCACTTGGTGTATTATTGGACCGTTGTTTCAAAATTGCGTTAGTTACCGATGGACGGCTTTCCGGTGCTTCAGGTAAAGTGCCTTCAGCAATCCATGTAACCCCGGAAGCCTATGATGGCGGGCTGCTGGCGAAAGTACGCGATGGCGACATTATTCGTGTGAATGGACAGACAGGCGAACTGACGCTGCTGGTTGATGATGCGGAACTTGCCGCTCGCCAGCCTCACATTCCTGACCTGAGCGCATCGCGCATCGGTACAGGCCGTGAGATGTTCAGCGCGTTGCGTGAAAAACTGTCCGGCGCCGAGCAGGGCGCAACCTGTATGACGTTTTAAGACGACAAATTTTGTACTCAGGCGAGAGAAAACTCTGATGAAAAACTGGAAAACAAGTGCAGAAGCAATCCTGACCACAGGCCCGGTTGTACCGGTGATCGTGGTGAACAAACTGGAACACGCGGTGCCGATGGCAAAAGCGCTGGTTGCAGGCGGTGTGCGCGTTCTGGAAGTGACTTTACGTACCGCGTGTGCGATGGATGCCATCCGTGCTATCGCGAAAGAAGTGCCGGAAGCGATCATCGGTGCGGGTACGGTTCTGAACGCGCAACAGCTGGCGGAAGTGACGGAAGCGGGCGCGCAGTTTGCTATCAGCCCGGGCCTGACGGAGCCTCTGCTGAAAGCGGCGACCGAAGGCACCATTCCGCTGATTCCAGGTATCAGCACTGTTTCCGAACTGATGCTGGGTATGGACTACGGCCTGAAAGAGTTCAAATTCTTCCCGGCGGAAGCTAACGGCGGCACCAAAGCGTTGCAGGCGATTGCAGGTCCGTTCTCTCAGGTACGCTTCTGCCCGACTGGCGGTATCTCTCCGGCGAACTACCGTGACTACCTGGCGCTGAAAAGCGTTCTGTGTATCGGGGGTTCCTGGCTGGTTCCGGCTGACGCGCTGGAAGCGGGGGACTACGATCGCATCACGAAACTGGCTCGCGAAGCGGTAGAAGGCGCGAAACAGTAAGCCAAATGCCCGGTGGCGCCGACGCTTACCGGGCCTACGTTTTATAGGGTTGTAGGCCGGATAAGCGCAGCGCCATCCGGCATTTTTTTACCCCGCGACTTTCACCTGCGCCGCCGCGTGTTTTGCACGCTCAACGGCCTCTTCGACGCGTTCCGCTGTCGCCAGCGCGACGCCTAACCGACGGGTTCCGTCGATGTCCGGCTTGCCGAAGAACCGCACCTGTAAACCCGCTCCGACGGCCGCTTGTACATTATCAAACGTTACATTCTGGCTGGTAAGCGTCGGTAAAATAACGGCGGACGCGGCAGGGCCATACTGACGAATTTTGCCCACGGGCAGGCCGAGGAAAGCGCGAACGTGCAGGGCAAACTCTGACAGATCTTGCGAAATCAACGTCACCATGCCGGTATCATGCGGTCGCGGGGAGACTTCGCTGAAGACTACCTCATCGCCGCAGACAAAAAGCTCGACGCCAAATAACCCATAGCCGCCTAACGCCAGAACAACCTTGCGGGCGATCTCCTGCGCGCGCGCCAGCGCCAGATCGCTCATCTGCTGCGGTTGCCAGGATTCACGATAATCGCCGTCTTCCTGACGATGGCCGACAGGGGCGCAAAAATGGACGCCGTCTATGGCGCTGACGGTCAGCAGAGTGATTTCAAAATCGAATTTAACCACGCCTTCGACAATCACGCGCCCTGCGCCAGCGCGGCCGCCCTGTTGGGCATATTCCCATGCTTGCGACAGTTGGTCGGCGCTGCGGATGAAACTCTGCCCTTTACCCGAAGAGCTCATCACCGGCTTCACGATGCAGGGAAAACCGATCTCCGCCACCGCCTCGCGAAAGCGTTCTTCGCTGTCGGCAAAACGGAAAGAAGAGGTCGGCAACGCCAGCTCTTCTGCCGCCAGACGACGGATGCCTTCACGGTTCATCGTCAGTTGCGTCGCCCGGGCGCAAGGCACCACATTCAGTCCTTCCTGCTCCAGTTCTACCAGCATGTCCGTCGCGATAGCTTCAATTTCCGGCACAATGAAATGCGGCTTTTCGCGTTCAACCACGCGGCGCAGCGCTTCGCCATCCAGCATATTGATGACGTGTGAGCGGTGGGCGACGTGCATCGCAGGCGCATCCGGGTAGCGATCCACCGCGATAACTTCCACACCCAGGCGCTGGCATTCGATCGCCACTTCTTTTCCCAGTTCGCCTGAACCCAATAACATTACGCGCGTAGCCGCCGGACGCAGCGCGGTGCCTAATAACGTCATAAAATATATCCCCTGATTTAACTGGGCGCAGTATATACGAAAACGTTTGCGTCTGTCTTTATTGCCAGGTTGATTTCATTACTGAAAAGTAATATACTGTACATAATTACAGGTAATTGAGAGGCTGCAAAAATGGCGGTTGAAGTTAAATACGTGGTCATTCGGGAAGGTGAGGAAAAAATGTCGTTTACCAGCAAAAAGGACGCCGATGCGTATGACAAAATGCTTGATACGGCAGACCTGCTCGACACATGGCTTGAGCAGTCTCCGGTAGCGATGGAAGACGAACAGCGCGAAGCGCTTTCTCTGTGGCTGGCTGAACAAAAAGACGTATTGAGCACGATCCTGAAAACCGGCAAATTACCGTCGCCGCAGGTGGTTAAAAGCGATGCGACGACGGAGGATGACACGCAAGCGGCCTGAGTCTGACTTGCGCTCCTGACGTTTTGTACCATGCTTTTTTCTGAATCATTGTGCTATGCCCGTGGATTTCGCGTTGCAAACATGCAGCCTGAAAGACGAAGGAGATATAAGGAGAAAAAGTATGAATAAAAAAAGAGGAGCGCTGTTGAGCCTGCTGTTGTTGTCCGCCAGCGTATCGGTCTTCGCTGCCGATACGGCCAGCAAATCGGTGAAATTCCCGACCTGTGAAGGGCTGAACGCTGATGGGATCGCCGCCAGCGTAAAGCGCGATTATCAGCAAAATCGTATCGTACGTTGGGCTGATGACCAAAAAAAGGTCGGACAGGCGAATCCGGTGGTGTGGGTCAACACTCAGGATATTACCGGCAAAGAGGGTAACTGGACGGTTCCTCTGACTGTTCGCGGGAAAAGTGCCGATCTTCATTATCTGGTAAAGGTTGATTGCAAAGCCGGAACCGCGGAATACCAGCCCCGCTAATGGCAAATTTGCGCATCTTTTGCTGAATTAGACACTTCCTGACACCCCCTCAAGTACGCTTTGACGATTCATCGTTTGTATTTGAGGGGCAAAATGGCTAACTGGCTAAACCAATTACAATCTCTTCTCGGGCAAAACGGAGCCTCTGCATCTTCTTCAGGCGAACAAGGGCTGAGTAAACTGCTGGTTCCCGGCGCGTTAGGCGGTCTGGCCGGTTTACTGGTCGCCAATAAATCTTCCCGTAAGTTACTGACTAAATATGGCACCAGCGCCCTGTTGGTTGGCGGCGGCGCGGTGGCAGGCACCGTCTTATGGAACAAATACAAAGAGAGGGTACGTGCTGCGCATCAGGATGAGCCGCAATTCGGCGCGCAGAGTACGCCGCTGGACCAACGAACCGAGCGGTTGATCCTCGCCCTGGTGTTTGCGGCGAAAAGCGACGGGCATATCGATAGCCAGGAGCGTGCAGCCATCGAACGCCAGTTGCGTGAAGCCGGGGTGGAGGAGCAGGGACGTGAGCTTATCGAACAGGCGATTGAACAGCCGCTCGATCCGCAGCGTCTGGCGCAAGGTATCCGTAATGAGGAAGAGGCGCTGGAAATCTACTTTCTGAGCTGTGCCGCCATTGATATCGACCATTTTATGGAGCGCAGTTATCTGAATGCGTTGGGCGATGCGCTGAAAATTCCTCAGGATGTGCGGGACGGCATCGAGCAGGATCTGCAACAGCAAAAACAGGCTCTGCCAGGCTAACGTAACCCCTGCATAGCATGTTTCGCTTGCATCGTGCGTGACTTTTGCCACCCTTATAGGGTGTTTAAAGACAAAAGAACAAAGACATGCTACCAAAAGCCACCCGTATTCCGCACACCATGACGCTGCATGGCGACACCCGTGTCGATAACTATTATTGGCTGCGAGACGACTCCCGCTCGCAGCCTGATGTCCTTGACTATCTGCATCAGGAAAACGCCTATGGACATCAGGTCATGGCGTCACAGCAGGCGTTACAGGATCGCGTGCTGAAAGAGATTATCGATCGCATTCCGCCCAGAGATGTTTCCGCACCTTACGTCAAAAATGGTTATCGCTACCGGCAGATTTATGAGCCAGGGTGTGAATATGCTATTTACCAACGCCAGCCGGCGCGAAGTGAAGAGTCGGATGCGTGGGATTTATTGCTGGATGCGAATCAGCGAGCGGCCCACAGCGAGTTTTATACTCTCGGTGGAATGGCCATTACGCCGGACAACACCATCATGGCGCTGGCGGAAGATTATCTTTCCCGTCGTCAGTATGGGCTGCGTTTTCGTAATCTTGAAAGCGGTAACTGGTACCCGGAACTGCTGGATAACGTGGCGCCAGAGTTTGTCTGGGCGAATGATTCGCTGACGCTTTACTACGTGCGTAAACACAGCACCACGTTGCTGCCTTACCAGGTATGGCGTCATACCGTGGGCACGCCGGCCACGCAGGATCAACTGGTCTATGAAGAAAAGGATGACGCTTTTTACGTCAGTTTGCACAAGACCACCTCTCAGCATTATGTGGTGATCCATCTCGCCAGTGCGACCACCAGTGAAGTGTTGTTGCTGGATGCTGAACTGGCCGATGCGGAACCCTTCTCGTTTTTACCACGGCGTAAAGATCATGAATACAGTCTCGATCATTACCAGCATAAGTTTTATCTGCGTTCCAATCGCCACGGAAAAAACTTTGGTCTGTATCGCAGCCGGGTACGTGATGAAAATGCCTGGGAAGAGCTGATTGCGCCGCGCGAGAGCATCATGCTGGAAGGGTTTACCCTTTTTACCGACTGGCTGGTGGTGGAAGAACGCCAGCGTGGTTTGACCAGCCTGCGGCAGATTAACCGTAAAACGCGTGAAGTAACGGGGATTGCGTTCGACGATCCGGCCTACGTCACCTGGCTTGCCTATAACCCTGAACCGGAAACGTCCCACTTGCGTTATGGTTATTCATCGATGACGACGCCGGACACCTTGTTTGAGCTGGACATGGATACCGGCGAGCGGCGCGTGCTCAAACAAACGGATGTGCCGGGATTTGACGCTGCGAATTATCAGAGCGAGCACCTGTGGATTGTCGCCCGGGATGGCGTAGAGGTTCCGGTTTCGCTGGTTTACCATCGAAAACACTTCCGTAAGGGGCAAAATCCACTGCTTGTCTACGGCTACGGTTCCTATGGCGCCAGCATGGATGCCGATTTCAGCAGCAGTCGGTTAAGTTTGCTGGATCGCGGATTTGTTTACGCCATCGTGCATGTTCGCGGCGGCGGTGAGTTAGGTCATCAGTGGTATGAAGACGGTAAGTTTCTGAAAAAGAAAAATACGTTTAATGACTATCTTGATGCCTGCGACGCGTTGCTGAAACTGGGCTACGGCTCGCCTTCATTTTGCTATGGCATGGGCGGCAGCGCGGGCGGCATGTTGATGGGCGTCGCGATTAACGAACGTCCTGAACTTTTTCATGGCGTCATCGCGCAGGTGCCGTTTGTTGACGTCCTGACGACAATGCTTGATGAATCTATCCCTTTAACCACGGGAGAGTTCGAAGAGTGGGGAAATCCGCAGGATGCGGAATACTACGCGTATATGAAAAGCTACAGTCCGTACGACAACGTCACCGCGCAGGACTATCCGCATCTTCTGGTTACCACCGGGTTACATGATTCGCAGGTGCAATACTGGGAACCCGCCAAATGGGTCGCTAAACTGCGCGAACTGAAAACGGATGACCACCTGCTGTTGCTGTGTACGGATATGGATTCCGGGCATGGCGGGAAGTCCGGGCGTTTTAAAGCGTATGAGGGAGTGGCGCTGGAATTCGCTTTTCTGATTGGCCTCGCTCAGGGCACGTTGCCAGGGCAGGCAGGCGCTCAGGCGTCGCTCAGATAGTGTTTAAGCGTTAAACGCAGCTCCGGGCTCATGTTGTCAAGGTTATTAAACAACCAGCGCAGATAGCCCGGATCGCGCTCGGCGACTTCAGAAACGGCTTTGCCGCGATATTTGCCAAACGTAAATGTCGTTAACAGGGCCGGGCGTCCGGTAATGTCGACCATTTGTTCCGCCGTCCAGCCTGACGTGTTCATAATATCGATCAGCAATGCCGCCGTGATATAGCAGTCATACAATGCGCGGTGATGATGAAGGCCGGGCGGTGTTTGCACGCTTAGCTTACGGGATTTGTAGAGCGCCATGTTGCTGTATTTGATCCCCGGCCATAACCGGCGCGACAGCTTCATGGTACAAATCCACTCTCCTGGCATCTCTGGCAGCACACGCCGGTCGAAACTGGCGTTATGCGCGACATACCATTCGCTTCCGTGATAGAGCGGAATGATATCTTCGATCCAGGGTTTATCGGCAACCATCGATTCACTGATACGGTGAATCGCCATCGCCTGTGGGCTGATGGGGCGGTCAGGACGAACCAGATGGCTCATTGGATTGACAATTCTCCCCGCCACCACATCGACAGAGGCAATCTCAACAATCCCGCCCTGTAGTCCGCAGGTTTCCGTATCTATAACTCGCAACATGGGGTGCTCCCGACCGAAAACACCTAGCGTAATGGAATGATATCGCCTTGCCAACCCCGTGTCGTATGCTGACCTGTTAACAACAGAGAACCGCTGTCCGCGCGGACAATGAGCTGGCCGCTTTCATCCCATAGCGCGCTGCTGCCTCCGGCGTTTGCCATCAACACGGCAATGGCGAAGCGATGCGAAAAACGTTGCAGCCGGGAGGTGGAGGTAAATAAATCATGTTCGCTGACGCACTGGCTGGTGGTGAATAACGAAAAGGCGGGATCGATATCAATGCCTTCCGGCTGCTCATCCATCACGCTTATCGTTTTCCGGTGGCGGGCCACGCAGGCGCCGTGGCTTTGATGAAAGATCAGCGGCGATGTCACCCAGGGGGCGAAAATGGCAATGCCTCTGACTAACTGGCCGTTATGCTCAACCGGCAGCCCGGCAATAATCGTCATGCGGTACGCGGATGCCGCATAAGCAAGCGGCTGTAATAAGGACTCATCGGGCGGGACAGGGAGTGCCTGCGCCGTATCGTTGCATCCGGTTAACGACAGGGAAGGGAATACCAGGAGTTCGCATTGCTGGCTGGCAGCAATCTCAACAAATTGCAGATGGTGCGCGACATGTTCTGCCAGCGTGGCGCGAGGTGGTTCATACTGCGCCGCCGCGATTTTCCAGTGTGACATAATGATTTCCTTTTCATAGTGTCTACAATCATCCTTAAATCTTAGTTTAAGAATGTACTTATACTGTAGCAACTCATGTGTAAGGAAGTGTAACGCTATATAAGTTTATTTAACTTTCGGTTCGTAAGGTAAGCGTGACAGGGAAACCGACGCCAGACGGTGGGCAATCAGACGTTCACGAAACCATTCGCGCAGGTGTTCTGGCTGTTCACGCTCAACGACTTCTGCCACGACGGGCATATTGTAACGCTCTTTAAACGCCACACCGGCTGCGGCCAGGTCAACGTTGATCTTATCCATGTCAGCTTGTTCAAGTTGAGCCAGGTTCGTTTGCATACGCTTCTCCTTATCATCAATGGCGCGCAAAAGTTACTAAGAGTGCGCCTCAATGGCAAGCCGGAAATGATGATTCTCGACTCGACCATTATAGAAGGTTATTCTCTGTAAATCAGACATAACAAAAAGGAATAATTGATATGGCTTCTACTGCACCTTCTTTGCGCTATGCTCTCCTTTTCCTCGCCTCAACGCTGGCGGCGCCTGCGGCCTGGGCACATGCGCATCTGACGCATCAATACCCGGCGGCTGACGCTGAGGTGACTGCCGCGCCGCAGGCATTGACGCTGAATTTCTCCGAAGGCATTGAGCCTGGCTTCAGCGGGGCGACGCTGACCGGGCCAAAGCAGGAAAGCATCAAAACGCGGCCTGCGAAGCGCAATGAGCAGGATGCGAAACAGCTCATTATTCCTCTGGATCAGACGCTTAATCCCGGAACCTATACGGTTAACTGGCATGTGGTGTCGGTTGACGGTCATAAGACAAAAGGGCAATACACCTTTAGCGTGAAGTAATCATGCTGACGTTTACCTGGGTAGCGCTTCGCTTTATCCATTTTAGCGCCATGATGCTGGTGTTTGGCTGCGCGTTATATGGCGCGTGGCTGGCGCCGGTTTCTGTTCGTCGCCTGATGACGCGCCGCTTTCTGCGCCTGCAACAGCACGCTGCCGTGTGGAGCTTTGTCAGCGCGACGCTGATGCTGGCGATCCAGGGTGGACTAATGGGGGCGGGCTGGCAGGACGTGATCTCGGTTTCGATATGGGGCGCGGTTTTACAGACTCAATTTGGCGGCGTATGGCTGTGGCAGATTATTCTCTCGCTTGTCACGTTGGTCATGACGCTGGTTGTGCCGAGAAATTTACCGCGTCTGCTGCTCATCCTGATGATTGCCCAGTTTATGTTGCTGGCAGGCGTTGGCCACGCCACGCTGAATGATGGCGTGGTGGGCGCGGTACAGCAGATTAACCATGCGACTCATCTGGTGTGCGCTGCGGCCTGGTTTGGCGGCCTGCTGCCGGTTATTTACTGTATGCGTATGGCGCAAGGCCGCTGGCGACAACAGGCCATCGAAACAATGATGCGTTTCTCCCGCTATGGTCATCTGTTTGTCGCGGGCGTATTGTGCACCGGCATCGCAAATGTGCTTTTTATTACGGGGTTTTCCGCCCCCTGGCATACCGCGTACGGGCAGTTTCTTTTGTTAAAATGTGTCCTTGTCCTGCTAATGGTGGCAATTGCGCTAACGAACCGGTATGTTCTCGTACCACGTATGCGGCAGGAAAATCGCCGCGCGAATCTCTGGTTTATCTGGATGACTCAGATTGAATGGGGAATTGGAGCCGTTGTGCTGGCGATTGTCAGCCTGTTCGCAACCCTGGAACCCTTCTGATGGACTGGCAAAACTCATGAAAAAAATGATTCTCTCTCTGCTATTGTTGGCAAGTTCAGGCGCTGCGCTGGCGGCGCCTCAGGTTATCACCGTGAGCCGCTTTGAAGTGGGCAAAGACAAGTGGGCGTTTAACCGCGAAGAGGTGATGCTAACCTGCCGACCGGGCCATGCCCTGTATGTCATCAACCCGAGCACACTGGTGCAATACCCGCTGAACGATGTTGCAGAGCAGCAAGTTGCAAGCGGCAAAACCAACGCGCAGGCTATCACCGTCATTCAGATTGACGATCCGGCAAAACCGGGTGAAAAAATGAGCCTGGCACCGTTTATTGAACGCGCGGAAAAGCTCTGCTAATTACCAGAAGTATCTTTCTGATTTCCAATAAAAAACCGCAAGCCTCATGCAGAGGAACTTGCGGTTTTTTCGTTGTTGCGGCTGACAACGGTCGTTTTTTACCGGCCACTTTCGTCGTGGACTGGAAAACCTGGCGTCGTCATCTATTCTTAAAGGGCAAGGCGACTTAGCCTGCATTAATGCCAACTTTTAGCGCACGGCTCTCTCCCAAGAGCCATTTCCCTGGACCGAATACAGGAATCGTATTCGGTCTCTTTTTATCTGTTTGTTTTGAAGTGTGTTTTCAGATACTAACCCGAAACCACACGAAAGTTACTCGAATTTTCCATATCCTGTCCAAACCATAACATACTCTGTACCGAGTGCGTCCAGGTTTTTTTGATTGGTATGTTAATTTTTGTGCGTCAGAGTGCCGTGTGAAGCCAGGTTTACATGGATGAACGTTTATGAATCATGCTCGATGAGTTACTCATGCTGTGCACAGAAGGCGCGCAGGATGAGGATGACGGGGGTAAAAATCAGAGCGACATAAAACAGTATGATCAGCACCGCGTCTAATGCGTGATAATTCAAAATGAAATAGATAACATTCCCAATAGATATCAGGATAAAGGTGTATTTACTAATAAATAAGCATCTTTTCATTTTGGTCGTAGCTATAAAGAGTTAATTTTTGTTTCTATTTACGTCTTTGGGCGTACTGGAATTCAGGGCTTTTTCACGACATGCTTCTTTTACCCATGCAGAAAAATTGCTGGTTTTTTCCTTCGCCATCACTTGCTCTATTTGTTTCAGCAAACTGTATGAAAAACGGATGTTTTTTATCACTGTTTTGCCTGTAAAGTTCTTTATCGACATAAGGTGCTTCTCGCAACTAATTCACATCACTGTTACTTTCGCGTAACTACGCATGAAGGGAATTGATTTACATCAATGAAATCAACGGTGATGATGGCGAGGTTTCCTGGTTGTGAATTGCGTCGCAACAAAGAATGCCTTAGCGATACCACATTGAAGAGTGGGGTTGTTCAGTGACTATTCTCTATTTTTTAATGCCTGGAATCTTTTCAAGATGTGCGATAATGATAATCAGATTGATTTTATTGGGTAATTCATATTGTGAGGGTAGATATTTATTAATTAATATCCGTGTGTTTTTGGGCTGTTTATACTCACAAAAAGATAAGCAAGCGCCGCATACGGAGTGTATGGACGCTTGCTGTATTATTAGAACTGATAGTTTAAAGACATCCAGTAGTTGCGACCAGGAATAACGTATCCGGTCGTTGACTGCGCTGTCTGGAAATAATCGCCAGCATAGGTGCTGGAACGGCCAGATTGATATAATTTGACGTCGCTAAAGTCTTTATCCAGTACGTTATTGACGGCGGTATTCAGGGTTAAATCTTTAGTCAGTTTATAAGATAACCCCATATCCAGCACTGTCCATGCTTTTAGATTTGCGCCTTTGTCATCATACACTTTCTGCTGTACCGCACTGAGATTGTCATAGGTCTGAGTAAAGCGGGGCGCTTTACCGCGATAGCGGGCGCTAAGCCAGGCATTTAAATCATCTGTCGCCTGCCAGTTAACGCGGGCATTTGCCATATGTTTTGGTGTATAGCTGAGTGGTGCGCCTTTATTATCTCCATCTTTCTGTTTGCTCTGAGTATAGGTATAGTTGAGCGACAGACTCAAATTATCCAACCAGAGCGGGAACGATGTTGCAAATTCGACACCATCGGTACGTGCTTTTCCGCTATTGGTATAGCTACTGGTATTGTCATCAATCGAATAAGAAACAATTTTATTGCGATATTCAGTGTAGAATCCGGTTATATTGGCATTGAACCCATTGCCATTATCGTAATAAAGTCCGGTTTCATAACTGGTGCTTTCTTCAGGTTTTAAATCTGGATTACCGACGGTATTGATTGTTCCCTGACCAGAAACACCGCTGATGCCATTATGTAACTGGCTAAGAGAAGGCGCTTTATAACCGGTTGTGATTCCCCCTTTGAGCGTCCATTCATCTGTCATATCCCAGACCAGATAGCCACGAGGACTGAAATGACCGCCGAATACGTCGTTATGTTCATAGCGACTCCCTACGGTAAACGCCAGAGAATCCAGGATATGCCACTCATCTTCAAGGTAAGTCGCCCAGCTTTTTTGATGGAACTTTTCACCTGAACTGGCCAGAACGACGCCATCTTTCATTCGTGCGTCCCAGTATTCGCCACCCACCGTCAGTAAATGTGATTCTCCCAGCGGCGTGAGAAGCACCGAGTTGAGAATAACATTGGTATTTTTCAGTTCACGATCGTCACCCGCTCTCCAGGCCTGATCGGGCGTCAGAGCGGAGGAAACCAGCTGCCGTCCTTTGTTTTCTGTCTCATTCCAGTTAAGAGACGATTTCCATGTACCAAACGTTAAGGCGGTGTCATGTCCTAACGTCACTTTATTGCGCTCATAGCGGAGCGTTTTATCATATCCGCCCGTGAGGCTACCAAGCTGACCGTCGCTGTTATCATAACGCTGTCGGGATGTGTCGAGATCCATCCATAGCGTATTGTTTGCGCTGGCTTTCCAGTCAAATCTCGCGCCGATGTTGTAGTTTTGCGACTCAGTGGGATAAGGAACGCGTGTTTCTGCGGTGTCGCTCAGTGATGTAATGCTGGAGCCTTGTCGCTGGGTTGTGCTTCCACGAACCTGCATATCCAGCGAGCCAGGCACCAGGGGACCGCTTGACCAGAAATTTGCGGTTGTGCTGTTTCCCCATTTATTACTTTCCTGTAGGTTCACTCCCGTATTAATGGCCGTGCTCCACTTATCGGTGCTTTTTTTGGTAATAATATTCACCACGCCGCCAATGGCGTCTGACCCATAAAGTGTAGACATGGGCCCGCGTATAACCTCTATACGTTCAATGGCTGAAAGTGGGGGCATAAAACTGGTATTCATTGCAGAAAAGCCATTCGGTGTTACATCCGATGTTCCATTCTGACGAATACCGTCAATAAGAATAAGGGTATAACTGGCAGGCATCCCACGAATACTTATTTCAAGCCCCCCTGTTTTTCCGGTACTGCTTTCAACGTCCACTCCCTCAACGGCCCTGAGAGCATCGCCAAGATCATTATATTTATTGGTCTGTAATTCTTGTTGTGAAATAACAGAAACACTGGCTGCCGCATTGGTGATCTTTTTCTCGTATCCCGATGCGGTGACGACCATGACATCTTCTGCAAAAACATTAAAACTTGTGGCGCCCAGACAAGATAAGACAAGTGAAGCGAGAGGTTTAATACGCATTATCGAACTTCCTTTGTTAAAAAAAGCAAAGTCAATAAGATAATGCATGAAAATGATAATAAAAATAATTATCATTACACTTTTACATAAGTTGGCATTTATATGATTTTATTGAAATCAACAAGAATTATTGCAGATTAAATTATTGCTATAAAAATGATTAATGGTCTCAGGAGGGGGGGCCTGCGACTGAAGATTTCCTGCTATGGTTAAGTATGTCAGGTTCATTTTTACTGATGGTGAACCAATGAAACAGCCGGAAAACGTCTATCAGAAAATTGAGGGGAGTCAGTGGCGGCATGTCTGGATTGTCGGCGACCTCCACGGCTGTTTTTCGCAGTTGATGGAGAAACTACGACAGTGTCGGTTTGATCCGTGGCAGGATCTGCTGGTGTCGGTGGGGGATGTGATCGACCGTGGGCCTGACAGCTTGCGGTGTCTGGAACTTCTGCACAAACGGTGGGTGGTCGCCGTCAGAGGGAATCACGAGCAGATGGCGTTAGACGCGCTGGCCGCCTCGCAGTTGTCGTTATGGTTTATGAACGGCGGCGACTGGTATGCCGCATTGTCGGCAAACCAGCAGCGCCTGGCGAGAAAGGCGCTCGACGACTGTCAGCGTTTACCCTGGATTCTGGAATTGCACTGTCAGAACGGCATGCATGTTGTGGCGCATGCTGATTATCCGCATCAGGTTTATGCCTGGCAAAAAGAGGTGGATTTACACCAGGTGCTATGGCGTCGTTCCCGGTTGAGCGAGCGGCATGCGGGTCAGGGAAACGGCATTGCCGGGGCCGATCACTTCTGGTTTGGTCATACGCCGCTGCGTTATCGCGTTGATATCGATAATTTGCACTATATTGATACCGGCGCGGTATTTGGCGGGGAACTGACGTTGGTTCAACTTCAGTAATTAAAAATCACTGTACTGGCGAGCGGGTAGCCAGAAGCCGTCAATAAAGTCTTCGACCGGAAAACAGCCGCCGTGACGAATCCGCTGGTCGTCCATCGAATACAGGCACTGCTGTTCAGTATTGTAGATATCCACCACAATGTCCTCACAGCCGCCGTCCAGGTAGCAAACAAAAAGTACCAGTGCGAACATTCCATCCTCAAATTGTCCTGCCGTATCGATAGTGTAGGAGAGGTTGTCGCAAGGGGGAAAGGGTGAAATAAATAACCCGTCTGGCGACGGGTTCTTTTTGAGTCAGGCAAGACGCATGACCCAGGCATCGGACTTACGATCGTAACGGGTGCGGAATAGAACAGAGTGCTCTCCGTTTAAAATGGCGGGAATGCTGGTTTCATCATCCCAGGCATCCAGTTGCATACATAAATCTGGGTCGGATTTACAGGGAATGCTTAACGTTCGGTCCCCCGGCGATTCGCCATGTAACTCGGCATCGTCGATTTCAAAAGCGCCAATGCGCACACTGGTTTTCATCATCGTGCTCTCCGTTAGTTCGCTGATTGTGGTACGACCAGTTTGATCGCCCAAATTTCAGCGTAGCCAACTTCAGCAAAAGCGCCAGTAAAAAAGTGCGCTATTTTTGACCGCTTTCAGTCGTTACCAGTAAAGAGTTTGCCATCGCGAACCAGTTCACGTGGATAACTGTTCTTCAACCGGGAACCAATCCGTTTCGCCAGCCCAATGGGCTGATGCTGGAATGTGACCAGCACATCATCGGCAGACGGCGCGGTTTGCGGGTAGACATCCCGCCCCCGATACCACTCTTCCGCCTCCTGATGAGACAGCTCGAATGCGTTGACATGATGTGGATCGGCGAGGGCGATCACCGCTTCATGCTGCCAGCGATAACCTTTATTATGGCTTTCCGCCAGTTTTATGCCCAGGCGGGAAAAGCGGACTTTTCCGATCAGCGCTTCAATCTCTGCCGGGAATAACCACACCTCTTTATCTCGCTGCCAGAGGTGCAGGTTTTCTCCCCACTGAAGTCCACTGGCGTTAGCCGCCTGAGTGATTTGCGTCGCCTCACGCCCCTTCATCGGCGCGAACGGAAACTTGCCGACCTTATAGCCAGGCGCGGGAAGCGGGGGAATGGCTGCGGTTTTACGCAAACGGGCGACAAAGAAACCTTCGCAGTCGTAAATCTGCGGGAAAACGTGTAAAAAACCCTCTGCCGTCAGTGCGCGCTCCGCCTCCGGGAACAGATCGCCTAAAGGCAAAAATTCAACCGCTTCCGGGTAGGTCTCTTGCAGCCACAAGCAGACGGACTCATTCTCCTCGCGATTTAGCGTGCAGGTGGAGTAGACCAGCGTACCGCCAGGGCGCAGAGCGTGAAATGCGCTGTCGATAAGTTCCCGCTGTGTGGCGGCAATATCCAGGTTGCTTTCGACAGACCAGTTTTTAAGCGCATCGGGATCTTTGCGCACCACGCCTTCACCTGAACAGGGCGCGTCCAGCAAGATAGCGTCGAATGTCTCCGGGAGCGCGGCGCCGAAGACGCGGCCATCAAAATGGGTCAGGGCAACATTACTGATCCCACAGCGGCTGATGTTGGCGTGCAGCACTTTGACCCGGCTGGCGGAGAATTCATTCGCCAGAATGGCGCCCTGATTATTCATCCGCGCGGCGATCTGGGTGGTTTTCGAACCCGGCGCGGCAGCAACATCCATAATGCGTTCCGGCGTATTCCCTTCAGCAAACAGCGCGGCGACCGGCAACATTGAGCTGGCTTCCTGAATATAAAACAGGCCGCTCAGATGTTCGGCGGTGCTGCCCAGCGGTAACGATTCTTCATCATCGCGTTCTATCCAGAAACCTTCCTCGCACCAGGGAACAGGCGTCAGCGACCAGCCATAGGGCGCCGTCAGGGCAAGAAAGTCGGTCACAGAAATTTTTAGCGTATTCACGCGAATGCTGCGACGTAACGGGCGCTGGCAGGCGGCGAGGAAATCGTCAAAAGAGAGTGTCGAAGGCATTGCTTCGCGCATTTGCGTCAGAAAGGCATCAGGGAAATAAACAGCGTGTTGAGCCACTTGGGTACCACCGGCAATAAAACAGGCGCGCAGTGTAGCATAAATGCTCCGGCGCGAGCACGCCGGAGCGGGGGAGTTAACGTGGCAGGGCGGTGCCCCATTCGCGCCACTCTTTCGGTTCGCTTTCCAGCAGCAGGAAGTGTTTACCCGCCTGCGCCTTCGGCGCCAGCGGCGTCCCTGGCGGGGTTGCAAACGCGATGCCACCGCGAATGAATTGATTGAAGGTGCCGGTTTTCACCACGCCGCCGGTCAGGCCAAAGTCCAGACTGTAGCCGGAGGCCAGCCAGAAGACGGAGTTATTACGCACCAGATGCTGATAACGCTGGCTGATGCGCATGGCAATCATCACGCGGTCAGACAGCGAACCCAACGTCATGCCCGTTACCGTGCCCACTTCGATACCTCTGAACAGCACTGGCGTGCCGATGCTCAGCGAACCTGCCTCAGGAGCTTCCACGACGATGCTCAGACCATCGAGATAGCGCGAGTCGGAAATGGTTGCTTCCTGCAATTCGAAATCACGACGCGGATTGCCGCGTCCGGGCTCCACGTTAATGTAGGGCTGCAAAATCGTATCGAGATGCTCCACGCCTGCGGCGGAGATTTGCGGCGTGATCACCGAGAAACGCGTACCGCTTCGGGCAAAGGTCTGGACATACTCCGGGTAGAGCACCGCTTTCGCCTGAACTTCATTGCGCGCGGTAATCAGCTCCAGCGTCTGGATCTGGCCGATGTCGATGCCGAGATAACGAATCGGCATACCCGCCGCGAGTTTACCGGCGTCAAAGGCGTGTAGGGTGATTTGCCCACCCACCGCGCGGGCGGCGGTTTCCGAGGCGTAGAGTATTCGTTTGTCGCCTTTACGCTGGCTGGCGCTTGCGCCGCTCAGGTTATCGAAACTGATAGCGCCTTTCAGCGCACGCGACAGGGGAGAGGCCTGCACGGTCAGGCCGCTGCCGTTAAGCTGTACCTTCGCCCCGCCTTCCGCCCAGAATACGCTGTTGCTGGTTAACAGGTTGCGGTATTCCGGTTTGATATGCAGATCGATATCAAAGGCGTTAGCGCGTGGGCGCACGGTGATCACTTCACCTACCTCAAACTTACGGTACAGCACCACTGACCCCGTTTGTACATCCGGGAGCGTTTCAGCAGTGAGGCTCACCGTGGTCGTGGGGAGGTCGCTGAGGCTGTTTTCCACGGCCTTTTCCAGATTGGCGTACAGCGGGTAGGTGGATTTCATTTCGCCTTTTGTGCCGGGCAAAATACGAATGCCGCCGCTCACCCACTCGCTGGCGCTGGCGCCGAGAAACTCCACGCCGTCGAGACCGACTTTGATATCCACGCGACTGTTGACCACAAATTTGCTGTCACCCTGAATCAGGGCGCGATGTTGCGGATCGATAGCCACCGTGAACGCAACGCCTTTACTGGATAACTTACGTTCAATGACCTGGCCCACCTGCACGCCATGCAGAACCAGCGGTTGACCGGCGTCAATACCGTAGCTTTCCGGGGCGGTCAGGGTTAACGTCAGCGCATTTGGTTCATGGAGCAGGGCTTCTTCGCCAGGCACCACGACGAATTCACTGCGCGGTTCGCCTTCGCCTGGCACCAGTTCAAACGTTTTGCCGGTCAAAAGCGAACTGATACTGGCATCGCTCAGCGACAGCTTTGGACTGCGCAGCTCAATACGCGTCTTATCACGCAGGAGTGTTACCACGCTGGGGTCAACTGTCATTTCGCCCGTGACTTTCCCGCCGGGGTTGAGCGTTAATTTGGTGAGCTCGCCCACTTCAAGCCCCTGATACATCAGCGGCGTGGAGTCGGCTTTCAGGCCGTCGCCGCCGGGAAGTTCAAGTTTGACGATGACGCCGCGCTGGCTATGGGCTAAATCTTCGTAGAGGCCAAATGCGTCATCTGCGGTTGCAGGCTGCGAATCGTCGGGCGAGTCAAACGCGATTGCGCCATTTACCAGCGCCGCCAGGCTCTCCAGCTTCACCTTCGCGCCGCTAAGGCTGACATCCGCATTGACGCCGGAGACATTCCAGAAACGGCTGCCTTTTTTCACCAGGCTGGTGAACCGACGCTCAATCAGTACGTCAATGGTGACGCCCTGTTTGTTGGGATTGATGGCATAGTCATATACCCGACCCACCGGAATTTTGCGGAAATAGACCAGCGACCCGCTGTTAAGAGAGCCGAGGTCAGGCGCGTGAAGATGGATCATCAGGTCGCCGTTGTCCAGACGGTATTTCGGCTGGGTATCAAGCGCGACAAAGTGATCTTTCTCGGCCCCTTTGCCGGGCATCATGCCGATATAGTTCCCGCCGACCAGCGCGTCCAGACCCGAAACGCCCGCCAGCGACGCTTTTGGCGTCACCAGCCAGAACTGGGTCTCCTCGCGCAAGGCATCTTTCATGTTTGACTTAATACTGACGCGCACTTCTATCTTGCGCAGGTCTTTACTCAGGCTGATGTCCTGCACCGTACCCACTTCAACGCCCTGATAGCGCACAGGCGTCCGCCCCGGAACAATGCCATCCGCCGACATAAAGTCGATCGTCACGGTGTTGCCGCGATCTTCATAACTTCCCCAAATCAGCCAGCCTGCGATCATCAACGCGATAAACGGCAGCAGCCAAAAAGGGGAAATACGACGTTTTGTTTTTATCTGCGCTTCAGTCGGCGAAGCAGGCGTTTCCTGACTCATGTGCATCCCAAAGTAAGCGGCTATCCAGCCATTCCACTGCAAGAATAGTCAATATTACCGCTGCGCCGAAATAAAACGCAGCCGGTCCCATAGTAAAAGCGAGTATCTGATCGCGATTAATCAGCGACATCGTTAACGAAATAACAAAGAGATCCAGCATGGACCAACGGCCGATCCAGGTCACCATCCGTAGCAACAGGATGCGCGTACGCAGCCCTTGCTCACATTTGAAATGGATGCTGAGCAGCAGTGTAAACATCACAATAACTTTGGTAAATGGCACCAGAATACTGGCGATAAAGACCACGGCCGCCACGGCGATATTGCTGTTCGCCAGTGACATAATGCCCGACAAAATCGTGTCCTCCTGACGCCCGCCATTCACGTAAATAATGGATATCGGCATCAGGTTTGCGGGCAGCAGCAGGACGACAGAGGCCAGTAGCGCCGCCCAGCATTTCTGTATGCTTTGATTTCTGCGCAGACGTAGCGGGATATGGCAACGGGGGCAACGTCCCCGTGAGTCAGGATAACCGGTGAAGTGGCATCCGAGACAGACGCGAAGTTTTTCGTCCGGGCGTCGGGCGGGGCGTTGTGGGTAAAAGCGCTCCCAGAGTTGCTCTACATTGAGATGCGACAGCGTCAGAATACTGAGGATCACCAGCGCCACAAAGGCGTAAAGCCCCAGGCCGGGTTGCAGGAAGGCGTAATCCTGCACTTTGATCGAGGCGACCCCAATGCCGACCAGATAAATGTCGAGCATCACCCACTCTTTGAGCCTCTCCAGCATCAGCAATACCGGACGCAGATTCATGCCGAGAATATTACCGAACCATAGATAAGCGATGGCGGTGACCAGAATTAACGGCGCGCCTGCCACGCAAAAGAGCACCATGGCGGCCGTAAGCGGATCGCCTTGCCTGGTCATCTGCCAGATGCCCTGCATCACGTTGGCGTCAATACGCACCCCTAACAGCCAGATACGCAATAGCGGCTCGCCCCAGGCAAAGGGCATCAGCAGCAGCATCGTAACGGCCAGCGCCGCCAGACGCGTCAGCGACCAGTCGCGTCCATCGCGAATTTTGGCCTGGCAACGCGGGCAATATGCGCTCTGGTGCGATTGCATTTTCGGCAGGCTAAACAGCATGTCGCATTGGGGGCAGCGCTGATAATGGGCGCGGGGCAACGCTTCACTGATAGACCAGACCGTTATTCTCTTTGTTGGCGTGAGTCGCGGGGTGTTCAGGGCCATGTATCGTGAATCAAAGTGTTAGATTAATGTAATCTTAACTCATGACGGGAATGATCTTGAGCATTAACGCATTTAATGCTTATTTTAATAGGCTGTAGTTTTAGAGTAAGACAACTAAGTGACTATATAATGAGCAAAACAGAGCTATACGCGGATCTTAACCGCGACTTTCAGGCAGTAATGGCAGGTGAAACCAGTTTTCTCGCTACCCTGGCAAATACCAGCGCGCTGCTGTTTGAGCGCCTTTCGGGCGTCAACTGGGCGGGGTTCTATCTGCTGGAAAACGACACGCTGGTGCTGGGGCCGTTCCAGGGGAAACTCGCCTGTGTGCGGATCCCGGTTGGACGCGGCGTCTGTGGTACGGCGGTCGCGCAGAACCAGGTGCAGCGCATCGAGGACGTTCATGCGTTTGACGGACACATCGCCTGCGATAGCGCCAGCAATGCTGAAATTGTGCTGCCTCTGACGGTAGACAATCAGATAATCGGCGTGCTGGACATTGATAGCACGGTATTTGGCCGCTTTACCGAAGAGGATGAGCAAGGCCTGCGTGAGCTTGTCGCGCGGCTTGAAACCGTGCTTGCAACGACGGATTACAAAAAATTCTTTGCGACCGTTGCAGGATAATCAACGGATAACGTAGCAATTACTGATGGCGTCATTATAATGACGCCTGTTCATGCCTGCGGCTTGTTGGCTACGTCCGTTGTAATCAGGAAATTTCATGGAAAATCAACCTAAGTTGAATAGCAGTAAAGAAGTTATCGCGTTTCTGGCCGAACGTTTTCCACAGTGTTTTAGTGCGGAAGGCGAAGCGCGCCCGCTGAAAATTGGCATTTTTCAGGATCTGGTAGAGCGTGTTGAGGGCGAAATGAACCTCAGCAAGACACAACTTCGTTCCGCTTTACGTCTTTATACTTCAAGCTGGCGTTACCTGTACGGCGTTAAGCCGGGCGCAACGCGTGTCGATCTCGACGGCAACCCTTGCGGTGAGCTGGATGAGCAGCATGTTGAACATGCGCGTAAGCAGCTTGAAGAAGCGAAAGCACGCGTCCAGGCGCAACGTGCGGAACAGCAGGCGAAAAAACGCGAAGCTGCCGCTGCGGCAGGCGAAAAAGAAGACGCTCCGCGCCGTGAGCGTAAACCGCGTCCTGCGCCACGTCGTAAAGAGACGACTCCGCGTACTCCTCGCGCTGAAAAACCGGCGGCTAAAGCACCACGCGCACCACGCGAAGAACAGCATACCCCGGTGTCTGATATTTCAGCGCTGACGGTAGGGCAGTCACTGAAGGTGAAAGCAGGCAACAATGCGATGGATGCCACCGTATTAGAAGTCACCAAAGATGGCGTCCGTGTGCAGCTGAATTCGGGTATGTCTTTGATTGTACGCGCAGAACACCTGGTGTTCTGAAACGGAGGCCAGGCCTGGCATGAACACTTTTTTTAGGCTTACCGCGTTAGCTGGCTTGCTTGCAATAGCAGGCCAGTCCTTCGCCGTCGATGACATTACGCGCGCCGATCAAATTCCCGTTCTGAAGGAAGAAACGCAGCATGCGACCGTGAGTGAGCGCGTGACTTCGCGCTTTACACGTTCCCACTATCGTCAGTTCAACCTGGATCAGGCGTTTTCGGCAAAGATTTTCGATCGCTATCTTAATCTGCTCGACTACAGCCACAATGTGCTGCTGGCGAGTGATGTGGAGCAGTTTGCGAAAAGCAAAACTGTCCTCGGCGATGAGCTGCGTACAGGTAAACTGGATGTCTTCTATGACCTCTATAACCTGGCGCAAAAACGCCGTTTCGAACGTTATCAGTACGCGTTAAGCGTGCTGGAACGCCCGATGGATTTCACCGGTAACGACACGTTTAATCTTGACCGCAGCAAAGCGCCCTGGCCGAAAAATGAGGCTGAGCTGAACGCGTTGTGGGATGGCAAGGTGAAATTCGACGAACTTAGCCTGAAGCTGACGGGCAAGAACGATAAAGAAATTCGCGAAACGCTGACGCGTCGTTACAAATCTGCGATTCGCCGTCTGGCGCAAACCAACAGTGAAGACGTGTTCTCACTGGCGATGACCGCATTTGCGCGCGAAATCGACCCGCATACCAACTACCTTTCTCCGCGAAATACCGAACAGTTCAATACTGAAATGAGCCTGTCTCTGGAAGGTATCGGCGCGGTTCTGCAAATGGACGATGACTACACGGTCATCAACTCGATGGTTGCCGGCGGCCCGGCGGCAAAAAGCAAGGCGATAAGTGTAGGCGATCGCATTGTAGGCGTAGGCCAGACGGGGAAAGGAATGGTTGATGTGATCGGCTGGCGTCTTGATGACGTGGTGGCGCTGATCAAAGGGCCAAAAGGCAGCAAAGTTCGTCTTGAAATTCTGCCTGCTGGTAAGGGCACGAAAACGCGAACCATTACGCTGACGCGCGAACGCATTCGTCTTGAAGACCGCGCCGTTAAAATGACGGTGAAAACGGTCGGTAAAGAGAAAGTCGGCGTGCTGGATATTCCGGGGTTCTATGTGGGGCTGACGGATGACGTCAAAGTCCAGCTACAGAAACTGGAAAAACAGAACGTGAGCAGCATTGTTATCGATCTGCGCACCAACGGCGGCGGCGCGCTGACCGAAGCGGTTTCGCTGTCCGGTCTGTTTATCCCGTCTGGCCCGGTTGTTCAGGTTCGTGACAACAACGGTAAAGTGCGTGAAGACGCCGATACCGATGGCGTGGTGTATTACAAAGGCCCGCTGGTGGTACTGGTCGATCGCTTCAGCGCATCCGCGTCGGAGATTTTTGCCGCGGCGATGCAGGATTACGGTCGCGCATTGATTGTTGGTGAACCGACTTTCGGTAAAGGCACCGTACAGCAGTACCGCTCCCTGAACCGTATTTATGATCAGATGCTGCGTCCTGAATGGCCTGCGCTGGGCTCCGTGCAGTACACCATTCAGAAATTCTACCGTGTTAACGGCGGCAGCACGCAGCGTAAAGGCGTCACGCCGGATATCGTCATGCCGACGGGGAATGAAGAGACGGAAACCGGCGAGAAGTTTGAAGACAACGCCTTGCCGTGGGACAGCATTGATGCGGCAACGTACGTGAAGTCAGATGATTTAACGCCGTTTGGCCCGGAACTGCTGAAAGAGCATAACGCGCGCATCGCGAACGATCCTGAGTTCCAGTACATCCTGAAGGACATTGCCCGTTTTAACGCGATGAAAGATAAGCGTAATATCGCTTCTCTCAATTTCGCCCAGCGCGAAAAAGAGAATAACGAAGACGATGCCCTGCGTCTGGCGCGTATCAACGATCGGTTTAAACGTGAAGGCAAGCCGCTTCTGAAGAAACTGGACGATCTGCCGAAGGATTATAAAGAGCCGGATCCGTATCTGGATGAAACGGTACGGATAGCGCTGGATCTGGCGCATCTTGAGAAAGAGAAGCCCGCGGAGCAACCCGCAACCAGCAAATAGCGTCAAGCAGGCACAAGAAATTGTGCCTGTTTTTTTAACAAGCGCATTAAGCCGTCAGTCTTATGCAACAAAATGTAAAGTTGTGTCTTTCTGGTGACTTACAGCCCGCAGATGCTTGAAAATAGCCACAAGACCCATACGATGTGGGTATCGCATAGTGCGTTTTGTTAAGTTGAGGTTAAAAGAAAATTATGATGCGAATCGCGCTCTTCCTGCTGACGAACCTGGCCGTGATGGTCGTTTTCGGGCTGGTGCTGAGCCTGACAGGGATACAGTCAAGCAGCGTACAAGGCTTGCTGATTATGGCGCTGCTGTTTGGTTTTGGTGGTTCCTTCATTTCGCTGCTGATGTCCAAATGGATGGCGTTAAAGTCCGTGGGTGGGGAAGTCATTGAGCAACCGCGTAATGAAAGAGAACGCTGGCTGATGAACACGGTGGCGACGCAGGCGCGTCAGGCCGGAATCGCTATGCCGCAGGTGGCTATCTATCATGCGCCGGATATCAACGCGTTTGCGACCGGCGCGCGCCGTGATGCGTCGCTGGTTGCGGTGAGCACCGGCTTGTTGCAAAACATGAGCCCGGATGAAGCCGAAGCCGTTATCGCGCATGAGATCAGCCACATCGCTAATGGCGATATGGTCACCATGACGCTGATTCAGGGGGTTGTGAACACCTTTGTGATCTTCATCTCGCGTATTATCGCGCAGATCGCCGCGGGCTTCCTCGGAGGAAACCGTGATGAGGGTGAAAGCAGCAACGGCAACCCAATGATCTATTTCGCGGTGGCGATGGTTCTTGAACTGGTGTTCGGAATACTGGCAAGCATTATCACCATGTGGTTCTCACGTCACCGTGAATTCCATGCGGACGCCGGTTCTGCGAAGCTTGTCGGCCGTGAAAAGATGATTGCCGCGTTGCAGCGCCTGAAAACCAGCTATGAGCCGCAGGAAGCCAACAGCATGATGGCGTTCTGCATCAACGGCAAGTCGAAGTCACTGAGCGAGTTGTTCATGACTCACCCGCCGCTGGATAAGCGTATTGAAGCGCTGCGTAGCGGCGAGTACCTGAAGTAAGGCGGTATGCCTGGCATTCTAAAAAAGCGCATCATCTGATGCGCTTTTTTTTTACGCCACGGAGCGGGGTTGAGTGATGCGCAAACCGCTGATAATGGCGGCTACGGTCGCCAGGATGCCCGCCGTCATCAGGGAAATATGCGTACCGTTGTCCGCAAACTGATTCAACATGAGCGCAACCAGCGCCGCGCCGGTACTCTGGCCCAGAAGACGCGCCGTGCCCAGCATCCCGCTGGCCCCTCCGCTGCGATCGCGTGGCGCGGAGGTGATAATCGTGTGGTTATTGGGCGACTGGAATAAGCCAAAACCGGCTCCGCAAAGGATCATCGGCCAGATGATACTGATATCTGACGGCGAGGCTGGTAGCAGCATCAGCGCAAAAAGTCCTGTGGCCATAATTATCAGTCCTGACGCGCCCAGCAGCCCGGCATGAACCCGTTCAATTAAATAGCCCGCCAGCGGCGCCATCACCATTGTCGCCAGCGGCCAGGGCGTCAGCAATAACCCGGTCTCGACTTCGCTACGCCCCAATACCGTTTGCAGATAGAAGGGAAGGGAAACCATCGCCAGCATCTGCGCGCAGAAAGAGCAAATACTGGTGCAGATCGACAGAGAAAAGAGCGGAATACGCAGTAAGTCAATCGGTAACAAAGGCACCGGGAGTGAGAGCTGACGGCGAATGAAGAAGAAACCGACGACAAGCATAACCGCCAGTTCTGCGCCAATCAGCGTTAAAGGTTGCCCCTGTGCGAATCCGCTGAGAGCGGTGATCAGCAAGCCGAAGGTTAAGGCGTTCATCACTGCGCTGGGCAAGTCGAAGCGCGGTTTGGCGCTACGAGCGCTGTTTGGGGGTAAGAAACGCATAGCCAACAGCAATGCGATAATGCCTAACGGAACGTTAATCAGGAACAGCCATTTCCATGACGCTATCGACAGGATTGCTGCCGCAATGGTCGGCCCCGCAGCCGAAGACACCGCGACGATGAAGGAGTTGATGCCCATTCCGCGCCCAAGGTGGCGTTGCGGATAGATAAGTCGGATCAGCGCCGTGTTCACGCTCATCAGCGCGGCGCCGCCAAACCCCTGCGCGACGCGCGCAAGCGTCAGCATTTCCAGGGAGTCCGACAGCGCGCAGAACAGTGACGAAAACAGGAAAATGACCAGGCCGTATTTATAGATGCGTCGATAGCCGAACATGTCTCCCAGAAATGAGAGCGATAAGAGAGAAACCACGATCGCGATTTGGTAGGCGTTAACAACCCAGATCGATCGGGCGGCGGACGCCTGGAGATCGGTTGCAATGGTAGGGAGCGCGACATTCGCGATTGCGCCATCCAGCACGGCCATCGAGATACCAATAATGATGGTTAAAATGGCGCCGTAACGCTGGGGTAATGGCAGGCCATCGGCCTGGATTTTGTCCATAGAGAGTCAATATCTTTCGGGGGATTATGATCAGAGTAATGATTTTAGCATTGATATCGCGGGGTTATGTCGCAGATTTGTAACTAAGTAAGCAAAGATGGATTGCGACCGCCATGACGTGAAATTATAATAAAAACCGGTTCTGATTTTTATAAAACACTCGCAATGAGGTGATAAATGGCTATCGCAGATCTGGATAAACAACCTGATTCTGTTTCTTCTGTGCTGAAGGTTTTTGGCATTCTGCAAGCGCTGGGTGAAGAGCGCGAAATAGGGATCACCGAGCTGTCGCAACGTGTCATGATGTCAAAAAGCACCGTTTATCGCTTTTTACAAACGATGAAAACGCTGGGTTATGTCGCGCAGGAAGGTGAATCTGAAAAATATTCGCTGACCCTGAAATTGTTTGAGCTGGGCGCCCGTGCGTTGCAAAACGTTGATCTGATCCGTAGCGCTGATATTCAGATGCGTGAAATTTCCCGTCTGACCAAAGAGACAATTCACCTCGGTGCGCTGGATGAAGACAGCATTGTCTACATTCATAAAATCGACTCCATGTACAATTTGCGCATGTATTCCCGCATTGGCCGCCGTAACCCGCTGTACAGCACCGCAATCGGTAAAGTGCTGCTGGCATGGCGCGACCGCGATGAAGTCAAACAGATACTGGATGGCGTGGAGTACAAACGTAGCACCGCGCGCACGATTACCAGCACCGAGGCGTTACTGCCGATGCTGGATCAGGTGCGCGAGCAGGGGTACGGCGAAGATAACGAAGAGCAGGAAGAAGGGCTGCGCTGCATTGGCGTGCCGGTGTTCGACCGTTTTGGCGTGGTGATCGCCGGTCTGAGCATTTCGTTCCCGACGCTGCGTTTCTCCGAAGAACGTCTGCATGAGTATGTCGCTATGCTGCACACGGCAGCGCGTAAAATCTCTGAGCAGATGGGTTACAACGACTATCCATTCTGAGGTGAGCGCGCCCTGAGCCGTTCAGAAGCCAGCCGGTAGAAGATACCTGCTGGCTTTTTTATTGCCCTGAAAAGGGGCGGGAGAGTGGTTTCTCCCGCTAAAAAACGCATTAAAAAGGCATAACCACGTTATGCCTGATATTTATGCAGATGAATGGATGTGATGCCAGATTAGCCGTTATCGACCACCACGGCGCTTTTTCTGAATACAGGACAGTCTGACAGACCAATGATGCCGCTGTCAGTATGGACATATTGCGCTGTACTGGTGCCGCGAGCGGTCAGATATTGACATTGCAGACCCAGACCGGCGGCGTTCTCCTTGCTGCCAATCAGAACCCCATAGCCACTGAGCAATAAACCAATCCATACCAGAGCAATCAAAACAATCGCGCGAATGATCAAACGCATTACTACCTCTTTTCTTTTTTTGGTTAGAATAAGGGTAGCCTGAACGCCCACTGAAACAAGTGTATCATTCCTAAAAGTATATAATGTCGCTCCAGTTAGTTCCGGTTTAGATAACGCGTGGTAATTTGATGGCATAAGATGTGGATGCGGAGAGCGGAGTGAAAAAGTTTCGGTGGGTAATCCTGATTATTGTTGCGTTGGTATGTCTGCTGCTGTGGGCGCAGGTGTTCAACATAATGTGCGATCAGGATGTACAATTTTTCAACGGAATTTGTGCCATCAATAAATTTATCCCCTGGTGATAGCATTTTTACAACAGTTGATTACCTTCCCGTGTAGCAGTGGTAAAATACGGCGTCTACATTGAGGTGGTAACATGAACGAAGTTCTGAATTCTGGCGTACTGACTTTTACGTCTTTGATTGTATCGGTGGTGGTTCTGATTGTCGGGCTGGTCCTGTGGTTTTTTGTGAACCGGGCAAGTTCAAGAACAAATGAGCAGATTGAGCTGCTTGAAGCGCTGCTGGATCAGCAAAAGCGGCAAAATGCCTTGCTACGCCGTCTGTGCGAAGCTAACGAGCCTGAAAAAGTCGCTGAGGCCGAGTCTGAAGCGAAACCTCAGGAAGAGGATGACGATATCATCCGTCTGGTCGCTGAACGGTAACGACAAGCAGAGACAGGATGCGCGTCTGCCAGCCATTCCTTCAGGCAGGCCCATCCTGTTTTCATTAATGTAACCCTGTGTATACCAGGTCTGTTATTTCATTGATCATTTAATGCTTTAACTTAATCTCTCCTTAAATATATTTATCCATACGCTAATAATGTGATTATGTCGCTTTTGTGATAGCGATCGTTTTTATTAATAGCGAAACGTTTCTCTCACTTTTTTTGTGCATTGTCATCATTCTTTCATTATTTTGGTGCACGACCAAAGCACGTATTGGCTATCAGTGAAACGGATGAAAAATGGTCGAATACTTCGCATTTTTAAACAATATTGGTTTTTTTGCGTTGTGACAATTTATGCATTACAAAGCATAAAAAGTGATATCTGTTTACCGTATCGATAAGATCAACGCATGACCTGGAACAACCGAAGTTATTGAGCTATGGTAGAAAAGCCGCTGTACGGGCGTAAGCCTGTCGAAAGGCGCCTGGAGAAGCGAGAATATATCGTCGGGAACTGTGCCGCATAACTGTGCAGTTGATCTTTGATATCTCTCTGGATTTGTGCGACTGATCGAGACACGTTTAAAAATGGCTTGCCATAATTAACGTTGTATGTGATAACACGTTTTGGGTTAAACGAGGTACAGTTCTGTTTATGTGTGGCATTTTCAGTAAAGAAGTCCTGAGTAAACACGTTGACGTTGAATACCGCTTCTCTGCCGAACCTTATATTAGTGCCTCAAGCAGTAATGTCTCAGTTTTATCTATGTTATGCCTGCGGGCGAAGAAAACACTCTAAGGAATTTTGCAAATGGCAAAGATTAAAGGTCAAGTTAAGTGGTTCAACGAGTCTAAAGGTTTTGGCTTCATTACTCCGGCTGATGGCAGCAAAGATGTGTTCGTACACTTCTCCGCTATCCAGGGTAACGGCTTCAAAACCCTGGCTGAAGGCCAGAACGTTGAGTTCGAAATTCAGGACGGCCAGAAAGGTCCGGCTGCTGTTAACGTAACAGCTATCTGATCGACACCACTGATTTGAAGCGCCAAGGCGCATCAACCTCAGATATAAAGCCTCGCCAGTGCGGGGCTTTTTAATTCAGGTTCCTTCAAAATATTTCTGAATACACTCCTGTTAGCGCTTTGTTGCAAAGCCGCGATGTTCGTAGCATTGTTTTTCCCGCTTTCCCTCGTCAATTCCCGTTAAATCAATCACCTGAAAAACGACCTTGCTGGAGACCAGGTGAAAAAGAAAAGCGACGGCGCCGTGCGTAATTTTGCTCCTATCCGTTTTGCTCTGCTGTGCGTGGCGATTTTGCTGAGCATGGGGTTATTGCTGGGACGCGTGGCGTGGTTACAGATCATCACGCCGACAAATCTGGTTAAACAAGAGGACAGGCGTTCGTTACGTGAGGTTACCACGGCGTCGCCACGCGGCATGATTACCGACAGAGAAGGGCGTCCGTTAGCCGTTAGCGTGCCGGTCAATGCGGTCTGGGCCGACCCGAAGACGATCGTCAGTAAAGGCGGCGTGGGGTATAACCAACGCTGGCAGGCGCTGGCGCAGACGCTGCATTTTTCACTGGCTACGCTGGCTGAGCGGGTAAACAGCAATCCTGCCGGGCGGTTTATCTATCTGGCGCGCCAGATTTCGCCGCAGCAGGCCGAATGGATCGATAAGCTCAATCTTCCTGGCATTAACCTGCGTGAAGAGTCCCGGCGTTTTTATCCGGCAGGGCATGTGGCGGCTAACCTGATTGGCTTTACCAACATTGACGGGCAGGGGATTGAGGGGATTGAGAAAAGTTTTAATACCCAACTGACGGGGAAACCCGGTTCCCGCCTTGTTCGTAAAGATAAGTTTGGTCATGTCATCGAGAACATAACCGAAACAAATCCTGTGCCGGCGCATGAGCTTCAGCTCAGTATTGATGAACGTCTACAGACAGTGACGGAGGATGCGCTGGATAACGCCGTCACCTGGAACAAAGCGGAGTCTGGCGCGGCGGTACTGGTCAACATCGCGACGGGGGAAATTCTGTCGATGGCGAGCTTCCCGGACTTTAATCCGAATAACCGGGAAGGCGCCGTGCTGGATGATTTTCGCAACCGTGCCATCAGCGATACCTTTGAACCGGGTTCCACGGTCAAGCCGCTGGTGATCATGACGGCGCTTCAGCAGGGCATTGTCCAGCCCGACAGCGTGATTGATACGCATCCGTTTAATCTTGACGGCCACCGGATTCGTGACGTGGGGTATTACCCGGAGCTGAGTTTGACCGGAATCCTGCAAAAATCGAGTGATACCGGCGTGTCGCGTCTCTCGCTCGCTATGCCGGTTCAACGACTGCTGGATACGTATAAAGGCTTTGGCTTTGGGCAGTCTACAGGACTGGGGCTCACCGGGGAGAGTAGCGGCTTACTGCCGCAGCGTCGTTACTGGAGCGATCTGGATCGGGCGACGTTTGCCTTCGGGTACGGTCTGATGGTGACGCCGCTCCAGCTGGCGCACGTATATGCCACCATCGGCAGTTTTGGGATCTACCGACCGCTTTCCATTACGCGTATCGATCCGCCCGTTGTGGGGACGCGTGTGATGCCCGCTGAACTGGTGCATCAGGTTGAGCATATGATGGAGAGCGTCGCGCTCCCCGGCGGGGGAGGAACCAAAGCCGCAGTCAGAGATTATCGCGTGGCGGTAAAAACCGGTACGGCGAAGAAAATCGGCGATGACGGTAAGTATGTCGATAAATACGTGGCCTATACGGCGGGCGTGGCTCCGGCCAGCGATCCGCAGTTTGCGCTGGTGGTTGTGATTAACAATCCGCAAAATGGATCTTACTATGGCGGCGCGGTGTCGGCGCCGGTGTTCAGCCAGATTATGGGCGATGTTCTGCGCCTGGAAAACGTTAAACCGGACGGTATGCCCGCCGACTCCGACCACCTGTTAGTGATGCACGGCAACCGCCTGTCGTCCCCCTCGCTGTAAGTTATTTTCCCGGGGCGCAATTCGCGTTACACTTGCGCCCTAAAATTACCGGCCGGAGTTGTCATGTCGTTTTCTTGTCCCCTTTGTCATCAGCCACTTGCGCAGGTGAAAAACAGTTTTATCTGCCCACAACGGCATCAGTTTGATGTGGCGAAAGAGGGATACGTCAACCTGTTGCCCGTGCAGCATAAACGGTCACGGGACCCGGGCGACAGCGCCGAAATGATGCAGGCGCGTCGGGCATTCCTTGATGCCGGGCATTATCAGCCGTTGCGCGATACCATCGTCAGGATACTTGCTGAACGGCTGGACGAAAATGCAACGTCGATTCTGGATATCGGCTGCGGTGAAGGGTATTACACACATGCCTTCGCCGAAACGCTGGCGTCAGGCACCACATTTGGTCTGGATGTCGCGAAAGTCGCCATTAAAGCGGCGGCGAAACGTTATCCGCAGGTGACGTTTTGTGTGGCGTCAAGCCATCGTCTGCCTTTCGCCGACGCCTCTATGGATGCGATTGTCAGGATTTATGCCCCCTGTAAGGCTGAAGAGTTAGCGCGAGTGGTAAAACCGGGTGGTTGGGTAATCACCGCTACGCCGGGGCCGCGCCATCTGATGACGCTAAAAGGGCTGATTTATGATGAAGTGCGCTTACATGCCCCGCATACTGAGCAGCTTGAAGGGTTTACGTTGCAGCAAAGCATGGCGTTAGGGTATGAGATGCGGTTGAGCGGTAATGAGGCCGTTGCGTTGCTCCAGATGACGCCTTTCGCCTGGCGTGCAAAACCTGACGTGTGGGAGCGGCTGGCGGCTTGCCAGCAGTTTGATTGCCAGACGGATTTCAGCCTTCACATCTGGCAACGCGAGCGTTAACCGTGGAAGTGTGTCCAGAGGATCTGGGCGCCGATACCGATAAGTACAGCCCCGCCAAGAATTTCCGCCCGTTTGCCGAGCAGCGGGCCGATAAAGCGCCCCACCATGATGCCCAGCGTGGACATGATTAACGTGGCACAGCCGATAGCCAGCGCGGTCGCAATAATGTTCACCTGCAAGAACGCCAGACCGACGCCAACGGCCATCGCATCCAGGCTGGTGGCGATAGCGGTAGTGACCAGCAGCCAAAAACTGTGGCGGCGTAACGGCTCGTCATCTTCGTCATTACCGCCACGAACGCCTTCGATAATCATACGAATCCCCAGAAACACCAGCAGGATGAACGCAACCCAGTGATTCCATTCCAGTACGAATTTACTGGCCAGCATACCCAGCCCCCAGCCGATCAGCGGGGTGAGCGTTTCAACCGCGCCGAAAATAAGGCCGGTGCGCAGGGCTTCGGAGAATTTAGGTTTGTGTAGCGTGGCGCCTTTACCAATCGATGCCGCGAAAGCATCCATTGACATGCCGAAAGCGAGAAGAACAGTTGCGGTGATATTCATAACAGCGTCCTGACCGGGGTTCCATAAAACACATCACTGCCCCCAGCGAACATGCATACCTGAACATGGCGTTCATAAGCTATGCATAGCAGTTGATGTGCATATGGTCTCGCCTGACTGAAAATAGAGTGATATCAGTCCGTACGCGCCACGTTTTTCAACGAGTATGTTGACACGTACATTTCCTGAGTCTGGAAATCGGCTACTCCCCAAATGACGGCGCAACATTAACATATTTTGAGAATATAAAACAACAATGGAGAAATATTATTTGACTTCTAATTGAAAACGATTTTCATTTAGATTTAATTATCAATAGAACGTTAAAATAAATAACAAATCAGGCGGGATGAATATAGCCTTAGCTATGTTTTTTTGTTCGCGAATATACTTAAAACATAGTTCAGGCTATATCTGTAACTCATTGAGATGAAACAAGAAACTTATATATTCTTTCCAGATCGTCGATATTTCGTACGCGAATAAGCAGGCGCCGTTGTTCTAATTGCATCACCAGTACGCCATCTTCCGATAAATTCATCTCTTTAATACGGTTATATTCTATCCAGACATTGGCGAAGAAAAAACCTTTCTGTTTGAAGATGATCCTGGGGGCGCGAACCCAAAAAATATAAAACCCCATCAGCGCCAGTGCACATAATAACCATGTGGTAATTTGCGCGCCGTGACTGGTAACGTTGTTGTAGATAAGAATGGCGACCAGGCCGACGAAGATAACGCTATCAACACGACCACGACGCAGCAGAGGCACTGCAAGCAGAGTGGGGCCGTTACGGCGGGGCATGATGAACTGATCGTAAATGGCGTAAGCCAGTAACGCGACAATAAAAAGAACCAGCACCAGATCCGTGACAGTCATTAATCCTCCAGATAAAAAAACCGGGGCCAAAGGGCCCCGGTAGTGTACAACAGAATTACAGACCCAGCAGGCCGCACGCGTAACCGGCGATACCGATGACGAAGAAGCCAACGATGATCCACAGCGGGTTCACTTTCTTACGCAACAGCCACATACAGGCGAAGGTCAGCAGCAGCGGAACCAGACCCGGCATCAACTGATCGAGAATGGTCTGCACGGTAGTGACGTTTTCTTTACCCGTCTGGTCAGTGATGCGTGATACTACCAGCGGAATATTGACGTGCGTCCACTTGTTAACCAGCGCCCCCATGACAAACAGGCCGAGGATTGACGCCCCCTCAGTCAGTTTTTGCAGGAAGCCGCCGCCCATATCCTTAACGATATCGACGCCTTTACGGTAGCCGTAAGCCACGCCGTAGTAACGGGTCGCCAGACGCACCAGGTTAAACAGAATAAAGAACAGCAACGGTCCCAGCAGGCTGCCGCTCATCGCGATACCCGCGCCCAGCGCGGCGAATACCGGACGAACCGTACCCCAGAAGATCGGGTCGCCCACGCCTGCCAGTGGCCCCATCAGACCAACTTTGATACCGTTGATGGCACCATCGTCGATCTCCGCGCCGTTGGCGCGCTGTTCTTCCATCGCCAGCGTAACGCCCAGTACCGGAGCAGCAACGTAAGGATGGGTGTTGAAGAACTCCAGGTGACGTCTGATCGCCTGTTTACGCGCGTCGTTGTTTTCCGGGTACAGGCGTTTGATCGCCGGCACCATGGAGAAGCAGAAGCCCAGCGCCTGCATACGTTCGAAGTTCCATGACCCCTGGAACAGGTTAGAACGGATGAACACGCCACGAATATCACTCGGAGTGAGTTTTTTCTCAGTGGTAGTTTTAGTCATATCAACCATTTCGTTCACCTGTTAGTCCAGTTCGTTATCGAGATCGTTGTTACCAGCAGCCTGAGCTGGCGCACCGGCTACGCGGTTATATTTCGGGCTCAGCTGGATGTAGAGGATGGCCATTACCGCGCCAATTACGCCCAGAGCAACCAGGTTGAAGTTAGTGAATGCCGCAGTGACGAAGCCGAGGTAGAAGAACGGCATCAGATAGCCCGCGCGCATCATGTTGATGACCATTGCGTAACCGACAACCACGATCATGCCGCCGGCGATGTTCAGACCGCTGGTCACGACTTCCGGGATCGCATTCAGCATGCCCTGAACTTCGCTGGTGCCGACAGAAATCGCCACGATAACCGCCGGAATCGCGATACGCATTGCCTGTAGGAACAGGGAGGATACGTGGATCCAGGACAGTGCCGTCAGGTTGCCGCTATCGGCCGCTTTATCCGCCGCGTGCTGGAATGCCACGGTGATGGTACGTACGATGATGGTCAGCACCTGACCTGCGGCCGCCAGTGGAATCGCCAGCGCGATACCTGCGCCAATGCCTTGATGACCGGCGATAACCAGCACGGTTGAAATAATGGAAGCCAGCGCGGCATCAGGCGCAACGGCAGCACCGATGTTCATCCAGCCAAGCGCGATCATTTCCAGGGTACCACCGATGATAATACCGGTTTTCATGTCCCCAAGAACGGCACCGATTAGCGTACAGGCCACCAATGGACGGTGGAACTGAAATTCATCAAGTACCGACTCCATACCCGCGATACATGCGACGATGAACACCAGCACAATCTGAAGAGTGGTAATCTCCATTGTACTTCTCCTATTGCTATACAGACTTAAGTGTGAATGCTAATTAAATGCCGGGTGGTTATTTCGCCACTTTGGCAATCAAATCCATCATTTTCAGTTTCTGATCGGTGGAAACTTTACGAACCTCAAGCTCGATACCGCGTTCGTTGAGCTTTTTAAAGGCGTCGATATCGGTCTCGTCGACGGAAACGGCGTTATTAACCTGCGTTTTACCCTGACGGAAAGCCATACCGCCAATGTTTACGGAAGTCACTTTCACGCCGCCTTCAACGATACGTTCCACATCGGTAGGGTTGGTGAACAGCAGCATCACACGTTCGCCTGCGTATTTCGGGTTGTTGTAGACACGAATCATCTTGGCAACGTCTACCACATGCGCCGTTACGCCCGGAGGTGCCACCTGTGTTAACAGCGTTTTACGTACGGTGTCCGCCGCTACTTCATCACTCACGACGATGATGCGGGTGACGTTGGTCTCTTTGGTCCAGCGGGTGGCGACCTGGCCGTGAATCAAACGGTCATCGATACGGGCGAGACCGATTACCATGTAATCGTTGGGTTCCATTGGTTTAGCGGGCGCCGCCGCTTTTGGCGCAGCAACCGGCGACGGAGCGGCTTTTTCAACCGGTTTCGCTTTCAGCGCTTTCACGCCTTCACGGCCGGTTTCTACCGCCAGAGCGACTAATTCGTCAAAGCTCGGATTGTCATCGCGGGCCATGAACGTTTCCACCAGCATCGGAATATTGACGCCAGCAATGACTTCATAGTGCTCTTTGTCGACGACAATACGGCTGGCAGCATTAAATGGACTGCCTCCCCATGTATCAACGAGAAACAGCACGCCTTTGCTGGTATCGAGTTTTGCCAACTGAGCGTTGTACTTTTCAATCAGCGTTTCGGCATTTTCGCCTGGAACGAAATCGATCCAGCCGACGTTTTCCTGCTCGCCTAACAGCATTTCTGCTGTTTTAAGTAACTGCTCTGCAGCCCAACCATGTGTGCCTATAACAATAGCAATGGTCACTTGCTACCTCCTTTATTATCGTTAACACATCAACGTGACAGATGTATTTTGAATCGCCGTCCGCACTCGAATCGATTCAGATAAGGGTTATAATGAAAAAACAGTTATTTCCGGGAATTATTTTAGATAGCGAAAAAAATATTTTATGTGATGAAGATCCGCAATTTAGCTTTCACATCAGAGAAATTTCGTAGTGTAAAATATCCCTGTAACATCTCATTGCAAAGGAAGGTAAATCTTTGCCAAAAAGACATTGTCTCTGTTATGTTTAGCTTCCGTTTAATTAGTAAGGAGTATAGGGCAGTAGCCCGCCGTATGGATCGTCACCGACGTCATTTCACTTTGAGGCCGTATCAGGCCTGTCTGTCTGGCTCTTTTGGCCGCAACCTTAATTCGCATATTGCTTTCTCGCCTGTTCGCTATTCCTTAAGCAGGAGCTTGTCATGGAATTCTTAATGGACCCCTCAATCTGGGCGGGTTTGCTCACGCTTGTTATCCTCGAAATTGTTCTGGGTATTGATAACCTGGTCTTTATCGCGATTCTGGCTGACAAGCTGCCGCCAAAGCAGCGTGATAAGGCGCGTCTTATCGGTTTGTCGCTGGCGCTGGTGATGCGTCTGGTCTTGCTGTCCATCATTTCGTGGATGGTGACCTTAACGAAACCACTCTTTACCGTCTGGGATCTCACCTTCTCAGGGCGCGATCTGATCATGCTCATCGGGGGTCTCTTCCTCCTGTTTAAGGCCACGACGGAGCTGCATGAGCGCCTGGAAAACCGCGAGCATGACTCGGGGCACGGCAAAGGCTATGCGAGTTTCTGGGTCGTGGTAACGCAGATCGTTATCCTTGATGCCGTCTTCTCCCTTGACGCGGTGATTACCGCCGTGGGTATGGTTAACCATCTGCCAGTGATGATGGCTGCCGTGGTGATTGCGATGGCGGTGATGCTGCTGGCGTCTAAGCCGCTTACCCGTTTCGTCAACCAGCATCCGACGGTTGTAGTGCTCTGTCTGAGCTTCCTGTTGATGATCGGTCTGAGCCTGGTGGCGGAAGGTTTTGGCTTCCATATTCCGAAAGGGTATCTGTACGCTGCTATCGGTTTCTCAATCGTCATCGAATTGTTCAACCAGATTGCGCGTCGTAACTTTATTCGCCATCAGTCAACGTTACCGCTGCGTGCACGCACCGCAGACGCTATCCTGCGACTGATGGGCGGTAAACGTCAGGCGAGTGCGCAGCACGAGTCTGACAGCCCGGCGACGGTGCCTGTACCTGAAGGCGCGTTTGCTGAAGAAGAGCGTTATATGATCAACGGCGTGCTGACCCTGGCGTCCCGTTCGCTGCGCGGCATCATGACGCCTCGCGGTGAAATCAGCTGGGTGGATGCTGACCTGAGCGTGGATGAAATCCGCGAACAGTTACTCTCTTCTCCGCACAGCCTGTTCCCGGTGTGTCGCGGCGAACTGGATGAGATCATCGGTATTGTTCGCGCGAAAGAACTGCTGGTGGCGCTGGAAGAGGGCGTGGATGTGGCCGCGATTGCTTCGGAATCACCAGCGATTGTCGTCCCGGAAACGCTGGATCCGATTAATCTGCTGGGCGTCCTGCGTCGCGCTCGCGGCAGCTTCGTTATCGTCACCAACGAGTTTGGCGTCGTGCAGGGGCTGGTTACGCCGCTGGACGTGCTGGAAGCGATTGCCGGTGAGTTCCCGGATGCCGACGAAACGCCTGAGATCATTACCGAAGCGGGCGGCTGGCTGGTGAAGGGGGGGACGGATCTGCATGCCCTGCAACAGGCGCTGGATGTCGATAACCTGGTGAACGACGAGGAAGACATCGCCACCGTCGCTGGATTGGTTATCGCCGTAAACGGTCATATCCCGCAGGTGGGCGATGTTATCGACGTTGCGCCGCTTCATATCACGATTGTCGAAGCGAACGACTACCGTGTTGATTTGGTTCGTATTGTTAAAGAACAACCTGCTCACCACGAAGACGAATAAGCGCCGTTCCCCGGTAAGAGCGGGATCTAACGAAACGGCATAACGGGCGTCATGTGTCCGTTATGCCGGGCGGGCGGCGGTGCGCTACCCGCCAGCCACTGAGGAAAATCGTGAAGCGGCATAGGCCTTGCGAACAGAAATCCCTGCAACGCCTGAACGCCGTGTCCCCGCAAATATTGCGCCTGCTCTCGCGTTTCAACGCCTTCCGCCACCAGTTCAATATTCAGTCTTTGCCCCAGCGCGATGATGATATCGGTCACCGTGGAGTTCACCGCATCAGTACCGATCGCCGCGGTAAATGATTTGTCGATCTTCAGCACGTCCGGGCGCAATTTCTCCAGCCATGACAGCGAGCTGTTGCCGGTGCCAAAGTCATCAATGGCGAGCTTCACCCCTTTACGGTGGAGTTCACGCATCAGCCGATAATCGACGTCCAGTAAGGCATCCCGTTCCGTCAGCTCAAGCACAAGTTGCTGAACAGGATGGGCGCTGAACCAGTAATGATTGAGATCTTTTAATAGCATGCCATGACGAAAATGGCTGGCCGCAACGTTGATGCCGATATGGAACTGGCTGTTCATCGGGAAGAAATGCCGCTGCCGAATGGTTTCCGCAATGACATAGCGGGTAAGGGGGGCGATCAGGTTGTGTTCTTCGGCGATAGGAATAAAAACATCGGGAGAAATCCATCCCTGTCGCGGGTTATTCCAGCGCAGCAGGATCTCAACCCCCACGCATTGCTGCGTACGGGCATTTAACAGCGGCTGGCAAAACAGTTCAAATTCACGGGCGGCAAGGGCGAGATTGATCTCCCATGAAAAACTCATTCTGCTGGCCGTTGCCAGCCAGGCAAGGTATCCCACCAGTAAACTCAGCATCACCGCCAGCGGCAGCTGCGTCGGCAGGTGGCGTAGCGCCAGCTCGCCAGCGCCGGGCCCCGTCACGCTGATGGTGAAGGGGAAGTGCTGGGACGCGCGCTGATAACGTTTTTCACCGTTCAGGGCGGGTAGCGCCTCCACCACCCCCTGACCATAGAGCAAGTGGCGGTTGCCGACCGTCAGGCTTGCGCTGGCGATCTGCGGCTGTTGCGGTTCAAGCAGCATCATCGCCAGAAGATCAATATTGACGATCTCAAAGAGCCCGTTTTTGCCATCAGGTGATGACGGATACCACTGAATCAGAATCGGGCTGTCTTTGAGCAGGGACTGATCGGTAGACAGCAGCAACAGGTTGTTCGGCGCGGGCAGATCGGGTTGCAGCTGGTGAATCGGCACGTCGCGTGAGCCAAAGATACTGGAGCAGTAGAGAATACCGTTCTGAACCAGACCAATGGAACGCACGGTTTGCAGTCTGGCGACCTGCTTACGCAGGGGAAAATGCGCGGCCGGGCAGGGTTGTCCTACCAGGGGCAGCAGGAGATCGCGCCCGGCCTGTAGAGGGCGGAGCACTTCATCCAGCGTCTCTACGGCGTGAGCGGCGAACGTTTCGGTGCGATGCTGATTTATATTTCGCTCCGAAATAAATCGGATACTCAATGTGAGGATAAGCGTGATCAGCGCACAGACCGTGCAGACGATGAAACGATTGCGGCGATAATTTTTAATGATCCGTTGTGCTGTTTGCATGCGGGCCGCCTGATAAGCCGTTGGTCACAAAAGCCAATTGCAACACAGCAAGTGTAGTGGGGAAATTTACCGCAGACGAGATTGATGAGAAAAATTCGCCCATCAGTGGGAGATGGGCGAAGTGGCAGGCTATGTTTTGTCAATCACACTGGACTTTAATCGCCAGTCCGCCGCGTGATGTTTCGCGGTATTTCGCGTTCATGTCCTTGCCGGTTTCGTACATGGTCTCAATGACTTTATCCAGCGAGACGCGCGGGGCGCTGGTACGGCGCATTGCCATACGCGCCGCGTTGATCGCTTTTACCGAAGCAATCGCGTTACGCTCGATACACGGCACCTGAACCTGACCGGCAACCGGGTCACAGGTCAGCCCCAGGTTGTGCTCCATGCCGATTTCCGCGGCGACGCACACCTGCTCCGGGCTGGCCCCAAGCAGCTCCGCCAGTCCTGCCGCCGCCATTGAGCAGGCGACGCCGACTTCTCCCTGGCAGCCGACTTCGGCGCCGGAAATCGAGGCGTTCATCTTGTACAGCGCGCCGATAGCGCCAGCGGCCAGGAAGTAACGGGTGTAGATATCCGGGCTGACGGGTTCAATGAAGTGGTCATAGTAAGCCAGCACCGCAGGCACGATCCCGCAAGCGCCGTTGGTCGGCGCCGTAACGACACGCCCGCCCGCGGCGTTTTCTTCGTTCACCGCCAGCGCAAACATATTGACCCAGTCAATGACGTTCATCGGGTCGCTGGACAGTTTGTCGCTGGAAACCAGCATGCGACGCAGTGCGGAAGCACGACGCGGAACGCGCAGCGGCCCCGGCAGAACCCCTTCGGTATTCATCCCGCGATCGATACACGCCTGCATGGTCTGCCAGACGTTGGCGAAATACTCTTCGATTTCCTTTTTGCTGTGCAGCGCCAGTTCGTTCTGCATCACCATCCCGGAGAGCGACAGACCGGTGCTGTTGCAATATTCCAGCATTTCGGTCGCCGATTTAAACGGATAAGGGACGCTGACCTCATTGGCGGCGTCCTGACCAAAATGCTCTTCATCGACAATAAAGCCGCCGCCGATGGAATAATACGTTTTGCTATAAATGACGGTTTCGCCATTGTACGCGTGGATCTGCATTCCATTTTCATGCAATGGCAGGTTGCCATTGTGAAAACGCATCCCGTTATCCTGGGGAAAATCCACTTCGTGCTGGCCCTGCGCCAGTAACAGGCGACCGCGCGCTTCAACGTCGCGAATAAAACCAGGGATGCTGTCAATATCCACGGTGGCAGGTTCGTTACCCGCCAGACCCATAATAATGGCGATATCGGTGTGGTGACCTTTACCCGTGAGCGACAGTGAACCATACACGTCGACGGCGACACGAGTAACGCTATCCAGTAATCCTTTTTCGACCAGGTCATCGACGAACTGTTTACCCGCCTTCATAGGCCCTACAGTATGGGAGGATGAGGGACCAATCCCCACCTTAAACATGTCGAATAGACTAATCACGATAATACTCCTGACAGGGTGACCGGGCTTCCCGGTTACGATGTAATAACTGCGCATAGTGTAAGAGGGAACGCGGCGATCGGCTTAACTATTCACATGAATTAAACTAATGGATAACCACGTATTTACTAATGTTGGGACGGGAATCTCAAGTTGTGTTCTGCGCGTGTAAAGATAAGTATAGTCAGGGTCTCACGCCAATTTGCAGCGCCAGCTCACGAATTATTCCGGCGGTCATTCCCCAGACGAAATAATGCTCATACCACGAAAGCCATACGCGATGTGAATCGCCGCGTCGATAAATATCCAGCGGATGATAACGCCCCAGACGCAGGGCTTCTGAAAGCGGCATCTCAAAGACAGAGGCCACCTCATCTTCGCTGGCGTGATAATGCAGATTCGGGGGAATAATGCCGACCACCGGCGTAACCTGAAAACCCGTGACGCTGTCTACGGGCGGCAGCACGCCAATCACTTCGACGGATTCCGGCGGGATTGCCACCTCTTCCTGCGCTTCACGCAGCGCAGCGGCAATCAGCGACGCATCGCTGCTGTCAACGGCGCCGCCGGGGAACGCGACCTGACCGGCGTGTTTGCGCAGGCGTGCTGAACGCTGAGTCAGCAATAGACCCGGCCGGGCGCGGCGAACCACCGGGATCAGCACGGCAGCCTGACGATGGTTTAACGTCTCACCATTCACCTGCGGGCGCAAAAGTTGAAAGCGTGATAAAAAATCATCAAGGGTCAGGCTGCTGTTTTCCACGACTCAGTTCTCCAGTTGCTGCAAAATTCGATTCACTTTATCAAACGTCTCCTGATATTCCGCGTCCTCCTGGCTGTCCGCTACGATGCCGCCGCCCGCAGAGCAATAGAGATGCCCGTCTACAGCGGTAAGCGTGCGGATCGTGATGCTGGTGTCCATGTTGCCGCAAAAACTCAGGTAGCCGATGCTGCCGCACCAGGCGTTGCGTCTGTGCGGCTCCAGCGCGTCAATGATCTCCATCGCCCGGACTTTTGGCGCGCCGGTAATCGAACCGCCAGGAAAAGCGGCGCGCAGCAGATCGGTGGCATGTAAATTATCGGGCAAACGGGCGGTAATGGTACTGACAAGATGATGTACCGCCGGGAAGGGTTCAACCACAAACAACTCGGGAACCTTGACCGACCCCGGAACGGCAACGCGGCCGACGTCGTTACGCATCAAATCGACAATCATCAGGTTTTCTGCGCGGTCTTTTGCCGACATCGCGAGCGTTAACGCCTGCTGGCGATCCGCCTGCGGGTCGTCCAGCCGGGGAAGGGTGCCTTTGATTGGGCGAGTCTGAATGTGCCCCTCTTCGGACTGAATAAAGCGCTCGGGAGAAAGGCTCAGAATCGCACCGTCCTCCAGGCGCAAAAACGCGCTGAACGGGGCGCGGTTAGCGTGATTAAGCCGCACGAAGGCCAGCCATTCGTCTCCCTGATAGTCAGCCTGAAAACGCTGGGCGAGGTTAACCTGATAACAGTCGCCGCTGTGCAGCCAGCTCTGCACCTGGCGGAATTTTTCACCGTACTGCGCGCGGGTCATGTTTGATTGCCATGCGGAGGTCAACGCGAAGGGCTTTCGCACCGGCGCCTGCTGGCGTGCCAGCCATTCAAGGCGAGCGTGAACATCGGTATGGCTCAGCAGAGAGACGGTCTGTCTGCGATGATCGACGATTAAGGCCCAGTCGTAAATGCCGATCGCCATATCCGGCAGGGTGATATCGCGCTGTGCGAGCGTGGGCAGGGATTCAAAACGGCGGCCAAGATCGTAACCTAACAGCCCCAGCGCGCCGCCCTGAAACGGCAGATTGGGGTCGTATGGCGGCTGGATGCCCGCAGACGCCAGCGCCGCCTGCAACACGGTCATGGGATCGTCGGCGGTCGTGGTCGTGCCATGCTTATCGCGCACGCGGGTCTCTTCGCCGTGTGTCGACAGCGTTGCCACGGGGTCGGCCACCAGAATATCAAAACGATTATGCGGATGTTCAGCATGGCCGGAATGCAGCAGCATGGCCCAGGGCTGATGGCTCAGCGGGGCAAAATAGTACTCGGCGGCGTCCGGGCGCCACGGTAAAATAATAACAGCGGGTGATAATGTCTTCATCGGTCCTGGTCTACTGGCTATGTGCCGGGTAGCATGAAATAATTAGCGCAGACAATTTAGCAGGAGTTAACAATGTTTGCAGGTTTACCTTCACTCAGCCACGAGCAGCAACAAAAAGCGGTAGAGCGCATTCAGGAACTGATGTCGCAAGGAATGAGCAGCGGACAGGCAATCGCGCAGGTGGCGGATGAACTGCGCGCCACCCATACCGGCGAGCGGATCGTGGCGCGTTTTGAGGATGAGGACGAATAACGTCGCGTTACACTGCGGCGATAATCTTGATCTCAACTCTGTATTTCGGGTTCATCAGCCCGGCTTGCACCGTGCAGCGTACCGGCGCGTGACCGGCAACGACCCACGCGTCCCAGGCTTTGTTCATGGCGGCAAAATCGCTTTTATCGGCCAGGAAAATAGTGGCATCAAGAATACGTGACTTACTGGTGCCCTGTTTTTCCAGCGCCGCATCAATTTGCGCCAGCGTGTTGGCGGTCTGTTCAAACGCATCGGCGTCGAGGTTTTCCGGCACACCGGTGTAATAAAGCGTGTTGTTATGGATTACTACATCAGACCAACGATCTTCGGCATCAATACGTATGATAGTCATAAATCATTCCTCGTTAACTTTCCGTTCGACGCGGCAAGACTGCCATAATGTTGCGTTGCCGTCACCTCTTCAACTGGCGTAAGCGACGGCGTCCTGACATAATCCCTGTTCAAATCAACAGGGGGTAGTGTGACGGACGATTTTGCAGCAGACGGTCAGTTGGCTAAAGCGATACCGGGATTTAAACCGCGCGAACCACAGCGGCAGATGGCCGTTGCCGTCACGCATGCTATTGAAAAATCACAACCGCTTGTTGTCGAAGCCGGGACGGGGACAGGCAAAACCTATGCCTACCTCGCGCCGGCGTTACGCGCCGGAAAAAAAGTGATCATCTCGACGGGATCGAAAGCGTTGCAGGATCAGCTCTACAGTCGCGATCTTCCCACCGTCTCAAACGCCCTCAAATTCACCGGTAAACTGGCGCTGTTGAAAGGGCGCTCTAACTATCTTTGTCTGGAACGTCTCGAACAGCAAGCGCTGGCGGGCGGCGATTTGCCGGTACAAATTTTAAGCGATGTGATTTTGCTGCGGTCGTGGTCGAATCAGACCGAAGACGGCGACATCAGTACCTGCGTCAGCGTAGCGGAAGACTCGCAGGCGTGGCCGCTGGTCACTAGCACCAATGACAACTGTCTGGGCAGCGACTGCCCGCTGTATAAAGACTGTTTTGTGGTTAAAGCGCGTAAAAAGGCGATGGACGCCGATGTGGTTATCGTCAACCACCATCTTTTCCTCGCGGATATGGTGGTCAAAGAGAGTGGGTTTGGCGAACTGATCCCGGAGGCGGAGGTGATGATCTTCGATGAGGCCCACCAGCTTCCTGATATCGCCAGCCAGTATTTCGGCCAGTCGCTCTCCAGCCGACAGCTTCTCGACCTGGCGAAAGATTTTACCATCGCCTACCGCACGGAATTGAAAGACACCCAGCAGTTGCAGAAATGCGCCGACCGACTGGCGCAGAGCGCGCAGGATTTTCGCCTGCAACTGGGCGAGCCGGGCTATCGCGGAAATTTACGTGAGCTGCTGGCCGACCCACGGGTACAGCGCGCGCTATTGCTGCTCGACGATACGCTTGAGCTTTGCTACGACGTGGCAAAACTGTCTCTGGGGCGTTCCGCATTGCTGGATGCTGCTTTCGAGCGTGCGACCTTGTATCGCGCGCGGCTGAAACGCTTAAAAGAGATCAACCAGCCAGGGTACAGCTACTGGTACGAATGCACGTCGCGCCATTTCACGCTGGCGCTCACTCCGCTTACGGTCGCGGATAAATTCAAAGAGGTGATGGCGCAGAAACCCGGCAGCTGGATTTTTACCTCTGCCACGTTGTCGGTGAACGACGATCTCCATCACTTTACGGCGCGGCTGGGCATTGAACAGGCCGAATCGATGCTGTTGCCCAGTCCGTTCGACTATACCCGCCAGGCGCTGTTGTGCGTGCCGCGTAACCTGCCGCAGACCAACCAGCCGGGCTCTGCCCGACAGCTGGCGGCAATGTTAAGACCGATCATCGAAGCCAACAATGGCCGCTGCTTTATGCTGTGTACGTCGCATGCCATGATGCGCGATCTGGCGGAACAGTTCCGCGCCACCATGACGCTGCCCGTCCTGTTGCAGGGCGAAACCAGCAAAGGTCAACTGCTGCAACAGTTCGTCAGCGCCGGTAATGCGCTACTGGTCGCAACCAGCAGCTTCTGGGAAGGGGTGGATGTGCGCGGCGATACGCTGTCGCTGGTGATTATCGATAAATTACCTTTTACCTCTCCTGACGATCCCTTGCTGAAAGCGCGGATGGAGGATTGTCGTCTGCGCGGCGGCGATCCGTTTGATGAAGTGCAGCTACCCGACGCGGTCATCACGCTGAAACAGGGGGTGGGGCGTCTGATTCGCGATTCCGACGATCGCGGAGTGTTGGTGATTTGTGATAACCGGCTGGTGATGCGACCGTATGGCGCCACCTTCCTGGCGAGCCTGCCGCCCACGCCGCGCACCCGGGACATCGCCCGCGCCGTCAGATTTCTCGCCATACCAACGGCCGAGTAATTTGTTACGGAGTATGGTAAGATGCGCGCCATTTTATTGATTTAAGCACGAAGACCCATGCGAATTCTGGCTATCGATACCGCCACAGAAGCGTGTTCCGTTGCCCTGTGGAATGACGGTAATATCAACGCTCATTTTGAGCTTTGCCCACGAGAACATACCCAACGTATTTTGCCGATGGTGCAGGATATCCTGGCCGCCAACAGCATTACGCTTACCGATATCGACGCGCTGGCGTTTGGTCGCGGCCCCGGCAGTTTTACCGGCGTGCGCATTGGCATTGGCATTGCGCAGGGGCTGGCGCTGGGCGCGAACCTGCCGATGACTGGCGTTTCAACGCTGGCGACAATGGCGCAGGGCGCCTGGCGTAAAAGCGGCGCGACGCGCGTGCTGGCGGCGATTGACGCACGTATGGGCGAAGTCTACTGGGCGGAATACCAGCGTGATGAAAATGGCGTCTGGCACGGGGAAGAGACCGAGGCCGTGTTAAATCCCGGGCTGGTTGGCGAACGGTTGAAGCAGCTTTCCGGGGAGTGGGCTACTGTTGGCACAGGCTGGCCTGCATGGCCTGATCTGGGTAAAGACAGCGGTCTGGCTTTGCGCGATGGCGACGTTCTGCTTCCGGCGGCGGAGGATATGCTGCCTCTCGCCAGTCAGATGCTGGCAGCGGGGAAAACCGTCGCGGTTGAACAGGCCGAACCGGTTTATTTACGTAACAACGTCGCGTGGAAGAAACTTCCGGGCAAAGAATGAATCTCAGTATTATCACCCTGAATAATTTGAACGTAGCTGTTACACACAGGTAGTTTGAAGTATGACGAGAATATGTGCTGAGAAAAAAGGAGTCGCACTATGGCGGTTCAACAACAGGTAATGAAAGGAATTCTGGCGGGAGTGGTCGCGTTAACGTTGAGTGGCTGCGTTACCGTCCCGGATGCCATCAAAGGTTCCAGTCCCACGCCGCAGCAGGATCTGGTGCGGGTTATGAATGCGCCGCAGCTGTACGTCGGCCAGGAAGCGCGTTTTGGCGGTAAAGTGGTGGATGTGCAAAACCAGCAGGGAAAAACGCGGCTGGAAATCGCCAGCGTGCCGCTTGATAACGGCGCGCGTCCGATCCTCGGTGAGGCTTCGCGAGGGCGGATTTATGCCGACGTGAACGGCTTCCTTGACCCGGTAGACTTCCGTGGGCAACTGGTGACGGTCGTCGGGCCGATTACCGGCACGGTGGACGGTAAGGTCGGCAGTACGCCGTATAAGTTTATGCTGATGCAGGCAACGGGCTATAAACGCTGGCACCTTACTCAGCAGATCGTCATGCCGCCGCAGCCGATCGATCCCTGGTTCTACGGTGGACGAGGCTGGCCGTACGGCTATGGCGGTTGGGGATGGTATAACCCAGGCCCCGCACAGGTTCAAACGATCGTAACTGAATAACCCCTTGTTTTATCAGTAAAAGGAACAGCGGCTGGCCCGCTGTTTCTGCATTAATACGGACATAAGAAAAATAAATAGTGACGCGCTTCGCAACCTTTTCGTTGAGTGATTAATAAACTGGTACGCTGAGTTAATATTATGTTAACGACTTGTTTATTAACTGGGGTTGCGATGACGACGAACACTCATTTTAGAGGTGATGCTTTGAAGAAGGTTTGGCTTAACCGATATCCCGCTGATGTCCCGGCGGAGATCAATCCTGACCGTTATCAATCCCTGGTTGAATTATTTGAACATGCCGTCGTGCGTTACGCCGACCAGCCTGCGTTCGTCAATATGGGGGAGGTGATGACCTTCCGCAAACTGGAAGAGCGCAGCCGGGCATTCGCGGCCTATTTGCAGGAAGGGCTGGGCCTCAAAAAAGGCGACCGCGTCGCGCTAATGATGCCGAATCTGCTGCAATACCCGGTCGCGCTGTTTGGTATTTTGCGCGCCGGGATGATCGTCGTGAATGTCAACCCGCTGTATACGCCGCGTGAGCTTGAGCATCAGCTCAATGACAGCGGGGCGGCGGCTATTGTGATCGTCTCTAACTTTGCCCACACGCTGGAAAAAGTGGTCGATAAAACGTCCGTACAGCACGTAATTCTGACGCGCATGGGCGACCAGCTTTCTACCGCGAAAGGTACGCTGGTTAACTTTGTCGTGAAATACATTAAGCGTCTGGTGCCGAAATATCACCTGCCGGACGCGATCTCTTTTCGCCGCGCGCTACACGCAGGTTATCGGATGCAGTACGTGAAGCCTGAGCTGGTCACCGAAGATCTGGCGTTCCTGCAATACACGGGCGGTACAACCGGCGTAGCGAAAGGCGCGATGCTGACGCACCGCAACATGCTGGCAAACCTGGAGCAGGTAAAAGGCACCTACGGGCCGTTGCTGCATGAGGGGAAAGAGCTGGTGGTGACGGCGTTGCCGCTGTATCACATTTTCGCGTTGACCATGAACTGCCTGCTGTTTATTGAACTGGGCGGGCAAAACCTGCTCATCACTAACCCGCGCGACATTCCGGGCATGGTGAAAGAGCTGGCGAAATATCCGTTTACCGCGATGACCGGCGTTAACACCCTGTTTAACGCCTTGCTGAACAACAAAGAATTCCAGCAACTGGACTTCTCTACGTTGCACCTTTCTGCTGGCGGCGGTATGCCGGTACAGCATGCGGTTGCAGAACGTTGGGTGAAACTGACCGGACAATATTTGCTTGAAGGCTACGGTCTGACCGAGTGTGCGCCGTTGGTCAGCGTGAACCCGCATGATATCGATTATCACAGCGGCAGTATCGGGCTGCCCGTTCCCTCTACCGATGTAAAACTGGTGGATGACGAGGGCAACGAGGTGCCGACAGGCGAGCCTGGCGAGCTGTGCGTGAAGGGGCCGCAGGTGATGCTGGGATACTGGCAGCGCCCGGACGCGACGGATGAAATCGTCAAAGACGGCTGGCTTTACACGGGGGATATCGCGGTGATTGATGACGAAGGGTTCCTGCGCATCGTCGATCGCAAAAAAGATATGATTCTGGTTTCCGGCTTTAACGTCTATCCTAATGAAATTGAAGACGTGGTGATGCAGCATCCTGGCGTTCAGGAAGTGGCGGCAGTCGGCGTACCTTCGGGTAGCAGCGGTGAAAGCGTGAAAATCTTTGTCGTGAAGAAAGACCCGGCGTTGACCGACGAGGCATTGATTACCTTCTGTCGTCGCCAGTTGACGGGGTATAAAGTGCCGAAGCTGGTGGAGTTTCGCGACGAACTGCCTAAATCGAACGTCGGAAAAATTTTACGACGAGAATTACGTGACGAAGCGCGTGGCAAAGTAGACAATAAAGCCTGAGCTTTAAGCAAGTCGCCAGACGCCGGTTAAGCCGGCGTTTTTTTTGGCGCAAACTAAAGAGAATATGATTTGAATTACCAAATGATCACTACGGACGACGCGCTGGCGACGTTATGTGAAGCGGTTCGGGCATTTCCGGCGATTGCCCTTGATACGGAGTTTGTCCGTACGCGTACCTATTACCCGCAACTTGGGCTTATCCAGCTGTTTGATGGCGAGCATGTCGCCCTGATTGATCCTCACGGCATTACCGACTGGTCGCCTCTGCGCGCCGTGTTGCGTGATACCGCGATAACCAAATTTTTGCATGCGGGCAGCGAAGATCTGGAGGTTTTTCTCAACACCTTCGGGGAGCTGCCGCAACCGCTGATCGACACGCAGATCCTTGCCGCATTTTGCGGCCGCCCCTTGTCCTGGGGTTTTGCCGCGATGGTAGAGGAGTTTACGGGCGTCGCGCTGGATAAAAGCGAGTCCCGTACCGACTGGCTGGCAAGACCGTTAACCGAACGTCAGTGCGAGTATGCGGCGGCGGACGTCTGGTATTTGTTACCGATCACCAAAAAACTGATGGTCGAAACCGAAGCATCCGGCTGGCTGCCTGCGGCGCTGGATGAATGCCGTCTGATGCAGCAGCGTCGTCAGGAAATTCTGGCGCCGGAAGATGCCTGGCGTGACATCACCAATGCGTGGCAGTTGCGTACCCGTCAACTGGCCTGCCTGCAACTGCTGGCCGACTGGCGGCTGCGCAAGGCGCGTGAGCGCGATCTGGCGGTCAACTTTGTGGTGCGCGAAGAGCACCTGTGGGCGGTGGCGCGCTATATGCCGGGGAGTCTGGGCGAACTGGACAGCCTGGGGCTTTCTGGCAGCGAAATTCGTTTTCATGGTAAGACGCTGATCGCGTTAGTGGAGAAGGCGCAGGCGCTGCCGGAAGAGACGCTGCCGGAACCCTTGCTGAACCTGATGGATATGCCAGGCTATCGCAAGGCGTTTAAAGCCATCAAAGCGCTGGTGGCGGACGTTAGCGCGACGCACAACGTCAGTGCGGAATTGCTGGCGTCGCGTCGGCAAATCAACCAGTTGCTTAACTGGCACTGGAAGTTAAAACCGCAGGCCACGCAGCCGGAACTTATCTCCGGCTGGCGTGCGGAACTGATGGCGGAAAAACTGCGGAATCTGTTGCAGGAATATCCGCTATAATACGGGTGATGGCCGCTATCCGGCCGCTCCGTCATTAGCGCAGAGCCTGACAGATCGCCTCCGCCATCTGCCGGGTGGAGGCGGCGCCTTTCAGATCCGGTGTTTTCGGGCCGTTGGCGATAACCTGCTCAATGGCCGCGAGAATACCGTCATGTGCCTCCCGGTAGCGCGTATCGCCATTGCCGAGGAAATCCAGCATCATGGCGCCCGCCCAGATGGTGGCAACAGGGTTGGCGATATTCTTGCCGTATATATCCGGCGCAGAGCCGTGTACCGGTTCAAACAGCGACGGAAATGTGCGTTCCGGGTTCAGGTTTGCGGAAGGCGCAATGCCGATGGTGCCGGTACAGGCCGGGCCAAGATCGGACAGAATATCGCCAAACAGATTTGAGGCGACAACCACGTCAAAGCGCTCCGGCTGCATGACAAAGCGGGCGCACAGAATGTCGATATGCTGCTTATCCCAACGAATCTCCGGGTAGTGCTGCGCCATTGCTTCAACGCGTTCATCCCAGAAAGGCATACTGATGGCCAGGCCGTTGGATTTGGTGGCGGACGTCAGCGTTTTGCGCGGTCGGCTTTGCGCCAGCTCAAAGGCGTAGCGCAGAATGCGATCCACTCCGCGCCGGGTAAATACCGACTCCTGAATCACCACTTCGTGCTCGGTTCCGGCATTAACGCGCCCGCCCAGCGAGGAGTATTCCCCTTCGGTGTTTTCGCGCACGACGTAGAAATCAATATCTCCCGCTTTTTTTCCGGCCAGCGGGCAGGGAACGCCGGGAAACAGTCGTACCGGACGCAGGTTAACGTACTGGTCAAATTCGCGACGGAATTTCAGCAGCGATCCCCACAATGAAACATGATCCGGGACGGTATCCGGCCAGCCGACGGCGCCGAAATAGATCGCATCAAACGATTTTAGCTGCGCATGCCAGTCGTCAGGCATCATCGCACCGTGATGCGCATAATATTCGCAGCTGGCCCACTCAATCGGCTCAAAGCTGAGCGAGAGATCCCAGCGTTCGGCGGCGGTCTGCAATACGCGAATACCTTCAGGCAGGACTTCTTTACCAATACCGTCTCCGGGAATAGCGGCAATACGACAGGTTTTCTTCATACCAGCTCTCACTTATCAGCAGTCAAAATTGACTTACCCCTTATCCTATAATTGACTGATTGAGAGTTAATCCTTCCAACTGGTGAAACATAAAACACAGATCATGAATAATCTGCCTCTCCTGAATGATTTACGCGTCTTTATGCGGGTTGCCCGGCGTGCGGGTTTTAGCGCGGTTGCGGAGGAACTGGGCGTTTCGCCGGCGTTTATCAGCAAACGGGTGGCGTTGCTGGAGCAGACGCTGAACGTGGTGCTGCTCCACCGAACGACCCGGCGGGTGACGATCACGGAAGAGGGCGAGCGTATTTACGAATGGGCGCAGCGCATTTTGCAGGATGTGGATCAGATGATGGATGAGCTGTCTGACGTGCGGCAAGTCCCACAAGGTATGCTGCGTATTATCAGCAGTTTTGGCTTCGGTCGGCGGATTGTTGCGCCCGCGCTGTCGGCGCTGGCGAAGCAGTATCCACAGCTGGAGTTGCGGTTTGACGTTGAGGACCGGCTGGTGGATCTGGTGAATGAAGGGGTCGATCTTGATATTCGTATTGGTGATGAGATTGCCTCTAATTTAATCGCGCATAAACTTGGAACCAATTACCGTATTTTATGCGCATCACCGGCGTTTCTGGCGCAGCACGGCACGCCGAAGCAGCTCAGCGATCTGGCAGCCTTTTCGTGTCTGGTGATTAAAGAGCGTGACCATCCCTTTGGAATCTGGCAGTTACGCACAAAAGAACGGGAATATTCGATTAAAGTGACAGGGTCACTGTCCTCCAACCACGGTGAGATTGTGCATCAATGGTGTCTGGACGGGCAGGGCATTGCGTTGCGGTCGTGGTGGGATGTCTGCGATAACATTGCCAGCGGCCATCTGGTACAGGTTCTGCCGGAGTATTATCAGCCTGCCAATATCTGGGCGGTCTCCGCATCCCGTCTTTCCTCGTCGGCAAAAATTCGCATTACGGTTGAATTTCTGCGCCGCTATTTTCAGGAGCGTTACCCGAAGTTCAGCCTGGAATAAGCACCGCCGCGTTACTGTTTATGGCACAGCAGCAAATAAAAGGCAGAATACTCTGCCTTTTTATCGCGTTGCGTTATCCGAAAAGAGATTATCTGGACTCTTCGGCTTCCGGTAATGTCACGTTAAGCTCGAGAATTGAAATATCGCCGTCTTTTTGCTCAAGCTGTACGGTGACCATTTCTGGATCAATTTGCACATACTTGCAGATGACTTCGAGAATATCTTTTCTCAACTGCGGTAAATAATGCGGCTCGGCGTCGCTGCGACGGCGCTCCGCAACAATGATTTGCAGTCGCTCTTTAGCGATGTTGGCCGTACTCTTTTTCCGCGAGAGAAAAAAATCCAGTAATGCCATAACTTATCCTCCGAACAGGCGTTTGAGGAAACCTTTCTTCTCTTCTTCAATGAAGCGGAAAGGACGTTCTTCTCCCAACAGACGTTCTACGGTATCTGCATAGGCTTTACCCGCATCAGCAGTGATGTCGAGAATAACCGGCTCTCCCTGGTTGGATGCGCGCAGGACTGACTGATCTTCCGGGATAACCCCCACGAGTTTGATGCGCAGGATTTCCAGCACGTCTTCCATACTGAGCATATCGCCTCTGTTAACGCGGCCTGGGTTGTAACGCGTCAGCAGCAGATGCTCTTTAATCGGGTCTTCGCCGTTTTCAGCACGACGAGATTTTGACGCCAGAATGCCCAGAATACGGTCAGAGTCACGTACTGAGGAGACTTCCGGGTTCGTGGTGATAATCGCTTCATCGGCAAAATAGAGCGCCATCAGCGCGCCGGTTTCAATGCCCGCCGGAGAGTCGCAGACGATAAAGTCGAAATCCATTGTCTTCAGGTCATCGAGAACTTTTGCTACGCCCTCACGGGTCAGCGCGTCTTTATCGCGGGTTTGCGATGCCGGAAGAATAAAGAGATTCTCAGTGCGCTTATCTTTGATTAACGCCTGGTTTAGCGTTGCATCGCCCTGAATCACGTTCACGAAATCGTAAACGACACGACGCTCACATCCCATGATCAGGTCGAGGTTACGCAGACCGATATCGAAATCGATAACGACAGTTTTCTTTCCCTTCTGGGCCAAACCAGTAGCGATGGCCGCGCTGGAGGTGGTCTTGCCAACGCCCCCTTTACCCGAAGTAACTACAATAATGCGTGCCATAGAAATTCCTTGTTAAAAAGGGATCAATTCAACGGTTGAACTGCCAAAGCGTTATCTGCTAACCGCAGACGCGCCGCTTTGCCATAAAATTCTGCCGGGATTTTATCACTCAGCCAATAAACACCTGCGATAGACACCAGTTCTGCCGTCAGATGGGTACAAAAAATTTGCGCTTCCCGATCGCCGCTGGCGCCTGCCAGCGCGCGGCCCCGCATCATGCCATAAACGTGGATATTACCGTCTGCGATTAACTCTGCGCCAGCGCTGACGTGACTTGTAACAATTAGATCACATTGTGGAGCATAAATGCGCTGACCGGAACGAACCGGTACGTCAATTAATCGCGTTTTTGTGATGGGGGTAACATTTTGCGGCGGCGCGCTCGGTGCCGGGGCTTCGACCGGGGCGGAACGAGCGACTTTCTCTTTACCTTCAGTCAGTAAAGGAAGACCCATCTCGTCAATTTCCGCTTTTAGCGCCGCGTCTTTGCAGCCGCTAACGCCGATAATACGCAGACCGGTAGACGTCACCACCTCTTGCAGCGCAGGCCAGTTTACTGGACTTTCAAGGCCGCTGACGTTAATGACCACGGGAGCATGTTTTAAAAAAGCAGGTGCCTGAGCGATTTTGTCTTCCAACGCCTGACGAATAACCTTGGGTTCAGCTTCGTGCAAATGAACCACTGATAAGGTGAAGCTACTGCCTTTAAGCTCGATTGGCGTGTTTGACATCCTGGCCTTACTCAATTTGCTATTTATCATCCCCAATGCGGGGCGATATTCCGAAGACTAGAAGGCATGTTATAGTCAGTATTATATTGAGGCAAGTCACCATCCCGTTAATTCAGAGTAAAAGTATGTTTTGTGTGATCTATCGAAGTAGCAAACGCGACCAGACCTATTTATACGTCGAAAAAAAAGACGATTTCTCACGGGTTCCTGAAGATCTGATGAAGGGATTCGGGCAGCCAACGCTGGCAATGATTCTGCCGTTGGATGGGCGTAAGAAATTAGTGAATGCCGACCTGGAGAAAGTAAAACAAGCGTTAACCGACCAGGGGTATTATTTACAACTGCCGCCACCGCCGGAAGATTTACTCAAACAACATCTTTCTGCGCCGGGCGAAAATAAACCAGACGCTAAAAGTTAAACTGTATCCGGCAACGCGAATGCCCTGCCGATGCAGTTCCTGAAATCCACGATTACGTTAGGGGAAAATAATGTATCAACATCACAACTGGCAAGGTGCTCTGCTTGATTACCCGGTAAGTAAAGTGGTTTGTGTAGGCAGTAACTACGCAAAGCATATTAAGGAGATGGGTAGCGCAACGCCGGATGAACCCGTTCTTTTTATTAAACCGGAAACGGCGCTGTGCGATCTGCGCCAGCCGCTGGCGATTCCGACGGACATGGGCGCCGTTCACCATGAAGTCGAACTGGCGATATTGATTGGATCGACTCTGCGCCAGGCGACGGAAGACCATGTCCGCAAGGCGATTGCCGGTTATGGCGTGGCGCTCGATCTGACGCTGCGGGATATTCAGGGCAAAATGAAAAAAGCCGGTCAGCCCTGGGAAAAAGCAAAAGGGTTTGATAATTCCTGCCCGCTGTCAGGTTTTATTCCGGTTTCGGAGTTTCATGGCGATCCGCAAAATACCGCGCTCGGGTTGAAAGTGAACGGCGAAATCCGTCAGCAAGGCTCGACGGCGGAGATGATCCACCACATCGTGCCGCTCGTCGCCTACATGAGCCGTTTCTTCACGCTCAAGGCGGGAGACGTGATCCTGACCGGCACACCGGAAGGCGTCGGCCCGTTGCAAAGCGGCGACGAGCTGGAAGTCAGTTTTAACGGTCAAACGCTGACGACGCGCGTCCTGTAATCTCTGCTTGCCGCCTTTTCGGGCGGCAAAACTTGCATCAGCGTGCCAGACTGGTTATAAGGTGCAGCTTTACAGCAATGGCGGATACCCTGATGAGCGACATACCTTTCTGGCAAAGTAAAACCCTGGATGACATGACCGATGCCGAGTGGGAGTCGTTGTGTGATGGATGCGGCCAGTGTTGCCTGCACAAACTGATGGATGAAGACACCGACGAAATCTATTTCACCAACGTGGCGTGTCGCCAGTTGAATATTAAAACCTGCCAGTGTCGTAACTATGAACGTCGGTTCGAGTACGAGCCAGACTGCATTAAACTCACCCGCGATAATCTGCCAACCTTTGAATGGTTGCCGATGACCTGCGCCTATCGCTTGTTAGCGGAAGGAAAGGGGCTGCCGGGCTGGCATCCGTTGTTGACCGGGTCGAAAGCGGCGATGCACGGCGAGCGTATTTCTGTGCGCCATATTGCGGTGAAAGAATCTGAAGTGCGGGACTGGCAGGATCACATCTTAAACAAACCTTCATGGGCGGACTGAACCGCCCATTGTTCAGCAAGCGTTAATTACGCTTTTTTCGCCTGATACATTTCATCGCCGTGGTTGTCGTCTTCAACCCAGAAATTGATATTGAATTGCGCATCGTCGCTTAATTCGATGCGGTGCCAGTATTGCGGCGGGCTGGTCGCAAACTGACCGGCGTTAATGACCACTTTGAGTTCAGGTTCTTTGGCATCTTCGTTAGCGAAACCGTAGTAAGTGACCGTGCCTTCCATCACGCAGAGTTGCCCAAAGACACCCGCAGCGGTGTTATGGTGGGAGAGCAGTGCGGCTGGCACATTCTCTTTGGTGAAGAAGGGAGTGGAACGTTTAATTTTCCAGTTTGCCGGGATGCGTAAATGGGACATAAGGCGTCTCCTTGTGGGGGCATCTATAAGATGTATTTAATATACATCTTATAGATGCCCGGAAGCAACGCCGTCAGGCGAAAAAAAACGCTCCCGAAGGAGCGTTCTGTTATCGACTAAAGAGATCGCGTCTTTTCGGCTTAAACGGTTGAGCAATCAACACCAGGATCGCGATCGCCAGATACGCCGCAAAAATCCCCAACAGCCACTGCGGCATCTCCAGGGTTAAAAACGACCACTGACGCTCGGCGCAGTCGCCGGAAGCCAGGAAGACCTGCGGCAGCCATTTATCCAGCGGCAGCCACGTCGGGAAGCGCGCAGCAAAATCACAGGTCATGAACGGCGAAGGATGAAGCTGGATCATCGTGTGTTCATAAGCCAACTGCAACCCACGCCAGGCGCTGTAAATCCAGATCGCTATCGCCACATAACGCAGCGGCGTTTTAGGGGCGACAGCGCCAACCAGACCCGCGCCCATCACACCGAATAACGCGCTACGTTCGTAAATACATAGCACGCAAGGTTTGAGCAGCATGACGTGCTGGAACCACAGCGCTACCATTTCGAGCGCAAAGGCAGTTAACGCCATCAGTAACCACGCGCCCCGACCCCGTGAGCACTGGTTTAAAAATCGCAACATAATTATTTCCCTGCAACATGCGTAGACACCGCAGTGTAAACCAATTCAATTTATGCGCCAGTAGTGGGAAATGAAATAAAGTATAATCGGATAATTATCATGCAAAAAGTCAAACCGGGCAGTGATTTGCCCGGTTTGATGTTATGAGAATGTAGCTAACCAGCCAGATTGCGTCATCCACTCCGTGATGGGGGTGAGGGTAAACTCGACGCAGAGTAAACCAACGAGGGTGAGCACCAGCGTGTATGGCAACGCCATCCAGACCATACGGCCATAAGAGAGACGAATCAGCGGCGCCAGCGCAGAGGTGAGCAGGAATAAAAATGCCGCCTGGCCGTTTGGCGTCGCTACGGACGGCAAATTGGTGCCGGTGTTGATCGCTACCGCCAGCAGTTCGTACTGTTTCATGCTGATTGCGCCGCTTTCCATAGCCGCTTTGGCCTCATTGATGTAAATTGTCCCGACGAACACGTTATCGGAAATGGACGACAGCAGGCCATTGAAGAGGTAGAACAGCGTTAACTGCGCATGTTCGGAAGCCTGTAAAACGAACTGGATGATCGGGGCGAAAAGATGCTGATCGATAATGACCGCCACGATGGAGAAGAAAACCGTCAACAGCGCGGTAAACGGCAAGGACTCAGTAAATGCTTTGCCAATCGCGTGTTCATCGGTGACGCCGGTGAGTGACGTGGCCAGAATAATGACCGACAGACCAATCAAGCCCACTTCCGCCAGATGCAGCGCCAGCGCCGTCACCAGCCAGACGCCGATAATCGCCTGTACAAACAGATTGAGTTTGTCCTGGCGTGTACGACGTTGACGGCTTTGATCGTCGAACTCCTGCAAAATATGACGCACTTTCTCCGGCAGCGTTTCACCATAGCCAAACCAGCGCAGTTTCTCGACCAGCACGCAGGTGAACAGCCCGCAAATTAGCACCGGAACCGTCACCGGCGACATGCGCAGGAAGAAATCGCCGAAATGCCAGCCCGCCGCTTTGGCGATAATCAGGTTCTGCGGTTCGCCAACCATCGTCATGACGCCGCCCAGCGCGGTGCCTACGCCCGCATGCATCATCAGGCTGCGCAAGAAACCGCGAAACTGCTCCAGCACCGCTTTACTGTTCTGGTCGAGGTGATCGTCATCCTGGAGATCGTTCTCTTCGCCGCGCGCAGAGGCGATGCGATGATAAATGCCATAAAAGCCGACCGCGACGCTGATGACCACCGCGACAACGGTCAGGGCATCAAGGAAAGCGGACAGGAAGGCGGCAGCCATACAAAATGCGAGCGACAGCAGCATTTTGGAACGAATGCTAAGCAGCAGGCGGGTAAAAATGAACAGCAGCAACTGCTTCATAAAGTAGATGCCTGCGACCATGAACATCAGCAGCAGCAGCACTTCGAGGTTGGCGGCAACCTCTTCGCGCACATGCGCTGCGCTGGTCATCCCAATGATGACCGCTTCAATCGCCAGTAATCCGCCTGGCAGCAGGGGATAGCACTTCAGCGCCATCGCCAGCGTGAAAATAAATTCAGCGACCAGCAGCCAGCCCGCTACAAACGGATTGATGAAGAAAATCAGTGGATTAGCAATTAAAAAAGCGATTAATGCAAGTTTATACCAGTCAGGCGACTGGCCCAGAAAGTTGCGCCAGAATGCGCGACCCCAGGAGAGCTCCATGGCAGTTTCCCTTACCTGTAAATGTGAGAATCATGTTTTTATGTTTAGGCGCAAAGCTTAGCGGCCAGGGTAAAAGCAGGCAAGTCCTTAACGTGATGGCGCGGCGTTATCCAGAAAATGAAGCCTTGATCCCCTTTTTCTTCATCCTGTCCGCTATCAGCCATGAAACCCGTCTGGTATGATGAGTGTAACTATGTTTTGCTGTGTAATGGAAATCTCACTATGGTCATTAAGGCGCAGAGCCCGGCGGGTTTCGCGGAAGAGTACATCATTGAAAGTATCTGGAATAACCGCTTCCCACCTGGCACTATTTTGCCTGCCGAACGTGAACTCTCCGAACTTATCGGAGTGACGCGCACCACGTTACGCGAAGTATTGCAGCGCCTGGCGCGAGACGGCTGGTTGACGATTCAACACGGCAAACCGACAAAGGTGAACAATTTCTGGGAAACGTCCGGGCTGAATATTCTTGAAACGCTCGCGCGTCTTGATCATGAAAGCGTGCCGCAACTGATTGATAATCTGCTGTCGGTGCGAACCAATATCTCCACGATTTTTATCCGCACCGCGTTTCGTCAGCATCCTGATAAGGCGCAGGAGGTACTGGCGACGGCGAATGAAGTGGCCGACTACGCCGATGCGTTCGCGGAGCTGGATTACAACATTTTCCGCGGTCTGGCGTTTGCCTCCGGTAATCCGATTTACGGTCTGATCCTGAACGGGATGAAAGGGCTGTATACCCGCATTGGCCGTCACTATTTCGCCAACCCGGAAGCCCGGAGCCTGGCGCTCGGTTTCTACCATAAGCTGTCATCGCTTTGCGAGCAGGGCGCGCATGACCAGGTGTACGAAACGGTACGCCGTTACGGTCATGACAGCGGTGAGATTTGGCATCGTATGCAGAAGAATTTGCCTGGCGATTTAGCCATTCAGGGCCGCTAATCGTTATACGCCGGATGGCGCTTCGCTTATCCGGCCTACGGCGGTTGTGCTGTTTGTTTGCGCCGGATGGCGCTTCGTTTATTCGGCCTACGGTGATGTGCTGTTTGTTTGTGCCGGATGGCGCTCCGCTTATCCGGCCTACGGTGGTGTGCTGATTGTTTGCGCCGGATGGCGCTTCGCTTATCCGGCCTACGGCGGTGTGCTGTTTGTAGGCCGGATAAGGTGTTTACACCGCCATCCGGTAATTAAACTACAGGCTGTTCATTCTCGGCGGGCACCGCTCCAGCAGCTCAACGCTGCCATCCTCATTCTGCTGCTCCAGCATGACATCAAACCCCCACAGGCGATGCACATGTTTCAGCACCTCTTTACGTCCCTTGTCCAGCGGTGCGCGGTTGTGAGGAATATAGCGTAGCGTCAAAGAGCGATCGCCACGTAAATCCACATTCCAGATCTGAATATTCGGCTCCAGATTGCTCAGGTTGTACTGCGACGAAAGCCGATTGCGGATCTCGCGATAACCTTCCTCATTGTGAATGGCCGAAATTTCCAGATAGTTGTGCCGATCGTCGTCCAGCACGGTAAAGAAACGGAAATCACGCATCACTTTCGGCGACAGGAACTGGCTGATAAAGCTCTCGTCTTTAAAATCACGCATCGCGAAATGCAGGGTTTCCAGCCAGTCTGAACCGGCGATATCCGGGAACCAGTATTTATCTTCTTCCGTTGGCGACTGGCAAATGCGTTTGATGTCCTGGAACATCGCGAAGCCAAGCGCATAAGGGTTAATTCCGCTATACCACGGGCTGTTGTACGGCGGCTGGAACACCACATTGGTGTGGCTGTGTAAAAACTCCAGCATAAAGCGCTCGGTCACTTTACCTTCATCGTAAAGATGATTCAGGATGGTGTAGTGCCAGAACGTCGCCCAGCCTTCGTTCATCACCTGCGTCTGTTTTTGCGGATAGAAATACTGGCTGACCTTGCGCACGATGCGCAGGATCTCGCGCTGCCATGACTCCAGCAACGGCGCGTTCTTTTCCATAAAGTAGAGCAGGTTTTCCTGCGGTTCAGACGGGTAACGCCGCGTTTCGGCGACGGCTTTCTCTTCCTCTTTCTTCGGCAGAGTACGCCACAGCATATTCACCTGGCTTTGCAGATACTCTTCGCGACTTTTCTGCCGGGCTTTCTCCTCCTGCAACGAAATTTTTTGCGGGCGTTTGTAGCGATCGACGCCATAGTTCATCAGCGCATGGCAGGAATCCAGCAGCTTTTCAACTTCGTCCACGCCATAGCGTTCTTCGCATTCGGTAATGTAATTACGGGCAAAGATCAGGTAATCGACAATCGAACTGGCGTCAGTCCAGCTGCGGAACAGGTAGTTATTCTTGAAGAAAGAGTTATGCCCATAGCACGCGTGCGCCATCACCAGCGCCTGCATAGTAATGGTGTTCTCTTCCATCAGATAAGCGATACACGGGTTGGAGTTAATGACGATTTCATAGGCCAGCCCTTGCTGACCGTGCTTATACAGGCGTTCGGTTTCAATGAATTTTTTGCCAAACGACCAGTGAGGATAGTTGATCGGCATCCCGACGCTGGAATAGGCATCCATCATCTGCTCAGAGGTGATCACCTCGATTTGGTGCGGATAGGTATCCAGTTTGTAGAGTTTCGCGACGCGGTCAATCTCCGCCAGATAGACATCCAGCAGATCAAACGTCCAGTCGGGTCCATCGCTCAAACGTGTGCTGTCCTTGTTCATGGAATCAATCGTAGCCATTCGCGCACCCTCATTGTTGGCGGCACTCTCTGTCTGGAGCACCTCATTTCAAGCATAGAACACCGTGTTAAAAAACGTGCTGATGAAGAAAATTTTTCTTTGCGATTTCGCAGCGCCGGCACGCCATAAACTGGCATGGCTGCGATATTTTATGCTGGATAAAAATGACGCACAGCAGGAGATGCCAAAGCAGAGAGATCCCTGACAACAGAGGCAGATGTGAGGTGCGTCACCATAAAAAAGCCATATGTTGAATAATATTTTCAACTGAGTTATCAAGATGTAATTAGAAGATTGTTCTTTTACTGTTAACGGAGTGGCTATGCGAGTTGTCATACTGGGAAGTGGCGTCGTTGGCGTAACCAGCGCCTGGTATCTGTGTCAGGCTGGGCATGACGTCACCGTCATCGATCGTGAACCTGGCCCGGCGCTGGAAACCAGCGCGGCGAACGCCGGACAAATTTCTCCGGGCTATGCCGCGCCGTGGGCGGCGCCGGGTGTGCCGCTGAAGGCCATCAAGTGGATGTTCCAGCGCCATGCGCCGCTGGCTGTTCGCCTGGACGGGACGCAGTTTCAGTTGAAGTGGATGTGGCAAATGTTGCGTAACTGCGACACCCGCCATTACATGGAGAACAAAGGGCGCATGGTACGCCTGGCGGAGTACAGCCGTGATTGCCTGAAAGCGCTGCGCGCCTCAACCGGCATTCAGTATGAAGGGCGTCAGGGCGGAACATTGCAGTTATTCCGTACCGCGCAACAGTATGAGAACGCCACCCGCGATATCGCCGTTCTGGAAGATGCTGGCGTACCGTATCAGCTACTGGAATCCAGCCGCCTGGCGGAGGTTGAACCTGCGCTGGCGGAAGTGGCGCACAAACTGACCGGCGGCCTGCGTTTGCCCAATGATGAAACCGGAGATTGCCAGCTGTTCACTCAGCGCCTGGCGCAGATGGCGGAACAGGCGGGCGTGACGTTTCGCTTCAACACGCCGGTGGAAAAACTGCTGTACGAAGGTGAACAAATTTACGGCGTGAAGTGCGGGGATGACATCATCAAAGCCGATGCTTACGTGATGGCGTTTGGCTCTTACTCGACGGCGATGCTCAAAGGGATCGTCGATATTCCGGTCTATCCGCTTAAAGGTTATTCGCTGACGATTCCGGTCGCACAGGACGATGGCGCGCCAGTTTCGACTATCCTTGATGAAACCTACAAAATCGCCATTACCCGTTTTGATAAGCGTATTCGCGTGGGGGGAATGGCGGAAATTGTCGGCTTTAACACTGAATTATTACAACCGCGTCGTGAAACGCTGGAGATGGTCGTACGCGATCTCTTCCCGCGCGGAGGGCATGTGGAACAAGCCACATTCTGGACCGGGCTGCGGCCAATGACCCCGGATGGTACGCCGGTGATCGGACGGACGCGCTTCAAAAACCTGTGGCTGAACACCGGGCATGGGACGCTGGGCTGGACAATGGCCTGCGGTTCAGGGCAATTACTGAGCGATATTCTTTCAGGTCGTACACCTGCTATTCCTTATGACGACCTGAGCGTAGCGCGGTACAGCCCTGGCTTTACGCCGTCACGACCCCGGCATCTTCATGGCGCGCATAACTAATAAGGAAGCGAGATGACCCGCCCTATACTGGCCAGCCTTGACCTGCAGGCGATGAAACAAAATCTTGGCATTGTGCGCCAGGCCGCCCCGGACGCTCGCGTCTGGTCGGTGGTGAAAGCCAATGCCTACGGACATGGTATCGAGCGTATCTGGACGGCGTTGGGGGCGACCGACGGCTTTGCCATGCTCAATCTCGAAGAGGCGATTACGCTGCGAGAGCGGGGATGGAAAGGGCCGATCTTAATGCTGGAAGGGTTCTTCCATGCCGACGAGCTGGCCATATATGACACATACCGTCTGACAACCTGCATACACAGCAACTGGCAGCTCAAAGTGTTGCAAAACGCGCGCATGAACGCGCCGCTGGATGTTTATCTCAAAGTGAATAGCGGCATGAACCGGCTGGGTTTTTTACCCGAGCGGGTACAGACCGTCTGGCAGCAACTGCGGGCGCTGCCGAATGTGGGCGAAATGACGTTAATGTCGCACTTTGCCGATGCTGAGCACCCGGAAGGGATCGACCAGGCGATGACGAAAATCGCCCATGCGACGGAAGGGCTTGAATGCCGTCGCTCGCTGTCGAATTCAGCGGCTACGCTGTGGCATCCTGAAGCCCATTTCGACTGGGTGCGACCCGGAATTATTCTGTATGGCGCATCGCCGTCAGGGCAGTGGCGGGATATCGCCAATACCGGGCTGAAACCGGTTATGACCCTGAGCAGCCAGATTATTGGCGTACAGACGCTGAAAGCGGGCGATCGGGTTGGGTATGGCGGACGCTATACCGCGACTCAGGAGCAGCGCATCGGGATTGTGGCGGCGGGCTACGCGGATGGTTATCCCCGTCATGCGCCAAACGGCACGCCAGTGCTGGTGGACGGTGTGCGTACTGGAACGGTTGGCACCGTGTCGATGGATATGCTGGCGGTGGATCTGACGCCGTGTCCGCAGGCGGGTATCGGTACGTCTGTGGAACTGTGGGGGAAAGAGATCAAGATTGATGATGTCGCCTCTGCGGCGGGAACGGTGGGGTATGAACTGATGTGCGCGCTGGCGCCGCGTGTTCCGGTTGTGACGGTGTAACTTTTTTGTGGCGCCGTAGGATGGCGCTTGTGCTTATCCGGCCTACAGAGGGCAGAGTGTAGGCCGGATAAGGCGTGTCAACGCCGCCATCCGGCAGCGTCTCCATTATTCCATTTCATCCCCCGCGACGCGAACCCCGACCTTACGCACGGCGTTGTCTTCTTTCTCTGCGACCGTCCAGATCATGCCGGCAAACTCCACCTGGTCGCCCACAACCGGCGCAGCGCCCAGCAACTGCTGCACGATTTCCCCCAGCGTCTGCTGTTTATCGCGATATTCCGTCCCCTCGTCCAGACCGTAAATCAGGGCGACGTCAGCAAACTTCGCATTGGCTTCGAGAATAAAATCGCCGAAAAAGCGCTGATCCAGCGCGACCGGCGGCGACTGGCTGAACAGTTTTCCCAGCGCCGGAAGGTCGCGCTCACGTCCGATAACGCACAGAACGTCGCCTTCGCGTAAACGGGTGCTTCCGGTCGGGTGGAACAGCACGTTGTCGCGAAACAGGGCGGCGATGCGGGTCTCCTGCGGCATGTGCAGATCGCGCAGTGCGGCGCCGACGCACCACTTATCTTCACTCAACTGGTAGACAAACTGCTCCCAGGGGTTTTCCGGGTGAATATCCAGCCCGATACGCGAAACCGGCCAGCCGACGGGAGGCACCACCACTTTGGCTTTTTTGGCCGCCCAGGTCAGGGACGTTCCCTGGAACAGCAGCGATATCAGCACCACAAAGAATGCGACATTAAAAAACAGTCGGGCATTCTCCAGCCCGGCCATCATCGGGAAAACCGCCAGGATAATGGGTACGGCGCCACGCAGCCCCACCCAACTGATGAAGATCCGCTCACGCAGATTAAAGCCCCGAAACGGCAGCAGGCCCGCGAAAACGGAGAGTGGGCGAGCCACCAGAATCATCCAGACCGACAGCACCAGCGCCGGAACGGCGATAGGCAGCAGATCGGATGGCGTAACGAGCAGTCCGAGCACGAGGAACATGGCGATTTGCGCCAGCCAGGCCAGGCCGTCAAAGTTTTGCAGGATGCCAAACCGGTTGCGGATAGGGCGGTTGCCCAGCAGGAATCCACACAGGTAAACGGCCAGAATACCGCTGCCTTCCAGCGCGGTGGTCACGGCGAAAACGAGAATTCCCCCGCTCAGCGCCAGCAGCGGATATAACCCGGTGGGCAAGGCAATCCGGTTAATCATTTGCTGAAGCAGATATCCGCCGCCTAACCCCAGCATGATCCCCAGTCCAAACTGCTGGATGATATCGAGCACGAAAAGCCAGCTCAGGCCGGTCTCATGTTTCTGAATCATCTCTATCAGCGTGATGGTCAGGAAAACCGCCATCGGGTCGTTACTCCCGGATTCGATTTCCAGCGTCGAACCGACGCGTTCGTTAAGCCCTTTACCGCCCAGCAGAGAAAAAACGGCAGCCGCATCCGTTGAACCGACAATGGCGCCAATCAGCAACCCTTCGATGAGATTCAAATGAAAGAGCCAGGCGGCCATCATGCCGGTGAGACCGGAGGTAATCAGTACCCCTACCGTCGCGAGCGAGAGCGCCGGGCCCAGGGCGACGCGAAAGGAGCTGGCCTGGGTACGCATCCCGCCATCCAGCAGAATAATTGCCAGCGCGAGGTTACTCACCATGTACGCGAAAGGATAATTATCAAACGGGATACCGCCAACGCCATCAACACCCGCGAGCATGCCAATCGCGAGAAAGATAACCAGAATAGGGATGCCAAGACGAGATGAGAATGAACTTAATAAGATACTACAGGTTACGAGGACTGAACCTAAAATGAAAAGACTAATAATGGCTGCGGCATCCAACGTTATGTTACTCCTGAATTACGCTGTTTCTAATAATAAACCCTAACATAATAACGACAGAAACAGCGTTTTACTTAGCCCAGGCGACGGCTTTTTTTATGATTTGAGGACAGGATGGCCGGAGAGTGTGAGTTGGCTGCCATTTTCGCCATTTTTTAGCACCGCGTGGGCGCCGAGCGGCAGCGTAACGGTGCGTTGCTCATGACCAAAATCCAGACCGGTCACTACGGGGATGGAGAGACGGGAACGCAGAAACGCGTAAACCGCGTCAAGATCGTAACCGGCATCGTAATCATTCGGCGCGCTACTGCTGAAACTGCCCAATATCAGCGCGTTCTGCCGGGTCAGAATCCCCGCGTGATACAGTTGCAGAAGCATTCGCTCAACGCGGAAAGGATGCTCGTTAATATCCTCCAGCACCAGTACGCCATTTTCAATGGCGGGCATCCACGGGGTGCCGATAAGGGAGACCAGCATGGCCAGATTGCCGCCCCACAGCGTGCCTTCCGTTTCACATGTCGGGCCGTTACCTTGCCACTCCACCGTGAACTGCGCGTTGCACAAGGCCCGCCAGAAATGGCGCTCGGTGAAGGTGTTCATCTCCTCCGCGCCGAAATTCGCCGCCAGCATGGGGCCGCTAAACGTTATCACCTTGCCCAGCGCCAGCAGGGCGGACTGAATCACCGTAAAATCGCTGTGGCCGCAGATCAGCAGCGGGTTCGCCTGTTGCCGTGCGATGAGCGCCTGCCAGTCAATGCTCTCCAGCAGACGACTGGCGCCGTAACCGCCGCGAACCGGCATCACAATGGTATCGGGCGTCGTCAGGCGGGCGAGGCCGTTAACATCCGCCAGACGCTCGGCGTCTGAACCGGCAAAACGCTGGTCACGGCGGCCAATGACGGCGGCGTTATCCACCTGGTGGCCAGATTCGATCAGCCGTTGTACGCCGCGTAAAGCCGCTTGCTGATTGATGCAGTAACCCGATGGGGCGATTAAGTGAAACAGGGACATGGCAATTCCTTGCTGACATCTAAAACCAAATGTATATCATGCCGATTGAGCATGTCGTTGTCACTCGCAGCGGCGAATTCCGGCTATAAGGATAGATGACGTGAAATTGAGATGGTTTGCTTTTTTGGTTGTATTGCTGGCGGGCTGTAGTTCAAAGCAGGATTACAAGAATCCGCCCTGGAACGCCGAAGTCCCGGTTAAACGGGCAATGCAGTGGATGCCGATAAGTGAAAAAGCCGGGGAAGCCTGGGGCGTCAGCCCGCGTCTGATTACCGCGATCATCGCGATTGAATCGGGCGGTAATCCGACGGTGGTCAGTAAATCCGGGGCGGTTGGGTTAATGCAACTGAAGGCCTCGACGTCCGGGCGCGATGTTTATCGTCATATGGGCTGGAGCGGCGAACCGTCGACCAGCGAACTGAAAAACCCGGAGCGGAATATCTCGATGGGGACGGCGTACCTGAGTATTCTGGAACACGGGTCGCTGGCCGGTATTAACGATCCGCAGGTGATGCAGTACGCGCTGGTGGTCTCTTATGCCAATGGCGCGGGCGCGCTGCTGCGCACGTTCTCTTCCGATCGCAAAAAAGCGATTGAGAAAATCAACGATCTGAGCGCGGATGAGTTTTTCGAGCACGTTGCCAAAAATCATCCTGCGCCACAGGCGCCGCGTTATATCTGGAAACTCCAGCAAGCGCTGGATGCGATGTAACCCGCACGGGGGTTATTCACGCACCTTATTGGATTTTTCCCGCGCTTCCCGTTCAAGAGAGAAAATAATCCGCTGTAATTCCCGCTCCACCGCCGGGCTGACGTTGAGAAAACGAAAGCTCAGGCGGGGAGTGGTAATCGTCTCATTTTTACCGTCAATCACTCTGCGTTCGCTGATGGAAATAAGCTGGGCGTCAAAGTGGAAAACGCCCCATTGCCCCATGTTCAGCTCAATTTGCGAAAAGCGCATGCCTTCGGTTAATCCGGCGGGTTTTGTCGCTTCCAGCAATGCGCCCATGCCGCCCAGCGAGAGATCGAACAAGCGAAAACGTAGCGTGTTGTCGTCCGGCATTTTCGCCTGGCAGTAGTAGGGGGGATGTAAAGGCGCGGAAATACGGAAATACTCCCGGCGCTGAACGAACCACAGCTCGGGCGGCAGCGCGGTAATAAATGCCGGAAGCTGCTGGTATTCGCCACTGGTGAGCTGATCCAGCGTGAACTCCACTTTCGCGCCCTGCGTTTCTGCGGTAATGGTTATCTGTCTGGCGCGCTGAACGGCGATGTTTTCATAGTCCTGGCTGCCGAAATCCATCACCAGTTTTTCCGCGTTAACGTCCAGAATCTTACTGATGAACTGCCCCCCGGCCCAGGAGATGCGTAGCGGCACCTGGCTCTTGTTTAAATCTTTGAGTACGCCTAATACCGCCAACGGGTTTTGCTTCAGGAACTGCTCACTGTAGTGACTCACGCGTAATGACTCCTGGATGCCTGACAGATTATCGTTTGGTTATCGGCATGGCATGACGGAACTTAAGACAAATGGGTGAAATTTTTATCAACGCCAGCGCATAACGTCGCAGGATGAAAAGCATGGCCGGTTGATTTGCCTATACTTAAGGGACTGGCGCAAGAACGTCTTGCGCATGCTTTCACTGGAAAGAGGGCCTGAATATGGGAATTATTGCCTGGATTATTTTTGGTCTGATTGCAGGTGTTATCGCTAAGCTGATTATGCCGGGTCGCGATGGCGGTGGTTTTATACTGACCTGTATTCTCGGTATCGTTGGTGCGGTTGTCGGCGGCTGGCTGGCAACCATGTTTGGTATCGGCGGCAGCATCAGCGGGTTCAATCTTCACAGTTTCCTGGTGGCCGTCGTCGGGGCGATTGTTGTGCTCGGCGTTTTTCGCCTTCTGCGGCGCAATTAAATGAACAGAGCGGATGTGGGGATGAGGGCGTAAATCGGCGACATGCTACCCTGGCGTGTTTTCCGTTCACTTGATGCCCATTATCGCTCTGGCGCATTATCAGTCGTGAACGTGTCAGGGGAGGCGTCTTCCCGGCACGTTTACGGGGATTCAACAGACGTCAGAACAATCTGTATTCCTGAGCAACGCCTGGCCGGATTAACGGCGAAAGCTGGCTTGATTTGTGAATAAAAATGAGAATAATTGTCATTCCATTTCACATATAATAATTTGCTCATGAAAACAACTCATCGTTTCACATTACGCGCGCTCTCTGGATGTATCACCTTAGCCCTGACTGTCCCGTCTTATGCTGAAGAGGCAAAAGAGTCGACCATTGTGGTCACCGCCGCCGGGCAGGAGAGCCTTCTTCCGGCCTGGACCAACAGCGCCACCAAATCCGCCGTGCCGGAAAGCAAAACGCCGCAGGTGATCAACACCATCGACAGGCAGGAGATTGAGCAACGCCACGCCAACTCGGTGAATGAAATTCTGCGCTACGCGCCGGGCGTGTCAACGGAAGTTCGCGGTAATACCTCCTATATGAGCGAATATAAGATTCGCGGTTTTACGGTGGATCAGGAGTATTACAACGGCCTGCAACTGCCGTACAACGTGACCGGGAATACCAAAGCGCGTATTGATCCGCTGCTGATTGAAAGCGTGGATATTCTGAAAGGCCCGGCCTCGGTGCTGTACGGCAATGGATCGCCGGGTGGACTGGTAAACATCCAGAGTAAAAAACCGCAGGCGGAACAGAAAACGGAAGTGGGCTTCAACACCGGCACCCGTAATCTGAAAGAGGGTTATCTGGATTCAACCGGGCAAATCAGCGACAGCGACTGGAACTACCGTTTACTCGGCAAGGCGACGGAAGGGGATGATCAACCGCATACCTCCCGCTATGAAAACTATCTGGTTGCCCCGTCCGTTACCTGGCAACCGGACAACAAAACGCGTCTGACGATTGATGCGCTGGCGCAGAATACACCGTCGCTGTCGCCTTCCAACCCGCTGCCCATTTCTTATCTGCGTTCAGAGTATGCGGGGCGTCGTGATTTTGCCGGAGATGAGTGGAGCGGCTTTAAGCAGCGTCAATGGATGCTGGGTTACAGCTTTGAACACCAGTTTGACAGCGGCTGGGGCTTCAATCAGAAAGCGCGCTACTTTGATGTGGATACCCACCAGCGCAGCGTCTACTCCACTGGAAATACGGGGAATCCGGTCTGGGAGTTGAACCGGTTTGCCTACACGACCGATGAAGATCTGAAAAGTTTTAACATCGACAACCAGGTTACGAAAACGGTAGTGTCAGGCGACTGGCAGCACCATCTGCTGGCAGGCTTCGATTACCAGAAGCTCGACAGCCATTACTTCTACCGCTATGCCAGCAGCACGCCGGGGATCGACATGCGCCACCCGAACTATCGTCAGATTCATACCGACGATTTAGGGCTGAGTACTGCGCAGAATAACCGTCTCTCTTATCAGCAGAATGGTTATTATCTTCAGGATCAGATTGCGTTTGGCGGCCTGAACCTGCTGGCGAGCGTGCGTTACGATGACTATCGTTCCGCCACGACCGACTATCTGCAAAACGGCGATAAAACCTGGATTTCACAGGATCGCGTCACCAAACGTTTCGGTGCGTTATATGCGTTTGAAAATGGGATCTCTCCATTTATCAGTTATTCCGAAGGCTTTAAGCCGATCTCGCCGCAAGGGACACTGACCTCGAAAGAGGTGAAGCCGACCACCAGCAAGCAGGTTGAGGGCGGGGTGAAATACCTGCTGGCGGAATACGCGACCACCTTTACCGTATCGGTGTTTAATATCCGCCAGAAAAATGTGCTTTCCGCCACGCCAACCTGGGATTACCGCCAGACCGGCGAGATTGAGTCAAAAGGGGCCGAACTGTCGATTGTCAGCCGTCCGGCGGATAACGTCACGCTGATCGCCAACTATGCCTATACCCATGCGATCAACACGGAAGATGAAACGTATGAAGGCAAACGTCCGACTCAGGTGCCGGAAAACGCGTTTAACCTGTGGGGCGATTACACCTTTGATAATACGCCGCTGCGCGGGCTGAACGTTGGCGCGGGCGTCCGTTATACCGGGCCGATGGAGATCTCGCCAGCTAACGACAAAGGCAAACTCGGCGGCACGACGCAGTATGATATGGCCGTCTCTTACCGTCTGGGAGAGGCGATCCCATCGTTGAGCGGGGTGACGCTGAAGGCCAGCGCGCAGAATATTACCAACAAAGAGACGTTTAGCTGTTACGACGACAACAACTGCTGGATTGGTCGCGACCGCACCGTTCAGGTTGGCGCCAGCTACAGCTTCTGATAGCAACCCGGCCTGCAATTGCGCAGGCCGGGTTCGTTTTCATTCGGCGGAACAATCAGAACTTATATTCCACCCCGGCCCAGAAATTACGGCCTTCCTCGATAAACCCTTCGCTGTAGGCATACTTCGTATCGAACAGGTTGTTCACGGACGCGTTGACGCTAAAACCGTAGCCCACCGCATAATCCGCGCGGATATGGGTAATGGCAAATCCGCCCGCTTTCTGTGAACCGTCTGAATTGCTGTAGCTGGAGGAACGCGCCTCTTCTGACAGCGTAATACTCAGCGGTTCCCACGGCTTGAGCGTCATCCATGCGGTGAGCGTCTGCGTTGGCAAATCGGTGATTTCACCGATTTCATCACGCTTGACGTCCGCGTGGATCAGCCCATAGCTCAGCCCGACATCCAGCATTTCAGACACATTGCCTTTGATTCCGGCATCCAGACCGGTGTAATCCACCCGGCCGCTATTGCGGTTCTGGATCGTATCGGCATCAATGTTGTGCGACAGAATTGCGTCGGTCACGCGGTTATAGTACACGCTGACCTCGAATCCCCAGTCGCGGGTCAGCGAACCGTTCCAGGTCAGATCCACGCTGCGGGCGCGTTCGGGTTTTAACTGCGGGTTGACGATGGCCACCTGGTTATACGCCGGTTTCGACGTGGTATACCGCTCTTTGAGCGTCGGGAAACGCGTCCGGTCAGAGTAAGAGAGCGCCAGCGTGTCCTCGTTTGCGAAGTGGTATTTGGTCATGACCTGCCAGTTAAACGCCGACTGGTTGTTGTCGTCGTAGTGGGTTACGCTGCCGTCTTTTTCGTGCTTCATCCCTTCCAGACTGTCACGCCAGTCATAGCTAATACCGGCCACGACATCCACATTATCGGCGGCGGCCCACTGGTATTCGCTGGCTAACGACCAGGTGCGGTCTTCATAGCGATCGTATGCCGCATGCGGCGCGCCTTTTTCACGGTGGACGTCATCTTTCCAGTTAACGGCGAACGAGAGCAGATCGTTTTCACGCATTTCGGCGGCGAGTTGTAACCCTGCGCCATCGCTGTAATCAGAATAGTGGCTATAGCTGCCTTTCTTGTTTTTCAGGTCGGCAAGGGAGTTGTACATCATCAGCGTGTTTTCAAAGGTGTCGCGATAAAGCCGGCTTTTCAGCGTGAAGCGATCGCCCAGATGCGTGGTGCCCTGATAGTAATAACTCTCTTTATCGTATTGCGGCCACTGCCAGTAGCGCGACTTCTGGCTGCTGGTGCCTGCGTATGGCGGGTTGTCCTTTTCACCGTCCTGGTTGATATAGGTCAGGGTGTACTCGTCATTTTCGCGCGGCGTGAAGCCCAGCTTAACAATGCCCCGTTTATCATCTGCCGACGAGTTGATCATCTTCCCGTTGCTGCCTGCAATGGCGTTGTCCACCCCGTGCGGCAGACCCAGGAAATCCTGCTTCAACTGACTACCGCTGACTTGCAGATAACCCAGCTCATTACTGGCGCCAAACGAGGCGTGCATATCGTGGGCGTTATCTTTGCTCCGGCTCCATCCCTGGCGATAACCGATGCTCCCTTCGAGAGGTTTTGTCGGTTTTTTGGTGGTGATGTTGATCGCGCCGCCCATCTGGTTAGGGCCTTGCAACAGCGATGAGTAGCCTTTGGACACCTCAACGGAGGCAATGTCCGAGGTGAGGAAGCGCCCTAAGTCGAGGTTGCCGTCGTAAGGGATGTAAACCGGCACGCCGTCGAAAAAGATCGGAACCTGGCGGCTGTCAAAACCGCGAACTTTGACCTGCTGTTCGTTGCGGTTGCCTGATTTTTGCAACGCCACGCCGGGGATGACGCTTAATGCCTGCGCCACATTCTGCTTATCCAGATCCTGCATGGTTTGTTGACCAAGCACCGTGGTGGTCGCCGCAGAGGCGGGGCTCGACCAGACGGTCATGGTGTCGCTTTCTTGCCCAGCAAACGCATTATGCGCAAAAGCTACCGATAATGCCGTGTAAAGACAACTCTGAGTGAATTTCATTGTTTTTATTCCATTTATCAATGTTATATGTCACTTTCGTCCGGGTTCAGGATGACGTTGATATCCATCGGTGGTGCGTAGTACGGTGCGGATGTAATAAAGAGCCTGATACCACAGTCGAGATAACTCGCCAGAGTGGCGAGGTTGATGCCGCCAGTCAGCGCCAGCGTGCAATGGGGGGCCAGTGAAGGCGCCGTCCGGGCCACCTCCGCTGCCTGATGTGGGGTAAATTTGTCGAGTTGCAAAACGTCGGGGCCTGCGCGGAGCGCTTCAAGGGCTTCCTCTGGGGTGTCTGCTTCGACGACGATCTTTTTTTCCGGGGCATGACGGCGCAACTGCGAAATGGCCCCGGCCCAGTCGTTACCGGGGGTGAGAAAGCGGCGGTGATTTGCAAACAGCAGCACGGTCTCCGCGCACCCGGCGCGGTGAATGATTCCACCTGCGGCGAGCACCGCCTGTGCGGCTAGCAGCCGGGTGCCGGGAATGGCTTTACGCGTGCAGGCTATTTGCCCGTCGGGGTAACGGCTATGCAGGATGTGAAGCATGCTGTCGAGATAGTGTGAAACGCCGCAGCTCCACTCCAGTACGTTTTGTACGGCCTTCCAGCCCTGGTGCAGCGCCGCCGCATTCCCGCTGACGCTGATCAATCGTTGACCGGCTGCGGCGCGCTCACCGTCGTTCATCTGCTCCAGGACGGTCAGCCCCAGCGACTGCAACATTTGTCTGGCCACGGCAATGCCGCTCACGCAGCCGCCCTGGCGATGACGGAAGGCCATGCGGCCTGGCAGATTGCCGATGCCCAGAGCGCGCGTGGTCAGGTCGCCTCCCTGAATATCCTCCAGCAGCAATGCGTCCGTCTGTGCGTGTGAGAAGTAGATCATTTCAGCGCCTTTTGTGGAATGCTGTCCCACCAGATCAGCGCCCAGTCCCGACTGGCCGGGGCAAGGGCGCTGGCATCCTGCTGTTGATACCAGCGGTACAGACGCTCACGCTCTTCATCGCTGATGTCGCCCATGCTCCAGCGAACGTTCTCAGCAAAGCGTTCCCAGGAGCTGTTGTCCTGCTGGCAGTTCTGCCCACGGATAAAATCGACATGGGCGCAGATCCCCATCTGGTACAGGACATTGAGGGCATAAATATAGTTAGGCAGCTCGATAACCTCGCGACCCAACGCGCGCTGGATAGTGGGGGAAACAAAAGAGGAACTGACCAGGTGCGTGGTATAGACGCGCAGCCGCGCCTGGTTGTTGAGTTTTGTCATCGCCTGGCGCATATCCGCAACGAGCGTTGAGCGGGAGGCCACGGCGATATCGCAGCGCGGGAGATCGCTCCAGTCATCTTCCCAGGCGCGTTGCACCCAGTGAACATGGGTTGCCCGTTGCTCTGTCGCGCGACGGGCGGCAACGCGCAGCATTCCGGGGCTGTAATCCACGCCGCAGATATGCGGTATTTTGCCCGCTAACGCCAGCGAGACGGTGCCCGGGCCGCAGCCCATATCAAACAGCGAGTTCACGCCCTGCAAATCCATTTTTTCCATCAGCTGTTGCAGGTAGGTGTCCGTCGGCGACGCGCAGTTTTCTGCCATTTTCTCTGCCCGTTTATCCCAATGGTCGGGCGTTTTTTCCGTTCGTTTCGCCTGCAACAGCTGCTGGCGGTAGAGGTCTGCAAAATCAATGTCATCAATGAGCATGGCTGTCCCTTATTGCTGATCGCCAAAAAGATGGCGGTGGATTTGTGTGGGCGAGACCCGATAAAGCGCGGCCAGATTGTCGGCAGCGAGCTGGCGCTCTGGCGCGCCTTGCGATACCTGGCCGTCGGACTCCACGCGCACGACGCTGTCGGCTATCGCCCTGGCATGGAGCGGATGATGGGTTGACATCAGTAGCGCCATCCCCGTTTTTTTCAGTGTCACCAGCGTGTCGAGCAGGCGGATCTGGTGGCCAAAGTCGAGGCTGGAGGCGGGTTCATCCAGCAGTAGCAGGCGAGGGCGTTGCGCCAGGGCGCGGGCGATCAGCACCAGTTGACGCTCTCCGCCGCTCAGGGTGTTCCAGCGTCGGTGCGCCAGATGGACGATTTCAAGCGCGGCGAGCTGCTGGTGGGCAATCTCTCGCTCCCTGGCGCCGGGAACGGCGAATGCCGCCATTTTCGGCGTCAGCCCCATCATCACCATATCCAGAGCGGTGAAGGCGAACGCGCCGTCGTGCGCCTGTGGCACCCAGGCAATGGCGCTGGCGCGCTCCCGGTCTGAAAAACGCTGCACCGCCACGCCATCAAGCAGGATGTCGCCGCTGATCAAGGGGAGAACGCCAAGAATGGTGCGCATCAGCGTGGTCTTGCCGCTGCCGTTTGCGCCGAGTAAACAGCAAATTTCTCCCGCCGGTACGGTAAAAGAGACGTCGCGCAAAACCGGGCGTCGGGCGTATCCCAGGTTGGCGTGGCGAACCGTCAGTCGTGTCATTGGCGTCCTCCGCGCAGCAGAAGCAGCAAAAAGAAAGGGGCGCCGATAAATGCGGTAAGGATACCCAGCGGAATCTCCGTACTGCTGATTGCGCGCGCGAGCGTGTCGGTCAGCAGCAGTAAAATGGCGCCGGCGCCCATTGAGACAGGAAGCAACTGCTGGTGGTTATTGCCGGTGAGCAACCTGCCGATATGCGGCACGACTAAGCCTATCCAGCCGATAATCCCGGCAATCGCCACCGTGCTGGCGGTGATGAGCGTCGCGCAGACAATCAGCGCGAGCCGAAGGCGGGTAACGTTGATGCCCAGGGAACGGGCTTCATCATCTGAAAGCGTCAGTAAATTCATACGCCAGCGCAGTAGCAGCAAAGGGATGGCGCCGAACAGAATCAGCGGCGCCGAGAAGCAAAGATCATGCAGCGTGATGGTAGAGAGTCCGCCGAGTAACCAGAAGGTGATGGAGGGCAACTGGGTATAGGGATCGGCCAGCGTTTTTATCAGGGAAATTCCCGCGCCGCACAGCGTACCGAGCGCGATACCCACCAGCACAAGGGTTAATACGGGGTCGTGACGCGTCACCCGACGGGTAATCAGCCAGACGCCAGCAACCACCAGCAGACCGCCGCCGAACGCGTAGAGCTGGATAAACAAAATCGGCAGGCCCAGCAAAATCGCCGTACATGCGCCTAAACCCGCTCCGGCGGCAACGCCGAGAATATCCGGGGAGACCAGCGGATTGCGAAACATCCCCTGATACGTCGTGCCCGCGCCCGCCAGCGCAGCGCCCAGCAGCAGCGCGGCGAGAATGCGGGGGAGGCGGATCTGCCAGAACACGATTTGATCCTGTGTCGGCACCGTGTCATGGCTGAAGATCATCGCCAGCACCTGCCGGGCATCGAGGTGATAAGCGCCCGATACGCTGGCAAAGGCAATACAGAGAAGGGCAATCCCCAGCATCAGGACTGAAAGGGTGGTCGTTCTCATCAGATGATCGCCCACTGTTGATACTGTTCGTCAGTCAGCGACGTATGCCAGAACAGGCGCGCATAACGCACCATATCGTCTTTAAAATGTTGATTAACGTTCGGGTCCAGCCAGGCATGCAGTCGGCGCAGCCCGAGTAAACGGTTAATGCCCGGCGGCGCATCCAGCCAGCCAAACGGCAGGCCGCTCAGGAAAAGAATGCGCTTGTCCGCAACCGCCTTAACGCCTTGCCAGACGGGGTCGTGACGCAGGTAGTGCGCCGTGGTGGCATCCTGTACCAGAATAATGTCGGGCTGCCAGGTGAGTAAGTTTTCCATAGAGACCTGGGCCAGTCCGCTTCGTCCGGGGATTCGCGCTACGTTGTGTAATCCCAGCAACTCTGCCGCTTCCGTATGCAGCGATCCCTGTAATCCCGTCTCCAGACCTCGGGCGCCCCGCGCCGCATAAAAACGAATACCGGCAGCAGGCGTGTGGGAAAACGCGAGCGCTTGCGCAATGAAGCGCTGAGCCAGCGCCGCCTGAGCGGCAGTACGCGCCTCCATTCCCAGCGCTTGTCCTGCGGCTTGCAGTTGTTCCGGCGTTTGCCGCAGTTCACCGTTAATCAGCAGCCACGGAATCCGGGTCTGAGCGCTGACCTGGCGCGCCTGCGAAAGCCAGGTTTCATCGGCGTTGCCGCAATCCACTACCAGATCGGGATGCAGGGCCAGCAGTCCTTCCAGAGACAACGTGCTGGCGCGCCCCGCCAGCCTGCCCAGTTTGGGCAACGCCCGAATGGACTCGGGGAAGGGAATCGCCGCCTGGCGCGAGAAATCAAAAGAGGAGAAACCCACCAGCTTTTCCGGCGCGACGGCCAGCAGTAACACATCGGCGGGCGCACCGGCGCTCACCACGCGGCGAATAATATTGCCTTCCGGCGGGCGGCCAATAGCAAACGTCAGCGGTGTCTGCGCAATGCCAGGGAGGTGGCGAAACAGCAGCGCAGAGGCCATTGCCTGAGCGAATCTCCGTCTTGTGAGCGGCATTGTTTTCATCCTGAAATGGTTAAAAAATCGCTATATGTTTACATATATAACGTTAAAAAACTTGTTCAGTATCAAATTCTCACCGATGAAAAGGGGGTCTAACCCTTAAGAGCTATGAGGGGCAGAGATGAACGCGCGGCATTGCCAGGAAGAAAAATCCGCGACGGCGCGCGGATTTTTGTCAGCATGATGGTCGGGTTACATTACGGCGTGGTTTCAACCTGTTTTTGCGGCGCAGGCTGGGAAGCGCCTGGCGCTGCGGGGCGAGTGGCCGGTACGCTGTCGCACGGTTTCTCTTTTGGACAGATCAGGTCGAGCATTTTTAACGTCACGCCGTTGGTCCAGCCGAAACCATCCTGAAGAGGATATTCTCCACCGCCGCCGCCGGTTCCCGTACTGCTGACGTCATATTTCTCAACCAGCTTTTGTTCGCGGTCGTAGGTATGCTGAACGTTAGTGAGGAAGCGCCAGGTGACATCCATCGCGATGTTGTCCTGCCCGTAATTCTGCAACCCTTCGGTCGCCACCCACTGTAACGGCGCCCAGCCATTGGGGGCGTCCCATTGCTGCCCGCTTTTCACCGAGGTGGTGGACAGTCCGCCAGGCTGCAACAGGTGCGCCTGGGTCGCGGCAGCCACTTTGCTGGCGCGATCTTTCGCCGCCGCGTTGACATACAGCGGGAACAGCGTGGCCGCCGTCAGTTGGTTACGCACCTTTTTGCTCTTCAGATCGTAGTCGGCATACCAGCCTTCCTGATTGTTCCACAGGTGCGTTTCAATGCCTTTCTGACGGGCGCTGGCGAGCGCTTCATACTGGTTCGCGTTGGCGTCATCGCCTGCCGCTTTGCTGGCGCGCGCCAGCATTTTCTCCAGTTTATACAGCAGGGCGTTGAGATCGACAGGGACGATGCTGGTGGTGCGAATGGTGCTCAGCTGATTCGGATCGTCCATCCAGCGCGAGCTGAAATCCCAGCCCGATGCGGCGGCAGATCGCAGGTCGCGATAAATCTCGGTTGCCGGGCGGTTCGGGTTGCTCTTCGCGGTGGTGATATCTTCCATCCACGACTCCGGTCGCGGCGTGTCCCGGTCATCCCAGTAGCGGTTCAGGACGGTGCCGTCATCCAGTTTCACCACGCGCTTATTCTGCTCGCCGGGCTGGAGATTCTCCACGCCCTCCATCCAGTAGGCATACTCTTTTTGCAACTGCGGCAGGTATTTTTTCAGGGCGTCGTCACCCTCATGCTGCGCCAGCAATTCCACCATAAATGCGAAGAAAGGCGGCTGCGAGCGGCTCAGATAGTAGGTACGGTTGCCGTTGGGGATATGCCCCCAGGAGTCCAGTTCATAGCCGAAATTCGCCACCATATCGGCGACCTTATCCCAGTGATCGCTTTCGGCAAGTCCCAGCATGGTAAAATAGCTATCCCAATAATAGACTTCCCGGAAACGTCCGCCAGGCACCACATACGGTTCCGGCAGCGGCAATAACGAATCCCATTTTCCGGCGCTCTCCGTTGTGCGGGTCAACACGGGCCACAGGCCGTCAATATGTTCACGCAGCGACTGTCCTTCCGGCGGAACGTATTTTTCCCCTTCTTTGGGCAGCGTAAAGTTCACATCAACAAAGTGACGCAAATCGAAGCCTGACTGGTTTCGTTGCATCCGGTAATCCGCGAGGATCATCAGCGGATCGCTGTTAGGCACGGCATCGGCGAACGTTTTCTGATCGGGGAACAGTTTGGCGCTCTGCACGTCATTAAACAGCGGCCCCAGCAGAATATCCGGGGGCTGCGGAGGACTGGCTGGCTGTTCCTCAGCGTGCGCCGAGAGCGACGCGAATGTCAGCAGGGTGCCTGCAACGGTCAGTTTTATGGCGAAAGAGAGCGTGCCGGAATGGCGAAGCGCAGGTGTTATCATCAATATTCTCCTTAACGGCGTGCCGCAGTCAGCGGCATGAACCATGACAAAACCTTAGTCCAGGATTGCCATGTGCGCGTGATCGAACCGCTATTTTGGGAACTGGTAAACATTTCCCGTTATCGCCGGTTGAAGCGTGGGGATGAACGCGGTGATGCGACAGCGCGCCCTCAGAAGAGGACGCGCGATGGGAGAGAGGTCAGTCAGAAAAGAGAATGCGCTGTGCCGCGAGATCCAGCGTAATCGACTCGCCGGTGCTCAGGGCGTATACCGCTTCCCCTTGCTGACAAAGCCAGCCGATCCCCATTTCACGGGCGATGATTGCCGAATGTGATTCATTGCTGCCTGCGCTCAGGCAGATCCCTTTAACCGTCTGTGGGTCGAACTGCAACACGGTGGACGGGAAGATATTTTCTGCCGCCACGATAGTCGGGCGCGTGAATACCGGCAAGCGCGCGTTTATTCCGCTCAGGTGCCTCAGCGTCCGATGGAGAATATCGTCGATATCGATATAGCGGGCCTGCAAATAGGCGTCGTCGAGCTGTCGGTACTGATCGCGGAGATCGTCCAGCACGCTGCGCCACGCCGTTTCCGCCCGACACGATTTATCACGTATCACCTCACACGCCATCTCGTACAGCTCGGGGTCATCCAGCAGCGTGTGATGCCCGGAAAAAATCGCCGCCAGATCGGCGGAGTATTTCTCTTCCGCCAGCGTGGTCAGCGCGTTGAGATCGTCCAGCGTCTGACGAATCGCCGTTTGCAGGCGCTGCTGCTCTTCCGGCAAATTGACGGTCGTCGGATTTGCGACGTCCGGTGCAGCGGGGGAATAGCAGAACACCACGCCGGAGACCTGCGCGGGGAGCTGACGCGCCGTGCTGCTGGCAGGCGTCTCCTCCACGGACTCGCCAAAGTTTTCCGTCGCCAGCTGTTTGAATGCCGCCAGCGCCTCGTCGGCCTGTTCTCCTTTGGCGATCAGGCGCAGAGTATCGTTGCAGCGCACCTGTAATAACGCTATCTGATTCAGGCTGTCCGGCGTCACGCATTTGCCATTTTTCTCCAGCAGCATGTCGGCCCGAAACCCCGACAACGTGGAGACCAGCCGCGATGCTGGACGAACATGCAGCCCGTTTGGATTTTTCACCACAACAGAAATGGAGTGGGCGTCGTTATCCTGAAATGCTGGTTTTGTGGTGACGCCCCCGGCTTGCGCGGGTGACGGTAAACCCAGTTGTTCACGCTTGGCATCCAGCGCGCTCATGGCGTCATTGATGACTTTATCAATACCGGCGCCCATTGCCGCGCTGACCGTCGCCGCCAGCGTGCCTTCTACCAGCGGCGCCGCGCATAAGCGGACTTTCGCCGCAATCGCCGGGTCAAGCAAATCCAGGGCGGTTTCGGCGCTCAATAATGCGCTGCCCATATCCATCATGACCAGGATATGGTCCGCATCAGCCACGGATTCGATGGCTTCCATCACCTTGAGCGGATCGGTGCCAATCGGATTTTGTGGGTCGTCGATACCGGCTGCAATCGCGAGTTTACAACCATCGCCGATTAACATCTGCCGGGCTAACTGCCCGACGCCTTCACCCAGCAGGGCGCTGTGCGAAACAATGACCAGGTTTACCATCGCGTTATCCTTACTCTTTTGCCGCTGCCGCCAGCATTTGCATCATGAACATCACGGAGGTTGCGCCCGGGTCCTGATGGCCGATGCTGCGCTCGCCAAGATAGCTGGCGCGCCCTTTGCGGGCCTGCATGGTGATGGTGCTCTGCGCCGCCGCTTCGGCCTGGGCGCTGGCGGCATCCAGCGCCGCCTGCACCGACAAGTGCTGTTCGCATGACTGGCGCAGCGACTCCACAACCGGCCCCCAGACGTCACACATGGTTTTATCGCCAGGCTCTGCTTTACCTCGGCTGGTCACGCCTTCCGCGCCTTCCCGCATCATCTGGTACAGCTCGTCGAGCGTCAGGCTCTGGTGCGCCTGTGTCACCTGGGCGGCGCGAATGAAGAACGTACCGAACAGCGGGCCACTGGCGCCGCCGACGCTGGAGAGCAGCACCATTCCTGTGTTCTTCAGGATGAAGCCGATGTCTTTATCCGCAATTGCGGGTAATTTTTCGACGACTTTACTGAAGCCGCGATGCATATTCAGCCCGTGGTCGGCGTCGCCAATCTCTCTGTCCAGACCCGTCAGATAATCACTCTCTTTGGTGAAAATCTCACCGCAGCGATAGAGCCAGTTAACAATGTGTGTTCTGTTGAGTGACATACATAATCTCCTTATTTGCCCCAGTTGAGCGCAGGCGTGTGAACCGGCGCATCCCAGAGCGCGAGCGTTTCATCGTCCACTTTTAGCAGGGTGATGGAAAAGCCGGTCATATCCAGAGAGGTGCAATAAGAGCCGATCAGGTTGCGTTCAATGGTAATGCCGGTTTCCTGACAGCGGCTTTCAAGCCGGTTATAGACGCCGAACAGTTCAGACAGCGGCGTGGCGCCGAGGTTGTTGACCAGCGCAATGACGCGATCGCCACGCTGCAACGGCTGTTTGCTCTGCTTATCTTCCTGCCAGCTTCCCTGATGATGATCCCAGTGACGCAGCGTGCGGCTGTATGCGCCGTTTTCCAGCAGCGTGTCAAACATTTCATCGACAGTTTGATCGAGAGAAGAGAAGGGGCGACGGTCAATGCCGGGTTCGCCGTGAATTCCCACGCCAAACTCCATTTCGTTATCCTGCAATGTGAAGGACGGTTTACCCGCCGCAGGCACGGTACAGGCATTGAGCGCGATGCCGATTGAATGCCCCTGATTATTCAGCTTACGGCCAAGCTCCGCGCAGGCTTCCAGCGTGTCACCGCGTTCTGCGGCCGCGCCCACCAGTTTTTCAATTAATACCGTATTGGCGACGCCGCGACGACCGGCGGTATAAAGGCTGTCTTTGACCGCTACATCATCATCTACCACGACGGTGGTGACTTTTACGCCGCTGTCGTGCAGCAGTTCCGTGGCGGTTTCAAAATTCAGGATGTCGCCGGTGTAATTTTTAATGATCAGTAAGACGCCTTCGCCGCCGTCAATGTGCATGGCGCACTCAAACATTTTGTCTGGCGTCGGCGAGGTAAAAATTTCGCCCGGGCAGGCGCCGGAGAGCATGCCTGGCCCAATATAGCCGCAGTGCATGGGCTCATGCCCGCTGCCGCCGCCGGAAAGCAGCGCCACTTTTCCTGCCACTGGCGCATCTGACCGGGTAACGTAGACCGGGTCCTGATGCAGCGTCAGCGTCGGGTACGCTTTTGCCAGACCAGCGAGTTGTTCGTTCAGTACCTCTTCTACACGGTTAATCAGCTTTTTCATTATTTTGCTCCGCATCTTCTGCTGTAGGGGTATCGGTTGTGTACCATGACACGGCTACCACTCACTGCCGATAACCTTATTGTGCAACAGTGAGCGGAAAAGAAAATTCGGCCATAACATGTTTCATCAACGGAACATTTATGCTTAATCATGTTTCATTATGGAACGCAAAGGCGAGGTAATCGTCAGAATTGCGATCCCGACCAACGAATGCCGCCGCTTTAAGCGTAAAAACGGGGGGTTAGAAACGAGAAGGGAGGTGATTAATTGCGATTAATTTGCCCTGTTCCAGTTCGATATAGCCGCCTTTTTTTAGCGCTGACAGCATCTTCATCACGCTGCTGCGCGAAAGGCGGGTACGTTCAAGAATATACTGGTAGGCCGCCATCTGAGAACGGATGCTTTCCGGCTCCTGGCTTAGCGCCTGCAACTGGTAGCACAGCAGATCGTAAGCGGTCGGCGCTGTCGCCATTTCATTCTGGATAAACAATTTATTGGTGACGATGATCATATGCTTTGCCATGATCTCCCACAGGTGCTTGCGCTCAATGGTTTCCATCACGTCATCGAGGGGAATTGTCGCCGCTTCGCACTCTTCGAGCGCGCGAATCAGCAGTTTATCCGACAGGGCGCTGGTGAACCCCAGGGATACCGGGGCAGAAGCTATCCCCAGCAACAGACTATTTTCGATGTTCTCAATGCTTACGACGCCCGTGCGGAAAAACAGGCACTGGTGCTCGCCCCCCTGGACGAAGACAAAGCGACTTCCGCGAGGATACCGTTTGAAATCCTGTTCTGACGTGAGTGCGTTGAGCAGCGCAATTGCGTAGGGCGAAGGCTGCTTCAGTTGATTAAAGGAAGAATCCAGGGGCATGGTAGGTGTTATCCGGTCACTGTCGTTGTCATTCTATTTTAGTGGCTCTGCGTTAATGCGTGTTGAACATAGCTAGTATTTCAGGGGAATATTCTGCTGAATTTGCTTCAGAACACCGCGATCGGTCACGATGTAGCCGCCTTTTTTTAAATCGGCCAGTATCTTCATCACGCTGCTGCGCGACAGGAATGTTCTTGACTGAATATAATTTGCGGCAGTTATATTTTGTCTGAATTCATTAGACTCACGCATTAATTCATACAGCTGAGCGCGAATAATATCATAGGATGTCGGCGCTGAAATGCGCGTACAGTGGTCGTACACCCGACCGGCGGTGTAGATAAGCACCTTCGCCAGACTTTCCCAAAGATTCTCATTTGCTATAACGTCGTTAACTTTCTCCAGCGGAATAAAGGCAATCTCAGAGCACTCCTCACTGCGCATCAGCAAATATTCAGCATCAACCAGTTGATTGCTGAGGCCAAAAATAAAGGGGGCGACTTCTGAGTTAAGCATGAAGCCGTCCCGAGCTCTGAAAACCCCGATGGTTCCCTTCAGCAATAAATAACATTGATGTGGTCTATTATTTTCGTTGTTAATAATTTGTCTGCATTTTGTTTCTCGTGTGTTTGCGTGTGGCTTCAGGTGCGCAATCAGTTTTTCTACATGTTCAATTGGCTTCAGAGGCAGAGCCTTATACATACTTGATTCAATAGCTATTTTGGTTTCAGGCATGATCCGTCCTCCCATATAATAGTCTCTGTAATAGCGTAACGTCTTGCTTGAGCTAATAATTATGGTGACAGACTAAAAATAAGTGAATCCAGAACAAGGTGTAAAATTACACCAAAAAATCACTTGAGCAAATATGTGCATTTATATGAAAATTTAAATTAAGGAGAACTTAATTGACATCGCGCCTTGATTCAGGATTCAAACCGCTAACGTGATGCGGCCCGGAATGATGAAGGGGAAATCGCATGTTATTTATCTCCTTGTCTTTACGATGATAGCCAAAAATAAGCGTTTCCCGGCAGCCCATTTCCAGAGCAGAAAATGTATGGACATTATGTCGTAACGCGATAAATAAACAGGTGTTAAGGATAGCGATGATGAAAAAAAATATGATAGCGATGGCGCTTTCCGCTGCGGCCATTTTGTCAATATCACATGCGATAGCGTATGACGGCACGGTCAAATTTGTGGGTCAGGTTCTTGATACCGCCTGTACCGTAGATATTGGCGCCAATAATACGATGACCGTTGATATGGGAAGTGTCTATAAGACAGCGTTTACCAACGCAGGGGATGAAGCGTCAACGACCAAATTTACCTTGCGTCTGATTAACTGCCCCTCTTCCGTCACGTCCGCGCGGGTGAAATTTGATGGCGTTAATCATTCGGGTAATACCGATCTGTTAGCGCTGTCCGCCGATCCCGGTTCGGCAAGCGGGGTGGCCATTCGACTGATGACGGCAGACAGAGCGCCTTTAGGCCTTAATCAGATCAATGGCTATTCCTATTCACTGTTAGATATGGTTGACAACCAACTGGATTTCTACGCCGCCTATGTCGCCACCAGCGTGCCTGTTGTGCCGGGCGTCGTGAACGCCGTAGCAAACTTCACCGTTAACTATAACTGACGAGCATATGTTGTTGGGGGGCCGATAACCGGCCCTCTCAGAGGTTTACCATGAAAGTATTACGTGTTTGCGCCACCGCGTTGGCGCTGTTTGTTATCGGCGTTTCCAGTGTGAATGCTGGTGTTTCCATTGGCGGAACACGGGTTATTTACGATGGCGGTAAAAAAGAAGCGTCATTAAGCGTCAGTAATCCCGATAATATTCCGTATTTAATTCAGTCGTGGATCGAAACGCAAAATGACGGTAAGGCCAAAGCCCCTTTTATTATTACACCGCCGCTTTACCGACTTGATAACGGGCAGCAAAACGTAATGCGTATTATTCGGGCGGGAAATCTGCCTGAGGATAAAGAGTCCCTGTTTTGGCTGAATATTAAATCGATACCGTCGGCCCAACGTAAGGATAATACGTTACAGATTGCGGTTAAAACACGAATAAAACTGATTTATCGGCCTGCGTTGCTGAGCAAGTCAACGCCTGAAGCGCAGCTCGGAAAGTTAAGCTGGAGCCGGAGCGGGGCGTTTATTCAGGTAAATAACCCCACGCCTTATTACGTTAATTTCAATGAAATTACCGTATCCGGTAAGAAAGTTGACAATGTAACGTTTGTGGCGCCGGGGAGTACCGCCCGTTTTGCACTGCCTTCGGGCGGAAATGGCGGAAGCGTGAAATTCAGGATTATTAATGATTACGGTGGAATCAGCGAGGAGTACAGCGGTTCTGTTTAAGTAGCGACGGGTCGGAATTACGTTAATGATGATAGCCAAATATATAATTAATCCGTATCCGGCCAGGCTTGTATTGCTTATCTCCCTGGGAATATTCAGCGTGCTGAATGAGGTTCTGGGTCGGGATTACTTTAATCCGGCGCTACTGGAGCATATATCATCCGGTAGCGAGAATATCGATCTTTCTGGTTTTGAAATGGGGGGGCAGGCGCAGGGCACTTACCATGTCGATATTATCCTCAACGGGCAGTTTCTGGACACGCAGGATATCGCATTTAATAAAACACCAACGCCTTCTGGTGAGGATGCGCTTGAGCCCTGCCTGTCGGGGGAAATGTTGCAACGCTATGGCGTTAACATCGCGCAGTATCCGGGTGTGCAGGGCAAAGGGGATTGCGCCGATTTGTCCGCTATTCCACAGGCTTCAAGTGAGTTCCAGTTTTCGACGCAAAAGCTGTTGTTAAGTATTCCGCAGGCGGCGTTATCTGCCAGGGCGCGGGGGGATGTCGCGCCGGAACTCTGGGATGAGGGCATTACCGCCGCGATGCTTAACTACAGTCTGAGCGGTGATAACAGTAATAGCCAGTACGCTAATTTACGCCCCGGAATAAATATCGGCCCGTGGCGTTTGCGCAATTACACCACCTGGCGGCGCAGCGGTCAGGGCGATGAGGACTGGGATTCGATTTATACCTATGTCCAGCGCAATATCGTCCCCCTGAAAGCGCAACTGGTGCTGGGAGACAGCGCCTCTCCTGCGGATGTTTTTGACAGTATACCGTTTCGTGGCGGCCAGCTTGCGTCAGATGACGACATGCTGCCCGATTCGCTGAAGGGGTATGCGCCCGTGGTGCGCGGTATTGCTCGCACCAATGCGCAGATCGTCATCCGGCAAAATGGCTACCAAATCTACCAAAGTTACGTGGCCCCTGGCGCGTTTGACATTACCGACATGTTCCCCACGGGAGGTGCCGGCGATCTGGAGGTCACGGTTAAAGAGGCGGATGGCAGTGAGCAGCACTTCACCGTCCCGTTCGCATCATTACCGGTGTTACAGCGTGAAGGCCGGTTCAAATATGCGTTAACCGGCGGGCGCTATCGCTCCAGCGACAGTCGTGTGGAACAAATTGATTTCGGCCAGGGAACCGCGATTTATGGTTTGCCGGGCGGGTTCACGCTTTATGGCGGCGTCCAGACTTCCCGTAACTATCGGGCGATAGCGTCCGGCGTCGGTAAAAATCTGGGAACGATTGGCGCGCTTTCTGCCGACGTAATCCAGTCATGGGCGCAACCCGCTGATGGCAGCAAGACTCAGGGGCAATCCTGGCGTGTGCGCTATAGCAAAAATAGCATCGCGACAGGAACAAACTTTTCGATTGCGGGTTACCGATATTCAACGCGCGGTTACTACGGTATGCAGGACACTCTCGATACGTATGGCGGTAGTTCCGGGCAGATAACGAAACGACGTAACCGTATGGAAGCCAACGTCAACCAGTCCCTGGGCGCAGGCGGCGGATCGTTGGCGTTAAGCGCGGTACAGGAGGACTACTGGCATACCGGAAAACCGATGCAGTCGTGGAGCGTGGGGTATCACAATGCCTGGAACGGCGTGAGCTATAGCGTCACCTGGACGCTGAGTAAAAACGGCAGCGGCGATCGTTATGATAAAGACCAACAGCTGGCGCTGAATATCAGCATTCCGCTGGATCGCTTTATGAGCAATACCTGGGCCAGTTATGGCATGAATGCCAGCAGCGGGAAGGGCGCGACTCATAGCGCAGGGCTGAGTGGAACGGCGCTGGCTGGTAACGCGCTGAACTGGAATATTCAGCAAGGTTACGGCACGGATGACGTGGGGTATACCGGTAGTCTGAGCGCGGATTATAAGGGTACTTACGCCGATGTTAGCGGGGGGTATCGTTACGATCGCCACTCGCAGCGCGTGAATTACGCTCTCGCAGGGGGCGTGCTGGCATATGCCGATGGCGTAACGTTCTCTCAGCCTCTGGGGGAAACCAACGTGCTGATTGGCGCGCCTGGCGCATCGGGGGTCGGGATTAAAAATCAGAGCGGCGTACGAACTGATTTTCGTGGCTACACCGTTTCCGCCAATGTTTCACCGTATCGCAAAAATGATATTGGCCTGGATACGGCATCCGTTGCGGACGATGTTGAACTGGCGCTTACCAACAAAACCGTTGTGCCGACCCGTGGCGCGGTCGTGAGGGCGGACTATGTCGCTAATGTTGGGCTGCGCGTGCTGTTGACGTTGACCAGACCCCACGGTTCGACGGTGCCATTTGGGGCGATGGTGACATTAAAAGGCGCGCAAGAACAACAATTTATTGTCGGTGACGAGGGGCAGGTTTATTTAAGCGGCATGCCGCCGGAAGGGACGTTGAATGTGGTCTGGGGACGTGACGGCGAGCAGCGCTGCACGGCAAATTATTCATTAACCGCAGCCGAGAACTACAGCGGCGTTAGCGTGACCGGCTCTCTTTGCCGCTAAGTGGGCTGACCTCTCGTGAGAATCTGACAATGAAACGAACTTATCTCTTATTCAGTTTACTGATGCTTTTTTCAGGACTCAGCGTTGCCGATGACTGTACCGTGAATACGACATTATTTAATACCGTCTCAATGGGGAATATTGTCGTGCAGCGAGATGCGTCGGTAGGGGCAGAAATCGCCCGCGCCAGGGTCTCCGGGTATGCCAAACTGTTGGTCACGGCGCCTGGCGGTGCCGTCTATTGTAACGGCGCTTATGCGATCAATTACCTGTCAGCGACGCCTTCGCCGATAAATCATGTTTACAACACCAATCTGAAAGGGGTGGGAATCAGGCTATCCATTCCCGCAGGGGATTTTGTGCTGCCGTCAAATGGCGCCAGCTATATCTATAATCTCGGTAACTATGACGTGATGCTGATTAAAACAGCAACGATCCAATCGGGATATTTGACGCCGGGAGTGGTTGCACAGGGATGGTTTGGTACGCCGGATCATTCTTTTATGCAGATTTCAATGGGCGCCGATACCCAGGTGATGGCGCTCGCATGTTCGTTTTCCAGCCAGATTCTTAATTTTCAGCTCGGTGATATTAATGCCGCCGAGTTCACCGGCCAGCCCGGAGCCGTGCTGTCGCACAGCGATACGCAAAATCTGGGGCTGAACTGCGATCCGGGGGCGAATATCAATGTTGAACTGGCGGGAACGCAAAACCCTGACGCACCGGCTGACACCAGCGTTCTGGCGCTGACCGGGCAGGGTAGCTCCGAAACGGCAGACGGCGTGGGGGTCCAGATAGTTTATAACGATGCGCCGCTGCAACTGAATAACCGCATCGTATTGAAAAAATCCGCAGGCGGGCAGGAGACATTTCCGCTGGTGGCGCGTTATTACCAGACCAAAAGCCAGGTGAAGCCGGGCAGCGCGAATGCCACCGCCACGTTGAATATTACCTACCAATAACCCAAGGAAAAAGTATGCCTGGAAGAAAACGCTGGCTGCTGACCCTGATGCTGCTTACTGGTCAGGTATGGGGTCAGGGCGATCCGATCGCATTAAACATCAAAGGGAATGTGAAAGCCGCGCCGTGTCAGGTGAGCAGCGACAGCATCACTAAAACCGTTGATTTAACGGCGGGGAGTCCGGTAACGGCTTCATCAATGTATACCGCAGGGTCAACGACGCCGTGGGTCAGTTTTGATTTCAGCATTGAACATTGCCCGGAAGGCACAACCGGCGTGATGATTCAGTTTAACGGCAACGCTGATGACATGCATCGCGATGATATGTATCGCAATCTGGGAACCGCTACCCCTGTCGCGATACAGTTGCAGGCGGCGGACGGTCGACCGCTGGGCGACGGTCAGGTTCTGACCAGTGAAATTGTCGCACAGCGTTACACCTGGAATTTACGCGCCCGGCTCTACAGTGAACAAGGGCAGGTCTCACCGGGAACCATTGATTCGGTTGTGACGGTTTCATTGAGCTATCAGTAATTATTACCCGGAGCCGCGTATACATGAATATTGTCATCAGATGTCAGGATCGTTTTTATCAATACGGATTGCGCGCGTTACTGTGCGAAATATTTCCACCGAACCTGAATCGGACCACGCTCACCTTTAACGACTATGACCACGCAAACGCCGCCTGTGCCGATATCTTAATTCTGCTGCTGCACCCCGGTGAACAGTATATTTGTCATGCTGAAATGCGATTTCGTGCGCCACGCCTGATGATTGGCCTGGTGGATAAAAAACATATTCCCGCGCGAGGAGAAATTCCCTCCTGTATAGGAAACATCGTGTTTATTCCGCTCAATGCAAGCGTCAGTAAGATCAGTAAAGTGATTAAGCAGCATTGGTTTTCTTTACAGCAGGCAAAAACGCCCCATGCCGTACACCACTGCGGACATTGCCCGCATAAGACGCTTACCGGGCAACAAAACCAGCTCGCTGCCTTTCTTTATGCGGGGATGACGTCAAAGCAGATTGCTTACAAAATGGCGATCGGTCAGAAAACGGTGCTGGCGCATCGAAACGCGTTAATGACGAAATTCCGCTTAAGAACCGATCGTGAGTTATTACTGTTTTTAAATGCGGTAAAGGAAAAAAACCGGCACAGAAACGGCATGTGCGAATCCTGCAATGATGACGATGGATGGCTTGTGTAAGCAATCCACGCAAAGGCGCGGATTGCGGGTATTACGAATGCTGTGGGTTGTGGGCGGCGTAGATGTCGCGCGCGTCCGTAAAGCAGCGCAGCGCGAGCGAAGAAACCGGCGCTTGCTTACGCATGATCAGGCCGACAGGGGCTTCAATGTTGGAATTGACGACCGGCGTAATATGGAAATTACTGTTTAAATTCTCCAGCCCATTATTGAGCGGCATAATGGCGCAACATATGCCACGCTGCACGGCCTGAATAATCTGGAATGTCGAATCGCTTTCGAAAATATGCTTAGGCGAGATTCCGGCTGATTTAAAACTCATATCCATGTGCTCTCTGTAATGCATACCTTTGGTCAGAAAACCCAGCGGGAAATTAATGAGATCGTTCCAGGAGAGGCTCTCATTTTCTATTTTGAAATGGCGCGTGTCGTGCAGCAGACCCATCCGGGTTTTCGCTAACGGGATAACATCAAACGGACTGACATCAATGTTATTCAGATAACATATTCCCAGCTCCAACTGGTTGCTGTTTACGCCTTCGGCAATTTGCTCCGAGGTCATGGAATAGAGACTAAATTGCAGTTCCGGGTATTTGGGGGTTAATTCGCGAATAAACAGCATAGGATCGACGCTGGCGAGCGGCACCATACCCAGACGGAGCACGCCGACAACCTGTCCTTTGCAGAGCGCGGCCTCGGCCTGTAAACCATCGTGCGCGGCCAGCAGGGATTTTGCCCATGCCAGAATACGTTCACCTTCCGGGGTAAAGCCTTCAAAGCGTTGCCCGCGAACGATAAGCACCAGACCAAGCTCCTCCTCCAGATTGCGAATGCGCATGGAGAGGGTGGGTTGCGTGATATTACACTGCGATGCGGCCTTACCAAAGTGACGGGTCTGATCCAGCGCGATTAAATATTTGAGTTGTTTTATGTCCATCATTCATCTCTTCGGCAGACGGTCTGTTGGGGGCAAAGAAGAGGCTCCGGCAGCCGTTTGCGCTACGACATGGGTTCACATTATTGCATAAATGTATAAATTTTGTAACCGAATTGCGGCATAACAATACCGTTTCTGCGCGTCAGTGGCTGAAAAATAAATCCCCTTATTCAGCAGAACGCCATGAATAAGGGGCGAATTTTACAGCGCGCGAATTTCTTTTGAGCGCAAGGTGATATTTACCGGTACGGATTTATAGGAAGGCGTACCGCTCTCTTTATCAATATAATTGAGCGGAACCAGAACATTGGCCTCAGGATAATAGGCGCCGACAGAACCTGCCGCAATGCTGTAGGCCACGACGGTGATATCTTCCAGGCAGAGATCGCTGTCAGGCAGGGCCGTTCGGATATCGACGCGATCGCCATGTTCAAGCCCTAACTGCTCCATATCGCCTTCGTTCATAAAGATAATGTCACGACGGCCAAATACGCCGCGATAACGATCGTCCATCGCGTAAATGGTGGTGTTGTACTGATCGTGACTTCGCAGGGTAATCAGACGCAGCGTATTTTCACCTTCGCCGGTCACGTTCTCGTTAACGCCGTGGAATACGGAGAACATGGCTTTGCCCGTCGATGTCGGCCAGACGCGTTCGGTCGGCGGCAGCGGCATACGGAAACCGCCAGGCACCCGGATACGATCGTTGTAATTGTCGAAACCGGGAATGGTTTGTTCAATCAGTTCGCGGATGAGATCGTAATCAGCAACCAGCTCCATCCAGCCGATTTTGCTGTTTGTCAGCGTGGCTTTCGCCATTCCGGCAATAATGGCTGGTTCCGAACGCAATAACGGCGACGCCGGTTTCAGTTTGCCGGAGGAGGCATGCACCATCGACATAGAATCTTCTACCGTGATGGATTGTCTGCCGGTGCGCTGAATATCCAGTTCGGTGCGTCCGAGGCAGGGGAAGATGAACGTCTCTTTCCCGACCAGCAGATGCGTTCGGTTCAGTTTGGTGCCGATGTGGACGCTCAAGTCCAGCCCGTTCATTGCCGGGAACCCCTGTTCGTGATCGGGCATTGCCACGGCAAAGTTACCGCCCAGGCAGATCAGCGCCCTGGCGCGCCCGTCGATCATGGCCTGCGTCGCCTGTACGGCGTCGTGTCCGTGTTTCGACGGGGGAACAAACCCGAAAACGTCGCTCAACCGTTCGAGGAATTCTGGCGCCGGTTTCTCGGTAATGCCGACGGTGCGGTTCCCCTGAACGTTGGAGTGGCCGCGAAGCGGGCAAATACCTGCGCCGGGTTTGCCAATATTGCCGCGCATTAACAGCAGGTCGGCAATCAGACGCACGTTCGCCGTCCCTTTGTTATGCTGGGTAATGCCCATGCCGTAGGTGATGATGGTGGCGTTGGATCTGGCGTAGGCTTCCGCGACTTTTTCCAGTTGCTCACGGTTTAAACCTGATTCGCGCTCAATGGATTCCCAGGAGGTTGCGGCAATATCTGCGGCAAAATCGTCAAAGCCCAGCGTATGGGCAGCGATAAACTCGCGATCCAGAACATCGCCACGCTCGGCTTCCAGCTGCAACACATGTTTGGCAATGCCTTTCAGCGCGGCGGCATCACCGCCAGCCCTGACCTGGAAATAGGTTGAGGCGATGTCGGTTGAGCTGTAGGTCGCCATTTCGATGATGCTCTGCGGGTCGGCAAAGCGTTCCAGCGCTCTTTCACGCAGCGGGTTAAAGACGATAATCGGCACGTCGCGGCGCGCAAGCTCGTGAAGCGTCCCCATCATACGGGGATGGTTTGTCCCTGGGTTATGGCCGATGGCGATCACCAGTTCCGTCTTTTCAAAATCATCCAGCGATACGGTTCCTTTACCGATGCCAATTGAGCGCGGCAGGCCTACGCTGGTGGCTTCGTGGCACATATTGGAACAGTCGGGAAAATTGTTACTGCCGTATTCGCGCGCAAAAAGCTGGAACAGATATGCCGCTTCGTTGGAGGCGCGACCGGACGTGTAAAATTCCACCTGTTCAGGGGAGAGGCCGCGAAGCACTTCGCCGATGCGGGCAAAGGCCTGTTCCCATTCGACAGGGCGAAATGTGTCGCTTTCTTTGTGATAGGCCAGCGGATGAGTCAGGCGACCATACCCTTCAAGTTCGAAATCTGTTTTCTTCAGCAGCGCGCTGACGGTATTTTTGGCCAGAAACGCCGGTGTGACGCGCTTGCTTGTCGCTTCCCACGTGACGGCCTTCGCACCGTTTTCGCAAAACTGAAACGTTGATTTATGTTCTTTATCCGGCCATGCGCATCCCGGGCAGTCAAAGCCGTCTGGCTGATTTGTGCGCAACAGGGTAACGGGGGCTTCAAGCGCGTCCATTTGTGTACGAACGGCAATGGCCGTTGCTTTTAACGCGCCCCAACCGCCAGCAGGACCGTCATAGTGTCTGACTCCGGGAACTGAACGTCTTTTCTTATTCATATGAACTCCTGACTATTCTGGTCACATTGGCATCCTGAAATAGCTACATAACAGGTAGGGTTATTCCAGTGTATTTAACAATTACGTTTAGCGGCTGCGCGTTATATAAATAAAAGCCAGCCGGACAAATATCCATTTGAAAAGCCATTAACCTTATTTAAAAAATGGGTAATGGTGATGGTTAATAAATACAAACAGTTGTCTCTACACGGGAGATAACAGCAACATCTTTTATTATTCGTTATATAAAATTTTATATAACAGATGGTAGAACCCAGTTAATTCGCGGGGTTTGCCCGGATTATGCGGCGTCTGTGCTGTCGATTTAAAGAAATTATAACAGGATTTTATCATTATCATAATAAATGTTATCTATCACTTATTAAATTTAACCTATTTGAACTTTTTGAATAATTGTTTGAGACTAATTAAACACGCCGAAAATTATTAGATTCACCTGCTCTGAAATATTCAGAAAATCGCTATTAATCAAAGAAAAAGGCTGGAAATGAAAGCGTTGTACAAAATAAATCAGTCAATGTCGACTCCGTGGGGGGAATTATGTTTGGAATAGATGCTTTTCACCTTGCGAGGATACAATTTGCCTTTACCGTATCTTTTCACATTCTTTTTCCCGCAATAACAATTGGCCTGGCAAGTTTTCTCGCCGTCCTTGAAGGGCTATGGCTCAAAACCAAAAATGAAACGTATCGCGACCTTTATCATTTTTGGTCAAAGATCTTTGCCGTCAATTTTGGGATGGGGGTGGTCTCAGGCCTGGTCATGGCTTACCAGTTCGGGACTAACTGGAGCGGCTTTTCACAATTTGCCGGAAGTATCACCGGTCCGTTGCTGACGTATGAAGTTCTGACGGCATTCTTCCTTGAGGCGGGCTTTCTGGGCGTGATGCTGTTCGGCTGGAAGCGCGTCGGGCCGGGACTGCATTTCTTCGCGACCTGTATGGTTGCGCTGGGAACCTTGTTTTCAACGTTCTGGATCCTCTCTTCCAATAGCTGGATGCAAACGCCGCAGGGTTACGCGATTGAGAACGGCGTTGTCGTGCCGGTGGACTGGATGGCCATCGTCTTTAACCCGTCGTTCCCGTACCGTTTATTGCATATGTCCACGGCGGCGTTTCTGGCGAGCGCGTTCTTCGTCGGCGCGTCGGCGGCCTGGCATTTGCTGAAAGGAAACGACACGCCCGCGATCAGAAAGATGTTTTCGATGGCGTTGTGGATGGCGCTGTTTGTCGCACCGGTTCAGGCGGTGATTGGCGATGCGCACGGTCTCAATACGCTGGAACATCAGCCGGCGAAAATTGCGGCGATTGAAGGGCACTGGGAAAACCCGCCAGGCGAAGCCACGCCGTTGGTTCTGTTTGGCGTGCCGGATATGGATGCGGAAAAAACGAAGTACAGCCTTGAAATCCCTTATCTGGGAAGCCTGATTCTGACGCACAGCCTCGACAAACAAGTGCCCGCGCTGAAGTCGTTCCCGAAAGAGGATCGCCCGAACTCAACCATCATTTTCTGGTCGTTCAGGATAATGGCGGGGCTGGGGATGCTGATGATCCTGACCGGGGTGGCGAGCGCGTGGCTGCGCTGGCGTGGCCGGTTGTATCAGTGTCGTCCTTTCCTGTGGTTTGTATTCTGCATGGGGCCATCAGGATTAATCGCTATTCTGGCGGGCTGGTTTACCACCGAGATTGGCCGCCAGCCGTGGGTGGTCTACGGTTTGCAGCGCACGCGTGATGCTGTTTCCGCACACGGCGACATGCACATGTCCGTCAGCCTGCTGGCGTTCATCCTCGTCTATTCGTCCGTCTTTGGGGTGGGCTACCTCTACCTGGTGCGGCTGATCAAAAAGGGGCCAGTGCGCGAGCATGCGCATGATATCGCTCAGGGGGGTACGCCAGCGCGTCCGTTATCGGCGGTGAGCGAACCCATGAACACACGCAGGGGAGAATAAAATGGGCATCGACCTGTCAATAATCTGGTTCGTCATCATTGTCTTCGCAACGTTGATGTACATCGTGATGGACGGCTTTGATCTGGGGATCGGCATTCTTTTTCCGTTCAATAAGAACGAGAAAGAGCGCGACATGATGATGAATACCGTGGCCCCCGTCTGGGATGGCAATGAAACCTGGATGGTGCTGGGCGGCGCGGCGTTATATGGCGCGTTTCCGTTAGCTTATGCGGTGATTGTCGATGCGCTCAGCGTGCCGCTAACCGCCATGCTGCTGGGGCTGATTTTCCGGGGCGTGGCGTTTGAATTTCGCTTTAAAGCGACGCCGGAACACCGCCCGCTTTGGGATAAAGCCTTTATCGGCGGTTCTGTGCTGGCAACCTTCAGCCAGGGCGTCGCCGTGGGAACGCTGGTTAACGGCTTGCAGGTAACCGGACGGGCGTTCAGCGGCTCGACGATGGACTGGCTGGCGCCTTTCCCACTGTTCTGCGGCGTGGGGCTGGTGGTGGCCTATGCGTTACTGGGCTGCACCTGGCTTATCATGAAAACGGAAGGCCCGCTGCACCGAAGCATGTCGGAGAAGGCGATTATCCTGACGCTGCTGCTGCTGGCGATCATCGTCATTATCAGCCTGTGGACGCCGTTGACGCATCCGGCAATTGCTCAACGCTGGTTCAGCCTGCCAGAGATCATCTGGTTTGCGCCTGTCCCGCTGTTAGTGCTGGTTTGCTGCTGGGGAATTGTGCGTTCCGCCTATAACCGCAAAGCGAGCTATGGGCCGTTTATGCTGACCCTTGGACTGATTTTCCTGGGATTCAGCGGGCTGGGCATCAGCATCTGGCCCAATATCATTCCGCCGTCGATCTCTATCTGGCAGGCCGCGTCACCGCCGCAAAGCCAGGGCTTTATGCTGGTGGGCGGGTTACTGATTATCCCGGTGATTCTGATGTACACCTGCTGGAGTTACTACGTCTTTCGCGGAAAAATTAATCCTGATGAGGGGTATCATTAATGGCTTCACTATCAGACACAGAGCACGCTAAACCTGCGGATACCGCCCCACGCGCCTGGTGGAAAAGGGTGGGCTGGATGGTCATCATCTGGGCGGCAAGCGTTATGGCGCTGGCCGTCGTCGCATCCGGGTTTAAGCTGCTGATGCTGGCGGCGGGGATGAAAACCCACTAACACGTCTTACTTCCTGTCTCAGGCCACATCAGCGTGATGTGGCCTGCCTGTTCGTTGTCTCCCGAGGTTATCTATGCAACCGCTTATGGACTCATGGCAGCGTAAATTCACCTATTTACGTCTGTCCGTTACCGATGTGTGCAATTTTCGTTGTACCTACTGTCTGCCGGACGGGTACAAACCCGGCGGCGTGAGCAACAAGTCATTCTTGTCGGTGGATGAAGTTCGCCGCGTCACCCGCGCGTTCTCCGCGTTGGGTACGGAAAAAGTCCGTCTTACCGGCGGGGAACCCTCCTTACGCCGCGACTTTATCGATATTATCGCGGCGGTGCGTGAAAATGCGGCGATTCGCCAGATTGCGATAACGACCAATGGCTATCGCCTGGCGCGTGACGTCGCACGCTGGCGTGAGGCCGGATTAACCGCCATCAACGTCAGCGTGGACAGTCTGGACGCTCGCCAGTTTTATGCCATCACCGGGCAGGATAAATTTCAGGAAGTGATGAACGGTATTGATGCGGCGTTTGCCGCCGGTTTTGAAAAGGTCAAAGTGAATACGGTTCTGATGCGCGATGTGAATCATCATCAACTGGACACGTTTCTGGCCTGGATTAAGCCTCGCCGCATTCAGTTGCGCTTTATCGAACTGATGGAAACGGGTGAGGGCAGCGAGCTGTTTCAACGCCATCATATTTCGGGCGTGGTGCTGCGTGATGAACTGCTGCGACGCGGCTGGGTGCGCCAGATTCGCCAGCGCAGCGATGGCCCGGCACAGGTCTTTTGCCACCCGGACTTTGCAGGCGAAATCGGTTTGATCATGCCCTATGAAAAAACGTTCTGCGCCAGTTGCAACCGGCTACGCGTCTCTTCCATCGGCAAACTGCATTTATGTCTTTTTGGTGATGGCGGGGTCGATTTACGAGACGTGCTGCAAGACGATACGCAGCAGGATGCCCTTAAGATGCGTATTGCCGATGCGCTGACGCATAAAAAACAGACGCATTTTTTACATCAGGGGAACACCGGCATTACGCAAAACCTGTCGTACATTGGTGGATAGCGGGCAATGGACTCAGGTCAGATTGAAGTAGCGATCGGGCTGATGCGGCTCCGGCAGGGGCTGTTGCCCGGTCATCTCTTTCAGATTGCGCTCAATGGTGTTGCAAATCGCGTTGAGCGGTAAATCGTTAGCCGATGTGCCAAAGGGATCTTCAAGTTCTTCCGCCAGGGAATCCCAGGATAAAAAGGTATAGGAAATAAAAACGGACACGAATGGCGTCATGTAATGCAGGTCGCCAACCAGCGCAAAAGGAAGAAGGGTACAAAAAAGATAAACGGTTCGCTGGAGTATTAATGTATAAGCAAACGGCACCGGGGTATTTGCAATTCGTTCACAGCCGCCAATAACGTGGGCGATTTCATCTATTTTATTATCGATGAGGCCAAATGTAATATCGCTCAGCTTGCCTTGTTCACGCAATGCTGCCATTTCATCGCCGATCAATAATAATATCCGGTTGGTTTTCATCGGGCTGAACATGACCTGGGTAAGAATATGCCGGGGCAGAATTCGGTACATATCATATCCGGCGTCGGTTTTGCGTAATTCATGTTTCAGGCTCCAGCAAAGGGCAATCAGATAACCTGAAATTCTTTTATGTAGCTCAACGTCATTCGGCAACAAATTTTTTAACTGACGGATGATGGAACGCTCGGCAATCAGTAAGGTTCCCCACAGTCCCCGTGCCTCAACGAAACGGCTGTAGCTGGCGCTGTTGCGAAAGCCAAGAAAGATAGCGATTGCGATCCCCAGCAGGCTAAAAGGGGCAACGGTTAAGTGGATGCCCAGTTGCTCATACCATTGATAAATGATAATTGCGATAGCTGACATGACAAGGTTTAAAAATAACCGAAATGTTATTTTTGACAATACCGAGCCATGCCAATCAAATAATCGAAAAAACCAATGTTGCTCTGGTCTGATAATCATGACTGACGATTTCTCTGAAGATGTAATGAGAAGGATTCAACGAAGGGTGAATGCGATAGAAACTATTTTAATCGTTATCTTGCCGTCTGACAATCAATGGCGAATAAAAATAAGGCGGAATAAAAGTAATGGTATTGGCTTTATCATTCGCTGGTGAATTTAATCATTACGTTATGCCTCCTGGCTCAGATTTGAACTGTCACCGTTATGGCACAACCAATGTACATGCAACGTGAAGTATGACGGGTATATTGACCTTGAAGTTAACTTTAAGGTTATGCTGTGACGTAAGCCGGGCAATTTATTTATTAAAGGGGTTAATGCAATGAATGAGCAACATTCCCATCCAGAATTTCCGCGCTGGATGATCTATGGCGCGAACGGTTACACCGGAGAAATGATTGCCCGTGAGGCCGTACGGCGAGGATTCAGGCCAGTTCTGGCGGGGCGCAGGCAAGAAACGGTAGACTCTTTGGCTCGCAATCTCGGGTTTGAGGCTCACGCCTTCGCCCTTGATAACCCGGCTGAACTGCTCAGACAGCTTGAAGAGTGTGCTCTGGTATTAAATTGTGCGGGGCCGTTCTCCGCCACTGCGGCGCCTTTGATGGAGGCCTGCCTGCAAACCCGAACTCATTATCTTGATATTACAGGGGAGATAGACGTGTTCGAGGCGGCACAACTGCTGAATACCCGTGCCCGGGATGCCGGTGTTGTATTGTGCCCCGGCGTCGGGTTTGACGTTATTCCTACGGACTGCGTGGCGGCCGCCCTGAAGGAGGCCCTGCCGGATGCGATCCGCCTTAACCTGGGATTCGATTCACGCTCTGTTTTTTCTCCGGGTACGGCGAAAACGGCGATCGAGGGGCTGGCGCAGGGCGGAAAAATTCGGCGAGGAGGGAAGATCATTACCGTGCCGCTTGCTTATGAAGTTCGCCGTATTGACTTCGGCGATGGCGAGAAGGACGCGATGACAATCCCCTGGGGGGACGTGTCCACGGCGTATTACACGACAGGTATTCCAGACATTCAGGTCTTTGTGCCGGGTTCGACGCGCATGATTTCCCAGGCCCGGAGAGCAAACTACATCAGACCATTGCTGCGACTGGCATGGGTGCAGAAGCTCCTCAAGGCTTATATATCCCGAACGGTGAAAGGTCCCGGAGAAATGAAACGTGAACAGACGCCCTCTTTTGTGTGGGGAGAGGCCATCAACGCCCGTGGCGACAAAAAAACTGCCCGTATCCGTACACCGAATGGTTATACCCTGACCATTATGGGGTCGTTAGCGGTGGTTGAGCACCTGATGATGAACCGGATTGCAGGAGGGGCCTACACGCCGGCAACGTTAATGGGCGCAAATCTGATAACCCGGTTACCAGGGGCTGGCCCGCTGAGGATTGTATAATTGTTCAGGGCAGGGGATGCTCCCGCCCTTTGTGCTTATTCGAGGGTAAGGATAACTTTACCGATATGAGTTCCGGCATCCAGTAACGTATGTGCCTGACGGACATCCTCAAATTTAACTATCTGGTGAATGACGGGTTTACACTTTCCGGCTTCGATTAAAGGCCATACTTTTTGTATGAGCTGTTGGGCGATTTCTTCCTTTTCAGCGGCGTCCCGGCTCCTCATCGTTGAACCGGTTACCACCGCTCTTTTAAGGATCAGTTCCTGGATATCGAATTCCTTAACCATCCTGCCCCCCATAAATCCAATCAGTACGAGCCGACCATCCTTTTTAAGAAGGCGAAGGTTCTTGTTAAAATAAGCGGCGCCGACAATATCAAGAATAACATCAACGCCTTTTCCGTCGGTTCTGCTGCGGATTTCTTCTTCAAAATCATGGGTTTTGTAGTTAATGATTTCCCCATATTGTTGCAGGAACGGAATTTTATCGTCACTTCCGACGGTGCTGAACGCTTTAATATTCATGGCATTACACAACGCCAGCGCGGTCGTCCCTATGCCGCTTGCGCCACCGTGGATCAAAACAACATCCTCTTTTCTTACTTTTCCCAACGAAAAAAGATTGGCCCATACCGTAAAGAATGTTTCCGGAAGCGCTGCTGCTTCTGTAAAACTTAAATTTTGTGGGACAGGCAATACCTGACCTGCCGGAACGGCGCAAAATTCTGCATATCCCCCGCCATTGGTGAGCGCACAGACGCGATCGCCAACTGAAAAGTGAGCAACGTTTTTCCCGATTGAGTGTACGATACCCGCGACTTCCAGCCCGGGAACCGGCGTAACACCCTCTGGCATGGGATATTTTCCCTCTCTCTGCATAATATCCGGGCGATTCACGCCGGCCGCTTTAACTGAGATCAGGACATCGTTCTCGCCACATTCCGGCATTTTTCCCTGGCTTACCTTCAGAACTTCAGGGCCGCCAGCTTCTGTTATCTCAATGAGTTTCATCTGATTCTACCTGTTTAATGTCAGGGGTTGATTAGCGATACCACCTGCGTGGTTGTTTATTTGTCTTTCTTTACGGTGAGCGACGCTTTCCATTCACGGTAAAGGGTTTCCAGTCCCTGACGGTACGTTGTTATCTGAAAGTCCGGGAATCGCCGCTTAAATTTTGATGAATCAAACAGGTTATCATGTTGATAGCGGGGCAGGAGCTCCCGGAGTTCCCGTGGGCCTTTGGAAAAGATACCGGCGGCGAACAAGGCGAATTTGCTCAGGACAGACCATGACGTTTCTTTCCCGAACACGTTACAGGCCAGAGAAACGAACTGCGCATAGGTGAGCCGTTCATCGCAACAGGGCAGGTGCCACGTCTGACCGAAGGCATCAGGGGTGTTGCCAAGACACGCTAAAGCCCGACTGGCATCGGGGGTCCATATGAGCGTACGTAATGTGTCGTCACGTAATGGCACGCGTGGTTTTTTCCCTGCTTTAAGTCTGTCTAAAATTAAGGCATTGGTAAAACTCTGGGTTTTTCCCGGCCCATAAAACTCGGGCGCGCGCCCGATAAGCACAGGGATGTCGCCCCGGCGCATCTCCTCCAGCACCCTGTTTGCCATCAGGGCCCGAACCCGTCCTTTGCGCCCTGACGGCAGGAACGGCGTTTCCTCGGTCTGCAATCTGCTGTCCTGCGGGTACATATAAGTATTGTCAAAATAAACAAAACTTGCCCCCACTGTCCGACACGCGTTCAGCGCGTTTTGCAGCATTATCGGAAACTGCTGTTCCCAGAGGTCGGCATCCGGCGGCAGACCCGCCGCAAAATAGACAATGCGGCTTCCTTTAACTGCTTCCAGTGTCTGACGGGCATCCAGTAAATCAGCGGGCATAAGGCTATTGCTGTCATTTACCTTCTGTGGATTACGGCTTACAAGCCTCAGTTCAGCACTGTAAGAATGCGTTAACTCGCGAGCAAGTTCCCTGGCAATCTGTCCGCTTGCCCCCAGAATCGTTTGCATCTCACTTCCTCTTCGACAATTTCAGACGGGTGTCCCGGCCCATTGGCCTTTTTCAAAGTATAAGTTTAAAGTTCACTTGAAGGTCAATGGGGTGTTGCGACGTTGTTTAAATGTCGTCTGGTATTGGGATACACCGCCAGCAACGGAATGGCGCCGAAGCCGAACATCAAGCGATGAAAAATACGAGATTGCGCGTTGTCGAGGCATGGTAGAGTGGGGGGGCTCAAAGAATGATTCGAGGTTTGCGCTATGCAACAAATTGATTTTTACATGGTTGATGCCTTTAGCACGGCTACTTTTGGCGGCAATGCCGCAGCCGTGTGTCCGCTCACCGAGTGGTTGCCTGATGAGACATTATTGAAAATGTCTAAACAGCATAACCAGTCAGAAACGGCTTTTTTTGTCCCAAATGAAAACGGCTTCGAGTTGCGCTGGTTTACCACTCAGGGGGAAATAAATCTGTGTGGGCATGCCACACTTGCTACTGCGCACGTCATCTTTGAACATCTTGATTACCCGGGCGCGACTATCCATTTTGATACCCGGTTTGTTGGCCCATTGACAGTAGCACGCAGCGGCGAGTGGTTGACGCTTGATTTTCCAGCCTGGGAAACCGAGCCCGTCGTGCCGCCGTCCTTATTGCTGGAAACGTTGGGCATCACAGAATGCAAAGAAGTGCGCGTGGCGCGTGATTACATGGTCGTGCTGGATAATCAACGGCAGGTAGAAGCGCTACGCCCGAACATTAATGCCATGCTCCCTCTGGGAAAAATGGTTTGCATAACCGCGCCCGGCGAAGAGAAATACGATTTTGTCAGCCGTTTCTTTTGCCCGGGAGAAGCCGTAGCGGAAGACCCCGTTACAGGTTCAGCACATAGCATGCTAATTCCGTACTGGGCTGAAAAACTGAAAAAAACGCAGATGCTGGCGCACCAGGGCGCCGAACGTGGCGGGGATTTACGCTGCCAGCGAGTGGGGGATCGAGTCCACATCGGCGGACAGGCAACAACTTATCTGCTGGGTAAGGTACTGTTGCGCTAGAACGTCCAGAATGCGGTTCGGAATGGGCTTTCAGGTATAAGGTCTGCTGTACGATTATGGCAGACCTGACGGCGCTTTAGACTGACTGCGTTGTGCCAGGAGGGGATATTGCTAATGTCCGCACGGTACTAATGATGTGGGGACAGGGCATCCTGATAGTTTTAAAAAAGCCAATCTGTTATATTTAATCGAAATCGTTTTCGATAAATCAATCAATTCTGGTGGCATGGGATGAAGCAAAGGATCAATATCGTAAAACTGGCACAGCACCTCGGGTTGTCCGTCTCTACGGTATCCAAGGCGCTGAATGGCCGGGAGGATGTGAGTAAAGCCACGAAGCAACGCGTGCTTGCCGCCGCGTCTGAACTGGGCTTCTCGCCCGATCCGGCGGGGCGGCGTTTGCGCAGCGGAACGTCGGAAACCATCGGGTTTGTGCTTTCGTATCCTCAGGCCCACTTTGCACAACCTTTTTTTCTCGATCTAATGGCCGGAATCGACCAGGAACTGGAAAAAACGCCTTATCAGTTGGTTATTGTCACCGGAAGAAGCATTGAATCGGAGATAGACAGCTTCAGACGTCTGGTTGAACAACAGCGTGTTGATGCGGTGATGTTTGGCAGAACGCGTAAAGAGGATGCCAGAATCCAGTTTTTGCAGGATCGCAGCGTACCATTTGCCACTCTCGGACGAAGTGAAACGGGCAATCCTTTCCCGTTCGTTGATATTGACCGCACTGTTGCCGGGCGCAACGGCACCGCGCGCTTTATCGGCCTGGGGCACCGCCGCATCGGGCTTCTCAATACTCCAGACTACCTCATGCTCAGCCACCACTTGCGGGCAGGCTACATGGCGGCGCTGGATGCCGCAAATCTGTCTTTTGATCCTGCTCTGATTGTTGACGGGGAGCTGTCCGAAACAGGCGGATTAGCGGGTGCCAGAAAGCTGCTGGCGATGAAAAATCCGCCAACGGCGATCATGTGCGGCCACGATTTGATTGCCAGCGGCGCGATGCAGGCCATTGTGGAAACCGGAAAGCGCCCCGGTACCGATGTGGCAATTATTGGTTGCGACAACCACCCGCTCGGACCTTACCTGAATCCGCCGTTAACCACCTTTTCCGCGCCAACCCAGGAAGCGGGCCAGCGAATGGTCCAGCTGCTTCTGGCGCACATGAACGGTAAACCGGTCGAATCACTACAGGAGGTGTGGTCGCCCGAGCTGATCCTGCGCTCCTCACACGGTAGTGAATTTTTCCAGAAAGCATAACCTGCCAATTTCCCTGCCTTGACGGCCACACGCGGTCAGGGTATTGTCTACTTAATTATCGAAAACGTTTTCGATAAAATTAACAAAGGAGAAAGAACATGACGTTGGTGGAAGGAGGATGCCTGTGTGGTGCCGTCCGCTACAGAATGAAAACACCGCCCCGCTCGGTGGTGGTTTGTCATTGTACCCATTGTCAGAAAGCGAGCGGAAGTGCATTCTCGGTTAACCTTCTGGTGGAAAAAAGTGATTATGAACAGCAGGGAGTAACGGCATGCTTTACCGATACAGGCGACAGCGGACTGCCGTCACACCGCCACTTCTGCCGGGAATGCGGCTCGCCAGTGGTAACTGAAGCGACAAATATGCCCGGCATGTTACTGGTTAAGGCCGGCACGCTCGATAACCCTGGAGAGTTTTCCCCGCAGGCCGAAATTTATACCCGGTATGCTGTTAAATGGCACGCGCCGATCGCGGGTTGTGTACGGTTTGTTCAGGCCCCTGTTGCCTGAACACGATGACTTTATTTTTAATTCTTTTCGAAAACGTTTTCGTTAAGTATGAAACGGACAGGGGAAAATGATGCGGTTTGCCCAGGCTTGCCGTTCCCCTATATTTTCTCTTATGCATTTATCATCAGGAGCCTTTATGAGCTTTCAAAGTATTAACCCGGCAACAGGTGAATTACTCAAAACTTTCCCGTTGCAGACCGATGCTGAGGTCTTTTCCGCTCTGGAAAAAGCCGACATGCTTTATCGCGACGACTGGCGTTTACGGTCTGTGGCTGAGCGTGCTGCGATTGTCGGCAAGGCGGCAAAAATCCTGCGTGAGAAACGCGATGAGTATGTGACCTACCCGACGCTTGAAATGGGGAAAGTGACGCGCTTTGGCTATATGGAAATTGATTTAGTCGCGGATATTCTCGACTACTATGCCACCAACGGTGAGCGTTTGCTCGCGGCACAGGCTATTCCAGGCGAGCCAGGTGCGACGTTACTCTCCGAACCTATCGGGGTTATCCTGGCGATCGAACCCTGGAACTTCCCTTATTACCAGCTGGTGCGCGTGGCGGCGCCGCAGCTCATCGCCGGTAATGTCGTTATGCTCAAACACGCGGAAAACGTCCCGCAGTGTGCACTGGCGTTCGCACGGTTGTTTGAGGAGGCGGGCGCGCCGGAAGGGGCGTACACCAACCTGTTTTGCAGTATCGATCAGATTGCCAGCCTGATTGACGACTTCCGGGTGCGCGGGGTCGCGCTGACGGGCAGCGAGCGGGCGGGAACGTCCGTTGGCGAACGTGCCGGGAGAAATCTGAAGAAGGTCATTCTTGAGCTGGGCGGTAGCGATCCGGCGATTATTATGCCTGGCGCGCCGCTGGATCATGCTGTCGAGCAGGTTGTGATGGGGCGTACCTGGAACTCGGGGCAGGGTTGCGTCAATATTAAGCGCGTCATTGTGATTGGCCGTGAGCGTGGCGAACGCATGCTGGAGGCGCTCAAAGAGAAGTTTGCGGCAATCAACGTTGGCGATCCTGAGGATGCGTCGACGCTGCTCGGCCCGCTGGTAAGCGAACGTGCGTTGCAGGGGTTGCTGAAACAGATTGAAGAGGCGAAAGCGGCAGGGGCAAACATTGTTTTTGGTGGCAACAGAGTCGACCGTCCGGGTTTCTATCTTGAACCGACCATTATTACGGATATTACTGAGGCTAACCCACTCTATACTCAGGAAGCCTTTGGACCGGTACTCTCTTTTTATGTTGTCGACAGCGAAGAAGAGGCGATTCGTCTGGCAAACGCGACGCCTTACGGCCTGGGCGGTTACGTCTTTGATGCTGATACGAAAAACGCGCAGCGCATTGCGTCGCATATTGACTCCGGGATGGTTTACATCAACTCCTGTTTTGCTGACTCTCCGGGCCTGCCGTTTGGCGGTGTGAAAAACTCCGGCTTTGGGCGCGAGTTATCGGAAATCGGGATGGGGGAATTCCTGAACCGAAAATTAATCCGGGTAACGGAAATCGAATAATAATAAAGCCACCTGAGATACAGGTGGCTTTATTTGTCTATGGAAATAATTTGGGAATCAGCGCGCCCAAATCAGCGAAGTGCAGATAAGCTGATTCGCAACCTCCTTTTACGAAGGCTCAACCTCAAATCACGACAACAATTTTCCCGATTTGTTGACCTTTTTCCATATAGCGGTGTGCATTGGCGATTTCGGAAAGCGGGAAGGTGCGGTCGATGCGCGGTTTCAGCTGCCCGCTCTCCAGCTTCTCGAAAATGTAGCGTTCCGCGTTTTTGAGCGCGACCGGGTCGCCGGTAATTGAGAACATGGTATAGCCCATCATTTTGAATGGTTTACCCTGCGCTCCCTGACCCCAGGATTCATAAATCGGGAACGGTGTCGGTTCCGGCGCAAGGTTACCGTAAATCATGATCAGGCCATCTTTGGCCGTCGCGCGCGCCAGTTCGGCCAGACCGGAACCAGCTACGCTATCAAAAATGATCCGCGCGCCAGCGCCTTGGGTGATTTCCATAATTCGGGTTGCAACGTCTTCTTCGCTAGTCACGATAACGTGATCCGCCCCGGCAGCAAGCAGTTCATCCCGTTTGTCGGCGCCGCGCGTGGTCGCGATGACAATCCCACCCTCTGCTTTAACAATCTGAATTGCCGCGATCCCAATGGAGCTGGTTGCTGCTGTCAGCACGACGTAATCGCCCTTGGTGACATGGCCGTTATGCACCAGCGCCCCGTAGGTTGTGATGTACTGCATCCAGATACTTGTTCCTTCCTCGAATGATAAGCGCTCAGGATACGCGGCGAGCGCCTCGGCGGGCACGATAGCGACTTCGCCATACACGCCGTATTGATTAAGTGGGAAAGCGGGAACTGTGGAGCGGATTTTCCCGATAAGCCCGGTATCCACGCCCGAGCCAACCGCCTCGACAATCCCGGAGGCTTCATAACCAATGTTTGATGGTAGAGTAGGTTCCAGGAAATATTGCCCTTCGCGGAACATCACCTCGGCGCGGTTCAGCCCAATGGCTTTTACCCGCAGGCGAACTTCACCCGGACCTGGTTCTGGTAGAGTGAGCTCATCAATACGTAAAACATCTGCGCTTCCTTTTTCGTGGAACCGGATAATTTTCACTAAATTTGTCATGCGGATTCTCCATGCCTCATGAGAAGGCTTATTCTGGTTAAAGTGGTTTTTTCACAGGTGGGCATTCAGCCCACTCGCGGATCAATCAGGAATTTTTCGCCCGTCGCTTTGCGTTCAAGCGCGCGTAAGACATCAGGATCAAGCAGATCGGCCAGGCCGATGGCCCGCGTGTAGCGGCTGGCGAAGGTGGTCGTCAGTTCATCGACGATCCGCTGGCGCAGTCGCTGAAGAACCGCCGGGGAAACCGTGTTGAGATAGTTAAACAGCAGCCATCCCGATATGCTCCAGGCATAGCCGAGCCCGCCACGATCGAGGACTGTCGGGGCACTGTCCAGCCCGCCATAGATATACAGCTGCTTAAAGAGAGTGGAACCGTAGCGACTATAGGCTGCGGTTTTGCGGGCGGCCGCGCGCTCCATAGCATTTATAATTTCAATACCCAGTTTGCCGCCGCCGATGGCATCAAAAGCAACGGTCGCGCCGGTCTCTTCAATCGCATCGGTCAACCGGGCAGCAAAATCAGGCTCTTTGCTGTTGAGCACATAAGTCGCACCCAGTTCGCGCAGGATTTTTTCCTGCTCAGTGGTGCGCACGATATTGATTAACGGAATACCATCGGCCAGACAGATGCGCTGTAGCATCTGACCAAGATTCGATGCCGCTGCGGTATGAACAAGCGCTTTATGGCCTTCCCGAAGTGCCGTCTCCACAAAACCGAGTGCGGTGAGTGGATTAATAAAAATAGAGGCGCCATCGGCTGCTTCCACGCCCTCGGGCAGCACAATCAGATTGTGCATATCTGTCCTGCGGTAATCGGCGTACATACCACCACCGGACATCCCGACACGTTTACCGATAAAGGCTTGTGCATTTTTCCCTGCGGCCACGACGGTACCCGCGCCTTCGTTTCCAACAGGCATGGGTTGTCCCAGGCGGCCAGCGATAGCCGCCAGACGTTCTGATGGGACAGTCATCGTGACACGGCTGTCGAATTCCCGAATATCAGATAGATCCGCCGGGCCTAACAGCATGCCGCTGTCGCTGGGGTTAACCGGGGTCGCCTCGATCCTGACGATCACCTCATCGTCGCCCGGTTCGGTCAGTTCGACCTGCTCCAGAGACAGCACAAGTTCACCGCTTTTATCAATCGTCGAGCGTATTGCACGTCCACTCCAGCTCATACTCATCTCCTGCCGTTATTTATCGAAAACGTTTTCGTAAAGAGTGTACACTTAAATTTAAGTACAAGTGTAGTTTTTAGTCACCATAAGCGCACATTTAAGGAAATCGTTTTCGAAACAAGGAAAAGACATTGCCTGGTTTTACTGAGTAATCAGGTTTAGCTTGAATGGGTAAAGATCAATTGTTATTTGCATCGCAAATGAGGGGGCGATAGACGGGATGTTCCAGGGATAACACCTTCCAATACTACCTTTTCAGGCGAAGATTTCTGTACACCCATAGCATCCTCTTAAACGTACATCATAGACAAAGAGGCAGGGGGGATGTGGCAATTGATAACCTGGGCGGGATAAGCGCATCAGGGATGCCGTGACGGCATCCCTGCTTATTTAAAGGATCAGAAGAAATCAATTCGCGTATTGATACCGACGGTGCGACCCATATTGACCTGCGCGACGGCGCTGCTGCCGTTCATGTAGCCATAGGTACGGTAACGACGGTCGAACAGGTTATCGACATAGACGGAAATGTTCATCCGTTCAGTCGCCTGCCAGCCCAGGCTGCTGTCCAGGGTGGCATAGGTGCCTTGCCGCAACTGGTTGTCGCCATCGAAATAATGCGGCCCGACCAGATTAACCGCCAGTCGGGGCATCAGTGCGCCATAGCGCGTATCAATCACGCCGTTCACGCTGCTTCCCGCGCCATAACGTGGTACGAACGGCACCCGGTTGCCGTGATACAACTCACTGTCATTGGTGAATTCGGAACGGATCACGTTGCCATTGATATCCCATGACCAGCCTGGCGCAAACCGCCACTTCGCTTCAAGCTCAACGCCGGTGGCGTCGGCTTTACCCGCATTGCTTAATGTCTGCATCCCGACCGGGCCAGAGTAAAGCTGCATGTCTTTGGTGTGGGTATAAAACGTCGCGGCTTGCAGCGTGACGTCAGCGGTTTCGTAGCGGGTGCCAAGTTCATAGTTGATGGATTTCTCGGCGACGAACGGTTTGGCATCAAGACCCGCAGTAGGCACGATGTTGTACCCGGAAGGTTTATATCCCTGGGCTACACGGGTATACACTCTCCAGTCGTCGGTCAACATATAGCCTGCGGATAGCTGTCCGAGCACCTGATCGTCATTGCTCTTACCCTGGTCGCCAAACGGATTACCGAGCATGCTGCCGTGATATTGTGTACTGGATTTATCATGCGAGAAGCGCACGCCGCCGCCGATATCAAAACGATCGGTTAAATGCCAGGTCAGGTCACTGTATGCGGCCAGCGTTTCAGCGGTGGTATAGCCGGTACTGCTTAAATAAGGCATTGTCGGCATGTCGTAGGCTGAATTTAACTTCTCGCGGGTGTTCTGCCGGTACAGCCCAAACACCATATCAACGGTACGCGCATCGCCCAGGGTTGCGGCGCGTAGCTCCTGCACATCCTGATTCCAGCGCTGAGGCATATTGACGATTAACGAACCGGAAGGGAAGGTGCGCGAATAATGCTGCTGCTGCCAGGCGCTGATCAGGTTGAAAACCCAGTCATCAGTGGTGTATTTCCCACTCAGGGTCTGGCTGTCAGTGCAGCGCCGCATGTACGGGTCTGGTGAACCATCGCTGATCGACAGCTTACGGCCCTTAATATCATTCCATCCCACATAGGCGTCCTGGGTGGCGCGGGTACATTCGCGTGAGGCGGCAAAGCCCATTTCCCAGGGCTGGTCGTCCGGCGCCAGACGCAGTTTCACATTCCCTATGCTGGCGCGGGTGCCGCCTAAGTCATCGCTTCCCGTCGCGGGGTTAATCATGTCGCCGTCATCAACCTGGCGTAACAGGGTGACGCTGCCGTACAGCAGGCCATCCTGAATGGGGCCGCTCAGGTTGAACTTACTTCGATAACTGTCGCGGCTGCTGACGCCGCCTTCAATATAGCCGCGCGGCGTGCTGTCCGGCTGCTGGGTGACGATGTTGATGATCCCGCCCTGAGCGCTTTTGCCATATAACGTTCCCTGTGGGCCTCGCAGCAACTCCACGCTTTGCACATCGGTAAGCGCCTGGATGGTGTTGGTGGAAAGCTGAGGGACGCCATCGACATACAGGGTGACGGCGGGGTTATAGAAGTCCTGCGCCGAAGAGACGCCGCGTAGCGAGATCGTCGAAAAAAGCATGTTGCCGCTATTTTCAATATTGAGCCCGGGCAAGACTCTGGGGAGTTTGTCGCTGGCGGTGACGCCGGCGTCGCTTAATTCCGGTGCGCTGACAACGGTAGACGAGACGTTGTTGGCTGATGCCGAGCGGGAAGATTGTTTACTGGCGGTAACCACCAGCGTGCTTTCGTCTTGCTGTGAAGTCTGGGCATTAGCAATGGCGGGGAGCAATAATCCCCCCAAGGCCAGAGGATAAAGCCGTGTCATTTTCATTGTTGTGAGTCCCTGTAAGACGGCGAAACGCCAAAAATACCGACAATGGTGAATTGAAAATGATAACTATTTCTAATAGTGGTGCTACCCGAAACGGGTTTATTTCAACCTGTTTCGGGTCGGTTTGCGCTTATTGGGCAGAATGGCGATAACGGTCGACGGCGAGAGCCGTCAGGCGTTTTTTGTCTATCTTGCCGACGGCGGTGAGTGGCCAGTGGTCCAGAAACTCGATTTGGTCAGGAATTTTCCACGCGCTGAGCCCCATACGGGTCAGTTGTTGACGCAACTGCTGATAGTCAGTTGGCACCTGCTGCGCGATGATAAACGCGCAGATCCGCTCGCCAAGCAGCGTGTCCGGCGCGGCGACCACCGCGCAATCTTGCACTTCCGCTAAACGCAGCAGTGCCGATTCCACTTCAGCCGCGGCTATTTTTTCTCCGGCGCGGTTGATCTGCTCTTTTATGCGCCCCTCAACGTGCAGGTTCCCCGCCTCATCCAGCCTGACATTGTCGCCTGTGCGGTAAAACCCTTGCGCGGTAAAGGCCTGCGCGTTGTGAGCAGGGGCGCGGTAATAGCCCGAAATGGTATAAGGGCCGCGCGTTAACAATTGCCCGGTTTCGCCCGGCGCGACGTCGTTCTCGTCTTGATCAACGATGCGGATTTCATCCAGAGGGGACAACGGGCGCCCCTGGCTGTGGAGAATGGTGGCATGCGGATCGTCCAGCCGGGTAAAACAGAGCAGGCCTTCCGCCATACCGAAGACCTGTTGCAGGGTACAGTCAAAGGTGGCGATAACCTGCTCAGCAAGCGTCGGGTCGAGCCGGGCGCCGCCCGCCTGAATGACGCGCAGCGATGAAAGGTCGCTGTCTTCCCACTCCCTGGCCTGCACCCATAATTGCGCCAGCGCCGGAACCAGGGCGACGTGAGTCACTCCTTCCTGCGTGATTAAAGGCATCACCTCATCACAGCTGGCGCTGTCGGTCAGCACCACTTTTCCGCCGCAGGCAAGCGTTCCCAGAATGCCGGGGCAGGCCAGCGGAAAGTTATGCGCCACCGGGAGGACGGCGAGATATACGCTCTGTTGGCTGATGCCGCACAGTTCAGCAGAAGCGCTGAAGTTATAGCTATAGTCGGCATGTCGGCGCGGGATGAGTTTGGGCGTGCCGGTTGTGCCGCCTGAGAGCAACAACAACGCGGTGGCGGAAACATCAGGCTGCGGCCATGCCTGTCGCTCACCGTGAAGGGAGAAGAGCGGCGTAAAATCGTCGCTCACGGTCTCTCCAGCGACCAGAACATGACGCAAGCAGGCGTGTTTGTGCGCCATCTGTCGGGCCAGCTCTGCGTGGTTTTCCCCGTGAATAACGTAAGCGACGGGTTGCGCCAGCTCAATCAGCGCGTCGATATCCAGCGCCCGTTGGGAGGGCATCGCCAGCACGGGGATAACGCCCAGTCTTAACAAGGCGAACAGCAGGGTAACAAACGCGTTGTCGTTGGGAAGCTGCACAATTACATGCTCCCCCGAACGCAAACCCAGTGATGACAGACCTGCGGCAAGTTCGTCGACCCGTGCATCAAGCGCGCTGTAGGTTAACGATCCCTTTGCATCAACGACGGCAATTCGCGAGGCATAACGGGCCGCCCAGTGGCGCAACTGTTCGGCAATGGGTAAGGGATACTGTTCAATCAGAGATTCAAAGGAAGAATTCATGCGTCACCTTTCTGAAGTGCTGGGCTGTTTTTGCAAAGCGGTCATTGCAGAAAATGCGTGGGGAAAATGGCGGACAATCTGCGCAAAAAATGACCGGGCTTGTTGAATGGGATAGAAATGATCGCCGTCAATCACCACCGGGCCTGTAACGTGGCTCAGCCACTGACGCCAGGCATCGACCTGCTGCCAGGAGGCTTCGCGATCGTGGCTGCCGCACAATAACAGCGCAGGCGTGCGCAGCGGCGGACAGACGTCGGGCGAGTCGTAGTGATAGCTCTCGGTGGCGTAAAAATCAGCGCGCAGAAGAGGAAGAAACAGCGACATTAATTCCTGGTTTTCCCGCAGTTCAGGAGAACATCCGCCAATGTCTATCAGTTCAGCGATAAAGTCGGCATCATCGCGATGGCTGAGCTGGCGTTCAGAATGCAGATGCGGGGCATGGCACCCGGAAATAATCAGTCCTTGCGGCGCATGCCTCCGTTGCTCCAGAAGTCGGCAGGTTTCAAACGCCACCTGCGCCCCCATGCTGTGCCCGGCGAGTAAAAGCGGCGTGTCAGGCGATATGGATGCTTCCAGCTCGTTCGCCAGCAGTGCCGCCAGTTGTGTAATGCTTCTGAGCGGTTCCAGATGGCGAAGGCGATCGCGCCCCGGCCAGATCACCAGAGAAAGCGCGCAATCAGCCAGTTGCTCAGCTTGCCAGTGGCGAAACGCGCTACTGCTGCCGCCAGCGAAAGGGCACATGACCAGATGCGCAGTATTGCCGTTCCGGGCGGGCCACAGCGGGATGCACATTACAGATTGCGTCACAGCGCCTCCTTATCATCATCGTTGTAGAAACCGGCTAACCGGTCGTGGTGCGGCGGCGTCAGGCGTCTGATCTCCGCATTGCCGGTCTTACGTAAAATCTGCTGCCATAACCGTGATAACGCGATCTGATGTACGCTTTGGCAGGCCGCTGGTGGATGTTCGCCCGCCAGATGGCTGCGCAACTGGTGTAGCAACCAGCTGACGCCCTCCGGCCCGACGGTTTCGCAGCAGTCACGCCAGCTCAGGGGCGCCGCGCTGCGCGTCAGACCCGGCGGATCGCGCAGGATCTCCGGTCTGCGGTAGAGACTGTGGGCGTTCTCCTGATGGTCTGCGACAAACAGGCTGGATGACCAGATGACGGGGCCGTAGCTCGCCTCCAGCGAAAGATGACCTTCCGGCCAGCCCAGCAGCAGGCGGTGCATGATAAGGCTATGCATATCTGGATCGTCAGGATCGAGATAGCGCTGAAGCAGCAGACAGGCTTCTCCCTCCGGCCAGAAGAGTCTCAGACAGTGAAAATCGCTAAAGCTGCCAACCACGTCGCACTCTACGGCGGCGGCATCAACGCCCAGAGCCAGCAACAACAAATCCAGCGTGGAGTAGAGCAACTGTCGGCTGGTGGTGGCGTGGACTACCGGCGGCGTCTTAGCCAGGCAGCGACGCAGCTGCTGCGCATCGCGAAGCCATGTACGTCCTGCGCGCGTATGCGGATAAAACGTGTTTATCCAATAGCGGCAGCCCTGTTCCTGCGCCAGCGTTTGTAAGGAACTGATGTCATCCGGGTGGAGGGGATGCTCCTGAATGACGTGTACGCCGCGCGCCAGAAAGTGTCTGGCAAGCTGCGTACCGGTTCCTCCGGCGACGGTCGAACGCACGACAATACAGGCGATATCCGGCATCCTGGTTATCTGTTCCGGCGAGGTATACAGCGGAATGCCAAACGCATGGGCCAGCTCTCTTGAGCGGGCGCCTCCCTGCGCCAGCAGGCCGACCAGTTCCAGCCCCTCCGGGGGCTGCATAAAGGCATTCAGGTACATTTCGCCAAATTTGGCGCCCACAATCAGTACGCGTTGTTTTGGGGAGGCGGACGGCATCATAACGTGTTCTCCGGTTGCGTTGAGGTTGCGCAAAGCCAGCGCGTAATGTGTTGCGCACAAGCCTGAACGTGAGGGGCTTCCATCATGATTTGCCAGTGGCTGGCTTCAATCACAGCGTCGTCGGCGTTGTTTATCCAGCCCTGCCACTCGGTTTCTGCTGGCGTCCAGCGCGCGGGTCTCCCGGCGGCATACACCATGAGACAGGGGACAGGAACGCTTTCGCCCGGCGTATGCTCAGTCAGTAAACGCAGCAGATGCGCGATGTTGTCGAGCCACGTTTCTGCCGCTTGCAGCGTCAGGTTTTGCGACACCATACCGGCCGTTTTAGCGAGGCTGATAAAGTCGGCAAGCTGGCTGTCGGGCGTCTGCTGGTCGAAATGTTCGGGCAGTGCCAGAGGCGTTTGTCCTTCGGCTAACAGGCGCAGCAGGGCCGCCCGGTTTTCGCAACAGAAATCCTGTCGGCACACGGGATCGATTAACGCGATCCGAACCTGTTCGCCTTTGGCGTACAGGCGCTGTGCGGCGCCCGCCGCAAGAAACGCGCCATACGACCAACCCGCCAGCACATAAGGGCCGTGAGGCTGCTGGCGACGGATGCACCCGACATACTCATCGATCATCTGGTCGAGCGTGGCAAAGCGCTGCGGCGATTTTGCTTGCAGGCCGAAAACGCGCCTGTTCAGCGCGCTGGCGAGCGGCAGCCAGGCGCTGATATCGCCGTCCGAAGCGTGGAAGACGAACAGGGTTTCGTCGCCGTCGCCCTGGCAAAGGGGTATCGGGTTGTCCTCTCCTGACGTCGCCGCCTGTAGATGGGCGCAGAAGTCGCTCAGCGTCGAATGGCTGAACAGATCCTGAAGGTTAGCCCTGGCAATCCCTCTCCGGTTTAGCTGCGCGACCATCCTTGTCGCCATCAGGCTGTCGCCGCCCAGTTCGAAAAAGTCGTGATGCCTTGCCACGGGGCGAGACAGCAGCGATTGCCAGAGTTCAGCCACCTGTTTTTCCAGCGCCGGATTCCCCCCGGCAACTGGCGTGGGTTTGGCTGGCTCAATCAGCGCATCAGACGGGGCATGCAGCGGCGTAAATAACGCTTCTCTTTGCCGGATCTGTAAAACGGGCAGACCGGTGCCAAAGCGCTGCTGTAAATAGCGGCTCACGGCTTCTTTATCCGGGCGATTTACGCCAGGCGAACGCGCCATCAGCAGATGCTGGCGCAGCGGCGACGATTCCTGCGCGGGCCACGCCAGCTCGTTTGCAAACCCGGCCTGAACGAGAACCTCCTGCCATGCGGAGCGGGTGAGCATCGGTTTCTCATCCCGGCGGCGGAAATCGCGGTATCCGCTTAATCCCTCAATAAAGCCCACGCTCGCCAGCTGGAATACGCTGTTTCGCTCCGTCGCTTCAACGATCAGCAAACGTCCGCCGGCTTTCAGCAACAGTTTTAATCTGCGCAACGTCTGGACGACATGGCTGGCGTCGTGGAGCACATTGACGGCGATGATCAGGTCGTAACCCGCTTCCGGGTGGGCGGTGAAATCCAGCGGCTGGTTGATGTCGAACAAGGCATAAGACACCCGCGATTCATCATGGAAACGGGCTCTGGCGTCATTGAGGAACTGCGCGGAGACGTCCGTGAAGTGGTACGACTGCCGCGTGTTCCGCGTGGCCTTCAGCACCGGCGCGGTAGTGGCTGCGGTTCCGGCGCCAACCTCCAGAATCCGTTCTGCGCCGCATAAGGCGGCAATCTGTGCGGTATAGCGATTCAGACAGGCGCTGGCGGGGTTGTCGCGATACAGCGCGTCGGTCACGCGATGCTGCTCGTTGAACAGCAATTCCAGCGGAGAACACTGCCCGGAGAAGAGGGCGTCGTGCCGGGCGATGCAGGTTTCCAGATACTGCGCCAGCGCCTGGCTCCATTGGCTTTGCGGGCACGCGTCCTGAGGCTCAGGAATCTCGCTGAGCGGAACGCGGCAGCGCCAGCTTTCACCCTCGCGGATTAACCACGCTCTTTCCGTCAGACACTGTAGCCACTGGCGCAGCAGACGCTGGTGAGACGCTTGCGCGGACAGCGCCTGTACTATTGCGCTAAAGCGATGGGCGATCTCCGGCGTGGTAAACAGGCCGTGACGATTTAGCGTGGCCGCGATCCCCTGTAGCGCACGCGCCTCCAGCCAGCGCCAGGTCGCCTCCAGCTCATCAAGCCGCGCCTGCGCAGGCAACGGCAGCGCCAGTTGGGTGAGTTCGTGCTCATCAGGCGTCGCCGCTGATGGCGACGGATCGTCGGCCATCACGATATCCAGCGTCAACGCGCCTTGTTCGGTTATTTCCGCTCTGGCCTGTCGGATGCCGGGGTATTCGAGCGTCGCCTGCTCAATATCCCGCAGGTCGTAGTCCGCCTGCGCGTTCAGCGGCCAGCGTCGGCGGGGAATGTGCCCGGCGATGCCGCTGGCGAGAGTCTTCAGGCTTTCAGGGGCGGCGATGACGGCTTGCAGGATGGCGCAATAGTCATTAAACATCGCCCCGGCAGCACCGGGTTCCAGCACGTTGTCCATGCAGTACCAGCTAAACATCAACTCGCCGTCGCTCTCCATGACCTGATGATCCAGCCAGACCTGCGGCGTTTGCGTGAACACATAGCAGGGTTCGCCGAACAGATGGCTCATCGCCTGATCGATAGTCATGCCTTCCAGCGTCATCCCCAGCATACTGGTAAACACCACCGGCATTAGCGGTTGACGTTGTGACCCGCGCAGGCGACCCAGCTCACGGATCACCTCAACACCGTTCATTTCACTGTGCGCCATGTTTTGCCAGAGGCGCTGTTGGGTCTGTTGCATCTGCTCTTGCAACGTCACCGGCGCTGAGAAGTTAAAATCAACCAGCGTGACGGAGGTAAAATCACCAATCAACTGGTTGATTTGCGGATGGATCGGCTGGCGATTGAAGAACGTCAGGTTCAGCGTAAATGCCGTGGTGCGGCTCCAGCGCTCAAGGGTGGCGGCAAACAGCGTGAGCAGCGCGGCAGACGGTGTGACGCCTTGCTGCTGCCAGCGCTGTTTCACGGCCTGCCATTCTGTCTTGCCGATCGTCGATTTGAAGGTGGTGAAGTGTGGCGTTTCCGGGGGTGTCTCAACCACCGGCAGCTCTGGCGCTAAAGGCAGTTGCGGCAGTTTTTCCTGCCAGTAATCCCAGGCATCGTGCCATGCCGATGTCTGCCGGCGCGCCTGTTCAGCCATCACATAATCACGGAAGGTAATAGCGAGCGGCGCCAGCGTTTCACCGCGCCAGACCTGCGCCAGATCGTCCATCATGACTTTAAAACTCTGCACATCGAACTGCAAAAGGTCGAGGTTCATGTGCAGGCGGTAATGGCAATCGTCGATTTCGCTGACCACCAGTTCAAAGAGAGGCCACTGGTCGGCGGGCAAAACACGATAGCTCAGTTCATGTCGCCGTTTTTCCAGCGCTATACGCTGTTCTTCCGGGGAAAGCGCGCGCAGATCGTCACGCTGGATGTGATACTCCGGCGTTGTCGCCAGGACTCGCTGCTGCCCGTCGGCATCAACCACCATGCGCAACATATCGTGGCGTGCGATGAGCTGGTTCCATGCTTTCTCCAGTATGGCGAGATCGAACTCATCGTGGCGTTTATCCCACTCAAACAGGACGTGACAGGCGACGCCGCCATAGCCAATGAGGTGGGTTCGCCCCAGCCAGTAGGCGTGCTGAATGGGCGTCAAAGGGAAGGGCGCATAACGCTTGTCGGCGTCGTGCTGCAACACTTCCGGCTGCGAAGTGGCAGGCGTCGTCTCTGGCTTAGAACAGATAAGCTGCGTGAGTCCATGAGGAGACAGATCCTGCCACGCCCGTTCCGCATTGATGCGTACACCCAGGTAGTGCTGAATATCGCTACTGAGTTCAAGGAAGAGCAGCGAGTCCATGCCGAGTTGCAACAGATCCTGGTTTGGATGCAGTGACGCCGGATCGCTCAGCCTTAGCTGAACCACAATCCGCTTTTTCAGCCATGCCATCACCGCCGTTTCATCGCTCAGGCTGCCGTTAAAGGCGTTGTCATCAGCAGGAGGAATGACAGGCGTTGCGGCTTTTTCTGTGGCGCTGATGTTAAACAGAGCCTGTTGTAACGGGGGCATTTTGTCGGTAAAAACGCGCATCGCCAGTCGCCACGGGGCGCCGCGCATCACCGCCTGTTCCAGGTGCCAGCAGCCTTCGGCATCGCTTAACGCACCCATACCACGGCTGGCGAGCGTCGCCAGCATTTCCGGCGTGGCCGCCCGGCCGCTTTCTCCCCATACGCCCCAGGCGACAGAGAGCGTTTTCGGCGTATCAAGGGTGGAAAACTGCTGGGCCAGCCCGTCCAGGTAGCCGCAGGCCAGCGCATGGGCGCTCTGACCCGGCGCGCCGAGGGTGGCGGCAGCGGAAGAGTAGAGAATAAGATAGCGTCCGTCGTGGTTGCGCAGGGTTTGCAACAGCTGGTTTGCCGCCTGCGCTTTTACCACAAAAACGGTGGTCAGCTGGTGGTCATCAAGCTCCTGCAAGGGCGCGTCAGCCAATACGCCAGCGGCATGAATCGCTCCGGCAATGCCGCCGTTGGCCGCCAGATCGTCAAGAACCGTGGCCAGTTGCCCGGCATCGCCCACATCACAACGGCAGACGCGCGTCTGCCCGCCCTCCACGTCGCGTAGCCATGACTCATCCACGCGCGGCGCCAGCAGGGCGATGCGTCGCGCCCCTTTTTCTCTGAGCCAGTTCACGGCAAGGCGGCCTAATCCGCCAAACGCACCGGTCACCAGATGCCAGCGGTTATCGCCGATAAACACGTTTGCCGGTAATTCGGCGGCGCATCCCGTATTGGGCGCCAGTGAAGGGAGCCAGAGGGTGTTACCCCGCGCGGCAAGCCAGCGCTGTGATTGTGAGACTGCGCTTAACCCTTGATGCAGCGTTTCCCACGGAGTGTTTTCGGCGAGATCGATGGCGGCAATCAACCGTTCCGGCTGTTCGTTGGCCGCGACGCGAAGCAAGGCCCATAGCGCGTGATGGGACGCAGAGAGTGCCTCATTGTCTTCGACTCGCCACGCGCGGCGAGTGACCACAATCAATCCGGCTGCGCTGGCGGTGAGCGCTGCTATCACTTTCTCCGCTAAGGCCAGCGTATCCTCGCTCTCCTCAACAATCATCAGTCGCGAAGAGGCGTGCGGATCGTGAATGATGCCGTATTGCGCCAGCTCGTCGCTGCGCGCAAGCGTACCGGTGCTAAAGCTGAAGGTAAGCGGATGGTCAACGCTGGCGACGTTGAGGGGCGTCCAGCGCCATTGATAATGCGTCTGCGGCGCAGGAAGAGGCGCGGTGGGCGATAGCGGCAGCCACTCGCCAGCAGGATGACGGGCTTCAACGCGCATCTGACCGCGGGAAAAGGCTTCGTTTTGCCAGCTTAAGCGAACCTCCCCCAGCCACTCCGGGGCGGCGACGGGGGGCGGTTCCACAGGGAGAGCGTCGCCATGACGCTGTGAGAGCAGACGCCAGGCCTCCTGCCAGCGGGTGTTAAACCGTTCGGGCTGACCTGCGCAATCAGACCAGTCGGCGAGATAATCACCGTTATCCGTCAGCGCCTGCCCCAACACGGGTTCTGATGGCGCGGTGAATGTTACGGCGCTAACCGCCTGACCGGGCAGCGTGGCGAGAATGATATGTTCGCTCATCCCCGCGGTCGGGCTGCCATCCTGCGGTAGCCACGCCACTTTGCTGAATCCGGCGTGGCGGCACTGTTGCTGCCACTGAGTGGTGGTGAGGAATAACTCACCTTCGCGGGCGTCGAGATCCTGTAGCGGAAGAACCAGCGGGCCGAAAACGAAGTCAAACAGACGCATTGGCTGGGTGATTTCGCGCATCAGCAGGCGCCCGCCCGGCTTGAGCAGGGGGCGCAGATTATCGAGTGTGCGGCCAATATGGCGGGTGGCGTGAATCACGTTCGCCGCCACGATAAGATCGTAAGACTGTGCCTGGAAACCCTGAGACTGCGCCTCTTTTTCGAGATCCAGCTCGCTATACTTCACAAAATCATAGTCGGCGAATTTCTGCTGGGCGCGGCGGGTGAACAGCGCTGAGATATCGGTGAAGTGGTACTCCAGCGCCGGAACGCCGTTGAGTTCCGGCAGCAGCCACGCGGTGGTGCCGCCGGTTCCGCCGCCAACTTCAAGAATACGCAACGACTGGCGGGGCTGACGCGTCTGGACAATGCCGCGTAATACCCCGGCGGCGATTTGGTTGAAATAGCGGCCAAAGCTGAATTCCTGATACAGCACCTCCACGCCGTCGGAGGCGCTTTGCGGGAAGATAATCGCCACTGGTTCTTCCGCGCCGCTCATCATGTCATATAACCGATCGCCGGCACGGGCGATGGTGTCGGGAATAGCCTGAAAACCTTCACAATAACCGGCAAGTTCCGTCAGCAGCGATTCCCGCTGTTGATGTTCAATGGGGCGGGCGCGAGCGTATCGCCCGTCGGTGCAGCGGTAATCGCCGTCGACCACGCAGTTATTCAGCAGGCGCTGGAGTAGCTGCTGGTAGCGGGGCAGCAGACGTCCACGGCGCATGATGGTCATGGCGTCCACGCCGTTTTCAATGGCATCGCCGGTACAGCGTTGTACCAGTTGATCGACGTAGATGGCGTGCAGGCGCGTGGCGCACTGTTTAAGCGCTTCCAGGCGGGGGAGATCGAGCGCTGTCGCAGCGCGACTCGCCACCTCCAGCCCGGCAGACAGCGCTGCGTCGGCAGGCTCGCAGGCCGGGGAGACGCGCTCTTTCCAGTAACGCTCAGTATCAAACGGATAACATGGCGCAGCGATACGTTGTCCATCGCCCGCCAGCAGGTCGGCCCACGGTAGGGCGACGCCGGCAGCGTAAAGCTGGAGCAGGGCCTGATTGAGGACATCGCTCGCCTCTTTGTTACTCCGGGCGCTGGCTATCCAGTATGCGTTATCGCGGTATTCGCGCTGCCCGGAAGCAACCAACTGGGCATCGGGCCCCATCTCCAGAAAAACGCGGGCGCCGAGCTGATGCGCCACCTGAATACTCTGGATAAAACGCACCGGCTGGCGCATGTGTCGGCGCCAGTAATCCGCCTGGTTGAGCGTTGACTCATCAATGACGTCGGCGGTGAGCGTGGAAATAATCGGTATTTGCCCCGGCTCTGCGTGCAGCCCCGCGCAGGCGTCCTGGAACCGATCGAGTATCGGCTCCAGTAAAGCGGAGTGCGCCGCGCCGGTTACGCTCAGGCGACGATAGTTAATATCATGCTGCGAGAGCGTGGCGCAAAATACCGCGAGACGGGCTTCCGGCCCGGAAAATACCGTATGTTGCGTACCGTTGTTGGCGGCGAGATCCAGCTCAAACTGGCGAGCCAGCGGCATCAGCGTGTCTTCGTCTGCAAATACCGCCACCATCGCGCCGCTTGCGCACTGCTGCATTAGCGCGCCGCGCCGACAAACCAGTGGCATGACCTGTTCAATCGTATAGTGTCCGCAGACGACGGCAGCGGCAAATTCACCGACGGAATGCCCAATGGCGAAGTCTGGCTTCAGTCCTTCAGCGCGCCAGTGCGCCGCCATCGCGATTTCAAACGCGACAATCGCTGGCTGCGCCCAGGCCATATTGTCCAGCTGCGCCGAATCGGGGTTAAACATCGCTTCGCGCAGTGACGGCGTGAGCATTTCGCTACAGGCGGAAAAACAGCGATCCAGCGTGTCGGCAAACGCCGTTGAGTGCTGGTACATCGTTTGACCCATAGTGCGCCAGTGCGAGCCCTGGCCGGTAAACAGCCACACCTGCTTGCCGCTGGCGCCGTGACCGCTGTAAACCAGCGCCCCCGATTTCTCACCGGCCCAGGCGCTGAGCGCCGCAGCGGTTTCACGGTTTAATGGCGCCGCCAGGCGGAAGGGAAGATCGAGACGGCGCGCGTGCAGGGCCGTGAAGGCCAGATTGCTGGCATCCGTATTCTCCCTCAGCGCCCCGGCATAATCCGTCGCCAGCCGCCGCAACGCGCTGTCGCTGGCGGCGCTGAGCAGCAGCGCGGTACTTTTTCTGCCGCCATCCGTATTGGGGAGGCGCGCGTTGAGCGCGTCGGGCAGCGAGGCGACGATCATATGGCAGTTGGTGCCGCCAATACCAAAGGAGGAGACGCCCGCATAGCGCATTTCGTCCTGCCACGCCTGCGCCGACACCGGTATGGTAAAGGGACTCTCTTCAAGTTTCAGCGCTGGGTTGGGGGTGTGAAAATTCAGTAAGGGTGGAATTTGCCCGCGGCTGACTGCCAGAACGGTTTTCAGCAGTCCGGCAATGCCCGCCGCGGTATCCAGATGGCCCACATTACTTTTCACGGAGCCGAGCGCACAGCGCTGATCCTGCGGGCGAGGCGCATAGACGTTGCGTAACGCTTCAATTTCAATCGCGTCGCCCAGCGGTGTGCCGGTGCCGTGGGTTTCAATGTAACCTACCTGCCTGTCGTCGATGGCCGCCAGCATTAACGCCTCTTCGATGACCGCCTGCTGCCCTGCGACGGAAGGGGCGGTATAGCCGACCTTTCTGTTGCCATCGTTGTTGACCGCGCTGGAGAGGATCACCGAGATAATCGGATCGCCTGACAGCAGCGCGTCTCTCAGGCGACGTAGCACCACGCAGCCGAGACCGTTACCGGCCCAGGTGCCCTCAGCCGAGGCGTCAAAGGGACGACAGTGACCATCAGGAGAGAAAATCATTCCGGGCTGGTAGCGGTAGCCTGCCTGCTGGGGGAAAGAGAGCGCCACGCCGCCGGCAACCGCCATATCGGATTCGCCTGCGCGCAGGCTTTCACAGGCCAGATGCACGGCAACCAGCGAGCTGGAGCAGGCGGTCTGTACCGATAACGCCGGGCCGTGCAGGTTGAGTTTGTACGCGGCGCGGGTGGCAATATAGTCTTTATCATTGCCCATCAGAGATTGCAGACCTTTTACCTGCGCGACTTCAGTCACGTTCAATGCTTCGCGACCGGGGTAGGTACTCATCCGGGAAGAGGCGAAAACGCCGGTCTTATGGGGGACGGCGCCGGGGGCATAACCGGCATGTTCCAGCGCATGCCAGACCGCCTGCAAAAACAGGCGCTGCTGCGGGTCCATCGACTCCGCTTCCTGTCGCGAATAGCCAAACAGGGTGGCGTCGAAGCAGTCGGCGTTGTCTAACACCGTACCGATATTGACATAATGAGGATCGTCAATGATGGCGGCATCCAGACCGACGGCCAGAAGTTCTTCGCGCGTAAAACGTCGGCTGCATTCACGACCTTCCAGCAGATTTTGCCAGAACGTTTCGCCATCCGGCGATTCAGGAAAATGGCAGGCGTAGCCGATAACCGCGACAGGTTCGCAGTCCGGGTAGTGTTGAGCGATCGATGCATCAATGGAATCTGCTGTCGGCGCAGAAGAGAAGCGCAAGTTATCCATAATCGGTCCCGTTTCCTAAGATTCACAAAGTCAATGGAACGCCATGCGTTCGCGATGGCGTTCCGGGGAAAATCAGTTTGCTTCGCGCTATATCCGCCGCTGACGACGGCGAACAGGGCGAGGACGTTTTGTTTTCTCCACCGTGGCGACGCCGGCCAGATAATCGGCCAGGGCGGCAGGAGAAGGGTGGGTGAAGAGGTCAAGCAACGTCAGGGTGGAAAATTCGTGACGTTGTAACAAAACGTGCAGTTGCACCAGATTCAGCGACGTTGCCCCCGCCTCAAAGAAGTTTTCTGCGGGCGTGACAGACTCGCCAACCACCTCGCGGAAGGCGTCGCAAATCAGGCTGACGGTGCTCTCGTCCGCCGCAATGTGTGGCTGAGAGTGCTCAGGGCATACGCGCGGTGAGCGCTCTGCGCATTGCCCTGCGTGTTTAACGGGAGGCACCAGCGCGGCGAGCGGCAGTTGCCAGCCGCTTTCATCCTCGGCCATTCGGTTTAGCAATGCGCAATACTGTTCAAACTGGCGCTCCACCTGCCCGGCAGGAAACAGCGCGGCGACAAAATCCCAGTTAAAGCGCAGTTCGCCTTCGGATTCATAAACCTGGTGATCGAGCCAGACCTGCGGCGTCTGGGAGATGCCCCAGACCGGCTTGAGCAGATTACGCCGGGCGAGGAAGTTATCCTGCTCAAAGCCCAGCGCGCTGGTAAAGACGACGGGCATCGGAACGGCTGGCACGTTTTGCCGTTGCGCCAGTTGACGCATCACGCGGATGGCCGACACATCGCGGTGGTTGAGGTTCTGGCTCAGCCGCTGCTGTAGTGACTGCGCGCTGTGCAGCCAGCTTTCGCCGGGATGCCAGCTCAGCAGCATCAGCGAGGTGAAATCGCCCAGAATCTGGTTGATTTGCGGGTGCAGCGGGCGCCTGTCGAAAAGCGTAAGGTTAAGCGTGAACTCAGGCTGCGCACTCCATGCAGAGAGAACCGTTGACCACACCGACAACAGTACGGCCGACGGGGTGAGATGGGCGTCAGCCGCCCGTTTTTTCAGCCGATGCCAGCGCGTGCTGTCCAGCGCGCCGTTCAGGCGGGTGAAGCGCGGTGTTTCAACCTCCTGAGGCAAGCAGCGCAGCGGCAACGCAGGCGCCGGAGGAATATCATCAAGCTGCGCCTGCCACCATGCCAGAGAATCTGGATTGGGCGACTGTAGCGAGGGTTGTTGCAGATAATCCCTGAAGGTGACGGGCAGCGGCGGAAGCAGCTGTTGCGGGTAGCGGTAGCCGTGCTCCAGCTCCGCCAGCAGGATCTGCATGCTCAGACCGTCAAGCAACAGGTTATCCAGACACAGCCACAGGCGGGCAGGCATCCCGTCCACGTATCCGACCTGGAGATCGAATACCGGCCACACTTCGGGGTTGAGTACCTGATGCGCCAGTTTTTCGCGTACCCGCAACGCCTCTTCAGGCGTATGGAGGGTGTGTGCGGGTATCACCCAGGGGGGCGTCTGTTCGAGCACCTGTTGCTGTCCATCACGCACGACGGCGCGCAGCATATCGTGGCGGGCGATTAATCGGTTCCAGACCGTCTCCAGCCGGGTGAGATCCAGATCGGCAATTTCAAATTCAACAAAGAAATGTGAGCCGACGCCGCCCAGGGCAAAGCCCGGCTGACGCCCCACCAGGTAAGCCTGCTGCACGTCGGTAAGCGCAAAGGGCTGGTAGCGATCTTCAGGGGAGTGGACGAATGGTTGTTCGACCGGGACGTCGGTTTTCCGCAGCGTGGCGGCAAAATCCGCTAGCCGGGGATGATTAAACAGGTCGCTTAATTGCGCTTCATAACCTGCTTGATGAAGTTGCCCGGTCAGACGGGTCGCCAGCAGGCTATCGCCGCCTTGCTGGAAGAAGTCGGTTTCTCTGGTGACATTGCCAGTCAATAAGAGTTGCTGCCAGAGGGTGGCAACCTGTTTTTCAATGTCGCCCTGGGGTAAATCCGCTTCGGCCTGGTTTTCCGCTTCAGGGGTATGACGACGCTTCAGCGCCTGATAGTCAATCTTCCCGTTAGCCGTCAGCGGTAAGGCGTCGAGGAAGACGATCCGTTGCGGCACCATCCACCCCGGCAGACGCCCGGCGAGGGCGGCCTGAAGTTGCCGGGGATCGCGGCGCACCTGCTTGTCAGGGCATTGTACGAGGAAGCGTTGTAACCCCGCGACCTCATCGCCATGCTGACAGTTGAAGGCGGCTGCGCTAAATAATGCCGCCCAGTCGGCGCTGTTATGCAGCAAGGCCTCCGGCTGCCCATCGGTTAACAGGAGCGTGCTGAGCAATGCGGACGGCGTTAACTGGCGAAACTCCATCACGTAGAGCAGCGCGCCGGGAACGGCAAGCTGTTGTAATGTTGCAAGGAGCCCGGGATCTTCCGGCAGCAGACGATGCAGGGCGTTATTAAGCCAGATAATGTCCGCCGAGTGAGCGTGCGCCGCCAGCGTGTCTGCATTCCAGAGGGACAGACGGGCGCCAGGCCAGGGGGCGAGCCTCTGCCGGGCGCTCAGCAGCATCTCCTGGCTCTGCTCAAGCCCGACATACTCAATCTGTCCGGCGTTGAGCTGTGCTAACAGCGATTCTGCGGCGCGGCCAGTGCGGGTTCCCACCTCAAGCAGGCGTACCGGGCGCTGTAAGCGCTGTGCAAGCTGTTGGCAAATTGTCGCCAGTTCCTGAATATACGGGGCGCTGGCCGGATGGTTAAAGGCCAGGCTTTCCGGCGACCACTGCGCGTCGTTCAGTAACGACAGTTCGTTACGGGCACCGCGAAGAATTTGCGATAACGTTAAATCATGTCCGCTGAAGTGCGGGTGCTCATCCTCGCGTTCTTCACCAGCGCAGACCTGATAACCTTCAGCAGCGGGCTTCAGTCGCCGTTGCGTCACCAGAAATGCTAACCAGCGTTCCACCACGGCCTGCCAGCGCGGCTGGATAGCGAGTGAATTCATCAGGGGGAGAGGATCGGCGCCAGCGGTGTGACCCGGCTTTAGTTTTAATAGGCGATGCTGAAGGAAATCGGCTACCTGTTCTGCGGAGATCTCTGGCGAGATGGCGCAACAGGGCAACGTTCCCGCAAGCGTGTGCCACACCTGCGGCAGTGCCGGGTCCCGGTGATCGGTAACGCAAAAAGCCTCGCCCTGAGGAACCACGTATGCCGCCAGCGTTTTTTCTTTTTCGCCGATCGCCAGAACGGTTGCTTGTTTCACCCCCGCCAGTTGGCTGAGCGCGCTTTCGATTTCGCCCAGCTCGATGCGATATCCTCCGACTTTGACCTGCTTGTCGCGACGACCGAGGAACTCGATTGTGCCGTCTGGCCAGTAGCAGCCGAGATCGCCGGTGCGATACCAGCGCTCGTCCGGGAGCGTCAAAAATTGCTGCTCGCTGCGCAGGGGGTCGTTGAAATAGCCTTCCGCGACCCCGATGCCGCCAATCCATAATTCGCCCGGCACCCAGTCAGGGCAGTCCCGGCCCTGTTCATCCACCACCCGGTAGCGTTGGTTGGTTAGCGGAAAACCGTAAGGGATGGAGCGCCAGTGGGCGGGGACGTCGTGAATTTCGCAGGCGTTAGACCAGATAGACGCCTCGGTGGCGCCGCCCATCGCGATAAATTGTCCTTGTGGCCGGAAGGCCCGATAACGGGCGGGGAGGTCAAGCCCGATCCAGTCGCCGGAAAGCATCACTGCGCGCAGGTTTTCCGGCGTGGCGTCGGCGAAACCTTCACACCAGGTCAGCAGCATATCGAACAGCGCCGGGACGCTGTTCCAGAGCGTGACCTGATGGCGCTGGATCAGCTCACACCATGCGTGAGGATCGCGCCGTTGATTTTCCATCACCATCACCAGCGCGCCGCCCGCGCGCAGTACGCCAAAAATGTCGTAAACCGATAAATCAAAATGCAGGGCGGAGAGGGCCAGCACCCTGTCATGCGGGCCAACCTGATAGCGGGTATTGATATCGCAACAGGTGTTAAGCGCTCCCCGGTGAGAAATGACTACCCCTTTCGGCGTACCGGTAGAGCCGGAGGTGTAGATAATGTAGGCCGGTTGCGTGGGGGCGCGTACTACCGGGTTGGCGATCGGCTCCGCCTCAATGGCCTGCTGCCAGGCAAGGACGGGAATATCGTCTGACCCGGCGCTGGCGTCGTGCTGACAAATGAGCACCAGCCGGACGCTGGCGTCAGTGTAGATTTTCTCGCGCCGTGCGGCAGGCTGGTCCAGCGAAACCGGAACGTAAACCGCCCCGGCCAGCAGGACGGCCAGAACCGCAACAAGTTGTCCTGCGCCTTTCGACATCGTGATAGCCACATTATCGCCGGGCTGAACCCCGCACTCGATTAACCTGCCTGCACAACGGCGGGCATAGTCTGTCAGCTCATGATAATTCCACTGATAACGCATGTCCGTTACCGCCAGCGCCTGCGGCTGTTGCAGAGCGATACGGAAAATGCCTTCATGCAGCAAGCCTTCGGGAATGGGGGCGCCGGTGGCGTTGACCCGTTCGCGTATCGCGCGCTGGCTGGCGGGCATCATATCTGCGAACGGCTTTTGCCAGGCGCTTTCGTCATCGCAGAGTTGGTTAATCAACTGGCAGTAGGCGTCGAACAATGTTTCGACTAACGCCGGAGGGAACAGCGCGTCGTTGCTGTCCCATTGTAGCCAGACCTCGCCGTGATGCTCGAACGCCAGATGATCTATCCAGACCTGCGGCGTTTGCGAGATGCCCCATTCCGGCTCGCCCAACGGCGATTCTGCGCGGCTGCTGTAGAGGGAACGCCCCAGATTGCTGGTAAATACCACCGGGGCGCCGTGGGGGTAGCGCTGCTGGCGTTTGAGTTCACGGAGTAATTCGACGCCGGACCAGTGGCGATGCTCCCAGTCCTCCGTAAACGTGAGCTGGTTTTTACGCGCCAGGTTGCTGACGGTATCGCCGTCGCAGGCGGTATCCAGCAGAAGAATATTGGTGAAGTCGGCAAGCATCGCGCCAACCGCCGGGTGCAGCGGCTGGCGGTCGAATAAGGTGATGTTAAGCAGCAGACGCGTCAGGCCGCCCCAGCGAGCCAGCACGGCAGAAAAACAGGTCGCCAGCGCCATTGTTGGCGTCACGCCATATTCGCCGGCCCGGTTGCTAAAGGCGTGCCAGCGTGTTGCCGGGACAATCATGCGGCGTCGGGTATTACGGACTTCACGCAGCGTGGCGGGTTCGCAGGCCAGCGGCAAGACGGGCGCAGGGGGAAGCGTCGATGCTTTCGCCAGCCAGTAAGCGCGCGCGTCGTCTCTCAGTGGTTGATTGATCTTCTGCTGGTGCAGCAAATACGAGCGGAAATCATAGCGGGTGTCGATAGCCGACAGCGATTCTCCGGCCAGCAAGGCGTTAAGCTCATCGAAGAAAAGCGTAAAGCTGGAGGCATCCATAATCAGCAGGTCAATATTGACATGGAGGCGGTGGCGATTGTCCGGCAAGAGCGTCAGCTGAAAATCAAACGTTTCGCCGATCTCCACGCGTAAAAGACGGTGGCTCAGGCGCTGGCGCAGTGCGTCCAGATAGGCCTGGCGGCTTTCAGCGTCGTTATGGCGTAAATCATGAACGGTGACGCCGTTCCAGTAAGGTTGCGGTAGCCAGACCTGCTGCCCGTCGGGGCGAAAGGCGATATGCAGCATTGGGTGGCGTTGCAGCAAGGTCGTGATGGCCTGCTCCAGCTGCGACGCCGTCAGACAATGGCCTTCAAACTCCTGATACAGGTGGCAACCCACGCCGCCAAGCGTCTGCCCCGGCATGCGGCCCGTCAGGTAGGCGTGCTGTACCGGCGTCAATGGGAAGGGGGTACTTTCGGTCATGTTCGGCCAGGATGATTCGTCGGGCGGCGTTTCTTCTTCCGCGTTCTCCGGCGACCGGCTGAGCATTAACTGGTTCCATGCCGCCAGCGTGGGGGCGGCATACAGCTCGCGAAGGGTAAGGCGGTAGCCATTTTTACGAAACCAGTGTAACCATCTCATCAATCTTATTGAATCCAGGCCGGCCTGGATCAGGTTGCTTTCGTCATGTAACTGCTGCGGCGTTAAATTCAGTTCCTGTATAAGCCGCTCGCGTAATTGTTGGTAATCAGCCGCGTGGCGGTTGTCCGGTAACAGCGAATCCTGAGATGGTGCGCCAGAAATCATTCTTCCTCCTGATGGCACGTCTTACCGAAAAACATTGCTCATATGAGAATAATAATTATTAACAATTGGATGCTACCCGAAACGGGTTTATTTATGCCCGTTTCGGGTTGGTAACAGGCGGAAAGAACAGAGGCCCGGATGGGGTATCCGGGCCTCTGTCAGGGAGAAATTTAGGGGGGCGCGACCCCGGTTACATCACGCGTTTAAAGGTCGAAGGGGTTACGCCAAACTGTTTCTGGAAGGCGGCAGAAAAATGGCTGGCGTTGGCATAGCCCAGATCGGCCGCCACCGTCATGACGGAGGTATTGCCGTTGGCCAGGCGTCTTCTGGCTTCCTGCATTCGTTCAGCCTGAAACAGGCCATAGACGCTGTTGTTGAACAGAACGCGGAAGCCTCGCTTAATTTTGAGAACGCTCAGACCGGACTCTCTGGCCAGCTCCGCGACGCCCGGCGCTTGCGTCAGATCAGCCAGCAGCAGATCCTTCGCTCGCAGCAGTTTCTGGCGTTCCATCGGGTTGAAGTGGCAGGAGAGGCAACTGGCGTCTTCGCGATGTTCATCCAGCACCAGACTGAGCATGACCAGACTTTGCCCCTGCAACCATAGCGTTGACGGCTTTTGTTCATGGCTGAAGCCGCCGTGCATGCGCATCAGCGCGTGACGCAAGGCCTGAGCCGTTAAGTGGGTTTCAGCATTACAACGCTGCTGCTGGCAACAGCAGTGGGAGTCGATCTTATTCTTAATGACCGCGCTAATATCCGGCACCCACAGCGCGAGGGTTTCAGGGCTGAAGGAGAGGGTAATGCTCTCGAATCGGCCACAATAGGAGGCGCTGCCGCGGCAGTCTGGCGTATGGGTAATGTAATGGCGATTGCGCGCAAGCTCCCAGTCGGTGCGGCGCCGGAGTCCCTGAATCGCAAAGCGCGATGTGCCTTCCAGGATGCACGAGAAGTTAATCCTGCCCAGATCGTCGTGTAGCTGCAACGTCTCAGGCCGCGCAAAATGGCCCCTCCAGAGCAAAATATCCATACCTTCCTGCAACGAACAGCGCAGCAGTTCACACTGAGCAGGAATATTGCCATCGTTTGCAGGTTTCCCGACCACCAACTGGTGAATAGAGATTTCAGATTGCGTTTGCGGTGACTCCGTCATGACCTGGTTATCTCCCTGTGGCTTAGACCAATGCGGGTATAAATAGAACCGAATGGGGTAGATGAGTTATTGATAATGGTTATTATTCACATTAATTCTCAGAACGCCACCCTGAATTGTCGTTTTTGGCGTCCGTAAAAATTCATCAGGAAATTCAGTTACTCCCATGTCATCTCAATCATCCAATACTGAATCGCTGTCCCGATTTCCTCTCTGGCAGGTGATTACACCGGTTCGCAGGAAGGTTATTTTAGCTATGGCGCTGGCGGGGCTGGCGGCATTAACCAGCCTGGGGGCGCTCCTTTTTCTGGCGTGGAGTCTGCGCGACATTCGCGCGACGCCTGACGCTATTCCGGCCTGGCCGCTGGGCGGCGTGATCGGCTGCGTGGTCTTAACTTTTGTTCTGCGCTTGCAGGCGTTCAACACCTCTCATTACGCGGCTTTTCATCTGGAGAACATTCTGCGCAGCAGGTTAGCCCGTAAAGCATTGCAGCTTCCGCCTGGCGTGTTACAGCAAATGGGCAGCGGGTCAGTGGCGAAAGTGATGCTGGATGACGTGAAGTCGTTACATATTTTTGTGGCCGACAGCACGCCGCTCTATGCCCGCGCGATCATCATGCCGCTGGCGACAATCGTTATCTTGTTCTGGCTGGACTGGCGGCTGGCAATCGCGACGCTGGGGGTACTGGCGTTTGGATCGGTTGTTCTCGTGCTCGCCCGCCAGCGTTCGGAAGATATGGCTCAGCGTTATCATAAGGCGCGCGAGCAGGTCAGTGCGGCGGTTATTGAGTTCGTGCAGGCCATGCCCGTGGTGAGAACGTTTGATAGCGGCAGCACCAGTTTTTTGCGCTATCAACGCGCCCTTGAAGAGTGGGTCGATGTGCTCAAAACCTGGTATCGCAAAGCCGGTTTTTCAGCGCGTTTTTCCTTCTCGATTCTGAATCCTCTCCCGACCCTGTTTGTCCTGATCTGGTCGGGATACGGCCTGTTGCACTATGGCAGTCTCGATTTTATCGCGTGGGTGGCCGTTTTACTGCTGGGCAGCGGAATGGCCGAAGCCGTAATGCCAATGATGATGCTCAATAACCTGGTCGCGCAAACGCGTTTAAGCATTCAGCGTATTTATCAGGTTCTCGCGATGCCGGAGTTATCGCTGCCGCAGTCTGACCAGCAGCCGCAAGAGGCGAGCATTACCTTTGAGCAGGTGAGCTTTCATTATCCGCAAGCGCGTACTGGCGCCGCGTTGCAGGAGGTGAGCTTTCATGTACCTGCCGGGCAAATTGTGGCGCTGGTCGGGCCAAGCGGCGCCGGAAAAAGCACCGTGGCGCGCTTGCTGCTGCGTTACGCCGACCCGGACAAAGGCCATATCCGTATTGGCGGCGTGGATCTGCGTGATATGCAGACGGACACCCTGATGAAGCAACTCTCGTTTGTGTTTCAGGACAACTTCCTTTTTGCCGACACGATAGCCAATAACATTCGTCTGGGCGCGCCGGATACGCCGCTGGAGGCGGTAATAGCGGCGGCCAGAGTGGCGCAGGCCCATGATTTTATTAGCGCTCTGCCAGAAGGTTACAACACACGAGTCGGGGAACGTGGGGTATTTCTCTCCGGCGGCCAGCGGCAGCGCATTACTATCGCCCGGGCGCTTTTGCAGGATCGCCCCATCCTGGTGCTCGATGAGGCGACGGCGTTTGCTGACCCGGAAAACGAAGCGGCGCTTATCAAGGCGCTCGCGGCGGCCATGCGCGGCCGGACGGTCATCATGGTCGCGCATCGTCTTTCAATGGTGACTCAGGCCGATGTGATATTGCTGTTTTCCGACGGACAGCTCAGGGAAATGGGGAACCATACGCAACTGTTGGCGCAGGGCGGCCTGTATCAACGGCTCTGGCAACACTATCAGCAGGCGCAGCATTGGGTGCCGGGTGGAACACAGGAAGAGGTGGTGGAAAATGAAAGACAATAATCCTGCGGATAACCTGGCCTGGCGCGTCATCTGGCGCCAGCTTATCTCCAGCGTTGGCAGTCAGGCCAGGATGCTGCGGCGCAGTATGCTGGCGCTGTTGCTGGCGGCATTCATGCAGGGGATCGCCTTTGCCTGTCTTTATCCGATCATTGATGCGCTGTTACGGGGAGACGCGCCGCAACTTCTCAACTGGGCTGTGGCCTTCAGCGTCGCCGCGATTGTGACGCTGGCGCTACGCTGGTATGGCCTGGGCTTTGAATACCGTGGTCATCTGGCGCAGGCCACCCATGAGTTGCGCCTGCGACTTGGCGAGCAGTTACGCCGCGTACCGCTGGAGAAGCTCCAGCGTGGCAGGGCGGGCGAAATGAACGCCTTGCTGCTGGGCAGCGTGGATGAAAACCTTAATTATGTTATTGCGATAGCCAATATTTTGCTGCTCACCATTGTCACGCCGCTGACGGCGTCGCTGGCGACATTGTGGATAGACTGGCGGCTGGGGCTGGTGATGTTGCTGATCTTCCCTCTGCTGGTGCCGTTTTATTACTGGCGCCGCCCGGCGATGCGGCGACAAATGCAGACGCTGGGGGAAGCGCACCAGCGTCTGAGCGGCGATATCGTTGAATTTGCTCAGGGGATGATGGTATTGCGCACCTGCGGCAGCGATGCCGATAAAAGCCGGGCGCTGCTGGCGCATTTCAATGCGCTGGAAAACTTACAGACCCGCACTCACCGTCAGGGCGCTGGCGCGACGATGCTGATCGCCAGCGTCGTGGAGTTGGGCCTACAGGTGGTGGTGTTATCCGGGATCGTCTGGGTGGTGACGGGCACTCTGAACCTCGCCTTTTTGATTGCCGCCGTCGCGATGATTATGCGCTTCGCAGAACCGATGGCGATGTTTATCAGCTACACCTCGGTTGTGGAACTGATCGCCAGCGCCCTGCAACGGATTGAGCAGTTTATGGCGATAGCACCGCTTCCCGTCGCAGAGCAAAGCGAGATGCCGGAGCGTTATGATATCCGCTTTGACAACGTCAGCTATCGCTACGAAGAAGGCGACGGTCACGCGCTTAATCATGTTTCTTTGACGTTCCCGGCAGCCAGTATGAGCGCGCTGGTGGGTGCCTCCGGTGCAGGCAAAACCACGGTCACTAAACTGTTAATGCGCTATGCCGATCCGCAGCAAGGGCAGATTTCTATTGGCGGCGTCGATATTCGCCGCCTGACGCCGGAACAGCTCAATAGCCTGATTTCTGTTGTTTTCCAGGATGTCTGGCTGTTTGATGACACGCTGCTGGCGAATATCCGTATCGCGCGCCCACAGGCGACGCGACAGGAGGTGGAAGAGGCCGCCCGCGCGGCGCAGTGCCTTGAGTTTATTTCCCGTCTTCCGCAAGGCTGGCTGACGCCAATGGGGGAGATGGGCGGCCAGCTATCGGGCGGCGAGCGCCAGCGGATTTCCATTGCCAGAGCGTTATTGAAAAACGCGCCGGTCGTCATTCTCGATGAACCGACCGCCGCGCTGGATATTGAAAGCGAGCTGGCGGTGCAAAAAGCGATCGATAACCTGGTTCACAACCGGACGGTGATTATCATCGCTCACCGTTTATCCACCATCGCCGGGGCCGGAAACATTCTGGTGATGGAAGAGGGACAGGTGGTTGAGCAGGGTACTCATGCGCAATTGATCTCCCGTCATGGACGTTATCAGGCGCTGTGGCAGGCGCAAATGGCCGCGCGCGTGTGGCGCGACGATGGGGTTTCCGCGTCTGGAGAGTGGGTGCATGAGTGATGTTCAGTCGAATGTGAAACCGCTGACGTTGACGACCGGGCGGGTGATTTTTGCTATTGCCGGCGTCTATGTGACGCAGAGCCTGGTATCGGCGCTGTCTATGCAGTCCTTACCCGCGCTGGTGCGCGCTGCTGGCGGATCGCTGGCGCTTGCCGGTGCGACAACCCTGTTCATGCTGCCCTGGGCGCTGAAGTTTATTTGGGCGCCGTGGATCGAGCGCTGGCGGCTTCCGCCCGGTAGCCAGGAACGCCGTTCCCGCATGTTAATCCTGCGTGGTCAGGTCGCGCTAGCGGCGATCCTGACTATTGCCGCAGCGATTGGCTGGTTTGGGCGAGAAGGGGGATTCCCCGATACGCAAATCGTCGCGTTATTTGTTCTGTTTATGGTGGCAGGCACGGTCGCCTCCACCATTGATATCGCCAGCGACGGCTTTTGCGTCGATCAACTGACCCGCGCGGGTTACGGCTGGGGAAACAGCGTGCAGGTCGGCGGCAGCTATCTGGGAATGATGTGCGGCGGCGGGGTGTTTCTGATGCTGTCGGCGGCATCCGGCTGGCCTGTCGCCATGCTGATGATGGCGGTGCTGATTATGGCGCTGTCACTCCCGCTGTGGCGCATTACGGAGCCGACGCGAACAGCGACTATCCCGCATGTTCCGGCGTTAGGTTATGCGCTAAGGAGGAAACAGGCGCGCCTGGGCTTACTGCTGGTATTGATGCTGAATTCAGGCATGCGGTTTGTGCTGCCTCTTCTGGCGCCGCTGTTGTTGGATCATGGGTTAAGCATGTCCGCGTTGGGCGCGCTGTTCAGCGGCGGCAATATTGCAGCGGGCATAGCAGGAACGCTGGCCGGCGGATTGCTGATGAAATACACCTCACCCGGCAGAGCGCTGTTGACGGCTTATGGCGTCCAGGGGATCGCGCTGCTGGCGGTGGTGATGACGCTCATGATGGCGCCGGGTCATCTGCTGCTGCCGATTCTCCAGTGTCTGGTCATTGTCCAGTCCATTTCGCTGGCCTGCGCGCTGGTCTGTCTTTACGCCACGCTGATGTCGCTTTCATCGCCTTTGCAGGCCGGTGTCGACTTCACCCTCTTTCAATGTACTGACGCGGCAATCGCCATTCTGGCAGGCGTTATCGGTGGCGTTGTTGCTCAACATTTTGGCTATGCGGCCTGCTTCCTGTTTGCCGGGGCATTCACGTTGCTGGCGGCGTGGGTTGCTTATATCCGGCTGCATTCGGCAAGAGAACTGATGACAAGCGCAATTGATTGATCCGGGAATAACACAGAGAGGTAAGGGATGAAAATCAGTGAATTTCTACACCTGGCGTTACCAGAGGAACAATGGCTGCCGACGATTTCTGGCGTTTTACGCCAGTTCGCAGAAGAAGAGTGTTATGTCTATGAGCGTCAACCCTGTTGGTATTTAGGCAAAGGGTGCCAGGCACGGCTGCACATTAATGCCGACGGAACGCAGGCGACATTTATTGATGATGCCGGGGAGCAAAAATGGGCGGTGGATTCCATTGCCGACTGCGCGCGTCGTTTTATGGCACATCCTCAGGTGAAAGGACGTCGGGTATATGGACAGGTTGGGTTCAACTTTGCGGCGCATGCGCGGGGGATTACCTTTGACGCCGGGGAGTGGCCGCTGCTGACGTTAACCGTTCCCCGTGAAGAACTTATTTTTGAAAAGGGAAATGTCACCGTTTATGCGGACTCCGCCGACGGGTGCCGACGTCTGTGCGAGTGGGTAAAAGAGGCCGGTACAACGACGCAGAACGCACCACTGGCGGTGGATACCGCCCTCAATGGTGAGGCGTATAAACAACAGGTTGCACGCGCCGTTGCGGAGATCCGCCGTGGCGAGTATGTCAAAGTGATTGTCTCGCGCGCCATTCCCCTGCCATCGCGGATTGATATGCCCGCCACGCTGTTATACGGCCGGCAGGCAAATACGCCTGTGCGGTCGTTTATGTTCCGTCAGGAAGGACGCGAAGCGCTGGGCTTTAGCCCGGAACTGGTGATGTCAGTGACGGGCAATAAAGTGGTCACTGAACCGCTTGCGGGCACCCGCGATCGCATGGGAAACCTGGAGCATAATAAGGCGAAAGAGGCAGAACTGCTGCACGACAGTAAAGAGGTGCTTGAGCATATCCTTTCTGTCAAAGAAGCTATTGCTGAACTGGAGGCCGTTTGCCAGCCGGGCAGCGTGGTGGTTGAGGATTTAATGTCGGTTCGCCAGCGCGGCAGCGTTCAGCATCTGGGGTCTGGCGTGAGCGGTCAGCTTGCGGAAAACAAGGATGCCTGGGATGCGTTTACCGTGCTGTTTCCGTCGATTACCGCCTCAGGTATCCCTAAAAATGCTGCCCTGAACGCGATTATGCAAATTGAGAAGACGCCGCGAGAGCTTTATTCCGGCGCAATCCTGCTGCTGGACGATACGCGCTTTGATGCGGCGCTGGTCCTGCGTTCCGTATTTCAGGACAGCCAGCGCAGCTGGATACAGGCGGGGGCGGGAATCATCGCGCAATCTACGCCGGAACGCGAACTGACGGAAACCCGGGAGAAATTAGCGAGCATTGCGCCCTATTTAATAGCGGCAGAGCAGGGGTAACGGAGCAAAAAAAAATCCACGCAATTGCGTGGATTTTATGGGTTTTTGTGGACTTTACGAGGTTTATTGAAACCTCATAAGGCAACAATTAGACGTTGAACAAGAAGTTCATCACATCGCCGTCTTTAACGATGTAGTCTTTGCCTTCCGCACGCATCTTACCGGCTTCTTTCGCGCCTTGTTCACCTTTGTACGTGATGAAGTCGTCGAAAGCGATGGTCTGCGCACGAATAAAGCCTTTCTCAAAATCGGTGTGAATTTTACCCGCAGCCTGCGGTGCGGTTGCGCCGACAGGAATCGTCCACGCGCGTACTTCTTTCACGCCAGCGGTAAAATAAGTTTGCAGATTCAGCAGCTTGTAGCCTGCGCGAATTACGCGGTTGAGACCCGGTTCTTCAATACCCAGCTCAGCCATAAACTCGTCACGGTCAGCATCGTCGAGTTCTGCGATGTCGGCCTCGATAGCGGCACAAACCGGAACCACGACAGAGCCTTCTGCATCGGCAATGGCGCGAACCTGATCCAGGTACGGGTTATTTTCGAAGCCATCTTCGTTGACGTTAGCGATATACATGGTCGGCTTCAGCGTCAGGAAGCTCAGATAGCGGATCGCCGCTTTATCTTCGTCTGTCAGATCCAGTGAGCGCAGCATGCCGGCGTTTTCCAGGTGCGGCAGGCATTTTTCCAGCGCGGCCAGCTCAGCTTTCGCGTCCTTATCGCCGCCTTTGGCTTTCTTCTGTACGCGGTGAATGGCGCGTTCACAGGTATCAAGGTCGGACAGCGCCAGCTCGGTGTTGATAACGTCAATATCTTCCGCCGGGTTTACTTTCCCCGCAACGTGGATGATGTTGTCGTTTTCAAAGCAGCGTACTACGTGACCAATCGCTTCGGTTTCACGGATGTTTGTCAGGAACTGGTTACCCAGGCCTTCGCCTTTCGACGCGCCTTTTACCAGACCGGCAATGTCGACGAACTCCATGGTGGTAGGGAGAATGCGCTGCGGCTTGACAATCTCAGCCAGTTTGTCCAGACGCGGATCGGGCATCGGCACTACACCGGTATTTGGCTCGATGGTGCAGAACGGGAAGTTTGCCGCTTCAATACCGGCTTTAGTCAGGGCGTTGAACAGGGTGGATTTCCCGACGTTGGGCAAACCAACGATACCGCATTTGAATCCCATGATTTAAATCACCTTAATATCTTGATAATCAACCTGTTGCAGAAAACAGATTGTAGAAAAGTAAACAACTTTGCCTATTATACACAGCGCGCGGCAAAAATGCCGCACATCACTGCTTATTGTGCTTTAAAGGCATGTAATCGGTTCGTCGCTTTGGTTAACCCTTCTTTGAACCAGACTTCAGTACAACGTGCCGCTTCGTCAATGGCGTCGTCAATTAACTTTTGTTCCGACATCGGCGGTTTACCCAGAACAAAACCGACAACTTTATTTTTATCGCCCGGATGACCAATTCCGACACGTAAGCGATGAAAGTTAGGGTTATTACCCAGTTTGTTGATGATGTCTTTCAGGCCATTATGACCACCGTGTCCGCCGCCTAACTTAAATTTCGCGACGCCAGGGGGGAGATCCAGTTCGTCGTGGGCAACCAGGATCTCATCGGGCATGATGCGGTAAAAACTGGCCATCGCGCCGACGGCTTTACCGCTCAGATTCATAAACGTGGTCGGCACCAGCAGGCGAACATCTTCCCCTTCGAGGGTCACTCTGGAGGTGTAACCGAAGAATTTCGGCTCTTCACGCAGAGGCGCGCGTAGTCGCTCTGCCAGTAAATCGACGTACCATGCGCCCGCATTATGGCGTGTCGCCGCGTATTCTGCGCCGGGGTTCGCCAGGCCGACAATCAATTTAATCGTCACGTTTTTTGTCCTGAGTGTGTCCATAACTGGCGCGTAGTTTACTGTCTGCGGCCGCGCTTGACAAAAAACAGCGTGGATTGCGCCGGAAGCTGAATAATTGCCTGTTTGAACTATTGGAAAGTCAAGCTGTTCAGAGGGTTATTTGTAAAGTTTTGTTGAATAACAGGTTGTAATTGTGATCGCCCACGCACTCATAAAGCACAGTGTTGTCTATACTTTACACATAAGGATTAGGGGTATTCCCTGAAACAACCCAAAAGTTCCGGAGGTGACATATGAAACGCAAAAACGCTTCGTTACTCGGTAACGTGCTCATGGGGTTGGGGTTAGTGGTCATGGTGGTTGGTGTTGGTTATTCTATTTTAAACCAGTTACCGCAGTTTAACCTGCCACAATTTTTTGCACATGGTGCGGTGCTGAGCATCTTTGTCGGTGCCATTCTCTGGCTGGCAGGCGCCCGCGTAGGTGGGCATGAACAGGTGAGCGATCGTTACTGGTGGGTTCGCCACTACGACAAACGTTGCCGCCGTAACGACAATCGCCGTCACAGCTAAGGTATCGCGTCGGTTTAAGACCAGTCAGCGTTGAACTGACTGGTCATTGTCTTAACCATTCTCACTCGTTTTTTCTGACGAGCGTCTCTTTAATCGGCGCAAAATCAGCAGCAATGCCAGCATAATGGCCAGATAACTCATTACGTAATGGCCCTGATGCTTTCGCTGTTCAAGCGTCGGATCGGCAGCCCATGCCAGAAAAGCCGTAACGTCCCGCGCGTACTGCTCTTCGGTTTCTGGTATATCGTCCTTTTCTGACCTGTTGATCTCCCCATCAGACAACGGCTTCGGCATGTTAATTATGCCGCCGGGAGCGTATCGGTTTGCCTTCATTTCCGGGTCGTCAGGCAGATAACCGGTCAACAAGGCATAGACGTAATCCGCCCCCTGATCGGTATAGGGCAAGAAGGCATCGAACAGAAATTGCGGGAACCCCCGGTCGTACGTTCTGGCGCGAACGATATAGGTTAAATCGACGGGAAGGGCGCCATTATTAAGATATCTTGCTTCCTGATCGTTAAGGTAGGGCGAGACAAACGTATCATTGAGATTGCCTTCCCGCTCGCCGGTTTGACCATCATCCTGAATGTCGGGAAAGACGTAGCCGCTGGAAAGACGCTTTGCCTCTGTGAGCGAGAGTTCGGGCCCGCCTGGCTTTGTCAGGGTGCGAAAATTAAGATGAACCATCCCGTGGCAGGCGCGGCATTTCTCTTCGTAGACCTGTAAGCCGCGCCGCAGTTGTTCTTTATCATAGTGGCCCGTTATGCCGCTAAAACTCCACGCCTGGCGAGGTGGCGTCTCTTGCGCACAGACAGCGCTGGCGCCCAGAATGCACAGCCATAAAACGCTATATCTCACTAATCCCTTCATGGCGGTTAATCCTGCTTTTCCAGAAAACGTCGGCAGGGCAGTACGATGACAAACCATCCGAAGTAAACCAGCGTTGAAAGTTGCGATGCCGCGCGTATCCAGCCCTCTTCATTACTGAAACCGTCAGGCAGGTCGGGGCCGACCAGCGCTTTTGAACCCAGCCATCCTAAAAAGAATGCATTAGCAACCCAGAGCCAAAAACCACATTTAACGAGCTTGCTGTAATTGCGAAAGCGGGCGCGTGAAGTGTCGAGCCAGGGGAGAAAATAAAAAATCAGCACTGAAGCACACATGGCGGCTATCCCGAGAAGTTCGTTTGGGAAGCAGCGCAAAATGGAAAAGAACGGCAAAAAATACCACTCAGGCGCCACGACAGCGGGCGTTACGGTGGGATCTGCCGGGATAAAATTGTCGGCGCTGCTGAGATAGTGCGGGGCAAAGAATAAAAACCAGGCGAACAGCATCATGAAAAGAGTGAGCTTGATGGCATCACTGTCGGTGATTTTATAATCGAAAAACAGTTTCCGGGACTCGCTCTGCGTAAATGTCTTTTTCATTGCCTGCGCAAATGCGGACTGCACGGTGCGGATATGCCATATCGTTCCCCCGACAATGACGAAGGGGATAATAAAATGAAGCACATAAAACCGGCCTAATGTGGGTGTTCCTGGAGCATACCCGCCGACTAAAAACGAATACAACGTATCTCCCACCCACGGGATCGCACGAGTGAATCCGGTAATAACGGTGGCGGCCCAGTAGCTTTTTTGCCCCCAAATCAGGCTATATCCCAGAAATGCGGTGATCATCAGTAACACGTATAACGTCACGCTTATCATCCACATTTTGAGATAAGGCTTTCGGTACACGTTGTAATACATGGCGCGGAAGATGTGCAGGTAACAGGCGAAGAAAAATAGCGATGCGCCAATAGAATGCGCGTTGCGCACCAGTTCGCCGTGTCTCACGGATCGCATAATATGAATGATTGAATCAAAGGCCAGCCCTTCCGTGGGTACATAAAACATCGCCAGAACGAGACCAGAAAGAATTTGTACTCCGAGCATCACCAGCAGAATGATCCCGACGGCAAAAAACCAGACGCCTGCGACCGTACGAGGGAAGGGAATACGCCACACTCGCTCTCGTCGGGGTATGGATAGATGTTCTGCCGCCATTTCAGACTTCCTTCGCGCCAATACGCACCGTCAGGCCATCGGGATGAAACGCGTAATCGGGGATTGCGAGATTCGCCGTAGCGGGCCCCCGCGTGACGCGCCCTGAAGTGTCAAACTCCGAGCCATGACAAGGGCATACCCAGCCTTGCCCACCGGGTTTGGCATTGGGCACACAGCCTGCGTGGGGGCAGTAACCTTGAATGACCAGCCACTGCGGATACTCTGTCTTGATACGTTCGCCGTCAGCCTGCGGATCGATAAAACGATGGACATCCGCCTGCTGCGCTGAGCGAATTTCCTCCGGGGTACGGTGATGAATAAGGATAAGTTTTCCCTGCCAGACTCTTTTCACCGTCTGGCCGACGGCAACCCCGGCGAGAGAGACATCGACAGGTTCGTTTTCTGCTACGGTTTTATCATCCGGCCCCAGTGCGGAGATGAGCGGCCAGACGGCGGCGGTGACACCCGCAGCCCCGACAAATTTTGTGAGTTTACACAGGCATTCTCGCCGCTGTACCTGAACGTCTTCATTGCTCTGTTTTTTATCCGCCACCGTGCGCCCCTCACCATTTTCGCGTATCTGGATTACTGTTTCTCAATGCGTGTATAAATGTCCTGGAAACGCTTATCCGCGATCCCCGGCGCCTTAAAGGTTCGATAGCTGTCAGGCAGGGTTGCATCACCCACTTTAATGAGCATCACCATCCCTTGCGCGTAATGCGGGGTGCATTTAATACCGTAAAATCCAGGTTTGTCGTACCTGACCTCAATTTCCTCATCAATCTTGCCGACAAATCCGGGGTAGCCTGCTGGCGAAAGCTCTGCGATTGACGCAGCGTTATGGCTCTTATGCTTGCGAATAAACTTCACGGTGTCGCCTGGCTGAATCGCCAGATAATCAGGTTCATATACCATCGGGCCGCCCGCGCCTCTGTTTTTCATCAGCACTTCGTGGGTCTGAGCGAAAGTCGTGGTGGTCAGCGCTAACAGACATAACATGCTCAGGCTTTGCTTAATCAATTTCATGGGTTCTCCCTTAGGTGTTTATTCCGGTCGTTGGTAGCGGATGAAGCAGCTCAATCCATCCGGCGCCTGCTCTACGATGGCATTAATGCCAAACCACTGGCTGAGGTTTTCAGGCGTAAAAATGGTTGCAGGGCTGCCCTGCATCGCCAGTTGACCCGCTTTCATTACGAGAATGCGGTCGCAGAACATGGCGGCATGGTTCAGGTCGTGCAGAGCCGCAATGACGGTAAGCTTCTGGCGTTTCACCAGATTAAGCAGACCTATCTGATGTTGAATGTCGAGATGGTTCGTGGGTTCATCCATCAGCAGCACTTTCGGTTGCTGCGCCAGGGCCCGGGCGATATGCAGACGCTGTTTTTCCCCGCCAGAAAAGGTATTCCAGCAGCGATTTTGTACGCGCTGTAGATCTACCTTCTCCAGCATGGTCTGGACAATATCGTCATCTTTTTTAGACCAGGGCGAGAGCAGACTCAACCACGGGGTGCGCCCCAGAGAGACAGCCTGCAATGCGGTGAGACGTTCACTGGTTTCCGCTTGTTGTTCTACCAGCGCCACTTTTTGCGCTAAATGGCGGCGCGAGTAATGGCGAATATTTTTATTCTCCAGCGTTACGCTGCCTGATGAGGGTTTCAGTAAACCGGCAAGCAATGAGATCAGTGATGTTTTGCCTGAGCCATTGGGGCCGATAATGCCGACAAACTCACCGGGCGCGACGTGAAAAGAGACGTCGCTGACGATGACTTTGCCTTTTACTTCCCAGTGCAGTTGCTGCGCCTGCACCAGGCTTCGGACTGTTGCAGAAGGATAGCGTGGAGCGGTGAGAGCAGAATTTACCGTCATTTTGTCTGGTTTCCTCTGATCAAAATGATGGAAAACGCAGGTGCGCCTACAAGCGCCGTAATCACCCCGATGGGTAACACCTGCCCGGGAAGTAATGTCCTGGAGATTACGTCGGCGATAATGAGAAAAATGGCGCCGATCATGGCGCTGACCGGCAGCAATCGATGGTGTTGATTACCCACCAGCAGGCGGGCGGCATGGGGGATCACCAGGCCGACAAAACCAATCGCCCCGACAATGGAGACCATAATTGCCGTCATCCCGGTAACGGCGGCAATCAGGACTCCGCGCGTGCGTTTTACCGGGATGCCAAGTGACGCTGCGGACTCTGCGCCAAACGAAAACGCATCCAGATGACGGGCGTAACAAAAACATAACGCCACACCGACCAGCGCGGTAGGGACGGCCAAAACGACATCTGGCCAGCGAACGCCGCTCAGATTGCCCAGCAGCCAGAACATAATCCCACGGGCCTGTTCCGCATTCGCTGAGCGAGTGATGATTAGTGAGGTGAGGGCATTAAATAACTGTGAACTGGCGATCCCGGCCAGGATGATTTGCGTGGTGGCGCTTCCCTGTCTCCCCCCGGCGGCGATCGCCAGTAACGCCACGAAAAGAAAAGCCGTTAACGCCCCAATAAAAGCCCCGAGCGACATGCTGACGATCCCAGCGCCAAGCCCTGTTAAGGCGATCAGAACAGCGCCGGTCGAGGCGCCGGCAGAGATCCCCAGTAGATAAGGCTCTGCCAGCGCGTTTCGTAGCAATGACTGCAATACGACGCCGGAAACCGCCAGACATGCGCCACAACAGGCAGAAACCAACGCCCGCGTCAGGCGATAGTTCCAGATAATGCCCGCATCCAGCGCATCAACGGCATAGCGCGTATCAAAGAACTGGTTAGAAAGCGTATGGATGACATGCTGCCAGGGGATAAACGTCTCGCCAATGGAGATCCCCGCCAGTAGAACGCAGCACATTAACACGCTGACCCAAAGGGCGTGTCCCCCGATTCTTATCGTTAACTGGCCGACAGCGCGACGCGTCCTGCGAGTTTCGCTCATCATCTACCTGCAATCCTGAATACCAGAGGCGCGCTATGCCCGGTAAGACATAGCGCGACATAAAGATTATTGAGCCGTTTTCGGATGCGCCAGACCGTATTCAACCAACGCATCTGCGAGTTTTTCGACGCCATCTATCGTTCTGATGCCGGCGTTCATTGTTTGCACATCCACCACTGGCAGATGGTTCTCCTTCACGGCGGGGATGAGTTTAGTCACGGGGTCGGACTTGAGATATTCCAGTTTGACCTGCCAGTCATCTGCCGGGAAACGACGACGGCTCATTTCACCGAGAACAATGACGGACGGGCTGGCTTTCGCGATGGTTTCCCAGCCAACGGTTGGCCACTCTTCAGCAGAATCAATCACATTTTTCACCCCCAGCGTCTGGGCGATCCATGCGGCAGGGCCAAATTTCCCGGCCACATAGGGGTCCAGTTGCAGATCGGCGCTGGAAAACCAGAATACGGCGGAGACGTTTTTATCCATTCCGGCAATTTTGTCTTTGGCGGCAGCTTCACGGGCCTTCAGACTGGCGATCAATTCATCGCCTTTGTCCTGCACGTCAAAAATTTTCGCCAGATCGGAGACTTCCTGATAAACCATAGCAATATCAAACATGCCTTTACGTACACCGTCGCCACCGTCTTCGTTGTCTTTAGCGCAGTCCGCAGGCGCGGTATATACCGGCACGTTCAACTCGCTAAACTGCTCGTAAGAGGCGACGGTTCCGGCAGGCCCAATTTGCCATTCAAACTGACTGGCGACCAAATCCGGTTTTTTGGCAATAATGCCTTCAAAGCTGGGGATGTTCTGCGCAATCACGGCCACTTTTTCATTTGCCGCTTTGTAAGCATCCGGGACGGGGCCGAACCACAGCGATGTGCCGACAACGCGCTCGGCCAGTCCCAGGGAATAAAGAATTTCAGTGCTGTTTTGCCCGACCGTGGCAACGCGTTCCGGGGCTTTATTGAAGGTAATATCACGGCCGCAGTTTTTAATCGTCAACGGATAGACTGTTTTTGCTGCATGAGTCAATCCTGATGTGAATAATAACGCTGCGCCAGCCACAGCCAGAAGGTATTTTTTATGAGGTAAAGTAAAGTCTGCGTACATTGTTATCGTCCTGTACATGCCAGAATCTGAACGTCTGGTCATGGTTTATTTGGTTCCATATATCGGGACAGGTACATGACGATAGATGACATTGAATGATGAAATTATGAGAATGCAAAATCTCAGCAGGAATAGGCTCATCAATTCATAATGGTATTTATGCCAAATAAATCATCCCATGGACCATCCCGTCCACTCAATGTGTACAACCCTGACAGCAGGTCTCCTGGCTCGCGGTAATCAGAATATCGGCCTTCCCATAAAGCAAATCTTTACAGTGACCGGTGGTTACAATAACCACACGCAGATATTCGGTATCCGCCTACAGTTGCGGGGGCAGCTATGGAATGAGATTAAAATAATCCGCACCATATTCCTTTCAAAACAACGGCTGTGTTATGAATACTGTCACTGGCGACTGTATCGGCAATCAATAACCTCGTCAACCGTATGAAAAAAGAGCAAAAACATCATACTTTATGGCGATTTTTATATTAATTAATTTAAATTCAAATAGTTGTGTTTTTGTTGGAGTGGTGATTATTGCAACCGCAAGTAATAACGGAAAGGCAAATGAGAATTGATTGACGTTGATCAATTAATCGCGATGAGAAAGAAGGCGTTATTATAAACAGTGAATGTTATCAATATTGTCGCTGGTAACAATATATTTACACGGTTTTTCCATATGCACGATCTGCCACTCGTCGCCCACATCCATGAAGACGTTAAACAGATTTCGCCGCCAGAATTGATACCCGCCGGGTAAAAAATGATGGGTGTGCAAATATAATATTTTATAGTGTTGCTGCTCGCAAAATTGTTCAGCCAGCGAGACCAGTTGGCTGCCAATACCTTGCCTGCGATAATGCTGATCGACATAGCAGCGACAAATCTCAGCTGTCTCCGGTAAATTATAACGACCGTGCAACATCTCTATTCTGTCATCGTACTGACATATCGCCAGCGTTCCAATTATCTGCTGTTGTTCATTCCAGACGCCGAACAATTGGTTTCTTTCCCGCTCAAGATAATTTCCCCGGAGGTCGAATACGTCGTCACTCGCAGTGGGTAATGCTCTGCCGGCATTAAAATAAAGATTAAGATGCCGAATAATAAAGGACTGTACGGCAGGAATATCGTCCCGCGTTATTTCACGAAAAACAAACGGAGAGGTTGGTTTCATATCGGTTATCGCTAACAAATATCAGGAAAACGATAATAACAAGCCAGACGCAGAAAACCAGTTTTCAACAAGAAAACTTGCCGGTCTGTTGAGGTACAGACCGGCAGCCGGAATTAGATATCCGTCAGTGCGGCATCTTTGTTCGGGAAGAATGCCAGACGACCCGGAATGGGTTTGATACCGGCGCGGGCCATGGTGCGTAGCGGCTGGAATTCCACGTTACTGACGCGCAGTTCACAACCTTCCGGCAAACGCTTCACAAAGCGCTGGAAGGCGTCCAGACCACCGGCATCCAGCACCGGAACGGCGTCCCACTTCAGCACCACAATGCGTTTACCCTCAATGCGTGATTCGAGGTCGGTAAATAACCCTTCCGCGGCGGCGAAAAAGAGCGGCCCGATAACGCGTAATACCAGCACATCATCGGGAACCGTGATGTTTACCGCCGCGAGGCGCGTCATACGGGCAATACGGCGCATAAACAGCAGGGAAGCCAGGACAATCCCGACGCTGATCGCAATCACCATATCGAAGAGCACCGTCAGCGACATACACATCATCATCACGATGATGTCATCTTTGGGTGCATGTCGCAGTAAATCGACCACCTTGTGGGCTTCACTCATGTTCCACGCAACCATCAGCAGCAGCGCGGCCATGGCGGAAAGCGGCAGCCATGACAACAGGGGAGCCAACGCGAGGAGGGCGAGGATGACCAGAATTGCGTGGATAACGGCGGAAATGGGCGAGGTCGCGCCTGCGCGCACGTTTGCCGCAGAACGGGCGATCGCCGCCGTCGCGGTGATCCCGCCAAAGAACGGCGCCACGATATTCCCCAGCCCCTGGCCGATCAGTTCGCTGTTTGCTTTGTGTTTGGTGCCTGTCATGCCGTCGAGCACGACCGCGCACAGCAGGGATTCAATCGCCCCCAGCATCGCCATCGAGAAAGCGGCTGGCAATAACGCCCGCAATGAATCCCAGCTTAACGTGAAATCTGAATCCGGGAGATTCCACGGCAATACCAGCTGCGGCAACAACTGAGGAATGCCGTTGCCCTGCGAACCATCGGCCAGCACATAGTGGAACTGTGAACCAATCGTCGCCACATGACCACCCAGCAGATTAACCACGGCCATAACGGCGCAGCCCGCCAGCAGCGCCGGAAGATGGCCCGGCAGACGAATCCCCAGACGCGGCCAGAAAATCAGCATACCGAGCGTCACCACGCCAATAGCGGCATCGCCCGGATTAATGGTCGGCAACGCCATAACCAGCGCCCCGACTTTTTGTAGGTAATGCTCCGGCACATGGGCCATTTGCAGACCGAGAAAATCTTTAATCTGCATTGTCCCGATGGTGATGCCGATCCCTGATGTAAAACCTAACGTGACCGATACGGGAATGTATTCGATCAGACGGCCAAAACGCGCGAGGCCGAAGAGGATCAGGAACACCCCGGACATGAGGGTGGCGACCAGCAGACCTGCCAGCCCGAATTGTTGCGATACCGGGTAGAGAATAACGACAAATGCGGCGGTCGGGCCGGAGACGCTGAAGCGTGACCCGCCGGTTAAGGCAATAACAATCCCCGCCACAGCGGACGTATAAAGACCGTACTGCGGTGCAACACCACTGCCAATTGCCAGCGCCATCGCCAGCGGGATAGCGATGATCCCGACGGTTACCCCGGCAATCACATCACGGGTGAACCGTGAGGCGGTATATTTTTCTTTCCAGCAAGCGTCGATGAGGGCGCGGAAAGGCATCACATGTGAGGAAAATATTCTGTTCACAATAATGTTTCATCCATGAGCGCATCATCTGTCAACTAAATGGCAGGTGAAGGAGGCATTGGTCATACAAATAAGAGTTACAGACAAAAAAACCCGCCGCAGCGGGTTTTTTAGCCGGGTTCGATTAATGTTCGAACATAGCTGAAATGGATTCTTCGTTGCTGATACGACGAATCGCTTCGGCCAGCATACCCGACAGTGTCAACGTGCGCACGTTCGGCAGTGCTTTAATTTCGTCGGTCAGTGGAATGGTGTCACAGACAACGACTTCATCAATCACAGAATTGCGCAGGTTGTTTGCCGCATTGCCTGAGAAAATCGGGTGAGTCGCGTAGGCGAATACGCGTTTGGCACCACGTTCTTTCAGTGCTTCTGCTGCTTTGCACAGCGTACCACCGGTATCGATCATATCATCAACCAGTACGCAGTCACGACCGGCAACGTCACCGATGATGTGCATCACCTGAGAAACGTTAGCGCGCGGACGGCGTTTGTCGATGATCGCCATATCGGTATCGTTCAGCAGCTTAGCGATAGCGCGGGCACGCACAACGCCACCGATATCTGGAGAAACCACAATCGGGTTATCCAGGTTCAGTTGCAGCATATCTTCTAACAGAATTGGGCTACCGAATACGTTATCAACCGGAACGTCAAAGAAGCCCTGGATCTGTTCAGCATGCAGGTCAACGGTGAGAACGCGGTCAACGCCAACGCTGGACAGGAAGTCAGCGACGACTTTTGCGGTAATCGGTACACGAGCGGAACGTACACGACGGTCCTGACGCGCATAGCCAAAGTAAGGGATAACGGCGGTGATACGGCCTGCGGAAGCACGGCGCAGCGCATCGACCATAACAACCAATTCCATCAGGTTGTCGTTAGTAGGGGCACAAGTGGACTGGATGATGAAAATATCACCACCGCGTACATTTTCGTTAATTTGTACGCTGACTTCGCCGTCGCTAAAGCGACCTACAGCGGCGTCGCCGAGAGAAGTGTACAGGCGGTTGGCAATACGTTGTGCTAGTTCCGGGGTGGCGTTACCAGCAAAAAGCTTCATATCAGGCACGAGAAGAACCTCAGGCATGCGTCCATTGGTGGATAGAATCTGCCGAAAACTGTGCGGGCCAGGCAATATCCTATCCAGGCGGTGTATTAAAGAGCGCGATGCAACGTCTGGAACAGGGTGACGTTGTCACCGAAACTCAGCTTGCCCGGCTTAAAGCATGGCTTTTTGCAATGGAGAGAGGTTGACACCCTTCGCCACAAACGCATTGAGCCATTCCGGGGCTTGCTTAAGCACCTGACGAGCAGCGGATTCTGTATCGAATTCAGCAAAGACACAGGCCCCTGTACCAGTCAGGCGCGACGGCGCGTATTCTAACAGCCAGGAAAGCGCCGCATCAACCTCGCGAAAACGTTTTCTTGCGATAACCTCGCAATCATTGCCGAATTCACATTTTAATAACGTTTCTATTGACCTTTTTGGCGTGTTGCGCGGTAATTCGGGGTCCTTGAAAATAACCGGCGTGGGGATGCTTACTCCAGGGTGGGCAACCAGATACCACTTCTCCGGCGGGTCTACCGGCGTCAGGATTTCACCCACGCCCTCGGCGAAGGCCGCATGTCCACGGACAAACACCGGGACGTCTGCGCCCAGCGTTAAGCCCGTTTCCGCCAGTTCATCGACCGATAATCCGCACTGCCAGAGATGATTCAGCGCCACCAGAACGGTCGCCGCATTGGACGAGCCGCCACCCAGACCGCCGCCCATGGGCAAACGTTTCTCGATGCTGATATCCGCGCCGCTGCCTGCGGGCAAACGCCCGTGGGCGGACGCTGTCTTCATCAGCAACCGCGCCGCGCGGACGATCAGATTGTCGTCATTTTCGACGCCCTCGACAGGCGTCAAAAGATGAATTTCGCCGTCGCCGCGCGGCGTAATGCCGATCGTGTCGCCGTAATCAAGAAACTGGAACAGCGTTTGCAATGTGTGATAACCGTCCGCACGCTGTCCGGTGATGTATAAAAACAGATTCAGTTTTGCCGGAGATGGCCAGTGGGTCATCATTTTACAATCCAGTTATCCATCTTCAGTTTGATGCGCTGACTGCCGTCAGAGAGTTCCATATTTGCCGGCATGGCGGGCTGCGTTTTACTGTCGTATCCGCTGTATACCACTTTCCAGTTTTTACCGTCCTGGCGGTAGTTCACTTCGCTCAGGCGGTACTGGTCGTCGAGGGTGTAATCGGTGGCGTCGCCCGGCAGACCGAGGATCCACTGGCGTAAGCTGTTAAGCGGAATGGGCATTCCGGTCAGCTTGCCGATCATCTCTTCGGCGTCGTCGGCGGTGTAACGCTGCCCTTTATTATCGACCAGTTGCACATTGCCCGGCTGGGCGTTCAGCTCCAGTTCGGTACTGCCCAGCGGATTGGTCAACAGCAGACGGTAGCGATCCTGACCGGTTTGCTGCCAGAAGAAGCGGGCATACACTTTCTGATCGTCGGAGATATAAGCAAACGCGCCACGCGTCTGATACTGATTCAACTTGCGCACGTCCTGCTGATGCTGACGCCACTGAGGGGAGTCGGGACTTTTGCCAGGACCTTTCGGCGCATTGATCGTACAGGCGGTGAGGACCAGGCTAGCCAGCGGGAGCAGGCGGATCAGGCGAAAATCAGGCAGGGTCATAGTGATGACGAATCCTTGTAATACGGTGCGATAATTGCCTGATGGCGCTATGCTTATCAGGCCGACAAACTGAACCCGTCGGTTGGTTGCAGTTATAACCCTTAATGCTAGCGCTGACCGGGTACATCGTCTACGTTCACGTTATCTTAATTTAAACAGTAAGCTATTACTCCAAAAGGAGGCTGTCTCTTTTATTGACCACGAGCATCCTGTATGATGCACCCAGTCTAACCTTATCAACGCTGGTACTATTCCCGCACACATGACCCTTTTAGCGCTCGGTATTAACCATAAAACGGCACCTGTATCGCTGCGAGAACGCGTAACGTTTTCGCCAGATACGCTCGATCAGGCGTTGGACAGCCTGCTTGCGCAGCCGATGGTGCAGGGCGGCGTGGTGTTGTCGACGTGCAACCGTACGGAGTTGTATCTCAGCGTTGAAGAACAGGATAACCTGCAAGAGGCGCTGATTCGTTGGTTATGTGATTACCATAATCTCAATGAAGACGACCTGCGCAATAGCCTCTACTGGCACCAGGACAACGACGCCGTCAGCCACCTGATGCGCGTCGCCAGCGGGCTGGACTCGCTGGTGCTGGGCGAACCGCAAATTCTCGGTCAGGTGAAAAAAGCGTTTGCGGATTCGCAAAAAGGTCATCTGCATGCCAGCGCGCTGGAACGCATGTTCCAGAAATCGTTTTCCGTCGCCAAACGCGTACGCACCGAAACAGACATCGGCGCCAGCGCCGTGTCCGTTGCTTTTGCCGCCTGTACGCTGGCGCGTCAGATTTTCGAATCCCTCTCCACGGTGACGGTGTTGCTGGTCGGGGCGGGTGAAACCATTGAACTTGTCGCGCGCCATCTGCGTGAACATAAAGTACAGAAAATGATCATCGCCAACCGCACCCGCGAACGCGCGCAAGTGCTGGCAGATGAAGTGGGAGCTGAGGTTATTTCGTTGAGCGACATCGACGAACGTCTGCGGGAAGCCGATATTATTATCAGCTCAACCGCCAGTCCGCTGCCGATTATCGGCAAAGGGATGGTGGAGCGCGCATTAAAAAGCCGTCGTAACCAGCCGATGCTGTTGGTGGACATTGCCGTGCCGCGCGACGTGGAGCCGGAAGTCGGGAAACTGGCGAATGCCTATCTGTACAGCGTTGATGACCTGCAAAGCATCATTTCGCATAACCTGGCGCAGCGTAAAGCGGCGGCAGTGGAGGCCGAAACGATTGTCGCGCAGGAAGCCAGCGAATTTATGGCCTGGCTGCGCTCGCAAAGCGCCAGCGAGACCATCCGCGAATACCGTAGTCAATCAGAGCACATACGCGATGAACTGACAGTTAAAGCGCTGGCAGCCCTTGAACAGGGCGGCGACGCGCAAGCCATTTTGCAGGATCTGGCATGGAAACTGACCAACCGCCTGATCCATGCGCCAACTAAATCTCTTCAACAGGCCGCCCGTGACGGGGATGACGAACGCCTGAATATTCTGCGCGACAGCCTCGGGCTGGAGTAGCAGCACACCAATCTATTTTTTACAGGGTGCATTTACGCCTATGAAGCCTTCTATCGTTGCCAAACTGGAAGCCCTGCACGAACGCCATGAAGAAGTTCAGGCGCTGTTGGGTGATGCGGGAACCATCGCAGACCAGGAACGCTTTCGCGCGCTGTCGCGTGAGTATGCGCAATTAAGCGATGTTTCTCGCTGTTTTACGGACTGGCAACAGGTTCAGGATGATATCGAAACGGCACAGATGATGCTCGACGATCCTGAAATGCGCGAGATGGCGCAGGATGAACTGCGCGAAGCCAAAGAAAAAGGTGAACAACTGGAGCAACAGTTGCAGGTTCTGCTGTTGCCAAAAGATCCCGATGACGAACGTAACGCTTTCCTCGAAGTGCGCGCCGGAACGGGCGGCGATGAAGCCGCGCTGTTCGCAGGCGATCTGTTCCGCATGTACAGCCGTTACGCGGAAGCGCGTCGCTGGCGGGTAGAGATCATGAGCGCCAGTGAAGGCGAGCATGGCGGCTATAAAGAGATCATCGCCAAAATCAGCGGCGATGGCGTTTACGGGCGACTCAAGTTTGAGTCCGGCGGCCATCGCGTTCAGCGCGTTCCGGCGACCGAATCGCAGGGGCGTATCCACACGTCCGCCTGTACCGTCGCCGTTATGCCGGAACTGCCGGAGGCCGAACTGCCGGATATTAACCCGGCTGATTTACGTATCGACACCTTCCGCTCTTCGGGCGCGGGCGGTCAGCACGTTAACACCACCGACTCCGCAATTCGTATTACGCACTTACCGACCGGTATCGTGGTGGAGTGCCAGGACGAACGTTCACAGCATAAAAACAAAGCGAAGGCGCTGTCGGTGCTGGGCGCACGCATCCATGCCGCAGAAACGGCGAAGCGTCAGCAGGCTGAAGCCTCAACCCGGCGTAACCTGTTAGGTAGCGGCGACCGCAGCGATCGCAACCGTACTTATAACTTCCCGCAGGGTCGCGTGACGGATCATCGTATTAACCTGACCCTCTACCGTCTGGATGAGGCGATGGAGGGGAAACTGGACATGCTCATTGAGCCGATTGTTCAGGAACATCAGGCCGACCAACTGGCGGCGTTATCCGAGCAGGAATAATGGATTACCAGCACTGGTTGCGTGAGGCGATAAGCCGCTTACAGGAGAGTGAAAGCCCCCGACGTGATGCCGAGATTTTGCTGGGCCACGTTACCGGTAAGGCGCGCACCTTTATTCTGGCATTTGGCGAAACGGCGCTGACCGACACGCAGCGTGAGCAACTGGCGCAGTTGCTGGCGCGTCGTCAGCGCGGCGAACCGGTCGCACACCTGACTGGCATGCGCGAGTTCTGGTCACTGCCGCTGTTTGTCTCGCCCGCTACGCTGATCCCGCGCCCGGACACCGAATGTCTGGTCGAACAGGCGCTGGCGCGTCTGCCTGATTCGCCGTGTCGGATTCTCGACCTCGGCACCGGAACCGGCGCGATTGCGCTGGCGCTGGCGACAGAGCGACCGGACTGCGAGGTCACGGCGGTAGACCGTATGCCGGACGCCGTGGCGCTGGCTGGCCGTAATGCGCAACATCTGGCGATTCACAATGTTCGCATACTGCAAAGCGACTGGTTTGCGGCGTTGCCGGGGCAGCAATTTGACATGATCGTCAGCAACCCTCCGTATATTGATGCGCATGATCCCCATCTCGCGCAGGGCGATGTGCGTTTTGAACCGCTGTCGGCGCTGGTTGCAGACGATAACGGCATGGCGGATATCACGCACATTATCGCGCAGGCGCGCCATGCGCTGGCGCCGGGGGGGTATCTGTTGCTGGAGCACGGCTGGCAGCAAGGGGCGGCGGTCAGAACCGCGTTGGCGCAGGCGGGGTACGTTCAGGTTGAGACCTGCCGTGATTATGGCGACAACGAACGAATCACGCTTGGGCGGATCGCGTCATGAATACATTTACGCTGCTGCTGGGCGTCCATCTGACCAGCGTTACGCTTTCCGTTAGCCTGTTCGTGCTGCGTTTCTGGTGGCGCTATACCCGCCATGCGCTGGCATCCGCACGCTGGACGCGGGTTGTCCCGCCGATTATTGACACCGTTTTGCTGCTTAGCGGAGCGGGGTTGATCATAAAAACGCACATCCTGCCATTCACCGAACAGGGGACATGGCTGACTGAGAAGTTGTTTGGCGTTATCATCTACATCGTTTTGGGTTTTATTGCGCTTGATTATCGTCAGGCGCGCAGTCAGCAGGCGCGCGTTATCGCCTTCCCGCTGGCGCTGGTGGTGCTGTACATCATCATTAAACTCGCCACCACAAAAATACCGTTACTGGGGTAAGTCATGAGGTCGTTAGCTGATTTCGAATTTAATAAAGCGCCACTGTGCGATGGGATGATCCTGGCATCGGAATCGATCCGCCTGGATTTTCCGACGCAAGCGGTCTATGACGAACTGGAACGTCTGGCCAGTCTGGCGCATGAAGAAATTAGCCAGCTCCTGTCTCAGGATGAGCAACTGGAAAAATTGCTGGCACTTTTTTATGGCGAGTGGGGGTTCAGAGATACCCACGGCGTCTACCGTCTTTCTGATGCATTGTGGCTCGATCAGGTTCTGAAAAACCGCCAGGGGAGCGCGGTATCGTTAGGCGCAATCTTATTGTGGCTGGCTCACCGGCTGGGTCTCCCATTGGTGCCGGTCATTTTCCCGACCCAGTTGATTCTGCGTATTGAATCGCTGGAGGGGGAAATGTGGCTGATCAACCCATTTAACGGCGAAACGCTCGATGAGCATACGCTGGAAGTCTGGCTGAAGGGCAATATTAGCCCGGTCGCTGAGCTGTTTAACGAAGATCTGGATGAGGCGGATAACGCTGAGGTCATTCGCAAGTTGCTGGATACGCTGAAATCTTCCTTGATGGAAGAGCGGCAAATGGAACTGGCGTTGCGCGCCAGCGAAGCGTTACTGCAATTTAACCCGGAAGACCCTTACGAGATCCGCGACCGGGGCCTGATTTATGCGCAACTGGAGTGTGAACATGTTGCGTTGACGGATTTAAGTTATTTTGTTGAACAGTGTCCAGAAGACCCGATCAGCGAAATGATTCGTGCGCAGATTAATACCATTGCGCACAAGCAAATTGTTTTGCATTAATTAATCGACATTTTACCCATGGTTAAGGCGATCTTATGAAACAAAAAGTGGTTAGCATTGGCGACATCAACGTGGCAAATGACCTGCCATTCGTGCTGTTTGGCGGTATGAACGTGCTGGAATCACGCGATCTGGCGATGCGTATCTGTGAACACTATGTAACCGTGACCCAGAAGCTGGGTATTCCTTATGTGTTCAAAGCCTCTTTTGATAAAGCCAACCGTTCCTCTATTCACTCTTACCGTGGCCCGGGTCTGGAAGAAGGGATGAAGATTTTCCAGGAACTGAAACAAACGTTTGGCGTGAAAGTGATCACCGACGTTCATGAAGCCAGTCAGGCGCAGCCTGTCGCCGACGTGGTGGATGTCATTCAGCTTCCGGCATTCCTCGCTCGCCAGACCGACCTGGTGGAAGCGATGGCAAAAACCGGCGCGGTCATTAACGTGAAAAAACCGCAGTTCGTCAGCCCTGGTCAGATGGGCAATATCGTGGACAAATTCCACGAAGGCGGCAACGATAAAGTGATCCTGTGCGATCGCGGTGCGAACTTCGGCTACGACAACCTGGTTGTTGATATGCTGGGCTTTAGCGTGATGAAGAAAGTTTCCGGTAACTCGCCTGTTATTTTCGACGTCACCCATGCGTTGCAGTGCCGCGACCCGTTTGGCGCCGCGTCTGGCGGTCGTCGCGCGCAGGTTACCGAACTGGCGCGCGCCGGTATGGCGGTAGGTCTGGCCGGTCTGTTCATTGAAGCGCACCCGGACCCGGAGCATGCGAAATGTGACGGTCCGTCCGCGCTGCCGTTAGCGAAGCTGGAACCGTTCCTGAAGCAAATTAAAGCGATTGACGATCTGGTGAAAAGCTTCGGCGAGCTGGATACCGAACACTAAGCGGGGATGATGTGTGCCGGATGGCGTCTGACGCCGTATCCGGCCTACAATAAACGCGGTTTCGTAAGCCCGGTAAGCGTAAGCGCTACCGGGCTTTTTTGTCCGTCATGCAAAAATGGTCATCAGGTAAGCGATAAACAGAGCCAGATGCGCCGCGCCGTTCAACACATTGGTTCGCCCGGTCGAGAAGGAAATGTGGCACAGCACCAGCGAGGCCACCATTACCACCATCTCCGGGGCGCCCAAACCGAAGAGCAGGTCATTTCCGGTGGCCCATGCAATCAGCGTCACCACCGGTACGGTCAGGGAGATGGTTGCCAGTACCGAACCAAAGAACAGGTTCATGGCTCGCTGTACCTGGTTATTCAACACCGCTTTCAGCGCGCCCAGCCCTTCAGGGGAGAGGATCAGCAAGGCCACGAGGAAACCGGTAAATGCCACTGGCGCATTCAGTTCGGTTAACAGTGTCTCCAGCGGATTGGCGTTCATTTTCGTCACGGCGATAACGGCAATCAGATGTACGATCAGCCATACAGCGTGCCAGATGTTGCTGTGCGCGGACGGTTTGCCGTGGTGCGGGTCATCGTCATCACTTTCATCTTCATGCTCGTAAACGAATAAACTCTGGTGCGTTTTCGTCTGAATCAGCAGGAAAACGCCGTACATCGCGGCGGAAATAAGCGCCACTAACAGCGCCTGAGCCGTAGTAAAATTCGCCCCTGGCAACGCCATAGGGAAGACCAGCACGATAATCGCCAGCGGAAACAGGGCAATTAAATACTGTTTAATGCCAAACAGGTTCATATATTGCGTGGCGAATTTACGACCGCCAAGCAGCAGAGAAAAACCGACCAGTCCGCCAGTTACAATCATGATGATTGAATAGAGCGTATCGCGCATCAGCGTTGGCGCGGCGTCGCCGGTGGCCATCAATGCGGAAATTAAACTCACTTCCAGAATAACGACAGAAAGACTTAAGATCAGGGAACCATAGGGTTCGCCGAGTCGGTGCGCTAATACATCCGCATGGCGGACAACGCTGAAAGCGCTGCTTAAAATACCAATAAGGGCAAGTATATTAATACCGATGACCACTGGTAGTGACTGACTGCTTCCCCATAAGAACAGCACCACCAGTGCCAGAACCGGGAAAATAAGCGAGGTCTCCTTGTGGCGGGTTTTCACCGCCTCATGTGCGTGTGTCATTATGATTCTCCATCTCCGCAGGTGTTTTTAATTATAAATGTATTAAAGATTGTAAAAAATAACAGAAATCGCGGCTTCATCATTGTGTTTTTACGTAATTTTACGGCATGGGCTATTTTTCCCCGCAGAGTGAATAAAAAAGTACGTCTTGTTTAGAGAGTATATGAATAACAGTGGGTTAGTGACAAATAAAAAGTAAAATCCCCCCCGGCTGGCGAGACAAAACATTGTTGACCACACTAAAGGTTTACAGCAAAAAGAGGAGTCAGCAATGCCTTATAAAACGAAAAGCGATTTGCCGGAAAGCGTTCAGAATGTGCTGCCTGCGCACGCGCAGGATATCTATAAAGAGGCGTTTAATAGCGCCTGGGAACAATATAAAGATAAAGCGGACAGACGTGACGACGCCAGCCGGGAGGAGACCGCGCATAAGGTTGCCTGGGCTGCCGTCAAAAATGATTACCAAAAAGGGGACGATGATAAGTGGCATAAAAAGCGCTGATCGTCTTCGTGCCAGGCCAGGCAAATGATGCGCGTTGAGCGTCTGTTGCCTTGCAAGCGGCGATTGAATTGCATATTGTCCTGTTAGTGGTTTCAAAATGAGCAGTTAAAATGCCCGGAAGGCGTCAAAAAAGTGTTGCAGGGAAGTTTGCAGTGGCGGAGGTGTAAGGTGTTAACGCGTGATTTTTTACTGAATGCCGATTGTAAAACGGCGTTTGGCGCTATTGAAGAATCACTACTTTGGTCAGCAGAACAACGAGCCGCTTCACTGGCGGCGACGCTTGCCTGTAGGCCCGATGATGGACCGGTGTGGATCTTCGGTTATGGATCGTTGATGTGGAATCCGGCGTTAGAATTTGACGAGTCCTGTACCGGCACGCTGGTCGGCTGGCACCGGGCGTTTTGTCTGCGTCTGACGGCAGGGCGTGGAACGGCGTGTCAGCCCGGACGGATGCTGGCGCTGAAAGAGGGCGGGCGAACGACTGGCGTGGCTTATAAACTGCCGGAGAACGCGCTGGAGCAGGAGCTGACGCTGCTGTGGAAGCGGGAAATGATTACCGGCTGCTATCTTCCCACCTGGTGCCAGCTGGCGCTGGATGATGGCCGGACGGTCAATGCGCTGGTGTTTATTATGGACCCGCGACACCCGCTGTATGAGTCGGATACTCGCGCTCAGATTATCGCGCCGCTGATCGCTGCCGCCAGTGGGCCGTTGGGCACCAACGCGCAATATCTGTTCTCGCTGGAACAGGAGCTTGCCAGACTGGGGATGCGGGACGATTGTCTGAACGATCTGGTGGCGAAAGTCAGAGGCTTGTTAGGCGAGAATCAGCCGGAAAGGGGATTCAACCCCGGATTTGCCTGAGCGTTGCCCCTGAATCCAGGGGCAAAAACATCAGGCTGCGATATAACTGATGGAGTGTTCCAGTGACTGGCTGTGGCTGTCGATCAGCACGTTCCAGACACCGGTGTACGGTACGGTCAGCCAGGCATTATCACGGTTCTGCACGCTTAAAATATCGGTCTGCGTGTCTTTGACGTGTTTTTTCTCGCTCATTAAATGGATGTGGCAGCGTTCAGAACAACGCACTATCACCGTATCCCCACCAAACAATTTCAAACTTGCTTTCACTAATGCCATTTTTCACCCCGTTCTTGAAAACAACGTACTCCCTTGCGGAAGTGCTGCGTGATGTTGTTCACATTTCACTCACTGCATAACACCAAAGGGTGAGCTCACGGATGCTGATTTTGATCAAAAAATGGCATAACCATTAAACAAAAATGACAAAATGCCTGAAAATCATTGAAAGGGCGTGGTAACTTTCGACAAAAACACGCCCTTATAAGATTAAATTCGGAAATGCCCGGCAGTTTCAGCCAGCTCGCCTGCCTGGCTCTGCAAGGCGCCTGCGGCGGCGGCAGACTGCACCACCAGTTCAGCGTTCTGTTGCACCATGCGATCAAGGTGGTTCACGGAGTGATTTATTTCCTGAATGCCTTTCATCTGTTCACTGGTGGCGATGCTGATTTCATGCATGATGCCGGAGACATGGCCGATGCTGGACAGGATCTCCTGCATACTTTCTCCGGCCAGATGAACATAACGTGAACCTGTCGCGACGCTGGTAGTTGTGGAGTCGATCAGAGATTTAATCTCTTTTGCCGCCTGTGCGCTGCGGCTGGCAAGGTTGCGCACTTCACCCGCGACAACGGCAAACCCGCGGCCTTGCTCTCCCGCCCGGGCGGCTTCGACCGAAGCATTCAGCGCCAGAATATTGGTCTGGAACGCAATGCCGTCGATCACGCTGGTGATATCGCCGATTTTCGCCGATGCCCCTTCAATAGATTGCATTGTCGTGATTGCCTGCGAGACCACATCGCCGCCGCGCGTGGCGGCCTGTGAGGCTTTTTGCGCCTGATCGTTGGCTTCGGCGGCAGATTCCGTGGACTGGGCGACCGATGCGGTGATTTGCTCAACGGCGCTGGCGGTTTCACGCAGGCTGGAGGCGGCCTGCTCGGTACGGCCTGAAAGGTCGCGGTTACCGGCGGCAATCTCCTGCGCGGCCATTTTCACCGAGGCGCTGGCATCGCGTAGCTGTACCATCACTACGGACAGCTTATCGCTAAAACCGTTAAACGCCCTGGCGATTTGCGCGACCTCGTCCGTGCCGCTGTCCGGCAAACGCTGAGACAAATCGTTCGTCCCGTTGGCAATGGCATGCATCGCGTCACGGATCGTGGACAGACGCTTCATCAGGCGAGCCACCAGAAGGTGCATCACTGCGCCGCCCGCGAGAACCAACAGCAGCAGAGACAGGGTGGACGCCTTCAGCAGCGCCAGCATGCCGGAGGTCGCCTCTTTTTCGTCTAACGCCACGACCAGCCACCAGTGGGTTCCTTGCACCGGCGTCGCCAGCAGCGTTTTACTGCTCTCGCCGATCTGCGCCTGAACAGGGTGTCCGCTTTTTACCTGATTGAAATCCACGCCGCTGACGACCTGCGCGAAAGGTTTCATCGTCAGCGCCGGATCGTTGGCGGCGATGAGCGTTCCGTTTTGGTCGAGCAACATACCGCTGCTGGCGGGCGTCGGTCGAATACCGTGTACATTCGCCACGACGGCATCCATCGCGACATCACCGGCGACCACCGCTTTCAGTTCGCCGTTCTCTTTCACCGGAACGGCGAATGTTACCACCAGCTTGCCGGTTCCGGCATCAACATAGGGGGCCGTAACGACGGCAGCGTCAGCGCTGACAACCTGTTGATACCAGGGACGTGACGTCGGATCGAAATCTGGCGGTATGCCTGCCGGGTCGGAGAATTTTGCTGTTTTGCTGGCATACCCGACATAGATATTCGTAAAGCTGCCGCCCAGCGCCATTTGACGAAATACCGGCACCGGATCGTCGGTTAGCGCAGCCTGCTGCAACGAGGAAATCATATTCATTTTGCTGCTAACCCAGTCGGCAATCGCCAGACTGTGGCTGGCGCTGGTACTGGTGAGCGTATCCTGCTGCGCTTGTCGGTTATCGAGACGCGTTACCTGAAGGTTAATCAGCGTGTTAAGGAGGAGGGCGACAACCAGACATCCCGTTGTCGCCGCAATAATACGGGCGCGAATTGAGCTGAACATAGTATTTCCTTCAGTGTGGTATTGGAAATCCTATCGGCTACCGGGCGGCGAATCTTGAGGCTGCAACCGCGTCCATAAGAAAATAGTATCAGCAGGGCTAAACGCGCGTTAAGCGCTAATGAAGGTGCGCGGAAACCAGGGGCAATTCCCGCGCCAGGGATCAGAAGGTCAGAACTTTATCCGCCGCCAGCGTCCACTGGGCCAGTTCGACCAGCGTACCGACTTCCACGCCGTCAATGAGCGGCAATGTGGTGATCCCCCGCCCGTCGGTACAGGTTTTACACAGTTTCACCGGGACGTTCTGCGCGGTCAGGATCTCCAGCATTTGCTGGATATTGTAACCTTCCGCAGGCTTCTGTCCGCGTAATCCTGCGGTGACGGCATCTGACATTAAAAATAAACGCAGGTCGAGGTCGCCGGCCTGTTCACGTAGCGCAATGGCCAGACGCAGGCTGTTAAATAACGCTTCGCTACCGTATGCCGCACCGTTTGCGACGATCACTATCTTTTGCATTTTGACTCCTGTTGTCAGGGGGGCATGGATATTGCTTGTAGTTACGGGTAGACCTGTTACCCGGGAGAGCAACGATGATGACGAATATGGAAAGCCGCCCCGGCGCCACCCAATGGTTTCATTATGCGCGCCAGCTTGAGAATACGCAGCTTCGCCAACTGGCGCAGTCAGGGAAGCTGGTGTCCCGGATTAGCCATCTGGTGCATATGCTACAGTGCGAACGCGGCGCATCCAACATCTGGTTGTGTTCCGCAGGGCAACTTTATGGGCCGGAGATACGCGCCAGCCGCGCGCTGGTGGACGAAGAACACGCCCGGTTGCAGTCCCTGTTGCAGGAGATGAGGCCGATGGCGAACAGCGCGCTCTGTCATCGCATCGCCGGGGCTGTCTGGTGTCTGGAGCAGTTGCCGCAGTTGCGCGAAGCGGTCAGTGGACGGCATAGCGATGCGCCACAGGCGATGGATCAGTACAGCCGAACGCTGCGCCACCTGTTAAGCATTGTGCCGCAGCTTAACGACAACATCGACCATCCCCACATCGCCGGAGGGATGGTCGCGCTGTATAGCTTTATGCAGGGTAAGGAGCTGGTGGGGCAAGAGCGGGCGCTGGGGGCGATAGGGTTTACGCAAGGGGCGTTCAGCCACGAGATGCGACAGGAGCTGGTGGATCGCATTGACGGACAGCAGCTCTGCTTTGACACCTTTATATCGCTGGCGTCTCCGACGGTGGTTCACGCATTTCGCCAGCAGTGCGAAGCGGAAGCCGCTATCGAACAGTGGCGCCGTCTGGCCTGTACGCGCCAGCCTGCGCCCGATAAGGGCGAAAGCGCTTTACGCTGGTTCACGCTACAGACGCAACGGCTGGAGCAACTGCGCAGCATCGAGGAGATGCTGATCGCCGAGTTAATGTCTGCGGTGGAGCGTCGTCTGGCGCAGGATGAGACAACGTTGCCGCTCGCCAGCTGGCTGGATGATGCCACCGACGATACGTTCTCATTGCGCCGGGATAAGCAGTTGCTGCTGGTTGTGCGGCAACAGGCGCGGGAGCTGGAGCAGCTCAGCGGGCAACTGGCGTCGCTACAGGATGCGCTGGAGGAGCGAAAGGTTATTGATAAAGCCAAATATGTGCTGATGCATCACCAGAATCTGTCTGAAGAGCAGGCCTGGCAGTCGCTGCGCAAAATGGCGATGGATAAGAACCAGCGGATGGTGGACATCGCGCGTGCGCTGCTCACGGTGAAATCGCTCTGGCAGGTGACAACCAAAGGGTAGCTGCACAATGGCTGGGCATCGTGTGCCAGATTCGGGTGCAAGCGCGTTCGCGTACCGCCTGAAAAGCGGCGGAATAGGGGCATGTTGATGTTGGCATCTGAATTGCAGGACTGAAATGGTAAAAGAGTTCTGAAAACAGTTTAGCGGCAAACCAACGACGGTTTGCGCGCGTTTGGGATAAAGGCGTCCTGCAATGCTTCGGCATTGCCGGGCGCTTTTTTTTTGCAATGGGGAGCATGTATGGGTGACAGGTCTGTTTCATTGACGCGACGTCGATTATTGCAGGCAGGGGCCGCGATGGGCGGGGCGCTGCTGGTGCCCGGTTTGATGCAGTCCGTGTGGGCGGCAGGGTCGGACAAACCCGAACTTGAAACTGTCAGAGTCGGCTTTATTCCGCTCACCGACTGCGCGCCGCTGATCATCGCCGCGTTGAAAGGGTTTGATAAGAAATACGGCATTACCCTTGTGCCGACCAAAGAGGCCAGTTGGGCGGCGGTGCGCGACAAACTCGTTTCCGGCGAACTGGACGCGGCGCATGTGCTATATGGCCTGCTCTATGGTCTTGAGCTTGGTATTGCCAGTAAGCCGCAGCCGATGGCGAACCTGATGACGCTAAATCAGAACGGGCAGGCAATCACGCTGTCGACGGCGCTCCAGGAAAAAGGCATTACCGACGCTGGCGGGTTGAAAAACATGATCGCCGGACAAGCGCCCGGCACTTACACCTTTGCGCATACATTTCCGACCGGAACGCATGCGATGTGGCTCTATTACTGGCTGGCCAGCGCGGGGATTGACCCGTTCTCTGATGTCCGAATGGTCGTCGTTCCGCCGCCGCAAATGGTGATGAACATGCGTATTGGCAACATGGTGGGTTTTTGCGTCGGTGAGCCGTGGAATGCCCGCGCGATTAATGATCGCATTGGTTTTACCGCCGCGACCTCGCAGGCCATCTGGCCCGATCACCCGGAAAAAATCCTGGGAACGCGCCGTGACTGGGTCGAACAGCATCCAAACACCGCCAGAGCGCTGGTCAGCGCGGTACTGGAGGCGGCGCGCTGGATCGACGCCTCAGTAGAAAACCGACGCGAAACCGCACAAATACTGGCCCGTCGCGCCTGGCTTAACACCAAAGAGCAGTACCTGACCGGACGTATGTTGGGCGAGTACGACAACGGCGCAGGGCATCGCTGGCAGGACGCGCACGCCATTCGTTTTTATCACGATGCGGAAGTGAGTTTTCCGTGGCATTCCGACGGGATGTGGTTCCTGACGCAGTTTCGTCGCTGGGGGTTGCTCAAGGACGCGCCGGATTATAACGCCATCGCCGCCCGGATTAATCGCACGGACATCTGGCGGGACGCCGCCGCAGCGGTAGGCGGCATCACGCCGCCTTCTCAGCTGTTACGCACCAGCACCCTCATGGATGGTTCCGTATGGACCGGGCGGGACCCCGAACGTTACGCCAACAGTTTCACTCTCCATCATCAAGGGGCCTGACATGAAAACAGTACAAAACGCGCAAAGACGCATCCCTGAACCCGCCGCCGGTGAAGTGATTACGCTGCCGCCCGTTACGGTGCGCAGGCGTAATCCGCCGCTGTCGCATCTGATGCGAACGCTGGCGCAGCGGACCGTTCCCGCATTGCTGGGGCTGGCGCTGCTGGTGGTGGGCTGGCAACTGGCGGCCATTAACAGCAAAGGCTTCCCGACGCCGCTCAGCACCCTTGATTCCGCGCTGACGCTGTTTGCCGACCCGTTTTATAACGGTGGGCCTAATGATATGGGGATTGGCTGGAATGTGCTGGCGTCGCTACAGCGCGTGGCGATTGGTTTTGGGCTGGCGGCGCTGGTGGGTATCCCGCTTGGCTTCCTGATCGGCCGGTTCACCTTTTTCTCGCGCATGTTTACCCCGCTGATCGCGCTGCTGCGACCGGTCAGCCCGCTGGCCTGGTTGCCAATTGGCTTGCTGCTGTTTCAGAAAGCGGAACCGGCATCAAGCTGGACCATTTTTATCTGCTCTATCTGGCCGATGATGATCAACACCGCCGAAGGCGTGCGCCGCATCCCACAGGATTACCTTAACGTTGCCCGTGTCCTGCAACTCCCGGAATGGACGGTGATGCGCCGTATTCTCTTTCCGGCGGTTCTGCCTGCGGTGCTGACCGGCGTGCGCCTGTCTATCGGCATCGCCTGGCTGGTGATTGTGGCGGCGGAAATGCTCACCGGCGGCCTTGGCATTGGCTTTTGGATCTGGAACGAGTGGAACAACCTCAATGTGGAAAACATTCTCATCGCTATCGTCATCATCGGCGTGGTTGGTCTGCTGCTGGAGCAGGGCTTAATGCTGGTGGCGCGTCGTTTTAGCTGGCAGGAAAAATAAGGGGAACACCATGAAACCGTTAATTCAGGTACAGGCCGTCAGTCAGCGTTTTTCTACCGCCAGCGGCGAATTTCTGGCGTTGCAAAACGTCTCTTTCGACATTCATGAAGGTGAAACCGTCAGCCTTATTGGGCATTCCGGCTGCGGGAAATCGACGCTGTTGAATCTGATTGCCGGAATTACGCTCCCTACCGACGGGGGGCTTATTTGCGACAACCGGGAAATCGCCGGGCCGGGGCCGGAAAGGGCGGTGGTCTTCCAGAATCACTCGCTGCTGCCGTGGCTGACCTGCTTCGATAACGTTGCGCTGGCGGTTGATCGGGTCTTTCGCCGCACGATGGGGAAAACAGAGCGTCGGGAATGGATTGAACACAATCTTGAACGGGTGCAAATGGGGCACGCCATGCACAAGCATCCGGGAGAAGTGTCCGGGGGGATGAAGCAGCGCGTCGGCATCGCCCGGGCGCTGGCGATGAAACCCAAAGTGCTGCTGATGGATGAACCGTTTGGCGCGCTGGACGCCCTGACGCGCGCGCATTTGCAGGACACGGTGATGCAAATCCAGCAGTCGCTCAATACCACCATTGTGCTGATTACCCACGATGTGGATGAAGCGGTGCTGCTCTCCGATCGCGTGCTGATGATGACCAACGGCCCGGCGGCGACGGTAGGCGATATTTTGCCCGTCACGCTTCCTCGCCCGCGTAATCGCGTGCAGCTGGCTGACGACAGCCGATACCACCAGCTGCGCCAGCAGATTCTTCACTTCCTCTACGAAAAGCAGCCGAAGGCGGCGTAGGGAGGCGGTATGACGCAGCGACTGGTCATTATCGGCAATGGGATGGCCGCCACCCGTCTGGTGGAGGCGCTGTTGGCGCAGGCGCCGCAGGCCTTCACGATAACCGTGGTGGGGGAAGAACCGCAGCATGCGTATAACCGTATTCAGCTTTCGCCCGTACTGGGCGGTGAAAAGCGCTTTGCGCAGACGCTGCTGCATCCGCCTGAGTGGTATCAGCGCCACGGCGTCACGGTGCTGACGGGGGAAGCCGTCATCGCCGTTGACGCGATAGCGCGTACCGCCACTACCACCGGTCGAACGCTGGCGTGGGATGCGCTGGTGTTTGCCACCGGCTCGGTTCCGTTTATTCCGCCGATCCCCGGCGCTGATTTACCCCATGTGCATGCTTTTCGCACGATTAACGATGTGGACAGCATCCTGCATGGCTGCGGGCCGGTTGCCGTGCTGGGCGGTGGTGTGCTTGGGGTCGAGGCGGCGGCCGCGCTGCGACTAAAAGGTGACAATGTCACGTTAATTCATCGCGGCAATCGGTTTATGGAGCAACAGTTGGATGAGCAGGCCGGGGAACTGCTGGCGGAACACCTTGCCGCACGCGGGATTGACTGCGTGCTGTCGTCCGGTATCGACAGGATTACGCCTGATGACGTCACGTTGGCGAACGGTTGCGTGCTGTCTGCAACGCGCGTGGTGATTGCCACTGGCGTAAAACCCAATACGGCGCTGGCGCTGGCAAGCGGGGTGCCCTGTCAGCGTGGAATTGTGGTGGACGGGCAACTGCGCACGGCGGTGGCGGGGATCAGCGCGATAGGCGAGTGCTGTGAAATCGACGGTCAGACCTGGGGGCTGGTCGCGCCCTGTCTGGCGCATGCGGAGGTGCTGGCGGCCCGCCTGGCGGGAACCCCCGGCGCTGATTTTCACTGGCAGGACAGCGGTACGCGTCTGAAGGTGACGGGCATCGATTTGTTCAGCGCCGGGGAGGTAAACGCCACGGCAGGTGATGACTTGCTGCGCACATTTGACCCGCAGAGCGGCCATTACCGTCGTCTGCTGATCCGCAATGGACGGTTACAGGGGGTGCTGCTGATGGGCGATTGCCGCAGCGCCGCGCCGTTGACTGATTTGCTGGCGCAGGCTGCGTCGGCGAATCCTGACTGGTTATTCGACAGATTTGATACGCAGCCTGCGGCTGCAGGACAGGTGACTATGACAAAACCCACGTTGGCTGTTGTTGGACACGGTATGGTTGGCCACCATTTTCTTGAGCAATGCGTTAGCCGCAATCTGCATCTTGACTATCAGATTGTGGTCTTTGGCGAAGAGCGTTATGCCGCCTATGACCGTGTTCATCTGTCGGAGTATTTCGCCGGGCGCAGCGCAGAATCGCTCTCGCTGGTGGAAGGCGATTTTTTTGCCCGCCACGGTATTGAACTGCGGTTGTCGCAATGCGTTACGGCGATCGATCGGGATGCCCGCGTTATTCGCACCGCCAGCGGACATGAAACGCACTGGGATAAACTGGTGCTGGCAACCGGATCATATCCCTTTGTTCCGCCGGTGAAAGGCGGTGATTCGGCGGCATGTTTCGTCTATCGCACGTTGGACGATCTGGATGCGATTGCCGCGAAGGCAAAACACTCTCGCCGTGGGGTGGTGATTGGCGGCGGGCTGTTGGGGCTGGAGGCGGCGAACGCCTTGCGGCAATTAGGGCTGGAGACGCATGTTGTCGAGTTCGCGCCATCTTTAATGGCGGTTCAGCTTGATAACGCTGGCGCGGCGATGCTGCGCGAAAAAATCGAGGCGCTGGGCGTGAGCGTGCATACCTCGAAATCCACTGCGGAAATTGACTCCACCCCGCAAGGGTTACAGTTGGTGTTTACGGATGGTGAGCGTCTGGAGACGGATATGGTGGTGTTTTCTGCCGGTATTCGCCCGCAGGATGCGCTGGCGCGCGGCGCCGGACTTCATGTCGGAGAACGCGGCGGGGTGTGTATTAATAACCACTGTCTGACCTCTGACGTGGATGTTTTTGCCATCGGTGAATGTGCGCTCTGGGACGGCAGGGTGTTCGGGCTGGTTGCGCCGGGCTACCAGATGGCGCGCGTGGCGGCAGCGCAGCTGGCAGGTGAAGATGCGGCGTTCAGCGGGGCGGATATGAGCACCAAACTCAAATTACTGGGGGTGGATGTGGCCTCGTTCGGCGATGCGCAGGGGCGCACGCCAGGCGCGCAAAGCTATCAGTGGACGCATGGCCCGGAGCAAATCTACAAAAAAATTGTGGTCAGCGCGGACGGCAAGACGCTGCTGGGCGGCGTGCTGGTGGGTGATGCGGCGGATTACGCCACGTTATTGCAAATGATGCTTAACGGTATAGCGCTGCCCGGGCAGCCGGAATCGCTGATTTTACCTGCTTTGTCGGGCAGCGCGCCGAAAGCGTTGGGCGTTGCGGCATTACCGGACAGCGCGCAAATATGCTCTTGTCATAACGTCAGCAAAGCAGACATTTGCCAGGCGGTCAGCGCGGGCGCAACGGAGATGGGCGCAATCAAGCAGTGCACCAAAGCGGCAACCGGCTGCGGTGGGTGCAGCGCGCTGGTGAAACAGGTGATGGAGTTCCAGCTGGCGGCACAGGGCGTGGAGGTTAAAAAGGATATCTGCGAACACTTTGCGTACTCGCGACAGGAGATTTACCACCTGGTGCGGGTGAACCGCATCCACACCTTTGAGCAACTGATTAGCCGCTATGGTCGCGGGCATGGTTGTGAGATTTGCAAACCGCTGGTGGGCTCGGTGCTGGCCTCCTGCTGGAATGAGTACCTGCTAAAACCTGCGCATCTGCCGTTGCAGGACACCAACGATCGTTATTTTGCCAATATCCAGAAAGACGGTTCGTATTCCGTTGTACCGCGCATGGCGGCAGGCGAGGTGACGCCGGATGGGCTGATCGCCATTGGCGAAATCGCCAAACGTTATCAGCTCTACAGCAAAATTACCGGCGGGCAGCGTATCGACTTGTTTGGCGCGCGCCTCGAACAGCTGCCGGATATCTGGCGCGATCTGGTTGCCGCCGGTTTTGAAACCGGGCACGCCTACGGGAAGTCGTTGCGCACGGTGAAATCCTGCGTCGGGTCAACCTGGTGTCGCTATGGCGTTCAGGATTCAACCGGTCTGGCCGTCACGCTGGAGAACCGCTACAAGGGACTGCGCGCCCCGCACAAAATCAAAATGGCGGTCTCCGGCTGTACCCGCGAGTGTGCCGAAGCGCAGGGGAAAGACGTTGGCGTGATCGCCACCGATAAGGGCTGGAACCTGTATGTCTGCGGAAACGGCGGTATGAAGCCGCGTCATGCGGATCTGTTCGCCAGCGATCTGGATGACGCCACGCTGATTAAATTCGTGGATCGCTTCCTGATGTTCTATATCCGTACCGCCGATCGCCTGCAACGCACCAGCACCTGGATGGATAATCTTGAAGGGGGCATCGACTATCTGCGTGAGGTGGTTATACACGACAGTCTGGGTATCGGCGACGAGCTTGAACAGGAGATGGCGCGGATTGTGGAAACATACCAGTGTGAATGGCAAACCACGCTGAACGATCCGCAGCGTCTGGCGCTGTTCCGCGCCAGCGTGAACGGCGACGAACCGGATGAAGCCGTAGCGCGCCAGATGCTACGTGGGCAACCGCAGCTGGCGAAACCGGCGGCGCCAGCGAGAACCATCCTGCCGACAAAACCCTGGCAGGAGGTTTGTCAACTGGAGGAGATTCCCGAGCAGGCGGGCATTGGCGCCCGTCTAGGCAACCTGCAAATTGCGCTGTTTCGCTTTGGTCAGACGATTTACGCCCTTGATAACCATGAACCCGGCAGCGACGCAAACGTGCTTTCCCGGGGAATTCTGGGGGATGCCGGCGGTGAGCCCGTTGTCATTTCACCGCTCTACAAACAGCGTATTCGCCTGCGCGATGGTCGGCAGTATGACAGCGGTGAGCCCGTTGTGCGCGCCTGGCCGGTGAAAGTCGAAGCGGGCAAGGTATGGGTAGGGAATCAGGCGCTACTGCTACGTGCGGAGGCGTCATGAATGAAACCCGGACAACGTGCCCTTACTGCGGCGTCGGCTGTGGAGTGATCGCCCGCGTCAGCGAACAGGGCGTCACGGTTCAGGGCGATCCCGATCACCCGGCCAATTTTGGGCGACTGTGTGTGAAAGGCGCCGCGCTGGGAGAAACCACCGGACTGACCGGACGGTTATTACACCCGCAGGTTAACGGTGAAACGGTAAGCTGGCAGCAGGCGCTGAATACGGCGGGCGAGCGCCTGCGTAGCATCATCGCGCAATATGGCCCTGCGTCGGTGGCTTTCTACGCCTCGGGACAACTGCTGACGGAAGACTACTATGCGGCGAATAAGCTGATGAAGGGATTCATCGGTGCGGCCAATATTGATACCAATTCGCGCCTGTGCATGTCGTCAGCCGTTACGGGCTACAAACGCGCGTTTGGCGCGGATGTGGTGCCATGCAGCTACGAAGATATAGAGCGCAGCGATCTGGTGATTCTGGTCGGCTCGAACGCGGCGTGGACGCATCCGGTGCTCTATCAGCGCCTGGTGCAGGCGCGAAAAGAGAACCCGTCCATGAAAGTGGTGGTGATTGATCCCCGGCGCACCGCCACCTGTGATATTGCGGATATGCACCTTGCCCTGACGCCCGGCAGCGATGGCGGGCTGTTTGTCGGGCTGCTGCACGCCATCGCGACAAGCGAAGAATATGACGTCGATTTTGATGATGCGCAGGCGGCGTTTGCCCGCGCCAGCCGCTGGCCTGTTGAGCGAGTCGCGCAATTTTGTGGTCTGGAACCCGCGGAAATCCGCCGGTTTTATGATGGTTTTCTGACCGCGCCGCGCGCAATCACCCTTTACACGATGGGGATTAACCAGTCCGCCAGCGGCAGTGATAAATGTAACGCGATCATTAACGTACACCTTGCCAGCGGTAAATACGGGCGGGAAGGCTGCGGGCCCTTTTCGCTGACCGGACAGCCAAATGCGATGGGAGGGCGTGAAGTCGGTGGGCTGGCGACACAGCTGGCGGCGCATATGAATTTTGAGCCGCAGGATCTGTCGCGGGTTGCCCGTTTCTGGGGCACGGAGCGGCTGGCGCAGACGCCAGGGCTGATGGCGGTGGATCTGTTCGACGCTATCGCACGCGGCGAGGTGAAGGCGGTGTGGATCATGGGCACGAATCCGGCGGTATCGCTGCCGGACACTCATGCCGTCTGTCAGGCGCTGTCTGCCTGCCCGTTGGTCATTGTCTCGGAGGTGGTGGCCGATACCGATACCAGTCGACTGGCGCATATCCGGTTTCCGGCGCTGGCCTGGGGGGAGAAAAACGGCACCGTCACCAACTCTGAACGGCGCATCTCGCGTCAGCGCGCATTTTTAACCGCCCCCGGCGAGGCCAGAGCAGACTGGTGGATTGTCGCGCAGATGGCAAAACAACTCGGCTTTGGCGAGGCATTCGCCTGGCAGGATGCGTGGGATGTCTTTCGGGAACACGCTGCGCTGTCGGGGTTTGAGAATGACGGCGCCCGCGCGTTTGATATTGGCGCGCTGGCGGATCTGAGCCGCGCGGCGTGGGATGAAATGGCGCCTGTCCGCTGGCCGGTCAGCCGTCACCACGGAGCGCTGGACCTGGCTTGCGGCTGGCATCGCAATAAGCGTCTGCGGCTGGTGCCCGTTGAACCGGAGGGCATGAGAACGCGCTGTGACGCGCTCTATCCGCTTATTTTAAACAGCGGTCGCCTGCGCGATCAGTGGCACACCATGACCCGAACCGGAACGGTGGTTCGGCTTATGCAGCACATTAGCGAACCGATTGTTGAGGTTTCACCGTCCGATGCCGCCCGTTTTCACCTGGTGGATGGCGCATTTGGCCGTATCAGCTCTTCGCGTGGGGTAATGGTCGCCAGAGTGGTGATTCAGGCCGGCTTGCGGGAAGGGACGGCGTTTACGCCGATGCACTGGAATAATCGCTTTGCCCGGCAGGGAAGGGTGAATGCGCTGGTCGCGCCCGTCTGCGATCCTCAATCAGGGCAGCCGGAGAGTAAACAAACGGCGGTGCGCATCACGCCGTGGCAGCCGCGCTGGCAGGGGGAACTGTTCATCCGCGAGGAGATAACCTTTCCTCCTTTTGTTCACTGGTGGCGTAAAGCGGCGGAAGGCGTGGCGCGTTTCACCCTCGCAAGCGATCGTGACGATCGCGACTGGTTGCTGGCGATGTGCCGCGAACAGCGCTGGCAATTGCAGACCGCGCAGACGCCGCAGGGGCTGAATATTCTGGCCTGGCAGGCGGGACAATTAATGCTGGGGTTCTGGTCAGATGCGATAAAACCCGAAACAGACGATGCGGCGGTGATTGCCGCGTTCCGCCATCCGCCGGAAAACGCCCCTGAACGGCATGGCCTGTTGAGTGGCAAACCGGGCGGCGGGATGCCCGACCAGGGACGCATTATCTGTAGCTGCTTTAGCGTGGGGGAGTGTGCTATTCAGCAGGCTATCGCACAAGGGTGCGACTCCGTTCAGGCGCTGGGCAAAACATTACGCTGCGGCACCAACTGCGGCTCATGTGTACCGGAGCTGAAAGCGCTGCTGGCGCAAACGGCATCCGCCGGAAGCCTGGGATTCTCCTGAAAATGCGATAAAGGGCTGCAAAACGCGGATGGAAACGTTATGGTTTTAGTTAAGTGTGAGATTTCATTCGTTTAATGTAAAAGCAGCTGACAATTTGAGCCGTATTGTTTATCGCCCTCTTTCCCTTTGCATACTCTTGCTGCTGGCAGGCGGTACTGCCAGCGCGCAATCCTCGTTTATTCAACAGGCGGAAAATCCCTTCGATAACAACCAGGATGGTTTACCTGATTTGGGCATGACGCCTGAGTCACACGAAGGTGAAAAACAGTTTGCTGAGATGGTGAAAGCCTTTGGCGAAGCGAGCATGACCGACAATGGGCTGGATACCGGCGAGCAGGCGCGTCAGTTTGCGTTTGGTCAGGTGCGGGACGCCGTGAGTGAACAGGTTAATCATCAACTGGAGTCCTGGCTTTCGCCCTGGGGGAATGCGAGTGTCGATCTCAGGATTGATAACGAAGGGAGCTTTACCGGCAGTCGTGGGGGCTGGTTTATTCCCTGGCAGGACAACACGCGGTATCTGACCTGGAGTCAACTCGGGCTGACTCAGCAGGACGATGGCCTGGTCAGTAATGTCGGCATCGGCCAACGCTGGGCGCGTGACGGCTGGCTGTTAGGGTACAACACTTTTTATGACAATCTGCTGGATGAAAATCTGCAACGGGCAGGATTTGGCGCGGAAGCGTGGGGCGAATACCTGCGATTATCCGCCAATTACTACCAGCCTTTCGCTTCCTGGCATGAACAGACCACCGCCTTAGAGCAGCGTATGGCGCGCGGCTACGATGTTACCGCGCAGATGCGTATGCCGTTTTATCAACACCTCAACACCAGCGTCAGCGTGGAACAGTATTTCGGCGAACGAGTGGATCTGTTTGACTCAGGCACGGGATACCATAATCCGGTAGCGGTAAAACTGGGGCTTAATTACACGCCGGTGCCGCTGGTGACGGTAACGGCGCAACATAAACAGGGCGAGAGCGGGGTGAGCCAGAATAATCTGGGGTTGAACCTGAACTACCGTTTTGGCGTGCCGCTGAACAAACAGCTGTCGGCCAGCGAAGTGGCGGAGAGTCAGTCGTTGCGCGGCAGTCGCTATGATAACCCGCAGCGCAATAATCTCCCGACGATGGAGTACCGTCAGCGTAAAACGCTCACTGTTTTTCTGGCGACGCCGCCGTGGGATCTCCAGCCTGGCGAGACGGTGCCGCTGAAGGTGCAGATTCGCAGTCGGCATGGCGTTCGTCATGTGACGTGGCAGGGCGATACGCAGGCGCTGAGTCTGACGGCAGGAGCGAAGGCGGACAGCGCAGAGGGCTGGACCATTATCATGCCGGCCTGGGACAGCAGCGAAGGGGCGACAAATCGCTGGCGGTTGTCGGTCGTTGTTGAAGATGAGCAGGGCCAGCGTGTCTCCTCCAATGAGATCACGCTATCACTGACTGAACCGTTTATGGCGATGCCCGATAACAATCCGCGCTGGAAGCTGCTCCCGGAGGAGTAATCAGAAGATGCGTTCCTGATGCACCCATACCGCCGCTTCGACGCGTGACTTCAGCTTCATCTTCTTCAGCATATGTTTCACATGCACTTTGACCGTACTCTCGGTGATATCCAGGCGGCGGGCGATCATTTTATTCGGCAGTCCCTGGGCGATCAGCTTCAGGATATCGCGTTCGCGCGGTGTCAGTTGGGTCACGTCGCGGTCAGAGGTCGCGCGGTTTGCCCGCAGGCTGGCGGCCAGAACCGGCGTTAACGCTTCGCTCAGCACCATTTCGCCAGCGGCCGCTTGCTGTAAGGCTTTCAGCAGATCTTCCGGCTCCATATCTTTTAACAGATAGCCGTCTGCGCCGCGCTTCAGCGCCGTCACCACGTCTTCTTCATGATTGGACACGCTGAATACCACGATACGGCCTGACAGTGATTTCTCACGCAGCTTATCCAGGGTTTCCAGACCGTTCATGCCCGGCATGTTCAGATCCAGCAGGATCAGATCGGGATCAAGAGACTCTGCCAGCTCAATACCCTGCTCGCCATTACTGGCTTCGCCGATCACGCTAATATCGGGCGCCATGCTGACAAGCTGTTTAACACCGGTCCGTAACATCGGATGATCGTCGATCAGCAGGATGGTAGCCGGTTCCTGATTACTCATGGGTATCTCCTTGGACTTCTGTGAAGTTTGTTTCGGGAATAAAGGTGACAGCAACTTCCGTACCGCCCGTCTCACGACGGCGTACACGACAATCGCCACGCAGGCTCTGCGCGCGGTCACGCATAATGATCATGCCATAATGGTTACTGCGCTCGGCGTTTTCTGGTACGCCGCAGCCGTTGTCTTTTACTGTCAGTTTGACCTGATTGCCATTTTGCACCACGGCGACGGCCACCTCATCGGCATGGGAATGCTTGAGGGCGTTACTTAACGCTTCGCGGGCAATTTGCAACAGGTGGATAGCCTGATGCGACGGCACCCGTCGCGGCGGGAGCTGATAATCCAGCTTCACCGTAAAACCAAATCGGGCGCTATATTCCTGACAGCTCGCCTCCAGCGCAGGCCGCAGGCCGGGTTCGGTCAACTGTAACCGGAAGGTGGTCAACAGTTCACGTAGCTGTACCCAGGAGGTATTCAGTTCGTTGCGGATCTGGCTGAGCAACTCGCGGCTGCCTTCCGGCAACGTCGCGCCCTGCATTTGCAGACAGCTGACCTGCATCTTCATGCAGGAGAGCGATTGTGCAATAGAATCATGAAGTTCGCGGGCAATGGTGGCACGCTCTTCCATCACAATCAACTGTTGCTGGCGTTCCTGATTTCTGTCCAGCGCCAGCGTAGCGGTCAATTGCTCGACCAGCGTATCAATCATCTGCTGCTGATCGTGACTCAGATGGCGCCCGTGCGGCAGCGTCGCCAGCAGAATGCCGTATTGCGTATGGGCATCGGTAAGTCGCCATTTCAGCGTGGTGCCGCCGTTGATCGCAGGCAGCGCGCCGCGCGGGCAGAGGTGGCACCCTTTGTCATCACAACTGCTGTCGGACTGGCAGGTGAACTCCTGATGATTATCTTCATCTTCCAGGTCATAAACCCGCAGTTCAATATCGTGCAGCAGCGTCAGGTTTTGCAGGCCGTTCAGCACCGGGGAGAGGCGCTCGCACAGCGGCACCTGGGAATGCAGGCGGCGGTTGGCCTGCCACAGGAATGAGAGGATCTGGTTTTTATGCTCCAGCCCGGCTGTCTTTTCCTGCACGCGTTGTTCCAGTACGGCGTAACTTTCGGCCAGCTCTTCCGACATGTTGTTGAGCGCTGAGCCTAACATCGCCATCTCATTGCGCCCGCTGATATGCGCCCGCTGGGTGAAGTCGCGCTGGCTGACGGCTCGCGCCATCGAAAGCAGTTGTTTCCACGGTTGCAGCAGGCGCGCCCGTAGCCAGATGATCGTAAAGACGAACAGCAACGCCATAAAGATGGCCATTAACCGATGCACCATCACCACGCGCTCAATGCGCAGCTCGGTCGTGTGATCAAAGGCGGTGACTAACCGATCCAGACCGGTGACAAAACGCATAACATCGCCGGCAACGGCGTTTCTGTCCTGCGCGCGTTGCAGTCCTGGCGCCAGTTCCGTATGCCAGTAGTCCTGTAGTGCGCGAAGCTGCTCTTGTTGCCCGTCGCGTTCCGCAGCGTGGGTCAGTTCAGGGCTGAACGCCGTCTGTTTCATCTCATCCAGCAGTTTTTGGTCGTGGGCGCTCAGCGGCACTGCTGCCAGCAGGCGATAGCTCTGCATACGCAGCGAACCGGCCTTGTTGATCGCATGAGCGCTGCCTTGTACGCCCTGAACCAGCCAGCCAGAGATAGCCATGCCCGCCACACCGATAGCGGTGGACAGGAGAACAATAAGCGCCAGTTGGTTGACCAGCGTGAGTGGAGAGAGACAACGTTTAAACATGTAGACTTCTTCCTTCAGGCTTCCTGCTCAGGAAACCTTAATGAATGACGATTCTGCCGGGATGCTCACCGAGGGGCGTTTCGACAGTGACGTTATTCTCAGCCATACCCTGGAGTATACCCATACCTATAACGAGTTACCTCTTAATTGCTGGTGGTGGGAGGGGATCGCGAAGCCGGGGGGTAGGGTTATACAGCACCGTGAAAAACCACATCTTTTTTGTCGACAAAGCCTACTCACTAAGGGGCATGATAATTTTTAGCCGCGAATAATGACGGCTTTTCCTTTGATTTATATCAACTTACCCCCGGCTGTAAACCCTAATGTGGCAGACATCGAATCGAGTAACAGAGGTGTCTATGAGTCACTCATCTGCCCCCGAAAGGGCATCTGGAGCTGTAATCACAGAATGGCGGCCGGAAGATCCCGCTTTCTGGGAACAGCGTGGTCATCGTGTTGCCAGCCGCAACCTGTGGATTTCCGTCCCCTGTTTGCTGCTGGCGTTTTGTGTATGGATGTTATTCAGCGCTGTCGCGGTGAATTTACCGAAGGTCGGTTTTAACTTCACCACCGATCAGCTGTTCATGCTGACCGCCTTGCCGTCTGTTTCTGGCGCATTACTGCGTGTGCCGTACTCCTTTATGGTTCCTCTGTTTGGCGGCCGCCGCTGGACGGCGTTCAGCACCGGGATTCTGGTCATTCCTTGCGTATGGTTAGGTTTTGCCGTGCAGGACACCTCCACGCCGTTTAGCACCTTTATTCTGATTTCTCTGCTGTGCGGTTTTGCCGGCGCGAACTTTGCTTCCAGCATGGCTAACATCAGCTTCTTCTTTCCAAAACAGAAACAGGGCGGTGCGCTGGGTCTGAACGGCGGTTTAGGCAACATGGGCGTGAGCGTTATGCAGCTGGTCGCGCCGCTGGTGGTCTCGTTGTCTGTCTTTGCCGTATTTGGCAGTCACGGTGTGGAACAGCCGGACGGTTCGCAGCTGTATCTGGCGAACGCCGCCTGGATTTGGGTGCCGTTCCTGGCCATTTTCACCCTGGCCGCCTGGTTCGGTATGAATGAGCTGGCGACCTCGAAGGCTTCGCTGAAAGATCAGTTGCCGGTACTTAAACGTGGGCTCCTGTGGATGATGAGCCTGCTGTATCTGGCGACGTTCGGTTCATTCATCGGCTTCTCCGCCGGGTTTGCGATGCTGTCTAAAACGCAGTTCCCGGAAGTACAGATCCTGCATTATGCCTTCTTCGGCCCGTTAATCGGCGCGCTGGCCCGTTCTGCGGGCGGGGCAATTTCCGACCGTCTGGGCGGAACGCGGGTGACGCTGGTTAACTTTGTGCTGATGGCGATTTTCAGCGCCTTACTGTTCCTGACCTTGCCTTCTAACGGCCAGGGCGGCAGCTTTATCGCCTTCTTCGTTGTCTTCCTGGCGCTGTTCCTGACTGCCGGGCTGGGCAGTGGGTCTACTTTCCAGATGATCTCCGTTATTTTCCGTAAGCTGACGATGGACAGGGTTAAAGCGGAAGGGGGTTCTGAAGAGAAAGCGCTGCGTGAAGCCGCGACCGATACCGCAGCCGCATTGGGCTTTATCTCTGCGATTGGCGCAATCGGCGGTTTCTTTATTCCGAAAGCATTCGGGACATCTCTGGCATTAACCGGCTCACCGGTCGATGCGATGAAAGTGTTCCTGATTTTCTATATTGCCTGCGTAGTCATCACCTGGGCGGTATACGGACGTCATTCTAAAAAATAAAAAAGTAATTGTTTGATTATCCATTGCGCGGCGTTAGACCGCGCTTTTTTTTGCCTGTTTTTAGTTACAACATACTTATTTATAAATAAACAGCGCCGGTTTGTCAGAACGGCGTTCATTTATGCCTTGCAGGGGGCATACCCCTTAATACCCACTTATAAAGAATTTAACATTTACATAATGGATGAATTTGAAAATATTTATATTAATCAGTATGTTGAATGAATAAAAATCATCCTCCTTAAGGGGTATGTCAAAAAACACCCCCGATTTTCATCCCCGTCTGCCTTGATCGTTATCAATTCTGACGCCCTTTCAGAGCGTTACCTTCACAGCCAATCCAGCAATGTCGATTTATCAGAGAGCCGTCAGGCTCCAAACAGGAGAAACCCGATGAGTAAATTCCTGGACCGGTTTCGCTACTTCAAACAGAAGGGCGAAACCTTTGCCGATGGGCACGGCCAGCTTCTCGAAACAAACCGGGACTGGGAGGATGGATACCGCCAACGTTGGCAGCATGACAAAGTCGTGCGTTCAACCCACGGGGTAAACTGTACCGGCTCTTGCAGCTGGAAAATTTATGTGAAAAACGGTCTGGTCACCTGGGAAACCCAGCAGACAGACTACCCGCGCACCCGCCCGGATATGCCGAACCATGAACCTCGCGGCTGCCCGCGCGGCGCGAGCTACTCCTGGTATCTCTACAGCGCAAACCGCCTGAAATATCCGCTGATGCGTAAGCGCCTGATGAAAATGTGGCGTGATGCGAAAAAACTGCACAGCGATCCGGTAGAAGCCTGGGCTTCCATCATCGAAGACGCCGATAAAGCAAAAAGCTTCAAACAAGCGCGTGGTCGTGGTGGCTTCGTTCGTTCTTCCTGGCAGGAAGTGAACGAACTGATTGCGGCATCCAACGTTTATACCATTAAAAATTACGGTCCCGATCGCGTGGCGGGCTTCTCGCCGATTCCGGCAATGTCGATGGTCTCTTACGCATCCGGTGCTCGTTACCTGTCTCTGATCGGCGGGACTTGCCTGAGCTTCTACGACTGGTACTGCGACCTGCCACCTGCGTCTCCGCAGACCTGGGGCGAGCAGACGGACGTACCGGAATCCGCTGACTGGTACAACTCCAGCTACATCATCGCCTGGGGCTCTAACGTTCCGCAGACCCGTACCCCGGATGCCCACTTCTTTACTGAAGTGCGTTACAAAGGCACCAAAACAGTTGCCGTTACGCCTGACTACGCTGAAATAGCCAAGCTGTGCGACCTGTGGCTGGCGCCGAAGCAGGGAACTGACGCCGCGATGGCGCTGGCGATGGGCCACGTTATGCTGCGTGAATTCCACCTTGATAACCCGAGCCAGTATTTCACCGATTACGTCCGTCGCTATACCGACATGCCGATGCTGGTGATGCTTGAAGAACGCGACGGTTACTATGCCGCTGGCCGTATGCTGCGCGCCGCCGATCTTATTGACGCGCTGGGTCAGGAAAACAACCCGGAATGGAAAACCGTTGCCATCAACACCCGCGGCGATATGGTTGCGCCGAACGGTTCTATTGGCTTCCGTTGGGGTGAGAAAGGCAAATGGAACCTCGAACAGCGTGACGGTACGTCAGGCGAAGAAACCGAACTGCAACTCAGCCTGCTGGGTAGCCAGGACGATATCGCAGAAGTGGGCTTCCCGTACTTTGGCGGTGAAGGCACTGAACACTTCAACAAAGTCGAGCTGCAAAACGTTCTGCTGCACAAGCTACCGGTGAAACGCCTGCAACTGGCAGACGGAACCACCGCGCTGGTGACTACCGTTTACGATCTGACGATGGCGAACTATGGCCTGGAACGCGGTCTGAACGACGAAAACTGCGCAACCAGCTACGACGACATTAAAGCCTATACTCCGGCGTGGGCAGAGCAGATAACCGGCGTACCGCGTGCGCAAATCACTCGTATCGCCCGTGAATTTGCGGACAACGCCGATAAGACGCATGGTCGTTCAATGATCATCGTCGGCGCCGGCCTGAACCACTGGTATCACCTCGATATGAACTATCGTGGGCTTATCAACATGCTGGTGTTCTGCGGTTGTATCGGTCAGAGCGGCGGCGGCTGGGCGCACTATGTCGGCCAGGAAAAACTGCGTCCGCAGACCGGCTGGCAGCCGCTGGCGTTTGCTCTTGACTGGCAGCGTCCGGCGCGTCACATGAACAGCACCTCCTATTTCTATAACCACTCCAGCCAGTGGCGCTACGAGACGGTTACCGCGCAGGAACTGCTGTCGCCGATGGCGGATAAATCCCGCTACAGCGGTCATCTGATCGACTTCAACGTGCGTGCTGAACGCATGGGCTGGCTGCCGTCTGCGCCGCAGTTGGGCACCAACCCGCTGTACATCGCGCGTGAGGCGGAAAAAGCCGGGATGACGGCGGTGGATTACACCGTGAAATCGCTGAAAGAAGGCTCGATTCGTTTTGCGGCGGAACAGCCGGAAAACGGGAAAAACCACCCGCGTAACCTGTTTATCTGGCGCTCGAACCTGCTGGGTTCATCCGGTAAAGGGCATGAGTACATGCTGAAGTACCTGCTGGGTACGGAAAACGGTATTCAGGGCAAAGATCTGGGTATGCAGGGCGGCGTGAAGCCGGAAGAAGTGGAATGGCAGGATAACGGTCTTGACGGCAAGCTGGACCTGGTGGTGACGCTGGACTTCCGTCTGTCGAGCACCTGCCTGTACTCCGACATCGTGCTGCCGACCGCGACCTGGTATGAAAAAGACGACATGAATACCTCGGATATGCATCCGTTTATTCACCCGTTGTCTGCCGCTGTTGACCCGGCCTGGGAATCGAAAAGCGACTGGGAAATCTATAAAGGCATCGCGAAGAAATTCTCTGAAGTCTGCGTGGGACACCTTGGCAAAGAAACCGATGTGGTGACGCTGCCGATTCAGCACGACTCCGCTGCCGAACTGGCGCAACCGCTGGACGTGAAAGACTGGAAAAAAGGCGAATGCGACCTGATCCCAGGTAAAACCGCGCCGCACATCATTCCGGTGGAACGCGACTACCCGGCGACGTATGAGCGCTTTACCTCTATCGGCCCGCTGATGGAGAAAATCGGCAACGGTGGCAAAGGCATCGCCTGGAACACTCAGAGTGAAATGGATTTGCTGCGCAAGCTCAATTACACCAAAGCTGAAGGCCCGGCAAAAGGCCAGCCGATGCTGAATACCGCGATTGATGCCGCCGAGATGATCCTCACGCTGGCGCCGGAAACTAACGGCCACGTAGCGGTGAAAGCCTGGGCGGCGCTGAGTGAGTTCACCGGTCGCGACCATACGCATCTGGCGACCAATAAAGAAGAAGAGAAAATCCGCTTCCGCGATATTCAGGCGCAGCCGCGTAAGATTATCTCCAGCCCGACCTGGTCTGGCCTGGAAGATGAACACGTCTCTTACAACGCCGGTTATACCAACGTTCACGAGCTGATTCCGTGGCGTACGCTGTCTGGCCGCCAGTCCCTGTATCAGGATCATCAGTGGATGCGTGACTTTGGCGAAAGCCTGCTGGTTTACCGTCCGCCAATCGACACGCGTTCAGTGAAAGCGGTGATGGGTGAAAAATCTAACGGCAACCCGGAAAAAGCGCTCAACTTCCTGACGCCGCACCAGAAGTGGGGTATCCACTCTACCTACAGCGACAACCTGCTGATGCTGACGTTGTCGCGCGGTGGGCCGATTGTCTGGATGAGCGAAACCGATGCTAAAGATCTGGGTATTGAAGATAACGACTGGATCGAGGTCTTTAACAGCAACGGTGCGCTGACGGCACGCGCGGTGGTAAGCCAGCGTGTTCCGGCCGGGATGACCATGATGTACCACGCGCAGGAACGTATCGTTAACCTGCCGGGTTCAGAAATTACCCAACAGCGCGGCGGTATTCACAACTCTGTAACCCGTATCACGCCGAAGCCGACCCACATGATCGGCGGCTATGCGCAGCTGGCCTACGGCTTTAACTATTACGGTACGGTCGGTTCAAACCGCGATGAGTTTGTTGTGGTGCGTAAGATGAAGAACATTAACTGGTTGGATGGCGAAGGCAATGACCAGGTACAGGAGAGCGTAAAATGAAAATTCGTTCACAAGTCGGCATGGTGCTGAATCTCGATAAATGCATCGGCTGCCACACCTGTTCAGTGACCTGTAAAAACGTCTGGACCAGCCGTGAAGGTATGGAATACGCCTGGTTCAATAACGTGGAAAGTAAGCCTGGCGTCGGTTTCCCGAACGACTGGGAAAATCAGGAAAAATGGAAAGGCGGCTGGGTCCGTAAAATTAACGGCAAACTGCAACCTCGCATGGGCAACCGCGCGATGCTGCTGGGTAAAATCTTCGCTAACCCGCATCTGCCGGGCATTGATGATTACTACGAGCCGTTTGATTACGACTACCAGAACCTGCATACCGCGCCGGAAAGCAAGCATCAGCCGATTGCGCGCCCGCGCTCGCTGATCACCGGTCAGCGGATGAACAAAATCACCAGCGGTCCGAACTGGGAAGAAATTCTGGGTGGCGAATTTGAAAAACGCGCCAAAGACCAGAACTTCGAAAATATGCAGAAGGCGATGTACGGCCAGTTCGAAAACACCTTCATGATGTATCTGCCGCGTCTGTGCGAGCACTGCCTCAACCCGGCGTGCGTGGCGACCTGCCCGAGCGGCGCCATCTACAAGCGTGAAGAGGACGGCATCGTCCTGATTGATCAGGACAAATGCCGCGGTTGGCGTATGTGCATCACCGGTTGCCCGTACAAGAAGATCTACTTCAACTGGAAGAGCGGGAAGTCCGAGAAGTGTATTTTCTGCTATCCGCGTATTGAAGCGGGTCAACCGACCGTATGTTCCGAAACCTGCGTGGGTCGTATCCGTTACCTTGGCGTGCTGCTGTATGACGCCGATGCGATTGAAAGCGCAGCCAGCACCGAGAACGAGAAAGATCTGTATCAGCGCCAACTGGATGTGTTCCTCGATCCGAACGATCCGGCGGTCATTGAACAAGCGCTGAAAGACGGTGTTCCGCAGAGCGTTATCGATGCGGCGCAGCAGTCCCCGGTTTACAAAATGGCGATGGACTGGAAGCTGGCGCTGCCGCTGCACCCGGAATACCGTACGCTGCCGATGGTCTGGTACGTGCCGCCGCTGTCACCGATTCAGTCTGCGGCGGACGCCGGCGAACTGGGCAGCAATGGCATCCTGCCGGACGTGGAAAGCCTGCGTATTCCGGTTCAGTACCTGGCGAACCTGCTGACCGCAGGCGATACCCAGCCGGTACTGCTGGCGCTGAAACGTATGCTGGCGATGCGTCACTACAAACGTGCGGAAACCGTTGACGGTAAACTGGATACCCGCGCGCTGGAAGAGGTGGGTCTGAGTGAAGCGCAGGCGCAGGAAATGTACCGTTACCTGGCAATTGCGAACTATGAAGACCGTTTCGTTATCCCGAGCAGCCATCGTGAGCTGGCGCGTGAGGCGTTCCCGGAGAAAAGCGGTTGCGGCTTTACGTTCGGCGATGGTTGCCACGGTTCAGATACCAAATTCAACCTGTTCAACAGCCGCCGCATTGATGCCATCGATGTGAGCAGCAAAACGGAGCCGCACCAATGATTGAACTCGTCATTGTTTCGCGTCTGCTCGAGTACCCGGATGCTGCCTTATGGCAGCATCAACAGGAACTTTTCGATGCACTCGCGTCATCCGAAAACCTGGATAAAGAAGATGCTCAGAGTCTGGCGGTTTTCCTGCGCGATCTCACTGCGCAGGAGATGCTGGATGTACAGGCAAGCTACAGCGAACTGTTTGATCGCGGTCGCGCCACGTCGCTGTTGCTGTTTGAGCATGTTCATGGCGAATCCCGCGATCGCGGCCAGGCAATGGTCGATTTGATGGCACAGTACGAGCAGCACGGCCTGCAACTCGACAGTCGTGAGTTGCCTGACCATTTGCCGCTGTATCTGGAGTATCTGGCGCAGTTGCCGAAAAACGACGCGCTTGGCGGCTTGCAGGACATCGCGCCGATTCTGGCGTTGCTGGGCGCACGTCTGCAGCAGCGGGAAAGTCGCTATGCGGTGCTGTTCGATCTGCTGCTGAAGCTGGCTAATACCGTTATCGACAGCGACAAAGTGGCAGAGAAAATTGCGGATGAAGTCCGTGACGATACCCCGCAAGCACTGGATGCCGTCTGGGAAGAAGAACAGGTGAAATTCTTTGCTGAGCAGGGTTGCGGCGAGTCGGAGATTTCCGCTCACCAGCGTCGTTTTGCCGGGGCTGTCGCTCCGCAATATTTGAATATCACCACCGGAGGACAGCAATAATGCACTTCCTGAATATGTTCTTCTTTGATATCTATCCGTACATTGCCGGGTCAGTGTTCCTGATTGGCAGCTGGCTGCGCTATGACTACGGTCAGTACACCTGGCGTGCGGCTTCCAGCCAGATGCTGGATCGCAAAGGGATGAACCTGGCTTCGAACCTGTTCCACTTCGGTATTCTGGGGATCTTCGCGGGTCACTTCCTGGGGATGCTGACGCCGCACTGGATGTACGAAGCGTTCCTGCCGATTGAAGTGAAGCAGAAAATGGCGATGATTGCCGGCGGCGCCTGTGGCGTGATGACGCTGGTTGGTGGCGTACTGCTGCTCAAACGCCGTCTGTTCAGCCCACGCGTGCGTGCAACGACCACGGGAGCGGATATTTTGATCCTTTCTCTGCTGGTGATTCAGTGCGCGCTGGGACTGCTGACTATTCCGTTCTCTGCGCAACACATGGACGGTAGCGAAATGATGAAACTGGTGGGATGGGCGCAATCTGTGGTGACGTTCCACGGCGGCGCGTCTGAGCATTTAGAGGGCGTAGCGTTCATTTTTCGCCTGCACCTGGTGCTGGGGATGACGTTGTTCCTGCTGTTCCCGTTCTCGCGCCTGGTTCACATCTGGAGCGCGCCGGTCGAGTACCTGACGCGTAAATACCAGGTCGTGCGTGCCCGTCGCTGATACGGCTTTGCGTGCGGCTCTAAACCCTGCTTCGGCAGGGTTTTTTTTATGCCTGTCTGCCGGATGGCGGCTGCGCCTTATCCGGCCTACGATCGGACATAACATGCGGTTATGCGATCATGTAGGCCCGGTAAACGGAGTGCCACCGGGCAAAATATGGAGCACAGGAATTTAATTTGGCTGGGGTGCAACAGATAAATAATGGTGGTGGGGGAAGGATGACTCGGCGCGTTGCGCCTCGCCCTTCGGGTCGTTGCCTTCGGCAACGCTTTCTCGCTTCCGCTCGAATCGAACCTTAGTCGAAGCTTCTCATCCTTCCCCGTGAGGGCAGAATATGAGGCAAGATTATTAAAAGTAGTTTGTGTGCTTTCAGGAAGTAATGGTGGTGGGGGAAGGATTCGAACCTTCGAAGTCGATGACGGCAGATTTACAGTCTGCTCCCTTTGGCCGCTCGGGAACCCCACCAGGGGTAATTCAAATTGTAGAGGTCTTGCGAAGAGATGGTGGTGGGGGAAGGATTCGAACCTTCGAAGTCGATGACGGCAGATTTACAGTCTGCTCCCTTTGGCCGCTCGGGAACCCCACCACGGGGTAATGCTTTGTACTGGCCTGCTTCCTGTTGGGAAGCGGGGCGCATCATATCAAATGACACGCCGCTGTAAAGCATTCCTTTGCTTAAAATGAACTGTTTGCGTACTTTTCATCCGTAACGGAGTAAAGCTAATCAATTCATATCGTTGACGATTACAGAATGATGGTGCGATTCCCGTAAACAAACACACGCTGGGCCAGCACCTTATACAATGCGCGGCTTAACACATTCTTTTCAACATCACGCCCTGCACGCATCATATCCTCAGCCGTATAGGTGTGATCGACATGAATTACGTCCTGCATAATGATCGGGCCTTCGTCCAGATTATCGTTCACGTAGTGCGCGGTAGCGCCGATAATTTTCACGCCACGCTCATAAGCCTGATGGTAAGGACGCGCGCCAATAAAAGCCGGCAGGAACGAATGGTGAATATTGATAATCTTATTCGGGAAGCGGGAAACGAATTCCGGCGTCAGGACGCGCATATACTTAGCCAGCACGACATAATCAGGCTGGTGCGCATCAATGGCGTCCGCCATCTGTTTATCGTGCTCATCGCGCGTTAACCCTTCGTGGCTGACCAGCTCGAAAGGAATATCGAAACGTTCAACCAGAGGTCGCAGGGTTTCGTGGTTGCCGATTACGGCGGAAATCTCAACGTCGAGCCCGCCATAGTTGGCTTTCATTAACAGATCGCCCAGACAATGCGCTTCTTTGGTGACCAGAATAACGATGCGGCGACGCCCGGCAGGATTCAACTCGCGCACCGAACCTTCCGGTAATGCGCTGTCGAGATCGGCAAGCAGCGTGACATCATTAAAAATGCCTTCCAGCTCTGTGCGCATAAAGAAGCGCCCGGTCCGGTGGTCAACAAATTCGTTGTTTTGCACGATATTGAGTTCGTGCTTGTAGCAGATATTTGTAATACGCGCGATGAGGCCCTTCTGATCGGGGCAGATAGTGCGCAGAACTTTTCGTTGTAGTGAATGCATTACCGGGTAAATCCTGTTTAATGTGTTTGCTGTATCAGCACTGTCAGGCGTTTTAGCCGCAGCACTTTTTAAATTTTTTGCCGGACCCGCAGGGGCAGGGATCGTTTCGACCAAACTGGGGGCGCGTACCGTCAATATAGTACCACTGACCGTTTTCTTTTAAGAAACGCGAACGTTCAATAATCGCGCCGGGTGTTCCCTGTTCGATAAAACGGGCCACAAAACTGACATACCCTGTGTTTTCCGCGTTTGACCCGCTCTCTTCAAAAATGGTCAACCCAAGCCACTCAGTATGGGCGAACCCCGCGACAATATCGTCCCGAAAGGCGGTTGCACCACATGCGGGATGCCAGGTTCTAATCAGGTAATTTGCGTCTTTCATCACAAAAGCGCAGTAGCGAGAACGCATGAGATGTGACGGATCGGGTGCAACTCGCTCACCGGACACAATAGGGCCGCAACATAGGCTATACTCGACAGCGCTACCGCAGGGACAAAGCTGAGACACAATCATCTCCCTGGATAAAAAAAACGGCGTACAAACGCCAGGGTAGCGCTATGTTAACCGAGTGGTGACGATGTTGCTACGTCTGGAAGCCAGGGGAAGTTTTTACGTACGATGAGAAAAATTAAAATAGGGCTGGCGCTAGGTTCCGGCGCCGCAAGAGGATGGTCGCATATTGGTGTCATCAAAGCCCTGAAACACATGGGCATTGATATCGATATCGTGGCGGGATGTTCAATTGGTTCGCTGGTTGGCGCCGCATACGCCTGCAATAAACTGCCCGCGCTTGAACAGTGGGTGTGTTCGTTCAGTTACTGGGATGTCCTGCGCCTGATGGATCTCTCCTGGCGCAGAGGAGGGTTGCTGCGCGGCGAGCGCGTTTTCAATCAGTACCGGAACGTTATGCCGGTACTGGATTTTGAACAATGCACCCGACGTTTTGGTACGGTGGCGACCAACCTGAGTACAGGGCGAGAATTGTGGTTTACCGAAGGCGACCTGCACCTTGCGGTTCGCGCGTCTTGCAGTATGCCAGGCCTGATGTCTCCGGTGGCGCATAACGGCTACTGGCTGGTGGATGGCGCCGTCGTTAACCCTGTTCCCGTTTCTCTGACGCGTGCGATGGGCGCCGATATTGTTATTGCGGTCGATCTTCAGCACGATGCGCACCTTATGCAGCAAGATCTTCTGTCTTTGAATGTCAGCAATGATAACGATGAGAGTGATGATTCGCTCTCCTGGCATGCGCGTTTGAAAGAGCGCCTCAGCAGCATGACTTCACGCCGTGCGGTCACCGCGCCAACGGCGATGGAGATTATGACAACGTCCATTCAGGTGCTGGAAAACCGCCTTAAACGCAACCGAATGGCAGGCGACCCGCCGGATATTCTGATTCAACCGTTCTGTCCGCAAATATCCACGTTGGACTTCCACCGTGCCAGTGCCGCTATTGCTGCGGGACAACTGGCGGTAGAGAAAAAGATGGACGAACTTTTGCCTTTGGTGCGTACCGACGTTTAACGCACCTTTTATACACACTTAAGCAAATTCTGACAGGCGCGAGCGGCAATAGCATGCCACTATTTACTAAAGCCAGTCAGGGGAGAAAACATGACGCAGCCATTGGTCGGAAAACAGATTCTTATTGTGGAGGACGAGCCTGTATTTCGCTCGCTTCTGGATTCGTGGTTTTCCTCTTTGGGAGCGACAACGGCACTGGCGGGCGATGGTCTTGACGCCCTGGAGTTACTGGGAAGTTTTACGCCTGATCTGATGATCTGCGATCTTGCGATGCCAAGGATGAACGGTCTCAAACTGGTAGAGCATTTACGTAATCGGGGCGATCAGACCCCCATTCTGGTTATCTCGGCGACAGAAAATATGGCAGATATCGCCAAAGCGCTGCGACTGGGCGTTGAGGACGTCCTGCTAAAGCCAGTGAAAGATCTCAATCGTCTGCGGGAAACCGTCTTCGCCTGCCTCTATCCCAATATGTTTAACTCTCGGGTTGAAGAAGAAGAACGCCTGTTTCGGGACTGGGATGCGATGGTTGATAACCCGGTGGCGGCAGCAAAGCTGTTGCAGGAGTTGCAACCTCCGGTTCAGCAGGTTATTTCGCATTGTCGAATCAATTACCGCCAACTTGTTGCGGCAGACAAACCCGGTCTGGTGCTGGATATTGCGCCGCTGTCTGATAACGATCTCGCTTTTTATTGCCTCGACGTGACGCGGGCAGGGGATAATGGCGTACTGGCCGCGTTATTACTGCGGGCGCTATTTAATGGCTTATTGCAAGAACAGCTCGCTCATCAGAATCAGCGTTTGCCGGAACTGGGGGCGTTATTGAAACAGGTCAATCATCTGCTTCGGCAGGCGAATTTGCCGGGACAGTTTCCGCTATTAGTGGGTTATTACCACAGCGGTCTTAAAAATTTGATACTGGTTTCAGCAGGCCTGAATGCGACGTTAAATACCGGTTCTCACCAGGTACAGATCAGTAATGGCGTTCCGCTGGGCACATTGGGCAATACCTACCTGAACCAATTAAGCCAACGCTGCGAGTCATGGCAGTGCCAAATTTGGGGCGCGGGCGGGCGTTTGCGTCTTATGTTGTCTGCGGAATGAGCAAATGAAAAGGCAAAGTGAAATTGATTTACCCGCCTTTCTCTGTGGGTGCTACTATCAGCGCCAGATTATACGTATTTGTCTTAATTATACTAACACGCATCCTTTTCGGAACTGAGGCTTGTACCAGTGCTGATATACTCGGATGCGATACAGATTGATGAACACGTTCAATACATGAACAGTCCAGGAGATTTTTAAATGGCTGCCCTAAATTCGAAAGTCAAAAAAGCCGTTATCCCGGTCGCGGGATTAGGAACCAGGATGTTACCGGCGACGAAAGCGATCCCGAAAGAGATGCTGCCGCTGGTTGATAAGCCATTAATTCAGTATGTCGTGAATGAATGTATTGCTGCGGGCATCACTGAAATTGTACTGGTGACGCACTCTTCCAAAAACTCGATCGAAAACCATTTCGATACCAGCTTCGAGCTGGAAGCCATGCTGGAAAAACGTGTTAAGCGTCAGTTGCTGGAAGAGGTGCAATCTATTTGCCCTCCGCACGTAACGATTATGCAGGTGCGTCAGGGGCTGGCGAAAGGCTTGGGTCATGCCGTATTGTGCGCGCATCCTGTTGTTGGTAATGAGCCCGTCGCGGTGATTCTGCCAGACGTTATTCTGGATGAATACGAATCCGATCTGTCTCAGGATAACCTTGCTGAAATGATTCGTCGTTTTGACGAAACCGGCTGTAGCCAGATTATGGTTGAGCCTGTTGAAGATGTTACCGCATACGGCGTTGTTGATTGCAAGGGCGCGGCGCTGGCACCGGGCGAAAGCGTGCCGATGGTTGGCGTTGTAGAGAAGCCGAAAGCGGATGTCGCGCCGTCTAATCTCGCGGTAGTTGGCCGTTATGTCCTGAGCGCGGACATCTGGCCTCTGCTGGCGAAAACCCCTCCGGGAGCGGGCGACGAAATTCAGCTGACCGACGCGATTGATATGCTGATCGAAAAAGAAACGGTCGAAGCCTACCATATGAAGGGCAAAAGCCACGACTGCGGTAATAAATTAGGTTACATGCAGGCGTTCGTTGAATATGGCATCCGTCATAATTCTCTGGGCGCTGAATTTAAAGCATGGCTTGAAGACGAGCTGGGTATTAAGAAGTAAGCGGTATAATCTGAAAGGCGCGGCGCTGTTTAACAGCGCCGTTTTTTTGCCCTGAACAGACGAGGTATGAGGGAAGGGCAAAAAAAATCCCGCCACTGGCGGGATTTTAAGCAAACATATTCCGAATTATCCCTTGATCAGGAAATCGTCCAGTTGTTTACCTTGTTCTTCCATCGCTTTTTTGATCACTGCCGGTGTACGACCCTGGCCAGTCCAGGTTTTCGTTTCACCGTTTTCATCAACGTAGCTATATTTAGCCGGACGAGCAGCGCGTTTAGCTTTAGTGCCAGATTTAACGGCAGCCATGCTATTCAGCAGTTCGTTCGGATCAATACCGTCGGCAATCAGCATTTCACGATATTGTTGCAGTTTACGGGTACGCTCTTCAACTTCAGCTGCTGCGGCGCTTTCTTCTTCGCGACGCTCGTTAACAACAACTTCTAATTTTTCCAGCATTTCTTCAAGCGTTTCCAGGGTACATTCTCTTGCCTGTGCACGAAGAGTACGGATGTTGTTCAGAATTTTAAGTGCTTCGCTCATTGTAGTAATCTCAAACTTATATTGGGGGTGGTTTGTTGAGCTAATAATAGAGCGATAAATTCAGATGTGCAATAGCCTGGAATGTAAGGAATTCAAAATTGCTCTTTATTAAGTACAGATATTAATTATCCCATCTTAAATTTTTCTTGAAGAACCGCACAAAAAAGAGCTTATTGGCAACGAGGTTACTCCTGGCATAACGTTAAAATTCCAGGATTTTAGTCACATTTTATCAGGGTGGAATAGGCTGTCATTGCAGTAATTTCAACCTTTTGTATTAGTTTCCCTTACGGGAAAGTCCTAATACGTTGCCACATTTATGAGGAAGCGTAACAATAAGTATGAGCGCCCGGTTATGCGATGAGATGATAAGCAGCATTGATGAATATCTTAGGCACAATTTGTGAAGGAATGTGTATAACCGAACGATGTTTGCTCAATTCTTTATACTGGAGGCGTGACGAGGCGCCCCCGACATGCCGGTAAATTATGATACAATCCCGCCCAATCTTTATTTCAGCCAGGTGAGGGCCTGCTGCCAATGGCACAGCTATATTTCTACTATTCGGCAATGAATGCGGGTAAGTCGACTGCATTGCTGCAATCTTCATACAATTATCAGGAACGCGGGATGCGTACCGTTGTATATACAGCGGAAATTGATGACCGCTTCGGCGCCGGTAAAGTCAGTTCGCGTATCGGTCTCTCCTCGCCAGCAAAATTGTTTAACCAAAATTCATCGTTGTTTGAAGAGATTCGCGCCGAGAATGCGCAACAGACAATACATTGCGTTCTGGTTGATGAGTGTCAGTTTTTGACTCGCCAGCAGGTGTACGAATTATCTGAGGTTGTTGACCAACTGGATATTCCGGTGTTGTGTTACGGGTTGCGTACTGATTTTCGTGGCGAGTTATTTGGCGGCAGCCAATACTTACTCGCGTGGTCAGATAAACTCGTCGAATTAAAGACAATCTGTTTTTGTGGCCGTAAGGCAAGCATGGTATTGCGTCTTGATCAGGCTGGCAGACCTTATAATGAAGGGGAGCAGGTTGTGATTGGTGGGAACGAGCGTTATGTCTCCGTATGCCGCAAGCATTACAAAGAAGCCCTTGCCGAAGGCTCCCTGACGTCGATTCAGGAGAAACACCGCCACGCGTGATTGCACGCGTTCTGTAGGCCGGATAAGGCACTTGTGCCGCCATCCGGCGACCCCTACAACATTACGCAGAACCTGTAGGCCTGATAAGGCGCTTGTGCCGCCATCAGGCAAAAAAAAAAAGCCCCCGAAGACGGGGGCTTTTTCAGAATGTCGCCTGGGCTAACGAATTAAGCAGATTTCTTCGCTTTCTTGTCAGCTTTCGGTGCGGCAGCTTCTTTCTTCGCAGCAACTTCACCTTCAGTGAATTCACGGCCGTAGTAGGTATCCAGCAGAATCTGTTTCAGCTCGGAGATCAGCGGGTAACGCGGGTTAGCGCCGGTGCACTGGTCATCGAATGCATCTTCAGACAGCTTGTCTACATGAGCCAGGAAGTCAGCTTCCTGCACGCCAGCTTCACGGATAGACTTAGGAATACCCAGTTCCGCTTTCACGCTTTCCAGCCATGCCAGCAGTTTCTCGATCTTAGCGGCAGTACGGTCGCCCGGTGCGCTCAGACCCAGATGGTCGGCGATTTCTGCATAGCGACGGCGAGCCTGCGGACGGTCATACTGGCTGAACGCAGTCTGCTTGGTCGGGTTGTCGTTCGCGTTGTAACGGATAACGTTACAAATCAGCAGGGCGTTTGCCAGACCGTGCGGAATGTGGAACTGAGAACCCAGTTTATGCGCCATAGAGTGGCACACACCCAGGAAGGCGTTCGCAAACGCGATACCGGCGATAGTCGCTGCACTGTGAACGCGTTCACGCGCTACCGGGTTTTTAGACCCTTCGTGGTAGGAGGCTGGCAGGTTTTCTTTCAGCAGTTTCAGTGCTTGCAAAGCCTGACCGTCAGAGAACTCAGATGCCAGTACGGAAACGTAGGCTTCCAGAGCGTGAGTGACCGCATCCAGACCACCGAACGCACACAGAGACTTCGGCATGTCCATAACCAGGTTCGCATCGACAATCGCCATATCCGGCGTCAGCGCATAGTCTGCCAGCGGATATTTCTGACCGGTCGCATCGTCGGTAACAACAGCAAACGGCGTTACTTCAGAACCGGTACCGGAAGTGGTAGTGATTGCGACCATTTTCGCTTTCACGCCCATTTTCGGGAACTTATAGATACGTTTACGGATGTCCATAAAGCGCAGCGCCAGTTCTTCGAAGTGGGTTTCAGGATGTTCGTACATGACCCACATGATTTTCGCCGCATCCATCGGGGAGCCGCCGCCCAGCGCGATGATCACGTCTGGTTTGAAGGAGTTTGCCAGCTCTGCGCCTTTACGAACGATAGTCAGCGTCGGGTCAGCTTCAACTTCAAAGAAGACTTCAGTTTCAACGCCAGCCGCTTTCAGCACGGAGGTGATCTGGTCAGCATAGCCATTGTTGAACAGGAAACGGTCGGTCACGATGAGCGCACGTTTGTGGCCATCAGTAATCACTTCATCCAGCGCGATTGGCAGAGAGCCACGGCGGAAGTAGATAGATTTCGGAAGTTTGTGCCACAACATGTTTTCAGCTCGCTTAGCAACGGTTTTCTTGTTGATCAGGTGTTTCGGACCAACGTTTTCAGAGATGGAGTTACCACCCCAGGAACCACAACCCAGAGTCAGGGAAGGTGCGAGTTTGAAGTTATACAGGTCGCCGATACCACCCTGAGAAGCCGGGGTGTTAATCAGGATGCGCGCGGTTTTCATCATCTGACCGAAGTAAGCAACGCGTTCTGGCTGGTTGTCCTGGTCGGTGTACAGGCAAGAGGTATGACCGATACCGCCCATTGCAACCAGTTTTTCTGCTTTATCAACAGCGTCTTCGAAGTCTTTAGCGCGATACATTGCCAGCGTCGGAGACAGTTTTTCGTGAGCGAACGGTTCGCTATCATCAACAGCCGTTACTTCACCGATCAGAATCTTAGTGGTTTCTGGTACGGTGAAGCCTGCCAGTTCAGCAATTTTATATGCCGGTTGACCAACGATAGCCGCGTTCAGCGCGCCATTTTTCAGGATAACGTCCTGAACGGCTTTCAGCTCTTTGCCTTGCAGCAGGTAGCCGCCGTGGCTGGCGAAACGTTCGCGAACTGCGTCATAAACGGAGTCAACAACAACAACGGACTGTTCAGATGCACAGATTACGCCGTTATCGAAAGTTTTGGACATCAGTACGGAAGCCACCGCACGTTTGATATCTGCTGTTTCGTCGATAACAACCGGCGTGTTACCTGCACCAACGCCGATAGCCGGTTTACCAGAGCTGTATGCAGCTTTAACCATGCCCGGACCGCCTGTCGCCAGGATCAGGTTGATATCAGGGTGGTGCATCAGCGCGTTAGACAGTTCAACGGAAGGTTGATCGATCCAGCCAATCAGGTCTTTCGGCGCGCCCGCAGCGATAGCCGCCTGCAAAACGATGTCAGCCGCTTTGTTCGTTGCATCTTTGGCGCGCGGATGCGGAGAGAAGATGATTGCGTTACGCGTCTTCAGGCTAATCAGAGACTTAAAGATCGCAGTAGACGTCGGGTTAGTGGTCGGTACGATACCGCAGATGATACCAATCGGTTCAGCAATGGTGATAGTTCCGAAGGTGTCGTCTTCAGACAGCACACCACAGGTTTTTTCATCTTTATAGGCGTTATAGATGTATTCGGAGGCGAAGTGGTTTTTAATCACTTTATCTTCGATGATACCCATGCCGGATTCGGCAACGGCCATCTTAGCGAGGGGAATTCGAGCATCTGCGGCAGCCAGAGCGGCGGCGCGGAAGATTTTGTCAACCTGTTCTTGAGTGAAACTGGCATATTCACGCTGGGCTTTTTTCACACGCTCTACGAGTGCGTTAAGTTCAGCGACATTAGTAACAGCCATAATGCTCTCCTGATAATGTTAAACTTTTTTAGTAAATCATCTGCTCGATACGAGAGTATAGACAGATTGACGAAAGTTTGTATAACAGTCTGAAAATCAAACGGTTACTTAACGTCCATTTCGCTCTGATTTACTAAAAGAGCTTAAGCGATAGCGTTATCTAACTCTAACGCGTTACCTCCAGGTGGCGTAAGCAAGGTTACTCACTTCTGAGTAGTAATTGCGTGATCCAGATCAAATTTAAGCAAAGCTGACACCTTTCAGCAGCCCATTTGAGCCATTTCCGCCAAGTGTTAATAAATAGTGGTGATGAATAGAGGTGAAGTTAGCATAATCTACACATATTTATAACACCGAGAAATAGTCGTAATTTCAAGCAGTCAGGAGGTGAAATATGCTGACAAAAGGCGTATCTTCAGCGCGTTTTTCACCATTTTTATCGACATCATTTATCCGGCTAACGTTTCGGAGCTAACCGTGACCCAAACGCTTTTTGATTTTCCTGTTTATTCCAAGTTTTTCATAGGGTTATTTGCGCTGGTAAACCCGGTGGGGATTATCCCCGTCTTTATCAGCATGACCAGCTACCAGACGGCAGCGGCGCGCAACAAAACAAATCTCACGGCAAACCTGTCGGTAGCCATCATTTTGTGGATTTCGCTCTTTCTCGGAGATGGCATTTTGCAACTCTTCGGCATTTCGATCGATTCGTTCAGAATTGCCGGTGGGATTCTGGTGGTGACGATCGCGATGTCGATGATCAGCGGGAAGCTGGGTGAAGATAAGCAAAACAAACAGGAAAAATCAGAGACCGCCATTCGCGAAAGTATTGGCGTGGTTCCGCTGGCCTTACCATTAATGGCAGGGCCGGGGGCCATTAGTTCGACGATTGTGTGGGGAACGCGTTACCACACCATTATGCATTTAATCGGCTTCTCTGTGGCCATCGCTCTGTTTGCGTTCTGTTGTTGGGGAGTGTTCCGCATGGCGCCCTGGCTGGTGCGGTTATTGGGGCAAACGGGCATCAACGTCATTACGCGTATTATGGGCTTGTTGCTGATGGCATTGGGCATTGAATTCATTGTTACGGGGATTAAAGCGATTTTCCCCGGTTTACTGAATTAACGATCCTGACCGATAAAACGGAGCCGCTTCAGGCTCCGTTTCTTTTCCATTATCAGTAAATCTTCTCACTAAAGTTGAAATTCAGCGTTGAAATAATAAAAGATACTGATAATGTTTATGCCTCTTTGTTATTGATTCTATTATAAATTATTCTAATAACACTCACGCCTGCCGTTATGCCGCCTGTTATTTTCTTAACATCATACTCTGGGGCTTGATGAAGGATTATCGAAATGTTATTAGTTATTTCAACGCTCTCTCAGATGAATGTGCTAAATAATAACCAATTGTTAAATTTATGTGCATTTTTGCCTGACAGCAGCAACAGAACGAGGTCAGACTGTGGGTGAGTAGTTAACGTATTGACTGGGCAAATAATTTTTCCTAAACGTCTCTTTTGGAGATGTCTTTCTGGTCAAAAATTTTTCCGTAAAAGAGAATTAGTTAACAAATCTGTAAAATGTATTGGCGGTTAAGAAACGCATTTGGTACTTTCCGGCCAGATATTTTGCAGAAGATTTTGCGGTGATGAGAATTATTTTCAATAAGCTTCTTGCACCAGACAGAATAAATGTCCGTCTCTGACAGGGGAGGCGGATACGGAATCGACGTAAGGCGATCGTACGAATCGTCAGAATAAATAAAGTCGGTGATAGCAAAGCAGTAAACGACCTGGCAGCAGCAAAATCTCCAGTGCTGTACAGGACCCTAACGGGATTAAACAGGCTGGTTAAGAAAACCAGTAATTATAATGAGTGGAGTACAAACACAATGTCCAACATCACAAAAAAAAGTTTGCTGGCGGCGGGGATTTTAACTGCGCTAATCGGCGGGAATGTCGCAATGGCCGCAGATGTCCCGGCGGGTGTTCAGCTGTCTGACAAGCAGACGCTGGTTCGCAATAATGGTTCTGAAGTTCAGTCTCTCGACCCACATAAAATTGAGGGTGTCCCGGAGTCAAACGTCAGCCGTGACCTGTTTGAAGGTTTACTGATCAGCGACGTTGAAGGCCACCCGTCACCGGGCGTCGCTGAAAAGTGGGAAAATAAAGATTTTAAAGTCTGGACATTCCATCTGCGTAAAAACGCAAAATGGTCAGACGGCACGCCTGTTACCGCGCACGATTTTGTATATAGCTGGCAGCGCCTGGCGAATCCGAACACCGCATCACCGTATGCCAGCTATTTGCAATACGGGCACATCGCGAATATCGATGACATTATTGCGGGCAAAAAACCGGCGACCGATCTCGGCGTAAAAGCCATCGACGATAATACGTTCGAAGTGACGCTGAGCGAACCGGTGCCTTATTTCTACAAACTGTTGGTTCACCCGTCCGTTTCTCCGGTTCCTAAAGCGGCTGTGGAAAAATTTGGCGAGAAATGGACCCAACCTGCGAATATCGTGACCAACGGCGCGTATAAACTCAAAAACTGGGTCGTCAACGAGCGGATTGTTCTGGAACGTAATACCCAGTACTGGGATAACGATAAAACGGTTATCAACCAGGTGACTTATCTGCCAATCTCTTCTGAAGTAACTGATGTGAACCGCTACCGCAGCGGTGAAATCGACATGACCTATAACAACATGCCGATTGAGTTATTCCAGAAGCTGAAAAAAGAGATCCCAAATGAAGTGCGCGTTGACCCGTATCTGTGCACTTACTATTACGAAATTAATAACCAGAAAGCGCCGTTTAACGACGTGCGCGTTCGCACCGCGCTGAAACTGGCGATGGATCGCGACATTATCGTTAATAAAGTGAAGAACCAGGGCGATTTGCCAGCCTACAGCTACACCCCTCCGTATACCGATGGCGCGAAACTGGTTGAGCCTGAGTGGTTCACATGGTCACAGGAAAAACGTAACGAAGAAGCGAAAAAACTGCTGGCGGAAGCCGGTTATACCGCCGATAAGCCGTTAACGTTTGACCTGCTGTACAACACCTCCGATCTGCATAAAAAACTGGCGATCGCGGTCGCATCAATCTGGAAGAAAAACCTGGGCGCCAACGTGAAGCTGGAAAACCAGGAGTGGAAAACCTTCCTTGATACCCGTCATCAGGGGACGTTTGATGTCGCGCGTGCGGGCTGGTGCGCAGACTACAATGAACCGACGTCCTTCCTGAACACCATGCTGTCCGACAGCTCAAACAACACCGCTCACTATAAGAGCCCGGAGTTTGACAAGCTGATTGCCGATACGCTGAAAGTGACCGACGAAGCGCAACGCACCGAGTTGTATGCCAAAGCGGAACAGCAGCTTGATAAAGATTCTGCGATTGTGCCGCTCTATTACTATGTGAACGCGCGTCTGGTGAAACCGTGGGTAGGCGGCTATACCGGTAAAGACCCGATGGATAATATCTACGTTAAGAACTTGTATATTATCAAGCATTAATGGCAAAGCGTGGGGCAAATGTGTTTTGCCCCACAGTGTCTTATTTTCATCGCACTATAAACATCTCTCTTTCAGTGCGTCTGAATGACGAGATGTAAAGGCACACGCCAGAAGGTACGGGCAATGTTAAAATTTATTTTACGTCGCTGTCTGGAAGCGATTCCGACGCTTTTTATACTTATTACGATTTCGTTCTTTATGATGCGTCTCGCACCGGGAAGCCCTTTCACCGGAGAGCGCGCATTACCGCCGGAAGTGCTGGCGAATATCGAAGCGAAATACCATCTTAATGATCCCATCATGACGCAGTACTTCAGCTATCTGAAACAACTGGCGCATGGCGATTTTGGGCCTTCGTTTAAATATAAGGACTATACGGTCAACGATCTGGTGGCGTCGAGTTTCCCGGTTTCGGCGAAGCTGGGTGCAGCCGCCTTTTTCCTTGCCGTGATTATTGGTGTGAGCGCGGGCGTGATTGCGGCGCTGAAACAAAATACGCGCTGGGATTATACGGTGATGGGGGTGGCAATGACCGGGGTCGTGATTCCCAGTTTCGTGGTCGCCCCCTTATTAGTCATGATATTTGCCATCACCTTAAAATGGCTACCCGGCGGCGGCTGGAATGGCGGGGCGCTGAAATTTATGATTCTGCCGATGGTCGCGCTGTCGCTCGCCTATATCGCCAGTATCGCCCGTATTACCCGTGGCTCCATGATTGAAGTGTTGCACTCCAACTTTATCCGTACCGCGCGCGCAAAAGGTTTGCCGATGCGCCGGATTATCTTCCGTCATGCCTTAAAACCGGCGTTGTTACCCGTACTGTCTTATATGGGCCCGGCCTTTGTCGGTATCATTACGGGTTCAATGGTTATCGAGACGATTTATGGTTTGCCGGGTATCGGGCAACTTTTCGTGAACGGGGCGCTGAACCGCGACTATTCGCTGGTGCTGAGTTTGACCATTCTCGTCGGTACGCTCACCATTCTGTTTAATGCGATTGTCGATGTGCTGTACGCCGTTATCGACCCGAAAATTCGTTACTGATACTGGAGCTCGCTATGATGTTAAGTAAGAAAAACAGCGAGACGCTGGAGAATTTCAGTGAGAAGCTGGAGGTTGAAGGGCGCAGCCTGTGGCAGGATGCTCGCCGTCGTTTTATGCATAACCGCGCGGCGGTGGCCAGCCTTATCGTTCTGGTCATTATCGCGCTGTTTGTCACACTGGCGCCGATGCTGTCGCAGTTCACCTATTTCGATACGGACTGGGGCATGATGTCCAGCGCGCCGGATATGGAGTCGGGCCACTATTTTGGTACGGACTCCTCCGGTCGCGATCTGCTGGTTCGTGTGGCGATAGGCGGGCGAATCTCGCTGATGGTCGGCATTGCTGCCGCGCTGGTGGCGGTGGTTGTCGGTACGCTGTACGGGTCGCTGTCCGGCTATCTTGGCGGCAAAATTGACTCCGTAATGATGCGTCTGCTGGAAATCCTCAACTCCTTTCCGTTTATGTTCTTCGTCATTTTGCTGGTGACCTTCTTCGGCCAAAACATCCTGCTGATTTTTGTGGCGATCGGGATGGTCTCCTGGCTGGATATGGCGCGTATCGTTCGCGGGCAGACGTTAAGCCTGAAACGCAAAGAGTTTATCGAAGCGGCGCAGGTTGGCGGGGTTTCAACGGTCAGTATTGTTGTGCGTCATATTGTGCCGAACGTGCTGGGCGTGGTGGTGGTTTATGCATCGCTGCTGGTGCCGAGCATGATCCTGTTTGAATCCTTCCTCAGCTTTCTGGGTTTAGGGACGCAGGAGCCGCTGAGCAGTTGGGGCGCATTGTTGAGCGATGGTGCGAACTCTATGGAGGTTTCACCCTGGTTGCTGCTGTTCCCGGCGGGTTTTCTCGTTGTGACCTTATTCTGTTTTAACTTTATCGGCGATGGCCTGCGTGACGCCCTCGACCCGAAAGATCGTTAAGGAGTGCAGCCATGAGCGTAATTGAAACCTCAACCGCGCCACTCGCGCAACAACGGGCTAACGCACTGCTGGACGTGAAAGATCTTCGCGTGACGTTTAGTACACCCGACGGCGATGTGACGGCCGTAAACGACCTGAACTTTACGCTGCGTGCCGGGGAGACCTTAGGCATTGTCGGCGAGTCAGGTTCAGGCAAATCGCAAACGGCGTTTGCGTTGATGGGGCTGCTGGCGGCGAATGGCCGCATTGGTGGTTCTGCGACGTTTAACGGCCGCGAAATTCTCAACCTGCCAGAGCGTGAACTCAACAGGCTACGCGCTGAACAAATCTCAATGATTTTTCAGGACCCAATGACCTCTCTTAACCCGTACATGCGGGTTGGCGAGCAGTTAATGGAAGTGCTGATGCTGCATAAAGGCATGAGCAAGGCCGAAGCGTTTGAAGAGTCTGTCAGAATGCTGGACGCGGTGAAAATGCCGGAAGCGCGGAAACGGATGAAGATGTATCCGCATGAGTTTTCCGGCGGGATGCGCCAGCGTGTGATGATTGCGATGGCGCTGCTGTGTCGGCCGAAATTACTGATTGCGGATGAACCGACAACCGCGCTGGACGTGACCGTTCAGGCGCAGATCATGACGTTGCTTAATGAACTGAAACGCGAATTTAACACGGCGATTATCATGATTACGCACGACCTTGGCGTCGTGGCCGGTATTTGCGATAAGGTGCTGGTGATGTACGCCGGGCGTACGATGGAATACGGCAAGGCGCGCGACGTCTTTTACCAGCCTGTTCATCCGTATTCCATCGGTTTACTCAATGCGGTTCCGCGTCTGGATGCCGAAGGGGAAACGATGCTGACCATTCCGGGCAACCCGCCGAACTTGCTGCGCTTGCCTAAAGGGTGTCCATTCCAGCCGCGTTGCCCGTATGCGATGGAGATTTGCAGTTCAACTCCACCCCTGGAGGAGTTCAGTCCGGGGCGTTTGCGCGCCTGCTTTAAACCGGTGGAGGAGCTGGTATGAATGCTGTGACCCAGGAGAGAAAAGTGCTCCTCGAAATTGCCGATCTCAAAGTGCATTTCGATATCAAAGATGGCAAACAGTGGTTCTGGCAGCCGGCGAAAACCCTGAAAGCGGTCGATGGCGTTACGCTGCGATTGTATGAAGGTGAAACGCTGGGGGTAGTTGGGGAATCCGGCTGCGGTAAATCGACCTTTGCGCGGGCGATTATTGGTCTGGTGAAAGCGACTGATGGCCGCGTGGCGTGGTTAGGGAAAGATCTGCTGGGGATGAAACCTGATGAATGGCGGGACGTACGCAGCGATATTCAGATGATTTTCCAGGACCCGCTGGCGTCATTGAACCCACGCATGACCATTGGAGAAATCATCGCTGAACCATTACGCACCTATCATCCAAAATTGCCGCGCCAGGAAGTGCGCGATCGGGTGAAAGCGATGATGATGAAGGTGGGGCTGCTGCCGAATCTGATTAACCGTTACCCGCATGAGTTTTCCGGCGGCCAGTGCCAGCGTATTGGTATCGCGCGTGCTCTGATCCTGGAGCCGAAGCTGATTATTTGCGATGAGCCGGTTTCGGCGCTGGACGTGTCGATTCAGGCGCAGGTGGTGAATCTGCTGCAACAGCTACAGCGTGAAATGGGGTTATCGCTGATCTTCATCGCTCACGATCTGGCGGTGGTGAAGCATATTTCCGATCGTGTGCTGGTGATGTACTTGGGGCATGCGGTGGAATTGGGAACCTACGATGAGGTGTATCATAATCCGCTGCACCCTTATACCAAAGCGCTGATGTCCGCCGTGCCGATTCCCGACCCGGATCTGGAAAAGAACAAGACGATTCAGTTGCTGGAAGGAGAATTACCGTCACCCATCAATCCGCCGTCGGGGTGTGTTTTCCGCACGCGTTGCCCGATTGCCGGGCCGGAGTGTGCGAAAACCCGACCGGTGCTGGAGGGCAGTTTCAGGCATGCGGTTTCCTGCCTGAAGGTGGACCCGCTATAAATTTAAGGGCTGACATGATGTCAGCCCTTTTTTTGGCATCAGCCCGATCGCTCGACGTCTTTCTTATTCACGCCAAAGGATATGGCAAAGTTTGTGATCTTTTTCGCGGCATAACAGCACGCGGGCAAAAATATCGTTAATTTCGCCGTCTTCGCTATCCGCCAGGCCAATCACGACTTCGGCAAAAAAGTCAGGGTTGAGGTCAAAATCAACGTGTTCCTGCCAGTCTTCTGACGGATCGAATAACTCCGCGCCGCCGCGCTCTTCGAACTGTAAATTGAACAGAATAATATCTGCCGGATCGAGATTATCTGCCGCCAGTTCGAGAAAAATATCATAAGCCTGCTCAAGCGTTTCGTCTTCAGTCAGGCGATTGTTCAGATCCATTTCCATAATGACTACCCGTTTACCGTCTCTTGGGCACGTTTTACAGCAACGGACTGAAGAAGTAAAACAGTCGCTCAGTAATCCGCTGCCATAATGGCCGTTTTACCCACAGGCGGGCATCAAGCAGGCGAGAACGCGAAATATAATCATCCTGAACCGCAGCCAGATCGCCGCCGAATCCGGCGTCATCAATCACCAGCGTGATTTCAAAATTTAACCACAGGCTGCGCATATCCAGGTTCACGGTGCCAACCAGACTCAGCTCGCCATCCACCAGCACGCTCTTGGTGTGCAACAATCCACCTTCAAACTGATAGATTTTGACTCCGGCGGCCAGCAGCTCAGTGAAAAAGGCGCGGCTGGCCCAGCCGACCAGCATGGAGTCATTTTTACGCGGCAGGATGATGCTGACATCCACGCCGCGCTGCGCCGCCGTGCAGATCGCGTGCAATAAATCGTCGCTGGGGACGAAATAGGGCGTTGTCATGATCAGATATTCACGAGCGGAATAGGCTGCCGTCAGCAGCGCCTGGTGAATCAGATCTTCCGGGAAGCCTGGCCCTGAGGCGATAGTATGAATGGTGTGTCCGCTGGCCTGCTCAAACGGCATGATATTGACGTCTGGAGGCGGTGGCAGGATGCGTTTACCCGTTTCGATTTCCCAGTCGCAGGAGTAGACAATCCCCATTGCGGTCGCTACCGGGCCTTCCATTCTTGCCATCAGATCAACCCATTGTCCCACGCCGGCGTCCTGTTTGAAGAAACGCGGATCAACCATATTCATGCTGCCGGTATAGGCGATGTAGTTATCAATCATCACCATCTTGCGGTGCTGGCGCAAATCCATACGGCGCAGAAAGACACGCATCAGATTGACCTTCAGCGCCTCAACTACTTCAATTCCGGCGTTACGCATCATGGCCGCCCACGGGCTGCGGAAAAAGGCCACGCTCCCGGCGGAGTCCAGCATCAGACGGCAATGAATGCCGCGTCGCGCCGCCGCCATCAGCGACTCTGCAACCTGATCCGCCATGCCGCCGGGCTGCCAGATGTAAAACACCATCTCAATGTTATGGCGCGCCAGTTGAATGTCGCGGATAAGCGCCTGCATCACATCGTCAGAGTCGGTCAGCAGTTGCAGCTGATTGCCTTTAACGCCAGCGATTCCCTGGCGTCGTTCACACAGCTTAAACAGTGACGAAGCGACGCTGCTGTTCTCTTCGGCGAAAATGTGTTTACAGGCTTTGAGGTCGTTCAACCACTTAGCGGTGGACGGCCACATCGCTCTGGCGCGTTCGGCGCGGCGTTTCCCTAAATGCAGCTCGCCGAATGATAAATAAGCAATAATCCCTACCAGCGGCAGAATATAGATGATTAAGAGCCAGGCCATCGCGGAGGGAACGGCGCGTCGTTTCATTAAAATACGTAACGTCACACCGGCAATAAGTATCCAGTACCCCAGAATGACCAGCCAACTCACCACTGTGTAGAAGGTTGTCATAAATTTAAAAATCCTTTTGAAAGCGTATTGTTAAGAGTTTACGCATCAGGCTTCATCTGGCAAATAAAAACACCGGAAAAGCGCTGGTCTGCTCCCGACGAGAGGGTATAATGCCTGCTCTGGCACTGTAAGAGTAGTTAACATGAAGCGTAGTAGAACGGAAGTGGGACGCTGGCGCATGCAACGTCAGGCTAGCCGCCGTAAAGCGCGTTGGCTTGAAGGACAATCGCGTCGTAATATGCGTATCCACTCAATCAGAAAATGCATTCTCAATCATCAACGTAACACGTTATTGTTTGCGATTCACAGCATCTGATACAACCAGGGCACCGTATTCGGTGCCCATGAATGCAAACCCCGCCTGATTTAAAAGACTTTCTTATACGGTTTTACAGAGACTTGCGCATACACGCCCGCAGCCACATACGGGTCTGCGTCTGCCCAGGACTGCGCTTCTTCCAGCGATTCGAATTGTGCAATCACGGTTGAGCCGGTAAACCCGGCGGCACCGGGATCGTTGCTGTCAACGGCTGGCATAGGGCCTGCGGTCAACAGTCGGCCCTCATCATGGAGCAGTTGCAGGCGTGCCAGATGGGCAGGGCGGACGGAAAGACGTTTTTCAAGAGAATCGGCGATATCCTGAGCGTAAATGACATACAGCACGGGTAGAGCTCCTTAATCGGTAAAAGTCGTTAATTACGTTATTGGAAAGGTCTTTCAACTGCAACGCAAAGATAACGACTTTGTTAAGACCGTGCATAACACAGGGACTTTTTGCGGTAATATTGCGTTTTAAATGCGGCTTACCGTGATGTCTTATTGAATATGATTGCTATTTGCATTTAAAATCGAGGCCTGGTTTTTTAACTGAAACGATTATGACTTCAATGACCCTTGATTTACCTCGTCGCTTTCCCTGGCCGACGTTACTTTCCGTTGGCATTCATGGTGCTGTAGTGGCGGGTCTGCTGTATACCTCGGTACATCAGGTTATTGAACTGCCTGCGCCCGCGCAGCCGATCTCAATCACAATGGTCGCGCCTGCCGATCTTGAGCCACCACAGGCGGTTCAGCCGCCGCCGGAACCCGTCGTCGAACCTGAGCCGGAACCGGAACCTATTCCTGAGCCGCCAAAAGAGGCGCCGGTGGTGATTGAGAAGCCGAAACCTAAGCCGAAGCCAAAACCTAAACCGGTGAAAAAGGTTCAGGAGCAGCCTAAACGTGATGTTAAGCCTGCTGAACCGCGCCCGGCCGCACCGTTTGAAAATACGGCGCCGTCACGTCCGACAACGAATACCGCAGCGGCAACCAGCAAACCGGCCGTCAGTGTTCCTGCGGGGCCTCGCGCGTTGAGCCGCAACCAGCCGCAGTATCCGGCACGAGCGCAAGCGTTGCGTATTGAAGGCCGCGTGAAAGTGAAATTCGACGTCACTTCAGACGGGCGAGTGGAGAATGTTCAGGTGCTTTCCGCTCAGCCGGCGAACATGTTTGAGCGTGAAGTGAAAAACGCGATGCGCAGATGGCGCTATGAAGCAGGGAAACCGGGGTCGGGCTTAGTGGTTAATATCATCTTCCGTCTGAACGGCACCACGCAGATCGAGTAATCGCGATCCCCTTAAATCGTAGAGCGGATAAGGCGGCGCACCGCCTTATCCGGTAATTCATGCCTGAACCGGTAGCGGGCGAGGTTTACCGTCACTGTCTACCGCCACATAGATGAACAGCGCCTCAGTTGCTTTATAACGCTGGCCGATTGGTTCCGACGCCACCTTTTTCACCCACACTTCAATATTAATGCTGACAGACGTTGTGCCGCGTTTAACGCAGCGGGCATAACAGCATACGACGTCGCCTACGGCGACAGGGCGCAGAAAACTCATTCCCTCAACGCGCACGGTCACCACGCGACCATGAGCAATTTCTTTAGCCTGAATCGCGCCGCCAATATCCATTTGTGACATGAGCCAGCCGCCAAAAATATCGCCGTTAGCATTGGTATCGGCGGGCATGGCCAGCGTGCGTAAAACCAGTTCGCCCTGAGGAGCGTTATTTGTTGTTGTCATTGTAGAACCGACTGTGAAGAAAGATTTCAGGCGCGAATGCTACTATGATTTGCGCAGGGAGAACAGAGGGGAAACGTGCGCCAGGATGGCGTGAAGGGGATGCCAGACCAGACGGTCTGGCAAACAGAACTCAGGATTTATCTTCCTGCGGCAGATGGCGGTAAATGTAGACCCCGCTCAGAAGGGTAAAAATCAGCGTCAGCGCGGTTAAACCGAACACTTTGAAGTTGACCCAGATGTTTTGCGGCAGCCAAAACGCGATGTAGATATTGGCGAGCCCGCAGAGGATGAAAAATACGGCCCATGCCAGGTTCAGCTTAGACCAGACCGGCTGCGGCAACGTCAGTTCTTTCCCTAACATGCGTTGAATCAGCGGCTTTTTCATGACCCACTGGCTTATCAGCAGCGCACCGGCAAACAGGCCGTAAATCACCGTCACCTTCCACTTAATAAACTCATCGTTGTGGAAGAAAATGGTCAGGCCGCCGAACACGGCAACCAGAACGAAAGTGATCAACGCCATCTTTTCGACCTTGCGATAGCGAACCCAACTGTAGATCAACACAATGGCTGTCGCGACAATCAGGGCGGAGGTCGCCGCATAGATGTCGTACAGCTTATAAAAAGCAAAAAAGACAACCAGCGGTAAAAAATCAAGAAACTGCTTCATTCTTCGATTCCGTAATCAAAAGTTTTGGGCAAACCGGCCCTTAACACGTTCAGGGTTATTGGCGAATCAACATATACAGGCGGAACAAATAGATGAGCAATATGGCGGAAATCAAATTGCTCAGCGTATTCGCCAACACTGCGCCAACATTCGGCGTCAGCGCTGCAAAACTGGGGGCAAACAGCAGCAAGAGCGTTTTCGCCAGTAACCAGCCGATCACCGCCGGAGCGACCAGTCGCATATTAGACCACGCCAGACGCATACTGTTGCGCATGGCGGCAAATACGCCCATCTTGTCCTGAACCAGCATCACCGGCGCAAGCGCCAGCAGAATCGCCATCAAAATCCCCGGTACGACAATCAGCATAATACCGATTTGCACTAACAGGGTAGTCAGAAAAATCAGGACAAACAATTTAGGTAAAACCGGCGCGCTGGCACCGATAGCACGTAATGCGCTGACCCGATGACCGGCGGAAATCAGCTGGATCATCAGCAAAACGCCCCCTGCCAGGATCGCATTGCCAATGAGTCCTGAAAATGTTGATGCCGCTGAAGCCCGTAATAATATTTGCTGCTGTTCCGGCGTCATGTTCTGCACCAGATCGAACAGGCCGACGCTACCGGTCAGATGATCCCCTTCACTGAGTTGTGCGATTTGGGCATCGCTGGGGGAAAAGGCATGACCTAAAACCACCGTAATAAATGCGCACAGCAACGAAACCAGCAAGATGGTTACAAATTGATTACGGAAAAAGTTCCCCGTGTCACGGTAAACGGACTTCGCCGTGATAGACATGCACTCTCCTTGAGTTTTGCAGGTGTTAATTTGCGGGCAATTGTACCCTGGATAACTCTACAGTGGCAGCATCACGGGGTGTATGGAAAAGCATATCTTTGTAAAGCGCGGGTAATTTTTGCTGCGAAAGCGCCAGCCGTCCTCTCTTTTACAATCCATCCGCCTGGTTGAAAAAGGCCATTTATCACTAAAATTCGGAAAATTTGATTCAAACGGCTTTAACCAGGATTTTAGATGCAAGTTCTAAATTAATCTGGATCAATAAAGGTTAAATTACAGGGCCTAATGTGATCTGTATTGGATCACTTATTACTCCATTGTAGGTATATTCGTGACGCATTTATAACCATAACGATGGAGCGGATATGAAAAAGTTAACAGTGGCAGCCCTGGCAGTAAGTACTCTTCTCTCTGGTAGTGCGCTTGCGCATGAGAGCGGTGAGTTTTTTATCCGTGCGGGCTCGGCGACCGTGAGACCGACGGAAGGGGCAGGCGGAACGCTGGGGCATCTGAACGGTTTTGACGTCAGTAACAATACGCAACTCGGTTTGACTTTTACTTATATGGCAACCGACAACATTGGTATTGAACTGCTGGCGGCGACGCCGTTCCGTCATAAAATTGGGACAGGGGATACCGGTGATATCGCTACCGTGCGTCACCTGCCGCCGACATTAATGGCGCAGTGGTACTTTGGCGACGCCAGTAGCAAACTGCGTCCTTATATTGGCGCAGGTGTAAACTACACCACCTTCTTTGACGAAGGTTTCAACAACAATGGTAAAGAGACAGGGTTGTCCGATCTGAGTCTGAAGGATTCCTGGGGAATGGCCGGGCAGGTGGGTATGGATTACCTGATTAACCGGGACTGGTTAATTAACATGTCGGTCTGGTATATGGATATCGATACTACCGCAAGCTATAAACTCGGTGGTGCCCAGCAGCATGACAGCGTCCGCCTCGACCCGTGGGTATTTATGTTCTCTGCCGGTTATCGTTTCTGAGTTTATGTGACCTATTTAAAAAGCGGGCTGTCATACAGCCCGCTTTTTATATTCTGCTGATTTCAACATCATACCTCTCCCTGAGATGCTATCTTTGAAACAAGCCTGTTTTGAGAGCATTGACGATGATAGTAACTCAAACCCTTCTGCAACAAAAAATCGCGACCCTGGAATCGATAGTCAGAGATGAAGAGGCTGAGTTCACTTTACAGGCGCTGCGTATGCTGCTGGATGCAATGCATAAGATTGATGCGCTGGAAGAGAATATTGCTACGCCCGTCCGTTTACCTTATTGCAGTTCGAGTCCGGTTTGTGAGATTGAAGCCGGGTACGCCGCTGGCGTCAGTGACTGCCGTGAGGCTATTCGCAGGGCGGGATACCCGATTGAAGGAGATGATTAATCACTGAAAACTGTACTGTATCAGCAAAATCTACTAACGTATTCGGCCCCGCGATTCAGGCTTAAGGTGCCTCAGTGAAGATTGTTCAGGACAGCCTAAGAAATAGCCAGGCGTTGTTGATGTCAGCGCTTATCACTTTACTTTTTACTTCACTGTATCTCTTTATTATTTATGAACAACGACAGGCCGTTGTGAATGAAGGGATGAGTCGTCTGCAAACGCGGATGATGGATATTTTCAACGATAACGAACTCATCGCCGATGCGACAGGGGTTCGCTATCACCAGATCAAAAATGCCGGGCAGTGCGGCAACCTCTCAAGGTTTTCCCCCAGAGATGCGGATTCATGGGGAATCAATGCCGACCGGGCGCGGATCCATTCCGCAACGGGCACTATTGTTTCCCGCCAGCCCAATATTAACGCTTTATGTATGTTTGCGGCGGCGGAGTTTATTCGGGATCGGATGAACACCCTTAATCCGGGGGATTATGCCGCGCATCGCTACATTATCGCCAAAGATGCCAGCTATTTTTATTGGTTCACGCCAGCAGATGCAAAACCCTTCTATTTTAGCGACTCTAAAATGGCGGGCGATATTACCGACTTTTTCTTACCGCCCGTGGGCTTTTATACACGTCTGCTGCAAAAGAATGTCAAATCCAAGTCGCTCAGTTCAACGGACTTTTATACGGACAAAATCACGAATGAAAAAGCGTACAGCGTAGTCAGTTATATTTACGATCTTTCTGGAAAAGAGATCTCCGATCATATCGTTGCGTATCTGGTGTATGACCATTCTAAACCTGAGCTACAGGAGGCGTTGACGGAGGCCTTTGAACATCATATTCCACCCGGCCTTAATGTGACTCTGGTGCATACGCCCACGCAGGAAAATCTCTGCCTGAGCGGTGATTGCCAGCCTGTCGCCGGGGAGTCCATCCGCGCAATGTCTGCAAAATATGCGTTCCATTCCTCGCTCTCTCTGCATCGGTTCGTCAGATACGACACGCAGGCCGGGATTGCGATTCTGCTGGCGCCATTCTTCTTTATCCTGATCTTCCTCGGCTTAAAATACTGGCTGAACGCGAGCGACCTGAAGGTGTATATCGACTCGCTGACGGGCTGCTTTAACCGCAAGATCCTTGATATTGTGAAGCGCAGGGACTTAACGCGCAGCTGCGTGGTGCTGCTGGATTGTAATAAGTTTAAAGCCATCAACGACACCTGGGGGCATGTGGCGGGAGACCGGGCGTTGCAAATCATCGCCAACAGAATGCTCTCTAACACCCGCACCAGTCATGACCTGGTGATTCGTACCGGCGGCGATGAGTTCGTTATTTTGCTTTACCGTGCGCAGATTGGTGACGCGATAGCCATCGCGGAGCGGATAACCGGCCAGATAAATGATTATGCATTTATGGTTGATGGTCATGTTGTACCGCTGTCGGTGTCATGGGGCGTCGCAGAAGTAACCCGCGATCTGGATACGGCTATTCAGCATGCGGATAACGAAATGTACAAAATGAAGCAGATGAGGGAATGACAGGATTGGCCCGATAAGCATGGCATTATCGGGCCTGTTGCCTGCGCAATATTATGCGCGGGTCGCGGCTTTCATTGCCGTGACAAACGCTTTCAGCTCGGTCAGCATCTGCCCGGGGTTTGCGACGTTTTTCTCAATGAGCTTAACGATCGCTGACCCGGAAATCGCCCCGGCGGCGCCGGCTTCAATGGCACCTGTAACCTGTTCCGGGGAAGAGATGCCAAAGCCCTGCAACGGGGGCGCAGCGTTATACTCTTTCAGTTTTTCCACCAGATGATGCAGTGGTAATGCGGCGCGGTTTTCTGCGCCCGTCACGCCTGCCCGCGAAAGCAGATAGGTATAGCCGCGTCCATAAGAGGCTATCTGGCGCAACAGATCGTCATCGGCATTGGGCGGGCAGATGAAAATCGGCGCCACGTTGTGGAGTAATGCCGCCTGACGGAAGGGCGCAGACTCCTCAACAGGCACATCCGCCACCAGTACGGAATCCACGCCGACTTTCTCGCACTGCGCGTAGAATTCGTCGATCCCTTTGCTGAACACCAGGTTGGCGTACATCAGCAGACCAATCGGAATCGTCGGGTGTTTCTGACGAATCAGCGCCAGCATCTCAAAGCATTGCGTAGGTGTTACGCCTGCGGCAAACGCGCGCAGCGTGGCTTCCTGGATGGTCGGCCCGTCTGCCAGCGGATCGGAGAACGGAATGCCGAGTTCAAGGGCGTCGGCGCCGGCTTCAATCAGCGTATCAATAATGTTCAGTGACTGTTCAACGGAAGGATCGCCCAGGGTCACGAAGGGGACAAATGCGCCTTCCTTGCGATCCTTCAGCTGTGCAAACAGGTTTTCATAGCGTTCCATCAGATTTCCCCTCGCGCTTTCAGAATATCGTGTACGGTGAAAATGTCTTTGTCGCCGCGACCGGAAAGGTTAACGACCAGCAATTGTTCTTTTTCTGGATTTTCACGCATCATTTTCAGGGCGTGAGCCAGGGCGTGGGACGACTCCAGCGCCGGGATAATCCCTTCATGCAGACAGAGCGTTTTAAAGGCTTCCAGCGCTTCGTCATCGGTGATCGACACGTAATCGGCGCGACCAATACTGTTCAGATACGCGTGCTGTGGCCCAACGGACGGGAAATCCAGCCCGGCGGAAATGGAGTAGGACTCTTCAATTTGCCCTTCTTCGGTTTGCATCATCGGCGCTTTCATGCCGAAATAGATGCCTACGCGGCCATGCTTCAGCGGTGCGCCGTGCTCGCCTGTTTCAATCCCGTGGCCGCCAGGTTCGACGCCAATCAAACCCACGCTGGTTTCGTTGATGAAGTCCGCAAACATGCCGATTGCGTTGGAGCCGCCGCCCACGCAGGCAATCACGGCATCCGGCAGACGACCTTCTTTTTCGAGGATTTGCGCTTTCGTCTCTTCCCCGATCATGCGCTGAAATTCACGGACGATGGTCGGGAACGGGTGCGGGCCTGCCGCAGTTCCGAGCATATAGTGCGCGGATTCATAGCTGCCGGACCAGTCGCGAAGCGCTTCGTTGCAGGCGTCTTTCAGGGTGGCGGAGCCGCTGTGTACAGGGATCACTTCCGCGCCCATCAGTCGCATACGAAAGACGTTTGGCGACTGACGCTCGACGTCTTTTGCGCCCATATAGATACGGCATTTCAGACCGAGCAGGGCGCTGGCGAGCGCGGAAGCCACGCCATGCTGACCTGCGCCCGTTTCGGCGATAATCTCTGTTTTACCCATGCGTTTCGCCAGCAGCGCCTGACCCAGTACCTGGTTTGTTTTGTGCGCGCCGCCGTGCAGTAAATCTTCACGCTTCAGATACAGCGTGGTTTTGGTGCCGGCGGTGATATTCTGGCATTTGGTCAGCGCGGTTGGACGGCCTGCATAGTTCTTCAGCAGATCGGCAAACTGGGCCTGAAACTGTGGATCTTTCTGCGCGCTGACGAACGCTTCTTCCAGCTGGCGCAGGGCAGGCATCAGAATCTGCGGGACATACATGCCGCCAAATTCACCAAAGTAGGGATTGAGTAATGTTGTCATGTTTTCTTCCTTAATATGCGCGCAGTGTCTGAAAGACCGAGGCCAGAAGGTGTGCATCTTTGATGCCCGGCTGTGACTCTACACCAGAATTAAAATCGAGACCGGCACAGCCGGTTTTTGCCGCTTCCACGCAGTTGTCTGCGCCTAATCCACCCGCCAGCAATACGTTGTCCAGCGTTTCACCGTTCAATAACGACCAGTCAAAACGTTGGCCGCTGCCGCCCTGGCCGTTATCGAGAACGTACTTATCAACGTGCTGGTAATCACGAGCAGGCAGTGTGTCGCCCACGCTAAGCGCTTTCCAGATTTGTACCTGTTCCGGTAATGCGGCGCGCAGAGCATCGACATAAGCCTGGTCTTCACTGCCATGTAGTTGCACGGCCTTGAGCGACAAGGTGGTCGCTTTTTCACATACCTCGGTGATAGCGGTATTGCGGAATACGCCGACATATTGCAGGGGGGCGGCGGCTATCACCTCGCGCGCCTGGTCGAGATTTACGACGCGAGGCGACGAGGGAACAAAAATCAGCCCGCCATAAATGGCGCCCGCTTCGTAAGCGGCTTTTGCATCCTGCCCGCGCGTCAGGCCGCAGACTTTGTTCTCGCCAAGCAGCACGCGACGCACGGCGGCGTGCAGATCGGCATGGGACATCAATGCAGAACCGATCAGAAAACCGTTAGCGAAGTGGCTTAGCTCGCGCACCTGTGCATAGGTGTTAATCCCGGACTCGCTGATCACGGTCACGCCGTGCCCCAGTTTCGGCGCAAGCTGACGGGTACGGTTAAGGTCAATCGACAGATCGCGCAGGTCGCGGTTATTAATGCCGACGACTTTCGCACCCAGCGCGATGGCGCGCTCCAGTTCTTCTTCGTTACTGACTTCCGTCAGCACGCCCATTTTCAGACTGTGGGCGACGGCGGAAAGCTGGCGATATTGCTCGTCATCCAGTACGGAGAGCATCAGCAGACAGGCATCGGCCTGGTAGTAACGCGCCAGATAGATTTGGTAAGGATCGATGATGAAGTCCTTACACAGAACTGGCTGCGGCGCGATACGGCTGACAACAGTGAGAAAGTCAAAACTCCCCTGGAAATATTTCTCATCGGTCAGAACGGAAATCGCCGACGCGTAATGTTTATAAACACCGGCAATCTGCGCGGGGTCGAAGTCATCACGAATCACCCCTTTGGAGGGGGACGCTTTTTTACACTCCAGAATAAATGCGGTACGCGTGCCTTGCAGCGCATCATAGAAATGGCGGGCACTTGGCTGAACCTCATTCTGGAAACTGGCTAACGGTTGTTGTTGTTTACGGGCTTCTACCCAGATCGCCTTATCCGCGACGATTTTCGCTAAAACGGTTTGCATCATTTACCCTCTTGCCGCCAGTGCGGTAACCCGGTCATAAGCTGCGCCACTGCGCAGTACATCAATCACAGTTTGCGCATTGGCCTTTAAATCTTCCTTACCATGCAGGCGCATTAACATGGCGACATTCGCAGCGACAGCGGCCTCGTGAGCGGCTTCACCTTTACCTTGTAACAAGCGGGTGAGAATGTCACGGTTTTCTTCCGGCGTGCCGCCTGCCAGCTGTTCCTGGTGATACGGGGTGAGGCCGAAGTCTTCCGCCGTGAGCTGGTAGCTCTTGATTTCACCATCGTGCAGTTCAGCCACAATGGTTGGCGCATGCAGCGACACTTCATCCATACCGCCGCTGTGAACCACCGCCGCACGCTGATAACCCAGTACCCGCAGAGTTTCGGCAATGGGCAGTACCAGCTCCGGGCTGTAGACGCCAATCAGCGCCAGTGGCGGGTGAGCCGGGTTGATCAGCGGCCCCAGCACATTGAACAAGGTGCGGGTTTTAAGCTGCTGGCGAACCGGCATCGCATGACGGAAACCCGTATGGTATTTCGGTGCGAACAGGAAGCAGACGCCCAGGTCGTCCAGCGCCTGACGCGATTTATCGGCGTTCATATCCAGATTGATACCGAATGCCGCCAACAGATCGGACGAACCGGATTTACTGGAGACGCTGCGGTTGCCATGTTTGGCCACCTTCAGTCCACAGGCCGCCGCCACAAAGGCGCTGGCGGTGGAGATATTGATGCTGTTGCTGCCATCACCGCCGGTGCCGACAATATCGGCAAACAGATAGTCCGGGCGCGGGAACGGCGCGGCATTTTCCAGCAGCGCGGTAGCGGCGCCAGCGATTTCATTCGGATGTTCGCCACGCACTTTCATACTGACCAGCGCCGCCGCCAGTTGTTCTGGCTTCAGTTCGCCACGAACCACGGCAGAGAAAAGCTGGTGGCTTTCCTGCTGGGTCATGGTTTGCGCCTGGTACAATTTTTCCAGAATCGGTTGCAGCGTATTGGTCGGCTCCAGTTTTTGTTGCGCCCAGGCCAGCGTTTGTTCCAGCAACAGCGCACCTTGCGTAGTAAGAATGGACTCCGGGTGGAACTGAAAACCACAGACGCGATCCGTGTCGTGACGTACCGCCATCACCATGCCGTTAAAATGGGCGTTAATCGTCAGCCCCGCAGGCACGTTGCTGCCCACCAGAGAGTGATAACGAGCAACCGGCAGCGGGTTCACCAGACCGGCAAACATCGCCTGTCCGTCATGTTCAATGCTCGACGCTTTGCCGTGGAGAATCTCGCCCGCCTGACCGACGTAGCCACCGTAGGCTTCAACAATCGCCTGGTGTCCGAGGCAGATGCCGATAATGGGCAGCTTGCCACGCAAACGGGTCAACAACTCCGGCATACAACCGGCTTCGCTGGGGACGCCTGGTCCAGGAGAAAGCATCAGCACCGGGTTTTTCATCGTCGCAAGACGGTCGATTAAGGTCTGCGCCGGGATATGGTTACGGTAAATCACCACATTGTGGCCGTTGGCCCGTAGCTGATCTGCCAGGTTGTAAGTAAAAGAGTCGATGTTATCGAGCAGCAGAATGTCAGCCATTAGAAAATCTCCTGTGCATGGTGCGCGGTGGCAATAGCACGCAGAACCGCGCGCGCTTTATTACGGGTTTCGTCGGCTTCAGACTGCGGAACAGAATCCAGCACGATTCCGGCACCGGCCTGCACGGTGGCGATGCCGTCTTCCACCAGAGCAGAGCGAATCACAATGCAGGTATCGAGATCGCCATGCGCGGTGAAATAGCCCACCGCACCGCCATAACTGCCGCGACGACGCCCTTCGGCACCGGCGATAAGCTGCATGGCGCGAACTTTTGGCGCGCCGCTCAGCGTACCCATATTCATACAGGCGCGGTAAGCATGCAGCACATCCAGATCGCTGCGTAATTCACCCACCACGCGGGACACCAGGTGCATAACGAACGAATAACGATCGACTTTCGTCAGGTCGGCAACGTAGCGGCTGCCGGGAGTACAAATGCGCGCCAGATCATTACGCGCCAGATCGACCAGCATCAGGTGTTCAGACAGCTCTTTATGGTCGGTGCGCATCTCCAGCTCAATGCGGCTGTCGAGATCGCGATCCAGCGAGCCGTCGGCACGGCGACCGCGCGGGCGTGTGCCAGCGATGGGGTAGATTTCAATCTGGCGACTGGTCGCGTCGTACTTCAGCGAGCTTTCCGGGGAGGCGCCAAACAGGGTGAAATCGTTATCCTGCATAAAGAACATGTATGGACTTGGGTTGCTCTTTTTCAGTACGTAATAGGCCGCCAGCGGTGACGGGCAGGGTAATGAGAAGCGGCGGGAAGGCACCACCTGGAAAATCTCTCCTGCGCGAATCGCTTTCTGCATGGTACGCACAACGGCGCCAAACTCTTCGTCGCTCTGGCTGCATTCGCAGCGCATTTGCGGCACTGGCGTAACGGGCAACGGCGGCGCGGGTTCGGTTAATTGCTGCGTCAGCTGCACGAGGCGCGCCGTCAGACGCTGTTTTTCTGCTTCATTATCGGTAAAGAGGCTTGCCTGAATACGGGTGCTTTTCTTCTGATGGTCAATCACCATCAGCGTTTCCGCCAGATAGAAGCAGTAATCCGGGCAGCGATTACCGGCTTCCAGTTGCGGTAACGCTTCAAATCCCGCCACCAGGTCATAGGCAAACAAACCGCCGAAAAACATGGCTTCGCGCTCTTCAGCAGGCACATTCACCAGGTTCTGCAACAGACGGAATGCGTCAAATACCGACAGCGAACACAGACGCGCATCCTCATCTAACAGCGGACTTACTGCGGGAAAGCGCAGCTTCCGGTTGCCGGGCAGCGCTGTATTTTCAACGCCTGCGGGCAGCGCGGCATCCAGCAGCGGGAGCAGGGATGCACCGTTATCCGTTAACGCTTCGATAGTGACAGTGTCACCCAAAGCGGTAATGCGCAGCGCACTATCGACCAACAGCAGGCTTTTCAGATCATTTTTACTGTCGATATCAGCGGATTCCAGCAGCAGCGTTGCCGGGCGGTCGCCACAAACCTGATGGAACAACGCCGTCGGGTTCTCACGGTAGGCGGCATTGCAGGAAAGCAATTCGAGTGTTGGTTTTTGTATTTGCATCGTTATTCTCATTCATTCTGTTCAAAAAAAAGCCCGCTCATCTGGCGGGCCGGGTATCTGGTTGCTTATTGCAGACGTCATACACTGCCCGAAATCAGGAAGTGCGCCACCAACCGTGCAGTACGAATGTTGCTTTCATCTCAGATACCTTCTTCATGTGAACTTGCGTACTAGTTAACTAGTTCGATGAAATAAAGTCAACACCTGATTTCAGTATATTTGCCGGAACCGTTATGATGTTTGTGAAAGAACATTTATTAAGACGGGAGCCGCCTTGAGCGACACGAATTACGCAGTGATTTACGACCTGCACAGTCATACAACGGCGTCCGATGGTCGGTTAACGCCAGAAGCGTTAGTACATCGTGCGGTAGAGATGCGAGTCGGCACACTGGCGATCACCGATCATGACACCACAGCCGCTATTCCGGCGGCAAGAGAAGAAATTTCACGTTCCGGGCTTGCCCTGAACCTGATTCCTGGCGTGGAAATTTCAACTGTCTGGGAAAATCATGAGATCCATATTGTGGGTCTGAATATCGACATTGCGCATCCGGCGATGTGCGCGTTCCTGGCGGAGCAAACTGAACGTCGTCAGCAGCGTGCGCGTCTGATTGCCGAGCGTCTGGAGAAAGCGCATATTCCAGGGGCGTGGGAAGGCGCTTTGCGGCTTGCTGACGGTGGGGCCGTGACGCGCGGGCATTTCGCCCGTTTTCTGGTGGAGTGCGGCAAAGCCGGGAGTATTGCCGATGTTTTTAAAAAATACCTTGCGCGTGGGAAAACCGGATACGTTCCGCCACAGTGGTGTACAATAGAACAAGCTATTGATGTGATTCATCATTCTGGCGGTAAGGCAGTATTGGCCCATCCAGGCCGCTACGACCTTAGCGCTAAGTGGCTGAAAAGGTTGATTGCGTATTTTGCGCTGCATCGCGGTGATGCGATGGAAGTGGCGCAATGCCAGCAGTCGCCCAATGAGCGAACCCAACTGGCGACCTATGCGCGCCAGCACCATTTATGGGCATCACAAGGCTCTGATTTTCATCAGCCGTGCCCGTGGATTGAACTGGGTCGCAAGCTCTGGCTGCCAGCAGGCGTCGAAGGCGTATGGCAGCTGTGGGAAGAGCCACAAACACCACAGTGAGGGAAGTATGAGCCAGTTTTTTTATATTCATCCTGAAAACCCGCAACAACGGCTGATCAATCAGGCGGTTGAAATTGTGCGTAAAGGCGGGGTGATTGTTTATCCAACCGATTCCGGCTATGCGCTGGGTTGTAAAATCGAAGATAAAGGGGCGATGGAGCGCATCTGCCGCATTCGCCACCTGCCGGACGGGCATAACTTCACGCTGATGTGTCGGGATCTGTCTGAGTTATCGACCTATTCGTTTGTCGATAACGTCGCCTTTCGCTTAATTAAAAACAATACGCCGGGCAACTACACTTTTATCCTGAAGGGAACGAAAGACGTGCCGCGCCGCCTGTTACAGGAAAAACGGAAAACAATCGGTCTGCGCGTGCCGTCGAACCCGATCGCGTTGGCACTGCTGGAAGCGCTGGGCGAACCAATGCTCTCCACCTCGCTGATGCTGCCCGGCAGCGAATTTACCGAGTCCGACCCGGAAGAGATCAAAGACCGCCTGGAAAAACAGGTCGATTTGATCATTCACGGCGGTTACCTCGGCCAGCAACCGACCACGGTGATTGATTTAACCGATGATTCTCCGGTTGTCTTGCGCGAAGGCGTTGGTGACGTTAAACCTTTCTTATAAGGGCGCAACTCTGTATACTACGCGGCCTTAAAATGGCGCTGTAAAGCGCCGTTGATTCTCCTGTTCGACGCCTGTGAAGGCGACACCTGAAGGAAGCTCTATGAGCGAAAAGTTACAAAAAGTGCTGGCTCGCGCTGGCCACGGTTCTCGCCGTGAAATTGAATCCATTATTGAAGCAGGCCGCGTAAGCGTTGACGGCAAAATCGCCACGCTTGGCGATCGCGTTGAAATCACGCCGGGTCTGAAAATCCGTATCGACGGTCATCTGATCTCGGTGAAAGAGTCTGCGGAACAAATTTGTCGCGTTCTGGCCTATTACAAACCAGAAGGTGAGCTGTGTACCCGTAACGACCCGGAAGGTCGTCCTACCGTTTTTGATCGCTTACCGAAACTGCGCGGCGCGCGCTGGATTGCCGTAGGTCGTCTGGATGTGAATACCTGTGGTTTGCTGTTGTTCACGACGGATGGCGAACTGGCGAACCGTCTGATGCACCCGAGTCGTGAAGTTGAGCGTGAATACGCCGTGCGCGTATTTGGTCAGGTTGATGACGCCAAGCTGCGTGACCTGAGTCGTGGCGTTCAACTGGAAGATGGCCCGGCGGCGTTTAAGACCATTAAATTCAGCGGTGGTGAGGGCATTAACCAGTGGTACAACGTCACGCTGACCGAAGGGCGTAACCGTGAGGTACGTCGTCTGTGGGAAGCGGTTGGCGTGCAGGTTAGCCGACTGATCCGCGTACGCTATGGTGATATTCCATTGCCGAAAGGGCTGCCGCGCGGTGGCTGGACTGAACTGGATCTGGCGCAGACCAACTATCTGCGTGAACTGGTGCAGCTGGCGCCGGAAACCACCTCCAAAGTGGCCGTGGAGAAAGACCGACGTCGTATGAAGGCGAACCAGATTCGCCGTGCGGTGAAGCGTCACAGCCAGGTTGGCGGCGGTCGTCGTTCAGGCGGTCGTAACAACAACGGTTGATGCTGAATGCCCGGTGGCGCTTACGCTTACCGGGCCTACGTTTTGCCTGTAGGCCGGATAAAGCGTTTACGCCGTCATCCGGCACCGTTTCCTAATAATCAATTCCCATCTGGGCCTTTACGCCCGCTTCAAAAGCATGTTTGACCGGACGCAGCTCGCTGACCGTGTCGGCCAGTTCCAGAATATCGCGATGACAACCGCGACCGGTAATAATCACCGTCTGATTCTGCGGACGGGCATTTAAGGCATTGATGACCTCTTCAAGCGGCAGATAGTCATACGCCACCATGTAGGTCAGTTCATCCAGCACGACCATATCCAACGTTGGGTTCGCCAGCATACGTTTGCCATGTTCCCAGACAGCCATACAGGCTGCGGTGTCGGTTTCGCGATTTTGCGTTTCCCAGGTGAACCCGGTCGCCATCACCTGAAACTCCACGCCGTGGGGCTCCAGCAGATTGCGTTCGCCGTTAGGCCATGTGCCTTTAATGAACTGCACCACGCCCACTTTTTTACCGTGGCCGACGGCGCGCGTTGCGGTGCCGAATGCCGCAGTGGTTTTGCCTTTACCGTTGCCGGTAAACACGATGATGATGCCGCGTTCGTCCTGCGCCGCCGCAACGCGGGCGTCGACCCGGTCTTTCACACGCTGCTGGCGTTGTTGATAGCGTTCTTCAGTCATTGGGCGATTCCTGGTTTACGGCCCGGCTGGGCATCAAAAGTCATACCGGTTTTACGGCGACTGTCGTCGCCCATCAGCCACAAATAGAGGGGCATGATATCGGCGGGCGTTTTTAACTTCTGCGGATCTTCCGTAGGGAAGGCGCTGGCGCGCATACTCGTGCGCGTGCCGCCTGGGTTGATGCAATTTACACGTAAGGGGTGGTTCTGGTATTCGTCCGCCAGTACCTGCATCATGCCTTCGGTGGCGAATTTAGAGGTGGCGTAAGCGCCCCAGTTGGCGCGTCCCTGACGACCGACGCTTGATGAGGTAAAGACCAGCGAACCGGCGTCGGATTTAAGTAATAAAGGAAGCAGCGCCTGAGTCAGCATGAATGTCGCATTGACGTTAACCTGCATAACATCCTGCCAGACGTGCGGATTTTGTTCGCTCATTGGGCAGATATCGCCCAGTAACCCGGCGTTATGCAGAACGCCATCCAGTCGTGGATAGTGCGCCGCAATCCGCTGGCCTAACTGGTGGCATTCTTCAGCGGTGCAGGTCAGTAGATCCAGCGTAAACCACTGTGGCAATGCGCCTGTTTCTTCGGCGACAGTCTGTGCGACCTGACGCAGTTTTTCTTCATTTCGACCCAGCAAAATAACGTTTGCGCCGTAGCGCGCGTAGGTGAGCGCGGCTTCGCGGCCAATGCCATCACTGGCGCCGGTGACCAGAATAATGCGATTTTGCAGTAGATCTTGTTTAGGTTGGTAATGCACGGCTACTCCTCGGCGACGCGTTGGGTCACCCTGCCAGTTGTCTTATCTTCTCTTTAACTTTTCGGCTTTATGCCTGAAAGCCCGCGTCATTTCAATCAGTCAACGGCGATAACGCCGAAAAATGAACACTTTGTCATACTTTTCACCCAGTAACCGCAACGCAGGATCAAACGAGACGGGCTAACACGCCTGTTGTACACTGAGCCAAAATAGCGTTGTTTAACCAAGGTGGGACTCGTGGAATTGTTGTCTGAATATGGGTTGTTTTTGGCAAAAATCGTCACTGTCGTGGTGGCAATCGCCGTCATTGTGATGCTGATCGTGAATGCTGCCCAGCGTAAACGCCAGCGTGGGGAGCTGCGGGTAACGAATCTCAGCGAGCAATATAAAGAGATGAAGGACGATCTGGCGACGGCGCTGATGGACAGTCATCAACAAAAACTCTGGCATAAAGCGCAGAAAAAGAAGCAGAAGCTGGAGGCAAAAGCGGCGAAAGCGAAAGCAAAACAGGGGGAAAATGCCGCGACGGAGAAACCTCGTGCCTGGGTGCTGGATTTTAAAGGCAGTATGGATGCCCACGAAGTCAGCGCGCTGCGTGAGGAGGTGACGGCGGTGTTAGCGGCGTTTAAACCGCAGGATCAGGTGGTCGTGCGTCTGGAAAGTCCCGGCGGCGTTGTGCATGGCTATGGCCTGGCGGCTTCGCAATTGCAGCGTCTGCGCGATAAGCAGATCCCGTTGACGGTAACGGTGGACAAAGTCGCCGCCAGCGGCGGTTACATGATGGCCTGTGTGGCCGACAAAATTGTTTCGGCGCCGTTTGCGATTGTCGGCTCTATTGGCGTTGTGGCGCAAATCCCTAACTTTAATCGCTTTTTGAAAGGGAAGGATATCGATATTGAACTGCACACGGCGGGCCAGTATAAGCGCACGCTGACGCTGCTTGGCGAGAACACGGAGGAAGGGCGTCAGAAATTCCGTGAAGATCTGAATGAAACCCATCACCTGTTTAAGCATTTTGTGCAGCAGATGCGCCCTGTGCTGGATATCGAACAGGTGGCCACAGGCGAGCACTGGTATGGCCAACAGGCGCTGGAGAAAGGTCTGGTGGACGAAATCAACACCAGTGATGACGTCATTCTCCGCTTGATGGACGGTTATGAGGTGTTCAACGTTCGCTTTATGCAGCGTAAGAAATTGATGGATCGGTTTACGGGTAGCGCCGCAGAAAGCGCCGATCGTTTGTTGCTACGCTGGTGGCAGCGCGGACAAAAACCGCTGATGTAAAATTGTCATTGCCCGGTGGCGCTAACGCTTACCGGGCCTGCGGACTGTTTTGTAGGCCGGATAAGGCGTAGCCGCCATCCGGCAAAACCTTTCCTGCGTTAATCGATCAGGTGATACTTCTCAGAAAGCACATGCGCCAGATGTTTAAACATATTAAACACGGCGGTGCTTTTTGGCGTCGGTAATCCTTGCTCGTCTAAAAAGTAATCGCCACTGAAGACCAGCACGCCGTTTCGCTGCGTCACACCGGTGGCGACAATCCCCGCCAGCGTGTCCTCATGCTCACGAATGATTTTGTTGGCTTCAATCAGCAGTGTTTCACGATCGATAGGTTGGGTGTCTTTATGCATTATTTACTCCTTAAACAAGGACATTAGTCTACGCCGGGCGCTGCTTATGGGCAAATATTCCCTGATAAACACGAAGGTCTTGTAAAGGTGCTGTTACTGGCGAGATTTGTTTTTGCATGCTAATAAAGTTGCGTAACGAATTTTATCAGGTACAGTGTGACGCTTTCGTCAATCTGGCAACAGATTTGCTTGACATTCGACCAAAATTCCGTCGTGCTATAGCGCTTGTGTGCTAAAAAGCCTGTTAACTCAGTCACCTGAGGATCACGTTTCGCGCACCGAGTCAGTACAAGGGGTTGATATCCGCCGACACAGAGACCATATCGGTGTCTCGTCGCCAGTGGAAGGTGAATCAACGTGCGACGCATTCCAGGAAGAATCAATTTAGGTAAAGGTGAATATGGGTAAAGCTCTTGTCATCGTTGAGTCCCCGGCAAAAGCCAAAACGATCAACAAGTATCTGGGTAATGATTACGTGGTTAAGTCCAGCGTCGGTCATATCCGTGATTTGCCGACCAGTGGCTCAGCAGCTAAAAAGAGCGCCGACTCTACCTCCACCAAAACGGCTAAAAAGCCCAAAAAGGATGAACGTGGCGCTCTCGTCAACCGAATGGGGGTTGACCCTTGGCATAACTGGGATGCGCAGTATGAAGTGCTGCCCGGTAAAGAGAAGGTCGTCTCTGAACTGAAACAATTGGCTGAAAAAGCCGACCACATCTATCTCGCAACCGACCTTGACCGCGAAGGGGAAGCCATTGCCTGGCACCTGCGGGAAGTGATCGGGGGTGATGACACGCGCTATAGCCGCGTGGTGTTTAACGAAATAACCAAAAACGCGATTCGCCAGGCGTTTGATAAGCCAGGCGAACTGAATATCGACCGTGTTAACGCGCAGCAGGCGCGCCGCTTTATGGACCGCGTTGTGGGCTATATGGTGTCGCCATTGCTGTGGAAAAAAATTGCGCGAGGCCTGTCGGCAGGCCGCGTACAGTCCGTTGCCGTGCGTCTGGTTGTTGAACGCGAACGTGACATCAAAGCGTTCGTACCGGAAGAGTTCTGGGAAGTGAACGCCAGCACGACAACGCCTTCTGGCGATGCCTTGCCGCTCGACGTTACGCACCAGAATGATAAACCGTTCCGTCCGGTTAACCGCGAGCAAACGCTGGCGGCGGTCAGCCTGCTGGAAAAAGCGCGTTACAGCGTACTGGAGCGTGAAGATAAACCGACCAGCAGCAAGCCTGGCGCGCCGTTTATCACATCGACGCTGCAACAGGCGGCGAGCACGCGTCTGGGCTTTGGCGTGAAAAAAACCATGATGATGGCGCAGCGCTTGTACGAAGCAGGCTACATCACCTACATGCGTACTGACTCCACCAACCTGAGCCAGGATGCGGTAAACATGGTTCGCGGTTATATCAGCGATAGCTTCGGCAAGAAATACCTGCCGGAGAGCCCGAACCAGTACGCCAGCAAAGAAAATTCACAGGAAGCGCACGAAGCGATCCGTCCTTCTGATGTTGCGGTGATGGCCGAAGCGCTGAAGGATATGGAAGCGGACGCGCAGAAACTGTATCAGTTGATCTGGCGTCAGTTTGTCGCCTGTCAGATGACGCCAGCCCAGTACGATTCCACCACGCTGACGGTCGGTGCGGGTGATTTCCGCCTGAAAGCGCGTGGCCGCATTCTGCGTTTCGACGGCTGGACGAAAGTCATGCCTGCGCTGCGTAAAGGCGATGAAGACCGGACGTTGCCTGCGGTGAATAAAGGCGATGTGTTGACGCTAGTTGAACTGACCCCGGCGCAGCACTTCACCAAACCACCGGCGCGCTTCAGTGAAGCATCGCTGGTTAAAGAGCTGGAAAAACGCGGTATTGGTCGTCCATCCACCTATGCGTCGATCATCTCGACCATTCAGGATCGCGGTTATGTCCGCGTGGAAAACCGTCGCTTCTATGCTGAAAAAATGGGTGAGATTGTCACCGATCGACTGGAAGAAAACTTCCGCGAGCTGATGAACTACGATTTCACCGCCCAGATGGAAGACAGCCTCGACAAGGTGGCCAGCCACGAAGCTGAGTGGAAAAACGTGCTTGATAACTTCTTCAGCGATTTTACTCAGCAGCTTGATAAAGCGGAGAAAGATCCTGAAGAGGGCGGCATGCGCCCTAACCAGATGGTGCTGACCAGCATTGACTGCCCGACATGCGGGCGCAAGATGGGGATTCGCACCGCCAGCACCGGCGTGTTCCTGGGATGTTCCGGCTATGCGCTACCGCCGAAAGAGCGCTGCAAAACCACCATCAACCTGGTGCCGGAAAATGAAGTGCTGAACGTACTGGAAGGCGATGATGCGGAAACCAACGCCTTGCGTGCAAAACGTCGTTGCCAGAAGTGCGGCACCGCAATGGACAGCTACCTGATCGATCCGAAACGCAAGCTGCACGTCTGCGGTAATAACCCGACCTGCGACGGTTACGAAATCGAAGAGGGCGAGTTCCGTATTAAAGGTTATGACGGCCCGATCGTTGAGTGCGAAAAATGTGGCTCTGAAATGCACCTGAAAATGGGGCGTTTTGGTAAGTACATGGCCTGTACTAACGACGAATGTAAAAATACCCGTAAGATTCTGCGTAACGGTGAAGTCGCGCCGCCGAAAGAAGATCCGGTGCCGTTGCCGGAACTGCCGTGCGAGAAATCGGACGCGTATTTCGTGCTGCGTGACGGCGCCGCAGGGATCTTCCTCGCGGCGAATACCTTCCCGAAATCGCGTGAAACGCGTGCGCCGTTAGTGGAAGAGTTGTACCGCTTCCGCGACCGTCTGCCGGAAAAACTGCGTTATCTGGCCGATGCGCCGCAGCAGGACCCGGAAGGCAATAAGACGCTGGTACGTTTTAGCCGTAAGACGAAACAGCAGTATGTTGCCGCTGAAAAAGACGGGAAAGCGACGGGATGGTCAGCATTCTTCGTTGATGGCAAGTGGGTAGAAGGTAAGAAATAACAGTCACCTGGCTGAATTTCACTTAAGAGGGTCGCGCAAGCGGCCCTTTTTTATTCCGGGCTTATTATTTTTTCTTCGCATCTATACAGCTCTGATATAAATGATATAGTGGTTATAGTTAACGGCTTTTTTATTATTAAATCGTATTAGCAGCGCGTGACGTGCTGCTTATCAAGCGATGACATGACGGCGCTAATCTGGATGGTTTAACATGAAATTACAGCAGCTTCGCTACATTGTTGAGGTGGTTAATCACAACCTTAATGTCTCTTCCACCGCCGAAGGGCTTTACACCTCCCAGCCGGGCATCAGTAAGCAAGTTCGTATGCTGGAAGATGAGCTTGGCATCCAGATTTTCGCGCGCAGCGGTAAACACCTGACGCAAGTGACGCCAGCGGGGCAGGAAATTATTCGCATTGCGCGCGAAGTGTTGTCCAAAGTCGATGCCATCAAGTCCGTGGCGGGCGAACACACCTGGCCGGATAAAGGTTCTCTGTATATTGCCACCACGCACACTCAGGCGCGCTATGCGCTGCCAAATGTGATCAAGGGCTTTATTGAGCGCTATCCTCGCGTTTCATTGCATATGCATCAGGGGTCGCCCACGCAAATCGCAGAAGCGGTTTCGAAAGGGAATGCCGACTTCGCTATCGCTACCGAAGCGCTGCACCTGTATGACGATCTGGTGATGCTGCCATGCTACCACTGGAATCGCTCTATCGTCGTCACGCCAGAGCACCCGCTGGCCGCTAAATCATCGGTGACGATTGAGGAACTGGCACAGTATCCGCTGGTGACTTACACCTTTGGCTTTACCGGGCGCTCCGAGCTGGATACCGCGTTTAATCGCGCCGGGCTGACGCCGCGTATTGTCTTTACGGCAACCGATGCGGACGTGATAAAAACATACGTCCGACTTGGACTGGGGGTAGGGGTGATTGCCAGCATGGCCGTCGATCCAATTTCCGACCCGGACCTGGTGCGTGTCGATGCGCATGATATTTTCAGCCATAGCACCACGAAAATTGGTTTTCGCCGCAGCACGTTTTTACGCAGCTATATGTACGACTTTATTCAACGCTTTGCGCCGCATCTGACGCGCGATGTTGTGGATACCGCCGTGGCCTTGCGTTCTAACGAAGAAATTGAAGCCATGTTTAACGATATTAAATTACCGGAAAAGTAATCACGCGCGTGAGTTTTCAGGTATCTCCAGACACGAGGAGATACCTGAATAACCACTAAATTTATGGATTATGGTTTTCGTTTTTTCTGCGATCATATTACCTGCATCGTATTCATGGAAAAGCGCCAGTAAAGTAGTTTCGAATTACCCGCCTCGCAAATTCCGCCTTTCAAATATTTATTTCCGGTCAAAAGATTGATTTATTCATGGGAAACGATTCGTAAATTCACTGGATTTTTGACTAAAGTTTCTTTAGGATTTGTCTCATCTGATGATTAATTGTACCGATTGTTTGGTGCTGAAATGATAAGTGATGCCGATTGTATGAGGTTAGCAATGCCTTCTGGAAACCAGGAACCCCGCAGGGACCCCGAGCTTAAACGCAAAGCATGGCTGGCGGTATTCCTCGGCTCTGCGCTGTTCTGGGTTGTGATTGCGCTGGTTATCTGGCAAGTGTGGGGGTAAGTCATGGTTTCGCAGGAACATCAGCAACCCTCAACGCCAGCACGTCAGCCTCGTGATAGCGTGAAGGAAGCGCGGAGCGAATGTGTGACGAATATTCCAGAATCCTGGAAACTCACACAACAGCAACAGGCATTTATTGATTCATTCGCTGAAGATGAGCAACAGAAACAATAATTGGCGATTTTTTTAATCATCATTTCCAGTACAGGTCATTAACATCCCGTACTGTATTTCCTTATACACCACAGCAATAAGCGCTGAGTAAATCTCAGCATAAAGTATTAAACAAATGTCGGTGTAGCCTATGCAAACTGTGAATCTTAAATATTGGTCATGGATTGGGGCGTTCTCAGTATCGCTCTTGTTCTGGGCTCAACTTATCTGGATTGTCTCTTTCTGATCGTATGCTAGTAAATGCCCGATGGCGCAACGTCATCGGGCCTGCGCATGCCGATTCCCGTCCGTAAGGTTTCTCCTCTTTTATCAATTTGGGTTGTTATCAAAACGTTACATTCTGTTTGTGTTATCTTTAATACTAACCCTGAGGAGAGTCAGGGTATCCAACCCTGTTATTAAGGAGGAGCTATGTCGTCAACCCTACGAGAAGCCAGTAAGGACACGTTGCAGGCCAAAGACAAAACCTATCATTACTACAGTCTGCCCCTGGCTGCCAAAAAACTGGGCGATATTACCCGCTTGCCCAAGTCGCTAAAAGTTCTGCTTGAAAACCTGCTGCGCTGGCAGGACGGCGACTCTGTTACCGAAGAAGATATTCAGGCGTTAGCCGGGTGGCTGAAAAAAGCCCATGCCGACCGCGAAATTGCCTATCGACCCGCCCGTGTATTAATGCAGGATTTTACCGGCGTCCCGGCGGTGGTGGATCTGGCCGCCATGCGCGAAGCGGTCAAACGCCTCGGCGGGGATACTGCGAAAGTGAATCCACTATCCCCGGTAGACCTTGTTATTGACCACTCGGTAACGGTCGATCGCTTTGGCGATGATGACGCTTTTGAAGAGAACGTGCGTCTGGAAATGGAACGCAACCACGAGCGTTATGTGTTCCTGAAATGGGGGCAACAGGCTTTTAGTCGCTTCAGCGTGGTGCCGCCAGGAACCGGGATCTGCCACCAGGTGAACCTGGAATACCTTGGTAAGGCCGTCTGGAGCGAATTGCAGGCGGGAGAGTGGGTCGCATACCCGGACACGCTGGTCGGCACCGACTCCCACACCACGATGATTAACGGCCTTGGCGTGCTGGGATGGGGCGTCGGGGGGATTGAAGCGGAAGCCGCGATGCTGGGCCAGCCGGTTTCAATGCTTATTCCCGATGTTGTTGGCTTCAAGTTGACCGGTAAGCTGCGTGAAGGTATCACCGCGACCGACCTGGTGCTGACCGTGACCCAGATGCTGCGTAAACACGGCGTCGTTGGTAAATTCGTTGAATTCTACGGCGACGGTCTGGACTCCCTGCCATTGGCCGATCGCGCGACGATAGCAAACATGTCGCCGGAATATGGCGCGACCTGCGGCTTCTTCCCGATTGACGGCATCACCCTCGAATATATGCGTTTAAGCGGCCGTAGCGAGGAGCAGGTTGAACTGGTCGAAACCTATGCCAAAGCGCAGGGGATGTGGCGAAACCCTGGCGATGAACCTGTTTTCACCAGTTCGCTGGAACTGGATATGGGGGATGTCGAGGCGAGCCTTGCCGGGCCGAAGCGCCCGCAGGATCGGGTTGCGCTGGCGGATGTGCCGAAAGCCTTCGCCGCGAGCACGGAGCTGGAACTGAACACCGCGCAAAAAGACCGGCAGCCAATCGATTATGTTATGAACGGCCATCAATACCAGCTCCCGGACGGCGCTGTCGTGATTGCAGCTATCACCTCCTGTACCAATACTTCAAACCCCAGCGTGCTGATGGCCGCCGGTTTGCTGGCGAAAAAAGCGGTAACGCTGGGACTGAAACGGCAGCCGTGGGTGAAAGCCTCGCTGGCGCCGGGATCGAAAGTGGTCTCGGATTACCTGGCGCAGGCGAAACTCACGCCTTATCTTGATGAACTTGGCTTTAATCTGGTGGGGTATGGGTGCACCACCTGTATTGGTAACTCCGGCCCACTGCCGGAGCCTATCGAAACGGCAATCAAAAAGGGCGACTTGACGGTGGGCGCGGTACTTTCCGGCAACCGTAACTTTGAAGGCCGAATCCATCCGCTGGTGAAAACCAACTGGCTGGCGTCGCCGCCGCTGGTTGTCGCCTATGCGCTGGCGGGCAATATGAATATTAACCTGGCGAAAGAGCCGCTGGGCCACGATCGCAAAGGCGACCCGGTTTATCTGAAGGATATCTGGCCTTCCGCGCAGGAGATCGCCCGCGCCGTTGAACTGGTGTCGTCGGAAATGTTCCACAAAGAGTATGCCGAGGTTTTTGAAGGGACGCCGGAATGGAAAGCGATCAATGTTGATCGCTCAGACACCTATGGCTGGCAGGATGACTCCACCTATATCCGCTTGTCGCCGTTCTTTGACGAAATGCAGGTTCAACCCGATCCGGTTGAGGATATTCATGGCGCCCGTATTCTGGCCATGCTGGGTGATTCCGTCACCACTGACCACATCTCCCCGGCGGGCAGCATAAAGGCGGACAGCCCGGCAGGGCGCTATTTGCAGAATCATGGCGTTGAGCGTCGGGACTTCAACTCCTACGGTTCGCGCCGTGGAAACCATGAAGTGATGATGCGCGGTACGTTCGCGAATATTCGTATCCGCAACGAAATGGTTCCCGGCGTTGAAGGGGGAATGACCCGACATTTGCCGGGGACGGAGGTGATCTCCATCTATGATGCAGCGATGCTGTATCAGCAGGAGAAAACGCCGCTGGCGGTGATTGCGGGTAAAGAGTACGGTTCCGGTTCCAGCCGTGACTGGGCGGCCAAAGGCCCGCGTTTGCTGGGTATTCGCGTCGTGATTGCCGAGTCGTTTGAACGTATTCACCGTTCAAACCTGATTGGTATGGGGATTCTACCGCTGGAGTTCCCGCAGGGCGTTACGCGTAAAACGCTCGGGTTAACCGGTGAGGAGACAATTGATATTGCCAGTCTGCAAAACCTGAAGCCTGGCGCCGCCATTCCGGTGACGTTAACCAAAGTGGATGGCAGCACAGAGGTGATTTCGTGCCGGTGCCGTATCGATACCGCAACTGAATTAACCTACTACCAGAATGACGGCATTCTGCATTATGTGATTCGTAATATGTTGCATTAAGATATAAAAAAGGCCTGATGGCGCGGTGCTCATCAGGCCTTTAATAGCAAAAATTTATTTACCCAATAAATGCCCCATCTTAGCGGCTTTGGTATCCAGATAGTGTTCGTTATTTGGGTTACGGCCAACAATCAGCGGTACGCGCTCAACAATATTGATACCTGCTTCCGTCAGAATTTCGACTTTCTTCGGGTTATTGGTCAGCAGACGGACTTCATCGACGCCCAGCAGTTTAAACATATCGGCACACAGGGTGAAATCACGCTCATCGGCGGCAAACCCCAACTGATGGTTGGCTTCCACGGTATCGTAGCCCTGATCCTGTAACGCGTAGGCGCGAATCTTATTGAGCAGGCCAATATTACGTCCTTCCTGACGGTGGTAGAGCAGAATACCGCGACCTTCTTCCGCGATATGCGTCAGCGCCGCCTCTAACTGAAAACCACAATCGCAGCGCAGACTAAACAATGCGTCGCCGGTCAGACATTCTGAATGGACGCGAGCCAGGACAGGGGTTTGACCAGAGATATCGCCATAAACCAGCGCGACGTGGTCGTGTCCGGTTGCCAGTTCTTCAAATCCCACCATCAGGAAATCGCCCCATGGGGTTGGCAGTTTGGCTTCTGCCACTCGTTTAAGCTGCATGTATTTCTCCAGATAATGCTGGTGTCATCGCCAATTGGCTTCTGTATGTTTCTATTTTGCCATAAGGCGGCGGACTTCACCTAATCGCTGCCGTGCGATCGCTTTTGGAATGGCACAAATTTGTCAATTTTCCGGCACGCCAGGTTTTCAGTTATGATTGTGGCACTTATCGACGAAAGGAGAGGTCATGCTTTCGATTGCGAAGCGCACAACCGTAGGCGCTGCTCTGTTGCTTGTGATGCCGGTTAGCGTATGGATTTCAGGCTGGAACTGGCAACCCGGACACTCGGTCTGGTGGTTAAAATCCTTATACTGGGTGACAGAAACGGTGACGCAGCCGTGGGGAATTATTACGCATGTGCTTCTGTGCGCCTGGTTTCTTTGGTGCCTGAGATTTCGCCTGAAAGCCGCAATGATGCTTTTTGCTATTCTGGCCGGTGCGATCCTGCTGGGGCAGGGGGTAAAATCGCTGGTGAAGGAGCGGGTGCAGGAACCCCGACCTTTTGTTATTTGGCTGGAAAAAACGCACCATATTCCCGTTGATGAGTTCTACACTTTAAAACGTAAAGAACGCGGGCACTTAGTCAAAGAACAGCTGTCCGGGCAGCAGGATATTCCGGCTTTTCTGCGTCAACACTGGCAAAAAGAGACCGGATTCGCGTTTCCTTCCGGGCATACCCTGTTTGCCGCAAGCTGGGCGTTGTTGGCGGTAGGACTATTATGGCCGCGCAGGCGTACCCTTACGATTGCGATTTTGTTAGTCTGGGCAACAAGTGTTATGGGCAGTCGCCTGTTGTTGGGTATGCATTGGCCGCGCGATTTAGTTGTCGCGACGTTGATATCCTGGCTTTTGGTGACGCTGGCGACCTGGCTTGCTCAGCGCATTTGCGGGCCGCTTACGCCACCCGTTGAAGAGGCTCGCGAGATAGCGCAGCGGGAGCAAGAACGTTGACGGTGGTTGATTTTCCGTAATTTGCCCTTAAATCATGAGTGGACAGAACGCTTTTCCGTTTCGCGCGCGTCGCGAAAATGGTAATTTAAAGGGCTGAATGCGGTAAGTTGAACACGATTTATTCGCTCAAACCACATAACGGGAAGTAATGTGAAATATTTACTCATTTTCTTACTGGTGTTGGCGATTTTTGTTATTTCGGTGACATTGGGTGCGCAGAACGATCAACAGGTAACGTTTAATTACCTGCTGGCTCAAGGGGAGTACCGTATTTCTACGTTGCTTGCCGTTTTATTTGCCGCAGGCTTTGCTATTGGTTGGCTAATTTGTGGCCTGTTCTGGCTGCGTGTTCGCGTCTCCCTGGTGCGTGCCGAACGTAAAATCAAACGACTGGAAAACCAGCTTTCGCCTGCGACCGACGTTGCGGTATCTGCCGATTCGTCGGTTGTGAAGGAATAATCATTTATGCTGGAGTTGTTGTTTCTGCTTTTACCTGTAGCGGCAGCCTATGGCTGGTATATGGGTCGCAGAAGTGCGCAACAAACAAAACAGGACGAAGCTAACCGTCTTTCTCGCGACTATGTGGCGGGGGTTAACTTCCTCCTGAGTAACCAACAGGATAAAGCGGTGGATCTGTTCCTCGACATGCTGAAAGAGGATACCGGCACCGTTGAGGCTCATCTCACTCTTGGAAACCTGTTTCGCTCTCGCGGTGAAGTAGACCGCGCCATCCGCATCCACCAGACCTTAATGGAAAGCGCGTCGCTGACTTATGAGCAGCGTCTGCTGGCTGTGCAGCAACTGGGGCGTGATTACATGGCGGCCGGGTTGTATGACCGGGCGGAAGATATGTTCAACCAGCTCACGGATGAAACGGATTTCCGCGTAGGGGCGTTGCAACAGCTGTTGCAAATTTATCAGGCGACCAGCGACTGGCAGAAAGCGATTGATGTGGCTGAGCGGCTGGTGAAGCTCGGCAAAGATAAGCAGCGCATTGAGATCGCACATTTCTATTGTGAGCTGGCGCTGCAACAGATGGGCTGCGATGATATGGATCGCGCCATGACGTTGCTGAAAAAAGGCGCCGCCGCAGACAAAAACAGCGCCCGTGTTTCTATCATGATGGGCCGTGTGTTTATGGCAAAGGGGGAATACGCCAAAGCGGTGGAGAGCTTACAGCGGGTTATCTCCCAGGATAAAGAACTGGTCAGTGAAACGCTGGAAATGTTGCAGACGTGCTATCAGCAGCTTGGTAAAAATGATGAATGGGCGGAGTTCTTACGTCGGGCCGTGGAAGAAAACACCGGCGCCGCCGCTGAGTTGATGCTTGCCGATATTCTGGAAGCGCGGGAAGGGCACGACACTGCGCAGGTCTATATCACTCGCCAGTTACAGCGCCATCCGACCATGCGGGTGTTTCATAAGCTGATGGATTATCACCTCAATGAGGCAGAAGAAGGACGCGCGAAAGAGAGCCTGATGGTGCTGCGTGATATGGTCGGTGAGCAGGTGCGCAGCAAACCGCGTTATCGCTGCCAGAAGTGTGGGTTTACCGCCTATACCATGTACTGGCATTGTCCTTCCTGCCGGGCGTGGTCGACGATTAAACCTATTCGCGGCCTCGACGGGCAGTAGTTTTAAAAAAGTCTGCATTTTAGTTACAACATACTGTTGATTTTTACCTGTCCCTCACACGGGCATCCGGGCAATATCGCCTCGCAGGGGTATAATCGCGCCTGTTCATTTTGCCCTTGCGCAGGTAGAATGCACGCCGTTTACCCATTTCGCGCCGCACCCGGTGCCCATCATCAAGAAGGTCTGGTCATGACGTTTACTGCTTCATCTTCTTCCCGCGCTGTTACCGATTCTCCTGTCGTTGTTGCTCTGGATTACAATAATCGTGATAACGCGCTGGCTTTCGTCGACAGAATCGACCCGCGTGATTGCCGCCTGAAAGTCGGCAAAGAGATGTTCACGCTGTTCGGCCCGCAGTTGGTTCGTGATTTGCAGCAGCGCGGCTTCGATATCTTTCTTGACCTGAAATTTCATGATATTCCAAATACCACGGCACATGCCGTTGCGGCGGCGGCAGATCTGGGCGTATGGATGGTTAACGTCCATGCGTCGGGTGGGGCGCGAATGATGACCGCAGCGCGCGAAGCCTTACTGCCGCTGGGTAAGGATGCGCCATTGCTGATTGCGGTGACGGTACTGACCAGCATGGAGGCCGGCGATCTGGCGGATCTTGGCGTGACGTTGTCACCGGCTGAGCATGCGGAACGTCTGGCGCGCCTGACGCAAAATTGCGGGCTGGATGGCGTGGTCTGCTCGGCGCAGGAAGCGGTGCGCTTTAAGCAGGAATTTGGCACAGAGTTTAAGCTGGTAACGCCGGGTATTCGTCCTCAGGGGTCTGACGCTGGCGATCAGCGCCGTATCATGACGCCGGAACAGGCGCTGGCGGCGGGCGTGGACTATATGGTTATAGGACGACCGGTTACGCAGTCTGCTGACCCTGCGCAAACCCTGAAGGCCATTAATGCATCACTGAAACGGGGAGCCTGATGAACAATTCTGACAGCCGTCTGGTCTATTCCACGGAAACGGGCCGGATTGACGAACCGAAAGCGGCGGTTGAACGCCCAAAGGGGGATGGTATCGTCCGTATTCAGCGCCAGACCAGCGGGCGGAAAGGTAAGGGTGTGTGCCTCGTTACCGGCATTGATATGGATGATGCTGAACTGACCAAACTGGCCGCAGAGTTGAAGAAAAAATGCGGCTGCGGCGGGGCGGTTAAAGAGGGAATAATTGAAATTCAGGGCGATAAGCGCGATCTGATTAAATCATTACTGGAAGCCAAAGGAATGAAAGTTAAACTGGCGGGCGGCTAATGAAAAAAGCCACGATAGTTATTTATCGTGGCTTTAAATTTCACTGTGTATATTTAGAGTAAAGACCTGTAAAGAATTACCGTATTATTATTTCGAGCCGGTCGACCGTAGATTATTTACCTACCTGATGGCCGATAACACCACCTACCGCAGCCCCGCCAAGCGTACCCAGCGTGCTACCATCAGTTAAAATGGCACCGCCCAACGCCCCAGCCCCTGCACCGATCGCAGTGTTACGGTCACGTTTAGACCAATTAGAGCAAGCGCTCAGAGACATCGCCAGGGTAATTGCCAGAACAGCGGCGGTCATTTTTTTGCTCGTCATAAACATAATACTTTCTCCTGAATAATTGATTCACGGAAGTAAGTTCTCTTTAATTATAGCTAAAATGATGTTCATTAAAGCCATTAAAGAGACTGTCCGCAAAACCTTGTTGCGCAGGGGTAACAGCTTAAAATCACGCAGGTGATAGTCACTTCCTGTTATATCGCTAATATAAATTTTACGACTTTACCCTGTTAATAACAGGTAAATAGTCTTAATTAGATTGTCGGAAAAATCTCAGAGGGGAGAGATGATTTGCCATCCGGCAAATCATCTGCAATGCGCTCAGGCGCGAGGTTCGATGATGTTCACCGTCAGCCCGGTGCGTTCCAGTTGCATTTGATGGTCCGCACTTATTCTGGAATCGGTGATAACGCGGCTAAAACGTGTTAACGGCCCCAGCGTATAAGGATGTACTGCGCCGAATTTAGAGCTGTCCGTCAGAACAATGGCTTCAGAGCCTTTTTCCAGTACGGCGTTAACCACATCCGATCGCATCATGTCCCGTCCGGTAAAACCGGTATCCGGCTGCCAGCCATCGATACCGATGAAGGCCTTACTGAAGTGAACCTGCTGGATAAACTGGCGGGTCAATGGCCCGACCATACTTTCACTTTTTTTCTGGTAGATTCCGCCAAGGAGGATCACTTCGCACGGCGTCTCTTTGAGCAAGTGAGCGATATAGCTACTCACCGTAATAATGGTGACATCCTTTTGTTCCGCTAACGTTCTGGCCAGCAGGGCATTGCTGCTGCCGTTTTCAATAAACACCGATTCACCTGGGCTGACCAGTGATGCGGCAAATTCAGCCAGTTCGCGTTTGAGCGTGTAATTGGTCATCATGCGCGTTTCGACGTCATCGCTGTCCAGCGAGACGGCAAAACCATGCGCACGGCGCAGATAGCTCTGTTTTTCCAGGGTGTTAAGATCCTGTCGGATCGTGACTTCAGAGACGCCGGTGATTTTCGCCAGCTCAGCCACGCTCATCTGGCCTTTATCAATGACCATTTGCAAAATTGATTGTTGTCGGGAATTCATAATTTTAATTTTTATAACGGTATCAGTACCGGGGAGTATAAGGGATGCTGCGTTTCCTGAGTCAGGTGCCACGAAAAGCTCGCGTCACTTAGATCTCCCACGGAGCCCGGGGTTTCGTCGAGGAGGCGTCGGTATCTTCTTTCACCTGACTTAACAACTCCGCTTTAAGAATTTCAAGGTTGTGGATGGCAGAGTGGTAATCGCCAGCAACAAGGATATCCAGCACGGTATCAATGCGTTCGGCAACACGTTGGGCGTCGATATCAGACATGGTTATCATCCTTACGTCAAAAATGTATGAATTTCATGATGCAAAAAATAATGCCAAAAGAGAAGGGGAAAAACAGGATTCGCCAAAACCATTGGGTAATATTATATATTCTGTTATTACATGCAGATAAGTTTGTTACCAGAGGCCTCTTACCCTGTCCCGAATGCCTGTTTTTTGCCCACCTCAGCGCATCTTTTTATTCAGATAACGTTTGTACCAGCGTTCAAAAGCGGCGGCGGGCATGGGTTTGGCAAACAGGAAACCCTGGCGCTCGTTGACGCCATTCTTGGTTAAAAACGCATCTTCTTTTGCGCTTTCGACGCCTTCCGCAATCACCTGTAGATTTAACGCCTGCGCTACGGCGACGATCGCGCGTACTAACGATTGCGAAACCGACCGTTTATGAATGTCTCTGACAAACGTCTGATCCAGCTTGACTGCATCAATGGGGAAGCGGGCAAGCTGAGAAAGCGACGAGTAGCCGGTGCCAAAATCGTCCAGATGTATCTGCGCGCCAAGCTGGCTGAATTGCTGGATGACGGTCAGCGCCAGCTCTTCGTTTTCAATCAAACAGCTTTCTGTCAGTTCGACATCAATTGGGCAATATTCGAAGTTCAGTTCATGAAGCACCTGCTTCAGGTCGGTAAAAATAGTTTGATCCGCGAGCTGGCGGGCGGATACATTCACCGCGACGCGCAGGTTGATGCCTTTGCTGCGCCATTTGGCGACCTGCCGTACAACATCCATCATCACCCATCGCCCCAGCGGGACAATCAGCCCAGACTCTTCGGCGTAGGAGATAAACTCCAGCGGGGGAATTAACCCGCGTTCCGGTGATTGCCAGCGCACCAGCGCTTCGAGGCTGCGGACTTCGCCGCGCCAGGTCATCTTCGGCTGGTAGTGGATCAGGAGCTGATCGTTTTCCAGCGCTTTGCGCAGATTGGTATCCAGCCAAAGATACTCAAAGACGCGCTGGTTCATCTCGGGAGAGAACACGCAAAACTGTCCACGTCCGCCTTCTTTCGCGGTGTACATTGCGGTATCCGCATTACGAATCACGCTTTCACTGTCATGCCCGTGCTGTGGCGCAAGGGCGATACCGATAGAACAGCCGGTATACACCTCGATAAGGCCAATGCGGAAGGGTTGACGTAAGCGTGTGAGAATTCGCGATGCCATGGCCTCCAGCGACCCTTGCGAAGTCTGCGTGGCGAGAACGATAAACTCATCGCCGCCGAGGCGGGCCAGCAGTTGATTCTCCTCAAGGCAACTCAGGATCGCCAGCGAGACGGCCTGTAACAGCTGGTCTCCAAACATATGCCCGTAGGCGTCGTTCACCCTTTTGAAGTTGTCCAGGTCCAGATAGACGATACCAACCTGATTGTCGCCCGCGTTTTCAATGGCATCGTTAATCAGCTCATGAATGGCATTCCGGTTAGGCAGCCCGGTGATTGTGTCCGTATTCGCCAGTACGCGTAAACGCTCCTGCGTACGTCGCTCCTCGGTAATGTCGGTGCCTGAACAGATTAAAAAGATTTCGTTCTTACCGCTGCCGCTATGGACAAATTTATTCCGAAACAGAAACAGGCGCTGGCCTTTGCGGGTCTTTACCCAGCGTTCGATCTCATAAGAGTTGCCGTTGCGGAAAAAACCGCTGATGTTGCGCCTGGAGGCTGCGGCTTCGCGCCGGCTCATAAATAATTTGAAGACGCTTTGCCCAATGACGTCATGCTCTTTTAACCCGGTGTATTCTTCGCAAAGACGGTTAAAACGCTGGATATTCCCGCGGCTGTCAAGGATCACGATCGCTGAGTTGGCCTCTGATACCACCTGCTCTGCAAAGGAGAGTCCCAGAACGGCCTCCTGCGTATCTGAGGGCGCATCATGCCAGACCGATACGTTTCCTGCCCATTCGCGCTTGTTGATTTTTCGCCCGACAAGTTGCACGGGAACGGCATTATGTTCACCGGGAAGGGTGAGTAACAGGCTTGACGTGATGACGGTCATCTCCCGGATGCGGTCAGCCTGCTCGGAAGATAACGCAACGGTCTGGTCAGCGTCGGCAGCCTCAGTCGCGGATAAACGCAGGGTGTCGCAGTCATCCGATAAACGCCAGTAAGGGCTATGGGTTCCCAAATCGCTAAACAATGAAACAGGCTCCAGAACGTCTTTCATGATGCTTACCATCCCGTTTAAAGCGCATACAGCCTCAGGAGAAAGGTTAGCCATGATTCGTACGAGGTAATTATGGCTGAACATATTGTTTTACTTATGTATTTATATGTAATCCAGATTCAGAAAAAAGCATAGCGAGCGGATAAAAATAATTCTGAACGGATGAGTGAAGTGTAGCGTGCGGTGGGTGGGGCGGGCAGAAAAAAACGGCCTTTCCGGTTAAAGAAAGGCCGCTACATCAAAAACGTCAGGCGACAGGCCGGGCGATAATGCTACGGGTTTCCATGCGAACTTCCGCGATCGTTACATCGATCACATCCGTCACTTTGTATACCGTTTCACCTTTGATCTGCACGGTGCCGCTTTCCTGGCTGCAAACCAGCTCGTCACGTACGGCATGCAGGAACGGCGCCGGGATAAAGGCCATTGCGCCATTATCGACCAGGCGAACGCGCATCCCGCCGCGGCTGATATCAACGATTTCCGCCGCAAAGCGTGTTTCTGTACCGGCTTTATCATTCAGGAAGCGCGCATATAACCAGTCTCCGACGTCACGTTCCGCCATACGGTTCAGGCGGCGGCGTTCAGCCATCTGCTGCGTTGTCTCTTCCTGCGGACGCGCGATGGTTTCGCCTTTGATGACGGCCTTCAGCAGGCGGTGGTTAATCATGTCGCCGTATTTACGAATCGGAGAGGTCCAGGTTGCATACGCTTCCAGACCCAGTCCAAAGTGAGGGCCCGGTTCGGTGCTGATCTCTGCGAATGACTGGAAGCGACGAATACGGCTGTCCAGGAAACCGGACGGTTGGGCATCCAGCTCGCGGCGCAGTTTGCAGAAGCCTTCCAGGGTTAATACGTCTCCTGCGTCAACGTGCAGGCCATGCGTTTTCAACAACGCTGCCAGCGCGTCGGCGTTGGCCGGGTCAAAGCCCATGTGAACGTTGTAAATACCAAAGCCCAGTTTGTCGCGCAGCACGCGGGCGGCGCAAATGTTTGCCGCGATCATGGACTCTTCCACAATGCGGTTCGCAATGCGGCGAGGTTCCGCGACGATATCCAGCACTTCGCCTTTCTCTCCAAGAACAAAGCGATAGTCCGGGCGATCTTTGAACACCAGCGCATGGTTGTGACGCCATTCGCCACGGCTCAGGCAAATGCGCTGGAGCAGGCGGATCTGTTGGGCGATAGCGTCACTCTCAGGCTGCCAACTGCCGGTATTTTCCAGCCAGTCGGAGACATTGTCGTAAGCCAGTTTGGCTTTCGACTTGATCGTGGCCGCAAAGAAGGTGATGTCATCTTCAATAGTGCCGTCGGCGGCAATGGTCATGCGGCAGGCCAGTGCCGGACGAACTTCCTGCGCGCGCAGGGAACAGAGGTCGTCAGACAGCTCGCGCGGCAACATCGGGATGTTGAAGCCCGGCAGATAGTTGGTAAACGCCCGGATTTTTGCGATGTTATCCAGCTTGCTGCCTTCCGCAATCCACGCGGTCGGATCAGCAATCGCAACCGTCAGTTGCAGCTTACCTTCGCCCAACTCTTGCGCATAAAGGGCGTCATCCATGTCTTCGGTGCTGGCGCTGTCGATAGTGACAAAATCCAGCTCGGTCAGATCCTGGCGTACCAGACCTTCATCAAGCATTTCTGTCGCCGCGCCGTTCGGCGCTTCTTTTTCGAGATTATGGCGAGCCAGCGTGACCCACCACGGTACGAAGTGGTCGTCGGCGAAGGTGATAAACTGGGTTAACTCGGCGTAGAAAGAGCGGTCGCCTTTCAGCGGATGACGGCGCATTTCAGCAACGGCCCAGTCACCCTCTTTAAATTCGTGTTCCACGCCACGGGCGGCACGGCATGGGATAGCGTCTTTCAGCAACGGATGATCCGGTACGATGGACAGACGATCGTTTTTACCCTGGATTTTGCCCACGAAGCGGGTCAGGAACGGCTCGATCAGTTCTTCTGGCTCGGCGGACTCGCGTTCTTTTTCCGTATGGATCACCGCGACAATACGGTCGCCATGCATGACTTTTTTCATCTGCGGCGGCGGGATGAAATAACTTTTTTGTGCATCGACTTCCAGGAAGCCAAAGCCTTTTTCCGTGGCTTTTACCACCCCTTCAGCACGCGGCGTCTGGGAATGTAGTTGCTGTTTAAGCTGCGCTAGCAGCGGGTTGTCCTGAAACATAATTGTCTATTTTCGTGGCCAAAAGAGCGGCTGACAGTTTTACGCGATTCTGCCTGGCGCAGCAAGCGCTCTTTCAGTAAAGGCGCGGTTAATGTGTTTCGCCCAACGCGATTTTTAAACGGTTCAACCAACCGCACAATCCACACCAGCCCAGCAAGTTGACGGCCTGTTCCAGTGACGCCCCTTGTTCGAGTAACGGCGTGAATTGCGCAGCGCTAAAACGATCGGGCGCCCTGGTCAGCCATTGTATCGCTTGCGTGACAGGACGCTCAACCGGATGTTGGCTTTCCCAGTGCTGTATCTCCCGTTCACCCCGGCGGAACACCGAAATTGTCTCTGCCCATTCGCCCGCGTGGCGCGACTGTTCATTAAAACAGGCGACGCTGCCATTGATGCGTGACGTGAGCAGCGTGGCGAGCAGGAGCGACGCCGGTGGCGCATCCGTACGCAGGGCGCTGGTGAGCAGTGTGCCAAGTAAAGAAAGCAGGGCGGGTTCGTGAACCAGGACTGGCGCGAGCGTCAGCAGTTCTGCAACCGGCTGATGGTGAGACAGGCACTCCAGCTGTTCGGCGCTGGCGTAACGTATTTCCACGGCTTCCTGAGCCGGGTGCCATTGCGCGTCCCTTTCCTGGAAAAGCTGCGCATCGGCGAATTGCTGTATATCCAGGCCCGGCACCCAGCGGACGGGGTGTCCATGATAAGCCTGGAATATCGCCACGACGCGCGCCTGAAAACCCACAAAACCAATAATCTGGTTTATCAGAATGATGTCGCAGGTCGTCAGACCCACATCGTCAAGATGCTGGCGGTCGCGGGCATTAATGACCGCAGGGGAACTGGCCAGTTGACGCGCGTATTGCGTGATTTGCGCCAGTCGGTGGTTACTCTCCCGGGAGGAGTCCGGGCCGGGAAGCGGGGTCAGTCTCGCGGCGTAATGGTTACAGAGCCGCTGTACGCCATAGACCTGGGCAACGGTCAATGCGGTACTCATCCGTTCATAGGCGCTGAACGTGTGGAGACGATTCTGTGTGACGCGCTCGGGAAAGAGGCGTTGAGCAAGTTGACGGGCAGGGTGCAACCAGGACTGAAAGGGTAAAAGCACGTCTTCGGCGATCGCTAAATCCAGCAGAAAACTGTCTTCGACGTTCGCGGCTTCCGGCACCAGCGGGAGAACCTCTTGCGGATAAGTGCTGGACTGGGTTTCATGATACCAGTGGCTTTTGCCTTCAATTCGGCGTTGTTCCATGGGCGTTCCTTGGTCTAAAAGTGGCGACCCGGACACGTCGTCGTCGAATCACGCCGGATCGTTTTCGCTGCATTATCCTGGCGTAAGCAAGAGAGGGGATAAAAGATTGTTAGGTGATAATAAATATCAGAATGATATATACCGCGATGCGACAGCGCGCGAAGAATGGAAGGGGGTGAAAGGCGTCATCAGAGAAGGGAATAATGGGCGACGCTGCGCCGCCCATTGCGGGAAGTGAAACGATTATTTCAGTTCCAGTTCGTTCATGGCTGCGATGCTGAAACCGCCGTCGACGTGAACGACTTCACCGGAGATACCGGCAGACAGATCGGAGCACAGGAAGGCGGCAGAGTTGCCCACATCTTCAATGGTAACGGTGCGGCGAATCGGCGTAACCGCTTCGCAATGCGACAGCATTTTACGGAAATCTTTGATGCCGGACGCGGCCAGAGTACGGATCGGACCTGCGGAGATTGCGTTAACACGAACGCCTTCCGGGCCCATCGCGTTAGCCATGTAACGCACGTTTGCTTCCAGAGACGCTTTTGCCAGACCCATGACGTTGTAGTTCGGGATTGCGCGCTCAGCACCCAGATAAGACAGGGTCAGCAGGGCGGAACCCGGATTCAGCATGGTACGGCAAGCTTTTGCCATCGCCACAAAGCTGTAAGAGCTGATGTCGTGCGCGATTTTAAAGCCTTCACGGGTAACGGCATCCACATAGTCGCCATCCAGCTGATCGCCAGGCGCGAAGCCGATAGAGTGAACGAAACCGTCGAATTTCGGCCAGACTTTACCCAGCTCGGCAAACATAGCGTCGATGCTGGCATCTTCAGCCACATCACACTGCAACACGATGCTGGAATCCAGTTGAGCGGCAAACTCTTCCACGCGGCCTTTCAGTTTGTCGTTCTGGTAGGTGAACGCCAGTTCAGCTCCTTCGCGGCGCATCGCCTGAGCGATACCGTAGGCGATGGACAATTTGCTGGCAACACCCGTTACCAGAATGCGCTTACCGGAAAGAAAACCCATAGCTTTAATCCTTATAGTCATTACTTATTTTTTGCTTTTAATATCAATAAATTAAAAGCAACATTTCAAAGTTATTCGAAATTAGCTCGAAATTATATCCCACTCACAGCCCTTTGTGTCACGATATTTTTCCGTCATTTCCCGTGACTTAGCTCCGGGGCGGCGCAGGACGAGCCTGTTTACTTTCGATATTTTCCTGCATCCGTCCAGTATATCACCCGCTATCAGGTTCGCCTCATCCAACCAGCACGAGCGGGTGACGCGCTGCGAATATAAGGGATAAATACATTTGGACGAATCATAATGGTTGCATGACTAATTCTACTTATGTATTATTCGCAGCCGGTTCGTTATGACGCGTAAGTGCGTGATAACTCACAAGAACTGTCAAACCGCCATTAGCTCATCTGGAAGAGCGAACGACATTTATTGTGGGTGTTGTAGGGAACGGGGTTCGAGGCCTCGATGGCGGCCCAGGCCGACTTAGCTCAGTAGGTAGAGCAACTGACTTGTAATCAGTAGGTCACCAGTTCGATTCCGGTAGTCGGCACCATTTCAAACGTTTCCAGTGTTTTCTGACTTCATAAAAGCCCGCGTATCGCCGTTTCTTCTCTCCCGTCAAAACCGGGCTTCAACGGGAAAGAAGAGTCTGAACTTACGGTTTACCTGCCAGTCGAGACCTTTTCAAATCGATAAAACAGGTTCGGCTCACTCATAATATAAATGTTGCCGGCCTTATCCATCGACACGCCTTCAGGCTGCGGGATATCTTCCTCAAGACCATTTTCGCCCTGCGTTAATGACATCCGGCGCAGCACATTGCCGTTCAGGTCTATCTCTGTCAGGCTGCGTGACTCATCAGATAAGATCAGCAGATGTTCACCGTGGATGTGAAGGGCGGAGATATCGTCTACGTCCAGATTTTTAATCAGATCATCCAGCGGGACGATCTCAGAAAAATGAGTAAGGCCACTGTCGCTTTGAGTCCGGTACAGCATGACCGGTTTACGTTCTTTGGCGAAATAGAGTTCATTTCGTCCGGCCATCCAGGCAATGCCTTCGATTCCCCGGTTGCGCGCGTTCTCAAACAGATCTGTTTCTATTTTTCTCACTGACCTGACGTCCAGATTCTGGCTGAGCTGGTAAACATACATCGCGGAGTCTGCTTCATCGACCAGTAAGTATGTCCCGTTACCCACGTATTCAATTGATTCAGCATCTTTAATCCGATCTGCGATGCTTTTTCTGGCGAGTATTTCTCCATTTTTAGACAGTTTGAGGATGGTGGCGGGTCTGTTGAGGGTGGCGACAAAAACATCTTCTTCGGGCACGTAGCTCAGGGAGGATAAATTGTCGATCCCGGACAACGGTTTTTTGAAGTCCAGAGTGTAGCCGAATGCCGGTTCAGTCTGGTTGTCAGCGCGAGTGAATGCGAAAGTAGACGCCAGTAGCACAGCCAGCGCCAGACACAGGATCAACCGGGAATATTTTCTCATGGGCACTCCTGTATCCGGGGCGCGCGGTAGATGGCCAAATGGCCGTTAATTGATTCAGACAACAACATCATAACGCTCCTTCAGGCTAGCGATCTTTTCGCCAGGCGTCGGCGGTGAGGGCTTCGCCGAAGTGTCCTGCGATCAAACGGCGGGTGAGTTCATGTAACGGAGAGGCGAGAACATCAGCGGTGCTGCCGCGTTCGACCACTTCGCCCTGGTGCATGACCAGCACCTGATCGCTGATGTGTTTCATCATCCCCAGATGCTGAGTGACGTAGATATACGAAATCCCCTGTTTTTCCTGGAGTTCCAGCATCAGGTTGATGAGCTGCGAGCGCATCGACATATCGAGCGAAGCCAGCGCTTCGTCGGCGATGATCACCTTCGGGCGTAAAATCAGGGCGCGGGCTAATCCCAGACGCTGTTTCTGCCCTGGCGCCAGCATGTGCGGATAATAGCTGACGTGGTCAGGGAGAAGGCCGACCATCCGCATGGTTTCAATAATCTGCTTACGTCGCTGCTCCGGTTCCAGATCGGTGTTCAACCGCAGCGGGAAATCCAGAATCTGCGAGATGCGCTGTCGCGGATTGAGTGACGTTGACGGGTCCTGAAAAATCATGCGGATGCGCTGGCTGCGAAACGAGTAGTCGCCGTATTTCAGCGGATGATCGTCAATCAGCAGTTCGCCGCTGGTCGGCGCGATCATTCCTGCCAGCATTTTCGCCAGCGTGGATTTGCCGGAGCCATTCTCGCCAATAATGGCGAGCGTCTGGCGTTCGCGTAAGGTGAAGCTGAGCGGCTTTACCGCCTCGACGGTCTGACGCCGGAACCATCCTGTACGGTAGCGGAAGGTTTTACTCAGGTTACGCACTTCGAGCAGGGTTTCCACCATGTCACTCTTTCTCCATATTCAGCGGAAAATGACAGGCGTAGAGATGATTCTTCGCCCCGGTCAGACGCGGGGTTTCAATGCATTCTCGTTGAGCATACGGGCAACGCGGCCCAAGACGACAACCTATCGGTAATTGTTCCAGCAGCGGGATTGCCCCTGGCATGGTATTCAGGCGGCTTTTATGCGGCATGGCGCTGCCAAAATCCGGTATCGCGCGGATGAGCGCCTGAGTATAAGGGTGGTGAGGCGTAGCCACCAGATCCTTACTGGGCGCAGTTTCAACCGTCTGCCCGCAATACAGAACGTTGATTTTGTCTGCCCACTGGCTGAGCATTTGCAGGTCATGGCTGATCAGCAAAATAGTGGTATTGCTGTTCTGGTTCAGGCGCGTCAGCAGGCGGAAAATCTGCGCCTGGGTGGTGGGTTCCATCGCGTTGGTCGGTTCGTCGGCAATCAGCAAGCGCGGCTGATTGGCGAGCGCAATGGCGATCATGACTTTCTGACATTCGCCATCCGTCAGCTCATACGGAAAACTGCGCATCGCGTCTTTGTGATCTTTAATGCCGACCCGGTGCAACAGTTCAATGGCACGGCGTTTTCGCCAGCCAATACGCTGCCACCAGCGACCTTTATAGGTCCAGGCGGGAATATTCTGCATCAGTTGACGGCCAATGCGCTCCGAAGGATCAAGGCACGACTGCGGTTCCTGAAAGATCATCGACACGTTATGGCCGACCAGTTTGCGGCGCTCGCGCGCGGAAAGACGCAGCAGGTCGATATCGTCAAAGCGCATACGGTCGGCGGTGACGCGCCAGTTGTCTTTCGCCACACCGCAAATGGCTTTCGCAATCAGGCTTTTCCCGGAGCCGGATTCGCCGACCAGTCCACGAATTTCCCCTTCATTTAACGTCATGCTGACCCGATCTACGGCTTTAACCCAGTCTTCGCCGGTTTTAAATTCAATGGTCAGGTTGCGGATATCCAGTAACGGCATTATTCCACCCCCGCGATAATCGCGCGCCGGATGCCGTCGCCGAGCAGGTTCACCAGCAGAACGCTGATCATAATTGCCGCGCCAGGTAACATCACCGTCCACGGCGCGACATATATCAGCTCCAGCGCGTCGCCGAGCATGGCGCCCCATTCAGGAGAGGGGAGTTGCGCGCCGAGGTCGAGAAAACCGAGCGCGGCGATATCGAGGATTGCCATCGACAACGCGCGGGTGATTTCGGTAATCAGACCGGCGGTAATATTGGGCAGAATGGCAAACCAGAGAATATTGAGCGTGGTGGCGCCATCGAGGCGCGCGGCGATCACATACTCTTTTTCCAGCTCGTCATGCACCATGCTGTAGACCGAGCGCACCATACGCGGCAGCAGTGCGAGCCAGACGGCAAACATTGCGTGACTCAGATGCGGCCCGGCAAAGGCAACAACGATAATCGCCAACAGCAACGACGGAATAGAGAGCAGGGTGTCCAGAATATGGTTGAGTACGGCGGAGCGTAAGCCGTGCGTAGCCCCGGCGACAACGCCCAGAATCAGGCCGCACAGCGTTGCCGCCAGCGTGACGATAAACGCGCCGCCGACGGTGGGCGCCGCGCCGCTCAGCAGGCGACTTAAAACGTCACGCCCCAGATCGTCCGTCCCCAGAAAAAACGAGACTTCGCCATAGCGCGACCAGGACGGTGGCAACAACTGGTAGCCGAGGAACTGCTGATCGATGCCGTAGGGAGCAAACCAGCTGCCAAAAATACACAGCACCACCAGACCTGCGCAGCCGTAAAGACCGACCATCGCAGAAGCGTCGCCATAAAATTTGCGCCAGGCAGTGCGCAGCGTTCCCGGTGGGCGCTTTTCGCTGTACACACTATCGTAAGGCATACCATTCCTTATGTTTCAGAGGGTTAGCCATAGCACCCAAAATATCAGAGATCACGTTGACGATAATCACCAGCGAACCAACCACCATTACGCCTGCGGAAATAGCGGCGTAGTCCTGCTGGCGGATAGCGTTGATCAACCAGCGTCCCAGCCCCGGCCAGCTAAAGACCATCTCGGTGATCATCGCCAGCGTCAGCATGGTGGAAAACTGCAAGCCGAGACGCGGGATCACCGGCGGCAGCGCGTTGTGCAGCACATGCCGACGCAGAATCGTCAGCCGTGACAGACCGCGCGTCGCCGCTGCCTTCACGTAATTCTGGTCATACACTTCAATAGCGCTGATGCGCATCAGACGAATCACTTCCGTGGTGGGGGCGACGGCCAGCGTCAGCACCGGCAATACCATGTGGCGTACTGCGCTCATCACCATCTCATCGCGCCAGGGCGAGTCGGAAATCCAGGCATCAATAATGGCGAAACCGGTGACAGGCTTCACTTCGTAAAGCAGATCAAAACGACCTGATACCGGCAGCCAGCCGAGCGTGAGCGAGAAAAACAGCGTCAACAGCAGCGCCAGCCAGAAGACCGGAATCGAAAATCCCACTAAGGCGAGGGCGCTGATGAAACGGTCTGGCCATTTATTCCGCGTTACGCCTGCCAGCATCCCCACGGGGATTCCGACCATCAGGGCAAAGCCGAAAGCGAGAATGCACAGCTCCATCGTGGCGGGAAAAACCTCTTTGAGCTGTTCAGAGATCAGCTGGCCGTTAATGCTGGAAACACCAAAATCCCAGTGGATCAGGCTGTTAAACCAGAAAACCCAGGCGTTCCACAGCGATGCGCCCTGTAATGGCGCATGGGGCGTGAAATAGCTCAGGCTAAAGCCGATAAAGGTCAGAAAGAACAGCGTGACCAACAGCAGCAGAAACCGACGCAGGGTGAAAATAATCATGGTTTTTTCACCTCATCTTCTTTTTCCCGCGAAACACCGGCAAACGAGGCGTTACCAAAGGGACTTAAAACCAGCCCTTTAATATCATAGCGATAAGCCTGTAAACGCAGCGAGGAGGCGAGCGGCAGTATCGGCAGCTCTTTTGCCAGAATATTTTGCGCTTCATCATACGCGTCAATACGCGCCGCAAGCTGCTGGGACGAGAGCGCTTTTCGCAGAATGCCGTCAAACTCAGGATGGCACCAGTGTGCAAAGTTGGTTTGTGAGTTAATGGCGGCGCAGCTCAGCAACGGCCTGAAGAAACTATCTGGATCGTTACTGTCGGTTGCCCAACCGGACAACGTCAGATCATGGTTCATGTCCATCAACCGTGCCTCCTGGAAACGACCTTCTACCGGAACAATCACCACTTTTACGCCGACCTGCGCCATATCCGCCTGGATCAGCTCGGCGGTTTTCAGCGGGCTGGGGTTCCAGGCCTGGGAACTGGTCGGCACCCACAGCTGTAGCGTTAAGTTTTCCAGCCCCAGCGCTTTCAACTGCTCGCGGGATTTAGCCGGATTGTATTCTGTAATTTTAGCCTCGTTGTCATAGGCCCACGAGGCGCGCGGCAAAATAGAGGCGGCGGTTTCTGCTGTACCGTAGTAGATCGACTGCATCAACCGCTGGTTGTTGATCGACAACGCCAGCGCATGGCGTACGGCGGGATTATTCAGCGGCGGCTTATCGGTATTAAAGGCCAGGTAGGCGATGTTCATACCGGGGCGCAGCGTCAAACGCAGGCGCGGATCGTCGCGCAGAATCGTGAGCTGACTGGCGGCAGGCCAGGCCAGCACATCGCATTCGCCGGTGAGCAATTTCGATAAACGGCCTGTGCCGCCGGAGCCCAAGTCAACCACCACCTGCGGCATCAGCGGTTTACCACGCCAGAATCCCTCATGACGTTGCAGACGAATATATTGTCCGGCGCGATATTCCGAGAGCTGGAACGGGCCGGTGCCGACCGGCTGGCGGTCAATCAGTTCCGGGTGATCCTGCTTTGTCAGCTGCGCCGCATATTCCGCTGACATGACCGACGCATAGTGCGTCGCCAGATGCCATAAGAAGGAGGCGTCTGGTTGGGTCAGGCGAAATTCGACGATATTGTTGTCCAGCTTACGCACGCTCTTTACGTTATCGGCAAACTGCAAACTGTCGAAATAGGGAAAGCTGCCGCCGTTAACGTTATGCCAGGGATGTTTGCGATCAAAAATGCGCTCGAAGGTAAACACCACGTCATCCGCGTTCAGCTTGCGGGTAGGGGTGAACCAGGCGGTCTTCTGGAAAGAGACGTTGCGACGCAGGTGGAAACGGTAGGTCGCGCCGTTGTCCAGCACTTCCCAGCTTTCTGCCAGTTCCGGTACCAGACGATAAGTATAAGGGTCCACATCCAGCAGTCTGTCATACAGCTGGGCGGCAAGCGTATCAACGATCAGGCCGCTGCTCGCTTTTTGTGGATTGAAGGTGTTGACCTGCCCACTGACGCAATAGACAAAACCGCTGTCGCGAATATCAGCGTGCGTAGTCGGTTCAGGCGCAGCCGCAGCCTGACCACTCAGGAGTCCAGCCATCACGATCAAAGACGATAAAACCAGGCGCATAATTTTTAAGGTTTTTAGATTCGATCTGCAAAGTGTATCGCACTTCGGCCCGCCAGGTAAAAATGACTGCGGACAACTGGCGCAAATGTCATCAATTCCGCTGTTGGAATGGCTAAATCTGATGTTTTTTGAGCAATGCGCGCAACTGGTGGTAGGTCAGACCCAGCAATTCTGCTGCCCGTTTTTGATTAAATTTCGCCTGTTGCAGGCTGATTTGCAGAAAGTCTTTCTCCTGCTGTTGCTGAAATTCGCGTAAATCCAGCGGCAATGATGGCGCAGAAACGGGCGTTTCCGACGGCGTAGGTTCGGGAACGTCACGCTTAAACGGGTCGATGATAATTTCATCTAACGGATAATCGCTGCTGCCATGCCGATAAACCGAACGTTCAACCACGTTTTTCAGCTCACGAATATTTCCCGGCCAGCGGTACTGAAGCAGGGTTTCTCTCGCCCGCGCGGTAAAACCCGGGAAGAGGGGCAGATGAATCTCACGGCACATCTGAATGGCAAAGTGTTCGGCCATTAACATGATGTCGCTTTGACGCTGGCGTAAAGGAGGAAGCTGTACGACGTCGAAAGCAAGCCGGTCCAGCAGATCGGCGCGAAATGTCCCTTCGCTCACCATTTGTGGCAAATCGGCATTTGTCGCGCAGACCAGACGCACATTAACCTGCAACGGCTGGCTGCCGCCGACGCGCTCCAGCTCGCCGTATTCGATCACCCGCAGCAGTTTTTCCTGAACCAGCATGGGAGCGGTCGCCAGCTCATCCAAAAAGAGCGTACCGCCATCGGCGCGTTCAAAGCGCCCGGGATGACGTTTTTGCGCGCCGGTAAATGCGCCTGCCTCATGACCAAATAACTCGGAGTCGAGCAGGTTTTCATTGAGCGCGGCGCAGTTAAGGGAGATGAACGACCCTTGCCAGCGCGTTGAGAGAAAATGCAGCCGGTTGGCGATCAGCTCTTTCCCTGTTCCGCGTTCGCCAATGATAAGCACGGGTTTATCCAGCGGCGCCAGATGGGAAACCTGCTCCAGCACTTCAAGAAAGCTGTTGGCTTCGCCGAGAAGGTTATCTTTGTATTCTACCATGATGAGATTCACCACTTGTTAGTGTTATTCACCACTTTAGCCTATTTCTCTCGTGAGGTAAAATCGTACATTGTTTTAATAATCAATATATTAAAAAGTTGGCACGCAGATTGTATTAACCCTGAAGCAGGGCATAGCCCGATATCAGAACATACCGTGTGAGGATTGAATTATGGGTATTTTTTCTCGTTTTGCCGACATCGTGAACGCCAACATTAATGCGCTGCTGGAAAAAGCGGAAGATCCGCAAAAGCTGGTGCGCCTGATGATTCAGGAAATGGAAGATACGCTGGTGGAAGTCCGTTCTAATTCCGCGCGCGCGCTGGCAGAAAAGAAACAGTTATCCCGTCGCATTGAGCAGGCCGCCGCGCAGCAGGCGGAGTGGCAGGAGAAAGCCGAGCTGGCGCTGCGTAAAGACAAAGAGGATCTGGCGCGCGCCGCGCTGATTGAGAAACAAAAACTGACGGATTTGATCGCCACCCTCGATCAGGAAGCGGCACTGGTTGACGACACGCTGGTGCGGATGAAGAAAGAGATTGGCGAGCTGGAAAATAAACTCAGTGAAACCCGTGCCCGTCAGCAGGCATTGACGTTGCGCCACCAGGCGGCAAGCTCTTCCCGTGATGTTCGTCGTCAACTGGACAGCGGCAAACTGGATGAGGCTATGGCGCGTTTTGAATCGTTTGAACGCCGTATCGATCAGATGGAGGCGGAAGCGGAAAGCCAAAACTTTGGCAAGCAGAGAACCCTGGATCAGCAGTTTGCCGATCTGAAAGCAGATGATGAAATCAGCGAACAACTGGCGCAATTGAAAGCCAAAATGAAGCAAGATAACCAATAATAATACCTGGCGGCGCCCGAACGCGCCGCCGCTCATCACCTGTAAGGAGCACTCATGAGCGCGTTATTTCTGGCCATACCGTTAACCATTTTCGTGCTGTTCGTGTTACCGATTTGGTTATGGCTGCATTACAGCAACCGTTCCGGTCGGGGTGAACTGTCGCAAAGCGAACAGCAACGTTTAATGCAGCTAACCGACGAAGCGCAACGCATGCGCGAGCGTATTCAGGCGCTGGAAGCCATTCTTGACGCCGAACATCCGAACTGGAGGGATCGCTAATGGGAGGAATTAACCTGAACAAGAAATTATGGCGTATGCCGCAGCAGGGGATGGTGCGAGGGGTGTGTGCCGGTATCGCGCAGTACCTTGATGTACCGGTGAAACTGGTGCGTATCCTGGTGGTGTTATCGATCTTCTTTGGTCTGGCGTTTTTCACCCTGGTGGCTTACATCATTCTCTCTTTTGTACTGGACCCGATGCCGGACAGCATGGCAACGGGCGAGCAACAGCCTTCCAGCGGTGAACTGTTAGATGCGGTGGATCGTGAACTGGCCGCAGGCGAAAAACGTTTACGCGAAATGGAGCGCTATGTGACCTCTGATACCTTCACGTTACGCAGCCGCTTCCGTCAATTGTAAGAGGACAGAGATGAATACTCGCTGGCAACGCGCCGGGCAAAAGGTGAAGCCGGGCTTTAAACTTGCAGGGAAGCTGGTTCTCCTGACCGCGTTACGCTACGGCCCCGCAGGCGTAGCGGGGTGGGCGGTGAAATCCGTGGCCCGGCGCCCGCTGAAGATGTTGCTGGCGGTGGCGCTTGAGCCTTTACTGAGCCGGGCAGCGGCTAAATTATCCCGGCGTTATGGGCGATAAGAGGATGCAGGAAATATTTTCTTAAGGCCATGTGTACAGGATGATGAAATCCTGATCATCAGTAAGAACGATAACAGGTGTACTTTTCTGCTTGTGGCGGCGTAAACGGCGTCGCCATAAATACCTCAGAGAGTTGATAATTAATAATCAGCCCCTATCTTTATTTCCTGCTCGTTATACTTTTTATGGACTCTTCAGGCACAACAGGATGGCGATGAAGCGACTCAAAAACGAACTTAACTCGCTGGTTAATCGCGGTGTAGACAGGCATTTACGTCTGGCCGTTACCGGACTTAGCCGCAGTGGAAAAACCGCGTTTATCACTGCGATGGTTAACCAACTGCTCAACATCCATGCCGGATCGCGACTGCCGCTGCTAAGCGCGGTGCGTGAGGAGCGTTTGCTGGGCGTGAAACGCGTTCCACAACGTGATTTTGGTATTCCACGTTTTACCTACGATGAAGGGCTGGCCCAGCTTTATGGTCAGCCACCTGTCTGGCCGACGCCAACGCGCGGCGTGAGCGAAATCCGCCTCGCGTTACGCTATAAATCCAATGATTCTTTGCTGCGCCATTTTAAAGACACCTCGACGTTATACCTGGAGATTGTCGATTATCCCGGCGAATGGCTGCTCGACTTGCCGATGCTGGCGCAGGATTACCTGAGCTGGTCCCGGCAAATGACCGGCTTATTGCAAGGGCCGCGGGGCGAATGGTCGGCCAAATGGCGTCAGTTATGCCAGGGGCTGGACCCGCTGGCGCCTGCTGATGAAAACCGCCTGGCGGAGATCGCCGCGGCCTGGACGGCGTATCTGCACCAATGTAAACAGCAGGGGCTGCACTTTATTCAGCCTGGCCGCTTTGTGCTGCCGGGCGATATGGCGGGCGCGCCTGCGTTGCAGTTTTTCCCGTGGCCGGATGTGGATGCGCATGGCGAATCAATACTGGCGCAGGCGGACAAACACACCAACGCCGGAATGTTGCGTGAACGCTTTAGTTACTACTGTGAAAAAGTGGTGAAAGGGTTCTATAAAAACCATTTCCTGCGGTTTGATCGCCAGATTGTACTGGTGGATTGCCTGCAACCGTTGAACAGCGGGCCGCAGGCGTTCAACGATATGCGTCTGGCGCTGACGCAATTGATGCAGAGTTTCCACTATGGTCAGCGAACGCTATTTCGCCGACTCTTTTCCCCGGTGATTGATAAACTGCTGTTTGCGGCGACCAAGGCAGACCATGTGACTGTCGATCAACATGCCAATATGGTCTCTTTGCTCCAGCAACTGATTCAGGATGCCTGGCAAAACGCGGCGTTTGAAGGCATCAGCATGGATTGTCTGGGACTGGCGTCCGTACAGGCGACGACCAGTGGATTGATCGACGTGAATGGTGAAAAGATCCCGGCCTTACGCGGTAACCGTTTAAGCGACGGAACGCCGTTAACGGTATACCCCGGCGAAGTGCCCGCACGTCTGCCGGGACAAGCGTTCTGGGACAGTCAGGGTTTCCAGTTTGAAGCGTTTCGCCCGCAGGTGATGGATGTGGACAAACCATTGCCGCACATTCGTCTGGATGCCGCGCTGGAATTTTTAATAGGAGACAAATTGCGATGAGCGAACCGTTAAAACCGCGTATCGATTTCGCAGGTCCACTGGAGGTGGAGCAAAACCAGACGCTTAAAACGCAACAGACCTTCAGCGAGACGCAGGCGCAGACCTTTGCCCCCGCGCAGGTGGATGAACCTCTGGAAGACGAGGGGCAGGCGGAAGCGGTCATTGATGCCGCGCTGCGCCCTAAACGCAGTTTGTGGCGCAAGATGGTGATGGGGGGACTGGCGTTGTTTGGCGTCAGCGTTGTGGGCCAGGGCGTGCAATGGACTATGAACGCATGGCAAACCCAGGACTGGGTGGCGCTGGGCGGTTGTGCCGCCGGGGCGTTGATCATTGGCGCAGGCGTTGGCTCGGTCGCAACCGAATGGCGTCGGCTATGGCGATTACGCCAGCGGGCGCATGAACGGGATGAAGCGCGCGACCTGTTGCACAGCCACGGTACGGGAAAGGGCCGTGCGTTTTGCGAAAAGCTGGCGCAGCAGGCCGGTATCGATCAGTCTCACCCGGCGTTGCAGCGCTGGTATGCTTCGATTCACGAAACGCAAAATGATCGGGAAGTGGTCAGCTTATACGCTCAACTGGTGCAACCGGTGCTGGATGCCCAGGCGCGACGTGAAATCAGCCGTTCGGCCGCCGAGTCCACGTTAATGATCGCCGTCAGCCCGCTGGCGTTGGTGGATATGGCATTTATCGCCTGGCGAAATTTGCGGCTGATCAATCGCATTGCGACGCTGTATGGCATTGAACTGGGGTATTACAGCCGTCTGCGCCTGTTTCGTCTGGTGTTGCTCAATATTGCGTTTGCGGGTGCCAGCGAGCTGGTGCGTGAAGTCGGGATGGACTGGATGTCGCAGGATCTGGCGGCGCGTTTGTCTGCCCGTGCGGCGCAGGGTATTGGCGCCGGGCTGTTAACCGCTCGTCTGGGCATTAAAGCGATGGAGCTGTGTCGTCCTTTACCGTGGATCGACGATGATAAGCCGCGTCTGGGGGATTTTCGTCGCCAGCTTATCGTTCAGGTCAAAGAAACCTTGCAGAAAAGCAAAACCCCGCGCGAAAACTGAACGCTGGAAGGGCGCTGACCGTATAACTTTACGGCCCGGCGCCCAATTTTCCGTCATGCTGTCAATAATTGTTGACAGAATCCTTCCTGCTAATCGAATACTGGCTTATCATCTATCTAATAGCTCATTGTTTTAGGTGAAAGTTCCCATGCGTCTGGAAGTCTTTTGTGAAGACCGTCTTGGTCTGACCCGCGAGTTACTCGATTTGCTGGTGCTTCGTAGCATTGATTTACGCGGTATTGAGATTGACCCCATCGGGCGAATTTACCTTAATTTTGCTGAACTGGAGTTCACCAACTTCAGCAGCCTGATGGCGGAGATCCGCCGTATTTCCGGCGTGACCGATGTCCGTACGGTGCCGTGGATGCCGTCTGAACGCGAGCATCTGGCGCTGAGCGCACTGCTCGAAGCGTTGCCGGAACCCGTCCTCTCTCTGGATATGAAAAGTAAAATAGAGATGGCGAACCCCGCGAGCTGTCAGCTTTTCGCACAAAATCAGGAGCGTATGCGCAATCACACTGCCGCGCAGTTGATCAACGGCTTCAACTTCCAGCGTTGGCTGGAGAGCAACCCGCAGGTCTCTCACAACGAGCATGTGGTGATCAATGGGCAGAACTTCCTGATGGAGATTACCCCGGTTCATTTGCAAGGGGAAAATGACGAGTACATGCTCACGGGCGCTGTCGTTATGTTACGTTCCACCATCCGAATGGGGCGTCAGTTGCAGAATTTGACGACTCAGGATTTGAGCGCATTTAGCCAGATTATCGCCGTCAGCGCGAAAATGAAGCATGTCGTAGAGCAGGCTCGTAAGCTGGCTACGCTGAGCGCGCCACTGCTGATTACCGGCGATACCGGAACCGGTAAAGATCTCTTCGCCCATGCCTGTCACCTGGCAAGCCCGCGTGCGGCAAAACCGTATCTGGCATTGAACTGCGCCTCCATTCCTGAAGATGCGGTTGAAAGCGAACTGTTTGGTCATGCGCCGGAAGGTAAAAAAGGCTTCTTTGAACAGGCTAACGGGGGTTCGGTGCTGCTGGATGAGATTGGTGAGATGTCGCCACGCATGCAGACCAAATTGCTGCGTTTTCTTAACGACGGCACTTTCCGTCGCGTTGGCGAGGATCATGAGGTTCACGTTGATGTCCGGGTGATCTGCGCCACGCAGAAGAATCTGGTGGAGCTGGTGCAAAAAGGGCTGTTCCGCGAGGATCTCTACTACCGTCTGAATGTGCTGACGCTCAATCTGCCGCCGCTGCGTGATTGCCCGCAGGATATCATGCCGCTCACTGAACTTTTCGTGGCGCGTTTTGCCGATGAGCAGGGTGTGCCGCGTCCAAAACTCTCTGCCGATCTCAGCACCGTATTAACCCGTTATGGCTGGCCGGGCAACGTGCGCCAGCTTAAAAACGCCATCTACCGGGCGCTGACGCAGCTTGAAGGGTACGAATTACGTCCGCAGGATATCTTGCTGCCGGATTACGACGCCACGACCGTTGCCGTTGGTGAAGATGCGATGGAAGGCTCGCTGGATGAGATCACCAGCCGTTTTGAACGTTCCGTGCTGACGCAGCTTTATCGCAATTATCCGAGCACGCGTAAACTGGCGAAACGCCTGGGCGTCTCACATACCGCGATTGCCAATAAGTTACGTGAATACGGTTTGAATCAGAAGAAAAGCGAAGAGTAATTAATGAATAGAAGAACACCCGACAGTTATTGCTGTTGGGTGTTTTTTTATATCAGAATAAATAAATTTGCATCATAATTCTTAAGTTTTTACGCTTTTTTCCTATTTTTTAAAACGCCATTTCATGTGCGATGTTTTTTTTGTGATCTTAATTCAATTTTGCTACATATCTTGCGAATAATGTAACCCTCTCAAAACAGGAGGGTGTATGAATAAAAGTGATAGTGCTGAAAAGAACAGGCGTAAAATTTATATTACGCTCAGTCTCTTTATCTTGGTCTACTTCTTCTCATGGAAAGCGACACTTGATACTTATTCTTTTTGGCTATCAGAAAAGATAGGCCTTGATGGTGTTGCGATTGGTATTGTTTTTGCCGTAAACGGCTTTTGTGCGGTACTAATCAAACCTGTATATGGGTTTCTTATCGATCGGCTAGGGTTAAGGAAAGATCTGTTATTCTTTATCTCGCTTATTTCGATAACCGTTTTCCCCTTTTTCTTTTATATATACAAACCACTATTGCAGTCTGCGTTGTATGCTGGTATTGCGTTGGGCGGTATATTTTTAAGTATGGGATACTACGCAGGGTGTGCAGCCGCAGAATCATACCTTGATCGCTTCGGCCGTTTGTTTGATCTTGAATTTGGTCAAATCCGCATGTGGGGCGCAATTGGTTCTGTATTCTCTGCCGCAAGTACAGGCTATATTTTTAATATTAACCCAATGATCAATTTTGGGTTAAGTTCCGCAGGTGCGCTGATAATTCTTATTATTGTTTTTACGATGAAGATCGAAGTCAATGAAGAGGTAAAAAATCGCATCATTGCTAAAGATAAAGCGACAATATACGATATTATAGCATTATTTAGCACACGCAATTTCTGGACGTTTGTTTTATATGTTTGTGGTGTTGTGTGGATTATTTTTGTCGCAGAACAACAATATCCACGTTTCTTTATCACATTTTATGCCAGTAAAGAAATCGGGCATCAAATGTTTGGTTATCTTGGTGCTGCCAGTCTGGGAGTAGAGTTTCTGTTCATGATGATTGCACCTGGCATTGTCAACCGTCTGGGGCCAAAAAACGGCTTGCTGATTACAGGCTTTGTTGTGGCCGCTAGATTTATTGGTTCTGGTTTGGTTACAAGTGCAATAACAATTGGAATTATCAAATTGTCGTGGGGGATAGAAATGTCATTCCTGCTGGTTTCAATTTTCAAATATCTGGAAATTAACTTTGATAAAAAAGTAAATGGTTCAATGTATTTATTAGGCTATCAAAGCGTTAACTATATCGGAACAGTTATCTTGTCGCCGTTGAGTGGTTACTTGTATGAGCGATTAGGTTTTTCACATACATATTTTATGATGGGATGTACAGTATTGTTTTTCACTATTATATCCGCATTTCTTCTTCAAAATAACAAACGAACAGAACCAGTCATTGCGGAGAATGCGCATGCTTGAGCGTAATATGCTTAGAGAAAATATCATTGATAAATTATACGACGTGCTGGATAGTGTCGTGAACAGAACGATTAACAAAGAGCAAAGTTTTGGTGTTGTACTGACGCTGGATGATGATCCCTACGCTAGCGGTAAGTTTGCTTTGGCCCTGAGTTTTCTGATTGAGCGTTTCCCGGCACGCGCTGACCAGTGGTCTGGAGTATGGCATGAGCTGGTTAAAGCACCCAGTGAAAACTGGGGGAAATATTACTTCTTGCAGGCGCTGTGGAAACTGCACTGTTTGGGGTTGCTGAATACTATTTTTAGCGATCAGCAATTGCAAAGGCTTACTGAAAAACTTCGCTGGCAAGAACTGGTGGATGAGGAATCGTGGAAATTAAACCCACCTTTTCCAACTAATTATTATGGTGTCGCATTTAGCATCGCCCGATTGCGCTTTTTACTTGGTTGGGAGACGCAATTTGCATCACAAAAAATCCTCCAGCAACTTGTCGAACATTATCGTACCCATTCGCAACATGGATGTGTGGATGAAACTGAGGGAAAAGGGCGCTTTGACCGTTATAGCATATTGCTGATTGCGGAAATTTGCCAACGACATATTGATACCGGGTTAGAGATATGCGACTGGCTCAAAGACGCATTGCGACAAGTGTCGACACTGATACTGGCAATGTTGAATGATGAGGGTGTCGGGTTCCTGTGGGGAAGATCAATTGGCGCGTATGGTGATAGTGCATTTAATGAAATTCTGACTATCAGTATGCGACTTGGTTTGTTGGATCGACAAGAATGCGCGGCGGCTAGCAGATTTACGCTTGCCTGTAGCGAACGTTTTTTAAACTTTTGGTATGACTCAAATGAACAGAGTGTGAATCTATGGTTTTATGGGAGACAAACAGACGCGTATCGGGCTGAGCATAGACTGGTTGGTGAAAATATCAGTTTGTCTTGTCAGCATCTTTGTGTGCAGCGAGCCTGGGCTGATGTCTCCTTTGATGCAACGCCTTTAATGTTACCAGAACAAACGCTTAAATTTACGCCATTTTGCAATGACAAATATACCAGAGGTCTATTCCATTGGTATGACGGAAAGCGGTTATTTGTTTTACCATTAATTAACGGTGATAAACATTATTTCGCCACATCGCCCTATTTTCCGGTTCCCTTTTCTGCCGGACTGATTACTGGCGTAGCTCAGGGACATGCGCCGCTTTGGGTGCCTGGATTAGTGGACTCTCGTGGCTGTATACTGCGACCATTAGTGTGGTTTGGTGACTGTGGTTACCAGAAGACGAAGAATGGTTGGGAAATTGAGATTAATTATTCCGCACTTAACGTAGTAATGGAAAATGGGGTTCTGCTATCAGAACCGAAAAAGGATTACTCTTGTCAGTGTCGTACCCGTTATTTTATTGAACCCTCGACTTTGACCAGAGTGGATACATTTTCTTTTTTAAAACATAGCGAGATGTATCTCGAACTACAATGTGCCGTCTTTCCAGAAAAAATGCGTATGATACATTCGGCGGATAGTTTACATATAGATTATGAAAGTAATGGTATTCAATCTCTCGAATTAAATGGATTTGAAGACTATTGTGTGGAAAGAACAGCATTGTGTAGTCCTTATGGCGCATTAGGACAACAGATTACAGGAAGGAGAGATGTTTCTGGTGCTAAAGATGTGACTGTCAGTTGGCAAATACGTTATTGCTAAAATTTAACACCACAATAATATCGTGGATGATAATTATCTATATTAGATTATTAGCCGGAGTGCTTTTTATGTCTATGTCAAAAAAATGCCTGTTCACAGGTGCGGTTATTTTTTTATCTTTTACGCCTTTTGTACATGCAGTTCAGTTTGATGTGCGTGGTGGGTATAATATAGAAAACCACAGTTATGAGTCCCGATTTAAAGTCAGCAATAGCTGGAGCAGTGGTTGGTGGGCCAGTATGGAAACCGATAGCAATAATGGTTCACCTTCATTAGATGATATGACTTCCTCTTATAATGAGATGGAGACTAACTATACCTGGCATATTAATGACCGTTTCGCTCTGGTACCTGGTGGTGTTATTCATTGGAGTAATAGTGGTACGCAGTTACGTCCTTATATTCGACTGAATTACAAAATATCTGAACGCCTTTCAAGTGGTATCCGCTATCGTCTTGATCATCATAATTATGATGTCGTCGATAATACTGGCGATACTATTCACGACAATGAGCACCGTATAGATTTGTTTCTCGGTTATAAAATAAACCAGGACTGGAATTTTATGTGGCAGGGAACGGCATATATGCATCAAGATCCAGATCTGGAATATAATAACGGGAACCGTTGGGCGACAGAAAATGCATTCACTATAAAGTATCGGTGGAATGAATATTTTAGCCCTTATTTCGAATATGATTATCTTGACGAGCAAAGTAACTATAAAGGCGAGAAGGGTAAACCTGACTCGCGTATTCGTGTGGGGGTTACCTTTAATTTATAAATAAAAGCAAGAAATTGCGAAAAATGAAGGATTTTATTTAAATAATGCGATAAATTTTCACCGAAATGGCTAAAGTTTAATTTTTAAAACAGGAATTATATGAATAGTCAGTGCGGTTCTGGAAAATTAGCGACACTATTGGAAGTGCTTGAAATTGGTGAGTCGGCGATCGCTTTTAACAGGATGAAAACTATATCTGCCGATTATTATCACTTCCATGAATGTGCGGAAATTCTGTTTGTAACGCAAGGTGTAGGGATCGCCGTTGTGGAACATAAGCAGTACACCGTTAAGCCTGGTCGGTTATTTGTTTTTCCGCCAGGCCGCGTTCATAAAATTTATGTGGAGCATGATTTACACAATCAATATCATCGTACAACCTTACATTTCAGTAGCGCAATGTTGCTGCCATTTTTTCGTGATTTCCCGCGTCAGCAGATACAATTTCGCCAACTTAGTAGTTATGGTGAAGAGGTGAGGATCTTTGATGTTTCAGAAATACAAAACTTTATTGAAGCGCTATTCTTTCGTTTTGAACAGCTGAGTTCAAAAAATGTACTAACAATTAATGATAGTGCTTTTTTACTTCTGCAACTTATCGGTCTTTTGCCTGAACATGATCAGCAACAGGCTTCGCTTTCGGGGATAAATACATTCTCTGCATCAATTATCCGCTGGATTGAGGATCATTTTAAGGAGAATTGTTCACTGGAGATATTGGCTACGGTATCTGGTTGTTCGGAAGGGCATGCTTCCAGGCGTTTTCGCAAGGAGACCGGAGGAACCATTCAGGAATATGTGGTTATGCGAAGGATTCGCCATGCATGCGAATTGCTGGTGCATACTTCTCTTACGGTCAGAGAGGTGGGTTTAGAATCGGGATTTGCAGAATATGCCTGGTTCATAACCAGCTTCAGACGATTGATGGGAAAAACACCGCTTCAGTACCGCAGATCCTACAGTTTAAGGAGATAATGACAACGGTAACTTGTCCAGCTCATAATTGAGCTGGACAAGAATGAATCATTACGCTTTCAGCACGTCCAGCGCAGCAGCATAGTCAGGTTCGTTGGTGATTTCGTTCACCAGTTGGCTGAAAATGACGTTGTCGTTTTCATCAATGACCACCACGGCACGCGCCGCCAGACCTTTCAGCGGGCCTTCAGTGATTTCAACGCCGTAGTCTTTCAGGAAGTCAGGATTACGCAGAGTGGAAAGGGTAATGACGTTGCTCAGACCTTCCGCGCCGCAGAAACGAGACTGGGCGAACGGCAGATCCGCAGAAACGCACAGTACGACGGTGTTGTCGATTTCTGTCGCCAGTTGGTTAAACTTACGTACCGATGCCGCACAAACGCCGGTATCAATACTTGGGAAAATATTCAGCACCTTGCGCTTGCCTGCAAACTGAGCCAGTGTGACGTCAGACAGATCTTTTGCCACGAGGGTAAAAGCCTGTGCTTTGCTACCAGCTTGAGGAATGGTGTTGGCGACGGCGACTGGATTGCCCTGGAAATGAACGGTTTGTGACATGGTTATCTTCCTGTTTACATATAGTTAACGTCGTGGCTAGTTTATGCCATCAGCAGTTAACACGGCAAACGCTATTTGTGTTTAATCCACCGCCACGCATCTGCAACGTGAAAAACGGCGAAAAAAGGAGAACCAATGAGATCTGTTAAGGTGTATGAGGAGGCCTGGCCGCTGCACACGCCCTTTGTGATTGCCCGGGGAAGTCGTACCGAAGCGCATGTTGTGGTCGTGGAGCTGGAGGAAGAGGGCGTAAAAGGCGTAGGGGAATGTACGCCTTATCCACGTTATGGCGAAAGCGATGCCTCGGTGCTGGCGCAGATCATGAGTATCGCGCCGCAACTGGAACAGGGGCTGACCCGCGAAGCACTACAAAAATTGCTGCCTGCCGGCGCGGCCAGAAATGCGGTGGATTGCGCGCTGTGGGATCTGAGCGCTCGCCAGCAGCAGCAAACGCTGGCGGAGTTTGTGGCCGTTGAATTGCCCGCTACGCTGACAACAGCACAGACTGTCGTGATCGGTACGCCTGAACAGATGGCGGCCAGCGCGGCGGCACTGTGGGAAAAAGGGGCGAAACTGCTCAAAATTAAGCTGGACGATCGCCTGATCAGCGAACGAATGGTCGCGATTCGCTCCGTCGTGCCCGATGCGACGCTAATCGTGGATGCAAACGAGTCCTGGCGTACAGAGGGGCTGGCGGCGCGATGCCAGCTGCTGGCGGATTTAGGCGTCGCGATGCTGGAACAACCGTTACCTGCGCAGGATGACGCCGCGCTGGAAAATTTTGTTCATCCGCTCCCTATTTGCGCGGATGAAAGTTGCCATACCCGCAGTAGCCTGAAAGCGTTACAGGGGCGCTACGATATGGTCAATATCAAACTGGATAAAACCGGTGGTCTGACGGAAGCGCTGGCGCTGGCCGCCGAAGCCAGAGAACAGGGTTTTGGGCTGATGTTGGGATGTATGCTGTGTACCTCCAGGGCCATTAGCGCAGCGTTGCCGCTGGCCCCACAGGTGCGTTTTGCTGACCTCGATGGCCCCACCTGGCTGGCGGTGGATGTCGAGCCCGCTTTACGGTTTACGACCGGGCAACTTCATCTTTAGGGTGCCAGCGCAGCAGAGTAGACATCGCCATCAGATACTTTTCGCTGGCCTCATCGGATGAGATCGGCGGGAACTCTGCGGTAATACAGTGCAGATTGAGGTCGGCGCACCAGCTTCCAAACGAACCGGGTGTTTCGTAACCTACGCTGGAGACCAGCGGCAGTTCGAATGCCCGGGCCAGCCATTCGCCTAACTCGCTATGTCTGGGATCTTCAATACAGGCTAGAGGATCGTGAAAGGAGACCACCCAGGCAGGATGCACCCGGTGTATCAGTTGACACAGCGCCTGGGTTTCGGGTTCAGACCCCGGATGTTCGCCGGTAAGCAGCACCACATCGCGCTCCTCGGCGCTGCTGTTCCAGCGATAAACCGTCTCACCCGCTTTCCAGTTCGCCGCCGGAAAATTACGGTTCAAATCGACGCCATTGGCATTGGCGCGCAGACCAAGCTGGCAACCGTCCGGGTTCACCGCCAGCACCACATGATGACGGCGGAGTGAAGGATTCAGCGTACGCAGCGCACACGAGAGCGTCACCACCGACGCGTTCTCATCGCCGTGCGTTCCGGCCAGAATCAGGCCGCTTTCGCGATCGGCAGCCGGGGCCGGAAACCAGATCAACGGTGCTCCCAGCAATGAACGCCCATAATGTTCGGTTCCTGGCGGAAATGCGCCGCGCTCGGCACGAGGACGGGTAACGGTCATAAGTGTCTCTGAATGCTGTTGTTATTACTCGCAGTGTTGTGCAAATTGTCCAGATAATCAAATCGTTTTCACGCGTTGCGCGCGCTATGCAATATCCTCTATCTGGCTTCCTGGAAGCGGATGCGTATATCGGGTTAATATCAACTTTCTGTAGGAAGACGTTTGCATTTCCTTCATGCGAAACAAATAATTACGCAGTCATCTAACTTCATCATTTAAGGGCATCTTATGAAGCACTCTGTTTCAGTTACCTGTTGTGCGCTGTTGATTAGCAGCGTCTCCCTGACACACGCTGCGGATGTTCCCGGCGGAACGGTACTGGCAGAGAAGCAAGAACTGGTCCGCCATATTAAAGATGAACCGGCGTCGTTAGATCCGGCAAAAGCGGTTGGGCTGCCGGAGATTCAGGTCATTCGCGATTTGTTTGAAGGTCTGGTGAATCAGAATGAGAAAGGGGAAATCATTCCTGGCGTCGCTACGCGCTGGAAGAGCAATGATAACCGGATCTGGACGTTTACCCTGCGCAATAACGCAAAGTGGTCGGACGGCACTCCGGTGACCGCGCAGGATTTTGTCTACAGCTGGCAACGTCTGGTTGATCCGAAAACCCTGTCACCGTTTGCCTGGTTTGCCGCCCTGGCTGGCATTAATAACGCCCAGGCGATTATTGATGGTAAAGCGTCGCCGGATACGCTTGGGGTTAGCGCAGTGGACGCCCGCACGCTAAAAATACAGCTGGATAAACCGCTGCCGTGGTTTGTTAACCTGACTGCCAACTTTGCTTTTTACCCGGTACAGAAAGCCAATGTAGAAAGCGGTAAAGACTGGACGAAGCCCGGAAACCTGATCGGCAATGGCGCCTATGTGTTGAATGATCGCGTGGTCAACGAAAAACTGGTGGTGGTACCCAATACCCACTACTGGGACAATGCGAAGACGGTGCTGCAAAAAGTGACTTTCCTGCCGATTAATCAGGAGTCGTCAGCGACTAAACGTTATCTGGCTGGCGATATCGATATCACCGAGTCTTTCCCGAAAAATCTGTATCAGAAGTTGCTGAAGGATATACCGGGGCAGGTTTACACACCGCCGCAGTTGGGCACCTATTATTATGCGTTTAACACCCAAAAAGGCCCGACGGCGGATTCCCGCGTTCGTCTGGCGCTGAGCATGACGATTGATCGCCGCATCATGGCGGAAAAAGTATTAGGAACCGGGGAGAAACCGGCCTGGCGCTTCACCCCGGACGTGACGGCTGGCTTCACTCCCGATCCTTCGCCATTTGAACAAATGAGCCAGGAAGAACTCAATGCTCAGGCGAAAACGTTATTGCTTGCGGCTGGCTATGGCCCGCAGAAACCGCTCAAATTGACGCTGTTATATAACACATCTGAAAATCATCAGAAAATCGCGATTGCAGTCGCCTCGATGTGGAAAAAGAATCTGGGCGTAGAGGTGAAGCTGCAAAACCAGGAATGGAAAACCTATATCGACAGCCGCAACACCGGTAATTTTGATGTTATCCGCGCCTCCTGGGTGGGCGACTACAATGAGCCGTCTACTTTCCTGTCACTATTAACCTCGACCCATACGGGCAATATCTCGCGCTTCAATAACCCGGCCTACGATAAAATCATGACGCAGGCGACAGTAGAAAATACGGCGAAGGCGCGCAATGCGGACTATAACGCGGCAGAGAAAATCCTGATGGAACAGGCGCCGATTGCGCCGATTTACCAGTATACCAACGGACGTTTGATCAAACCGTGGCTGAAAGGTTATCCTATTAATAACCCGGAAGACGTGGCGTATAGTCGGACAATGTATATTGTGAAGCACGACAAATAATATGCGGCAGTGAGCGAAAAGACGCGGTATTCCGCGTCTTTTTTAATTTGCGGATTGCGGTGACGCGGCGTTATCCAGATAAAGCGTCTGGCTTGGAAACGCAAAATCTGCGCCGTTCGCCTGAACAATGTCGATAATCTTCAGGTAAACATCCTGCTGAACCGCAAGCCAGGCTTCCCATTCGGTGGTTTTGCTAAAGCAATAGACCATGATATTCAGCGATGATTCGCCAAATTCATTGAAATAGACCAGCAGTGTCTGGTGCTGATCGATATCAGGGTGGTTTTGCAGCATCGTTCTGACCGCATCAACAATAACGCCTGTTTTACTGGCATCCTGATAACGTAACCCGATCACCGTTTTAATGCGTCGGTTGGTCATCCTGCCGGGATTCTCCACGCTAATGGAGGAGAAAATCGAATTCGGCACATATAAAGGGCGGTGGTCGAAGGTGTTAATTTTGGTCATTCGCCAGCCGATTTCAGTCACGGTGCCTTCAATATTTCTGTCCGGGGAACGGACCCAGTCGCCAATGCTAAAGGGGCGATCAAAATAGAGCATAATCCCCGAGAAAAAGTTGCTCAGAATGTCCTTACCCGCCATCCCAACAGCGATGCCGCCAATGCCGCCAAAAGTCAGCAACCCGGACAGACTCATGCCAAAGTGTTCGCCATAGAGTAAAACGATGGCGATAATAATGGTGATCTTAATAATGCGAGACAGGATCTTCGCACTGGTGACATCTCTGCCTTTACCGATCTGTGATTTTTCAAAGCGGTTGATGAGTAAAAACAGTTTTATTGTCAGAATCAGCGCAATCAGAGATGTGCAGATAAAATCGACGGCATTTGGAGAGATGAATTTCAGATCGTAGTTTTCAATAACATTATTGGCGATACTGCCCAGCGTGCCGATGATAAGGGCATAAACGAAGAACTGTACGGCATGAAATATAAATCCTTTTCTTCTTTTCTCGCCACGACGAAACACAATACTCATCAGAAGTAAGGCGGCGCCACTGCCAAAAATTATTGCCAGATTAAACGCGTTTTTGAAAAAAAATTCTGCAATCATTTTGGTCTGTCACTACCCCGTATGGTTGATATAACGCTAAAAGATCCTGAGGTGCAGATATTTTATCCGCTTCGAATGCGCTGGTCATTGATCAAAAAGAATAAGACGTAGCGCATTTTCAGACAGGGACGCGCGATGTGAATATTATGTCACGACTTGTGTGGCAGACAACGGGGGATTGTCATGGTATTGTTACGCGCAAGTAACAGAGCTTTCATCTGCAAAAGGACGATACCATGATCATGACAAAGCTGAAGACAGCAAAGGGGAAGAAATTTCTGTTGGGCCTGCTGGCGGTGTTTATTATTGCGGCATCCGTGGTTACGCGGGCGACTATCGGCGGCGTGATCGAACAGTATGATATTCCGTTGTCCGAGTGGACAACCTCGATGTATTTCATCCAGTCATCAATGATTTGCGTCTACAGTCTGGTTTTCACCATTCTGCTGGCCATTCCGCTGGGGATCTATTTCCTCGGTGGTGAGGACAAACAGTAACGTGAGTGAGCGGCTTCGCCGGGTAGGCATACGCTACCCGGCACGAAAATAGGCTTAATCGTCTTCTTCGTCGTCCAGTTCGACCGGTGTCTGATACTGATCGGGTTTAATGACGAGCAGATCGCAGCGCAAATGGTCGATAACCTGTTCCGCTGTATTGCCCAGGAAGGCCGCAGATATCCCGGTACGACCAACCGTACCCAGTACAACGATACCTGCCTGTAGGTGCTCGGCTAAATCCGGGATAACCTCTTCAGGCAACCCTTTTTCAACATGCGTCACTTTCTCATCAATGCTGAATTTCTGCCGTAGCGCCTTCATCGCCAGCAAATGCTGACCGCGAATCGCGTCGTTGTAAACGCTCGGATCAAATTCAGGCAGTTCGATTGCGATATTGATGGGCGTCACGGGGTAGGCGCCAACCAGATGGACTTCGGTGTGGTTCACCTGTTCTGCGAGTTGCAGCGTTTCTTTGACCAGCTTTTCATTCAGCGCATTGTGATAAGGTTCTTCGCTCGCCAGATTCACGGCCACCAGCGCTTTACCGCCTTCAGGCCACGGTTGATCCTTGACCATCCATACCGGGCTTGGGCATTTACGCAACAAATGCCAGTCAGTCGGCGTAAAGATTACCGCTTCCAGGCGGTCATGCTGGTGCGCCATTTTGAGCACCAGATCGTGATCGTCGCTGATCACTTCCTGGATAATGGCTTCAAAGGGACGGTTGTGCCAGACCACTTTTATCTCAACGGGAACACCTGCTTCGATGTAGTATTTCGCTTGTTCGCGTATCCAGGCTGTTCGCTGGCTGATGACGCCCTGACGCATCGCGGTACGCTCATCAGGCGAGAGCAGGGTAGTCATTTCATAGGAAAAATCATAGATCGGCAAAAAGGCTTTAATTTTGCCACCAATCCGTTGATGCAAATAAACAGCGCGTCGTAATGCGGGTTGATCGTCCTGGTTTGGGTCGATGACCACCAGCATATTTTGATACATAGCCATACAGGGTCTCCTTACAACTGTCACCGCAGTTTGTAATTAAAAGAGTAACCCATATATGTTGAATGAAACAGGGGGGAACCTTCTGCCAGATCAATAAATCAGGAAAATTTGCTGTTCTATAGGGCAGTGTATTGAATGTAAACAATTTCTATCAGTAAAATCAGACTTCCGGGGCATACCTGGGGTAAATAGCGGCTTAGTAGAGTCTGTAATTAAATCTGTTTGATTCATGAATGCCGCCATAGCGGCATTCTTATCGTTAGTGGGAACCAAGACGGATCAGTTCAACGGGTTCGAACTGGCCTTCACAGCCTTCCACTTCGACGGTTTTGTTGCGGCGTAACTGGGCTGGAGTTAACCCGTTAGAATGTATGGCAACGATTTTACCCGTTCTGCCCGTCCCATTAATCATAACCCGACTGCCATTAGTAATAGGATTATGGTTACGATCATAAGTGATCATGGTTCTTTCTCCTCTTAATATCTGGGTATCAAAAAATCCGCTTAACAATCCGGGCCGCAGTCCAGAAGCGAACGTAATATAAATACACCTTTGCCATAATCTTTTTTTGTTTTTGATCAAGGTCACACTTTTTCTATACTCACCAAACCGCTGACGACGGGGTTTACGCACGATGCAGGACCCTGGTGCGGCTGACTGTTATTTTTTTCCTGAAGCTGAAAACATAACTACAGTACCTTTAACCGTAGTTTTAACATCCTCGAAGTACTCGGACAGTATTTGCGTTAAGCCCGCCTCTGAATCTCCGGTATTTGAGAAAATGCCTTTCCGGTTGTAAATGCGCATCAGTTTTTGACCGAAAGTATTGTGCTTAACGCCATCACCAAGAATGGTAGCGCCGTAAAGAGTGCCATTGTCGGTTAAAGCCTGCGCGGCATTCTGTATTACACATCCTTTTGCAGACATATCTCCAGGCAGGCAGTGAAGAAGGTAAAACATGGAGATGGAGTCAAATTGATTATGCAAGGTTTTTGGGTAAGGCTCGAAAACATCATGGGTAATTTTGCTCTGAATTTTCGTTTCTCCAGCCCTTGTTGATGCTGCGCTCAAGCTTGCTTCGTTCAAATCCATTAGCGATATTAAACGGCTTTCAGGAGCGTGAGTGAGGTAATATCCGGTTCCTACACCAATATCCAGATGTTTTTTCCCTAAATGTCGGAGGAAGTGTGGAAGAAGGTATTCCTTAGTGGGGCACCCCCATGCAAGCCGATTTGATACCCTCAAGACCCACCAGTCATAAAGTTTTAGTGTGAGGGGGGTGTAAACTTTAGATCCGTTATCTGTGTTTCTATTCATTAATTCCACCTGTTTATAGTTTTCGGGGGGAATTAAATCAATAATCATTATAAATGACAAGGTGTTAGGGTTGCCGCAGTTGCGTCGTATGCAAGAACGCAACTGCGGCCAGCTGGCGATCGTTCGATAGTGCGAATATAGAACGGTTGCCAGCCGCTGCGGATTGTACTTTTCCGGCATGATGAATCAATGTGGTTAATCCGAAAACGGCCTGGCAGGGCGTAAACCATGCCAGTGGTGTCCAACTGGAGTGATGGCTACGTATTTGAGATTTCTTTAGCTTATTGACGTGGTGTGATTCCTTCTGTCAAACCAATAAATCAGGAAAATTTAATGATTTAACAGAAGGATAACTGACTTATTTGCGGAAAGATTAAGCAACGTTGCGAGTATGACCAGCAAGCACTGCGAGCGCATCGCTGTTTTCGATGGTGATGTATTTACCTTTCACCGCCAGCATACCGCTTTTCTGGAAACGCCCCAGCAGACGGCTGATCGTTTCGACCGTTAAGCCAAGGTAGTTACCGATATCGCCACGGGTCATCGTCAGGCGGAATTCACGCGGAGAGAAACCGCGCTGGGCAAAACGACGGGACAGATTGTAGATAAAGGCTGCCAGACGTTCTTCCGCATTTTTCTTCGACAGCAACAGGATCATATCCTGATCGCCTTTGATCTCGCCGCTCATCAGACGCATCATCTGTTGACGTAGGTTAGGCATCTTACCGGAGAGATCGTCCAGAGTCTCAAACGGGATTTCACATACCATTGAGGTTTCCAGCGCCTGGGCAAAGCTCGGGTGGTGCCCGCTGCCAATCGCGTCAAAGCCGACCAGGTCGCCCGCTAAATGAAAACCAGTGATCTGCTCGTCGCCCTGCTCGGTAATGGTGTAGCTTTTAATCGTACCGGAGCGGATAGCATAGAGCGATTTCAGTTCATCACCTGCTTTAAACAGCGTTTGCCCTTTCTGAATAGGCTTTTTACGCTCGATGATATTATCAAGCTGATCAAGCTCATGTTCGTTAAGTGTGAACGGGATGCAAAGCTGGCTGATACTGCAATCCTGGCAATGGATAGCACAACCGCCAGACTGAATGCGCCGTATAATTCGCTTTTCCGGGATCATAGGTCTGCTCAAGCCGTAATTGATATTTGTCAATTTTAACATCTTTTTGGTGAGCACGTAAGCCTGAGCTACTCCCAATAGAGGATAATTCAGGCATAAGCAGGAGAAATATTTATATCCCTTTGAAAATCCATGCTTTATAAGTGGTTACTTTACATCAAAGTGTGACGGGTAAGGCACAAAATGCCTGGTTTCTACAGCAGCAGATACCCTTCATGGCGTAATAACCACTCTTTTCTCTGCACGCCGCCAGCATATCCCGTCATTGTCCCGTTGCGTCCGATCACGCGATGGCAGGGTACAACGATACTGACCGGGTTAGATCCGTTAGCGGCGCCTACGGCGCGAGCGGCTCCCGGACGGCCTAATTTTTCGGCAAGTTGACCATAATGCATAACCTGACCGCAGGGGATGGTGCGCAGCGCCTGCCATACTTCCCGCTGAAAAGGCGTTCCCCCGGTGGCGGTCTCCAGCGTATCAATGATGCTGAGATTTCCCTCAAAATACGCGGTGAGCTTATCGCTCAGGCCACCCGGATTTTTGGCGGCGATGCGCTCGTATCCCTCTGAACGATAATGTATGTCCAGTAGCTGTTCCATACGGTCGCTGTGTTGCTCCCATTCGACGGCGCGCAGGCGGAATTGCTCATCGCAAATCACCCATAACGGCCCCAGCGGGGTCGCGATATTGTCTTCAAGTAATCTCAGCATCCGTTATCTCTCATTGCAGGCGGGATAATTCCCGGACTTATCAGCAGTTCAACAAGATACCATGCGACCAATATCCGCAACCATACCCCTAAAAAGATAAGCGGGCATAATACGTTTAGCGTCATTGTTTGTTGAAAAAGCGAACAAATAAAGATGCTGAAAAAATGAAGCACGGCAGGAGAATAAAAAACAGGGACTGTCGACATCCGCCAGCCCCTAAAATCTACACAGCAGTGCTTCCTTAACCTTTTCCCGGCCTGGTTTTCCCTCAGCGGGTAATAAAGTTATAACGGCTATAAAAGAGATATTCCACTTTCAGGGCATAATTGATTTTACAAAAGCCCCGCTGAAATTGTCGGTTAACGCAGGATAAAACGTGGCTTTACCGGGGATGAAATAGTGAGATGCGCATAGCCAGATAATTGAGCCAGTGTCGTTTATTGGAAATAACTGTAAACCGTTGTCGGTATAATAGCGCGCGGTTATGATAGTGCCTGTCTTAACGCGCTGGAGGAGGAATCATGAACCTTGACGACAAAACGCTGTTTCTTGACGCCATGGAGGATGTCCAACCGTTGAAACGTTGCGCTGATGTACACTGGCAGCCCACGCGCAATTCACGGGCGCCGCAGCGTATCGATACGCTCCAGCTCGACAATTTTCTCACTACCGGGTTTCTGGATATTCTTCCTTTGGGCGAACCGCTGGAATTTCGCCGGGAAGGGTTGCAGCAGGGCGTGCTCGACAAACTGCGTTCGGGAAAATACAGCCAGCAGGCGAGTCTCAATTTGCTTCGTCAGCCGGTTGAGGAATGTCGCAAGATGCTGTTTAGCTTCATCTGCCAGGCGCGTCAGGATGGTTTACGCAACGTGCTGATCATTCATGGCAAAGGGCGGGAAGATAACGCGCATGCCAATATTGTGCGCAGCTATGTGGCGCGTTGGCTGACGGAATTTGACGACGTTCAGGCTTACTGTACGGCGCTGCCTCATCATGGCGGCAGCGGAGCGTGTTATGTTGCGTTGCGTAAAACGGCGCAGGCAAAGCAGGAAAACTGGGAGCGCCACGCGAAACGCAGCCGTTAAGGGCCTTCACAGGCTACTTACGGGCAGCCTGTGACGTTTATTACGCCGCCAGCACCCGATTTCTGCCGTCGTTTTTGGCTTTGTACAGGGCGTCGTCCACTCGCTTAAATAATTCATCAATACTTTCATTCGATTCGTGCCGTGCGACGCCGATGCTGACGGTAAAACGGGGCAGGCCAGGAATACAGACTTTCGCCACGGCGGCGCGTATTGATTCTGCAAGATTAAGCGCAACCTCCAGCGAGGTTCGCGGCAGCAGCAAGACAAATTCTTCACCGCCCCAGCGAAAGACCAGGTCGCCTTTACGTGCGCGAGCTTCCAGCGTTCGCGCCAGAGCGCACAGCACTTCATCGCCTTTCAAATGACCGTACAAATCGTTAATGCTTTTGAAGCGATCGGTATCGATTAGCAGCAGGCTGTAATCCATTGTCATCGACAGATGGGGCGTATGGTTTTGCTCAGTAAGAAGATAAAATTGCCTGCGGTTCAGTAAGCCGGTCAGCGCATCATGCAGGGCAGCGCGTTCCAGCTCCTGTTCCAGCCGTTTTTGCTCGGTAATGTCATGAATGATGCATAACATGAGCTTATCGCCGTATATCTCAAGGGGACCCGCATAGGTTTGTACGTGCCGGGTGGTGCCGTCAGAGAGTTTATGGACGAAGTTTAAGGGCTTATGACCGCCGGGCAGACGGGCAATCTCATGCATAACGGGTAAGATCTGGCGGCCTAATACGTTGATTTCCCATGTATGTTTCTGGCACATCGCTTCATGGCTGTAGCCATAGAAATTGAGTGCGGCCAGATTGGCATCGACGATCAGACCGTCCCGTGAAGGGTCTATCAACAGCATCGGCGCGGAGTTCGTCAGGAAAAAACGGGCGTAAAACCCTTGTTTTTTACGCTGATAGTTTGCCGAACGGCTGGCCTTGAGACCTTGCGCCGTGGGTGTCTCTATGCCTTCAAAAATAATAACGTCTCCCTGCGTCGACAGGGTTTTAACCGAGAGGCGGCAGGTTAAGGCGATTTCTTTACCATCACGACAGACCGTCAGAATTTCAACAATATCGTGATGGTGGTGTAAATCAGCAACGTACATGCGCAGCTCATTTTGCGCATAAGTTGAAAATATCCCCTTTCTGAGACGGCTGAAAGTCTGTTCCTGTGTCAGTTCGCGTGCGGCGGTATTAGCGAAAACTAACTCTTCTGTGTGTGGTAAAACAATCCAGACAGGAAAACTTAATAAATCCAGAGCATTGAGTTCGTGAGCAATCATCGATAATCCCGTTATCTTCACATGCTGTGTTGCCGGTTTATTGGTGAATGGCTTTTTTATTAACAGCTTACAGTGATATGGAGCGTTTTTTCACAAATCGGGAGACAACAATAGACGTGCAGATAAATCTAGCAGGGAACCAGGACAAATCCACGAATGATAAGTTTTTTTTCAATGGTCGATATAAGTGTGAACGAGTAAAAAGGAAGAAAGGTTGATGGCGACTTATATAAACATTACTCAGGCTAATCATTCTGAAAGAGGTTAACCCTTTCCCGTACGACATATTAAAGCCGATGATGCAACGCAAGGTTATCGATCTACAGACTAAAATTCATAAATTTCGATTAAGTAAATTATCATCCGTCGAACACTCCATATTGTCTCGCACAACACATTTGCGCCGGTGATGCCGGCGCCTTTCCTGCCATACCGTACTTTTCTGAATCATTTCAGCGCAATGGGATAATGAGGTATTGCTTAACATACGCCGAAGGCTAGACTAACGAAAAAGCGTTGAATGAATGTGGAGGCGTTGTGGAAGCCATCAAGGGATCGGAAGTCAATGTGCCGGATGCCGTTTTTGCCTGGCTACTGGATGGTCGCGGCGGCATTAAGCCGCTTGAAAATGACGATATTATCGACAGCCAGCATCCCTGCTGGTTGCATCTCAATTACACCCACCCTGACAGCGCGCAGTGGCTGGCGTCGACGCCTTTGTTACCGAATTCTGTACGCGATGCGCTGGCTGGCGAGAGTTCGCGCCCACGCGTCAGTCGGATGGGGGAAGGCACGCTGATCACCTTACGCTGCATCAACGGCAGTACCGATGAACGCCCTGACCAGCTAGTGGCGATGCGTGTATATATGGATGAACGTTTTATCGTCTCAACGCGACAGCGAAAAGTTCTGGCGCTTGATGAGGTGGTTAGCGACTTGCAGGAAGGGACTGGCCCGTCCGATTGCGGCGGCTGGCTGGTCGACGTGTGTGACGCCCTGACGGATCACGCCAGCGAATTTATCGAGCAATTACACGATAAAATTATCGACCTGGAAGACAATCTGCTCGATCAGCAGATCCCGCCGCGTGGATTCCTGGCGTTACTGCGTAAGCAACTGATTGTGATGCGTCGATACATGGCGCCTCAGCGTGATGTTTATGCGCGACTGGCAAGCGAGCGTCTGGCCTGGATGAATGATGATCAGCGGCGTCGAATGCAGGATATCGCGGATCGTCTGGGAAGGGGGCTGGATGAGATCGACGCGTGTATTGCGCGCACGGGCGTGATGGCCGATGAAATCGCGCAAGTCATGCAGGAGTCCTTAGCGCGCAGAACCTATACGATGTCGCTGATGGCGATGGTCTTTCTGCCCAGCACATTTTTAACCGGCTTGTTCGGCGTGAATCTCGGGGGAATTCCGGGCGGCGCATGGCATTTTGGATTTTCTATGTTCTGTATTCTGTTAGTTGTCCTGATTGGTGGTGTTACCTTATGGTTGCATCGTAGTAAATGGTTGTAACAACAACGCTTTTCATCGTCCTTTGAGCAGAAAAACGCCGCATAATTTGAGCGAAGTCAATAAACAATCTACCCATTCGGGGCAATATCTCTCTCGCAGGTGAATGCAACGTCAAGCGATGGGCGTTGCGCTCCATATTGTCTTACTTCCTTTTTTGAATTACTGCATAGCACAATTGATTCGTACGACGCCGACTTAGATTAGTCGGCTTTTTTTTGCCTGCGGGATATCAGCGTCTACCCTAAAAGAGTCAATCTGTATGACCGGAGGGTAATATGACCAGCCTGTTCACGTTGTTGCAAATGCAAACGCGCCAGTCGGATTCCGTACCAACCGATCCGGTGCCGATTCCCGATCCTATCCCGCGCCCACAACCTATGCCAGATCCGCCGCCGGATGAAGAACCGATTAAATTGTCGCATCAAGAGCGGAGATCTGCGAGGATACGCGCCTGCTGACTGTGTGTCTTTTACCGCGAGATTAAATTGTGACCGCTTTTTCTACTCTGAATGTCCTGCCTGCCGCCCAACTCGAGAATCTTAACGAGTTGGGTTATCTTGAGATGACGCCTGTCCAGGCCGCTGCGTTACCGGCGATCCTGGCCGGAAAAGATGTGCGCGTGCAGGCAAAAACCGGCAGCGGAAAAACGGCTGCATTTGGTCTCGGGCTTTTACAGCATATTGATGCCAGTCTGTTCCAGACCCAGTCGCTGGTGCTTTGTCCTACGCGCGAACTGGCCGATCAGGTGGCAGGGGAGCTGCGTCGTCTGGCGCGTTTTCTGCCTAATACCAAAATCCTGACGTTGTGCGGCGGGCAACCTTTCGGCGCGCAGCGAGACTCTCTCCAGCATGCGCCGCATATTATTGTCGCGACGCCGGGTCGCCTGCTTGACCATCTGCAAAAAGGCACCGTTTCTCTGGATGCCCTGCAAACGCTGGTGATGGATGAAGCCGACAGGATGCTGGATATGGGCTTTAGCGACGCTATTGACGAGGTGATTCGCTTTGCGCCGTCACGCCGTCAGACTCTGCTGTTTTCCGCCACCTGGCCTGAGGCCATCGCGGCGATCAGCGGTCGGGTTCAGCAAAATCCATTGACGATTGAAATTGATTCGGTGGACGCGCTGCCATCTATCGAGCAGCAGTTTTTTGAAACATCTTCGCAGGGGAAAATCCCGCTACTGCAAAAGCTGCTGAGCCAGCATCAGCCTGCGTCATGCGTTGTTTTCTGTAATACCAAAAAAGATTGTCAGGCGGTTTGTGATGCGCTCAATTCTGTCGGGCAGAGCGCATTATCGCTGCATGGCGACCTTGAGCAGCGCGATCGTGACCAGACGCTGGTTCGTTTTGCAAACGGCAGCGCGCGCGTACTGGTAGCGACGGACGTCGCCGCGCGTGGGCTGGATATCAAGTCGCTGGAGCTGGTCGTAAACTTCGAGCTGGCGTGGGACCCGGAAGTTCACGTACACCGTATTGGTCGTACCGCCCGTGCAGGCAACAGCGGTCTGGCGATCAGTTTTTGCGCGCCGGAAGAGGCGCAGCGCGCCAATATTCTGTCTGAAATGTTGCAGCTTAAACTGAACTGGCTGACGCCGCCGGGCAACGTTCCGGTTGTACCGCTGGAAGCTGAAATGGCGACGCTGTGCATTGATGGCGGTAAAAAGGCAAAAATGCGCCCGGGCGACGTGCTGGGAGCATTAACGGGAGATATTGGTCTGGATAGCGCTGATATTGGCAAAATTACCGTACATCCGGCTCATGTCTATGTGGCGGTTCGTCAGCCTGTGGCGCAGAAAGCCTGGAAGCAATTACAGAACGGAAAGATAAAAGGGAAGAGCTGTCGGGTTCGTTTATTGAAATAAATGCCCGTTGGCGCTCCGCTTATCCGGCCTACAGGTGTTTATGCGCATCGTAGGCCGGATAAGATGTTTACATCGCCATCCGGCTGAGTCAGAAATTACTTCACTTCCACGACGTTCAGACGCAGTTCATCCAGCTGATTATCGTCTTCCTCTGGCTGCCAGCCTGCGGGTTGCAGAGGGATCTCTTCGCGGTCAAAGGCTAAATCACCACCGTCTACTACGTCGGAATCATGATTAATGCCTTTGAAATCAAAAAGATTAATATCGCTCAGATGAGAAGGCACCACGTTCTGCATCGCGCTGAACATGGTTTCAATACGCCCTGGATAACGCTTATCCCAGTCGCGCAGCATGTCGGCGATGACCTGGCGTTGCAGGTTTGGCTGCGACCCGCACAGGTTGCACGGAATAATAGGGAACGCTTTGGCTTCTGAAAAACGCTCAATATCTTTCTCGCGGCAGTAGGCCAGCGGGCGGATAACGATGTGTTTGCCATCATCGCTCATCAGCTTCGGCGGCATCCCTTTCATTTTCCCGCCGTAGAACATGTTCAGGAATAACGTTTGCAGGATATCGTCGCGGTGGTGGCCTAACGCAATTTTGGTCGCACCCAGTTCTGTTGCGGTGCGGTAGAGAATACCGCGGCGCAGTCGGGAGCACAGAGAGCAGGTCGTTTTGCCTTCAGGAATTTTCTCTTTAACGATCCCATAGGTGTTTTCTTCAACGATCTTATACTCTACGCCCAGTTTCTCGAGATATTCCGGCAGAATGTGTTCAGGAAAACCCGGTTGCTTCTGGTCAAGGTTAACGGCGACCAGTGAAAAGTTGACGGGCGCGCTTTGCTGCAAATTACGCAGAATTTCCAGCATGGTATAGCTGTCTTTCCCGCCGGAAAGGCACACCATGATGCGATCGCCTTCTTCGATCATATTGAAGTCAGCAATCGCTTCGCCCACGTTACGACGCAGACGCTTTTGTAATTTGTTCAGGTTGTACTGTTCTTTCTTGCTAATATCTTGATTTTGCGACATTTAATAGAGGCTCAATTCATTGTGTGGCATCAGAAAAGTATGCATCACGCCGGAAAGACCGGCAAAAGAAATCTGATATAAAAACTGTGGCGTGTATGGTACGGATTGGCGAGAAGAATGTCAGCACATTTATACCCGTTATACCTCAGGTTACAGGTAAGCGTGCAGGGTTGAAAAGTGGATATGAAAAGCCCGCAACGGCGTGCGGGCTGATGCGTTTAGCGAACCACCAGGACGGAACATTCGGCATGGCGTACGACCGCTGCGGCGTTGGAGCCCAGCAGATACGTGGTGATGTCCGGGCGGTGAGAAGCAATAATCACCATGTCTGCCGGTAATTTTTTAGCCATTTCCAGAATTTTATCTTTCGGAGAACCTTCCGCGATATGAATCTGTACTCTGTCGGCAGGAATACTGAACTTCTTGATAATCTCTTCCAGTTGAGATTTTGCTTCGGCTTTCAGATCGTCCATAGCCGGTAACTCTGCTGAGTAGGCCAGGCCTAAAGAGGCGTAATAGGGCAGTGACGGAATAACGGTCAGGAAATGGACCTCTGCGTCATCTATTTTTGCCTCGGCTTCAACATGGGTGATAACGCGTTGAGTTAATTCTGAATCTGAAATATCGATGGGCACAAGAATCGTTCTGCTCATAAAACCTCCTGTTTAAGTATCCGATTAAAGTTTAACCCTTAATGGCACTTTATGTACAATGACAGGAGTCACATTTTAGCGTGAGTTTGGTTTCTGCTCTGGAAATTTCCCTTTGATCACGCCGTCATAAAAGCGGCCTTTAGAAACCACGACAAGAAAATCACGAAAAATACGCGACGGGACGCCGAGATATTGCAGAGTACCGGTTCGATGAAAACGAATTTCCAGCGTGCTGGAGGTTTCGTCATAGCCGACGGATGCAATACGGGATGATTTAACGGGATGATGGTTCATTGCCGGCGTCCTCTACAGCAGATCTTTATGCAATATATCATCTATCAATGGAGAGTTTTAGCGCAACAAATATATTGTTTTAGTATAGATAAAACACTGTTGTTATGAGAAAAGCCCGCCGTTGCCAGCGGGCTGACGGACTTAGAACTGGTAAACCATACCCAGAGCAACGACGTCGTCGGTAGAGATACCCGCGTTTTTATAGAACTGATCGTCTTCGTCCAGCAGGTTGATTTTGTAATCAACGTAGGTAGACATATTTTTGTTGAAGTAGTAGGTCGCGCCTACATCAGCATATTTAACCAGATCTTTGTCACCGTCGGTGTTGTTCAGATCCTTACCTTTAGACATCAGGAAGGATACTGCCGGGCGTAGACCAAAGTCGAACTGGTACTGGGCTGTAACTTCAAAGTTTTGCGTCTTGTTAGCCACGCCCCCCTCTTTGTCCATTGAGCCATACGGGGTCATATTACGTGTTTCAGAATACATGGTCGCCAGATAGATATTGTTAGCGTCATATTTCAGGCCAGCAGTCCACGCATCGGCTTTATCGCCACCGGCGACATTGCCACCGTAATTTACCTGTTGATTAGTACGGTCAGAAGTGGTGTATGCCGCGCCAACGCTTGCACCCATACCTAAGTCGTAAGTGGTAGAAATACCGAAACCGTCACCGTTGGAATTCTGTACAGAACGGTCACCGCCGTTGCCTGTACCTTCCTGAGCAGTGCCGCTGATGTAGTCAGCGTCTTCATCAGTAACCTGGTTTTCATTCGCCCCCTGATACTGTAGCGCAAAGCTCAAACCATTCACCAGACCGAAGAAGTCGGTATTGCGGTAGGTTGCCACGCCGTTTGCACGGCCGGTCATGAAGTTGTCTGCTTTAGTATAAGAGTCGCCGCCGAATTCTGGCAGCATATCGGTCCAGCCTTCCACGTCGTACAGTACGCCGTAGTTACGGCCGTAATCGAATGAACCATAGTCACCAAACTTCAGTCCAGCAAAAGCCAGACGGGTGAAGCTGTTTCCATGATCGCCTTCAGTGGTATTCGCATTAACCTGATATTCCCACTGGCCGTAACCCGTGATCATATCGTTAACCTGAGTTTCACCCTTGAAACCCATACGCATGTATGTTTGATCGCCGTCAGAATTTGCGTCATCAGAGAAATAATGCAGACCGTCTACTTTGCCATAGAGATCTAATTTATTGCCGTCTTTATTATAAACTTCAGCGGCGTGGGCCGCGCCTGCGGCTAACAGGGCAGGGATTACGAGAGCCAGTACTTTTCTTTTCATTGAAATAACCCTTTAGTTTTTTTATTTACCTGTGACTCCCCATAAGGGAAGTGAAATCATGCTAAAGGAGAAGTTCCGTAAAGAGATAAATATGAATTGTTACGTCTTAAGTAAAATCTTAATTAAATAATTCTACAGAAATGATGATAATTGACATGAATGTTTTTTAATAAAACATATAAAATAAAAATTATACAATTCAATTTTGTTGCGATATTCTGCGCGGGTTATATGCCTTTATTGTCACATTTTGCTTTTTTCGTTGGGCCATTGCGATAAGTACTGATCTTCCAACGAATGAATTGACAAGCCCGAACCTTGGTTCGGGCTTTTTTTCGTCCTGACGAATACTCAAACAGCCGTATTATTCAGCACCGCTCTTTTCCGCTTTGCCTGCCAGTTGAGCAAGGAAGTCATAGCGTTTTTGCAGATCCGCCGTCGCATCCTTCCAGAGCTGTTCAGCAACGTCTGGCTGCTGTGCATTCAGACGGCGGAAGCGTTGCTCGTTGAGCAGCGTCTCTGCCAGCGCGTCTGACGGTGGACGGGAGTCCAGCGCCAGCGGCAGTTTACCCTCATCGGCACGACGCGGGTCAAAGCGGTACAGCGGCCAGAAGCCGGTAGCCGTTAACTGACGCATCTGATCGTGGCTCAGCGCCAGGTCGTAGCCGTGTTCTTCACATGGGCTGTAGGCAATGATCAGCGATGGCCCCGGATACGCTTCCGCTTCCTGGATTGCTTTCACCGTCTGGTTTAACTGCGCGCCCAGCGAGATCTGCGCGACATACACATGACCGTACATCATCATGCTCACACCCAGATCCTTACGCGCTTTGCGCTTGCCGTGTTCGCCAAACTTCGTGACCGCGCCAAGTGGCGTCGCCTTCGACGCCTGTCCGCCGGTATTGGAATAACACTGCGTGTCCAGAACCAGAATATTGACGTTCTCGGTCAGGCTCAGCACATGATCCAGACCGCCAAAGCCAATATCGTAGGCCCAGCCGTCACCGCCAATCAGCCAGATTGATTTCTCAATCAGCGCATCGGCATCGGTTAACAGTTCATGCGCGCCGTCGACATCTTTCAGATGCTGGCGTAATGCGGCGACCTGTTCACGACGAACTTCCGGCGTCGCTTCGGCGTGCAATGCGTCGTTTAAATCCGTTGGGATGCGATCGGCGAACTGTTCCAGCAGGCGCATGACGCGCACGCGATGTTGATCAACCGTCAGGCGAAAGCCCAGACCGAATTCGGCGTTATCTTCAAACAGCGAGTTCGCCCATGCGGGGCCGCGACCGTTGGCATCGGTGGTGTAAGGCGTTGAAGGCAGATTACCGCCATAAATAGAAGAACAGCCGGTCGCGTTGGCAATTAACATGCGGTCGCCATACAGCTGGGTCAGCAGCTTGATATACGGCGTTTCACCACAACCGGAGCAGGCGCCGGAGTATTCGAACAGCGGCGTGATCAGTTGAGAGGTGCGAATATCAATACGTTCCAGCTTGCTCTTGTCGATTTCCGGCAGATTGAGGAAGAAGTCATAATTCACTTTTTCTTCTTCGACATGTTCAAGGCGGGACATCATATTGATGGCCTTGATTTCAGGGTTCTGGCGGTCTTTCGCCGGGCAAACTTCAACACACAGGTTACAACCCGTGCAGTCTTCCGGCGCCACCTGCAATACGTATTTCTGACCACGCATATCGCGTGATTTCACATCCAGCGAGTGCAGGCTGGCCGGGGCGTCCTCCATTGCTTCCGGCGAAACTACTTTAGCGCGGATCGCCGAGTGCGGGCAGGCGGCGACACAGTGGTTACACTGGGTACACAACTCTTCTTTCCAGATAGGGATTTCTTCGGCGATATTGCGTTTTTCCCAACGGGTCGTCCCCATCGGCCAGGTGCCGTCTGGCGGCAACGCCGAAACGGGCAGGGCGTCACCAAGCCCGGCGAGCATGGCGGCTGTAACCGTTTTAACGAAATCGGGCGCTGCGTCAGACACCACCGGAGGACGATTTGCGCTGTGCGGGTCCACCGCCTGCAACGGAACTTCTGTTACCGATTCGCGCGCCAGCGCCAGCGCCTGCCAGTTACGCTCAACCAGCTCCTGGCCTTTACTGTTGTAGCTTTTCGCTATCGCTCCCTGTAATTCCGCTAGCGCGCTATCACCAGGCAGAATCTGCGTCAGGTGGAAGAAGGCCATCTGCATCACGGTATTAATACGTGCCGCCAGTCCGCATTCGCGGGCGATTTTAGCCGCGTTAATCACAAAGAACCGCGCTTTTTTCTGGTTCAGCACCGCCTGAACTTCCTGCGGCAGACGTGCCCAGACTTCATCTGCGTTGTACGGCGTATTGAGCAGGAAAATACCGCCTGGTTTCAGACGTTCCACCATCTGATACTTATCAATAAACTGCAACTGGTGGCAGCCGACAAAATCAGCCTGCGCCACCAGGTAAGCGGAACGAATCGGCTGCTCGCTGACGCGCAGGTGAGAGACCGTCAGGCCGCCAGCTTTCTTCGAGTCATAGACAAAGTAACCCTGTGCATACCACGGCGTGGAGTTACCAATAATCTTGATGTTGTTTTTGGTTGCAGAAACGCTGCCGTCGCTGCCCAGACCGTAAAATAGCGCTTCCAGTTTCGCTGTACCGGGCAGGGTGTTTTCCGGCAGGGGCAGAGACAGATTAGTGACATCATCATAGATGCCAACCGTGAAGCGGGATTTGGGTCTGGCGCTCGCCAGTTCGTTGAAAACAGCCAGCACGCAATCGGGGCCAAACTCTTTTGAAGAGAGGCCATAGCGCCCGCCGATCACCCGCGGTAAGGTTTCTCTCTCGCCGCTGTTGAATGCCTCCGCCAGCGCGGTCATCACATCCAGATACAGCGGTTCGGCCTGCGCGCCAGGCTCTTTGGTGCGATCCAGTACGGCGACGGTACGTACGGTTTCCGGCAGCGCCTGTAATAAATGTTTCGCTGAGAACGGACGGAACAGACGGACTTTCAGTACGCCCACTTTTTCGCCGCGCGCCAGTAGCTCGTCCACCACTTCCTCACAGGTGCCGATTGCGGAACCCATCAGAATAATGACGCGTTCCGCCTGCGGGTGGCCATAGTATTCAAACGGCTTGTACTGGCGACCGGTGGCCCCGGCGAAATCATTCATTGCCTGTTCAACGTGGTCATAAACTGCGTTGTACCACGGGTTCGTGGCTTCACGGGACTGGAAGTAGGTATCCGGGTTGGCAGACGTGCCGCGAATCACCGGATGTTCAGGATTGAGCGCGCGGGAGCGGTGCGCGTCAATTTCAGCCTGCGGCATCAGTTTCAGAATGGTGTCATCCGCCAGCGGCACAATTTTATTGATTTCATGCGAGGTACGGAAACCATCAAAGAAATGAATAAATGGCACGCGGCTTTTCAGCGTGGCAATCTGCGAAATGAGCGCGAAATCCTGCGCTTCCTGAACGCTACCGGCGCTCAGCATGGCGCAGCCTGTCTGGCGAACCGCCATCACATCAGAGTGATCGCCAAAAATAGACAAGGCATGAGTAGCAATGGTGCGTGCGGCGACGTGGAGTACAAACGGCGTGAGCTGTCCCGCCAGTTTGTACAACGTTGGGATCATCAGCAGCAGGCCCTGAGATGAGGTAAATGAGGTCGAGAGCGCGCCGGTCTGTAATGCCCCGTGAACGGTGGCGATGGCGCCGCCTTCCGACTGCATTTCTACGACGCGAGGGGTATCGCCCCAGACGTTCTTAAGCCCGTTTCCGGCCCAGGCATCCGCCTGCTCAGCCATTGTCGAACTGGGCGTAATTGGGTAGATGGCGATAACTTCGCTGGTACGGAATGCGACCGAAGCAACCGCGCCATTACCGTCAATAGTGATCATATGACACCCTTACATTGCACAAAAAGAGGGACTCGCGAAACATCGGCGGGCCCTGATAGTTATCTCTCTATTTTAGCAAACCCCGATCTCTACCATTTTCGCTTTTGTGTCCCTGGAATAGAGGGAATGAATGATTTGATCAAAGAGAGGGCAAAAAAATTGCTAAAAAATGTCAATGAACCGCATAAATGGGCAGTTTGCCTCTCGACGACGCAGGGCAGCCTGCCTATTATTTATGGCGGTGTCGTTTCGGCTAACGTTCAGAGGGGAGAGAGATGCGCGCAGCGTTTTTAGTGGGGTGTGCCGCGTTATTATTGTCGGCCTGTAGTAATGAGCCTGTTCAGCAGGCGACGGCAGCGCATGTTGCGCCGGGGTTAAAGGCGGCAATGTCCAGTTCCGGGGAAGCTAACTGCGCCATGATTGGCGGGTCGCTCTCTGTTGCCCGTCAGCTTGACGGATCGGCGATTGGCATGTGCGCATTACCCAACGGCAAACGCTGTAGTGAACAGTCGCTCGCCGCTGGAAGCTGCGGCAGCTATTAATGCACTAAATCAGCCAGTCGGAACATCAGCGTTTGTTCTGCGGTCGCCAGCGTCAACTGGTTAGCCGTTAAGTCGACCTGCGCGCCTTGTTTGAGCATCGCGCTAATGGTGTGATCCAGTTCATTTAACTGCGGGTCGGCGCACATCATACGCGTCATCGCCATTTCTTTGACTTTCAGCTCGCCATCAGACAGCTTGCCCTGGCCGCTGAAGCGGTTGCACATGCGGCCGGAAACCGTCATTTTTTCACCGAAGCTTAACTCCGGGGCGTTCTTACCCGCAGCGACTGGTTTTCCGTTTACACTCTCCAGAACAAAACGGTGATGCTGTAGTTGATCACGGTTAACGGAGACTTTTCCATTGCTGACGCAGCCTGCCATAAGCATGCTGAGTGCAACCAGTGCGACGATCTTCTTCATTAAAACTCTCTACATTTGCTGACGGGAAATCATTCATAATTGTAATGATATAGCCTGGTATATCATCGGGGATTATCTGAAAGTGCTCCCCTGAACGCAGGGGAGCAGAAGGGTCAGAACAGGGCGTTCGGGCAGGTTTCACCTTTTGAGAGCTGTTCCAGATTTTGCAGAGTGGTTTCCGAGATGCTGGTCAACGCTTCCGCAGTCAGGAAAGCCTGGTGCCCGGTGAATAGCACGTTATGGCAGGCAGACAGACGACGGAATACGTCATCCTGAATCACATCGTTGGACTTATCCTCAAAGAACAGATCGCGTTCGTTTTCATAGACGTCCATCCCCAGTGAACCAATCTTCTGGTTTTTCAGCGCTTCAATTGCCGCCTGCGAATCAATCAACGCCCCACGACTGGTGTTGATCACCATCACCCCATTTTTCATCTGATCGAACGCGGCATGATTAAGCAAATGGTAGTTTTCAGCTGTCAGCGGGCAATGCAGAGAAATGACATCAGACTCCGCAAACAGCGTCGGCAGATCGACATACTCCACGCCAAGCTCCAGCGCGGCGGCGCTTGGGTAAGGATCAAACGCCAGCAGTCGCATACCAAAACCTTTCAGAATACGCAGCGCGGCGACGCCGATCTTGCCCGTCCCGATCACGCCAGCCGTTTTACCGTGCATGGTAAAACCGGTCAGACCTTCCAGTGAAAAGTTTGCATCACGGGTACGTTGATAAGCGCGATGAATGCGACGGTTCAGCGTCATCATCATACCAATCGCATGTTCGGCGACGGCTTCAGGAGAATAGGCCGGGACGCGCACGACTTGCAGACCCAGCTCTTTTGCGGCGTCCAGATCGACGTTATTGAAGCCAGCGCAACGCAGCGCAATGTATTTTACGCCGTGCTTTTTCAGCTCTTCCAGAACCGGGCGACTGCCGTCGTCGTTAACGAAGATGCATACCGCCTCGCAACCGTTGGCGGTTTTTGCCGTTTTTTCAGTCAGCAGAAAGTCAAAAAATTCAAGTTCAAAACCAAAGGACTCGTTAACATGTTGCAGGTACTTCTTGTCGTACTGCTTTGTACTGTAAACAGCGAGTTTCATAAGACTTTCTCCAGCGATGGTGGAATAACATTGAATCAATTAAAATTATCTTACAAAATTTAAAAAATAATTGATAGGCGTGATCATGACATAATGAATAATTTTAGAACATCTCTTCTTAAGGCACCTATCATACTAAAATTAAACAACTTTCTTTAACACATATTTCCCTTCCGGTCATTCTGAACCCACGCCTTATCAGTGGGTCAGTTACGCTTCCACAGACTGACGTATCCTTTCTGTATCGAATCAGTCTGATAGACGTTCGTAACGTCGAACAACCGACAGACATAACCTGCAAACTATCACTTTCATACGAAATCACCTATCGCTTCAATTGATTGACAAAAATTAATAATTGCTCCGCCCATCGCTCCATTCCATGATGAATTTCATGAACTTTTTCATTTGCTGTGATATTTATCACATTTCTGTAAATTTCACCAATTGTCCTGTCTGGTGTGACCAGCAGTAATTTCCCTTTTATTTTTTGCACTTATTTAAACAGGCGTTGATATGCTCCTGTTATCCCGTTTATCAAGGGATTGTCAAAGGATTCCAAATAAGCATAATTTAACCAAGAAATTAGTTTTGTTATTTTAACTTGAATCCTCGTGATTTTTATTAACACGTTTAATACAAACAAGAGTGGAGGGGTGATATTGCCGTAACTTAATACATACTATTAACAACACAGCATGTTAAATCCTGTCTTATCCGGCTAAGTTAAGTTGGAGGTGTTATTATGACTGCGCGCAGTATCGTAGCGACTTTTTAATGGAATAAAAATGTACGCGATGAATCTGTCGATGAATAAGCCTGGAACAGTAAGCAAGATAACCTTATTGAATAAACCAATTTCAATAACTGAAAATGCCTGCTCTACATGTAGTCTACTGGAGCAGCTTCACAGGTATCCTTCAGCTACTGTCGTAATATATGGGCGGCCGTCTTTATTTTTGAGTTTCTGGCTGCATGTTCGGGAATGTTACCCGTGCGCAGCATTGATATTTAAGCATGGCTATTTTTTGCCTGTGGATGAGACCATTGCTGAGTTTTTTAACTACTTCACTATTGAAGGGAGAAGCGGTGTAAAACACCACGATAAAACAATACAGCGTGTAATTTATTTTCTTCCTCCTGTTTTACTAAGGAAAGAATCTGTTCAGGATACAGCATATCTTACGGATACAGTACCTTTACTTAATGAAATAACACATGCGCGACTTTCTTCCGGGAGGTTATCGAAGCTGTCTAAAAGTGTTCTTGCACTAATACTTTCTGGCTTCAGTCGAGAGATGATAGCAATTAATTTAAAAGTTGGAATCAGGCAAGTCTGGTTGATTGAAAACTTCCTACGCAAAAGATGGCGAATTCCAGATTGTTGTTCTCTGGTTGAGTCTGTTTATTTCTGCAATAGATAAAAATTGTTCCTAATTTTAATTTAAGGGTGTTTACATGCATAAGAATGTTATGGCCTCTATGTTAGGTGTGGTTTTGTTTGGTGCTCTAAGCAATATCAGTTGGGCAGAAGAGCAGATCGATCCCAACAAAACAATTACCAGGGGAGAACTAAATAATGAACTGATCGAATTAGCCCGATCTCTTTCTCAAAAAGGGGAGAATTATCGAAACGAGGTGGTTAGATATGTAAATGGGCGTGTAAATGATGCTGCAAATACGACGAAAAATTATATTAATGAACAAATTAATGCTCAAAATCGCTCGCTGGCTTCACAGCGGGACGCAATAAATACGGTGAAACAGGACGTGACCGTAAGCGTTGGGAAGGTTAATAAAGAACTGGATGAACAAAAGGATGTTCTGCGCGGCGAAATCGGCCAGGCCAAAGCTGATGCAATTGCACAGGCTGACAATAATGCAAAAGCCGTGCGTGGCGAGCTTAAGCAGCAGGGTGATTCCCTGCGCGGCGAAATCGGCAGTGTCAAAAGGGATGCTTACGCGCGTATAGACAACAATACGGAAGCTGTTCGTGGCGAGCTTTCTCAGACCAGCAAATATTTATCTGGAAAAATCAATGCTAACCAGTCTGCGGCCAGTAAGAATAGTCGCCGTTTAGATCTTCATGAATCCTGGCAAAAAATGGCGGCAGACAGAATGAATGGTCTGCAAAAACAGATATCTAACAACCGCAAAGAAATTCGTGAAAGTGCAGCTCAGAATGCGGCGCTTGCAGGTTTATTCCAGCCTTATAGCGTGGGTAAATTTAATGCTACTGCGGCATTGGGAGGATATTCAGATAAGCAGGCAGTAGCCATTGGGATCGGCTACCGCTTTACAGACAATGTTGCAGGTAAAATGGCAGTTGCGGCCGGTGGAGATTCCGTTTCATGGAACACGGGTATTAGTCTGGAGTTCTGATTAAAGCTTACAGCAGGGGGTATTTTACTCCCTGCTCATGGAGCAATAATGAAAATTATCATCGCGACGCATGATTTTTATTTTCAGCAAGGCGCTGAAGTATTATTCAACTCGTGTGAGGCACTTGGCGTTGAACATTTTAACAGCGAAAAAGAAACGTATTTTATTATCTGTGATAATGAGTTCGCCGGACTCATGAGCATACTTTTCTACGGGTATGATTTTTACCTTGCCTGCAAGTCAGAGCCTTGCAATATGAAGCATGGTTCTTGTTTGAATGATCAAGGTAAATCATTAACACATAATGAAAGAATTATCGCTTTCCTTTTATACTATAAACACTTTAGTGTAGAGCAAATCGCCAGGGTGAGAGGTCGAAGTAAGAAAACAGTATATTCGCATATTTACAATATCAAGAAAAAAATTGGCTTAAAAAATGGAATGCACCTGCCATTTAAAAGTAACGGCATTGATCGGAATGCTTTTTTTGAACTGATATTTCTCATCTGAGATAAAATCTGGCTGGCATCTCATTATTATCTTCCCGGAGAATATGAATGAAGAATTTCATTAATCGATTCATTCGCTCAGATTACGATATCGTCATTCTTCGCCTGAGCGTTATCGGTGTATTTATGTTGTTTGGTACTTATAAATGGTTTGACTTTGAAGTTATGGCCCTGGAGCCTCTGATTTCATCAACATGGCTCAATATTCTGTATTTGATTTTTGGTGTCCACGGGGGAAGTTATTTCCTTGGCGTTATGGAAACCATTACATTTCTTGCGTTGATCATTGGCTTCGCCCGACCTGGTGTTGGCATACCAGGCGATCTCATTGTTATCACTACAGGAGTAACGACTCTGAGCCTGCTGCCACAACTGGGGAAAATTGACAGCTTCATTATCAAGGATGTTCTCTTGATTGGTGCTGGCGCAGTTTTGCTGAAATATGACCTTACCCGGTATCTGGCATTCAGGAATGGAACATACCGGGTATAAACGCTGCTACAGGATGCAGGAATGTGAGCCCAGGCAGAGGATCTGCAAATGGTCAGTCCTCTGCGCCTTTGTTTTCCGTAATAAATCAGGAGGCTGAGTTAATTCAGTACAAAATGTTTGCCTGACTGCGGATGTGCGCCATCACGGTGAGATGGCAGAAGGATCGGATACTAACGCTCTGTTATATCATTAACTTTATCATTTCTAAGACGACCTCAAAATTGTTGGGTCGCGGCAGAACATCTATCCTTAGTGAGGGCGACGCCTTCAACTGAGCGCCCAAACATGCCACAATACGGGCCTTACCGGCTTAATTTTTGCTAAATCAGGATATTAACTACCCATGAAGGGTAAATACAAAGCCGTTCTCGCGCTACTTTTATTATTGATCCTTATACCGTTAACGCTGCTCATGACGCTTGGCCTGTGGCTTCCTACGCTGGCGGGCATCTGGTTACCGGTTGGTACGCGTATCGCGCTGGATGAAAGCCCGAAACTTACGCGCCACGGCCTGCATATCCCGGAGCTGCGTTATCTGGTGGAGGACTGCCCGTTAGCACGCATGAGCGGCGCGGAACTCACCCATCCCAGCCGCTGGCAGCTGAATATCGGTACGCTTGAACTGGACTCCGCCTGTCTGGCAAAACTCCCTGAATCTGAACCATCGCCCGCGGCGCCGCGCACGCTCGCAGAATGGCAGTCTATGCTGCCTAATACCTGGGTTAATATCGACAGGCTTATTCTTTCTCCCTGGCAGGAATGGCAGGGGAAATTGTCGCTTTCGCTGACGCCAGCCCTCCAACAGATTCGTTATCAGGGCGAGAAGGTCAACTTTCAGGGGCGGCTGCACGGGCAAAACTTCACCGTCAGCCAACTGGAGGTGAGCGCCTTCGAAAATCAGCCCCCTGTAAAACTGGAAGGGGAATTTACGCTGCCTCTGGTGCCGGACGGGCTGCCGGTGAACGGACACGCCGTCGCAACGCTGAGCCTGCCGCAGGAACCGTCGCTGGTAGATGCGGAACTGGAGTGGCGGGACAACGCCGGACAGCTGATCGTCATGGCGCGCGGTAACCCGGAGCCGCTGCTCGATCTCCCCTGGCAGGTCACTCGCCAGCAACTTGCCATCAGCGATGGACGCTGGAACTGGCCGTATCAGGGCTTTCCGCTTAGCGGACGTCTGGGGATCAACATTAATAACTGGCAGGCAGGTCTTGAGAATGCGGTGATAAGCGGCCGGTTGAATGTTCTGACGCAAGGCGATGCGGGTAAAGGCAATGCGGTGCTGACGATTGGGCCAGGCAAGCTGAGTATGGATAACAGCGACATGCCCTTGCGTTTAACCGGTGAAGCGAAACAGGATGATCTGATCTTTTATGCGGTACTGCCGACACAGCTCACCGGCAGTCTGGCCGATCCACAACTGACCTTTGAACCCGGCGCGCTGTTGCGTTCTCGTGGCCGGGTGATTGACTCTCTGGATATTGACGAAATTCGCTGGCCGCTGGCTGGCGTAAAAGTTACCCAACGCGGAGTTGATGGCCGATTACAGGCAATTTTACGTGCGCACGAAAATAAGATGGGCGACTTTGTCCTGCATCTTGATGGGCTGGCGAATGATTTTCTTCCCGATGCGGGGCGCTGGCAGTGGCGCTACTGGGGCGAGGGCAGCTTCACCCCGATGAACGCCAGTTGGGATGTCGCCGGGAAAGGAGAATGGCACGATAACACCATCACGCTTACCGACCTGTCCACCGGGTTCGATCAACTGCAATACGGCACGATGACGGTGGCGTCTCCGCGCCTGGTGCTGGATAAACCGATCGTGTGGGTTCGTGATGCCGGGAACCCGACCTTCAGCGGCGCGTTATCGCTGGATGCGGGCAATACCGTGTTCACCGGCGGCAGTGTCTTACCGCCGTCAACGCTCAAATTCAGCGTTGAAGGAACGAACCCAACGGTATTCCAGTTCAAAGGCGACCTGCACGCCGGGGCGATTGGGCCAGCGCGGGTAAATGGGCGCTGGGACGGCATTCGTTTACGCGGGCAGGCCTGGTGGCCAAAACAGTCGGTTACGGTCTTCCAGCCCTTGCTGCCTCCTGACTGGAAAATGAATTTGCGCGCAGGCGAACTGTACGCGCAGGTGGCTTTTTCCGCCGCAGAGGATCAGGGGTTCGAAGCGGGTGGACACGGCGTACTGAAAGGCGGTAGCGCCTGGATGCCGGATAACCAAATCAACGGCGTCGATTTTGTGTTGCCGTTCCGTTTCAGTCAGGGTGCCTGGCAACTGGGGACGCGCGGGCCGGTGTCATTACGCATTGCAGAGGTGGTAAACCAGGTCACCGCGAAAAATATCACGGCCGACCTCCAGGGAAGTTATCCGTGGAGCGAAGAGAATCCTTTATTGCTGAGTGACGTGAGCGTGGATGTGCTGGGCGGCAAAATCATCATGAAACAGCTACGTATGCCGCAGCACGATCCGGCACTGCTGCGGGTGCAAAATGTCTCTTCCAGCGAACTGATCAGCGCGGTGAATCCCAAACAATTTGCGATGTCCGGCCCGGTTAGCGGCGCGCTTCCGCTGTGGCTGAGCAATGAAAAATGGATCATTAAAGACGGCTGGTTAACCAATCCAGGCCCGATGACGCTGCGTATCGATAAAGATACCGCCGATGCGGTCGTCAAAGACAATATGGCGGCAGGCGCGGCAATCAACTGGCTACGCTATATGGAGATTGCCCGTTCGTGGACGAAGATTAATCTGGACAATCTGGGCGTGCTGACCATGCAGGCGACGGTCACGGGTAAAAGCCATGTGGACGGTAAAGTCGGCACGGTTAACCTGAACTATACCCATGAAGAAAATGTCTTTACGCTCTGGCGCAGTTTGCGTTTTGGCGACAACTTACAGGCATGGCTTGAACAAAACACCGCGTTGCCGGAAACCCGTTGCCCGGAAGGCAAGGAATGTGAGGAACAACAATGAAAACGATGATTGCCATGCTGGCGCTCTTCTTACTGGCTGGCTGTACGCCGCGTATTGAAGTTGCAGCGCCGAAGGAACCGATCACCATCAATATGAACGTCAAAATTGAGCATGAAATTCATATCAAGGTTGATAAGGACGTGGAAAGTTTATTGAAGTCACGCAGTGATTTGTTCTGAGGTCATGATGAAAAAACAGCTTAGAGCGACCGTTCTTATCCTGAGTTTATTGAGCTGCAACGCCATCGCGTTGACCCTAAGCGAAGCAAGAACGCAAGGGCGAGTGGGGGAAACGCTTAATGGTTATCTGGTGGCGTTGGCAACCGATCCAGAAACGCGCTCGCTCGTCAGCGAGATTAATAAAGAGCGTAGCGCCAGTTATCAACAGCTGGCGAAAAGCCATCAGATTCCGGTGGATGAGGTGGCGAAAATGGCCGGACAAAAGCTGGTCGACCGGGCAAAGCCGGGTGAGTATGTACAGGGTATTAACGGTAAGTGGCTGAAAAAGTAACTGGCAACAGTGCGTAGCTTCTACGTATTTTCTGTTTTGTATGATAAAGCGCGATAATTTGCAGGGTAAGTTTCTATACTGTCTGCTCCGAAGCGATATTCAGCAAGAGGGGCAGTTATGGCAAGTCACGGTAATTCAGCGACGTTTTCTCTCGGTTCCCGGCAGGTAAAACGGCTGGGGTATGGGGCCATGCAACTGGCAGGACCTGGTGTATTTGGCCCGCCGAGAGACCGTCACGTCGCGCTGACGGTGCTTCGGGAGGCGATTTCGCTGGGTGTGAATCACATTGATACCAGCGATTTTTACGGCCCACATGTTACGAACCAAATCATTCGAGAAGCGCTGCATCCGTATCCTGACGATCTGGCGATCGTCACCAAAATTGGCGCCCGTCGCGGGGAAGATGCGTCGTGGTTGCCCGCTTTCTCGCCTGCGGAACTGAAGCAGGCGGTTCACGATAATCTGCGTAATCTCGGACTTGATGTGCTGGATGTGGTCAACCTGCGCGTTATGTTCGGCGACGGTCATGGCCCGCATGAAGGATCTATCGAAGAGAGTTTTAGCGTGCTGGCTGAACTTCAGCAGCAGGGGCTGGTGAAGCATATCGGTCTGAGCAATGTCACCGCGAAACAGGTGGCTGAGGCGAGGAAGATTGCCGAAATTGTTTGCGTGCAGAATGAGTACAACATTGTCCATCGCCAGGATGACGCACTCATTGACGCGCTGGCGGGCGAGGGTATCGCTTATGTGCCGTTCTTCCCGCTGGGCGGGTTTACGCCGTTGCAGTCATCAACGCTCTCCGACGTTGCCGCCAGCCTGAATGCGACGCCAATGCAGGTTGCGCTGGCATGGTTGCTGCAACGTTCAGCCAATATCCTGTTAATTCCGGGAACGTCGTCAGTGACGCATTTGCGTGAAAATATGGCGGCATGGGATTTGCAACTTTCGGATGAGGTTCTTGCAGTGCTGAATGGCATGAATGCCTGATGGAGGTTATCCGGCCTGCAGGAGGATGACACCCCTTGCAGGCCGGATGAGGCAAATTAGCGATGAAAAATCTTATGCAGCAACAACGCTGTCAATCGCCGCTTTGGCATCAGACTGCGCTTTGGCCGCGATTTCCGGGCCGTAAGCAATCCCTTCAGCAAACACGAAGTTCACGTCGGTGATACCAATAAAGCCCAGGAAGACTTTCAGGTACGGCGCGATCAGGTCTGTCGGCGTATCTTTGTGGATACCGCCACGGCTGGAGAGAATCACCGCACGTTTACCGGTCACCAGACCTTCTGGCCCTTTCTCGGTGTAACGGAAGGTGACGCCCGCGCGGGCAACCAGGTCAAAATAGTTTTTCAACTGAGTCGGGATGTTGAAGTTGTACATCGGCGCCGCAATGACGATCACATCGTGCGCTTGCAGTTCCGCGATCAGCTCGTCGGACAGCGCCAGCGCGTCCTGTTGACGCGGAGTCAGCGGAGCGTCGCTCGGGCGCAGGGCACCCACCAGTTCGCCATCCAGTACCGGAACAGGATTCGCGGCCAGGTCGCGCACGGTGATCGCATCCGCAGGATGCTTTTCGCGCCACTGTTCAACAAAATAATCAGACAACTGACCAGACTGAGAGTACCCTGCCAGAATACTGGATTTAAGAACTAATACTTTGCTCATGGGTGTTTCCTTTTATGTGTTTGAATGGGGTGAGCCCCGTTGCTTGTTGACACTCTATTCACAATCCTGTCGCAGAGATAGCGCAATATATCGAATCCTATGTTCGAAATTATTGAACAACACACGAAAAGCGCCGATGTGGTACTCTATACCAATCATTAAAAAGAGATTTTACCCGGCAGAGCACTGCCCTCTAATGCTATGACAGAACAACAGAAAATCACCTTCGCCGCACTTCAGCAACAGCTGTATACGCTGATGCTGCGTGACAGGCAGCGCTTTGCCCGCCGCCTGCATGGCGTGAAGAAGGTTAAAAAACCTGATGCACAACAGGCCATTCTCCTGGAGATGGCGAAAGAGATTGAACAGGCAGCAGGTAAAATTGTGCTGCGCGAAGCCGCCAGACCGGAAATAACGTATCCAGAAAACCTGCCTGTCAGCCAGAAAAAACAGGCCATCCTGGAGGCTGTTCGCGACCACCAGGTGGTGATTGTGGCGGGGGAGACCGGCTCGGGTAAAACCACGCAGCTGCCGAAAATTTGTATGGAGCTGGGGCGCGGTATTAAAGGGCTGATCGGCCATACGCAGCCGCGTCGTCTGGCGGCGCGTACCGTTGCCAACCGTATTGCCGAAGAGTTGCAAACGGAACCGGGCGGCTGCATCGGTTATAAAGTCCGTTTCAGCGATCACGTCAGCGACAACACGATGGTCAAGCTGATGACGGACGGTATCCTGCTGGCGGAAATCCAGCAGGACAGGCTGCTGATGCAGTACGACACCATCATCATTGATGAAGCGCACGAGCGCAGCCTGAATATCGACTTTCTGCTTGGCTACCTGAAAGAGCTGTTGCCGCGTCGCCCGGATCTGAAAATCATCATCACCTCCGCGACCATCGACCCGGAGCGCTTCTCGCGTCATTTTAACAATGCGCCGATCATTGAAGTTTCCGGCAGAACGTACCCGGTTGAAGTGCGCTATCGTCCGATTGTCGAAGAAGCGGACGATACCGAGCGCGATCAGCTTCAGGCGATTTTTGACGCGGTGGATGAACTGGGGCGTGAAAGTCCCGGCGATATCCTGATCTTTATGAGCGGCGAGCGTGAAATCCGCGATACCGCCGATGCGCTCAATAAACTCAATTTGCGCCATACCGAAGTATTGCCGCTGTATGCACGTCTCTCTAACAGCGAGCAGAACCGCGTGTTCCAGTCGCACAGCGGGCGTCGCATCGTGCTGGCGACTAACGTGGCGGAAACCTCGCTGACCGTACCGGGCATTAAGTACGTTATCGATCCCGGCACTGCGCGCATCAGTCGCTACAGCTACCGTACCAAAGTGCAGCGGCTGCCGATTGAACCGGTTTCACAGGCTTCCGCTAACCAGCGTAAAGGCCGCTGCGGCCGTGTGTCGGAAGGGATCTGCATCCGTCTGTATTCGGAAGATGACTTCCTGTCGCGCCCGGAATTTACCGACCCGGAGATTCTGCGTACCAACCTGGCTTCGGTTATTTTGCAAATGACGGCGCTGGGGCTGGGCGATATCGCCGCATTCCCGTTTGTTGAAGCGCCGGATAAACGCAATATTCAGGACGGCGTGCGTCTGCTGGAAGAGCTTGGGGCGATTACGACCGATGAGCAGCAAACGGCTTATAAACTGACGCCTTCAGGACGCCAGTTGTCGCAGCTGCCGGTAGACCCGCGTCTGGCGCGGATGGTGCTGGAAGCGCAGAAACACGGCTGCGTGCGTGAGGCGATGATCATCACCTCCGCGCTGTCTATTCAGGACCCGCGTGAGCGCCCGATGGATAAACAGCAGGCGTCCGATGAGAAACACCGTCGTTTCCACGATAAAGAGTCTGACTTCCTCGCCTTTGTGAATCTGTGGAATTACCTCGGCGAGCAGCAGAAAGCGCTGTCGTCGAACCAGTTCCGCCGCCTGTGCCGCACCGATTACCTGAACTATCTGCGCGTGCGCGAATGGCAGGATATCTACACCCAATTGCGCCAGGTGGTGAAAGAGCTGGGTATTCCGGTAAACAGCGAACCGGCGCAATACCGTGAAGTGCATATCGCGCTGCTGACCGGGCTGCTGTCGCATATCGGGATGAAAGATGCCGACAAGCAGGAGTATACCGGCGCGCGCAACGCCCGTTTCTCCATCTTCCCGGGTTCCGGTTTGTTCAAGAAGCCGCCGAAGTGGGCGATGGTCGCAGAACTGGTGGAAACCAGCCGCCTGTGGGGGCGCATTGCGGCGCGCATCGATCCCGAGTGGGTGGAACCGGTTGCCCAGCATCTGATTAAGCGTTCTTACAGCGAACCGCACTGGGAACGGGCGCAGGGCGCGGTGATGGCGACGGAGAAAGTGACCGTGTACGGTCTGCCGATAGTGGCCGCGCGTAAGGTGAATTACAGCCAGATCGACCCGGCGCTGTGTCGCGAGTTGTTTATTCGTCATGCGCTGGTAGAGGGCGACTGGCAGACGCGCCACGCCTTCTTCCGCGACAACCTGAAGCTGCGTGCGGAAGTGGAAGAGCTGGAGCACAAATCGCGCCGTCGCGACATTCTGGTCGATGATGAGACGCTGTTTGAGTTCTACGACCAGCGCATCAGTCATGACGTGATCTCCGCGCGCCACTTCGACAACTGGTGGAAAAAAGTCAGCCGCGAAACGCCGGATCTGCTCAACTTTGAAAAGAGTATGCTCATCAAAGAGGGCGCGGAAAAAATCAGCAAGCTGGATTACCCGAACTTCTGGCACCAGGGAAATCTTAAGCTGCGGCTGAGCTATCAGTTTGAACCGGGCGCCGACGCCGACGGCGTCACCGTCCATATCCCGCTTCCGTTGTTAAACCAGGTGGAAGAGTCCGGGTTTGAATGGCAAATTCCAGGTCTGCGCCGAGAGCTGGTGATTGCGCTGATTAAATCGCTGCCGAAACCGGTACGACGGAACTTTGTTCCGGCGCCGAACTATGCCGAAGCGTTTTTAGGTCGCGTAACGCCGCTGGAGCTACCGTTGCTGGATGCGCTGGAGCGTGAATTGCGGCGGATGACCGGCGTGACGGTAGATCGCGAAGACTGGCACTGGGATCAGGTGCCCGATCATCTGAAGATCACCTTCCGCGTGGTGGATGACAAAAACAAGAAGTTGCAGGAAGGGCGCGCTTTGCAGGGGCTGAAAGAGGCGCTGAAAGGGAAAGTCCAGGAGACGCTCTCGGCGGTGGCTGATGACGGCATCGAGCAGAGTGGGCTGCACATCTGGAGTTTCGGTCAGCTGCCGGAAAGCTATGAGCAGAAACGCGGCAATTACAAAGTGAAGGCGTGGCCTGCGCTGGTAGATGAGCGTGATAGCGTCGCCATCAGGCTGTTCGACAATCCGCTGGAGCAACAACAGGCAATGTGGTGCGGTTTACGCCGCTTGCTGCTGCTGAATATTCCGTCGCCGATTAAGTATCTGCACGAAAAGCTGCCGAACAAAGCCAAGCTCGGTCTGTACTTTAACCCGTATGGCAAAGTGCTGGAGTTGATTGACGACTGTATCTCCTGCGGCGTGGACAAGCTGATTGACGCCAATGGCGGCCCGGTATGGACGGAAGAGGCTTTTGCCGCACTGCATGAGAAGGTGCGCGCTGAGCTGAACGACACCGTTGTCGATATCGCGAAGCAGGTCGAGCAGATCCTGACCGCCGTGTTCACGATCAACAAACGTCTGAAAGGACGTGTGGATATGACGATGGCGCTGGGGCTGTCTGATATCAAAGCGCAAATGGGCGGGCTGGTGTATCGCGGTTTTGTCACCGGCAACGGCTTTAAGCGCCTCGGCGATACGCTGCGCTATTTGCAGGCGATTGAAAAACGGCTGGAGAAACTGGCGGTTGATCCGCACCGTGACAGGGCGCAGATGCTGAAAATCGAAAGCGTGCAGCAGGCCTGGCAGCAGTGGATTAACAAGCTGCCGCCAGCCCGCCGTGATGACGACGACGTCAAAGAAATCCGCTGGATGATTGAGGAGCTGCGCGTCAGCTACTTTGCACAACAGCTCGGCACGCCGTACCCGATCTCCGATAAGCGCATTTTACAGGCGATGGAGCAAATCATCCTGTAGCTCCGTGCTCAGCTCAGGCAGGAGATACCTTCGGGTATCTCCTGCGGGGCGGCGCGCTTTAGCCTGTCATAAAGCAGCGCAATGTCTTTTTCGAATGCCGTATCTTGCGGCCAGACCAGATAGTAGCCTTCTCCGGTTGCCACCGCTTCATTGAACGGAAGGGCGAGCAGACCGCTTTTTACCGCCTCCAGACTGAGCAGCAGATCGCCCACGGAGACGCCATGCCCCCTTATCGCCGCCTGATTTCCCTGTTCCAGCGTGTCGAACACTTTTCCCCGGCGGGTATTCAGCCCGTTAAATTTACCGCTGCGTGCCAGCCATCGCGTCCAGTCGCGCCGGTCTGGCGAAGGGTGAATAAGCTCGCAGTCGGCAATGTTTTCTCGTACCTGTTCAAGCAGCGCGGGGGCGCATATCGGGATCAGCCACTCTTTAAAAAGCAGCCTGCTTTGCGTGCCGGAACCAAAATGACCGTTGCCTAACAGGATGGCGCAGTGAAAGGGTTCGCGATTGAAATCCACCGTATCGGTGTCCATCCAGACGCTGGAAAGCTCCACGTTAAGCGAGGGCTCCTGCTGATGTACGCTGTTCAGCACGTCCAGCAACCAGCCCATTGTCAGGGTTGAGGGCGCCTTTAAGCGCAGACCGTGCTGCTGGTTGCGAAACGCGGAGCAGGCGTTTTCCAGCGTCCGAAAGCCTGTGGCCAGCTGCTCCGCCAGCGTGCGTCCCGCTTCCGTTACCTCAACCTGCGGGCCGTTGCGGTGAAACAGCGGGCAGTCAAACGTTGTCTCCAGAGTACGGATATGTCTGCTGATCGCGCCCGGAGTGACGTTCAGCGCGTCAGCGGCTTTGCTGAATGATCCGAGGCGGGCGGCGGCTTCAAAAGCGCGCAGGGCATACAGTGGTGGCAGAGTCATGGCGATACGCTATTGTGAGTTTTACTCACATTAAATAGCAGTTTTATTCGTTTTTCAAACGTCATCGCTCGCTGAATAATGCCGGGAGTTTCCGGGCCTGTGTGCGTTATGAAGGAGAAAAGGCGTTGATTAATCTGACATTGCTGAGTGCGTATAGTTTATCGGTTTTACTGTTGCTGGTCACGCCCGGCCCGGTGGTTGCGCTGGTAACCGGAACGGCGGCCCGGCACGGCGCGCGTAAAGCCTTTGCGACGGTGATCGGAACGAACAGCGCCTCTCTGGTGCTGATTATCCTGGCGGCGCTGATGCTGGCCGGGGTGGTGTCGATCTCCGGTTTGTTTCTGTCTTTGCTGGGGATCGCAGGGTCGTTGTATATCGGCTACGGCGCGTTAATCAGCCTGCGGGCGGGGAATCCGCAGGCAAATGCGCAAGAAAACACGGTCGCTGCGGGCGACGGCGGGGTGATCCGGGGATTTATTACCGGCATTTCAAATCCGAAAGACATCCTTTTCTTTGTCGCTTTCTTCCCTCAGTTTATTGCGGTGACGCAGAACTTCGCCGCCAGCATTATGACGCTGACGGTGGTGTGGATCATTTTTGATTTTGCTGTTTTATCGCTGTACATCCTGCTCATCAATAACTGGTTGTCACCGCATCACAGCAGGCGTATTGGGCTGGCGTCATCGCTGTTTTTGCTGGTGATATCGCTGTCTGGCCTGGTCTATAACGTCCGCGAAATCATTCACCACTTGCCGTACGGATGACGTCAGACTGACCAGCCGCCGCCCAGCGCTTTGTAGAGATCAATCTGCGCCAGCAGCAGATTGTTTTTCACCTGCACCACATTGGTTTGCACTGAGAACAGCGTGCGCTGGGCGTCCAGTACATCCAGATAAGACGAATAGCCATTGCGATAGCGATTCTGGGCGATGCGCAATGTTTCCTGCGCCACATCCTGCTGCGCCTGTAATTCACTGAGTTGTTCCTGATAGCGGGTGATGGCGTCGAGGCTATCGTTTACCTCTCTGAAGGCGTTACGCACGGTTTTTTCATAACTGTACAGCGCCTGATTACGCTGGGACTGGGAAATATCAACCTGCGCATTCAATGCCTGACGGTTAAGCAGAGGGGCGAGAATGCTGCCGCCGATACTCCATAAGCGGAGCGGGTCGTCAAGCAGACCGGGGAGAGTGCGATCCTGCACCGATCCGGTCGCCGTCAGGTTGATCGACGGCAGCAGGCTGGCGCGAGAGGCGGCAAGCGTCGCATCAGCCGCAATAAGCTGTCTCTCGGCCTGCACAACATCAGGACGGCGGTTGAGCAACGAAGAGGGCAACTGTGACGGCAACGTTAAGGGCGTCAGCGCATCAAAACGGTCGCTACGGGCCAGGCGCGTCGGGTTGCTGCCCAGCAGAAGACTCAGCGCGTTTTCCTGTTGTGCGATTTGGTGCTCAAGCAGGGGAATTTGCGCGCGCGTAGAGCGAAGCTCAGAATCCGACTGCATCAATTCCAGGCGCGAGCTGTAGCCTGTTTCATATTGCCGTTTTGCCAGATTCCAGGCTTCTTCACGCGATTTCAGCGTCGATTTTGTCACGTTGAGCTGCTCATCCAGCGCCAGCAGCGTGACATAACCGGACGCAACGGACGAGGCAACGGTCAGATCGGCGGCGGCCGCCGCCGCTTTTTGCGCCGCCAGCGAGGCCTGCGCCGCACTGGCGGTGCTGCGATTAACGCCCCAGATATCGACATCGTAGCTTGCCGTCAGGCTGCCCTTATACAACGTACTGTAGATCGGAAGTCCGGTTGCCGCAGACTGCGTTCGCGCCCGCGCTCCGCTAACGCCCGCATCCAGCGAGGGGAACAGGCTGCCTTCGGCGGCATAGACCCTGGCCTGGTATTCATTTACCCGTTCGCGGGCAATCAGCACGTCACTGTTATTTTGCAGCGCCTGATCGACATAACGATTCAGATGACTGTCGTGAAAATTTCTCCACCATACCTGTTCTGTTGCGCTGGCGGGGCCGGTGGCGGTTCGCCAGGCGGCGGGGATTTGCAAAGACGGTTTTGCGGGTGCCACATCAACCGACTGACAGCCACTGAGCAGCAGGGCGAACAGCAAAGCGGCAACGGGACGGCGCGTCATTGTTTCGCCTCCCGGGTATCGATATGTACCTGCACCGACATGCCCGGACGCAATCGCGCAATCTCCTCCGGTTTACCCAGTACCTCCACCCGAACCGGAATGCGCTGGGCGATTTTGACAAAGTTGCCGGTCGCGTTATCCGGCGTAATGGCGCTGAACTCCACGCCGGTTGCCGGAGAAATGCTCTCCACCCGGCCTTCATAAGCCCGATCATTCAGCGCATCGACAGTAAACCGTACCGGCTGACCCACGCGCAACTCCGCCAGTTGCGTCTCTTTAATATTGGCGATAACCCAGTGCTGCGGCGGCACCAGCGTGGTGAGGTGCGTTCCGGCGGTGACATACGCGCCGAGGCGGACGGCAATCTGCCCAAGCTGGCCGTCGCGCGGCGCGACAATGCGGGTATTTTGCAGATCGATCTGCGCCAGCTCTAACGCTGCGCGGGCATTCTCAACGTCGGCTTCCAGCGCTCCCCGGTTGACGATCACTGTTTGTAAATCCTGTCGTGACATCTCCAGCGTGGCTTTCGCCTGGTCGATATCCGCGCTGCCTTGCGCGGCGCTGGCCAGCGCCGCATCGCGTTCACGAATCGACAGCGAACCGTCGGCGGTGAGATCTTTCACGCGTTTCAAATCTGCCTGGGTTTTCAGACTTTGCGCTTTGGCGTTCTTCAGTACCGCTTCATTGCGCGCAATCACGGCTTCGGCGCTTTTACGCTGTTGCAGGTTGTTATTTAACGCGGCGATTTTCATGGCCAGCTGCGCTTCGGCCTGATGGACACGCTGGCGATAAATACGGTCGTCGATCTGCATCAGCAGTTCGCCTTTTTTCACCTGCACAAAGTCCTGCACATTCACCTGCGTGATATATCCATTCACCTGCGGGCTAATAAAGGTGGTTTGTCCACGCACATAGGCGTTATCCGTAAATTGCGTATGGCGGGTAAACGGCGGTAATTGCCAGGCGTAGAGGATCACCAGAACCCCGACGAGGCCAATGGCGGCAGCGGCAAAAATTGACACCACACGGAGATTGTTTCGGGTATTTGCCTGCTCTTTGGCGGCATCCTGCTGACTCATAGCGGCTCCTGAGGTAAAGCGATAAACATAATTTTCATCTGTTACTTGGTTCCGGTGGCTTTTTTCAGCGCCATCCGGGCGGTAATACGCAGTCGCAGCAAGCGCCATAAAATCCAGATTAGCGTAGCGGCGGCAATGCTGGCCGTCAGTAAATAAGTATCGTTATAGGCGAGGATATTTGCCTCAAGCGACGTAACGGTTTGTAGCTGGGCGATCGCCTGGGTGTTCAGCAATGCGCTGTCGCCAATCAGGCTTTTGTACATCTGGCTGTACATCTGTAGACGCTCATTCACCAGCGGATTTAGCGTGGTGAGCTGATCGGCCAGCAGGCTGGAGTGATATTTTTCACGCCAGGTCTGGAACGTGCCGAGAATAGCGGAGCCCAGCAGACCGCCGATGTTCTGACTCATCCCAAATAAGACGGAAAAACTGACCAGATTGCGCGGATCGGCGATGACGCCGCCGATACCCGCCAGCATTGCCGGGGCAAGGAAGAACGCGCTGCCAAAGCCGAGTAAGAATTGGCTGACCATTAACTGGTCGGGGCGCGTCAGGTTTGTGGAGTGGCTGTCGAGCAGCGAGGCGACGATCATCAATGCCAGCGACGTAATCACGGGCCAGGCCAGCCGCGTCGGTTTAATCGTCAGGCAACTGGTGATGATACCGCACACAATGCCAGCGAAAATTGACCAGGCCAGATGCGTCATTTGCTCATTCTGTAAGCCAGCGTATTGCAGCCAGCCAATTACGCCGGTGTTTTGCTCCGCCAGCACAATGCGGATCAGCAACATAATCAGCCCCAGGCGGAGAATACTGCCGCTGGAGAGCCAGCGCGTATTCAACAGCGGATTGATGCGGTTATGCTCGAACACAATTGCGCTGATGATGAGTACCGTCGCCAGCGCCAGAGACCAGCCAATCCAGGGCGCTTCAAACCACCAGTCCAGTCGCCCCAGCGACAGCACGGCACAGACCAGCGCCATGCCGGGCGCGAGCAGAATAAAAGTAATAAAGTCTTTCTTTTCAAAAACCTTACGTCTGTCGCCGGGAGGCAGTTTTAAGGCGATGACGCAGCCCAGCGAAACCAGCGCCAGTCCCAGCTCAAAGAAGTACAGGCCGCGCCACTCATCCAGTTGCAGCAGTTCGGTAGAGAACAACCGGGCGAGGGGAATAGCCAGCGACGACCCGGTAATACCGATCGTTAACGCTTTCAGACGGTGTTTCGCAGGCCAGGCCTGTATCTGATAATAAATACCCAGCGAACTGAGCGCGGCGGCGACCATACCGTGCGCCGCGCGTACCATTAGCGCGGAACTCAGATCGTTGACGAAGAGGTGAAAAAAGGTGACCAGCACATACAGCACCAGAAAACCTTCGGTAAATGCCCGCAGACCAAACTGCTGGCGAAATTTCACCAGCAGCAGGTTAATTGAGACATTGGTCATGACATAAACGGCAGGCAGCCAGGCGATCTCCGTCGACCAGGCGGCAAAGGTGCCCTGTAAATTTTGCAGATTCGCGGTCACGACCGCGTTCCCGAGTGCGCCGGTCAGACACACCAGCAGGCCCACCACTCCGTAGGCGATGCGTTTCGGCGTGCTGTGAATGGGAGTCGAAGGTGAGCCTAACAGCGCGGGCTTTTCGTGAGGCTGCCACTCGCGAGGAGCATAAGGATCGCGTTGGGGCAGGCGCATAACGTCGTATACCTTTGTATTATTTTAATGATTAGCGGGCTAATGATTCTACGTCTGACGTAAACCATAATTCAAGTGAATATGAAAACGCCCGGTAAATCAAATATTCATTGCCGTTAAGCCGGGATTTTCGCTCATTGAACGTTGTTTGACATCAACGCTTTATCTCACCCTCGCACCACAGGATAATCAGCGGATCGTCTTTCGGAGTGATCTGGTACTCACCAGAAGCCACTCCGGTACTCTGCAAGGAACACAGGAGGAAGAACCATGAGAATGAGACCGTTTCCGGCATTATCCAGTACAACGCTGGAAGCAGCGAATACGCTGGGGCATTGGCTGGCCCAAAATGACTTCTCTGGTGACGCGCCGTATCAGGCTGACTGCGTTGTGCTGGCGGGGAATGCCGTCATCCCGGCGATAGACGCCGCCTGTAACATAGCGAAAGCGCAGCAGATCCCGCTGTTGATCAGCGGCGGTATCGGCCATTCCACCACGTTTCTCTATGCCGCCATCGCCGGGCACCCGCGCTACAACACCATACGCACCACCGGGCGTACGGAAGCCAAAATTCTTGCGGATATCGCTCATCAGTTCTGGCAGATCCCGACGGAGAAAATTTGGCCAGAAGACAAATCAACAAACTGCGGTGAGAACGCGCAGTTTAGCTGCGCCCTGATTGGTCAGGTATCGGCGCCCATTAACACCGCCATTATCGTACAGGACCCGACAATGCAACGCCGGACGATGGCGACGTTCCGCCGCGTCACCTGCGACGATCCCGATTCGCCCCGCTGGTTGAGCTATCCTGGTATTGTCCCGACGCTGTGCCAGCACGATGACGGCGTGGATTTTGCCGGAGAACAGAAGGGGTTGTGGTCCGTGGATCGCTATCTCTCCCTGATTGCGGGAGAGCTTCCGCGCTTACGGGATGATGAAACCGGCTACGGGCCGCGTGGCCGCGACTTTATTGTGCACGTTGATATTCCCGCTGACGTTGAGGCGGCGTGGCAGACGCTGCAAAATGACGCTGACCTGATTGAGACCATGAACAGTCGTTCGTTGCGTTAATGTTACTTTCTTGCCCGTTTGCGGAAATTTACGCTCAAACGGGCAAACTCTCTCCCCGATATCGCCTCTCTGACAGAACCTTCCTGGCTGCTTTTATGAAGCACATCACAAAACCAGCACCGCAGACGACCCTGAGAACATGTGATTGTTATTACTTAACAATGATTTTACTTGTTAAGAACAATTCAATTACAGGAGCAGCGCATGTCCGCACCCGTACAACACCCGATGTATATCAATGGTCAATTTGTTAGCTGGCAGGGAGACGCATGGATTGATGTGGTGAATCCCGCCACCGAAGAACTGCTCTCCCGTATTCCTGATGGCGGCGCGCAAGAGGCGCGTCAGGCCATTGACGCCGCTGCGCGCGCTCAGCCGGAATGGGAGGCGCTGCCTGCGATTGAACGCGCGGGGTGGCTGAGAAAGATCGCGGCAGGGATTCGTGAGCGGGCAGAAGAGATCAGTGCGCTGATTGTCGCGGAAGGCGGAAAAATCCAGCAACTGGCGCAGGTAGAAGTCGCGTTCACCGCTGACTACATCGAATATATGGCCGAGTGGGCGCGCCGTTATGAAGGCGAGATCCTGCAAAGCGACCGCCCCGGAGAAAATATTCTGGTCTTTAAACGCGCGCTGGGCGTCACCACCGGGATTCTGCCGTGGAACTTTCCGTTCTTTTTGATTGCCCGTAAGCTTGCTCCGGCGTTGTTGACCGGGAATACCATCGTCATTAAACCCAGCGAATTTACGCCAAACAATGCCATTGCTTTCGCGCAGATCGTGCATGACATCGGCTTACCGAAAGGCGTATTCAACCTGGTGCTAGGACGCGGTGAAACGGTTGGGCAGGAGCTGGCGGGGAACCCGAAAGTCGCGATGGTGAGCATGACCGGCAGCGTGGTCGCCGGCGAGAAAATTATGGCGGCGGCAGCGAAAAACATCACTAAAGTTTGCCTGGAACTGGGCGGGAAAGCCCCGGCAATCGTGATGGACGATGCGGATCTTGAGCTGGCCGTGAAAGCGATTGTGGATTCCAGAGTGATCAACACCGGGCAGGTCTGTAACTGTGCTGAGCGCGTTTATGTACAAAAAGGGATTTACGATCGCTTTGTGAATCGTCTGGGCGAGGCGATGAAAGCGGTTCAGTTTGGCGATCCGGCACAGCGTGATGACATCGCAATGGGGCCGCTGATTAACGCTGCCGCGCTGGAGCGGGTAGAGCAGAAAGTGGCGCGCGCCGTACAGGAGGGCGCTCGCGTGGCGTTGGGCGGCAAGGCCGTGGAGGGCAAAGGTTATTATTATCCACCGACGCTGCTGCTGGACGTTCGCCAGGAGATGACCATCATGCATGAGGAGACATTTGGCCCCGTGCTGCCGGTTGTGGCGTTTGATACGCTGGAAGAGGCGCTGGAGATGGCGAACGACAGCGATTACGGTCTGACATCGTCTGTATATACGCAAAACCTGAATGTTGCGATGAAGGCGATTGGCGGACTGAAATTCGGCGAGACCTACATCAATCGCGAAAACTTTGAGGCGATGCAGGGATTCCATGCTGGCTGGCGCAAGTCAGGTATTGGCGGGGCGGATGGCAAACACGGTCTGAATGAATATCTGCAAACGCAGGTGGTCTATTTGCAGTCCTGATGTAGCAGGCCGGGGTTTTCCCCGGCCTGCTAATGGCGGTCACACTTTGGTCGCAATCCAGTTCATCATCAGTTCCGGCCAGACCGCGACCGGCAATCCCTGCGTATCACGAATGCCAAACCCGTGTTTTCCTCGCTCAAACAAATGCATTTCCACCGCTACGCCAGAACGGCGCAGCGCGTTAAAAAATACCAGGCTGTTTTCCACCTTTACCGCCGGATCGTCGATGGCATGCAGCAGAAATGTGGGCGGCGTAGCGGCATCCACGCGTTCCTCAAGCGAGTAGTGGCGAATCTGTTCATCGTCAGGTTCCGCACCCATCAGCTCAAGGCGTGAGCCGGGATGATGAATGTCGTCATGCATGGTGATGACCGGATAGACCAGCGCCATAAAAGCAGGGCGGGCGTTGATTTCATCCAGGCTGTCGATGGGGGGACAGGCGGGTTCAGCAAAGCGCGTTCCCAGACTGGCGGCGACATGCGCACCGGCAGAAAAACCCAGCACCCCGATGCGTTCCGGGTCGATCTTCCACGCTTGCGCATTGGCGCGAAGATAGCGCATCGCGCGCTGCACATCCGCCAGCGGCGCGTTTGCCCCTTCATCATGGCCATCTCCGGGCATCCGGTAGGTCATCACGAACAGGGTATAACCACGCGCATTAAAAAAGGGCGCCAGCGCGCTGCCTTCTTTGTCCAGCACGACGCGCCGGTAGGAACCGCCTGGCGTCACGAGAAGCCCCACGCCGTTGGGTTTATCTGGCGCGTAAACGGTGATTTCAGGAGATCGGACGCCCGTGACGGCGCGATCGAAGATGGATGTACCGGTATGCCGCGGTTCTGGCGTAAAAACAGCATCGCTGTTTTTCGCTCCGGGTGCTTCGCCATCAGGCCAGAGGGTAAATGTGGCTGAGCGGGAGACGGCTTGCGCCATCATTTCTTCTAAGGTTTCGCGGCTGAATACGTCCATGACTGTGCTCACTCAGTGATAAACGTTATCTATAACACAGTTAATCCATTGAAAATCGGAAGGGATTCACATCGTCTTGAATAACCAGATAAATGGTGAAAATGGCGGAGGAACAATGCCTCCGCCAGAAGGTCAGAGTTTGGCGAATTTATCCAGCGTGCGAATAAGTTGGGTTACAAAACCGTACTCGTTATCGTACCAGGCGACGGTTTTCACCAGTTGCAGATCGCCCACTGTGCTGATTTCAGTTTGCGTGGCATCGAACACCGAACCGAAATGTGAGCCGATAATATCGGAAGAGACGATCTCTTCATCGGTATAGCCAAACGACGGATTATGGGTTGTCGCTTTCTTCAGCGCCGCGTTGATCTCTTCCGCAGTGACTTTTTTCTCCAGAATCGAGACCAGTTCGGTTACAGAGCCGGTTTTCACCGGAACGCGCTGAGCATGGCCTTTAAGTTTTCCGCTCAGTTCAGGAATCACCAGACCAATGGCCTTCGCCGCGCCGGTGGTGTGGGGGATGATGTTTTCCGCCGCCGCCCGCGAAGCGCGCAGATCCTTCCCGCGCGGCCCGTCAACCAGCGACTGGGTTCCGGTGTAGGCGTGAATTGTGGTCATGGTGCCAACCTGAATGCCAAAGTTGTCATTCAGCGCTTTCGCCATCGGCGCCAGGCAGTTGGTGGTGCAGGATGCGACAGAAACAATCTGGTCGCTGGCATCCAGCGTGTCGTCATTCACGTTGAAGACAATGGTTTTCATATCGCCAGCCGGGGCGGAAATCAGCACTTTTTTAGCGCCAGCGTCGAGGTGCGCTTTGGACTTCTCGGCTGAGGTATAGAAGCCGGTGCACTCGACAATGATCCCGGCGCCGGTGGTTTTCCACGGAATATTTTTAGCCTCTTTTTCTGCGTAAACCGCAATTTTCTTGCCGTCCACAATCAGCGCGTCTTCGGTGAAATCCACACTCCAGGGGAATACGCCGTAGTTTGAGTCATATTTCAACAGATACGCGAGGATTTTAGGGGAGGTCAGGTCATTGATGGCGACGACATCAATGTCGCTTTTCACTTCCAGCAGACGACGTAACACCAGACGACCGATACGACCAAAGCCGTTAATGCCAATTTTACTCATGGTTTTCTCCTGTCAGGATGCAACGGTACGACACATTTTTTCCCTACCAGGCATAGTCCAGTCAGGCGTCCAGGGCAATAACAGATTTTGCGGCTAAGCGTAACTGGTTGAAATTGGGTGAACAAAAGTTAATGAATTTTTAACAAAAGCTCGCTATGTTGACGCTTTATTTTTTTACTCAGGACGTGTTATGAGCAATAAGTACACAAGCCTGCAAATTGGCATCCACTGGCTGGTCTTTTTACTGGTTATTGTGACCTACTGTGCGATGGAGTTGAGGGGATTTGCGCCCCGCAGCTATCGTCCGTGGATCAATATGGTTCATGTCTCGTGCGGGATGACCATCCTGGTGTTGATGGTGACGCGCCTGCTGGTCAGACTGAAATACCCGGCGCCGCCCATTGTGCCAAAACCAAAGCCGATGGTGACCGGAATGGCGCATCTTGGGCATCTGGTGATCTATCTGCTGTTTATTGTCTTGCCGATTATTGGCCTGGTGATGATGTATAACCGGGGCAATCCCTGGGTTGCGTTCGGCCTGGTGATGCCGCATGCGTCAGACGCTAATTTTGAGGTGGTGGATATGCTGAAAACCTGGCATATCACGCTGGCGAAACTGGGGTATTTTGTCATTGGTTTGCATGCCGCCGCGGCGCTGATGCATCACTACGTCTGGAAAGACAATACGCTGTTGCGCATGATGCCGCGCAAACGTTCCTGACTCTTCTCACCACCCCGCGTAATGCGGGGTTTCTTTTAGAAAACACCTGCGTGTAACCAGACCCGTGACGCAGGTGAAGAAAACGGGTCTACATCGGAAGCGGGCAGTATAGCCATTTGTCATACAAATAGCGAGGTGCTGCTGTTGGTTTTACAGTCACATAACAAATCTGATAGTATACCCCCCTATAGTATGGAGGGCGTATGCCGCATTCACCTGAAGATAAAAAACGTATTCTCACTCGGGTTCGCCGTATCCGCGGGCAGGTTGACGCGCTGGAACGGGCGCTGGAGTCAGGAGAACCTTGCCTGGCGATCCTACAACAGATTGCCGCCGTTCGCGGCGCATCTAACGGGCTGATGGGAGAGATGGTTGAGATTCACCTGAAAGATGAACTGGTCAGCGGCGACACCACGCCGGATCAACGCGCCGTGCGCATGGCTGAAATCGGCCACCTTCTGCGCGCTTATCTAAAATAAACAGATCACCTCACAATAATGGGAAGAGACAAATGAAATCACGTGCAGCAGTTGCATTTGGCCCCGGCCAGCCGTTAAAGATTGTTGAAATTGACGTCGCACCGCCGCAAAAAGGCGAAGTGCTGGTCAAAATTACCCATACCGGCGTTTGCCATACGGATGCGTTTACGCTCTCCGGCGACGACCCGGAAGGCGTGTTCCCGGCGGTGCTGGGTCACGAAGGCGGTGGCGTGGTGGTTGAAGTTGGCGAAGGCGTCACCAGTCTGAAACCTGGCGATCATGTTATTCCGCTGTACACCGCAGAATGCGGCGAGTGTAAGTTCTGTAAATCCGGCAAAACCAACCTGTGTCAGGCGGTGCGCGCCACGCAGGGTAAAGGGCTGATGCCGGATGGCACCACCCGTTTTTCTTACAACGGCGAACCTGTCTATCACTATATGGGCACCAGCACATTCAGTGAATATACCGTTTGTGCTGAAATTTCCCTGGCGAAAGTCAATCCGCAGGCGCCGCTGGATAAAGTCTGTCTGCTGGGATGCGGCGTAACCACAGGGATTGGCGCGGTACACAACACGGCAAAAGTAAAAGAAGGGGATAGCGTTGCGGTCTTTGGCCTGGGCGGTATCGGCCTGGCGGTGATTCAGGGAGCGGTGCAGGCGAAAGCCGGGCGTATTCTGGCGGTTGACACCAACCCGGAGAAATTCAAACTGGCGGAAGAAATGGGCGCGACCGATTTCATTAATCCGAATGACTATGACAAACCCATCCAGGATGTGATTGTTGAGCTGACCGATGGCGGCGTCGATTTCAGTTTTGAATGTATCGGTAACGTCAATGTGATGCGCGCAGCGCTGGAGTGCTGCCACAAAGGCTGGGGCGAGAGCATCATCATCGGCGTGGCTGGCGCAGGCCAGGAAATTAAAACCCGTCCGTTCCAGCTTGTTACCGGGCGCGTCTGGCGCGGTTCCGCTTTTGGCGGTGTGAAAGGGCGTAGCCAACTGCCAGGCATGGTGGAAGAGGCGATGGCGGGGAAAATTCGTCTGGACCCGTTCATTACCCATCGCTTGCCGCTTGATCAAATCAACGATGCCTTTGATTTAATGCATCAGGGCAAGTCCATTCGCACCGTTATCCATTTCGGTGATAACTGATTCACATGCCAGCGGGTCTGCCGCTGGCACTTTCCTGAATTTTCAGGAATAAATGTTGTGAAAATGTGACAAACATTCCGATTTTCACCGTAAGCAAACTTCCTGGAATGCCGATGACTATCTAACGGGCGTGTTTTATACGCAATAACCTACAAGAGAGTCGACGGTCATGGACAACACATCAACGATGCAAGCACCGCATAAGCTGGGTTTTCTGCATCATATTCGGCTGGTTCCGCTGTTTTCCTCCATTCTCGGTGGCATCCTTCTTCTGTTCGCACTCAGTTCCGGGCTGGCGGGGTACTTCCTGCTACAGGCAGATCGTGACCAGCGGGATGTGACGGACGAAATTCAGGTGCGGATGGGCTTATCCAACAGTTCTAACCATCTGCGTACCGCGCGTATCAATATGATCCATGCAGGCGCGGCGAGCCGCATTGCTGAAATGGACGACATGAAAGCCAATATCGCTGAGGCGGAGAAGCGGATTAAGCAGTCGCAGGAAGGCTTTAACGTCTTTATGGCGCGGGCGGTAAAAACACCGGCGGACGAAGCGCTGGATGCGGAGCTGAATACCCGCTTCAAAGCCTATATTGATGGCCTGCAACCTATGTTGAAATACGCCAGAAACGGTATGTTCGAGGCGATTATCAACCATGAAAACGAACAGGCCAGACCGCTCGATACCGCGTATAACACCGTATTGCTCAAGGCGATTGAGCTACGCACGGCGCGCGCGAATCAGCTTAGCGACCAGGCGCATCAGCGCAGCCAACTGGGATTGATGTTCATGATTGGGGCGTTCGCGCTGGCGCTGGTGCTTACGCTACTGACGTTTATCGCGCTCCGCCGGACGGTAATCAACCCTCTGCAACGTGCTGCGCAGCGTATTGAACAGATTGCCGCAGGCGATCTCACCATGCCGGATGATCCAACCGGACGCAGCGAAATCGGTCGTTTAAGCCGCCATCTCCAGAAGATGCAGTCCTCTCTGGGGCAAACGGTGGGAACGGTACGTCAGGGGGCGGAAGAGATTTATCGCGGCACCAGTGAGATTTCCGCCGGCAATACCGATTTGTCATCGCGTACGGAAGAGCAGGCCGCAGCAATTGAACAGACCGCAGCCAGCATGGAAGAGCTCACGGCCACGGTGAAACAAAATGCGGACAACGCGCATCATGCCAGCAAACTGGCGGAAGACGCCTCCGGCAAAGCCAGTCACGGCGGTCAGATGGTGTCTGGCGTCGTAAAAACAATGGGCAACATCTCCAATAGCTCGAAGAAAATTTCCGAGATCACCGCCGTCATCAACAGCATCGCTTTCCAGACCAATATCCTGGCGCTTAACGCGGCGGTCGAAGCGGCGCGAGCGGGTGAACAAGGGCGCGGTTTCGCCGTGGTCGCCAGTGAAGTGCGCACGCTGGCAAGCCGCAGTGCGCAGGCGGCGAAGGAAATTGAAGGGCTGATCAGCGAATCGGTCAGACTGATTGACCAGGGCTCCGGGGAAGTTGTCGCAGCAGGCAACACCATGAATGATATTGTCGATGCCGTGCGACGCGTAACGGACATTATGCTGGAGATCGCCGCAGCCTCTGATGAGCAGAGCCGTGGGATTGTGCAGGTGAGTCAGGCGATTTCCGAGATGGATAAGGTCACGCAGCAAAACGCTTCGCTGGTCGAAGAGGCCTCTGCCGCCGCCGCATCTCTGGAAGAGCAGGCCGCTCGCTTAACCGAAGCGGTCGGGGCATTTCGTTTGCAGGGGGGAAGTGCGATTAAACGCGCGCCGTCTGTGGACGTCGTCGCCAGTTCATCACCGCAGCCGGTAACAACCAGCGGTGATAACTGGGAAACGTTTTAAGCCTTAATATTGCCGGGTAACGACGCTAACGCGTCTTATCCGGCATTTATTTGAGGGCGCATTCAGTGCGGCATGGATTTGCGGATAGCGGCGATCAGCGCCTGCGCGCCGGGAGAAAGCGGCGTGTCCACGCGGGTGAGGATGCCAATCGGTTCGCCAGCGCCCAGAGTGGGAATCGGAAGTGATACCAGCGTAGCCTGGCGCAGATCTTCTTTCACCGCGCCTGAAGGGACAAACCAGACGTAGTCATAATCAACGGTAAGCTGGCGAGACAGCGAGGCCGACAGCGTTTCGATGCAGCCAACGGGCATTTTGCAGCCCTGACTTTGTAGCAGACCTTCCGCATTCTGCCGGGGAGCGGTGCCTTTGGGCGACACAACCACCGGCCATTCCATCACACGGCTTAAGGTGACGGTTTCCTGTAACAGCGGGTGATTAGGGCGCACAACCAGCTTCAGCGACTCCAGAAACAGCAGCTCGTAATTCAGACCGCTCATCAATTCCGGGTCGGACATCCGGCCAATACCGAGGTCGATTTCCCCCGTTTTTAAGCCAGCGAGCAGCATCGGGTTATTCATGGTGGCGACCTGTAACGTCGTCTCTTTTTGCTGCTTATGGAACTGACCAATAACGGCCGGAAGGATACCCAATGCGGCGGTGGGCAATGCGCCAATGCGCACCACATCATTATTGAGGCTTTCTTTGCGATTCAACGCCTGGCCCGCGGTATTAAGCGCATCAAGCACTTTTACCGCATGGGTGAGGAACTGTTCGCCGGGCAGCGTTAACTGCGCGCCGAGGCGGCCGCGCTCAAAAAGGCGGGTTCCGGTCAGTTGTTCCAGCTCGTTAAGCGTTTTAGAGAGTGCAGGTTGACTCAGGTTAAGGGTTTCAGCCGCGCGCCCCAGTGTTCCTTGTTGGGCGACAGCTACAAAAGTATGAAGATGGCGCAAACGGATGCGCTGACTAAACAAGCTATTTTTTTCCATAAGCGATGTTAAAAACAGAGCGGTGCCGGTGACAAGTAAAGTTATTGGTTTTTGATAACCTGATAGCAAAATATTATTAACATCTAACTCATTTCTTTTACAAGAAGTTTGTTTTGCTTATGTTTTGTACGATTCACAGTGATGTGAGAATAATGACAATGCGTGGCGCAGAAAGCGACAGGTCATAACGTGAGTTCATACTTGAAAGAGACATCAAGCGGGTTCACAATCCTGTGCAGGGTGATGGCGTTCCACCTTATTCCAACCGCCTCGTTTCAGTAGGCTGATGACGCCTGATATGACTCTTTATCACCAGGAGCGTGTCGGGCTGGTCAATACTCTTCCGGTTCCTCATGCTTTTTCCAACAGGAAACAACAATGATATATGTAATTGGTCACCTCAATCCTGATAGCGATGCTATCTGTACGGCCATGATGACGGCGCGCTGGCTGACGTTGCGCGGGCAGGAGGCAATGGCGTTCCGCACGGGGGAAGCCAACCGTGAGACGCAGTTTATTTTTGCGCAGGCGGGGTTGCCCATTCCTGAACGATTAAGCGTTCCGCTCACCGATCGGGACGTCTGGCTGGTTGATTTTACCGAACCAGCCCAGGGGCCGGATTCTTTAGCGCAGAGTAACGTTGTTGGCATTATTGACCATCACCGCTTAGGCGGGTTGATCACCCGACTGCCGCCGGAAGTGTGGGTAAAACCTGTTGGCAGTAGCGCAACATTACTGTGGCAACTGATGACGGATGCCATTCGAAAACAGCTTTCACCCGCAGAAGCGACGTTATTACTGGGCGCCGTTCTGAGTGACACTGTCACGCTTCGTTCGCCGACAACGACCCCGGATGACCGCCTTGCGGTGGAATCGCTCAGCCAGCTCGCCGGTTTGTCTCTTGAACGCTTTAGCCGCGATCTTCTGTACGCGAAAACCAGCGTGGAAGGGATGAGCGCCAGCCAGCTTCTTCAGAAGGACATGAAAACCTTTACTGTCCACGGGCAGCGGGTTTGCGTGGCGCAGCTTGAGCTGTATGCGCTGGAACAGGTTGATGCGATGATGGACGACCTGCGTGAGGAAATGGCGCGCTATGCCGCCGGGGCAGATGCGGCGCTGGTTGTTCTGATGCTCACGGATATCAATCTCGGTTATTCCCGCCTCTGGTTTGCCGGAGATGCCCAGCCGGACGTCCCGCACCCCTGCGAGGTGGAAGGGATGCTGAGCCGTAAGAAACAGATGCTCCCCTGGCTGGAACATCACCTGAATCCGCACAGGTGAGATCACACTTTGTAAATTCTTCCCACCAGAGTGAACGGCGTTTTCTACACTCCAGGTAATATTCACTGGAGGCATGACATTATGGCGAACACCATCGCGGCTGATGAGATTCGGGAACACTTTTCGCAGGCAATGTCAGCAATGTACCAGCAGGAAGTTCCACAGTACGGTACATTGCTGGAACTTGTCGCTGATGTGAATCTGACGGTACTGGAAAATAATCCTACGCTGCATGAAAAGCTGGCCAACGCGGATGAGCTGGCGCGGCTGAACGTTGAGCGGCATGGCGCGATTCGGGTGGGTACGGCGCAGGAGCTTTCCACCTTGCGCCGAATGTTTGCGATTATGGGGATGTATCCCGTCAGTTATTACGACCTTTCTCAGGCGGGCGTTCCCGTTCATTCCACCGCCTTTCGCCCCATTGACGATGCGTCGCTTTCCCGCAACCCGTTTCGCGTATTCACCTCGCTATTACGGCTGGAGTTAATTGAGAACGCGGCGCTGCGCCAACGCGCGGCGGATATTCTGGCGAAGCGCGATATCTTTACGCCGCGCTGTCGCGAACTTCTGGACGTCTTTGATGCGCAGGGCAATTTTACCGGGGCGCAGGCGCGGGAGTTTGTGCAGGAGGCGCTGGAGACTTTCCGCTGGCACCGGCACGCTACGGTGGACAGGGAAACGTATCAGGCATTACATAATGAACACCGTCTGATTGCTGACGTAGTGTGTTTTCCGGGGTGCCACATTAACCACCTGACGCCGCGCACGCTGGATATCGACAAAGTGCAGTTGATGATGCCGGAATGCGGTATCGAACCCAAGATCCTGATTGAAGGGCCGCCGCGCCGTGAGGTGCCGATTCTGTTACGCCAGACCAGTTTCAAGGCGCTGGAAGAGTCGGTGCTGTTTGCCGGTGAAACGGAGGGCAGCCATACGGCACGTTTTGGTGAGATTGAACAGCGCGGCGTGGCGCTGACGCCTGAAGGACGGCGGTTGTACGATGCGTTACTGCATAAGGCGGGGACGGGCAAAGATAATCTTACGCATCAGCTGCATTTGCAGGCGGTCTTTAACGCTTTCCCGGACAGCGAATTTTTACTGCGCCAGCAGGGGCTCGCCTGGTTTCGCTACCGGTTAACGCCTGCCGGTGAATCGCACCGCCAGTCTATTCATCCGGGCGACGACCCACAGCCGCTGATTGAACGCGGTTGGGTGGTGGCACAACCCATTACCTATGAAGATTTTCTGCCAGTAAGCGCGGCCGGAATATTCCAGTCTAACCTGGGTAACGAAACCCAGGCGCGCAGCCACGGCAATGCCAGCCGCGACGCCTTTGAGCAGGCGTTGGGGTGCCCGGTATATGATGAGTTTGCGCTTTATCAGGCGGCGGAAGAACGCAGTAAACGGCGTTGCGGACTGCTCTGATCGCGGTATGCTGTCGGGATGTGAAGGAAAAGGAATGCGTCATGTTGAATCCCTCCATCCCGCTTGTCGAAACGCAACAGGGAAATGTCATGGGTGTCGTGCAAAACGATATCCACATCTGGCGCGGTATACCGTATGCCGCACCGCCTACGGGTCAGCTCCGCTGGCGGGCGCCACAGCCTGCCGCACCCTGGCAGGGCGAACGCCCTGCGAATACATTTTCATGCGCCAGCTGGCAGGATATTGAATATTGTCGCGAGCTTGGTGGGGGCGATCCAGGGCGTTTTTCCGAGGATTGCCTGTATCTGAACATCTGGGCGCCCGCGGTGCGCCCGCAGCCGTTGCCGGTGATGGTCTGGCTGCATGGCGGCGGCTACACCATCGGCGCGGGAGGATTACCGCCTTACGACGGTTGTGCGCTGGCGAAGCGCGATGTCGTGGTAGTCACGCTCAATTATCGTCTTGGTCACCTGGGATTTTTTGCTCATCCGGCCCTTGATGGCGAGGACGGCGAATGCGTGCATAACTTCGCCTTGCTCGATCAGATCGCGGCGCTACGCTGGGTGCAGGACAATATTGCCGCTTTCGGCGGCGATGCGCAGAATGTGACGCTGTTCGGCGAGTCCGCTGGCGCGCGTAGCGTCCTGTCGTTGATGGCGTCCCCACGGGCAAAGGGCCTGTTCCATAAAGCCATTATTCAGAGTGGTTATACGTTACCGGATACGCCGCGCGAGGTCGCGCTGCAAAAGGGCATCGAACTGGCGGCGCATTTTAATTTGCCGGACGCCACTGCTGAACAGTTGCGGGCGCTACCGGCGGAGGCATTCTGGCCGCTGGGCGCACCGTTGAAAATCGCGCCGACGCCGATTTCCGGCGATGCGATATTGCCACAGCCGATGATGGAGACCTTCTTTGCCGGAAAGCAGCACCCAATGCCGGTTCTGATTGGCTCCAACAGCGACGAAGCGAGCGTGATGGCGGTGTTTGGCGTTGATCTCGCCGGGCAGATCGCGAAATTGCGGCGCGAACGCCGACTGGGGTTAGGGCTGATCAGGCTGCTCTATCCCGGCGTGAAGGGTGATGAGGAACTGGGGCGTCAGGTCTGCCGCGATATGGCGTTCACCACGTTGGGTTATGTGGTGATGCAGGCGCAGCAGCGGGTAGGTGAACCGTGCTGGCGATACTGGTTTGACTATGTCGCGGAAACTGAACACACAACCTACGCCAACGGCGCCTGGCACGGAAATGAAGTGCCGTATGTCTTCGATACGCTGACGCTGGCGGAACCCGCGCGCAATTACGTGAATGACAACGATCTGGCGTTTGCCCGGCATATCGCCGATTACTGGGTTAATTTCGCCCGTCACGCCAGCCGGACCTGCGATGTTCTGCATGGTCCGGTGCGCTGGCCCGCCAGCGTTCAGGGGCGGGATCGCTTGTTACGTATCGGACTGAATAAATTTGCCGGTTTTAAAGTAGAGAACCGCTTTATGGGCGCGCGGATGGCGCTGTTCAAACGGGTGATGAAACATCACGTCAGCCTGGAATAATGACGAGATGTCTGGCAGGTTGCGCTTTTCATAACCTGAAAGCGCGCCCATCTGTATTTACACGGTATTCAGTCTGTTCTTATCGACATAAAATATTTTGGCTTTTGTACAGATTATCGACAGCCAACAATTGGATTATTAATGAATTTTGTCTAGAGTGAGCGGTCAGAAACGTTGCACTTCTTGCCGCTGATAGAGACCAGCGCGGGACCATTCACACGACCAGAAGGACTCACTTTCAGGTATGGATCGTAGACGATTTATTAAAGGTTCAATGGCAATGGCCGCCGTGTGCGGTACGAGCGGTATTGCTTCACTCTTTTCCCGCGCCGCTTTCGCGGCAGAGTCTGATATTGCAGATGGTCAAACCGTCCGTTTTGACTTTTCCGTTCTGCAATCAATGGCGAACGATTTAGCGCAAAAGCCGTGGGGCGGCGAACCCCGGGCGTTACCCAATACGCTGGCGAATCTGACGCCGCAGGCCTACAACAGCATTCAGTACGATGCGGCGCACTCTCTGTGGAACAACATCGAAGGCCGCAAGCTGGATGTGCAATTTTTCCACGTAGGAATGGGCTTTCGTCGTCGCGTGCGTATGTTCTCGCTTGATGCCAGCACGCATCAGGCGCGCGAAATTCATTTCCGCCCGGAACTGTTCAAATACAACGATGCCGGTGTCGATACCCGTCAACTGGAAGGGCAAACCGATCTTGGCTTCGCGGGCTTTCGCGCCTTTAAAGCGCCTGAACTGGCGCGTCGCGACATCGTCTCCTTCCTGGGGGCAAGCTACTTCCGCGCGGTGGATGACACTTATCAGTACGGGCTGTCCGCGCGAGGCCTGGCGATAGACACCTATACCGACAGCAAAGAAGAGTTCCCGGACTTCACCGCATTCTGGTTTGAGACGGCGAAACCGGGCGACACCACGTTTACCGTGTACGCGCTGCTGGACAGCCCAAGCGTCACTGGCGCCTATAAATTTGTGATCCACTGCGAAGAGAGTCAGGTGATCATGGATGTGGAAAACCACATTTATGCGCGTAAAGACATCAAGCAGTTGGGTATCGCGCCAATGACCAGCATGTTCAGCTGCGGCAACAATGAACGCCGGATGTGCGACACTATTCATCCGCAAATTCACGACTCTGACCGCCTGGCCATGTGGCTGGGCAATGGCGAATGGATCTGCCGTCCGCTGAATAACCCGCAGAAATTGCAGTTCAACGCCTATCTCGACAATAACCCGAAAGGGTTCGGCCTGCTGCAACTTGACCGTGACTTTTCCCACTATCAGGACATCATGGGCTGGTATAACAAACGCCCAAGCCTGTGGGTGGAGCCGCGTAACAAATGGGGGAAAGGGTCTATCGGCCTGATGGAAATCCCGACGACCGGTGAAACGCTCGATAACGTGGTGTGCTTCTGGCAGCCGGAAAAAGCGATCAAAGCGGGCGATGATCTGGCATTCAAATACCGTCTTTACTGGAGCGCGCAACCGCCGGTTCGCTCGCCGTTGGCGCGCGTGATGGCGACCCGTACCGGTATGGGCGGTTTCCCCGAAGGGTGGGCGCCGGGTGAACACTACCCGGAAAAATGGGCGCGCCGCTTTGCCATTGATTTTGTCGGCGGCGACCTGAAAGCCGCTGCGCCGAAGGGGATCGAGCCTGTCATTACGCTGTCTAACGGCGAAGCGAAACAGATTGAGATCCTCTACGTCGAACCGTTCGATGGTTATCGCATCCAGTTTGACTGGTATCCGACGTCAGATTCGACCGACCCGGTGGATATGCGTATGTTCCTGCGCTGCCAGGGGGACGCCATTAGCGAAACCTGGCTGTATCAGTATTTCCCGCCGGCGCCGGATAAGCGTCGCTACGTTGATGACCGCGTGATGCGTTAATCCGCTCTGCTGCCCCGAGCCGCTACACTGCTGGCGGCTCTTTTCTCCCGACGATTCCCGGCGCATTTTCTGCTCATTATTTAAACTCGATCCCGTTCGCATTATTCCTTATGTCAAATGCGTAAGCTGACGGTGTGTACTTCAGTACACGTTTTACAGCCACTAACAGGGAGTGCGTATGTTTCCAGAATACAGAGATCTGATTTCACGACTGAAAACCGAGAATCCTCGCTTTCTTTCCTTGTTCGAAAAACACAACACCCTTGATCATGAGATTGCCCGGCTGGAAGGTTCTGACGGCAGGGGATACAGTTTGGATATTGTTCGTCTGAAAAAAGAGAAACTCCATCTGAAGGAGGATCTGCTCAGAATATTGCAGAAAGAAAGTTTGAATGAGAGCTGATTCGTTGTAGGCACTGCGCAGTCTTTGTCCTGCTTAAAAGGGCTTCCTGACAGACAAGGAAGCCCTTCCTGTTTTCAGGTATACGGGCAAGTCTGTGATAAGCTAATAAATCCTGCTGTTGTCACCGTAAAGGATGGAGAAATGGCTGAAGTCATCACGATCAGCGAAACACTGGAACTGCGAGCGGTGGAAGAGTGCCATGTTACGCCGTTACATCAACTGGTGCTTAAAAACAAAGACTGGCTACAGGCATCGCTAAACTGGCCGCAGTTTGTCGCCAGCGAAGACGATACGCGCAAAAATGTGCAGGGTAATATGATGTTGCACCAGCGCGGCTACGCCAAAATGTTCCTTATCTTTCAGGAAGAGGAGGTGGTGGGCGTCATCTCGTTTAATCTGATAGAGCCGTTGAATAAAACCGCCTATATCGGTTACTGGCTGGATGAATCTCACCAGCGGCAGGGTATTATGTCGCGCGCGCTTCAGGCGTTTATCGGCCATTATGCCGGGCGCGGCGAGCTTCGACGCTTTGTGATTAAATGTCGTGTTGCGAACCAGGCGAGCAACCAGGTGGCGCGCCGCAATGGTTTTGAACTGGAAGGATGCCTGAAACAAGCGGAGTTTCTCAACGGGGAGTATCACGACGTTAACCTGTACGCCCGCATTATCGAGAACGCCTCAGAGTAACCCTGCCAACGGTGTTCGTGTAATATGCTGTTCACCGTTAATCACTTTTGGGCCACGCAGATGGATGCTGTCGCCATCAAAGGTTTCGATCGTCGCCCGATCGGTGATTTCCACATGATGCTCAATCAGCACGTCCCCCAGAATGCGGGCATGGCCTTCGATCAGGATATGATCGTCAAGCAGGACAGGGCCGCCGCGTAGTTCGGCATGACCACCGACCAGAACGTGATGTTTCAATACGCAGTTACCTTCAACCGTCGCGTGCTCCGCCACCTGAGCACTGTAACGCAGCGTAGGGATGGCATCTTCCTCCGTTCCCGCAATAACGCGGGCGTGACCGTACACTTTGGCACAGTCGCAAAGCCAGACGTTATTCTCTTCATTTCCTTCAACGATCGCGAAATCAAACACTTCCGCGCGGTGTTCAATAAACGCCTGGGTGACTATCGCATCGCCGTAGATTTGCGCCTGATGGACAATGCGCGAGCTGCTGACGGTGGCGCGATCGTAGATTTGCAGCGTCAGGTCGCTTTCCTGGGTTAGGCCTTTTGCGGCGATAATCTCCGAATGGTGCAGAATACGAGCGTCGCCAGACAGATGACATTCACCACGAACGACCGAATTCTGCACGGTGACGTTGTTGCTTATCCGGGCGCCGTGACTGACCTCGGCCAGATCAATCCAGACGTTATCACCGATTTGCACGCGATCTCTGATGATGCAGGCCTGGGTGATGCGGGCGTTGCCAGAAATCATCGCCCCGGCGAATGCGAGGGCATTCTCGTCGTAAATCCAGCAGTGTCCTTCTTGCGCCAGCACGCTTTCGTCGTCTACCCAGCCGCCAGCGGTTCCGGCTTTGACGTCGTTAAAGTCGGTAAGGGCAATGATCTGGCGCAGCAGGACGCTTTTCTTGTGGCCGTTATCCTGATAACTAAAGGCACGCGATTCTTCACTCAGGTGATATTTGCTCATGGGGAATTTCCCTTTGCTCGCTTAAGATAACCGTAGCAAATTTTTCAGCACTGGCTAAACAGGGCGAAATTCCATAAAATGCATTTAAAATATACTTTATAAATTAAACAAAATGAGTAAGAACAAGCAGAGCGACCGGGTGCTCAATCTTCCGGCTGGCTATTTTGGGATGGTACTGGGCACCATTGGCATGGGCTTCGCGTGGCGCTATGCCAGCCATATCTGGCCCGTCAGTCACTGGATTGGCGATGGCCTGGTGATCCTGGCAATGATCATCTGGAGCTTGCTGACGCTTGCCTTTCTTAACCGTCTGCTGCGTTTTCCACAGAGCGTACTGGCGGAGGTACGGCATCCGGTAAAGAGCAGTTTTGTCAGCCTTTTTCCTGCGACCACGATGCTGGTGGCGATTGGTTTTGTCCCCTGGTGTCGTGGGTTAGCCGTGGGATTGTTCAGCATTGGCGTCGTGGTGCAACTGGCTTATGCCGCATGGCAAACGGCGGGACTCTGGCGCGGTTCGCATCCTGAAGAGGCGACAACGCCGGGGCTGTATCTGCCGACGGTAGCGAACAATTTTATTAGCGCGATGGCCTGCGGCGCGTTGGGTTACAACGACGCCGGGCTGGTCTTTTTAGGAGCTGGCGTATTCTCGTGGCTGAGTCTGGAACCCGTTATTTTGCAACGTTTGCGCAGTTCCGGTGAATTACCGGCGGTACTGCGCACATCGCTGGGCATTCAGTTGGCTCCGGCGTTAGTGGCCTGTAGCGCCTGGCTGAGCGTCAACGGCGGAGAAGGCGATACGCTGGCAAAAATGCTGTTTGGCTATGGCTTGCTGCAACTGCTTTTCATGCTGCGCCTGATGCCGTGGTATCTGTCGCAGCCGTTTAATGCCTCTTTCTGGAGCTTCTCGTTCGGCGTTTCAGCGCTGGCGACGACAGGGCTGCATTTAGGGCACGCCAGCGCGTCGGGATTTTTTCATACGCTGGCGATTCCGTTGTTTATTTTTACCAATTTTATCATAGCGTTATTGCTCGTACGCACGTTTGCGCTGCTGATGCAGGGGAAACTTCTCGTGCGCACAGAACGCGCCGCATTACTGAAATCTGAGGATAACTAATGACCCTTCGTGACGAAAATTACTTTACTGAAAAATACGATTTAACCCGCACGCACTCCGACGTCGTTGAGGCGGCAAAGGTGGTCGCGCCGGGTAAAACGTTGGATCTGGGCTGCGGAAATGGCCGTAATAGCCTCTATCTGGCAGCGAACGGCTATGACGTTACCGCCTGGGATAAGAATCCGATGAGCATCGCCAACGTTGAGCGCATCAAAGCGGCGGAAGGGCTGGAAAACCTGCAAGCAAAGGTAGTTGACCTTAACGCGTTAAGCTTCGAAGGCGACTACGATTTTATTCTCTCAACGGTCGTGATGATGTTCCTGGAAGCGAAAACCATTCCGGGGCTGATTGCCAATATGCAGCGCTGCACCAAACCGGGCGGGCATAACCTGATTGTGGCGGCAATGGATACGGAAGATTTCCCCTGCACCGTGGGTTTCCCGTTTGCGTTTAAAGAAGGGGAACTGCGCCGTTACTACGAAGGCTGGGAATTGCTGAAATACAACGAGGATGTGGGTGAACTTCACCGCACGGACGCCAACGGCAACCGCATCAAACTGCGTTTTGCGACGCTGCTGGCGCGTAAAAGCGCATAACGCAATTTTACGATAGCGTTGCAGGCCTGATACGGCCTGCAACTCGCCGTGTTGAATTTGTGCTGGCGATACCATTTATAGTCCATCCAGATTAGTTTCCTTTTGCTACTATTCCAATTGCATATCTGCAAAAACAAAAGGGATAGTTTCCATGCGTACTCATACTTTATTTAAAGTTGCAGTGCTTTCTGGCTTATTGGCTTTATCTGGCTGTGCGTCAAAAATCACTCAGCCGGATAAATATTCTGGGTTCTTAAAAGATTATTCAGGGCTGAAAGAAACAACCTCCGCAACGGGAAAACCGGTGCTCCGTTGGGTTGACTCCAGCTTTGATGAGTCTAAATATGACAGCATCGTCTGGAACCCGATAACCTACTATCCGGTGCCGAAACCCACGACGCAGGTCGGGCAGCAGGTTCTGGATAAATTACGAAGCTATACCGATACCCAACTGAAAACGGCCATTGAGAAACGTAAACCTCTGGTGACGACCCCTGGGCCGCGTAGCCTGATTTTCCGCGGCGCGATAACCGGCGTTGATACCAGCAAAGAGGGGCTGCAATTCTATGAAGTGGTGCCGGTCGCCCTGGTGGTTGCGGGTACGCAGATGGCGACAGGCCATCGCACAATGGATACGCATCTTTACTTTGAAGGCGAGCTGATTGATGCCGCCACCAATAAACCGGTGGTGAAAGTGGTTCGTCAGGGCGAGGGTAAAGACCTGAGCAACGAAAATACGCCGATGGCGTTTGAAACGTTGAAAGAAGTGATTGATGACATGGCGACTGATGCCACCATGTTTGATGTCGGTAAAAAATAAGTTCACGCGCCATCTTCGGATGGCGCGTTTTTTTATGCCGCCCGGCGACGGTAAATTAACTTACTCATTAACGCCTCTGGACGCGTGAACATCACCAGATTGCCAACCAGAATCAGCACTAATCCAACAACGGCATTCATTTGCCAGACGTAACCTTCGTAGAGTGTGGATATTGTCAGCGCCACCAGAGGAAACAGCAGCGTACTGTAGGCCGCGTTGCCGGGGCCGATGCGTCCCACCAGAGTAAAATACGCGCCAAACGCGATAACGGAACCGAATATTGCCAGATACAGCAGGGCGCCGAGGTAGCTCAACGTCCATTGCGGCGTGAAGTTATCGCCGCGTATACAGGCAATGGCGGCGATCAGCAGCGTGCCGTACAGCATCGCCCAGCTGTTGGTGGTCATGACTTCCAGACCTTTTCTCTGATGGCGCATGCTGATCATATTGCCCAAAGAGAAGCCAAACGTTCCCAGCACGCTCAGACCAATCCCCAGTAACAGCGAGTGGTTCCAGCCGCTGTTGGCCAGATCCTGCCAGAACAGCGTGATAATGCCCGTTAATCCCAGACCAGTAGCGTAATAAAAGCGTAGCGGCGGTTTATGCCCGAAGAACACAAAGCTGTTAACCGCATTGAACAGTACGGCCATTGAGAAAATGACGGACTCCAGCCCCGTGTTGATCCAGGCGGCGGCGCTATAAAAACACCAGAAATTAAAGCAGAAGACGCATCCACCCTGTAACAGGCAAAACAGGTGGTCGCGCCCGGATAATTTACGTAATTTCCCGCTCGCCAGCAGGATGAGCATCATTAACGCGCTGGCGACGGCAAACCGCCAGAAAATGGACACGGGCGCCGATACCGGGCCTTGTTGCAGATAAATCGCAATCCAGGTGGTTCCCCAAATGACAACCACCAGACAGTATAATAATGCGTTCATAACACTCTCTTCTTTATCTTTATTATCCGAAGAAGGAATGTGACATGTAAAAAATGCGCGCGCTTGCACCGGTTTGCGGATGACTTGCAAAATCTTGCGCTTTTTTGCCGCTGTCTGACCGGTGAGGGCTGGAAACGGGTCGTGGCTGTTATAGACTGAGATTCTACTTATTACTGCTTTGTGATGTGATGGTATGTCTCAGTCTTATGATGCCTTTGAAAATTTACGCAAACATAATGCCGTGCTGCATGACTCGGTTGCGTTGCATTCGGGTGTCCAGCTGGCGGCATGGTCAAATAAACGTGACAACATTACGCAATATTGCGATCACCATACTCTCAGCCTGTATGTCGCTGACGGCTACGAGAGCTACCACAAAACGCCGGGCGGCTGGAAGAATGGCGGGGGGCCGGATCGCTTCTGTCTGATGCCAAAAGAGAGTGAGTCCGTCTGGGACATTCGCGACGACCTGTCGTTTGTCCATCTCTACTGTACAGATGCCCATCTGCGGGATGTTGGGGAAAAAGTCTGGGATAAAAGCCCGTACAGCTTTACCCTGGATGAGCGCACCTTTGGCAACGATCCGGGAATAACGGCGGTTTATCGCCAGTTCCTGCTGGGAAATGACTGGCAGCAACCGGCGAATCATATGACGCTCAGCGCCGCCTCGTCACTGCTGTTGACGCATCTGGTGCAGCATTACAGTAACGTGCAGTGGCGTCTTCCGACGGTTACTGGCGGGTTGGCGCCCGCCACGCTGCGCAATGTGCTGGCGTACATTGAAGCGCATCTTGCTGAGCCGCTGACGCTAAGCGATCTGGCGCGCGAGGCGGCATTGAGCGAATTTCATTTCGCCAGAATGTTTCGCCAGTCGATGAACATGGCGCCGCACCAGTACGTGATGCAGCGGCGTATGGCGCTGGCGCAGCAATGGGTCTGCCATTCAACCCGTTCGCTGTCAGAGATCGCGATGGCCTGCGGATTCAGTTCGGCGAGCCATTTCAGCAATCGCTTTAAGCAGGTGACCGGTAAGACGCCGTCGCAGTTACGCGCGGCGAGCAAACGATAGCACCCCGTAGCAGACGCCTCCGACTACCAGTCCCCAAAACGCAGAGCCAATGCCCAGCAGCGTCAACCCGCTTGCGGTGACGAGAAAGGTCACGATAGCGGCATCACGCTCCGTTTCATTAAGCAATGCCTGGTACAGACTACCGCTGATTGTTCCCAGCAGCGCCAGCCCGGCCAGCATCTGAATCCAGCTTACGGGCAGGGCGGCCATCAGAGCGGTAACGGAACCGCCAAACAATCCCGCCAGCAGATAGAACCCACCTGCGACAGCCGCAGCCAGCCAGCGACGCCCGGCGTCCGGGTGCGCTTCGGGACTCTGGCAAATGGCGGCGGTAATAGCGGCAATGCATATGGAGTAGACGCCAAAAGGAGATAAAACCAGCGCCAGCAGCCCTGTAAACACGATCAGCGGCGAAACCGGAAGGGAGTAACCGGAGGCTTTCATCGTGGCGATACCGGGCGCGTTTTGTGACGCCATTGTCACCAGAAACAGTGGAATGGCGACGCCGAGGCTATGAGCAAGCGAAAAATGGGGCGCGATAAACGCCGGTAGCACCGGGGAGAGGGTTATGCCATACGTGACAATGTCACCTTTCATGCCCGCAACCAGAATACCGACAACCATTGCGGCGATAATCGCATAGCGCGGCGCCAGCACTTTCAGCGCTAACCACGCCAGCAGCATACTGCCGCACAGAAACAGCTCGCCATCCAGATGACCGAACGCCTGCAAACCAAAACGCAATAAAATACCGGCCAGCATCGCGGCGGCAAGAGAATGCGGAATCACCTGCATTAAGCGGGCAAACAACCCGGTTACGCCGCACAGAACGATTAACGCATTCGCGACAATAAATACGCCGATGGCCTCCGCAAGCGTGAGACCCTGCAAGCCGGTAACCAGTAACGCGGCGCCGGGCGTTGACCATGCCGTCAGTACCGGAGCACGATACCATAGGGTTAACGCCAGCGTACTGACGCCCATCGCGATGCCAAGCGCCGTCATCCATCCGGCAATTTGTCCGGTTGATGCGCCGGCGGCAATCGCGGCTTGCCAGATGATTGCCGCTGAGCTTGCATAGCCGACCAGGACCGCAACGAAACCAGACAACACGGTTGGCAGAGGAAGTGAAAATGACCGCATGATTGCCCCTTGTGCGTTATAACGGTCACAAACTGTAGCATTGTGCGCTATAGCGCACAAGTGATAGACTGCGGCTTTACCGGGGGAGAAAAATGGACAACCTGACCCATTATCTGGCGACGACGCTGAAGGCGCTGCGCCAACAGCGAGAATGGAGTCTGTCGCGTCTGGCGGAAGCGACAGGGGTTTCAAAAGCAATGCTCGGCCAGATAGAGCGCAACGAATCCAGCCCGACGGTATCCACATTATGGAAGATTGCCACTGGTTTGAATGTCCCGTTTTCAACGTTTATCTCCCCGCCGGAAGCGGAGGATCTCCCGACCTTCGACCCGCAGCAACAGGCAATGGTGATCACGCCGCTGTTTCCGTGGGACCCGCAGCTCCGTTTTGACCATTTTTCAATATTGATGGCCCCGGGCGCGCTTAGCGAATCGACGCCGCATGAGGCAGGCGTCATCGAACATGTGGTGGTGATTCAGGGAACGCTGGATATGTGTATTGCCGGGGAGTGGCGCACGCTCAAATCCGGCGAAGGCGTGCGTTTTGCGGGCGATGCCGCCCATGCGTATCGCAATAGCAGCGACCAGACGGTTCACTTTCACTCCTTGATCCATTACCCACATAGTTAGACGGGAAAAGTATTCCGAAACGTCGCGCTTCTGACTACAATAGCCGCCATTTTGCTGTTATTGGATGATATTAACCGTATGCGCCAGCAACCTCATCACCTTGAACTGTTAAGTCCGGCACGCGATACCGCCATTGCTCGTGAAGCGATCTTACATGGCGCCGATGCTGTTTACATCGGCGGGCCGGGCTTCGGCGCGCGGCATAATGCCAGTAACAGCCTGAAAGATATCGCGGAACTGGTGCCTTTTGCGCATCGCTATGGCGCGAAGATCTTTGTGACGTTAAACACCATTCTGCATGATGATGAGCTTGAGCCCGCGCAACGGCTGATTACCGATCTGTACCAGACCGGCGTCGATGCGCTGATTGTGCAGGATATGGGCATCCTGGAACTGGACATTCCTCCCATTGAACTGCATGCCAGTACGCAGTGTGATATCCGCAGCGTTGAGAAGGCGAAATTCCTTGCCGACGTCGGTTTCACCCAGATTGTGCTGGCGCGCGAACTGAGTCTGAGCCAGATCCAGGCGATTCATCAGGCCACCGACGCCACCATTGAGTTTTTCATCCACGGCGCGCTGTGCGTGGCTTATTCCGGGCAGTGCTATATCTCTCATGCGCAGACCGGTCGCAGCGCTAACCGTGGCGACTGTTCCCAGGCCTGTCGCCTGCCGTACACCTTAAAAGACGATCAGGGGCGGGTGGTCTCGTACGAAAAACACCTGTTGTCGATGAAAGATAATGACCAGACGGCCAATTTGGGCGCGTTGATCGATGCCGGCGTGCGTTCCTTCAAAATTGAAGGGCGCTACAAAGACATGAGCTATGTGAAGAACATCACGGCGCACTATCGCCAGATGCTGGATGCGATTATCGAGGAGCGTGGCGACCTGGCGCGGGCTTCCGCCGGTCGTACTGAGCACTTTTTTATTCCTTCTACGGATAAAACCTTCCATCGCGGCAGTACCGACTATTTTGTTAACGCCCGTAAAGGGGATATCGGCGCGTTCGATTCGCCAAAATTTATCGGTTTACCGGTAGGCGAAGTCGTCAAAGTGGCAAAAGATCACCTGGACGTTGAGGTGACGGAACCGTTATCCAACGGCGATGGCCTGAATGTGCTGATCAAACGTGAAGTGGTGGGATTTCGCGCCAATACGGTGGAAAAGACGGGGCAGAACCGTTATCGCGTCTGGCCAAATGAAATGCCGTCCGACCTGCATAAAGTGCGCCCGCATCATCCGCTGAACCGTAATCTCGACCACAACTGGCAGCAGGCGTTAACCAAAACCTCCAGCGAACGCCGGGTGGCGGTGGATATCGCGTTAGGCGGCTGGCAGGAACAGCTAATTCTGACGCTGACCAGCGAAGAGGGCGTGAGCGTCACCCATACGCTGGAGGGGCAGTTTGACGAGGCGAACAACGCCGAAAAAGCGTTGAACAACCTGAAAGAAGGCGTGGCGAAGCTGGGACAGACGATGTACTACGCGCGTAACGTCGAGGTTAATCTCCCCGGCGCACTGTTCGTGCCGAACAGTTTACTCAACCAGTTCCGTCGCGAAGCGGCAGAAATGCTGGATGCGGCGCGTCTGGCGAACTATCAACGCGGCAGCCGTAAGCCGGTGGCGCAACCAGCCCCGGTCTACCCGGAAACGCATTTGAGCTTCCTGGCTAACGTCTACAATCACAAAGCGCGCGCGTTTTATCATCGCTACGGCGTCCAGTTGATCGACGCGGCGTATGAGGCGCACCAGGAGAAGGGCGATGTGCCGGTGATGATCACCAAACATTGTTTGCGCTTTGCCTTTAACCTGTGCCCGAAACAGGCGAAAGGGAATATCAAAAGCTGGAAAGCAACGCCGATGCAACTGGTACACGGCGATGAAGTATTGACGCTGAAGTTTGATTGCCGTCCGTGCGAAATGCACGTTATCGGCAAGATCAAAAATCATATTCTGAAAATGCCCTTGCCCGGCAGCGTTGTCGCCTCCGTAAGCCCGGAAGATCTGATGAAAACGCTGCCAAAACGTAAAAGCTAAGTCAGCGGCTGGCCGGGAACGCTGAGCGTCCCCCGGCCACGCCTGATGTACCTTAAACCCCCTCTCACCATAGTTAACCTTCCCGCAAAACTGGAACCGGCTTTCCGGTTTTTGAGTGTTAATCAGCCAAAAGCCATTCCGGGGTGTATAACATTCAAAAAAAAAGAAAAGGTAAACAAAAATGTTTACCTTATGGTTATAATACATGGCAGGGAGGCGCGGTGAAGCAGAGCGAGTTCAGACGCTGGCTTGAATCTCAGGGAGTCGATGTAACAAATGGAACGAATCATTTGAAGTTGAGATATCACGACAAACGAAGCGTCATGCCCAGACATCCTGGTGATGAAATTAAAGACACCCTGCGTAAAGCAATACTAAAGCAGCTTGGTTTGAATTAATCATCAGATATATAAGGTTGATCACATGAGAGCGTTACCAGAAACTATGCGTTATCCCGTCAATCTCATTCCCGCAGAAGAAGGGGGTTATGTTGTGTCGTTCCCGGACATTCCAGAGGCGTTAACACAAGGTGACACCCGCCATGAGTCTCTCGAAGCCGCGCAGGGCGCATTAGTCACCGCCTTTGAATTTTATTTTGAAGATAACCAGCCAATTCCTTTACCTTCAATGGTTGATGAAGCTGATGATTATGTGGAGATTCCTCTTAGCATTGCGTCTAAAGTCCTTTTGTTGAATGCGTTCCTTGAATCAAAAATCACGCAGCAGGAGCTGGCGAGGCGCATTGGCAGACCCAAGCAGGAAATTACCCGACTATTCGACTTAAAACACGCAACGAAAATCGATGCCGTGCAGATTGCGGCCAGAGCATTGGGTAAAGAGTTATCGCTGACTATGCTTTAGCTTTTCCGGTTGTTCCAGCAGGCTTACATATTGTGTGAAATAAAAAAACGATGAAGAAATATCAGCGACTGGCGGAACAAATTTGCGATCAAATCGCCTCCGGTGTGTGGCAGCCTGGCGATCGATTACCCTCCTTGCGTGAGCAGGTGGTCAGCAGCGGCATGAGTTTTATGACCGTAGGACACGCGTATCAGTTGCTGGAAAGCCAGGGGCGCATTATTGCGCGTCCGCAGTCGGGTTATTACGTGGCGGCGCGCCCGGTGCGCCAGCCTGCGATGCCGCCCGTGCAGGTAATGCGCGATGAAACCGTTGATATTAATACCTATATTTTCGAAATGTTGCAGGCCAGCCGGGATGCGTCGGTGATGCCGTTCGCCTCTGCCTTTCCAGACCCGCGTCTGTTTCCGTTGCAGCAGCTTAACCGTTCCCTGGCGCAGGTCAGTAAAACCGCCACGGCCATGAGCGTGATTGAGAACCTGCCGCCGGGGAACCGCGAGCTGCGCCATGCCATCGCCCGACGCTATGCGCAGCAGGGAATTACCGTCTCTCCTGATGAAATCGTCATTACCGCCGGGGCGCTGGAAGCCCTGAACCTCAGCCTTCAGGCGGTTACCGAACCGGGCGACTGGGTTATTGTGGAGAATCCCTGCTTTTATGGCGCGTTACAGGCGCTGGAGCGACTCCGCCTGAAAGCGCTTTCGGTCGCCACGGATGTAAAAGAGGGGATCGATTTAGCGGCGCTGGAACAGGCATTACAGGAGTATCCGGTGAAGGCATGCTGGCTGATGACCAATAGCCAAAACCCGCTCGGCTTCACCCTTAGCCCGGAGAAAAAAGCGCGGCTGGTCGCGTTACTGGATCAATACAACGTCGTGCTGATTGAAGATGACGTGTACAGCGAGCTCTATTTTGGCCGCGACAAACCGCTGCCTGCCAAAGCCTGGGATCGCCGCGACAAAATATTGCATTGCTCGTCATTCTCGAAATGTCTGGTTCCCGGTTTTCGTATTGGTTGGGTTGCAGCGGGAAAGTACGCCAGACAAATTCAGCGGCTACAGCTGATGAGTACGCTATCCACCAGTTCACCGATGCAGCTTGCTCTGGTCGATTACCTTTCGACACGCCGCTATGACGCGCATTTGCGTCGTCTGCGCCGCCAGTTGGCGGAGCGAAAACAGCAGGCCTGGCAAACGCTGCTGCGCCATCTGCCCGCTGAGGTGAAGATTCACCACAATGACAGCGGCTATTTTCTCTGGCTGGAACTGCCTGAATCTCTTGATGCCGGGGAACTCAGTGCGCAGGCTCTGGCGCATCAGATCAGTATCGCCCCCGGTAAAATGTTTTCGACCTCTGATACCTGGTCGCATTTTTTCCGGTTTAATACCGCATGGGGGTGGGGAGAAAGAGAGGAGCAGGCGGTATCTCAACTGGGAAAACTTATTCGCGATATGCTGAAATAAAATACGCGTTGCCATCTTTTGGTTTTAGCCAAAATAGAGAAAGCGTATCGATTATCAGGGCAGAACGTTATTTATCGCTGACTCGCCATAGGAAATATCAATACCCCCCGTCTTTTCCATCCTCAGCCTAACTCCTTGTCTATACTCCGAAAGATGGAACATGCGCGCCGCGTGGAGCGGCGTAATGCGTGTCAGCTCACAACCTGATTAAATTTCCTTATCCCAACAGGTGCGCGGCAGACGCGCCGACTATTTTTAGGAAAGGACATATATTTACGGCAAGGCTGCCGCTCAATATTTTGCGACAGGAGTAAGATGTATGCCACATCAATTACTGATTAACGGCGAGCTGGTCAGCGGTGAAGGTGAAAAACAGCCCGTCTACAACCCGGCGACGGGCGAGGTGATTCTGGAGATTGCAGAGGCGTCGCCCGCACAGGTAGATGCCGCCGTTCGCGCCGCAGACCGGGCATTCGCGGAATGGGGGCAAACCACGCCAAAAACCAGAGCGGAGCTGCTGCTAGCGCTGGCGGACGTGATTGAGGAAAATGCGCAGACATTCGCCGAACTGGAGTCGCAAAACTGCGGGAAGCCGCTGCATTGCGCGCTCAATGATGAGATCCCGGCGATTGTCGATGTATTTCGCTTCTTTGCCGGCGCCGCACGCTGTCTGAACGGCCTGGCGGCGGGGGAGTATCTGGAAGGGCATACCTCGATGATCCGCCGCGATCCGGTTGGGGTTGTCGCCTCGATCGCGCCGTGGAACTATCCGCTGATGATGGCGGCCTGGAAACTGGCGCCAGCGCTGGCGGCGGGTAACTGCGTGGTGATAAAACCGTCTGAAATCACGCCGCTGACGGCATTGAAGCTGGCGGAGTTTGCGAAGGATATTTTCCCGCCAGGCGTGCTTAACGTGCTGTTCGGGCGGGGCAAGACGGTTGGCGATCCGCTCACCGGGCATGAAAAAGTACGGATGGTCTCCCTGACCGGCTCGATTGCGACGGGCGAGCACATTATTCAACATACCGCGCCCTCCATTAAGCGCACGCACATGGAATTAGGCGGTAAGGCTCCGGTGATTGTCTTTGATGATGCCGATCTGGATGCCGTTGTCGAAGGTGTGCGAACGTTCGGTTTCTACAATGCCGGGCAGGATTGTACGGCGGCCTGTCGTATCTATGCGCAAAAAGGGATCTATGACGCACTGGTTGAAAAACTCGGCGCGGCGGTCGCCAGCCTGAAAACCGGTTCGCCAAACGACGAATCGACTGAGCTTGGGCCGCTCAGCTCGCAGGCGCACCTTGAGCGAGTGACAAAAGCGGTGGAAGAGGCGAAAGCGCTCGGACATATCAACGTGGTGACCGGCGGCCAGAAACTGGACGGCGCAGGATACTATTTTGCGCCAACGCTGCTGGCCGGCGCAAAACAGGAGGACGCCATCGTGCAGCGAGAAGTGTTCGGCCCGGTTGTCAGCATGACGGTGTTTGATGATGAAGAGCAGGTGCTGGCGTGGGCAAATGATACTCAGTACGGGCTGGCATCATCCGTCTGGACGAAAGATGTGGGTCGGGCGCATCGCCTGAGCGCACGATTGCAGTATGGTTGCACCTGGGTTAATACGCATTTCATGCTGGTGAGCGAGATGCCGCACGGTGGGCAAAAACGCTCGGGATACGGCAAGGATATGTCACTTTATGGGCTGGAAGACTATACGGTTATCCGCCACATAATGGTTAAACATTAAGGATAATTTACCGTTCCGGCGCGGCATGGGAAGATCGTAAATCGATGGCAGAGAGAAGGAACGCTCTCTGCCAGTATGCGCAGCAAGCACTCAGTACATCAGGCAAACCAGCCGAATCTCAATGAGATAAGGCCAAAAAGTCCAATAGCAGCAAAGACATTTATCAGCACCACGGTTTTACTGGAAACATTCATTTTTGCCACCTTTCGTTATGACCCCTTTGTGTATAGTACGGGTTCAGGCAATCCGCAATAAGACAAAATATGAACATGGTGAATGGTGCCGCTATTTCAGTGTTTTGCTGAATAGTACGGATAAAACTTGATGTACGTCAAAAAAAAGAGCATATTGCGCGCGTTTTTCCCCTCTGGTTCGGATGCCCGAAATGTCGCTCTACCAAAAAATGTTGGTTTTTTACGCAGTGATGGCGGCGATTGCCTGCCTGATTACCTGGTTTCTTTCCCACGATAAAAAACGTATCCGCTTTCTGAGCGCCATTCTCGTGGGCGCAACCTGGCCGATGAGTCTGCCCGTCGCATTGTTATTTTCGTTGTTTTGATGAGATGAAGATGGCCGGATGGCGGCGCGAGCGCCTTATCCGGCTTACGATGTTGCGTAGCGCCATCAGGCATTGAGCAGCGCCATCAGCCGTTTTTTGTCGGCGTCGGACACATCCTGCGGATGCTGATACCCCTTATTTTCATTTGCCCGGGTATAGAGCGCGACCAGCCAGTCATACACATAGCGACTGGCGGCATGTACCGGCTGTTCATCCAGTTGGGTGAGCCGGGCCATCGGTTGCAGGCGAGGCGCGCTGAAGATCGCCGATCCTTTCTGGAACCGGCTGGCGGGTCGGGCGTCCTCCGTCACATTTTCGTAGCCAAGCCAGGCGATAAAGTTACCGATCCCGGCATGCAGCTGCGCGCCGCAAACCTCTTCACGCTGCATAATCTGCTGTAACTGCTGAGGCACATTAAGCCGATAGCTGGCGGTAATCAGAATATCCACGACCAGCCTGAGCGTATGCGACTCCAGACCTAAACGACGGGCGTTGCTCTCATTTCGGCTCCACTGGCGCACATGGTTAATCCACATTTTGTGGGCCAGATACCCTGTCTCTTTGTTTTCTGCCGGGCGGGGAGCGTCTGGCTCATCCGCAAACAGATCGATCTCTTCATTAAACAGGCCGCTGACCTGCTCTTCGCGCGGCTGCTGGATACGCAAAAGCGATTCAAAATGGTGTATCGGCGGCAGAAGCCCGTCGAGCAACTCGCCATGCCGGGCGGCCTGCCCCTGAAGCTGGCGAATAACGGATTCCGTCGCCTTACTGCCGCTGTCTTCCGGGGTGATATGGCTCAACAGCAGGTCATGAAGCCGTTGTTGATGCTGCTCACACAGGGAGGCCAGCCGCGCCTGGCGCTGTAACGGCGACGTCGCCTGTGACAGCCATTCCACCAGACGCTGCAAGCTGTGTTTATCCAGCGCCTGAAGGGTGCCCCAGTGAAGGCCGGGTTTCCCCATTAACTGCTGCACGGCTTCATCAAGATTCTGCTGCGTTGTGAAACGCGCATCCTGCGGCGTAATGGCCCAGACCACGCCCGGTAGCGCGGCGTCGCGCATCGGTTGTGTATCGTTCACCCAGCCCAGCAGCGTGCGGGCGGCAGCGGGCGTCTGCGACCGGGCGGAGGTGGCATTGCAAATGACCAGCACATCGGGCTGCAAATGTTGGCGATAATGTTCCAGCATCCAGCCGAGTTTTGCCCGCCAGAGTGGATGCGGGTGCGCATCCGGCGCCAGCGGAATATCCAGCAGATCGACATTATCCAGCGCCGTGTTTTCAACGCTAAGCACCAGTTCACGCGTCAGCAAAGCCAGTGAATCCAGAGAGAGGCTCACCGCATTGAGTAACTGATGGTGCTCGACAGGATGTACAACGACGTCGCTCTGCGCGTCGTTGCCGGATAACGCGCCCTGGGTCAGAAAACTTTCTGCCGGAAGGCCGAAATGATCGACCAGCAGACTCAACGGCGCCGCTAACTCCTGCGCATGGCCGGTCTGTTGCAGCGTACGCGCCAGCGTTAGCCACTGTTGCGTTAATTCAGGCTGTTCGCCCCAGAGTAATGCCCAGGCGCTGGCGCGGGTCGTCAGATCCACCGAGGGCAGCAGGGAGGCGAACTGATGCCAGAGCGCATCGTCGATTTGCTGTTGCCCGACAGGAACGCAGGCGCGCCAGAAACGGGCAATGGCGGCGACGTCCTCTGCGGTCACGCCCTGAACCGGCTGACGCTGACGCAGCGCCTGCCACTTTTCTAACCGCGTCTCAATAATGGATTTTTCGACCTGCCGGTTATCGGGTGAGGCGCTGGCCCAGGCGATAAACAGTTGTACCAGTTCAGCTTCACTGATGAGCCGCAGACGCAGCGGCCATTCGCTATCAACCGCCGCGCTTTCATCCTGCGTAAAACGGATCGCCATATTGGCTGGCGCATGGCCTGGGTTGATATGGGTAAAATAGTCAAAGCAGCGATCCGGCGTGGCGATGTTCAGTTTTCCCTCGCCGTTACCGCACAGCGCGCCAAGCAGATGCGCTTTTGAGGATTGTGAATGGCCATACAGACCGATGCTGCCTCTTGCCTGTTGCGCGGCATTCAGCGCCGATTCACCGGCAGCGGCGAGTGTGAGCTGCGCCAGCAGGGCGTCCGCTTCATCATCCAGGCGTACTGCGTGCTGACGTGTATGGTTAACCCACGCAATGGCGGCCTGTGTGGTGTTTAACGTCTTGCTCATTTCAGGTACACGCTCCCGCTGTCGATCCAGTAGTGGCTGCCGCTATGACGACGGTCGGCCAGGGTATTCAGTTTTAAGGTCAGGGCATTCGCGGCGACGGGCGTTCCATCCTGTAGCCAGGCGTCACTCAGCACAAACGATTCCGGCCCCGTCTCTTTGTTCCCGCCGCGCAGTTGCAGCCGGACATTGAGAACGCCATCACCGGCGATGGTTTTCGCCAGCTCTGCTGAGTTAATGCTCAGGGTATAGAGTGGGGTCGCGGGCCAGCGGCTGTTTGCCAGTTGGCGGAAACCGAGCGTCACATTGCCGCGAAGCGGGAAGTGCAGACGGGTATCCAGCTTCGCGCCGGGTTTATCGAGGTCGATCTCCTGATACCAGACGTTTTCATCGCGCAAGGTATTGACCGTGTTATCCAGAACGCCGAGATAGCGTACGGTGGAATAGGCGCCGATATCGGCGGCTTTAAAGTTAAAGCGCGGCAGCCGTAAATCCAGCGCCAGGCTACACAGCATCGCCCCCACGGCGGCGGTTGATTTCGGGTTGCCAATCCGCCCCTGTTGGCTGAAGGGATACCATTCATGGACGCGATACTTGTCCATCCAGACGATGCGGTTAACGGGAACCGGCTGTAAATGGCGGATCAGCGCCTGCACGCCGGGCAGGCAGGTTGGTCTGCCCGTCACCAGCAGAATGTCGCAGCGGTAATGAGAAATCGCTTCGCAAACGGCATGCAGCGGCGAGGTCAGGGTAAACTGACCGGCCAGTAGTGCCTCCTGTAAGTGGCTGAACTGCACCTGCAACGGCACGCTCAGCAGATCGAACGCCGGCGAGCCTGAAGGCAGCGCATGGTCGATCGCCTGCTGGATGTAATTCATCACGTTGCGCGTAGGGCGTTGAGTCAGCAGTTCGCCGAAGGTCGCGTGTAGACCCGCCAGCGGATCGTTAACATCGCTCTGTTCCCAGGCGGCCAGTACGGCGTGCCCCAGCGGCATAAACAGCTGTAGCGCCGTTTGTTGACGCAAAATCGCCTGCGTATCAATGCGGCCTGAATCTCCAAACAGCGTTGCCAGCAGGGCGGCGGCATCCGTCACGCCGGCCTGCTGCAAGCGAGTTTGCAGCGCAGACAATATGCATTTCTGGATGACGTCCAGCAGCATGTCATCGCCCGCGACTTTAAACCCTTCACGGAACAGTAAGTGCGGGGTGATCTTGACGTTCGCGCCGACGCCGTCATCAAGCTGGTAGTGGACGACCGCCATATCCGTCGTGCCGCCGCCAATGTCGATAGACGCCACGCGTAGCGCCCGACCTTTGGTTTCGCCCGGTTCCGGCAAACGGTCCGGGCGAGCCAGGGCGTTGAAGAACGTCTCCGTGCGCCCGGCGTAATGGGAAATCGCTTCGTTATACAGCCATACCAGCTGTCCGCAGCTGGCTTCATCCCATTCCATCTGAATGTCCGGCACCGGAACAACGCTCTTTTCCTGCTGTTTACGGGAGGAAAAATCCTCATCCTGCGGATGCCAGCCCATCGCTTTCCATACCAGTGCGATGGCTTCGAACATACGCTGGCGGAAAATTTCGCGTTCCTGTTTCGGCATTGCCGATGGCAGGGTCAGAATCAGCGTGCGCAACTGACGCGGCGACGCCGGAAAACCGAGGCGTAACCGCGTCGCCACGCTGTTCATTTGCCCCAGCGCCTGCGACAGAATTTCGCACAGCATGTGCGTCATCAGCGTGCTGCGGCTGTACTGCGGCGAAAAGACCGGCAACCGGTCATCAGGCGGCAGGCTGAATAACGGTTGTCCGTCGTCATTCATCAGATTCATCAGCGGGAAGGCGGTGGCGAGCGGTTCTCGCTGCGTTTTGCTGTTCATCTGGCTGAAGCGCCAGTCCTGTAAAACCGGGGTTTCGTCCCACAAATAACGACGCGGGCTGGAGATCCCGCTGCTGCCTTCCGTTCCCAGACGCTGCATAGCCAGTTTGCGGGCTTCGTCGCCCACGCGCACAATCGATGGCCAGATAAAGGCGTCGTCGCGGCCGCTTTCAACCGAAAAATGCTGTTTGCCGAAACGCGCTTCGGAGAACTCCAGTCGGCTGGTGAACAGCGGATCGTTAAGACATTGCGGCTCACTTAAGGAGCGTACCTGTAATTCCGCCGTCTGGCGCAAACCGTCATTGGCGTCGCCGTGATCTTCAATCAATACGCCGCAGGTATGGGTATTGCCGACGTCCAGAATCAGATCCACCGGAATCGCAGGCGTGCTGAGCGTGTGGGTGACCAGCTTCACTTCCGGCACGGAAAGCTGTTCCCCCAGTAACGTCATCAGATTCAACCAGTGCGCCTGGTACTCAAAGTTACGCAGCGCCTGCTGAATCTCCTGCTCGGAGCGGTTCTCCTCCTGGGTGACGTGGTGAAGGAAGGATTCGCGCAGCCAGCCGTCAATCCACGTCTGGTCAAGAAAATCGGCAATTTCATCATCGCGCCAGGCCAGCGCGAACCGCGTGCCATTGAGCAGGTCGTTTTCGTTAGGCGCCAGCGCCGCTGGCGCGTTCTCGCTCAACTGGCTGTCCAGCGCCACGGTAATGCGGTGCGTATGACCCGCGCTGTCGGGTTCAGGCAGCTTACGCACCTGTACGCGCGCCCAGTTGTCGGGGCCTTCCACAAACGTACGGGGAGGGTTAAAGCGCAGGAAAGGGAGCGGCAACCAGACGCCATCCAGCACATCCAGCGAATAGTGCAACATCTGGGTGCTTTCCGGTTTGACCACTTCAGGTTGCCCCCCCGTGCGCCCCGGTACCGTATAACGCCCGTTGGTCAGATCAAAGTCGAGCCGGAGCAGGGGGCCGTTCGCCGTTTTACGCACGAAACGACCAAGATGGGCAGACTCCTGCGGCGTCAGGCCGAAGTCGAGGAATTGTACGCCGCTATTTGCGATGAGCGTTACGCTCTGTTTGTAATCACACAGATTCACCAACATAAAATCAGGCACCTATCTTTTTGATCGTCAACGGGACTTCTGCATGGGCGTCATAACGCGCTGAGCAAGCCGCAACGTCATTCGTGCTGGCTTTACAGGTGATTTCCGGCATCGGGTAGCGCGAACCATCGGTGCAACGTGCGTGACCACGACTCTTGATCATCAGCTCTCCGGTCTGATGCAGGCCGGAGAAAATGTCCGCCCGGCAGACGATGTTGTCGCCGTGTACCACCCGGGCGGTGCCTTTGTTGTTCTGGATCTGGTAACGCAGAGAAGGCGCTTTTCCGCTGACCGGATCTTTAACGTCAATCAGTACGCGCCAGTTTCCATTCAAAAAGCGCGTGACTCCCGCTTTCATCTGACCGGCATCCATCACCAGCGCATCTTTGGGGATGGCGGCGATCACCACCGGTTCATCTGCGGGCTTCGCTTTTTTCACTGGCGGAATCACTTCCGCCTGATGCAGCGGCAGTTGGGCAATCATCTTCGGCAACGGTTTACTGTCTACTTTCGCGGCGACAACCGGCGTACTGACCGTCGTGGCTTCGGCGGCGGGGGCAGACGGTTTCCATAACAGCGGCGCCGCAACGGCGGCGACAATCACGGCGGCAACCGGCAGGCTCCATAGCGGCAGACGCGAAGAGGGCTTCACGGGAGCGGTCGGAGATGGCGAAGGCGCCTGCGGTTCGCTGACAACAACAGGGGCGACCGGTTCAGGTTCGGGTTCCTGGGGGCGTTCAATCATCACCGGCGTCAGTAATGGCTCATCGGAACGGGCAAACGTCACCTCTGGCAACGGCTCATCTTCCACCTCCTGCTCGGGTTCAGCGGCAGGCGGCAGGACGGGCGGAACATCAATGGCGCGCAGGCAGTCAAGTACGTCCTCACGGGTGTTTTCATTAAGATTCACAAACCCCCAGAAGGTGATGACCGGTTTGCCATCAACCAGAAAAACGTGGTTTTCCCCAGGGAACTGAACCGCTTTTTCCAGCAGGGAACCGAACAGCTGCAACGAAGTTTTCCCGGATTGCAGACTTTTGCGGCTCAGCGCCGCCGCGTTTTCCAGCGTGCTGCTCAGGTAGCGCAGCGCCCGAAATCGCGCCTCTTCCTCTGCGGCCTTCCATGCGATGGCTTTTCCCTCTACCGGGGAATACCAGTCGACGCGATCGCCGCTGTCATTAATTTGCGGGATCGCCAGACAATCCACCATTGCCTGCTGTTTACGCAGACGAAGCGTTTCACGAATTTGCAATGCGGAATCAAATACGGCCTGACCGCCGCCGCCCACGGCCTGATAGTCGTCCAGATTGCCGCTACGTAAGAGAGTTTTTGCCACGTTGTTGTCCCTTAGACTTCTTCACGCATCTACTTTACGGATTACAAAGACAAGCAAACGGCGGAAGAGAGGCAAAAAGGGGCTAATTTTCATGGCATAGCGCCGGGGGAAAAATCTTGACGTTTTCAAAAAGACTTAAGGGAAATTATTTCACGCCGCAGGACGCATTCATCAGCGAAAAATACCAGAACGGAATAACCTGAGAGTGATTCGTTATTTGTCAGCTTTTGTAAGCTATGCTCATATGACACTCTTTATAATCAAATGAAAAGGCTTATAACGATGTCTACAGGGAAAACGTTGCTCGCGCTGGCGCTCAGCGCACTTTTACCGGCAGGGGCGGCATTTGCGGCCAATACCGATACCATCATCTACTGTTCTGAAGCCTCACCCGAATCGTTTAACCCGCAAATCGCCAGTTCCGGCCCGTCATTCGTGGCCAGTTCGCAGGTGCTGTACAACCGACTGATCAATTTCGATCCGGTAAAAAATACGCCGGTGCCGTCGCTGGCGACCGACTGGACGATTTCCCCGGACGGGAAAACATACACGTTTACGCTGCGTCAGGGCGTGAAATTCAACAGCAATAAATTCTTTAAACCGACGCGCGATTTTAATGCCGATGACGTTATTTTCTCGGTGCTGCGCCAGAAGGATGCGGATCATCCGTACCATAATGTGTCGCAGGGCAGCTACGAATACTTCAATGATGTCGGCCTCGATAAGTTGATTAAAGAGGTGAAAAAGGTCGACGATTATCACGTCCAGTTTGTGCTGAACGAACCCAATGCGGCATTCCTCGCTGACTGGGGCATGGATTTCGCCTCCATTCTCTCCGCAGAGTATGCCGATGCGATGCTGAAAAAAGGCACACCGGAAAACGTCGATAACTGGCCTGTCGGCACTGGCCCTTACGTACTGCAACACTACAAGCAGGATTCACAGATTCGCTACCTGGCGAACCCGAACTACTGGGATGGCGAAGTGCCGACCAGACATCTTATTTTCTCGATTACGCCTAACGCCCAGACGCGCCTGGCAAAACTGCAAACCAACGAGTGCCAGATTATTCCGGCGCCATCCCCCGTACAGTTTGACGAGATTAAAAAGAATAACGCGTTAACGCTGCATTCGGTCGATGCGCTGAACGTCGGCTATCTGGCCTTTAATACCGAGAAAAAACCGTTTGATAACGTACTGGTGCGCCAGGCGTTAAATTACGCCACTGATAAAAAAGCCATTATCAACGCGGTGTTCCTCGGTTCCGGTACGGTGGCGAAATCGCCCATCCCGCCAAATATGATGGGCTTTAATAACAACCTGAAGGATTACGACTACGATCCGCAAAAAGCCAAAGATTTGCTGAAGCAGGCGGGGCTGGAGAAGGGGTTTGAGGCAACGCTCTGGTCGATGCCGGTGCAACGCCCTTATAACCCCAATTCACGGCGCATTGCGGAAATGATCCAGAGCGACTGGGCAAAAGTCGGCGTGACGGCGAAAATCGTCTCTTACGAATGGGGAGAGTATCTGTCCGGGATGCGTAAAGGCGAGCACGATACCGCGCTGTTCGGCTGGATGTCTGACAATGGCGATCCAGATAACTTTGCCGATGTGCTGCTGGGCTGCAACAGCATAAAAACCGGCTCAAATGCCGCGCGCTGGTGCGATAAAGGGTATGATGATCTCGTCCAGAAAGCGAAACGGGTGAGCAAGCCGGAAGAACGTGCGCAGCTCTACCAGCAGGCGCAGGATATTTTCTATCAGCAAGCGCCGTGGATCGCGCTGGCAAATGGCAAAACGTTCTACGCCACACGCAGCAACGTAACCGGATACAGCGTAAGCCTGATGGGCAGTGATTTTTCAAAAGCTAAATTGAATTGATGGTTTAAGGAGAGTTTATGTCGCACCTGGAAGAGGTCACTGCGCGCGTAGATGCCGCTATCGAAGAGAGCGTCATTACCCATATGAACGAACTGCTGATCGCGCTGAGCGATGACGCCGAACTGAGCCGGGAAGATCGTTACACCCAGCAACAGCGGCTACGGACGGCGATTGCGCATCACGGTCGTCAGTACAAGGAAGATATGGAAGCGCGTCGCGAACAGCTTACCAAAGGTGGTAGCATTCTCTGACGTTGATAAGCACGGCCTGTGAGGGATGTACAGGCCGGATAAGGCGTTTACGCCGCGACGCCACCATCCGGCGAAGCGGCAGTTAAAACTGGCGTCTGGCAACCAGCCACGCGCCGATCACCAACAACACCGCGCCGCAAACCGGGCCTGCCAGCGCACGTAACGGCACGCCATGACTTCTCAAAATGTCCAATACCAGGCCGCCAATAAGCTGGCTGGCAACCAGAACCGCGATAGTCGTCGCCGCGCCAACGTACTGATACCCGCTAATACTGGCGAAAACAAAAAACGATCCGAGCAAGCCGGGAATCAACGTCCACCAGCGCACGCTGGAAGCCAGCTCGCTAAACCCCGCCGCGCCTTGTTTAAACCACAAAATGCTGACAAACAGGACAATCCCGACCAGCGAGTTCAGCAGCATGGCGATGAGAATCGTTGACGAGTTCTGTGTAATGCGCACCATAAGCGTGTTTTGCACAACCAGCCCAATACCGGCGGCAATCAGAAAGGCGAGGGTCAGCGTCTGGTTCATCCGCGCGCATCCGGGTCGCGGCGATCGTCAAGCTGAAGCTGCATAAACGTCAGATCCAGCCAGCGGCCGAATTTGGTGCCAACCTGCGGCATTTGGGCGGTAATGCGGAACCCCAGCGTTTCGTGCAGATGCAGCGATGCCTGGTTTTGCGACTCGATTCCGGCGACCATCACATGCTTGCCACATGCGCGCGCTTCCTCGATCAGACGGCTGAGAAGCGCCCGTCCGAGGCCTTTCCCCTGATGATCCGGGTGGACATATACGGAATGTTCGACCGTATGGCGGAAACCGTCAAAGTTACGCCAGTCGCCAAAGGAGGCGTACCCGGTGACGACGCCATTCTCTTCACTGACCAGAACCGGATAGCCTGATAGCTGACGCGCATCAAACCATGCGATGCGGTTATCCACATCGACCGTTTGATCGTTCCAGATTGCCGCCGTGTGCAATACCGCGTGATTGTAGATTTCGGCGATGGCGGCGCAGTCTTCTTTGCCAGCAAATCGAATAGACATGTTGAACCTCAGTTGTTGTTCACTATAGTATTACGATATGAATACTATCGAAGACAGCATAAATCAACGGATCAGTGCAAGAATTCGCATTGAGCGTGAATCGCGGGGCTGGTCGCTGACGGAGCTTGCCGAGCGGGCAGGCGTATCGCGCGCCATGATCCACAAAATCGAACGCGGAGAGAGCAGCCCGACGGCCACGCTGCTGGGGCGGCTTTCCGGGGCGTTTGGCATCAGCATGTCAACGCTGATCGCGCGGGCAGAAATGCAGGAGGGCAAGCTGCTGCGTTTTGCCGATCAACCCGTCTGGCACGACCCGCAGACGCACTACCTGCGCCGCCACGTTTCACCGCGCAGCGACCTGCCCATCGATCTCGTACAAATCTCGCTTCCGGCGGGGAGTGACGTACCGATGCCTGCGGCATCCTACGCGCTGGCAAGACAGCTTATCTGGCTACAGCAGGGAGAGCTGGTCTTTGTCGAAGGCGGGGTTCGCCATGAGATGAAAGCGGGCGACTGCCTGGAGCTGGGGCCGCCAAACGACTGCCGTTTTATCAATGAGACGCAGGAAACATGCGTTTACCTGGTTGTGCGCTTAAACCACGCGGGTAATTAATGTTCGGCTACTATTGAGGGATTCATGCCACAAGCAGAGGAGAACATCATGGGCCAACAAGCATACCGTAATCGTCGTTGGGTTCTGGCTTCGCGTCCGCATGGCGCGCCGGTTGAGAGCAACTTCCGCATGGAAGAGGACGACGTGGCGACGCCCGGTGAAGGGCAAGTGCTGTTACGTACAATTTTCCTGTCCCTCGATCCCTACATGCGCGGAAGAATGAGCGACGAACCGTCCTACTCACCGCCAGTGGAGATCGACGGCGTGATGGTTGGCGGAACGGTCAGCCGGGTCGTGGAGTCCAGTCACCCTGATTACCATCCGGGAGAATGGGTATTAAGTTACAGCGGCTGGCAGGATTATGATATTTCCGACGGGAAAGGGCTGGTGAAACTCGGTGACAACCCTGAGCATCCGTCATGGGCGCTGGGCGTGCTGGGGATGCCGGGCTTTACCGCCTATATGGGACTGCTGGATATCGGCCAGCCCAAAGCAGGGGAAACGCTGGTCGTTGCGGCCGCCACCGGGCCGGTCGGCGCAACCGTCGGGCAAATCGGCAAACTGAAGGGCTGTCATGTGGTGGGTGTCGCAGGCGGCGCAGAAAAATGCCGCTACGCGACCGAGATTCTCGGTTTTGACATATGCCTCGATCACCACGCGGCGGATTTTGCGGAACAACTGGCGAAAGCCTGCCCGCAGGGAATTGATGTGTATTATGAAAATGTCGGCGGCAAGGTGTTTGATGCGGTTCTGCCGCTGTTGAATACTTCGGCACGTATCCCGTTGTGTGGTCTGGTGAGCGGATATAACGCCACAAAACTCCCCGACGGACCTGACCGGCTGCCACTATTAATGGCGACGCTGTTAAAAAAACGCATCCGCCTGCAAGGGTTTATTATTGGTCAGGACTACGGGCACCGGATTCATGAGTTTCAGCAGGAGATGGGGCGCTGGGTCAAAGAAGGGAAGATCCACTACCGCGAACAGATCACCGACGGACTGGAAAAAGCGCCGGGGGCGTTTATCGGTCTGCTGACCGGGAAGAACTTCGGCAAGGTCGTGATTCGCCTGGCGGATGATGCCTGAGAATTGACGCTGCATGACATTAAAAATAGCGGGGCGATTCCCCGCTATTTTTTTAGCTTTTTTAGCTCTGGCGCTTACTCAAAACGCCATGCCAGATTGACGCCAACGCCGTAGTTTCTTCCCGGCGCCGGTTCGTAATAGCGTCCGTTTGATTCATTGACGATCACCGAACCGACATACTCTTTATCAAACAGGTTATCGACCCGGCCAAACACATCGACCGTTAAGTTGCTGTAGTTAAACTTATACCCGGTGTTCAGACCAACCACGGTATACGAGGGCGCTTTTGCCGTGTTGTGATCGTCTGCCATGATGTCCCCCATATAGCGGGCATCGGTGCCGGCATACCAGCCTTCATCCGGTACATATCCCAGCGAGGCGAACCCCATATTACGCGCAATGCCCGGCATGCGGTTACCGTTGCAATCGCCACTTTTGCAGACGTTGCTGCGGTAGGTCGCATCCAGCCAGGTCCAGGAGGCGTTTACCCGCCAGTTACCGGCGAAACGCTGATCCCACGATAATTCTGCGCCCTGACGGCGGGTTTTACCGGCGTTTTTATATGTGGTGCGCCCACCGCCGCTGGTAGCGACGACAATTTCATCATCCGTATCTGTCTGGAAGAGCGCTGCCGTCAGTAAACCATCGCCAATACGCGTTTTACTGCCAATTTCCACCGTGTCATTGGTGGCGGGTTTCAGGCCGAAGTTCAGGCCGCTTTGTCCGTCCGGGCGATAGGAAAGTTCATTAATGGTCGGCGTTTCAAAACCGCGCCCTGCGGCCAGATAAACGTTCCACGCATCGGTGAACGCATACTTGAGCGCCCCGGCAGGGAGCCATTGATGGTAGCTGGCCTCACCGCTGTCATCTCTGTTTCCAGGCGTAACGTAATGATCGTTAGAGTCAAACCAGACTGAGCTGTACCGCACGCCGGCATCAAGCGAAAGTTTTTCGGTCAGTTGCCACTGCGTTTGCAGGTAGGGATCGACGTTCCACATCAGATTGCGCTCATTACGACGCAAATCGCCTTTTACGCCAAACTGCGGCACGCCGTTATTCAGGCGGTAGTTCTCGTAACCCTTGCGATTTTCGCTCATATTTTCATAGTTCAGGCCGGTGGTGAACGTCACAGGTACGCCCAGCTCGCCCCGGTGCGTCCAGCGGGTGTCGATACCCTGATAATGCCGCTGAAGCACGATTACGCCGCCTGCATGCGCGGGGTTATCCCGCTGCGGCGCCATCGGTATGGACTGGTATTGTGTGGTTTCACGTTCACCGGCATACATCATCACGCTCAGATCGTCGTGTTCGCTGAGCTGACGCTCATAGCGCAGGCCTGCCTGAGTCTGCTTGATGGTTTTTCGCGTGTTGAACTGTTCGGCGCGCGGTGACTGCTGCGGGTTGGCTTTCCATTCGGATTCGGTCAGGCCGCCGGGGTCATTCGCGTGAATGTCTACGCTATTGAAAATCAGGCTTAACTTACTGGCATCGTCCAGACGCACCCCCAGTTTTGCGTTAGCCAGATTCTTTTGCGCGCTGCTGCGATCGCGAAAACCGTGGGTGGTGAATCGGGTCGTGGAGACGGTGTAATCCACGTCACCCGCCTGCGTTCCGTCACCCATCGCCCCCGTGGCTTTCATGCCATAGCGCCAGCTCCCGAAACTGCCGTAATAGCTGCTGGCTTCAATCGTCGGCGGCTGGCGTCCGGTTTCCGTCGTCACGTTCATCACGCCGCCGGAAGAGTTGCCGTACAGCGCGGAGAAGGGGCCGCGCAGCACTTCCACATTCTGGACGCTGCTCAGATCGATATTGGACGTCTGCCCTTGTCCGTCCGGCATGGTGGCCGGGATTCCGTCAACATACAGACGAATACCGCGAATGCCGTATGCAGAGCGGGAGCCAAATCCGCGAATTGACAACTGTAAATCCTGCGCATAGTTCTGACGGTTTTGCACCTGCAAACCGGGCACGCCGTTTAAGGATTCAGACAGATTAATACGCGGCGTCGCCAGTCGCATATCTTCCCCTTCAACCACGGTGACGGCGGCGGGCGTGTCCAGTTCAGACACCGTTTGCGGCGTCGCGCTAACAATCATCGTTTGTTCATCTTCAGCCGTGGCCGCCTGGCTCACCGGCGAGAAAACGAAAGGGAATAAAAGGGCGGGAAATGCGGCCTGACGAGCGGTAATGATCTTCATGAAAAAAAACCAATCACGAGTAAACGTGCCAAATGAAATTTGATGAATACTTTAATTACTTTGTAAATATATGAAAAATTTAATAGCACGATGCGTTAATGGAACATGAAAAAATTAAAGAAATTGTAGACTGCCTGCAAAGAAACGCTCCACTTTATACTGAATAATGATTACTATTCGCATCTACGTACAGCGAGTGGGACACGGATTCACTCGCCGAAGCCATGTGAAGCAGCTACAAACGTGTTTATCAAAGGGAGTCGTCATGCATTTACGTCATCTGTTTTCGCCGCGCCTGCGTGGTTCTTTACTGTTAGGTTCACTGCTGGTCGCGTCTTCATTTAGCACGCAGGCGGCAGAAGAAATGCTGCGTAAAGCCGTCGGCAAGGGCGCTTATGAAATGGCCTATAGCCAGCAGGAAAATGCGCTGTGGCTGGCTACTTCGCAAAGCCGCAAAACGGACAAAGGTGGGGTAGTTTATCGCCTCGACCCGGTTACCCTTGAGGTGACGCAGGCCATCCATAACGATCTCAAACCGTTTGGCGCGACCATCAACAACGCGACGCAAACGCTGTGGTTTGGTAACACCGTAAACAGTGCGCTGACGGCAATCGATGCCAAAACAGGTGATGTAAAAGGGCGTCTGGTGCTGGATGAGCGCAAGCGTTCCGAAGATGTCCGTCCGCTGCAACCACGCGAACTGGTCAGCGATGATGCGACCAACACCGTATATATCAGCGGTATCGGTAAAGAGAGCGTGATTTGGGTGGTTGACGGTGAAAAAATCGCCCTGAAAACGACCATTCAGAATACCGGTAAAATGAGCACGGGTCTGGCCATTGACAGTCAAGCGAAGCGTCTTTACACCACTAACGCAGACGGCGAGTTCATCACCATCGATACTGCGGACAACAAGATCCTGAGCCGCAAGACATTGCTGGATGACGGGAAAGAGCACTTCTTTATCAACCTGAGCCTCGACACCGCAGGCCATCGCGCTTTTATCACCGATTCCAAAGCGGCTGAAGTTCTGGTGGTGGATACCCGTAATGGCAATGTGCTGGCAAAAGTAGCCGCGCCGGAATCACTGGCCGTGCTGTTCAACCCGACCCGCAACGAAGCCTATGTGACGCACCGCCAGGCCGGTAAAGTGAGCGTGATTGACGCGAAAAGCTATAAGGTCGTGAAAACTTACGACACGCCGACATTCCCGAATAGCCTGGCGCTGTCTGCGGACGGGCAAACGCTGTTCGTGAGCGTGAAGCAGAAATCAACCCGTGAGCAGGAAGCCACTCAGCCAGATGATGTTATCCGCATCGCGCTGTAACGGTTAAATAACGCTGTAAGCATTAAGTAAAAAGGAGGGGCTTGCCCCTCCTTTTTACTGCGTAACAAAATCCCGATAAACGTCACGCCACCGGGCTGCCAGTGTTAACTCGCCGTCTCTTCTCGTAATACCATGTCCTGTTTACTCTCTTCCTGCGGCACAACCGGCGCGGTACGGTGAATTTCCGCCACGCGGTTGCGCACGCCAAACCAGCCAGCGACCAGCAGAATGGCAATCAGCGGAAGTGAAGCGATGGTATAGGTGCCGTTAGGGTAATCAAACGCCATCAGCACCAGAACGCTCAGCAGGAACAGCAGGGTGAGCCAGGAGGTAAACGGCGCACCCGGTAACTTAAAGCTGACGTCTGCCGCTTTGCCTTCTTTAATCGCCTTACGCAAACGCATCTGGCACACCACGATGAAGCCCCAGGAGGCGATAATACCCAGCGATGCGAAGTTAAGGACGATTTCAAAGACCTGAGAAGGCACCAGATAGTTGAGCAACACCCCGATGACATACACGCCCAGCGTCGCCAGAATGCCGGCGTACGGCACCTGCTGACGGCTCATTTTCGCCATAAATTTCGGCGCGGAACCGCCCATCGACATCGAACGTAAAATTCGGCCGGTGCAGTACAGACCTGAATTCAGACTGGAGAGGGCCGCCGTCAGCACCACAATGTTCATAATGCTGCCGATGTAAGGCACGCCCAGTTTTGAGAAGAAGGTCACGAAGGGACTCTGACCGGCCTGATACGCGTTCCACGGCAGCAGCAACACCAACAGGACAACGGAACCGACATAGAACAGGCCAATACGCCAGATCACGCTGTTGATCGCTTTTGGCACCATCGTTTGTGGATCTTTGCACTCTCCGGCCGCCGTACCAACAAGCTCAATCGACGCGAAGGCGAAGACAACGCCCTGAACCAGCACCAGAGCAGGCAACAGGCCATGCGGGAAGAACCCGCCGTTATCGGTGATCAGATGGAAGCCTGTTGTGTTGCCATCCAGCGGTTTGCCGCTTCCTAAAAAGATTGTGCCGACAACCAGAAACAGGACAATCGCCAGCACTTTTACCAGCGCGAACCAGAACTCCATCTCGGCGAACCACTTCACGCCAATCATGTTCATTGTGCCCACAATCGCCAGCGCGCCCAGGGCAAACACCCATTGCGGAACGTCACCGAATGCGCCCCAGTAGTGCATATACAGCGCCACTGCGGTGATATCGACGATCCCGGTCATCGCCCAGTTGATGAAGTACATCCAGCCTGCGACGTATGCCGCTTTCTCGCCTAAAAATTCACGGGCGTAGGAGACGAAGCTGCCGCTGGAAGGGCGATGCAAAACCAGCTCGCCGAGCGCGCGAAGAATAAAGAATGAGAAAATACCGCATACCAGATAAACCAGCGCCAGGGCAGGGCCAGCCATTTGTAGTCGTGCGCCAGCCCCTAAAAACAATCCGGTGCCAATTGCGCCGCCAATGGCAATCATTTGTACCTGTCGGTTGCCCATCGCCTTGTGATAACCCTCTTCATGGGCGTTCAACCAGCGTCGTTTCGCGGCATGTTGTTCAAGCGCGTTTGTATTGTGTGTTTTCATTGTGTTACCTGTTGACCTGTCGGACAGAAGAGATACTTTTTGTGCCGCACCTTTTGCTAACCAAACGATTGCCTGGCTAACGCTGAAACGATTTTTCCCATCATTCTGTGGTAGGGATAAAACCATCGGCGGAGCATCCTACCTGCAATTGTTAAACGACGCAAAACATACCCGGAAACGCAGCGTTAAGACGTCGTGCTTTTACGTGTGGTCAGCTCAGCCGCGCTGTGGTCACGATTCAGCCAGCAGCACGGTTAATCAACTACACTTAGCGTTTTACACGTTGTGGAGGCCGCATGATCAAAGTTTATGGCGTACCCGGCTGGGGCTCGGCAATTAGCGAAGTCATGCTGACTCTGGCGGAGATTCCGTATCAATTTATCGATGTGAAGGGGTTTGATGCCGAGGGGCCGCAGCGGGATCTGCTCCAGAAGCTCAACCCGCTGTGCCAGATTCCAACGCTGGCGCTGGAAAACGGAGAAATCATGACGGAGAGCGCCGCCATTGCGCTGATGATCCTCGATCGCCGTCCCGATCTCGCGCCGCCGGTCGGACACGCCGAGCGTCAGCAGTTTCAGCGTTTGTTAATCTGGCTGGTAGCGAACGTTTATCCCACATTCACGTATGCTGATTACCCTGAACGCTGGGTGCAAAATGCCCCGGAGCAGTTGAAGAAAAGCTGCCTTGAATACCGTAAGGCGCTGTATATGTGGCTCAACGATCGGCTGATAGCGGAACCCTACGCCTTTGGCGGACAGCTAACGCTGCTGGACTGTTATCTGTGCGTGATGCGCACCTGGGGGCCGGGCCATGACTGGTTTCAGGACAACGCCCCGAACATTAGCGCGATTGCCGATGCGGTCTGCCAGCATCCACCGCTCCAGACGGTGCTGAAAAATAACGACATCATTTAGCACGGGCACGCCGATGATGGCCGTCAGCGCACCCAACGATTCCGTCCGGCTTCTTTGGCCCGGTACAGCGCAGCATCGGCATCCGCGATCGTCTGTTCAGCGGTTTTTCCTTTCTCTGAGCAGGCGATACCCTGACTTACCGTGACAGCGTCACTTATCGTTGACGCCGGGTGAGGGATCGCCGCCGCTTCCAGCGCTTGTTGTATTCTCGCCGCCACGCGCTCTGCATCTTGCAACGTCGCGTCAAACAAAATAACAGCGAACTCTTCGCCGCCATAGCGGGCGACCACATCTTCCGGGCTACGCACCGACTGAGCGAGTATATCCGCGACCTGACTCAGGCAGGCATCGCCGGCCGGGTGCCCGTAGGCGTCGTTATAGCGTTTAAAAAAATCGACATCGAGCATGATCAGCGCAAACGCATTTTGCTGCGTCGTTGCGCTATGCAGCAGTTTTTCCATTGCGCGCCGGTTTGCCGTACCGGTGAGCGGGTCGCGATGCGCAAGGTTATCCAGGCGCGAAATAAGCAGGTTGTTGTGTTGGTTCTGTCGCCAGGCTTCATCAAACCAGCGAATCAGCATAAAACGGCCGCCCAGCAAAATAAGCGAGAAAATGCCCCAGATCACCGCGAAATGAATATTCACTTTCTGATTCAAAACAACGCTGGCGACGGGGACGGTCAGCCATAGCGGGAGCAGAAAAGCGAGTACGCTCGGCGTATGAAAATAGAGTGCGATCACGGCGCTGAGTAATAACACCGCACAGAGAGGATAGGCGAACGTTAATTGCCAGTGGCTGATGAAATAATAACTGCACCAGGACCAGAACAGGCTAAGGGTGATTAATAATCCCTGCGTCAGCCAGGATTGCCGCCGGGAGGTAATCAACAGCAGGGCACAGACCAGCATAATGCTGATAACGGCGTCATCAATAGTGCGGACAATACGCATCTCTGCCAGATAGCGCGCGTGAGTATCGTGGAATAACGCGTCACGAAAAAAGATCATCAGCGCAAAACTGATATTCACAAAAGCAAACCACGGCAGGCTGAGAATCATTCCTCGTCTCACCATATCCTCGCGAGTGGTCCAGATGGTATGTTTCGCTTTTCTGTTATCCTGAGCCATAGCGTTATCTGAAGAGTGGATGATAAATGGGGATGCCGGAGGGCATTTCACCTTCAGCCCGCGGTAATTTTTTTGCCCGAGGTAACGAATGTTCCCGCGCCTAAATGATGCAGAGTATTCAGTTTATCGTCATCAAACTGCCAGCGGCCTTCAATAAAAACACGTTCATCCGCCGCCGCCGAAACCACTTCGCCAAAAAGCGTGTCATATTTTTCCTGTGCCGACGTTGCGGGCAGCAGTCGGCATTCCATCCAGGCGAGGCATTTCTCTTCAATCATGGGTAAACCGAGCACCGGGCCTTTTATCACCGGGATGCCATAGCAGTTGAATTTATCCTCTTCGCGGCCAGTGACGCTGCCTACCGCATACGTCCAGTTCGTTGCCGCTACGCCGGGAATCACGATGCCAAACATACCGCTGCGTTCTATAAGCTCGCGCGACCAGGTGGTTTTATCCAGCACAATGGCAAGACGGGGAGGCTCAAACTCGACGGGCATAGACCACGCCGCCGCCATGACATTCCGCCGCTCCGTGCGATCGTCCTGGCTGGTGATCAGAACCGTCGGGCCGTGATTTAACAGACGGCTGGCATGATGTAGCTCTACAGGACGAAAACGACTCATAGATATGCCTCGTTCAGGGGGATTATCGTCTTATCGTAACGACACTATTGAAAATAGTGGCTAAAGGATACATGTGCAACGCACGTTATTGTACGTAATACCGCCAAAAATCAATCATACTCCAGGTTGAGAACCGCATCCGTGACATATTACGTCAGGCGGCGGGGTAACAGATTGCCGCCATCAGCGTAGAATCAGCTTTTTTGCGTGAACCCCTACAGACAGGAATGCCTTATGACGTCTTTTTTGACCGCCTATTTTGCCCGCATAAATTGGTCGGGCGCTGCCGAAGCTAATCTTGACACTTTACGAGCGCTGCATTTGCAGCATAACAGCACCATTCCGTTTGAAAATCTGGATGTCTTACTGCCGCGCGAAATTCAGCTCGACGATCTGTCGCTGGAGGAAAAATTGCTGACCGCCCGTCGCGGCGGCTATTGCTTCGAACAAAATGGGCTGTTTGAACGTGCTTTACGGGAGGCTGGCTTTACCGTGCGCAGCCTGCTGGGGCGCGTCGTACTGACAAACCCGAGCAGCTTGCCGCCACGTACGCACCGGCTGTTACTGGTCGAACTGCAAGGCGAGCCGTGGATTGCAGACGTCGGATTTGGCGGGCAGACATTGACCGCGCCCATCCGTTTGCAGGCAGAATGTGAACAACAGACGCCGCATGGCGAATACCGTTTGCGACAAGAGGGGAATAACTGGATTTTGCAGTTCCGCCATCACGATCACTGGCAGTCGATGTATTGCTTCGATCTGGGGGTTCAGCAGCAGAGCGATTACGTGATGGGCAACTTCTGGTCAGCGCACTGGCCGCAGTCGCATTTTCGCCATCACCTGTTGATGTGCCGCCATTTGCCGGATGGCGGTAAGCTAACGTTGACCAATTTCCATTTCACTCATTATCAGGAAGGCCATGCGATAGAACAGCGTAATGTGCCGGATGTGGCGTCGCTTTACGCGCTATTGCAGGAGCAGTTTGGGCTGGGAGTCGATGATGCGAAGCACGGGTTTACCGAGGCGGAATTAGCGGCCGTCATGGCGGCGTTTGATACCCACCCGGAGGCAGGGAAATAACGTTTTGCGCCGGATGGCGGCTTACGCCTGATCCGGCCTACAGGGAGTATTTTGTAGGCCCGGTAAGCGTCGCGCCACCGGGCATGGGGTCAGGTCAGCGACGTGAGCGGACAATCTGGTAGCGGCGAGTGAAATACTCAAACGGCGCGCTCCAGACATGCACCAGACGCGTGAACGGGAAAATCAGGAAGATGGTCATTCCCAACACCAGATGCGCGCGGAAAATTGGCGCCACGCCGTCCAGATGCGCCGAAGCGCCGCCCTGGAACGTCACAACCGCCTGCGCCCAACCGACCAGTTTCAGCATCTCGCTTCCGTCCGGGTGTTGCGCGGAGAACGGTATTGTCGTCAGCCCGAGGATGCACTGGATCAGCAGGATACAGAGGATCAAAATATCCGCCGTGGATGAGCTGGCGCGCACGCGCTGATTAAACAGGCGCCGAATCAGCAGACCAGCGCCGCCGACCAGCGTCAGCACACCGCAGACCCCGCCAAGAATCATCGCCATTTGCTGTTTCACCGCAATGGGCAGGAACCAGGCGTACATCCAGTGGGGCGTTAACATACCGAACAGATGGCCGAAGAAGATCCCCAGGATGCCGATATGGAACAGGTTTGACCATAGCACCATGCCGCGTTTGTCCAGCATCTGGCTGGACGAGGCGCGCCAGGTGTACTGCCCGTAGTCATAGCGCAACCAACTGCCGAGAATAAACACCGTGCCGCAGAGGTAGGGGTAGATGTCGTAAAAAAAGACGTTCAGGTACTGTATCATTTCGGGCCTCCCGCGCTGACGTCGACATACTGTGGCGCCACGTCCTGGCTAAAGCGTCGTTGATAGTGTTGTAACGGAGAACTGTCACAGGCGGTGGCGTTATCTTCGATAAACTTCACCTGTTCCTCTTCCCAGACGGCATCCAGCGCCTGACGGGTATCGTCACGCGCCTCGCCGCCGATCTGCTGCGTGACACTGTCACTGGAAAGTGGGCTGCCCGCCAGCGACAGCAGGGCGTCAAACAGCTGATACCACGGCGTTTCCCGTTGTTTTAAACGCCCACCCAGCAGCGCGAGGATCGGCGCGATGTTCTGCAATCCCTCCAGTGCTTCTGCTTCCGGCAGCACGCTCAAATACTCCAGATAGAGCGGCAGATGGTCGGGTAACTCGCGGCAGTCGAGTTGCAGTCCCACCTTTTCATACTGGGCCAGCAGATCGACCATCGCCTGGCCCCGATCGCGCGATTCCGCATGAACGTGTTCAAACAGCAACAGCGACGTCGCGCGCCCGCGATCAAAGACTTCACACCACTGCGCCTGCTTATCCAGCAGCGGGGCGTTTAGCAGCTCAGTGGTGAAGTCGGTGAGCATTGGCGCATCATGGCGAATAAGCGCGATGGCGTCGTCACGGCACTCCCACAACAGCTCATCCGGGTACTCCATCAGCAAGCCGATAATCTTGAAGATCTGCATTATTCACCCTCCGCCTTATCGCGTACTTCGGTGATGTTGATGGCGTCAATGCGGCTGCTGTTAAACAGGTTAAATTTGGTGTCGGAACCGTGGCAGCCATCGCCGAAGGTGAAGCCGCAGCCGTTACGCTCAGGGAAGGCGTCACGCGCCATTTCACGGTGGCTGGTTGGGATCACGAAACGGTCTTCGTAGTTGGCGATCGCCAGGTAGCGATACATCTCTTCCACCTGTTCCACACTTAAGCCGACTTCCTCAATAGCGCGGGTGTCCGTAACGCCTTCCACCGTCTGCGAACGCATATAGTGGCGCATCGCCATCATCCGTTTCAGGGCGCGCAGCACCGGGCCGGTATCGCCTGCGCTCAGCATATTGGCAAGGTACTGCACCGGAATACGCAGGCTTTCGATCGCCGGAAGCACACCTTCGGTTTGCGGCAGGCCGCCAGCATCGGCATAAGACTGAATTGGCGACAGCGGTGGCACGTACCAGACCATCGGCAGGGTGCGGTATTCCGGGTGTAACGGCAGCGCCAGCTTCCAGTCCATCGCCATTTTGTAGACCGGGGAACGCTGAGCGGCCTCAATCACGTTTTGCGGAATACCCTGTTTCAGCGCTTCTTCAATCACCGCCGGATCGTTCGGGTCAAGGAATACGTCGCACTGACGTTCATAGAGATCGGTTTCGTGTTCGGTGCTGGCCGCTTCTTCAATGCGGTCCGCGTCATACAACAACACGCCGAGATAGCGAATACGGCCAACACAGGTTTCCGAGCAGACGGTCGGCTGACCGGATTCGATACGCGGATAACAGAAAATACATTTTTCTGATTTGCCGCTTTTCCAGTTGAAGTAGATTTTTTTGTATGGACAACCGCTGATGCACAGACGCCAGCCGCGACATTTGTCCTGGTCGATCAGCACAATGCCATCTTCTTCACGCTTATAAATCGCGCCGCTCGGGCAGGTCGCCACACAGCTTGGGTTAAGGCAGTGTTCGCACAGACGCGGCAGATACATCATGAAGGTGTTTTCGAACTGGCCGTACATCTCCTTTTGCATCTTCTCGAAGTTACGATCGCGGGCACGTTTTGAAAATTCGCCGCCGAGCAGTTCTTCCCAGTTTGGCCCCCAGACAATTTTGTCCATCCTTTTGCCGTCAATCAGCGAACGCGGGCGGGCGGTGGGCTGGTTTTTGCTCTCCGGCGCGCTGTGCAGATGCTGATAATCGTAGGTAAACGGTTCGTAGTAATCATCGATTTGCGGGATCACCGGGTTGGCGAAAATTTTGGTGATAACGCCCATCTTGCCGCCCAGACGCGGTCTTATCTTGCCGTTGACATCGCGAACCCAGCCGCCTTGCCACTCCTCCTGATCTTCCCAGTTTTTCGGATAGCCGATACCGGGTTTTGTCTCAACGTTGTTAAACCACGCGTACTCCATACCTTCACGCCCGGTCCAGACGTTTTTACAGGTGACGGAGCAGGTGTGGCAGCCGATGCACTTATCAAGGTTGAGAACCATGCCTACCTGTGAGCGTATTTTCATTTTTTCGCCTCCTGTACCTGATCCCGACCTTCATCATCCAGCCAGTTAATATTTTTCATTTTTCTAATCATGATGAACTCGTCGCGGTTCGATCCGACCGTACCGTAGTAGTTAAAGCTGTAGGCCAGCTGCGCATAGCCGCCGATCATATGGGTCGGTTTCGGGCAGACGCGCGTAACGGAGTTGTGGATCCCGCCGCGCATCCCTGTGACTTCAGAACCCGGGATATTCATGATGCGTTCCTGAGCGTGGTACATCATGGTCATACCCGGCGGCACGCGCTGGCTGACCACCGCACGCGCGGTGAGGGCGCCGTTGGCGTTGAAGGCCTCGATCCAGTCGTTATCCTCAATGCCCAGCTCACGGGCATCAGTTTCACTGATCCAGACAATCGGCCCGCCGCGCGACAGCGTCAGCATGAGCAGGTTTTCGCTATAGGTGGAGTGAATGCCCCATTTCTGGTGCGGCGTGAGGAAGTTCAGCGCTTTTTCCGGGAAACCGTTCGGCGGGATTTCGCGCATTTCGCTGACGCTACGAGTGTCAATCGGCGGACGGTAGGCCACCAGACTTTCCCCGAAGGCGCGCATCCAGGCGTGATCCTGATAGAGCTGCTGACGACCGGACAGCGTGCGCCACGGGATCAGCTCATGAACGTTGGTGTACCCGGCATTGTAAGAGACATGCTCGCTTTCAAGACCGGACCAGGTCGGGCTGGAGATAATTTTGCGCGGCTGGGCCTGAATATCCCGGAAGCGGATTTTCTCGTCTTCTTTGTTCAGCGCCAGATGAGTATGATCGCGCCCGGTAATCGCGCCCAGCGCCTCCCAGGCTTTGACGGCCACCTGACCGTTGGTTTCCGGCGCCAGCGCAAGGATGACCTCAGAGGCGTCCAGCGCGGTGTCAATCAGCGGGCGACCTTTCGCCGGGCCTTCGCGTTTGGTGTAATTGAGTTTACCGAGGAAATCGACTTCGTTTTCCGTATTCCAGGAAATGCCTTTCCCGCCGTTGCCCAGCGTATCCATCAACGGGCCGAGGGAGGTGAACCGCTCATACGTCGCCGGATAGTCGCGTTCCACCACCGCGATGTTCGGCGCGGTTTTACCGGGGATCAGATCGCATTCGCCTTTGCGCCAGTCGAGAATATCAAACGGCTGCGCCAGCTCCGCCGGGGAGTCATGCTGTAGCGGTTGCAGCACCACATCGGTTTCTTTGCCAAGATGCCCCACGCAGACGTCGGAGAAAACTTTGGCGATCCCTTTGTAGATTTCCCAGTCGCTTTTCGATTCCCACGCCGGGTCAACAGCAGCAGACAGCGGATGAATAAACGGATGCATATCCGAGGTATTCATGTCGTCTTTTTCATACCAGGTGGCGGTCGGCAGCACAATATCCGAGAACAGGCAGGTGCTGGACATGCGGAAATCCAGCGTCACCAGCAGGTCGAGCTTGCCTTCAATGGCGGCCGTTTGCCACTCCACATCTTCCGGTTTGACGCCGTCACTGGACCCCAGCGCCTCTCCCTGAATGCCGCTTTCAGTGCCCAGCAGGTATTTGAGCATGTATTCATGCCCCTTGCCGGATGAACCCAGCAAATTCGAGCGCCAGACGAAGAGGTTGCGCGGGTGGTTTTTACCGCTGTCCGGCTGCTCGCAGGCAAAACGAATATCTCCCGACTTCAGCGCCTGTACGGTGTAATCAGCAGGGGATAATCCGGCCTGTTCCGCTTTGCTTTTCAGCGTGAGCGGGTTGAGATTGAGCTGAGGCGCGGAGGGCAGCCAGCCCATACGTTCAGCTCGCACGTTGAAATCAATTAAATGGCCGGTAAAGCGTGAGGAATCAGCCAGCGGCGACAGCAGTTCCTGCGCGGTCAGTTTTTCATAACGCCACTGGCTGGCGTGATTATAGAAAAACGACGTGCTGTTCATCTGGCGCGGCGGGCGGTTCCAGTCCAGCGCAAACGCCAGCGGCAGCCAGCCGGTTTGCGGGCGTAACTTTTCCTGCCCCACGTAGTGCGCCCAACCACCGCCGCTTTGCCCCACGCAGCCGCAGAATACGAGGATGTTAATCATCCCGCGATAGTTCATATCCATGTGATACCAGTGGTTCACACCGGCGCCGAGGATGATCATGGAACGACCATGCGTTTTATGCGCGGTATCGGCAAATTCCCTGGCGATCGTTTCGATGTGACGACGTGGTACGCCGGTAATCTGTTCGCCCCAGGCGGGAGTGTAGGCCTTAATTTCCGCGTAATCTTTGGCGCTGTGATCGTCATCCAGACCACGATCCAGGCCATAATTCGCCAGCACCAGGTCGTAGACGCTGACGACCGGGCAGAGGCTGCCATCGGCCAGGGTAAGACGCTTCACCGGCAACTGGCGCACCAGAACCGGTTCTTGCTTCACGCTGCGAAAATGCGGATTCTCATTACCGCCAAAGTAAGGGAACGCCACGCCAGCGACATCATCATGCTGGCCCAGCAAGGAGAGGGTCAGTTCCGTTTCGTTGCCTGCCGCCAGCGGCTCAAGATTCCACTTGCCTTTCTCGCCCCAGCGAAAGCCGATAGAGCCGTTCGGCACCACCAGTTCACCCGCGCGGTTATAAGCGACGGTTTTCCATTCCGGGTTATTGGTTTCACCCAGCCCGTCGACCAGATCGGACGCCCGCATCATGCGACCCGGCACATAGCTGCCGTCTTCGCGCGCTTCAAGCATGACCAGCATCGGCATGTCGGTATAGCGGCGACAGTAATTCAGGAAATAGTCGCTGGGGTTATCGAGATGAAACTCTTTGAGGATGACGTGGCCCATTGCCATCGCCAGCGCGCTGTCAGTACCTTGCTTCGGCGCCAGCCACTGGTCGCACAGCTTGGCGACTTCTGAGTAGTCCGGCGTAATGGCAATTGTCTTGGTGCCTTTGTAACGCACTTCTGTGAAGAAGTGCGCGTCCGGCGTGCGCGTTTGCGGCACGTTAGAGCCCCAGGCGATGATATAGCTGGAGTTGTACCAGTCTGCGGATTCCGGGACATCGGTTTGCTCGCCCCACGTCATCGGCGATGCGGGCGGCAGATCGCAGTACCAGTCATAGAAACTCAGGCAGGTTCCGCCGAGCAATGAAAGATAGCGGGTTCCGGCGGCGTAGGAGACCATCGACATCGCCGGAATCGGCGAGAACCCGGCGACACGGTCAGGGCCATAATTTTTGACGGTCCAGACGTTGGCCGCCGCGATCAGCTGATTAAGTTCTTTCCAGTTAGAACGAATAAACCCACCGCGTCCGCGCACCTGCTTGTAGCTTTGGCACTTTTGCGGATCGTTCATGATCGACTCCCACGCCAGTACCGGATCAGGCTGGCGGGAAAGGGCGTCACGCCACAGTTCAATCAGGCGTTTACGCACCAGCGGATACTTCAGGCGGTTAGCGCTATAGAGATACCAGGAATAGCTGGCGCCGCGTGGGCAGCCGCGCGGTTCATGATTAGGCAGATCCGGGCGGGTTCGGGGGTAGTCCGTCTGCTGCGTTTCCCAGGTCACCAGACCATTTTTAACGTAGATTTTCCAGCTACAGGAGCCGGTGCAGTTCACGCCATGCGTGGAGCGCACGATTTTATCGAACTGCCAGCGCTGACGATAACTGTCCTCCCAGTCCCGGTTGGTGTGCATCACCTGACCGTGACCGTCCGCAAAAGTGTCGCCTTTTTGCTTAAAATAGCGAAAGCGATCCAACAGTTTACTCATGACATTTCTCCTGCTCCATAATGTGTCAGGCGGTCTTGTAGGCCGGATAAGGCGCTGTGCGATTGCCTGATGGCGACGCCCGGCGTCTTATCCGGCCTACGTCCGAACCTGTGATGAATATGTTTTATTTTTTTGTTGCTGCCGGTTTACGGCGACCATAAACCAGCCAGGTCACCAGTACGCAAACGATGTAAAACACCAGAAAGATTTTCATTGCGCCAACCGGCGAGCCGGTCAACGCAAGAGAAGAACCAAAAGCTTTAGGGATAAAGAAACCGCCGACTGCGCCAATCGCAGAGATAAAACCGAGGGCGGCGGCCGTATCGGTCACGGCTTCACGCTGGGCCTGCGCATCTGAGCCGCCGCGCAGTTTCACCCTGTAGATCGTGATCTGGCGGAAAATGACCGCAATCATCTGGAAGGTCGAGCCGCTTCCCAGGCCCGCCGTCAGGAAAAGCCCCATAAACACCAGATAGAAGGCGATAAAACTTCCTGAGCCGGAGCCCGGTAATGTCAGAAACAGCAGGGCGGTAAACAGCGCCATGAAAACGAAGTTAATCAGCGTGACGCGAACGCCGCCGAACTTGTCAGAAATAACGCCACCCGCAGAACGCGCAAGCGCGCCGATAAACGGGCCAAAGAAGGCCAGTTGCAGAATATTGACGTCGGGAAACTGGGTTTTCGCCAGCATAGCGAATCCTGCGGAGAAACCGATAAAAGAACCGAAGGTGGCGAGATAGAGCAGGCTGAGCAGCCAAAGGTGAAAGCGTTTCAGCACCGGCAGTTGAGACGCGACAGAGGCTTTCGAACTGGCGATATCATTCATCCCGGTCCAGGCTGCGAGGGTCGCGATAAGCAATAACGGCACCCAGATCCACGCGGCGTTCGTCAGCGAAAGCAGCGAGCCATCGGGCTGCGGCACGCCCTGTACGCCCAGAAAAGTGAACATGGGCAGGAAAATCACCAGCGGGGCGACAAGTTGCATCACGCTGACGCCAAGGTTGCCTAAACCGCCGTTCACGCCGAGGGCGCTACCTTGCTTTGCTTTCGGGAAGAAAAAACTGATGTTGCCCATGCTGGAGGCAAAGTTAGCGCCAGCAAAACCGCACAGCAGCGCAATGATAATAAATACTCCAAAAGGGGTGGATGTGTTTTGCACCGCAAAACCGAGCCAGATACAGGGAATAATCAGAATAAATGTGCTAAAAATCGTCCAGCGACGCCCGCCAAATATAGGTACCATAAAGGAGTAGGGCACGCGTAATATAGCCCCGGACAGCGAAGGTAAAGCGGTTAATAAAAAGAGCTGGTCAGTGGTGAAATTAAAACCAATTTTATTCAAATTAACGGCGACGGCGCTAAATAACATCCAGACGCAGAATGCGAGCAATAAACAAGCCACTGATATCCAAAGATTTCTTCGGGCAATGTGTTTACCTTTGTTTTCCCAGAAAGCGGGTTGTTCTGGCCTCCAGTCACTCAAAAGATAACGATTATTTTTCTCATTTTGTAGCGCCATATTGCCCTCACACGCACACGTCGTTCATGAAAAAAAAGAAATAAGTCCAGGAAGGGCGCGCGGGCCCTTTTTAGAATTTATTGAAGACTTTTAAGAATATTGATTGAAAGGATAGATAAAAAAGCGAGACCACGAGGAGTGAAGGGCGGTTAATAAGTTGCTTAAGTGTTACCAAATGTAAACACAAAAGATGTATTGTTAACTAACGTATAACATCAGCGAAATAACTCCAGCGTAATCATGCGGTCCAGATGCTGCTGGTAGGCAGGGTCGGTCATTTCAGGCATACCGAGGGCGTACATGCCGTCCAGTCCGCAGGCTAATGCGATTAATCGCCAGGCGACATCAGCGGCGGCTGAGGCCAATGAAAATTCACCCGCTTCCTGACCGCCTTCAATGATGGCAGTCGTTTCTTCATGCCACATTTGCATGGTCAGCAGGTAGGCGCTTTTAATTTCCGGGTCGTTATCCGCCAGGATCTGCGCTTCCCGCCAGAGTTTAATGTAGGGCTCTAATCCGCCATCGTCACTCCCCAGCATGGCGTGCAGCCGCATGCGCCAGGTGCAGTGCTCGGGCACCAGGCTGGCATCCAGCAAGGTGCGAATCAGACGAACGAATACCTGAGATTTAAGCTCGCCCGAACTGCTGAAATGGTGGTGGAGTTGCCCGGTCGCGACGCCGGCTTCCTGCGCGATTCGCCTTACCGTCATGCCGCTCAATCCCTCTTCCAGCGCGACGCGCATTGCCGCTTGCAGGATCACTTCACGGCGCTCATCCCGATTCAGATAACTCATGGCTTTCTCCCATTTTCGCAGTTGGCGCAGTGTAACAAAAAGCTGGACATGCGTTCAACTTTCCGTAGGATCGCGAGAGTTGAACATGTGTTCAGTTTTTGCTTTCAAAGGACGTTTTATGTTTCGTCAGTGGTTAACGTTAATGATTATTGTACTGGTCTACATCCCTGTTGCGATTGATGCAACGGTGCTGCACGTTGCCGCACCCACGCTGAGCATGACGTTGGGCGCCAGTGGCAACGAGCTGTTGTGGATCATTGATATTTATTCTCTGGTGATGGCAGGGATGGTATTGCCGATGGGCGCGCTGGGCGATCGAATCGGCTTTAAACGCCTGCTGTTGCTGGGGGGAGGCTTATTCGGTCTTGCGTCGCTGGCGGCAGCGTTCGCCCACAGCGCCAGTTGGCTGATCGCTACCCGTGCGATTCTGGCTATCGGCGCGGCGATGATTGTTCCGGCGACGCTGGCCGGTATCCGCGCTACGTTTTCTGAGGCCCGTCACCGTAATATGGCGCTTGGCGTCTGGGCGGCCGTAGGGTCGGGCGGCGCCGCGTTCGGCCCGCTGGTCGGCGGTATGTTACTGGAGCACTTTTACTGGGGATCGGTCTTCCTGATCAATGTGCCCATTGTCCTGGCGGTGATGGCGTTAACGGCGCGCTTTGTGCCTCGCCAGTCCGGTCGCCGCGATCAGCCATTGAACTTTAGCCATGCGGTCATGCTGATTATCGCCATCCTGCTGCTGGTATACAGCGCGAAAACCGCGCTGAAAGGGCAACTGGCCAGCGGCGTTATCGCCCTGACGCTGATGATCGGCGCGCTGTTGTTGGGCATATTTATCCGCACGCAGCTCGCGGCAGCGCGCCCGATGATCGATATGCGTCTGTTTACGCATCGCATCATTCTGAGCGGCGTTGTGATGGCGATGACGGCGATGATCACGCTGGTCGGCTTCGAGTTGCTGATGGCGCAGGAGCTTCAGTTTGTTCATGGCTTAACGCCGTATGAAGCAGGGCTGTTTATGCTGCCGGTGATGCTCGCAAGTGGATTCAGCGGCCCCCTTGCCGGGATGCTGGTTTCACGACTGGGATTGCGAACAGTGGCGACTGGCGGCATGGCGCTAAGCGCGCTGAGCTTTTATGGCCTGGCAATGACGGATTTCAGCACGCAGCAATGGCAGGCCTGGTGCCTGATGGCGCTGCTGGGTTTTAGCGCCGCCAGCGCGTTGCTCGCCTCTACTGCCGCCATTATGGCCGCTGCGCCCGCAGAAAAAGCGGCGGCGGCCGGGGCGATAGAAACCATGGCCTATGAACTGGGCGCCGGGCTTGGCATTGCGATCTTTGGCTTGTTGTTAAGCCGCAGCTTTTCCGCATCTATCCTGCTTCCTTCCGGCCTGAACGCAGAGGAAATCGAACGCGCATCGTCGTCAATGGGAGAAGCGGTGCAGCTGGCGGATACGCTCTCGCCTTCACTTGGTGAGGCGATACTGGACGCCGCCAGACAGGCGTTTACCTGGTCGCACAGCGTGGCGCTGAGCAGTGCCGGAAGCATGTTAATTCTGTTAGCAGTAGGGATGTGGTTTAGTCTGGCAAAAGTAAAACGCGGCTAACCTAATGTGCTAATTGACAGGGGTAATCCATCGCTTCGATCTCTTTACCGCTCAGGCGAGCGTATTGCCCCGTCAACCGCCAGAACGCAGGTTGCGTTTCGGTATAGATTTCGGCTGCCAGGATCAGACGACGCCGCTCATCTTCGGTTAATTCCAACAGCGTCCAGGGCATAAAATAGCGGTCGCTTTCCGTCAGCCGGAACCACAGCGGACACCCACAACCTGAACAGAAGTAGCGTTCGCCACGCAAAGAAGAAGAGAAGTGAGAGGGCTCTGGTGAATGGGGAGCCATAAGCGGACGACCGCAGGCTTCCAGGTACATCGCAATACCACCAGACCATTTTTGACACAGCGTGCAGTGACAGGCATAAACATCGAGCATTTCAACGTCAACGGTAAAATGACTCTGCCCACAGAGGCAACGTCCTGTGAACGTTTGCACGGCATACTCCTTATGACCGGATCAACATCTGGAGAAAAGCCAGCCCATCATGGGCTGGCTTATGTTCAAATCAGGAAAGATTAGAACTGGTAGGTCAGACCAACAGCAACGATGTTGTCAGTGCTAACGCCAGCTGCTTCGGTGAAGCGGCTGTCGTCAACCAGGTTGATTTTGTAATCAACGTAGGTAGACATGTTTTTGTTGAAGTAGTAGGTCGCGCCCACATCGATGTACTCAACCAGATCCTGGTCGCCCCAGCTACCGATGTCTTTACCTTTGGATTTCAGGTAAGCGATGGACGGACGCAGACCGAAGTCGAACTGGTACTGAGCAACAGCTTCGAAGTTCTGCGCTTTGTTCGCAATGTGATCGCTGCCGTAAGCAGTCATATTGCGGGTTTCAGAGTAGGTGGTCGCCAGGTAGATGTTGTTCGCATCGTATTTCAGACCAGCAGCCCAAACTTCTGCGTTTTTACCACCTGCGTTCAGTTCGTTCGCAGCAGAATTCACCTGCGCGTCAGTACGGTCAGATTTTGCATAAGATGCACCCACGCCGAAACCGTCGAACTCATAGGTAGAGGAGATACCGAAACCGTCGCCATTCGCTTTAGTGATGTCAGCGCCGTAGATTTTATCGCTGTTACTACGTTCGTTTTTACCCTGATACTGAGCAGCGAAGTTCAGACCTTCAACCAGACCGAAGAAGTCGGTGTTACGGTAGGTTGCAACGCCGGTAGTACGGCCAGTCATGAACACATCGCTCTGGGTCCAGGTATCGCCACCGAACTCAGGCAGAACGTCAGTCCATGCGCCGATGTCGTAAACGACGCCGTAGTTACGGCCGTAGTCCAGAGAACCGAACTGATCAAATTTCAGACCAGCGAACGCCAGACGCGTTTTGTTGCCTTTGGTGCCGTTGGACTCGTCGTTGTTGCCTTTGAATTCATATTCCCACTGGCCGAAACCGGTCAGTTGGTCGTTGATCTGAGTTTCGCCTTTGAAGCCCAGACGCGCATACGTTTTATCGCCATCATCACCCTTGTCGTCAGAGAAATAATGAAGAGCGGTTACTTTACCGTACAGATCCAGTTTGTTGCCGTCTTTGTTATATACCTCAGCTGCGTTTACCGCACCTGCTGCCAACAGGGTAGTCACTGCCACTGCAACTAATTTAAGTTTCATTTTAATTAATCCTTATAATTTTCTTAGCGTGTTTCCTAAACCATTTCTAAACGAGGCCGCTTGTCAATGGCAGACTATTTTTAATAGACGTCGTGGTACTAATTCAATAATAAGTTTCATAAGATTACAAATTATTTGAAGTTGTGTGATCCAGATCTACATAATAGATCTCATGGTATTAATTTTAGATGGGTATATCCTGAGATAATATATTTTCAAAAGGAATTGTTTTGCGGGTGATGGTTTTATTGTCTCTAGTCACGCTTGCTGACTATATACGAAAATACAGTTACAAATGAACATAAAATGCTTTATTTTATCAATTGAATATCATAATTTTAACAAAAACAAAACAAGTGATGAAGTATTATACACTCCGTTCGCCATTCATCAGCAACAACAAATTTTCATTTAAATAACTATATGGCAAGAAGCCAGAAAAAAAGCAAATAAGAATTTTCGAAGAAATAATGCCGGTCGCAATATTTATTTAACCGAAATTAATACAGCAGGAAGAGAGTCGGGGCAGCCACAGAACTCGAAAGATAATCCGCCCCAACCACTGACTTCAGGCGCGACGCGTCGCTAACCAACAAAGCAGGGAACCCGCACACACCATAACCGCACCTTGCCAGAATGAAAATGACAGCGGCGCGCTTAACAGGACAGCGGCCAGCGCAGATGACAGCACCGGGGTAAAATAGGACCCCACAGCCATAATCGTGACGTTGCCATGCAAAATACCCACGTTCCATGCTGCATAAGCAAATCCTAACGTCAGGGCAGCAGAAAACAGTTTGATAACGACAGGCGTGCTAAAAATCATCTCCGGCTGCGGCGTCAGAAAATAATGTACCCATAAACTTGCAGCAGTGAGGAGGACAAATATCGTAATGCCATTAAACCCTCTGGCATATTTGTTAGTGACGGTACAGTAGGTTGCCCAGATAAATGCGCCGAGAAAAGCGAGAAAATAGCTTAATGGGCTGGTTGAAATATTGCTGATAATTTCATCAGCATGGAGTCCATGTTCACCGCCTAAAACCCAACAGACGCCGGTTAACGCGACAATTAATCCTGGAACAACCAGCCAGGTTGTTTTTTGTCCATTGAACAAAATAGCAAAAAGAATCGTCAGACTGGGCCATAAATAGTTGACCATGCCGACTTCAATCGCCTGGTGACGCGTTGCTGCATATCCCAGCGAGAGCGCCAGACATATTTCATAACTGACAAACAGTACGCTGCCAGCGATTAAATAACGAACAGGAAAACGACGAATATTGGGGAACCCAACGGTAAAGATGAGCAATAATCCGCTTAGCGAATAAATAGCGGCGGCGCCGCCAACAGGCCCAAGTCCTTCACTTACCCCACGAATAAGCCCGACCATCGTGCTCCAGAGTACGATAGCAATAAGTCCAATTAACGTTGCTTTTTGTGTCGTCATTCTCTCCGTTTATCCCCATTCCTGGTCAAAAAAATATCGCTGAAATTTATAGCACTTTTACACCTTCCCGCGCTAATTCATTGTCTTTCTGATACTCCTTTGGTGGTATATAAACTCGACAAAAAGAACTATTTAGTAGCGGAACCGATTCGTTATTGATTTGACGCAAAAAAGTTATGGATATTGCTGTTAGTTTCCTCGCGAAGTTACATCCCTGGAAAAAAGAGGAAAGCAATGGACGTCAGCCGCAGACAATTTTTTAAAATCTGCGCGGGCGGTATGGCGGGAACAACAGTCGCTGCTCTGGGTTTTGCACCCAAAATGGCACTGGCTCAAGCGCGAAATTATAAGCTGTTACGCGCTAAAGAGATCCGAAACACCTGCACATACTGTTCCGTAGGTTGCGGGCTATTAATGTATAGCCTGGGCGATGGAGCAAAAAACGCAAAAGAAGCAATTTATCACATCGAAGGGGACCCGGATCATCCGGTCAGCCGTGGCGCATTGTGTCCGAAGGGCGCAGGTTTGCTGGACTATGTACACAGTGAAAACCGCTTGCGTTACCCGGAGTATCGCGCGCCCGGTTCAGATAAATGGCAACGCATTAGCTGGGATGACGCGTTCACCCGCATCGCAAAGCTGATGAAAGCCGACCGTGACGCCAACTTTATTGAAAAGAACGAACAGGGCGTAACGGTAAACCGCTGGCTTTCCACGGGGATGCTTTGCGCCTCCGCCGCCAGTAACGAAACAGGCATGTTGACGCAGAAGTTCGCGCGTTCCCTCGGCATGCTGGCAGTAGACAACCAGGCACGCGTCTGACACGGACCAACGGTAGCAAGTCTTGCTCCAACATTTGGTCGCGGTGCGATGACCAACCACTGGGTTGATATCAAAAACGCCAACGTCGTTATGGTGATGGGCGGTAACGCCGCTGAAGCACATCCGGTGGGATTCCGCTGGGCGATAGAAGCGAAAAACAACAACGACGCCACGCTGATTGTCGTCGATCCACGTTTTACACGTACAGCCTCGGTCGCGGATATTTACGCGCCTATTCGTTCCGGTACGGACATTACCTTCCTGTCCGGCGTACTGCTGTATCTGATTGAAAACCATAAAATCAATGCCGAATACGTTAAGCATTACACCAACGCCAGCCTGCTGGTGCGGGACGATTTTGCTTTCGATGATGGTCTGTTTAGCGGCTACGACGCCAAAAAACGCCAGTATGACAAGTCATCCTGGAACTATCAGTTCGACGAAAACGGCTATGCAAAACGTGATGAGACGCTGAGCCATCCGCGCTGCGTATGGAATCTGCTGAAACAACACGTTTCCCGCTATACGCCAGATGTTGTCGAAAACATCTGCGGTACGCCAAAAGCCGATTTCCTGAAAGTGTGTGACGTGCTGGCCTCCACCAGCGCCGCCGATCGTACCACTACCTTCCTGTACGCGCTGGGCTGGACGCAACATACCGTTGGCGCGCAGAACATCCGTACGATGGCGATGATCCAGTTGCTGCTCGGCAACATGGGGATGGCAGGCGGCGGCGTCAACGCCTTACGCGGCCACTCTAACATCCAGGGGTTAACGGATTTAGGTCTGCTTTCCACCAGCCTGAGCGGTTATCTGACTCTGCCGTCCGAGAAGCAGGCGGATCTGCAAACCTATCTGAGCGCAAACACGCCGAAAGCCACGCTGGCTGACCAGGTGAACTACTGGGGCAACTATCCGAAGTTCTTCGTCAGTCTGATGAAATCGTTCTACGGCGATGCAGCGCAGAAAGAGAATGACTGGGGCTTTGAATGGCTGCCAAAGTGGGATCAGGCCTATGACGTCATTAAATACTTCAACATGATGGATAGCGGTAAAGTGACAGGCTACATCTGTCAGGGCTTTAACCCGGTTGCGTCCTTCCCGGACAAAAACAAAGTGGTGCAGTCGCTGAGCAAGCTGAAGTACATGGTGGTCATTGACCCGCTGGTGACGGAAACCTCCACGTTCTGGCAGAACCACGGCGAGTCTAACGACGTCGATCCGGCGTCGATCCAGACTGAAGTCTTCCGTCTGCCGTCAACCTGTTTTGCCGAAGAAGATGGCTCTATCGCCAACTCTGGCCGCTGGTTGCAGTGGCACTGGAAAGGTCAGGATGCGCCGGGCGAAGCCCGCAACGACGGCCAAATTCTGGCCGGTATTTACCACCGTCTGCGTGAGATGTATCGCAACGAAGGGGGTAAAGGCGTTGAACCGCTACTGAAGATGAGCTGGGACTACAAACAGCCGGATCATCCTGAGTCTGAAGAGATTGCGAAAGAGAACAACGGCTACGCGCTGGAAGATCTCTATGACGCCAACGGCGTCCTGCTGGCGAAGAAAGGCCAGTTGCTGAGCAGTTTTGCCCAGTTACGCGATGACGGAACGACGTCGTCCTCCTGCTGGATTTATACCGGCAGCTGGACCGAGCAGGGCAACCAGATGGCTAACCGTGACAACGCCGACCCGTCAGGTCTCGGCAATACGTTGGGTTGGGCATGGGCATGGCCGCTGAACCGCCGCGTACTGTATAACCGCGCCTCGGCAGATCCGCAGGGTAAACCGTGGGACCCGAAACGGATGCTGATTCAGTGGAACGGGTCGAAGTGGACGGGGAACGATATCCCGGACTTCAACACCGCCGCACCGGGTAGCGCAACCGGGCCGTTTATCATGCAGCCGGAAGGGCTGGGACGTCTGTTCGCCATCGATAAGCTGGCGGAAGGGCCGTTCCCGGAACACTACGAGCCGATGGAAACGCCGCTGGGCACCAACCCGCTGCACCCGAACGTGATCTCCAGCCCGGTCGTTCGTCTGTACGAAGAAGATGCGCGGCGTATGGGCAAGAAAGATCAGTTCCCGTATGTCGGTACAACCTATCGTCTGACCGAACATTTCCACACCTGGACCAAGCACGCACTGCTGAACGCGATTGCTCAGCCAGAGCAGTTTGTGGAAATCAGCGAAAACCTGGCGGCCTCGAAAGGGATTGCCAACGGCGACGCAGTGAAAGTCAGCAGCAAACGTGGATTTATCCGGGCGGTTGCCGTGGTGACCCGACGTCTGCAAACGCTGAACGTCAATGGTCAGCAGGTTGAAACCGTGGGTATTCCGCTGCACTGGGGCTTTGAAGGGGTTGCGCGTAAAGGCTATATCGCGAACACCCTGACGCCAAATGTCGGTGATTCCAACTCGCAAACGCCGGAATATAAAGCGTTTTTAGTTAACATCGAGAAGGCGTAAGGGAGGCGAACATATGTCTTTGGAAACGCAGGACATCATCAAACGGTCTGCAACAAACCCGATCACGCCGCCTCCCCAGGCGCGTGATTATAAAGCGGAAGTCGCAAAACTGATCGACGTCTCCTCCTGCGTAGGCTGTAAAGCCTGCCAGGTGGCTTGTTCCGAGTGGAATGACATTCGTGACGAGGTAGGTCATTGCGTCGGGGTGTATGACAACCCGGCCGATCTCAGCGCGAAATCCTGGACGGTAATGCGTTTTAGCGAAACTGAACAGAACGGCAAGCTGGAATGGCTGATTCGTAAAGACGGCTGTATGCACTGTGAAGATCCGGGCTGCCTGAAAGCATGCCCGTCTGCCGGCGCGATCATCCAGTACGCTAACGGGATTGTTGATTTCCAGTCCGAACATTGTATTGGCTGCGGCTACTGCATCGCCGGGTGTCCATTTAATGTTCCGCGCCTCAATAAAGAGGACAACCGCGTCTATAAATGTACGCTGTGTGTGGATCGCGTCAGTATCGGTCAGGAACCGGCTTGCGTGAAAACTTGCCCGACCGGGGCAATCCATTTCGGCACCAAGAAAGAGATGCTGGAGATGGGGGAGCAGCGCGTGGAGAAACTCAAAGCGCGCGGTTTCGAACATGCCGGTGTTTACAACCCACAAGGTGTGGGCGGTACGCACGTCATGTACGTTCTGCATCACGCGAACCAGCCGGAGCTGTATCACGGCTTACCGAAAGATCCACAGATCGATACCTCTATCAACTTGTGGAAAGGGGCGCTGAAACCTCTGGCTGCCGCCGGGTTTATCGCCACCTTCGCCGGGCTTATCTATCACTACATTGGTATTGGCCCGAACAAGGAAGTGGACGATGAAGAGGAGGACCATCATGAGTAAGTCGAAAATGATTGTGCGCACGAAATTTATCGATCGCGCCTGTCACTGGACGGTGGTGATTTGCTTCTTCCTGGTGTCGCTGTCGGGAATTGCGTTTTTCTTCCCGACGCTGCAATGGCTGACGCAAACCTTCGGGACGCCGCAGATGGGGCGTATTTTGCACCCGTTCTTCGGCGTAGCGATTTTTGTCGCACTGATGTTCATGTTTGTGCGCTTTGTACACCACAATATCCCGGACAAGAAAGATCTTCCGTGGCTGAAAAATATTGTGGAAGTTCTGAAGGGCAATGAACACAAAGTCGCCGATGTCGGTAAGTACAATGCCGGGCAGAAAATGATGTTCTGGTCGATCATGAGCATGATTTTCGTGCTGCTGGTGACGGGCGTGATTATCTGGCGTCCGTACTTTGCGCAGTTCTTCCCGATGCAGGTCGTGCGTTATAGCCTGCTGATCCATGCGGCGGCAGGCATCATCCTGATGCACGCCATCCTCATCCATATGTATATGGCATTCTGGGTGAAAGGATCGATTAAAGGGATGATCGAAGGTAAGGTGAGTCGCCGCTGGGCGAAGAAACACCACCCGCGCTGGTATCGCGACGTCGAGAAGGTCGAAGCGAAAAAGGAAAGCAAAGAGGGATTACAATAACCCGCTTTCAAAAGACAAAAGCGCTACGTCTGTAGCGTTTTTTTTTGCCAACAGAATGCTGGATGGTGCTGGCCGACAACCGTATAAAACGCAGGCCCGGTAAGCGTAGCGCCACCGGGCAAACACTCAGATAGAGGTACGGCGGTAATCGCGGTATTCCGCTTGCCAGAAATTCTCGTCGATGGCTTGCTGTAGCGCTTCTGCGGACGTTTTTACCGCCACGCCCTGTTGCTGCGCCATTTTACCCACGGCAAAGGCAATCGCTCGCGACACGGTCTGAATATCTTTCAGCTCCGGCAATACCAGACCTTCGCCGTTGAGCACCAGCGGAGAGTATTTCGCCAGCGTTTCGCTTGCCGACATCAGCATTTCGTCGGTAATACGCGACGCGCCGGACGCAATCACGCCCAGGCCGATCCCCGGGAAGATGTAGGCGTTATTACATTGCGCAATAGGGTAAATTTTATCTTTCCAGGCCACCGGCGCGAAAGGACTGCCGGTCGCGACCAGCGCATTGCCTTCGGTCCAGGCGATGATGTCCTGAGGCGTGGCTTCAACGCGGGACGTCGGGTTAGACAGCGGCATCACGATCGGACGTGGGCAGTGCTTGTGCATCTCGCGAATGATCTCTTCAGTAAAGAGTCCGGTTTGCCCCGACACGCCAATCAGAATGTCCGGCTTCACGTTGCGCACGACATCAAGCAGGGAGAGCACTTCGCTTTCGCTGTCCCAGTGTTGCAGGTTCTCGCGTTTTTGCACCAGCTTCGTCTGGAATGAGAGCAGGTTAGGCATCTGATCCGTCAACAGACCAAAGCGATCCACCATAAACACTTTCTGGCGAGCGGCTTCTTCGCTGAGTCCTTCGCGTTGGGTCTGCGCGATGATCTGTTCAGCAATCCCGCAACCGGCAGAACCCGCGCCAAGGAAGACGATTTTCTGCTCGCTCAACTGGCTGCCCGCCGCACGGCTGGCGGCAATCAGAGTACCGACGGTCACGGCCGCCGTTCCCTGAATATCATCGTTGAAAGAGCAGATTTCATCGCGATAGCGATTAAGCAGCGGCATCGCGTTTTTCTGCGCAAAATCTTCGAATTGCAGCAAGACGTCCGGCCAGCGCTGTTTCACCGCCTGAATAAACTCATCGACGAATTCATAGTATTCGTCATCGGTGATGCGCGGGTTACGCCAGCCCATATAAAGCGGATCGTTCAGCAACTGCTGATTGTTGGTGCCGACGTCCAGCACCACCGGCAGGGTATAGGCCGGGCTGATGCCGCCACAGGCGGTGTACAGCGACAGTTTACCGATTGGAATCCCCATTCCGCCAATGCCCTGGTCGCCAAGACCGAGGATGCGTTCCCCGTCCGTCACCACAATCACTTTGATATTGTGGTTAGGCACGTTTTGCAGGATATCGTCCATGTTGTGGCGGTTCTGATAAGAGATGAACACGCCGCGCGCGCGACGGTAGATCTCAGAGAAGCGCTCACAGGCGGCGCCGACCGTTGGGGTATAGATAACCGGCATCATCTCATCGAGATGGTTTTGCACCAGTCGGTAGAACAGGGTTTCGTTGGTATCCTGAATGTTGCGCAGATAGATATGCTTATCGATTTCCGTTTTGAATCCCTGATACTGGATCCAGGCGCGCTCCGCCTGTTCTTCAATCGATTCGACCACTTCCGGCAGTAACCCCAGCAGGTTGAAGTTACGGCGTTCTTCTATACTGAAAGCGCTTCCTTTATTCAGGAGAGGAAATTCCAGCAGCACAGGGCCAGCGTAAGGAATATAAAGGGAACGCTGTTTCTTGATTTTGGTTTCCATGTCACTCACTCTTTTTCGAATATCCGTTCCTGGTGCTGTTTTATGGGCGTACTTAGGTTTTCACCAGGGCGTCGGGCAAAGAGTATAAAGCATTGTGAATGAATCCAGGCTTTTGTAAGCAAAAACACCATTGCGGTTGCAATGGTGTTTATCGTCATATCAGAACGGGGCGCTTACTTTTGGCTGTCAGCGTGACGTTTTCTGCCAGTAGGGTTGTTGACCACGCTGACTTTGTCGCCTTCGGTCACGAGTTTGCGTTGGTTGGAAATTTTATGGTCCAGTCCAAGAATATGACGGGCCTGACGGTTCGATTTCATTTTAACTCCTCAATCCTGTTGCTAGTTTTAAGGACAAATTCGCAATTGCGAAAGAAACGTAACCCCTTAGGTTGCTGGTACAGCATAGCAGGTTTTCCCGGGAAGGCGACCGAACGCGTGTAACAGAGTTGGTCTATACTTTCTGTTTTGAGCCAACAGGAGAGCAAGAATGACAATCCATAAGAAAGGTCAGGCACACTGGGAAGGCGATATTAAAGGTGGAAAAGGTACGGTATCGACCGAAAGCGGCGTGTTGAATCAACAACCCTATGGCTTTAATACACGCTTTGAAGGCGTAAAAGGAACCAACCCGGAAGAGTTGATCGGCGCGGCCCACGCGGCCTGTTTCTCGATGGCGCTTTCGCTGATGCTGGGCGAGGCGGGTTTTACCCCATCGTCAATCGACACGACAGCCGATGTCTCGCTGGATAAAGTCGACGCGGGTTTTGCGATCACGAAAATTGCGTTGCACAGTAAAGTTGCCGTACCTGGCATTGATGCGTCCACCTTTGACGGCATTATTCAGAAAGCAAAAGCCGGATGCCCGGTTTCGCAGGTGCTGAAAGCGGAAATCACGCTGGATTATCAGTTGACGTCATAACGGCATCAATCTCGACGGCCCGGTGATTGAGCGTCGGGTCGGCCCCACAACACCCTGTAGGCCCGGTAAGCGACAGCGCCACCGGGCGATTGTCTGACTTTTACTCCACCGCTCGCCAGCAGCGAACGTCGCTCTCCGATCCCCGCGTCAATAATACCTGCGTTTTTTCACAGCCACGGGTTGCCAGCGGACAGCGATCGCGAAAATAACACCCTTGCGGCAGGTGGCGGTTCCCCGGTAATTCCGTTTTGCGCAGCACCAGATCTTCTGCCAGCGGCGCACCCGTTTTCGGCACGGAATCCAGCAACAGCCGGGTATAGGGATGCGCAGGTGTGGTCAACACCTGTTGCGCGTCGCCCAGTTCAACAATTTGCCCGAGATACATCACCGCCACCCGATCGCTCATGTATCGCACAACCGACACGTTGTGTGAAATCAGCACATACGTCAGTTTACGGCGCGTCTGTAGCGCAACTAGCAGATTCAGGATCTGCGCCTGCACGGAGATATCCAGCGCGGAAGTCGGTTCATCAAGCACGATAACGTCCGGCTCTGACGATAAGGCGCGGGCAATGGCGATGCGCTGGCGTTGTCCGCCGGAAAACGCATGGGGAAGCCTGTCGAGGTACTCAGGCCGGATGCCAACCTGTAAGGCCAGTTCTTCCGCCAGCGTCCGCCGTTCACGTTCGCTGTTATGCTTCTGGAGCCAGACGGGCTCAGTGATAATCCGCCAGACGGGTAATCGGGGGTCCAGCGAAGAGAGCGGGTCCTGAAAGACCATTTGCATCCCGCTGTTGGCGCCGGTGCGCGCAACGCCAGGCCGCGAGCACTCGCCGTGGCTGGGTTTTAACATTCCCATCAGCAGTTGCGCCAGCGTACTTTTCCCGCAGCCGGATTCCCCCACGATGCCGAGCGTTTCTCCCTGGCGAATCTGCAAATCCATACCGTTCAGGGCATGTACGCGCTCCGTCACCCGCCCCAACCAGTTTTTACGGGCGGGGAAGGTGATATGGACATCCCGTAACGAGAGCAATATGTCAGACATGCGTCATCTCCTGTTGTGGATACCAGCAGGCGGATTGTTGTTCAGGTTCGCCATGATTCTCCAGCGCCGGGACAGCCTCGCACAGCGTCCCGGCGGCAAAACAGCGTTCGCGGAAGGCGCATCCGGTTGGCAGACAGGTCAGGTTAGGCACCGTCCCTGGAATCGCGGGCAGCGGCGCGCGAGGTTCGCCGTGTTCCGGCGCGCATTTCAACAAACCAATGGAATAGGGATGCGTGGGGCGGTGAATAACCGTCTGCGTGGGGCCGCTCTCAATCACGCTTCCGGCGTACATGACATACAGCCGATCGCACAACTGCGATACCACCGCCATATCATGACTGATAAACAGCACCGCAGTACCGCTGGCTCGCGCTTTTAGTTTCAGCAAACGCAGAACCTGTAGCTGCACCGTGACGTCCAGCGCGGTAGTGGGTTCGTCGGCAATAATCAGCTCCGGCTCGCAGGAGAATGCCAGCGCGATCATCACCCGCTGGCGCATCCCGCCGGAAAGCTCAAACGGAAATCGCGCCATAACCTGCGCCGCATCGGGAATTTGCATCTCTTCCAGCAGGGCGATGGCTTTCTCCCGCGCCGCCAGGCGGCTCACCGCCTGATGATGGCGAATGACTTCCACCATTTGTTGCCCAATGCGCCGGGTGGGATTCAGCGCCGTCATTGGCTCCTGGAAGATCATCGACACGCGCGCGCCGCGCCATTTACGCATCTGCTTTTCGCTGGCATTCAGCACGTCCTCGCCCAGCAGCGATACGCGGCCCTGATGAATGTGATAGCTGCCTTCCGGCAGCAGCCGCATTGCCAGCATGGCGGTGACGGATTTACCTGACCCGGACTCACCAACCACGCCGACGATTTCGCCCCGGTCGATACGCAACGATACGTGGTTAAGGGCGTGAACATCGGCTTTGTAACCCGGAAAGCTCAGGTGTAAATCCTCAATTTCCAGCACGGGTTGGGTCATGACTGTTTTCCTCCGGCTTTAGGGTCAAGCAGATCGCGAATACCATCGCCAAACAGGTTAAACCCGACAGCGGTAATCAGGATCGCCGCCCCAGGAAAGGCGCAATACCACCACTGGTCGAGGACATAGTTACGACCAATAGCCACCATTGCGCCCCATTCAGCGGTGGGCTGTTGTGCGCCAAGGCCAATAAAGCCCAGCGTGGCGGCCATCAGGATCGCACTGCCAATATCCAGCGACGCCTGCACGATAAGCGGCGGCAGCGAATTACGTAAGATATGCCAGCTGATAAGGTGCCAGCGGGAAGCGCCATACGTTCGGGCAGCCTGTACATAGGTAAACTGGCGCACGACCAGCGTTTGCCCTCGCGCCAGGCGCACATAAAAAGGAATACGGACAATGGCGATCGCCATCATGGCGTTAAACAGGCTCGGCCCCAGCGCGGCGGCCAGCGCCATCGTCAGCACCAGCGAAGGAATCGACAGCATAATATCCATCAGGCGCATAATAATAGCGTCGGCGCGCCCGCCCATGACGCCGGACAGACAGCCAAGCAAGGAGCCGATTCCACCGGCAATCCCTACGACGACCAGCCCGGCGACAATGGATTGCTGGCTGCCGACCAGTACGCGGCTGAACAGATCGCGTCCCACTTCGTCAGTGCCGAACCAGTGCGTCGCAGAGGGCGCAAGCAGGCGCGCGGTCAAATCGATGGCATTGGGATCGTAAGGCGTTATCCAGGGCGACAGCACCATCAGTAGCAACATCAGGATGATAATCACGCCGCCAGTCAGCGTCAGCGGGCTGCTTTTCATCAGCCAGAAGAGTTTTGCCCAGTCGATCCGGCGGCGGGCGGTCTGCGACGGGGCGGGCGTCTCTTGCGTTAACATCATTCAGCACCTCCGCGACCGATTCGGGGATCGATCCACAAATAGAGTAAATCGACGACCAGGTTTACCAGCACATAAGCCAAAGAGACCACTACGGCGAATCCCATCACCGCCGGAAAATCCAGCGCCTGAATAGAGGTGACCACCCAGGCCCCCATTCCCGGCCAGGCAAAGACCGTCTCGGTAAGCACGGCGCCATACAGCAAGTCGCCCAGCGCCAGCCCCAGAACGGTAATCGACGGAATCAGGGCGTTAGGCAAGGCATAGCAGAGCACGATGTACCAGCCAGGCAGACCGCTGGCACGCGCGGTACGAATGTAGTCCTCACTGAGTTGCTCCAGCATGGCGGAACGAATCTGACGGGCGACAATTCCCAGGTGGACAAACGCCAGGGTCAGCGCCGGTAAAATAAGGTGTTGTAACGCGTTGAAAAAGACCTCGCCATTCCCCTCCAGCAGCGCGTCAATCAGGTAGAACCCGGTGACGTGGGCGGGCGGGTCCAGCCAGTCATCAAGCCTTCCGCCGCCGGGCAGAATTTGCAGATGCCCGTAAAACAGAACAATAACGCCCAGCCCCAGCCAGAACGCCGGGGTGGAAATGCCGGTTATCGCCATCAGCCGCACCAGATGGTCCAGCCAGCGGTTTCGCCATACGGCGGATAAAATCCCCAGCGGAATTCCGATCACCAACGCCAGCAGCAGGGAACAGAAGGCCAGTTCAAGCGTGGCGGGGAAAAACACGCGCAACTCTTCCATTACCGGGCGGCCAGTGCGTATAGACGTGCCCAGATCACCGTGAAAAACGTCGCTGACATAGCGAAAAAATTGCACATACAGCGGCTGATCCAGCCCCAGCTGCTGGCGAATGTTTTCGACAATTTCATCACTGGCGCGATCGCCGGCCAGCAGTCGCGCAGGGTCGCCAGGAATCAGGTGAGAAATAATAAACGTAATTACGCAAACACCGGCCACCACCAGAATTAGTCCCCAGCATCGCTGGCGTAAAATGCTCCAGAACGTCATAGGCTTCCCCTTGCGGAGCCATAACGGCCCCGCATCAACGTGGCTTATTTACTCATGGCGCCAATGTTAAAGACCTGTTCCAGCATGGGGTTGAAGACAAAGCCTTTGACCTCTTTGTTCATCGCCAGCTGGTAGTTTTTCTGGAAGAGGTAGACGTAGGCGGCCTCATCAATCACGATGGTTTGCGCCTGCTGGTAATCCTTCGTTCTGGCCGCCTGCTCGGTGGTGGTCAGCGCGCTGCGCAGAAGTTTATCGACCCCGGCGTTTTCATAAAACGAACGGTTACCCGGCAGGCCTTTCTTATCAGACTCAAACCAGTAGTTCATGAACATGTACGGGTCGGCGAAGTCCGGGCTCCAGTTGCCGATGGCAATGTCGTAATCACCTTTGCCAATCCGGTCGCGCATGGTGGCATTCGCCAGTTTTTCCAGTTTCACCTTAATGCCCAGCTTGCTGAGACTGGCCTGCGTGGAAAGCGCAATCGGCTCCCAGTTTGGATCGTTATCAGAGTAGAGGAAGCTCAGGCCATCGGGCTTGGTCGCGACTTGCTCCCAGGCGGCTTTGGCTTTCGCTTCATCAAAACTGTACTGCATTGCCTTCGCGTCATAGCCCCACATACCTTCAGGAATCGGGCCGCGCATCTGCTTGCCGTTACCGCTGAGGATACCCGTCACCATGCCCTGATAGTCCGTTGACCATGAAATGGCCCGGCGCAAATCCACCTGATTCAGCGGCGCTTTACTGTTGTTCAGATAGAGATAAGTCACGCGCAGCGAAGGGTAATCCGCCACGTTGACTTTCCCTTCCTGTTTTAACGCGTTGAGCTGGTCTACCGGGAGAGCATCGGCAATGTCGATGTCTCCCCGTGACAATTGCAGGCGTCGGGAAGCGCTCTCACCAATGATTTTTACCGACACGCGCTTAAAGGCAGGTTTGGCTCCCGCATAATGCGGATTCGGCACCAGAATCAGCTGCTGTCCTTTCTGCCAGCTTTTCAGCATAAACGGGCCGGAACCTGCGGTGTTCTGTGCCAGAAAACCGCGCGCATCATCTGCGGCATGTTCTTTCAGAACCGCCGGGTTAATAATGGAGGCGCCGTCATTCGCCAGCGTGTACAGGAAGGGCGCAAACGGCTGGCTCAGCGTAAATTTCACCGTATAGTCATCGACGGCTTCGACTTTCAAATCTTTTGGAAAGGCTTCTGCCGGGCCTTGCCCAATTTTCAGCAGACGCGCAAAAGATTGTTGCACCGCATCTGCCGTAACGGGCGAGCCATCAGCGAATCGGGCATCTTTATTAAGGGTAAACGTCCACTCTTTCTGATCGTCAGAGGCCTTCCAGTCGCTCGCCAGATCGCCTTCAACCTCCGTGGAACCTTTACCTCCCTCGGTTTTGTACTGCACAAGGCGTTGATAAGACGGGTAGGTCACCGTCCAGTCGTTGTTATCAATAGTGACGGCAGGATCAAGCGTTTGCGGATCGGCCGCTTTACCAATCACCAGCATATCTTTGGGTACAGCCGCCTGAGCGGCGGGCAGGGCAACAGCCAGTGCCACGGCAATCAGGGCGGGACGAAACAGCGAAGTTAAAGTGTGTGTTGTCTTCATGACCGTGCTCCATCATTTACAGGGAGGGTTGTGTTGTTGTGCGTGATGCCGGGAAACAGGCAATGCAGTCGTCGAGCAAGGGGTAGCTGGCCGCGTCCGGCAATTCGAAATGCCACCATTCACTGCTGATGCCGACAAAACCACCGCCAAACATAATAGCATTCAATAACAATCGATTACGTTGCGCTGCGGGTGGAACAGAAGGGTGATACGAGTGCGAGCGATCGTGCATTTCATCAAAACCGGCCCCCATATCAAGCACGTTGCCATGCTCATCCATCAGAGTGACGTCAATTGCCGTACCACGGCTATGGTTTGAACCGATGGCTACATCCACCACGTATTGCGGATCGGGACAGACATGCCATAGAACCGACTGCGCCTGCTGGGGACGATAGGCGTCGTATACCACCAGAGACAGCCCTGCCAGCTGCGCGATGCTGATACTTTTCGCCAGCGCGGTGACGGCATCCGTATGCAGCAGGCAACGGGCCTCCCGGTAAATGGGCGCGCCGGTGAGGTTATCGGCGGTGGCGTATTTGAGATCGATATGCAGCGAGGGGAAAATCACTGACAGATCGACCAGTTCAGGGGTTTCTGACATAGCACGTTTCCTGTTTATTGTTCGAATTGACCAAACTCTTGTTGCAGCTGGCGATTGGTTCGCAGCCGTTCAGCAAGCGTATCGCCCAGTTGATCCACCACGCCTGACAGCAATAAGTTGAACAGGCAGCTCACGGGGGCGAGTGAATCCCAGAAGTGCCCGGTGTCGGTTTTTACCTGCAATAAGTCGATGGCGTAGTCTCTGGCCCACGGACACCAGACATCAGTGATTAACGCCAGCGGAATGCGCCGCTCGCTGGCAACGCGACAATACTGACGGGCAGCGGCGGAATAGGCGCGGGTATCCGTGATCACCACATATGGCCGTGCGAACCCGGAATTCAGCGACTCAACCCAGCTCCCGGATAGCCCTTCGGAATAACTGACTTTGGGCCGCAGGTATTCCAGATGGCTGAAAAAGGCGTTAGCAATGCCGCGCGTGGACTGAATCCCCAGAACATACACGGCCTCCGCATGCGCCAGTTGCTGAGCGATTCGCAAGAACGTTTCACTTTGCGCCAGCTGATAGACGTGGGTGATGGCATCAATTTCCAGCGACAGCGACTGACGCGCTCTGTCGGGCAGTCGCTGTTGCTGTTGCCAGGAGTCAAGGCGTTCATTCATCCCCCAGGGCTGATAGGGCACGGATGGCAGTTCCCGCAGGCTGGCCTTGGCGTCCTCAAGATTACGAAAACCAAGCTTCCGTAAATAACGTCCCACCGTGATGCCGCTGGTGCCTGTCGCTCTGGCGATACCGTCTGCCGTTTCAAACGGTATCTGCGCCGCGTGCGCTAACAGCCAGCCTGCAACGCGCTTTTCGCTGGGCGTATGCTGGCTAAAACTCTTCTCAATTCGGGCAAATAACTCAGGTTTTGATGTCATTACCGTCTCGCTGTTAGTGAGCTGTCAGAGAGCGTTCCGCTGTTACTGAATTAACAATGCAGGACGCATGCCAACCTGGAAACCACGGCATCGCCGTCTTTTTTGTTAAATTAAGGTGATATTTAATTAACGAATGATCAACATTTGTGCAGATTAGTTCACTTTTGGTGCAGCGATCGTCAGAGAGGGCATGAATGTGTCGAATCCGTCGCAGGGATCACATTGTGATGCCAGAAATTGCAGGGTCAAAAATGACAAACGCCAGCGTGGATAGCAGAAAAATATAAAAGCGTGAAACACATTATTTATCGGCGGAAAGAACGGTGTATTATTTTTGTAGATTTAATAAATATTCATCAGGCAAGTAATCTGTTCATTTTACGCATTAAAATACAACGCGATATTAATTATTCTTTTATAACAGACAGGTTTGTAGCAACGTATGAAGGCAGGCGAAGCGTAAAACCCCCTGACTTATGAAGTGCGGCACAACCAGGAGAACACAAGGCCTGGCGCGTAAGTGATTAAAACAACGCATTAAAAATAATATTCAAAATAAACTTATCACGCTATTTAAATCAGGTGAAAGTGCAGGATTTTGTTATTAGTGACAACGTCACATTTAAGGGCGTATTAATATTTATTAACGAACCATAAAACCACATAAAGATATAAATTTGCGTGCCGATACTGAATAAAAGAGAGTCGTTTACATAAGGGGTTTGTATGGTCTGGTATCCATCACGCATTTCCACCCGTCTGACGATTGGGGGGATTGCGCTGCTTGCAGTGACCACGCTGGTTATTGTTGCCATTATGCTCTGGCGCGGTCAGCCGCGCGTTGTTGAGATCAACTCCGCCCTGATAGAGGAGACAGGGCAAGGACTGACTCGCCAGTTAGGTACTGTTTTATCGCGTATTGAAGGTGAAACGGTTAGCCTGTCTCGCCTTGCCGAAGTGCTGCCAAACGACGAATCGCTATACCAGCATGTCGTTCCGCATCTTATTGGCGAACAGAATGATTCCATCATTACCGGCGGCGGCATCTGGCCGGAGCCGGATGCCTTTACGCCCGGCATTGAGCGACGCAGTTTCTTCTGGGCGCGTGATGCAGAAGGGAAATTGATCTTTTCCGACGACTACAACGTTGCCGGTGGAAGCGGTTATCATAACGAAAGCTGGTACCTCCAGGCGAAAGGGCACTCACAGAACAGCTGCGTCTGGTCTGATGTTTACCAGGATACGATTTCCGGGGTTAACATGGTGACCTGTAGCATTCCTTATCAACTGGCAGGGAAATTTGCCGGCGTCGCCACAACCGATATCCGACTGGATAACGTCGCCACCTTTATGCAACAGCAGGGGAACAGCACAGGCGGTTATGCCTTTGTGGTGGATAAACAGGGGCAAATCCTCTATTTCCCGCAGGCCGATCACGCGCAGTTTAAAACGTTTACTGACCTGGTCAAAGCCTCTGACTGGCTCGCCCCGGTAGCCGGATCGCTGAAAACGCTGAATGCCTCGGCCGATGTCGCCACCATTCCCCTTGCACACGACGGCATACTGGACGGGCCTTCCCGGGTGATGCTTTTCCCGATGGCGGATACCGGGTGGATCGTTGGGCTGGTGACGCCTGAAGAACGCGTTGTCGGACTGGCAAAAGTGATGATGAAGGATGTACTGGAAGTGCTGATTCCGATCATGGCCATTCTGCTGGTGGGCTCCTGGCTGGTGGTGCGCCGTCTTATCTCTCGTCTGGACGATACGCGTCGCGCGCTGGATGATATCGCCCAGGGCGAAGGCGATCTGACTCGCCGCCTGGACGTCCGGGGTAAAGATGAGATTTCCGATATTGCTCAGGCCTTTAACCTCTTTGTGGATAAAATATCCGCAATCCTGATTACCGTTCGCAGCAGTAGCGTGGTGGTTGCGAATAACGCCGTCAGTCTGGCTGACAGTAATATGGAGTTATCCTCTCGCGTAACGCAGCAGGCAGCCGCGCTGGAGGAAAGCGCGTCGGCGATGGAGCAATTAAATGCGACCGTTCATCAAAATACCGGGAATACACAGTTAGCCGATGAGCTTTCCGAAAACACGGCGCAAACGGCTAACCGCTGTGGCGATGTCATGCAGGGCGTGATTTCCACGATGGATAACGTCAGCGCGTCGTCCGGCAGGATGGTGGAAATTGTCGCCGTTATCGACAGCATCGCGTTTCAGACCAACATTCTCGCGCTGAATGCGGCGGTGGAAGCCGCACGAGCGGGCGATGCCGGTCGCGGATTTGCCGTCGTCGCCTCTGAAGTGCGCACGCTGGCACAACGCAGCGCCACTGCCGCGCAGGAGATCAAGGCGTTAATCGATGAGTCGGTTTCACACGTAGACAGCAGCAGTCAGCAGATCCATAACGCCGGGGATCGTCTTGGCGAGTTGGTCGGCAACGTGCGTCAGGTCAGACAATTGATGGGTGAAATTCGCGTGGCGGGTGAAGAACAGCGTAAAGGTGTCTCTGAGGTCACGCTGGCAGTAACCGAAATGGACAGTACGGTTCAGCAGAACGCGTCGCTGATTGATGATGCCGCTGCGCGAACCCAGGTCCTGAAAGAGGAGGCTGAACAACTGGCGCTGCTGGTCTCTTCATTCAGATTGCCTGAACCCACAGCGGCATAATTTTCTCTCTCCCTCACAGAACGTCTGCAAATTGCAGACGTTCTGCTTGTGTCAGTCAGATAACTAAATCCATTATTTAGTGTTTTATCTCCATGAATGGGCAATAACTCCATTATATAGTGGTTTATGCTTTTTGCCTTCGCTGCACATTAACTCTATAATATTGTGTATTACGTCAGAAATATTGCGATAAGGGACACTATGATGGATTTAACCCTTAGTTCTCCAGCCGAGATTGTTACGCTGCTGTGCGACCGGTTACGCAAAGAACGCCTGGCAAAACAGATGACTCAGGCTGACGTGGCCGCCCGGGCGGGAGTTGGCGTCAATACGGTTTCAAACCTTGAAGCAGGCAAAAATGTGGGCTTCGAGAATCTGGTCAGAGTGGCGGTGGTATTAGGTTATGGCGACGCGTTGAAAGCGCTGTTCAAGCCCAAAATTGATAGCCTGGATGATATCTTACGTTATGAGAAGAGCGCGACGCGTCAGCGGGTGAAGAGGAAAAATAGCGATGCCTGAGCAGATAGACGTCTTCTATGAAGGATGGGGGGAACGATGGCTCTGGGGCAAGCTGGTCTCATCAACGGCATTGACCGGTCGGCCAGTCATCGCCTTTGAATACAGTGACGAGGCCGTTCGCAAAGGTTTTGAGCTATCCCGCTTAACATTACCGCTTGAGGGGCCGCGATTACGCAGGGACTTTCCGGCTCATCAATTACATCTTCCGGGGCCGGTTTACGACGCTCTGCCTGATGGCTGGGGAATGCTGCTGATGGATCGCTTATTCAAACGCAGAGGACTCAATGCCGCCCGGATTGGCCCCCTGGAGCGGCTCACCTGGGTGGGCGGCAACGCAATGGGGGCAATGACATTCCAGCCGGTACAGGCTGAGGCCGAACTTACCTCGCAAGAAGAGATCCCGCTGGTGCAGCTGGCCGCAGAGGTGCAGGAGGTTCTGAGCGGAGAAGGCGGGGAGTTCCTGCAAAAATTATTGCAGATGGGCGGTTCACCACAGGGGGCACGGCCAAAAGCATTACTCTACCGTGACACTGTCACGTCAAAATTCACAACCTCGCCGTTAGCCGGCGCGGAAAGCTGGCTGGTCAAATTCCCGGCCAGACAGGAACATGCCGAGGTCTGCGCCATCGAAGCCGTCTATTCAGCGTGTCTGCGCAAATGCGGCATCCAGACGCCTGACGTTACGTATTTCGCCTTGCCGGAAGGGCAAGCGGCATTCGCCACCCGCCGTTTTGATCGTGAACAAGGGATGCGCGTGCCCATGCAAAGTCTGGCCGCCTTCACTGGCGCGAATTACCAGACGCCGGGTTCGCTCGACTACCGAAGTTTTTTACGTGCGACGCAAATATGCACCAACGATATTCGGGAAAAAGCGCTTGCCTTCGAGCGAGTGGTCTTTAATGTCGTGTTCAACAACCGGGACGATCATCCGAAGAACTTCGCTTATCTGATGTCCGCAGATGGACAATGGACCCTGGCGCCCGCCTATGATGTGACCTATTGCGATGGGCCTGGCGGCTATCATCAGATGGATGTGATGGGTGAAGCTCTGGATATTGAAAGAAAGCATCTTCAGGCGCTGGGTGAACAGGAAGCCGAATTGCCAGCCCCCAGAGTCGCGGAGATCATCGCGACTATTTGCGACGTTGCGGCAACGTTCAGCGCAATTGCTACCGACCTCTACCCGGGGCAAATCACGAGCGATACGCTGAACTATATCCAAAAACAGATTGATGGGAATATCAGCCGCTGAAGGGATGACGGCTGAGTCAGTCTCACGGAACAAGAGGGTGTGGGGGAGGTTAGCTTCCCCACCGGCTTTTCAGATAGTTCACCGCTTGCTGGGTTTGCGGCCGATCAAGATAGCTTTCTCTGAACAGGATTGTGCCTTTGATTTGTGAGACGGATTCATTCAGATCGAGTTGCTTCTTAAGCTCCGGGACGCCGCCATTAATCATCCAGTCCGGCTCATTCTTTGACGGTTCGCCGACTTTATACAACGCCACGCCAATATAGAGATGGGTATTCGTGGGTTTCACCACATCCGCCCACCATTTCGCCAGCACATCATAACGGGCCGCGTCACGCGCAAAGGGCCAGTAGAGCTGCGGCGCAATGTAATCCAGTAATCCCAGTTGCACCCAGCGGCGAGTATCGGCATAGGATTCATCATACGCCGCCGCGCCCCTCGTATCCGAACCTGCCGGATCATGCGAGCGGTTACGCCATACGCCAGCGGGGCTGACGCCAAATTCAACATCCGGTTTCAGGTTTTTGACCGTGCGGGACACCTGCTCAATCAGCAGTTGCGTATTGTGTCGCCGCCAGTCCGCTTTTGAGGCAAACGCCTGACCATATCGGGCAAAGGTCGAATTGTCGTTAAGCGTGGAGCCTGGCGTTTCGGTATAGAAATAGTCATCAAACTGTACACCATCGATGGGATAACGTGTGACCACTTCCGCCACGATACTGGTGATCCAGTCCCGGACGTCAGGAATGCCGGGATCAAGAACAAAACGGTCTCCAGAGATGCGCACCCAGTCGCGATGCAGCACAAACACGCTCGCCGGATTTGACGTCACCGTCGCGTTTAACTGCGCCACCGTTGCCGGTTTGGTGTTTACCGATACGCGGTAGGGGTTAAACCAGGCGTGTACTTTCATTCCCCGCTTATGCGCTTCATCAAGCATAAACTGTAGCGGATCGTAGCCCGGATCTTCACCAATCTTTCCGGTCAGCATATCTGACCACGGTAAAATTTTTGACGGCCAGAGCGCCGTTCCATCCGGCTTGACCTGGAAAAACACGGTATTGATTCCCAGACTTTTTAGCTTATCCAGCTTTTCGATCAACGCGTTCTGTTGTTGACGCGCCCGAACCGCCGCATTACTCGTATTCACGGAACTGACCGGAGGCCAGTCAAGGCGCGAAACGGTTGCCAGCCAGATACCACGAACCGGCTGCTGATTTTTCTGGGATGAAGCTGGCGTCGCGGAAGAAGGGGGCGTAACCAGCGAAACGGGAGGTTTTGAGGCGCAACTGGCAAGTAAAAACGCGGTGGCGACAAGCGTAGCCCGTTTTTTTACTTTGCTGACAAGACGAGCGTGACGAGAGCTGATGATCATATTTGCCAATTTTCCGTTTGGTTAATCCAAAAAATCTTACACGAGATCTGGCTAATTACAGAGTTCATTGCTACGTTTTTTACAGGAGATGGCATTCCTCCTCATAACCGCCCTCTGGCTGATGATGCCTGCACATTCTGGACGTTGCCCCGCGTGGACAAGTCAACGTGTATTGTGTAGGAGTCATTATGCGCCGTACCTCAACAACATCGCTGCAATTTATTACCGTTTTGTATGCCTCTGGTCGTCGTAATACCCCCCCTTCGGGCGATCGTGCTCCTGCATATTTTGTCGATCTGAATCTTGATAAAATCGTCGATCGCATTGTTCAGGGGCGGGAAGAGTACGGCATCAGCGCTTTCTTTTATTCACCGCTCGAATGTCTGGAGGATATCCTCTATCGACAGGAAATTATTCAGGATGTGACAATACATGCGCTCTATAAGGCGCTAATGGCATATTCCGCAGAGATGAAGAATATCAGGGAGATTTCAGAAGAAAAAACAAACCGGTTTTACTTCTATCAACAGCGGCGCTGGGAGCTTGAGTGCATTTTGTTGTATTGCCAGGCCGTTACGGCGCTGTATGAGCGTATAGCGCCGCTGTCTTTGTCTTCCGATGGTATGATTAATTTCAGGCATTATCTTCGTCAGTATATCGAGAGTGAAAATTTTACCGGGTTATATTCAACCGCCACTATGATAAGAAAAAGTCTGGAGGCGGTTCAGTACGGCCTGAAAATTAAAGGCGACGCCATTATTGTTGAACAGTATCACCAGGAGAAAAACTATAGCGATGAGATCCTCGATGTGTTCTCAAAATTTAAGCAGCATGATGTGAATGTCGAGGTGGAGAATAGACATCACAGCTTCGGGATGAACCATATTGAAGCACAAGTTCTGGATTGTGTTGCCAGACTATTTCCCGCTGAGTTTCATCAACTTGATGTGTTTATAGATGCCAACAGGCGCTACAGAGATAACACGCTGGATCTTTTTGAACGTGAAGTGCAGTTTTATCTGGCTGTTGTGGAATACATTGAAAAATTTCGGCAGAAAGGGCTGCCGTTTTGTATCCCGGAGGTACAACGAAATGAAAAGGCTATTTCGGCTGTTGCGGCTTTCGATCTCGCGCTTGCAGAGGTCATCCTTGAGAAAAAGGAGAAGGTTGTCTGCAATGATTTCAGCTTCCAGAAGCATGAACGTATTTTCGTCATATCGGGCCCCAACCAGGGCGGGAAAACCACCTTTGCCCGCATGATAGGGCAACTGCATTTTCTTGCCTTGCTGGGCATTTATGTCCCTGCCAGGCAGGCAAAACTCTTTCTGACAGACACTATTTTTACGCATTTTGAGAAAAGCGAAAATATTTATAACCTTCGGGGAAAACTGTATGACGACCTGGTGAGAATAAAAGCGATCCTTGATGCTGCCACATCACACAGTTTGATTATCATGAATGAGATTTTTACGTCAACCACATCGCGGGACGCCATTTATCTGGGAACACGGGTAATCAAGAAAATAGTCATGCTCGATGCACTTTGTGTCTGCGTAACGTTTATCGACGAGCTTACGGCATTAGATCCGTCCATCGTCAGCTTAATGAGTACGGTTGAGCATAATAATGCGGCATTAAGAACCTATAAAATCACCAGGAAACCGGCCGATGGTATCGCATGGTCAACGACGCTGGTGATAAAGCATGGGCTGACATATGAGCAGATAAAAACGAGGTTAAACGGATGAACGCGTATCTGATGTATAAAGATAACGATTTTATCGTTGACGATAATATCCCAGAGAACATCAAATTTGCCATGAAAGATCTGGAGCTGGCGGTGTTGTTTCATGCGTTGTCTGATGGAGATGATTTTCTTTATTCCGTCGTCAGGAAGGCATGTTCTGTGCTGCTATCGGGCATTCCTGACATTGAGTACAGGCAGGCTATTCTGCGGGATTGTCTGTATAATGAGGACGTTATCAGAACATTCTATAACGTGGTGGTTGAATGTCTGCAAATGGAAAAAGAAAAACTTCACTACGGCGTTTTTGGTCATTATCCTTCCGCTGTGCTGCATCAGTCTCTTTCGTTTACCCAATTCCTGATGACCTATTTACAGAAAATAAAAATTATCGCACAAGAAAACATCCATCACGTTGAATCTCCGGGGATGGTTCGTCTTTTCTCGATGCTTGTTCAGGAGTTAAACGATGATTATATGAGTACTATTGAAAGACATCTGAAGCAGATGACTTTCAAAAAAGGCGTATTAATCAGCGCACGATTAGGGCAGGGTAATCAGGGCAAAGACTATGTACTCAGGCGGCCCAATCCCCCGCAAAAAGGATGGTTCCGGCGTCTTTGGACAAAAAGACCAGCGCATTACACCGTACAGCTAGCCGCGCGTGATGAAAATGGCTTCAGGGCATTAAGCGACTTAAAAGACGAAGGGCTCGTATTGATCGCCAACGCAATGGCGCAATCCACCGCGCATTTGCTTAATTTTCTAAAGTCACTGCGCACTGAATTAGGATTTTATATTTCATGCCTTAATCTTGCGCAGGCCTTAAACAAACGCAATATTCCACTGTGCTTTCCTGTCCCGATATATCAAAGAGAACGCCATCATGTGTTTGAGGCACTCTTTGATCCCTGCCTTGCACTGACATCGGATCGGGAAATCGTTAGCAACACATTAAGAACGGATAATAAAAATACTTTTATCATCACTGGCGCAAACCAGGGAGGGAAATCCACGTTTTTACGCAGTATCGGGCTGGCGCAGATAATGATGCAGACGGGGATGTTCGTTTCTGCTGAATGTTATAGCGCAGATCTTTGTCGGCAGATATTCACGCATTACAAATGTGAAGAAGACAGCCATATGGTCAGCGGAAAGCTGGATGAAGAGCTCCGACGAATGAGTGATATTGTTGATGCTCTACAACGTGATGACCTGGTGCTGTTTAACGAATCGTTCTCTGCAACAAACAGTCGGGAAGGGGCCGAAATCATCAGAGGCGTGGTAACCGCGCTGGCAGAAAGCAACGTGAAGCTTTTTTTTGTTACGCATACTGCGGAATTTGCATGTTCGTTTTATCAGGAGGATCGACAGGACACGGTATATTTGTGCGCCGAACGACGCGACGATGGAGAAAGGACATACAAAATAGCAGAAGGCGTGCCTCTGGATATCAGTTATGGCGAAGATCTGTACCGGGATGTTTTTGATGCCTCTCCCGTATACCGGAATACGGGAGAGGATTCAGAGCGTTAACCTTTTCTGAAGGCAGATTTACCGGCGAAAACGGCGGCATCGCCAAGTTCATCTTCAATACGCATTAGCTGATTGTATTTCTCGATGCGTTCTCCACGGCTTGGCGCTCCCGTTTTGAGGTGTCCGGCGCGTAAGCCTACCGTCATATCAGCAATGAAACTGTCTATTGTTTCTCCGCTACGGTGTGAGATAAAGCTGCCCCAGTGATGATCATGACACAATTGAACCGCTTCGATTGTCTCGCTTAACGTACCAATCTGGTTCAATTTGATCAGTGCGGCATTCGCCAGATTTTCATCAATTCCTCGCTGGATATATTTTACGTTAGTCACAAAAAGATCGTCACCCACCAGTTCAATCTTATTGCCAAGCGTATCGCTCAGAATTCGCCAGCCAGCCCAGTCATCTTCGGCCAGGCCATCTTCGATCAGAACAATGGGGAATTCGTTGACCAGCCGCTCATAATAGCGCGTCATCTCTTCCGCACTGAATTGCGCATTTTCGCTGCGCAGGGTGTATTTTCCATCTGAATAAAATTCGCTGGATGCAGGGTCCATGCAAATAACAATATCCTCGCCGGGTTTATAACCGGCTTTTTCGATCGCTTCGACAATCAATTCCAGCGGTTGCCGGTTTGACGAGACGGCTGGCGCGAATCCACCTTCATCGCCCACGCCAGTAGACAAGCCTTTCTCCAGTAAGACCTGACGTAAATTCTGATACACCTCGCTACCCCAGCGAATGGCTTCCCGAACAGAGCTTGCGCCCCAGGGAGCAATCATGAACTCCTGAAAATCGGCGCCTTGCCAGCGAGCGTGAACGCCGCCATTGATGATATTCATACAAGGAACCGGGAGGAGGTTAGCGCCAACGCCGCCGAGGTAACGATACAGCGGAATGTTTGATAGCTGCGCGGCCAGACGCGCCACGGCAAGCGATACCCCGAGAATAGCATTAGCCCCGAGACGACTTTTATTTTCCGTACCATCAAGAGTTATCAGGCAGTTATCGATATCTTTCTGGCGACGGACATCATATCCCCGCAGCGCATTATCGATCTCAGTATTGATACTCTGAACCGCGCCCAATACACCTTTGCCGCCAAAACGTGACTTATCTCCATCACGGCGCTCAATGGCTTCGCGCGAACCGGTACTGGCACCGGAAGGGACTGACGCGCGCGCAACACCGCCGCCGATGGCGGAGACTTCGACCTCAACGGTCGGATTACCTCGGGAGTCCAGAATTTCTCTTGCGATCACACGTTCAATTTCATAGCTCATAGAAATGACCTTATTTTATGGAGTGGATATATGTTTAATCAGCACATCAACCGAGAGATGATTGATGAACTCAAAAGAGAACGAGGAAAAAACCCCAAACAGGCGATTCTTATGACCCAGCATGACCAGGTCGATATCCTCATGTTGGATAACCGCTTCAACGTCTTTGAAACGTTGAATGCTGATAATTGATTTCACTTGCACATGAATACTGCTGGATTCCGCCAGGCGACTGAGCATCGCTTTGGCCTCGATCACTTCATGTGATTGTCGATCCCGGGTTAAAGCATCACTCGTGTAATCCAGCTCCCGGTAATCAGAACTGATATGCCCGAGGGTGATCTGAGTCCCCATTTCTTTTGCCAGACGTTCAGCATGGTGCAGCAACAGCACACCATCGATTTCATTCTGGACCAGTAATAATGCGTGTTTGTACATATGCATACGCCACCTCTCAAGTAATGAGAAACGTTCAGCATCGCAAATGAACAATGTGTTGCAGACGGGCCGATGGACATAACAAGAGCCGGTGAGCGCTACGTTGTTGCTGATGTTGTGATAGTCAAAGGCATGGATAACATCTTTCTTTTCAAAAAGATGAGATTCAGGAAGTAATGAAGTGGTTGTTTTACTATTCATAGCGATACCCGACATACATGCCTAAGAAAAACAGCAACAGTTGTATATCAGGCGTCATCATCCGATTCGAGCGAACCGGCGGTTGGGAAAGGTGGAACACCATCACCTTGTGAACTAAGCGTATAGCAGGTTCAGGCGGAAATCAATGAGAAGTAAATCTGTTACGCATGGATCGCGAAGAAGGAGAGGGTAGTCAACGAAATCTGCGGCGGAAATAACGCAATAAAAATTATAACTTAGTACGATTTTGACTTTAACAATTCCATAAGTCGTTTAATTATAGACAGTTATTGTATCTACAAGTCTTCGAGTGTGCTTATGAAAGAGATCTGTTCCGCAGATTCGTCAACATTTAAACATGTGCGTTTTGTTCTCACAGACATGGATGAAACGCTGACTTACAAGGGGCGCCTTGCGGCTGAAACCTATCTGGCGCTGGAACGGTTGCAGAACGCGGGAGTAAAAGTGATACCGGTCACAGCCGCGCCCGCAGGCTGGTGCGACCAGATGGCACGGATGTGGCCAGTTGATGGCGTCATTGGTGAAAATGGCGGTGTGTTTTTCAGAAGGCGAAATGACGGTCATGGCATTGAGCGTTTCTTCTGGCACGGCACAGAAAAATATCCTGACGTCGCTGAGCGCCTGATGCAAATTGGGGAACAGATAAAAAGGGAAATTCCTGCCGCTCATTTTGCCGACGATCAACCTTTCAGGATGACGTCCATTGCCTTTGCTAAACCGTCAGAAGCCCATCAGTGTTCATTAATACTTAACGCATTGACGCAAGCAGGCGCTACAACCACCGTAAACAATCTCTGGATTCTTGGCTGGTCTGGAGAATATGACAAGTTATCTATGGCCCGACGAGTGCTCAGGGATTTTTACGATCTCGACATTGATGCCGAACGTTCTGCCGTATTGTATAGCGGCGACTCGACGAATGATGCGCCGATGTTTTCATTCTTTGAACATACGGTTGGAGTGAGCACGGTATCAGATTACCTTGATCAAATCCCGAAACCTCCGCAGTGGATTACCCGTGGCCCGGGAGGTGCTGGTTTTGTGGAAATTGCAGATGCGGTAATTGCCGCCAGATAGTGAAAAACGCAGATCCCATTGGCTTATCCGGTCACAGTGGCCGGGTTTTTAATGCGTGCGCTACATGAAATCTGACGCAGGATAACCGCCAACAGTTTGCAGAATTCACACAGGACACGATGGAAGGCATGCAGAAAAAGGCGAGGGATGCGTTATGAGTCAAGGGAGTAAGCCTGTATTGGGCGTCATAAATTCAATTTAACATAATATACATTATGCGTACCAAAGAGGATAAAGGGAAAATCTGTGGTTTTGTAGTCATCCTCAATCCTCATCCTTGTGTGCTGGCCGCTATAGTCTCTGAAGCACTTTCTCCAGCACGACTCTCCGTTGATTCTGGGGCTCTGTTTCACAGCTCCGGCACTTCCCGCGATGTCTAAATACATTTTCCGAATACATGTAACACGCTTTTTTGCTTAGGCGTTGTGAATTCCTCATCCGCAAGATGCTGCATCCCCAGGGATTCATAAAACCGACGCCCGCTGTCGTTACCCTTAAGAACCTGCAACCAGAAAAAATGCTGCTCCTTATGCCTTGCTATCTCGATAGCTTTTTCGAAAAGAATTCGGCCATATCCTTTACCGGTTTCTCCGGGTGCAAAATACAGTTTGTTTAAGAGCGCTCCTGAGTGATTACCACCGCTAACTGGACGGTCCCAGCTTATCTTTGCAAAACCTACTGGCTTATCGCTTTCCGCAATGAGCCAGGTAACTGACGGATCATTTAAACTATTTTCAAGTTGATCCGGCGCGTACTCACTGTCAATAAATTGTCGAAGCTCTACAGGACAATCCCATAACTCTTTGAAATGATGGTAATAACTTGACTTCCCCAGCGTTTGCAATGTCGGGGTATCGGCAGGTACAGCATAACGTATGGTCAAGTTCATACACTCTCCTGAAACGGCTTAAATTTAAGTTAACGCACAACATAATGCTGAATATGATATTTATCACAAAGCGCTCAGAAGTGCTGTAGCAAGATTAAAATATGCTATGGTTAATATATAATGTTTTCATCGGGTACATCCATCAGTTGTTGTTAACATACTAAGGAACCTGTCGCTTACTCACATAAACATACCGATATTACTCGTTTAAATCCTTGTCGTTATTATTTTAAGGAGAAGAGTATGAAAGAGCTTAATATCTTCGGTCAATATGTAGGCAGACATCTTGAGGGTAACCTTGATTTTATTTTACCTGACACGCGCCAGTTGTCAGGCCGTTATTGTCACTTACAACCCCTTGCGACTTACCACTGTGATGATCTTTATCAGGGCTGGCATAGCATAGAAGACCCACGGGACTGGACTTATCTTCCTGATGAACGCCCCGAGACAAGGCAAGCAACCTTTGACTATATCAAACGCATCATCAGTCAGGGCGGAATTTCATATTATGCCATAATAGAAAATAAATCTGCGAAAGCCCGAGGCACCCTCGCCCTTTTTAATATAGACAAGAATAATGGCGTTGCGGAAATCGGATATGTACATCTCACGCCAGCGATAAAACGCACCTTTTTAAGCACGGAAGCAATTTATCTTTTATTGATGTATGTTTTTGATGTTCTTAAATATCGTCGTTGTGAGTGGCAAACAGACACGCTTAATCATGCTGGAATGAATGCTGCTGAAAGAATTGGGTTTCGGAAAGAAGGAATCTTACGTGATAAGCAAATCATAAAATCAAGGAGCGTGGATATCGCAACATATTCAATTATTAGCGCCGAGTGGCCGAAGATATCCAGTGCGATATCTGTCTGGCTGAGAACGGAAAATCTCGACGAACGTGGACATCAGATCCACCCTTTACGGCACTATCTGGCGGAGCCTGAAGTGTAATCTGGAATACGGGGCCGTGACGACGGCCCATGCTTTTATTTATCCCATAAGCATTCAAGTTTTAAACACTCAGCGCCTTTGTATAAGCATTCATCATAAATACGGTAGCCCACATGCTCAGCAACACGAATGGACGGAATGTTATTCTTTGCGATAAGACAAATTGTCTTCGAAGGTGAAAACGAATGGACAAACCACTGATGCGCAGCGACGGCGACTTCCTTTGCTACGCCAGCCCCCTGAGCTGAACGTGAAATAACCCATGATGCCTCGACACAGTTCTCAAAGTTTTCATCAATGCCACGATGAAAATTAGCCAGCCCTGTTTCGCCTAAAAACGTGCCGTCAGACTTTTGAAAAATAGAAAATATACCGTAACCAAAAACAGACCAATGCCCGATGTTTCTCAACAGGCGGTTCCATGCCTCTTCTGGCGTAAAGCCTGGGGCATTAACCAGATGAAATATTTTAGGGTCTGAATACATCGGATACCATACATCATAATCTGTGATGGCTTGAGGGCGCAAAATGAATCTTTCCGTGACGATAGCAGACATTATTTTCCACTCATTATGCTTACGTTGCTTCTATTGTAACTGAGTTATCCACTCATTCCGTCCAAAACTTTCTGTGGATAACGCGTTGGCGTTAATCCCGTGTGTTGACGGAAAAACGCAACAAATGCGCTGTCGCTGGCAAATTCCAATAGACAGATAGACACGGTTTTCCAGCCATTGAGATATCTGTTTAGCCTCCGTTGTAACACAGATCCCGCTTTGTCATTATGATCCTGCGTCTGTTCTCCTTTCTGCCATTCATCACTGGTTGAGTATGGGATCATCTGATAGTGTCGGCAAATGAATGTTTAACGGAAATGACGATGAGCAAAGTCTATACTGGCGGCTGTCTGTGCGGTTTTATCCGTTTTTCGGCGGTAGCGCCGAAAAATCCACATACCTGTTCCTGCTCGATTTGCCAAAAACATACAGGTGCATATTCTGTCAGTTGGGTCGAGTTCGACGCTCAGGATGTGACGTGGACAGGACAAGGAGACAAGCCTGCGGTCTGGCGCTCTTCGGATATCTCCAGTCGGGCATTTTGTTCTCACTGCGGAAGTTCAGTAGGCGCAATTGATGATGCGCCTACCGTTGCGTTGTTAACTGGCGTATTTGACGAGCCTCAGGATGAAGATCTTCATGCGCATTGAGCGCATCGCCCTCACCCTGTCTGCCTGTTTCGCCAGCCCTCCCTTTTCTGTCTGACGGGTAAACGCACGGAAGTTTCAGACAGCGATTAATTTTCCCCTCAAAAGTATGTTGTAACTAAATAACATGAAAACAAAACCCGGCCGCAGCCGGGTCAGATGATTAGCACAGCGGTTTTACCGCTTCACGCATCCCTTTCGTCAGGATTGCATCCAGGTCGGTCGTGACCTGTTCGACCAGACCTGCAACGTGCGTCAGATCCTGCTCCCAATGCGCGTCCACGGCCAGCACGGCATGAACCAAATCCTGTGTGCTGATAAGACCGTCGCTATGTTGATGCCACAACTGTTGATAGCGCTCAATCCAGTGCGCATCATCCTGGAGCGGATACGTCTCGCCGCGACGTTCACCACGATAAAATGCGATCAGCGCCGCAAGCGCAAACGTCAGGCGCGCCGGTAAAACGCCGCTGACCTGCTGCCCTGCCAGTAGCTGCGGTAAAATACGGGTGCGAAATTTAGTCATGCCATTTAACGCAATCGACAACAACTGGTGTTTAATATACGGATTCTGGAAACGCCCCGTCACCGCACTGGCGAACGACATTAGCTCGTCGCGAGGTAAATCCAGCACCGGAATAATCTCTTCATAGATGGCTTTTTCAACAAAGGCGCAAATGTCGCGGTCATTCATGGCTTCACCAACGGTATCCAGCCCGGCCTGGAACGCAACGGGCACCAGCCCCGTATGCGCACCATTCAGGATCGCGACCTTACGCTCTTTGTACGGCTTGATGTCATCAACAATCAGCACGTTGAGCGGATACTTATCAAGACGCAGCTCAGACGCTACCTTTTTTGGCCCCTGAATCACAAACAGATAAAAATGTTCCGCAGTATCGAGAAAAGCATCGTGATAGCCAAGTTCCGCTTCAAGTTGCGTCACTTCATCACGCGGATATCCGGTCACGATCCGGTCAACCAGCGTGGAGCAAAAGGTGTTCGCCTGACCCAGCCACTGCACAAACGCAGCGGACAAGTTCCACTCCTGAGCGTAACGCAGTACCAGCTCGCGCAACGCCTCACCATTGTAATCAATCAGTTCACAAGGAATGATAATCCAGCCTTTATCAAGCGCGCCGTCAAAACAGGTATAACGTTCAAACAGCAGTCGCGTCAGCTTCGCGGGGTAGCTGACCGCGGGCGCGTCATCAAATGCGTCACCGGCATGGTAGCTAATACCGGCTTCTGTGGTATTAGAGAAAACAAAACGCATGTCCGGGTTATGCGCCAGTTTCAGGAATTCATCGTAATCATCATAGACGCTGATTTCACGGTTAACAGAACGGATCAAACGCACGTCGCTAACCGCCTCGCCCTTTTCATTCAAACCACGAATAATCGTGGTATAGAGCCCGTCCTGGGTACTCAATGACGGCGGAAACGTGCTTTCGATAGGGCGAACAATGACCACTCCGGCGTTCAAATCGGTATGTTCATTCAGCAGATCAACTTGCCAGTCAACAAAGGCGCGCAGGAAGTTTCCCTCACCAAACTGAATGATGCGCTCAGGATAGCAGGCACCGGGAAAATCGCGACGGTTTAGAGTTTTCACAATGGGTTCCCTTCTTAATTAGTCATACAACCTGTTTGAATTGGTAGAACAGGTTAGCAAATTTTATGATATTGAAACCCTGTTTTGATCAAGTAGTCACGATTAATCAAAACTGTTTTATGCTTTAACATCTCTCACGACGCGGAGATTTACGGCTGATTCATCTGGATAACCAGCCAGTGGTGAATGACGGCGACAACATACTGCTGCTGTTCTTCACTCAGCGATTCTCCCTGAGGAATGTTGTGCCATTTCGCCAGACAACCACGGCAGCAGGTCGCCGTCGCGTGTTGGGCAATAAATACGGGGTGGCCGCGCATCGGCGTTTGTTTACCATCGTTGCGCGGGAAAGCCGGGGCCAGCCGCTTAGCAATAAACTCGGCGGCATGTTGATCAATAACCTGCGCGCCTTTATCCCAGCAATACTGCCTTTCTTTTGCGCCAAGACGAAACCGCGCGCGAAATGGCGAACGTGACAGGCGAGAAAAAAGTGGATCAAGCGCGTTCATCAGTAAACCGAACGACCTAATTGTTGGGTGAGTTGTTCGAGTACCGCAATACCCGCCAGGGAGTTGCCCGCCGGGTCCAGTTCAGGGCTCCATACCGCAATCGCCATTTCGTGCGGGACAATCGCCACAATCCCGCCGCCAACGCCTGACTTGGCAGGTAATCCTACTCGCCAGGCAAATTCGCCTGCGTTCTGGTACATTCCACTGGTCGCCATCAGCGCGTTGATTTGTCGGGCCTGCATCGGCGTGACAACCGGTTCATCAAGGTGAAACGCCTGCCCCTGTCTGGCCAGAAAAACAAATGTACGCGCCAGTTCTGCACAGCTCATTTTCAACGCGCAGTAGTGAAAGTAATTTTGCAAAACGGTAGTGACATCATGCTGAAAATTACCAAATGACTTCATCAGCCAGGCAATAGCAGCATTGCGTGCGGAGTGCTCAAATTCAGAACGGGCAACCGTGACGTCATACGCAATATCCGACACGCCGCTAAGCGCCCGAACCACTTCCAGCATACGCTGGCGCGGCGCACTCAGTCGCCCTTGCAGCATATCGCAGACCACCAGCGCGCCGGCATTAATGAACGGGTTACGCGGTATCCCTTGCTCCAGTTCCAGTTGCACCAAGGAATTGAATGGCGACCCGGAGGGATCTTTTCCGACACGTTGCCAGATTTCCTCTTCCGGGTAGTGACGCATCGCCACCACCAGACTCAGCACCTTTGATATGGATTGTATTGAGAAGCGCTCCTGCGCATCGCCAGCCTGATAGTATTGCCCGTCAACGGTGCAAATGGCGATCCCCAGTTTTGACCCATCGACAGAAGCCAGCGCAGGGATGTAATCAGCCACTTTCCCCTGTCCAATCAACGGGCGCACCTGCTGAAGGATGGTCTCTAAAATTGAATTGTCCATGGCCCTGGCCACAATGTGCTCCTTGCTCGCAGGTCTGAAAAGGCCTGCGAGTATAACAGAGCTGAATGTGCGGCGTCAGGCAGAAAGACGAAATCGCGCCACCGCGTTCAGAAGCTGATGAGATTCATGATGCAGTTGCAGCGATGATGCCGATGCGGTATTCACCAGGCTGCTGGTCTCTTGCGCCGCACGGTTAAGCGCCTGTAGCTGCCCCGTCATCTGGTGGATGCTGTCCCCCTGGCTTAACGTGGCGCCAGAGATGTCATTCAACAGTATGCCCAGATTGTCTACTAACGAAATCACCTGCTGTAAATTCTCTTCCAGCCGATTAACCGCATGTGAACCCTCCTCGATTCCCTGCAAGGAGTGGTGGATAAGTTCCTGTATGTTCTGCGTGGACTGGCTGCTTTTACGGGCCAGCAGCCCCACTTCTTTTGCCACCACGGCAAATCCGCGACCTTGTTCTCCGGCATGGGCCGCTTCGATAGCCGCGTTCAGCGCCAGGATATTGGTCTGGAACGCGACGCTGTCAATCAGAGAGATGATCCCGCGCATTTCTGACGATCGCTCAACAATCGCCTGCATCGAACGGTTAACGGTCTCCATCATACGATCGCCGCCAGCCGCTACCTGACGCGCCTCGGCTGCACGTTGATTAGCCAGTCTGGCAAAGCCGCTATTGTCCTCGACATGCGTTTCCAGAAACGAGATATGCGAGGTGACACTACTTAACTCTTCGCTCTGTTTCGCCGATTGCTGATAAAGCTGTTTGTTGCTCTGCGCAAGCTGATCGATGTTGCCGACCATTGCGGTGGTGGCATCACTCACCTGCTGCACCAGTTGCCTCAGCCCCTGTTGCATCGCATCAATGCGTGAACTGAGTTGCGCGACCTCGCGGTTAAACCCGCTCACCTTCGGCATCGGTTCGGACAGATCGCCTGCGGCCAGAATATTAATATGGGCGATCAGGCGACGCAGCGGAGAAATAACCCAACGAGACATGCCGCTCCAGACCAGCAGGGCAATCACCACCAGCACAAACGGGATGAACAAAAAGAGGTGCTGCAACCCTTCCAGGCTGGCAATCAGCTGCTGCCTGCCGCCCTCTGTCTGACGCCCGCTCTCTTGCTGAAAGCGGGCATAATTTTCATTGAAATCTGTCTGAAACGCCTGAACAGGAACAGCAAAGAACGCGTCGATGGCGTTAGTTTGACTCAAACCATCCGCCTGTTCCTGAATACCACTATAAAAACGCTGATAACTCTCAATCAGGCCGTCGTCTTTATGAGGAGCCATTGCAAGCCAGGCATCCCAGGCCGTTTTTGACTCTACCAGCGCCTGCTGAGCTTCATCCATCAACGGGCGCCAGCTGCCTTCTGATCCCGTTGCGGCATCCTGCATAAAGTAAACGCCCGCCCGGTTCAGCAGATCGCTTGCGGACAACAGCGCTACCCTCGCCTCATCCACCTTCGTTTGTTGCAGCAGTGCCTGCTGGTTACGTTGTTCGTTGCGCTGAGCGTCTCGCACGGAAAACGACAGCATCAGGGATGACGCAACCTGCAAAATAGAAAACAGCGCGATAATGCAAAATATTCCCGTTAACAGACCAAACTGGCGGGGAGTGAAACGACGAATTAAGCCTCGAAAAATTTGCGTTAAGTTCATGATATTCTTCTGTATCAATGCGTTATGCGCGAGTGTACGGAGAGAAAATGACAGAACTATTGCAGTAATGTGACATGGCGCCTCAAGAAGACGCCAGAATGATCACAGACGGTTTTTCCAGACAGTTTGTACGTTGCAAAACTCATGCAGGCCAAAATGGGAGAGCTCGCGACCAAAGCCGCTTTTCTTCACGCCGCCAAATGCCACACGCGGATCGCTGGCGCTGTATCCATTGATAAACACCCCGCCGCATTCCAGGCGCGATGCCATCTCCTGAGCCAGTGCATCACGCGCAGTGAACAGCGTCGCCGACAACCCAAAGTCGCTGTCATTAGCCAGTTGCAAGGCATGTTCGGCGTTCTTCGCCACGGTAATCGCCGCCACGGGCCCAAACAACTCCTGACGAAACGCCGTCATCTCAGGCGTCACATCGCCCAGAACCGTAACGGCATAATAGTTGCCTTCCCCGGCGAGCTTTTCACCGCCCAGTAATAAACGCGCGCCTTCTGCTATTGATGCCTCCACTTGCTGATGCAGCTCATCCCGTAGATCAAAACGCGCCATAGGGCCGAGATCGTTCTCTTCCGCCAGCGGATCGCCCATTTTCAGTGCGCCAGCGGCGGCAACAAACCGTTCAGTAAATTCCCCGGCAATCCCCTCTTCAACAATAAAGCGCTTCGCCGCCGCGCATACCTGCCCGGTATTTTGATAGCGACCGGCGACAGCGGCTTTAACAGCCAGATCCAGGTCGGCATCGTTAAGAACGATAAACGGATCGGAACCGCCCAGTTCAAGCACGCATTTTTTCAGCGCAGCCCCGGCCTGCGCACCAATCGCGGCCCCGGCACGCACGCTGCCCGTTACCGTCACGGCGGCAATACGGGGATCGTTAATCATCTGGCTAACGCCGTCGTTACTGACATTTACCCAGCCATAAACGCCCGCCGGAATATCGGCATCGGCGAAGATCTGCGCAATACGTTCAGCGCAACCGATCACATTCGGCGCATGTTTTAGTAAATAGCCGTTACCCGCCAGCAGGATGGGAATCGCCCCACGTAATACCTGCCAGAGCGGAAAGTTCCACGGCATGACCGCCAGTATTGTCCCCAGCGGACGATATGCAATCACCGCCTGCTGATTTTCCACCAGCGTCGGTTCCGGGTTAAGCATCGCGGGGCCATGTTCTGCATACCAGTCACAGAGCGCCGCAGATTTCGCCACCTCGGCGCGCGCCTGCCGGATCGGTTTTCCCATCTCACGGGAAATACTGTGCGCCATCTCTTCTGTACGGTTACGCAGCGCTTGCCCGATATCGCGAAGTTTCTGCGCCCGGTATGCCACCGTCGTGCGTTTCCATTCCTCAAATCCACGGGCAGCCAGAGTAAGTGCATTTTCAATATCATCAGCGCTGGCCCACGGCATCATCGCCAGCGTTTCACCGGTTGTCGGGTCCACGGAAATCGCATGTGTAGCAGGTGTCATCGTCATCGGTTTGTCTCTCTACGTTGCGGGATATGCCTGCATAATGGGCGCATTTACTCTTTCTGAAAAATGAATAATATTAAGCACTGCGTTCACAAAAAGAGAAAACTATGGATCTGACTCAGCTGGAAATGTTCAATGCCGTGGCCGAAACCGGCAGTATTACGCAGGCGGCGGCGAAGGTGCATCGCGTCCCGTCGAACCTCACTACGCGAATCCGCCAGCTTGAGGCCGATCTTGGCGTGGATCTGTTTATTCGTGAAAGTCAGCGGCTGCGCCTTTCTCCCGCCGGACATAACTTTCTGCGCTACAGCCAGCAGATCCTGGCGCTGGTTGATGAAGCGCGAATGGTGGTCGCCGGTGATGAACCTCAGGGACTGTTTTCACTCGGCGCGCTGGAAAGCACCGCAGCAGTACGCATCCCGGCCACGCTTGCAGGGTACAATCAGCGTTACCCCAAAATTCAGTTCGCCCTCTCTACCGGGCCTTCCGGGACAATGCTCGAAGGCGTTCTGGAAGGCAGACTTAACGCAGCGTTTGTTGATGGCCCGATTACTCATCCGGGTCTTGAAGGTATGCCGGTATACCGTGAAGAGATGATGATTGTCGCCCCTCATGGGCATTCCCCCGTACGGCGGGCAAAAGACGTGAATGGCAGCAATATCTACGCCTTTCGCGCAAACTGCTCTTATCGCCGTCACTTTGAAAGCTGGTTTCATGCCGATCGCGCGATGCCCGGCACCATTCATGAAATGGAGTCGTACCACGGCATGCTGGCGTGCGTTATCGCCGGAGCGGGCATCGCGCTGATCCCTCGTACCATGCTGGAAAGTATGCCCGGGCATCATCAGGTCGAAGCCTGGCCGTTGAGCGAAGAGTGGCGATGGCTGGACACCTGGCTTGTGTGGCGTCGCGGGGCAATGACCCGTCAACTGGACGCGTTTATCGCCCTGCTGAATCCGTCCTCGCAGCCATAGCATTATCCTATGGGTTTGGGGCTACGCCTGCCGGGAGAAGCGTTTTATACTGCGCAAGACGAAAACGGATATGGAACAGTCATGAACACCAAAGCGCGTAAAGTGATGATCATTGGGGCAGGTAATGTTGGCGCATCAGCAGCTTACGCTCTGCTCAATCAGAATATTTGTGAAGAACTGATTCTGGTCGATTTGAACAGAGATCGTTCGGAAGGCCATGCTTTGGATCTCGCCGACGCAGCGGCCTATATGCCGGGGATGATGACCATTTCCACCCGGGAGGCGCGTGAATGCGCCGATGTCGATATCGCCGTGATTACCGTTTCCGGCGGCGCATTAAAACCTGGGCAAACACGGCTTGATGAGCTGAACAACACTGCGCGGATTGTACAAAAGATCGTGCCGGAAATGATGGATGGCGGCTTTAACGGCATCTTTCTTATCGCCACCAATCCTTGCGATATCATTACCTGGCAGGTATGGACGCTATCAGGCCTGCCGCGCAGCCAGGTAATCGGCACCGGCGTCTGGCTGGACACCACCCGTTTGCGGCGCGCGCTGGCGCAGGAACTGGATATCGGCGCGCAAAGCATCGATGCCTTTATTCTGGGGGAGCATGGCGATACGCAATTCCCGGTCTGGTCCCACTCCTCCGTCTACGGTTCTCCGATTGCGGATGTTTATCAACGCCGTACGGGTAAAATCCTGGACGTCGAGGCGATGGCGGAAAAAGTGCGCAAACATGGGTTTGAAATCTATAACCGCAAAGGCTGCACTGAATATGGTATTGCCGGAACCATTGCGGAAATTTGCCGGAACGTCTTCACCGGAAGCCATCGGGCGCTGGCCATCTCCTGCGTACTGGAGGGGGAATACGGCGTTGACGGCGTCGCCATCGGCGTACCGGCGGTGCTGACTCAAAGCGGTGTTCAACAAATTATCGAATTACAGTTAGCCGATGATGAGCTGGCGAAATTCAGATACTCCGCCGAAGTCATCAAAGCGAATATCGCAAAACTCCCCTGAATACGGTGTCCGGGATGATTTCCATACCCGGACGCTATTCCGTTTGTTTCATCAATCGGCTCATCAACGATAATGAGACATACATCACAAAATGATTGTATTTTCGCCAGCAAACGTTTTAAGATCGTGACCTCGCCTTTTCGCAACTAACCCGATTTACTCTTATGACAACAAACACTGTTTCCCGCAAGGTCGCGTGGCTACGGGTAGTTACGCTTGCTATTGCCGCTTTTATTTTCAATACCACAGAGTTTGTCCCTGTTGGCTTACTGTCGGACATCGCCCGGAGTTTTGCTATGCCGACCGCGCAGGTCGGGATTATGCTGACGATCTATGCCTGGGTTGTGGCGCTGATGTCGTTGCCCTTTATGTTGCTGACCAGTCAGGTTGAGCGGCGTAAGCTGCTAATCTGCCTGTTTGTTCTCTTCATTGCCAGCCATGTGCTCTCCTTCCTGGCATGGAATTTTACCGTGCTGGTGATCAGCCGCATCGGGATCGCATTTGCACACGCCGTCTTCTGGTCTATTACCGCTTCGCTGGCCATTCGCCTTGCGCCGCCAGGCAAACGTGCGCAGGCACTGAGTCTGATCGCCACCGGAACCGCGCTGGCGATGGTGTTGGGGCTGCCTATCGGGCGTATCGTTGGTCAATACTTCGGCTGGCGAACAACGTTCTTCGCCATTGGTATAGGGGCGTTAATCACGCTGGTATGCCTGATCAAACTGCTGCCGAAATTGCCCAGCGAACATTCTGGGTCACTAAAAAGCCTGCCGCTGCTGTTCCGTCGCCCGGCGCTAATGAGTATTTATTTACTGACGGTCGTGGTGGTCACCGCACACTATACGGCATACAGCTATATTGAACCGTTTGTACAAACGGTGGCGGGTCTGAGCGCAAACTTTGCCACGGTATTACTGCTGATCCTCGGCGGCGCCGGGATTATCGGCAGCGTGGTATTCGGCAAACTGGGTAATCAGTACGCCTCGCCGCTTATCAGCATTGCCATTATGCTGCTGGTGATTTGCCTGATGCTCCTGCTGCCCGCAGCAGACAGCGAAAGCCATCTTGCCGTGCTGAGTATTTTCTGGGGCATCGCCATTATGGTGATAGGCCTGGGGATGCAGGTGAAAGTCCTGGCACTGGCGCCGGACGCCACCGATGTGGCAATGGCGCTGTTCTCAGGCATTTTTAATATTGGCATTGGCGCTGGCGCATTGGTGGGGAATCAGGTGAGTTTACACTGGTCGATGTCCACTATTGGCTACGTTGGCGCAGTGCCAGCCCTGGCGGCGCTGGTGTGGTCGATCATTATCTTTCGCCGCTGGCCTGTTTCGCTGGAAGAACAGCCGCAGCATTGAGGATAAGTTCCCCCCGACTGAATACTACTGAGACTTTCAGGGGGAATTCTGACTTAATGGTAAGTCTTAATAATTTCCAGCACGCCATTAATGATAAACTGCACGCCCATACAGACCAGTAAGAAGCCCATCAGGCGGGAAATAGCTTCAATTCCCCCCTTGCCGACCAGGCGCATAATCGCCCCTGAGCTGCGCAGAGAACCCCACAGAATCACTGACACCGCCAGAAAAATAAGCGGTGGCGCCACCAGAATAACCCAGCCGGGAAAATCGACGCCGTGACGTACGGTAGAGGCCGAACTGATGATCATCGCGATCGTCCCCGGCCCAGCGGTGCTCGGCATCGCCAGCGGAACAAAAGCAATATTGGCGGAAGGCTCATCCTCCAGCTCTTCTGACTTGCTTTTCGCCTCCGGCGATTCGTGCGCCTTCTGCTGCGGGAACAACATCCGAAAGCCGATAAAGGCGACAATCAGCCCACCCGCAATGCGCAAACCGGGGATGGAAATTCCAAAGGTGTTCATCACCAGTTGACCGGCGTAATACGCAACCATCATGATGGCGAACACATACACGGAGGCCATCAGCGACTGACGGTTACGCTCCGCGCTGTTCATATTACCGGCCAGGCCTAAAAACAACGCCACCGTGGTTAGCGGGTTCGCCAAAGGCAGCAGGACAACCAGCCCAAGCCCTATCGCTTTAAACAAATCCATCATAATGCCATCTCTTCCCCATCAAGCTCGTTGTAAGCGGCAAGTATAAAGGGAAAACGCGGCGTTTCGCCATTAAGCATTCATTATGCCGAATAAGCATAACCAGTAATTATTATTAATAAATTACCCCGTGATGCAGCCCCTGCACTGACGCGTTTTAGCAAATCGTGGCATCCCCTTATTCATTCGATTGACTTATATTTGCCTGGGCAATAGTATCTGCCGTGACTAACTACTTGCCGGGGCAACCATTGTGAAAAGCACCAGTGACCTATTCAACGAAATCATCCCGCTGGGTCGCTTGATCTACATGGTCAATCAGAAAAAAGATCGTCTGTTGAACGACTATCTGTCGCCGCTGGATATCACCGCATCGCAGTTTAAGGTGCTCTGTTCTATCCGTTGCGCGGTATGCATTACCCCGGTCGAGCTGAAGAAAGTGCTGTCTGTCGATCTCGGCGCATTGACGCGCATGCTTGATCGGCTGGTCTGTAAAGGCTGGATCGAAAGACTGCCAAATCCACATGACAAACGCGGCGTGCTGGTGAAGCTCACCGAACACGGCGCGGCAATTTGTGAGCAATGTCATCAGTTAGTAGGACAAGACCTGCACCAGGAACTAACAAAAAACTTAACGGCGGATGAAGTGGCAACACTTGAGCTTTTGCTTAAGAAAATCCTGCCGTAAACAGAAAGAGGTATGACGATGTCCAGACGCAATACTGACGCTATTACCATTCATAGCATTTTGGACTGGATCGAAGATAACCTGGAATCGCCGCTCTCACTGGAAAAAGTGTCAGAGCGTTCAGGTTACTCCAAATGGCACCTGCAACGGATGTTTAAAAAAGAGACCGGTCACTCATTAGGCCAGTACATCCGCAGTCGCAAAATGACTGAAATAGCCCAGAAATTAAAAGAAAGTAACGAGCCGATCCTGTACCTGGCGGAACGTTATGGCTTTGAGTCACAGCAGACGCTGACCCGGACATTTAAAAACTATTTCGACGTTCCACCGCATAAGTACCGTATTACCAATATGCATGGCGAATCCCGGTATTTGCATCCACTCAACCATTGTAATTGCTAATCGCCTGTTAATGACGTAATCGAGGAAATCATGAAATCTCTGTCTTCCGCAATGCTGGCTGTGCTGCTTGTCGTCTCTGGCCAAAGCATTGCGGAGCAAACCGCACAACCTGGAACACAAAATGATCGCGATGCGATGGTCATGCCGTCTGCGCATGATCAGTCGCCATTCGATTTCAATCATATGGGTGCGGGAAGCGATAAATCCGACGAATTAGGCGTACCGTATTACAACGGACACAGCCTGTAATTCGTTTTTGCCCCGCCACTGCGGGGCTTTTTTTATCCCCTTACCTGCGCCGCTTTGCGCAGCCGAAAACCAAACACGTTGATGTACAAACCCGCCATAATCAGCACCGCGCCAAGAAACTGTAACCCGGTAAGCGTCTCATTAAGCAACACGGCCGCGCTGGCCAACCCCACAACCGGCACCAGCAAAGACAGCGGCGCCACACGCCAGGTTTCATAGCGTCCGAGCAACGTTCCCCAGATCCCGTAACCGACAATCGTGGCGACAAACGCCAGATACACCAGCGATAAAATCGTCGTCATATCAATCGCGATCAGGCTCTGAACCATCTGCGCAGAACCGTCCAGAATCAAAGAGGCCAGAAAGAAGGGAATAATCGGGATCAGCGCACTCCAGACCACCAGCGACATCACCGCCGGGCGAGTGGCATGTTGCATGATCTTCTTATTGAAAATATTCCCGCACGCCCAGCAGAACGCCGCCGCCAGCGTTAACATAAACCCGAGCATCGCAATATGTTGCCCATTGAGGCTGGCTTCTATCAGCAGCAGAACGCCAAACACCGCCAGCGCGATACCGGCCACCTGTTTGCCCTGCAAGCGCTCGCCGAACGCAAACGCGCCCAGTACGATGGTAAAAAACGCCTGCGCCTGTAGCACCAGTGACGCCAGCCCGGCAGGCATTCCGAATTTAATCGCACAAAAGAGAAACGCGAATTGACCAAAACTGATGGTCAGGCCGTAGCCGAGTAACAGCGGCAGCGGGATTTTCGGACGCGCAACGAAGAAGATGGCCGGAAACGCGACCAACAAAAAACGTAATCCCGCCAGCATCAGCGGCGGCATATTGTGCAGCCCGACTTTGATGACGACAAAGTTAAGCCCCCACACCACCACGACCAGTAACGCCAATAACCCGTCTTTACGCGACATACCACGGCCCCTGCAAATATTAAATTTTTGTAAACAAGTTAAGTTAACGGAAATCATCGCCCCGGAACAGATCATTAATTCAGGTAGGGCGGGACGAGCACTTTCGAACAACATCCCGGGTATACATCACACTTTTGCCGTGCTATTGCTTTAAATCACCAATAAATATAATGAAACGCATTGTCGGGCAGGAAAATGAACACAACGCTGAGACGCTCCACCCTCGCTTTACTCGCCTCATCACTGTTATTGACCATTGGGCGCGGCGCCACGCTTCCGTTCATGACGATCTATCTTAACCGCCAGTACGATCTGAGCGTCGATCTGATCGGCTATGCCATGACGGTAGCGTTAACCATCGGCGTGATTTTCAGCCTGGGTTTCGGCATCCTCGCGGATAAGTTCGATAAAAAGCGCTATATGCTTCTGGCAATTTCGGCGTTCTTGCTGGGCTTTATCGCCATCCCCCTGGTGCACAGCGTCACGCTGGTGGTGCTGCTTTTCGCCCTGATAAACTGCGCCTACTCCGTCTTTGCCACCGTGTTGAAAGCCTGGTTTGCCGACAATCTTTCCGCCACAACCAGGAGCAAAATATTTTCCCTCAACTATACCGTGCTCAATATTGGCTGGACCGTCGGGCCACCGCTTGGCACCCTGCTGGTCATGCAAAGCATCAACCTGCCGTTCTGGCTTGCGGCCATTTGCTCTGCTTTCCCGCTGGTGTTTATCCAGACCTGGGTGAAGCGCGCAGAGACGCCCGTTGAAGGAACAACGGCGTCAGTCTGGTCGCCATCGGTGCTGTTACGCGATAAAGCCCTGCTCTGGTTTACCCTGTCGGCCTTCCTGGCGTCATTTGTCAGCGGCGCGTTCGCCTCATGTATTTCCCAGTATGTCATGGTCGTCGCGAACGGTAATTTTGCCGAAAAAGTGGTGGCTGTCGTACTCCCCGTCAACGCGGCGATTGTTGTCAGCCTGCAATATGCCGTAGGCCGTCGGTTAACGACCGCAAATATCAGACCCTCGATGGCGGCCGGCACAATCTGTTTCGTGGCTGGGCTGGTTGGTTTTATGATTTCAGGAAACAGCCTGCTGCTCTGGGGGCTCTCCGCCGCCGTATTTACCATTGGCGAGGTTATTTATGCCCCGGGCGAATATATGCTGATCGATAACATTGCTCCGGCGGGGATGAAAGCAAGCTACTTCTCAGCGCAGTCGCTTGGCTGGCTCGGCGCGGCGGTCAACCCGCTGGTCAGCGGCGTGATCCTCACCACTTTGCCCGCCTGGTCCCTGTTCGCGGTGCTGATCGTCGCGATTATTCTTGCCTGGGCGATGATGCTAAAAGGGATGCAGGCCAGACCCTGGGGGCAGCCCGCAATGTGCTGACGGCACGCCAGACTGTGCCGGATAACGTCCGGTGCAGTCCCGGAACTCAGATCGCGACCAGCCCGCGGACGCCCTCCGCTTCCATATTCTCGCCCCTGCCGCTCTGAATAATGCTTCCCCGCGACATCAGTAAGTAGTGATCCGCCAGTTGGGCGGCAAAATCATAGAACTGCTCCACCAGCAAAATCGCCATATCCCCCTGACGCGCCAGATGTGAAATCACCTGCCCAATCTCTTTGATCACCGACGGCTGTATCCCTTCAGTCGGTTCATCCAGAATTAACAGCTGAGGACGGCAGGCCAGCGCCCGGCCAATTGCCAGCTGCTGCTGTTGCCCCCCGGAGAGATCGCCCCCTCGCCGGTGCTTCATCTCTTTAAGCACCGGAAAAAGCGCGTAAATATCATCCGGCACCTGTTTTGCATCGCGGGCGGAAAAACGCGACAGCCCCAACAGCAGGTTTTCCTCTACCGTCAGGCGAGGAAAAATCTCCCGCCCTTGCGGCACATAGGCGACACCGGCCCGCACGCGCTGATGCGGTTTACGCTGGGTGATGTTCTTCCCCTGCCAGATCACATTGCCGGTGCGTGCCGGGATTAACCCCATCAGACACTTCAGTAAGGTGGTTTTTCCCACGCCGTTACGCCCAAGCAAACAGGTTACTTCGCCAATGCGGGCCTCAAAACTTACCCCGCGCAGGATATGACTGCCGCCGTAATATTGATTCAGTTCATTCACCTGTAACATCCGTCCTCCCTATCGCCCGAGGTAAACTTCAATAACCTGTTCATTGGCCTGGACGTCGCGCAGGCTCCCTTCCGCCAGCACGCGCCCCTGATGCAAAACGGTGACATGGTCGGCAATGGTTTCGACAAACCCCATGTCATGCTCCACCACCATCAGCGAGTGTTTCCCCGCCAGAGTGCGAAACAGCTCAGCGGTATACTCCGTTTCCGCGTCCGTCATCCCCGCCGCAGGTTCATCCAGTAGCAGCAGGTGCGGCTCCTGTACCAGCAGCATACCGATTTCCAGAAACTGCTTTTGTCCGTGCGAAAGCAGCCCGGCGCGACGCCCACGCTCCGCGCCCAGGCGCAATAGCCCGAGCATCTCGTCAATGCGATCCCGCTGTTCGCCCGAGAGGCGCGCTCTTAACGTGGCCCAGACGGATTTATCCTCTTTCATCGCCAGTTCCAGATTCTCCTCCACCGTCAGGGCCTCAAACACGGTCGGTTTCTGAAATTTACGCCCAATGCCCTGGCGGGCAATCGCGATAGGATCGAGCGAAGTTAAGTCCGTGGACTGATCGTAAATCGCGCGTCCGCTTTGCGGCCGGGTTTTACCGGTAATCACATCCATTAAGGTGGTTTTTCCGGCGCCATTAGGGCCAATAACGCAGCGCAATTCCCCTACGCCAATGTTCAGGGTTAAATCCGTCAGCGCCTGGAAGCCGTCAAAATTGACGTTGATCCCTTCCAGTTGCAGAACCGGGTCTGTTTGATCGCGAAAACGATCCCCCGGCAACTGGCGGGTAAAAAGTCCGTCATCCGGTTGCATCATTTTTCTCCTTTGCGAAACAGACCAATGACGCCGCGCGGTAAAAACAGCGTAACGCCAATAAAGATCAGGCCGAGAAACAGCTGCCAGTACTCCGGCATAATCACCGTAAACAGACTTTTAGCGCCGTTCACCAGCACAGCGCCAAACACCGGGCCAATTAAGGTGCCGCGCCCGCCCAGCGCGACCCAGATAGCCGCTTCAATAGAGTTGGTCGGCGACATTTCGCTGGGGTTAATGATGCCGACCTGAGGAACGTACAGGGCGCCCGCCAGACCGCACAGAACAGCGGAGAGCGTCCATACCAGCAGTTTGAAGCCACGCGGATCGTACCCACAAAACATCAGGCGATTTTCCGCATCGCGCACGGCGGTCAGAACGCGGCCAAACTTACTGCGCGCAAGGAGATACCCCAGCCACAGCGCCAGCACCAGTAATATGACGGTCGCGAGAAACAGCGCTACGCGCGTGGAGGTCGCCGTAACAGGGAAGCCCAGCAACGTGGTAAACCCCGTAAACCCGTTATTGCCGCCAAACCCGGTTTCGTTACGGAAAAACAGCAGCATGCCTGCGAACGTCAGCGCCTGGGTCATAATGGAAAAATAGACGCCTTTGATTTTTGAGCGAAAGGCAAAATAGCCGAACACCAGCGCCAGCAGTCCCGGAACCAGCACGACCAGCAGCATTGCCCAGGCGAAGTGCTGCGTTCCCCACCAGAACCACGGTAATTCACTCCAGGAGAGGAAAGACATAAACGCGGGAAGTCCGTCGCCAGAGGCCTGACGCATCAGATACATTCCCATCGCATACCCGCCCAGCGCGAAGAAAATACCGTGCCCCAGCGACAGCATTCCGGCATACCCCCACACCAGATCCAGCGCCACAGCGACAATGGCGTAACAGAGGATCTTCCCGGCCAGCGTTAACACCCAGACCGGGACAGCCAGCGGGTGATCCGCAGGCAGCAGCGCCAGAAAAGGCAGAATCAGCAGCGCCGCCAGCAGGCAGAGGCCAAAAACCTGGACAGTACGCGGCGCTCTACGCGCCAGTGTTAATGTCATTGGCATGGTCATTAATCAATAACCCTCCCTTTCAGCGCAAACAATCCCTGAGGCCGTTTCTGGATAAACAGAACGATCGCAATCAGAATGACGATTTTGCCCAGCACCGCGCCTATTTGCGGTTCCAGAATCTTATTGAAGATACCCAACCCAAATGCGGCGGCCACGCTTCCCGCCAGTTGTCCGACGCCACCGAGCACCACCACTAAAAATGAATCAATAATGTATCCCTGACCCAGTTCCGGCCCGACGTTGCCCAGTTGCGACAAAGCCACGCCGCCCAATCCGGCGATCCCCGACCCGAGGCCAAACGCCAGCATGTCCACGCGCCCCGTCGGCACGCCGCAACACGCCGCCATACTGCGGTTCTGCGTTACCGCGCGAACGCGCATCCCGAGGCGGGTTTTATTCAGCAATAGCCAGGTGAAAAACAGCACCAGCATGGCGAACCCCAGCACCACGATACGGTTCCAGGGCAACGTCAGGTTGGCATAGACCTGCACCCCGCCAGAAAGCCACGCAGGGTTGGCAACCTCCAGGTTTTGCGCGCCAAAGGTCATGCGTACCAGTTGGATCAGCATCAGGCTAATCCCCCAGGTCGCCAGCAGCGTTTCGAGAGGACGACCATAAAGATGGCGAATAATGCCGCGCTCCAGCGCCATTCCAGTTCCGGCAGCGATCAGGAAGGCAACCGGCAACGCCACAACGGGATAAAACGCCAGCCACTGTGGCATGAACTGCCCCATAAACTGCTGAACCATCCATGTGCTGTACGCGCCAAGCATCAGCATTTCACCGTGCGCCATATTGATTACGCCCAGTAATCCATAGGTGATTGCCAGCCCCAGGGCCGCCAGCAGCAGAATCGATCCCAGCGACAGCCCCATAAATGCCTGCCCCAGGAGATCGCCAATCACCATCCGCTGCGCGATTGCGTTCAGGCTTTCTGTCGCGGCCTCGCGAACACGCGCATCCGGTTCATGTTCAGCATCCGTAAAGGGTTGCAGGCGTGATTGCGTTTCCGGGTCGCCCGACTGCCCCAGTAGGACAATCGCCTGACGCCGGACGTCAGCGGAAGGACTCACCAGTTGCAGGTTAGCCAGCGCAATCTCCAGACGTGATGTCACTTCGCTTTCCGTTTCCTGCGCCAGCCGCTGCTGTAAAAGCGGCAGCATCGCGGGCGTGGCCTCCCGCTGTAACAGGCTGGCGGCAGCGGCTCTTTCCGTGACATTGTCACTTAATAGTTGATGCGTGGCTAACGCCCCACTGACCAGGTTTCGCAGACGGTTAGTCAGACGAACTTTTTTCAGTTCGCCATCGGGTGCGGCGACAGCGCCGAGCGGCAGAACCTGCGTACCCTGCCGAATGAAAGCGTGTTTTGCGCTATCAGTCAGCACATTCTCACGCGCTAATGCGTTCAACAAAGGCAAACGCTGCGCCTCAGGCGTGATGGCCCATTGTTCTAATAACGTCGCCTGTTGCGCCCGGCTGGCGCCAACAAACACATCGGCATCGGTTGCCTGCACGATCCACGGCACCAGCCACGTCATTAGCAACACACCCCGAATAAAGCGCATGGCTTTCATGAAAGTGTTCTCCAGAATGTGCCCTCCCGCAGGAGGGCAAAAGATCAGTTGCTGGCGGTTTTAACAGGCTGGTCTGATTTTTTATCGTTACCGGCGATAAACGGGCTCCAGGGCTGGGCGCGAACCGGTTCGTCGGTTTGCCATACCACATTGAACTGGCCGTTATCTTCAATTTCGCCAATCATGACGGGTTTATGCAGATGGTGGTTGGTGGCGTCCATCGTCAGGGTAAAGCCAGACGGCGCAGCGAAGGATTGCCCCGCCATCGCCTCGCGGACTTTATCGACGTCGGTCGTGCCGGCTTTTTCTACTGCCTGCGCCCACATATGCAGGCCCACATAGGTCGCTTCCATCGGATCGTTGGTCACGACGGTGTCGGCATTCGGCAGCTTATGCGCTTTGGCGTATGCCCGGTAATCCGCAACGAATTTCTGGTTAGTGGGGTTGTCGACAGATTCAAAATAGTTCCACGCCGCCAGGTTGCCCACCAGCGGTCTGGTATCGATACCGCGCAACTCCTCTTCACCGACCGAGAATGCCACGACCGGCACGTCTGTCGCTTTTATCCCCTGATTCGCCAGCTCTTTGTAGAACGGAACATTTGAGTCGCCGTTAATGGTGGAGACCACCGCCGTTTTGCCGCCCGCAGAGAATTTTTTGATATTGGCGACGATAGTCTGGTAATCGCTGTGTCCGAACGGGGTATACACCTCTTCAATATCTTTATCCTCGACGCCTTTGGCATGCAGCCAGGCGCGAAGGATCTTATTGGTGGTACGAGGATAGACATAATCGGTTCCCAGCAGGAAAAAGCGTTTCGCGCTGCCGCCGTCTTCACTCATCAGATACTCGACAGCCGGAATAGCCTGCTGATTTGGCGCTGCGCCGGTATAGAAAACATTCGGCGATAACTCTTCCCCTTCGTATTGCACAGGGTAAAACAACAGCCCGTTTAACTCTTCAAATACCGGCAACACCGATTTACGCGATACCGACGTCCAGCAGCCAAACACGACCGCGACTTTATCCTGGCTCAGCAGCTGACGCGATTTCTCTGCAAACAACGGCCAGTTTGAGGCCGGGTCAACCACCACCGGTTCCAGCTTTTTGCCCAGCACGCCGCCTTTAGCATTGATCTCATCAATCGTCATCAACGCCATATCTTTAAGCGGAGTTTCCGAAATGGCCATCGTGCCGGATAGCGAATGCATGATGCCGACCTTAATCGTATCGGCCGCCTGAACGCTAAAGCTCAGCCCCATCGCAACCACCGAGGCGGACAGTGCAAAGGCTTTTAATAATGTACGACGCTGCATAGTTTCACTCCTGAAATTAAGCTTGCTGGAAGTCCCGGTGCAACCGGACGGGCAAATGGTGCAAATTAAGGATGTTCAGAAGTGATAAGGCAAAATCGATGCCAGATTTTTAAATGTCTATAAATATCAATTTATTAACCGGCAACAGGGCTGAAAAAAGAAAATCGGAAACCACAAGGCGGGAAATACAACGAGGAAAATGATCCAGAATGAAACAGCGTTGCATTACGAATGTGCAACGCTGTGTAACAAAGAGAGGCAACTTACCAGACCTGACTGGCGATTTCGGTGATGAGGCGTACTTTGCCCCATTGCTGGGCTTCCGTCAGCGTATTCCCCTCTTCCGTGGAGGCAAATCCGCACTGTGGGCTAAGGCAGATCTGCTCTTTTGCGACATAGCGCTCTGCCTCCTGCAAGCGGGCTTTCACCCCTTCCGGGTTTTCCAGCTCGCCGTTTTTCGTGGTCACCAGTCCCAGAACCACCTGCTGACGTCCGGGCCGAACAAAGCGCAGCGGCGCGAAATCACCGGAGCGATCGTTATCATATTCCAGGAAAAACGCATCAACGTTCACCGTGCCGAACAACACTTCCGCCACCGGTTCATAGCCCCCTTCAGAGATCCACGTCGAACGGAAATTTCCCCTGCAAACATGCAGCCCGACCGTCAGATCGGCTGGTTTATCCTCCAGCGCACGGTTAATCACGCGGGCATAAATCTGCGCCAGCTCGTCAGGATCGTCACCCCGCTCACGAATCTGCTGACGTTGCTGATCGGAGCACAAGTAAGCCCAGACCGTGTCATCCAATTGCAGATAACGACAGCCTGCTTCATAAAAAGCATGAATAGCATCGCGCCAGGTGGTAGCCAAATCATCGAAATAAGCGTCCAGATGCGGATAAACGGTAGCATCGATATCTTTGCGTCCGCCACGGAAATGCAGCACGCTAGGGGATGGAATGGTCATTTTGGGCTCGGCTGCACCGCTAATGCTTTTCAGATAGCGGAAGTCTTCCAGCATAGGGTGATCGCCAAACCCCAGTTTTCCGGTAACGCGCACGCCGTGCGCTTTTGTCTGCACGCCATTAAACTGGATCCCCTTCTCAGCGTCATAGCGTTCAACGCCTTGCAGTCCATCGAAGAAATCAAAATGCCACCAGGCGCGGCGAAACTCGCCATCCGTGACGACATGCAGCCCGCAGGCACACTGCTGCTCCACAACGGTGCGGATAGCGTCATCTTCTACCGCGCGCAATTGTTGCGCCGTTATCTCACCGCGTGCAAATTGCAAACGTGCTTGTTTGATCGTGTCCGGGCGTAAAAAACTGCCGACGATGTCTGCACGAAACGGGGCCTGTTGTTTTTGCATGTGATCTCCTCATTCACCCGGCATTAGTTGCCTGACGTGATAATTTATTATTTGAAGTTTAGACTTCTGGATGGCTATGCGTCTAAAAATGACATGCAACCTGCTCACTGACAACCGAGAAAAATTCATCACCCTTGAAATAAATTCACATTGCCTCATCGTTTTGTGACGCTTTTTCATAGTCTGAAATCCCGTACCGGAAAAATCCTGACGTTAACGTTGAAATAATCACCTAATTCAGCATTTGTTTAGATTTAATCTGCTACTATGGGTGCTCATGAGGTGAATTAAGGTAAGAGAGGAAACACACAAATAAAAGGAGGCATTATATGCTGGGTAATATGAACGTTTTCATGGCCGTTCTGGGAATTATTTTATTTTCTGGTTTTCTGGCCGCGTATTTCAGTCATAAATGGGATGATTAATGAACGGAGATAGCTCCTCACCGACAAGGCCCCTTGTAGCGTAACTGCACAAGGGGCCATTTTTTTACCCGCCCGGCAGACAGACAAAAAAAACCGCCGGATAAACCAGCGGTGAATGCTTGCATGGATAGATTTGTGTTTTTACCTTATGCGTTATCAGGCAATTCCCTGCGCAGATAACGGATCGTTGACCATCCTGACACAGGCAATATCAATGAAGGTTAAACAACATAGAACTAAACCAGCAAAACCGGCGTTTCGCGCTTCCATCCCTTTGCACACTTATGTCAGTGAATAACCGGTGATGTAAAGAGCGTGCCGTTCGGCTCATGTTACACACGCGTGATTTGCTGATCTTTGTCCATAAACATGCAGCGATTCCTTCCGGTTTGTTTACCCCGGTACATTGCCCTGTCTGCGCGTCCGATGACGACATCCAGCGGTTCTCCCTGCTGCGCCTGGGTAATGCCCGCAGTTACCGTTATCGAAAGTTCTCCATCAGGGTAGTTAATCGGATTATCCGCCACTAGCTGGCAGATACGTAACCCTGCCCGACAGGCCTGTTCATCCGTTTTTGTACGGATGATAATCACAAACTCCTCCCCGCCATAGCGGTAAGGCGTTTCATCGTAGCGCGTCCAGACGGATAAATTCGACGCCAGGGTGCGCAGCACGCTATCACCGACCAGATGACCATAGTTGTCATTGACCAATTTAAAGCGGTCAATATCAAAAAGCAGCAAATATAAATTAAGCGGTTGCGCATCAATAAGCTGACGATCGAAAGATTCATCAAGGACTCTGCGCCCGGGTAATCCGGTTAATATATCCATATTACTGCGAATATTGAGCAGATATATTTTGTAGTCCATCACCGCCGAGGTAAATGCTAATAACGCTTCCTGAAAACTGTCAAAATGGTGATCTTCTGAACGTTTTTCCGCGATCGCCCGCAGTAATTCCCGACCTCGTGTATGCATGTGTTCATGAGCAATAATAATCTTGATAACAAAGCCCTTTTCTTCAGGTTCGTGTACCGGATGATTATTTAGCCATTGGCTGAACTGACACAGACAGTGAGAGTTGATATCGAAAATATCGGGTTGATTGACATCGCCAGACACTGTGCAACGAAACATTTTCACCAGCCACTGATAGTGGGCATCAATAGACTGGTTCAGATCTAACAAGATGGTATCGATTTCTATCGTTTTTTTAATCATTGCCGCTCCTTGGGCATACATCCTTGATGTACCGTAGTCTAGCGGTACAAAAGCAAATTTATGTCAATTTATTAATAGAAGGCCGAACCAGGAAATGGAGAATCTATAACGCTATGATTTTAAAGTGGTAATAAAGGAAAAAAGTGAATAATCCTGGAATATTTGCAATGCACTTAACATCTTTAATCGCCCTTCCTCTGCTGCGCCAGGCGAGTCAGGATCGTCTGACCGATATAATTACTCCAGTTGAAACTATTTTGCAAAACCACTACCGCGTTGCGATTTCTTTTATCAAACCCAATATAGCTGGAATACCCACCAATATATCCGACCTGATAGGTGATCTTTTGCGCAGAAAACTCATCACTCACCCACGCAATATTCGCTGCTTCTTTCTGTCGATAATAATAAGTCTGTGTGGCTTCAGCAAAAGCCTGATCGATGGCCGAAACGGTTGTGGATGTAAAATGCGCGCGGGCATAATTAGCCAGATCGCGGGCGCTACTGTATAAACTGGCCGCCCCCATCATATTTTTGTTAAAAACCCAGTCTGGCGTCAGATGGCCACGGGTAATGAGCTTAGGCTGATCGCCAGCATGGCCCAGCGCTCTTCGCGGGTATGCCTTCAATAAGGTGGGCGTATAACTGCTGTTTGTCATCGCCAGCGGTTCAAATATCATGCGTTGCGCCAGCGCCTGGATCGGCTCTCCCGTTCTGCGCTGCAAAATATACCCCAGGATGGCGTAGCCGATGTTGGAATACTGCGGAACGCGCGCGTCCGGCGCAGTAAAATCACTGAGATAACCCAGCACGGCGTCGCTGTCCAGCTGCGTATAAAAGTTCTCGCCGTTACTGAAATAGCGCATTAAGTTTTCCAGCGTCAGCAAATCCATAGGCTGCCGGGGCAAACCGGAAGTGTGAGTCACCAACTGGAGGAGCGTAATATTTTTGGCGTCAGGGCTTAAAGGCGTATTCTGTGGAAGCAACGTTTCCAGTGTATCCGTCCAGTTAAACACACCTTCATCCACCAGCATCGTCGTCACTTCTGCCGTCACGCCTTTACTCAGCGAGCCTAAAGCGAACAGCGTATCTGGCGTGATGGGATAACGATTTTTATCATCGGTTATCCCGTAACTGTGAAATTCTGCCGGGCCATTATTCTGAATAACAGCAACAACGACGCCAGTCACCTCTTTTTCCCGCATATATTGCCGAATCATCGGATCAATACCGCGTCCGTAGTATCCCACCACAACTTGCGCGCTTTTTTGCGCAGGCATATCCAGCTGTGAAAGCGTACTGTTGCCACACCCGATGAGCGCAAATAAGGATACGCAGAGCATCTGGTGTTTAATTTTCATTGTTCGCATCAGTTCTGATTCACAGACACAACAGGTTTTTTCTCAAACAAAGAGAAAAGCGGAAGAGAATACGAACACATGAAAACAGGGGCCCCGGATAAAAAGAAGCCCGCATTGTACACCAGTATCCCGGCAGCTTACTTAACATTGATAAAAAATCAGAGCGTTGCCTGATAAACATTCAGGCAGCGCCCTTGTGCTTAGCGGTCTAAACCCCGGTGTTTTAACATGGGCTCGATACGCGGTTCATGACCCCGCCACGCCGGGTAGAGGCGTTCCAGATCCGTACTGTTGCCGCGTGACAAGATGGCATCACGGAAACGCTGTCCGTTCTCACGCGTTAACCCTCCCTGTTCAACAAACCACTGGTAGCCGTCGTCCGCCAGCATTTGCGTCCACAAATAGGCGTAATAGCCTGCCGCATACCCGCCACCGAAAATATGGGCGAAATAGCTGCTCCGGTAGCGCGGCGGCACTGCCGGAAGATCGAGTTCTTCCGCCGCCAGCGCCTGCTGTTCAAAGAGATCGACCGACTGCGATGCCGAAAAGGTTTCAAGACTGTGCCAGCGCATATCCAGCAATGCGGCGCTGAGCAGTTCCGTCATGTCATAGCCTTTGTTAAACAGGCTTGCCCGCCGCATTTTTTCCTGCAACGCTTCAGGCATTTTTTCACCCGTCCCGACGTGGCGCGCATAGCGTTCGAACACCTGCGGATGACTCGCCCAGTGCTCATTAATCTGCGAAGGAAATTCGACAAAATCGCGCGGGGTGTTCGTCCCCGACAGCGTCGCATAGCGCTGTGTCGCAAACAGGCCGTGCAGCGTATGACCAAATTCATGGAACAAGGTGATCACATCATCCCAAAGCAGCAATGCGGGCTGCCCTGCCGCTGGCTTCTGGTAATTACAGACGTTGTAGATAACCGGTCTGGTTTCGTTAAGCGTGGATTGTTCAATAAAATTGCCCATCCATGCGCCGCCGCTTTTTGACTCACGGGCAAAGAAATCACCATAAAACAACGCCATGCCGACGCCATCATGATCGAAAATTTCCCAGACGCGCACATCAGGATGGTAAACCGGGATATCAAAGCGCTCGATAAATTTAATGCCGAACAGCTGGTTTGCCGTCCAGAACACACCGTCGTTCAGTACCGTATCTAACGCAAAGTAAGGTTTGAGCTGCGTTTCATCCAGCGCGTATTTTCCACGGCGTACCTGCTCAGCATAGTACGCCCAGTCCCACGCCTGGGTCGTGAATCCTCCCTGCTCATCATCGATCACTTTCTGGATCTCAGCCTGCTCATCCAGCGCGCGCTGACGCGCGGCCGGGACAATGGCGCGCATAAAAGCGAGCGCCGCGTCAGGCGTTTTCGCCATCTGATCGGCGGTTTTCCAGGCGGCATAACTGGCAAACCCAAGTAATGTTGCCTGCCGGGTACGGATGTCCACCAGACGCTGAACAATCGCACGCGTGTCGTTGGCGTCGTTCTTTTCCGCACGAGTCCATGCGGCGTTGAACAGATTTTCACGGGTCTGGCGATCGCGTAAAACGGCCAGTGTCGGTTGTTGTGTGGTATTGAGAAGCGGAATAAGCCAGCGATCCGCCAGCCCTTTTTCTCTGGCGGCATCAGCGGCAAGAGCGACCTCCTCCTGACTCAATCCGTCCAGTTGATGGCGATAATCAACCACCATCCCACCGGATTTATTCGCCGCCAACAGCCGCTGATTAAACTGGCTGGTCAGCGTGGCGGATTCGGTATTCAGGCTCCTGAGCTGCGCTTTATCGTCATCGCCAAGCTGCGCGCCGGAAAGTACAAAACGCTGGTGGATAATCTCCACAAGACGCAACGACTCGGCATCCAGCGCCAGCGTCTCCCGCTGTCGCCAGACCGCATCCACACGCGCAAAGAGCGTACTGTTGAGATAAATATCATTTGCCAGCGCCGCCAGTTCAGCGGAAAAGGCTTCATCAAGGCGCTGTAATTCGTCATTGGTATGCGCCGCTGTCATGGCGAAAAACACGCTTGTCACACGGGTGAGCAACGCGCCGCTTTGCTCCAGCGCCAGATACGTGTTCTCAAAATCAGGCGCTTGCGGGTTTTGGACAATCGCATCAATTTCAGCGCGCTTTTGCCGCATCCCTTCGTCAAACGCCGGGCGGTAATGGCGGTCTTCAATCAGATCAAAACGCGGGGCCTGGTAAGGCAATACGCTCTGGCTAAAGAATGGATTCGTTAACGACATTTTTCACTCCTGCAAACGATTTGTTCATTAGAGTAGGTCTCCCTTGAAATGACCGCAATCCCATTAACGAGGATTACCCCTGAACAGAGATGGCGTGCTATGGTAATACAACACAAAAAGCGTTGAGGAACAGTGAGATGATCGTTTTAGTCACCGGTGCGACCGCAGGTTTCGGCGAATGCATTACACGTCGTTTTATTGAGAATGGACACAAAGTGATTGCCACTGGCCGTCGCCAGGAACGCCTGCAAGAACTGAAAGATGAGCTGGGCGACAATCTGTTTATCGCTCGTTTAGATGTGCGTAACCGTGCATCCATTGAAGATATGCTGGCGTCATTACCCGCAGAGTGGCGCAACATTGATGTGCTGGTCAACAACGCCGGGCTGGCGCTGGGGCTTGAACCCGCGCATAAAGCCAGCGTGGAAGACTGGGAAACCATGATCGACACGAACAACAAAGGTCTTATTTACATGACCCGCGCGGTTCTGCCAGGCATGGTGGAGCGCAATCGCGGCCACATCATCAATATTGGCTCTACCGCGGGTAACTGGCCATACGCGGGTGGCAACGTATATGGCGCAACCAAAGCGTTTGTGCGTCAGTTCAGTCTGAATCTGCGCACGGATTTACACGGTACGGCAGTACGCGTCACCGATATTGAACCTGGTCTGGTCGGCGGCACGGAGTTTTCTAACGTCCGCTTTAAAGGCGATGACGACAAAGCGGGTAAAACCTACGAGAACACAACCGCGCTCACGCCGGATGATGTCACTGAAGCGGTATGGTGGGTCGCTAATCTGCCTGCGCATGTGAACATTAATACGCTGGAAATGATGCCGGTTACGCAGTCTTTTGCCGGACTGAGCGTTCATCGGGGTTAATTTTTATACCCGGCCCGCGGGCCGGGTATAGATAGTGACAAAAAAGTGGTAGAGTACTCTGGTTAACTCTCTAAAAAGTAAGAACGAATGACCGTCGAAACCCAACTCAATCCTACGCAGCCTGTAAATCAGCAAATTTACCGCATTCTCCGACGTGACATCGTGCACTGTCTGATTGCGCCAGGCACACCGCTTTCCGAGAAAGAGGTTTCCGTGCGCTTTAACGTGTCGCGCCAGCCTGTACGTGAAGCGTTTATTAAGCTGGCGGAAAACGGTTTGATTCAAATCCGCCCTCAGCGCGGCAGCTATGTGAATAAGATTTCATTATCGCAGGTGCAGAATGGGTGTTTTGTCCGACAGGCCATCGAATGTGCGGTCGTTCGTCGCGCGGCGTTGATGATCACCGACAGCCAGTGCTATCAGCTGGAGCAGAACCTTCACCAGCAGCGGATCGCCATTGACCGCAAGCAGCTCAACGATTTCTTCCAGCTTGATGATGAATTTCACCAGAAACTGGCATTAATTGCCGATTGCCAGCTGGCGTGGGATACGGTTGAAAATATTAAAGCCACCATCGACCGCGTGCGTTATATGAGTCTGGATCATGTGTCGCCGCCTGAAATGTTGCTGCGCCAGCATCATGATATTTTTGCCGCTCTGGAAAAGCATGACGCCGACGCGGTGGAACGCGCAATGACTGTGCATCTACAGGAGATTGGCGAGTCCGTTCAGCTTATCCGCCAGGAAAACAGCGACTGGTTCAGCGAAGAGTAATCCCGCTGACAAACAAGCCGGATGGCGGCGTAACCGCCTTATCCGGCCTACAATAGTCAATAATGTTGAACGTTGCAGGCCTTATCCGGCCTACAACCACGCAGAGATTACGCTGATGCGATATTCGCCGCATATTTTGCAACGGTTGCTTTCGCACCGTTGGCAAGCAGCGACAGATACGCTTCTTTCACCTTATTCGTAAACAGCTCAACGTGCGGCAATTCATTACCGAAAATCGCATCGATGGCCAGCAGCGCCTGAACGCGACTTTCCCCTTCTTCACTGCCCTGAACCGCTTGCTGAATAACCGGCAGCAGCGGATCGCTAATTTCAATCGGATTCCCCTGCTCATCAACGCCGCCAACGTAACGCATCCAGCCCGCCACGCCTAAGGTCAGCAGGTCGAAACGGCTGTCATGCGCGATATGCCAACGAACGGAGTCCAGCATACGCTGCGGCAGTTTCTGGCTACCGTCCATCGCAATTTGCCAGGTACGGTGACGCAACGCCGGGTTGCTGTAGCGCGCGATCAGCAAATCGGCATAACGCTTCAGATCCACCCCCTTCACTTTCAGCGTCGGCGCCTGTTCCTGCAACATCAACGCATGCGCGGCCAGGCGGTAATTCTCATCTTCCATGCAGTCATTAATGTGCTGATAGCCCGCCAGATACCCGAGGTACGCCAGGAATGAGTGACTGCCATTAAGCATACGCAGTTTCATCTCTTCGAACGGGATAACATCTGCCACCAGTTCAGCGCCCGCTTTTTCCCATTCAGGGCGACCCGCGACAAAATTATCCTCAATCACCCACTGGCGGAACGGTTCACACGCCACACCCGCAGGATCGCGTACGCCGGTTAACTGTTCGATCTTATCCAGCGTGTCAGCCGTCACCGCCGGTACAATACGATCAACCATCGTGGACGGGAACGTCACATGTTGCTCAATCCACGCGGCCAGCTCTGCATCTACCGCACGGGCATAGGCAGTAACCACATTGCGCATGACGTGTCCATTTTCAGGCATGTTATCGCAGGACATCACGGTAAATGGCGCCTGGCCAGCCGCTTTACGACGCGCCAGCGCTTCCACCACCACGCCAGGCGCGGACTTCGGCTGCTGCGGGTTTTGCAGATCGGCGGCGATCATCGGGTGATCCAGCATCAACTGACCAGTCGCCGGAGAGTGGCAGTACCCTTTTTCTGTAATCGTCAGGGAAACAATCGCCACCTGCGGCTCGCACATGGCGGCCAGGACGGTTTCCAGACCGTCAACCTGCGCGTGCAGCGCGTTTTTTACCACCCCAACAACCCTTGCGGTCCAGGCATCCGCTGACATTTCCGCCACGGTATACAGGTTGTCTTGCTGTTTCAGGTCGGCAATCTGCTGCTCGCCGCCAATCAGGTTGACTTCACAGTATCCCCAGTCGCTGTTGTGTTCCGCCGCGAGGATATCCGCGTAGACACCCTGATGCGCGCGATGGAATGCGCCAAAGCCCAAATGCACAATGCGAGGAACCAGTCTGGCGCGATCGTAATGAGGAAGCGAAGCCTTAGCCGTTAAGAGCTTGTTTTGCATGGTATGACCTATTGTATGAATGAATTCAGGACCGTCTCAGAGTAACGCCTGTAGGGTTGTATGATTTGATTTGAATTAAGCTTTTTGCAATTGGTATGACATCATTTTAAAGTTATGTGACAACATGACCGAAATTCAACATTCCCTGTCCATTCCGGTCATGCCCTGTGCGACGTTACCCTACCTGCGTTGCCGAACCCTGAACGCTACTTGCCGCCTTTAGGTCCGCTGCATCCTCCAGCACGCTCAGATCGCGATCTCTCACTTCCGGCATCAAAATCGCTGAAATTAAGCCGATAAGAGAATAGGCAATGATCATCGCTAATATAGGCAACCAGGAATCGGTCATATTACAGAAAATACCCGCCAGTACAGGACCAAATCCAACGGCGACTAATCCACCGGCTTCTTTTGAAATCGCCATCCGGGTAAAGCGATTACGCGAACCAAACATCTCGGCCATCGTAATGTTTTCCAGCGCGAAGAGACCCAACACGGCAAAGTTATGAATAACAATAAGCGCGGTCATAATCACGCCGGGGCTATAGGTTTTATCCACGATGATAGACAACATCGGGTACGCAAGAATAATCGCAGATATATTCAATAAAATATAAGGCAGGCGGCGGCCATATTTATCAGATAACCATCCCAAAAGTGGAATAGTAATAAAACCAATGACAGAGCTAATCATTAACGCGTCGGTAGGAATCGCCTTATTGAATAATAACGTCTGCACTAAATATCCTGCAAGGAATGTCTGAATTAATCCAGAATTGCCCGCCTGACCGAAACGTAAACCGGTTGCCAGCCAGAAGGATTTACTGCTAAACATGGCACCCAATGTGTTTTCTGATGCGTTATTTAACGCTGGCGCATTTTCGCTTTCATTGACCTTTTCAAATACCGGGCTTTCTTTGAGGTTCATACGCAGCCAGATAGCGAAGATCATGACAACAACGCTCGCCAGGAATGGGATACGCCATCCCCAGGCCAGAAGCTGTTCTCTGTCAAGCGCAAAGAACATCACTGCCCAGATTGCCGTTGCGCTCAGCGTACCGCAGTTTGTTCCCATTGCGACAAGCGAGGAAATAATGCCGCGTTTCCCTTTAGGCGCATACTCAGCCAGCATCGTTCCCGCCCCGGAGATCTCCGCCCCGGCGCCTAACCCCTGAACAATACGTAACGTCACCAGTAAAACAGGCGCAAATATACCAATTTGCGCATAGGTCGGCAGAACCCCAATGAGGGTTGTACAAATCCCCATCATGGTGATAGTGATAAACAAGACTTTTTTACGCCCAATACTGTCGCCCATTTTGCCGAAAATAAACGCGCCGACAATACGTGCGATATATCCTGCGCCATAGGTTCCCATCGCCAGAATAAGCGCCATTGCAGCAGACTGTTCCGGGAAAAATATCTCATGGAAAACTAATGCAGCGCCCAGAGAATATAACTGGAAATCCATAAATTCAAGGGCGGTTCCCAGCCAACCGGATACGGCGGCTCTGATTAAATCTTTTGTTGACCGTTCATGTTTTTGTTGAGTCATATTGGCAATCTCTAAGAGGTAAGATGCGTACCACTCTCTCGCATTTATTAATATTATTCAGAGAATGTGAGTAAAACCTTGCAGCAGTGCCGTTGGTCTTTCTCAAACAATTCAATCGCGTCAGTGACATGGTGGTAATTAAACGTATGCGTGACGAGCTTATCGGGATCGATCAGACCTTTTTCCAGCCAGCCAATAACGACCGGGAATTTATTCGCATTCAAACGGGACGAATAAATTGACAGCTCTTTGCCGGTAATCCCCTGCTGCACAATCTGGCAAGGATCGCTGGAGAACCCCATCAGTACAATGCGCGCGGCGGGCGACGCCAGCGAGATAGCTTCTTGTAAAATAGACGGATGACACGCCGCATCGACGATCAGCGTCGGTTTTAACCCTTTTTCGTCCAGGAAATCTTGCAGAGATTGCTGTCCATTATTGATAACCCAGTCGGCGCCGCTTTCTTTCGCCATCTCCAGTCGTTCATCAATACGATCGGCAACAATCACCTCTTTAACGTTATAAACGCCCTTCAGCGCCTGAACCGTCGTCAGTCCCATCGGCCCTGCGCCATAAATCAGCGCAATATCGTTCTCTGTCGGATTAACCTGCCCGGTGACGTTCGCCGCAATGGTGAAAGGTTCAACCATCACCGCGTGCTTATCAGCAATGGCATCCGGGATCGTAAACGCGTTTTTCGCCGGAACGACCGCATATTCACTAAATCCGCCGTCGCGGTGTACGCCCAGAACAACCAGCGAGGTACATACATTGGGCTTGCCTATTGAACAGGGATAGCAATGCCCGCAACTGATGACGGGATCGACCGATACGCGTTCCCCCACTCTGGCGCGGCTAACACCTTCGCCCACGGCGTCAATCACACCAAAAAATTCATGCCCGATAACACGCGGATACTTTGCAAAAGGATTATGCCCACGATAGATATGGCTATCAGAACCGCAGATCCCCGCCAGTTTCACTTTAACCCGAACGTCCCCGGCCGCAGGCTCAGGGATAGGACGCTCCGCTAAAACCAGCGTGTCAGGTTTTTCAATCACTATACTTTTCATGTCATATCACTCCTTACCAGTTCCACAACGTGCCATCTTCCAGACGGGCGACCGGCAAATACGCAGGGTCATACGGATATTTCGCCGCCAGTTTTTCATCAAACTCAATACCAAGACCCGGCTTGTCGCCTGGGTGCATATAGCCGTTATCGAACGTCCAGCTATGCGGGAAGACATCAAGCATTTGTTCGGAGTACCCCATGTATTCCTGGACGCCAAAGTTAGGCACCCACAGATCAAAGTGAAGCGCTGCGGCCATGCAAACCGGCGACAAATCAGAAGGCCCATGAGACCCCGTGCGCACCTGGTAAAGCGAGGCAAAATCCGCAATGCGGCGCATCCCCGTAATGCCGCCGGCATGGGTAATGGTGGTGCGGATATAGTCAATCAGTTGCTCTTCAATGAGCTGCTTGCAGTCCCAGATGCTGTTGAACACTTCCCCGACGGCAATCGGCGTCACCGTATGCTGACGAATCAGACGGAAGCATTCCTGGTTTTCCGCAGGCGTCGGGTCTTCCATCCAGAACAGACGATAATCCTCAACGCGCTTACCAAAACGGGCGGCTTCAATCGGCGTCAGGCGGTGGTGCATGTCGTGAAGCAAATGCTCTTCAAAACCAAATTCAGCACGTACGGCGTCAAACAGTTTCGGCGTGAAATCGAGATATTTCTCGGTTGACCAGAGTTGCTCTTCCGGCCACTGGCCTTTCGTAGCGGGTTCGTAGGCCAGACCTTTGCCTTTAGACATGCCGTAGGTGGTTTTCATACCCGGCACGCCGCACTGCACGCGAATCGCTTTAAACCCCATCTCTTTGTGACGCGCATAATCTTCCAGCACATCATCAATGGTGTGACCCGTCGTGTGGCAATAGACCATCACGCCTTCGCGGGATGCGCCGCCCAGCAACTGATACAGCGGCATGTTGGCGGCTTTCGCTTTGATATCCCACAGCGCCATGTCAACGGCTGAAATAGCAGACATCGTGACCGGCCCGCGACGCCAGTAGGCGCCTTTATAAAAGAACTGCCAGATATCTTCGATACGGTGCGCATCGCGGCCAATAAGCTGCGGGCAAAGGTGATCTTTCAGATAGGATGCCACCGACAGCTCACGGCCATTCAGGGTAGCGTCGCCCAGGCCGGTGATACCGTCCTCGGTGGTGATTTTCAGCGTGACAAAGTTACGTCCCGGACATGTGACAAAAACTTCAGCCCCTACAATCTTCATTGTTGTTCCTTACATCTCTTCTGTGCGATGCAGGAAATTTACACACCTGAACTACTACCATACAAGTATAATGATCAAAAAATCGCTCATCGATCACAAAATAAGGCGCTTAAGCGCGCCCCCACCCGGCAACGATAATCAGCATTCCACAGAGTGCGATCAGTGCGCCTGACCAGTCATAAAGACTGAGTCTGACGCCGTCAACAAAGCGTAACCATAACAGCGCAGTACAGACATAGACCCCGCCATAAGCCGCATAGACGCGGCCGCTGGCGGCCGGGTGCAACGTCAGCAGCCAGACGAATAACGCCAGTGAGACTCCCGCCGGAACCAGCAGCCAGGCCGTTGCGCCCCGCTTCAACCATAGCCAGGGCAGAAAACAGCCCACGATTTCGCACAGTGCGGTCATGAAAAAAAGAAGTGTTGTTTTTAGCATCATCATCATTGCGTTACGTCAGGTTTAAGCATGATACGCCAGAATAGCGCCTTCGTATCCATACCCGCAGGATGGGTATGCCCTGCGCCAGGAATGGTGTAGAATTTAAACAAGTTTTATCCCTCTATCATGAAAGGAATTAACCATGAACAATACACTTAGCAAACGCCTGTGCCTGACGGCAATGCTTGCGCTGGGTGCTGTCGTGTATACCACCTCCGCATTCGCGAATACCAGCAAACTGATCATTGAATCTGGAGACAGCGCGCAAAGCCGCCAACACGCAGCCATGGAAAAGGAACAATGGAATGATACCCGCAGCCTGCGCCAGAAAGTGAACACGCGCACGGAGAAAGAGTGGGACAAAGCCGACGCCGCGTTTGATAACCGCGACAAGTGCGAGCAGAGCGCCAACCTTAACGCGTACTGGGAACCGAATACGCTGCGTTGCCTGGATCGTCGTACTGGCCGTACCGTTGCGCCATAACAGTGCGTTGAGCGACAGACGGTAAGGACACAAAATGACCCACGCCAACAGTGTTAAGTTGCGCCCGCTGGAGCGCGAAGATTTACGATTCGTCCACCAGCTTGATAACAACGCCAGCGTAATGCGTTACTGGTTTGAAGAGCCGTACGAAGCGTTTGTCGAGCTGTCTGACCTGTATGATAAGCACATTCATGACCAGAGCGAACGGCGCTTTGTCGTGGAGTGCAACGGCGAAAAAGCCGGTCTGGTCGAACTGGTAGAAATTAATCACGTTCACCGCCGGGCTGAATTTCAAATCATCATCTCGCCGGAATACCAGGGAAAAGGGCTGGCTTCGCGCGCAGCGAAGCTGGCGATGGACTACGGATTCACCGTACTCAACCTTTATAAGCTGTATCTGATCGTTGATAAAGAAAACGAAAAAGCCATTCACATTTACCGTAAGTTAGGTTTTATGGTTGAAGGTGAACTGATTCATGAGTTCTTTATCAATGGCCAATACCGCAACACCATTCGTATGTGCATTTTCCAGCAGCAATATCTGAACGATCACAAAACGCCAGGCTCAAGCCTGCTGAAGCCTACCGCACAGTAAGCCGCTACCCGGCTGTGTCAGACGCAGCCGGGTAATAATCAATCGTATTTTTAATGGTATAGCTCCGCGCAACGGCGGGTTCGACGCTTTCATCAACGATCACAAGCTGGCAGTTGATCGGATTGGCGTAATTATCATATTCACACGTCTGCTTCACATTGCCTAACGGGCGATCGTTCAGCAGGCTGACCGCCGTATAGTCGAGCTTTTTAAGCGGGTCCGCCGACGGTTTTGCATCAATAGATAACGTTTTGTCTTTACTGATGGTGGTCTTACCCAACGGATACCCTTCCGCATCATAGCGGTATTGTACCTTCGTCTCTCTTCCCGTTGCGGAAACAACAAAACCGTTATCGTCCGTATCCCAGACCACGCCTGCCGAGGGCAACTCCGCCAACTGGCATTTCCCCTGCAAGCGCACTCTTTTCTCCATCGTCTCGGCATCGCGGTAGTAGTTTGCATCCAGTACCAACGCCAACCCGGTATTGTTTTCCAGATCGTGCAGTTCCAGCGTATCAAAGCAGCCTTCCTGCGAAAGCGTTCCGCTGATGCGCTTCGTCACTTCCCCTTTGTCGTTCATCAACGTCTGGCTGAAATCTTTAACCGGGCCGCGCAACGGATCAAAATCGAACTCATTGGAAAAGCTGGCCATTTCCGGGGTAAAGGAGACCAGAACAGTGGCGTTATCACATCCAACAAGCAGCACACACAGAAAGCTCACCAGGGTCTGTTTCTTCACGTTATTCACCAGGATAAGGAGATGATTCTCAATCATATTAGCAAATACAGTTGTTTACACTAGAAATGCTAAGCTTTCATTATCGTGTTCATAAAAGGAGTGAATGATGAAAATCTCAGCAGGAATTGCAGCGTGTCTGCTCATCGTCGCCTCCCCGCAGGTACTGGCGGCGCCGGAGTCATGTGAAAGAGTCAAAAGCGACATCGAACAGCGCATCATTAACAATGGTGTGGCGGAGTCCAGTTTTACGTTAACTATTGTTCCTAATGACCAGGCGGATCAGCCCGATTCCCAGGTCGTAGGCCACTGTGCAAACGATACCCATAAAATTTTGTATACCCGCACCAGCAGCGGAAACGCTCCTGCCAGTACCAGTCCTTCTCAGGACGGGCATGCTGTCGAACCTCAGTAACAGATAAGAGCCTGATATACCAGGCTCTTACTCCCTCTTAGAAAGATTCCCTCAATTTTGACATGGATTAATAACCCCTACCTATAAGGGGTTAAAATCACTCTTTCATTAGTATCCTATTAATTTCGTTATAAACATAATTATATAACGATAACTATAATGGAGTGAATTATGTCCGATGTTGAACAACAGGGAGGCATCAGCCGCAGGACGTTAGTGAAATCCACCGCGATAGGATCGCTGGCGCTCGCTGCCGGAGGACTCTCCTTGCCTTTCGGGATGCGTACCGCTGCGGCTGCCGTGCAGCAGGCAATCCAGCCCGTTGAAGACAAAGTGGTCTGGGGAGCATGTTCGGTCAACTGCGGTAGCCGCTGCGCCCTACGTCTCCACGTCAAAGATGATGAAGTCTGGTGGGTGGAAACCGACAACACTGGCGAAGATGTCTATGGCAATCACCAGGTGCGCGCCTGCCTGCGCGGACGTTCAATCCGTCGGCGAATTAACCATCCTGATCGCCTCAACTACCCGATGAAACGCACAGGCAAACGCGGCGAAGGGAAATTTGAGCGCATCAGTTGGGAAGAAGCGCTGGATACCATCAGCAACAGCCTGAAAAACACGGTCGATAAATACGGTAACGAGGCGGTGTACATTAACTACACCTCCGGTATCGTCGGCGGCAACATCACCCGCTCCTCGCCTTATGCCTCTCTGGTGGCCCGCCTGATGAACTGTTACGGCGGTTTTCTTAGCCACTATGGCACCTACAGCACCGCGCAAATCGCGGCGGCCATGCCCTACACCTATGGTTCGAACGAGGGTAACAGCACCTCCGATATCGAGAACACCAAACTGGTGGTGATGTTCGGTAATAACCCGGCAGAAACCCGTATGAGCGGCGGCGGAATTACCTGGTTCCTGGAACAGGCCAGGGAACGTTCAAATGCGCGCATGATCGTTATCGATCCACGCTATACCGATACCGCGGCAGGACGTGAAGACGAATGGATACCTATTCGTCCCGGCACCGATGCCGCGCTGGTCGCCGGACTGGCCTGGGTGCTCATCACCGAAGATCTTGTCGACCAGCCTTTCCTCGACAACTACTGCGTGGGTTACGACGAAAAAACGCTACCGGCCGATGCGCCAGCGAATGGCCACTATAAAGCCTATATTCTGGGCCAGGGCGAAGACGGCACGGCCAAAACGCCTGAGTGGGCGTCACGCATTACCGGTATTCCGGCGGATCGCATCATTAAGCTCGCCAGAGAGATTGGCGCGGCTAAACCGGCCTGTATTTGTCAGGGATGGGGCCCGCAGCGTCAGGCGAACGGTGAACTCACCGCACGCGCGATTGCGATGCTGCCGATTCTGACAGGCAATGTCGGTATTCACGGCGGGAACAGCGGCGCGCGTGAATCCACCTACACCATCACCATTGAACGCATGCCGTTACCGGAAAACCCGGTAAAAACGCAGATCTCCGTGTTTACCTGGACGGACGCCATTGCCCGCGGCCCGGAAATGACCGCCCTGCGCGACGGCGTGCGCGGTAAAGAAAAGCTGGATGTGCCGATCAAGTTCATCTGGAATTACGCGGGCAATACCATCACCAACCAGCATTCGGATATCAATAAAACACACGCGATCCTGCAAGACGAATCGAAGTGCGAAATGATCGTGGTCATCGACAACTATCGCCCAAACCTGGGAGCTGGAAAAAGACGACGTCATCAGCCCGCTTCCCATTTATGCCTCAACGTTCGAAGGATGGGACGATCCTAAGCGTAGCGTATTCCCACTGCAACTCTTTGGTTTTCATTATAAATCACGCACGCACTCCTCTTACGGCAACATTGATGTTCTCAAATCCGCCTGCCGTCAGGAAGTCTGGATTAACCCCGTGGATGCGCAAAAACGCGGTATCGCCAACGGGGATATGGTGCGGGTATTTAACGATCGCGGCGAAGTCCGCATTCCGGCGAAAGTTACGCCACGCATTCTCCCCGGCGTGAGCGCGATGGGCCAGGGCGCCTGGCACGATGCCGATATGTCAGGCGATCGCATCGATCATGGCGCTTGCGTGAATACGTTAACGACGCAGCGCCCCTCTCCGCTGGCGAAAGGAAATCCGCAGCACACCAATCTGGTCGAAATCGAGAAGGTGTAACCCCCATCCCCTGAAACGATTACAGGCGTTTCGGGGGATGTGTTCGCACGTCCATCGGTCATGTGAACAAACCAACGTCCTGTAAAAACAAATTTTATAAATCGCGTTTCTTTTTTTAATCAATAAGCAAAGTGAGTAACTATGAAAATCACCACGCCTGAGGCGCTCATGACGGCCACTATCAGCCGTCGTAGTCTGGTGAAAACATCCGCCATTAGTGGTCTCGCGCTCGCCAGTAGCGCCTTCACGCTTCCTTTCTCCCGAATCGCCCGCGCCGCTGACGGCCTTTCGCCTGCGCCAGTGGAAGAAAAAGCGGTCTGGAGTTCCTGTACCGTCAACTGCGGGAGTCGCTGTCTGCTACGGCTGCATGTGAAAGATGATGCGGTGTACTGGGTCGAGTCCGACACCACCGGCGATGACGTCTACGGCAATCATCAGGTGCGGGCCTGCCTGCGCGGACGCTCGATCCGTCGCCGCATGAATCACCCGGATCGCCTTAAATACCCGATGAAACGCGTCGGTAAACGCGGCGAAGGCAAATTTGAACGTATCAGCTGGGATGAAGCGCTGGATACCATTGGCGACAACCTGAAGCGTATTCTGAAAGACTACGGCAACGAAGCCGTACATGTGCTGTATGGCACCGGCGTGGATGGCGGGAACATCACGAACTCCAACGTGCCTTATCGTCTGATGAACTCATGTGGCGGTTATCTCAGCCGTTACGGCAGCTACAGTACCGCACAAATCAGCGCCGCAATGAGTTATATGTTCGGCACGAATGACGGCAACAGCCCGGATGACATCGCCAACAGTAAACTGGTGGTAATGTTCGGCAACAACCCGGCAGAAACGCGCATGAGCGGCGGCGGCGTGACCTACTATGTGGAACAGGCTCGCGAACGTTCCAACGCCAGAATGATCGTCATCGATCCGCGTTATAACGATACGGCGGCGGGTCGCGAAGATGAATGGCTCCCTATTCGTCCCGGTACTGATGCCGCGCTGGCGGCGGGGATCGCCTGGGTACTCATCACCGAAAATCTGATCGACAAACCTTTCCTCGATAAATACTGCGTCGGTTACGACGAAACGACCTTACCCGCCAGCGCGCCGCGTAATGCGCACTATAAAGCCTATATTCTGGGCGATGGCCCGGACGGTATTGCCAAAACACCGGAATGGGCCGCGCATATCACCAGTATCCCGGCGGAAAAAATCATCCAGCTGGCACGGGAAATCGGCTCGGCAAAACCGGCGTATATCTGTCAGGGCTGGGGGCCGCAGCGTCACTCCAATGGCGAACAGACTGCGCGCGCGATCGCCATGCTCTCTATCCTGACCGGCAACGTCGGGATCAACGGCGGCAACTCCGGCGTGCGTGAAGGCACCTGGGACCTCGGCGTAGAGTGGTTTTCTATGCTGGATAACCCGGTAAAAACGCAGATCTCCGTTTTTACCTGGACAGACGCCATCGATCATGGCGCGGAAATGACCGCCACACGCGACGGCGTGCGCGGTAAAGATAAACTTGATGTCCCGATCAAATTTATGTGGTGCTACGCCAGCAATACGCTGATTAACCAGCATGGCAACATCGCCCACACCCATGACGTATTACAGGACGACAGCAAGTGCGAAATGATCGTCGGGATTGAGCACTTCATGACGGCGTCCGCCAAATACTGCGACATTCTGCTGCCGGACCTGATGCCAACGGAACAGGAAGATCTTATTTCGCACGAATCCGCAGGCAACATGGGTTATGTCATCCTGGGGCAACCGGCCACCTCACCAAAATTTGAAAGAAAGCCGATCTACTGGACGCTGAGCGAAATCGCCAGACGCCTCGGCCCGGATGTCTACCAGACATTTACGGAAGGCCGTACCCAGCACGAGTGGGTGAAATACCTGCATGCCAAAACCAAAGCGCGTAACCCGGAAATGCCGGACTACGAAGAGATGAAAACCACCGGCATCTTCAAGAAAAAATGCCCGGAGGAACACTATGTCGCCTTCCGCGCATTCCGCGAAGATCCTGCCTCCAGTCCGCTGAAAACGCCATCAGGGAAGATTGAAATCTACTCCGAGCGGCTGGCGACCATCGCCGACACCTGGGAGCTGGAAAACGATGAGATCGTTCATCCGCTGCCCGCCTATGCGCCAGGGTTTGATGGCTGGGACGATCCCATCCGAATAACCTATCCGCTGCAATTGACCGGCTTCCACTATAAAGCCCGCACCCACTCCAGCTACGGCAATATTGATGTGTTGCAGCAAGCGTGCCCGCAAGAGATCTGGATTAACCCCATTGACGCGAAAGCGCGCAACATCAAACAGGGCGACACGGTGCGCGTATTTAACAATAACGGGCAGATGCTGATCCCGGCAAAAGTCACGCCGCGCATTTTGCCGGGCGTTACCGCCATCGGGCAAGGCGCCTGGCTCAAGGCGGATATGTTTGGCGACCAGGTCGATCACGGCGGTTCCATCAACATTCTGACATCACATCGTCCTTCTCCGCTGGCGAAGGGGAACCCGTCTCACAGCAATCTCGTTCAGGTTGAGAAGGTATAAGGAGTAACCGATGACAACCCAATATGGATTT